>ERZ795053.1-NODE-1-length-1065752-cov-29.121102_pt1 | contig 1065752 bp, 847 predicted proteins | sample MGYA00375137_ERZ795053 | MGnify/ENA primary metagenome ERZ795053 (study PRJEB30182, sample SAMN05720284) | activated sludge metagenome | isolation source: Anaerobic digester | place: Hong Kong | collected 2014-12-17 ... | reverse complement strand
TATGCTATTCTACTGAGAGAGTTTAGAGAGAGGCCGTTTATCTAGTCTAGACCCATATGTATTATGGATGCATTGGCGACAAAAGGTGTTTGGCATCATTCAAATGTTGAGCAGTATATTTTTCAGATAAAAGAAATTGCAGGTTACGCTAAAGATCTAATAAATCATCCAAAGCATGCACATTTATCTGAGCGTTTCAACTATGATGTTATTTTATTTTCTGATTTAATACTTATATCTTTGCAATCAAAAAAAGAAAAAGAACAAGAAAGAGTATTACCATATATTGTGTCATTAAGTATCATTATTTCTGATATCCTTGCATACTCGTTTGTCAGAGGAGTTTTCTTTAGAGGGGCAATTTCACAAGGAGCGTATTTGATAGAGAACAATGTTTTAGTTGGTCCAGCTGTTGATGATGCTGCGGGTTATTATGAAAAAGCGGATTGGTTAGGTGTAATAAGCACGCCTACCGCGTCCATGGCAATAGACAGCCTTATAATGACAAATAATGATTTGCAGGGATTTTTCCTCAGACACACAATCCCGATGCGTGACGGTGATAAGTGCAACTTATATGCAATTGATTGGATTAAGCCCCTTTATGTTTATGCGAAAGAACTAAAAATACTTAGTGAACATAATGTCCCGATTAAAGCGTATATACTCCAACGGCTTACTAAAAAACCTATTCCCAACACAGCACAAATGAAGTACAAAAATACAGAAGATTTTATCGATATGTGTATATGTGAAATTCGAAATCATGAAGAAGATGAGGATCTACATAAGTATCTTATAACAGATATACAAAATAATTAATGATAAATTGAAAACACTTAGAATTACGTTTCTATATTGATAATCGTATGTGTTTATTCAACCTGATTCATTTCATTTTGCCAGATATTGTTAACAACCTTCTCTGCTTCTTTTGTATAACCACTTGGCACCGGCACCTCCGCCACATACGGCGTCATGCCAACTCTGGTTAGCACCGAGTAGTTGATGAAGATTGCTTTCCTTTTTGGGTTGTATTCCACTTTGTTCAGTTTTGTGGTGTGCTTGCCGATGAATGACTTGCTGCCCACAAAAACGTGCAGCTCCCTGCCCACAAGAGCGCTCTCCGTGCCAACAAACACATATCGACCGCCTCGGAGCATCTGCCAGTAAGAGATATGAGGGATAATAACCCCAAACAGAGAGACGAACACATAAATGCCCATACAGATAAGGAAGACGGTGAGACCGACTTCATCCCACACAAAGATTGTGAAAACGCCAGATATGACAACAAACAAAACACCCATAATGATGATGAGTCCTTTGTTTCTCTCCCATTGGTTGTCCTTTCTTCGCTTCGCAGCCTCTTTGACAAAATCCTTGTCAAGCTCCCAGGACACGACATCCTCTCCCCCCTGGGCGAGTTTGTTGTACATGCGTTTCCTTCTTGCGAGCATTGGGATGATTGCTACACAAGTCAGAGTCACAAGCACTCCAAGAAGCGAGAGCGCGAATCCGTAGTCGGTAGCGATTCCCATGATTGGGCTTATAAATGTCATGACCAATCCGACTGCTAAGACAATGAAATTGGCTGTCAACCCGTGGTATGGAGGCACTTTTATGTCATTCTGGTTCAAGGCTTTTTCTCCTTGTGCATATTCTCTTTATCAACCAGGTATTCTAACACAGAAAAGTTAATTTGAGACAGTGGGTGGTAGCGGTAACCCCAAACGTTCAATTAACAAAGCATTTTTTTGTGTCGAACCCTTCTTGGGCACAGCGTTTTCCAAAAAATGCAGCAGCTTGATTTGTTTTCTATACTTGATTTGAAAAATCCCTTTGCTATATTAAGTAACCGCAGAGGCGACGTAGCCAAGTGGTAAGGCGATGGTCTGCAAAATCATTATTCAGGGGTTCGATTCCCCTCGTCGCCTCCAACTTGTCCCCCTTAATTGAGAGCCGTTTTTTTGTTTTGTCTGAAATAACCCGTAAACCCTAATTCTTGGTCTACTCGCGTTAGCCCAACAGTTCTTTTTTCTGGTCAATCTTGCCGGTCTGTTTTTGGTGTTGCCCTGTTAAAACAAGGTAGACACAGCTGTCAACCCAGGCAACAAGCAGAAGCGCAAGCGCAATCGGCGGAATAGCCCAAAATCTGAGATTATCGGTAAAGAACGTGATTCCCATCGACAAGGCAATAGTTGGCGCCATAACAAGCAAGATAAAACCGATGTTGCCGGTTGTGATATGGATTGAATATTTGATTGTGTCTATAAACCTCTCGGTTGATTCGAGCCTCAGATATGGGAGGTATGCCACCTTGATGAAAGCATAAGAAAGGAAGATGATTGCGCCGGATGCTGCAATCGACCACGGAGTAAAGAAATTGGCGGCTTCGAGAAACCCAGGAGTCGCGATGTATGTCTGGACTATCGTGCCGATAAATCCAGCAAGGAGAATTGTCAGAAGAGTTACCCACATACCTGCTGTAAATCTGAAGATTGGCTTCACAGAAGATGTTATGGCTTCCATGAATTCAGTCTTATTCTTGATTTGTTCGACAATAACAAATGCAACAAGCCCAACCAGCAGGATGTAAACAGAGAGTTGAAGGAATGTTTGCACAAGACTAGAGATTGCCAGGAAGGTGAAATCCTGTTTTCTCCAGGCAACCTCACCGATGCTTTGCATATAGGGTTCATTGAAGACGTGAAAGCCGTGGTTGATGAGCTTTGGGTAGACGCTTGTAACCCATTCGGTGTAGGCAGGAACCCCAAAAAAACTCCCGTTTGGTCTCATGAGTGCCATGAGTCTTTGGATGAACTCTGTCATGACAAAAGAGACAATCAGGATTATTCCATAGAGTTTGAGGAAGGTTTTACCATTGAAAGATTTGCGAAGCAGGGCAAAAAGCAGCAGAAGTTTGTCTATCATCGCTGCACCACCATTTTGTTCTTTTTGTTATCGATTGAGTCGAGATACAGCGGCATAAGCAGGGCAAGCTGGATGATAAAAAACAGCGACATGACAAGTTCAGTCAATCCAGGCATGTTTGTGACCAGACCAGTGATATATTGTGAGGCAAGGGTGAGGGGAAGCACTATGAATGCGATTGTTCCCGTGTGTTTACCCGTTTTACTCATTGAGTCGAAAATGGAGGCGGGGCCGCTCTTTTTCTCAAGCACAACAATGTAGGGGGTGTATGCGAACCGAACGTATGCGTAGATCGCGACAGCAATAACCACAAGGAGTAGCAAAAGTCCAGCAATCATAAAAACGATGGCTCCGATTAAGAATCCGACAACTACGGCAAACAGAATCACGAGTGCTATTATCAGATTGGCAACAATCATCTGTGGGAGAGATTTTATGCCAGACTTGAAGAACGCTTTGATTTGCTCCCCAGGGCTTGATGAATCGTTCTTGAGAAAACCGACAAAACCACTCTGAACAAAGCCTGTTATCACAACAAATGTGAGAATAATCAGGGCAAGAATAACATATAGAGTCGGTTGCATCTCGGGTGGGATTGAGTGAAAGAAGTCTGCTCCAGTCTTAATATTCTCGATTCCTGCCTTGAATATCTCAGACAGCGTCAGCTGCATCGACGCAATCTTGCCGTGGAAGAACCAGAAAATGACACTGGGAACAAGTAGCAAAAGAGTTGAGAGAATCCACACACCAAAGAGACCGGAGGTCTTCTTTGAAACCAGCTTACCAAAGAAAACAAATGTATCACTGAGTTTGCTCATCAAACAGAGTATAGCCTACAAGAGGTGGTGGTCAACGAACCATTTACTTTTGTTTTGCTATCGCCTCCTTTGCAATTGGGGTTGAGAGCAGCATGAAAAACATCAACGAGAGTGGGAAGAGAAGAATTGCGATTGAGAACGTATGTCCAAAGAGGAGCATTGCTGCAAAACCGACGCTGGCCGGAAAGATTGAAAAAATAACAAGATTCCAGAAGTTGCCTCTTGAGGAATTCCACCCCCTATCGAGGCATCTTCCAGAGGAGAATTCGGACGAGACGATAAAAAATGGGACAAGGGAAAACCTTGTTTGCCTATAGATGAGAGTCCAGTACCCAACTCCAAGGAGGAGCCAGATGTTGAGTTCTCCAAATGCAAACGCTGATGCTAAATACACAAGTGCAAATAGGAACACGCATGCGATGAATGTTCGAATACTAAAAATCAGTATCGCGCCAGCCATCCTGATGTACTGGGAGAATTTTATACTAAAGAATTTTGCAATCCTGTCATTGTCGGTTTCTGATTCATCTAGGAAAACATTTGCCATCCCACAGAGGAGATATGGGAGCAAGAGAAGAAACCATATTGAGTATATAAGGATCCATCTGCCAATCACTTTTAGCACATACATCACAGACATATCAAGTGGCACCCAGAAGTAGATTCCGCCGTCATACTCCATCGAATACAATGTGTCCCACAGTTTCTCAGCCAAATACAAGTCTTTGAAAACCTTGCCTACATCGACACTGTTTTCGTCTGCCAATTCATGGGCTGCTGCAAAATCTCTGTTTTGTATCGACTGAGCAAATTGCTGGGAAACCTTGGCAGAGGGAGAAACCTCAACACAAAATGGGTCACCTCGCCAGATGATATATGTGATTGATGGGAACAACAGGGTGACAAGAACAGAGACGAGAACGACCATTGACAACTCTGAGCCTCTGTTCCTGAAGGCGTTTGCTGTAAATTCAAAGCATTTGGAAAGCATAAGATTATCTCATACTAGTATCCACTGCTTGGTGGTGGTTCGATTGGACCGTTGTATCTAGAGGGGTATTCATCCTCCGCTTGATTGAGGTGGAGAGCTTTTTCTCCGTCTATTTCATTATTGTCCAATTTCTCGGTTGCGTATTTGTAGAGAGGGAATACAAGGAATGCTATACCAATTGATTCAATGGCACTACTGAATGGGGTCGAAAGAATGCCAGCTACCGCGTTTGTGCTGTTCAAATTGAATCCATTGAATGCAAACGAAAGGAGAAAGGAAACAGCGTTCACGACAATAAAAATTCCAACCAGAGGCCAAAAAACCTTTTTTACCTTCTTTACAGATGTTGATAGGCACGTCGTGACTTTCTGCTTTGTACAAATGATCTCGAATGGTGTAAAGCTGTAAAAAATGAGGAGTAACAATAATCCAATCATTATGATTACCAGCAAAACATTGTAGGCATTAGTCCTTCCGAGTCCAACTGCGAATAGAATTATGGAGATTACAATTGAGGATAAAAAAACCACAGCAAGCATGATGAGTCCTATCAACAGATATCCACCCATCACTCTCCCTATGTTAGACAGTCCACTTGAAAAGAAATGCGCAATCTTGTTTTCATGGTCGCCCCTGTTGTTGAGATAGCTGATGAAACCGCCAATTGTGAAGGAGCTGAGTATGAGTGTTGATGTTAGAATGACAACAACATACTTCATGGAGTACGATAAATACTGTGCTGCCTGCTCACCATTGACGAGAGCGCTCGACACCTCTGGACTCGTTATAAAGTCAAACTGTGAACCAATCATTTCAGGGTTGAACATGAGATAGTGCAGCAGTTGCGGGATAAGGTCAAATAATGCCACTATAAGGACAATGCCCACAAACACCCAAACGTTTTCGTTCACCAGTCTGGAGATTTCGTTAATGTGCTTTTTCATTTAGCCACCCTTTTCTACTTAAAGGATATAATTTTTATCAATTCTGATTCGGTTTATTCTCAAATGGATCATCCACTTCTAACTTCTTTGCTGGTGGTTGCTCGCCAATCACGAGAATCCTATCGCTGTTTTCTGTTTTGTCTGTTTCGGAAGCGCTTTTATATAGAGGATAAAGTAGGAAGGTAACCGCAAGATTGCCCACAATGAAGTACAGGTATGCGACAATTATCGCGATTGAATAGGGAGAGTATGCGACGCCTAAAGTCCAGGATATGCCGTATCCCAAAAGATACAGCAGAGTGACTACCCCGAAGGTTGGCCAAAACAGCTTCCTTGCCTTTGCCATTGCGCTTGAGATGCAACGAGTCACTGGGAGATCAGAGAGCGCTACTTCGTAGGGGATATATGCGATGAATGTCGCAATGATGAGAGATAAAATCAAAGTCAACAAGCCCGATAAACTGAATATACTACCCGAGGAATCGTACCGCGAAGTGAGAAAAGCTGCCAATATAATTCCCAATACTATCCCGATTGCGACAGCAAAAAGAAGGAGTATAGCCATTTGAAGAAGGTAGCCTCCAAACATCCTACCCCACTTGTTCAATCCCTGGGTTGAAAAGAAACTGAATTTGTTCTTTTCGTCCTTGCCAGAGTCCAGATAAGACAGGAATCCACCCATTGTGAAAGAATTTATTGCATACTGCAGAATAACAATAAGTATGAGTACCAATAAATACCCACCAACATTGTACCCATACTGCATATGACCATATGATTGAGAGGCTCGGAAGCCATCAGAAAAGCTGTTTGTGAATAAATTTGTGCCAATCACCCTGTTTGAAATAACAACCGGAATGTACTCAAGGAATGTCATGAATAGGACAATACCAAAGAACATGCCGACATTTTCTGAAATCAGCTCAGACACCTTTTGGATATATTTTTGCATGGTTAAAATTGTATGTAGTTGTTGCCATATCGCAAGATTTATTGATTACCTTGTAATTGATAAAACATTCATATCATTGTTCGAACTTAATTTTGGTTATAGAAGTAAAGGGCTTTTATTCTGTGTCATGCTCATATCCACTAGTCTATAAAAATAATGGAGAAACCTTACAAATCAGACCTATTCGATTTTTTACTTTTCAGTTTCAGTTCAAGAAGTTTGTCGTATAACTCAATATCACCTTGTGTGATGTCTCTCTCCTCGATCTCCCCCTGCTCGATTTTTTTCAATAATTGGTCGTACTGAGCTTGCGTCACACCAATGGAATTCGACTCATCAATTGCATCAAGAATATTCCCATATGCGTCACCAACTGATGTTTTGATGCTTCTTTGGGCAAGTCTTTGCGAAGCAAGGATGTAGAATGGGTATCCAATGAACATGGTAAATGTCAGCCACACGAGAAATTGAGCTAAGGTAAGCGGGAGATATAGATTGAAAAACTTGAACCTATAAAATGTGAGAAACAATTGAATCGTAGTGTGCAAGATGATGAAAAATATCGTTTCCCAGAACACAGTTTTTGCCTTTCTAATGGCAGAGATAAAGTAATCTGTAAACCTTCCACCAACAACTATCGCCTCGTATGACAGAAATTGAATAAACACACCAACAATCAAAGTGAGTGCGATGGTAATAAGCCAGAGGACAGCCAGCATATCCATTGTTTTATAGAAGTTGAATTCTTTGATGAGCTGGAATTGTGTTGAATTTTCATGAGCGGTTATAACTATGAAATGAATCGCATACATCAAAAGAAGCGGCAAAACTGTTAGAAAAAATTGCACGATGTTCGCAATGAAAGAGGCATTGAATTTTGAGGTACAGTTGCGCCAGAAATTTGTCACAACCGAACGTGACTTACCTGCTCCCTCGTGGAAATATGTTATTATTCCAGACTTGGTAAAGACAAACAACAGCAATGCAATGATCATAACAGCAATAACCATAAAAAGTGATACATCTGGATGGGAATGCACAAGTTTGTAATTATAAATAGCACTTATGCCTACCGTTATCCCTGTTTGCATCAGAAAAGAGGCAAACAGAACAAAGGCGAGCAGGATAAAGGTTAATACTATATGACCTACCGACAAAACCCCTGATATTGCGATGATCCACAAAAACCCATGAATATCCTCTCTGATTCTTAAAAATATTCCATTTATTATTTTTCCCATAGCAGGAAATGTAACCAAATCTTAACATGACGCAATTAACCTCAAGTCCTTGACTGATATTGTCTCTCGTGATTAACTTGCGGAGTTGTTTGCCGGAGTGGCGAAATGGTAGACGCACGGGACTTAAAATCCCGCGGTGGCGACACCGTGCCGGTTCGAGTCCGGCCTCCGGCATTCTTTGTTGATATATTTCCAGAAAATAAACCGAATATATATTCAGAATCAGCAATGATTGTTTATTTGCTGAAACTAATTAAATATCATTAAAACGCACTATATATAATAAAAACTCTTTTTACGTCACCTTTTGCTTTTCCGCATGCTCTTGCTATCTTGTTTTTGGTAGAAGCAGTTTGGTAGCTGTTTTTAATAATTCGAGGAGTGTTTCATGAGACGCTTGGCTGTTTTGGTTTTGTCATCCCTGTTGTTTTTTGTCCTTACTCTTAGTGTTCCGATTCAAGCAAACACTGATGGAAAGGCGAGCGAATCTGAATCTATTGTAGAATCCAAGGTCATCTACGGTGAGATAGTTGATATCCCGGAATCAGGCGATTGTTTGCTTGTCCTAGAATGCTCAATCGAGTCGATAATAACAGATGATAAAGAATCCCAAGACTCAGGTAAAACTGATGAAGAGGAAAACAGCGAACCGATTAGACTTGAGTTGAAAGACGGACAAGTAGATGTGTTTGATTTCAAGGTGGGCTGGAAAATAGAGGCTGTGTGCAGTTTTGAGGTACCTGACGAAGGGAACACTGTTGAATATTTTGACTGTGATGTTGTGCCATTGGGGGATATAGAAATCAATATGAGGCTCGATGGAATAGTGTACAAGACAGATCACGATTTGGGATTTTATGTAATCGAGTCAGACACAAATTACTACAGGATTGAACTTGTTGACACTGAAAACAGAAGTGACTTTGAGGTGGGAAAACTTATATCAGTTGAGGGAAAATCCGTAATCAATAGACCATATCTGGTGTACGATGCGACATTTGAGGTTGTGGAAGAGAAGGTGACAACCAGAGTTTTGGACAATTGCCTGGTGCCACCACAGGGCTGGCATGACAGGCTGTTCAGGATTAAGTCAAATAATGAGTTCTGGCAGGTAAACTTTGAGGATGGTCAACCAAACCAGCACCTGAAGAGTCACATGATTTTTTGTGTGAAGGGAGTGAAAGACAATCACCTGGAACAAACGCTTCACAACTGTGTGCTGCTTGATTATTTGACAGATCAGAGCATAGCAGGAACGATAACAGAGATCCTGCCAGGTCATGGGATATTAAGTATCAAAGACACCAGAGACAGAGTAATCAGGATTAATTCCGAGATGCCTTATGAGGAGCTTTTAAAATTCAAGGTTGGAGACAATGTTAAAGTCATAGGCTATAAGCAGGATATGCGGTATGAACTGCCTGTTCTTTTTAGTCAGATGGATTGGGTTGACGGTTCGAGATTGCAGCCTGTGAATTTTGTTGGAGAGGTCATAAGTACAGACGGTTACAAGAGAGATAAACAGATCCTTGTGAGGTCGGGGGTCAATGTTTGGACTATAGATGTTACTGGTGAATTTGATTGCTACTCAATAAGACCAGAGGACTGGGTAAGGATTGAAGGTCAGATTGAGAGTTACTTGAACCATACAATCAAGGCGACATCAGTTGAGAAAACCAAGGCTGAATTGTTTGCTGAAATCATCGATTCAAAATACAGTGAAAATGAGATAAAGGTGAGAGAACTCCAGAACCGCGCAAACTGGCTTATCCTGCCAAAAAGAGGTAGAAGGGCAAACTATGGCAATGACACAAAAGTTCGAATCGTTGCCACAACCCATGAATACAGAGATTTTTACCTTGAGGATGCCGTTGTGACCAAACTCTCTGAGGATGCTGGGATGGTCATATTTGTTGACTCAATCAACCAGTCTCTGACCTTGAAAAGGGATAATGGCAGCGAGTTCACAGTCGAGATTCGCACTGATTGGAATAATATCAACGAGTTTACAATTGGAGTGGAAATAGAGGTGGCGGGACTCAGGACAAAAGACGGTTACAAGTCGGTTTTTATCACGAGAATAAACTGATTTCTTGCCGTAATTATCTCTTTTGTCTAGATTAAGGCTTCAACCGGAAGAATTACCTTTACTATGTCACAAGATTTGGCAAAGTTGGTGGTGTATGGATTTTGAAACATAACGGATTTTTCTCTTTTGTTGGCTCCACACTATTGCTGCCCTACATTTTGAAATCCGACAATGGGTATTGCTGATTGTTTGAGTATGCTATAGCTAACACTAAAAAAGGCAGTTGCAATGATTTACAACTGCCTTTTTTATGATCTTTACCAATTATAAAAACTATAATGACTGTAAAACCTCATCACATCTCTTCCTAATGAGACATTTTTCCAAAGCGAACGAAAGAGATGCAAAGAACACTAGTACTAAGAAGCTGAAGAAAACATTTGATTTCGGAGTTTGCTCCCTTTCGTGATGCCCCTCCATATCTCCAAAACCATTTTCTCCCCCAGAATTTCCCTCGTAACCTTCAGCTCCGACATTTGTGGAACTGGGAGATGTGTTTTCTTCCTCTTCCACTGATTCTCTTTCGTAGCCCCCAACATTGAGATTCGCGGAGTCTGGGGATGCACCCTCACCTCCCAAAGTTGCTGAAGCATTCATGGGTCCTGCCTTTGCTGCCGGTATAATCTTCCCAAAATAGTCAGTTTTGTAAATTCCAAACACTCCAACAAGGAGACAAACCACAGTCGTGCAAATAACGAGTGCATTTTTAATTTTTGCGCTTGGACTATACACCTTTTTAAGCATGACTCCGATAAAGCCGACATGCAATCCAACGTGTATCCCAACGAGTCCAAGTGCTATGTACGCGGTGGTCTTGTGCAGCAATGATGGACCAAAATGATTCGCGGATTGTTCTCCTCCTGCAAAGAGTGTTTTTGAAATCATTATCCCGGTCACGATGATCATTGTGAAAGCCACAAGCAGAAGGAAATCGACAACATAGCTTATCTTGGTTTTTAGAGTAATTTTTTTGTTAAAAAGGTTCTTCGTAACAGTAACTATCCAGCGATAATTGAGGAAGTTATGAACAAGGAGCAGAACTCCAATTCCAATCCCAAGGAGTTCATGGACATTCATCCCCGTAAAAAATATGCTGAAGAAGGAAACAAAAATAGCGGTCAAAACAACATCCAAAATGAAATGAACCAACGGTCTACTCTTACTCATCCTAATACACCTCTTTCTTTTTAATTACTACTACGCATCGTAATTGGCAGAAAGGTTATTGTAAAGTTAAAGCTTGCAATTGTGTAGATTGAACGATTTTCTTGTGTTCTCAACTGGAATGGCAACTCAAATGTGCCAAGAAAGCTAGATGCGAAGGGACAAACAAAGGCCACCAAGAAGAAAAGAAAAATATTACGCAAACAGAATTCGTGTATTGGAGCTAAACTCAAGCAGATGCTCAATCATGGTTTGTGTGAGAATAAAACCATGATCAGAACAGCGTTCTTGCACGTTATTCGGCATTTTTAAAAAAGAGCCAAATTCTAAAATCTGGCAGAAATCAACTCAGACAAAAATATTTTATAACGAGGGCACAGATAAACACAAAGTTAAGCTTTGATGTCAATATCCAACTCAACATCGGCAAGATCAAGAATTGGTACAATCGTGTCATTATAGACAAAGCACTTGTTCATAACTCTCCATTGCTTTTCCGACACAAAAACTTTGTCGATTATAGAGACTGCTGAATCTGGAATCTCAGTCAGAGTCAGCGCTTCATCAACGGCAATCGCAACGTGTCCCTGTGTGTGCTCTAGTTTTAGGGTCACTTTTTCGCGTGGTTGTGGGATTCCAAGGAAGTCATATATCTCAAAGAGAGGAATATTTGATTCATCAATATTGATGACATCTGTGATTTTTCCGGTTAAACCGGGGAGTTTCACTGGACTGCTCCAGTTTGCGATTCTACTCACAGATAGCGCAGGAGTCGCATATAGCATGCCTCCAAGAAGGAAGAGCAGATATGTGGTTTTGTTCTCGACTGATTCCTTGCGTAGTATATTCCTTTTTTGTCTCATTGAATAAGACCTTTCATATCCAACTGCCTTGTGACATCAGCGATGACAAGGTATTGATGAATTCGTCAGTGAATATTGACTCAAAAGATGCAATTGGGATGAGTTTCGAGTTAATTTTTCCAATTGCCTTTGTGATATTTCCTTTCAGTTTCAGAACCAGGGGGTCGATCTCCTCAACAGTGACCTGTTCTTCAAATTCGGTTACGTCATCAGCGAGGATTCCGAACCCGTTCTTGAAGAGAACGCCTATCTTACCAGAGGAGGGTGATCTATCGACCAATGTACCAAGATCAATAATCGGCTCTCCAACATGAATCGCCCTAATAAGATTGTCGTTGGTGAACCTCATTTCATATGGGCGGAGAATTCTGACATTTTGTCTTTCTAGAAGTAACTCGAAATCCCGCACCTTCAGTCTGAGAAACTTCATCGTGGGTGCCTTTCAAGGATTTTGCCAATGTATGCTGGGATATCTTCAAGCAACAGCACCTTGTCCATAACACCGGTTGAAACAGCTTCTCTCGGCATACTGTCGAGTAGGCTTGAGTTTGGGTCTTGAGCGATGGTGTGACCACCACGATTCTTAATCGCAACAACACCTCTTTTGCCATCCCACCCCATGCCCGTCAGCACGAGTCCAATAGTCTTTTCTCTGAATGTGTTTGCTGTGCTTATGAATAATTCGTCGATTGAGGGAGACGCCCTGGTCTCATCAAGGTCATCACTCCGGAGGTATACCCTCTTCTTTTCATCTACATAGATGTTTGTGCCACCTGGCGCGACATAAACGGTGTTGTTGAGTATGGTTTGCCCGTGTTGAGCCTGAACAACTGGCATGCGTGTGACATATGAGAGGTTTTTCGCAAACTCAGGTGTGAATCTTTCTGGCATGTGTTGAGTTACGAGAAATGCACAATCCAGGTTTTCCGGAATTGATGACATGATATGCTTGATTGCCTGTGGGCCGCCGGTGGATGCACCAATTGCGCAAACGCGACTCGCAACTCCGCTGATCTTTTCAAATGAATGGTTTCTTGTTCTTGTCCTGCTTCTTTGGACGGTTGTTGTCCCGTAGCCATCGTACTCAAGGGTGTTTTTTAGAATCCTGATTGCTTTGACCTTGGCGCATGACCTCACCCGCGCCGTGAAATCCGAGAGAGCTTCAGTCATTTTAAGTGGGTCGATCTTCTCAGGAAAAACCATCGCGTCAGTTGCGCCCTTGGTGAGACACAGAACAGCGTCTGCGTTTGCGCTTGGGTCGTCAGGGGCGCAGATGAGAACGGATGTGGGTTTTGACCTCATAATACCCTTTAGGGTAGAGATGCCGTCCATGTACGGCATGCGGGTGTCTAGCACCACAAGATCAAAAGATTCATTCTCAATGGCGGACAATGCTTCCCTACCATTCCTGGCTTTGCCGGCAACAACAAGATCATCCTCCACCTCAATAAGTTTTTGCATGATACCGAGGATGTGGAAGGAGTCATTGACCAGTAGAATTCGCGCTTTCTTGTTGTCCAACTACTCTCCCTGGACAAGCTTTTTTAGCGTGTCGAGTACGATCTCTCTGTTGTATGGTTTAACGAGGTATGCATCGGCTCCGAGTTCAAACGCCTTGTTGCGGTGCTTTGATCCAGCCCTGGAGGTGATTACAAGGTTTGGAATCTTTGAAAGATTCTTGTCATCCCTCAAGACAGACATAAGTTCAAAGCCATCCATTTCAGGCATCTCAAGATCGAGGATAAGGATATCGATGGGCACTTGCTCTAGCAAGTCGAGAGCTTCAAGTCCGGTTGATGCCGTGTGAACCTTGAAGCCAGCGTTCTCCAAATCCATCTGGAGGATTTTTCTCATGGAGAGCGAGTCATCAACAACAAGAACATTGGCAGCCTCAGGCTTGTCAAGAATGCTGACTGTGTCTGTTTTTATCTTTGGAGCAAAATGTTCGCGGCTTATAAGTCCGTGCACATTGATAACAGGCACTACCCTTCCTGAGCCGAAGATGGTCGCTCCCGAATAGGCTGGAATATCCTGTAGTGAGAGAGGCATGGACTTGATGACCATATCGTGACGCCCCGGGATGCTTGAGACAGCAAGCGCTACGAATGTGCCGCCTGAAAGTGTTATGATTGCTGGATACTTCTCCTGCTCCTTGATAGAGCTTCCAAGGTCGAACTGTTCGTCAAGATAATAAACTGGGTAAAGTTCTTCTCTTATCCTTACGACCGGACCACTGCCAATCACTGTAACGTCACTTCTGTTGATATTTACAACCTCTGTTATCATACCAAGTGGTATAACAAAGGTATGTTTATCGGCTGTGACAACGATTCCCTGAGATATAACCAGTGAGATTGGAATTGTGAGATTGAATGATGTTTGCTCATCGTTTGTGTTTACAGAAACAAATCCACCTATTGCCTCAACGTTGTTTTTTACTACATCAAGACCAATTCCCCTACCTGCAACCATACCGGTCTCCTCAGAGGTTGAGAGACCACTTGCAAAAATAAGGTTGTTGATTTCGTTGGTTGTCATGGTTTCGGCTGTAGCTTGTGAGACAACACCCATCTTGATGGCTCTGGCTGCGATGGAGGCAGTATCGAGTTCCATTCCATCATTGGAGACAGAGATGGAGACCTGGTTACCAAAGTACTTGGCTTCGATTCGGATGTTTCCTTGTTTGGGCTTGCCGATTGCCTCTCTGATGTCTGGGGATTCAATTCCGTGATGGACAGCGTTCCTTACAATATGGAGCAATGGGTCAAAGATGCTCCTTATTACCTTGATATCAAGCTCGACATCCTCACCGATAACCTCCAGGTTAACGAGTTTTCCCTCTGAACGGGCAATGTCTCTAACCATCCTGGGGAACCTGTCGAGTACCTGGGAGAGTGGTATCAATCTTGTTGAGATAACGTTTGTCTGGATAGAGGAAACATTTTGCATCAGGACGTTGGTGTTTGTGCCAAGTTCGTTTATTTGATGCTCCAGACGGGAAAGTGCCTCGGTCAAATCAGCGTGAATCTCATACTCGTTGTTGATGATTCTGTCGAGTTCGTTGTAGCGGTCGAGTTCAAGCTCATCAAACTCGCTTGCGTATTTTGAGCTTCCATTGCCAGAATTGTCTACAACAGAGCCAACTCTCATTGCCTGTGTTGTTCGGGATTGGAGCTGTTGCTCGGAAAGATCGGCATTTAGAGCTGACAGCCTTCGGAGAGATAGTCTTATTGACTCTGAAATCCTGTTGAAGCTCAGTCTGTTATCCTCAAGCCTGGAACGTTGGACAAGCAATTCTCCAGCAAGATTCATGAGTGAATCGAGTTTTGAGAGTCTGACAAATACATTCTCTTCGATTTTTTGCTCTTTTTTCTCTTTTGCGAAGAATAGCTGAGTGTCGCTTGGCTTTTCCTCTGCCGATTTGCCTGAGACTATTGAGAGGATTTTCCCTATCTCATGTGCGACTTCTTGCGCCCTTGGGTCCTTATCGCATTCATATTTGAAGGTATCAGAAAGCGCATCAAGCGAACCTAGAAGCTTGTCAATGAGATTGGGTGTAATGTTCAGTTCCCCATCTCGAATAGGTTCGAGAACGTCCTCGATTGCGTGTGATGCAACCTCGGTTGACTCAAATCCAACTGATGATGCGGCGCCCTTGAGGGTGTGAGCTGCCCTGAAAACCTCTTCGATTGATGTTTTGTCGCCTGGATCCTTCTCTAGAGCAAGGAAACCATCCCTTAGGGTTTTGAGGTGTTCCTCGGCTTCAATCTTAAAGAAGTCAGCAACAACATCATCAAGTTCTTCTCGTATCTTGTGAGATTGCTCTGTGATTGTGGACTCGGTTGAATCTTGATTTCTGTAATTGTCCCAGGCGTCTCTCGTTGTCTGGATTATGGACTCATAGTCAGGTTCAACACCTTTGCTGATTGAGTTTAGCATATCACCGACATTGAAAGCGGTGAGAGCCAGTAATTCAGAGAGCATTTCGGGCCATGGCAGGTGTTCATTTTCTGTGTATGGTTCTAGAGCTTGTTCCATGAGTTCCGCAACTGATGCCAGTTTATCGTATCCTGCCATCAGAGATGAACTCTTGATTGAATGGGCTAATCTGAAGGCTTCATAGAGAGTGTCTGCATCCCTATGACCTATGGTAATACTCGCCAGTTGTGTATTGAATCCAGACAACATCAAAAGACATTCAGAGATGTATGCTTGGAAGTACTTATCCTCGTTTGACACTGGCTCCTCCTGGAATCTTTTTATACATAATTGAACCATCGTACGAGATTGGTGAGAAACCTTGGATGGAAGATGGCAATATCTCCGATTCACCCAACATTAGATATCCGCCAGTTCGGATGGTTGTTGCTATTTTTCTGAGAACCTCAATCCTGATTTCTCTTTTGAAATAGATGGTTACATTTCTGCAAAACACAATATCCTGATCGAATAGGTAGGGCGAAGAAATGAGATTCTGTTTGACAAAATGAACGCAATCCCGAAGCTCCTTTTTGACCTCAAAGGAGTTCTCGCCGCACTTCTTGAAAAATGTGAAGAGCTGAGCTGGACTCAAATGTTTGAGCCTCTCCTTCTTGTACACGCCTTTTCTGGCGGTATTCAGAGCGTTCTCATCAATGTCCGTTGCAAGAATTGAAAGTTTCACGCCCTCTGGAATTCCAGAGGTTTTCAGGGTGATTGCAAGGGAATACGCTTCCTCACCCGTTGAACAACCCGCTGACCAGACATGAAGATAGTCGCGCTTGATCATGCCGTTTTGAGCCAAAAATGAGGGAATGAAAACTTCCTTTATGACCCTGAAGTGACCAGGAATCCTCATGAAACTCGTTTCCTGGGTTGTTATTGAAGAGATCAGTCTATCGAGCTCTTCTCCCTCGGAACTGACGAGATTCAAGTATTCATCAGTGTTGTTTAAGCCAGAAGAGATGAGTCGGGATGTGACGCCATTGCGCAGAAGATGCATCCGGGCTTCACCAAAGTAAAGCCCGGTGCTTGTCTGCACAAAGTCTCTAATGGCTTGTAGTCCATCCAAATTACAGCTTGAACCTCAAAACGATTTCCTGAAGCTCGTAGGCAAGTGATGCCATCTTGGCGACAGCCTCAGCTGACTTAAGGATACCTTCAGTCGTCTCTTTGGTGATCGTGGAGATTGTATCCATTGAACGGTTGACCTCTTCTGTAGCACGTGATTGCTGCTTTGATGAGAGGGAGATTGAGCCGATGAGCTCAGCGAGTTGCTTTGAGTTTGACACGATCTCGTCAAGTCTAGCTCTTGCGTCCTCGGCTGATTTTGAACCTTCGACAACGAGTTTTGTGGACTCCTCCATAACCTCAACCGTTTCAGCGGTTTCAGCCTGAATACCTCTGATGAGTAGGGCGATGTCTTTTGTAGCTTTTGCAGACCTTTCAGCGAGTTGACGGACAGCGTCAGCAACGACTGAGAAACCACGTCCCTGCTCTCCTGCACGCGCAGCCTCGATAGCGGCGTTAAGCGCTAGCATGTTTGTTTGGGCGGCGATGTCGGAGATAACGTCGACGATTTCTCCGATTTCCTGTGAGGATTCTCCGAGTTTCTTGATTCTCTTGGAGATTTCAGCAACTGAGCCCCTGATCTTGTTCATTCCTTCCACGGCTTCGCCTACAGTCTTACCACCCGTTTCAGCGATTTCGGCTGAATGCTCAGCGGCCTGGGCGGCTGAGTCGGCTGACTGTGACGCCTGGTTGATTGAGATAGCCATCTCGTCAACAGCTGCGGATGTGTCTGTGATGAGCTCGAGCTGAGTTTGAGCACCGCCTGAAAGTTGCTCTGTGGCTTGAAGTGTTTCCTGTGAGTCATTGGCGATGTTGGTTGATACATCAACGACTCGGCGGAGGATTTCTCCGAACTGGGCAACGAGGTAGTTAAGTGAGTCGGCGATACCTCCAAGGATATCGGCTGTAACCTCAGCTTGTACTGTCAGGTCACCCGTAGAGACGGTGGAAATTGAGTTAAGAAGCCCTGAGATTCTCTCATCCTGCTGAGCTCTCTCTGTTTCGGTTTGAATACTTGACCTGATGTCAGACAACATCTGGTTGAACGTTTTGGCAAGGTCGCCTATTTCATCCTCTGTATCGATTGGAACGTTGATGTCGTAGTTACCGAATGATACCTCCATGATACCACCTCGGAGTGAAAGAAGCGGTCTGATTTGTCTTTGGACAAATAGCGCAACGAGGAGAATGAGGATAATCAAAGCCAAAAACCAGCCACCGAGCATGAATAGGAATCCACTGGTCAGCGGTTGAGTGTAGGCAACTCTGTTGATTCGGAGGTACACAAATAACTCAAGGTGTTTGTCAGCCGCAATATGGTCTCCAACGTAGGACACATCATAGTTTGTGTAGAGTTGTGGGTCACCGGTACCTGAGACGTCGTATATGAAAGCGGTATCTTGGATGAGTGAACTGATGTCCCCTTTTTTATCGGTTCCCGATGCTTCCAACTCTCTGTAGTAGTTGATCTTCGGGAAATAAGTCAGTGCGTACTCCTTCATGAAAACGTAGTGATAGGTTGTCCAGCGTGTACCCTTTGAATCCGGAATGCCCTTCTCGTCGGTCTGAACAGCTGGTTTTCCATCTGCATCGTATTCGTCTGGTCTAAGGTAGAATATGGAACCTCCACTCCATCCGACAATACGTGGATCAGAGTGGTGAAGAAGGATGCCTTCATATTGTGTATCATCTGGGAGCACAAACTTCTTGATGTCGATGGTTTCCGGTTTTTCTACTTCGGCTTCTAGCTCAGAGCGTAGCTTTTGGGTAGCTGAATCGAGTTGACCTGGTGGGAGGTATACAACGCCGCCATTCATCTGCGTGTTTTCAGCGGCGATTGTTGAGACTGTTTGACCAATTTTTGACCAGGGGTACCACAGCGTAAAATAGCCCAATGGTCGACCTGGATTGCCGGGGTCAACGATTGGCGAGGATACCACAAGAGACCACGTCTTACCGTCTTTGTCATCCTTTTCGATTGATAGCGTGATGTGATCATAGACACTGCCTTTTGGATTGTTGGTTATGCTCTCTTTAACACTTTTGAACCACTCAGTTTTCGATACATTGTACAGCGTCTCAGTTTCCTTGTTTTGAGATTTTATGATATCCGTGTCGGCTATCGGTTCATCGCCTGTTTGAGTGTGAGGAGTCTCTTTATAATCTGGTCTTGGGTAGTACTTGATAGGATCGGAAGAAACTACTATCTCGCCATTGGCATCACAGAACATACCCTTCTTGTATCCGTAATGCTGTTTCATGCTGGTGAGGAAGCTAACCCAACTTTTGAGGTACTCAAGTTTCTCATTGGTGTTTGACATATACGTCTGTTGATTCCATGAGAGTTCGTATGAGCTTCTTTTTTCTTGTTGGGACAGGGCACTCATTGTTCGCGCAACCGTTGAGAATACTGGTGAGTCAGCACGAACAGCTGAAACGGCGATTCTTTCCCCAAGAATATGGTCGATTTCCTCGGCCACAGACTTTGTTTGGGCAAGAAGCGCGTCCCTCATTTGGTTTTCTACCGTGTCGTTGTAGTAAAATTGTGTACCAATAAAGAAGAGTGAGAGGACAATACCTGAGATAAGAGCAACGATGAATGTGATTTTTGTTGAGAAACGCCATCTCTTGAAATCTGTTAATCTAGACCACCAGTTATTAATATCCGCCATCTTTCCTCCTTTAAGGTACATTCACACGCTTCGCGAAGTGAATTTCTGGTTTAAACTATTGATGAATCGTGATTTGTCAGGATGTAACCGTTTGTGTGCTGCGTTTGTTCACAACCTGGACTATAGATTCAATATCAAGAATCCTGACCATTCCTTTGTCGGTCATAACAACACCGATAAAGTGGTCAAGCTCGATGTTTGTTCCTATCTCTTCAGAGGGAGTAATCTCCTCTGGAACGATTATCTCACGAACCCCGTCGACCTGCAGCGCGATTTGTCCAAACTGAGACCCCACAACAATTGTTGTGTTGGATTTAGAGCCATCACGGTTAAACAGCATATGTGCGAGATCAACGACGGGGATAATGTTTCCTCTGAAGTTGGCGATACCTAGAATGCTTTTGGCAGAAAGGGGGAGATGAGTGATTTGAACATCCTCGGTCACCTCCAAGGTCTTGAGGGCGTCGAAAGCGCACTCTTGACCTGAGAGCATAAAAGTGAGGTATTGCTTATTTTCGTCCATACTCAGACATACTTCTTGATAAGCTTTGTTAGCATATCGACATTGAATGGCTTGCCGATGTATTCGTTTGCTCCTTGTTTGAGTCCATAGAACTTGTCAGCGTCCTGGTTCTTGCTCGTGATCATGATGATTGCGGTATTGCCCACCTCTGGGTTTTGCCTCATCTCTCTACAGACCTGGAAACCATTCTTCTTTGGCATGACGATATCAAGCAACACAAGTTTTGGTCTTTCAGATATAATTTTCTGCAATGCCTCTTCACCGTCTGACGCAGTAATAACGTCATGACCAAGAGATTTCACAACATCAGCCATTCTGTCCAAATCAACTTTTACATCATCAACTACCAATACCTTTGCCATCTGCTTTCAACCTCCTAAGGTGTGTTTTGCATGCGTCCAAAAGCTCACTTTTTGAGAAAGGTTTGGTAAGGTATGTGTCAGCATGGGCGAACCTTCCTCTGATTTTATCTATTGCGCTTGTTTTCGCTGTGAGCATTATCACAGGAATATGTTTGAACCTGGGGTTTTTCTTGAGTAGGGAGCATATCTGGTACCCATTGTATACTGGCAACATGACGTCCAGTACAATCAGGTCTGGTATTATTTGTTTGACAAGCTTCAGGGCCTCAAGCCCATCCTTTGCTTTATGTATTTTCCAATTGGTCTCAGTGAGTGCCAGGTCGATAACTCTCAATATTGTTGGCGAATCGTCGACAATTAAAACGACCGGAACAGCGGTCGAATCTTGGTGTTCGAATTCAAATGAATCAAGCGTCATTGTCACAACCCCTCAAGAAATATGGCAAATCCTTTTTGTCCATGCGTGCATACCTGTTGATAATACTCTTATCTGTGATGGTCAATACTCTGGATACGCTCTCAATTGTGTGGGTGAATGCTGCTCCTATGACGAGACTAGAAAAAATCAATTCAAGAGGTTTGAGAATTGAAATTGCAATCTTGTTTGTGAGTTCGTTGTCCTTTGAAAATGAGAGTGATGTAAGAATTTCTGTTAGATCGATGCCGTCAGGACCGACCTGTATGCAGTCAGCATCGGGATATTTCATTGAAAGCAGCTCGATCTCCTTTGAGAAGTAATCAAAGGATGGAAACGAGTCAAAGCCAAACCAACTCTTGAGGTTTTGATAGAATGTGTTGATCCTCAAACCTGTCGCTTTTATCAGTTCAAGATAGTCAGCGCCTACCATGTAGTTTGACCTGGTCAGTAGATTTCTTTCATACGCGCCCATTATTCTACGAAATGCGTCCTGCGGATCTGATGAGAATTGGCAAGAGATGCTCTCGCGAAGGCACATTGAGCCTTTCATCATGAGCAGCATTTTCAAATCGTCTCTGGTCAGGATATAAGACGAGTCCATCTCTTTAAGCGCTTTGGTGTACAGTGTGTCATCGAGTGTGAGTGAATTTTTAAGGAGGAGATCATCGTTGTTTGCCCAGGTGTCAGAAACCTCAATGAGACTGGATCTGGAAAACCAGGAAATCCCATTCATGCTGGGCTCGGAGTCAATTCGAGCCTCAACATGTTGCCACCAGTATATCTGTGAAATGATGGATTTGTCGATCTCAGGAACATCTAGTGTGGTTTTCTCTGGCAGCAATTTGAAAGCAATCTGGTTTATTTGTGTGGGGATTTTTAGGGACTTGAGCCCGACAATAGTTATTTGAGGGTAGCCCTGAACCTTTGTTGAGAGCTCAACAATCCCCTCCATAAGGCTTCGTCTATTGACATAGTCTTTTGCGATTAGCTTCAAACGATTCCCTCGAGAATAGAGTTTGTGCGAATAAAAAACTTATTACCGCATGATTCAACTATTGCAGACTCGATTTTTGTTTCTTCGGTAACCGTATGGTTAACAATATTCAAAACCTCGTCAACCGACAAAACGGCCTGTTTACCCCCAACGTTGAACAAAATCCCTTTAAATGGGACTTTTGGTTCCTGGAAGACATGAAGCACAGGAAGAATCTTTCCCTTAACACTTGTTAGGCCGGAGATAAATTCCTTTCTACCTGGAAGATGACGAAGAATTGAGCATTCTACGACTTCATCGACTTGTGATACGTCGAAGTGAATCACCCTATCACCCACAGATGCAGTCAAAAATCTACCCATTTTTCCCGTCATTTCGTAAGGAATTATAAACAATTATTTTGAAATTGTCAATAGAAAAAATATGGATAATAAAGGAATATAAAAGATAATATTATCAACACAAAAACATCGAGATGTACAGTTGTACTTTGCAGCCAAGTCACCATCTATTTCAAAGAGAAATATTAACTATTTATGAACCTATATGAAAATTGCATCCGCTTCAGCCTATTTGATAACCATTATTGTAACATAGTAAAACTATATATCAAGTTTGATTATATCGGGATAAACAGATTCGCCAAACCGAAGTAAATGATCATTCCTGATACGTCCACAAGTGTTGTTAGGGCTGGACTAGCAACGATTGCCGGATCCAGTTTGAACCTTGCTGCTAGCATAGGCAATACTGTACCGAGTGTCATGGCCGTTATCACCTGCATACAAAGAGCAAAAGCAACGAGTAATGCGATGGACATCAGGCTAATTCCCTCAGGTAGGATTGCTGCCCCAGAGAGGATCCAAACCTTTATGAAGGCAATCACGGAGAGCGAAAGTCCCATAAGCAATGATGCGCTAAACTCCTTGCCAAGAGCTTTCCAAAATTCCCGCGTTGTTATCTCCCCTGTTGATAACGCCCTGATGATGACAGTTGAGGATTGACTTCCCGCATTTCCGCCTGTGGCAGCCATTTGCGGCATGTAAACAGCCAGAATTATCAGGCTGTTGAGGGTTCCCTCAAAGAAGCTGATGACAGCCCCTGTTAGGATTTGGAAAACAGAAAGAGCAGCGACCCAAGGGATTCTGTTTTTGTAATGATCCCATGGTGACTGTTTGAGATATGTCTCAGCCTCGTGCTCACCAGAGATACCCATGATTTTCTCAAGGTCTTCTGTTTGCTCCTGCCTGACCATATCCAAAGCGTCGTCGTGGGTGATAATCCCCAGTAGCTTGTTTTCGTCGCCAACCACAGGAACTGCTATAAGGTCGTAGTCTTCAATTACTTCAATTGCTTTTTCCTGATCATCGCCAACATTTACCGATGCTGCATCTCGGAACATTATATCATCAATAATTTTCATTGGTTGAGCCAATATAAGGTCTTTTATCGATGCAACTCCAAGCAATCTGTGCTGTGAATCAACAACATAGATGTAGTAAATTATCTCTTTCTTTGACGCCTCGACCTGGATTTGCTTTATGGCGGCTTTGGCTGTTATGCCTGTTTTTACCGACACATAATCGGCGTTCATGAGAGAGCCACAGGTGCCGTTTTCGTATGAACTAAGGTGTATTAGTTGCTCACGTTTTGCTTTTGCAAGGAGTGGAATCAAACTATTTTGTAGAGGTTTTGAAAGCTCTGACAGCAGATCGGCTCCCTCGTCACTCATCATGCTTGAGATGAAGGGCGCAAGCTTTTCCTTGGGGGCATTTTCAGCGAGTTTGACCTCAAGGTCGATGTCAAAATATCCCATGACCTCGCCGGCAAAATGTATCTCCATATTCTGGAGCACTTCCCAGATGGTGTCTATCGGAAGGTCTTGAATCTGTTCAGCTATGTCAACGGGCGCAAATTCATCCGTGACGGCTTGAATCTTTGACTGCTTACCTGCATCAATAAGGTCAAGCAGGAGTTTACGAATCGGTGGTCTTTCTGTTTCAGTCATTGTCATCCTCCAGAGCGCAAGGCGTCAACCTTCTTGGGGATGACATCAGGTGAATCAAGATGTCAGCGAAGAGGGAGGACGCTTGCTTGTGATTTTTCTATAAAAGCATCAGCGCAACATTGTCTACTGTCACAATCGTCCATATCTCCTCCTTCTTTCCTGTTTATCTGCACAGGTGCAATCTAATACGCACACACCTCTGTGTCAAGCTATTGGACATCTTTTGTATGGTTTGGTTAATTAATGCTCAGTTAAATAATGGGTTAATTAATCAAGGCATTTTTCGCAGATAGCTTTTACTTCTTCGTCCCTGTCAAACTCTTTCCTGATGCCAAATCTTGTGAGCACAAAGTCATATTTTGTTGGGTCATCTGGAGATATTGACCTGAAATAATCTGTTATCTCGATTGCTGTTTTCAGATTTGCAGACTTCTTTTGGGTGATTCCCAGTCCACATGCGATTTTATGCATGTGACGGTCGACGGGGATGAGGAGCGTTGAGGGTGAAATATTCCAGCCACCTGGATCGACATCGTCGTGGCGAACCATCCACTTGAAATAGAGCAGCAACCTTTTACACGCACTGCCATTAATTGGATTTGGAAGCAAATGAGGAAAACCGCAACCCGAATGCCTGCATATCTCATCAACAAATCCCGTCAGCGCAGGGATAAGATTATTGTTGCTGCCTTCTAGTTTTTCAGAAATCAGATTCTCCAGGGTTTCATATTTTTTGATTGTACCCGACAATCCGACAAGCAACTGTGCCATTTCATCACCCGTTGTGAAGCGGTGTTTGAAATCCTTGAAATCCCCGTAAGCCTTTTTTCCATCAAGATTTGCCAGATATGAAAGTGGGCTGCTTCCTAAGATATGTAAAACCTTTTTTGAGCTTTTTAGGATTTGTGTAACATTGCCATAGGCAAGGCACGAGACAACAAGCCCAGCAATCTCCCTTTCCCTAATATCGTTGTAATCATAAAGGAGCTCAAGGGGGTCTGGATGAACAAACTCTCGCTTGTTCATCCTTTCGTACAGATTCTCAAGCTCAGCCTTGAGTTTTTGTTTGTTGATGTGGTCTAGTCCTGCGGTGAGAAGTCGTCCTTTGTCGCGCCGCAGAGTGGGCAAACCCAATCCTCTGGTATGTCATCAAAGGCTGTTCCTGGCTTAACTCCATTGTCTGGGTCGCCAATGGCTGGGTCATAAACATATCCGCAGATGTTGCAAACGTACTTTTTCATGTTGTTGCTCCTTAGATTATCTGATTTATCCTCTTGTTTATTCTTGTTTTCATCAATGTATGTTGGGGCTGTTTTTGGTTCTCTGCCCTTCCTTGCGTGATAGCTTGCATAGGTTATCGGAGTCCCGTCTTTCAGCTTTTTTGATTGTATTACTTCGCCCACAAATAGGGTGTGAGTTCCTGTTTCCATCGAGCCTTTTACCTTGCACTCAAAGATTGAAAGAACATCATCTGTTACAAGTGGAGCATGTTCACCATTCTCGAAGTTAACACCCTCAAACTTGTTGTTGTCTCTTCCGCTCCTGAAACCCCATGCCCCAACGGTTTTGAGGTCAACTGACTCCTCGATAACACTCACCCCAAAGTAGCCGCTTTTTAAAAGTAATTCGTGAGTGTAGTTTTCTTTATTGAGGCAGATTGCAAGCTGAGGTGGGTCTGATGTCACCTGAAAGGCGACATTTGCAATCTGACCATTTTTTACCCCATTTGCCTCTGTGGTGATGATGAAGAGACCATACGAAAGGTCTCTGAATGCGAGTTTATCTATTGCACTCATTGCATCTCTCCAATAACTGCTTCGCAACATCCATTCCAAACTCAAAACAGGCGTTGAGGTTTTCTCTGTTTGGGACAAACTTGACAGCGTGAGTATCAGAAACAATTTCAACATTCATCGCCTCAAGCATGTCCTTCATGTATCTGTGTCCTTCCCCACTCCAACCATATGAACCAAAAGCAGCGCCTATGAGATTTGCTGGCTTTAGCCCTCGAAGGTATGTCATAACATCAGCCATTGTGGGGAAGACTTCTCGATTCATGGTGGGAGAACCTGCAATCAAAGCTCCGGATTTGAGAACCTCTGTGGCGACCTCTGCCCTGTCGCTACTGCCCATCGGGATGAGCCTTGGTGACGCGCCGCCTGCCTTGATGCCCTCGCCAATTGACCTTGCCATCATGGTTGTGCTGCCCCACATCGAGTCAAACAACACGACAGCGCGTGTGGTTGGCTCCTGGAGAGCCCACCTCTTGTAGAGCCCCAGAATCCAGCCAAGCTGTTTTCTCCAGATTGGGCCATGGTCGGGGGCGATGATGTCAATCTCAATATTCATTGAGGCGACCTTCTCAAGCAGCTTGAGAACAAGTGGTGAAAATGGCATTACGATATTGCCGTAGTATTTGGCTGCTTCCCACTCGAGCGTGTCCTTTGGAATCTCGTCATCGAATCTCTCATATGATGCCAGGTGCATACCAAAGGCGTCCTGTGAGAAGAGAATCTTATCATCTGGCATATAGGTGAACATAGAATCAGGCCAGTGAATCATACGAGTTTCGAGGAATGAGAGAGTCTTGTTGCCGAGATTGAGAGTTTCACCGCTTTTTACGGCGGTGAGTTCCCTATCAAAGGATAGTTGTGCTTTGAGTGTTTCAACGCCCATCGTTGAAGCAAAAACCTTTTCTGGGTTGACCCTTGAGATGACGGCTGGTAATGAACCACTATGATCCATCTCGGCGTGATTGCTTACTATGTAGTCGATTCTCGATGGGTCAACAATCGAACTGATTCTTGAAAGAAGTTCATCCATAAATGGCTTTTTGACAGTGTCGATAAGTGTGACTTTGTCTGCCATGATGAGATAGGCGTTATAGGTTGTGCCACTGGGAGTGCCGTACCCGTGGAAGTCACGGATAGTTCTGTCAATTGCACCAACCCACCAGACGGAGTCCGTCACGCGTATCGCTTTGAATGGAACCTCTTTCATATTCACCTCGATTAATAAGTTGTATTTTCGGGTTTCACCTTACCAGAAAAGGTTCGATAAATCCAGATTTGGTACCCAACCACGATTGGTAAACCAATACCCGCAATGATAAGCATTATCATAAGAGTAGGCTGAGTGGATGAGGAATTAAACACAGTTAAAGAAAACTCACTGTTGGTTGCTCGAACCAGGTTGGGAGCCAAAGCGATCACAATCTGGAGAAACATTGTCACAATTGTCACACAGGAGAATACAAAGGATTGACCATCCTCACCTTTGTCTGAGTTGTGCAATGTCAGCGCAACAGAAATCAAGGTTATAACTGGCAACAACCAAAGAACAGGAGATGCTATAACATTAGTCATGATTTGTGGCTGGGTTAACGCCGTAACAGCTATCAGAATCACAAAGAGAGCCCCAAACACGACTGTTGAGAATTTTAGCCACTTACTCGCTTTTTCTCTTGTTTCATCGGTTGATTTCATCTTTAGATAGGCAGCACCATGTACAGCAAACATTGAGAAACCTGTAAGACCAACGAGAAGCGAATATGGGTTCAGTAAAGCGAAGAAACCACCGATGTAGTTGCCAGCAGCATCTAGCTCCATTCCAAAGCACAGATTTCCAACAGCAACCCCAAGCAGCAGAGCAACCAGGATGCTTCCAAGAGCAAATGAAATATCCCAAATCCTCTTCAGGTGGTTTGCGTTGAACATATTCCGCACCTCAACCGCAATACCTCGCATGATAAGAGCAAGTAGCACAAGTATGAGGGGTAGGTAGAAACCAGAAAAAACTGTTGCATAGACGGCGGGAAATGCGGCAAACAGAGATGCTCCACCAGCGATAAGCCAAACCTCATTTGCATCCCACATTGGGCCAATGGCTGAGAGCATTACACGTCTGTCTTTTTCCTTGCCAAGGAGATACCAGATACCAATGCCCAGGTCGAAACCATCAAGGAGAGTGAACACAAGCAGCATGAAGCCAACAATCAGAAACCATGTTATTTGAAGCGTCATTTTGCACCTCCCTCAGAGATAGCGTCAGGGCCAGCAAGGAGTTTCTTTCTGACAAGCGCTATCCAAACCGAGATGATCACCGCGAAAACAACCGCGAACATGAGGATTGAGAACAACACTTCACCACTTGAGATGTTTGGAGAAAATGCCTCACTAATCCTCATTACTCCGTAGACAACCCAGGGAAGTCGACCCATCTCAGCGGCTATCCAACCCAACCAGTTGGCAATAATAGGTAATGGCATCGCAATAAGCAGAACCCAGATAAACCATCTGCTCTCCAAAACCCTTTTTTTCTTAAATAGCCACAGACCAAAGATTGGAATCAGGATAAACAAGAAACCAAGTAGTACCATGATGTGGTATGATTGGAAAACAACGCCAACAGGTGGTCTTTGGTTCTCTGGAAAGTCATTTAGGCCTTTGAATTCCATATCGGGATTAAGACCAATTGCAAAACCTAACCCTTTAGGGATGCCAATTGGCATGTGGACTGTCTCGTTTTTTGAATCAGGTATCCCCCAGAGAAGAAGTGGCGCATCCTTCGTTGTGTTGTATATCCCCTCGAATGCAGCAAGTTTGGCAGGCTGTGTGTTCGCTACCTGAACTGAGTGATAGTGACCAAAACCAACTTGCGCAACCGATGCAATAAGCGCAATCAGAAGAACAACCTTCAGTGATTTTTTGGCAAATTCGATGTGCAGATTCTTTTTCATCAGATATGCCATCATGCCGGCAACAAAAAATGAACCGGTGATTGCTGATGCTGTGATCGTGTGCAAAAATCGAGGCAGGATAGACGGATTGAAGAGAGCTGCCCAGAAGTCGGTAAGCACAGCCCTACCGTTTATCACCTCATATCCTGCTGGTGTTTGCATCCATGAGTTTGCAAGCAGAATCCAAAACGCAGACATCAAAGTTCCTATCGCTATCATCCAAGCTGCAACAAGGAGAGTCTTTTTTGAAAGCTTGTTCCATCCAAGCAAAAGAACACCAAGAAAGCTGGATTCGAGGAAGAAAGCCAGAATTCCTTCAGCAGCAAGCGGCGCGCCAAAGATGTCTCCGACAAACCTTGAATACTGCGACCAGTTTGTGCCAAACTGAAATTCCAGCACAATGCCTGAAACCGCACCGACAACAAATGTGAGGGCAAAGATGTTTATCCAGAACTTGGCAATATTCCTGTCCTCTGCTGCGCCTGACTTGTGCCACCTGTGCATGAGCCAAACGAGGAAAAAAGCCATACCAATAGTCAAAGGTGGGAAAATGAAGTGAAAAGCGGCGGTTTGGGCAAACTGGATTCTTGATAGTATCATCACATCCATACATGCATCCTTTCCACAACTAGTTTCGTTTAAAACCGATCAGTTGATTACAGGATTGAAGACAGCGCTTTTGCCAACCACTCCAGGAAAACCTTGTCAGACTCGTCAAATGCTGATGGGGTGTGTGAATCAATGTCAATCTCACCAAACACATTCGTGCCTTTGAAAATTGGGACAACAATCTCGGATTTGACATTGATGCTGCAAGACAAGTAGTTGTCTTCCTTTGTGACATCATCGACAACAAATGTTGCCCTCAGGTCTGCAGCCTGACCACAGATGCCCTGCCCGACTTCAATTGTGGTGTGGTCTGTCGCAGCGCCGACGTATGGTCCAAGTTCAAGTTTTCCATTTTCCATTATGTAAAAGCCAACCCAATCATAGTAATCAATACTATTATGAAGAGAATGGCTGATATTTGCAAGTATTGCATCAAGTGATTCACCACTATTGATTATTTCTAGCATTTTTGGTGTCAGGTTTTCAAAAATTGATTCTTTGTTCATTTTTCTACTCCCTCTTTTCGCTATCCCAAGCGACAAACGCTCTCCTGATGTGTGGGATAACAATCGAACCACCAACAAGCAGCCCAATCATCATTGTTTCCTCGAGTTCCTCGTCTGTGACTTTGAGCTTTTTGAGCTGAGAGAGGTGGTAGGCTATGCAATCATCACATCGAAGCACAAGGGAAGTTGCCAAGCCCAGAAGCTCCTTAGTCTTGACATCAAGCGCACCGGTCTGATACGTTCTGAAGTCTATCCCCAGAAACTGTTTCATATTGTGACTCGCGTACTTTGAAAGAGTTTGATTTTGCTCGTTGCGAAGCTCTAGGAAATCTTTGAGTTTACCCATGTTAGATATGCTAATTGGGGGGAGATGATAGGTCAAGCTGAGTGATATATTAACCAGTAGAGGTGCCTTTTTAGAACCACTTGATTGATAATGGGAGTAAAAAGATTCTGGATCATTCCCTGTGTGTTTTTGGAATACACAACAGCTTTAAAACTCTACGACTGACGATGCCGAAAACCAGGGAGTTAGATTTTTACAATAATAGCATTCGAGAAGTTTTTTAGTTCTCCTCACCCTACCCTCTCCTCTATAGAGGAGAGGGTATATGGCAGTAGGATTTCATTGTGATTTATAATGGTACTAAAACCAAATCTCCCCTCTCCCTTTATAAGGGAGAGGGGTAGGGGTGAGGGTTTCATACAAATTCTTAAAGACTGTCGTTTGGTCGTAAGAATGTTGGTCTTAAATTCAGGGTTAGCTTGAGGTATATCTACTAAAAAGGCCCGGGGTGTTTGTTCCCCCCGGGCCTTTATAACTTCTAGCTTACAGAATTACTTTGACTTTTTTATTTCCAATCACGCCCCCGCTGGGTTAATCGCCGCTGGATTAATTGGCGACACTGCTGGCCAAGGTCTTGCCGCAAGCTCTTTGTCAAGCAGATAGAGGCTTGTTCCATCCTTCAGGAGTTTGAGCTGATCGAGAATCTTGTTGGCGTTTGCCTCCTCTTCAATCTGCTCCTTTACAAACCAGTCAAGAAGTGGCTCAGACGGGAAATCGTTCTCTTCTCTGACGACCTTCATGATGGTGTGGATTCTGTCTGTGATGAATTTCTCATGCTCGAGTGTGTCCTCGAAGATTTCATTCACAGAACTCCACTCTGTTTTGATTTGTTTGAGGTCAAAGAGCGTGACTTTTTCGCCTCGCTCGATGATGTGGTCGAAGAAACGCATTGCATGCTCCATCTCTTCGTGGGCTTGCACCCTCATCCAGTGAGCCATTCCGTCAAGACTTCGAGCGTGAAGCCATGCTGCCATCGAGAGGTAGATGTAGTAGGATTCGAGCTCATGCTTTACCTGAACATTCATCTCCTCATGGACTCTTTTGTTCACTTTGTGCCCCCCTGCCTAAATCTCGTTTGACCAGAGACCATGAAGGTTGCAGTATGAGCGGACTTTCCAACCCTTTGTGTTTGGAAGTTTGAATGATGTTTCTGGTGCGTCACCTGGTTTGAGGAAGTGTTTCACATTGTGTTTGCCCGTTGGACAGAGCAGCTGAATCCACTCAATGTGGTGCTCTTCCGTCATTGGATGAGCAACGTCCCCAACCTTGATGACCGTTCCCATGTCGTCAGTCGTTGCAACTGGCACATGTTTTTCCTTTGCGGCATCGACAGTGTTTTCTGTCATGAGTTTCATTGGGGAACCACAGCAGACAAGAGCGCCTTTTCCGCCGTGAAGAACCTCAACAATATTGCCGCATATCTCACATTTGTAGACTTCATTCTTTGTAGCCATTTCTGTATTCTCCCTTTCTATTGATTCCTTGTTTTTTATCCTACCAGTTTTCACCGAGAAGCTCGAAGTGGTCAATCGGGTGGTTGCATGCTGGGCACTTGTTCGGTGCTTTGTTTCCGACGTGGAGGTAACCACAGTTTCTGCATCTCCAGGTCTGCTGTGTGTCTCTTGAGAAAACCCTGTCCATTTCGATATTCTTAGCGAGGTCAAGATATCTCTTCTCGTGCTGTTTCTCAGCGACGGCAATTGCCCTGAAGATACCGGCAATGTCGCAGAATCCTTCCTCGTCTGCAATTTTGGCAAATTCCGGATACATAGAGGTATGCTCGTGATTCTCACCCATGGCAGCGGCTTTAAGATTTTCGAGAGTGGCGCCTACGACACCTGCCGGGAAGCTGCCTGTTACCTCTACTTCTCCACCTTCGAGGAGTTTGAATAATCTCTTTGCATGCTCCTTCTCCTGATCGGCAGTTTCCTCGAAGATTGATGCTATCTGTACATAGCCCTCCTTCTTTGCTTTGCTTGCAAAGTAGGTGTAGCGGTTTCTCGCCTGAGACTCACCCGCAAATGCTGCCATGATGTTCTGCTCTGTTCTTGATCCTTTAAGTTCCATACTAAATGTTCTCCTTTCAAGATTTGATGAATTTATATCTCTCTTGGCCATCATCCTCGACGTAGCCAAGGTTCATCCCGACTTGAACCAGATTCCTTATCGTTGCCATTTCGGCGCTTCTTCTCGCTGCCAACTCAAAGATGCTAACCCACGTGTTGGCGTCTTTTATTATACCAACAATCTCAGTTAATTCTTTGACAAATTGTGTTGTTTTTGTCACGCCTTTATTATCTTCGATTATTTTTCGGATATCGGTCATACAACTGTGACAAATCCCGACAAATCGATACTTCGCCACAAGAACCACGAAACCTTCAATTGTTGTGTTTGTCCAACTCTCGCTGCTATTTTCCAGGTGAACGTCAGACAATCTACCACATGAGACACACACTATATGCTCATGACTGGAAAGATTGGCATCGAACTTAGCTTTCTGGTTGTCTTCTTGTATCCTGGTTACCAATCCCTCCTTCTCAAACTGAGCCAGATTTCTATACACAGTGCTTAAGCTGATACTTGGAACTCTGAGTTTGAGGGCAGCATAAATCTCCTCGGCAGTAGGATGTGCTTCTGTGTTTTTTAGATAATCCATTATCTCCTTCCTCTGCTTCGAGGTTTTTGAGTATGTTGTGTTATTAATTCTGGTTCTCATAATTAATACGAATGATAATCATTATTGATAAGCTGTCAAGAGTGTGATTTAACAGTATTTGTATTCTGTATATCCCATTGATAGAAATACAAAAAACTCATATATGTTTCTAAAAAATCAACGACTCCATAGAGTCGAGGCACCTAAATGGTGTTACAATGAATCCAAACTGTGTAGTTTTGAAAGGAGAGAAGATGAAGAGAACAATCGTAAAGGTTTTGTCGATTATGCTGGTTTTGTCGATGCTGGCAATAACCTCACCAGTCACCAATACAACATACGCAGGAGGAGGTTATAATCTGACCGTAACACCTGGTTGCGGATTCAACATGCTAGAGTGGGATGCCATCCCCGGTGCAGCCCATTATTGGATATACAGAGGCCCAGGTCCAGGGCAGGAGTATAGCACACCCCTCACTGATTTCCCAATCTCTGATACTTATTTCAAGGACACCATTAATATCCAGAATGGTCAACTCTACTGCTACTTTGTAAAAGGTGTCGACCAGAACGCTGACGAGTTTGCTCAGACAATTGAGGCTTGCGCAACCCCAAACTGCTTTGAGGAAGATGAATGTCGTCTGGTGCTCAAGTACCAGCAGGGCAATGTGAACTATTGGGTGAATGATGTCGAAAAAGGCCCGATGGAAACACCTCCGGTCAACAAATGGAACAGGCTGTTCCTTGTTGTCAGGTATGTAACGCAGGAAATCAAAGGAACACAACTCGACTGGGATGCAACGGAGAGAAAGATCATCATAACAACCGTTGCTGGAGACAAGATTGAACTTTGGATTGGAAAGAATACTGGAAAGGTCAACGGAGCCGAGATTCAAATTGACCCGAACAACCCTGAGGTTGTGCCCTTCATCGAATCAGGAAGAACGCTTCTACCCATGAGGTTTGTTGCTGAGAATCTTGGTGCTACCGGGCCCGACGATATCAAATGGTTCGGTGACACAAAGATTGTAGAGCTGCGGTTTGACGATCCTGAGTGCCTGGAGTGCGATTGGATTCTTGGCTACATCAAAGAAACAACGTATCACTCTGGTTCGTTAGCAGCCGTAACCGAGACAACAGCGTCGCATTGGGAAGTAAAATTCAGAGACTGCGAAGGCAATATCTACACCCTCTACACAAGGACAGATTTGCCAGACATCAATGGTGTCAACCCTATTTCCGAATATAGGGGATGCGCTGAACTGTGCATTAAAAATGGTGTTGTGATTGAGTGGAAATCAAGAACCGATCTTGAAAATTGCTGTGGAGATGAGCCTTCTGATTGCACACCGATTTATGGAAAGATCCTCTCAACCACATATGACACGATGGACAATGTGTGGGCGGTAAACTTTGTTGCTTGCCCGGTCACAGGGGAAGTATCGGTGATTTATGTTGCAGCCACAGACTTACTCGACCAGTCCGGTGTTTTCCCGATTTCGCAGTATCGAGGGTGCGCGACAGTCTGTGTGGTTGATCACAAAATAATCTGGTGGAAGGCTTATCCAGATAAGACGGACTGTTGCGAAGAGGAAGTTGAGGAAGACTGTTTTTGCGTCGAGATAGTCAAGGTTGATTGCAGCTCGGATAGGTCGCTTGTTGTTGGAAAAACTCCAAATAACACGCATCTTATGATTATAACAACGCCGGAGTGGTGTAAAAAGCTCCAGGTTGGAACCTGTTGGGAGGTTTGCATTACGGCTGATACTCCGCCTGCTGGCACATCTGGCATGTTCTGGAAACTTGTGAGTGCCCAGAGGGTTGAGTGTCCATGTGGCGGTGGAACAGAAGAAGATTGCATGTGTGTCGAAGTTGTTGACCCAATGGGTACGAGAGTTATGGTCAAGGATGCCGATGGCAACACATGGTATCTGACCTTTGAAGATACAAGTATGATTGCTCAGATGAAAACTGGTACATGCTGGGAAGTCTGCGGCAAAATCGTTCCTTTGGCAACATCGGCCTACAGGGAATTCAAAGTCACATCGATGACACAGGTCAAGTGCCCCTGTGGGCAGGAGACCAAACCTGAGTGTTTCTGCATCGAGATTGTTGACCCGATGTGCGGTTCCGAACCTTGGAAATCCTATGTTAAGGATAAAGATGGTAATCAGTTCTACATAACCCTTCCGAGCAAGGATGTATGTCTAAAGATGGCGGCTGGCACATGCTGGTATGTCTGCGGTGTGTGGGTTGTTGATGATGCATCAAACTCAAAGTATTTCAAAGTGGCAAAGTGGGAGCAGGTGAAGTGCCCCTGTGGTGAAAGAATAAAAGAAGTTTGTATGTGTTTCACAGTTGACCGCACCGCATGTGATTCAATGCCAGCAAAGGTCTATGGACACGATGAAAATGGTATCAAGTGGGTTCTCAATCTTGATGACTCTGCTGCCTGTCAGGAGATGAAAATCGGCACCTGCTGGCGACTTTGTGGCGATTATGAAGGAGGAGTCGAAGGGAACTTTAGAGTTCTGGTGCCGACATCCTGGGAAGGAGTCGAATGCCCCTGTGTCCCGGAAGACAAAGAGATATGCGTTTGTGTTGAAATAATAAGAAACAACTGTGATGCGAGTCCACCGATTGCCATTGGCAAGGACAAAAAGGGCAATACGTGGACCCTCTACCTAGAGAATGATGATATCTGTGGAATGATGCAACCAGGCACTTGTTGGAGCGTCTGTGGTTGGCTGACACAGGGAATGGATAACTATCCAAAGGGGATAAAGGTCACCTCCTCTGAAGAAGTTGATTGCCCTTGTGAGGGAGAGGAACCCCCGGATTATGGCTGCATCTGCGTAAAGGTCATTGACCCAGCTTGCGGTCAGAGCGCTGTGTATGCTGAAAAAGAAGACGGCACAAGAGTTGTACTTCAGTTTGTTGACGCATCGATGTGCGACAAATTTGAATATGACAAGTGCTATGAGGTTTGCGGAGAAAAGATTAAGTATGACGACTACGGTCAGCTGTATTTCAAAGTCGTTAGATATAGAGAAGTTGAGTGCCCATGTGGCGGTGTTTCTGTCGAAAAGTGCCTCTGTGCAACGGTCATCCGAAAGGTTTGTGGCGACGAGATAGACAAGGTTTACATTGAGGACGAAAACGGAAAACATTGGCTCCTCCTTATTGACAAGAATAACTCAGACATGTGTGAGAAGATGACGCCAGGCACATGCTGGAAAATCTGTGGTATGCCTGCTGCTGGTGAAGGCAACATGCCAGGATTGAAAGTCTACTACATCGAGAAAACTCCATGCCCGTGTGTCGAAGGTGGTGAAGAGAAGTGCATGTGCGTCACGGTTGAGCGAGTCAGCTGTGACACAGACCCACCAATGCTCTATGTAAAAGATGAGAACGGTGTGTACTGGGGATTGTTCATGCAAAGCGCCGATGAGTGCAAGGAAGTTAAAATCGGCGACTGTCTCAGAGTTTGTGGTTGGAAGATTGAAACCAGCGCAAATGCTAATGCCTTAAAAGTGACGTACTGGGAGAAGGTGCCATGCCCATGCGCTGACACAGGCGAGGAGGAATGTATCTGCGCAACAGTGATTGAGCAGAAATGCAATCTCGACCGTCCACAGGTGATTGTCAGAGATGAGCAGGGAAGAAAATGGATTCTCTGGTTTGAGGATTCGACCGAGTGCGCCAAAATGAAGGTCAACACCTGCTGGACTGTGTGTGGCAACAAAACAGCAACAGACTCCGGATTGCTTGCGATGAAGGTCACCTATTTCGAGCAGGTTGATTGCCCTTGTGAACAAAAGGAAATCTGCATCTGCGTCGAGGTGCAAGACCCCGCCTGCCAGGGTGATGTGCCTGTTGTGTATGTGCTCATGCCAGATGGAAAACAGATAAAACTTGTATTTGATGATAAGTATGACTGTGAAACAATGAAACAGGGTGAGTGTTGGGAGGTCTGCGGTCATTGGATTGAACCAACCCAAACAACGTCTGTCAGAGAGTTCAAGGTAACCAGTAAGAACAAAGTAGATTGCCCATGTGGTCAGAAGGATGATTGCATGTGCATCGAGGTGATTCGGGTAAGTTGCGCCAACAAAAAAGTCTATGCAAAGAGCCCCGATGGGAAATATTGGCTTTTGCTTTTGGATTCTGAGGCTCAGTGCGAAAAGATGAAGATCGGCACTTGCTGGGAAGTTTGTGGTGGTATGGTTCGCACAAAAGAGGGCGAGTTCCAGGGATACAAAATTACCAGCATGAAGCAGGTTGCCTGCCCGTGTGGCGATGACTGAAAGTGTGAGAATGAATTTTGCATAAAAGTAGAAGAACAGGATTGTGACAATAGTCTTGTTTATGCAACAGACGAAAAAGGCGCAAAGTTGGCTTTGCGCCTTGATCAGGTTGGGAGATGTAAAGACTTTTATGTTTCCTCTTGTTGGATCGTTTGTGGTGAAAAAACAAATGCTACAGTTGGTGTTTATGAGGAAGTAATTATATCCAAGATTGTTGAGAGAACCACCTGTCCTTGCGTAAAGAAGGATGACCTGGATTGCGGAGATATAGAAGAAGCAGAGAAGGTTTTTGAAGATACAAGTGACGGTTTTAGATTAATGCGTGCTAATCTTGTCATTACTGAACCAATGGTTATAGAGCCCCTGGACTGTAAAGTATTTGTTGTTGGATACTTTATTGATACAGAAGAAGATGGTTTTGCCCTATTTAATGATATTGAAGCAAAGGCAATTATAAAAAGTGGTTCCTGCATTAAGCTAAAGGGACCGGTTGAAAAGGCAACGTTTAATGGTAAGAATGCAGATGCTATCAGAGTGACTCAGTACTCTGTTGTGAAATGTCCATCTGGTGAGCCAGAATGGAAACCAAAGGTTTCTATGACCATAAAAGTGTTGAAGACCTCGTGTTCATCAAAAATGGTGTATGTTGAGGATGAATGTGAAAATAAGTGGTTATTGAGATTCAAAAATCAGCGTGAATGTGAAAAATTCAAAGAGGACACACGGTGGATAGTAAACGGTGAGTACATAAAAATGAGAGATGGTGCATACCTTGGTTTTGGTGTTGTCAGCTATAAAGAAAAAACTGACACACCTGAAGGTTCCAAATCTAATTGGATGAATATACAAATATCAAGCCTAGACTGCTCTAATAGAATTGCCAATGCGATAGACGATTCTGGTGCAAAGTGGCAATTGTATTTCTCTTCATTCTCAATTTGCAGAGACAAAATGAAGAAGGGGTCGTGTTGGAGAGTCAAAGACATCGTGGATAAGGGTGAAAATGGAGCAAAAAAACTGTATGTTGAGGAATTTGAATCTACAAAGTGCGACAATCCTTACAATCGATATGATTTCTGTGCAATCGTTTTAACTAAGTTCTGCACAGACAACAGTTCAGGAACCTATTATGTTAAAGTTAGAGACTGTCTTGGTGACGAAGTTAATCTGACTTCTTATAGGAGAGATGTTTGTTCAAACGTAATAATTGGTAAAAGTTATAAATTCAGACTTCGAGTAATGGGTGTTGAATCAGATGGTTCAGAAATACTTGAAATTGTGTCTTATGTTGAAAATGCAAATGTAATTGAGAATGTTATCTAGTTGGCTATTCGTACTATCAGCGCACCACAACCGATTTGGTGCGCTGTTTTTTTGTTTTCACTACCTTCAAACTTGAAGAAACATAGACAATGAAATAGAATCACACAGTGATGAGAAGACTATTATCAACTCTTGTTTGTGTTGTATTGCCCTTTGCCCTTTTCGCGTGTCTTGAGCCAGAAAGGCCTGCAGAATGCCTTTGGCCAATGTTTGGGGGAGACGCGACACACACAGGAGCCGTAGCGGATGGTTGTATTCCCGCTGAGATGAGCACAGACCCTGAGTGGACTTTTGCAACAGGAGGAGCCATTGCGGCGTCGCCGGTGTGTTTTGGGGGAAAGGTATACACCAGCTCATATAAGAACAAACTCTATTGCCTGGATGCAAAAAATGGAAGACTCGACTGGGAGTACGATTTGAGCAGCAGGCTCAAAACCCCTGTGATTTTCAATGACTCGACCATCGGTTTGTGCGCAGTGATTGCCAATGAGTCAGGACAGCTTTATTGCCTGGAACTTGAGAACAGAGAGGTTTTGTGGTCAGTCTCAATTGGCACAACTCTCACTGATCCGACATTCTTGGATAACAGGGTTTATCTGGGAGCATTCAACAAGAAGGTGTACTGTTTTAACGCTATAACAGGAGTCGAAATTTGGAGTTTCACAACAAATGCCGCCATCAATAAGGCTGCTACCATCTATGACAAAAAAGTTTACATCGGCAGTAACGATGGAAACCTATACTGTTTGAACGACTCAGATGGTACCCTCAGGTGGTCATACAAAACAGGAGGCGCTGTGGCGTCAACCCCGGCAGCAGCTGACGGCTATGTTTATTTTGGCTCGTACGATGACCTCTTTTATTGCGTGGACTCTTCAAGTGGAGAGCTTGCCTGGTCGTTTCAGACCGGGGGCGACGTTGCGTCTTCGCCTTCCGTATCAAATGGAAGGGTTTTTTTCGGCGCGAATGACGGCTTCTTCTATTGTCTAAACTCGATAACCGGCAGGGAGATATGGGCTTTTGATATTGGCATGCTCCGAAATAACCCATCCGCGTCGGCTGCAAACTCGTCGTATGTCGTGTTTTGTTCAGAGGACACGTATGTGTATTGCTTGAATGCAGGCGATGGATCTGTTGCCTGGAAGTATAAGACAAACGAAAAAATATGGTCATCACCGGCGTGCGCGTCTGGAAACATCTATGTTGGTTCAGTTGATGGAAATATCTACTGTTTCTCGCCAAAATCTGAATAGTTGAGAGTATAGCATCCTTCATGAATGATAACGAGGTTGTGAGAACATACACTCAGGGGTGGGACGCGGAGAGAAAATATGCTTTCGCCCTGAAGTTCTTTAGACTACGAAAAGTGACGTATGTGAACCTAGTGTTCACGATCTTTTTTGGGTTGTTTGGCGTGCAGAGGCTTTACATGGGTGAAGGGGAGGGTTTCCTGTATCTGACGCTTTCTGTCCTTGGAATCGTGGGCGTTTTTGTTCTGCGTTTTTATTTTACGGTGTCATGGCTTGTGAGTCTGCTTTCTCTCACTTTGCTCCTGCCTGCAATAATCAGAACTGTATACGATCTGTTCACATTCAAGCTGGCAGTCTTCAATCACAATACAAGGCTTGCCAAAGACCTGGCTGATAGAATGAGACCAAAGAGAAACAGGAAGACTGTGATATAAAAAAGACTCGCTGAATTGTCAGCGAGTCAAGTTGAGTAAATCGTTGAATTATTTATCTCTAATGTTTACAGCCCATGAGTTTCCTTATGTTGCCATTCTCTGTTGCCTCACTTTTTATCCAAAGAAGATATTTGTCAGAAAGAAAGTGATTGCTTGTTCTCCCGCTATCTGATTCAGCAATTTTCCACTTTTCGTCCGTGTTTGCGTCATAAAGCCAGAGAGAGCCTATAACCTCATCATCAACTTTTTCTCTTGTCATATAGCATATCATTTCTCCAGTGTAGCAGCTGGGCGTTAGACTTATTGATGCGTCACCTGGTGGATCGAGAATCTGCCTGAAATCATCTGTCTCCTTATTGTAGATTGCGAGTCTATCATTTTGTTCTGTATAGCCGTACCAGGGTTCACCTGGAACTTTTTCCTTGAAGGTGTTGAAGATGGAAGCAACCAAAATGCTGCTTCCATCATTTCCAGTCAGTCCTATCAACTCATTCCGGTCTAAGCCGCTGCATATACTCGTCTCTTTCAGATCTCTTGAGTCGATTTTTATGATTTGGTCATCTTTTCGATAATATGCAAAGTCGTCATTCAGTATTATATTGCTCACATTCTTATTGAATGTATACAGTGTGTCAAAGTAGAAATTATAAAAATACGCAGTTGTTTCAGTTTTTTCTGGAGTTCTTGAGATTTGTCTCCAGGATAAGTTGTTGTTTGATGCAGTCAGATAGCTTATTTCAGTGTTTTTATCCAATTCAACCACGAGGTGTGCTGCATTAAGTGGATGACCAAGTCCAAGCTTGTAGATACCGCATGCCAAATCTTCTGAAGCATCCCTCTTAAAATAGATGTATCCATCATCAATAGTGTATATTTTTGTGCCAATCTCCAAATGCTCTATACTTGGATTCTCATCTGACAAGCCAACAAATCCGAGCACTTGAGTTCGGTCTTCTCTGGTTTCTTGCCAAATAAAATAGTCTCCTGCCTGTCTGGGGATACAAGATTTCTTGCTGTTTATTGTTTGAGTCATCTTAATGGCACCAGATGGGATATCGCAAATTACAAGTTCAATCTTCCTCTGCCTATCCTGAGAATACTCCTCAATCCAAGCGACATTGTCGCCATAAACACCAAGTCCCATCATGTTTACATTTCGGTTTGTCTTTGTGATGGTGCATACCTCGAAAATCTCCCGAACTTGGTAACTGGGTGAATTGGCATTTCCGAATTCGATCCCTACCGATGCGAACAGTAAAATCCCAACAAATAACACAACAGCACACCTTCTCCACATAATAACACCCCTTTTGAAATATCTAATACACGCTTATTACAACAAACCGTGTTGTCGGGTTCATTTAAAGGGAGGAGATTGTCGTCTGTTTATGGCTTAAAATCAACCGGCGGTGTATATGTGATTGTGATATGTTTTGTCTCATGAAACCACTCAACGACAGCGCCGAACGACTCGGAGATAAATCTGATTGGAACAATTGTGCTACCGTTTTCGATTGATGGCTCAATATCAAGTTCAACCCGTCTGCCATTGATGATAGCTTCGCGCTTTCCAACCCACAAAACAATTGTATCATCAAATCGGGTGATTGTGATTTTCCGAGTTGAGGCTTCCCATTGAACCTTTGAGCCAAAAGCCTCGGACACAAATCTTATAGGTACAAGAGTTCTACTGTTTCGAATTATTGGTGGTTGATCGAGTGTGACACCGAGAGATCCTATCTGGGCCTTATTAATTCCAACATCCATTTCAAGCACAATCTTTGGTTGGGTTTCCACCTTGGCAACAACTTTAACTTCGCGGCAAACATTATCCTTCGATTTGATGATGATGTATCCTGTGAATTTGTCTCCGCCTGGCAGCTCTGATGCCGCAATGGTTGCGATACCAGACACTGATTTACTCCTGGTTTTAAATGTAACAGGAGACACCCTCAACCATCTGCTGTCGGATTCAATCGTGCCTGAAATCTCGCCATCGGTTGCAAATTCTAGCTGGAAATCAATCGATACCTCTCTACCCCTTGGGATGTAGCCAAAGTCAAGTGTTTCTGGAACAACTTCAATGCAGGGGGGTGGGAGCTCAGGCTCAGGCTCTGGTTCCGGCTCTGGTTCTGGCTCAGGTCCGGGTTCATCAGTCTGCGGGGTTGTGAACATGATTGTGGTTTTGAGTGTTCTCCCAGCAATGTTGACTGAGATTGTCTGGGTATAGACGGTGTCCATCTCGAACAATCCCGGGTCGATCGTAACGGTTATTTCCACGAAATCGTTGCCGCCAATCCATCCCGTTTTGGGAAGCGCTTCAACATTCTCGTCTGATACCCTCACAAGAAATTCCTCAGATTCGCCGTTTTTTTGTGTGAGTGTCAACGTCTCTGTCACTGGCTCCTCGATGATTCCCAGGTCGATGTATCCAGGCGTTAGGAAGAGTTCAACCTCTGGGATTGTGGCATCGATTGCTTCAAACGAGTCTGGTTCAATAAGGGGTGTTTCGTCCTCGTCATACTCATTTGTATTGGTTGCATCAATGATTGTCAGATTGTGTGTGCCGGGGACAAGTGGTTTGAATCTGAATGTAACGATTGTGCCACTGCCCGAAGGACACCTAGTCAACGATTCTCGCTGAACAAGTGTCATCAGTTCATCCTGCATCTTATCGATATCGAGCTTTGCAGGTTTCATGTCAGCAAGCAAAAAGCTGCCTGGTGCTGCATCGATGAATTCAAGTTTCGTTGAATCGTAAATTAATGAGAAGCTGCTTCTAAACAATTTGCTGGCGTTAAACACCTCAATTGCGATGTCGACTTCCTTGCCAACCTCAACGGTGTCAGGAGCGATTATCTTCAATGACGAAACGGGTTCTTTCTTTGGTGGTGGCTCCGGTTCCTCTTCCTCCTTGGCGAGACAGATAACCAATCCATTCTCGCATCCAATTATTATTCTGTCATTCTCAAGAAGAGGTTGACCGACGGGAACGGCAGGCAGCATGATACGATGCTGAACCTCTCCAATATCAGAATTCACAAAATGCAAATTGCCGTCACGACAACCAAAACATATCAGTCCCGCTGCATAGATTGGGGCACAGGTGACCTCTGAGCCAGCCTCATACTGCCATTCAATCTCACCTGTCTCGCCACTTATGGCGTATACCTTTCCACTGTCAGTCCCAACAAAGATGAGTCTTCCGTCTGTACAGGACAAGACAGATGGCGTATCGGTTGGGGTGTTCCAGATTTCGTTCCCCCCATCGCTTATGTCAAAAGCAGATACTCCGTTGCTCTCAAAAGGCACTATCAGGTACGAGTCATACACCATTAGGGATGAACTTACCCTTGATGGTGTTTTTAATGTCCATGCGATATCGCCTGTGTATTCGTCGACGGCGTATATCTGTCCATCCATGGCGGCAGCGAAAACATAGCCACCCCATGCGCAAAGGTCTCTTTCGATTGCTGTATTGATGTCTGCTTCCCAATTCTTTGCTCCGTATTCAGGGTCAATACAAATAAGATTGGAAGCTGCCTCTTTTACGCCAAATACGATGTTGCTGCCTGTGTTCACACCAGATGACTCACTCGCTTTGCCCTGCTGTTTTGGAGCTATCAAGATTGATTCGTTCGATTGTCCATCAAGGTTTTGCCTATACACATATGAACCGGATGCGGCGTAGAGGTAGTCATCAAAAATAATGGGTGTCCCAATAAAAGGAGCATTCGAGCTGAGGAATGTTTGCTCTTTGCCTGTCAGTCGGTCGACTGTGACGATTCTACCTCTCGAATTCAACTCGTCGTATGCGGTGATGAATACCCTCTCCCCATCACTTATAGGCGATGCCTCGATATTCATTATCTTGTCGTCCTCTGTGGATTTGATACTCGTCTTCCACACGATGTCCAAGTCGAGTTCCGGCATCACATCTGCGATGCCTTCCCGCATTGCGTTTTTGCCTAGTTGGGGCCACTCATAGAGCTCCCCACGGACAAACGCTTGCGGCAGAACCAACATCAACGCGATTACAACAATACAGGCAGTTTTTCTCATAATTGACTCAACCCATAATACACACATGTGTTTTACATGGTTTAAGTTTGTCTTATTAAACAAGAGAATCGCCAGCGATGGCAAACGAGTCGACCCTATGTTGGAGTTTGCTTCCTTGACGTGATTTGTCCATTCATTAAAATCATTAGTTCGGTATCTCTTTGGGGAGTGGCCAAGTGGTAAGGCAGCGGCCTTTGGAGCCGTGACCGTAGGTTCGAATCCTACCTCCCCAGCCAAGGAGCAACATGAAGGTATCAGCCCTTGTTTTGGCGGCGGGAATCGGCACTCGCATGAAGTCAAGCACTCCAAAGGTTCTCCACACGATTCTTGGAAAACCTATGATTTGCTATATCCTTGATACTGTTGAATCACTAGGCGTTTCTGATGTTGCCGTTGTTGTTGGGCATGGCGCAGCCGATGTCAGAAGAACACTTGGCGAGAAGTATCACTACATCCCACAACCATCCCAACTTGGCACTGGCGATGCTGTCATGAAAGCCAGAACGACATTTGAGGACAAACCTGGCTACCTGCTCGTGCTTTGTGGTGACACACCTCTTCTGAAGAAAGAAACCCTAGACTCACTAATTTCACTTGCCGAAAAGGAAAGCCCATCAGCCGTCATGCTAACGGCGAAAGTGCCAGATCCCTCCGGCTATGGTCGAATTCTTAGGGACTCCTGGGGTAACATAAAGGGTGTTGTTGAGGAGCGAGACTGTCAGGTTGAAGAGAAGATGATAAACGAAGTCAACACAGGAGTTTACCTCTTCTCGATAACAGATTTATGGCAGGCTCTAGAAAAAATCACTCCGGATAACGATCAACATGAATATTACCTGACCGATGTTATCTCGATTCTGCATGATCAAAAAAAGTCTATTCTCTCAGTAAAATCCAATGACCTAGAAGAATACCGTGGAATCAATAACCGTTGGCACCTAGCTCAGATTGCGGCGGATATGCTAGAGGAGAGGATTCGCGATCTCTGCTTGGACGGTGTGACAATCATTGACCCAAAATCGACATATATCGAATCAGATGTTACAATCGGTGAAGACACAACCATACATCCTAACAGCTATCTCTCCGGGAAAATCACAATCGGTAAGAACTGTAACATCGGTCCTTTTGTCTACCTCATTGGCGACGACAAGGGGATAACGATTGAGGACAATGTTTCCGTTGGGCCATTTGTTAGGATGAGGCCTCCAGTGGAAGTGAAGGAAAACGCCAAAATCGGTTGCTTTATTGACCTCAAGAAGAGTATTATTGGTAAAGGCTCGAAGGTGCCACATCTGTCGTATATTGGTGACACAGAGATGGGCGAGGATGTCAACATTGGAGCTGGCACAATCACCTGCAACTATGACGGAGTGAATAAACACAAGACGAAGATTGGTAACAGAGTATTCACAGGCTCTGATACCATGCTTGTAGCCCCAATTGAACTTGGTGATGATTCGTATACAGGCGCTGGCTCTGTAGTCACAAAGAGCGTTGAACCTGGTGACCTTGCCATCGAAAGGTCAGAAGTGCGTGTTGTAAAGGGATGGGGCAAGAGGAAGAATGCCCAGAAACAAGCAAACAAGAATGGATAAACGGGAGGTGAATGTTGTGAGCGCAGTCAAGATATTTACGGGCACAGCGAATCCGGCACTTGCTGCCGAGGTGTGTGATTATATGCATCAGCCTCTCAATGTGATGAACGTCACAAAATTTGGCGATGGTGAGATAAAAGCGTGGCCCCAGGAAAACGTCAGAGGGGAGGATTGCTATATCATCCAGTCCACCAACCCGCCGTCTGACAATATTATGGAGCTCCTGATTATGATGGACTCCCTGAAGAGGGCCTCAGCGGAATCGCTTAACATTATTATGCCTTACTACGGATATTCGAGACAGGACAGAAAAAGCCACGCAAGGGAACCAATCACAGCAAAGCTGATGGCTGATATCCTGACTGTGGCTGGAGCGTCAAGGGTTCTTACAATCGACCTCCACGCAAACCAGATTCAGGGATTTTTCAATATCCCATTTGATAACCTTACCGCAATGCTCATTTTTACAAACTATTTTCAGAAAAAAGGAATAACCAGTCCGGTTGCCGTATCAGACATCGGTGGAGTTAAACGAGCCAATCTCTTTGCCAGTGGCATGAATGGGACTGTGGCTATTCTTGCGAAAAATCGTCCATCAGACGATGTTGTTGAGTCTCAATACTTTATTGGAGATGTAGAGGGTAAGGATGTTATTTTTGTTGATGATATCATCCAGACTGGCGGAACACTTGTAACAGCAGCTATGGAGGCACATAAAAACGGCGCAAAGAATATTTACGCCTGTGCCACACATGGTTTCTTTGGAGGAAAAGCGCTTGAGCGAATTGAAGATTCTCCAATAATTGAGTGTGTTGTTACCAATACTCTGAGCATTCCAGGTATAATAAAATCCAAGAAGATTAAAGTTCTCTCCGTAGCGCCCTTGATTGGAGAGGCAATTATGCGTATAAGAGACCATCGGTCGATATCGGCACTTTTCGAAGTCTCGATGTAGATATTGTAATGCATTATGTAAGGAGATACTGATATGGAGAGAGTTACATTCACAGCAGAGGCAAGAGATACTTCCACAAAAGGTCGCAACTCTCAGCTGCGTGCGTCAGGTATGGTTCCGGCTGTTCTTTATGGTATGAACGTCGATGGCGCAATATCAATCAAGTTGAATGAGAAGGACATTGTAAAGATGTCTCGAAAAGGACTCAGGACGCTACTTTTTGACCTCGAGTTTGCAGGACAGCATCATGCGGCCCTTGTCAAGGATTATATGGTCGACGACATCACAAGAAAGCTTCTTCACGTTGACTTCCTGGCAATCAATCCATCTGAACCAATTGAGGTTGATCTTCCGATTCATCTTAATGGTATTGCTGCTGGTACAAAGGTGGGCGGTCGTCTTGAGCAGAGACTCTTTAACATTAGAGTTAAGGGTTTGGCTGAGGATATCCCATCGTCTGTTGATGTTGATGTTACAGCTGCTGAAATCGGCGAGCTTGTTCACGTGAGGGATCTCGACGAGAGACCTGGCATTGTGTTTGAGACGCCTGGACAGGTCACAATCTTTGTGGTCAGAGCTCCAAGAAGAGTTGAAGAGACCACCACTGCTGAGGGTGGTGCAGCCGCAGAAGGTGGAGAAGGAGCCGAGGGCGAAGGCGCAGAGACATCCGCGGAATAACCTCTCGATGGATTGGCGACTCTCAACTGACAAGAATACTTTAGCAATAGTTTGCAGGCCTGGAGATGATTTTATGAGATCACTCGTCCAGGCCTGTGATGAGTCTGGTTTTGGTTCTGGATTTATCACCTCCTGCATCGGAGCTCTTCGCAAAGTCAGGATAACCTCTGTTGTTTCGTCCGAAAAGGGTATCGTTTATGCCCCAATCAAGGAGTACAGCGGTGCTTGTGAGTTGATCGTTGCCTCAGGTAATGTTGAGCCGAAAGAAGATGGTGGTTGGAAAGCTCACGTTCATGCTCTTCTTGATTATGAGAACAGTAAACTTTTTGCAGGTCATCTTGATGACGAAGGTAACGTTGTAGGCATCACAGCGGAAATCTTAATCTCGAAATTTCCAGGTATAAAAAGAGGATTGCCAACACCGTTGGGCCCGTCGTTTATTGAATTCGTAGATTAATTATTTCCTATCTATTTTTCTTGCTTCAATTACAAAAAAGTCTTCCAAGTAGACTCGGTTTTTGTATAGATTCCATTTAATATTGTTGTTGTAGATATTTCCAATTTATCACCTACACAATCGTTGAATTTAACTTCGTAAAACCATAACATAATTCTATAATGGGTTAGGAGGAATGTTGTGAAGAAAATTATGGTTGTTGTTTTGTCTGTGGTTATGATTGTTCTTTTTGTGAATGGTTCAAGTATGACATTGTCTTCAGCACAGTCAATTGATGATTTTGAAGATTGCTCTATTTGTTTAGTGACTACATCAGGAGAAAAATTTGATTTAGAGTCAAGGAATGCAAATATTAGTAATAACAAAGATTATTCAGGAGTTAGCTCAATAGCAGTTGATTCTCAAGGTTTCCCCCATGTTGTATGGGAAGATTCTAGTTATGGGAATATTGATATTATGTATATACGATGGAATGGTTATTCCTGGGTTACTGCGAATGGGGATAATTACAATCCGGAAACTGGTAATGCAAATATCAGTGAAAATGATAGTTGGTCTGAAAGACCAACTATTGTTCTAGATTCCTTTGACTACCCACATATTGTTTGGAACGATATGAATGAAAAAAATTCCAGAGAGATCTTCTATTTAAGATGGAATGGTTCAAACTGGATGACTGCAGAGGGTGAATTGTATAATCCTAAAACACTTAACGCGAATATAAGTAGAAATGATGGTTTATCTTGGAACTCAGAATTGATTGTTGATGCAGAAGATAATCCTCATATTTTATGGGAAGATCACTCCTACGATAACAAATGCAATGTGCACTATATAAAATGGTATAAAGGTGAATGGAAAACAGTTGAAAATAACGTTTTCGATCCAAGTATTGGGAACTCAAATGTTAGTAGAAGTGAGTTGTTGTACGAACCTTCTTTAACCTTTGATTTAGATGAGGATGGTTACCCATATATTCTTTGGATTGACATGAGGAGTCAAAATAGTGTTTATCTTGTAAAGTGGTCTGGTGTTGATTGGCTCACGATGAATAATGAGGTTTATAATCCATCTTCAGATAATGCAAATATAGGTAACTTTATAATGTGGTTTGATGAAATGAGCACGTCAGTAATCCAAATTGACTCTTCCGGAAATCCTCACATTGTTTGGAATTGTTTACCATTTGCTATTTATGGTAGCGCAATTATGTATATAAGGTGGAATGGACAAGAATGGATTTGTGTTGATGGTAGTGCGTATGATCCATATCAATCATTTCAAAGTGCAACTATAAGTGGATTTAACTTTTACCAAAAAAGCTATAATTATAATCCCTTTTTTGTATTGGATAAGAACGATAATCCTCATATTAGCTGGGCATCATCAACTGGTGGGGGCATTATGTATATACATTGGGATGGCATGAATTGGCTTTGCTACAATGATAAGCTTTATACAACAGATCCAATTAATGCACGAGTTATTGATTCCAATAGTCCGTGGTATTGTAGAATTGCTGTTGATTCATCTGACTGTTTACATTTTGTATGGTCAGAGGATCAGAATGATAAAAGAAATCTTTATGAGGTGTTCTATATAACCACTAAGTCCGACATTTCATCAACCAAGAGCGAATAAAGAGTCAAACAACCAACTTCATAGTTTGTCATTATTGTTCTCAATGGTCAGCTTCGACTATATCCACGAAAATTTTCTTCCACTTTGTACTGCCAACTGACAAATTTGACCTAAATGATGAGCTTCGTGTTCTGCAACATGATAAATAATCCAAGTCAAGCTCTTCCCTGTTCGCTCATTGACTAGGGTGTCAAAATTACTTGAATCTTTGTTCTGTTCTATTACATAAAGAGTTTTTGTCTTATCTCTGACAATCTGTCGATTGTTATGGTTTTTTTCAATCCATCCAGATTCCAGAAACTCTTGTTATTTTTTTATTGTAATAAACACCGATTATCCATGCATACTCTGCACAGATCATGTGAGAGAGAAATGCTACGAACACTTGTGCAGACTTCCCCTTTTGGATACTGAAAGTCATGACCTATATCTAGTAATTTGTTTGGGATATGCTTAAGAGTTTTGAGTAGTTTTTCTCTTGTCCAAAAAAGGATGTTCTTGCAGTCATTTGCATTCACCTATCAAGACCTACTTACTGTTTAAACCCAAGGTGTTTTTATCCCAGCAAATCCTGCAAGCATATCAATCTGAGCTAGGTGGTGCGCCTCGTGTTCAGCAACATGATACACTATCCAAGAGATGTTGGTTTTTGCTCTGCTCGAATAGGGGATATTGAGGTCTTCTACTTCTAGGTTTTTCAGCCAATTGTTTGTCTCTGAGCGAATATATTCAAGTTCGGTAACGATATCGGATACACCCTTGCCCCTGAATGCCCAGTGTATCTTGTCAATAGAACTCTTCCTGATTTTCTCTTGAATCCAGTAATTTTCCACCCATCCGATATGGGATAGAATTGAGTATGGTTTGTTGTATTTTGTGGACTTTGGTATCTCGCAGTTTGGTTTGAAGTCAAGAAATGAATCTGGCAAACCCTCAAGAATTCTAAGTAATCTCTCCCTTGTCCACCCGAGTAAACTTATAGCATCGTCTTTTGTCATACAGGCAATATAGAATATTTGGCGACAAAATGCAAAATCCCCGGTCGACGTTTGACCGGGGATTTGTTGATGTGTTTCTCCAGAAACAAGCTGGACTTATCTAATTACCTTGTCTCTTTGTGTGTTGTGTGTTTTCCACAGTTTTTGCAGAACTTCTTCATTTCAATCCTGTCAGGATTGTTTGATTTGTTCTTTATCGAGACGTAGTTTTTGCTTTTGCAGTCTGTACAAGCGAGTGTTATCTTTTCTCTCATTTGTTATTACTCCGCAATCTCTGTTACAACACCAGCGCCGATTGTTCTTCCACCCTCACGGATAGCAAAGCGCTGACCCTTCTCCATGGCAACTGGCACGATAAGCTCAACATCCATGAGGACGTCATCGCCTGGCATTGCCATCTCAACACCCTCTGGAAGCTTGATTCCACCGGTGATGTCGGTTGTCTTGAAGAAGAACTGTGGTCTGTAACCTGTGAAGAATGCTTTGTGTCTTCCGCCCTCTTCCTTGGAAAGGATGTAGACCTGGGCTTTGAACTTGGTGTGTGGGTTGACTGACTTTGGAACACAGACAACCTGTCCTCTCTGAACTTCCTTGTAGTCGATTCCACGAAGAAGAAGACCAACGTTGTCTCCAGCCTGACCCTCGTCAAGAAGCTTTCTGAACATCTCGACGCCTGTGCAGACTGACTTTGTTCTCTCTTCCGTCATACCAATGATTTCGACTTCCTGACCAACCTTGATGATTCCTCTCTCGATACGGCCTGTAACAACGGTGCCACGACCTGTGATGGAGAAGACGTCCTCAATTGGCATAAGGAATGGCTTGTCTGTTGGTCTCTCTGGCTCTGGGATGTATGTGTCAAGCTGTTCTGCAAGATCCCAAATGCACTTTGTGTCTGGGTTGGCAGCTGAGAGGTCACCCTCTGCCTCAAGAGCCTTGAGAGCTGAACCACGAACGACTGGAAGGTCGTCGCCTGGGAACTCGTACTTGGAGAGAAGGTCACGAATCTCAACCTCAACGAGCTCAATGAGCTCTTCGTCGTCTACCATGTCACACTTGTTGAGGAAGACGATGATCCTTGGAACATTAACTTGACGTGCAAGGAGGAGGTGCTCTCTTGTCTGTGGCATTGGGCCGTCTGTTGCTGCTACAACGAGGATAGCTCCGTCCATCTGAGCTGCTCCTGTGATCATGTTCTTGATATAGTCGGCGTGGCCGGGGCAGTCGATGTGAGCGTAGTGTCTTGTCTCTGTCTCGTATTCTGTGTGGTGGATGTTGATTGTTACGCCACGTGCTTTCTCTTCTGGAGCGTTGTCAATCTCATCAAATGCCTTTGCTTCTGTGTGGCCAAGTGACGCCAACACCTTTGTGATGGCAGCTGTCAATGTGGTCTTTCCATGGTCAATGTGTCCGATTGTTCCCACATTGACGTGTGGCTTAGTTCTTTCGAATTTTTCCTTTGCCATTTGTAAACTCCTTTTTCCTTATTGAAATGGCATCAATGCGCACCCACACGAACCCCCCTGTAGTGCGCTTACATCACTAAACAGTCGGTGTGCCTACCGCATCTTCAGCCACTTTCCATGTCGTGGAGCCGCCTACGCAAAAGCGTATCCACTTTTCTTTGCGTCGCATATTTATACTACCTTTCTCGACATAGTCAACTGTAGAAATGCCTACATTGATACCTATATAAAACCAGTCCCGACTGGTGTTAATGTGGTTTATCCTTTTGTTCTGAGAAAAGCACAGTAAAGGATGTTGAAAAACAGGTAAGAATATCATTGATGTGCAAGTTATACACACAAAGAAAGAACCATCACAAACGAATCCACCAAACATATGTTATTGAAAAGCGGTTTACACATTGAGAATAAAAACAGAAAAGGGAGACTGGCGCAGTCACGTAAACATCTCTGGCTGGAGCCCACGAGCAGACTCGAACTGCTGACCTCATCCTTACCAAGGATGTGCTCTACCACCTGAGCTACGTGGGCGGGGATTGGGGCAAAAAAATGGTTGCGGGAGTTGGATTTGAACCAACGACCTCCGGGTTATGGGCCCGACGAGCTACCAGGCTGCTCTATCCCGCAACGCGAACTATGAGTTTAGGATTAGTTTTAAGCTTGTCAACTGATGCGAATTAACTTGTTATCGTTTTGCGCTTCACTCAATCGGTGGAGCTGAGAAAATAAAAATTGCATCATAGACATCTTTGTTATGTCTAATTTCTATTGAATTCACAATCTCTCTTGTGGTATCAGATAGTTCATTGCCATCAGAGTAGGTGGAAGTAATAATCAAATTCCCATCATCTTCTAATATCTCTACTCGTGTCAAAACAGTTGTGCCTGGGAATTCATCAATCTCGAACGTGCTTGTTAAATCGTCTATGTGCTTTGTTGCCAATTCGCTTTCTGATATATCGTTATTATTTGCCTTTAGCTTACGTAAGACCTTGCTGTAAGTCAGTTTCTGCTCTATCTGAAATTTCAACTCCTCTTCTGTGATTCCCCATGAGCCAAGAAATTGTTCCTTGGTTGAGCCTTGCCTTGTTGCCTCTGAGTATACAAGATTCAATTCCTTGTCGATTTCATCGTTATTGGGAGTGAGTCCATTGAGCTGCGCATCCGCTAGAATCAGTGCTATCTGGGCAACGTTGATTCTCGCCAATTCGTTGACAATTTGTAAATCGGTCAGAGTGGGGTCAGTTTGAAGTAGCCTTTCCCTCTCGATATCTACATCTCTTTGGGTCATCATTATATCTTTGACCGAGATAAATGGCGTGTTAGGGGGATTGTCCACAAATCCCTCCAGAATCACGCTGTTATCCGTAAACGTCACAGACGAGTCGGTCATAGAGCTTTGGTATTCATGAATCATGGACTCAAGAGAATCATTTGGGTTCGTTTTGACCTCTATGATCACAAGTTCGGAGTATGGATTGACTCTCCCGACCGTCCAATCAGATGGGTACTTCAAGCCGATAAAATCACTCGAAAAATCAGCTATTCCCACACACGACGCAAGAAAGATAACCAACAGAACAATGCTAAATTTCTTCATGGTATGACTGTACATGTGTTGTTAGCGTGGTCAACCTTGTTTGATTTCTGGCTGCCCTATTATAGAATCGTTCCATGAGAAATGTTTTTCTAGCCGTTTGCTTGATTATCTTTTTGGTGATTCCCCCCGTTCTAATTGGTTGCGAATCGACTGATACGCCTGATATTGGATGGGATCAGATTCACGAGATGGTTGATTATGGAGCATTTAGGTCAGAGATTGATGAGGCAATCCACAGAGCGAACCCCACAACACACGAAGCCTCAAGGGTTGTTTTGGAATATTTTTCGTTTTGCAGCAACGGAGATTATGAGAATGCCTGGAATCTGATTGAGGAAGGTTCCCCATTCTCTGAGCTTCAACCGAGTTTGTCTGATTTCGAGTCCGCATGGGCGGAGGCAAAAACACTTGTGTCCTATGGTGTGCCTGAGATTGTCGGTATTGAGATTTACAAAGAAAATGATGGATTTCGATTTGTCAATGTCTCTTTTGAAATCAATTTGAATGTACACGGTGAGGCAACCGTGTCAAAAAATATTGGGAAATACACGGTAAGCAACAAGACTGGCAAGTGGCTGCTCTGGAGTATAAACGCAGAAGAACAATAGTTGTCCCGGAGCGTAGTACTCGCCTGGTCTTTCGTTTCGTTATTCTTCTTGCCGTCAGGATTGTTTCCGAAGGCACATCCCCTACTAGAGAGAATCCCCAGATTCACTGTACCCACTTCTGCACTATAATCCGTTGATTATTTAGCGTGAATTATGACACCAAGAAGCTCTGCCAATGGTTTTTGTTGTTACTTCGTTCCCACTACTAATGCAGGTTACATACTGGCTGCTGCTTGTGAAAAATCTCTTACCATCAAACAGTATGCTGGTTTGTCTGAGTTGGTACAGAGGTTTGTGAGGGAGCCTGACAATCCAGTTAGTTTTCCGCGTTTTTACATCAATACTCAAAAGGTGTCTATTTGACCTCACAATCAACTCGTCCCCGGCTGTTGCGATTGGGTCGAAGGCGTCATCTTTGTTCCTTTTGATATGCCACTTGATGTTGCCATCGGATTTGTCGATGCAAGCAAGAGTGGTTTTGTCTGATATGAAGAGGCAGTTTTTGTTGGTCGTTGAGCTGATAATACCTGTGTATCTTTCCCTGACTCTGCCACCCTCTAGATCGATGATATCGATATTACCAGTATTTGTTGACAGATAGAGTATTTCGTTTGTAATCCAACCTGTGATTTCACGACAGCCTCTGACTGCTTGGATGTCTTCGACAAACCCTTTTGTTTTTTCGTCCGACGTATCGAGAGTGAATGATTGGATACCGCTTCCAGGCTTCAGAGAAATAACGTGTATGGTTCCGTCCTCAATGTACCCAATCTTTTGCTGATTTTTCAAGATTGGTGTTTGTATATCTTTGAGCTTAATCTCCCCATCTACCTCGCCAGTTGATAGATTGATAGCAATGTATTTGCCACCAGACTTGATGAATACGGTGTTGTCTATCTTTATGTGGAATTGTTTTTCCTCTGAGTCGGAATCCGTTTGGAGATTTTCCAAATTGACCTCGTAGATTACCTGACCATCGTCAGCGTCCAACCCACAAACGAACTGGTCACCAAATACTGCGACTGTGTTCCCGATGACAAACGCAAGATTGTTATTCTTTTCGAATCTCCAGAGTGTTTCCCCCGTTTGTCCGTCAAGACACGATATGTTCCCACTCTTTACTATTATGTTCCCATCTGGTGTCAATCCGACAAGATGCTTGAAAATATTGGTATCAACACTCTCCCATAACACTGTGTCAGGTTTATTTGTTGCTGGTATTTCGATTTCTTCATTGTCATCCGGAGGTTTATTGTCTCCTCCTTTTCTTGATGTGAAGCAGTAAACCACACCATCGTATGATCCAACGCAGAAGTTATCGTTCCACACACACGGAGAAGACCTGACCACTCCATTCGTTTGAAATCCCCACTCTATTTCACCCGTTCTGCCATCCAGGCAGTAGACGTTTGTGTCTCAAGTGCCAACGAGTAGCTTCTCGCCAAAACAAGTTGGCGAAGAGACGATTTTCTCGTTCTTCGCTGGTGTTTTCCATTGCTGCTTACCGCTCGTTGTGTCGAGACAGTAGAGATAGTAATCATTGGAGCCAATGTAGACCATCCCGTTTGTGATTGATGGAGATGACGTAATCGAATCGCCTGTCTTGTGCCTCCACATCAATTTGCCATCTTCCAAATTACAGCAGTAAACGTAGTTATCGGTCGAACCAAAGTAAACATATCCCTGGTAGATTGCGGGTGTTGAGACGATCTGCCCATATACCCGTCTTGACCAAATCAGTTCCCCGCTATCGACGTTTATGCAGTAAAGCTGCTCATCAGACGATCCCACACAGAGATATTTTTCAAAGATTGCAGGAGAACTCTCAACTGCCTCGTCAGTCTTGTATGACCATTTCTCCACCCCAGTTTCTGTGTGGATACAGTAGATATAACCATCATTGGAGCCAAAGAATACGCACCCATCCTGCACAATCGGAGATGAGGCAATTGAATCACCCGTTTCAAGCTGCCATAGTAACGTTCCATTGCTTGCACTAAGGCAGTAAAGGTTTGAGTCAAACGAGCCAAAGAAGAGTTTGTCTCCACCAACACAAGCCGATGATTTTATCCCCCCTCCTGTTTTGTAGCTCCAAACTTGTTCACCATTCTCCGCATCGAGACAGTACATGTTACCATCGTATGACCCGACGTAGACCCTAGAGTTTGTGTAAACAGGAGATGATTCAACTCCGCCAATTGTTCTGAACGACCATTTCAGCTTGAAATCTGTCGAATCTACCACACATGAGTCAGCCGCAACACCTGTTCTCTGGTTGTTACCCCTGAAGGTTGCCCATATGCACGACTCTCCCGTCGGTGTCTCTCCGGCGATTCCCGTTGATGCGAAGCTTTGCGCTATAAGCAAAGCAATGATAGAAAAAACGAATATCTTTCTCACCTGGGTTGATTATATTTGACTACCCTGAGTTGTTAAGATTTTGTTTTTGTGATGGAAGTTAAAATATAGCGTGCCTGAGGGTGAATGGGAGATTCTTGTTATCTCCACCTTAAATGTCCAGTTTATATGCTCAGATAGTTTTGGTTAGTGTAAATATTCTGTGTATGTTTGTGATTTAGTTTGCAGTGATTGTGTACAAATATACATTGGATACCTGGGCGGGGTATCTGTCTCCTCCTGCATATCTAGGAATGGATTGACATATCATGCATAGAAAACGTAACAAGAGCTTAGGGTTACTTGAGCTGGTGGCTATCGCACTTGGTGGGATGGTTGGCGGAGGGATATTTACTGTTCTTGGAGTTTCTGTCTCTCTTGTTGGCAACCTAACCCCTGTGGCAATAGCCATTGGTGGTGCAATCGCAATACTGGCTGCATACTCATATGTGAAACTGGGTGAGTTTTATCGAGATGAGGGTGCGACCTTCTCCTTTTTCAAGAGAACCTATCCACGGTCGCATTTTGCCTCCTCAGCGATTGGATGGGTTGTAATTTTTGGATATATCAGCACCCTTGCTTTGTATGCATACACATTTTCGTCCTATGCAATAAGTGGATTCGCTTTTGCCAATGATATCTGGATACGTAAATTGGTTGCAGTTGGTATTATTCTGCTGTTCACTTTAGTAAATGTGTGGAGTGTCAGGGGTATGGGGAAAATTGAAGACCTGATGGTCTACACCAAGTTAATAATCCTGGTGATAATCTCTGTCATCCTGATTCATTTTGGTGCTCCCAACCTTTCTAATTTTATGCAAGGACTAGCGGAAGATGCTGGTCAAATAAGCTTCATTAGTGTGCTAATTGTTTCGTCACTTACTTTTGTTGCATATGAAGGTTTTCAATTGGTGATCAACGCCGTAAAAGAAATGCGAAATCCTGATAAAAATATCGCACGAGCCATTTATTTGTCCATCACTCTCGCCATTGTTATCTATGTCCTGATATCAGTCGGTGCGGCTTTGGCGATTCCTGCCAAAGACATCATTATGAACAAGGAGTATGCACTTGCCGCAGGAGCTGGAGCGGTGATTGGAAAAATTGGATCGAACCTGGTTATACTCGGAGCAATTCTCGCAACAAGCAGTGCCATCAGCGGAACACTCTTTGGCTCATCTCGACAGGTGTCGGTCGTTTCTGAAAATGGTTACTTACCCGCCAAACTATCGAATAGGAAGAATGGGATACCTCAAAACGCTGTGATCACCATGGCGTGCATTTCAAGTTTGCTAATACTTGTTGGCGGATTGGAGCTGATTCTAGAGTTTGGCAGTATTACGTTTCTCTTAGTGTCATTTCTGATGGCTCTTGCGAACTACAAGATCAGGGTACAAACCAAATCATCAACTATCCTCACATTGCTAGCAATGGGGATATTGTTGATGAGCAGCGTATTAATCCTGTACTATGAGTTTTGTAACCAGACATATCAAATGTTCTCTATTGTGGCATTGTACGCCATTCTAACCGTTGGGGCATATTTGTTCGCAAGGAAGAAAGAGTTTCAAATCAAAAACAACACACGGCCACAACAATGATTCTTTGGAAGAAGAAGGCACCCGAAGATTATCTTGCACCGAGAGGTTCTTTGAAACCTCATGCAGAGAAAAGAGTGGCGGAGAGGATGGGATTCGAACCCATGAACCAGTTTAACACCAGTTTCTCGCTTAGCAGGCGAACGCCTTAAGCCACTCGGCCACCTCTCCGCAACAGGTGACAATCTAGCTGTGAGAGTGCCAGTTGTCAACAAATCCTTTGCGTTTTTCTTCGGAGATGTGCTCCTCTTCAGTTTGTGAGTTTAGAGTAGATCATCTCGGCAGCCTTGATGACACTATAGCCAGTGGGTGGTCCTGTGAGGAGTGGGTGTGTGCCAATTTGATAGGTCAACAGATCGAAAACGGTAGTTCCGTTCTGGATTGCCATTCCGACGATATTAATTATCTCTCCTGCCGTATGAGCGCCCCATACCTCAGCTCCAATGATTCTTCCGTCGGACTTTGAGGCAAGAAGTTTGATTCCAATCCTTGAGGTGTCCTCAAACCTGCCGGGATGTTTGTCTATCCCCTTGAAGACTCCTTGCACGTATTCAATATTTGCCTCATCTGCCATTCTCTCGTTTGCGCCAGCGCATGTGAAGGCAATGCCACCGATTTTTGTTGAGAAGATACCAAGAGTTCCCTGGAATTTCCTGGATAATTTGATGTTGTAAATATTATGACCAAGTATTCTTGCCTCTGCTGTGCCGGTTGACGCAAGCATGATATTATCCGGTTTTCCAGTTATGAAACCTTGAGTTGATGAGCAATCTCCAACTGCGAAGATATTCTCGTCGTTTGTCCTCATATAGTTGTCAACTTTGATTGCTCCGCTGTTTGTTATCTCCAGTCCAGAGTTTTTCGCCAACTCTGAATTTGGTTTGAAACCGACTGAGATGATGACCGTATCTACGTCAATGCATTCATCAGTTGAGAGACAAACCTTGTCAACTGAGTCTGTTCCTGTGATTTCTGTCACTTTTGTGTTGATTCTAACGTCAACACCAATATTTCTGAGAGCCTTTTCTGCCTCAGTGCAAACGCTGTCTGAGAATGATTTTGACAGGCAGTGAGGGAGTGCTTCGATAAGTGTGACTTTTTTCCCATCCTTTGCAATCTGCTCCGCAAACTCGCACCCGACAAATCCACCACCTATCACAACCACCTTCTCTGAGTCATCGACGGCCTTTTTTATGGTGTCCATACTGTCGTATTCTTTTTGGACTATGTGCGAACCGAGTGTGTCGAAACCTTTGATGAATGTTGGAATCACAGGCAGAGAACCAGTTGCAAAAATAAGCTTGTCGTAGGATATATCACCATTCTCAACTGTTGAGAGTGTTTTCCCTGCTCTATCAATTTTTGTGACCTTGTCAATAATCAGCTCTCCTCCAACATCTCTTATGCCCGTTGCATCAGTGTGGTTTTTTTCTGTTGAACCGAGGTCATGAAAAATGTACGGAATCCCGCAAGGGACTAGCATGTCGAGTTTCTCGGTGATGATTGCAACCGATTTGTCCTTGTACTCGCTCTTTGCGGTAGTTGCGGCTATTTGCCCCGCTGGACCGCCACCAATAACAATTATGTCAATATACTTCATCTCTCAACTCCTCGGGAAGAATTGTGTATATTTTGTCATCATCAAATATTTTTGTCAAGTCTTAATGGTATAGATTCAATCTCCGATAATAAACTCTTGAACTTTTTTTGTGTCCAATGCGTTAGGAAGTTGGGTATGCAATTGGTGGACAGTCTATTCCGACGGTTATTTTATTGACATCTACGTGCCAATTTGGCTCAATAATCCAATATAAACAATAAAGGCGGTGGAGAAGTGGCTCAGTCGCGACAGAGCGTTGACTTGAAGGGTGTTTCGAGTGCACTGGTTGAGATCTTTTTTGCAGCCGGAAAATTCACTCTTTCTGGGGGTGGCAGCGATCTTCTCAATGCCATATATTCAACCACCTGGGGAAAATCTGAGCCGAGGGCGATATATAAGTACAACAAGGACAAAGGTCATCTGATTCTTGACCAGAACCTTACGACAGGATTTTTCAGTTTCAGAGGAAGCAAGTGGGACTTGAAACTAAACAACGATGTATTGCTTGATTTGTCAATCCGATGTAGTGCGGGCGAATTGGATTTCGACCTTTCAAATCTGAACCTAAATAATGTGAAGCTTGATATGGGAGCGGGTGAGACGAAAGTTAATCTCGCTGGCAACTGGGATAGAAATGTGGAGGTATGGATAAAGGGAGGGGTCGGCGCAACCACTGTTAAACTCCCTGCCGCAATGGGTGTCATGGCTGATGTGTCTCAGGGACTTGGTTCTGTGTCTGTGTTTGGACTTACAAAAAATAAAGGCTATTATATAAACAGAGTCTATGATACTGCCGATTCACTGTTGACACTACATGTCAGAAGTGGAATTGGAGAAATAAAACTCACTCAGGAATAAAAGTACACTCAAGGAGAGACGAATATGGGGTCAAGATACAGAGTTTTGTGCTGCGATGGTGGGGGTATTTTGGGGTTAATTTCAGCCATTCTCGTCCAGAGGCTGGATGAGCAAACGGGGTTCCTTCAAAATGTGGATTTGTTTGCCGGTACGTCGACTGGTGGAATAATAGCGATTGCTCTTGCATCTGGTATCCCAATCGATGAAGTTGTGTCCATCTATGACAACGATTGCAGCTGCAACAAAATCTTCAAGCCATACAAAAAATGTAGCATTTTTGGTGGTTTGTTCCATGTAAAATACACTGATACGGGTTTGAAAGAAGTGTTGTCAAACGTCCTTGGCACTCCCAAAAACCTCTCCGATTTGTCGAAGGAAGTGTTTGCCACGACCTTTCAGTTGGATAATCAAAATATTGGTAGATGGTTACCAATATATTTGACAAATCTTTATGGTATGAATCAGTCGGTTTCCAACATTGAGGCGGCGTTGTCAACAAGCGCTGCACCCACATATTTCCCTCCCCATATGCTTGAGGGTTTTGGCTACTGTGTTGATGGCGGGGTGTTTGCCAACAATCCATCTACAATTGCTCTTTCAACAGTACTCAAAACGAAGAAGGCATCTCTGGAAAATATTGACTTCCTGTCAGTTGGTGTTGGTTTTATCTGTAACAAAATGACTGCCGATGAAGTTGGTAATCCATATAGATGTGGACTAAAGTTCTGGGGTCTTGGTCCAGATAAAAACAACAGGATGCCAATTTTCTCTATGATGTTCGATGGAGCGTGTTCTGAGGTAAACACCGAACAGAATGAAAGTTTTCTTGGAGACAACTACCTTAGACTCAATCCTAACCTTGGCAAAAAGATAGAAATGGACGATTGCAGCGCCATACCCACTCTAAAAAACATTGTTGATGACTTTACAGTTGAATCAAATCCACAGTGGACGAGTGCAATAACCTGGGTGAGAAGTCACTTTGAATAAGCCGTTCTTTTTTAAAAGAAGTTAATAGAATTCACCTACATTGTGTTCTTATCACAAAAGGAGCTGCCGTTTCCAGGTTTATTTTTTTTGGTGTACTCTTGGTTCGACTGGGAAAGAGTGCTAAAAGGATATTGGCAGGAAGTCCATTAGACTATTTACAAACAACTTTGAATACAGATGATCTTGGTGTGTCCATCGGTTGGTTAGTGATTTGGGTAGCCTTGTCCCTACAGTGTTATAAATTTTTGGAAAGTCCAGAATCATCCCGAGATTATCGGGAGATGTAATGTGTTGTGGCACTTGTAAAACCCCAATCCTAGTGTAGCCTTTAACTTGTATGAACAGAATCGCTAATTTTATTGATGGAGGGTATCTTGATGCCCTTCTGCGGAATGAGTTTCCTGGGAGACTGATAGATTTTCAGAAACTTTCCATGCTTATGACAGGAGAGTTTGATCTATTGAGGTCGTACTATTACCACTGCCCACCATATGAGGTTGAGAATCCGACTGACAAACAGAAGCAGTTCTATGATGAGAGAGGGCAATATCTAAAGCGTATTGAGGGAGTACCGAGATTTGAAAACAGACTTGGACAATTGCAGTACAGAGGTAAGGATGAAAAAGGTAAACCTATCTTCGAGCAGAAAAGGGTTGATCTCATGTTTGGAGTTGACCTTGTGCTACTCTCGACCAAAAGACTTATAACTCATGCATCAATCCTTGCGGGTGACTCAGATTTCATCCCAGCTATTGAGGTTGTAAAACGCGAGGGTGTTGTTGTAAACCTCTTCTGTGGAAAAACGCCTCACCATGACCTCAAATCGGCTGTTGATCAGGTGACTATCATAACGAAAGAGATCATGGATGAGATTTCAATACCAATGCCACTTCAAACATCTGATGCTGTGAAGGTTGAACCAAAGCCAAAGTCGACCAAATCAAATGGGAAGTCTTCACCTGATCAAGAAGCGCCTAAAACGAAGCAACCTTCAAAGCAGAGCGTTTCACGACCTAGAAAAAGTGTAAAAAAACAAACACAAAAAAGTGTAAAAGAATCCGAGAAAACGACCAATAAAAGCAGAGATATACTAAGTTTTCTGAAAAAACCTAAATAGGTTTAGCCTCAAGATTAGAGAGTTTTAGGAGGAGATCATTCACCCTCTTGGTGAGGGTGTTGTGTTCAATCTCAGCGCAGAGAGAAAAGGCTTTCCAAAGGCTGTCTTTGGCTGTTGAGATGTATTCGTACACCCTTGAGACATCGTGTGTGAGTTCTACCATCTGCATAGAAAACTTAGCTCTTAGGATATATGCTTTTACTACATCACTACGGCTACCCCCAGACAGGGACGACAGAAAAGCCAACTCGATGTACTTGTCGATAAGTTCGACAATGTCCTTTCCGAGCATTCCGACTCCGGCAAGGGTTAGTATTTTTGTGAGTTGATTCACATTGCTTGATTTCTCAAGAATTTTTTGTAGAGCTTGTACGTACTCGTGAAGTGTTGGAAACTCAAGCTGCACATTGACAGTCTTGTCTAAGATTGATTTCGCGATATTGAGTTCTTTCATTGCGTTCTTTATGTCGCCAAGTTCGACATAGATATCTGATATTGAAAGCATGAGGCTTATGGTTTTGTGAACCTCCTGGCTTGTCGAGTCAGAGGCGAGGCTCTCTCTTGCGATCCTCTTTGCTTCTTCCCACTCACCCTTTTGCTTTTTTATCTCCAAATCGCAGCTCACGATATCAAAGTCAAAATTACCTTCTGAACACGACCTGAATGTTTTTTTGGATCTTTCAAGAAAGGATTCCGCGGCGACAATGTTTTCTTCTTCCAGAAAGACCCAGGCAAGGAGCATCTGGGTGTACCACAGCTTGCTTGGCTGATTGATTTTATCCCAGAACTCCATCGATTCTTGTAGTAGTTCCTTTGCTTGGGTGAGGAATCCATCTCTGTAGCATCTGAAACCTTCGAGAATGTTGAGGAAGTTGACCAAGCCCATATTGCCAGTGCGTTTTGCCAGGTTTCTTGCCTTACCCGCAAACATTCTCCCTTTGGCGCTATCGCCCAGCTCATTGAAAGAAAACGATGCCAAGTTGGCGTAGATACCCTCAAGAGCCTTTTCGAGTCCGTTATCCTCACCAAGCTTGACAGCTTTTTCTAGGGCTTGGTAGCTCTCCATTGTTTTACCGTGGATTCTCAGAATCGATGAGATATTCCCAAGACACCCTATGATTAGAACTAAATCATTAGTCTCCTCGGCTGTGGCGAGTGCTGCCTTGGCATGGTTCAGAGCTTCTTTTGGTTTGGTGCGAGATATGATGACTGAGTAGAGCCTTTCGCATCTGGAAATCTCCGCCATATTCCCTGAGCCATAGAGGATACTAAAGGCGTTTTCAATTGATTTGAGGCTTTGTTCCACCTTGCCAGTGTCATACTGAAGTTTTGATAGTTTCCTGTATAGAATTGCCTCCTCAGATTTCTCGAACTCATCGGAATTCTTTGCCAGCTCAACGGCTGCTTCGATCATTTTTAGTGCGTTGTTAAGATCGTTTGAATCAAGGTGAATGTCAGACAGCAACTCGTACACATAAATGAGTTGCTCCTTGTTGTCAGATTCCTCTGACAGTCTGAAAGCGGTATTTGCATATCTTAACGCCTCATCCCTTTGGAATTTCTTAAGTGCAAGCCTGCTCTGTCTTGTTAAGTATGGAACAGCCCTGTATGGATTGGGACTGTTGCCAAAATGATAAATCAATGATTCAAGGTGTTCTTCGAGGTTGTTCGAATACAGCTTGAGAATTGAGGTTGCTACCCTGTGTGAAACGGTTTGCCTGAAATGGGTGCTCTTTTGTGATACCAGCTGTTGTCTGGTTCTCTCATGGGTAAAGTAGTACACATTTCCCACCGGTGTCATGGAAACCCTCAATATTTGACTTCTGAGAGCGTTATCGAGTAATCCAAGAGCGTCAAATGTCGAGATGTTTGCAACCTCAGCCAACAGTTCTACTGAGAATCTAGGGCCGATCATGGCAGCGGTTGAAACGAGGTTGAGCGTTGCCTCATCCAGATTGGCGATAGACATGTTCTGGTACTGTATTAATTTCTTTGGAATATCCGGATTCACACAGGTCATCTCAACTCTGTCGCCAATGACTCGAAGGGTGCCTTCACAAGCAAGTCCTGTAATGATTTCATTGGCAAACATCGGATTGCCACAAGATTCTCTTTGCACTAGGGAGACAAGTGAATCTGGGATATCTGAGACATCGAGAATGTTTTGAACATACTCTTTTATCTGTTCATCGCTGAGTGGGCTGATGTTTAATATGTTTGATTTTCTGCTTGTGTTGTCGATCGTGTCTGAGATTCTGCCATGTAATTTTGTGTTATCTGAGTTAATCGCAAAAACGACTATCAATCCAGTATCCGACAGAAGGTTGATTATCGATGTGGCGATTGAGGTTGATGGTTTGTCAGCCCATTGAGCATCATCAATCGTGATGAGCAAAGGCTTGTCTTTGCAGGTATTCTGAATAAGCCATGTGAAGGCATCTTCAATGAGGTGTGAAAGTTCCTTTGGATTGAGGTCTGGCGCATCAACCCCTATGTATCTTGCCATGTTTTCCGAGATTGCTGCGAGTCCCAGCTTGACCCATTTTGGATAGTCGACTTTGCCAAGGATGGCGAGGGTGATTTGTCCAATCAAACCAAATGGTCTGTGGGAATCATATTTCGTTGCTTGAGCGTTGATTGTTGGGATACCCCATGACTTGGCAACCGATGTTAGCTCTGAAAGAAGTCTGGTTTTTCCAATGCCTGTTGGCCCAAAGAGGAATATGAAATTATTCTTGGAAGCCTTTGCCTCAGATAGCTGTTTGACGAGATACGAGAGCTCTTTTTCCCTGCCTACGAGTGGGGAAAATCCGGTGGCGATGTTTATTGAACTTGTGTGGGTTGAGTCGATTCCTGATGCCTTCAGCGACTCAAGATCAAGAATAAGGTCGGTTGCGCTCTGGTACCTGGCGTTTGGGTCTTTCCGCAGGAGTTTCAGGATTATTTTATCGAGAGTCGAAACCTCTTTGCCGATTACCTGTGATGGCGGTATTGGATTTGAGAGCATTATTTGTCCGATTACCTTTGCGGGGGAGTCACCCTCCTGAGCCCTTTTTCCCGAAAGGAGCTCATAACCCACAAGACCGAGGGAATAAAGGTCTGTTCTCTCGTCACATACCAGCCCCTCGACCTGTTCTGGTGCCATGTAGAAGAATGTGCCGATGACTTCGCCAGTAGTTGTCATTCTCAGCACATCATCAAGCACGTGCGCTATCCCGAAGTCTGTGAGTTTGACAATCGGGTGGTCTATTGAACCGCCAATCAAAAGATTGTCAGGCTTTATGTCTCTGTGAATCACTTTCAGTCCGTGCGCATACTCAAGCGCTTTTGCGGTCTGGAGCATGATGTCAAGCACGAATTCTTGCGAGTAGAGTTTACCCCCATCTAGGCTGATTCTGTTTATGTATTCTAGGACGATGTGGCTCCCATTGTCATCGTCGACTCTATCAATAATTGAAATGATATTGGGGTGTTTAAGTTGCTCCAACAACGAAGCTTCTCTATCAAACCTTTTTCTGGTCTCGTCAAATGTTCTGTCTGAGATGAGATTTCGAGGAGATACTGATTTTATCGCATAATGTCTATCGGTTTCGCTATCGTATGCCTTGTAGACACACCCAGAACCACCAGAACCCAATATTTCTATAATCTTGTATCTGCCGATTTTTTCGACATCTTTTCTCATCTTGGATTGCTTATTGCTTCCAATCTCGTCGAGAGTTTGTTGGTTTTTGATATCAGGTTTTTGTTTGATGTCTCTTCGGAGAGCATTTTTGCAACCGACAGTAGTTCCGAAGATTTTGTAATCAGACTGCTCTTGTCATCGATGGCATCGCTCTCTGCCAGAGCGAGGTTGTATCGAATCTGAAGGTGGATTGTCTTGATTGTGTGATGTCGAAGGGCGTTTGAAAGTGCTAGAATGTTGGCGTTGTCGAGTATTGTTTCGATTGTCTTCTGTTGGTTATCAGACAGTGGCATCGATTGCTTCATAAATGCGCCAAACATTCTGGTTTTGTTGTCCCCGTGATTAAAACCTTCAATCTGGGAGATGAAAATATCACCAAGCATAATCTGGAATTCGCACTGTTTAACTGGATTCGATAAAATTTCCTTATACGAGTTCTCAATATGTTTGGTGGTTGTTAGTGCTTTTTTGTGTTCTCCTTTTCGGAGCTCTATCATGGTTTTTTGTCTGTAGGCCTCAAACTTTTCCTCGTGTGAGTATCTTTTTTCATCGGAAATGATTGAAAAAACAATGTTTGCTGCCCTATCAAAGTCCCCAATTTCAAAGTGGTGTAAAGAAGCGAGAAGGTCTCGGCTTGGTGAAGCGTAGTTGATATCGATTGACGAATCTATTGAAATTGATTCGTCAAGCATCCTTTGAACACCTGCAATATCGCCATACTCGTGGTTGACCAATCCAAGTAGGATGTATTGTTTGCTTTTTATTATTTTGTGTGAAATCTCCTGAGCCAACTGCAGTGTCTTTTTAGACAACTCCAGGGTCTCCTTGAAGTCACCCTTTGTGTATTCAAGAAGAGTCATCAAATGAAATGCCTCTGTTTGCAAGTACTTTGAGTTCATTCTGGAGCTGTTTGCGATTGCACTTTCGAGCAATGTCTCTGCTTCACTGAGTTGACCTGTGAGTATGAGTCTCCTAGCCTCAACAAGATTTATCCTGATCCTAGAATCCAGACTTCCAAGCTCTGAGGCGATCTTTGCGGCGCTTTTGCACGTCACGTATGCTTTTTGGTATTCGCCGATGTCGAGTTCGATTTCTGCAAGATTTTCTAGCGCTTTGTAATAAACTGACTGGTTAAGTTCATTCTGTGAGAGTTTGATGGCGGTTTGGGCGTGGCTAAGTGACATCAATTTGTCTGTTGGTCTTGTGTTCTTGCTCTCAAGTATGTGAAGAGCTGCTATCATGCTTTCATCGCTGTGTTTGCCTATCCTCTTGTGAGCTTCCTGGATTAATACCTCCGACTCCTTGAAATTCCCGTAGTATGCGTGGATTACCGCTGTCTGTATTATGAGTTTTGCCTCATTCACTATATCGATTCCAATGTGTTTAACGGCTTTTTGTATTCCGCCTTGCACTTGAAGCGCTTCGTTGGTATTTCCCATGAGCGTGTAGATGTTTGATAATTGTATAGAGGCATCGACCATGAGCCTGCTGTTGCCCGATTTTATGGCGACCGAATGGGCTTGTTTGGCGTACGCCAGAGCCTTTTTTGTCTGAAAGTTGTTCTTTGCATAGACCGATGCTCGAACCAGGTATGGAACCGCCAGAGTAATATCGCTTCCATTGGACAGATGTAAAATAAGTTTGTCGAGATGTTTGTCAAGACTGTTGTCCAGTTTGGATTTGATGTATCTTGCCACCCTATCGTTGAAACTCTTGCTTTGGTTTTCGGACATCAGGCTCTGAAGTCTTGTACGGAGTTGAGGATACATAAATGAGTATTTGAATCCGTCGGCTGTTTTTGTCAGTGTAAGGAGCATAGACATCGCCGATTGGTCAAGCGATTCCTCTACAGTGGAGCGTGGATGCGAGGAGACATCGACCAGCATATTCTCGAAGAATGAATCCCCCAATACTGCCGCCTCAATCAGAACCTCTCTTGTCACACTATCGAGCCCTTTAATTCTTAGGTCTGATATGGCATCAAGATTCCCTGGAAGTGGCTCTGTTGTGATTTTGTCACTCTCTGAAGCGTTTTGGAGGGATTTGTTTGTGATTAAGCCAACCATGGTTTGAAGCAGTTCCAGTGGGTTTCCACCAGTTTTTTTGTAGAGTTGGTCAACAAGTTGTATGGGGATTTTCTCATTGCCGACTATCTCGTGAAGCAGCTCATTTGTCTGTTTGAGTGTGAGGGGGGAAAGGTCTATCCTTATAACACCCTTTTGCGTGTCGAGTGATTCAACCAGAGCCTTGGATTTGTCGTTTTTTGTTATTGACACTATCACAACAAGGTCTTTTATCTTGGCGTTTCGTATGCATGATGAGATGATTTCGAAAGACTCAATGTCACAGTGAAGCAGATCATCAATTATCAAGACAAGCGGTTCTTTTTTGATTGTTTCCTGAAGCAACCACGTGAAAGCCTCTAGAAGCCGATTTTGTAGAAGAATCGAATCTTTGTATATCTTGCTTGATTCGATCATGGTGCGTTTCTGAAGTCCGGAGCTTATTGAGGAGAATTCCCTCTTGTATGTTGATCTACCAATGATGGAAATGCCTTCCATCGCAACAATTTCTTCGACAATATCGCCAACGACAGCCCATGGTGTACTCTGTCTATCAAGTTTACACGATGTAAAGAGCACTCTGATATCGTTTGTTCTCGCGATGCCAGAAATCTCCTGCAGAAATCTTGTTTTCCCAATACCTGTTGTGCCTTCGACAACGATGAGTTCACCCGATGGATTCTTTAGGATGTCAGCAACAGCAGACAACTCTTTGAGTTTGCCAACCAGTCTTCCTCTGTGAAGTACCAGCCCTTCCCTGGAACTGATTGACGATGAATCATTGAGCTCTAAGAGTGATTTTTCTAGCAGCTTGATGACCTCAGCTGCATCCTTTGGTCGGGATGTTGGGTCTTTCTTGAGCAGGCGTTTGACAAGATTTTCAAAGGTGACAGGCACTTTTGGGTTGTAAGTTGATATTGGTGATGGGACAGAACTTCGAATTGACCACACGAGGCTGTTTGGATTTGTGTCCTTGAAGGGAAGCTCGCCGCAAATCATCTCGTATGCAATAATGCCAAGGTTGTAGAGGTTTGATTCAACGTCCTTGTGTCCACCCTCCAGCAGTTCTGGCGCAAGCCAGAGCAGGGCGTCAACAATCTCGTTTGATTTGAGGGTTTTAAGCCTGGTGCGTTCGGACAAAAGTGTGTCAAATCCAGTGACCTTAATTTCCTTGTCCAGAATTATCACACTCTTTGAGCGGAGATTGGGGTGAATTACATCGTGTTTGTGAAGCACCTCAAGCGTTTTGGCGATCTGGATGAGGACTTTTATTGAGTTCTCAAGAGAAAGTTTTTTTTGATTCAGTGGGGTACCGTCGATAAGCTCAAAAGCGATGTATTTGCCGCTATCACAATCGCCCCACTCGATGATGTCAACAAGAGATTCATCGTCAATCTTGGATATGCTTTCAAGGAGTGCTTCAAGTCTAACCCAACCATGAAGATCTCTCTTGGACACATTTAGAATCCTTAGCAACACCTTCTTACCCGTGTCAAAATCATGTGCATACCACATGGTCTTGGAGTCACCAAGCTGTCCCACCAACTCGAATCGGTCACCTAGAACCCTTTTGTCCACCCTGCCAAGTATATACAAATCTCCCACATGTAAAAGAGCAGCTTGAAAAATGTCAAAAAAACTCAATAATGTTGTATAAAGATGAGAGTTGAATGTTTTGCAAAGTCGCACATAGGAAAAATAAAAAAGACTAACGAGGATCACTTCGCCCTACTTCCACCAGAGCATCCGAGGTTGCCTTACATCATAGCGGTCTCTGATGGTGTGGGAGGTAGGAGAGGGGGGCAGTTGGCGTCAGTCAGGGTGCTGCAGGCAATCGGGGACTACCTTTCGAAGCAGAACCTGACAAGTGATAATGCCGATTTTTATATCTCATTGGCGATAAATCGTGCCAATGAGGATCTCATCAACTTTGGTCACAAATACAAAGATTTTGAGGGAATGGGCACAACGGTTGTACTCGCCATGATTTTTGATGATAAGATTGTGTTCGGATCAGTTGGGGACTCAAGAGGATACATCATCGATGTGAATGATCTCATGATACAAGTCACCACTGACCACACTTGGACTAATAACCTTGTGGCTGAAGGCGTGTTGACACAAGAGAAAGCCGCGACACATGCCTACAGACATCATTTGACAAAAGCGATAGGTGTTTCTGAAAGAATTGAACCGGATACCTTCACGGTAAACAGGGGCAATGTTAAATGGGTGTTGCTGTGCTCTGACGGACTAACGGAGCACCTGTCCAACATGGAGATATCCTCTGTCATGGCGAAAAAAGCAAAACCAGAATTTCTGATTGACTACCTAATAAGCAAAGCCAACAGAAAAGGTGGAACGGACAACATTACTATCGCTTGCGCAAAGCTTATTAATGACTGATTCGACCCGCTGCTAGGTGTCTGAGGGTACTGTTCGACTATATGGTGCCATTTTCCGAAGCTCTACAATGATAAAAATGCCAACTACTATCGTTGAAAGCAGGTCAGAGATTGGCGCAGAGAGCCATATACCGTTTAGACCATAGAGTTTTGCCAGCAGATGGGCGATAGGCAGAAGAAGTGCGATTTGTCTTAAAAGCCCAAATCCCAGCGCATGCCAGCCTTTGCCTACCGATCTGAAGTACCCAATCCAGACTATCTGAAGACCCACAATGGGCACAAGCATGAGGAAAATTCTTATGGCATTAACCGAAATGTCGACCAAGGCTTTGTCGCTGAGGAACATCAAGGCAAGTGATTCTGGGAAAATCTGGATAACAAGAAGCCCGATTATACCAATCCCAAAGGCAGCGACAGATGCTTTGACGAGTGCTTCTTTTACTCTATGGAATTTCTTGGCTCCAAGATTATACCCAAGTATTGGCTGTGATCCCTGAGCAATACCCATAATCGGAAGATGTATCAAGGTCATTATCGAGAATGTCGTTGCCATTGCTGTAATCGCGTTATCTCCACCCACTTTTATTAGAAGTGTGTTGAGGATTGCGACCATGAAACTCATGCTCAACTGTTGAATTGCTGAGGAGGAACCAAGAACAACAATCTCCCAGAAGACCTTGAGTTTGAGTTTCATGTAAGCGATTTGAAGTGGAACAATGGTTTTTTTACCGAAGTAGAAATACATCGTCCAAAGAGATGACAAAACTCTCGCAAGGACTGTTGCCCATGCTGCCCCTTCAACACCAAGACCGAATACCACTATGAGCAGATAATCCAGGATGATATTGCCAATTGCGCCAATGAGCATGGTAGCCATTGCAATTGTTGGTTTGCCCTCCGCTCTTAGGAAGTTGTTCATCCCCATGGTTATCATCATGAAGATGTTGCCCAGGAAGATAATCTTCATATACGAGAGGGCGAATGGCATGTTCTCCGGTGTTGCGCCAAAGAAATTGAGGAGTGGCTCCGCAAAGAAAAAACCAAAGACAGTGATGAAGGCTGATGAGATGAGAACTAGGCTCATGGTGTTGCCAAGAAGCAACTTTGCGCCATTCATGTCATTTTCACCTAGACGAATGGACATGAGGGTGGAACCACCAACAGCAAACATTATCACGATTCCCATGATAATAAGCATTATTGGGAAAGCGACGTACACACCATTGTAGGCAAGCTGACCAACGTATTGACCTATAAAAATTCTGTCAACGATATTGTAGATGGAATTAACCAAGAAGGCGATGACCGCCGGAAGAGAGAATTCTACAAGCAATTTCGTGATTGATTTATTGCCCAGCCTGTCAGTGTTGTTCGTTGTGAGTTTCGTTTTCTTTATTGCTTTTACGTCCATGTGTGAGAGGGTATAGCCTTTCTGTTAGAATATGAATCATTAGAATATGAACCATCACTCATGATACAACCCCGGAAAGATAAAAAACCTGGGTTGCCTATTTCGAGATGAGTACTACCTCACCCCCACAGTTTTCGCATTTGGTGATCGGTTTTGCCACAGGATATTCAGCCCCGCAGTATTTACACTTTCTGATTTTGCCCTTTGCTTTGACTTTATCAAAAACGTATACAACGCCAGAATCTGTCATGTCGGGTCTGGCAGAGCCATCGGATGCAAGTCTGTCGAGTGACTCCAGAGCTTGAGCTTTCGATATATGAAGACCAGCCACTGCCATGTCTGCTGTGAGTCTGCCGTCTGATCTTGCTGCAAGCCTCATCACGTCGGCATCAATTATGGCAGGTGTGTTCCGCTTGACAGAGGCAAGGATGCCAGAGCCGCCAACGAGTGCAGCGATTCCAACCCCAAGCATGATTATTCCTGTGAGGAAGGTCGACGATTCATTACCTGAACCCATGAGGAAGAGGAGTCCAAGTCCAAGTAACCCAATTCCAATGATAAACAGAAGGACATAGAGAATTTTTCTCAGAAACATGTTTATGCGCTCCAACTCGATGTTGCGACCTTGATGGCGTGACCAAAGAGGTTGAACATCGCTTTTATGTTTTCCATGCTCAGGTACTGCTCAACGAGTTTTTCAAGCTCGTTTGCAAGGTGTGTTGGTTCATCGACAAACTTGCTCTCATCCTTGATTTTTGGTGTAAGTTTTTCCCAGATTGAGTTGTAGGAAATAACATCATCAGGGATATCGAGAACAAGCTTGGGTAGCTGACTGTGCATCCTCTGTTCTCGAAGGAGCGACTCAAAGCTTTTATTGAGTTGACCAAGACCTTTTTCGACTCCGTTGACAGCGCCAATAAGTGATGCGATACGTCTGATGCCCTTGTTGATTTTTTCAACCTTCTCGCTATGAGCCCTTGCTTGGTCAAGCTGCTTTTGGGTTTCGGTCGGGAGCCTCAACTCTTTGTTGGAATCGAGCAATCCCAGTACAAAATTTGTCAGTGAAATATCCTCAAAACTATCCTTAATATGCTCTAGTTCGCATTTTTCCTCTGTTATCTGGCTTTGAAGTTTCTGCCATTTGGACTGGTCGTCGCCCTCTTCCTTCGAGATGTCTCCAAGTCTTGCATGCCACTGTTCTCTCAGTTCCTCAAGTTGACCTGTGAGCTTGGTGAGTTTTCTCATCTTGCTCTCAAACTCTTTGTTCAGTTCTCTTGCCTTGGATCTATTGAACAGTCCAGCAAAACCATCGTACCTTGAGAGTTCCCTTTCGACGTCCTTAACATCCTTTAGGGCAACCTCAATCTTTGATTTCAGCTCCTCCTCACGGTCGTTGATCTCTGGGTTGTCAGAATCTAGCTGTTTACGACGTTTACCAAGCTCCACTTCTAGCAGATCACTTTCTTTTAGCATCGAATCAATACTCTTCTGAAGCTTTTTAGCTTCAGATTCTAGTTCCTTCTTTTCTTTATCCCAACCGTCCCGAAGCTCTTTTTGGGTGCCCGACTCGACTGATGTGATGTTATCCTTTATCCACTTTGATATTTTCGCGACCTCTTTGAGTTTGTTTGATTCGAGTCTTCCGAGTTCAGTTATCCAGGCGTCGTGAATTTCTTGTATCTCGAGTTGAACCTTATCGATGCTTCGCATCCAGGTTTCAACAACATTTATCGTTCCTGTAATGTCCTTTTTCATGCCTTTACTCCCTTGACTGGTTTTGACTTGCCAATCATCCTTCTCTTCATATTCCAAAACAAATCCTGTAGCTTAGTGCTTTTCTTGATCTCACAGAAACTGCCCACGTTGTCCCAATAGAGTGGGCACGCCCCCTGACAGAGTTTGGCGTGTTCGCAGTCAACACAGACCGGCGGCAGAAACTCCTTCTTTCTGAAATAGAGCGCTTGTCTGTTCCACCACACCTGGTCAAATGACTGTGTCAGAAGATTGCCGATGCCGTCAGAGAATGATGAACACGGCAACACATCCCCGTTCGGTGCTATTGAGAGCAGTCCATCGCAGGCTGCACATGTGGTGCCGCCGATTCCAGCTGCGATTGTGTTGAAGATGCAAAATGGCATCGGGGAATACCAGACCAGTTTTATACCAGCTTTTTCAGCAGCAGCCTTGAGGTCTGGCAAAACCTTGGCAACCTCTGTGTAGCCGATCTCGTCTGGGTTATCGTATGTGTGACCTGTTCTTATGACCATATTCATCGATTGGTACTCAAGCCCAAGCTCTTCCTTTGCAAATCTTGGCAGAAGTGTTATCGAGTCGATGTTATCCTTGCAGATTGTCGTGTTGATGTGAGTGTGAATACCCATGGATTTCATCTTTTTGAAACCGGCGACCGTGTTCTTGTGAGCGCCTTTTATTCCGACAACCTTGTCGTGAATTTCGGAGTCGTGAGATTCAAGTGAAATCTGAGCCGAGTCAAGTCCTGCCTCGACCAGTCTTTCAGCTAGATCACCCTTACCGAGTAACACACCATTTGAGATGAGATTAACTCTTAGGTCGATTGACTTTGCATATCTGACAAGCTCTGGTAGGTCTTTTCGGAGTGTGGGTTCTCCACCGGTGAAGGAAACGGTTGGGATTTTTGCGTCATTTCTTATTATGTCGAGGATACGCTTGACCTGTTCTGTGGTCATCTGTTCTACATCGGACTCACGCTCTGGGGATGAGGCATAGCAGAAAACACAGTTGTTGTTGCAACCATAGGTGAGCGCTATCTCAGACAACACAGGTAAATCCCTTTTGTGACTGCCAAACGGCATCATCTTGACAGAGTTTGATACAGAGAACGGATGCTTGAGAAGGTCAAGAAGTGTATCCAAAACCTTCCTTGCATCCTCGTAGACCCTCTCCTCTGGGACACCGAACTCCTTTGAAATCTCCTCTATCGCGACATGCGCCTGCTCAGCTGGCAACTCATACAGCCGTTTGAGCAGCTTCGTCGCCATTGGATTCAGGTTGTGAACCCTGTTCGGTTTGATGATGAGGATTCCATCCTCGTCTCTTATGAAGATATGTTCGCGAGTGCTCTCTACTACGCTCTTTATGTACTGCTTTGTGTCCATCTATATTCCTGACACACAGGCGGAATGACAGGCGGAGTGACAGGCGGAGTGAACACAGGCAGAGTGGCAAGCAGAGTGACAAGCAGAGTGAACACAGGCTGAGTGGCAAGCGTCATGAACACACGCAGAGTGACATGCGGAGTGGCAAGCGGAATGACAAGCATCATAGGAGAGATTCTCAACGTTTGGTGTGCCAATACCCAACGCCTGCTCGATCGCATTGGTTGCTTTTGAGACCGTGGACTGGACGCTGGAGACTACACCCTCGGTGAAGTCTTGAACTGAATCGACTGCTTTTTCTGCCCAGCCAATGTTTTTTGGGATGTGTGTTTTTGGAATCTTGCTCATGTTTGTTCTGTAGTTGGAGTGGATGATGAGCCATGGAAGGTTTCTGGCGAAGTAGTCGTCATTTCTGGGGGTTGAGCCTGTGAGAACATTCTTCCAGTGTCTGTCGACCTCATTGTTGTAGTGCTCTCTCGTCGCCTTCGGGTCTGCATCCCAGACCTTGACAGAAAGCGTTTTTGACACTGAGTCAATGATCTTGGCAACGGCGTCTCTGCCTATTGTTCCCTCTGGGGACACGTTCTCGACAAGCACTTTCTCGTACGGTTCTGTTGCGAGTTTTGGGTTTGTAAGCTCAAGCTGGAGTGGTTTGTGATTGATGATTGTGATAGCGCCTTTTGCGGCAAGTTGGAGAACGATTCCGCTTATAACCTTGTCGTGCTTGCCCAAATACATCGCAGTTTCAATGGCTGTGAGGTCTGGAACCTTCCCCTCAACGCTGTAGGTCTCAAGCTCAATCTCAGGAGATTCGTACTCTGTTGCGTCTCTGATGAGTTTTCTTCTTCTTCCCCTCCTGGCTCTTGATGCGAGCCAGTAAATGAGCAGGATAATGACAAGAATTACAACCGCCCAGACTGCCAATCCTTTGTTATCCGACCACCATCTGCCAAAGTGGAATCCCCTTTTGAATGAACCCTCTGGAAACTCCAAATAAACATCCTCTTTTACGTCGGTGAGTGTGAAGCTGTAGGTGTTGTCAGAGACTCTTGGAGAGACGGACTGAGAAAGATTTAATTTGGGTGGTTCCACCCCATCGGGGAGTGTGAGACTCACATTTATTTGTTTTGCGCTCTCGAAATTGTCGGATATGAATTTTGTGAGTGGGACGAGTTGGGTATCATCATAGTTGTCTTCATAGGCTCCAATGAGTGTGTAGCTGTACTCATGAGTTCTTGTCTCATTGTAACCTGTCCAATACCAATCGAGCCAGTTGATGTCCGATGACAGTTCGTATGTGCCTTCTGAATGGGAAGAGGAGAGTATGAACTCGTTTGTTTTGTCTCCAAAATACTCAGTAATCTTGATATCCTGAAGCCACTGGTAGTCTTCCCATGTTGGGAAGTAGAGCATATCTTGCCATGAGCTCTGTTCGCCAGACATGGTGATTTCTCTTTTGACAGAAACCTTGGCGGTTCCCCTTTTGTCGAGTTCTATCTGCAAGTCGACATTGCCAGTAAAGATTCCCTCGACAGGCCCAAGCTTGAATTCCTTTGACGAGAGAATCACATCGTATTCTGATTTGAGCTTTTGAATGTCGTAATAAACATAGACCAGGAAATCGTCACGCCTATCTCTGGGTACTTGCACGACGTATGCTTTGTAGTACGAGTCCTCGGTTATTGGCTCAAGCAGATAATCATTGAGCTTGTATGCGTCGATACCGTCTTTTTCAAGCTCCCCTGGGATTATCTCTTCCTGACCCTTACCAACTCGCTTTGTGATGACAACCTTCTTGGTTGATGTGAGTGTGGGGACATTGACAACTCGTATCACGTTCAGGTCTTCTGTTACAGAAGAGACTGAAATGCTAAACTCACCTTTTACTTCGTCTTTGTCGGGTGTTTCACCCGATATGTACTTGTCTGGCAGGCCAAATGATGTGATTGCATGGAAACTTGGAGGAGCGTTTTTCTTGTGGGCAAATATTGAAAGATAGTTTTTTCCGGACAATTCGTCGGGGGTTGAGAAATAAATGAATCTATCGTATTTTTCGTATGTTGGTTCTCCGCCAATAGTGTCAGAGGAAACCTTGAAGCCGGTTGCATCAACGATTTCATCAGTCACCTCTTCAGGGGTGTCAACCCCATCAGGGAGTGTGATGGGTAAAACAAACCTCACGACTACATCATCGATTGTCTGTGTGGCTTGTATTGGTGACCAACCAAAATCTCGATATCCTGAAACACTGCTTTTTGCTGTAATATCTGGCAATGTGTATTCCAGGTGCAGTACGTATGTGTCATTCTTTCTTGACGATTTGGAGTAATTGAAGTTGTAGTACCCGTATCCATAATCGGAGTTTTTTGAGACACTAACTGTTGTGGTGCTTGCTCCTTTTGGGATGTCGAAGTTTTCATCAAGAGGTGTATGGTGGATGATGGCTGTTGGTGTACTGTGTCCTGACATGAAGGGGCCAAGCAGAAGTGAGCTTCTTGATTCGGTTTCTTCAATTTGCAAATCGAGTTTTACTTTTGCGCTACCATCGGATTTTAGAACGTAATACGCACAGAGCTTCTGGACATTTGGCTTTTGCGCCGCCTGCGCGCCTGAGAAAAACGCTAGAGAAAGGAAAAGAAATGCCAGAGAGGTGGCAAGAGCCACCCCTCTTCTGATGTTTTTCTTACTTGCCACGAGTCTCAATTTCTTTTTCGAGCCATGGGGTAATTGCATCGCCTGTGACGAGTTTTTCAAGGTCTGCCTCATTGCTCATCTCAATCTTGAAAAGCCAACCCTTACCGTAAGGATCGTTGTTAATGATGATTGGATCGTCAGTTGCATCCTCGTTCACTTCAACGACTGTGCCGCTAACTGGGCTGTAAACTTTACCTAGCCACTTGCCTGTCTCGAGTGAGCCGACCTGCTCATCGAACTCGACTTCATCGTCTTCCATGGGGAGTTCAATGAAAGAAATTTCACCGGCAAGCTTTGTGCCAAAATCATCAATACCAATTGTGGCGATGTTGCCCTCTTTTTTTACCCAGTAATGCTCTCTGTGGTAGAACAAATCATCCGGCAAATTGTAGTCACCTATCTGTGGCATGCTTTTCCTCCTTAATGGTATGCCCGGTTATTCTACACTTTGTCATTGTGGTGGTCAACATTCCAAATAGGGAGTTCTATCAAGTCGATGATAGTAATTGCTGATATTGAAATATCCTTGACTGCTGCAACGTCCCTGGATAGAATCCCGGTTGTGAAAAACATAACAGAATACGTGGAAATTGGGGACTGCTGGGTAGCGATGGAGAATGATGAGGTTATCATTGGACTCCTTCCTACAGTCGCCGAAGATGTTGGTGAAATCACATTTGTTGACCAAATACCAATGGGAAAGGTTCTCTCCAAGGACGGAGTCATTGGAATACTCGAAACATCAAAAAAGGGCGATTGGCCCCTTAAGTCACCTTTGACCTGTCAGGTCACAAATTTCAACGTCAAGTTGAATCGGAAACCAAATCTTGTCAAAGACTCCCCGTTTGAAGATGGGTGGATAGTAAGGTGCAGGATATCTGGATTTAACTCTCTCTCAGAACTGGGCGAGATAAAGAAACTATAAGGAGAATGCACATGCTTTATTATACGAAGACAGATGAGTACGTAAAAATCGATGGTGATGTGGCAACGATTGGAATCACTAACTACGCTCAAGAGCAACTCGGGGATATTATCTTCATCGACTCAGTGTCAGTGGGCAAAAATCTTGAAAAAGGTGGAGTTTTGACAGCAATTGAATCGGTCAAGGCTGCAACTGATGTTTACTCCCCAATCACAGGTGAGGTAGTTGAATTCAACGACACACTCTCCGCTCAACCCGGTCTCGTTAACCAGTCAGCCCAGCAAGATGGCTGGATTGTTAAAGTAAAAGTTTCAAATAAATCAGAGCTTGATGAACTCCTAACAGAAGAAGACTATTCAAAAATCCACGCTGAGTGAGGTTTAGATGCACTATCTACCTTTAACCCCCGAAGAGATTCGGGCGATGCTTGGTGCAATTGGAGTAGGCTCTGTTGAGGAACTTTTCAATTGCATCCCAGAGAATCTGAGGTTAACGCAGAAACTCGACATGCCAGAGGCGATGTCGGAGCTTGAACTCAGAAGACACATTGTCAGTCTTGCGTCTAAGAATTACGATCCTGACACCACAGACTGTTTCGCTGGTGGAGCCGCATTCAACCACTATATCCCATCTGCTGTTGATCACCTATCGAGCCTCCCAGAACTCCTCACAGCCTATACCCCATATCAGCCAGAGCTTTCCCAGGGAACACTCACTGCAATCTTCGAGTGGCAAACATGTCTCTCGAATCTGACTGGTTTACCGGTTGCCAATGCATCACTCTACGATGGTGCAACTGCTGTTTGTGAAGCAGCCAGGATGTGCTGCACCCACACGAGAAAAAACAAGGTTGTGGTATCTGGACTCATCAATCCATCATATTTGAAAACACTTGAAACCTTCGCAAAGTTCATCGGTTTTGAGGTAGTTGTCGTGAAAGCCGATGGCGATAGAACAGACAAGCAAGCGCTAGTCGAAGCATCAGCCGATGCCGCTTGTGTTATTGTTCAGAGTCCGAACGTTCTTGGCACGATTGAAGATGTGGAGTCTCTCTCAAAAGCAACAGAGGGAATAACCTTTGTTCAAGTGGTTGCGGAGGCTGCAAGTCTTGGACTTCTCAAACGACCAGGCGATATGGGCGCAAAAATATGCTGTGGTGAAGCCCAGTCGTTTGGAATCCCGATGGGATTTGGTGGCCCTCACCTTGGATTCATCTCAGCAACAGTTGATTTCATGAGAAAACTTCCAGGCAGAATAGTTGGTGAGAGCGTTGACAGACACGGCAACAGAGCGCTTACCCTTACCCTACGCCCAAGGGAACAGGACATCAGGCGCGAGAAAGCCACATCCAACATCTGCACAAACAACGGCAATTGCATGCTTAGGGCCATCATCTACCTCTCCCTACTTGGTAAAAAAGGGCTGAGAGATGTTGCCAAGCAAAGCTATAACAAAGCTCATTACCTCGCAGACAAGCTTAAAAATGCTGGACTCAAGCTTGTGAACACAAATCCATTCTTCAATGAGTTTGTGATTGAGCTTCCCAACAAACCAGCTGATTTTGCAGAAAAGATGGTAGGGAAAGGTTTTGTTGTCTCACCAACCACTGTTGACTCAGTTGGCAGCCATCACCTTGTCGTTGCTGTCACTGAGATGAATTCAAAGGAGTCAATGGACGGTTTTGTGGTAGCACTTTCCGAGGTGACAAGATGAAGCAGGATGTGAGATACATATTTGAGGACAGCAAACCCGGTAGGGTTGGATACTCGCTTCCATCTTGTGATGTGCCAGAGGCAAACCTTCCAGAAAACCTCACATCACCAGAGGTCGTCGGGTTGCCGGAGGTCTCTGAATCCGAGGTTGTCAGACACTTCACCGGGCTTGCCAGACAGAACTTTGGTGTAGACACAGGTTTCTATCCACTTGGCTCTTGCACCATGAAATACAACCCAAAAATCAACGAGGAGATCGCCTCAAATCCAAGATTCACAAACATTCATCCCGATGCCCCAAAGTCGGCAGTTCAGGGAATCCTTGCCATTTTGCACCAGCTTGAACACGACTACTGTGAGATTACTGGTATGGATGCCTTTACTCTCATCCCAGCAGCAGGCGCTCATGGTGAGTGGACGGGTATGAGCATCATCAAAGCCTATCACACTAAGCGTGGCGAGACGCAGAGAACGAAGGTTCTCATCCCGGATTCTGCTCATGGCACGAATCCAGCGTCGGCAGCAGCAGCTGGTTTTGATGTTGTCACAATCAAGTCAGACGGCAAGGGTGGGGTTGATGTTGAGGATTTAATAGCCCATATGGATGACACGGTTGCAGGCTTGATGCTCACCAACCCAAACACCGTTGGTATCTTTGACTCAAATATCATGACGATTGCCAATGTGGTGCATGAGCGTGGTGGATTGCTATATTATGACGGAGCGAACCTAAATGCTCTTATGGGAATGAGCAGACCGGGAGATTTCGGTTTTGACGTTGTACATCTCAATCTTCACAAGACGTTCTCAACTCCACATGGCGCAGGTGGCCCAGGTTCAGCCCCAATCGGTGTTAAAAAAGAGCTTGCCAAATTCCTTCCGGCACCGGTTATTGTGAAAGATGGAGATAGTTTCAGATTTGATTTTGACAGACCCGATTCGATGGGAACCATCATGGCAAGTTGGGGACATGTGTTGGTTTGTCTTAAGGCATACTGCTACAACCGCATGATGGGGGCAGATGGACTGAGAGAGGCAACCAAGCATGCCGTTCTTGCAGCAAACTATGTTAGAGTCAAACTCAATGACCTCTATCCAGAAGGTTATCCCGGAATCTGCATGCATGAGTGTGTGCTCTCTGGCTCCAAGTTGAAAGACTTTCATGTGAAGACTCTTGATGTGTCAAAAAGGCTCATGGACTACGGCTTCCACCCGCCAACGAACTACTTCCCGCTCATTGTTGATGAAGCGATCATGATTGAGCCAACAGAGACCGAGAACAAGGCAACACTTGATGCCTTCATCGATGCAATGAGAGCGATATTTGATGAGGCAAAGGAGGGTAAGATTGACCTCCACAGCGCTCCGTTCTCAACCCACATCTCCAGAGTCGATGAGGCTCAGGCGGCAAGAACACCAAAACTAAAGTGGGAATAGCCACGGTTTGATAGATTACACCAAGTACCTCAGAGAGACGGTTGCCGATATGGTGACCGTCTGTTCTGAGCTTTCGCACGTCAAGCTAAGACAGCTTGCGTTCAGTTTTGTCAGAGCAAAATCCACAAAAAGAAATGGTCTTCTCGCGTCGTTGACTCCCTTAAGGTTTGAGGATGGTCAGACCGTCACATCGAGAAGAGGGGTCTTGTATCAAATCCCGCAACTTGTGATAGGCGGAGTTGAGATGCTCTACATTGTGAGTTTTGTCTATCCTCGGTTTCTTGATCTGTCGTTTGAACAGAAGACAAACACCATCATCCATGAGCTCTGGCATATCTCTGAGAAATTCGACGGTGATATCAGGCGATATCCCGGAAGAACGTTTGCTCATTCTGGCAGGAAATCGAAGTTTGATGAAGAAGTCGAGGCGGTGGCTACCAAATGGTTGCAAAGAACCTCCTTTTCACTGGATGTCCTGAAATTAAACTCAACGAATCTCATAAAGAAGTATGAGAAAGTTGTTGGACAGAAGGTCACTAAACCGCGACTTGTCAGGCTTCCTTGACCCAAAAAGCCCAACACGGTAGCATTTATCAATGATGAAAAGAATTATTTCTATCCTTCTGTTGTCGGTTATGGTCGCCTCTGCTGGTTGTTCAGAGGCTCAGGTATACCCAGAACAGATGATATGGGATGTCTACAGCGATTACTCATCAAGGGACAGTGAGCAATTTCTCACACTCATCGAGGGTAGACCAACAGAACACAGACTGTTGCTTGAGGTAAAAAAGGATGCAAGGCAGGCTTTTGATGAGTTTATGCTTGCCATGAAATCAGCTCTTCCAGGCGAAGATGGTGAGAAGGTTGAGTATCTACCAGCTTGTTTCCACGTCTTTGACTCCGATGAGCCTCTGACAAGCTCAAGACTTTGGGAATGGTATGACTCAAAAGAGGATGCGGTGTTGCCGCTTGAGCCTCCCCACTCCTTCTTTGCTGATTTTTTTGATCTTTTGTCTCAAACTGGAAAAACAGCACAGGCATGGGGAACCTTTGTTGAGGGTTCACAATTCGAGTCAAGTTTTGGTTCTTACCAAAACTTTGTTGGATATTTCCCTGAGATTTCAAATAGAATGAAGTTTGCCAGAATTGCGGTCAGAGGGATTGAGATTCCGGACGAAGTAACTGCAATTTGTAGCATTGACCTGCTGGGTTTTAAGAATCAAACTGGCGCATCAGGTGTATGGAGTTTTGAAAGAGTGCCTTTGAGATACATTCTCAAACTGAGAGAGGATGGATTATGGGAATTGCAAGAACAGTTATAGTTTGTTTGTGCGCAATACTTCTTGTTTCGTGTGGTGGTGGCCCGAGGGTGGCAACCCCATCAGATGATGCCGACATTCCGAGACTTGATAATAAACTCACGAATGCCGATAAGAACTATCTGCAGGATTTGAAAACAAAAAATCCGGAAGATTACGACCTTCTTTACGAACTCTCCAAGGATGATGATGATTTGATGATTGATTTTATTGACTCGGAATCCAAACGCGAAGACATCACAACAGAATATCGCGGTGAAGATGGAAAAACGTTGGGCAATATTGAGGAATTCCTCACAGTTTATTCTGTCGATGTCAATCCGTCTGATGCGATCAGAGAATTTTATGGATACATAAAATCGAATGAATTTGAGAAAGCGTTCGCAATGCTTCATCCTGACGGATTGGAGAAGCAGAAGTATAAAGACAATATCAACGCTTTTGTTTCAAGTTGGCGGGGCATGAGCAATGGTATGAGGTATAAGGATGTAAATGTGTACGGACTCTCAACCTATAGAGTTGGTGATGCGCCTGCGGTTGAGGCCGTCTATTCCATTTGGGGTTTCTTTGCTCCAACTGACATACAGAAGGATGCTCCTGGGTCGACCTTCATGCCACCTACTGGCATGGATGAAACCGAGGGTGAGAAAAAGGAAAGTGACGCCATAAGCTTGTGGGACTATAGAGAATCAGGAAAGGCATCCATGATTCTCATGCCCCACCAAGGCAAGTGGCTAATCTATGCCCTGCCTTGATATTGCCCCCTGGAAGAGCTGGCTTTCTGCATCTGCCTGTATCCATTCTCTGATTGCTCATTTTGGAGTTGAGCAAGAACCTCTCGATGTTGCAGGTTTGTCTGGTTTTGCATTCAGAAATGCCGTGTGGGATAACGTATTACCAGGAGCAATCAACTCCACAATCCACTGGGTTGATGTTTTCCAGTCCGCCTTTGACAAGTTGGGTTTTTCTATTGAGGCGACCATTGCCCACAAAGGGCAGCTTGGGTATGAGTCATACAAACAGCAGTCTTGGGATAGAATCAAAGAGTCCATTGATTCAGGAAACCCTTGTATAATCTGGGAGAGCTACGAATTTGCTCTTGTAAAAGGGTATGATGACAACAAGCTTCTTATCAATGGCGTTGTTGGTGACAGCAGCATTAGTAGAGAACAGTTTTGTGAGGGGGATTTCCCCTCGCTGTTTGTGTTGATAGTTGATGATCGGTTTGATTTCTCAGAAATTGATGCTTTCAAGATGTCTTGCCGAAACGCTGTCACAATTGGTTTTGTCGATAATCCACCGTACATCTCGCACCTTCACCCTGTGTTGGGTGTCTCTGCCTATAAGAAATGGATTGATGAGCTCGGAGGTGACTTCAATGCCTTTGGCAACGCCTACCATACCCAGTATCTGTTAGAAGCGAGAAAATACGCATCATTATATCTTGCTAAGCTTGCTGCCAGATTTTCGGGCGTGCCACAGAACTTGTTGTTGAGGTCGTCGGAGCGATTTGCTCAATCTCACAATAAACTGATGCAGTTTTCTGAATATTTTCCGTATTCACCGGCATCAGGCAGCAGGGTTAGCTACAATGCAGAATCTATTGAACACGGCAAGAAGCTGCTCGAGGATTGCCATGTGATGGAGATTGAGGGATTCAGCCTCATTGCCACGGCGGTGGAACACTTCGATGCAACCTGTTGATTTGCATATCCACACACACCTTTCCCCGGATGGAAAGGGTAGAATGCAGGAATTCTACAACAGAGCAAAAGAAGAGGAACTCGCTCTCATATGTTTCACTGACCATCTTGATTTTGAGTATGGTTGGGACCCAGTCGGATTGAACGCTGTTATTGCTCACGGAAAAAGTGAATATCAGGAACTTGAAACAGCTTCTGACACAAAAGCGCTCTTCGGTGTTGAACTCGCCTACCAGGAAGAATTTGAAGGAGAAGCAAAAGAGTCCATCGACAGTCTGAAACCAGATTTTGTTGTGGGGTCGGTTCATGAAATTGATGGGCTTGGATTCTCTGGCAGGAATGTGTCCAAGTACTTCGACAAGTTTGGAAGAAACTCTTTTTCTAAATATTTTGATGTGTTATCTGCATTTGCAGAAAAAGGAATCTTTGACGTGGTCGGACATTTTGACATAGTCAAGAGAAATTCAAAAAAATGCGGATATGAATTCAAGACCGCAGAATACAAGAGCATCATTCGAGACATCTTGAAGGCAATCATTTCAAGAAATAAAGGGATTGAAGTCAACACATCTGGAATGAGGCAGCTCCCCGAAGAACCTTTCCCCAATATGCAGGTGGTTGAGTGGTTTCTAGAAGAGAATGGAAGTATTTTAACTGTTGGATCCGACACTCATATTCCTGATTTGGTTGGCTCAGGATGCGATGATGTTCTTGATACACTGGTTGATATGGGGATTTCTGAAATCTCATATTTTGAAAACCGAGTTGAGAAGAAGTATAACTTAACAATCGAACCGGATTGATGGGCTGAACGTATCTTGCAATAGAAGGAGGTGCTATGAGAAGAATTGGTATAGTACTACTGACAGCCATGATTATAATGACCATCGCCCCGATGATGGTTGCGGCTAGAACAAGTGAGATAATAATCCCAGATGGGCCTCTGCAGCCAGGCAAGCTGTCTGAGGTTCTTGTGATTGTAAGGGAAGTGGGGACTAAAGCGTTGGTTGAGGGGGCTGAGGTATCGATGATTGGTTGTGGTGTGAATATGCATAAGTTCACAAATCACAAAGGTGAGGCTGTCTTTGCCGTTGTCCCAACTGAGACAGGAAGAATAAAGATCACGGCGACCTATGACGGATTGATGCCAACTGACACAGAGATTCCAGTCGTTCCCGACAAGAGCGCGCCACCACTCGATATTGACCCAATTATCAGCCCAACATCTGACAAGCAGCTGACTGTAAAAGGTAAAACCCGACCCGGTGCTGAGGTCTACGTTGGAGATGTAAAAGCGGCAGTTGATGCCACTGGAGACTTCCAGGCAACCATAGCTCTGGATGAGGGGACTAACTCCATCATAGTCAGGGCAAAAACGAAGTATGCAACCTCAACAAAACAAATCGACGTCGTTGTGGACACAATTGAACCATCGATGTTCTTAGAGAATGACCTCAAGAAAGAACATTATGTCGATGTCGATACCGTTACAATCAGAGGTCGAGTTGAACCAGGTTCAACAGTCACCGTCAATGGTGTAAAAGCAACAGTTGTTAACGATTTCTTTGTTGTTGACATACCAGTTGAGCTTGGAGTAAACAGTGTTGTAATTGAGGCTTATGACAAGGTTGGCAATAAGTCGATATTTCAAACCGAGGTTGAGGTTTGGACGCTTACTGATGTTCGGGTAACAATTGGTTCTGATATTGCTTACGTTAACGGTGAAGCGATTACACTTGAGGCTTCTCCCGTGATTATCGGTGGAAGAACATTGGTTCCCCTCAGATTTGTTGGCGAAGCGTTTGGAGCTGAGTTTGAGTGGGAAGCCTCGACCAAAACAATCACTCTCACTCTTGAGGATACAACGATTGTGCTTCAGGTTGGTTCGTCAACGGCTGTCGTAAATGGCAACGTCGTGACACTTGATGCGCCTCCATCAATTGTCAACAACAGGACAATGGTTCCATTTAGGTTCATAGGTGAACAACTTGGTTGTGAGCTTGTATGGGATGCCAACACAAAAACAGTAATTCTTACAAAAGAAACTCTCCCACAATAATTTTTTTGACTTTTTTGCATCGCCTGGAAAAGCCCCATTTTTTGTGGGGCTTTTCCAGCTTCTAGGCTTTGTGTTTTTTAATCAACCAGTCACGCTTTCAAGTGATTTTTTGAGTTCTGGAAAAACGATATCAAACCAGGCTCTTTTGAAGTAATTAAATGCCTCATCCCACACGTCGCCTTCTCCCCATCCATCCTGAGTGAGTGTCAGCTTTGTTTTGGAGTCAGAAATTTCCTCAAACCTTAGACACACGTGGGTCATCTGGTCTCTCGTTTTCTCAAGGTGGGGAGGCGAGTTCCACGTGAATGAAAGCATTTTTGGTTTTTGAACTGCCATGACAATCATTCCTTCGGTGCCTCTTCTCCCATACTCCTCATCTATATCAAAGTATATCTCAAACTTGCCACCTGGCTTTATCTCGATATTGCAGTCTGGGGCTAGAAATTTACCAATCCCTTCCTTTGTTGTCCAGGCGTCCCAGACTTCACAAACCGGGGCATTTATCTCGATGGAACCTGTGAGTGACTTTTCCATATCCAGCTCCTCTATGTTGTGAATTATTATCGATGGAGCGATTCTACCAGACTATCTGCTTAGAGGCAAAACAAACAATTTCTTACGGTATTGACTTTTAAGGTAAATTGATGATGAGAACCCCATAAAAAAACCGCCTCGCTTGTTTACGAGGCGGTTTGATTGTTTGATTGTAGCTTCTTGAGCCTATTTTACGGTCACGTTCAACTCGATGAGTTTTGTGACACCAAATCTGTCGGTAACCGTGCATTCAACTTTGTACTTGCCGCTTGAAGCGAAGTCGTGGCTGAGCTTGACTGGTTTGCCAAGGTCGATATTGCCGATGGACTCTTCGCCGTCACCCCAGTCGATTCTGTAGCTAAACGGGCCATTGCCGCTCCAGACATGAAGCTCGAATTCAGCGTTGGACGTTATTAGTTCTCCGAGTGGTTTAAGGGTGACATCTGGGGATGGGTATCCAGAGGTAGCATTTTGCACTGTGACAACCGCATAATCCTCTTTGACCACGTCACTTGAAGCGCTCTTGACGATGAGTTTGTTTGTAACAATCTGACCGTTGAGCCTTTCATCTGTGATTTTAGCAACGAGTGTGAGTTTGACACTTTCGCCTGGTTTGAGCAGATTGACTACCCAATAAGCGCCATTTGCCGATTTCGAGGCAGCCGGTCTTGAACTGACAAGCTCCATACCCTTTGGCATAACATCACTCACATTTACCTGAGTGAGTTCGACTGAGCCACGGTTCTCAACAGTTATTGTGTATGTGATATTCTGGTTGAGTTTGACTGTTGTTGGACTGGCGACCTTTTTGACGTATATCTCTGTATCAAGTGGGTTGATTGTCTGTGCAAGTTGTTTGTTTGTGGTGACCTGATATTCAAGTTTGTCGACCTTTGCGCTGATATAGGCGTTGTTAATGATTGCGCTGACCCCAGCAGGTATGGCATCGTCAACCTTGGCTTCCCAAATGATTTGACCTGGGAACTTGGCGTTTGCGTATCCAAGAATTGGATAGGTGACATAGACCTCGTTATTCTGGGTCATATTATCGATGAATCCGAAGAATGGGACACCATTGCTACCTATCTGAAGCTGTGGAGTGATGCTTTCGGTTGGGGAATCTGTGATCTTTTCGACAGCGCCTGTCTCAAAGAGGTTTTGCCAACCGTTTACGAACCACCTGAACATGATATTGTTGCCAGCGTCTTCGGTGAGTTGCCAGGAAACGGCTGGCGAGTCATTTGGCTGAATCGCGACAACTGGGTTTGAGTCAAGTTCGGTGGAATTTGTCAGTTTGTCATAACCTGTTAGCCCGTTTGCTGTTTCCCACCTGTTGTTTCTGTAAACAGTGTAGAAAATGTCATTGTTGCCAAGCCAATTGTCAGACCAGACAAGGTGGGGAACATTCTTGTGCATGATGAGTTCTGGGTCTGTGTGCGAGCGAACGTATGGGCTTGGTACCATGTTTTCCTGCCCTGGCGTTGTGCCGTTGAAGTAAACCCAGTTTGAGCCATTCCACTTCGTGGTGAAAAGGTCGTCTTGCATGTAGAACCAGAGGAAGTATCTAGTCTGTTCAAATGCAAGAAGCGGCATGCCAGCGTTGTCAATTGCTAGAGCGAAGTCTGGATAGGAAAGAGAGGTTGTGTAGAAGAACTGCTGTGAGCCAGGTGTTGTATTGTCGAGTTGTGTCCAGGCTGTTCCGTTCCAATTTGTGAGGTAGATGGCATACTCTGATGGGAAGAACCACCAGCCAGGAATCTCCATCACGTAACCAATGCAAAGGTTGCCAGACGGGTTGGTTGCAATCCTTGGGATTGAATAGTCTGCATTGTTGATGGTTGGCGAGAGAACATCGACTCCTACCGTGCCATCGCCTCTGACAAGTGCTGTGCCGTTCCATCTCGTGTAATAGATGTACTCGCTGCTACCCGTTGAGCTCTGCTCTCTCCAGACAAAGTGTGGATTGTTATTGCCATCAATCACCATGTCGGGTTCTATCGAATATGTGCCAACGGTTGCAGAGATGTCTGAGAATCCTGGGTTTCCAAAGAGGTCAACCCACTCTGTTCCATTCCATCTCCTATAGAATATCTCACTGCTGAACGGATCACCCGTTGTGTCATCAGACCATACGACGTGCGGGTAGCCATTGCTGTCGAGTTCCATGATTTCCTGTGTTGAGGAGCCAACATTCTGACTGACGTTGTCGAGTCCAGGAACTCCTGTCGAGAGTCTCATCCAATGACCAGAGCCTGGGATTTCATGAATGTTCCATCTAAGTCTGTAACCATATCCTGCACTCGTTGGAGGTGCTGCGTTAATCCATGTTTCACCATTGTCGGTGGAATAGTGTGTTGGGAGTGGGAATGCGACGTTGTTGTAGTGGGCTCCTCTTGGGATTGCATCCTCGATGTAGACTTCGTCAAAGTAGTTACGCTCAGCGACGCTATAGTTGAGTGAGTAACCAAGTTTCTCACCGTTTGCGATGGTAACGCCGTTGTCTCCTGAGGTACCAAGACCGCCGACACCGACATCCTTGTTGAAGTAGAACCTGTAGTTCTCAGATGGTCTAACAACAAGAGTGAGAAGGTCTTCGTGGTAAATATTGCCCGATGTTCCTCTGATAACGATGTAGTACTTGCCAAGGGTGAGAGGGGCTTTTCTGTTCAGAATGAGAGTCGTGGATACATCTTGTCCATTCATGATAATCGGATTGATTGTGAAGCTGTCTGAGAACTCTGGGCCAATGACTGAGCAGGATAGTGTGATTGGGCCTGTAAAGCCCTCGATGCAGTTAAGCTCAACATTGTATAGTCCCTGAGTCCAGTCGCTGTCGATGTAGTCGATGTCTGGTTTGACTCTAACATCGAAGTCAGGAAGTGTTGCCTGGTACTCAACGGCTAGGGCAAATGGTTGAGGCCCCTGCGGGACGTCGGCTCCCTCGACGGAGATTGTGTAAATGCCCTGATTTGTAGCGTTGCCGATTGTGACACCTTCAACGTTGTTGACTGAATCTCTGTCTGCTGGCCATGGCTCAGATTCTGATGAATTGCCAATTCCGCCAATAAACTGGTTTCCGCGGTATATGACTCCGCCACTTGGTGACCTGACGATAAGATCAAGGTCGTTAACAAGATGCTTGGAAGCGCCAGGAACTGACGGGTAGTCTGTCCAGACGAGAGATACCTTGAATCTTCCTGGGCCGGCTTTGATTGGGAAATCAAATCTTCCGCCCGTTTCGATTCCATATTTCCAATCCCAATATTTACGTCTTGTGGGTTGAGTTGGGAAGAGTGTGTTGTAGAGGTCGACATAACCCCAACCGCACTCGTAGCTTGGGGTGTAGTTCACCGAGCCGTCCCAGTCCTCTCTGATCTCTCTTGCTCCATTTATCATGAGAGCCTTTACAAGGGCTGCCGATGGCTCAAATCTCTGCTCATACTGGTTCATCCATTGCTGGGTGAGAACTGCGGCACCAGCGAGGTTTGGACAAGACATCGATGTGCCTGAGTTCTGAACATAGTCATCCTGTGGATTGTTGCGCCAATAGTCGATACCCATGACGTTTCTGCCGGGCGCAACAAGGTCTGGATTGATTCTCTCGTCAGAGGTTGGTCCCTTTGATGAGAATCTGGCCATTGTCTCGGCGTGGATAAAATGAACTCTGTTGCCGATGTCATGTGTGTATTGGAGAGGTGGGTAAAATCTGATGCGGTTTCCACCAAGTACCTGCATGCAGAAACCGAATTCATCCTCGCCTGGAACGTTGCCCGTGACACAGACTCTTCTTGTGTTTGCTGTGCTTGAGCTAAACCCAGAGTTGTCGTCCAGGTAGAGTATGACGTCCCCAGGATTGCCTGTCTGAACAAGCTCTGCTGAAGGTCTGTTGTTTCCGCCAGCGCCAACGCAAATATTATTCTTGGCAACACTTGGTGTGCCGAGTGAATAGCTGCCCCATGAACCGCTGTTGCCAGCTGATACTGCAACAACCATGTCGGGATAGTCCCAGACAAACTGGTCAAGATATTGACAGGATGCGGTGTATGTGTCCGTATTTGAGCCCCATGAGTTGCTGTGAACTCTGGCGCCGTAATAATAGGCGTCCGGAAGTCCTGGATTGAGCCAGCCAAGACCCGTCTGGACGATAAGCTGCGATTCGGGACAAACGCCTGCGTACTGACCGTTGGAGTTGTATCCATCGCCAACAATTTGACCCGATGTGAATGTACCGTGACCGTGCCAATCATCCCACGGCTTTGACTGGTCTGGATCTGGTCCTGGGGGGAAGTATGGGCCAGCGCCATATCGGGAGTATCCGAAGTGAGCTTTGATGCGTGGTGGAAGACCATAATCCTCATTGAGAGTGGCAAGGTTACCAGTGTCACAACCGCTGTCTTGAACAGCAACGACTTTGCCTTGTCCTCTGAGACCCATGTCCCAGATGCCCTGTGGAAGTGGGTCAAGACTTGGGGATGAATCCTCGGAACGGGCTTCGATTCCCATGATTTCTCTGGATCTGTCCATATCGAGCTCTGGCTCGATGTACGGTGAGATGTTGGATACCGATGTTATCCATGCAATCTGATTGATGTCCTCGAAGCCGCACTCAAGATTGAAACTGCCGTCTTCCAGGTCGATGCTGCCATCAAAGGATTCACCTGGGATGAAGTTGATTATGTAAGAAATTCTCTCGCCCGGGTGAAGCATGACTGTAACTTTTGTGTTTCCATCTTCATCTGGTGTGATGTCGTTTGATATCTTAAACGCTGGGTGGAACACATTTCCACCCGTTACTCTATCCATCTGTTTAAAGCTTGATATGACCTGTGGAAGCGCTTTGATAATGAGAGCACCGTCTGAGAGAGCACCAACAATCTTTGCTCCAGACTGTGTTATTGTATCCTGCCATTCCTGTTTCACTGGGTATCCGAATTGAAGAATGAAGAAGTTTGATTTGTTTAAATCGACTTCATAGAAAGTCAAATCCAGCGGAGTTGTGGGAGTTGGTGTGAGGATCATATTTTCATCAGCAGTTAGTGTGTAGCCGTTGATGTAAACATTTCTGTTCGGCTCAAACTCTAAAGCGTCGAATCCATTGTCACGAAGAGTTTGAACCTGTGATGGATCGATGCTGCCAATAACGAAATTGTCGTATGTTTCCTCAATAGAAACTCCATAAGTAGAAAGCTCTCCAAGTGTAACATTGCCATCAACCACACTAATCTTGTAAAGGTTTCCTGAGGCGGAGGCTGGGACTATGCCAACCTGTGAAATGACGAAAGCAATAGCGAGACATACCAAAAGGACATGCTTTAATCGCATTTGCAACCTCCAAGGTCTTTGGATTGAAAAAAATCGAATAAAACACGATTATTCTACGGTTTTCGAGTTAAATTGCAAGTTAAACAAATTCTTTACAATATGATTATTTTCGAAATAATGGGCAGAATTTGCACAGCAATAATCCATAATTAATTGTTGACCTTTTGCGTATCACGTGATTATAATCTCCCACATGCCTGCTGAAGGAAAATCTCCTTTTGATCTTTTTATGGAGCTGGTTGCTAAATCAGCCTATCTCGGTGACGTTTCTAACGAACTCAAGAAGGCATATGACATTGCAGTAAAATACCATGAGGGTCAGTTCAGAGAGAGCGGAGACCCATATGTGACACATCCTCTCATGGTTGCGATACTCCTAACGGAGTTGAAGGCTGATCTTCCCACACTCCAGGCTGCAATTTTGCATGATACCATTGAGGACACGCCTCTTAAAGCTAGTGATGTTGAGGAGTTATTTGGCACAGAGGTGTTGTCTCTAATCGATGGAGTGACAAAACTTTCAAAGGTACAATTCCTGTCAAACAAACAGCAGAAACTCGAAAATACGAGAAAAATGCTTCTTGCGATGGCAAGTGATATCAGGGTTGTTCTGATCAAGCTTGCAGACAGGCTTCACAATATGCAGTCTATTTATATCTTCCATCGCAAAAAACAGGTCAGAATTGCTCAAGATACTGTTGACATACATGTCCCACTAGCGAGTAGGCTTGGTATTTATAAATTCAAGTGGCAGCTAGAGGATTTGAGTTTCAGGTACCTTGAGCCGGATTTGTATAAACAGCTGGGTAGACAAGTTAGTCTGAAGCGATCCGAAAGAGATTCATTGATAGAGGAGGTAAGTCAGCAATTATCCGATATTCTCAAAGAGGAAGGGATAAAATTTGAGATATCGGGAAGGGCAAAAAACCTCTTCAGTATTTATAAAAAGATGGACAGAGAGGGCAAGGAGCTTGATGAGATTTATGACATCCACGCGGTCAGGGTTATCGTTGATGATGTTTCAACATGCTACCGTGTGCTTGGTCTCATCCATTCTCGCTGGAAACCCCTGCCGGGCAGAATAAAAGACTATATTGCTGTACCAAAATCCAATGGGTACAAATCCCTGCACACAACAGTCATTGGCCCAACCGGTGTGCCAATCGAGATTCAAATCAGATCCTGGCAGATGCACGGGGATGCTGAGTATGGGATAGCTGCCCACTGGAGGTACAAAGAGGGCAAGATAACCTTCAGCAAGGACTACGACCAGAAGCTGAATTGGTTAAGGCAGCTTCTTGAGTGGCAAGGTGAGATAAAACCCACTGAGGACTTTGTTGAAAGGGTCAAAACCGATTTGTTCTCAGACGAGGTTCTCGTGTTCACTCCAAAGGGTGATATTGTAAACCTGCCAGCGGGGGCGACTCCAATTGATTTTGCGTACAGGATCCACACAGAGGTTGGTCACAGTTGCACAGGGGCAAAAGTAAACGATCGTATAGTTCCTCTTTCCTATAGACTCAATACGGGCGATAGAGTCAAAGTGATGACCAGCAAACACATCACTGGCCCATCAAGAGACTGGCTCAATTTTGTGGCTGGGCATTCAACGAAGGCAAGAATCAGAGCGTGGTTCAAGAAATCTATTGAAGAGCAGAAACCGACACCTGCTGAGAAAGAAACAACGCCAAAACCCAAGCAGCAAAGAAGACCAATTAAGATTGGCAAGATTGGTGCGATGATTGAGCTTGAAGGGATTGATAATTCTCCAGTTCTTCTGGCGCGATGTTGTAATCCAATCTATGGGGATGCGATTGTGGGTTTTATCACAAGAGGCAGGGGAGTTAGCATCCACAGACAGGACTGCCCCAACATCAGACATCTTGAGCACGACAGCGAGAGATTTGTAAAGGCAGAGTGGCTCAAGGAAGCAAGAAAAGCCTTTGTTGTAAGATTAACCTGTATTGTTGAGAATCGCACAGGTGTTTTAGCGAAGCTGTCTGGAATTCTTTCTGAGATGGGTATAAATATCCAAATGGCAAAAACCACGGTTGTTGACACCAAACGTTCCAGATTGATTTTCGCTGTTGAGATAACGTCAAAAAACGAATTGAACGAGGTTACTTCCAGACTTGAGAGAGTTCCAGAGGTGATGAAAGTGTACAGAAGATGAGAGCCGTCATTCAGAGAGTAGATACCGCGTCTGTTAGTATTGATAATGTGGAAAAGACAAGAATAGAGAAGGGATTGTTGGCTCTTATTGCCGTCATGGAGGGCGACACAATTGAGGATGCGGACTACATCGCAACAAAGATTTTGGGTCTTAGGGTGTTTCCGGACAGTGAAGACAAAATGAACCTTAGTGTTTATGACATTGCAGGTTCGGTGCTTGTCGTCTCGCAGTTTACCTTGGCGGGTGATGCGAGGAAAGGCAAAAGACCCAGTTTTTCAGATTCTGCGAGCCCAGAGGATGCCTTGCCACTCCTTGAGGAAATTGAAAAAAGAATCACCAAGGCAAGTGTTGGGTTTGCCAGAGGAGAGTTTGGCTCTCACATGAAGGTATCCCTCGTCAACGATGGGCCTGTGACAATTTTGCTTGATTCGAGGAAGAATTTTTAAAACCATGCAGATAGAACGAGTTGTAAACGGACACCTTGAGGTCAATACATACATTGTGTTTTGCCCCGGCTCAAAAAATGGATTTGTGATTGACCCGTCTTATGAGCCTGAAAAGGTGATATCAAAAATCGATGAGCTTGGCTTGAATATCACTCATATCATCAACACCCACGAGCATCCAGACCATATCGCAGGCAATGAAGCATTAAAAAAACATACTAACGCGAAGATATGCATTTACAGAGACATTGCAGATGCACTTGTCGATCCCAACAAGAATTTATCGGCGATGATTCCACCAGTTATTGTTTCCCCGCCAGCTGACGTATTACTCACCGATGGTGATGTGTTGAAGTTTGAAAGCCACCTTGGACCTGTTGAATTTCACGTCATGTATACGCCTGGTCACAGCATGGGTCACATATGTCTGAAATTCCATAGGGGGGTCTTTACAGGTGATTTGTTGTTCTTTGACTCAATCGGGAGAACTGATTTTCCAGGGTGTGATCTCTATATGATGAGAGATTCCCTGATAAGGTTGAGCCGAGAAATTCCGCCTGAGTTTGAGGTTTTTCCCGGACATCACGAAACAACAACCCACAAGAGAGAGCTTGAGAGAAATTATTTGTACAAGAGAATGATTAGAAATTTCTAGTGCCAAAATCAACTTCTTTCTACTGAAAAATACAGTATATTCCTGCTTGTTCTGTAGACATTATTAATCTTGACTATTCTGTTGACTGAGTTCCTTTCAGAACCCCAATTCCAATTAAATAGCCCACTCCCACCCACTGCAGCGATTACATCGACATAGATGCAATCATTTGAGATATTAGCAACCTAATTGAGTCGAGTTGTTTCTGAAACAGTAGCTTTCAAAACCAAACATAAAGAAATTCCTCCCTATTCTTTCATATTATATTGTGAATGAATCATATAAATATTTTCTGAACTCATTCAAGTCAGTTGTTCTTAGTGTGGTTGTTTCTATTTTCACTTTCTCCCTCTGAATCAATTTCTATGAAACTTATCCACCGGGGGGATTTTTCTAAAAATATGAGTTAGTTATTTTCGAAAAAGAAAACCCAGCAGCATCGAGTTTTCGCTGGGTTTATTTCAGTCAAGCAATGGTACATGGCAATGTCTAAAGTTTTCTTATCAATCCCTTCACCCTACCCACAACGACGAGTGCCTCTGGGTCGACAACAGTCGAATCCCTAGTGCCGCTGATTGGCTTGATGACAACCTTTGAGCCAAAGCGGAAAAGTCTGCCTAGCACTGGTTTAAAGTTATCAATAAGTCCGACAGTCGTGTCCCCATCCATCACGCCATTGCCTGGAATGACGATAAGATAATCTCCATCCAGTACACCCTCATACGAAAGTGTGTTTCCCTGGACAAGAACAGCAACGCTGCCGGATTCAGCCTTTATTACCTCAGAAACCTTGAGGTTTCCGAGAGCTCGTCTTGGAGAGCTGCCGGCAAGATCGGTAAGTGTCGTGACATCAAGAACAACATTTGTCCCATGCTGCTTGAGTTGGACAGAACGGGCCTTGTTTGGGTGTCTCTCAAGAAAGCCCTTATTTGTGAGTTTTGTTATGTGTTCATGGATTGTCGAAACTGATGATAACCCCATTGCAATCCTGATTTCATCCAGACTGGGAGCAAAACCATTCTTAGAGGCGTAGTCTTTGATGAAATCAAGAACCTCTTTTTCTCTTTTTGTCAAATAATTCACCATGTTTGTCACCTCTCTAGTCAATCATACTGTCTTCGACACGAAATAGTTCACTTCGTTTGTTTAACACCCATAAATACGTAATTGGCATTCATAATACGAAAATATACCGAAAGTTCCAAAAATTATCAATAGCGAATCAAATGCAATTCGTCATGAGTATACGTTCATAAATTATTTATACATACATATTAGAATGACATAGTAAATATCAATAACATTACTACATTTAAATGAACTATATATACTGATTCACTATATAACAAAAGTAGATATAAGAAACTGAATCTAAAGAAATGCAAAATATAGAATTAATAATTTAATGACAGAAAAAATAAGTAGACATGTTGACAAGTCGCTATATGTCACTTAGACTTCGATTTTGAAGTGACTAAGGAGGCTTTTAATGGAAGAAAAAAAGCTGCTGAGCCTGAAAGAGGCTGCCGAGTTGCTTGGCATCCACTATACGACAATGCGGCAATACGTGAGGAAGGGAAAGTTCCCTGTTGTGCGTATTGGCAGGCTTCTCAAAATTGAAGCAAAGGACATTGAATCCTACATCAGAGACAACAAAGTAGTCCTGACAGAAGACATCTCAGATTCAGACTCCAAGTGATTTGACTGGGTTTTTGACATGTGGTCTAAACCATTGTCTCTGATTGGATGTATTGCACATAAGCCGAGAGAGGTATCAGATGAAGAAACTAGACTTGGCTGAGCTATTTGTGAGGGCTATGAAAGGAGTACTCCAATGAGGAAATCATTAGCCGTTTTCATATCGATGCTTATGATGGTGTCAATTTTTGCTGGATTGCCAGGAATGGTGCAAGCAGCGTTGACAAATCCATCGATTACAGTGACACCAAAGACGTGTAACACCCCAGCACAATTTCAATTCACCGTCACCAATTCATCACAGTTTAATGAGATTCAGATTCAATTCCCGGCGACATTCACTCTACCTGCGACAATCCCAACATCTGCAGTCTATGTGATGGGAACATCTATTACGGGAGTCACCGTGACCGGGCAAACCATCACGATAACAACAAACACATACCCCGCATCCCCACCACTTGTGCCGTATACACTCACCGTCACTCTATACAATTCTTCCTATAACTCAGCCGGCATCAGGAATCCTGACTGCGCCAACTGTGGCAACCAGACCATTACCCTCACCTCAATCATGGGAGGAGCCCCAAACGGAAGCGCTAATTTCACATATTATGTGGAATCCAAGTCTCTGGCCGCAACCGTTGTGGTTGATCCCCCAACAACCAACTCTGAAGCCCAGTATGATATGACGTTCCAGCTTGGCGCTTGTGGCACGTTGGTGGCCGGTGATACCATAACCGTTACATTCCCATCAGGCACCACTCTCCCATACTATGGCACGACAATTGACCCAACCGATGTCGTTGTGCGTTATGGGGCAGCTCTGCCTCCGGGCTCCTCGTTCACCCCTGAAGCTGTGGCTGTGAGTGGAAGCGCTATTACAATCACGGTACCGACAGGTGTGACAATAAACGCAAGTGACTACGTGCAGATTGTGTTCCTAACATCTCTTGGCATCAAAAATCCATACGCAGCTGGCTATTTCAAACTCAAAATCCACACCAGTGCAGAACTCTTCATGATGGAATCGAACAAGTACATGATTGGTTACCATCCAGAAGTGACAGCATTCCCAAACACAGCGCAATCTCAGAATGTGGAATACAAGATAACCTGGCAGATAGACTCAAGCTCAAAACTCTCTGGAGATGCCGGTGATTGGATAGAGGTGGACTGGTATCACCCACAGAACCCAGGAACAACCGATCCTCCACCCGTCACGGACAGAGCATCAATCACCAACTCGTTTGGCGCAGGAACAACACCACCCCCGTCGTCTGTCTATTTCCAGCTCTATTCCTATGGCACCATCTATTATGCCACAGCGGTGCAATTCAATCCGCTCAATGATAAGAGACTCAGGATTTATCTGCCGGCCGGATTTGAAGTCAACGGTAACACAAAATTCACTATCACATTCCTGAAATCAGCTGGACTAAACAACACGAATACTCCAGGTACATACAGACTCCAGATGAGCCATTCGAGAGCTCCTGAGCAGATTCCATCCGACGGTTATTCAATTGTCGATGCGGTCATCCAGGATTCAAACTGTTACGTGGATGTTGAGCCTCCAACGGTCAGTCAGGTTGGTCAGTACTCAATCAAGTTTATCACAGGAAATCCTGGCTCATTGACGGGTGGTAGCGGCACCATAACGATCGCTTTCCCTCAGGGAACATATTTCAACAGCTATCAGATGGGTTCTGGTTCGGTTTGGCTCCTCTGGGCGCCCATCACGAATCCGCTGGATGCTGATTATCCCCCTGATTCAGGATGCAATTTTGACCCAGACGACCCTGCCAACTTGGCTTTTGGACCAGGTGGCACGGGTACACTTGTGCCGCTTGATATGAATCCATCGGTGTCTGGAAATATAGTAACCATCACCGTTCCATCGGGATACACAATCCCAAGTGATTCATATGTAAATGTGAGATTCTGTGAATCTGCTGGCGTTAAAAATCCAATCAACGCTGGTAGTTACACACTTCAAATAAAAACATCAACACAACCGAACTACGGAATTTCACAACCCTACCTCATCTCAACAACAATCTCTGATTTGAATGTTGAGGTCACACCAAATGCGACCTGCTCTTCAAATGTTCAGTACAAAATCGAATTCAACATTGGAAACTCAGGCAGTCTCGATGGAGATGCTGGTGATTACATCGACATCGATTTTGATGACATGAGGAATCCAGCTCCGGACTTTGCATCAATCCAGAACACTTTTGACGCATCGACTGTTGTGCAGAATGTCACAGCCTACAGTTCACCCCCATTTACGGGTTGGGCTGCAAGGTGGGATGTTTGGTTTGATGTACCAGCTACTCCACCTGGCAACATAAACTCGGTCACAATAGACTTCCCGCCGACGGTCAATGTTCCAACAACGATGCCGGCAGGCTCTGTTTATGTCAGCACTGCGCCAATGCCATTGCTTGACACCGTTCCACCTGGCCCTGCAGTTGCTGTCACGCCAACAATCGTCGGTAACAGGGTTACTCTGCCATTGGGTGGACCTATGTCGGGCAGAGTGTATGTAAGATTCATGAATACTGCCAACGTTATCAACCCGACAGCTCCAGGTACCTCCTACACCATTCAGGTTTTGGCTGATAATTACCCATTCCCGGTACCGGGTTATTTTGGAATCACAAATGACTATGTTGCTCCGACGTATGTGAACCCACCAGCAGGAACCGCTCAGTGGACTGGTCATGACAACAGCATTGTGCCGACCGTCTTCCCATCTTCGGTTTCATCTCCCGCCCAGTATGACTTCTCTATGGGCATCTCAGCTGGTGCGAACCTCGGCACAGCCACATTATCTGTCACATTCCCAGTTGGAACAATTATTCCAGCAACAATTCCAGCAGGCTCTGTGCTTGTTGACTTCCAAGCTGGCCCACCGCCACTTGCTCCAGCCTTCACGTTTGCGCAGGGATGCGCTGGTGGCGTGACTGTCACAGCGACAGCTGACCCAACAACGAGAACAATGACGCTTACAGGTCTCCCAGCCGCTGCTGGCCCAGGCACTCTGTTTGTGAGAATTTGTGCGACAGCTGGCATCAGAAACCCATCGAACCCGGCGTCAAATAACCAACTCGCCCTCACACTTTCTGGCACGGGCGCAGTTGGCGATGGCACCCTTGTTATGTCTGAGTACTACCCAATCACACCACCTGCAATTGGTGGAGTTGGTGTGCCATCAAACGCCATCAAGATTCAGGGTGGCTATTATTATTCAGGCTATGCCTCAAACTATGTTAGCCAGGTTGCGCTTCTTGGCCCAAAAACCCTGAGGCTCTGGTTGCCTGCTGGACTTAAGCTCCAGAATATGCAGAAGGCGACAGTCATCTTCACAGACGTCATGGGTCTTGTGAATACATGTCAGCCAGGCTCATACATACTTAGGGCAAGAACCTCGAAGGAACTCACTTGGGTAACCAGCAACCCATATGCGATAGTTGACTCTGTCCAGTTCACCTGCGGCACATACCCAAGAGTTGATCCGCCAACAACAGGACAGACAGCAAACTATGACATCAGTTTTACTGTTGGCCCAATGGGTGGTCTTGAGGAAGATGTAGACACAATAACGATTGCCTTCCCAAGCATGACCCAGTTTACAAACTACAACATGCCAGCCGGTGGCATTTATGTCTCAACCCTCCCCATAGAGGGTGATTGTCCACCGTCTGCTCCGGCTCAGGTTGTCGAGTTCAATCCGACTGTCAGTGGTACCGAGGTAACGATCAGAACGCCAATCCCAATCGGGAATGGTGAGACGGTATTCATCCGGTTCTGCAAATCAGCCGGTATTAAGAACCCATTTACGGCAGGTATATACAGCTTGCAGGTCAAAACATCAGCTCAGCCAAACTACGCAAAGTCATGTCTGTATGCCATTGGCACAGCGATTTCAAACGTCAAAGTTGAGGTAAACCCAGCATCAGCCTGTAACCCAGGCGCTGAGTACTCAATCACCTTCAATCAGGGTTCATCTGGTGGCTTGAAGGGTGAGAATGGTGATTACATTGACATTGACTTTGATCACCCAAACAATATTAATGGCCCATCAATTCAGAATAATTTCCTTGACCCAGCCCAGAGACCATCACCATCTACTGTCCTTGTTAGCCCCTATGGTTATTCAACCGGATATGGCGCAAAAACAGCCAGTATGATTGTGGCTCTTGGCCCGAAGAAGCTGAGAGTTTATGTTCCAACATCCTTTACATCAACAGCGTCAGGGCAGATAAACGTCAAGTTCCTCACCGGGGCAGGGCTCATTAACACCTGTATCCCAGGTTCATATAAGCTGAAAGTCAACACGAGTCTCGAACAGAATCCGGTCTCATCAGAGCCATATGCAATCGAGGACGCGGTCACGTTTGATCCAGGCATCCCAGTTGAGGTCGAACCACCAACCATTTCCAAGGAAGCCCAGTACACCATCACCTTCCGCGTTGGCACAACAGGGGCTCTCCAGGCTGGCATTGGCACAATCACGATTGCGTTCCCACAGGGAACGACTGTCCCCTACACACTTTCACCTGGCACAATCTGGGTTGGCAGAGGAACGCAATTTACCAACAATGTTTGCCCACCGTCACACGCTGGAATACTTGGCACAGACTATAGCCAGGTAGTGCTACCGCCAACCGTTTCAAGTCAGGCTGTGACAATTACAACACCAATCACAATCAACGCCGGCGATCTTGTCACAATCAGATTCTGTAGGACAGCGGGTATCAAAAACCCATATACAGCTGGGGCTTACAGGCTTCAGGTCAAGACTTCGAAGCAGCCAGCCTATGCTGTTTCTTATCCGTATGCCATCACCTCGGCCATATCCGATGTTAAGTTTGAGCCGAATCCAAACACGGCTTGCACCGAGGATGTTGAGTATAAGATAACGTTTAAGAATGGAAACAACACACTCTCTGGAGATCTTGGCGATTACATTGAGATTGACTGGGAAGACTCAAAGAACCCACCACCAGACTATGCTTCGATTCAAAATATCTTTGCTGCGTCTGGTGCTATCAAAAATCTACACATCCATCCGCTCACTCTGCCGATTATCGGCACCTCACCAGGCGGTAGTTCGAGGTATGATATCAACTTCACAACTGGAGTTGGTGGAGGATTGACAACGGGCGACATTATAACCATCGACTTCCCGTCAAACACAACCTTCACAGCAGCCACCTTGCAGGCAGCAGGCGTTTATTTGTCTGATGCGCGGTGGACTGATTACTCCTATTATCCGGGAGATCTTCAGATTGGAAGCACTGGAACGGTAGTCGGCCCTCTTGCACTTGCTGACATCAATGTCGTTGGCACAAGAGCGACCTTCACCGTCCCTGCTGGTTTCTCTGTTCCAGACAGTGGAAGTGTCTATCTGAGAATCATGCAGACAGGTATCACAAATCCGTCTACCCCTGCAAATAATTACATGGTTCAGGCTTTCACAAGTCTGCAAACAACACCTGTCAGCTCGAACAACTTTGGCATTGTCTCAGTGAGACCAACTAGAGTGGCAACATCGGTTGACCTCAACTGGCCAACCACCCCACACCACGTTCCACCAAAGGTGTATCCAAGCAATGCGGGTGCAAACTCACAGATTGATGTCGAGGCTGAGTTGACATTCGGTCTCAACGTCAATGGCCCAACACAATGGCCGACGGTTAGCGTTACGCTTCCTGTCGGATTCTCAGTACCGTCCGTTATCAGCCAGAACAACATCTGGGTATCGGTTGGCCCAAGTCCTGTTGGTTACCCGTTCCTCAACAATTCTGACTTCCACGGCACACCGACATGTTCATTCCCTGCAACACAGGGAGTTGACTTTGGTCCACTCGATGCGCCGCCTACTGTTAATGGAAATACCATCACATTCAATGTTCCAGCATTTTTCATTGGTAATGCCAATGCTGGTGCTGGTGGATACATGCACATCCAGATTGGTCAGGGTGCTGGCATCAGAAATCCTGCGAATGCAGCAACTGATACCTACATCCTCGATTTATCGACCGTTGGTGGCTCAGGCGCAATAGCCCCTTATGGAGTAACTTGTAGCTCTGAGTTTATCGCAATTACACCAGAGAATGACCCTGTTGGCGCATCAACGATAGCTACAACTTCGGTTGTGTTTGGGTCGTCCTATGGCACAACTGTTGTCAATCCGTCATCGATTGTGGTTCTTGACAACAAGAGGGTCAGGCTCTACCTGCCACTTGGATACCAAATAACTGCTAGCGCAACTGCAACCATTACATTCCTGCCATCGGCAGGATTGGTAAACACCTGCACGCCAGGCAGTTACATCGGAAAGGTGCAGACATCCAAGGAACCGACAGATATCGAATCTGCTCCATACCAAATTATTGGAGCGGTATCAGAGATACTGGTCAAGGTTGTCCCGCCAATCGTTTCCCAGAAGGCGGACTACACAATAACGATGCACGACACCTCCGACAGCGGACTTGAGGCTGACAGAAGCACAATCACAATTGCGTTCCCAACAGGCACAACAATTCCTGCAAATATCGCGGCAGGTGCTGTGTTTGTAGCTCGTAAGTCAGACTTCAACAATGACACGTGTCCGCCAACACATCCTGGAGTATATGGTGTGGACTATGCTCCGCTTCATGCTCCACCGACTGTTTCTGGACAGACTGTCACACTGACTGTTCCGATTGATATTGATCCAGGTGATTTGATTGCAATCAGGTTCTGCCGAAGCGCGGGACTCCAAAACCCAGGAACGGCGAAATACTACCAGTTGCAGGTCATGACCTCGTCACAACCGACGTATTCAGTCTCTAAACCATATGCAATCGTTACTGGCCTGAAGAGACCAAAGGTTAAGGTCGAACCAAACGTCATCAGTCGCACGGGTGGCCCAGGCTGCACAGAGGCTGACACAACCATCGAATTTACAAATGGTGCATCAGGAGCCCTTGAGGCTGGAATTGGCAGAATCTTTGTGTGTGTTGAGGCTGCAGCCCTTGTGACAGACAGAGGTTACTTCAACCTTCCAGCTACAATCCCAGCAGCAACCATTTACATCAATGGCACACCATGCACAGTCAATGCGATCGTGCATTATCCACCAACAGGCTCGTATATACCTGATCCTCAGCCAAGCTTTACCAACATGGCAACAATTGAGCTTGTCACACCAATTGACCTTAAAGCTGCCGAGAAGATAACAATCAAGTTCACCAAAGAGTCGGGTATCTGTAACCCATATGTTGCTGGCAACTACACACTTGCTGTCTGGACAGACGTGGAAACCGCAGCCTATGAGTCAGAGCCATATTCAATTGTTGATGGTGTTTGGGTAATGAGTGTTGATGTCCAGCCGCCAACCATTGACACGATGGCACAGTACACCATTGAATTTACTACCTATGTTGCACTCACAGCCAACACATCAACAGTTACTGTCACCTTCCCAGAAGACACAGATGTAAGATCGCTCATATTGCCGGGTCATATCATAATCGACAACGATAACAACTTTGGCAATGATCCAGGAGATCCGTCTCCAGCTCAGGCAGCGCTCCCGCCTGTGACAGTCAATGGGCAGTCCGTGACATTCACTCTACCAACTTCATTCCCAGCAGGTGGCACAATCTATGTGCAGTTCACACTGGAATCTGGAATCACCAACCCAACAACTGAGGGGGCATACACACTATTCGTTAGAACATCCGCTCAACCAAATGATGTTGAGTCACCACCTTATTACATCATTGCCTCACTCCAGGGAGCGATAGTTACTGTTGATCCACCAATCTCTAACTATCCAAACGCTGCATACACAATCGACTTTGACCTCTCTGATAAGGGTGGACTCACGGGACATATCAGCTGGATTAAGCTGACGTTCCCAGACAATGATATCAATGGCGCTGGTGGAGGATATGCAACGGTCGAAGCGCAGCTTCCACCATCGATTGCGCCTGCTAACATCGTGATTAATGGCGTTGTGGCAACTGAAGCTCCGTCGGTTAATCTGACTGAGCGTTCTATCAAAATAACAGTGCCTGAGAGTGTTGAGGCTGGTGAACACATCACATTGAAGATTCTTGCAGCTGCTGGAATCACAAACCCAGTTGAAGGTTCGTACAGACTCAAACTTCAAACCTCGGTTGAGCCGATTGATGTTGAGACAGCAATCTACACAATCACCTCAGCCCTTGGCGGGCCACTTGCCGGTCGCAATCCAATTGTTGTGGTCTCATATGTCGTGGCTACAACAACTGTAGCCGCAGCAGCTGGCGACACGGTTGTCAACGTCGACGGCACTGTTGGTTGGAAGACAGGCACCTATGCGGCGGTTGGTGATCTCATCAATCTCTACGACAGTCAGATCGTGAGAATCACAGGTGTTGGCCCAGGAAGCCTCACCTTCACACAGCCATTGCTTGAGAATGCCCCTGCCGGAACAAATATCTTTATGCTCAAGTCGATGGAAGCGACGTTCCTAACGGCGAACATTGGTCTTGTAGCAACAAGCATCTCGGTTAATGACGCAACGCCGTTTGTTGGTGAGGCGTACCTGTTGATTGGCCCGACGGATGAGAATGCTGAACTCTGCCGAATTGTTGGAGTTGACATACTCACGAATACAATTCAGGTTGTCAGGTCGACCACTCCGACAGCACATGTTGCCGGTGACAACGTATTCCTCCTTACAAACAAGGTGGGACTTGTCAACAACGAGGCATACTACGGCTTCATCTTTACAACGGGTGCAACAGGTGTCCTGAAGGCTAATATCTCGACAGTCACCATAACATTCCCGTATGATACGGAGATACCAGACTACATCGCGCCGTATTCAATCGACGTCTCTACAGATGGCAATATCTTCAGGGATTGCTCGTCGGTCTCAACCGACTCGACAGCAAGGACTGTAACATTTACAACTCCCATCAACATTGATGCTGGTCAAACAGCCTATGTGAGGATATTCCCACAGGCTGGCATCAGAAACCCAGCGCTTCCGGGAACATATAGGGTCAAGATACAGACATCCACTGAGCCAAACCCGATTGACTCGCTTGCCTACTACATGGAGGGCACAGGCGCGCCAACAGTTAGTGTTGACCCCTGCACGGTTGGAGAGGTCGGTGCCAAGTACACAATCAGATTCCCAATAACTGTCGGACTTGTCCAGGGAGCTGAGATATTTGTAACATTCCCACTTGATACCATCATGCCGTCTGTTCTTCGACAGGAGAACGTGCTTATCAACGGCATGAGAGTTGTCCAGCCAATCACGCTCACACCTGGCACGCTTGAGCTCGCCATTCCTACTCCAAAGGCATTGCCCGCATCATCAATGGTCGAGATTGTGTTTACATCAGAGGCTCGTATCAAAAATCCATCGTCAATTGGCAATTTCAGACTGAAGGTCAGAACGAGTCAGATTCCCGATGATGTGGATGTCGATTCGCTCGCGTACTACATCTGCCCAAAGCTGGAACTTGCCTCGCTTGTGCTTATCCCACAGACGCTGAGTATTGGAACAAGCCAGTCAGGTAGTGTCCAGGCTCAGGCGAAGGATGCCAATGGCGAGAATATCACCTACAACGTCAACTACGCATGGTCGACTGATATCGGTACACTCGCGGGGGCAACAGGTGATAGTGTTACAGTCACAGCCCCAGCGACGCCCGGCACAGGCACGCTCAAGTGTAAAGCTACATATATGGATAAGACACTTGAGGCGAACTGCCCAATCACAGTAACTCCGCCAATCGGCAGCGTGGTAATCACCCCACCAGGCCCTTTGACTCTGGGATTTGGTGTTGCCCAGAACTTTTCTGCCCAGGCAAAAGACACCGCAGGTCAACCCATATCTGGAGCTTTGTACAAGTGGTCAATAAACGGTGGAGTTGGCTCGTTGTCCGCTGGGACTGGTCAGACAACCACATTGACTACGTCTAGCACTGCCTCGACGGGTTCTGTTACAGTTGAGGCAACATACGCCGGAATCGTGAAGAGTTCTGCAGCTTCTGTCTCCATTCAGTCATCTGGTGGAGGGGGAAGTGGAGGCGGTGGTGATGGTGGTGGCGGAGACGGAGGTGGTGGCACCACAACCTCAGTTTCAGCATCGATTGAACCGACATCACATCCACTTGGAACGCCACTTAGCATGATAACTGTGTCTGTGACATCCCTTGCTGACCTTTCAGGTGGAGAGATTCGTGTAACTGTTCCATCGGGATGGACGATGCCAAACACATCAAATACCAGAATTCCAAGCGTTGATGGTGTTACTTATGGAAACATCAGCTATCAATCATCGGTTATTGTGATACCAGTAACAACAATGCCAGCCGGCAAGACAGTTCGAGTCTTGTTTGTCGACCCACAGCTGCCAAGTAAGGCTGGAGCCTACAAATTTTCGGTAATGGCAAAAAACAGTGCTGGTGTCTACACCTATCCGACAACACAACCAACGCTGACACTCATCGATTCAGGTGGTGGAACCGGCACCAATCCTGCTGGTGAAGGAATATGTACTGTCACTCCAAACAAAGCCTCAGCAGGGGCGATTGGTGCGAAGTTCAAATTTATCTTCACAGCAAGGGCGGACATTAGCAATGGTGAGATACAGCTACAGATTCCAACCCCTGATTGGACACCACCAACAGACTCGCCAGGCGCAAAAGGTTATGTAAAGATTGTAAAGCAAACAGGAGAAGTGACAGCGCTTCAAATTCTTCCTGGTGGAATTATCTCACTCGTCCTTGGCAATTTCTTGGCAAACCACACCGTTGAATTTGAGTACACAAACGTTGACGTGCCAGATGATGAGAAGACATATACATTCAATGTCAAGACTGCTGGCTCGCTGGGTGGTCCGAAGGGTATTGCCAACCCGCCACAAGTGACCGTTGAGAGAACAAGAATTACAGCTGTCACATGCAAACCGACGCCAAACTCAGCGGGAGCCGCAGCTTCGTATCTGGTCACTTTTAGAACATCGGACGCTGGCACACTCACCAAAGACCAGTCTATGATTGTCATTAAGTTCCCATCTGACACGACTGTGCCGTCATCGATGTCACCATCGACTGTAACAGTACAGAAGGTTCCGTTGGTTTCACCACCAACAATCAATGCAGACACTCGAAGCGTTCAGATTGTTGTTCCGACCGATGTCCCACCAAACTCAACAGTTTCCATCGAGTTTGAGGTCGAGGCTGGAATCCTCAACCCAACAGAGCCTCGAACAAACTACATGGCAGAGGTCAAGACCTCCTCCGATGCGTCGAATGTGAACTCGAGCAAGTATGCAATCACGGCATCGACAATCTCGAAACCAAAGGTCACGCCAAATCCTGTTGTCGTTGATGTTGAGGCTGAGTACACAATCATGTTCAAGACAGGTGGTTCTGGAGCGTTACAACTCGGAACAGGTCAGATAATTGTGAAGTTCCCCAATGACACATTTATTCCGCCGAACATCCTCCCAACAAAAATCACGGTTAATGGCTCAGTTCTGACAAAGAGACCAGAGGTTGACACTGTTGCTCGAAAGGTCGCTTTCTATGCTCCAGCGCCAATCAAGGCTGACTCGGATGTAACGGTTGTCTTTACAAAGGAAGCCGGAATCAAGAATCCAACGAGTGCTGGTCAGTACACACTCTGGGTAAGTACAACAGAGGAGACAATCGAGGTGGAATCCGACGCCTACGGAATCGGCTCATCAACAGTTGGAAATGTTCAGGTCACAAGCACCTCGCTTGACGCTGGAGACACCTGCGTTGACTATACGGTTACCTTTACAACCGGTCAGTTCGGTGCGCTGACGGCGGCATCAGATATAACAATTGCTATGCACCCGAACTACAAGATTGGCTCAATCACAGCAAATCGAATCACGGTCAACAACCTCGGTGTTTCTGGCACCCCAACAGTTCGAGAGGGTCAGTACATAACCTTCAGCTGCCCAACGAGCGTTAATGCTGGAACCGAGATAAAGGTTGTCATAAAGTGTCTCAATAACCCAACCACACCAGGTCAGTATGATGTAAAGGTCAGGACGTCATCCGAGCCGACCTATGTTGCATCAAACTCCTACAATATCGGCCAATCACTTATGACAAACGCAACAATTTCCCCGCCAAACCCAGACGGTGATAATGGCTGGTACAAGTCAAACCCATCAATCACATTTGACTGCAATATCTCAACCGCTGTCACCTGGTATGAGCTCGATAGCGCCGGCAAGAAACAGTGGACTGGAGTACCCGTTAGGTTGAATGACGGAGTCCACAATGTCAGATATTGGTCTGAGGCGCTTGGCTACAACGAGGAAGCACCTCAGTTCGTCAACAATGTGAAGGTTGACACTGTCAAGCCAATACTCAACATTGAGAAACCACTCAATGGAGAGACCTTTAGTTCCGCAAGGCTTGAACTCTCTGGAACCTTTGTTGAGGACAATCTCCTCGAGATTTCTGTGTCGATAAATCAGGCAACCAACAGAACATCGATGCAGTTTGATAAGAACTCTGGCACCTGGTCTGGAACGCTCATGTTGGTGAAAGGCACAAACACCCTCGACATCAAGGCGTTCGATGAGGCTGGCAACGAGAGCTTCACCCCAATCATCACTGTCAAGTACGACCCATCAGCAACGGGTGGCGAGTGCAGCGCCATTGTCCTGAGTCCAAGAGACAACACCCAGCCATCAGGCGGAGTGAAACTTGTTAATGAAGCTCAGGCTGGCTATCACCACCTTGAGATGACCTTCAATGTTGATGTCACAATCGATGGATGCACGGATCCAAAGATTGAGGTAAGCTCAGAGATGGATTCTGAAAATTGGGTTGAGATGAAGTACGATGCCGTTATGAAGAAGGTCAAGGGTGATGTCACACTCAAAGCAAAGGCTGGCAACAACAAGGTATCAATCAGAATCACAGGCCCAGATGGCAAATCGTCTGTAATCAATAGGGTTTTGATATGCAATGTGAAAACAGAGTTTGTCAATCCAAAAGGATTTACTTCAGCTGGAGCAACATCACTACCTCCCGCACCAGATAAAATGCTTCACAATGGGACTGCAATTACTAATCTTGATTCATATCCGTACATTGAGCAGTCAGAGGGCAGGACATATGTACCACTCAGGCTTCTTGGTAATCTCTTTGGTGGTGTCATTGGATACGATGGAAACACACGAACTGCAAACATCACATTTGAAGGAAAACGCGTTGAGATCGTTCTTGGCGCAAGTACTGCAACAGTAATTGAAGGTGGCAATAAAACAACAATACCGTTAGACAAAGATGTTCCTGGTGTAACAGCCAAAATTATCCAGGGAAGACTTTATGTCCCGCTTAGATTTGCTGAGACAGTGTTTGGGTGGAAACTCACTTGGGATGCTGTAACAAGAACTGTGACATTTGAATATCCCTGATAGAGGAAACATGAACAGCAGTAAACTCGATACAGTAACAAGATGGAGCAGCAGAGAGCACAACTCTCTGCTGCATGCCCTCGTGTTGCAAGGTGAGTTGAAGAAAAATGAAAACTCATCAAGAGAACAACTGAGGAACTCAAAAAAACAAGTAGTTCATTTGGACAAGTTGGTTGCAGATAAGCTATCTGCAACCCGAAAAAGAATGATTAATTCAAGAGATTTGGCCCTAAACAGATAGGATGAGTTTGTTGATACAACGTATTACGAATATGATAAAGACAGAGTACCCCAGAAAACGGGGTGCAAAGGCAGCACTTCGCAAGGAGGCAGCAATGAAGAGATTTGCGTCAATAATAGTAACATTGGTTATGGTGGCAAGCACACTGATTTTTCCACAGATTTCTTTGGCACGACCAAATGCGGCTGGAACTGTGACAGTCATTGTTAACGATATAATCAATGCCGTGACAGATGCAAAAGCAATTGTCCGAGAAGATGGTTATCAGGTGGTTTTTAACTACACGCTGGGAGTAGATGCTCCTGCGCTGTGTGATGGGCCTGACACCGACGACACTGATGCCAACCAAGAAAACCAATGGCACGGAATAAAAATCACCATACCAAACGACTTTCCTATACCGTCTGCAAATCCAGCAGATGAAGGCTTTATCACTTCATCGATTGGTGGCACAACCTATGTCGACAGAAGGAATGTCTACTTCTACTTCCCTTCTGCGACTGCTGGAACCATTTTCACTGTAACATACGGAAATGCCACAACTGGTCTGACAATGCCAGAAAGACCAAACAAATACACATTCAGTTTCTCTTCAAGGGTTCAAACCGTATATGATGTCACGGATGCTTGTTACCATGAGTTTTCGACTGCGACAACAAGCTTTGGTATAGTGTCCCCAAGTCCCCAAGTCCCTGTTTTATCAAACATGACGCCAGCGACGTTGACATTTGATCCCAACGTTGAGCTTGTGAAAACCGAGGTCAACGTGAACTTCCAGCTTGGTGCTGGTGAGGAGAGGTCACTTTATACCGGTGACAAGATCAGCATTTTATTTGATTGGGATCCATCGGTGATTCCCGCGATACAAGTCGTACCAGCGGTTGGCACAACATGTTTGGATGTGCCTATGTCATTGGATAAAAACCTTGTAACAGTCAACGGAACAAAGTGTACTGTAAGCCCCACAGTGATTGATTTGGGTGGATTCTACCGTGTTGATGTGTATCTTCCGAGAGACATCAGATGTTCAAATACCACGGGTGCTGCGATAAATATCAAGTTTGACAGAAAGCTTGCAATTATCCAGGGAAGTGGGCCTCCATATTTCAGAGCGGCAAAAATTGCCACAATAAGGGCAAATAACGATTTGGTGGAACCTGATCCTGACTATACTGACGGTGATGCAACAGATGGTTATCTGTTGTCAAACGCATATGCGATTGGAACAACACTCAATGCACCTGCTGTGACTGTTATATCATCAATTGTTGATGAAAATGCTGAGTATTATATTGGAGCATCACCAAATCCTGGCGCAATCCCACCATATCTAATCCCCCCCTGTGGCACAGAGGGTTCTTTCCAGATTGGTCCAAACGGCACACTGCTAGCAAATGATGGAGTGATAACGTTTGAATTCCCAACTGGAACCACAGTGCCGCAAGACATGTCTCCAGGCGCTATCACAGTTACCAACCTTTCGTCAGGTGTTGGCCCAAATGTTGTGAGTTCGATTCCACAGATAAGTGGCAATAAGGTTGCCATCAAAACCCCGATCGATATCAATCCACTCGACTGTATCCTTGTGCATTTCTCAAAGACAGCACATATCGAGAATCCCCCCGTTGGCGCTGATGATTACTACATCAAGATATGGACAAGCAGTGAGCCAACCGTTATAACCTCGATGATCTATTCGATTGTAAACCCAGGTTGGGGTGTTGTGAATGTCGATCCGAACCTATCGTTCACTGATTTGGGTTCAACCGCCGGAGCTAACGAGTGTTATGTCAACTCTAACCAGGATGTTTATCCTCCAGGTGATGAGAGTGGAGCAAAGTACACATTCCAGTTCTCACTATCTGATGTCTGCTCGGTCACTGTTGGCGATTCGTTTATCATCACACTCGATGGTTCGTACACAGCCATAATGCCCCACACCACAGCCACACCAACTCCAATTCCACCACAGTACATCCTTGTCAACGGCGTGCAGTGTAGCGTTGGCGCAAATATAGCTCCAGTTCCGTGGGGGCCAACATCAATTGAGGTTATCTCACCCGTAAGCATTATGCCAGGTTCCCAGGTTACAATCACCTTCCTGCCATCAGCTGGATTGGAGAACCCAGACATTGAGGAGGAGAAGGTAACCTATGTTGCAACAATCAATGTCATGTCATCTACAGGCACAAGGTGTCAGGAGCCAATCACAACACAGAGCTACTTCATAACCACGAAGATAAATCATGTTGAGCTTGTGCCTGACTTCACTGATGGTGGACTCACATGGGCTATCCCTCCTTACACTGAGACATTCAAGCCGGCAGTCAATGTTACAACGATGTGGAGATTTGACTTCTGTGTTGGGGACTATGGTAACCCACTGCTTGGTATTCCAAACCTTGTCCCAGGGGACACAATCACAGTCATGTTCCCTGAGGGTGTTAATCTGCCGTCAACTCTCATTGGGGATAAGATAAAACTCATCATTCACGACATAGCAACAGCAGGTCAGCCTCTCAATGCAGCGGGACCAACACTAGGTGTTGATGTGTTCGAATGCATTGGAATCATCGACGAGAATAAAGTCCACATAACCGTCCCCAGCGGATGTATTGTTGAGGAAAACACCAAATTGACAGTCTTTTTCCCGGAGAGCCTTGGCATTAGAACGCCAAGTTCACCAGGAACATACATCGCCATGCTAAAGACGTCGAAGGAAACAACCTATGTTCCTTCAGATCCGTTCCAGATTGGCACCGTAGTCTCTGACATTGGTGTCACAGTCACACCAAACACCTCAAGCTCAAAGGATCAGAGCTGTCTTCTCGGTACATCGGAGTACATCGTCAGATTCAGACTTGGAACAGCGGGAAATCTCTCACCAGGAAACACAATCTCTGTTGAGTTCCCGGCAGGATTTGCGCTTCCAATGTCACTAAACATCAACACAGTTGTGCTAAATGGTGTTTCAAACCCAACTCCAATCATACTGTATGGCAACTACTACGAGATACCCGTACAGACATTCCTGGCGGCAGGCTCCATTGTGGAGGTAATATTCACAAAAACAGCAGGAATCAGTAACCCTGCTATTATTTCAACTCCGGCGACGTACCGATTTAAGCTCAGAACGACCAGAGAGCCAGCGTGGGTTGACTCTGCGCCGTTTGACATCATCTCGAAGGTTTGTATGAACTGCGCAGATGCCCCCAACTACTATTCAGTTCACTACTACAACGATGGTACGGCTCTATTTGACCAAACAGCCATCATGATGGGTACAGTAGAGGGTTGGTTGGTTGGATTTGAGACGGGCGATGTTGGCGCCTTTACTCAGGATGTAACAACCGTAACGATTGAGTTCCCAGAAGGAATGGGGGTTCCATCCTACATTTCACAGCAGTATGTGAGATGCTACACATCAGCAACATTCCCGATTCCACCCGCTGCTCATAATGCTGTTGCGAACTGCAGCACTGGCATGCAGGCAACGAGAGTGCAAGTTGATGGAAACAAGGTGACAATCACTTGGCCAACACTTGCAGTTGGACCAAACATCGCAGCCTATATATACTTCTGTGAGGAAGCAAACCTCTCCGCTCCGATGATTCCTGGTGACTATGTTATAAAGGTATACACAGATGCCGAACCAGAATCAGTCAATTCCTGCGTTTTCTCAGTTCTTGCAAGAGGCATGTCGCCAGCCATTGTCACCCCAATCCCGTCAATTGCTGGGGCTCCAAATGTTGAGTACAAAATAGAGTTCACACTTGGTCAGTTCGGTGGTCTCAGCGTTGGCGACACAATCAAGATTGACTTCATGAGGTCGGGTGCGCTTAGGCAAACAATCGTTGCCGCTCCAGGATTCTCAGGCAATCAGATTCCTCCGATGTATGTCAGGGTGAATAATGTAGAATGTATGCTGCCAATCACCTACGTCGATCCAGTGCTTGGTGTAAGTGGTCTGGTATTCTATGTCCAAACCCCGGTTTCAATTCCAGCAGGTGGAAGGGTGGAGGTATTCTTCACAAAGAGTTGTCGAATCACTAACCCATCAAGCTATTCACCACCAGATTTCCTGAATTCTGCGATTGAACCAAACTACATGGTCACAATATCGACAAATCGTGAGATAACGCCGATCGAATCTGAGGAATATGAGATAACACATCCGGACGCAACAACCAGACCAGATATCACCAACACTCCTTGTGTTGCCGATATTCCCGCTGTGTATGAGATATCGTTCTACACTCCGGAAGCTCTCGTATATCAACCAAATGATACACCTCCAACTTATCCGGGCACATCCACCATTGAGCTTCGTTTCCCAGATGGCTTCTATCTACCAAACACGATGCTACCGAGTGCAGTCCAGATTAATGAGTATCTCTGCGTGGTTCCACCACAGATTGTTGGTCACACTGTAATCCTGAGGGTGCCGACGAATATTGACCAGTGGAGTAAAGTCACCGTCAAATTCGATCCGTCACTGATGCTGTATAACCCAGCAGAACCTGGAACGTATAAGATAGCTTCGAGTATAAATGGTTCACTCAATGCAATTACCGGTGATTTTGTCGTCTGTAAGCAGATAAACATCTGCAGAGTCGATATATCGCCATCCGGTCAAATCAGTGTCCCGCTCGGTGGAACTCACACATTCCAAGCCAATGTTTTCGATTGCCAGGGACAGATAATCCAGGACAATGTTGACATCAACTGGAGCTTTGGCTCAAGCGCTGGATATATTTCGCCGCTAAACGGCAGAACAACAACCTTCACAGCGTTCCAGCGCGGTCAGGGTGTGTTGATGGTTTCGGCAACCTATGGCAACAAGACCATGACAGCCACAACCACAATTATAGTCACTGGCTCTCCTGCAAGCCTCATCATAACCCCTGGTGGCCCGTCAACTTTGGTGAAAAACAATTGCTATACATTCAGCGCGCAGATGTATGATGACAACAACCCACCGCAACCAATCACAGCATCAGGCGTCACCTATGAGTGGAGCCTGACGAACACAAGCATTGCTAATATAGCTCCAATAACAGGCAGATATGTCGAACTATGTCCGACTGATGCTGGCGGCGGTGCTATCGTATGCAAAGCAAAGTTTGAAGGACAAGAAATTACGGCTAGATCAGACTTCATAGTTAAATCTGGTATCTATACCCTGGCTCCAATCCCAAGCTCAGAACTTGGTCAAATCAGAGTTGGACAACTCTCACCAGATCTGCAGTTTGAGTTGAGAGATGATAATGGTGTACCGGTACCTGCAAAAGAGAACATCAATGTCATTGTGGAGTCGACATCGCCAACTGGCAGATTCTCCAAGGATAAGGTGACTTGGACAACCACAAACAAGATTGAGCTTTCAATTATCCAGGGATTTACAAAAACAGAGACATTCTTCTACTCGGATAGCACAACGGGTAATGTGTCACTCTCAGGTTATGCTGCTGATATCAATCCGGCATACATCAGGCTAACCATGACAGGCCCTGCTGCACGGTTGTCGTTTACCAACCCATACAGAGTGACTTCAGCGAGTTCACCATCTGAAGCTCTGACGTTGTCCGTTGTTGATGAGTTTGGTAACATCTCACCTCCAAGTTCAGACACAGTAATAATCCTCTCATCATACAAGGTAGTAGATGGTCAGGTCTCAACAGTTCCATCATCAACAGGGGAGTTCTCGGCGTCGCCTGTCAATTGGTCGCCGCTTCCTGGGAATATGTTGACTCTTCGTGCTGGTCAGCAGAACATAGATGTGTTCTACAAGGACACGGTCAAAGGTTACTACATGATAAAGGCAACAACGGCCTTCTTCGGTCAAGCAGGTCAGACAATCGAAGTAACTGACGAGACAGGAGTATCAGGTAACCTTACAGTCCAGGTTGAGAGACCAATTGCGGGTGTTGAAACTGACTACATCATCGACTTCAGGGTTGGCTCAGGTGGAGCGATGGGTTCAAACATCGGACACATCTACTTCAGATTCCCACCTGGAACAACCTTGCCAGGTCTATCGAAGGCAGACGTGGAAGTCAATGGCACCCCATGCCAGGCAACACCAATTGTTGACAACATCGCAAAGACAATCGAGATAATCACCCCAGTTAGTATTGGGCCAAACAGCGATGTGAAGGTCAAAATCCCAAGGATCATTAACCCGCCAGAGGGAACCTACACACTCGACATCTGGACGTCGGCTGAACCAAAGGTTGTGACCTCAAGGTCATACCAAATTGGTGTCTCTACGGTTTCACAACTTAGAGTATCAGTTATGCCCAACTCTGTTGGTCTTGCAGCGAAGTACACAGTAGAATTCAAGACTGGCCCGTCGGGCACGCTTGGTGTAAATGACACAATCACAATCCAGTTCCCAGTGGGAACTGTGCTTGCGACAAGCATTGATCCGACAAAGGTTCAAATCAACGGTGTCCTTTGCACAAAGAAACCTCTTGTGCAGGGACTTCAGATGACGCTCTACAATCCGATGCCAATCCAGGCTGAGCAGGATGTCGGAATCGTTATCGATGAGCTTGCAGGGGTCAAGAACCCTCCAATTCCAAGAACGGATTATGTGTTGAAGTTGGCGACAACGAGTGATTCAAAGTTCACAGACTCATCACCATATGAGATAAAGCAGGCATCAACAATCTCAAACGTCAAAGTTACTGTTGTTCCACCAACTGTTGACAAGAAGGCGAAATACTCAATCAACCTTACACTCGGTCAAAACGGAGCTCTTTTTGCTGGAGATAAGATAAGTATCCAGATGAACGATCAGGTGTTGCCAACGGCAATTCCGAAGATTTACGTGTCAGTCAACGGGATTGAGCCAGCAAGTGACATCATTGTTGATGGCAAGCGACTTATCATAACGCTTGCCCAGGGAATCGCAGCTGGGCAGAATGTTGTTGTAAACATCGAAGAACAGGGTGGTGTTAGAAACCCAAGCGTCGCTGGTAATGACTATAGGATTGCTGTATTCACAAGCAAAGAACCGTACGCCGTTTCTTCTGACCCATTCACAATCGAGAGTTCCATTGTAGTCTCGTACAGTGTGTCTCCGTCAGTTCCTGATGGTCAGCACGGTTGGTATACTGTCACTCCAACGATTACTCTCGAATGCAATGTGTCAGCATCAATCATGTATCGATATGAAGGTGAGTCAAACTACACGACCTATACCGGCCCATTCCAGGTGTCAAAGACTGGTCAGATTGTCATCTACTATAAAGCCAAGAGTCTGACGTCGGGAACCGAGTCCGTTGAGAAAGACATTGTCATTAAGTATGACCCGTCAAAGCCAGAACTAAAATTCCCAACTCTCCCACAGACAGGTGAAAAGATTCAAACAAAGGATGGCTCATACACAATCTGTGGCAACATCGGTGATGTCAATGATGTCGATCTCACAATGAATGGCACACCAGTGCCGGTCGGAGCTGATGGAAGCTTCTGTGTCACGGTTGCTCTTGTCTCTGGTGATAATGACTTTGAGTTCTGTGCAACAGATTATGCTGGAAACAAGGTTTGTCAGAAGGTCACAATCGAGAAGAAAGACAAACCACCAGTACTTACAATCACAGAACCTGGTTTTATGACCAGAATCACAACAATTGAATTCCCATATGACCAGGCGAACAATACTCACCAACTCAAGATTAAAATGACGGTCAAGGGTGCTACCGAGCCAGGCATCTCAGAGATCATCATCACTCCAAAGACAGTCGAAGGCGAATCTCAGAAGATTTCTGTCAATCCTGATGGAACGTTTGAGGGAACCGTTGTCTTTAATGCCATTGGTGGGCTCAACACCTTTGAGGCTGTTGCAACTGACAAACTCGGAAATGTGGCGACAGTCAATATCAAACCGGTCTTGTCGATTGACTTCAGACTCACAAAGGACAACATCAACGCAAACCTCAATGGTTTGAATGTTGAGCTACTCGCAGCACCTTACATCTCAACCACATGGAGAACCATGGTTCCATTCAGAATCATGGGTGAGGCGATAGGCGCCAAGATTGGCTGGGATGGTGCTACAAGAACAGCAAGCTTTGAACTTGGCGATACTATCATCAAGCTGAAGATTAACAGTTCTACTGCAACTGTCATCAAGAATGGAGTCTCAAAGACAGTTACGCTTGATGCCCCAGCGGTTATCAAGAGTGGCTCAACGATGGTTCCGTTTAGATTCGTCGCTGAGAACTTTGGTGCGACTGTCTCCTGGGACAACAATACAAAAACTGCTCGTATGGTATATCCATAATTTTTTATTCACTTGCTAGAAGGAGGAGATGTTGAAGAAAAAACTTGAACGGGCGCTCCAGGCTGCAAAAAGCGCTGGAGCGACCTACGCTGATGTGAGAATTTTAAAACGTCAGGATGAAAGAATTGCCGTAAAGGATTGTGTGCTGGACAATCTCAGCTATGGCACCGATGCAGGTTTTGGCATCCGAGTCATTGCTGATGGCGCGTGGGGTTTCTCCTCCTCATCCATTATCTCAGACAGTGAGATTGATAAGGTTGCAGAGGAAGCTGTTGCGATTGCCAAAGCCTCGGCATTGGTTGCGCACAATCCTGTGAAACTTGCCGATATTGAAGTTCACAAGGACGATGTTCCGGCAGGAATCAAGGATGACCCAAGAAACATACCTATTGCAGACAGAGTAAAGTTTGCGCTTGAGGTTGACAAAACCATGGCAAAACAAGGCATTGTCAGCCACTCAGCCAATCTGTTTAACAGGTGGGAAGAGAAGTATTTTGCGTCATCCGAAGGAGCTGAGATTCGCCAGGAGGATGTGAAGGTTGGGGCAGGTATCACAGCCTTTGCTTCCGATGGTAAAGGGTTTGCGAAAAGGTCGTATCCAGCATCATTTGGCGGAGTTTATTCCAGAGATGGCTGGAGCTATGTTGAGAAATACAAACTCGTTGAGAATGGATCAAGGATTGCAGATGAAGCTTTGCAGGTATTAAAAGCAAAACCATGTCCCAAAGGAAAGAAGGATATTGTTATCGAAGGATCGCAGCTTGCGTTGCAGGTTCACGAATCGATAGGGCATCCTGTTGAACTTGACAGAGTTTTTGGAACTGAAGCGGCTTATGCTGGAAAATCATTTGTTAAGCCAGAAATGATGAACAATTTTAGGTATGGTTCAGACATCGTAAACATCACGGCTGATGCGACAATCCCCCATGCTTATGGTGGATTTGCGTATGATGACGAGGGTATCAAGGCAAAACGAGTTCACATCATAAAAGATGGAATATTCAAGGGATTCCTCGACTCCAGGGAAGATGCTGCTCTGCTTGGGACTGTGCCAATGGGCGCAGGAAGAGCATCCTCCTGGAACAGGATACCAATCGTTCGAATGGTGTCTGTAAATCTCGAACCTGGCGACAAGAACTTCGATGAGTTGATTGCTGGTATTGATGATGGTCTCTATATATCAACTGTTCTGAGCTGGTCAATTGATGACCTAAGGTTGAACTTCCAGTTTACGACTGAACTTGGTTGGGAAATCAAGAACGGAAAACTCGGAGAGATGGTGCAAAGACCAACGTATACAGGCATCAGCTACGAATTCTGGCGCAGTTGTGATGCAATCGGCAACAAAGACCTTTGGACGGTTTGGGGTGTACCAAACTGTGGCAAGGGTGAGCCAATGCAGCTCATGCATGTTTCGCACGGAACGTCACCAGCGAGATTCAGACAGGTCGAAGTGGGGGTGGGATCATGACACTAACTGAGATCGCAAAGAAAGCCCTCAATGTCGCATCTGGTGACCAGGTCGAGGTGGTCGTCTCCAAAACCGAGCAAGCGCTTACAAGGTTCGCGAACTCCTACATTCACCAGAATGTGAAGCAGACTGATGGAAATGTCAGAATTAGAGTAATTAGGGACGGCAAGGTTGGTGTCGCCGTCACAAACTCATTTGATGAAGATGCTGTTGCTAACTGTGCAAAGAAGGCTTGTGAACTCTCTGATTTGGCTGTGAAGGACACAGTTGATTTCAAGCTTCCATCCAAATCGGAGTATCGCTCTATTCCAAAGTACGATGAAGACACCGCAAAGCTAAACCCAACGGACAGAGCGAATGCGGTGAAGAAGATGATTGATGTTGCAAAGCCGGATAGTCTCGTGGTTGCCGGTGCTGTCTCAAACGAACTGCATACATTTGCGGTTCTCAACTCAAATGGAGTTGAATATGAGATGTCTGGAGCAAACGCGCAGATGAAAGTCACAGCCATGTCAGATGACTCATCTGGACAGGCTGATATGGCAATGCCTCGATTTGCCGACATTGACCCAGTTACGCTAGCCAAAGATGCGTGCGGTAGGGCGTTGATGGGAAGAAAACCCATAGAAATAAAGCCAGATGAGTACGAGGTAGTACTCCTTCCCTATGCTGTGGCTGAGTTGGTCAGATATTCCGCATACACCGGAATTCCAGCTCAGTCTGCGAATGAGGGGAGAAGTTGGCTACAAGTAAACATGGGCAAACAGGTGTATTCGGACCTGATAACACTCATTGATGATCCCTTTAATCCATTGCTTGTGCAGATGCCAGCAGATTTCGAGGGTTACCCAAAACAGCCGCTAACGATTGTTGAGAACGGCATTGCTAAATCGCTTGTTTTTGACAGCTACTACAGCGCAAAGATGAGTAAACCAAACACTGGTCATGCAACGACAGGTTGGGGGGCATTTCCAATGCACCTTACAATGAAACCTGGTACAAAGACAGTTGATGAAATGATTTCGAATGTGAAGAAGGGGATACTGGTCTCTAGGTTCTGGTACACCAACATCATGAACCCCATGAAGGTGCAATTTACCACGATGACGAGAGATGGACTCTTCCTAATTGAAGATGGTAAAATAACAAATGGACTCAAAAACATGAGAGTGACAGATGATGTTCTCAGAATCTTTAGCGGAGCAATCTCCCTTGGGAACAAGGTGAGAAATACAGACGGAATTGTGGTTCCAGCGATGCACTGCAAAGGATTGATTTTCTCAGGCAACACAAAGTAACCACAATCGTTGTTCGAACTAGGCTGATATAGACAAACGAACCCCCTTCGGAGTTATTTTTCGAAGGGGGATTTTTATTTTAGGATGAATGTGTACCCCCGTCGCACTCTTTTGGCAAAATAGGGATGTCACCACATTTTTACTCTTCTGCTTTTACGACATAGAAGCCTCATGTAATCACCCCTGATCCTTGTACTCGTGTCTACCTTGTTAGAACCCCAAATACAAACAAGCCTATTTGCTCTATCCCGACCTCTCTATCGAATAAGCTTGGTCAATTAACATGAACTCCTTACCTTTTTCCATAGAGGTCTTAAGTCTTGTTTGAAAAGGGTGCTATTTGGGCTAATATATCTGCCATGTTTGTACATCTGCACAACCACTCGGAATTTTCACTGCTTGATGGTGCCATAAAGGTTTATGAGATGGCTCACAGGGCAAAATCGCTCAACATGCCGGCAATAGCACTTACTGATCACGGTGTCATGTATGGCGCTCTTGATTTCTACAAGGCTTGCAAGAAGTTCGAGATAAAACCAATCATGGGCGTTGAGGCGTATGTCGCCCCAGAGGGAATGGAGAACAAACGCCCGGATACCAGTTCGAATTATCATTTGATCCTTTTAGCGCAGGATAACAAGGGCTACGAGAATCTCATGAAAATCGTGACTGAGTCTCACACAAGGGGTTTCTATTACAAACCAAGAGTCGACTACGAAACCCTAGCAAAATACTCAGATGGTGTGCTGGCAACAACCGCTTGCATAGCGGGAGAGGTTCCAAGAAAGCTGATAGCAGGTGACGATGAGGGGGCAAGGAAGGCTCTCGGAACTTACATGGATATCTTCCAAGGCAGATTGTGGATAGAATTGCAAGACCATGGAATAAAGGAAGAAACCATGGTTTTGCCAAAACTCATGGAGCTATCCAAGGAATTTCACCTTCCAGTTATTGCTACCCAGGACGCTCATTATCTTTCGAGAGAGGATGCCGATGCCCACGATACTCTCCTTTGCATTCAAACACTCTCAAAAAAGGATGATCCGGAGAGGATGAGATTCACCGGTGAGGAGTTTTATATAAAGACTACCGAGGAGATGAAGCGTCAATTCAACTGGTGCCCAGAAGCGATAAAGAATACGCTCGATGTTGCAGAGAGATGCAATGTCGAAATCGAGCTTGGAGTGCCGCACCCTCCCAAATTTAAGGACATAGAATCGGACGACCCCGCAGAACACAAGAGGTTCCTTGAAGAGCTGGTTCAGAAGGGTGCGCAGTGGAGATTTGGCAACAATATCACCCACGAAATAGTCGATAGAATCAAGTACGAGATGAACATCATCGAACAAACTGGGTTCATTGACTACTTCCTCGTTGTTTGGGATTTCATCAAATACGCTAAAGAGCAGAGGATAAGTGTTGGCCCCGGTCGTGGTTCGGGAGCCGCGTCCCTTGTATCTTATTGCCTCAACATAACAGACCTCAATCCCCTCGAGTATGGACTCTTTTTTGAGAGGTTCCTAAACCCTGAGAGGGTGTCGCCCCCTGATTTTGACATCGATTTCGATGACACAAGGCGTGATGAGGTTATTAAGTATGTCGCCGAGAAATATGGCGAGGATTCGGTCGCCCAGGTTGCCACATTTGGCAAGATGGAGGCCAGGGCGGTGCTGCGTGATGTTGGAAGAGCTCTGAATTTCAGCTATGCCGACATGGACAAAATAGCAAAGCTTGTGCCGTTTGGTTCAGACCTTGATGATGCTCTCTCAAACGTCCCTCAACTGGTTGAGATGGAGAAAGATCCCCAATACAAGAAACTCTTCTCAACTGCAAGAAGACTGGAGGGAATCGTTAGGAACTTCTCAACCCATGCGGCTGGTGTTGTTATGGCTGATAAACCTCTTTCATGCTATGTGCCAGTACAGCTCGATAAAGAAGGAAAACACGTTACTCAGTTTGAAAAAAACGCCATCGAGGAACTTGGTATCCTGAAAGTAGACTTTCTTGGACTTCGAAATCTCTCAGTCATCGAAAGAACACTTGATATAATCGAGTCAAATCGTGGCGAGAAGATAGACCTGAATACTCTTCCCTTTGATGACGAGGAAACATACAAAATCCTTCAGGAAGGTGACACGACGGGTGTTTTCCAACTCGAATCGTCTGGTATGAGGCGATATCTTCGAGAACTAAAACCAACGGTTTTGTCTGATATAATCGCGATGGTTGCCCTCTACAGGCCAGGCCCCATGGAGTGGATTCCAAAGTTTATTGAGGGTAAAAACGGTAAACAAATCAAATATCTTGATGAATGCTTGAAACCAATCCTTGAAAATACCTATGGTGTTGCTGTCTATCAAGAGCAGGTTCTCCAGATGGCAAGGGATTTTGCTGGATTCTCTTTGGGTCAGGCTGACCTGCTCAGGAAAGCCGTCGGCAAAAAGATTCCAGAGCTTCTTGCTCAACAGAAGAAAAACTTTATCGAGAGAGCGGTTGAAAACGGTAAGGACAGAGGAATTGCAGAGGAGCTGTTCAAGTTCATTGAGCCTTTTGCTGGATACGGATTCAACAGAGCTCATGCCAGTTGTTATGGTGTGCTTGCATATCAGACAGCATATCTCAAAACACACTACAAACTTGAATTTTTCACCTCAATCCTGACATCGTATCTTGGCAATGAGGATAGGATAAGGCAGATGTATGAGGAGTGCCGAAGGGTTGGTATCGAGATACTTCCACCCGACATCAACAAGTCTGAGGTTTTTTTCTCGGTTGAGGGTGAATCAATAAGGTATGGTCTTGGAGCCCTTAAAAATGTCGGTGAAGCTGCCGTTTCTGTCATTATCGAATCACGCAACGATGGTGGAGCGTTTGCTGATTTTGACGAATTCACAGCGAGAGTAGACGGCTCAAAGGTAAACAAAAAGGTGGCAGAGAGCCTTGTTAAGGCGGGCGCTTTTGACTTTACCGGAGAAGACAGGGGAGAACTGCTCAAGAAAGCCCAGGGAACATCAACTGGCCCATCGCTATTTGCCGCTGTCGAGACTACCAAAAAAACCGAAACACCAAAAGACGAGATTCTTGCGATGGAGAAGGAAATCCTTGGTTTCTATATGTCAGACCATCCAATGAAACCATATCAATCCGTCATTCAAAGAGAAGACCATACACCCATTACTGAACTTGACGAGACTGAGGATGGAAGCACAGTCAGAGTCATTGGCATCATCACGCACCTCAAAAAAAGCAAATCGAAAAAAGGCACACCAGTTGCCCGTTTTGTTGTTGAGGATTTGACAGGTTCTGTTGAGTGTATTGCATTTGGCAAGGCGTTTGATGATATCACGTCGCAAATCGATGATGAGGGTATTTTTGTGTTAGAGTGCAGGTTGGAAAAAGGTGAAGGGCAGCCAAAGCTTATCGGCGGCAATGTGATAAAGAGAATATCATCATCAGACCTTTGCAGCACTGAATCGAAAGAGAATGTGTCGGTTCATATCAAGATAAAAATGGAGACACAGGGACACTTACTCGATGATGTCAGAAAAACTGCCAATGACGCAAAGGGTGTCTCAAAACTCGTGGTTCACCTTGAAAAGGGTGGGCAATCTATTGTGGTCAACAGTGGCGCTAGTTTTTGCGTTGACTGCGATTCCGGTATTGTGCAAAAATTGAGGGATATACTTGGCCCAAGTCAGGTTTGGCTCTCTGGTGATATGTAGAAGCATTTGAAGCAGGTGAATAAATGAAAAAATATGGAATATTAACTGGCGGTGGGGATTGTCCCGGACTCAACCCCGCCATTTGTGGAGCGACTTTGGTGGCGCTCAAAAACGGCGCGAAGGTAATCGGTATCCTCGAAGGGTGGAGAGGGCTTATTGAGTGTGACTATATGGAGCTTGGTCGCAGGGAAATAGCCGACATCATGGGTCAAGGCGGAACAATCCTTGGGACATCGAGAACGAATCCATTCAAAAGAGAGGGTGACCCAGCCAAGGTCAAAGCCAACTTTGAAGCGCTCGAACTCGATGGATTGATTGCAGCAGGTGGAGATGACACCCTCGGAGTTGCGGCGAAGTTGTCTGATATGGGGATACCGATTGTCGGAATTCCAAAAACGATGGACAACGACCTTCGTGGAACTGATTTTACCTTTGGTTTTGACTCAGCGGCAACCGTGGCTGTTGATGCTGCGATGAGACTTCGTGACACTGCCAAATCCCACAGGCGTGTGATGGTGCTTGAGGTAATGGGACGGCATGCAGGATGGGTAGCTCTCTATGCGGGACTTGGCGCTTATGCTGACTACACGCTCATCCCAGAGCGAAAATGGTCTTGGGAAGAGCTTATCTCAAAGGTTGAGGAAGCACACAGACTCAAGAAACATGCAATTGTTATTGTTGCAGAGGGTGTTGAACTTGAGAATGTCCCAGACACAAGGGTGGATGACTTTGGTCATGAGAACCTCGCCCTGAAGGATGTTGGTAAGCGCATCGCTGATGTTATTGGTAAGAGAACAGGTTTTGTGACAAGATCAGCTCAACTTGGTCACATCGAACGTGGTGGCCCACCAACTCTTTTTGATAGGATTCTTGGACTCCGTTCTGGTCTAGCCGCCATGAAGTGGCTCATTGAGGGCAAGACGGGCATTATGGCAGCCATGCATAAAAATGATATTGTGCCAGTCCCACTCTCCGACGTGGTTGGTGGAATCAGGTGTGTAAGTGATGAATGGCTCAAACTGCTTGAGGTGGTCGAATAAAAAGGATTTTCACTTTCATAAGTTCAATACGGGTCCAGATTGTTCTCTTTCTGGTGCTTTTTGTTGTGGTGGGTGCTTTCATCTTCAGGTATGTAGCAACAAACCAGGCAAACACAACGCTTCTTTCTGAGCGCACCGAAAACCTTGAATATATCACATCTCAACTCCCTGACAGCTTTATTGAGAAACTTGCAAGCCATTTGTCGAGTCACAGAGATTTTGAGAAGAGAAAACTTCAAGAAGGCGAATCTCTCGTTATTGAACCACGATACGTTGACAGGTGGCTTGAGATAAAATGGCAACAAACCTCAAGTGATATTGCGAATAAGGTCGTCTCATCCTATGAATCCTCATCGGTTGGATTCATCAACCTTGGTACATCATCGAGTATGAAGATTGAGCCAATCTCGCAAGAGGACAGCTTTGAGACAACCTGGTACCCTAGACAGGTGAAGCTCAAGCTGATATATCCGGACGACCCAGACAATCTTGTGAATAACAATCTTGGTGATACCAAGTGGGAACCGCCAGTTGTCCTATCCTATGCCTCACAGTCTTATAAGAGGCTGGACGAAGACCTCGCCAAGATTGACAGATCAATTCAAGTTCCAATCTGGCTCACAATCTTTATCGGTATCATGCTAGCGTTTTTCATGGGTCTCAACCTTTCGTCAGGCGTCATTAAGGTGAAAAAAGGCATATTGAGCCTCAAAGACGATCTTCATAAACCAATCCCAAAGATATCAGGTGAGCTTGGTGAGATTGCCGACACCGCAAACAAACTGGCGTTGGGTTTATTGCAATCAAAGAGTCGTTCCGAACGTGTGCTTGATGCTGTCAGCACTGGTATTGTTGTTGTTGACTCAGATCTCATGATTCTTGATGCAAACCCCTCATCCCTGCAAATTACCGGAAAAACACGTGAGGACATCCTGGGTCAAGATCTAAATTCACTTGGTCACATCGGAACAATTGCCCATGACAACCTGAAGGATGTCATAAGAACGGGATCAATCTGGAGCAGCGGCGCCACAAAAATCAACGCCTACAAAGGACAGAGATTTATCAACATGAGGGCAATCGCTGTTGATCTTGGTCACACTAGGGAGGCAATCCTTGCCATATCCGATGTGACTGAATCTGTTATTCAATCGCTGGAGTCTGAGAGAAAAGCGTCACTCACAAGACTTGGTCTTTTCACAAGTGGAATAGCCCATGAAGTTCGCAATCCTCTTACGTCCATAAAGGGCTTTGTGCAACTCCTCACTGGCAAGATGAAGGATAAGCCTGAATCGAAGTATCTTGTACCAATTGGCAGAGAGGTAAACAGACTCGAATCGTTGATTAACGATCTTCTCGCATCAGTTCGGCAGAAACCCCTTGAAAGAAGTTTTGTGAATCTTTCTGAGTTGGTTGAATCGGTGCTTGAGGTGCAGGAGAACGACCTGATTGACAAGAGAATCAGAATTGTGCGAGAGCTTGATGCAAACATCGTGGCAAACATCGACGAAAAGAGAGTTTACCAAGTAATCCTCAATATCATTATCAATGCCCGAGATGCCATGAAGGACGGTGGAATACTCACCCTCAAAACCCACACAAACGAAGAGTGGCACCAGATAGACATTGGCGACACTGGTGGAGGAATCTCTGAGGAAGACTCGGCCATGATTTTCACTCCATTTTTCACAACAAAAGCAGAAGGGACAGGGTTGGGACTTTCAATCTGTGAGCAGATAATCAAAGCACACGGCGGTGTTCTATCCTTCTCCTCAGACGAGAGTGGAACTGTCTTCTCAATCAAGTTCCCCATTGAATAAAACCAAATTACTCATGTTGTGTCAAAAACAACATCAACAGAAAAAGCATTATTGCAATCTCCGGAGGGTTGAATAATGAATGAAAGAAACGACAGCGCTTTTGATGTCGGCAAGCTTGTTGTCGGACTCAATATCGTCGCAATTGGCGTTTATGTTCTACTTGGAAACATCGGCGTGGTAAGCTTTGGCTATCTGCCATTTATCATCAGACTTTGGCCAATTTTACTCGTGATTGTTGGACTCAATATCATCTTTAAGAGTCAGGGACTCAGCTACATTGGATCATTGGTTTTCACAGCTTTTCTAGTGCTTGTGATCGTGGCATCCGCTCCAGGGCAGGCAGGGTCAGGAGCTCGGAAAATGCTTGCGTTTCCTGAGGAACCAGTGAAAATATCGGTTGAGTCATTTACTGATGTTTTCAACATCGACTGGCATGGCAAGGTCAAAGAAACGATTGATAACACTGCCGTGTTGGAAAGAGTCCCAGAAACGGTTTATCTAGATTTTGGCAGTGCATGGTGTGATAATGTGAACATCAAGGTTGTTCCAGTTGAGAGAGGACAGCCTGGACAAATCGATTACACAATCAAAATCAAATCAGATGATTTTGATATTGGCAATACTGGTATAGTCCAAACCTGGAGTGAAAATGGGTTAACGCTGGAATCTCCAGGGATTCAAAGTTATTTTGATGTTGAACTTACACTTCTGGTTTCTCCAAACACAAACATTGAAACAAAATCTACAGTTAATGACATCGAGATAACGGATGAGTGGTTTGGCGAAATCTCCGTGACCCATATCACATCAGGAGATTTCAAAGCCAGAACTCTCAATGGCACAACCATCATTAAAACAACCTCAGGTGATATAACAATTGAGCAGGTAAACAACTCAATAGATGCACACACAATATCAGGGGATGTGGAGATAGGCGGATTGTCCAATGCGTATAAAGACTTTATCATCAGTTTGCAGAGCTCATATCCAGTCACTGTCGAATCTGACCCGGAATTGTACGAAGCAACAATGGTTGTCAACAACAACATTTCAACAACCTCTGGCAATATCAAGATAAAGAACATCGAGGGCACGGCAGCTGACGCCGAATCAACTGAGCCTCTCAACTTGACAAAAACAATATCAAACTTGTCAATCCAAACCACATCCGGCGATATTAACCTCTATTTTCAAAAAGTTAGCCCAGGCAAGAACACTATCAATTCAACCTCAGGCGACATCGGAATTACCTTTTTTAAAGAAGCAAGCGCAATATGCAATGTTAAAACTGTGAGTGGTGATGTTGACCTTCATGGTGGTGTACTGGAGAAAACCGATAATTTGTATATAATCGGGGAGAAGGCACAACAGAAGATCGGCATCCAGACAGTGTCAGGGGATGTTGGTTTGAGAATGGAGTAACAGGAATTGGGAAAGAGAAGTATAAGCAAGAAGGCTGAGAAGATGATTCAGGAGAAAACGCAGCAGAAGAAACGGAAGACCGACAGAAATACGCGAATTTTCATAGTGCTTGCTGTTGCCTGTGTTGTCATGATTGGACTCATTGCATTTGTTATGCTTAGTCAGCCATCAAGCGGCTCAAATAAGGTTGATGCCAAGTTTGCCCCAATGGCAAAAGATTTCACACTCAAAGACACGGATGGTAACACTCATAAACTCAGCGATTATGCTGGGAAACCAATATTCCTGGACTTTACAACCTCATGGTGCAGCTGGTGCAAAGTACAGAGTCCTGATATCCACAGACTCTATCAGGAATTCGAGGGTGACGTTGTTTTCTTCGCTGTTGATGTAAAGGAAAATCTCAGAACTGTCACTCAATACAGATCGGAAGATGGCGCTCCTTGGCCATTCCTCCTCGATGAAAATGGGTACACTTCAATGGATTACGGCGTCACTGGTTATCCGTACTACATCCTCCTCAAGCCAGATGGCACAAAACACTTCGACCAGAGCGGTTATAACGAGAACTTTTTTGATATATTCAGCAGAGCGATCAGGGAGCTGCTATAATTGCAAATTGTTACCCCGATGAATAGACTCTCATTGGCTTCAGATGGGCGCGTGTCCGCTGCCAAAAGGTGGAGGAAAGTCCGGGCACCGCAGAGTGGGATGCTGGGTGCAAGCCCAGTGGGGGTGACCCTAAGGAAAGTGCCACAGAAAATACACCGCCTAAACCCATCTTGGTGGGTCGGCAAGGGTGAAATGGTGGGGCAAGAGCCCACCAGCAGCGTGGCGACACGCTGGCTTGGTAAACCCCTTCCGGTGCAAGGTCAAATAGGAGAAGGTCAAGAGTGACTCGCTCGTCTTCTCGGGTAGACCGCGTTAGATAAATGGACATGCAAGACAGAACCCGGCTTACAGCCGATCTGAAGCCTTTTCACACCCCAGTTTTGCTTAATGAGATACTCGCATATTTCAAGCAAACCGGCTGCAAGGTGTTTGTTGATGGCACAACAGGTGAGGGTGGTCACACACTCGGATTCCTGAAAAATACTGATGCCCACGTGGTTTGTTTTGATGCCGACTCAGAGATTCAGCAGAGAGCGAAGGAAAGACTGCAAGACTACGCTGAGAGAGTGACCTTCGTTCACTCAAATTTTAGGTACATATTAAAAGAGCTTGCAAAAGCCTCCTACACCCATGTTGACGCAATTTTGCTTGACCTTGGCATATCAATGGCTCATCTCAAGGATATCAATCGCGGGATAACCTTCGCAACAGATCAGCCGCTTGATATGAGACTTGACACAACCGAAGGACTTCCCTTGAGCGCAATGCTTCCTCAGATGACTGAATCAGAGATTGCCGATGTCATCTTCAAGTATGGAGAAGAGAGAGCATCCAGACGAATCGCAAGAGCAATCGTGTATTATATGGATAAAAAACCGATAACAACGACCGGGGAGCTCGCGGGGTTGATTGAAAAATCAATTGGTAGAAAAGGTAAAATACATCCTGCAACAAGGACATTTCAAGCATTCAGAATATTTATCAATCAGGAATTAACGAGCCTTGAGCTTGCCATCCCCCAGTGCCTTGATTGCCTTGCTCCTGGTGGGATTCTTGCGGTAATATCGTATCACTCACTTGAAGACAGGATTGTTAAGCATATGTTCAAGGATGCAAAAGGTGATGAGTTCGAGGTTTTGACCAAAAAACCGATTATACCAACAGAACAAGAGACTGAGTCCAATAGAGCAGCAAGGTCAGCCAAGTTGAGAATCATCAGGAGAGTTTGTGGCTAAAAGGAAGACAAAAAAGAGATTCAGGGTGATACTCTGGGTGTTGGCAATTGTTACTATTGTTGCCTACCTGGTCTTTTATACCTCACAGACTCAGTATGCGCTCGAGCTGGATAGAGAGATTTCAAGGAAGAAGTCTCAGGTCAGCGTGCTCGAACAAAAAAGAACACAACTTGGTGAGAAGAAGCCTTCAATGGGTGAGATTCAAAAGAAGGCTGAGGAAGAACTTGGTATGATAAAACCAGTTCAAAAGCCTCTCCCTGACCCAAGAGATTGGTAAGTCGGCGTGAAGGCACCGTTCTTCAAACCAAATCTTACCAGACTTGGTGTGATTTTGATTGTCACACTCGTCCTGTTTTCTGCTCTTTCTATAAAGCTTATCAAGATTCAATTCATCGATGCGTCGGTTTTCATTCCAACCCGCGACAAACCGCTTCTCGGTCATGTTAGAATAATTGAGGCAACCCGTGGTGAGATTTTTGACCGCAACGGATACAAGCTCGCTGAGAACATCACCACCTACGACATTGGCTGCGAACCTAGGAACATCTCAAACAAAGGTTGGAAGAGCAGCTACGAGAATGAATTTGTTGAAATGTTTGCTGATATTGAGGCAACAGCGATTGCGTCAATTGTCAATTCAACGCTTGGTGACATACGGAACAACAAAGGTTTTGCCGAAACACTTGCACCAATCTTGAATCTGGATGTTGACTACATCCAAAACTGCACGACTGGAAACAGTAGCTACAAACCAATTGCAAATGATTTTGATTTTAAAACTGTTGAGAAACTCAGAAGCTTCAGTCTCAGAGGTGTTGTGGTTGATGCCAAAAGAAGAAGAGCCTACCCAGAAAAAAACATGGCATCAAACCTAATTGGATTCACTGGCAATGACAATAAGGGACTCTCTGGGATTGAACTTGCATTCAATGATATTCTCTCTGGTACCGATGGAGAAAAAATCATACCTCCCGGCTCAAACGTCAGTCTTGAGGCGATCAAGACAAAGACCGAGATTGATGGCTCTGATGTCTATCTAACGATTGACAGCATCGTCCAATATCAAGCCGAAGAAGAACTGAAGAAAACATGCGAGGAGTGGAATGCCAAGGGCGGTTGTGCTGTTGTGCTTGATGCTCAAACTGGAGACCTTTTGGCGGTTGCCCAATATCCCACTTTTGATCTTAACAACTTCAAGGAAGCAGATCAGAGCATTGTTTTCCTCAACCGTGCCACAAGCTTCTCTTATGAGCCCGGTTCGGTAATCAAGGGAATCATCGCAGCATCAGCCCTTGATGAGGGCGTGATTGATATTGAAAACGATAGATTCACGTGCAATGGTCACACAAAAATTGCTGACAGAACATTCTCCTGCCCGTTGAGAGCTCATGGCACTCAGACTCTTCAAGAGATTCTTATTAATTCCTGTAACCTTGGTTTTATACAGGTTGGACAAAAACTTGGAGCAAAGAGATTTTATGATAATCTTACCGATTTTGGGTTGGGGGAGTTGCCCGGTTCGGGCTTGCCAGAAGAGGCTGGAATCATTAAAAAACCACAGGACATGTGGGCTACTGACCTTCCAGCAATGTCGTTTGGCACGGGATTGAATGTCACACCACTTCAGTTGACAATGGCATATGGGGCGATTGCAAATGGTGGGGTTCTGGTGAAACCGAACATCATCCGCTATCTGTATGACCCAAACAAGTGGGAACACATAGTTTCAGAGCCTACCCCCAAAAGACAGGTGGTGAGTCGAGAAACCGCAGACACGACGCTTGAGCTTCTAACCGAAACTGGCAAAGAGATACTGAGATATCACAAGGTACCTGGGTTCAATATTGCGGGAAAAACAGGCACTGCTTCAATCTGGGATCCCACCCTTCGGGAGGGGAAAGGCGACTATTCAAGGTCGAAATACAACTGCAGCTTCTGTGGCATCATCCCATCCGATCTGAACGCCAGCAGGAGATTTGTGATTTTTGTGACAGTTGAGGAACCACATAAAAGCCCATGGGTGCAGCCGTTTGGCGCCAATGTAGCTGCGCCATGTTTTTCTAGAATTGCACAAAAAGTGCTTCCCACACTCCATGTTTCACCGCCAGAGCCAGAGAAGCAAGAGGTCGAAAATGAAAGCAACTGAACTTTTTAGGAAGGCCAACATTCCATTCACTTCTGGAAAAGATGTTGATATCACGGAAATTGTGTTTGATTCAAGACAAGCAGGGATTGGCAAGGTGTTTGTCGCTCTTGAGGGTCAGCATACAGATGGTCACAAATACATTGAAGATGCTATAAAAAGAGGCTCAGAGATCGTTGTTGCCCAAACTGATGGTGAGAACATTGTTCAAGTCGATGATTCAAGACAGGCGCTTGCAATGCTCTCACACGCCCTCTGTGGTTTTGCTGCTGATTCTCTCTCGTTGTTTGGGGTGACAGGCACAAACGGTAAAACCACAACTACACACATGTTGGCGCACATGCTGGGGGGAGTTGACGACAAGGTTGGACTTGTAGGGACTGCGGGACACTACCTCCCAACGGGCAGGATTCAACCAGACATCACCACCCCAACGACCACACCACCTGTCACCACGCTTGATAAGTATTTTCTGGCAATGAAAGATGGTGGCAGCAAGTATGCGGTGCTCGAACTCTCAAACTTTGGGTTGTCCAGAGGAAGATTGATTGGATATAAATTTGATGGAGTAGCAGTCATCAATATCACGCACTGCCATCATATCAAACTCGAAGGCAGCTTTGATAACTACAAAGAATCAAAGCTGAAAGCGATCGATCTGGTGAAGGATGATGGCACTGTTGTTCTCAATATTGATGATGAGAATTACTCGGAAGCCAACGATAGAGCGAAAGGCAAACAAGTCCTGACATTTGGAAAAACCAAAGGTGATATCTTCATCAAAAAATATAACCCTACGCTTAGGGGTTCAAACTCCACCCTTTCTGTCTTGGGCGAAGATTTGACAGTCGAGATTCCATTGCCTGGTGTTGAGAACGTGCTAAATGCCACGGCAGCCATTGCTCTGCTCGCGGAAGAAAATATTGACTACAAAACACTTTCAAAGAGACTATCGTCATTGAAACCAATCCCAGGTAGGTGGAACTGGATAGACTGTGGTCAACCATTTACAGTTGTTGTCGACAAGGCAAACATAGACACATCTGTTATGATGGTGCTTACTCACCTGAGACAATTCATCAAAGGAAGGATAGTATCTATCATCTGCAATGTTGGAGAGGGTGAGTTTGAGGCAAGAGAGAAACTTGCGAAGGTGATGGCAAAGCTCTCTGATGAAACCATTGTGACGTATGGTGTATCAAAGGGTGAGGATCTGGATTTTACAGTGAACCAATTCTGCGAATACCTCAAGAAGTATGATGGGCACTACACTGCCATTTGTGATCGCAGGGAAGCTATCGATACCGCAATCAAAAACGCATCGGATAAAGACTGTGTTGTGATCCTTGGAAGAGCTGATGAGGACGGAATGTATGTTGATGGTAAGTGGATTGAAGTTGATGATAGAGTGGCAGCAAAAGAGTCTTTGGAAAGTAGAGGGTACAGGTGAACCTGACCACACACGAGATAGCAAACATTTTAGGCAAGAAGCCAGTTGGTAAGGACACACAAGTCGTAGGTTTTGCCGTTGACAGTCGAATAACGCTTCCATTTGAGGTTTTTTTCTGCATCGCGGGTCTTGCAGTGGATGGTCATGATTATGCTCAAATTGCGGTAAAAAAGGGTGCGTGTTTGATTGTTGCAGAAAAACCTCTTGATATCGATGCGCCAGTGCTTGTTGTCGAATCTGTGCAGAATGCGATGATTAAAGTCGCCCATGCGTACACAAAAAAGTTTAACATCGACACCGTTGGAGTAACTGGTTCAGCTGGCAAAACGACCACAAAAGAACTTATAGCCTCGATTCTGAAGACAAAATATAAAACCGAGAAAAACGACGGCAACAAGAATACCCCGATTGGAATCCCAATCTCGCTAAAGGCTTTGAAGGGGGATACTGAGATCTTTGTTGCTGAGATGTCTAGCTCGCACTGGGACGAAATGCCACAACTTCTGCAGATTATCCAGCCTAGAGTTGGTGTGGTAACCAATATCGGTCAAACTCATTTGGAGCTGCTTGGAAGCGTTGAGGGTGTGGCAAAGTCAAAAAGCAAGCTCATATCATCATTGCCTGTTGGTGGCGTAGCAATTCTCAACGCCGACGACCCACTCGTTGCCCCAATGTTCCAAGTCACCAGATGCAGGGTTGTGACATATGGAATCAAAAACAAAGCAAACGTTGAAGGCTCGCTGATAAATGAGATGTTCACTGCCACGAGCGGCAGGGAATCATATTCGATCAAACCAAAAACCCCAACCACACACTTTTTGTATGATGCTCTAGCGGCTGTGGCGGTTGGGCTTGAGTATGGAGTTCCGCTTAAGACCTGTATCGAGGTGGTTGCTGATTTTGAGCCGGTTGAAGGTCGCGGGAGAGTGATAACAACAGCCACTGGGATTCATATTATCGATGAGACTTACAACGCAAACCCAATGTCTATGAAAGAGACTCTCAACGCGCTTGAAGCCAGAAACGGTAGGAGATTCGCGGTTATTGGGGACATGATGCAGCTTGGCACAGACACTCTCAAGATTCACAAAGAATTGGGTGAGTTTATATCAAAACTCAGACTTGATGGGGTTTTCTTCTTTGGAGAGTTAACAACCAAATCGAGTGAAGTGTGCCCGGGTTCACAGCATTTTACTGATAAAAGCAAACTTACAAATACACTCATCGGGAAACTGAGAAAAGGTGACTGGGTTCTTATAAAGGGCTCAAACAGTCTTGGTATGGCAGACATTATCAAGATGATGAAGGAGGAGTTATGATTGACAAGAATTGGATGTGGTTTCACGACCATTTTGGCAAATACGAATCACACCTGCACGCGATTGACCATTTTATCGTCCAGGAGGAGACTCCGTTTCAGCATATCGAAATAGGTATCTCCCCATTTTTTGGCAAAATAATCATGATCGATGGTGATGTTCAGTCATCTGAAAAGGACGAACATGTATACCATGAAGCGCTAGTCCACACTGCTATGTTGGTTCACAAGAATCCAGAGAATGTCCTTATCATGGGTGGCGGTGAGGGTGCAACACTTCGGGAAGTCCTGAAACATAAATCGGTCAAAAGAGCTGTTATGTGCGACATTGACAGGCAGGCTGTAGATCTCTTTAAAAAACACCTCCCAGAGTGGCATCAGGGGGCGTTCAATGACCCACGTTCAGAGCTTATTCATGGTGATGCCAGAGCATACGTTGAAAAGGCCGCAAATGGGGAGTTTGACGTTATCATCTCTGACTTGACTGAGCCTTTCGATGGAGGCCCGTCACAGAGACTCTTTTCCACCGAGTTTTTCAGCGAACTGGCAAGGGTTATGGGTGATGATGGAATATATGTCGCCCAAGCCTCGCTTCTCAGGATTCTCACTTATGATATGCATGTTGCCATTAGAAACACCGCTAAAACCGTATTACCACACACTCTCTCGTTCTCGGCGTATGTTCAGGCTTTTGATACCCCTTGGAGCTTTGTTATGTCCTCAGTTAATCCAATTCAGCTTCCAACAAATGTTGATGAATTGGTCGCATCAAAGATTGACGGGGAATTGAAGTTCTATGATCAAGATGCCCTCAATCACATGTTCTCCCTGCCAAAGGACATCAAGCAGCTCCTAAATAAGAAAACAGAGATAATTACAGACGATAAGCCATTCAGGCTTGAATCAAAAGCGGATTAGCAGAAAACACCCTCAAATTGATTCAATTTGAGGGTTTCTAAATCGACAGTAATAAAGAATCATTTCTGTTGAGAGAGTGTGTTCTGGTTATTCCCAAGTTAGTTGAAATGATATGCTTTCAAAAACTGGCCATGAGCATGCTCGAGCGATGCGATTGTGCATGGGTTGGTGGTGAAGTAACCCTTTGACCGTGAGTGTCTCTGCTGAGACCGAAAGTACTTCGCGCGCAGTGGTTGGCATGTTACTTGTATGGAATTTTTATCATATGAGCTGATCGAGCCTCTGGTCGAGATGTTAATTCTCAGACTTGTATCAAAAGGAAAACAAGACAGCAAGACTTTTTAGTTTTTAGTGAGAGACCTCGCTCAAACTCTAACGCATAAAATCATCTGTGAAATTCAAAAGTGGTTAGAAAGATTGTTGCCAATTTTATTTTGATTTCTGGGAGGAGGACGGTGTTTCTGTATCCCTTTTTGAGCTTCGAGATGGAAAAATTGATTATGCCCCAAATCTGTCTTTTATGATTTTTGCCGACTCCTCGGCTACAGTCTTGCAGAGCGCTTCATCGGGCGACTCTGTCATGACTCTGATTTTTGGCTCAGTGCCAGATGGTCTGATGAGAATCCTTCCACTACCATCGAACCTCTTGTGACCAAGCTCATTAAGCTCATCGACCACACCACTTTTAAGCACTTCATTTTTGTCCCGGACTTTTACATTAATGAGAACCTGAGGGTAGGTCGGGATTTCGGATGCGAGTTCTGAAAGGGATTTACCCAGAACCTCTGTTGCCTTGAGTGTAGAAAGAGCTGTAAGGATGCCGTCGCCTGTGGTTGACCTGTCACGGATGATGATATGACCAGACTGCTCACCGCCAAGGTTAGAGCCAGTCTCTTTCATTCGCTCGTAGACATATCTGTCGCCGACTTTTGTGCGCTCCAGGGTGATGCTGTCTTTCTTGAGGTAATCCTCAAGTCCTCCATTGCTCATGACGGTTGCGACAACGACATTGTTTGGCAGTCTGTCCTCAGCTTTGAGGGCTTTGGCAAGAATACCCATGACCTTGTCGCCATCGACGATATTGCCGTTTTCATCGCAAGCGATGCAGCGGTCACCGTCACCATCAAAGGAAAAACCAGCGAAAGCACCGTGTTCTTTTACGAGTTTTGCAACGACCTCAGGATGGGTCGCTCCGCACTCGACATTGATGAGATTGCCATCATTGAGATTTCCGACGGCAATAACCTCTGCTCCAAGAGCTTTGAAAATCCGAGGTGCGATGCCATATGTGGCTCCATAAGCACAGTCTATAATAATCTTTTTGCCTGTTAGGCCCAGTATGTTTCTTCTGGCAAGTTCACTCTCATAGTGATCAGACAAGGTGTGGTCAAAGGTGAAAAAACCAGTTGGTTTCCCCTTCTCCAGTCCGTTTACCTTCGATTCAATAAGGTTCTCTTCCTCGTCTGTGAGTTTCTCACCAAGTGGAGAGAAATACTTGACTCCATTGTATTCAACAGGATTGTGGGAGGCGGAGATTACAACACCGTGGCAGCTGTGCCTTTTGCACAGGGTGGCAAGACCGGGAGTAGGGATAACGCCAACTGACACTACGTTCCACCCCTGGGATGTGAACCCATTGGCGATTGTAGTCTCGATTGATGGGCCAGAAATACGAGTGTCGCGACCGATGAGAAGTTTTTTTCTTCTGGAGACAAAAACACGAGTCGCAGCGATTGCGACTCGTGTCATAAGTTCGTCGGTCAAATCGACACCAGCAACTCCTCTGATGCCGTCTGTGCCAAAGAGTCTACCCATTAGTTGAGTTTGGATTTTGCGAGCTCGACAAGCTTTGTGAATGCTGCTGGGTCTTCGATTGCTGTTTTTGCGAGAATCTTTCTGTCTGTCTCGAAACCCGCAAGACTCAAACCATTGATGAGTCTGGAGTATGTGATGCCGTTTTCTCTGCTGGCTGCGTTGATTCTGGCGATCCAGAGTCTCCTGAAGTCACGCTTCCTTGCGCGTCTGTGGATAAACTCGTATCTCTCGGCGTGAATGACTGCCTCGTGTGCAACCCTGTATCTTCTACCAGAGGCGCCAAAGAAACCCCTTGCCCTCTTGAGTACTTTTTTATGTCTGGCTCTTGTGACTGTACCTGTCTTAACTCTCATGTTACATACTCCTCTTTGTGTCCTTTATTCCTCTGCCTTTGATTCCGTTTGGAAGCAAACACTGAAGCATTGGAATGATGGCGTTGTTGGCTGTCTTCTTTGCCATCTTGAATCTGAGAGTTCTCATTGTCTTCTTGCCTCTGATGTGGGCAGCGCCGGCGCTCTGACAAACAAGTTTGCCTGAGCCTGTGATACGAAAGCGCTTCTTTGCAGCGGCTTTTGTCTTAGCTTTTAACTTTGCCATCAAACTACTCCTTCTTCTTGTGTGGTGCGATAACCATGTGCATTCTTCTGCCATCCATGCGAGGCTTGTGTTCCACATAACCAAGCGATGCCAGGTCTTCTGCGATTCTTTCGAGCATTTCAAGTCCCTGCTCTTTGTGGATCATCTCTCGACCCCTGAATCTGATCACGACTTTTGCCTTGTGACCATTCAAGAGGAAACGTCTGAGGTGACCGGTCTTTGTTTTGTAGTCTCCGATGTCAACAGAGAGTCGGAACTGCATCTCCTTGATTTCTGTGTGAGCCTGTTTGCGTTTGTTCTCTTTGGCCTTTTTCTCTAGTTCATAACGATATTTGCCATAATCGAGAATTTTGCAGACAGGTGGGTTGCTGTTTGGGGAGATCTCAACCAAATCGAGTCCAGCAAGAGCGGCCCTTTCCAGGGCATCAAAGATATCAACAACGCCGACTTGACCGCCGTTTTCGTCAATAAGTCTGATCTCTCTGGACCTAATCTCTTTGTTTATTCTGAGACGATTCCTATCTCTGTCATCCCTACTAAACTGTTTTATGATATACCTCCGTTTGCATAAGTAAAACAAGTCAAATGGGTACTCATATCCTTTGACCTGACCCCGGGACACAGCCGCGTGGGTGGACGACAAGCACTTGTCATCACTTAGCCACCGATTCTAGGGATTGTGTGCCAGTCTGTCAAGAAAAAGACAGGCTGGTTCCATGTCAAAAAATATAATGGAAAACAGACGTACTGGTGTTAGAATCCTCTGAAGTTTGTTTATTTCCTTAAGGAGTGTGCGGATATGAAGAGATTTGACATATACGACGAAGAGGCTTTAGAGCTTCATAAAAAATACAGGGGCAAAATAGACATCGGTGTGAAGGCTGACCTTCGCAGTAAGCACGCGCTCTCGGTTTGGTACACGCCGGGTGTTGCTCATCCTTGCAGGATAATAAACAAAAATCCAGAAACGGTCTATGACTATACCATCAAATCAAACACACTCGCAGTCGCAACTGATGGTAGCAGGGTTTTGGGTCTTGGCAATATCGGGCCAGAAGCCTCGATCCCTGTCATGGAAGGCAAAGCCGCCCTCTTTGTGGAGTTTGGCGGGATTGATGCTTTCCCATTGCCAATAAAGGCAAGGACAGTTGAGGAGTTTGTCGCGACCGTAAAGGCAGTTGAACCAATGTTTGGCGGAATCAACCTTGAAGACATATCCATCCCACAGTGCTTTGATATCGAGGAAGCGCTCATTCGAGAGCTTGATATCCCTGTCTTCCATGATGACCAGCATGGCACAGCTGTTGTCACACTTGCCGGACTCCGCAATGCTCTGAAGCTCCTTAACAAGAAACCAGAGAATCAGAAAGTCATCATATCAGGCGCCGGAGCATCAGGTTCGGCCATTGCCAAACTTCTTATATCTGCCGGATTTGGCGATGTCATCCTTTGCGATAGGGCAGGAGCTCTCTATGAAGGCAGAACCTCGCACATGTACCCCTACAAGGAGCAGCTTGCCAAGATTTCTAATAAGGACAACGTCAAAGGCACACTCGAAGAAATGCTTAGGGGCGCTGATATCCTCATCGGGGTCGCTTGCCCTGGTCTCATTGAGGGTAGCTATATCTCATCCATGAACAAAGATCCAATTGTTTTCCCACTTGCCAACCCTGACCCAGATATCGATCCAGACATCGCAAAGGAATATGGCGCGGCAATAGTTGGCACCGGCCGCTCTGACCTGCCTAATCAAATCAACAACCTTTGCGCATTCCCTGGAATCATGCGCGGAGCTCTTGATTCAAGAGCGAGAGTGGTAAATGAGGCGATGAAGATGGCTGCAGCAGATGCTATTGCCGGACTTATGCCAGAGGATAAGCTTGCTGCTGAGAACATCATTGTTGAGCCATTTACCAAGGGTCTTGCTCAGACTGTTGGCAAGGCTGTTGCCAAAGCTGCGTTTGACTCAGGTGTTGCCAGAACAAAATTGACCCTGGAGCAAGTCTGCGAAATGATTGATGAGAGGCTCAAAGGCAAATAAAAATGAGCTGTTTTACACTGAGTGCGAAATCTGGCAACGCGAGAGCGGGTGTTCTGACTACGTCACACGGACATATAATGACACCTGTTTTCATGCCAGTTGGCACTCAGGCGACAGTGAAGGCTACAACTCCAGAGATGGTCGAGGATATCGGTTATTCTCTGATACTCGGAAATACCTATCACCTGATGCTTCAACCCGGAGCCGATCTTGTTGAGGAGGCTGGTGGACTCCACAAGTTCATGAACTGGAAACACTCGATCCTCACTGACTCAGGTGGTTTTCAAGTCATGAGCCAGTCAGACCTTCGCAAGGTCACAGACGACGGGGTGGAATTCAAGTCATTCATAGATGGTTCAAAACACTTTCTTACGCCAGAAAAGTCAATTGAGATTCAGGAACAACTTGGCTCTGATATCGCGATGGTTCTCGATGTTTGCACCCCCTATAATACCAAACTTGCTGACTCCAGAAAATCGATGGACATCACACATCGCTGGGCAAGAAGGTGTCTCGATGCTAGAAAATTAGAGGGTCAACTCATGTTCGGGATTGTCCAGGGTGGATTCAATCTCGACGACAGAGTTGAATCAGCTCAGGTGATATCGGGGATGGAGTTTGATGGAATCGCTGTTGGGTCTCTCTCAGTAGGAGAGCCGCACGAGGAAGCAGCTGAGATTCTTGATGTTGTTATGCCAGAACTTCCTAAGGACAAACCTCACTACCTAATGGGGGTTGGTGACCAACTTGGCATCATCCAAGCGGTTGAGCGGGGGATCGACATGTTTGATTGTGTGTTGCCAACCAGACTTGGGCGCAACGCATCGGCCATGACAAAACATGGGAATCTGAGTATTGCCAAGTCGCGCTATGCCAGAGATTTCTCGCCGATTGAGGAGGACTGCAACTGTTATACCTGCCGTAACTACACAAGGGCATATGTCAGACACCTATTCAAAGCTCATGAAATGCTTGCGGCGACTCTGACAACAATTCATAATCTGGCATTTCTCAAAAGACTCATAGATGAAATGAGGCAATCTATTATCGAAAACAGGTTCACTGAATTTGCCAAGGAAAGAAGAACACTGATGGAGTGTGAATATGGTGATGCTTGACAAGATTGCAAATGACCCCTATGTGATTTCACTTCTCAAGGAGTCAGATAAAACAACGGAGGCAATTGGTTACACGGAGCATGGGCTTGTGCATGCCAAGGCAACCTCTAACACGGCAGTTGTTATCTGCAACGGTCTGGGTCTCTCTGAGTGGGAATCAAATGTTGCCGAAGTAGCGTCTTACCTCCATGATATTGGCAACCTTTCGGGTAGAGAAAATCATGGACAGATCGGGGCAGCACTTGCAGCTCCGATATTGTTGCATCATGACGCAGAACCCGATGAGCTTGCCAGAATCGTTGCTGCCATTGCTAATCACGATGACGACAATCCAGTAATCTCTTCTGTCACGACTGCTGTTGTTATTTTGGCTGACAAATCTGATGTTAGACGTTCGAGGGTTAGAGATCAGACAAGCACGACAATGGATATTCATGACAGAGTCAACTACGCTGTGCCAGAGGGTGGTCTAACCGTAGAAGCTGGTGTTATCACATTGAGTCTGAAGCTTGACACTGATTTTGCTTGTTCGGCTGACTACATGGATATCTTCGCGCTTCGTATGAAGGCGATGAGAGCAGCATCAAAATACTTGGGGGCGGAGTTCCAGCTTCTGATAAACGACGTTAAAATATACTGAGGCACTTAACAAAACAAACGCTATTTGTTATACTGTCACGAACCTTATAGGTTAGGAGGATTTGAGATGAAAGTTGCAATCGGAGAAAAGCTTGTTGAGCTTGAAAGTGGACAAAACATCTTTCAGGCACTAAAGGCAGCTGAAATAGACACGAAGGACGTCTACGCCGCAAGAATTGGGGGGAGACTTGTTGATTTATCAACATCTCTCACAACCGATTGCACAGTTGAGATAATCACAGCTGACAGCTCAGAGGGCAGAGAGATTTTCCTGCACTCGTCGGCTCACATTTTGGCGTATGCCGTCATGAAGCTCTATCCTGACACACTCTTTGCGATTGGCCCCGCTATCAAAGATGGGTTCTACTATGATTTGGAATTCAAGACCCCAATTGCTGAAGAAGACTTGGCTAAAATTGAAAAAGAGATGAAGGCAATTGTTAAAGAGAATGTCAAGTTTGAGCGTTCCGAGATGAATAGACTCGATGCCATAAAGTTCTTCAAAGAGCGAGGAGACAAATACAAGGTTGAGCTTCTTGAGGCTTTGACTGATGAAGCGGTGTCGTTCTACACACTTGGTGATTTCATAGACCTTTGTAGGGGCCCACACCTTCCATCGTCCCGATATGTTAAAAACTTCAAACTGACCAGCATTGCAGGTGCTTATTGGCGAGGGGATGAGAAGAATCAGATGCTCACTCGCATCTATGGCACAAGTTACCCGACCGCCGAGGAACTCGATGAGCACATGAAGCGTCTTGAAGAGATAGCCAAGCGTGACCACAGAATCTTGGGACGAGAGCTAGAACTCTTCACCATTGATGAGACTGTTGGCGGTGGTCTTGTGGTGTGGCTGCAAAACGGTTCAATACTTAGAACAGTCATCGAAGATTTCTGGAGAAATGAACACTACAAAAGAGATTACTCCATCCTCTATACCCCGCACATCGGCAAGGCTCAGCTCTGGAGGACATCTGGTCATCTAGACTTCTATGCTGAGGGTATGTACCCCTCAATGGAGCTTGAGAATGTGGACTACTATGTGCGACCAATGAACTGCCCGTTCCACATGATCAACTACAAAGCCAAAAAACGCAGCTACAGAGAACTCCCGATGCGAACAGCTGAACTCGGAACTGTCTACAGGTTTGAGCGTTCTGGCACACTCCATGGACTCCTTCGAGTCAGGGGGTTCACTCAGGATGATGCGCATATCTTCTGCACCCCTGAGCAGCTTGACGATGAGGTCAAAGGTGTCGTCAGATTTGCCATCTTCATGCTTGAGACGTTTGGTTTCATGAAGTATGAGATATTTCTCTCAACGAGACCGAAGGACAAGTTTGTTGGGGAGATTGAGAGATGGGATACCGCTGAAAAGGCGTTGATCAAAGCTCTTGAGGCGATGAATCTTAAGTACGATGTGGATGAGGGTGGTGGTGCATTCTATGGCCCAAAAATTGACATCAAGATAGTCGATGCTCTTGGTAGACCCTGGCAAACCACAACCTGTCAGTTCGACTTTAACCTCCCTGAGAGGTTTGACCTTACCTACATCGCTGAGGATGGCAAGGAACACCGACCGTACATTGTTCATAGGGCGTTGCTTGGCTCTCTTGAGCGTTTTGTTGGTTGCTTGACTGAGCATTATGCGGGAGCGTTCCCGCTCTGGCTTGCTCCAAAACAGGCTGTTGTTGTGCCAATTACCGACGATGTGAATGACTTTGCCAAGAACCTTTGCGCAAAGCTTCGTGAAGAGGGTATGAGGGCTGATGTAGACCTTGGTTCGGACAGAATGCAGGCAAAGATTCGTAATGCTGAACTCAAGAAAGTGCCATATGTCCTTGTTGTAGGTAGGCGTGAGGCTGAGGAAGGAAAGGTTGCAGTCAGGCGACACGGCAAGGGCGATCAGGGTGCCATTAGGGTCGAAGAGTTGATTGAGATGATGGTGAAAGAGGTTCGTGAGAAAACAAACTAGGCTAGCACTTGCCTGGTTGATAATAGGTCTTGGTGGGGCAGCTGTTGCTGCCCTGCTTGGCATTTTGGTGAATCTAACAACCATAATGCCGTTTGGCAGCTACATCGTTCTTCTTCTCATTTCTCTTGGGTTTCTCCCTGGATTGTTTGGAGCCTTTAGTCAGAGAGTACTTGGTCTGATAACGCTTGTAGCGATTCCATTTTCGATTGTCTGGGGAATTGTTCACATCATGCTTGGGTATCATGATATCTGGCAGTATGTTCTTGTTCTTGATTTTATCAGAATTTTCTCAATTGGGGTCATCATCGGTTGCCTTCTTCAGATGATATTGCCCACAAAGCCAGTGAAGAACGGAACTGACACAGTAAAAGGGCGAATTGAAACCAGAAATGCAATCCATCCAGAAGCCGTAAAAACCAGGAAAGAAGCGAAGTACTATGAAGTGTGAGATTGTGCTACAGAAGCTTGTGCGATATGTTGAAGGTTCATTGACATCTGAGGAGAAATCAGTGATTGACGCGCACCTTGAGAGCTGCTTCAATTGCTCCTACCACCTTTTGCAGCTTCGAAGAAAAAGGATAACAATCGAGTCAAACTCTCAATCCGTTTCTATCGTGTTTTTGGAGGTGACAAAACATGAAATTTGATAGATACACCGAGGAGCTCCGAAACATCTTAAGCGATGCTCAACAGGTGATGGGCAGGTATGGTGGATATGAGCTTGATTGCGAACATTTGCTTGTTTCCCTCCTAGAGTCGGACAACGTTGCAAAGAAGGTACTATCCGATCTTGGCGTGGGGTGGAGCCAGATAAAATCTCAGACAGAAAAGGTGCTCGCAAGAACATCGAAACCTGCCGCGGCTCAGTCTGGTCAGATATATATTTCACCAAGAGCCAAATCCACCTTGGACAGAGCTGAAGCCGAGGCTGACGCCCTGGGTGATGAGTATGTCGGCCCTGAGCACCTTCTTGTGGCTCTTGCATCTGACACAAGAGACGTCGGTCAGATTCTTGGTCAAGCAGGAGTTGACAAAGAAAAGATACTCCAAGCCCTTGCCTCGCTTCGAGGGGCAAAGGGTGCCGATGGAGGTCAGAATAAATCAGCGCTTGATAAGTATACAAGAGACCTGACTGAGATGGCAAAGAAGGGAAAGCTTGACCCTGTCATTGGCAGAAAGCTTGAGATAGAGCGCTGTCTTGAGGTGTTGTCAAGAAGGACAAAGAACAACCCTGTCCTCATTGGCGAGGCTGGTGTTGGAAAAACAGCGATTGTTGAAGGGATTGCTCAGAGGATAGTTGATGGCAAGGTGCCAGTTTCGATGAGGGGAAAGAGAATTCTCTCGCTAGACATGGGTGCGCTTGTTGCTGGCACCAAGTTTAGGGGTGAGTTCGAGGAAAGGCTCAAGGCTGTCATTGATGAGGTGAAAGCATCGAGTGGTAGTATAATTCTATTTATTGATGAGCTTCACCTCGTAATGGGTGCTGGCGCTGCTGAGGGTGCGATGGATGCCTCGAACCTCTTAAAGCCAGCCCTTGCGAGGGGAGAGCTTCACTGTATTGGTGCTACAACAACTGACGAGTATACAAAGCACATCGAAAAAGACTCAGCACTTGAGAGGCGATTCCAGCCTGTTATGACGCCTGAGCCGTCGATTGCTGACACGGTGGAGATTCTAAGGGGATTACGGGATAAATATGAATCACACCACCAAGTCAAAATAACCGACGATGCGCTCGTTGCCGCAGCTAACCTGTCGGCAAGATACATCACGAACAGGCATTTGCCAGACAAGGCAATCGACTTAATTGATGAGACAGCCGCAAAAATCAGGGTTGCCAAGGAGTCAGCTCCAAGCTTGGAGCGAGACAGGCTCAGGAGAGAGATGAAAGAGCTGGAGCGTGAGGCGATAGCTGCAGCGTCGCAAGGAGACCCACAAAGAGCTGAGAAGTGCAAAACCGAGTATGAAAAAAAGAAAACCGAATTTGATAAGTTGGATACTGAGGTTCAAAGGGAGATAAGTGTTTCGGAGGTTGTTGATGAGAAAGCGATAGCCGACACTGTCTCGAGGTGGACTGGTATCCCGGTTTCATCACTTACAGAATCCGAACAGCAGAAACTCCTCAAACTCGAAGACAGATTGCACGCACGGGTTATCGGTCAGGATGAGGCTGTGACTGCCGTGTCGCAAGCTGTAAGGCGCTCGAGAGCAGGGCTCTCCGACCCAAACAAACCAATCGGGTCGTTTCTGTTTCTTGGACCAACGGGTGTCGGTAAAACAGAGCTTGCCAAGAGCTTAGCGCAATTGTTGTTTGATGATGAGAATGCCCTGACTCGAATTGATATGTCTGAGTATATGGAAAAGCATTCCGTAGCGAGATTGATTGGAGCGCCTCCTGGATATGTCGGCTACGACCAGGGGGGTCAGCTCACGGAGGTCGTCAGACGCAGACCTTTTCAGGTATTACTTTTCGATGAGATTGAGAAGGCTCATGCCGACGTCTTCAACGTTTTTCTGCAGCTACTCGATGATGGCAGATTGACCGATGGAAAAGGAAGAACTGTCGATTTTAGAAACACCATAGTCATTATGACCTCCAACCTCGGCGCAAGTCTTGTGACTCCTGATATGCCATATGAGCAAATGAGAGAAAGGTATCTGGAGGCCGTCAAGAGTAACTTCAGACCGGAGTTTGTGAATAGACTCGATGAGATCATTGTGTTCTCGCATCTGACTGAGGATGAAATTAAGCAGATAGCCAAACTTCAAATTAAGATACTTGAAGACAAGCTCAAACAGAGGAAAATGTCTCTTGTTTTGACTGAGAGTGCGTTGTCACAGATTGCCAAGCTTGGTTACTCCGCTGAGTATGGCGCGAGGCCCCTGAAGAGATTGATAAATCAGAGAATAGAGAACCAATTGGCTTTGATGATTCTCGATGGCAAGATAACAGAGGGTGATACTGTGATGATAGACTCTGATGGACAAGAGTTCTTGATTAAAAAGGGTGAACAATGAGATTTATTGATGATAGAGGCAGACTCTTTGGAAAACTGAACGTCATTGACCTGGTGATAGTCATAATAATCGGTTTTGGGCTGTACTGGGCTGGCTCACAGGTAGTCGAAAAGTTCATGGCGTCAGAGGATGTTTTTGATAAATATAGGGTTGTCCTTCGAGCCGAGAACGTTCATGCTGAAATGATTGATGCCGTAAAAGTCGGCTATAAGCTCATTGAACGCTCAGGTAACGTCATAGGTCATGTTGACCTTCCAGAACCACAGCTTCAGGATGCTATTGTCTATGTCAGGACGCCACAGGGCACAATCGAAGGGTCGACAGCCCAACTCGTTGTCGAGGGTAGCATTCAACCCAAACTCAAAGACATGGATATCACCGTTATTCTCGAGGCGAGAAAAGGGCAACGTATCAAGTATAACACGGTAAATATGCTTGTTGGTTCCAGGCTCGAATACGATTTTGTCAGTGAGGGTATGCTGGGGGCGCACATGAAATGTCTCTGTGTGTCGATAGATAAACTGGAGGACTGATTTGAACCAGAGAAAACTCCTAAAAGATATTGGAATAGTGACTGTTGTTCTCGGTCTTGCGCGAGTTTTTGGTTTTGTGCGCGATACAATAATGCTTCCGCGTTTTGGCATGGAGAAAATGACCGATGCTTGGAACATCTCTTCAAAGATTCCAATGACAATCTCCGTGCTCCTTATGACGGGTGTTTTCTCTGCGGTGTTTATTCCAATTTTCACCAAGTACATAGTCAACAAGGATTTCAAAGGACTCACAAAGCTTGTTGGGGTGCTTTTCACTGTTATCACAGTTGGTTTCACAGTCATTATGATTCTTGGGATGATTTTTGCTGAACCAATTGTCAAATATGTTCTCACTAGCCCAGGAGCTAATCCTGAGATGCTAGAAACCGCCATCAACCTGTTTAGGATAATGATGCCTGCCGTTCTTCTCATGGCTTGGTCAGGACTTCTAACAGGCATCCACCAGTCATTCCAAAGGTTTACTCTTCCCGCTGTTGGCAACCTTTTGCTAAACCTCTCATTTATTGCAGCCCTTGTTTTCCTCCCGAAGTCGTGGGGGATTTACGTTATGGCCTATGGTTTACTTGTTGGCTCATTCCTGCTTTTTGTTGTTCAACTCCCTGGAGTTTTTGGCAAGAATCTAAAGCTCAATATCAATGTTGACTTGAAACATCCAGCACTCACAGGAATTGGCAGCTTGATAATCCCAGTGCTTCTTGGTTCTGGTATCTCCTATATCATCCCATTCTTTGAAAACTATATTGCATCGGCTCTCATGGTTGGTTCTGTCACGGCATACACAACTGCTTGGAAGGTCAGTCAACTTCCTCTTTCGATTTTTATCATGACCATCTCGACCGTTATTTTCCCTCAGTTTTCGACATCAGTTGCCCTCAACAGACCTGAGGCTCTCAAATACAATATCATCTGGGGACTCAAACTTGTGGCGTTTATCATCATCCCCTGTGGCATTGGCATCCTAGCTCTTGCTGAACCAATGGTAGTAACGCTGTTCCTGCGGGGTGAGTTTACGATGCTCGATGCAATAAGAGTTGCTCAGCCATTGTCGATATATGCCATTGCACTTCTCCCATGGGCATTCAGTGCCGTTCTTGTGAAGGTGTTCTACTCTATGGGTGATACCAAAACACCAGTCTGGATAGCTCTCATCAGTGTGACGCTCCTGGTTGCCCTTGAGCTTATCTTTGTCCGAATCTGGAACGTAATGGGCATGGCGATTGGCTCTGCAACTGCTGCATTTGTCAGCATGCTCTTACAACTTGTGATGGTGCGGAAAAAGATTGGTAATTTCGGGATTTCGAGTTTGCTAATCTCTGTTATCAAAAGCACTATATCGGCAGGTGTGATGGGGGTTGTTGCTTTCTATACCTCACACAGAGCCATGAATGTTGTTAACCAGGCGACAAACACAGGAAGAATACTCTCGCTTACGTTTGCCATCGTTGCAGGCATTATTGTCTATATTGGGATGATGTACCTCATCAATCGTGCTGAGTTGAGAGAGGTATTCTCAGCTCTCTCTAGGAAGGAGGCGGTGTGAGGCATCTGTATCCAGCCAGAAAGAAGAGAAAATCAGTTGGATATATCGTAGTCCTCATACTCATAGGGCTTCTGTTCCTTGGAATTTTCTATGGAGCAAACTACGCCTGGCAGATAATTGCGGCATCAAGAATCACAACCTATGTGTCACGAGCTGAAAAGTTTGACATAAACAATAGAATGAATCTGCTGCTATTGGCGGTGGATGCACCAACATTACAAGAAGCATCCAGATGTGATACAATCAAACTCTTTTCAATAGAGCCAAAAAAACCGTCCATAACAATTATGACGATTCCGAGGGATTCATGGGTTTCCCCGGCGGGATTTCCTGAGACCAAGACAAAAATAAATGCTATTAACAATCAGATGGTAAGTGTTCATTATGGGACGCCTAAGCTTATTGAAACAATAGAGGAGCTCCTTGGAATCAAGATTCATGGATATGTGAAGATAAACTATAATGGTTTCATCAATGTTGTGGATACAATTGGTGGGATTGATATGAATGTCGAGAAACCAATGCATTATGTTGATACCGTTGATGGATATCAGATTCATATAGACAAAGGATTCCAGCATCTCGACGGTGAGAGAGCGCTTCAATATGTCAGATTCAGAAGTGATGCAAATGCTGACTATGCCTACTGGGACGGCAAAGTTCTTGGGCGATCAGCAAGACAAACTGAATTCATTAAAGCTCTTCTTAACGAAATGGCGAAGCCTTCAAGCTGGAGTAAGATTCCAGACGCTATTACCGCAACTATGCAAAATGTAGAAACAGATATCCCCATGAGTGAGATATTCTCTTTTGTAGAGATTCTCCGAAGGGTAGGCACTGGTTCAATAAATGAGATTCCATTTCCAGCAACTCCGGATGAGGTCTATGATGCATGGCTTGATCAGATGATTAGCATTCTGAATGTCAATCGTTATGAGCTCTCGCTACTCGTCCAACAACACTTCATCGATCATGATGAAACCCCACCGTTGGTTGAAAACTTGGAGACAACACCCGATGAAGACTCGAGCCCTGAGGGGGAACAATGATGCATTTTCCGAGTCAGGCCTTTTCAGGGGATACAAAAGGTTGCTCTGATGCGATTTGAACCACGACTCATTTTTGAAGGTAGCGTCCTTGGCAAAGGTTGGAATTGGCTGAGTCGGGTCTATGATGACTCCTTTTTTTCGGGATTCTTTGTCCGACTTCTTGGTTTCTGGGATAGATGCGTTTCGGGGAGTCTGTTTGTTGGCTTCGTAACAGGCAAGGAGCTTGGTTGGAGGAGAATCACTGATAGGCCAAGTGTTATTGGTTCAAAGCTAGATTTGGGATTTAAGAGGTTTGTTGGCTGGATTGAAAAAATCTTTGGAAAGGACTCACGTTTCCAAAACTCATTTTCAGTTGATTTGGTAAAGAAACTCTCAGCATATGTTCTTGAATCGCCATTCCACGTGATTGGCATTGTTGGGTGCGGTTTCTTTGGAACATATGGAATCATTAAGCTTCTGTTTGTCGGTATCTCAAAAACTGGTTTGTTCCTTGTATTGACGATGTTTATTGTCTGTGTTCTTCTCCTTTTTGTGAATGTGACATGGAGTGCAATGATCGAAGGAAGCTGGATTTTGAAGAGATTGGACGAGATTGATGACTAGAGATCATCTTGGCATTCTCATCCTGGCGCTGGGCTGCCTGTTTGCGGTGTTGGCAGTGTGGGCAGATTTCTTCATTGTTGCGGCAATTGTTGGTGTTCTTGCCCTCGCCGCCGCCGTCTTGTGGAAGCTTGAAATTGGAATTGGACTCTTTGCATTTGCGGTTATTCTTGACAGTTTCCTGAGAAAAGCAGGTTCGATTGGTGGATTGTGGGATGAAGGACTTTTTATCCTCATTATCGCGGCGCTTGTTTGGCGACTTGTGAAAGAAAAAAGGAACACCTTCAACCCAACAGGACTCTGGTGGGCTGTGGCCGGCTTTGCAGTTGTTGCAGTTGTTTCTGGGTTACTCTCAGGTTTGCCATATGGTCACATTATTACAGCTATTCGTTCAGTGCTTCAGGCTGTGATTCTGTTCGTTGTGATTGTAAACGCTGGATTCGATAGAAAGACAATTCTCCACATTACATCACTTCTGATAATCTGCGCTGCTGTTGTGGCGGGTTATGCCCTGCTTCAACGGGCGTCGGGAGTGTTTACTCCACAGGGTTGGCTCGATGTGCATGAGGCGACTCTTGTCACAAGAGCAACTAGTTTCCTGGGAAGCCCAAATGCAACGGCGGGTTTCCTAGCTCTCATCATACCAATCTCGATTGGTATGACCATGAAGGTAAAGAGATTCTGGTCGAAGGCATTTTGGCTTGTAATCACAGTTGTTATTATATTGGGTCTCTATGCCACCCTCAACAGAGCTGCGTGGATTGGACTAACCGGCGGTCTTGTTGTCTTTGCAATAGCTTCAGGCAAGAGGTGGTGGATAGGCGCTTTGCTGGCAGCCGTTGTCGCTGCAATTCTGTTTTTGCCAGACCTACGGATGCGCTTTGCTGGGATTTTTACCGAAGATTTCGCTTGGAGAGACCTGCAATATGGAAGGTCTTTCAGGTGGGCAACAGCAATCGATATTTTCGGACAACACCCGATACTTGGTATTGGTCCCGGTGGATTTGGTGGCGCTGTGGCCTATGGAATCCAGGCATTTGGTGGGCTCTACGTTGACAATTACTACCTTCTGATTCTCTCGAACTATGGTCTCGTTGGATTTGGTTTCTTTACCTTTATACTGATATCAAACATACGGGAAGCCTTTAAGGGGCTGAAAAAGGCTCTAATTGACGACCGTTTACTTGTAGCAGGATTTATTGGTGGTATGGTTGCGTTCATGATTCATCTGCTTGCTGAAAACTTGTGGCAAATAACGCCATTGATAGTCAGCTTTTGGCTGGTGGCAGGACTCGCAGCATCGTTTGCGTACCGTCCTGGGGAAGGAATCAAGTGCAAATCAGAGAACTGATGGAGAAGGAAGTCATCTTCGTCTTTGAGGAAACGAGTCTCAAGGAGGTCGTTGAACTTCTTTGTGAAAGAAGGATAAACGGCATTCCGGTTGTTAATTCTGACCACAGGGTTGTTGGTGTTGTGACTGTGTCAGACATTATCCACAGAACTGAGATGTTCGATTCAGATTTTGACTCAGAGTCTCTCGGCAAAGTCAGAGCATCCCAACTTATGACACGTAATCCAATCATGCTTGGCCCTGATGCAGATATCGATCAACCACTTGCAATCTTTGCCGCAATTAGCATCAAACAGATACCGATTGTCGAAGATGGACAACTCGTGGGAATTCTTGGAAGGAAAGACCTTATTAAAGGTTTGCTTTAATCATGAATATTGAGAGTACAATTTTTGAGTTGAAGAAATATTGGCGTGACCAAGGCTGTCTGATTGCTGAACCATATGATATTGAGGTTGGCGCAGGCACAATGGTTCCAAAAAGCTTCTTTAGCACGCTTGGAGAAAAGCCGTGGAGTGTCGCCTATGTCCAGCCTTCAAGACGACCAGCAGACGGTCGATATGGCGATAATCCCTACAGATTCTACATTCATCATCAATTTCAAGTCATCCTCAAACCACCACCAAAAGACGTTCAGGACATATACCTAGAGTCTCTGAAGGTCATTGGAATAGACTACGAAAAGCACGACATGCGTTTCATAGAGGACAACTGGGAGTCTCCCACCCTTGGCGCCGCCGGTGTCGGCTGGGAAGTGTGGATGGATGGTCAGGAAGTGACTCAGTTCACCTATTTCCAGCAAGTCGGCGGAATCCAGCTCAATCCACCATCGGTAGAACTTACCTACGGCATTGAACGACTCGCGATGTACTCCGAGAAGATTGAGAATGGGTTTGACCTCAAGTGGAATGACAATGTCACGTATGGTCAGCTTAGAAAAAAAGAGGAGTATGAGCTTTGCAAGTATGCCTTTGAGCTTGCCGATATTGATTCACTAATGACAATGCTTGAGATATGCGAGAAGGAATCCAACAGGTGTATTGAGCAGGGATTGGTCGCTCCTGCGTATGAGTTTGCTCTCAAGTGCTCTCACTTTTTCAATATTCTCGATGCCAGAGGTGCGATATCTGTATCCGAGAGAGCAGTCATGATAAAACGCGTCAGAACACTAACAAGCAAATGCGCCAAGGCGTATGTGGAGGCGCAGGATGCCTAACCTGTTAATTGAGATCGGTACCGAGGAACTACCAGACAAACAAATTCTTAGTGCCGCAAAATACTTGCAGGGACAGTTTTTGTCAAGAATTGATGCTGCTGGGATAGATCATGACACTCCTAAGCTAATAGCAACTCCACGTCGTCTAGGACTGTATTTCTCAGACATAAGTCTTTCTGGTTCATCCTCTGTTGAAGAGCTTAAAGGCCCCCCAAAGAAGATGTGTTTTGACGGAGATGGTAATCCAACAAAAGCCCTTGAGGGGTTTGCTATAAAGGCCGGAATATCAACATCCGAGGTTGGTTTTAAGGACTTTGGAAAAACTGAGAATGCTTTTGCTTCTGTGCAGAAAGATGGCGAGAAACTCCCTGATGTCATTGCCAACGATTTCCCCAAGATGTTACTCTCATATCCACATCCGCACTCAATGAGATGGGATGAGACAGGAATCTCTTGGGTCAGGCCGATCCGCTGGATTGTGTGTTTACTCGATGATAAGGTACTACCACTAGTCATTGGAAATGTAGAATCAGACAGGTTTACAAGGACACCAAGACCAGAAAAAACAAAGATCATTGAGTTAGATAAAGCTCTACAATATTTTGAAAAGCTTGAAAATATGGGCGTTTACTCCAACTATGATGGGAGAAAGACCTATATTTATCAACAAGCAGAAAAGCTTGGACAGGGCAAGGGTATAAAGCCATTAAAAGACGAAAGGCTCCTTGACGAATTGGCTGGCATTGTGGAGCGTCCGAACATCATAGTTGGAGAATTTCCGAGGGAATATATCGATACGACCCCAGAGCTAATTCTGAAGTCGGTCTTAATATCTGACCTTCGTTGTATCCCCTTCACCGACGCAAATGGGAAACTCACCAATACCTTTGCAATCGTCTCCAACTCTCCAAAAGAAATCAGCGACACAGTTCTCGCTGGAGGCAAAAAGGTTCTTCTTGGAAAACTTGCCGATGCAAAATTCTTCTACCAAAATGACAGAAAGAAAAAACTCCAGGATTTTGCCCTCGATATTTCAGGAATAGCATTCATTAGAAATCTTGGAAACCTTGAGGATAAGGTATCAAGGATGCAGTCGATTTCAACTGAGATTGCACAAGCTACTGCCATTGACGGGAAAGAGTTGGAACTGGCTTGCAAGCTTTGCAAAGCAGACCTTGCCACATCGCTGGTTCGTGAACACGATGAGCTCCAGGGACTGATTGGTGGTCTGTACGCAAAAGAAGACGGAATCAACGAAGATATTTGCGAAGCGATTGCGTCACACTATCTACCTGCTGGTGAGAGCGACCCGCTGCCTGATGGTAAGTTGGGACAAGTTCTTTCGTTGGTCGACAAGGTAGATTCGCTTGTGAATCTGATCGCCTCCGGTAATGCTCCAAAGGGTTCAGCTGACCCCCTTGGTGTGAGGCGATACGCCTTCACAACCCTTAGAATATTGCTTGATGGAAACGTTGATATCGACTTCATAAAAATCATTGCAGCTGCAGCCAAACACTCACACATCAAATCGGAAACAGCGGTTGAAGATACAGTCGATTTTGTGCTGCCCAGACTTGAAAAACTCCTTCGGGACAAAGACTATCGCTACGATGTCATAAGAGCATCGGTTGCTCCTGGAATTAACTACGTCAAAGCAGTGGAGAACAGATGTGAGGCTATCTCAGAAGTCTACGAAAAGCCGGAATTCACAGGTATCGTAGAGACTGCAAAGAGATTGAAAAACATACTCAAGGACTGGAATGACACCGAGTATGATGAAAAGCTTTTCGCAGAGGGCGCCGAAAGGGAGTTTTTTGGGCAGGTAAAATCCACGTTTGAAAAAGCGAAAGACGTAAAGCTCATGGCGTCAAGTGCAAGTGACTTTGCGTCAATCAAGTCCGAACTCGAAGAACTTATTAAACTAACACCACATGCCGAAAGCTACTTTGACTCCGTCATGGTTAATGTCGATGACGAAAAGATACGCAGTAATCGAAAGAATTTTCTATCATGGCTGCTTGATGAAATCACAAAGTTTGCCGATTTCACACAAATAGCTATCTGAGGAAGAAAATGAGCACATACAAGGTTGAACTATTTCGAAAGTTCTGCAAATCATGCCAGATTTGTCTGAGGATTTGCCCGAAACAGGTATTTTCCATCAACGAAAGAGGACAGGTTATAGTCGAGGACGACTCAAGATGTATTGGTTGCATGCAGTGTTGCAACCTCTGTCCAGACTTCGCGTTGGAGGTTACGAAAAATGGCGACTAAGTCATATCTTTGGCAGGGCTCATATGCAACAAGCCAGGGAGCCTGTAAAGCTGGAGTGAATTTCTTCGCAGGATATCCAATTACGCCCTCTACCGAGGTTGCCGAGGTGATGTCCTGGGAACTTCCACAGCGTGGTGGTGTTTTCATCCAGATGGAGGATGAGATCGCATCAATCACAGCTTTGATCGGCGCTTCTTTGGCCGGCGCAAAGGCAATCACAGCAACGTCTGGCCCTGGATTCTCCCTTATGCAGGAGGGTCTGGGATATGCCAAGATGGTTGAAGCGCCTCTTGTCATTGTGAACGTTATGCGTGGTGGCCCTTCGACCGGTCTCCCCACAAAACCCACACAAGCCGATTTTATGCAGGCAAAGTGGGGAACACATGGCGATTCTCCCGCTATCGTTGTTTGCCCATCATCGGTCAAGGAAAGCTATTTCCTTATGATTCATGCGATCAACCTTTCAGAGCGATTCAGAACACCTGTCATTTTTTTAACCGATGAGGGTGTTGCTCATATGAGAGAACGAGTTGACATAGACCTCGACGCAGATGTCTATATCGAACCCAGGAAGCAACCCGGCAGACACTCACAATATTTGACATTCAAACCCGACGAAGACCTTGTCCCTCATCAGGCGCGATTCGGCACTGGTTATCGCACGGTTATCACAGGTCTCTATCACGATGAATCGGGTTTCCAGAATACCACCAGAGAGATTGCATACTCAGTCCAAAAGAGACTCATCGACAAGGTCGACCTCTATCTTGACCACATAACCAATGTTGAGGAAACAAACCTCGATGATGCTGAACTTGCCTTTGTTTCGTATGGCATCACATCCAGAACGGTTCAAGAAGTAATCCACACGGCAAACAATCCAAAGTGGGGAGCCCTCAGACTTATCACCCTCTGGCCATTTGACGACAAGCTCATTGCTAAAAAGCTTGAGAATGTGAAGACCCTCATAGTTCCAGAACTCAACATGGGTCAGATGGTTCGAGAACTACAGAGATTGTTTGGTTCAGAAAAGAAGATAATCCCGGTGAACAGGTGGGATGGAGAGCTGATAACACCTCAAGAGCTTCAAAAGGTGGCTGAGTCATTATGAGAGAACAGATGCTAAAGTACATGAAGCAGGATAAGCTTCCTCATGTTTTTTGTCCTGGTTGTGGCAATGGAACAGTGATGCATGCCATGTTCAAAGCCATCGACGAGCTTCAGCTTGATACAACTCAGATTCTCATCGTTGGTGGAATTGGTTGTTCTTCAAGAATCGCGACATACACAATCTTTGACTCGCTTCATACCCTCCATGGCAGAGCTCTTCCGTTCGCAATTGGCGCTAAGCTTGCCAACCCAAGCCTTAAGGTTATCGTGATTACAGGCGATGGCGATGCTTCCTCCATTGGTGGAAATCACCTCATCCACGCAGCAAGACGCAACATGAGTTTGTCTGTGTTTATAGTTAATAACTATACATATGGCATGACAGGTGGTCAGTACAGTCCAACAACACCAATTGGTTCTTTCACAGCAACATCACCATGCGGACATGTTGAACAGCCCTTTAGCATTACTGACTTGCTTGTTGGTGCTGGAGCGCCGTTTGTTGCCCGAACAGGAACATTCTATTTCAACGAGATGGTGTCGCTTATGAAAAAGGCCCTGGTCAATGACAGCTTCTCGGCGATTGATATCTTCACCCAGTGTCCAACAAACTATGGCAGATCAAACCGTCTTGGCAATCCATTTGATCTGATGAAATCTCAATCGGATATTCTTGTTCCAAAAGGCAAGTTTGAGCAAATGACCGAAGAGGAACGAGAGGGTAAATTTGCGAGGGGGCTTATCAGAGACGCAAAGATACCAACTTTCATGGATCACTACAAAGCATGCGTTTTACTCACTCGAAGGGGGGTTAGACGATGACCCCAACTTGGAATGATGTCAAAGATAAACTCTTTGGTGGTAGGAAGGCTGAGGCAGTAAGGTTCACAGGCTCAGGCGGTCACGGTCTTATCACAGCGTCTGTAATCCTTGCCAGGGCAGGAGTTTATGATGATATGAATGTCCTTCAGTCTCAGGTCTATGGAGCTGAGGCAAGAGGAGGAGCGACAAAGGGCGAGACCGTCATTCGAGATGGCCCAATCTATTTCCCAAAATTGGTCACACCCGATGTGTTGCTTGCACTCACCGATGAGGGATTGTCTAAGTATGAAGAGGATGTTTCCGATGATGGGCTAATCATCTATGATTCGAGCCTTGTCCCGGAAAGGGCTGTAAAAAATAAGAAAACATTTGCAGTTGGTATACCGATGTGGGTTGAGCTTATCAAGGAACTCGGAAAGGGTGTTGCGATTAACATCGTATCCCTAGGCATCCTTGTTGGCATGACGGGCATTGTGACAAAGCAGTCGCTTGAAAGAGCCGTTGTTGAATCATTTAGGGCTGAGTTCAAGGAAGGCAACCAGAAAGCGCTCAAGCTGGCTTATGAATTGGCGGAGGAAGCAAAGAGATGAGTAAATTCAAAAACATAATAAACAAAATACATGAGAATGATTGCGATATGGTGGATTTCAAGATTGTTGATGCTTTTGGCAGACTCCACCATTTGACGATCCCCGCCACCTCAATCACTGAGAGGAGCCTTGAGTTCGGGTTTGGTTTTGATGGTTCAAACTTTGGTTTCGCAAAGACATCTCGCTCTGACTTTATTGCCAGACCTGTTGTTGGCGACGATGTGGTCATCGACCCATGCTATGATGAGCCAGTTGCCTCATTCCTGTGCGATGTATACGAGGCTGCCGAGACAGTGAAGCCATATGAATCTGACCCAAGGTCAGTGCTTCGCAAAGCCCGTGACTACATGAGAGGTCTTGGTGTGGCGATGGATTCTTTCTGGGCGCCTGAGCTTGAGTTCCACCTTTTTGATGGAATCAAACTTCGCACAGAACCACATGCCCAGATGTTTGAGATTATATCGTCAGAGGGTTACTGGGGCGATGCCGAGGACGATTGGCAGTCAGCGGTTCGTATTCCAAAAAAGGCCGGTTATCACATTGTTCCGCCACACGACACCAACTACGACATCAGAGCTGAAGCAGCCAGAATCCTCAACGAACTCGGTTATTCGGTGAAGTACCACCACCATGAGGTAGGTGGCCCTTCGCAGCAGGAGGTCGAGTTTAACCTCATCGAGATGCAAAAAGCTGCCGATGGAATTATTTGGGGCAAATACATCATCAGAAATGTCGCCGCCGAAATGGGTCTCCATGCAACGTTCATCCCAAAGCCAATCCATGGAGAAGCTGGCAATGGCATGCATGTTCACCACATGCTTATCGGCGAAAACAACTCCTATGTCTTCTCAGACCCAACAGGTTATATGGGTTTGTCGAAACTTGCGCTCTCGTTCCTTGCTGGTGTCCTTTCCCATGCCCCTGCTCTTACCGCCATTTCTAACCCATCGACCAACTCGTACAAACGCCTCGTCAGAGGATACGAAGCCCCTTGCAATGTGTGTTATGGCATGGCTAACCGCAATGCCGCCGTTAGAATCCCCGCCTATGCAACTACTCCCGAAGAGAAGAGGTTTGAGTACAGAGTAGGCGATGCGACCGCAAACCCGTACCTTATGATTTCAGCAATCCTCATGGCCGGACTCGATGGTGTCAAGAAGAACATGAATCCAGAGGGCAAGTTTGGGCCTCTTGAAAAAATGAGCGAAGATTGGACACCGCCAACCAATGTTCCAGCCTCTCTCAAGGAAGCACTCGAAGAGCTCCAGAAAGACCACGACTTCCTCACAGAGGGCGGAGTTTTCACCAAAACAATGATTGAGAAGTTCATAGACGACAAGACACAAGACAGCCTCAGACTCGAACGAACCCCCCATCCGATTGAGTTTGAGATGTATGATTTTATTTAGATAGATAGCCAGAAAAAACTTTGATTCTCAACTCCCCATGTTTGACATGGGGAGTTTTTTATGCAATGTTAGTCATAGGTTTAAGGAGGGTAGGCATGGAATTTTCTGATGTGAATGAAGGTGAGATTGCTAATGGGATGGAAGTATTGTCAGATAACACAAACACTGCTTATAAAAGTGGGTGGTCTAAGTTTGTAAATTGGTGTTCTTTGCACGATTTTTCTCCTCTCCCCGCCGAACCTGCAACCGTTGCTGCTTGGCTTGCGAGTCTTGCTGATGAAGGTAAAAAAGCGTCAAGCATCGACACTTGGCGATCTGCTGTCAGAAAGATTCATAGAAACGCCGACCTTCCAGACCCAACAGAACATGAACAAGTCAAAAATGCCATGCGTTCCATCAAACGTAAAATCGGTTCTGCCAAAGAGAAGAAAACAGCTCTCCTTGCAGATGATATCAAGTCAATCGTTGATACACTTGGAAATTCTCTCATCGACCTTCGCGACAAAGCTCTTGTGTTGTGGGGCTACGCTGGAGCTTTCAGACGTTCAGAGCTTGTCGGGATTCAAATATCGGATATCACAAGGGTCGACAAAGGATTTAAGGTGTTGATTCGCAGGTCAAAAACCGACCAAGAAGGCAAAGGTATGGAAAAGGCAATTTTTGCTAAACCTGGTTCTGTTTACTGCCCTGTCAAAGCTTTCGAGGACTGGATTCGAGCGTCCAAAATCAAAGATGGTCACGTCTTTCGTCATATCAACAAGCACGGAGAGCTTCTTGCTCCGCTCCAACCACCTGCCGTCAACACTATTCTCAAAAAACTTGTGATACCGCTAGGATTTGACCCGAATGACATCGGAGGTCACAGCTTAAGAGCGGGATTTGTTACAGAGTTAATCAAGAAACGCGCCCCAGTCCACAAGATTATGGTTCAAACTGGACACAAGAACTACCAAACCCTAAGGGAATATATCCGAACGGCGAACTTGTTTGAGGATAATGCTGCGGAAAGTTGTTTGGATTAATTACAATATCTTTCTATGAAATAATCCCCGACCCCACCACCACATCCCCCTGATAAAACACTGCAAATTGCCCTGGGGTGGGGGCAAAGACCGGGGTTTCGGTGTGGACTGTGTTTCCCTCTATTTTGCACTTTGTTGGTCTGGCTCTGTAGCGAACCATGACATCGATATCATCATCGTTTATTGGCTCGATGTTTAGTTCGGTTACTTCAAAACTTCTTTGCATGACATCGGTTCTTCTGCCCACGATTAGGACATTTGTCACAAAGTCACGTCTGACCACATACCAGGGACCGTCATCAATCGCCATTCCGCCGCGCTGACCGACGGTATAGGAAAGAAGACCCTTGTGAGAGCCAAGCTCAATCCCTTCGACAGAGAAAATCCTGCCTGAGTTGCCTAGTCCGATGTTGTCTTTAATCCAAGACCTGGTGTCCCCAAGAGCAAAGCAGGCATCCTGGCTTGTTGGCGCTGTCGGCAGATTCTTGGTCATCTCCTCCCCTGCAGCCCTTGTTATCTCGCCGATTGGGAACGTTGTCATCTCAAGAATCTTGGGGTTGACTCTTGCCAGAACATAGCTCTGATCTTTGTTTAGGTCAGATGCCCTCGCGATGCGCTTTTTGCCCTTGATCTCGACCATCCTTGCGTAGTGACCGGTTGCGATTCCATCAAACCCATTTTCTGTCGCAAAATCGTACATTGACACGAATTTCACAAACTGATTGCACATGACGCAAGGATTTGGGGTAAGTCCATCCAAGTTCGCTTGTTTAAAGTAACCGATAACCTTCTTGTCAAAGTTTGTTGGCTTATCAAAAAAGTGGGATTTCACACCTAGATATGACGCCAATGTTGAGATTTGTTTTCGATTTACTCCACCACATATCGGAAGGGTGAGAGTCTCAACATCGTGTCCCTGGGCCTGGAGCAAAAGCACTGCGGCAGTCGAGTCAACGCCACCAGAGAAACCGACAAGATACCTCATTTGTTGAGCTTTTGAATCAGTTCGGGGATTTCCTCAAGCGATGATACCCTGGGTTTGAAATTGGATGATACCCCCAGCCTGGGGCTGGCAAAAAGAATAGCTTTCATCCCACATTCAATTGCGCCCATACAATCATCTTGCTCGCTGTTGCCAATCATGACACACTCTGCGGGGTCAAGGTCAAGCTCGGTGGCAACAGTGAAAAAAGTCTTTGGATGAGGTTTCCTGAATTTTCTCACATCTGAGAAATATGTGACCGAGATTCTGCCAAGAAGGCTTGGATATGCTTGCATGATGTGCTCTCCCGACGATCTCTCGGTGTTTGAGATGAGACCGAGTCTATACCGTCTTGAGAGCCTTTCTACAAGTTTTCTTGCTCCTTGAACCTCTGGTGAGAGTCTCGAAATGTTTGGTCTGTTGTAGGCATCTTGAAGTCTGGCAAGCACGTTTTTGCCGATCTTGAGCCTGATTATCTCGAGAATGATGTTTATTTGCTCAAGAATCGTGAGTGCTTTATATTCCTTTGCCTGTTTCGCAATCATGCTATCAACGCCGTTGTAGGCAAATGCAAGTTGCTCCCTTGAGATGATATGACCACTTTTCACGAGAACATCGTACATCCTGTCAATACGCTCAATCCTTCTCTCCTCTTCGATTGACGGTTCGTCGAACACGAGGGTGTCCCAAAGGTCGAATATTACACCCTTTATCGCAATTTTCTCGGTAGTCACGACTCAATTATCCCAAGAGGCTCAATTTGTGTCAAGGTTGCTAGAAAACCAGTTTTTCTTGTGTTTTGATTGAGTTTGCATATATTCTTGCCTTGACCTATGCCTTGCTTTACGTTCTTCCGTGACGGGGGCGCGGCATGAGGATTAAGAAAAAGGAGAATTAAACATGTATACACAGGAAGAGAAACGGAATCTAATCGAGAAGTTTGCAACACACCCAGGCGACACAGGTTCACCAGAGGTTCAGGTTGCCATCCTTACAGCCAGAATTAAGATCCTTGCTGACCACCTTCAGGAGCACAAACATGACTACATCAGCAGAAAAGGGCTTCTTCGCATGGTTGGAGAGAGACACAAACTTCTTCGATACCTCAGAAAGGTTGACGAGAAGAGGTATCTAAAACTTATCGAAGAGCTTGGACTAAGGAAATAATGAATATAACTGAATCAACAGAACTAGGCAGGCTATGCCACACAGCCAAGGCGACGATTGACGGCGTTGAGATTGAGATAAAAGCCGGCAAGGTCGCTTTGCAGGCAGGCGGGTCTGTCCTTGTTCAAATGGGGGGAACGGTTGTCTTAGCGACAGCCGTTGTCTCAAAAGAACCGAGAGAGGGAGTTGATTTTTTCCCTCTCGTGGTAGATTATTCAGAGAATCTTTATGCAGCTGGCAAAATCCCAGGTGGTTTTTTCAAGCGAGGTGGAAGACCATCCGAGTTTGAAATCCTGAGAGCCAGAATGATCGATAGACCAATCAGACCACTGTTCCCGAAACATTGCAGAAACGAAATCCAGGTTGTTGTCAGCACCCTCTCGTCCGATGGCAAGAATTCGCCAGATATCCTCGGCATTATTGGCGCGTCAGCGGCATTGACAATCTCAAACGCGCCGTTTGAGGGGCCAGTTGCGGCTGTTAGAATCGGAATACTTGAGAATGAGTACATCATCAATCCAAGTGTCGACCAGATCGAGCAGCTTGACCTCGACATAGTTCTTGTTGGAACAAAGGATGCCATCATGATGGTTGAGGCTGGCGCAAAAGAGGTTAGCGAAGAACAGCTCATCAAGGCGTTTGAGCTTGCGCAATCGAGTTGGGACGATGTGCTAAACGCTCAAGTTGAGCTTGGCAAGGTCATCGGTAAAGAGAAGATAGAAGTACCCCCACCTCAGATTGACGACGAGGTTATGGCTATTGTTGACGAAGTCATGAGCAAAAGCGGTGACGAGTTCCTTTTCAATCCAGACAAGGAACAACGCGAGGGCGCAACACATGACTTTTCTGAGATGGTCAAAAACGAAGTTTTGCAGAAGCTCGGTGAGGAAAAGCTGGAGCTTGTAGGTGAAGCATTTGAGAAGAGCCTGAAGAACTTTGTCAGAGACAGAATCGTTGACAAGGGTGTCAGACCAGATGGCAGAGCCACAAACGAGATAAGAAAGATCACCATGGAGGTTGGTATGCTGCCAAACGCTCATGGTTCTGGTCTCTTCCTCCGTGGTCAAACTCAGGTTCTCTCGGTCGCAGTTCTTGGTTCGAAGGGTGAGGGTCAGCTCGTTGAGGGTCTCAACGAGGAAGAAGTAAAACGCTACATGCATTACTACAGCTTCCCGCCCTATAGCGTTGGTGAAGTCAGACCCATCCGCGGACCGTCAAGAAGAGACATTGGACACGGTAACCTCGCTGAGAGATCACTCATTCCTCTTATTCCATCCGAAGATGATTTTCCCTATGCGATACAGGTCTTCTCAAACGTTCTTGAGAGCAACGGTTCATCGTCTATGGCATCCGTTTGCGGAAGCTCATTGGCTCTGATGGACGCTGGTGTTCCAATCAAAGCGCCTGCCGCTGGTATTGCTATGGGACTCATAGCAAAAGACGGTAATTTCAAGATACTCACGGACATCCAGGGTGTTGAGGATGCGATGGGTGACATGGACTTCAAGGTCGCAGGAACAAGAGATGGAATCACTGGTCTTCAGATGGACATCAAGATCAAGGGCATCACAATCGATGTGATAAGACAAGCTCTCTCCCAAGCGAAGGAAGCCAGGTTGTTTATTCTCGACCAGATGGAGAAGTGTCTTGATAAGCCTCGACCAGAGCTTTCAGCGACAGCACCCAGAGTCTTTGTTGTCGAAATAGATACTGATAAGATTCGTGACATCATTGGACCTGGTGGCAAGGTCATCAAAAAAATCATTGAGGATACGGGCTGCAAGATTGACATCGAGCAGGACGGAAGGGTTTTCATCACAGCCCCTGACGCTGCTGCTGGCGCTTTTGCGAAAGAGACAATAGCCGATATCGTCGAGGATGCGAAAGAAGGAAAAACCTATCTTGGCAAAGTAACCTCAATTCGAGACTTTGGCGCTTTTGTCAATCTTGGCAAGGGCAACAAAGAGGGTTTGCTTCATATCTCGGAGATTGCACATCACCGAGTTGCAAAGGTTGAGGATGAGCTTTCAATTGGTGATGAGATAATGGTCATGGTCAAAAAGATTGATGAAACTGGCAGAATCTCACTCACTAGAAAAGGCCTGATCGACTCAGTTGGTTCCCCACCAAAGAGTAGCAACAACCACGACAAACCCAGAAGAAACAACGAATCCAGAGACAGAAAACCGAGAAGACCAAGACCAGACGGTCAAAAAAGAGACAGATCCTCATAGAAGTGAATCACAATACATGAAGATTTGCACTCATTCGATAAAGGACTGGCGGTCTGTAGCCTGTGGTATATTCGTACCTTCTGGTTCCTCCACTGAGTTGGATAGCCAGAACGGGTATTCGCATTTCCTCGAGCATTTGGTATTCAAGGGGGGCAACAAGTACACGGCGACTGAAATCGCCGAGATAACCGATGCCACGGGCGGTGAGATGAACGCCTACACGAGCATTGAGCACACTGCCTTCTACTTCAAGGTTTTGAAGGAAGACCTCAAAGACACCCTTGATGTCCTTAAGGATATTGTGCTGTACCCAAGGCTTGATGAAGCAGACATCCAAACCGAAAAAGGTGTGATCCTCTCTGAGATATCATCGATGTATGACAGCCCACAGGAACTCTCCAGTCATGGGATTTTCATGGCTGCCTGGGGTAGTCATCCCTCGACACGACCGGTTCTTGGCAACGCTGGTGTCATTGGCAACTCCACGTCCGAATCAATAAGAGCGTTCCACAACGCAAGATATGTTGATGATGACATGCTCATATCCTTGTCTGGTGCAATTGCCCATGATGAAGCGACAGACATGCTGAGGGAGAGTGGAATTGTCTGCGAGGAACTTTCAGGGAAAGTATCGCCAACAGTCGAGAAGACGACCTTTACCAACAGGAAGTACGCCTGTAATTTTGACTGTGAACAGGTGTATTTCACTTATGCATGGTCTGGGCCGACTCTTGGCTCCCCCGAGATTGAGCTTGAGATGGTCTCAAACTCAATTCTTGCAGGATCATTCAGCTCCAGGCTCTTTCAGAGACTGCGAGAAAAGGAAGGCCTGGTCTACAATGTAGCCGGTTTCGCAACAGCTCTAACCCATGGTGGTCTGGTGGGTGTGTATGGTTCAGTGCCTATGGCAAGTTTTGCAAAAACTGATACCATACTGAGAGAGGAGATTGGCAGGTTCAAGCGAGATGGTGTGACCCATGAGGAACTCGAACGGGCAAAGAGCATGATTAGGGGTTCAACGGCGCTCTCTCAGGAGAGCAACATGGCGATCATGCACAGGATGGGTAAGCTTGGGATTCTTCTAGGGTATGTGCCGTCACTCGATGAGCTGTTGGACAGGATTAGCAGGATTGATGATAATAGGATCAACAGTTATATAAAGGATTCAACGCCAGATGATTTTGCGGTGTCTGTTGTCGGGAAAAAAGTGACAGATATAGATGGATTCACGGAATACGATATGAGGAGTGAAGAAAGAGGATAAATGGCTTTTGAAGTAGAGCCAGAGTGGATGCTTGAATCAATTGCCAACATGGTAAGAGAGTGCAGTAAATGTACTCTCGGTGTAACACGCAAGAATGCTGTGCCGGGTGAAGGCTCTCCAAGAGCCGCCATTATGTTTATCGGGGAAGGCCCAGGAGCTAATGAGGATGAGCAGGGCAGGCCGTTTGTGGGTGCTGCCGGTAATCTTTTGACAAAGCTTCTTGGTTATATCCAAGTAAACAGGGAAGATGTGTTTATAACCAATATCGTCAAGTGTCGACCACCACAGAACAGAGTGCCACAGAAGGATGAGGTCGAGGCGTGTAAACCGTTTTTGATGTCGCAAATAGCGATGATTAAACCCGCAGTTATTGTGACATTGGGATCACCCTCCTTAAAGACGATGCTTGGATCGACTCATGCCATCAGCTCTGCCCACGGTAAGCTACAAATTCATGAGGGACTTAGATTTCTCCCCATGTATCACCCAGCGGCATATCTGCATAAACGTAGCCCTGAGCTGCTTGACACTATGAAGGCAGATTTTCTGGAGCTGCGAAAACTACTAAAGCAACTTAACTAAGAATGAGACAAAAAGATTCAAACGTATATATAACCCTCCTCGGAGGGCTTGGTGAAATAGGTAAAAACATGTCGGTTGTTGAGTGGGGAAACTCGGCAGTTATGATAGATGCCGGTTTCAAGTTCCCAGACGCCGATTTGCCTGGTGTTGACAAGGTTATACCAGACCTTAGTTATGTGGAATCCATCAAACACAAGCTCAAAGCGATTCTTCTGACACATGGTCATGCTGACCATATTGGCGCGCTTCGATATGTGCTTGAGACTGTCAAGGTTCCCGTTTATGGCACGGAGCTGACACTTGGTCTTGCAGATGAAGTTTTGCCAGGTTCGGTTAAACCCGTGGAATTCATGCCAGTAAAGTTCAACAAGAGTTTCACAATCGCTGGTGTCAAGACAGATTTTATCAGAGTTAACCACTCCATCCCAGAAGGTTCTGCGATTGCCTTGCATCTGCCAGCTGGTATAGTGCTTCACACTGGTGACTTCAAAATTGACATGAACCCGATTGATGGTCATAAGATGGACTTGCAGCGGTTTGGTGAGCTTGGACTCCAGGGAGTTCTTTGCATGCTTGCTGACTCAACAAACGCCGATGAACCTGGCTACACTGGTTCTGAGTCAGAGGTTGGCAAAACCCTCGATAGGATTTTCAGAGCAGCACCAAGCCGGATTGTTGTTGCGACATTCTCGACTAATATCCACAGACTCCAGCAGGTGGTTGATGCAACTGCAAGGTTTGGTAAAAGGCTGCTTATTGATGGTCGAGGAATCATCGAAACAATCAAGGTGGCAGGCAGACTTGGACACTTCAATCTTCCTGACAATCTGACAATCAAACCAGAACAGATAAAGAGTGTTAAACCTGAGAATCTGGTTATCTTAACCACTGGTACTCAGGGCGAACCCATGTCAGGGCTTACAAAGCTTGCAAGTTCAACACACAAAAATATCAGCATCAGACAGGACGACACTGTGTTGATTTCTGCCGATCCGATTCCAGGAAACGAGACACTTGTTTCAAGAACTGTGTCTGGGCTACTCAAGTTTGGTGCAAATGTTTTCTACAGAAGCATCGATGCGGTTCACGTTTCTGGTCATGCTTCCCAAGAGGAGTTGAAGATTCTGCTTGGACTCGTCAAACCAAAGTATTTTGTCCCGGTGCATGGTGAGTACAAACAACTCTGGTTCCATTCAAAGATTGCCCAGGAACTCGGAACTCCGAAGGAGAATGTGTTCCTTTGTGAGAATGGCGATCAGCTGAAGCTCTCGAATGGTGCTGGCAAGATTCACAAAAAAGTTCCAGCATCAGCTGTTTACATCGATGGCAGCACGGTGGGTGATATTGGCACCGTTGTTTTGAAGGAGCGTTCCAGACTCTCCAGGGATGGGTTTATGACCATAAGCATAGCCATCTCAAGACTCACAAAAGAAGTTCTGGCAGGGCCCGACATCAACTCCCAGGGATTTATCTACATGAAGGAGTCCTCTGACACAATTGATAAAGTGAAGAAGTCTGTTCTCAATACAGCCAAGGAGTGGAAGGAATCGAAAACCTCAATTCCTGAGCTGAAGAAACAGATAAAACAGAGAACGAGTGAAGTGTTGCTGAACAACACCAGAAGACGACCCGTGATTCTGCCGGTGGTGCTGCAGGTATGAGACAAAAGTCAGAAGAGGTTTTGGCAAAAGGCAGGATTTTTGATTTTGTGAGGTCTACCTATGGTGATGAGAACGGTGAAAAGACAATCCGCCGTGATTTCATCAAAACTCATTTCAAAGCCTCTGTAGTACTTGCGGTTACTGACGACGAGAAGGTCGTGTTGGTGAGGCAGTTTAGGGCTCCGACAGGCGGAGACCTTCTTGAGACACCTGCTGGTAAGGTAGATGAAGGTGAGTCACCAGAAATGGCGGCAATCAGAGAACTCCAGGAAGAAACAGGATTTGTGGCAAACAAGATTGATTTTCTGGGCAAGGCGTTTGCCTCACCTGGCATAAGCAGCGAGGTGTATCACTTCTACCTCGCAAAAGAACTGACACAGTCTGCGCCAAATCCTGATCCAGATGAGGATTTGGAGATAGTTGAAGTTCCAATTGCCAGGTTTGAGAGTATGATAAAAGAGGGCGAGATAGCCGATTCTAAAACGATTGCTGCATATGGACTCTACAGGTTGATGAAATAACCATCGACTGTAGGCACCTTTAGTCGATGAAGGTTTGTGTAGGATAAGAATAGAAGAATAAGGAAGCAAAAGAACCAGGGGTATGAGATGAGTGATAACACAAAGGGTATGGCAAGCTTTTTTAGAAACAGGTCGGTTCTGGCGATAACACGGGCTGCTCTAATTGCTGCGTTGTATGTTGTGTTAACCCTGCCATTTGCGATTTTTTCATACGGTGCTTTACAGGTTCGATTGGCTGAAGTATTGACGATTCTCCCCTATTTCTGGCCTGAGGCTATCGCCGGTGTGACAGTTGGTTGTCTGTTGGCAAATATGATTGGTTCACCATTCGGTCTTGTTGACTGGGTGCTTGGTACGCTGGCAACATTCCTAGCTGCGCTTTTGACCTATGCTCTTAGTAAATACAAAAATATATTCATCGCCGCCATACCTCCGGTAGTGATTAACGCTTTGATTGTCGGTTTCTATGTTTCAGTTTTGGCGGGATTTTTTGGGCTTCCAACACCGATGCCAACTGGAGTTGATGGCTTCTCGACCATTATCAGCGGTTTTGAGATTAAAGCCTATCTCTCGACTGCTGCGTGGGTCGGCATTGGTCAGATTATAGCCGTATATGGACTTGGTATTGTTCTTTATTATGGGCTTAAGAAGTTTGGGTTTATCAACGACAAGCTTCAGTTGACACTTGGAAATCAATGAAGAATAAGCTCAAATTAACGATTGCTCAAATTGCCCCGAGATTTGGAGATATTGACTCCAACATCAAAACTCATCTGGAGTGCATAGATAAAGCGATTGACTCTGGTTCTGACCTCATAATATTTCCGGAGCTTGCCCTCTCAGGTTATTCACTCAAAGATCTTGCAACGACTGTGTCTCTAAGAACCGATGACATAAAGCTTGATGCGCTTCGAGAGGCATCGAAGAAAATCGCCATTGTGACAAGCTTCCCTGAGCTTGGTTCGGATTTTGTTTCCCATATCTCAATGGCAATGTTTATCGATGGCAAGATTATGAGCCTCTACCGAAAGGTTCATCCACCAACCCATGGGATGTTTGAGGAGCTCAAGTATTTTGGCTCTGGTGATTCCATCGCTGCGTTTGACACACCCTTTGCAAGGGTGGGGATGATGATCTGCAGAGACATATGGCATCCTGAGCTTGCTTATGTTCTCTCTGTCGATGGGGCATATCTTATGATGGCATCGTCGGCAATCCCAGCCAGAAACCTAAGTGGTGGCGGTTTTGGAATTGATGATTCGATGACAAGAACTACCAGGAATATGGCTTCGACAAACCAATCGTGGGTGGTGCTTTGTAACCGTGTTGGGGTGGAGGAAGGTGTGACGTTCCTCGGTGGTTCGATGGTTTGTAGCCCAAATGGTGCCATTGTTCACAAACTTCCTCTGCTTGAGGAAGACATTGCAACAATCGAAATCGACTTTGACCAAATCAGAAAAACCAGAGATTCATTGAATCTTGTCAGAGAGAGAAAGAACAGACTGATTTTGTCTGAACTTGAAAGGATTTTGAAGAAATGCTGAGTCTTGATTGCGAGAGTGCAAGGAAGCTCATTGTCGGGTTCATTCAATCTTTCACCAAAAAAACTGGCTTAAAGAAAGTCGTTCTTGGCATGTCCGGTGGTCTTGATTCCTCGATTGTTGCGGTCTTGGCGGCACAAGCTGTTGGTGCGGAGAGTGTGCGTGGATTGATTCTCCCCTATAAAACCTCAAGTCCAGATTCAAAAAATCACGCACTGCTTGTTGCACAGAAATTTGGGATAAGGACTGAAGAGATAGATATTTCACCCATGGCTGACGCATATCCGGTTGAGACAGACAGAGTAAGGTTTGGCAACCTTCTTGCTCGAATCAGGATGGCAATCATCTTTGATAAATCGGCTGAATACGGCGCTTTGGTTGCAGGGACATCGAATAAAACCGAGTTTCTGATTGGTTATTCGACCTGGTTTGGCGATTCTGCGGCAGGCTATTACCCCATCGCTGACCTTTATAAAACTCAGGTGAGGTCGTTGGCAAAACATGTTGATGTGCCTCATGAGATAATCTCCAAATCTCCATCAGCTGATTTGTGGGAGGGGCAGACGGACGAGAGTGAGATTGGCAGTACCTATGAGAAGCTGGATGGAATTCTCTACGCTCTTGTGGACAGACGTCTGTCACCGGCCGAGGTTGTGGCGCTTGGATACGGCGAAGCAGAGGTTGACTCGATTGTGAAGAGGATGAAAAGAACCCAGTTCAAAAGGGTGGCTCCGCCTGTTTGCAAGCTATCAGCAAGAACAATTGGGTATGATTTTAACTATATCCAGGAGTGGTGACAAAGTATTTATTAGGCATTGTTTTCTTTGATGCTGATTTGAATTTTGATTGTAGCCGTTTTTTTGTGTGATGTGCTTTTTGGCAAATTTCAATAGTTTTTCCCAGTGGCAGTCATGATTGTAGCTGTTGATTTCTTTGAGGTTATGATGGGACGCCAGCTCAAGAACTAAGCGTTCTAAACCACCAAAAACCAGCACTTGAGTCCACAGATGAAAAGGAACCTTTTGAGTGGTTAAATATACTACTGCCTTATTTTACTGAGTTAATCAACTCGGTTATGACTTGTCTCAGAACCATCAGGACATATCCAAGCTTCGCATCGGACTTTGCGAGGACAGCCAGTGTTCCAATATCTCCGACAGATGATATGACCACATAACCCTTGTCACCTTTGATGTAGACCTGTCTCAGCTCTCCAGATATGAGGTCTGTAATCACCCTCTCTCCCAGGGCGTAGAGTGTGGCAGACATCGCAGAAACAGAGTCCTCGAGGATGTGTTCGGGTATAACGGAATATATGGGCAAACCATCGTCAGACACGAGGGCGCAACCGATTATGTCTGGGTTTGATCGGGCAAGCTGGTCAATAATTCTTCTGATTTCGGATATTCTTGGTTGGTTCATAATACGTGGCTATATTAAGCATTCTCTCGTTTCAAGTCAATTACTCGACAGTGTATAAAAAAACGCCCCATAACATGGGGCGTTTTTTTGGCGATCATGAAGTGAGTTAATCAAATCACTCTGGTAGAGTCAACCTTTCGATGGTGATCTCCTTCGTTTCGGATGCCCACAGTACCTCACTATCAAAAGCCTCAGCGATTGCTCGAAGCGGGACAAAGGTCGAGCCATTCTTGATAATTGGTTCGACCTGTAGATCCATCTTTACTCCATTGATGATTATCTTATTGATGCCAATCTGGAGGAGGATTTGTGTTTCGTCAAGGTTTATCTCGATGCTCCTGGTGAGAGCGTCGTACTCAACAACTGCACCAAAAGCTTCGGAAATGGCGCGCACTGGCACGAGTGTCGTGCCTCGCTCGATGAAAGGCTCAAAGCGAAGCTCTTTTGGTTCCCCGTTGACCAGATACTCCTTTGAACCAACCTTCATGATGATTGACGTTCTCTTGTAGTTCTCTATTTTGTATTGTTTGGTAAACACATTGCCAGCAGGATCAACAGCTTTGATTGTGAAGCTAGTCGTTCCATAGTCAACTGGAATCTTGATTTCAAACGTTGAGGATGTGTTTACTGGCTTTGAGTTAAAACCGTCTATCCCCTCGATGCTGACAGTGCAGGGTTCATTTGTGAATCCTTTTACTGTGAGGTCGGTTGCATCGATATACTTCTCATCAATTCTGTCGATGTCAAGCTCTGGAGGTTTTGAGTCAAGTGTTATCATGACGGTTTTTCTTGTTGCGTTTGCTGATGCGTCCTCCGCTTTCACGTTTATTGCATTTTCACCCTCGGCGAGAACAACATCATACGTGAATCTGCCTGACTCCGAAACGGTGGCTTTCTCGTTGTTGACAGTCACTTTGGCACCCGGCTCTGTGGTTCCTGAGATTCTGAAGTTCTTGTTGTTGGTGAGTGTTGGGATGCCGTCATCGATTAAGAGTTCTGGTGGTGTTTTGTCCTTTGAGATTCTGAACTCAGCGGATGTTGTTCCATTCTCCGAACCACCATCGACGTGGATACGCAACCATTTCGGCTCAGTGGGTGTGAATGTGAAATCGGCGATACCATACTCATCGGTCAATTTCGTCTCAAGAACACCAGCACCAGACAATTGAACCCTTGCTTTATGAACTGGCTTGTTCGTTTCAATCCTTGTGACAACCACTCTGCAATTGGTTTCTGTCCCGACCTCAGGAGTTTCTGGGTCAATTGTGACATTGATTTTAATCTTCTTGACCGTGGTTGTGCCCGACGTCAAACCAAATGCCACAAAGGCGTCCATATCAAGTTTGAAGGTGCCATCTGGTCTATACCTTTTTTCGACCTCGTTAGGATCCTCCTCATGTCTTGGACCACCTCCTGCCAAATCTGCATCACCATAGGGATTGACCCCGAGTAGACACGTGATTCCACAGACATCGTTGGCGAAGATGTAAAATTCGGTTGAGCCGTTCAGATCGAGACTGAACGAATCGTGATAGTTAAGGATTCCATCCTCGTTGAGGTCGGGAAGTAGATAACACCCAAGGTAAGGGGAGTTGTAGATGCAACCCATCCCCCAACCGACCTCTGTATCCTCATAATCGAATAGATAACCCATTGCGTATGTACCATCGTCCCACCTGGTGTTTGTTGTGTTGTAGAATGTCTTGTACCCACTTCTTACCCACTGGTCACCCTGTGGAAGATAAACGTCGAATCCAGCGATTTCATAAATTTCTTTGTTGGAGAGTTCCAATTTCTCATTGTTGTTCCAATCAACGCCGAGATTTATCCAGTATCTGTTATTGAAGCTTGAGATGTATTTGATGTATTTACCGGATATTGGGTCGAAGGCCGCTTCTTGTGTGGCCTTATTCTCATAGAAGTTCGCCAAAAGGGATGTTGTGACGGTTAGTCTTGATGAGTTGTAGCTGCCACAAATCTCAACGGTATCGGAGATACCCCTTATCAGATTGCCTTCCGCAGTCTTTACTGTTGCCACAACCCCATAGATTCTATTGTCAGCTGCTGTCATAATGAAATCCGGGTCACCTGGGGTGTGGAATATTCTCTTGTCTGGGTCTTCGGTGTTCCATATTGCATAATCAATTATCCCAGACTCCACCTTCACGGTGACTCTTCCATACCTCTTCCTGTCCGGTGTATAAACGATGACGTCAAACTCTCCCTTATCGTTTGCGCAGAAACCCCTGAAAACATATGTTCCCTCTGAGGCTCTGGAGAAGTCGATCTCAATTGGATTTCTGAGGGTTGGGAAAAGAGTTTTGTTACAAATCTGTGAACCATCATCATTATGAAGATCCAGCCTAGTCCAGTAGTACTGCGGCAATTCTTCTGGATGTGGATCAACAAATAAACTGTTCCATATGTTCTCTTCTTCGATGGTACCACCATCCGTCAGATCAACTGGAGCTCCGTTCTCATCTGAGATGAAAATAGTAAACGGCGTTGACGGATCAACTAGTTCAGGGACGACACCCGCTGTCAGAATTGATGGCGAGTAGGTTACTAAAAGCGTGGTCGATGCCTCCACAGTGTCGATCTGTGCCACAGGTGTGAGTGTGATTCCTGAGAAAAGCAGAGGAATAGCCAGAAGTAGTGCGATTTTTCTCATTTTACCTCCTTTGTTCATGACTAATACGTACTCTCAAATACTGTGGTTCAATGGATTTGCTCCCACAAGGAACACTTGCCAATCTGTTGTAAACATGTTAAATTGTGCGGTTGAGGATATATGATTGTTACTGATATCATTGAGCTTAATCTCGAGAGGTTGGAGGGGTTCCTCTCGCCGTGCAAACTTTGCCCGAGAGAATGTGGCGCAGACAGGGTTAATGGTCAGGTTGGTTTCTGCGGTGCGCCCGACAAGGTAAAAATCTCCTCGACAGGAGCTCATTTTGGGGAAGAGCCACCGATAACAGGTATTGCTGGTTCTGGTACAATTTTTTTCTCGTACTGCACCCTTTCATGCAAGTTTTGCCAAAACTATCCAATATCACAACTCCACAATGGAAAGTATATTACTATAGCGGAATTGTCGGATATTATGCTTAAGCTACAGAAGGATGGATGTCACAATGTCAATCTGGTGACTCCAACCCACTACACCCCACAGATTGCAAGAGCAATAATAAACGCAAAGTCTAGAGGATTAGAAATCCCAATTGTCTACAACACCTCTGGCTATGAGAGAGTTGAGGTTCTCGAATGTCTGGAGGGATTGATTGATGTCTACCTCCCAGACGCCAAGTACTCAGATGATAAGCATGCTGTTGAATGTTCAAATGTTAGTGGCTATGTTGAGCACAACAGAAAAGCGTTGCTCGAGATGTGGAGACAAGTCGGGGAATTTGAGGAGGACGACAACGGTTTTGCAAAAAAGGGTCTAATTGTAAGACATCTCGTCCTTCCCCACAACAAATCTGGGACAGAAGAAACTCTGAATTGGATTGCACAAAATATTCCTGATGCAAGAGTGTCGCTGATGAGTCAATACTTTCCTGCCCATAACGCGCTTTTGGAACCAGAATTAAATTGCACTATTGATAAAAATGAGTATGAATTATACCAAACGCTTCTTGAAAGGAACGAATTGAGTGGCTGGTCGCAACCGTTATAATATACCGCTAGCGCTTGTTTTGTGCGCTGTTCTCCTGACTAATTCAGTTGCAATAGCCAAGTGGGAGTCTGGTGGTGCTAACTTCCTGAGAAATTCGTACTCTCCAGAGACTCTTGAGCCTCCTGTCAAGAAGCTTGCCTGGACTTTCAAGGCTGATTCAGCCATTTCCTGCCCCCCAGTCGTAGGAGACGATGGATCAATCTATTTTGGCACTGAGGGAGAAGGAAAGGGCTGTGTTTATTGTGTTCAGGAGAAATCGGGTGGGTCAAAGGAAATTTGGAAATTTCCAAATTCTTCGGTAGAGGAATACAGGGACGCGAAGGATAATCAGGTGTGGACCAGCTACATAGATTTTCCTCAGTTCAAGTTGACAACAGCCCTTACGCTTTATGATAGAAATGTCTATGTTCCTTATGGCTCGATGCTTCTAAAGCTCGATCAAAACTCTGGAAAGCTTAAAGCATATTTTGATTTGAAGGATGTGAACCAGCCTGGCACAATCAATACAGCACCAATAGTGAACGAAATGCTTCAACTAATCATCTTTGGCACAACAAGCGGAAAAGTCTATGGAATTGACATTGATTTTAGAGATCCGATGATTAGATGGGTCATCCCCGAAAATGGTGGAAGTGGATACATTAGCAATGGAATTGCTTTGGATGCCAAGTTTAAAATATTCTTTGGAAAATCAAATACCCTTTATTCCTATTCTATCACGTATGCAAGCGATAAAGCTGGGGCCCAGGTCGGGGTTAACCCGGAACTGGCGTGGAGCTACGATCTTGGTGACACGATCCTTGCATCTCCTGCAATCTCTGGAACTGTCGTCGTTGCTGTAACAAAGAATGGCAAGGTCTTTGGTTTCAATAAAGATACGGGTGCCATGCTCTGGAATTTTGACACTCAATCAAGGGTTGATGCGTCGCCCGCTGCGACAAAAGACAAGCTCCTCGTTGTGGCTGGCAAGACTGTCTATACTTTCAATGTCAATACAGGCGAGCGCTTAGGCAGGACAATGCTTGGCGATATGTGTTATGCCACACCCGTTGTGACCAATAAGTACGCTTACGCCATATCACTTGACAACAAGCTTCAGGTAATAAATCTTGGCACATACGCCGTGGCCAGCACAAAGAAGATTGGTGCGAGAGTTGAGTCTTCGCCTGCTATATCAAATGGAAAGATATTCTTTGGTTCGGAGAGTGGTGAGTTGTTTGCCGTCGCGTCAGGTGACGAAGATCCAAAGCTCTGTGTAAACCTTAAATCAATTGAGATGCCCAATGTACCAAACTACCAGGCGTACACATACCCCGGAGAATTTTTTATAGAAAATTGTGGTGGCAAAACATTATCAGGTAAGATTGAATTTAGTCGAGATTGGGTGTCTGCCCAACCACCTAATTTTAGTTTTGGCAGCGATGATGGTTTGATGATCAAGATTAATGTTGATCCAGTGAAATTGAATATCGGCAAATACCCTTTGATGATGACAATCACGACTGACACAGAGAAACTCAATATCCCTGTTGTTATCAACATTGTAAGAAGGCCAGATACTATCATCAAACTTACCGTTAACAATCCAATCGCCTATATCAATGGTGAACCTTACAAACTCGATGCACCCCCGTGGAAGGCTTCCAACGGTTCATTCATGGTACCGTTAAGGTTTATCACCGAGCAGGCATTTGATTGCGAGGTGAGATGGATTCAGGAGACGAGAGAAATCGTCATTAGATATCCTCGAAGGAAAATTATTCTTACTCTCAAAATTGGTCAAAGGATGGCGTTCTACGAATATGAGGGACTCTCGGTGAAAACACCCATCCCTATGCCATACGCACCAACAATTGTCAATAGTAGAACATTTGTGCCGATTGAATTCATTGCCACTGCCTTTGACGCCTATGTTTCCGATCCCGATAATACAATCATCATCACTGTGAAGTACGACTAACAACAGCATTTCTCAGACAAATCTTCTAACTGTAGTGACGGATACAGGCGAGACAGCGGTCTGTTGTGGCGCATTTTCACTAAACTGCGAACTTTATGATTGCCTAGTATTCTTCTCCCCAGAATAATCTCTTTGCGTTTCTGGTTGTGATCTCTGCTGCCTTCTCAAGCGATATGTCTCTGATGTTTGAAATCTTTATTGCCACATGCCTGATGTAGGCTGGTTCGTTTCTCTTGCCTCTTAAGGGAACCGGTGCCAAATATGGGCAGTCGGTCTCAAGAAGAATTAACTCCTCTGGCATATTCTCAATAATTGAGTACATGTCCTGCTTTCTTGGATATGTGATCGAACCGTTGAAAGACAGGTAGTAGCCCCTATCAAATGCCCATTTTGCGACCAGTGAATCGCCTGAGAAGCTGTGGAGTACAAGCCTTTTAATGTCATAGTCGCTCAGGATTCTGACAGTCTCTCCCCAGGCGTCACGGGAGTGGATGACAACAAGTGATTCGGTTTCTGTCGCGATATCAAGCTGTTCCCTGAAGCACTTTTCCTGAAGTTTTGGGTCAGAAAGATTGCGATAGAAATCGAGTCCGATCTCACCAATACCGAGAACCTTCTCCTGATTAAGCATGAACCTTATTCTGTCGGCAGTTTCGTTGTTCCATTTTTTTGCGTCATGTGGGTGCATGCCAACAGTTGCGTAGATGGGGGCATATTTCTGAGCAAGATTGACCGACGCTTGTGATGACTCGATGTCATAGCCAACGTTGATGATTCTCACGACCTGTGAATCTCTGGCGTGTCGAAGCAGAGTTTGCGTCTCATCCTTGAAGTCGTAGTGGTTCAGATGAGCGTGTGTATCGATTAACTCCATTACTTGACTACCGAACCAGGCTCAACCGGCTTTTCTGGTGACACAATCGCAACATACTCAGAACCTGTTGCTGCCATGAGCATTCCCTCCGATACGACACCGCGAAGTTTTGCAGGCTTGAGATTGGCAACAACAACTATCGTCTTACCTACCAAGTCCTCTGGCTTGTACCACTGAGCAATGCCGGCAACAATCTGCCTCTTCTCATCGCCAAGGTCGACTTGCACCTTGAGCAGCTTGTCTGCCTTTGGCACAGGCTCAACCTCAAGCACTTTGCCGATTCTAAATTTGAACTTCATGAAGTCCTCGATGGACATGAGACCATCGTCTTCGTCCTTTTTTTGCTCTTCCTTGGCTTCCTTCTTCTCAGCTTTCACTTCAGCTTTGGATTCCTTTTTGAGCTTCTTTAGGTCAATCCTTGGGAACATGACATCGATCATTTCTATTGCTGCTCCGCTTGCGAGGTCACCGAGTTTGAGGCTGTCTAGATTGGGTGGAGAATCGAGATTAACAGACTTGGCGAAGATGTTTGCTGTTTCAGGGATGAACGGCAAGAGCAGTGAGGATGTGACTCGAATTCCATCGAGGAGGGTGTAAAGTAGGTTGCCAAGTTCCTCTTCCTTCCCTTCCTTTTTGAGCTCCCAGGGTTTGTGTACTTCAATTGATGTGTTGAGAGCGTTGACAAACTCCCATACAAACTCAAGAGCCTGCGAGAACTTGAATTGTTCAAGTTTTGCGTGATATTCGGGAAGCACTTCATCGAACTTTTTCTGTATCTCTGGCAGTATTTTTCCGTTCGGAACAATACTATCAAAATTCTTCTGAACCATCTTTTGAGTTCTGTTTAGGAGATTACCAAGGTCGTTTGCAAGGTCAGCATTGTATCTGCCGAAGAAGTTCTCTTGAGAGAAATCACCATCATCGCCGAACGGCAGCTCTCTGAAAATGAAGTATCTGAAGGCGTCTTTAGCAAGAGGTTCTGTGACACCGGCTGCTGCAATGAGGTCTGCCACCTCTTCATGTGGTCTGACGATATTGCCCTTTGATTTGCTGACCTTCTCTGCGTTAACCGTCCACCAACCATGAGCATAGATGTGTTTTGGAAGCGGTAGATCGAGGGCCATCAGCATGGCTGGCCAAATGATGCAGTGAAATCTGATGATATCTTTGCCAACAAGATGAACATCTGCTGGCCAGTATTTGTTGAACTTTTCCTCGTCGTCTGGGAAACCGACAGCTGTGAGATAGTTAGTTAGAGCATCTGCCCACACGTAGATTGTGTGCTTCTCGTCAAATGGAACCTTGATACCCCAGTCCATACCAGTCCTTGTGAAGGACACATCACGTAAACCCTCTTTGATAACTGATAGCACTTCGTTGTAGCGTTTTTTTGGCAACACAAAGTCAGGGTTGTCTTCAAAATGCTTGAGTAGTTTGTCACGGAAGGCTGTGAGTTTGAAGAAATAATTCTCTTCTTTGACTTTCTCGACAGGTCTGCCACAGTCGGGGCAGTTGCCGTCTTTGAGGTCTGCCTCGTTGAAGTATGTCTCGCATGGGACGCAGTAGAGTCCTTCATATGAACCCTTGTAGACAAAGCTTTTTTCAAAAAGTCTTGTCATGACGGTTTGAGCAGCTTTGATGTGATCAGCATCGGTTGTCCTGATGAATCGATTATGTGTAAGATCAAAATCTGCAAAATACTCTTTCCACGCTGCCGCGAGGTTGTCCACAAATTCTTTTGTTGGTGTTCCTGCTGCCTGGGCTGCGCGCTCAACCTTTGTGGCATTCTCGTCTGTTCCTGTGAGAAACATCACGTCATAACCCATTGAGCGTTTGTATCGTGCGGCTATGTCAGCTGCCATCGTGCAGTACACGTGGCCGATGTGAGCCCTGTCATTGATGTAGTAGATTGGCGTTGTGACGTAATACTTCTTCATGTTCCTATTGAACCTCCAGGTCGACTCGGTCTGTAAACACTACAAACCTGTATAGTCACAACATTCTATGGATTTGTGAGTGTTTTGCAAGCTTGTTTGGTGATTTCTTGCTCAGCTGTCTATAAGTATGTTGTAGTACAAGCTCGTTTTGTGGCTCACTGCTTTGCTTTCTATAGACACGTTTTCTTGTTATCTGTAAACGTGGTTGATTTCCCATCCAGCGGGGCATTCCTCAGGGGTTTGCACTACAAATGGTTTGCCGATTTTCTGGCAGTCTCTGACTATCTGGTATTCTATGTCTGATTCGTCATTGAGCTTGAGAAATAATTCCTGAGCTGCCCTGGTTAATCCCAGCGATTCAAGATGGGTTAGTGTCCTAAACCACATACCCTTGAACTCGTCGTTTCTAAAATCCTTTAAATAGTCCAAGTGCTCTTCGCTTGGATATTTGTAGGTGACATCATAAATCTCACCACCTTTTCGAACTTGCATCATGTGTAGACATGAATATCTCATGGCAGCTTCGCATGTGCCTATGTCTCGATGAAAAGCATTCACTCCAAGCTCATATGAACCAAATAGTGGATAACCGTCTATACATCCATAGAAAAATTCCACTTGACCGCCAAAGAAGCCATCAGCTCCTGTGTGGTTGATTCCATCAATATCGATTCCAAGTTGATAAAGAGTATCATTCTTGTAAGTCCAGATGGTTTGATTCCTGGAATTATGTGTAGCTGCCCAACCATTCCATGACATGATAATATCTGGTACTCCATCAAGATTCACATCATATATTCCCTCGACGATATATTGTCCCATTGAGGATGATTTTTGCCAGTCGAGAATTTGCTCTATCCACCCATATTCTTCATTGACTCTGATTGCACAATAGTGTCTTCCGTAGTTTGATTCGATTCCTCCACCCTGGACAAAAACAAGCCATACATCTTCTGTAAGTGGAATCAGCAGGAAATCAATATAGTTAAAATTTATTGGTTCAGTCGGAAGTCTGTATCCATCGTAGAAAATATTTGGGAGTGCAGCAAATAGAAACTGTTGCACATACTCAGGAAAACCAGTTTCAGGATTTCTCATACCACCAATGTGTTTTGTCTGATATGTGCTATAGTCAATTTCCACAAAATTCCCCAGGTGTCTCTCCGGCCAGTAACTACCTGGTTCTATGTCTAACTTGAATGATTCTTTTTCGGGTAGCTCTTCAATAAACCATCTATTCCCTGTATCCTCTGCAGCTTTATTGTAACATATCATTTCAATATCTTCTTTTGTCACAAACCCATTTTTGTCATACACGTACTTCACTGCTTCCCAGATTTTGTGTCTGTCAGTTTTCACATACTTTGAGCAGTGGTAGTTTTTAAGCTCCTCTTCTCTTGTCTCTCTTTTTGTTTCATTAGCTAGGTAATAGTCTTCCTCGGTTTTTTGAAAAGCAAAATTCCCATTGAATTCTCTATTGTTGTTGACCTTGTCTTCTATCCAGTTTCTTTGATCTCTTACGTCTGTTGATGTGCCAGATTCACCATTTAGATAATTTCTCACTGAATTGGGCAGACCAATTGTCGAGTTCCAGGTGTTTCCAATCTGCTCTTGATACAGGTATTCTGTCGATGGTTCATCAAGTCCTGGTCTTAATACTTTACTTGCCTCAACCAAGCTCCGCAACGTTTGAGGATACTTGTACGAAACATCAACAAGCTCAAGATTGGAATTCATTTCCAGGATGTGTGGCATATTCGATTTTTCCTCGGTTTGCAGTATGCCAAGATAATCGAGGAATAAGGTTTTGCCTGATGTCACATCGAGTATTGGTTCAATGGCTTTTGAGCCCAGGTCTACAACATACGTTCCACCGAATCCATCCTTGTGGGTTCTAATGATGCGCCACCTGAGAAATCTATCTCCCTCTAGGTCGGTTGAGAGGACTGCGACCTCAAGTGTCCCATCACTGTTGAAATCGGCTGCCTTGATGGGGGAATTGGTGTGGTGGGTTTGACTATTATCCTTGTCCAAAATTGAAACAAAAGGAACAGCAAGCTCTGGGTCAAACACATAGACTGTTGCTCCCCCAAAGAGCTTGACAAGAATTACCTTTGCCATTGATCTATAGGTCAACTCTCCCTTGTAGTTGACCGCCCAAGGTTTTCCCTCTAGTGGAATTGTGAGGATATCCCACTCGCCAACAGTGCCGTAGTAGTAGAACTCAAAGGGCTTATCCAGACCAAGCTCATCTTTCTTCAAATCAAAGTAGGAATTTGCAACCGATCCTTCAACATTTGTGTCAAATTTCATCCTGAAGAAACGCTGATAGTTGGTTATCTTCTCCTCTGTTGTTGTGTCAGTTTTTCTGTCCTTCCAGTAGAATTTGATGTTATCATCAACTGAGACTGGTTCATTTGTTTGCGTTTGGATATTTGGCAAGAATCTTGAATCTATGCTTGGTAAGGGTGAGGTGTTTTTTTCATTGTTTGTTCCAACATCGCAAGATACACAAGTTGTTACAAAAGCAGTTGCAAGTAAAATAGCAATCACATTCTTCATTCAGCCCTCCAGTTCCCAAATCAAAGATTTACCAAACAAAACATACTCTCTTATCAAGCAACTTTACAAATACACACAAGCACCTTTTCTCTGTGATTCTACCTGTACACATGATGAATATCCCATCCAGCGGGGCATTCCTCAGGGGTTTGCACTACAAATGGTTTGCCGATTTTCTGGCAGTCTTTGACTATTTGGTAGTCATATCCTTCTTCAGAATTGCATTCTAGATATTTCTTCTGGGCTTTGTTTGTGAGTCCTATTGATTCCAGGTGGACAAGGTTTCTGAACCACATGTCTTTGTGTTCATCATCGGCAAGCTCGCGCAAGTTTTCAATGTGCTCATATGATGGGTACTTAAAGGTCACGTCGTAGATGTGTCCATCTTCCCTTACCTGCATGATGCGAAGACAGGAGTACCTCATTGCAGCTTCACATGTATAAAGACTCCACTCAAAAGCGTTTACACCTAGCTCATATGTGCCAAACGTTGGACACCTGTCAACAAGACCATAGAAATACTCGACCTGACCGTAAATACTTTTTTCCATGTTGCTTGAATAGTCCAATCCATCTATGTCAAATGCAATCTGTTTCAGTTTATCATCCTTATACGTCCAAATGATTTTATTGCTTGCAATGTGTGTTGCTCCCATCCCATTCCAGGAAATCACAGCATCCATCACACCATCTCGATTGATATCACACAGTCCATCGATTGTGAAGCTTCCCAAAACGCCTGGGCTTTGCCAATCTAGCAGTTGTTCAACAAGGTTGTTTCTATCAATCCTTATGATGCTGTACTCAGAACGCATAAAGTGACAATTGACAATCCACACATCCTCCGTTAGTGGTGCAATGTCAAATTCAACTTCACTATAATCAATTGGTTTTTCTGGCATCCCGATTCCACCATAATATCGCTGTGTAAATGTGGCAAAGATATAGGAAAGCACTGTTCTTGGAAAACTCTCAAACTGACTTGAGCCAACTGATTTGGGAGTAAAGTCTGATTCAACTATTTCAAATCTTCCCAGTTGCCTTTCTGGCCAATAGCTGTTTGGTTCTACATTTATCGGAGTATCAGGTTCTTCTGGTAACTCTCCTTCGTGATACCATCTATGGTGGTTTGTCTCAGGAATTTCACTATAACAAATTTCCTTTAGCTCATCAGATGAAACATAACCATTCTCAATGTATTTCCACTCAAATGCATTCCACAGCTTGTGTCTGTTGTGCTCAATGTATGTGTTGTGATGAAATCCATCCAACTCATCCTCGTATATTTCCTGCTCTGTTCTGTTATCAAGATAGTAGTCATCTTCTGTTTTCTGAAATGACATTTTGGAGTAGAAGTCGGAATTTTTGCTTGAGTGCTCTTTTAACCAATCGATTTGCTCCTTGTCACAAGAATCAGCCCCACTCCAGTTAATGTACTCATTAACGGCAGTTGGCACTGCGTTTCTTGAACTCCACAGCTCTCCAATTTGTTCTGTGAACAACAGATTTGTCAAAGGGTGGTTCATGTCCAGGTTGTCATTTTGTTCGATAAGGTTTTTGAGTGTGCCTGGGTATTTGTACGAAACCTCTATCAATTGGTTGTTTGAATCAAGCTCCAAGATGTGTGGCATGTTGGAGTCTTGTTTTGTCTGAAGCATTCCAAAAATGCTTGAGAAAACTGTCCTGCCGCTTTGAGTGTCTGTGATGATATCGCCTATGTCTACATCAAAACTAACAAGGTCGACACTTAGATTTTGTATGTGCAATCTGTTTTTGACAAATTGCCATTTTAGGGAAGCTCTTCCTGAGAGTGTTGTACTATAGCAGGCTATCTCTAATTCACCATCACCATCAATGTCTACAGCTTTGATTGGAGATTCTATACACTTGCCCGAACTGCCTTCAGTGTTGTCGATTTGCATTGGCTCAAAAGGAACAAGCAACCCAGTATCTATCGATATTAGATGTTTTGACAAATAGGTTCTTGTAACATATAGCCTTGACATTGAAATTGGTCGAGTTTTTCCGTCGATTTTAATCGCCCACATGGGGCCATCGACTGGCACAGTTAGAATCTCCCATCCACTAATGCTTCCTCGGTAGTAGTATTCAAATTCCTCGGCTAGCTTCAGATCTGCCTTCTTGGTTTTGTAGAATGCTTTTGCTGATGATCCTTCTGTTTCATCAATACCTTGCATGTATACTCGAGAGAAGTTCTCGATTTTCTCAACTTTTGCCTTACAGATCACCTTATCCTTCCAGTAAAATTGGATGTTTTCATCAACAGATACCGGCTCAGTATCCTGCGTTTCGATGTTTGGTTTGAATCTACCTTCTATCCCTGTGAGGTCGCCAGACTCAGTATTGGTTTTCATTTGATTACATGCCGTCATAACAGAAACCAGGCATAGAACCACCGTTGATAATGCAAACTTTTTCACCATAAAACCTCCATCCAACCCCATGTAAAATCCCTAAAAAACAATACTACCCATTCTATCCGTTTTGTTGTTGCGATTATTGAGGACGCATTAAAAGATGTAATCATCTTGTTATCAATTTTGATGCTCTTGAGATTTTAAATGTGAGATTTTTATTCCAAGAAAAACCCATAAAATGAAGGTTTATTGACAATCAAGAACAGACAAAATATACTTTCAGGCTGTGTCTGAAACATACATATCACTCTATCGAAAATGGCGTTCGCAATCACTCGATGAGATAATTGGTCAGGATTTTGCGGTACAAACACTAAAAAATTCTCTAAAAAATCAGAAGATTGCTCATGCCTATCTTTTTTGTGGGCCAAGAGGCGTTGGCAAAACCAGCATCGCGAGGATTTTTGCAAAGTCAGTCAATTGCCAAGAAAACGGCATCAGCCCAGAACCCTGCCAGAAGTGTGACAGCTGCAGGGGGATTACAGACGGCACAAGCCTCGATGTATTTGAAATCGATGCAGCCTCCAACAGGGGAGTTGATGACATTCGCCAGCTCCGCGACAAGGTCAAGTTCACGCCCGTCAAGTCCAGATTCAAGGTGTACATCATAGACGAGGTTCACATGCTCACAGGCGAAGCTTTCAACGCCTTGCTCAAAACCCTCGAAGAACCGCCGCCACACGTCATTTTTATCCTTGCCACAACAGAATCTCACAAGATACCAGTCACGATTCTAAGTCGTTGCATGAGGTTTGACCTGAAGCGAATCTCCACTGACTCCCAGGTAAAGCTCCTCAGGCAGATTGCGGATTCAGAAAAGATTGACATCACAGATGATGCTCTTCGGAAACTCGCCGTTCAGAGCAATGGCTCCCTGCGTGACTCTGAGTCGATGCTAGACCAGATTGCCTCATTTGCCGATGGAAAGATTGACCTTGAAGAAATCAATTCGCTACTTGGTATCATGGGTGAGAGCTTCCTCAATGACCTTCTTGGTTTCGTGGCAAAAGGTGATAGAGAGAGCGCGATAGCGTTTGTCAGGCAGGCTTACAGAGAAGGAAAAGATCCAGGTCAGATGGCAAATGACCTATTGACCAGGGTTCACATTGATATTCTTTCATCACTCGGAGTGTCTTCAAAAGAGCTTGTCGATGATTTTGCGGTCAATCCCGAGTATGTCGAACAGGAATCAAAAAACATTGGATTCGAGAGACTTAGACAGATGGAGCTTGGTTTGAGGGACGCGGTTTCTCACATGAAGTACTCCTTCTCTCCAATCCTCCATCTTGAGATGGCTGTGTTGGGTTTGTTTGATCAACCAGCTCTGAGAGTTGCGACACTAGAGTCGCCAGCAAAACCGGCAAAGGCAGAAAAAAAGATCACCAACTCACAACCAAAACCAACGCCAAAAAAAGAGAATTCACCAACAACAGAGAGTCCTGAAGAAACCCCACAAGAACCAAGACCTCAGCCTCCAAAACCTGAAGAACCTGAGCCAGAGGCACTGCTTGACAAGATCAAGTGGCACGCAAGAAAGAGTGACATACTTCTTCTTGCGTTCTTTACTAAAATCACCGAGGCAGTTGTTGAGGGGGATGCTCTTCTGCTGAAGATGGCGTCAGATGCTGAGTTCGAAAGAAACAGACTGATTGAACCAGAGAACAATAATAGACTCAAAAACCTGGCAGCGAAGGCCGCTGGTAAGCCGCTACAAGTGAAAATTGAGCTTGCAAAAACAACAGATATAAAACAAGACAAAGACATACAAGACGCCGTCAAACTCTTTGGCGGACAGATAGAGGAGTAGCAAAAATGGCTGGACAGATGGATATGATGAAACAGGCGATGGCAATGAGAAAACAGATGATGGTAGTTGACCGTGAACTCTCCGCCATGCGAATCGAAGAGGAGCTTGGCAAAGGCACAGAAACAGTAACTGTCATTGTCAACGGCAAAATGGAGATTCAAGGACTTGCAATCTCTGATGACGCAATGAAATTGCCAAAAGATAAGCTTTCAAAGCTCATTCTTCAAACCGTCACCAAGGCACAGTCAAGCGCAAAAAACGAGGCAACAAAAAAAGCCCGTTCAATGCAGATGTAGCAGGTGAACTACCCAATCAAAGCTTTTCAGGAATTGGTGGAACAGCTCCACAGACTTCCCGGTGTCGGGCCAAAGACGGCTGAGAGACTGGCGATTTTTTTCTTGAATATGGAACCAGCAGAGGCGAAACGGGTCGCATTGGCTATCGACACCTTGCACGAAAGGGTGAAGAGGTGTCCTGAATGCTACAACCTTTCTGATGGCGGAAAATGCAACGTCTGCACAGACCCTAGGCGAGATTCATCCATCCTTCTTGTTGTTGAAGAGGCAAGGGATGTGTTAGCCATTGAGCGCGCTGGCAGTTATAACGGGATGTATCACGTACTTGGTGGGACAATCAGGCTGGCAGCAGGCGTTGGCCCCGAAAAACTCAACATCGCATCACTTATCAGAAGGGTGAAAGAGAAGAGTTTTGAAGAGGTGATTTTAGCCACAAATTTAACCCATGAAGGGAACTTAACCGCTCTATATATCCAAAGAGAATTGTCAGGTGTAAAGTGCAGGATAACGCGTATTGCATCTGGCATTCCGATGGGGACAGAGCTTGAATTTGCAGATGATTTAACGCTCTCTCAGTCAATAAGACGAAGAGTGCCACTTGATGATGATAAGGAGTAAAAAAGAATATGTGCGGAATTTTTGGAATCGTATTTGATAATGATAGAGAAGACATGGGTGACATCCTCACAAAAGCTGCAAAAAGCCTAACATACAGAGGATATGACTCGGTCGGCGCTGTTGCTGTCACCAAAGAAGGTGAAGCCGATCTTCGCAAGGATGTTGGCAAGGTCGATGAGGTGGCAAAACAGCTCAGTTTTGATGAGCTCTGTGGCAACCGTGGTATCACACAGCTTCGCTGGGCAACGTTTGGAGTTCCAGCTCAGAGAAATGCTCAACCGCACTTTGACACGCATGGCAAGCTAGTTGGAGCGCATAATGGCAACATTGTCAATACTGTTCATCTCATCCGCGATTTCACGGCAAAGGGCCATGTTTTCAGAGGTGAGAACGACGGTGAGGTAGTGGTTCATGCCATAGAGGACTCCTTCAATGAGCACTCTGACATGGACTTGGCAGTACGTGAGGCTCGCAAGGTGTTAAAGGGTGATTATGCCTATGCCATCACAGCTCTTGGAAGTGACAAGATGTACTGTGCCAAGATGGGCAGCTCTCTGTACCTGGGTGTGGGTGATGGTTTTGTCTGTACATCATCTGACCTCCCATCGATTTTGAACCTGACGAATAGAATAGTGCCACTCAATGACGGTGAGTATGTGGAGTTCACCCATGATCAGTTTGAGATTCGAGACATCGACACAGGCGATAAGGTTGACCGTCAACCGATTGACTCTGAACTTACAAAAGAGTCAGCCTCAAAGGGCGAATTCGCCTTCTTCATGGAGAAGGAGATTCACGAACAACCAGAGAGAGCGCAAGCTCTGCTTGATTTCTTAGCTGAGTCTGATGAGCTTGAGCCGTTCGCTCAGGAGCTTGCATCTGCAAACAGAGTGTACCTTGTTGGTTCTGGTTCGTCCTACAACTCTTGTGTCATTGGTTCATACTACCTGAACAAACTTGGTGGATGTTCGACATTCCCAGTCGTTGCATCATCATTCATCGAGCATTTTGGAGAGGGAGTTCGACCTGATGATGTGTTTGTGCTTGTGTCCCAATCAGGCGAAACAAAGGATGTCATCAATGTCCTAAACAAGCTCACAGAGTGGGGCTTGCAAAACAATGTGTTGGGTGTGGTCAACGTACTTGGCTCAACACTCATGATGAGAGCAAGGCGATACCTGCCACTCCTTTGCAATCTCGAGATAGCGGTTGCTGCCACAAAGACATTTATCAACCAGATTCTGCTTTTCTTTGCGATTGCAACAGAAGTTGCCAAAATCAATGGAAGAGCGGGACACCTTCCCGCAATCCTTGCCAAAACCCCTCAGGCGATTCAAGACACAATTGACAAACTCAATGATGATGCAGCTAAACTAGGCAAGGAATATAAGAATTGTATCGACATGTACACACTTGGTTTTGGTGTCACGTTTGGTTCGGCCCTTGAAGCAGCCCAGAAGATAAAAGAGATTTCATACGCTCACTGTGAGGGCATGTACTCAGCCGAGTTCAAACACGGCCCGCTTGCCATCATCACTGAGGGCTATCCGGTGTTCTACCTCTCAACCGTTGAGGATGAGCATATGATGCTCTCCCACATCAACGAAGTCACCTGCAGAAATGGCGCTGCGATCACAGTTGCTCCAAGATCTGACCTTCTTGAGAAAAACTCAACAAGATTTATTGAGCTGCCCTATTCGGAGTATGCGCTTGTTCCAATCTTGTCGGTTGTCTTCATGCAGCTATTCTCGTATTATCTGACTGTTGAGAAGGGGTACGATCCCGACTACCCAAGAAATTGCAGCAAGACCATCACGGTTGATTAACATAAAAGGAGATGTCTCAGATTCATGGCAGAGGTTAAGGCAACAAGGTTTGGCTACAGCGACGCGCTTTTGGAACTTGGTGAGAAGGATGACAGGATAGTCGTCCTTGATGCTGACTTGGCAAAATCCACAACATCAATCCGTTTCAAGGAGCGATTCCCAGAGAGATTTTTTGAGATGGGGATTGCTGAACAGAATATGCTCAACGTTGCGGCAGGTCTTGCAATAGCCGGGAAAATCCCCTTTGCCTCAAGCTACGGCGTTTTTGTGACGGGCAGAGCTTGGGAACAGATTCGAACCATGATTGCCTACTCCAACCTCAACGTGAATTTTGCAGGTCATGCCGGTATCTCTGTTGGCCCAGATGGTGCTACTCACCAAGCTCTTGAGGATATTGCCATAATCTCTGTTATCCCGAATACTTCCGTTGTTGTGCCATGCGACCATATCGAGACAAAAAAGGCAACCCTTGCGGCAGCATACAACGGTGGCCCAACATTCATCAGGTTTGGAAGAGCTGCCGTGCCAACAATCACAACTGGCGACACTCCCTTTGAGTTCGGCAAAGCCAATGTCCTGCGAGAAGGCAATGATGTCACGATTATCGCTTGTGGCATTATGGTCAATGAAGCTCTGATTGCAGCAGAAAAGCTCAAATTGGAGGGTGTCTCTGCTGAGGTTATCAACCTTCATACCGTCAAACCTATGGACGAAAAAACCATCCTCGAGTCAGCAAAGAGGACAAACAGGGTGATCACAGCCGAAGAGCACCAGCTGATGGGCGGAGTTGGTTCGATGGTGGCATCACTTCTGTCTAGAAATCATCCAGTTCCTGTTGAGATGGTTGGCGTTGGCAACAGATTTGGTGAGTCAGGTACGCCAGAGGAACTCCTTCAGGCGTTTGGCTGCACGGCGCTTGATATCATAAGCGCTGTTAAAAGGGTGATGAAAAGATAGAGATTTACTAACTTTAGACCATTATAAACCTTTCTTCCTCTGAATCTCTACCGTCAGAAAAGCTCTGCTATTATAGTTGTCTGCCTATTGTTGGTTGTGCTTCCAATGTTCTTCTGAGTATCTTCAAACTCAGGAGCTATGAGTTGTATTCCTTTTTGCCGATTTTGTGTTTCAAAATTGATTTCCATAAAAAACCCTCACCCCAGCCCCTCTCCCTTACCGTAAGGGAGAGGGGAGGATAGCTTTTCAGTGAATTTTAAATTTTAATATCACTACATTTTCGCAAAACCAAAGAATACACTTGTTTTTCTTTTGCAGTACTTTCAACGACTTATTTTGACGTAGATACCGACTTATCGAGACCCAAAGATAGGCTTTGAAACTACCTTTGAGTAAAGGTTTCAACCTTCAACTCACCATCTATGATATTGAGCGTTATTGCCCCACATCTTGCGGTAGAGAGTATTGGAACCCCTTGTTCCTTGAGTGTTTCTTCGACCTTACTGTGTGCGCCAGAGCCTGAATAGGCGCTGTCGGAGTTGATTGCCAGACCAGGTGAGACGGCAGATGTCCATCTTGGAAACTCGTCGCACCAGCCTCCATGGTGTGGAAGCTTGACCACATCGGCATCAATAAGCTCAGGAGTCATGAGTTCAAATTCCATGCCAACTGCTTGGATATCACCCGTTAGAAGGACACTCACCCCTTCGGACACGATTCTTACTACCACACTGCTGTTGTTAGTGTCAAGTTTTTTATCAGACTCATCAAGTCTACCAGTGATTCCAAGGAACGTAATTTCTGTGGTATCATCAATCTTTTCTGTGTGACCGAATGGAGGTGTGATCACTTCTATCCCTAAGTTTTCCATAAGGTTTTCAAGATCGTTTGATTTGAAGTTCTCATTTTCAACACCAGAGACGAAAATTTTTCCAACTGTGAATTCATTCAAAACTGCCAATAATCCACCAACATGATCCTGGTCTTGGTGAGTTGCAATCACGATATCTATCGAGTTTATTCCAAGCTGTCTTATGTATGGAACGACAATCGATGCGCCGGGGTCAAAGCTTGAGTAGGGTGCTGAACCTCCGGCGTCAACAAGGATTGTGCTTCCTCTTGATGTCCTGATGAAGCATGAGTCACCATGACCAACGTCGAGGAATGTTATTTTGGTGATTCTCTCATTTGAGGCTCCCACGAAGAACCCGACAGAAAACAGCAGGAAAACCACAGACACCACCGCAAGGGCTTTTCTGATGATCTGCCCCTTAAGCTTTCCAGCTGGTTTGTATGAGTTGTAACCAATGATGAGGGAGAGATAATAGGGAATCCAGATAAAAGTGGGCATTGATGCAATCGATAAGACAAAGAATGGCTTTGACAGAAGTGACAAAATCATAGACAAAAGGGATATTACAGGCCACGCAAGCCAGGCGAAAACAGCCACCAGCGGCTCAAAAACGATAGCAAAGAGGGTTGATAATGCTCCAAGTGGAACAATCAAAACAGAAAGTGGAAGAGCGAAAATATTGGCAATAGGAGAGATGACAGAGAGCGTGTGAAAATGAATAGCCTGAATTGGTAGTGTAAGAACAGTAATAAGAGCGGATGTCAAGAAGATTCCGAGCGGTTTTGTGTACCATGTCCCCTGTTTAATCCTCTCAAAAATCAGTGGAGCTCCTATAAAGAGGGCAAAACTTGAGACAAACGAGAGTTGAAATCCAGGAGAATAAAGCCAGCTCGGATTAACAAGAAGGAGAATTATCAAAGCGCCTGAGAGACCAGAACCCTTTGAATATTCTCTCCCAAAAAGCATTGATCCCAGGATGAGCGAAACCATGACGAGTGCCCTTGAGACGGACGGTGTGAAGCTGGCAATCGATGCGTATAGGATACCGATTGCAATGCTTCCCAATATCGCTCCTTTTCTTGAGCCAAAAATCCACATTAGAAGCCAAAACGTTGAGAAGACAATAATTGAAACATGAAAACCTGAGACAGCCAAAAGGTGGTAAGTGCCAGTTCTTTGGAACAGTCTCTCAATGTCCTCTGGAAGATCGGCTCTTCCGTACATCATCGAATCAAGTATTCTTGCACTGCGCTCGGGGAGGTATTTATCAAATGTAGAATATGCCTTGTTTCTGATGTTGGTGCCGATACCCCTTAGCGTATGTGGGTTGTGAGATAAGACCTCTGGTTTGGTGTATGTTTTGATGTAGTGGCGAATGCCTCTGTTTGCGAGATACTCCTTGAAGTCGAATTGTCCAGGATTGGATGATTCTTGTGGTATGCCGATGTAGCCAACAACTGATATTGAATCACCAATCGCAAGCTCTGGAGCATGGGGTGAGTAGCACCTTATGTGCCTCTCCCCCAGAATCTCTGAGGTTTCATCGTCGAGGATTACCTCAAATACAGCTCTGGACTCTTTGTTTTCTACTATGGATTCGACCACTCCTGAAAGTGTTATTTTATTGGATTGAAAATAGTTCGATTGTGTCAAGTTGTTTTTTGACTGGTAAAATGTGGAAACTGTGATGCCAATCGCTAGGAAAATGCAGCAATACTTTATGATTGTCTTGTATGACAGTGGCAGCAGCAGAAATGACGTAAGAACAAACCAGGATGAAAAAATGTAGACTGGCTCAATGTTAAATTGTAGTCCGATAGCCACACCAAGAACCATTGAGATGGCTGATGCAACGATGGGACTCATTTAATGTGGTACCGCTCCCTGAGTCTCTCTATGGTTTTCTCTCCCACACCATCCAAGGTGATTAACTCATCAAAGCTGTTTATTCTATTATTTTGCAAATAGTTAAAAATCTCTTTGGCGGCTTGAGGTTTGACATACGGAATTGCGTCTATTTCTTCAAGCGATGCTTGGTGAATATCTTTTGGGCCTACACCATCCTTGTATTTTGTTGTGGTTGGAGTTGACGTTTCGTCATTTTTTGTGTCTGTGTCTGTCTTTGTGGTTGGATTCATCGAAGATGTAACGGCACTGCCGAAATCGGGTAGCTTTTCCACTTTGGGTGTGCTCTCTGTCTGAGCGGAGTTGTTGTTGGTATTGTCAATCGACTGAGCAACCAACTCGGATAACTGTAGATTGAGTCTATCCAACTCGTCGTATCTATTCACAAGCTCGGATGATGTGGTGAGTCTGTCAAGAATGTCCCAACCGAGTTTTCCCGCAGCAACCTTTGCGTTCTCGTAGCTGTCTGTCTGGTTGGCAACAGATTGTGATGAAAGACTGATTCCCACAATAATCCCCACGGATATGCCAACGGCGACGCCAAAGACACCCCACCTGGCATGCTTTGACCTCGCCGTTTCAAGTAATTTTTCTATCATCGATTTATCTATTTTTTCGGGAATGTAAGGACGATTTTCCTCTCTGCTGCAATCCACTCAACATCAGCCCCAAGCGTTTCGCCAACGAATCTGAGTGGAAGGAGCGTTTTGTTATTGACGATGGCTGGATAAAGCTTGTGATTGCTGTCAATCCAAACCTCAGTTCCGTCAATTCTCGCTGTCTTTTTTCCAATCCAGAGTTCAACAATCTTTGTCTTTCCCTGGAAATTCTGTGTGAGTGTGACCTTTCGTTCTCCACCGTCCCAGTCGACCTTTGCGTAGAGTGTTTCGGCAACTTCTCGAATCGGCATGTAGGTGTTGTTTGCCAACTCAGCTGGGAGTGGCGGAGAAGACACGACAGGCTCTTGGGGAAGTGTCATCTGTTTCCCATCGACGACCATAGTCTTGCTACCAATCCAAAGCTCAATCTTCATACCAGATGTCACTATCAGCTTGAAATCGACAGTGACTGTTCTACCCATGATGTCTGTCGCCTCAAGTTTTATAATGTTTTCTCCCTGCTTCAGAACAACACTCGTCGTGAATTCATTATACTTATCGCACTCGACTGGTTTACCGTTGATTTTGACATCAGCTTTTTCGTCAACCCAACCAGTGAGTTCTATGATGGAGTCTGTGATGATCTCTCCATCCTTGTAGTTGGAGATGCCGATTGCGGGAGGAGTGCTGTCCCTGTTGACAACGATTCTCTTTGCTGTTGACGTGCCAGCCTCATCTCTGGCAATTATAACAAAGCTGTTGCGACCCTCGCGAAGTGTTGCGAAGAAATCCCACTTGCCGTCTGTTCCAACTGTGACATTCCTGCCGTTAATTGAGAGGATGAGCGGGTAGTCTGGATCTCCGGTTTTGGCCATACCGGTTATGAGGATACTCTCCTGGTCAACATATGTACCGTCGTCAATATCAACTGAGAGCAGCGGTGGAGGGAGGGTAGAGATGATATCTATGGATTGGTGTGTGCATCCGATGTTTGCCAGAAGTGGTTTGCCGTCAACTCCGATTGCGTTGACGTCGCAGACCTCTACACTCGAATCCTTCTTTGTGACTCCCTTAACACCACGCATGATGATGGTGCAGAGCTTACCCTTCCCATACATCGGCTCATCGCTGACGATCTGAACTGTGATTCTGCCTTCGGATGTTCTGTCTAGAAAATTGAAAGCAGACAGGTTGTGCGAGAAGAAGTTGCCACTTTCGTGATGAGTCACAGTTAGCACCGATGGGTCGTATCTCACAGAAAATCTAATCTCTGTTATAGGAACTGGTGAGTTGATATCTATGTCGATTTGGGCGCTGTGGCAGGACTTGTTTTCGGAGCAACTGATGATCTTTGTTGGAGTCGCTGAAATTCCAAGTTTTGCATACATAACATCGACGGGCAGAGAGACTCGATGTTCAATCTCTTCGCCAATGCTTGAGATGCCAGTAGCAATGATGCAAACGTTGTAGTCCTCTACCTGAAGGTCGTCTCCGCCAGTAACTTTGACTGTTGTCTTGAAGGGAGGTACACCGTGGGGTGGGTCGAATTCAACCTTGATTGATGGTTCATTGGTGCAGTCTGTCAAGGTGATTGGGCCATCGAACTCATTGATTGGGTCGATGATAATCTCAAACTCCTGGGATGTACCCTGTGTGATTTCCAGTCTGTTTTTGTCTGGTTCAAATGTGAAGTCGGGTGGGAGTCTTGGGATTGTCATTGCTGAAATGGTTGTTCTTTTTGTTTCGGAGTATTCTGTGGATGTCAATATGGTAAAGTCAGCAGTATCACCGGGTTCTGCGTCTGATGGAGGAATGGTGTTTACAATAATAGTCTTTGTCTCCATGGGAGACAGGCTGATGATTGTTGTTTCATCAACCTCAAGTCCATCCACCGAAAGCATGAAATCCCAGCCATCTGCATTGAATTTTTGGGTGCATTCGACATCGATGTGGTGTGTGGATGTGTTTGTTATTCTGTATGAGAGTTCAGCTTCCCCTGCGACCTCAAGTTTTACGTTCTCTTCGTCGGTTGTAATGATGTACGAATCGAGTACTGGTTGATTCTGAAATCTGACGATTGAAGTCTGGATGACCTCTTTTGATGCATTATTTTGCACCCACACTACAAGTCCCGCATTCTTGAGTTCAACATATGATGGGACTCGAAGCTGCATTTGCCTGGTTAGAATCTGACCCTCAATCAACTCAATGTTTTCTCCGAGCGGGCCAGTGTACATCTCTCTGCAGATGAGGTTGTGATATTCATCTGTGTTAAGTGCTGGGAAGAAGATGTTATCTTCGACCAGTACCACATATAGAGCCATGTTCTTCACATTGCCCAGACTTTCAATCAGCTCAAGCTCAAGGTTGGCGTTTATTGTCCTATCCTCAACCTTTGCGTCGACAAAGATTGAAAGCTGAGAAGGCTCAGGAACTCTGTCTAGAAGTTCTTTGAGGTATCTGAGGTATGTGAATGTGGTACCTGAAAATTTATCGCAAGACATCTTGTCGTCAGGTGGCATCTTGCGCTCATCTGGTGTATCACCACCAACTACTGAGTTTTTGCCATCGAAGAATGTTGTTGGGAGGCCCTGCCCGGGATACCACTTGTAGCGTTTATCAGCGGGTGGATAATAGAGGTGAGCCTCGTCAACTTTGGTTGTTTCGACGTAGTAGTTAATCCAGACAATGTTCTGGTTCCCATATTCGTGAACGAGCCTTTCAGCTGCTCTGTGGGAGTATGGGCAGTTGATGCACCATTCAGCGGTGAAGGTCTCACCAAGTACGACTCTTGGAATGGACTTCGTGACTTTTGTGATTATGAGCGTGAAGTTTGCTGTTACTTTGTATCCGAGTTTTGGTGTTTCGGCACCGATTTTAATCGTGTATACACCAGGTGTGATGTTGTAGGATGATCTGATTGAGAGTGTTGTCTCTGTTGGTGAGTCCTCTTCAACCTTAATCAGATTCTCTGTGTACTGACCGTATGTTTTTGGTGGAGTGTTTTCGACGCTCAAAGCAATTGTGCTTGTGAAACCGTTCTGTGGGTTGAGCTTGATTGGCAAATCAATGCGGTTGGATGATTCTCTTATGACGATTGGTTTGACCTCGAACACATAACCATAGGAATCACCGACGGTCAATTTGACATGAACCCTTTGGGGATCATTAGATCCGTCTTTGTTTGTGGCTATCTCGATATCTGTCTCATAAACACCATTTGTCATTGAACTTGTGTCGACCATGAGCTCGATTATCTCTTTATCACCGATAAATGAGGCTTTTCTTGTTGTGAGCCATTTTACGTCATCTGGAATCATTATCAGACCACTGATTTCACCACCTGAGTAGTTCTTCAGATGAAGTTCTCTCGTGTCTGTTGTGCCAACTGGCAATACACCAAAGTCCACAATGGTTGGAGATACCGTATATCTGATATCACTGTAGATGTTGTTGTAGTCGACATACTGGATTCTGGAGTTGAATGTGTCAGCTACGAAGCAACCGAATTCGTCAGCGACAATACCCATCGGGAACTTGAAGAATCCCTGGGCTTTCGGATCATGCTCTGGTTCTGGACAAACCGCCTCAGTCATGTGGTATTGATCGTTTGGACCACCACCAAGACCAAATTCCCAAGAGAAACCCGTCTCAGCGTCAAATGCTTGAATCCTGTGATTGTATGTATCGGCAACGTATATCTTGCCGGATGCGTCCACCGAGCAGTCCATCGGACTCAGAAGCTGTCCCCTGCCCCTGCCCTTTGTGCCGATGACTTTTATTGGCTTGCCGTCGAGGGAGAATTGTGAAATCCTGTTGTTACCGGAATCAGCTACCAGAATGGAGTTGTCGAAGATGCAAATGCCTGCAGGCAGCACGAGTTGACCTGGTGCATGACCAAAACTGCCAAACCTGTCTATGTAGTCACCCTCAATGGATAGCACCTGAATCCTGTGATTCCCAGTATCAGAGACATATATCTTCTCACCTGTGGGACTGATACAGATGTCGGATGGCATATTTAGCTTGCCGGGTGCGTAACCCTTTTCGGAGAGAGTTCTAATGTGATTTCCATCTTTGTCGAGTACCTTGATGTCATGAGCGCCCTTGTCGCTAATGTAGAAGTTGCCTTTGTTGTCAACGGCAACGCCTGATGGCTCGATAATCTCAACATCCATTGAGCTTTTTATCTTGGTCTCTTTCACATATTGACCTGTCTTCTTGTATGTTGTGATGATTGATCTGGCACTGTCCACGATATAGATATTTGCGCCGCTTGTCTCGACCTTGACAGGTCTTGTTATTGAGCCATCTGGCACGTTTGTTTCTGCATTAAACTGACCGACGTGTTGTAGGTCAAGCGTGAATATCTCGATTGAATCTGTTCCCATGGAGGAAACGTGAATCCTGTCACCCAGGATTGCGACACCCTTAGGAGACACCAAATTGCCCTTTGACATGTTGCTTTGATTTATCTCAGCCTGTTTCATTCCTTTGACATCGTAAATACTTACAGTGTTGAGGGTTGGAGATGCAATATAAACTTTTTCGTCTTTTACCCAAATCCCCCATGGATCATCGGCAAACCATGAATTGATAAACGCGCCTTCAGTGCTGTAGATGTATACTTTGTCTTTGTGTGGGTCAGTCACAAAAAGCCTGTCTTCATTAGCAAAGATACCCACAGGTTCTGCACCGCTCTCCTCAATATTGATGGTGAAGGCATAGCTGCCATCGACACCTGTTACGATAATGTTTCCCCTCGCGTTATTTGCGATATAGAGTTTTTCTTTCCAGGTGGTTATTCCAATTGGGGCATCAAGCACCTGATTCTGATTTGAATCGTACACTCTAAACTCGTAATCAAAAGCTCCCCTCTTGTCGTAAACGAGGATTTTATCATTCACTGTATCGGTGATGTAAGGGATACCGCGGAATGTGGTGGCGTCACCTGGGGTGTGCAATTGTCCCTCGTTTGTTCCATAGGTCTCATACACAAAATCATTCTGTGTAAAAAGACTCTGTACCCTTGATGCTCCCTCATCAACGACAAAAATTCTGTAATCATCAGCAAAAATCATACCTGGTTTGCAAAATGTTCTTGCAGGCAGAGAATGAGCAATGACATCCGGGTACATACTATTAGCTTTTGTTTCCTCTTCGCTTGCATATGTTCCGTTTGCGAAGCCCGCAGCGATAAGCTGCATTGACAAAACTGCGCAAACAAGCATTCTAACGGTTTTTTGCATTTTTACACTCCTTTTGCATAACCCACATCATACATTATACCATATTGTTTGGATTTGAATCTATATAGACAGAATGATAACGCAAGAAGTTTTTGGTTTTGACGAGATTATAAAAATTAAAAGGATAACCTTATTTTTTAATTCGATGCCTTGTTTTTATTTTTTACGGTCTCTATACTCGCCTAAGTATCCAAAACGCTGCGATGCGCTTTAAGGAGGAGACTTATATGGCATTGTCGTTGAAAAAGACCCTTGCCGCGGCAATCGTTTTTGTGCTTGCAATTTCGGCGTTTCTGCCCGTTGTTCCGTGGAATGAATCTGTAAACGCAGAAGCTGTCGAGTACCTGCCCTTCACTGTTGTTTTCACAGGCGGAATGCATGGAAACGTTGAGCCCTTCAATTATAAGGGCGAGGCAAATTATGGCGGTTACGCAAAAGCTCGCACAAAGATTGATGATATCAGAGAAGAGCTTACCAATGATAGAACATGGTGGCCATACGGCGGAAACACACTAGTGCTTGATGCCGGTAACTCCATCATGGGCAGCAAGACCGGCTTCCTCTTTGTCGACAAGAATCTCGAGGATGTCCATCCGACAATCAGAGCGATGAACAAGATTGCTTATGATGCGAAACTTTATGGTGCAAGCGAGTTTGCAATCAACCCATCAATTAGAGAGAAACTTAAAACAAAATCTGATTTCCCGTGGATTACAGCAAACGTCGTTGTTGGCAAAGAGAGAAAGAAACTTTCTGATGAGTACATCATGAAGGTTTACAAGATCCCAACCGCTGCTCACCCTCTCAGATATGGTGTTGTCGGTCTTACCAATCCAGCCGTTTTCAGCTGGGAAAACCCAACCAATCTGAAACTTGGTTCATCCTCGCTTGAGCTTGAGAACTATGTTGACAAAGCCCAGGAGCATGCGGAGACTCTCAAAGAAACCGGCGAAAAAGCCGATTTCATAGTTGTTCTCACCGACCTTGGTCTTGAGAAGAATTCTGATGGAACCTGGAAAGAGAACGCTCTGTACCAGGCAATCCAGGATATCACCCACATCGACTTTGTCTGTTCAACCTCCCCAGGTCTTGCCGTTCAGCAGGAGATCTTCCTTGTACCAGAGCGCGGCGGTGCCCTTCACGAAACATTGTTCTGCCAGCTTCCGGAAGACGGTATCACTCTCGGCAGAATGGACTTCGTTCTTGAGAAATGCACATGCCCAGTCAAGCCTTACGTCTTTAGGAAAATCAATGGCAGAAGACAGATGAAATCAAGATTCTCCGTTCTCAACCAGGAAATCACTCCTGACGCTGAGATTATGAATGATTTCAAGTCTTCGAAGAATGTCATGAACCAGGAATATAGCCTTAAGATCGGCGAAGTCACTTGCGCGATTGATTCGAAACTCGCAAGACTTCAGGACTCAGAGCTTGTTGAGATGGCATGTGATGTAATGCTCGCAGAAACAAGCGCTGACATTGCTATGACCGACATCTGGACAACATCGGCAAGGATTGAAAAGGGTATGTTCACAGAGGGTGACCTCTTTGAGCTTTATCCAAAAGATGCCAAGATTTACACAATCGAACTCACTGGCCAGCAGATTAAAAATGCCCTTGCTCATGCAGCCTCGGTTTACAATACCGAGGGCGACGTAAACTTTATAGTCGCAAAGGGAATTGATTATTATATCGACATCAGAGAGGGCAAAGACCCAGTCGGCTACATCAAGATGAATGGAAACGACCTCTCAATGTCAAAGACCTACACCGTTGCTACTCATAGCTACATTGCTCTTGGTCAAGGTGGCTATGATTTCAGTGGTGCTAAGGTGACAGAGACAAGAAAAGACCTCAGAACATCAATAAAGAACTACATTAGAAAAAATAACAGCTCATGGCCATGCAAGAAGTCCAAGAACTGGTTTGTTGTTCCGGACTACCTTCATCATTGGTCATACGACTATGTCGATGTTCTCATGGAGAAATCGATTGTAGCTGGAGACCAGTTCGGCAGATACAGCCCAGACAACTACATCACAAGAGCCGCTGCTGCTGTTATGTGTCTCAACATTTATGATCACCCCCAGGCAAAACCAGCTAAGGGTACATTTGCTGATGTTCCATCAAGCCACTGGGCATATCCATACATCGAAGGTGGAGTAGCCAAGGGAATGTGGTTCTGGCTATCGGGCAACTTTGGTCCCAACGCAAACGCAACTCGAGAAGACATCATGGTCAATATGGTCCTCTCCTCAGGTGACAAAGCCAAGGCGGAGGCTATGACAGCAGCCGAAATGGCTGAGTTTGAGAAGAACTTCCTCGATGCCAACGATTGCTCTGACTATGCCAAGAAGTATGTTGCATACGCAACAAAAATTGGTCTCGTCTCGGGTTATGCTGCTGATGATGGCAAATTTACAATCAAACCAAAGAACAACATCAGACGCTCCGAGGTTGCCACACTCATGGCGAAGGCAAGATTCCCAGTTGTTGCACTCATGGGTACAGCAGACTACAGAACAGAGCTTGACACTTGGCGTATTGACCCAGACAATGACCGACCAGTCGGTGGTGCGATGGGTCTTGCCTACACAATCGGCAACATGAGAGGTCTTTATGCCGCGAATATCCTCGTTGACGCTGGCGGATTCGCTCAGGGTTCAGCATGGGCAGAGCTTGGCGATGGTAAGGTTTCGACCGGACTCATCAATACTCTTGGCTATGATGCGATAACATTTGGATCGAAGGAATTCTATCATGGTGCTGCAGATATTGCCAAGCAGGTTACCGAAATAACTCCACCAGTACTTGGCGCGAATGTTACTGGTCTTGCCGGTGTTGAGAAATCGGTTCTCAAGGATGTTGGCGGAATTAAGGTCGGTATTGTTGGTGCGATGAATCCTGACACAAGCAAGTTTGTTTGTGAAGGAGAGATGGGTGAGGTTGTCATTACCGAGATGGCAAAGGCAATCAATACCGAGGCATCCGCTCTTAAGTCAAAGGGCGCCGAAATCATCGTCGCGATTGCTCCAGCAGGTGGCTACATTGAGCTTGGTAAGACCGCTGAAGAGGGTTTCAAAGGCCCGGCTTCGGTGCTTGCAAATGCTCTTAACGGCGTGAATGTGCTGTTTGTTTCTGGTTCGCCACAAGCCTTCGTCGCTCCCGCAAATGGTCTGTGGGTTGTTGGACCAGGAGAGGGCGCATCATCAGTCGGTCTTGCGAAGGTCACATTCGACACAAAGAATAGAACCATCGATAAGGTCATTGGAATAAATGAGTACACACTCAATAAGCCAGAAACAGTTAGAACTCAGGCAACAGAACTTTGGACGGCTGTCGAGTCATTCCTTAAGACTGCCAGAGCTGCAGTAAAGGGTGAGTATGACAGAGTTGTCGCAAAAACAGAGACAGGCCTCAACTATGACAGTGCCAACGAGTGCAGACTTGGTGATGTTATCACATCATCGATTGCCGAACAGCTTGGCGCTGACATCGTTCTCTATCCATCCGACCATGCATGGGAAGGATTTGCTCCTGGCAACATCACCCTGGGTGGCGTTTACAATGTGCTCCCATATGAGGATGTTTGGGTAACAGGCAAGGTTCTTGGTCGCGACCTCTACAAGATTTGTGAATCATCGGTCTCTGGAGAGCGCGGACAGCTTCAGACACATGGAATGGTCTTCATCTTCTCAAGAAGCTCTGAGCCAGGAAACCGTGTTTCTGAGGTTCATATCGGTAAGGGATATAAGTTCACTCCAGATGAGGAATACAGAACACTTGTTAAAAACAACAGCAAAGATGAGTATGTTGTGGCAATCCCAGCCAGGGAGTACTACACCCTTCCGACATTTGGTCACGAGATATTGTCTGAGAAGATGAGCGATGTCTCATCCAGCTGTGTGTATGTCAGGAAAGCCTTCATCGACTATCTCACAAAGATGACTGAGGCTGGACAGGCAGTCAATCAGGAAATTGAGGACAGATACAAAGAGCCATAGAATCTGCTTAAGTTTCTAAATACATTAAAAAAAGCCCCTGGCAACAGGGGCTTTTTTATATTTCATATATACCACGTCTATTTTGAAACTGTTGTCGGTTGATTGTTTTCCAGAGTTGTGGGTTTTGATTTTTGAGCTTTGAGTCAGGTGGTATTAATCTGTGATAATTGATGTAAATCGGATATATTTATGATGCGTGATTTTTTGACTGTATAAACTTTTTGAGAGTTATAACCCCTTGGCGTATGTGCTTGTTGAGAGTCGACTGCACAGGAATCAAATAAAAGACTGAATGGAAAAACCGGGGATCAAGTTTAAATGAACTCGTACAGGGAAATTTGAAACACAAAAAAGATGAAAATCAGGGATTGGATAGGAAAGAGATACACAATTGATAAGTTAGTCATGCGATCTATCAGTTGAGCTCCTTATTTTTTGCAGTGGCACATGATCATTTTAGAATAGCATTTCAGTTAATGGACAAGGTATAAACTAAAATCCTATATTTACGTGAACCATTTTGGTGCATGAGCCGTTATCCTGTCAAGCTATAAGGTGCGTAATGACTATCCTTACTCCAATTGCGATAAGGATGAGTCCGCCTGCAAAAGTTGCTCCTTTCGTCCATTTCGCGCCAAGCTTGCTTCCAAATAGAACACCCAGAACAGATAAGACAAACGTTATGACGGTGATAGTAAGCGAAGGGATCCAGATGTTTTCACCAAGCATAGAGAAACTCAAACCAACGGCTAGTGCGTCAATACTTGTGGCTATTGCCAGTGTGATAAGAAGCCAACCTTTACTTGGATCCTGTGTGATTTTATCCTTGTTATCAAAACTCTCATAGAGCATCTTACCACCAATAAACGCGAGGAGAACGAAGGCAACCCAGTGGTCCCAGACATCGATATATCCCGCAAACGTATTACCAGCAAACCAACCCAGGATGGGCATTGCTCCTTGGAACAATCCAAAAAAGAAAGCCATTTTCAAAGCCTTTGGTATGGGAGATTCTTTGATATAAATACCACTCGCAATTGAAACCGCTGTGGCATCCATTGCGAGTCCAAATGCTATGCCAATAATGGTTATAAGATTCATATTTTTATTCCCTTCTACCTGCGGAATTAAATTTGAGCTTGTTCAGCGCATCCTCAGCAGCTGAGAATGACGCGCTTTTCTTTGAGTAGCCTTTACCGACAGTCTTGTATTTTAGACCTTTTGAATCTTGAGTTGGCTTGAGGAGCACGGACACGTGAAAATACTCCCTGCCATCGATCATCTCAACACGTTCTGTGTTGTAGATTGGTAGTTCATATCCGTTTGATACTGCGTATCGCTGAAGTCTACTTTTGGGGTCTTCAGTGTAGTTATGGGTATGAACAAGTCTCAACCTATCAAGCACCTTGAATGTCTGGATTATTCCTCGCGAGAGCATCAGGCCACCAATAAGTGCCTCGAAAACGTCACAAAGGATTGAATCTTTGTCCCTGCCATCTGATGCATCCTCGCCCCTTCCAAGTAGGATACATTCGCCAATTTCAAGTTCCCTTGCGATATTTGCCAGTGGTGATTGTGAAACAATTGACGCCCTGGCTCTTGTGAGTTGACCCTCCTGCCAGTCTTTGTTCTCCTTAAAGAGTCTGTTTGCAGCATAACAACCTACAACAGAATCACCGAGAAACTCGAGTCTCTGGTATGAATTACACCTATTCTCTGATGCATATGACGGGTGGGAAAGCGCTTCGATGAAGATTTGTCTGTCCCTTTTTCTGTACCCCAATTTTCTAAAAAGGGTTTGCTGAGTCTTGCTCAGTTTACTGCATTGCCTGCGTAAGATTTTGGTTGAGCTTATTTTTAGCACAAGTCACAGCCAGCTTGATTGCTGACGCAATCGCCTTTCTGTTGGAGCGACCGTGTGAGATGATGGAGAGTCCGTTGACTCCAAGGAGCGGTGCTCCTCCATACTCTGAATAATCAAGCATACCTTTGATTTTGTTGATGCTTCTTTTAATGAGCAGCCCACCAATCTTTGAGGTAAAACTCGAAGAGATTGAGTCTTTTAGGAGTCCCATGAGATCGCTGCTTATACCTTCAATGCATTTGAGGACAACGTTTCCCGTAAATCCATCACAGACGAAAACATCAGCATCACCCTTGAGAAGGTTACTTGGTTCGACATTTCCAACAAAATTCAACTCGCTCTTGGTGAGGAGTTGATGTGTGGCCTTTGTAAGTTCGGAGCCCTTTTCCGCCTCCTCGCCGATATTGACGAGTCCTACTCTTGGTTCTTCGATGCCATAAGCGATTCTGCAGTAGGCAGAAGAGAGCCTTGCGAAATCCATGAGGTTGCGAGGCTTCGCGTCTGGTACCGCTCCGCTATCAGATAGAAGGCAGTATTTTCCATTGATTGTTGGGAAGACTGTGGTAATGGCTGGTCTGTCTACCCCCTTTATCCTTCCGAGAATAAACAGAGCACCAGCCATTTGGGCCCCTGTGCTTCCTGCTGAAACAACTGCATCACACTTGCCCTCAGCCACGAGTTTTGTGGCAATAAAAATCGAAGCATCTTTCTTTTTTCTCAATGCTTCACTAGGCAGCTCATTCATATCTACAACTTCACTAGCATGAACAACTGGGAAGGAGTACGGAGAATCAAAGCGCTCAAGAAGAGCGCTTATTCTAGACTTGTCTCCGACCAGCGTGATATCAGTGTTGACGCACTTTCTGGCTAGAATCGCTCCGGCGACGATTTCATCAGGGGCGTTATCGCCCCCCATGGCGTCAAGAGCGACTTTTATCAAGCTTCAGCCTTCTTTTCTTTCTTCACCTTTTGGGCGATCACAAGCTTTTCACCGTAGTGTCCACAGAATGGACAAACTCTGTGTGAAAGGATTGGTTTACCACAATTGCTGCATGGCGAAAGGTTTGGCACATCGATTTTCTGATGTGTCCTGCGCAGTCTTCGTCTCCTGGGAGTCTGTTTTTTCTTGGGCTGTGCCATTGTCTATATCCTCCAATATTCCTATATGCAAAAGGCTAGTATATTGCAGCTCTTTTGCCTGTCAAGCCTTGACAGGTGATTAACTCATAATAGAATATCGCAGTATTTGAAACTAGGAGAGTAAGGTAAATGCTTAGACATAAATCGCAAATCAAGTCTGTGAGACAGTCTGCAAGACGCAGAGTGAGAAATATTTCACAGAAGTCAGAAACAAAGACAGCAATCAAGAAGGCACTCGCTTCATTTGGCACTGAGGACTCCGAAGCAGCTGTTAAGCTTGCAATCAAGAAGCTTGATAAGCTTGAAGCACATGGAATTCTCCACAGAAACACAGTAGCCAGAAAGAAATCCCGTTTGATGAAGAGGTTCAACAGTTCAAACCAGGGGGAGTAGCCAAACATGAATTTGGCGATGCTGCTGATTAAAGGGGCAGTCATTTTGACGATTGTGCTGATCCTTTTTTTCAGCTTCAAGGTAATCAGTGAGTTCAGAAGAGGGCTTTTCGCCAGGTATTTCAAGGGGTTCGTTGCTGGGATGATTCTAATCCTGATTGCCTGGGTGATAGATTTGTCCTTTTTCCTGAGCCATGTGAACGACTACACATGTATCCCCAGGATGTTTGACTTGCTTGGTTTTGTAACAATCCTGCTCTCAATCGTATTCCTGATTGGGAGATTCCTCAACCCATATGATGGAGTGGATGTATGAGTTACGAACCACCAAAAGGATTTTTTGACCCCCCAGTATTTGATATCAATATGGAAACCGGGATTGTGATGCCGACATCGGGAGTGAGAACACTCTTCCTCGACGAGGTGTTTATTCTCGGTCTTCAAAAAATGGTGGAGGATTTCACAGGAGAATCCGGTGGTTTCATTCTTTATCATCTTGGATATTGGTGGAGCAAAAAGCACCACGAGATGACTCTCGCCCCGACACTGAAAGCCCTTGGATTTGAATCTGTTCTTGATATGTCTGAGGAAGCTTATTCGGTGGCTATGGACAAAGCCTTTGCCAGATCTGGTTTTGGTAGAGTCGAGATAGAACCTGGTTACAAAGACAATCAAACCATCTTCGAGGTCAAGATACAGAATTCTGCATATGCTGGCATCGTTGGCAATATCGGAAGACCCGCCTGCCACCTCTATGCTGGGATGCTGGCCGCGTATCTTGAGGATTTCACCCAGAGAAAGCTTGCGGTGATTGAAACAAAGTGTCTCTCAACTGGTGATGACCACTGCCTGTTTGTTATTGGGCCAAGAGAGAAAATGAAGGCAAAGAAATTTTGGAACAGCAGAGGAATGACATCGGCTGATTTCAGAGATAAGATAAAGTAGTACAAAAGAGATTCGATAGGATAGAAAAGCCCTCCTGCGATTTTATGCAGGAGGGCTTTTGCGTTCGTGGAGAAAATCTCAGTTAATGAATTGAAACAGCGCTGTCTCAAGCGCAAACATAGCTGTGCTTTTGCCAGTTTTAACGGCAATATCGGCATCTTGAATCTGTTTCAAATAGGTCATCAATTCCCTGCTATCAAACCTTTTTGATGCTGCAATTGCTTTCTTAGCAACGAAGGGATGACAAGAGAGCTTTGATGCTATCTGCTGCTGAGACATTTTTTCACTTGTCAATTTTCCAGCAAGCAGCACCTTCATAAAGTGGTTATAAATCATCACGAGAGCACGCTCTGGTGGTTCGCCGTTTACAATCAATTCGTGGATATATTGGATGCTTTGGGCGATATTCCTGTCTGCAAGAGCATCAAGTACTTGAAAGATGATAAGGTCTTTTTTCTTCGGGATGATACTTTTTATTATCGCTGATGTTATCGTCTCGTCTTTTCCCACAAATGCTGTGAGTTTGTCGAGTTCAGAGGACAGTGTCGCCATATCACCCATTGTGTGGTCAATGAGTAGTTCAATGGCGTCCTTTGTGATGTGGCAATCGTTTGTTGAAACCCTCTTGTTTATCCATCTTCTGATAGTATTAAGGTCGATGCCGGTTTCTGTGATTACACAAACCTCGGTTGCGAGGTATTTCCCCAAACTTGTGTTTTTTGGTATGTCAGCCTCGGTGAAAATAACAACGTTTCCAGGAGCTATTCGTTTTAGGGATTCAATCAGCCTCTTGCCCTTGTCGCCTTTGATTTTCTTGGCGTCGGTTGCGACAACCAGCACCCCTCCTGAGAGAAGGTTACCAGAGCAGATGATGCTCTCAAACTCAACCGGATCGATTTCTTCAACACTGATGTTTTTTACCGATAACGTTTTCCCACCGAGTCTGTCACCGATTGTATCGATTATCTGCTTCTCAATGTACGGAAGATTGGCGGCAAGCCAATAGACGGGCTTTGGCTCATTGCCTTCTTTGATTCTGCTCAATTCACTTTTATAGGTTATCACGGATTGAAATGATCAAGCAACCTTGGGAACGGTACCGCTTCGCGTATGTGCGCTGCTCCAGTGAGCCAACCCGTCATGCGCTCAATACCGAGACCAAAACCAGCATGAGGAAATCCTCCATATCTTCTGGTGTCGAGATACCAACTGAAGGTCTCTTCAGAAAGGTTGTGATCCTTGATCCTCTCAAGCAGCATGTCGAGGTTGTCCTCACGGGCAGAACCTCCGATTATCTCGCCAACACCCTCAGGTGCAATCATGTCGTCGCAAAGCACGACTCTGTTGTCCTCTGGATCTCGTTTCATGTAGAACGCTTTAACGGCAGCCGGGTACTTTTCAACAATCAACGGTCTGTCGTGCATATCAGAGAGAATCGTCTCATCTGGAGCGCCAAAATCCCCGCCCCACTGAATCTCAGAACCCTTTTCCTGGAGGATCTTTACAGCGTCGGTGTATGTCATTCTTGGGAATGGTGTCTTGATACACTCAAGCTTGGAGACATCGCGTTCGAGGATGTCAAGCTCAGAACGACAGTTGTTCAGGACATCAGCTACAATGTACTCGATGAATCTTTCCTGGAGTGACATATTCTCTTCGTGGGACATAAATGCTGCTTCTGGCTCAACCTGCCAGAACTCGATGAGGTGTCTTCTGGTTTTACTCTTTTCAGCTCTGAAGACTGGGCCAAAACAATAAACCTTGCGGAAGGCGGCAGCTGTTGCCTCGTTATAGAGTTGTCCAGACTGGCTCAGATATGCCGGTTCTCCGAAGTAATCAGTTTCAAAAAGAGTTGTTGTGCCTTCACAGGCGTTTGGTGTAAGGCAGGGGGCATCGATACAGAGAAATCCCTCATTATCAAGGAAGTCCCTGATGGCTTTTGTGAGTCTTGCTCGAACTCGGAGTGTTGCCCATTGCTTCTGCGAACGAAGCCACAGATGACGGTGTTTCATAAGGAAGCCAACGCCATGGTCTTTGGGCGAGATGGGGTAATCAATGCTCTCACCGAGAAGGTTGATATGCTCAATGTCTATCTCGTAAACGCCAGGCTGTTTTGGGTGTTCTTTGACTTTTCCAACAATTTCTATTGAACTCTCCTGTGTCAAAGATGTCGCTAGGTTAAATTGATCTTCAGGAAGATTGCCTTTGAAAGCAACGCACTGACAGAGGCCGGTGCCATCACGTAGTACGAGGAATGCGAGTTTACCAGAGTGTCTGCTGTTATAGAGCCAACCACCGAGTTTAACACTCTCTCCAACATGTTTACCAAGTTCAGAAATTGTTACCATATTCAACGCCTCCAAAGTAAAAGCTAGTATCTGTTGTATATTATAGTATGATACGTCTTTGGCAAGTGGTTTGAGGGTTTAATGTTTTGCTCTTGAATTGAATCGATGTGTTTGGTATATATTTCCAGTCAACCTTAAAAGAAGTATGGATGAAGGAGATACAAGTTGTTTAGAACAGTGATGATGTTAATAGCAGTAGTGAGTGGTGTGGGGCTTGTGATGGGTTACCTGCTTCAGTCGCCAAAGGCCTCTGGTCTTGGCGCAATTGGTGGTACAGCCCACAAGTTCAAGCTCAGAAGCGGTAGAGACGCTTTCCTCGATAAGCTCATTATCTGGTGCGCTGTCGTTTTTGGCATCGTTGTATTCCTTCTCTCAGTTGTAAATCCTGAAATCTGGACAATGTAGTAAAAAAACTGCCGAGGTGGCGGAATGGTAGACGCGTACGTTTAAGGTGCGTATGGTGAGAATCGTGGGGGTTCAAGTCCCCCCCTCGGCACCACTCCCAAAACAAACGAGCCCCGATTTGTTCGGGGCTTTTTTAATTTCTGGAATTACGTGTATCATACAAATCATAAATGACGGATTCAAAAAAACTCGAAATAGAGATAAGGAAACCTTTTGATTGCGAGTGGGCTGACATTGGCAAACTAATGGCAACATCTTTCTTTCATGAATACAGAAATCTGTTTGGGTTGAATCCATTTGACATTCCACATTATTTTGAGGAGGTTTTCAGAGACGACCACACTCTTGTCGCGGTTTCAGAAGGTAACATTATTGGGTGTTGTATGTTCAAGGGCTCGAAGGACGGTGCGAGATCACCCTTTAGGACATTGACGACTATTTTTAAAACTGTGCCTTTTGTAAACGCGGTCAGGTGTTTGGTTTCTGTTTTCAATCCAAGTTTTTTTCCAAGTAACTCCGTCCACATCGACCATATTTGTGTCTCCTTCAACACAAGAGGGGAGGGGGTCGGTAGAAGATTAGTGGGCCACGTTAGGGATTTAGCCAAGAAAAACGGATATGATTATCTCTCACTCCAGGTCAATTCACAAAATGATGTTGCCGTAGGCTTGTACAAATCTATGGGATTTGAAATTGAAAAAGAGGTTTCAAACTGGTCAATCAAGCGGACACTTGGTTACGAGTCGGTATATTTTATGAAACTTGGGCTTTGACGACGAATCAAAAGTCCGTTGAAAAAAGACAGTTTACCTGCGCATCAAAAACAACAACGACCGTCTTCTGAGAGGGAAATGACACTTTTCCACCAGTTTTTAATCCCATCGAATCGGTTCAAAGTTCTAATCCTTTCCGTTAAATAATGGATTGGAAAAGACCACACCTTGACCCAGTCACTGCTATCCATAAAATGAACTCCGCTTGACAAATTGGGCGGATAGTTCAGCGGTAGAACGCTTGCCTTACACGCAAGAAGTCACAGGTTCGAATCCTGTTTCGCCCACCATTTTGTGAGTTTTTTTGTAACCTACAAGATGGACTCGGAAAAGCAGTGTAGTAACCAAAAGAGTTGGTGAATACGTAAGCTTCTGGTTGTTAATTGACACATTATGGAGCTTATCTATAATCTCTCTCGTTGCGGGGTCGTAGTGTAGCGGTCAACACATCAGCCTGTCACGCTGAAGACCGGGGGTTCGAATCCCCTCGATCCCGCCACTTCCTTTCTTAAGAATTCCCATTAAACCTCCACCTTGTTTGTTCATTATTTTGTGTGTATTTTTCTCATATGAATCTGGAGGCTTCAATGCAGCTAAAGCGCGTAGTGTCATCAATATTCCTGGTATTACTCCTCATTACTTCGACTGTTTTCCTTGTTGGATTTTCCAATTATAAAAATAATATCGTCAACATTGTTGTGACACTCGATGGTGCTCCTGTGTCCAAGTTTCTCCCGGAAAACTATGTGAAGAAAAACATACCAGGTTTTGATTATGCTGTGGATGCCCTTGTGACAACCGCCGGGAACAGTGTTGAAGCTTTCTACAGAAACAACAACAATCTGTTTATCACAAAAGACCATACATACACAGTTTTTAAGAAGGGTTTCTCAGCAGAGGTTTATGAGTCTGACATTGAGAGAATAAAAAACCTACCAGGTGTTGTTGATGTTTACAAATTGCCAGAGTATGAACTGTTTCTTGATGAGTCAATTGGACAAATCAGAGCAGATGAAGTTTGGAAACTCAAAGACAAAGATGGCAACAACATCACCGGCAAGGGAATAAAGGTTGGAATAATTGATTCAGGTCTTGACTACCGCCACGAGGATTTGGGTGGTGGTTATGGCGCTGGTTACAAAGTTGTCGATGGTTATGATTTTACGGGAGATGACGAATTCTACTTTGATGGACAGAATCATGGCACACACGTTGCCGGCATCGTCGCGGCAAACGGGAAAGTCAAAGGTGTTGCCCCAGATGCCAGTCTGGTGGCGTTTAAGGTTTTCTCTGGAAGCGGTAGACGAACCAATGTGGCGGGGAATATTGAAAAAGCCATTGAAACAGCACTTCTTACAAAATGTGATGTGGTCAACATGTCCCTTGGCGCCGCAGGTGGAAATGTGGGTACACTAAGTGACACGATATATTTCAATGCAATCAATGCAGGAATTACGTTCTGCGCTGCGGCTGGCAACAACGGAGCAAGGGCGCCAGGCAAATCGAAGGTAATTGGCTACCCAAGCAGCATAGAACCTCTCATATCGGTGGCAGCAACAGATGACACAAAACACCTTGTGATTGACATTGAAGATGAGGATTCAAACGATGTCTTACCTGGGCTTTTTGATAGCTCTCCGGAATGGAAGAATGAGCAATACGAGATAGTCGATTGCGGTTACGGCAATTCTGATGACGATTTCAAAGGACTCGACCTTGATGGGAAAATCGCTCTGATTGGTAGAGGCCCAGTGTCTGAGGACAAAGCCTATTTTAGATATAAAGTCATAAGAGCATCCCGACACGGAGCGGCTGGTTGCATTATTTACAACCATTCCTACGGCCCATATAGTGGTGGTCTTACCTTAACAGATGATATCGACCAGATGGGTAGCGATTCGGAGCTGATACCAACCTGTTCTGTGACCTATATGCAAGGTGACTTGCTAAAGAGGGTTTCAAGCTCAAAAACCAAGATATCCATAAGCTCAACGTATCTTAATGGCAGACTGGCATATTTCACTTCAGCGGGGCCATCCCCCGATTTAAAATTTAAGCCAGATGTTGCAGCCCCTGGAATGGGAATCTACAGCACCCTGAGGACACTCTCTGTTGCGAATTCGAATGAGCGCGTCAGTGTTTGGGCTGAGAAGCAGGGAACATCGATGGCTTGCCCCATTGTGTCAGGCGCAGTGGCTCTTCTTGCCCAGAAATTCCCAGATGAAACACCAGAGCTTTACAAGGCTAGACTGATGTCGACGGCGACTCTTTTGTGGAATGATTTTGCGGGCGATTATGCGCCACTTACATCGCAAGGTTCTGGCAGGATTGATGTGAAGAGTGCAATTGAGGCGGAAGCTGTTTTCTCACCACCTGGCGCGACATCGGTTGCCAAGGACAACAAGGCGAAGTTCGAGTTTGAGATGCAAAATATCTCGAACCACACTATCGAAGGAAGTTTCAGGTATGTTTCGTTGGGTGGCGGAACGAAGACTGATTTTGACGGTGAAATGGTAAAAATCAAACCTGATGGAACATTGAGCATAAATCTTGAGGTTGAATCAACCAGGTATGTTGAGGGTATCGAAGAAGGAATTGTCTTTTTTGACACAGAGGAGCGGAGTTACCATCTCCCTTTGATGATTCAATTTGGGGGAACCAATATCCTCCCACAACTCTCTGATCTCCATGTGGAGGATAGAATTCTGGATGTTTCGGACTCAAATCCGGTCACGGTTACCTTCAGACTCAACTTCGGCAGCTACTCAAGCGATCAACTCTCAGGTGAGTTCGTGACCAATAATTTCACAACGGCAAGAATAGATCTGGAAACAGAGGATGGACAATCCCTGGGAAAACTGCTTCATGACGACAATTTGCAGATTGGTTACTACAGAATGAAATGGAACGGTAGAGACCTGGATGGTTTCCTACAGGCAGCAAACGGGCTATCAGTCATCAGCGGTTGGGGTATTCGGTCAATATCTGGACTAAATAACGATGTACCGACGGTTATTGAGCAAAAACCCTCGTCGAAGGCTTTTGTTGATGTAACAAGTTCGAGCCACCTCAAACCATTTGAGTGTGGAATTCAACTTATACCTGAGAAACCGAGTGTCGATGAGGAATTTGAAATAAGAGTCTCCTTGAAACCCACCGTTGGAGTATTTGACGTATCATTTGTTCTGGATTACCCGCATGAGTATATCGCAATTGATGGGGCCTTTTTGGATACAATGTTTGATTACTTTGGTCAGATTGAGTTGACTGAGGTTGAGGGTGAGGAGGGTAGGCTTTTTGTGCGACTCTGGACAGAAAGCGAACTGGCGACCTACAACTCTGGTACGTGCATCTCATTTATTGCAAAACCGGTCGTTCCCTCAGGAAGCAAGAATATCCACCTTTCCATTGATGATATGATTGTCACAAGTGATCTTGGCAAGACCAAGTACCGTTCCAATCTACACTACTTCAAGACCAGAAAATGGTACAGCTTCTATGATCTAAACTTGGACGGTGTTGTAAACAAGAATGATTTTGATATACTCAAAAACCATGTCGGTTCAATTCTAGGAGACGAGCTCTACCAGGAGTCAATGGATTTTGATGCTGATGGGCGGATCAACTCAAGAGACGTTATCAGATTAGCAAAGCAGCTTGGTAAGAGGCTCTCACCCTAGAGTGTTTTTTTGCTTCAATCATACTCAAGGATCAAGGAGTTGATATGAGATTTGGAATTGCCCTAACTCTTTCGCTCTTGTTGGTTTTCTCGGCTGTGGGATTGGGTTTTGCCGGGACAACCGCAGGCAACGTAGATGTGATGATAGCACTGAATTCTAGTGCACCAGTCGATTTCAGGGACACATCCGTGCTAGATGTGGTTCGTGGCAATGCCCAGATAGCGCTTGTATCTGCTTCAGAGGCACTCACTGATTTAGTTCCAGATGCTCAAATAGTTAGTGAAATTGATTATCTATTCTGTGGTCTGATCGCCAGTGTCCCATTCGACTCGATTTCAAGGCTTGAAAACGCAAGATGGGTAAAGGATGTGACGGTACTGGGTCATCTTGTTCCATCATCGCTACAGTCAACGTCTGACATGGTAAATGGATCAGCGGTCTACAATCTGACTGACAAGAATGGAAAATCCGTGCAGGGGCTTGATATCCTTGTCGGTGTCATCGATAGCGGAATTGACTACAATCACAAACACCTCGGGGACGGAGCTATGGGACAATCCTCCAAGGTTGTGGGAGGAGTCAATTATGTTAATAAAGATCAAGCTCCACTTGACGACACGCCTATCTCCCATGGAACAAGTGTCGCTGGTCTGATAGCCTCTGACAATACCAGTGTGTCGGTTGCCCCGAAGGCAAAACTCATGTCTTACAAGGTGTACTCGAACTATGACAGAGAAATAAAAGAAAGCACGGTAGTTTCAGCAATTGATCAGGCAGCGAAGGATGGTTGCCACGTAATCAATATTTCTTTGTCGGAACCAGGTGGAAGCTCTGGGAATCTTTCAGCAGCTGCAAAGACTGCACAGAAGGCAGTTGAAAGTGGGATAGTCGTCGTTGCCGCGGCGGGTGATTTTGGTACATACTGCAACCGATCAGACAAGGGCACTGTTGGTGGAGCAGGACTTGCTCCCGATGCGATTTGTGTCGGCTCAATGGATGCAAGGGCAATTTTCAATGTCAAAGTTGATGGAGCAAACTTCAATTTCACAGGTCTTTCTCCAGTCCCATATATCCAGTTTGACAATAAGACAACTGAGATTATCGATGCAGGCTTTGGTTCAGAGAGTGAATTGGATGGTTTGAGAATCAGAGGCAAATACGTCCTTGTCGAAAGAGGGCCATCAATCGGGAGAGCAATCCCGTTCTACCAAAAAGTGTTAAACGCAAAGAAGAAAGGTGCAATCGGAGTCATCTGTTGGAACAACACACCAGGTGAATTGGTGCAGATGCAGCTTGACACGGACTACCAGACGGGTGAAAAACTCACTGGTAAAGACCTCATTCCGGCATGCTTCCTTAGCAACACAGACGGAAGTGTTCTCAGGACGCTTTTAAAAGACAAATCAGTTTCAGTAGTCATATCGGAAGGCAATAATAACATCCTGGCAAGAACAACATCCATTGGCCCAACTGAAGATTTAAAATTCAAACCGGACGTGTGTGCCCCCGGAATCGGTCTCGTTGCACCAATTTCTCTTAATCCTGCTATGGAGTCCAAGATTCCACATACAAACAGTTTCTCTGGAACCTCAGCAAGCACTGCTATCGTTTCCGGTGCTGCTGCGCTCATCAAGCAGATGCACCCAGATTGGTACCCATCAGACATAAGACTTGCCCTCATGAACACATCCTCAATCGTTAGAAACGTTGTTAACGGAACACCCTCAAGCTTCCTGATTCAGGGCGCTGGAAGGATTGATATACACTCAGCAATCAATGCTCCTGCAGTTGTTAGCCCAGGAGGCGTTATTGCAAAGCCATCAGAGAAGGTAAGTTTGCAATTGACAGGCATGGGTAAAGCTGAGAGTTTTGAGGTTTCGGTCGAAGTACCCGATGCTTTCTCCTCAATGGTGGAGTTTGAGATTTCTGAAACATCCATCTCGGTGCCGGAGGACGGCATCAAAAATGTTGAAATCACGCCATTTTTCAATCAGGCAAAAATTCCATGCAACATTGAGTGTGTTGTCTGGTTTACGGCTGGCGCTACCAAGCTCCATGTTCCTTTTATCTGCTGGAAGGGTTTTGCAGCTTCGGAGAGAAGAAACGTCACAAATTTCACTGCCACCGGCAATAAGATTGACTACTCGGTCGGCGTTGATGGAATCACCGTTGAGTACAATGTTGCGATGGGCGATTTGTATTCCTATAAACCGTTTGCGTATGGTGACTATTACAAAGCCGACATGAGTGAAACAAACCAAACAGTCCTATCCAGTTGCAGGATTGACATCGTTGACGGCAACAATGACACCTGGAAAACCATTAGAAAATGTGAGAACATCGAATATGGTCACTACAAGTTCGATTGGGATGGGTTAGTCGGTGTTGGCGGTGAGAAGCTTCCAAACGGAAATTATAAACTCAAACTTGCCTGGGAAGAGGCCAGGGTTGTTGAATCTGGCACAGAGAAGATGATATATACAGACACGATCGTTAGTGATGGCGATTTGACTGTGACAGGTAGCAATGTCCCAGCCCCAGCCCAGTTCCATCTTTATTCCAGACCAACCAAGCCAACTGTGGATCAAAAATTTGTCATTGATTTGTATCTGACTCATGCGCGAGACGTGTCCAGTTTATCGCTTGATATTGTCTACCCGATTGATGAAATCGAAATTCTGGACATCAGAGCAGGAGATTTCCTAAGACTTGATGGAGCCGCTGTTGAGGAAGAGATTTTTATGGAAGAGGAAGAGGGAAGAATAAAGATCTTCGCAAAGAGGCTTTCAGATAAAGGAATCGATGGTCACGGGCTGATTGCGAGATTTGTAGCAAAGTGCTCAGACGTTGTTTTCCCAACAGCCGGATACGATAACAAGAAACTGATAGACTCTAAAGGTGAATCAATAAGTCACATGAGTTTTCCACTAAAGCTGGATATAACCGATGAGGAACAGCTAGTTGGTGACTTAAACTTTGATGGTATTGTTGATTATACGGATATAGTGATACTGAGTAGGTCCTATGGATTAACAAGAGAACATCCAGATTATAACTTGATTGCTGATATTAACGATGATGGAAAGGTCGATGATGCTGACCTTGAAAAACTGATTGCCAACTATGGCAAAGGGAACTGAGGAGTGACTAGAGAATGAAAAGGATTATCAGCTTCACTTTGGTGGCACTGCTGCTTCTTTCGGTGCCGGTGGTTGTGACACATGCCAATGCCAAAAGAGACGGAAAATTCGTTGTTGAGCAGGTTTTTGGTGTGATGGATGAGGATTATGTTGGCTCATTCAACCTGCTTGGACCAAACACCGTGGAATACGATTATGAATCAGCACTTTACTACCCGATGTGTGGTATGAAGGTTACAAGTGACGGCAATGTCCTTGTTGCTGACACTGCGTATGGAAGGATTCACGTTTTTGACGGTATGCTCGACCATGAAAAGGTGTTTGGTAGCCTTGGATTTGGTGATGGCAAGCTGCAGTATCCAGTTGACATCAATACCGATTCACATGGGAACATCTACATCGCAGACTTTTACAACTCATACGTTGCTAAGTTTGACTCCGACGGCGAATTTCTTGGTAGATTTGGCGCTCACGGAGACGAAAACGGCGAGTTTATAGGTCCAGGTGGTGTTGCTGTAGACGACAATGGAAACGTGTATGTTTCAGACGGTCACACAGCCAGAGTTCAGAAGTTTGATTCGAACTTCAATTATCTTCTTTCTTTCAACACAGACATCAACAACAGGGCACCGCTTAATGCTCCAGGACCAATTCGCATCGGTCCAAATGGTAATATCTACGTTGCTGAGATGTCCTCTGGTCAGGTTTATAAATTCAGCGATGATGGAAAGTATCTTGGAGCAGCGCTCAAGCTTGAAAAGGGTGAGGGCGTTGGAAAACTAGGTTCGTTTGAAATCGACTCAAATGGCAAGCTCTATATGCTCAACAGAGCTCCCTCAGGCAACATTATTCTGATAGCAGATAAGAGTGGTTCGATTCAGTCGAAGATAAGAGGCTTTATTGGTGTCGATGACATGGCTGACGGATTGGCTTTGGCATCAGATGGAACCATATATGTTCATGTGTATGGGCAAACATCCGGAGATGATTACTTCCCGGACAGACCATTTATCTGTGGTAATGTACAAAAACTTCTTCATATTGATGAGTCCGGTAGCGTTATCGGCAAAGAACTTGAGTTCAACCCATCTGATAGTGAAAGAGGCGGTTCAATAGCCGATTGTGCGGTTTCACTTAGCGGTAATGTGTACGGTATATCGGTAATTTTTAGATCAGATGGTACTCCAGCAAGTAGAGTGCTTATTTGGGACAAGGATGGAGATCACATCGACACTATTGATCCAGATGATTTTGAATTACCTGCGAATACAATTCTGTCTGCGATCACAATCGATTCCTATGATAATATTTTTGTAGCCGCAAACACTGCTGGTGGAGCCGCGATCGCGAAGCTTAACAATCAGACTGAGGAAGTCACGATTGTTGGAAGTGGCATCCTCGAAGGCCCAACGAGCCTCTGTGTTGATGCAATGGATAACATCTATGTTGCCGACAACACAAAGAAGTCGATTTTAGTATTTACAAGCCAGGGGCGTCTCAGGAATGAGTTTAGACTGAATATCAGACCAAACAGTGTCCACGTTGATCCCTTTAGGAATATAGTTGTAACCTCTGACTCTCAGATTGTTATCATCAACAAGAAGGGAAGAGAGATTGATAATTTTGGTGGACAGGGAAGAGCTCCAGGAAACATCTATTTCCCATACGGTGTTCTGTTCTCTGATTCGGGTGCTGTCATCGTCTCAGATTGTGAAAATGGTAGAATCCAGGTCTTTGAGCGCGGTGAAGGTTCTGATTATGAATTTTCTTACACCTCCGAGAGACAGTTCTACATTCCGTTTGGTATGTGCTGGGGTCCTGACAACAAGGTTTACCTCTCTGACTACTTCCATGGAGTTATCTATAGAATAGGCATCGAGGGTGAAATTCCTCCAGGAACTGGCAATGTAGGCGGAGAGCCACCTATCCCCCCACAGCCACCGGAACCAGAGACAATCCTCTCGGACGGAGAGATTATTTTTAACCCGAATGATGTGAAGGTTCAGGTTGGTTCAAACACAAATATCGACGTTGATATCAAGTATGCCTCCAACATCTACGGTGTTGGATTCACACTCAAGTATGACCCAAAACTCCTGAAGCTAGAGGATTGTAAACCAGGCGATTTCTTGAGTTCTGATGGAAACGAGAATCTTTTCTTCTACAAAGAGAGTGTTCCGGGAACAGTAGTTATTGGTGGACCAACTAGAACTTCGAATGTCGGTGGTATGAACGGTCAGGGAAACCTCATTAAGCTTAAGATGTCTGGCATCAAAGAGGGAGACACAACACTCGAACTCACGGATGTACTTGTCAAAGATCCTGACCTCAACAATATTCAGGTCATAACAAAGAGTTGCAGGGTCAAGATATCAGCCCAGGATAGCAAACCGCCAGAGATCAATGCAACAATTCCATCCTGCTCCTGGGAGAAATCCTACACTATAAACGGTTCAGTTGAGAGAGGTGCGACTGTCGAGATAGAGGTTTCTGGCAAGAAAACAAAGATTCCAACCAAGCCAGACGGTTCCTTCTCCTATAAGATGGATCTAAAGACAGGCGATAATGCATTTGCACTTATTGCAACAGATGATGCTGGCAACTCCAAGAGATATGACCATGTTATCAAACTTCAGACAAAGAATGTCATCATCATGTGGCTCAACAAAGCAAACTACATCCACAACAGTAAACCTTCGAACTTTGAAGTCCCGCCGCAGCTCATCGGTTCATCAACCTACGTGCCACTTCGTGCCCTTGGTGATATGCTCAATTGTAACACTGAGTGGGTTGCAGCCGAGAGAAAGGTTATCTACACCTATACTGATCCGTGTTCCTCTGATAAAGTCGTACTCGAAATCTGGATTGGAAAGACCGATGCCAGAAAGAATGGTGCCCCATTCACAATCAACCCTGCCCCACAGATTGTAAACAGCAGAACTCTTGTTCCACTTCGCGCAATCTCTGAGGGTCTTGGTGCAAAAGTCGACTGGGATGGAGCAACAAAGCAGATCACGATCACTCATCCACAGTAAGGTGCTCTACGGTCAACCGCTTAGCGTGTGTGTTGATTTGTGTTCTAATACAGCAGAAAAAGGGACGCCAGAGATGGCGTCCCTTTTTTTATTAGTTGCTTACACTTTGACAAGACTATAGTATTGTGCGACTTTATATGTGTGGAGAAGGTAGGATGAAAAAGTGAAGATCGTAATTGGCAAAAGACGAAAGAGTGTACAAAAGAAGGAAAAGATCGGGAAGATTGGATGGTTTAACAAATATCATCTCGCTAGAATGAAACGCTCTGCAAGCAGAGAGGTTCTGCGGTTTTTCGCTATTGCTATGGGCGCCATTATAAGTGGGATTTCAACCGCAGTCTTCTTCATCCCGAATCACATAGCCCCTGGTGGACTCAATAGTATCGGTATTGTCTTGAATTCAGCCTTTGGATTCAGTGTTGGTATCTCCTACTTGGTCATGAATACGCCATTTTTTGTGTGGGCCCTGTTCCTGCTAGGCTACAGGTATCTTATTCGAACTGCCTTTGCAATTGTTATCTTCACAGTCACAATTGATGTTACCTCATCGTTGCTTGCGACCTCTTACATTGGGTCTCTCCCTCTGAATGACTTGATTCTGGCGAGTGTGTTTGGCGGAGCACTGTCGGGTGTTGGAATCGGAATCGTATACAAAAATGGCGGTAGTCTTGGTGGGACCGATGTCATCTCTCAGCTAATTCACTTTTCAACGGGGGTTCCATATGGGACTGTCGTCCTGATGCTGGACTCACTTATGATACTTGTGCTTACAACCTACTTCGTTATTTTCCCATCTTCCCCTGGAGTGTCATCTCCTGATCTGTCTCAGGTTCGACTTGCGCTCTATTCTGGCATTTCAATGTTCGTGTTATCAAGAGTAATCGATACTGTGCAAGCTGGAATGACAGCGATAAAGATGGTCATGATAATCACAAACAACCTCGACCCCATCAGGATGGCGATACTTCACAGGATAGACAAAGGTGTGACCATCGTCGAGGCGATGGGTGGTTACAGTATGGAGAAGAAAAATATGATTATGTGTGCCGTTCCAAGGTCACAATTGAGCAGACTGAAGGAGCTTGTGATGGGTCTTGATTCAAGTGCATTCATAATGGTAACCAATCTTTCGGAAACCAAGGGCAAGGGGTTTGAGAGAAAGTTGCCAAAATAATTACTCATTTTTAGCCCCATTTTGGGGCTTTTAGTTTTTTATGCTTGTCCCAACACACTCAATTTGGTGGTTGTCACCAGAAATTCAACATTGAACCTTGGTACATTATTCACACTACATTAAAGCATACTTTAATGTAGTGTGGATAATAAAAGAAATGATGATACAAAGCCTATCAAATTGATTTTATATCTACTGATAAAAAAGTCTCGTCAGATTAGAAATGTGACACCTGTCACATGAACGAGTTTGTTCTATTAACAAAGATACACAGCAAGACGAGTCTGTTTGTATAACCGTCTCTAAGGGGGGTATTCGCAGGCTTTTGAAAGTATAGAGAAGGCTGCTAACCTCTTGTTGTGTTTGGGGGGGGTATTGATTCATGGAAAGAACTTTCTCGACCACAAAACCCCACACCTTTTAAACATTCCATGCAAGAGCCGCGGAATGCTTAAAGGGGGAACGCTTGCGAGTGACTCACAATACAAAACCCCTTCACAAGCAAAAATAGAGCTGGTACCTAATTGGCTACTTGTAGAATAATTTACAAAAGCAGTGACCGTCTTTTTCAATCTCTGCATCGCAGTCACCACACGGACAAATCACATCTTTATGAGTATCAATAGGATGGCTCTGCTTACAGGGGCAAAACATCTTGCCAGTTTCTACGAGGTTGTTAGTCATAAGTCCGACAACTTTCTCGACTCGCTCATCGTCTGGATTGAGCTTGACTGATTTACTCTGTGCAATCTTTTTCACTTGCTCTAGAAGCTCAAAGAAGTCCTTCTCATGCGTTGTCCACTGATTCATTTTGGTTACCTTTCTTGTCGCTTTCACCAACATAAAAATTCTTAAGTGGATGTTAGTCTACAGACCAATATCCCGCCAAATCTTTATAGGTCAACACCACATACTCTAAATAAAGGGAGATATCGAGAGTGGGAAAAACATCCAATGTCCGAAAAAGAACCTCATGCATGCGCCGTGTGATGTGGTGGGGGTGGGGGAAATAATATAACCTGTGTTCCTTAGTTATCTTTGTTTGGATAGTATGTTTCAACCTCCTCGAAGTTGACCCTATACATGTTTTCATTGTCACACATAATAAAATATCCCATATATTCACCAAAAGCAAACATATCATCCAAGACAATACTTGGAGATAAGTCTGCTGTACCCAAATCGGCAATCACTATTTTATCGAATCCACGATAAATAAGTAATATATTGTTGTTTTTAGATTTTAGCACTGTTGCTGAGTAATAGTTATCGTATAGAATACTTGATAGTACATGATATGTTTCACCAAGATCAACTTCATTCCTTTCAATAGGATAGCCACTTGCTGTATACACCCGATTAATAAACACAATCCCATCTTTGGTAACAGCATGAGAGTCGAAGAATTCAACAACATCATCGACTCTACACTCATATAGGAGTATATCTCCAAGAGATTCTCCTCTTTTTGTTTTAATGTCATAGAAAGCATCAAAGAGATACACCCTATTCCCTACACACACTGGGATAAAATATTGCTTTCCAAAAACTGTAGTTTTAGTGATTAATCCTGATTTCTCAACATCCTCATCGAACTCATAATACTCCCTTGTTTTAAACTCATCAAAGAGAGTGTATGAACAGAACTTATTCTCATAAATGCAATAATTCCAAACTTCTAGGAAGTGAATTTTGCTCTCAAGTTCATATTTGTACTTCAATGTTCCATCGATGTTGTATGTGTATATTGTGTTTGTCTCATCATCCAGGCAAGATACAGCATAATCACCATCTTCATTTGTTGATACTCTAATAAATTGTTGCATGGATTCTATCTCTACATCTGTTAGTACATCAATGCCCTCATCAGCATAATCATCCCTGTCTACTTCTATTCTGATTATCATTAATCTATAGGTAGAGTCTTTTTCGTATATCAGATTGAGATGACAATATATAGTTGTTGCATTTGGGAGACTATTTATTAACGAATAACCATAATTATCCATATAGGAGTCTATCAGATTGCCCTCAAATGGAATGACTCCTGGTGTTCCCTCAAACAGAGAGTTTGAGTAGAGCTTGATTTCATTGTCATCAAGTACAATAGGTTTTTTTGGTCTGAAAGTAGACTCTAAACCTCTTGAAACACATTCAATCATTACCCCATCAAATTCCCTATCTCCATATCTCTCAAGCTCAAAACTCTCAAAGAAGATATCGACATGGGAGCAAGAACATACTAGAAGGAGTACGCTAAATAATACAATCGATATCATTCCAAGTCTTTTCAAAATGAACCTCCCGAAAACAAAACCCCCTACATATCAGTCTATTTGCAGGGGGTTCGAGTTACTCATCTACATCCTTATCACACACATACCCTAAGGGGTTACATACTGCGTCAATATGATTGTCTTTGTCTCTGCCACCCACTCGACTTGAGCTCCGAGAGCCTCAGCAATGAACCTGAAAGGAAGCATCGTCCTGCCGCCTATTATCTGGGGTGGAGGGGACACGGTGACGGTCTCAGCATTCACAATGGCTGTGGTGGAATCAACCGTGACAATTATAAGACTCTCACCTTGTGTGATGATGACCGACTTCGTTTCAGCTTGCCATTGGACATCAGCGTTAAAGGCTTCCGACACAGCTCTGACTGGCACCATTGTGCTGCCACTAAGTACTGTTGGTGGTGGATCTATCGTTTTTTCCACCCCATCAACAGTCATCACATTGGAGCCAATCTGCATCACAACATCAAGCTTCTTGATGTTCTTTATGTTTATGCTTTGTTTTGTGCCATTGCCATACAGGTCGGTTGCTTCAAGCTCAATATCTGTGATACTTGGCGCTGGGTCAATTGGAACAGTTATCTCAAACTCAGTGTTCTCCTCTGCCACAACCTCACCTTTGAAGGAGATAGTGCATGGCTCATCGGTTGTGCACTTGATGACGACATCCTCTGCATTGGTCAAATCCTCAACCTCTTCGATTGTGAGAGTTGGAGCAACGTCATCAGGGGGCATGGTCAGCTTCACTGGAATGAGCATCTGTCCACCATTTCTCCAGGAAAGAACCACATTGCCAATGTGTTCCTTGCCAAGCTGGAGTCCTTCTGTCTCAACAGTGAACTCAACCTTCTCAGATGATTTCCTTTTGACGGTTATATCCTCAACTGGAATCTTTATCCAATCAACATCACTTGAAACCTCAATGTCTATCCATGTGGAAGAGGTGTTATTGATGATGAGTTTCTTTTCAATCACCTCGTCTTTTTCTACCTCACCCAGGTCAAACTCGTCTGGGCTTGTTGTTGGCCCCTTGGTCTTGACAGTAACCACAACATCCTTCGAGCCATCAATCCAGTCAACGGTGAGTATCCCCTCAAGGGAAGCTCCAAATGTAGCGCTTAGGATATCGATTCCAACCTCAACCTCAGCTGTTCCCTTTGGGATGATTGAAAGGTTCCTCTGACTGATTGTCATCCATTCCTGTTCACTTGTGAGTTTTATATTCACAGTCCTTGGTGAACCGTTGTATATGGTGAGTTTTGCGGTTTCATTTTCATCAATGTCAACATATCCAATGTCTATTGCATCATCACAAACAGGCTCAATCTTATCAACTACTGTCACCTTTATTGATGCCTCGACCTCTGTTCCCTCAACCTTACCTGTGACAATACACTCACCTGGTTCAAGCGTTGTTATTTTGCCGAAATTGTTGACATTGCAAACTGTCTCATCGTCTGTTGACCACTGAACCACGGCATCACTTAGCATGTTCTTGTCTTTATCGACAACCTTCCACTGAAGCTGAACCTCGTCATTCTTCTCAAGTGTCATTATGTCAGAATCGAGAATTATTGCATGTGGGTCACCAAGGGGGACAAACTCGTAACAGTGGAGTATGCCGTCATTTGTTGCAAAAACCAGTTTGTTATAGGAGGAAACCTGTATTGTTGCGATTCCTTTTTTGAAGGTGAGTTTCTCTTTTTCTGTTCCTGTTTCCAGATCGAGCAGTAGTAATTCTGATGAAAAACCATCTCCATTTTTCTCGTATAGATCAACAATCACATTGTTGCCGGCAATTGTGACAAAATCAACGAGTTTGTCGACTTTCTTCGACCAGTTTCTATCGTCATCATCGTCCTTTGTACTTCTACAGAAAATCTCTCCCTTATGCGTTCCATAAACCACGAACTCATCAGTGGTTGCGAGGTTGCTTGTTACAAACGTCTCGAGTTTGTGAGACCAAATCTTGTCCTTGTCATCCAACGAGTAACATTCGACATAGGTTTTTCTTTTATCGTAGGACATTTTGTAATCACCATAATTTTTCTTAGTAACAAAATTGTCTCCACTTATACTTGGGTCGGTATAGTATGAATCGCCACTATTATCCAAAGGAGACCAACATACTTTCCCACTTGTCCCTCTACTATAGACAGTGTCATAATTTGTAAAGAGTATTGTGTTATCACTTATTACAGGCTTCCCGACAAATAACTCAGATGATTTATAAAGCGAACTGACCTTTTTGTTTGATGGATCGAGTACGAACAAGTTTCTATCCGTGATAAAGTATGCCTTGTTATTGTAGAACGCTGGTTCCGGTTGAAAGATCATGTTTTCAAGGGTTTTCTCCGCCACTTCAACAGTCCAGGTAATAGAACCGTTGGTTGGATTTATGCATCTTATTCCCTCAATTGTACCAATATATATGAGGTCTTTGTTATCATCGTAGCAGAGCGAACCAAATCCCAAAGGTAAGTCTGAGACTGTTTTTGAGAATTGCTTCTTACCTGTCAGGGAATAAGCAACCAGCTGATCCTCCTCAATTGAGTATATTTTGTCATTGAACATATAGAAACTTGGCGTCCAATCATCATCATCTCCCAGGTAACCCTTTGAAGATATCTTGAGCGTCCATGATTCCTTGAGCTTTGAGTTGGCTGCGCAACAGTCGGTTGATACGGAGAAACTATTTCTGCAGTTACCACCAGTCTCTGACCACCCTTCGCAATCTGTTCCTGATGAGCTGACAGCTGATGTTCCCACTTTTCTGTCCAAACCGTCATCGCCTCTTGCGACAGAGCCAGACAAGCTCAATGTCAGAGCGATTGCAATACAAACTACTACTAACTTTTTCATTGTTTTCTCCTCAGAATAATATTGACTATGGAACGATGTCCATCTTGATTGTTATTTTTTTGGTTTCTGCCTCCCACTCTACTGAGGCTCCGAGTGCTTCAGATATAAACCTGAATGGCACCATCGTACGACCTTTTAGTATTTGAGCGGGTGGGTCAACGGCTTTGCTTTCGCTATTTACAAACGCAACGGTTGAACCCAATGGAAGCGTTATTGAGATATCTTTGAATGTAATAAAGACAGTCCTGGTGTTGCCATCCCAGTTCACATTTGCGCCAAATGCTTCAGCGACTGCTCTGATTGGAACCATTGTTCTGCCTGAGAGAATTGTGGGCGGTGGATCAATTGCAACGGCATATTCGTCAACAGTCATTACAGGATTTCCGATATTTAGGATAACTGTTCGTTTTAGGATATTGATTACCTCGCCCAGCACTTGTGTATGATAGTTGCCCCACCTGTCGGATGACCATACTTTTATCTGTGTTTTACTTGGTGCTGGACTGATTGCAATAGAGGCAGAGAATGATCCGTCATCCTCCACGGCAACTTCCACACCGTTTATCTTGAGTTTGCTTCCAGGCTCAGTTTTACCACTTACAACTACTGAGTCTGCTCCGTACACATCTTCTAAGGGGTTAATCTCAACCTCTGGCGGTTTGTTGTCTTTCAGGGTCTTGGCTTTAACAATTAATGGGATATATCCGCCATCCCATTTGATCTCAAATCCCTCGGTGTAGTTTTCCTCTGGCTCCAGCTTGTTGGGCACAATTGTAAGTTCTATTTCTCTGGTCTCCTCTGGCTCAATGGTGCAGATGACTGGCGATACATCAAACCAGTCTGCGTTTTCAATGAATGAGATTTCGGCTGCAGCCGTACCTTTGTTCTTTAGAGTGAATTTTTCTGATTTTATGTATGATGCGTCGAGAACACCAAAATCGATGGAATCCTTATCGCAAAGAATAATTGGTTTTGACTCGTAAGTTATATTTTTTGATACTGACGAGCCTTCTTTTCGCCAGTCTGTGTAGGGTTTTATCGTATATTTTACTTTCTCATTGGCGATTGGCTGGCAATCACTAAACATTGTCGATTTTGTTACGGTTTTGAGGAATTCATCGTTCCTGTATATGTTGTATCTGTCATAATCAATATCGCCAAATTTTATTTCTGGCTTTTTCCATCTGAGTATGACACATTTACCTAAAGACTCTATTGTTACATTCTCAACTGTTTTTGGTACTCTATTATCAGACACATCAAGGAATAAGTCGGTCCAATCTGTTGAGTCAACCTCTTCAATGAAACCACTTTTAGTATCATAGATGTTTACTTTCATCATAATCTGTACTGCTGCTATCTTAAAATCCTCTTCATATTTATTGATACAAAGAGGAGATTCGGGATTGTCATCAATGATTGGTAGATACGTGAATTCCAAAATATAGAAATAGGATCGGAGTGGGACGATAATTTCCCTACCATCCTCATCTGTCCATTTAAATATCACTTCGAAACCAAATGGTTTTTCTTCTGTTCCAAGAAATTTTGTATGAGGAAGTGCGAGTATATTTAAAACCCTTATTTGTTCTCCATTTGCATCAATATGTCTATCGACAAAAAAATATACTTGATGAATATCGTTTGGTTTTCCACCCAATTCAGCCGGATCCTCAAGAAAAATCTTATCTACAACTTCGTCATCAGCGTTCATAACCGGGATGGAGAATGAGAACGAAGTCATCACCAAAAGTAAAAGAACAGCAATCCATCTGAGTGGTTTCATACTTCCTCCTAATGTAATACCAACACGCATCTAAATTTATCAGAAATGAATATAAAATCAAATGCTCTTACGAGTTTATTTAAACAAAATGTAAACCAGGCATGTTCTTGAAAAAACCTGTGTAATTTTGTATAGAAAATAAAAAAGCCCCCCTAACAGGGGGGCTTTTTTATTAAAAGTATCGATTTCTTTGTTGGCTTTTATGCCTCTATAAGTTCCTCATCAATAATAGCGGATTCATCCGATTCCTCGAGTGACTCGAGGTCAAAGCCCTTGTAGCTGTCGATACCCGTGCCTGCTGGTATGAGCTGACCGACAATGATTGCCTCTTTAAGTCCGTGTATCGGGTCTATTTTTCCCTCTGCGGCAGCCTTCGCAAGAACCCTTGGTGTTTCCTGGAAACTGGCAGCAGAGAGGAACGAGTCGGAGGTGATAGCGGATTTCGTGACTCTCTGGAGCACAGGCATGAACGTGGCCGGCTTCTTGTTTTGGGCAATTAGAAGTCTATTGGCTTCCTCAATCTCAAGCTTGTCATGAATCTCTCTCAGGATAAATTCTGAATCACCTGGATCCTTGATTTGGACTCTGCGGAGAAGTTGGTGAATGATTATTTCGATGTGTTTGTCGTTGATATCTACACCCTGAGATTTGTACACCTTTTGAATCTGCTCAATGAGATAGTTCTGGGTCGCTCTGATACCCTTGATTTTGAGGAGGTCATGGGGATTGAGCGGGCCCTCTGTAAGAGGTTGTCCTGCATCGATTGTTTCACCATCTGACACGAGAAGTTTACTAATATATGAGGCTTTGTAGGACTTCGAAGCCCCATCCTTGCTTGTGACTGTGATATTGAGAAGGTCTTGATCTTGCTCGATTGAAACCTCGCCAGAGATTGATGTGATGGGGGCTTCGCCCTTCGGTTTCCTCGCCTCGAAGAGCTCCTCGACCCTTGGAAGACCTGATGTGATATCGACTGATGCGACACCACCCATGTGGAATGTCTTGAGTGTAAGCTGTGTTCCGGGTTCTCCGATTGACTGAGCAGCGACAGTTCCCACTGCCTCACCAACGTTGACGAGTTTTCTGGTTGAAAGGTCTCTACCGTAGCAAAGGGCGCATACACCTTCACTACTCGAACACATCATAGGAGACCTTACCTTGACCTTCTCGATTCTAGCTTCAGTGATTTGTTCAATGGCTATTTCGTCGATGATTTCATTCTGCTTGAGCAGAACCTCTGGATCACCTGTGGCGATGAGTATATCAACTATTCCAAGCTTTTTCGCGTGTGAGAGAAGTTTTTTTGTTACCTTTATGCCGGACTCAAAAACAATCTCGCCGTTCTCCTGGATGTCTTGGGCTAATGTCTTACCTACAGAATCAGCATCGTTTACATCGACCACCTCAGACGGATAAACGAGGATATCCTCAGCAGCCGTTCTACCGATTATTCTCTCCTTGAGTGGCTCAATTAATGACTTGCCGTCGTAGAGAGGAGTGAGAATGATTCCTTCAATAGGTGTTGTCACAACCACATGGTCGATACCGAGTTCGTCAACCTCAACAGCTTTCTTGAGTGATATTGTCTTGCCTGCCTGGACTATAACCTTGTTGGTAACCGGGTCTTTGATATCTTCAGCAGCAGTCTTCCCAACAATCTGGATAGAGATCTTCTTCTGAATCTCACCAGCTACGATAATTGGTCTGACTTCGCTTCTGCAGCAATCATGTTCTCTTACAACGATATCATGTGATACATCGACAAGACGCCTTGTGAGGTATCCTGAGTCAGATGTTCTAAGAGCTGTATCGGCAAGACCCTTTCTCGCACCAGAGGTTGAGATGAAGTATTCAAGAACGGTGTGACCCTCTTTGAGGTTGGATTTGATAGGGAACTCAATGATCTTGTTTGTTGGGTCAGCCATAAGTCCACGAAGACCAACAAGCTGGTTAATCTGTTTGGGCGATCCTCTCGCTCCAGAATTTGCCATCATGTGGATCGGGTCATATGGTGTAAAGCTTGTGAAAACCTCGTTTTTAATTTCTTCCGAAGCACCCCTCCAAAGTGAGATTACCTCTTCGTATCTCTCGTTATCCGAAATGAGTCCCCTCTCGAAATATTCAGTTACCTTGTCAACCTTTTTTTCGGTTTCCTGGACAATCTCATCACGCTTTTTTGGGACAATCATGTTTGGCATACCGATTGACATACCACCGATTGACGCCCACTCGAAACCGATCTCTTTGATCTTGTCAAGAAGAACAGCAGTGATGGCTGAACCATTGATACGGTAGCACTCTAGAATCTGGTTTCTTAATTCACCAACCTTCATCACTTCGTTGATGAAGGGAAGATTCCATCCACCGGTGTAAGAGCTGTCTGTTGCCTGCTCATAAACATCGGCTCTGTGTGACATCTCGGGCTCAAGGGTTTCACGAACCATCCCGTTGTAAAGAACTCTGCCAACTGATGTGATGATTGTTTTGCCGTTTTTGTCGGTGACTGTGTGATTTCTTCCGTTTTCTCGGTAGCTCTCACCGTATGGGATTCTGTATTTGACGGTGTCACGGAGCTTGTGAATGCCCTGTTTGTAGGAATTGTTAACCTCGAAGTAGTTATCGTAGGTCTTGTCGACAAAGTGGGAATCGTCTGTGAGTGTGATGTAATAGCAGCCAAGGATAATGTCCTCAATTGGGGTGATGATTGGGTCACCAGATGCAGGAGACAGAATTGAACGGGAGGAGAGCATGAGAATCCTTGACTCCATCTGAGCCGAGAGCGTAAGTGGGACATGAACAGCCATCTGGTCACCGTCAAAGTCAGCGTTGAATGGCTTACAGACAAGCGGTGGGATCTGAAGCGCTTTGCCCTCGCAAAGAACCGGGTCAAATGCTTCGATACCAAGTCTGTGGAGTGTTGGAGCACGGTTGAGAAGAACTGGGTGTCCCTTAACAACCTCAGATAGAATTTTGTAAACTTCTGGGTGCTGCTGCTCGATTAGTGACCTTGCCTGCCTAAGGCTCTGTGTGAATCCAGTTCTGACAAGCCCTTCCATGACAAACGGCTTAAAGAGTTCGAGCGCCATTTCCTTCGGAAGACCGCACTGGTCAATACGAAGCCTTGGATTGACAACAATTACGGAACGACCGGAGTAGTCAACGCGTTTTCCAAGAAGGTTCTGTCTGAAACGACCCTCTTTACCCTTGAGTGTGTCTGAGAGAGACTTGAGTGGTCTGTTGGCTGTGCCGAGGATTGGTCTGTCGCGCTTTGAGTTATCGAACAGAGCATCAACCGATTCCTGAAGCATACGCTTCTCGTTTTGAATCATGATGTCCGGAGCTTTGACTTCCATGAGCTTCTTGAGCCTGGTGTTCCTGTTGATGACGCGCTGATATAAGTCGTTGAGGTCAGCAGTTGCGAATCTGCCGCCCTCGAGTTGGATGAGCGGTCGAAGGTCTGGCGGAATTACTGGGATGACATCAAGAATCATGTTTGCAGGAGTTCTACCTGTTGACTGGAACGCCTTGACGACATTGAGCCTCTTGATGGCTTTTGCTTTTTTCTGGGCTGAGCCACTCTCAAGGTCAACAATGAGCTCCTCTTCGAGCTTGTTAAGGTCTATCTCTGAAATCAAATCAAGGATTGCCTCAGCGCCCTTCTTGGCTTTGAATTCATACTGTTTGCTGTACTCTCTGTATTCCTCGTCTGTGAGGAGTTGCATTTTCTTGAGCGGAGAATCCATTTCATCAATAACGACATAGTTGATGAAATATGTGATTTTTGCCAATACCTTGCCAGTGATATTCAGAAGCAGTGCGATGTATGGCATTGTTTTGAGATACCAGGTGTGAATGACTGGAGCTGCAAGCTCGATGTGACCAAATCTCTCACGTCTTACTTTGTTGATGATGACTTCAACTCCGCAGCGGTCACAAACAACACCCTTGTACCTGGCTCCTTTGAATTTTCCGCATCTGCACTCGTAATCCCTCATGGGACCAAAAATCTTCTCGCAGAACAAACCATCTGGCTCTGGTTTGAAGTTTCTGTATGAGATTGTTTCAGACTTCTTTACCTCTCCATGACTCCAGGAGCGAATCTCCTCAGGAGAAGCCAAAAGAATCCGAACGGCGGTGTTTTTCTCCACGATATGCCTCCTACTAGCCCTGTTGCTCTTTCTCGGCCTGGGCTGCGGCTATGACATCTTCCTGAAGTTTTGGTGGTGCGATTTCGTAATGGTCAAACTCCATTGAGAATGTTCCACGTCCCTGGGTTATCTGGTTGAGATCGATTGCGTATCTCTGAACCTCAACAAGTGGAGCTTGGGCTTTGATGACCTGGTTCTTGCCTGATGCCTCTGAGCCCATGATTCTGCCACGCTTGGATGAGATGTCACCCATGATGTCACCCATGTACTGGTCTGGAACGATGATTGTCATATTGTAGATTGGCTCAAGAATAACTGGATTTGCCTGATCCATAGCCGCTCTGAACGCAAGGTTTGCAGCCATCTTGAAGGCCATTTCAGAAGAGTCAACAGCGTGGTATGAGCCGTCATAAACATTAACGCCGATGTCTGTGACCTGGAATCCTGCGAGTTTGCCCTCAACTAGCGCTTCTCTCCAGCCCTTCTCGATTGCAGGGACGTAGTTCTTTGGAATGGCTCCACCAAAGATTGACTCGGTGAACTCAAAACCCGAACCTCTTGGAAGTGGTTTGACCTCGCACCAGCAGTCTCCGAACTGTCCATGACCACCGGTCTGTTTCTTGTGACGACCCTGAACCTTGACTGCCCTTGAGATAGTTTCTCTGTATGCGATCTTTGGCCAGCTTGTAGTCACGTTTACACCAAATTTGCTCTGGAGTTTCTCGATTGATGCGTTGATATGGGCTTCGCCAAGACCACCGAGAACGATTTCTCTTGTCTCGTCTGACCTGACATATTCCAAACTTGGGTCTTCCTCGATGAGCCTCTTAACAGATGTGCCAATCTTATCCTCGTCGGCTTTTGATTTTGCATGAAGCGCCATTCTCATGACTGGATTGGGGAACTTGATCCCTGTGATGTTGATTTCGTTGCCCTTCTCGCAAAGCGAATCGCCTGTGAGTGTGTGGGCAAGCTTTGTGAGTACCGCAATGTCTCCAGCCATGACCTCTGAGACGTTGACCTGCTTCTTGCCAAATGGGATTGAGATTGCGCTGATTCTTTCAATCTCACCCTTTGCAACATTTATTGGCTTTGTGTCTGAACGAAGCATACCGGATGTTACCTTGAGGTAACTGATTCTGCCAACAAATGGGTCAGCTGATGTTTTAAAGACAAATGCAGAAAATGGCTTAGATTTGTCGATTGCGACTTCGGCGTCTGCGCCTTTTGGATCCTTACCGGTTTCTGGTGGTCTCATATCAGGTGATGGGAGAAGATTGACAACTGAGTCGAGAATGTTCTGAACACCGATGTTAGAAAGTCCTGAGCAAGCCATGATTGGGAAGACCTTACCTGTCATGATGGCGTCGTTGAGAGCCTTGATAATGTCTTCCTGAGATGGCTCGTTGCCCTCAAGATAGGCTTCGAGCATGGCGTCGTTTGTCTCTGAGACGACCTCTACAAGGTTTGCGTAGTACTCGTCCCTCTTTGACTTGAGTTCCGCTGGTATCTCTTCGACTTTGGACTTCTTACCGCCGCCCTCGAAGGTGTAGGCTTTACCGCTCACAACATCGACAACACCCTTGAAGTTTTCGCCTTCCCCCCACGGGAAGGTGAAGACCATCGCAGACTTTGTGAGGTTTTCTATGATTTGGGGGATTACCTCATCAAAGTTCGCATTCTCTCTGTCCATTTTGTTGACGACGATGATTCTTGGGAGGTTTCTCTCCTCGCAATAGTGCCACATCTTCTCAGTGCCAACCTGGACACCACCAAGAACGTCGATGAACACAAGGGCTGAGTCTGCGGCTCTGATACCTGAGACAGCCTCCCCCAAGAAGTCAAAGAAGCCGGGTGTGTCGATTATGTTTATCTTTGTGTTTTTATACTCTATCGGGGCAACTGCCATGTTGATTGAGAGCCCCTTCTTTGCCTCGTCTGGGTCAAAGTCGGAGATTGTGCTACCAGTTGCAACTGCGCCAATCTTGTCGATAGCACCGCTATCGAATGCTGCAGCATCAAGCCAGGATGTTTTACCTGCGCCACCGTGTGAGCAAAGCACTATATTGCGAATATCTTTTGTGTCGTAAGTTTTCATATATTCCTCCAGTTTCCTTGGTTAGATTAGCTCTCAATCTCTTCGAGTTCTTCGTCAATATCTATCATCTCGACTTCAGGGACTTTAATGTCCTCATCGAGGGTGATTCTTTCATCCTCGAGATGTATCTTGAGTTTTGGTTCTTCCTCAGTTTTCTTTGTCTCTCTATCGATCATATGCAAGTCAATGCAAAGACCCTTGAGTTCCCTCTTGATAACCTTGAACGACTCAGGAGTGCCGGATTCGGGGATTGGTTTTCCTCTGCAAATAGCCTCGTAGGCTTTGATTCTGCCCTCTGTGTCGTCTGACTTGAGAGTGAGCATCTCTCTGAGAGTGTGGGCTGCACCATAGGCTTCGAGTGCCCAGACTTCCATCTCTCCGAGTCTCTGTCCGCCAAACTGCGCCTTACCACCGAGTGGTTGCTGTGTAATGAGGGCGTAGGGACCAGTTGACCTTGCGTGGATTTTGTCCTCGACAAGATGGTCAAGCTTGAGCATGTATGCGTATCCAAGAGTTACCTTCTGATGGAAGGGTTCTCCGGTATAACCGTCATAAAGCCTCATCTTGCCGTCGTTTGGCAGCCCTGCTTTGTCTAGAGCATCGACAACATCTTTTTCCTTTGCTCCAAAGAAAACTGGGGTAGCGAAGTAGACTCCGAGTCTCTTTGCTGCAAATCCAAGGTTTGTCTCATAAATCTGACCAATGTTCATACGAGATGGTACTCCAAGCGGAGAAAGAACGATGTCGATTGGATCTCCATCCTCCATGTATGGCATGTCGTATCTTGGGAGAATCTTTGAGATAACGCCCTTGTTACCATGACGACCTGACATCTTGTCGCCGACTTGAATCTTCCTCTTTTGGGCGACATAGACCTTTGCCATCATGTTGACACCAACTGGAAGCTCATCAGATTTGTCGCGCTTGAAGAGCTTTGTTTTGATGACAACACCTGTCTCGCCGGGATTTAGTCTGAGTGAGGAATCTCTGACGTCTTGACCTTTACGGTCAAACATGGCTCTCCAGAGCTTCATCTCTGGGGTGAACTCAGACTCAGCCTTCGGAGTGACTTTACCAACAAGAATATCACCAGGGCCGACTTCTGTTCCGACCTTGATGATTCCATCTTCGTCGAGGTTACGAAGCAGCTCCTCAGACACGTTTGGAATCTCTCTTGTCAGCTCCTCAGGGCCAACCTTGGTGTCTCTTACGTGCGCTGTTTTTTCCTTGATGTGGATGGAGGTGTAGGTGTCCTCATAAACAAGACGTTCGTTGATGACGATAGCGTCCTGATAGTTGTATCCCCTCCATGGGAGATAGGCAACAAGCACGTTCTGACCAATGGCAAGGTCACCCCTGTCACAAGCTTGCCCGTCAATGATGACATCGCCTGCTGAGACGAAATCACCCTTTCTAACGAGTGAACGCTGGTTGATGCAGATATCTTGGTTGGAGCGGAAGAACTTCTGGAGCTCGTATGTTGTTTCGTGAGAGACCTTGATGTCGTCGATTCCGAGGCTTGCGAGTTTCTTAAGAAGGTCGGTTGTGAGGTAGGAGCCTCTATAGGCTATCACATCCTCCCCTTCGGATATGTCCTGGGCGAGAATTCTTGATGACTGCATCAGCTTGCCATTGAAAACAAACACGTCATTCTCAAGAAGGCTCATGATGTCGACTACTCTGATTGTTTCAATATCAGCAGCGAGTAGGAGTCTCAGAATGTCCTCGGTAACAAAAGAGGAGTCAATCTTGTCGTAAACACTCGATTCCTTTGGGTTTGGAAGAAGAATCTTGCCAAGGAAACTGCTCTTTTTTGCGCCAATGATAAGAGAGGAAACCGGAAGTGTTTCGATAGCGTCTTCAATGTGAACAGTAACTTCCTTGATGTTTGATGTGAAGAGCTTCTTCAATCCTGCTTCAGTTATCTTTTTCTCTGACGCGATGGCTGTTTTACCTTCACTGTCAAGAGCCGGTTCGGCGAGTTTCATGCCAATGAGGTCGGTGTTCTTTTCGATACCGACATACTCAGCAAGATTGATTGTCTCTACATCATCACGCTTTATCGTTCTAACCTTGAAACAGTTGTTTTGAACTAGTTTTCTCGCGATCGAACCATCGATGAGCTCACCGATTTTCCCGACATTCTCAATGTCCTCTCCGAGGAACCTGTAAAGAATGTCTCTGTTGATTGCGCCGAGATTGTGAGAAACGGGAGATGCATCAAGTGATGCAATCTTGATTGTTCCAGCATCAACGTACGAAACAACGCCAGACTCCTTTGCAAGAACGACAGAGCAGTTGTCAACAACAACCTGGTGTTCCATGCCGGTTCCAACTCTTGGTGCCTCTGGATTGATGAGGGGAACGGCCTGGTGCTGCATGTTGCAACCCATGAGGGCGCGTTTTGCTTCGTCGTGATCGAGGAATGGGATAAGTGTCGCTGACGCAGAGAAAACCTGGTTTGGCGAGATGTCGATGTAGTCGATCTCATCACCTTCGAATATGGCAATCTCTGACTTGTAACGACATACAGCCTCTCCAATAATCTTTCCGTCCTTGTCAAGCTCAGTGTTTGACTGAGCTATCTTGTAGTTTTCCTCATCATCAGCCGCGAGATAGTCAACCGTATCAGTGACTCTACTGTCCTCGACTTTCAGGTATGGTGCTTTGATGAAGCCAAACTCGTCGACAATGGCATAGCTTGAAAGTGAGTTGATTAGTCCTACGTTTCCACCCTCTGGAGTTTCGATAGGGCAAATTCTTGAGTAGTGTGAGTTGTGGACGTCACGGACATCGGCTCCAGCACGCTCCCTGTTGAGACCGCCTGGTCCAAGTGACGAGAGTCTTCGCTTGTGTGTGAGTTCCGCAACAGGATTTGTCTGGTTCATAAACTGTGAGAGTTGTCCGAGACCAAAGAATTCTCTGATCGAGGCGATGATTGGTCTGACATTGATGATGTTTTGAACCGTCAAATCCTCGTCTGGGAGGGTGATTATTTTCTCTCTGACAATCTTGAGCATCCTAAGGAAACCGATTCGAAGCTGGTTTTGTAGAAGCTCACCAACTGACCTTACTCGCTTGTTGGCAAGATGGTCTTTGTTATCAGCTTCAACCTCACCGTGATAGAGCTTGTGAAGGTGTCTTAAAATTGCTCTGACGTCCTCAAGAGTCACAAGACTAGAGTCTAGGTTGAGTCCGAGTTTCTTGTTGATTTTGAATCTTCCGACGTCTGAGAGGTTGTTGCGTCTTGGGTCACGGAGAAGATTGTGGACGAGGTTCTCAGCGTTTTCTATTGTTGGTCTCTCGCCCGGTCTTATATGTTTGAATATATCAATAAGGGCTTCTTCGCGTGTCTTTGTTTTGTCTTTTTCGAGTGTGGCAACAATGAAGAACGCAATATCTTTGTCATGATAGGATATCTCATCAATATCAAGACGCTTGATTTCGTCGATGATGATGTCCGTCAGGATGGTACCCTCTGTGTAGAGGTCGTGTCCTGTGGTTGGATGGTAAACAGCATCAGCAAGTGATCTGCCGAGGGCTTTATCGATAGCGCCTTTCTCTGTGGCTCTTGCTGTTATGGTGATGTCTTCGTTGAAAAGCTCTCTGATTTCATCATCGGTCAGGTCACCCATAACTCGAAGTAGTTCAGTGACTGGAATCTTCTTTGATTTCTTGTCTATCTTAACATATGCGATTTCGTCTTCGCCAAGTTCAAACTCCAACCAAGACCCACTGTAAGGGATGACTGTTGCCATTGCTCTTGGTCTTGTTGTTGTGGTGAGATTCTCATACTCAAAGTAAACACCGGGTGAACGAACAAGCTGGGATACAACCACTCTCTCGACTCCGTTGACAATGAAAGTGCCAGCAGTCGTCATTTGTGGAAGTTCTCCAGCGAAAAGCTCCTGTTCCTTTATTTCTCCAGTCTCTTTATTAATAAGTCTGACTGTGAGTTTAAGCGGGATTGTGTAGTTTAAACTTCTTGACTTACATTCCAATGGTGTATGAGCCGACTCTCCAAGGATGTAGTCAACAAATTCAACCTCTACTTTACCAGACTCCCTTAATGAACGATCCTGATTGAGCGACTCAATCAAAGACTTCAAACCATCTGTGAGGAATCGTTCATATGACTCTCTTTGCAACTTGATGAGGTTTGGAGGATTAACCGCTGGTCTCCTTTTCCCAAACCAAACCCGATCAATTCTCATAAGGTTTCCTTCCTTACCCGTGCCAAGGGCATACGAATTGCTAGGGCCTTTATAGACAAATTGATATACTAAATCTTGCGACCAGCCTTGTCAACAACAATTTTGTTTAGCTTTCCAAATGGAAGCAAAATTTGGCAAGTTGCTCTCTAAATGGCTGCTATCCTGCATAGAGCAGGATAGCGTTGTATTGTATTATTCTATGGACTTGATACAAAAAATCAAGGCAGCCATAAACGTGATAAAACCAGCTCTCCAGTGATAGTGTTGTACTCCACTTCACAATCTAGAACCTGCAATAGAACCTCTGGTGACAGATAGAACATTCCACCCCTTAGGATGGGTGCAGTTGGTAACTCGACGGTCTGACCACCAGCAATGGCTGAGGTGCTTCCGGCTTCGAATGCATAAGTGTTTCCGAAGATTTCAAGCTCGCAAAGAGAAATAGTTTCCCTGATGGTATACGAAGCGTTGAAAATCAGCTGAAGTGCATCAACGGGAATTTCTTGCACATTCTCAAATACGGAGGTAAGGCTTCCAAGTGGATTACCCTCTTCGTCAACAACCAGTTTCTCACCGACAACGAGCTTAGCCCATACCTGAGCGTACACAGGTACAGACAAGGTTTCCCTTGCGATATTGCCAGCGGGATCAACGGCTTCGATCAGAATTTCATTGTTGCCAGGGGTTAGTGAGATGTCGGCTGTCAGTTGGTCGTAGATGACTGTTGCCTTCTGACCATTTACAGTTGCCTGGCAGCCCGGCTCTATCCTGACTTTCAGTGTGTATTTCTGAGCCCCGATGAGCTCAGGAATCCTTGGCGGCATGATGGCAGGAGGGATAGTGTCGACAAAAACTGTGATATTTTTTGTCGTTGGTGGGACACCGTTGAGGGAAGAAATTATCTGCACGGAGTTCGAACCTTCTACAAGTGTGACCGTTGTTTTGAAATTGCCATCACTGTCCACTGCAACAGTGTTTCCGTTGACAGTGATTTTAGCTCCTGGAGTTGTTGTTCCTGATATGGTTGAGATTTTCTTGTTTGTCACAGGCTCGAATTCATCAATCTCAAGCATTGGGGGCTGGGTTTGGACGCCTGGGCGAATCTCGCACTCACCTTCAACGTAACCCTCAGCTGTTGCCACAATAAGGAGTGTTTCTGTGTTTTTTGGAGTAAGTTTGAAGCTTGCCTTGCCGTCAGCTTTTGTCACAGAATCAAGGTCAATCTCGTCACTTGTGATTCTGACCTTGGCATTCTCTATCAAAGCTCCCGTAGCGACATCGACAACCTTTATGACGATGTCGTTTTCAAGGTTTGTGACGATCTCTGCTGGTTCAACAAGAACCGGCATTATTCCGGGAGAAGAGTCAAGTGATGCAATCGGGAAAATTGAGTAGTTTCTTGGAGATGTTGCGATATTGAAGTCGTATGGGCTAACGTCAAGAAGCGTATTTTTGTTTTTGTATCCGAGGTAGATAACCTCTTTGCCGTGACCGTCAGGAGTGATTGTAATGTGTGTTATCGGAACCTCTGAATCCATCCAATTTATGAATCCACCCTGTGAGAGTTCGTGGTGGTTCGAGCCGCTGGCTATGAGTGTCGCACCAGATGGCATTACAAGGTCACGGTCATCTGCAGGATGAAGCTCAGCCAGAACATAGTTGTTGCATCCATAAGCTAAGTCAAAGCTTGAGGGGTCGAAGAGTTCAGCGCTCAATGGTCTTCCTGTACGAGCTGATTTGAGAACGATCTTGGGAGGGGCAATTTGGAGCATAGAGGAAGGCATTGCGTCCCAGTCCAGTTTGAATGTGCCATCGCGGCTTCCCATATCGGAACCACGGAGTGGTCCTGGCTCTGTAAAGAACTTGTACCTGGTGTAAACGAATCCTGGGTCTGTGTAGTATGGAAGTGGCGCACCGGCAACATCGCAGAAGTATCTGTCTGCCGTGTATGGGTTGCAACCTACAAGTCCACCAACCTTGCACACATCCTCAGCAAAGATTGTGAACTTGCACGAACCGAGTTCATCAAGCGCCAGGAAATCATCGTAATCGATGACGCCATCTATTTCTCTGTCGGCAAACAAGTAGACACCATCATACGGTTGGTTGTAGATACAACCTAAACCCCAGGCGGAGTCAGTAAATGTGATGTCAGGCTCAATAAGCATCGAAGGGGTTTCAGAGAATGTTGAGTTCCTAAAGTAGACGTTTCTCGTGTTGTAGTAGACTGGGCTGTTATAGCGAAGCACTGTTGGAGCGCCATACTCATCGTCCCATGCCATGAATTCACGTCTCGATTTTGCGCCTTGGAAGGTGTAAATCTCTCCATTGCCGCGTTGAACGATTCCATCACCGCTGTAGTCGAAGCCAACATGAACGTCGTAGTGTTCCTCACAGTCATAACATGGGAACCACTTTCGAGGCATTTGGTTAGCGGGGAGTGAGATGAATGGAGTAAAGTGTGCTGGGAATGTCTCATATTCATTGCACATTCGTACCGACTGTGGAGGCTGTTTAATGAGCACTCCCTGTTTGTTTCGGCAGGTGACAGTTACATCATAAATCCTGTTGGAGCCTGCCGTAAGCAGGAAATCTGGCTCACCAGGGGAGGTGAACACCTTCTGCTCAGGGTCATCAATGTTGACGACAGAATATTCGACATCAGGCAGTTCCACCTTAACCTTGGTCGTGCCCATACTTCTTCTGTCTGGAGTGTAGACCGTTAGGTCGAACTCCCCGGCGTCATTGGCACAGAAACCCTTGAACATATAGAGTCCCTCATCAGCTCTTGAGAAGTCAATGTCAATCGGATCGAATGGCTTGTCTTCCCAATTACTGTAGAGGTAGAAGTTTTCGTAGTAGTCACCAGACTCGTTGTGAAGGTCGGTTCTAACCCAGTAGTACTGGGGTAGTCTGGCTCCTGGTCCGTAGAACTCCGCCTGGTCTGGGTGCCAGTCTCGGAATAAGTGTTGCTGAGCTCTCTCTGGCGGGACATCTCGGTCGCCAATAAGATCGATCACACCTTCCAAAAGATTGATTGGACTACCATTGGCGTCCATCACCTTAATAGTCAGTGGCGCGGTTGGGTCAACGAGTTCGTTGACAATACCCGCTGTAAGGGGTTGAGGATACACCTCAATATTCAAAGAGTCCGCAGGCTGAACATTGACTCTCGCTTGGCCTGCCAAATAGACCTCATGGGTGTAGGCGGCGTCAAACCATTCAAACTGATAATAAGGGGCGAATGAACGGTCGCTGTTGTCATCACCGTATTTGAATGCATCGACATAGACACCAGCTGTCTCATTGGCGGCTACGACGTGGTCACGTTCGATAATATGTTTACTCATCCTGCCAATGTTGAATCCACCGATATCAATTCCAACATCGGTGATTTGGCAGTTTCCGTCGGCCGTGAGGTCGAAGTGATAAATGCCATTGTTCCTGTTTACCGTTCGACCATCGACCATACCACCAACCCAAGTATTGCTGGCGAGGTCGTAGGTACCAATTACCTCAATTTCCCAGTCCCCAAAACTCACCTTTCCATTGTCGTTGAAATCAAGGAACTCAGTATACATCGCAGCTCCTGTCCAAGAAGAGTCTCTGACTGGCATCGGAGGCATCAGCATCCTGGCATCACCTTGACCTATGTGCAGGGGTTCATCCATACCCTCAATCTGGAATGCAATTCCTCTGTCCTGCCAAATGAACAAAACAGCATTATTGCAAGCCATCTCAACTTGCATTGGGAGGTCTTCTGTTACCTGCACATCTAGATGGTGATCCTGATTAACGGCAAGTGTTTCAGGTAGTCCAGTTATTGTCAATCCATGAACCTGAACGCCATAGGTGTTGTCCTTGTCGCAGCAATCCTGGAAATGCTTTATTGTGCCGTCTGAGAGTGTAACCTCAATCTGTATCTCTCCTGAACCAAGAGGAATGAGTTCATCAATCTTGATGACATTGTCTATACCGGTGTAATTGAGTCTATGGTTCCACATAAGGAAGCCGTTGTAATCATAGTCATCAAAGACCACTGTATCTGGACCAAAACCTACCTCTCCAATGAAATCTTTGCCCTCATACTCGTACCACTTGTAGTTGGTGTTGTCTATAACAATCTCACCTGTGAAATCATATCCAAGTGGTGAGTTGATACGACCATCTACCGAGAATTTTGTTGTGACATAACCTTCGATTGGGTCTGTAATTGGGGGGGTTTTGAAGGGGCCGGTAACCTTGATTTTCTGTATGTGGTACATCGAAGGGGTTGGGTTTGCTGCGGTGCCAGGGTTAAAGGTCAGGTGCCTTCCGTTCATATCTTTCAGAACAAAGTAGAATGCGTAGTCGGTGAGTGGGCCAAATTCGGTGCCAAGCTTCACGTAGTTGACTTTTTTCTGCGCCTTGTCAGCATCACGGTCTTTTCCAAGCGCTCTTGAAGACTTGTTGTACCTTTGACCCCATTCTGACCAGATCGCAGGATAAGCAGAGAATCCGTGAAGCAGAGCTCTCAATCCCCTCATGCCATGTCCACCACTGCCACCTGAGAACCTGAACACTCTTCCGATGTGTGTTTGACCGCCGGGATAGGCTCTAAATTCATCTTGTAGGTTGCGAAGTATTGGGTTGTATGGTAATTGGATCTGTGGAGCAGGGAATGGCAGCGGGTTGGTCGCCATCTCACCGTTGGTGTAGTTCTGGTTGGAGAACTGTAGTCCTCTATCAACAATCTGGAGTTCAGAGAAATTGAGTCTTGCATCAACCTCAGGCACATCGACTGTAACATAGCCTGTATAGTCCATGGCGAGGTGGTTTTCCATGATGTACTCAGCGGGATGCGTATCTCTAACGCTGTTGTAGTCCCACATGATATTAAAACTTGTGAGGCGAAGCTTCACTGGTTTTGGTTCAATTGGTTTGACAATGCCTAGAGCCCAGCCACCAACGTCTGTTTCTGTGAATGTGCCTCTGCTTGTAATGTAGGTTGGCACACCCCATGACCAGATTTCGCCAAACGTTGAGCCGGTTTTTGGGTCAATCATCTCACCATCAAAAATGCCCAGATGGTCGCCTTTTGTGACAACTCCCCACTTCATGAATCCATCGTCATTGAGTGAAGGTCTAGCAGCTCTTGCCGAATCGTCCATATCGTCAAGTGATGCCTGGGTAGAAACCTCAATTGGCATCTGTGTGCCGATTGGGTTCGGGGGGAAGAACGCGGGGTCGTCGCCGACAAAGTCTCCTGCATCAAGTGCCCCTGGCACATAACCGATATCGTTCCAATACCAAAACTTGTACGTCTTATTCTGGTTGTATTGGATGATATATCTCTGACCTGAACTGCCGATGGCGGTCGCCATCCATTTGACTCCTCCACCTATGGCATTGAAGAGCACGATTGTGTGCTGGTCACTGCCAAGAGCAAAGGGAATGCAGCAGGGATCGTTTATGTCTGAAACATTGTCGCCATTATAAGCTTCGAGACTGATATTTGGGAATCTTTCCTCTAGCTGGTCAAGACAGAGTCTTGTTGATGCCATCTCCAGGTACTCGCATGTGACCGAATGGTAGGCTCTGTCCCAAGCATCATAGCTGTTGTGAATTGAGAGTGGGACTGTGGTAATTGGGACAGGTTTCGGGACTGTTGTGGTAAGTTGCGGTGGATTCTTTAGGTTCGGTTCATTGTAATATTTTGTCAGATAGAACAAATCCTGATAGGCGCCGTCTGGGGGCTCGGGTAGATCATTATAGTCACCAAACTCAGCATACGCGGTAATTGTGATTGGGTCATAGGTGCCATTAAGGTTGAGTGAACCTCTGTATGGGGTGATTTCAATCTCGGCCTCAGGTTTGTCCTTGGTCAGAACAAAATACTGCTCGTGGGGTGTTTTCCCCTGGCTAACCATGTTTGTGACTACAACGTGAATCTTGTTGTCATTCCTTGGCACTACAGCGGTTTTGACCGTGAGTTTCGAGGTTTGTTCTACTCTCAGGTATCTGTCAGCGTGGACGGTCAAACCTAAATTGCCAGGCAGTACTGGTACATCAATTGCCATTGGATAACCGCAATTACCAGTTGAGACGCCGTGAAGTTCGTATTTGTGAACCCAAACACCAAGCTCATCGACAACGTCACCACAATTGAACTCTGTCTTGTCGAAGACCATATCACTCATCCTGACATCGCCGTAGTCAACAATGAGGTTTGAGTTTGTGTCCAGATAGATGTCCTCGCCTGGAGTGTATTCCCCGTCTGGCATATCGTTATCGTGTCGAATATCATAGAAGCAGAGGTCTGGTGGCAGGTTTGCTAGTGCTGTACCGACATCCAAATCACCCTTGGCAACCGTGGAACCGCACTTGTACGTGACCTCTGAGCCATCCCGAATGACAGTTGTTACAAACAGCCTCTTATCACCCGCCTCAACCACCATCGCGCTGCCAGTGCCCTTCATGTAGAGCTTTCGATTGCAGCCAAGGGTTGGGCTTCCATCGTCAAATCTTTTGTATCTCGAATCAAACGATACGAGACCAGGACCGCCCGTGGGTGGAGGTGTGGTTCTGTAGGCATCAGGACATTCAAGTACGTCTATTGCTCCGATGAAAGCCTCAGAGTTTCTGGAAACGTAGTAATCAACGTTGGCGTTTTGGGCGGTAACATCCGAGCCTGTGCCAAAGGAGTTATCCAGCCCGTTGTCATTGAAGAGTGCAATACCATAGTATGATCTGTAGTCCGGTTTGATATTGAAGAATGTGACTGCTGGGAGTGCCCACTGAAGTGATGTCTCATCGAGAGAAGTGGATTTTGCGATGGATTGAGAGCCATAGAGTGACTTGCCATATGGGTTATAGACACCCGCTTTGGCAGACGACGGCATATTACCCATCCACACATCGGACTGAACAAAGTAGTCATAGATTGGTGCAATAGGGCCAGACTTGATTGTTTCTACAAGTAGCAGCATATCGCCGGCGACACAGCCGCCAATCGAACAAACACCCGCACCATTCGTGTTCTCGAATCTGTGGGCGTTGGTATTGACATCAGTGAGTGCAACATCGTTCTCAGTCACGAAATTTTCTGAATCGAGTTTCCTGTAGATGAATTCGCCAGGATCATACATTGAATTCGCATCAACATTCTGTGAATATCTTTCGTCGTTGGTTGAGCCGGTATTCACAAATGGAATAAGGGCTTGACCAACATCAAGGTCATCGCCAGGATCAAGGATGCCAAATGGAGGGTTGTCCACGACCTGGGTGCCGGCTTTGTAAATTCTTGTGGTGCCAATCGATGTCGTCAGAACAACATCTGTGAGTCTGGTATCACTGCTTGCCACATTTGGCGCAATCAGTGTGGCGTCAGTTCTTTTGTATATCCACTCTGAGGGAGTATACCTTCCCTCGGTAGAAATGTTTTCGGCGTGCCACTCTTCGTCTACCGTGAAATCAGCATCTCCGTTGTCTTCAAATGTTGAGAGCTGCAAGCCGATATCCCACCTGAAGATGGCTGAGTTGGAAACAGCGCGTGGTTTGAGTGTTGTTCCAAGTGACTGAATCAATGGGAAATCAATACTTGGATTCTTGTCCTGAATAAGCGGAAAATCTGGCATGTCCACCCAACCGAGTTGGAACAACCTTGTCTTGATTGGTGGATCGGGATTGAGTGGAGTCGGATAAAAGCCCTCGAGGTCTTCTGTGTCCCACCTGAAGTATACTGGTGTATCCGTCAAGTAACCGGGCTGCGATGAGCCGTCTTGTTTCGTTGGAAATAAGTAGTACGGACCCTGTGTGTTGTTACCGTTTATTGGGTCGACATAACAATTCTTGTTTATCCTGACATCATCCCAGTCAACGTTTGCAACTGGATCTCTTCTGTAGTTTGGATCGTTTGGGTCTGAGTAACCATAGTATCTGCAGTCATTGAAATTACCGTCTGGGTCAAACCAGATTTGCCCGGCGGAGTCAATCACCGCAAACATTTTCTCTTTCATACGAGTCGGGGTTTGATAGTCGTAGTCAAGATTCAGATAGAAAACACAGTAATAAAGAGGGATGGTGTTGGTTGTATCTGTCGCTGCGATGTTATAGCTATTCGTGTCAATGGCAAATTCGGCATCTGGCATTGGGAAGGATGTGCGACCCCAGGAAACAATGGAATTTCCGTCAAAATTGTAGTCAGGAGCTGACACAAGATTGTTTCCGCTCCAGGACATTCCAACAGGCGCCCATCTTACAGCAACCATAGTTGCTGTCTCGTTGTGCATGCTCAAATCGGATGCAAAAGAAAATTCCAACGGTGACAACAACAAAATAGCCGCAACAAATATTGTTGTTAGTTTATTTTTATTCATATTCTCTCAATCCTTATGGGTCTCAATTCTACACCTTGTAGTATAGCAGTCAAGAATTTGCGGTTCATGTGTTTTAGCCCTCAATTTTCTTGAATACTTCGACTATTGTTTCCATGCCCGTGATTAGTTTCTCAACATCATTTTCATCAAGGCTAGAAAACGAATCCGAAATAATTTCGTATAGAATCTTTTCCCTTTCTGCAGCGTGTTCTTTCCCTTTTTCTGTTAAGCTTATCCATTTCTTGCGTCGATCGTTTGGGTCGCTTTCTACCTTAACAAACCCCTCACTCTCGATAACATCGACTATTGCAGTGAGTGTGCTTTTTCTCAAATCCACGAATGAACCGAGTTTGGTTGGTGTTATTTTTCCTCTGATATTTATGATGAAGATTGCCTTGTTGATATTTTTTCTACCCTTGTCGAACTTATGTCCACGCCTGACGAATGCCTTGGCAAAGTGTCTCGATGACTCCATCTTTACCTCATGCATCAGTCTCATAAACTTTCTTATTTGAATCTCTTGCATATCCACTCCAAGATAGTTAGAAATAGAACAATTAGAATATGAATAATATTCCCTTCAAGTCAACCCAAATAAACTTTAAAACTTTTGTATATCTGCTTTTCTTGCAGTTGAATAACCAAAATGATAGATTTAAAAACATGAGAACGAAAACAGCTGTGGTTGTCGTCTTTATGCTTGCTTTAGTGACGTTTTTTGGTAATCAAAGGTTCTCTATTGCAGCAGAAAGACCGTATGGTTACCTCATAATTTCGGTTGTTTCTGAGAACACCCTTAAGCCACTGATCGACTACAGGGCAAGTCAGGGATTAGAAGTCACATTTGTGAAACACACAGATATCGATGATGTTGATGATCCCATCTCCATACGCGATTACATAAAAGACAGAATGGAAGAACTCAATCTCAGATACGTTCTTTTTGTGGGGAGACACAAAACACTACCAATGCTCACAGCAGTTCCGGACTCATCTATTTCTGGTCACGACATGGTAAATGACACTGAAACTGATTTTTTCTATGCAACACCAAATGCCATCTGGGATAAGGATGGTGATGGTAGACTCGGAGAGCTGACTGATGATGGAGTTATGGCGCATGAACCCGAATTATTTGTCGGTCGGATTCCATTTGATGATGATAAGATTGTTTCAAACATAGTTACAAGAACAATTGAATTTGACAGTATGACAGATGCAGAGAAATCCAGGTGCCTCTTCCCGGGCTCCCTTCTTGGCTACAAAGGGCAGATGTGGGAGGGGAAAAGGATGGAAAGAGGCGATGGAGCCGACTTCTCAGAGATGATTTACAATGACTTTTTCAGAGATTCAGGTTTCTCACGATTCAGACAGTATGAGAGTGAAGGACTTCTACCTGCTCCTTATGTGTTTGAGGAACCGGTATCAGACTCGACACTTTCAAGCAGATTTCCAGAAAATTTCGGTCTTGTGTGTTGGACGGGGCACGGCAGTCCAGAGCGTGTTGTGAGAACAATCTGGTACGAAAAGCCAGGTGGAGTGTCTGCTCCAGAGGAGAAAAACTTGAAGCAGCCAAAGCTGATTCACTCCTCCGATGTCAAGAGTTCAACTCTTAGGTGGGGCATTGTTATGGCTGCATCGTGCAGCACGAGTAATCCAAGACGAGAATATAATCTCGGTGCCGCATGTCTTGCTGCTGGAGCAGTGGGATATGTCGGGTCAACTGGCGTTGCTTGGGGTCCGTCATACTGGCGAACCGTAGATGATGGCGGAATGAACACCGTCTATTATCTCTTCGCCAAAAACATTTCGCAAACTGGAACAACAACAGGCGAAGCTATGGCAAACTCTCTGTATGAATATGCTAAAGACTATTTCTGGGGAGACACCGAAGACCCTCCAGAGGCATCGCAGATGAACATTTTCAACTACAATCTCTATGGAGACCCAGCTGTAACCCTTGTTAGAGGTGACCAATCACCAAGATTGGTTGTAGATGAACCAAGCACCTACTCATACCCAGGTGGCACTGCTGTCTGGGAAGGGAAAGTTACTGGTGAAATCGGCACATCTTTCAAGGCTCAAGTCATCCCAGGACAAATGGATATGGCGTGGGCTGTCCCAAAAATTGATATCGAGGATGGTAGATGGAAAATTGAGATTGAGATTTCCAAGGATGCCGAAACGGGTGAGAGACAGTGGATTCTGATGCAAACAGACTCAGGTGCAAGGGTGAAACATCCACTCATTCTCAAGGTTCATGCGAGAGCAAGTCAGGAACTACTTGCCGATATCAATCCACAGAAATTGGCTCCATATAGGCACTTCAAGCTTACGTTCTCAACAGAGGGAAAACTCTCAACCTCCAACATGATGCTCAAATACGATCCATTCAGGTTAGAATTGATTGAGATTTTTGATGCATCAGATGAGTCTACCCACTGGGATTTCATTGATAACTATATGGGTATGGCAAGAATCACAACAGATGGAGACAATGAAAACAACCTCATCATCTTGGAATTTCGTCCGAGGGCTGGCTTTGGTGTAACAGAGCTCTCTGTGCCTTCCATATATGTTGCGGACGAGAGAGGGACAACGATTATTTCAAAACCCGTCTCATATGGTCTGACCATGGAAGAATCCGAGGTTTGGAGGTCGAGAGCTGACTTTGACCACTCGGGTTATGTGGATGACACAGATTTGTGTTACATCACAACCAACCTGGGTCTCTTGTCGGATGGATCGCTATTTACTGCTACGCTAGACATAAACATGGACGGAGTGATTGATATGATGGATTACTCACTCGCGCTCTCAAGGTTGTCCCCCGAAGAAAGTTATCAGTGAAGAAAGTGTCTTTGACCGGTGAAAACCAAGCCCACACCAAGCTCATTTGCCTTATCGATTACCTCTTGATCTCGGATTGATCCACCTGGTTCGATGACAGCCTTGACTCCAGCTTGGTGCGCCGCCTCTATTGAGTCGGCAAATGGGAGGAATGCATCGGATGCCAAATATGATCCTTGGCATTTGTCTCCAGCTTGAGCGATTGCAATCTTTGCAGCTCCTACCCTGTTTGGCTGCCCAGCGCCAACTCCGATGGTTGCGAAGTTCTTGGAGAGCACTATGGCGTTTGATTTAACATGTTTAACAACAGTCATTGCAAACGAAAGCTCAGCAAGGTCATGCTCAGACACAGGGGTGGTGCCAATTATATCAAGCTTTTCAAAGATGGTGTTGTCCTGTTCTTGGGCAAGTGTTCCAAAAACTGTAGAGCGAAGTTTCGCGTGGGGCAATGAGAGATTCCTATCATATGTTATGAGTCTGAGATTCTTTTTCTTAGACAATATCTCCATCGCCTCGCTGGAAAACGTTGGAGCAATGATGATCTCAGCGAAGAGCTTTGAAACCTCTTCGGCTGTTCTTCCATCAAGCTCTCTATTGAACGCAAAAATACCGCCATATGGCGACACCTTATCACACTCGAAAGCTTGTCTGTATGCATCGAGGAGATTGTCAGACAGGGCAACTCCACATGGTGTGAGGTGCTTCATAATAACTGATGCCGGTTTGTCGAATTCAAGGACTGTTGTCAAAGCAGCGTCGGCATCAAGGAGATTGTTATAGGAGAGCTTCTTCCCATGAAGTTGGTTTATCTGAAGTTCTCCCATCCCAAATGAGTAAAGACCGGCCTTCTGGTGGGGGTTTTCGCCATAGCGGAGTTCCTGAATTTGTTCTGGAACGATTGTTTTTGGGAGAAACTGTTCATCCTTCTGGCAGTCGGTGCTACCGTCGCTATCAAGATATTTATGTATCGCCTTATCGTATGTGTTGGTGACAGCGAACGCTTCCTTCGCAAGTTTCCTTTTGTATTCAATGTCGAATCTGCCATTGTTGAGTCTTTCAACAAACTCCGAAAACTGCGATGGTTTGCATAAAACTACCGTATGAGCAAAATTCTTTGCGGCAGCCCTGATGAGCGCAACACCACCAATATCAATTTGCTCAATTGCTTCGTCTTCAGTACAGTCAGGTCTTGCGATCGTCTCCTCAAAGGGGTACAGGTTCACAACTACAATGTCTATGAAATCCGATTCCAATGTTTCCAAATCCTTCTCGTCACCGGGATTGTTGCGTCTTGCTAGAATGCCCCCAAAAATCTTGGGATGGAGTGTTTTTACCCTTCCACCCAAAACCTCTGGGCTTTTCGTGAAACTTGATACGTCGGTTATCTGGAAACCCTTAGCTCTCAGGTGTCTTGCTGTCCCACCGGTCGAAAGTATCTTGTATCCGCTGGCTATCAATTCCCTGGCGAGGTCGGAAATACCTTCCTTGTCGTACACTGAAATCAGAACGTAACTCATTTATCCTCCGTTATTACCACTTTTCTTCTGTCTTCTATCTTCACTTTGTCTTCAAGTATGAGCTTACACGCTCTCCAAAGGGTGTCGTGTTCAGCCTTTAGCACTCTTTCTGACATTGACTTAAGTGTGTCATCCTCAAGTACCGGAACGCACTTTTGAGCAATGATGGGTCCTGTGTCGCAACCATCATCGACAAAAAACACAGTACAGCCTGTGACCTTGACCCCATGCTCAAAAACCTGCTTGTTTGCATCAAGCCCTGGGAAAGATGGAAGCAATGCTGGGTGTATGTTAATTAGTTTTCCCCAGAACCTTTCGACAAAATCCCTTGAGACAAGCAGCATAAAACCGGCAAGAACAATAAGGTCGATACCCCTTTGATCGGCGATATTACCTACATGATCAAAATAGGCTTCTCTGTCTTGGAAATCTTTTTTCTTAATGACAACATATTCCAAGTCGTTGTCTCGGCAATAATCGAGCGCAGGGGCTTTGCGCATATTCGAGATGACCAGGTCGATACTCGCATCCAGGAGCCCTTCTTTGACAGCTCTGTGGAGAGCCATCAGGTTTGAACCTCGACCGGATACTAATACTGCAATCTTTCTCACTCTAGCGCAAATGTTGGTTTCCCATCGCCAACAATTTTTCCTATCACCCTTGAACCTTGGTACAGTGAACAAACCTTTGATGCATCAGATGATGGCACAACAACGATCATCCCGATACCCATATTGAACGTGGTGAAAGCCTCTTCCTCGGAGAGTCCTGCGTCAGAAACGGCGAGGTCGATTATCGGAACCCTTGGGAGTTCCGATTTCTTTACGACTGCCGTGCCAGATTTCATAACCCTTGGGATGTTTTCTGTAAGTCCACCACCTGTGATGTGGGCGATACCTTTGATATCTGCAGCCTCAATCATCTTGAGGATGTATGGAGCGTAGATGCGGGTTGGTTCAAGCAGGGCAAGACCAAGATGGGGAATGTCTGGGAGATTGTCACCCAGAGAGCGTGATGAGAGGATGGCTTTTCTGGCGAGAGTGTAGCCGTTCGAGTGGAGCCCAGAGGACGGTAAACCGACTATCACATCTCCATCGGTTATCCTTGAGCCATCGATTATCTTTAATTTTTCGACGATGCCAACCACAAAACCCGCAAGGTCATACTCGCCGTCCCTGTAGATATCTACAAGTTGAGCTGTCTCGCCACCGATGAGAGCGCAGTTGGATTGCTTGCAGCCTTCAGCCAAGCCTTTAACGATATCAACACTTATCTTGTCATCAAGTCTTGAGATGCCAAGATAATCTAGGAAGAATAGTGGTTTCGCGCCAGCGCAGACAATGTCATCGACATTCATGGCGACACAGTCGATGCCAATAGTGTCGTGCTTGCCCATCTCGATTGCAAGCAAAACCTTGGAGCCAACACCATCAGCGCCAGAGACAAGCACAGGATTCTCATAACCCTTTGGAAGTTCAAATAGTCCACCAAAGAATCCAAGTTCGCCAAGAACACCAGGAATGTTAGTAGAGCTTGCCAGCCCCTTTATTTTGTCAACAAAGGTGTTCGCCTTTGACTGCGATACTCCCGCTTTTGAGTATGCATCAGCCATCCATTGTCCTCCTCAGAGAGTTGAGGTAGAGGTCTTTGAGTTCATCTATCGGGATGTCGAAGTTGCCAGAAACGGTGAATGTATTACCACCAACAACTCCGATTATTTCTGATTTGACGCCGTGCTTTGTTGCAAGCTCAACTACCCTTGCAACATCCTCCGGTTTCGCTGTTACAATCGCTCGGGCCGCTGACTCGGAAAAGAGCTTTGCTGTCAGATAGATGCCAGATGCCTTGAGGGATATCTGAGCACCAAGACCAGATTCGCAAACTGATTCAACGAGGGCGCCTGCGAGACCACCATCAGACAGGTCAGAGGCAGATGTGAACAGGCTATTCTCTGTTCCTTCCAGTAGTACCTTACCAAGGTTTATCTCTTCTTCAGGTCTGACCATTGGCGGTCGTCCAAACGTCTTGCCATACATAACGTAGTAGAGCAGTGAACCACCAAATTCCTGCAGCGTCTCGCCGAGTTGGATGATGACATCTCCGTGGTTTGTAAAGTATGGTTTGTTGATCTTATCAACCTTGCCAACACCCACCATGACCGAAACCGGGGTTGGTTTGACAGAGCCTTGTGGACTTTCGTTATACAAACTCACGTTGCCAGAAATGACAGGAATACCCAGTGTCTTGAGCGCTTCAGACATTCCAAGCACACACTCTTTAATTTCGTAGTAAGCCTCTGGTTTGTTGGGGTTTCCGAAGTTCAAACAATCAGAGATTGCAATTGGTGTTGCGCCTGTTGCGAAGAGGTTTCTTGCCCCTTCGTAAATTGTGTGCGCTCCGCCGTGACGAGGATGAAGCCAACAGTAGCGGGGTTTGGCGTCACTTGTGATTGCAACCGCCTTGTCTGTGTCCTTGATTCTGATGACACCAGGCCCAAGCGATGGCGCAACCATGGTGTTTGTAAGAAGAGTGGTATCGTACTGATGATACACCCACTCCTTCGAGCAACCGTTTGACGACGATGCGAATTGCTTGATAATCTTTGCAAAGTCCCAGGAAGGAAGTCTGAAGTCGGATGGTTCAGCCTGCCTTTTTTCGATGTCGGGGCGAGTAGAGGGGAGGTCATAGGTTGGCGCGCCATCGGTCAGGTGAGTAACAGGGATATCACAAACAGTCTCGCCACCCTCAACAAGCTGAACGTTGCCAGAGTCTGTGACTTCTCCAATGACTGCTGAGTCCAAGTCCCATTTGTGAAGGATTTCGTGAATGCTCTCAACCCTGTCGGGCTTGCACATCAGAAGCATACGCTCCTGTGATTCAGAAAGCATGATTTCATATGCTGTCATGCCCTCAGCCCTTCGGGGGACGGAGTCCATGTTGAGGATGATTCCTCTGCCTGTTCTGCCACACATCTCAACAGAAGAGGATGTGAGACCGGCAGCGCCGAGGTCTTGTACTGCTTCAATGAGGTTCTTCTTGATCAACTCAAGTGTTGCTTCAATGAGGAGTTTTTCCAAGAATGGGTCACCAACTTGCACAGCAGAGCGTTTTTCCTCTGATTCGGAAGACAGCTCATCTGAGGCAAATGTTGCGCCGTGAATGCCGTCTTTGCCAGTTTTTGCGCCGATGATAATAACCACATCGCCTGGCTCTGATGCTCGTGCGTACTTTATCTCATCGTGACGGGCAAGCCCCAAGCAGAAGACATTGACAAGTGGATTGATTTTGTAGCTCTCATCAAAGTGAAGCTCACCGCCGAGGTTTGGCACGCCAACGCAGTTGCCATATCCGGCTATTCCCCTGACTACCCCATCGAGAAGTGATTTGGAGTGGGGATCGGTTGGCTCACCAAAGAACAGCGGGTCAAGGGTTGCTATTGGTCTTGCGCCCATAGTGAAGATGTCTCTGATGATACCGCCAACACCAGTGGCAGCACCTTGATAAGGCTCAATAGCGGAGGGGTGGTTGTGACTTTCGACCTTGAAGATAACAGCCAGTCCATCGCCAATGTCAACAGCGCCGGCATTCTCGCCAGGGCCCTGGATAACAGCAGGGCCTGTTGTCGGGAAGTTTTTCAAGAGAAGCTTAGAGGATTTGTAGGAACAGTGTTCAGACCACATTACCGAGAAGATCGCAAGCTCGATGAAGTTCGGAACTCTTCCCAGTCTTACTTTGATGTCTTCATATTCTTTCTCGGACAACCCAAACCCGAGGGCGTCAGAGAGTTTTCCATCTCTCATACCATCCCCTTCTTAAAAAGTTTCGCTTTTTAAAACGGCACTTGACTAATGTTGGTTGGAGGCAGGAGCAGCCTGTTTGACTATTTTCTTAGTATCACGCGCGATAACGAGTTCTTCGTTTGTTGGGATAACGAGTACAGGAATCTTTGCCTTTGAGGAGCTGATGTCTCTTGCATCCTTGCTCCTAATTATATTCTTTTCGTAGTCAAGTTCAATTCCCAGGAAACTGAGGGTTTCACAAACTTTGCCTCTTGTATGTTCGGAGTTCTCGCCAATTCCTGCTGTGAAGACGAGTGCGTCGATGCCACCCATGATGGCTGCATATGCGCCGATGTATTTGGTGATTCTTCTTGCCATGATGTTGAATGCGAGTGTTTCTTTGCGTTTTCCGGCAATCATACCCTCATCGACATCCCTTGAGTCGTGGGAACCACAGATTCCATGGAGTCCACTTTTTTTGTTGAGAAGCTTATCAACACCGTCGATATCAAGGTTTTCTTTCTCCATTATAAATTTGATGAGTGCCGGGTCTATGTCACCGCATCGAGTACCCATCACAAGTCCCTCGAGTGGAGTCATACCCATTGAGGTATCGACAGATTTTCCCCTGTCGACAGCACACACTGAGCACCCGTTTCCAAGATGGCAGGTGACAATCTTGAGTGATTCAATCGGCTTTTTGAGGAATGTAGCCGCTTCATTGGCGACAAAATAGTGAGATGTTCCGTGGAATCCATATCGTCTGATACGATGCTTCTCATAGAGTTCGTATGGAATAGCGTAGATGTAGGCTTCCTCTGGCATGGTCTGATGGAAGGCTGTGTCAAATACTCCGCATTGGGGGACATTTGGAAGAAGTTTCTGGAATGCAGCTATTCCGCCAAGGTTTGGTGGGTTGTGAAGAGGTGCAAGTGGAATGCACTCTTTCATCTTGTCGATAACTTCCTGTGTCAGAAGTTGTGAACCTGAGAATGTCTCAGCACCGTGAACAACTCTGTGACCAACTGCGTTGATTTCGTTTACATTCTTGATGACGCCTTTTTCTGGGTGAGTGATGGTGTCAAGGATTATCTGAATGCCCGTTTCGTAGTCTTTAATGGGTGTTATCTGTTTTTCTTTATCGCAACCAGTTTTGGTGTAGTTGGCGATGGCATCCTCAAAACCGATGCGCTCCAGCAGTCCATTGCAAAGCTCATGCTCATTGTCCATGTCATAAAGTTTGTACTTGATTGACGACGAACCGCAGTTGATAACCAGTACTTTCAAGGAAACCTCCTGTTTAACACAAGAAATGGTATGTCTGTCTATGTATTTTGACTTACACAGAGTCAGTATAGGTTCGACATATGGTCATTCAAGGTAGCAAACGTTGATGACTCCAGGTCGAGATTTGATGAAATTATGAAGAAAATATGATTCTTGGTGTCAGTAGCACCTAGGAAATATTGCTATCTTCCGACTTAGGCAGGAGTTTGTCCAGAGTAAACGCTGTGATGAAGAGAACAACGCCCAATCCGATGTCTTTAAGAAGAAATGCAAATCCCCAGGAGGTCATTATTCCCCAGAAGGTGAGGATAGTCTCCCCGATTGTTATTGACCAAACCAGCATCCAAGCTATTCCTATTGCATATGACACAACAATTGAAAGAAGTATTGCTAATATCCTTCTCCACCAAAGGTTGTTCCAAAATACTGCCGCAACATATGAGGTTGCTGGAAAACTCATAATGAAACCCATCGACGGTTGTGCAAAGTAACCTATTCCACCACCGGATGTAAAAATGGGAAGACCAGCGAGACCAAGAAACATATACGCAACCATCGAAAGAGGTCCAATTTTTGGGCCTAAAACAATTCCAGATATGACAGCAACAATCAATTGGAAAGTAATCGATATAATACCAGTGTCAATCTTGACCCATGCTGCAACTGACATTAGGGCAATAAACATACCACCAAGCGCAATATTCCTGGCTGAATAATCATTTCCTGTCATATTCTAGAACAGTATCCTTTCGAAGATGGTGTTCGCAGTGAGAATCATCCTTCGTGGTATAAGATACCTACCATTAAAAAAAGTTAACAGGTTTTCAGACAGAAGTGACTCGAGTTTGGATTTTACAGCATTTGCAGCCTCAAGAGAATTCCGGGATTCAAAAGCTTTGATATCGAGTCCCTCACTCAGCATTCGTAATCCCAGCATCGCCTCATCTTTTGCCTTTGAAAATTCATCAAGCTCTTCTTCAACAATTTGCTGCTCTGTCGGTTTTTCTATGTAGGAATCAATGTCAGGCTTGTTTTTTATCCTCTTGGAGTCGAAGTACGATGACGCTCCAGCTCCAAGCCCGATGTATTCATGCCCCCTCCAACAGTTGAGATTGTGAATCGGCTCTTGTCCAGGTTTTGAGAAGTTGGAGATTTCAACGTGTACAAATCCATTTGATTCAAGCAAATCCTTGACCTTGCAATATGCGTCGACCTGGTAGTCTGTCGATGGAAGATTACGTGGAATGTTGTTTGCCAGTGGTGTCCCTTCTTCAACAGACAGGCAATACACCGATAGTTGACCAACGTCTAGATTGAGCAGTCCTGAAATGGTTTCGTGCAAACTGTCCCAATCCTGTCCCGGCAAACCAATCATTACGTCGGCTGATATCCTTTTAAAACCGACTTCTTTTGCCAGTTTGATGGCACCGATTGCCTGCTTGCTGTTATGGAGTCTGCCAACCGAGGCGAGTTCGTAATCAGAGAGTGATTGAACGCCAATAGAGATTCTATCAATGCCAGATCCTAGTGCCGACTCAAGAAATCCTGGTGTTGCTGAATCAGGGTTGGTCTCAACTGTTATCTCGACCAAACCAGAGAAATCAAAGATATCAGAGAGTGGCGTGACAAGCCCCTCTATGTGGTTTCCAAGCAGACTCGGTGTGCCTCCGCCAATATAGAGTGTATCAATCTCTTCACCTTTGTATGACGACGCTTCAACCAGAAGGGCGTTAACATAATCTGGGATTATGTTCTCACGAGAAACAACGGAGAAGAAATCGCAGTAATCGCACTTCCTGCGGCAGAATGGGACATGGATGTATAACCCCTTTTTGCTACTTCTCATCCTCCGCTACCTTTAGGAGTGAAAGGAACGCTTCTTGTGGAATCTCAACAGAACCCACCATCTTCATTCGCTTCTTTCCTTCCTTTTGCTTCTCGAGCAGTTTTTTCTTTCTGGTTACGTCACCGCCATAGCATTTGGCCAGGACGTCCTTCCTGACGGGGGCAATGTCCTCTCTGGCGATGATTTTGCCGTTGATTGAGCCCTGGAGCGGCACCTTGAACTGTTGCCTTGGTATGAGTTTTAGGAGTCTGTGGACGAGTTTTCTCGCTTTTGTCACAGCGCTGTCCCTATCGCTTATATATGAGAGAGCGTCAACCTGATCGCCATTTACCAAAATGTCCACTTTAACGAGGTCGCCTTTGACAAATCCTTTGAAGTCGTAGTCAAGGCTGGCATATCCCCTGCTGACCGTTTTAAGTTTGTCATAGAAGTCGATGATGAGTTCGGCAAGAGGAATGTCATAGACGAGCACAGTGCGTTTTGGATCTGGATACTCCATCTCAACGAGAGAGCCACGTTTTTGGTTAGAAAGTTCCATACAGGGGCCAACAAAGTCTGGTGGAACGATTATTCTCGCTCTGACAATCGGTTCCTCAATGTAGTCAATTTCTTGGATGGTCGGAAACTTTGACGGGTTGTCGAGTGTCAGTATCTCTTTGTTTGTCTTTGCGACTTTGTAAATAACCGATGGCATGGTTGCTATGATTTCCTGCTCAAATTCACGTTTTAGCCGCTCAAGGCTTATCTCCATGTGGAGCATACCCAAGAAACCAATCCTGAAGCCATGCCCAAGAGCAGCTGATGACTCTTTCTCGAAAACAATCGATGAGTCATTGAGTTGGAATTTATTGAGAGCCTTGAGGAGCTTGTCGTAGTCGTTTGTGAGAATAGGGTAAATTCCGCAGAAAACCATCGGTTTCATTCGTTTGAAACCGGGAATTGCCTCGGTGTTCTTGTGATCCTTTGAAATGATTGTATCACCAACGTGGATGTCACCTACATCTCGGATGACAGCAGCGATGTAACCAACCTCACCGGCTGCGAGATTGTCCGCTCTCTCCATCCTGATGCCAAAGTATCCCACCTCTTCAACCTCGAAGGTTTTTCCGGTGGATTTGATCATGATGATGTCACCAGCTTTGACAGAACCCGCAAACACTCTGATGTGGCTGATTACGCCTCTGTATGTGTCATAGTGTGAATCAAAAATCAGACACTGGAGTGGTTTGTCATCAGCAGGTTTTGGAGGAGGGATAAGCTCGATTAGCTGTTCCAGCAATTCCTCGACGCCCTCACCGCTCTTGGCGGAGACCAGAAGAGCGTTCTCAGCGGAAATGCCCAACATATCCTCGATTTGCATCTTAGTCTCATCAACCATAGCGTGAGGGAGGTCGATCTTGTTGATGACTGGGATTATCTCAAGGTTAGCGTCAATGGCAAGGTAGGCATTTGCAAGCGTTTGAGCTTCAACTCCCTGCGTGGCATCCACTAGCAGAAGCGCACCCTCGCAGGCGTAGAGCGACCTTGAAACTTCGTAGTTAAAGTCAACGTGACCGGGGGTGTCAATCAGGTTGAAGATGTATTTCTCTCCAGACTTGGATGTGTATGGAATCCTAACGGGACTCGCCTTGATGGTGATTCCACGCTCTTTTTCCAAATCCATAGAGTCAAGAAGTTGCTCGTTGTTCTTGGTGTGAACAACATCGGTCATCTCCAAAATCCTGTCGGCAAGGGTAGACTTGCCGTGGTCAATGTGAGCTATGATGCAGAAATTACGTATTTTTTCCATGTTTTCTGGCAAAATGTAGCATATGCAAGGAGCCCGGTCAACAAGAACTCCTTGACAGGTAACAAGCTAACACATATATACGAGAAACATGCCAAATAGACTAATCATCACAGAGAAACCATCTGTGGCTCGCGATATTGCAAGCGCATTGGGTGGTTTCAAAGAAAAAGACAGCTACTTCGAATCATCAGATTCACTAATAACATGGGCCGTTGGTCATCTTGTCACTCTTGCTGAACCAGAGGATTATGACAAAGGATACAAATTCTGGACTCTTCAGTCACTTCCGATCATTCCAAAAGAGTTTGTTCTCAAGCCCATCAAGGGTGCGAAAGATAGGCTTAAGACGATAGGTCAACTTGCCAAGAAAAAAGAAGTAACTGAGTTGATCAACGCCTGTGATGCTGGTCGAGAGGGCGAGTTGATCTTCAGATACATCTACGAGTACCTGGGATTGAGCAAGGACTTCAAAAGGTTGTGGCTTCAATCTATGACCTCAGGGGCAATTATTGAGAGCTTCAAGAAGCTCAAAAACCATGAGGAAGTTGACAATCTTGCCGATGCGGCCAAGGCTCGTTCAAGGTCAGACTGGCTCATTGGAATCAACGCAACAAGAGCTTTCACGAGGAGATTCGGTACACTTCTTTCAATCGGCAGAGTTCAGACTCCCACACTTGGCATATTGGTTGACAGAGAAAAGAGAATTCTTGAGTTTGACCCACAGACCTACTATGAGATATCCGCTCAGTTTGCAGCAAAAGACGGCGATTATGAGGGAAAGTGGTTTATCGATGTGCCAAAGATTTCAAAGGCAAAGAAACCACCCCTTGCAGGCGACGATATAAAAAACGCCCTTGAGCTTGAATGCCCTAAGGCAGCAACAGACGCCTGGGATTTTGCAGGAGATGTCTATCAAGGGGACAGACTTGAGAAGTTGTCATCAAAGGAGATAGCTCAGAGCATTGTCGATACCGTCACAGGTAAAACTGGTAAGGTCACTAAAGAGGAACATAAGACCTCAGTCCAGAAGCCGCCACTGCTTTTTGATCTTAACGAACTTCAGAGGGAAGCAAACAGAAGATTTGGAATCAGAGCATCACAAACCCTCAAGCTAGCCCAGACACTCTACGAAGAGAAGAAACTCATAACCTACCCAAGGACAGATAGCAAATTCCTGCCCGAAGACTACGTTGATGTCGTGCCAGAGATACTGGAGAAGTTTGATGACACGATCTATGGCGTTCATACAAAGCAACTGCTTAAGAGTGGAATTGAAAAGAATCCCAGGATATTTGACAGCAGCAAAATTTCAGATCACTTTGCCATTATTCCAACGGCTGTCTCTCCAGAGACGGTGTCGCTGTCCGAACCTCAGAAGAAAATTTATGATTTAATCGTAAGACGCTTTATCTCGGTGTTTTTCCCGAATGCCGTGTGGAACGTTATCAATAGAGTGACAACCGTTGAGGGTCATACCTTCAGAACTGACGCGAAGACACTCCTTGAGCCCGGATTCCTTGAGGTTCTTGGTAGAAAGGCAGATGAAGAGGAGACACTACCTGCTGTTAAACTTGGCGAGAGTGTGCCTTGCGAGAATGCTGATTTTTCAGAAAAGGAAACAAAACCGCCACCACGTTACAACGATGCGACACTCCTCGGTGCCATGGAAGGTGCTGGCAAGTTTGTCGATGATGAGGAGATGCGCGAGATAATGAAGGGTAAAGGTCTCGGCACCCCAGCAACAAGAGCGTCAATCATTGAGAGATTGATTGATGTTGGATATGTTGATCGTTCTGGTAAAGATCTTGTTCCGTCAGGGAAGGGAATCCAGCTCTATGATACTCTGCTGTCCTTCCCACTACCAGAACTTATATCGCCTGAGATGACAGGAGAGTGGGAGAGCAAACTCACAAAGGTTGAGGACGGTAAACTCAAAAGCGAGACATTCATGAAAAATATTGAAGAGTTCACAATTGATGTCGTCTCCAGGGTGAAAGAGAGGAATTCTGTGTCAGCTTCAAATGGTGACAAGGAAACTGAACCAGTCGGGAAATGCCCAATCTGTGGTGGTGACATTATTGAGAACTTCAGAGCCTTTGGTTGTTCGAACTACAAGGGCAAGAAGAAACGAAAAAAAGACGAAGAGGATGATTCCCAGGCGGATGAGGGTTGCAAATTCGCAATCTGGAAAACAATTGCCGGTAAATACATAACAGAACAGCTTGCAAGAGAACTTCTGGAAAAGAGAAAGATTGGCCCTCTCTCAGGTTTCAGGAGCAAGGCAGGTCGACCATTTGTTGCAACTTTGATACTTGAGGATGATGGTAAAATCTCCTTCGAGTTTGATAACTCAGGTGCGCCTGTTGAGGAAGAGGTTGAGGTAGAAATCAATCCGGAACCAATCGGCAAATGTCCTGTTTGCAAGGGCGAAGTTATTGAGACAAAAAGCGCATACAGGTGTACAGGATACGGAAAGTCTTGCAAACTTTCGGTTGGCAGGGTAATTTTACAAAAGGGTATAACAAGGGATGATGTCAGTCACATGCTTGAAACCGGAAAAACTGAGAAGATTGACGGTTTTATAAGCAGAAAAGGCAGGCCATTTTCGGCATTCCTTGTCCTAGCTGACGATGGAAAGGTAGGTTTTGAGTTTGAACCAAGGAAACCACGAGCAGGAGCTCAAAAATCTTCAACAAAAAAGGGAACAACCAGGAAAACAACTACCAGAAAAACAACAAAGGCGAAGGGAACAAAGAAAGAAAGCGCTTGATGTTTTTTGGTCGGTTATAAGGATCGGTGTGGTAATCGGGGTTCTGGCGCTTGTTGTCGGAACCTTCTACATTTATAGGATTGTTGGCGACATCCAGGCTACTTTGCCAGATCTCTCCAAGGAAACTAAGCCTCCTGTTGCATCTCAGGTTTATGATAAAGACGGAAATCTTATTGGAACGTTTTTCTTTGAGAAAAGATATTTCGTCAAGCTAGACCAGATAAGCCAGGAATTCAAAAATACTATCATCTCTGCTGAGGATGAGCGTTTTTATATGCACAGAGGTTTCGATGTGAGGGGACTCTTGAGGGTAGTGTGGTATAAGATGACTCGTGGTGGACTTATGCCAGGAGCTTCAACCATCACCCAACAGGTCGCAAGGTCTGACCTATATTTAAACCAGTCAGAGAGAACGGTTGAGAGAAAAATCACCGAGATTTTCTTAGCCTATCAACTTGAGAGAAGATACACAAAGGATGAGATTCTCGAAGTTTATTGCAACCAAGTGCCTTTTGGCTCTGGAGCATACGGCATTGAAGCTGCGGCAAGGGTGTATTTTGGTAAGAACGCAAAGGATCTTGACTATGCCGAGTCTGCAATGCTCTGTGGGTTGTTGCCTGCACCAAGTATCCACAACCCGAAGGTCAACCCTGAGATCGCCAAGGAAAACCAACTCAATGTTTTGAGAAAGCTTCACGACAACGGCTACATAACCGAGGAACAGCGCCAGGAAATGGCTGAGAGAGAGTTGGACTACAAGAGCTATTCAGAGATTCAATATCGAGACAATGTGAATTACTTTGTCGATTATGTGAAGATTCAGATGGAGAAACGCTTTGCTGATGACAAAGATATCCTTGTCGAGGGTGGACTGAAAATTCACACAACGATTGATATGAATTTTCAGAAGAATGCAGAGATGGCAGTTGAAGAGTTTGTGTACTTCAAGGAAAACAAGGAATACGGCTGGAACGGAGCCTTTGTCAAGGGAATCAAAGACGATAAGGGTGTTGTTCAGCCTCAGTGCTGCATTGTTTCGCTCAATCCAAAAACCGGTTCCATCATCAGTATGATGGGTGGAAGAAACTATAACGATTCAGAATACAACAGGGCGGTAGCAAGACAGAGACCTGGCTCGTCATTCAAGATATTTGATTATTCAGCTGCTTTAGATAGTGGTTCTGCAACCCTTGGCACCGTATTCATGTCTGACTTGTTTGAGGTCGAGGGATATACCCCTGGTGAGTGGAGTACAGGTCTAGAGAGGTATGGTCCGCTTCTTACGAGGTATGCTCTAGAAAAATCATCAAATATGTGTGCGCTGAGAGCCGGTTTGAGACCTGGCTTAGAAAGAGTTGTATATACAGCAAACAAGATGGGTATCACCACTACACTAGAGCCGTTCTATTCACTGACCGTTGGTGGAACTGACGTTAAACCTCTTGATATGGCAAGTGCCTATGGAACACTCGCTACAATGGGTGTTTACAACGAACCATACGCAATCGAGCGTGTTGAATCTTCTGATGGTCGGGTGATATATGAACATAAGCTCAACCCGGTAAGGGTTTTGCCTGAGAAGGTAGCGTGGCTTCTAACAAGAGCGTTCAATCATGTTCATGAGTCTCACTACCACATTGATGTCGATTTTGACCTTGCTGGCAAAACCGGTACATCTGGTGACTTCATTGCATCATGGTACTGCTTCTATTCACCAGATATTGCCACAGCGACATATGTTGGAGTTGACGACAACAAGCTTGCAAAAAAAGCAATATCTGGCCCCAACTGGGGAGCGACTGTCGCCGAACCACTTGCTATAAAATACTATCTCCTCAAATGCTACAAAGACCCCAACTGTATCATCCCCCCCAACCATTTCCCAGAGAAACCCGAAGGCATCACATCAGCCACAGTGTGCAAACTCTCAGGTCAACTTGTGACAGAGTATTGCCCAGAGAAAGATCGCTCGACTGAGTACTTCCTAGAGGGAACTGTCCCAACTGATTATTGCACCTATCATCTTGAACCCAAAAAGCTCCTCCCTGTAGTTATTGGTGATGATGGAGCTATTTATAAACCAAAAGAAGACTGGCAGTGGTGCCCAACGGTTGAGCGTGAGATGACTCTCCGAGAGTATAACCGGCTGCCAATTGTTGATGTTGAAACCTGCCCGGCTGTTCTTGAGAATTTCTGTTGGACTCAAGAGGGTGGAGAGGGTCAATGTGACACCAAGAATCTGAGGTTTATTCGAGGAGACGATGGAAAGGTCGTTGTAGACCTATCGTTTAATATAGCGGATGAGTTCTTTGGTCAGGTCACTGAAGTCACCATCTTTTGGGAAGGAGTCCAAGCCAAGCAGTGGAAGGTGGGAGACTACGACTACGATAGGGAGAAAATGATCGAGCTGAACGATTTGAGGGGAACTCTTGCGTACAGACTCGAGGCGCACGTTGATATGCCACCTGAGGGCTCAATACCAATTCAGATCATTGAGGTGCAGCTTCGAGGTCCGGGCAATTTCTATAAAAAACTCACATACTACGCCGAGATAGTGAAGGAATACAGCACAGACTAGACAACATGAGAAGATTGCCCACAAGAATTCCGAGGTTTCAGAGAAAAAGAACAAAGAGTAAAGCATTCGCAACAACTGTGATATTGTTCCTTGTTCTCGTTGTGACTTCGGGAGGGGCTTATTTCTCTATAATTGCGAGTCAACACCAGGACGAGGTGCTTCGCAAGGTTGTCGATACCCCACGCAACAAGGTTAGAGAAACCAATAGAGTGTATGATATCTATGGCAACCTCATACACGAGTTTCACTTTGGTGAGGACAGGCTCTATGTCTCGCTTGATGAAATCCCAAAACATGCCCAGCAAGCAATTATTGCGGCTGAAGACATAAGATTTTACTCCCACCCCGGATATGACATAAAGGCAATCATCAGAGCTGCTGTTGCAAACCTTCAAGCTGGCGGTATCGCCGAGGGTGGTTCGACAATCACCCAACAGCTTGCACGAAATGTCTATATTCACGACCCCTTCCAGCAGTCTTTCATGAGGAAGATTGATGAGCTCATTATTGCGACGAGACTGGAGCAGGATTACACGAAGGATGAGATACTTGAGTTTTATCTGAATGTAGTGTATTTCGGTTCAGGTGCCTACGGCATCCAGTCTGCGGCAAAGAAGTACTTCGGCAAAACAGACGTATCCAAACTCACCGTCGATGAGTCTGCTCTTCTTGCGGGACTCATTTCATCGCCATCAAATTTCAGTCCGTATGTCAGTATGGATAATGCGGTAGCTCAGAGAAAACTAGTTCTTGGGAAGATGGTTGAGGCAGGTTTCATAACAAGCACTGAAGCAGATGAGATTGATAAAAAGCCGGTTATTCTGAATCCATATTCAATTCAGTTGCAGGCAGGCTCTTCCATTAATTATTTCCTCGATTATGTGAAAGAGGAGATTCTCTTAAAGTGTGACCTGAACTTTTCGGACATTGAAAAGGGTGGATTGGACATATACACAACCATCAACCAGCAGTATCAGGTCTATGCTGATGAGGCTATCGCGAGTGTGCTTGATCCCGCTCAGGCAAGGGGAGAATTTGGTAAGACCAAACTTGACAAATTGGGTGTTTTGCAGCCCCAAACAGCCCTTGCAGCAGTTGATGCAGATACCGGAAGGATTGTTGCCATGGTCGGGGGTAGGGACTACAAGAACACCCAGTTCAACAGAACTGTTGCGCTTCGAAGTCCTGGATCATCTTTCAAGATAATCGTCTACACGACTGCCTTAAACCTTGGAAGACTCTCGCCATACAGCAGACTGGTCTCAGCTCCATTCTCAATCGGTTCCTGGAAGCCTCGCGAGTGGTTCAGTGGGTACTTCGGTAATATCTCTGTCCGTTATGCTGTTGAACAATCAAGCAATATTGCGGCAATTAAAGCAGCGCTAATGGCTGGGTTATCAAACGTTTCTTCAATGGCTCAAAAATTGTGTGGCATCAAAAACCGAGAGATTCTTGCGGTGCCGTCAATGGCATTGGGTTCGGTTGAGATGAAACCTCTTGAGATGGCGTCCGCTGGTCAAACCCTGTCCTATCTGGGAACTCACATCGATGCCCATTCTGTTTTGCGGGTGGTCAACCGCAAAAATAAAAAAGTCATCTACAATGTGAATGATTATCTCGGTGATATGACAAGACAGGTTGTTGACCCTGGTATTGCGTATGACATGGTCGATATGCTAAAAGGTGTTGTCACGAGAGGCACAGGAACGACGGCAAGAGTTTATGGTGTGCCGTGCGCGGGCAAAACTGGAACGACCGCATCCTACAGGGACGGATGGTTTGTTGGTTTTACCCCAGAGGTATCAGCCGCTGTTTATGTTGGCTCTGACTCGAAGGATGTTGATTTGTCCTATGTCAGAAACTATGGCTCAAAATACTCCGCAGTGATTTGGAGGGAGTTCATCAAGAAGGTGTCTCAGGGCAAAAAGATTGCTGACTGGAAAGACCCGAACCCGAAGGATTTCGTGTCTCTTCGGATTTGCAGAGAAACAGGACTTATAGCAAATTCTACTTGTCAATATGACATAATAAGATTCAGAAAAGGGCTGCAACCAACGGAAAAATGCCCCAAGGATCACCCAAAGATGGTGAAGGTCACAATCTGCGCTGAGACTGGGCTTATTGCCAACGAGTATTGTAAGAACAAACAAACTATTGAGTTTGAAGAGGGGAAGCAACCAACAGAGGTTTGTACACTTCACAAGAAACCAGAAGAGAAGAAACCAACACAACCGGATAACGGCAACAAACCAACACCAACTCCGAAACCAAAACCAGATAACCCGACACCTACCCCCACCCCAATACCGACACCAGAACCTACTCCAACACCCACTCCGACTCCAACGCCGACACCAGAACCTACCCCGACCCCAACTCCAACACCAGAACCTACTCCAACCCCTCCACCTCCAGTCAAAAACTATTATTTCTTTGTCAATATATCTCCTCCAAACTCCTGTAGGTTGGGTGACGTTGTAAGGTGTAACTATAGCTTCAACTACGAGAATGTTGGTTGGGTCAGTATGTTTGCAAATGGTGTCTCGATTGGCGTCTCATCAAGCCCCCCCTGGTCTGTAATCTGGAGACCATCAGGCTCAGGCAGCTTCAGTCTGCTGTTCGTCCTCTACAGCAAGAGTGGGTCGAGGCTTGCTGAATACAGTGTTGGTTACACGGTGTATCCATGATGGGAATGTTTGTAGCATTCGAAGGCATTGATGGATGTGGTAAATCCACCCAGACAAAGCTGCTTGAGAGGAGATTAAAAGAACTCGGTAAAAAGGTGCTTCTAACGAGAGAGCCAGGCGGCACAAAGGTTGGAGAGATAATCAGAAACGCTCTGTTCAACAATGAGATTGATCCCTTAACAGAGGTGTTTCTTTTCGCTGCTGACAGGTGCGCCCATATCAATTCTCTGGTTAAACCAATGCTTGATGACGGATATATTGTCATTTCAGACAGACACCTTTTGTCATCAGTTGTTTATCAGGGGATTGCCAAGGGTGTTGGCGCTCGAAAGGTACTTGAAATCAACAAATATGCGGTTTCCAACATCAAACCGAATGTCACATTTGTGCTTGATATGCCTGTTGACATAGCCCTTGAAAGAGTGCAAAATGCAAACAGATTCGAGTCGCGAGAGCTTCAGGGGCGAGTCAGAGAAGGCTTTTTGGAGCTATCCTCTTCGGATTATTTTGAAAATGTGATTCTTTTGGATGCAACAGGTGACAAGGATACGGTTGCCTGTCGCGTGTGGGATGTATTCTCACAGATATATGGAGGTTGTATTTAATGAAGCTAGTGGTGGCAATCGTTCAGCAGGAGGATTCCACGGATATAACAACAGAACTTCTCCAGAATGGGTATAAAATTACGAAGCTAAAAGGATATGGCGGCTTTCTGGAGGAGGGAAATGTGGTGTTGATGCTTGGAGTTGAAGACACCCATGTGACTAAAGTTATCCAAATTTTTAAAGGTATATGCACTTCAAGAGATCGTTACATCAATGCGCTGCCTTTTGTGCCGCTTGAGGGTATGCCTCCGCTATCATTCCCTGTGAAGGTGAGTGTCGGTGGAGCAAAGATTTTTGTGTTACCGGTCGATGAGTTTCACGTATTGTAGTCGAAGATGTCCCTGTCTGAAATCGGTTTAAATGATTCCTTTATAGGAAGGATAAAGACGCATATTGCGTCTGGAAAACTTGGGAAAAGCTACATTTTGTGTGGTTCTTCCGAGGGTGTTCTGCTTGAGTTTTCAAGAGCCTTCGCTAAGGCAATTGTATGTGAGGAATCCCTCGATGATTTTTGTGGAGAGTGCCACGATTGTAAGATGATATCCGCTCTTTCCCATCCTGATATAAGCATCTACACAACCGACAAAAGCACCATTGGGATTGAGATCGCTAGGAAGATTCAAGAGGATTCATCCCAGACAACGTATCGTTCGAGAAGAAGGGTCAACATAATTCCCGATGCGCACCTCATGACAATTCAGGCACAAAATGCGCTTCTTAAGACACTTGAAGATGGCACAAGGAACTGTGTGACGCTGCTGGCAACAACAAACCCTGACAGAATCCTTGATACTATCCACTCTCGAAGCATCACAATAAAACTACCCCCCAAGACTGCAGAGAGCATTGTTGACAACCTCGAAAAGCTGGGCGTAAGCAGAGATATTGTTTTGTCAGAATCGGAGCAATCATCGGATGATATCAGATGGATTGAGTGGTTTTTTCAAAACAGAGAAGCCGCGCAATCCATTGTCGATGTCTTTGAAAGTGGCGATGTTAACTTTGCTGACATAATGATACAAATTGAGAATACAAACTTGTTAGACGGAATTTCATTGGTTTTACCGCAGATTATTGTAAGATCATATAGGCTGAAGAGTGGGATTGAGATTGATTCACCACTTTTAGGAAAATCAGCAAATAAACTTGCAAAACTCGATGATGCTAGGTTCGATGCATTCATTGAAGAGTATAGGAATATAGAGAGATTATGGACGACACAAACACGGAAATCATCATTGGTGCAGACAACACTAATGAACCTTTGGATATAGTTTCAATAAGGTTTAAAGGTAACAGGAAGTGCTATCATTTCAGAAGCGGGGGGATAAGACTCAACCCCGGTGACGCAGTCATTGCCTCGACAGACAAAGGAATAGACCTGGGTCATGTCAGGTATTCACCGAATGCCCCAAAGAATATTGAAGGATTGAAAATAATCCTACGGAAGGCGACTCAGAGCGACCTGCAAAGAGCAAAAGAGAACGAGGAGTTTGAGCTTAAAACACGCCTCGCAGCGCAGGAAGAAGCAAAAGAATTGAAGCTTGACATGCAGTTTCTTGTTTGCACCTATTCGCTTGACAGAAAGCGCGCAACCCTCTACTTCACAGCAGAGGGAAGAGTCGACTTCCGAGAATTGGTTCGAAGGTTGGCAAAAAAACTCCATGTTAGGGTGGAACTCTGGCAGATCGGACAACGGGACGAAACAAGGCTGTTTGGTGGAATCGGCCCATGCAATAGAGAATTTTGCTGTTCCGCCTTCCTCTCAAACAGAGAATCAGTCACCGTAAAAGATGCCAAAACACAGAAACTTGATATCAACCCCCAAAAAATAACAGGCATGTGCGGGAAACTCATGTGTTGCTTGAAGTTCGAGGTTGAGGAATACAAGGCTAAGCTGGAAGTCCTTCCTGAAGAGGGCGAGACAGTCAGAGTTGGAGATGTCTTTGGAGTAGTGATAAATGTCAATCCTTTCATGGGCACAATGCAAATTTCGTTTGGTGAGAACAAGGAAATAGCCACTCACGAAGCGAAAGATGTTCATCGCAAAATAGACAATGAGTGGACTCCATGTGTACCTGAGGATTCAGACCTGTTTGTGAAGAAGTGTGAAAAATGCAAACCTTCGCAGTATTCGTTTGCACTTGACTCATTTAATGAACCGTCAGAATCGCAAATCCAAACTGATGAACCGATTGAAAAGAAACATTACGAGCAGAATCGCACAAAGAGAGATTTCTCTCAAAACAAGCACGCTGCGACAAATGAAAAGAAATCGGTTGGTTCTCCGTTCCCGGAGCCAAATGATGCATCAAATTCATCCCAGGCTTCGAAACCACCGTTCCCCAAACCCAGCGCGAAACCACCTTTTCCTGCGCCAAACACAAAATCTCCATTCCCAGAACCAAATCCAAACGCAAAATCATGGATAAAAGACAAGGACAAAAAAGGGCATGGTAAACGATTTGAGGGTAGCAGAGACTCCAATAAATCAACGATAGACTCGAAATCTGAACATGAATCGAAGACAGATCAAAACAAAAAAAGAGGAAAGTGGCATTCTAACAACCCCAACAGAAACCAGAAAACGGGGCAACACTCAGGAAAAACCGATAATACTAACAGAGAACACCAAACTGGCAGGAATCCAAACGAACATCAGAAGTCAAAGAAACTGAAGGATATCAATAAATACCTGTCAGGTAAGAGAAAGCACATCGATAAGAGAGAAGACAACAAAGGCAGCAGCCAGAGTTAGTATTGTTTATTCAGTCCTCAGTTTGACACTTTTGCCACAATGGTCACACCGCCTGTGACATGGTCTCCGACCTTCGTGTTGATTTTGTAGTTTGTGCCATAGAGCATAAGGTCAACCTGTGAACCTCTTTTGATGAAGCTAATTTTTTGACCGAGACTGATGGTTTCTTCATTTTTGACAAAACAGTCAATCTTGTTGACAACCTTATCGGCAATCTCAACCATCGCTAGCTTACACTTGCTTGACTCAATAACCACAGTGTTTCTCTCGTTCTGCAAATGAAATTTCCTGCCAAGAAGGTTTACTGCTCTGCGAAGCCACACAAACTGAATATACTCCCAGAGGTCAACCATCGGAAGATTGAGCTTTGCCTGAGTGTGAGTGATAGATGTAATTTTTCCACCGATTGGGGCATAGTTAAAATGAACGTCAAATGGAGACATATAAATACCAATAAGGATTCCCGTTTTTGGCGCGTCCTTGGATTTGCTTATTTCTGTGACTTCAATCTTTGTATCAAGCTTCTCACAGATAACCTTACCATCCGTGATTTCTTTTACGTACATAACCCTGCCGCAACAGGGTGCGATGATGGTGCTCCCATCATCCTCAGGTGAATTTATCTTTGGGTCTCGGAAAAACCAGATGTTCCTTTTCCAATGTTGAAAGATAATCTCTCCAACGATAAAAACAGCAATCGAGCCAAGAGTCCACCAGAGCCAAGTCATTCTGTTGTCACCTCACAAAACAAAATCATTTGTCGCGTTCTTTGAGCCACTTATAGGTTATGTAGGGGAATTTCACGGCGTAGTAGCCCACGAAACCAATTGTAGGTTGAAGCACTTTCTTTGTAAATGATGATCTGTTGGGAGGTGAGTATGTGCCACACCTGTATATCTCATCCATGCGCTTATAGGTTCCTTCGAGTCCAAACTCATTATACAATTGCGCGGTTCTGTCCGATTCAGTGAATTCAAACAATTCCAGTGGCACACTGACAATCTCGGAGAGTTCAGAGTGTAATTCTCTTAGTTCATCGCTGAGTCCGTGTTTGATTGCATGGTTTCTGAGTCTTGCATATCTGTGAATGTCCAGTGGTTTGTGAGTGTCGAGGTTGGCAATAGCCACAAGGGCATTGACGAGATACTCATATCGCGCTGTGCAAGGCATTGGGTCAAAGGCGCGAACCTCTATTGTACCAAGCCTTCTTGTGATTATTAAATCCTGAAATCTTTTGTGCCTATCGCCTGTGAGATTTCCTGTTGCATACCCACACTCAAGACGATATGACTGCCCGAATCTTTCTCCGTTTCTCATTGGAGAGTGCGAACCAAGCAGAATTAAAAGTGGGAGGAAGTAGGCAATGTTGTCATATGTCTTTACAATATCAGAGAGTCCACCAATGTGAATCTGAAGTGCACACACATTCGAAGGGGCATCAATCTGGAGGAGGTGTCCAATGGGAGCTATACGTCCCTCGCAGACCTTCGAGACCTGCCCTCGGAGTCCTTGAAGCTCCGAGAGCAGATGAAGTGTTGAGTGACAAACATCGGTCGCAACCTCAATACCGCTCATGAGACCATATTGCAAATCCTTGCCTCTGGCAAAGTTTGAGGCTGTGAGTTTCATGTTTCTTCTTGGATTTTTCCAAAGAAGTTTGGAGAGATAATACAGCGACCTTGTGGTTGGAAGTGTTGGTTCAACCACAAAGACTTCCTCTTCAAGTCCAAGCGTGATGTTATTCTTCAATAGGAACTCCTGAATGACTGCTCAGGACAGGTTTAATGGAGTTATTCCAGAGAAGAAGCAGAGGAGTGAATAGGGCAGCCGATGCAACTCCCTGGATTAGGTTGAAAAACAATGACTGAGTGTAGACATAAATGCCAGCGAATTCCCAATTGAAAACACCATTAAGCATGAAGTGATCTTTGTATGGAGTATAAAGAATTGCCAGCCAATTTGCAGGAATCATGATGGCGGTTCGAGCGATAATAGCAACCACTAGTCCCCCAGCGAACCAGAAATTCTGAACTTTTGAGCTGCCCCTTACCTTTTGAGAGAATATGTAGGCGTAAGATGCAACAATTGTCATTGTGCCGACAGCGATGACGTTCATTACATGCCCAAAAATTTCAGGCTCAATGATGACATAATGTAGGAAGGATTTAATTACAACGATAATCAGTCCCGATATGGGGCCAAGAACAATTCCACCCAACAAACAGAAAATCTCAGAAAGATCAAACTTCAGAAATGGGGCCAGTGGGAAACTTATCTGAACGAACATCCCCACAAACGCCAGAGCGCTCAACAACCCGATAATGCTAATCTTCCTAGCATCCCATCTTTTGTACATAATTCTCCTCTCCGCCTTTAATCGGGGTAACTTACGGAAGGAGTGCAGCACATGTTTGGATTTTGCTGCAACACTTTTTACCTTCTATCATCCGGACTCTAACCGTCGACTCTGGAATCTCACCAGATCAGCGCAAATTGGCGCTCGCGGGTTCTAACCGCCGATAGGGAATTTCACCCATCCCCGAAGGCTAACCTCGATAATAAAATTAAATAAATTAAGATTCAAGCCCAAAGAGAGAGGAGACGATCCTCTTGTCATCAAGCAGTTCCGATTTGCCTTGGAATTCCAGCTTGCCGTCCTTTAGTCCAATGATTTCATCACAATACTCTCTTGCCAAGTCGATTTCGTGAATGACAGCGAGGGCATATGAATTGTTTTGAGTTTTATTTCTGATTGTTTTTAGGGTTTGAATTTTGTACTTAAGGTCGAGGTGACTCGTTGGTTCATCCAGCAAGTAAACTCTTGGATTTCGCGCCACAACCTGGGCTAGTGACACTCTCTGCATCTGACCGTGTGATAGTTCTGATATAGGCTTGTTTATTATCTGTTCGAGTTCAAATTCCCTTTTGATTTGCTGTAGCGCTTCTTCTGAAACCTCAATAGTCCCAGCGTTGATATAACTTAATACTGGCAAGTGAACCGACTTAAAATCAACCGGTCTGCACACCCCAATAATCTGAGAAATTTCAACGATGGGAAGATTTGTTATATCCTTTCCATCAATTGTGATTGAGCCCGATAGGATATCGGCAATCCCAAAAAAAGCTCTGATGAGTGTGGATTTACCTGAGCCGTTTGGTCCAATGACACCGACAAGCTTTCCAGGTTCGACCTCAAAACTCACATCATCAAGGATTTTTTGCCTGCCATAACCGGCCGTGAGATTTTTGATGCTTACCATGATGGTCTCCTGATAACGAGCCAGAAGAAGAAGATTCCACCAATTATACTCATGATAACGGCTGCTGGAATTTCCTGGTGAGGGATGATGCTTCTTCCGAGGGTGTCGGCAAGCCCCAACACTATTCCGCCAAGCAGAATTGAGCCTGGAAGCATAAGTTTGGACGAACCGCCAAACAGACGCCTTGTGATGTGGGGGATAATAAGACCAACGAATCCCATCAATCCGGCGGTTGCAACCGCAACCCCAGTGAGGAGGGAAACGAGGATGAAAAGCTTAATGCGGATTGATTTTGGATTCACACCAAGATAGGTTGCCTGCTCGTCTCCAAGCAGATATGCATCCATTTGACCAGATAATTTGGGCAGAACCACTGCGGCGATCGTGATAACGACAAGAAGTAGATAAAATCCTTCAAACGATGATGATGACAATCCAGACCAACTCCAGAAAACACTCCTTGAGAGGACATCCTTGCCGACCATCACAATAAGAAAGTTGATTCCACTCACCACAAAAGAGAGCGCAACACCAGAGAGAATCAGTGATGTCCCCGTGCTTCCAGTTCTGCTTGATGAAAACCAGATGATGACACAGGCAAGCCAGGAGCCGGCGAAGGCGGCTACAGATATCGCTGACATCCCAAGGAACCCAAGCGACAATCCAAGCAAAAGAGTCAAGTTAACCCCAAGAATTGCACCTGAGCCAATTCCTGCGATGTATGGGTCGGCAAGGTCATTTCTAAACAAAGTTTGAGACAGCCAACCTGCAAGTCCGAGAGCACAGCCGGCCAACACGGAAACGAGCACCCTTGGGAGTCTGTGCAGGAACACTATTGCCCAGCTTGAACCGCTTGTATCACCTCTTGTGAAAAAGCCCACAATCACGTTCCAAGCATCACCTGTTGCCAGGGACGTGCCAAAAAGCACACCAAGCACAACAACAACCAGGATGCCAAAGGCAAGGAGAATTAGAATCTGTTTCTTTTTCAATCTTCTAGCGCTTTGATTAAAAGATGTGCAGCCTCAACCATACGGGGACCGGGTCTCATTAGAATGTCAGAATTGAGGTTGAAAATCCTACCACTTTCAATAGCTGAGATATTCGAATACCCAGGTCTATCTGATACTGACTCTGTGTTATCCTGGTACGGGTCTGGGAGTATTATCACGTCTGGATTGAGATCGATAATTGTTTCATGGGAAATAGTTGGAAAATCACCCACCATGTCGTCACTGAGATTTCTTGCGCCCAACCATCTGATTAGGTCAGCCTGGTATGTATTTTTACCAACAGTCATAGGTGGGTCTCCCCAAATCTCAAAATAAACAAGTACTTCCGGGACAGATGATTTCACGGATTCCATCCGTTCTTTCAGTTCATCGGTGTTTGGGTCGACTCCGCAAATCTGCGCTATCCTCTCAATCGTATTGAAGATATCTTCAATGGATTGTGGGTCAAATGATGCAACAGTTATTTTTCTGGAGGAGATTTTTCTAAGCTGGTCAACAACCTCCATTGGAATCATTCGATTCACAAGAACGAGATCAGGTTCGAGGTCAAGAATATTCTCAACCGAAAGATTCATAATGTCACCAACGACAGGTACATCAGACACTTCTTCGGGATAGTTACAGAATGACGTCCTACCGACCAACTTGTCACCCAGCCCAAGATAGTAGACTATCTCTGTCATATTCGGGGTTAGTGAGATAATTCGTTCCGGGGACAGTCCCTGTTCAATATTCTCTCCCAGATCGTCGGTCAAAAAACTCGTGCCGCACGAGGCAAAAAACAGAAGGGACAACAGCAAAACAAGTACTTTTTTCATTTTCATCCTCCTCGGGATTATACTTGCATGAGTATCCTGGCTTGATGGATTTCACTTCACATTCCTTCTTGTGCGTCCTTCCCAGGTTAACGACTCAACCAAGTGAACAGCACAGACAGCACCCATCATACAGTGGCGGGACCGCATCGGCTTTCAACCGATTTCCTCATCTCGCAAGCTAGTTAAGTCTAGCACCTACGGGGTTCTTGTCAATAATCTAAGCGCAACTAAAATCAACAAGAGAAAACGAGGAGCAAATGGCAAAGAAACCTTTTTATGTTTGTGTCGAATGTGGATACAAATCTACTGGATACCTTGGGAAATGTCCAAACTGCAACAGTTGGAATTCTTTTGAGCAGGAGATTGAGATATCGAAATCATCATCAGGCAGTTCAAAGCCTGTTGAGGTAAACGAGATTCAATCGACTATTGAGACCAGAATAAAGCTGAATGTCAATGAATTGGACAGAGTTTTTGGTGGAGGCATCGTCAAAGGTTCAGTTATCCTGATAGGGGGAGAGCCCGGAGTTGGGAAGTCGACCCTCATGCTGTCTGTTGCCAGTGCGTTTGCCAATGAGGGCGAAAAGGTTGTTTATGTTTCTGGTGAGGAATCTCCAAACCAGGTGTCTATGAGAGCAAATAGGATAGGCTCGAACAACAGCGGATTGAAACTCGCTTTTGAGACCAATCTTGAGGCGATTTTAGAAATGACAAGAGATGAAAAACCGACGGTGTTATTTGTGGACTCTGTGCAAATTCTATCTCTTGAGGCTGGAATTCCCGGAAGTCCAAATGTGGTTAGGGAGGCAACGAGGAGACTTGTTGAGGTTGCCAAGCAATCAAACATGAGCGTTTTTCTCATTGGTCATGTTACCAAGGAGGGAACTATTGCGGGACCAAAGACACTTGAACACCTTGTAGATGTTGTTTGCTACCTGGAAGGGGAAAAATACTCCACTCTCCGAATCTTTCGTGGAGTAAAAAACCGTTTTGGCACAACAAATGAAGTGGGTATTTTCGAAATGACTGACAAGGGACTTGTTGAAGCTGATAGGAAGACCCTCATCCACGAACAGAAAGCCCCTGGGGTGGCGCTTACAGCCGTTTCGATGGGCAACAGACCACTGGCTGTAGAGGTACAGGCTCTTCTTGCTCCTACATACTACCCAAACCCTCGAAGAGTTGTGACAGGTTGCAGCATGTCACGGTCACTGATGATTATTGCCGTTGTTGAAAAGCGGTGCAGACTGCCAATCGGAAAGATGGATGTTTATGTGAACCTGGTTGGAGGGTTGAGCTCTGAAGAGCCGTCCCTCGATATGTCGATAGCTCTTGCTGTCGCATCTTCTTTCTACGACAAACCCGTTCCAGAGGGTGTTGCATTTATTGGAGAAATAGGCTTGACCGGCGAGATAAGACACGTGCCAAACATTGGAGCAAGGATAAAAGAGCTCTCCTCAATGGGAGCCAATACAATAATTGTGCCGAAGCAAGAATGTGGGGATATTAAAGAAGTTGACGTGGTGAAGGTTACTTCACTAGAAGAGGCGCTTCATTTGGTATGGCCTCGTCAAGGTTGACCTTCATATGGAAGTCAAAATGATTTATTGCATCCTTTGGCCACATAATAAATTCAAAAATCGCATAGGGTGAGGTGCTCTCACCGCTTGTGTCCCTGAATCTTATCCAACCGGACTTCTGAGAGCCGCCCGGAATTGAATTGATAAAAGCAGGAACATCATAATCGACCGGAGCATAACGCTCGTTGCCAATAATCATCTTTGTGTTACTCGCTGGGAACCTACAGGAATCCTCGGTCTTATTTGTGACCTTTACATCGAGTCTGAGATAATACTCGTTTGGTTTATCAACTATTACCTTGCGTTCCCTTTTTATAGATTTGAGTTCAAAGACAATACCATTTTTTGAGTAGATGATTGGTGGAATCGTGTCCTCTTCTTCGATGGGGTCAGTCTCTCTCTTGAGTTTCTCAATCTCTTCCTCAAGCTCAGCGACTTTTTGGGTGAGGTCTTCGTTCTCAGACTCAAGACTTTCGATATATGAACAGGAGAGGGGATTGACGGGTATATTGCTTATCGTGACTTCGCGCGTTGCACTGTTCCAGTCGATGTCTGCGCAGTCCGGGAGCAGTTCGTCAACAATAAACCTGATAGGTAGGAGTGTTGTACCGTTGCTGATAATGGGAGCCGTTGGAAGTTTGACATCCTCATCGTTGACCTTAGCGTTTGTAGAATTGATCTTCAGTACCACTTCCTTTGTGGGGGCCTGAGCCGTCGAGACGGTCACAAATGCGAACGCGACAAAACACGCAAGTATAGCAGGAATATATTTCCTCATCCGGGTGTGATTATATTTAGATAGCCTAGGTAGTCAATAGGTTACCAACCAATTCTTAGTCTATCGGCTAAGAAAAGGGGTAACCCGGCTTCTGTTATCCTTTCAATGGTTAGAGCGACATTATAGTCGATTCGGTGAATCTCAATAGTCCTTGTGTCACTATCGTAAATACAGAAAGAAGATTGGGGGTTTCTGTCTCTGGGTTGTCCTACAGAGCCAACATTAACAACGTATTTGAGTCCAGGCTCCATCTTGACTTTGAGTCCGTGTGATGCTCTCAAATAGTCGACATCGCCTTCATTATCGATGATAAAAACTCCAGCGATGTGTGAGTGTCCGATGAAGCAGAGATTTGATGTCATGAGCTCAGACATCCGAAGTGCTTCCATTGGCGATGCAATATACTCAAATGGAGCTGATGGATCCAGACTTCCATGAGCAACTTGAAAGAGTGAGTGTGAATTCGGTTTTGAGACCGTGAGTCTTGAGGGGAGATTTTTCAAAAATGTCTGGTTCGATGGTTTTACTCTAGCTCTTTGCCACCTTATTGCTGTGAGTCCATATTGATTGAAATATCGTTCTTCTATTGGGTCAATCAGCGCTTTGTCATGATTGCCCATGATTGCCTGCATCCCCATGTCGACAACGAGCGAGACACACTCGTCAGGGTTGGCGTTGTATCCGACAATATCACCGCAGCAAACATATTCTTCAACACCTTCTTTTTCGAGGAAAGCTAAGACTCTCTCAAAAGCATCAAGATTAGCGTGGATATCCGAAAATATGCCGTATTTCATCGGGATTATTTTAATCTTCCTTCGATTCAAAGTCAACTGAATCAGAGAAGAATGTGTCTTCCTCAATCCATCTCGAATTGAGGAAAGAAGTACTATCCATCATGCGTTTTCCTTCTCTCTGGCAGTGTAGAAACTCAATACAACCGACACCAGTGCCAACAATTAATCGCTTTTTTGCCGATATGATTTTCCCTGGTTTATTGTTTGTTTCGTCTATCTCTCTGGGGTTGAACAGTTTGAGCCTTTCACCTTTGTAGAAGGTGTAGCACCCAGGTGAATATGACATGGAACGAACACGCCTTGAAATCCTGTTTGCTGAGTGATTCCAGTCTATTAACTCGTCATCTTCGCGCATTCTTCTTGCGTAGAATGTTTTTGTCTGGTCTTGTGGGTTACCAGTGTAACCATTTACAACTTTGTTGACCATGTCCGGCAACATCGAAACGGACATTTCCGCCAATCTGTCTCTTAAATCATCAAAATTGTCCGTGTTTTCTATGGGACAGGTTTCCTGCAAAAGGACATTCCCTCTATCGAGCTTGCTTGAGATGACCATAAGGGAAACCCCTGTTTCTCTCTCGCCTTTTCTTATCGCCCACCTGATTGGTTCGGCGCCTCGGTACTTTGGGAGAAGTGAGGGGTGAACGTTCACAATACCATGTTTGAAAATTGATATCAGCTCAGGTTTCAATATCTCCGAATAGGACGCAAGGACAGCGATATCAACATCTTGTTTTGATAAGAACTCAATTGATTCAGAATCATTTATCGATTGCGGAGTGAAAACTGCAACATTTAGGTCTTCACAAAGACTGGCCACAACAGATTTACTAACCTTCTTGCCTCTACCTTTTGGCTTGTCAGGTCTTGTTACACAGAGTGCCAATTCAAAATTACCATTCAAACACTTGATGATGGGTAAAGCAAACTCTCCCGAGCCGATGAACATAATCCTCATATGAGCAAACTCTCTCTGTATTGAAGTGCTTCAGCGAGATGGGCAGCTGATATATTCTCTTGTCCACAAAGATCAGCTATTGTTCGAGACACTCGAAGCACCCTGTCGTACCCCCTGGCCGTGAGAGCCATCCTCTCTGACGCTAGCTTCAGGAATGCTATTTCGTCATTACCGAGTTTGCAGAACTTTGCAATCTGTTTTGTGGATAATTGGGCATTTGAGTAGATATTCTCATTTTCATACCTTGCAAGTTGTCTCTTTCGACCATCTGTCACTCGCTGTCTGATCGTAGCGCTTGTCTCGCCCGGTTTGGCAGACGCGAGTTCGTCGGGGGTGAGTCTTGTGACATTCAGATGTATATCAAACCTATCAAGCAGTGGGCCGGAGATTCTAGACTGATATCTTCGGATAAGAGATTGTCCACACACACAAGGTTTTGTCCTGTCACCGAAATATCCGCATGGACAAGGATTCATCGCACCAATGAGCAGAAATCTTGATGGGTAGGTTAGAGTCTTTTTCACCCTAGCAATTGTTACCTCTCCGTCCTCCATCGGCTGCCTCAACACCTCTAGCACGTCTCGTTTGAATTCAGGCAACTCATCAAGGAATAAAACACCGCCGTGCGATAGGCTTATCTCGCCTGGTCTTGGGGTCTGACCACCACCGATGATTGACGAAGGGGATGCTGTGTGGTGCGGTGAGCGAAATGGTCTATTTTTGACAAGTCCCTGGCCAACCGGCAAAAGTCCAGAAATTGAGTAAATCTGGCTGATCTCCATCGCCTCACCCAATGTAAGGGGTGGCATGATTGTCGGAACCCGCTTGGCAAGCATTGTTTTACCAGAACCAGGAGAGCCAACCATCAATACATTGTGACCTCCGCAAGCTGCAATCTCAAGCGCTCTTTTTGCCTGAGAATTGCCCTTTACGTCGGACATATCCAAGATATTCCCCGAAACATCATCCTTGATGTCAACAATCTTTTTCCGAGTTGTCTGTATTGGGTTGTCCCCTCGAAGGTGCATTACGAGGTCAAACAGTTTTTTAACACCAATAACATCGAGGTCAAACATCGAAGCCTCAGCGAGATTGCCATCTGGTACGATGAGGGTTTTATTGGAACCTGAGAGAGCAATTGCGATTGGAAGAATCCCTGGAACAGTGCGGATTGTGCCGTCTAAGGCTAGTTCCCCGATGACAACAAGATTCTCAAGCGAGTTCATTGGTATCTGTTCGGTGGCTGCAAGAATGCCGAGAGCTATCGGTAAATCGAAACCAGAGCCCTCCTTGCGAAGGTCGGCAGGAGCGAGATTGACTGTAATCCGCTTTATCGGGAAAGAGAAATTGCTGTTTTTTATGGCTGCCCTGACACGCTCCCTGGCCTCATTAACAGCTGCATCTGGCAAGCCAACCACCGTGAATGATGGGAGAGCATGACCGGTAATATCAAGCTCAATGGAGAGTGGGAGCGGCTTGAGTCCCTCCAAAGCTATACTATTTATGCAAGAAAACATAAGTACTATATTATTTTATGTAGATTTTGCCGTCAAGATTCCTGAAGTCTTTTAACACCTTGTGGCAAATATCGAAATGAAACACTGGCACAGTATCCATGAATTCAGCCATATCGCCTTGACCAAACCTGTTGTATCTGGACGCACGAACGAGCATCTGCAATGTATCGCAGTCATGGACGAGTTTTGATTCATCTGTTTTTGAGTCATGATATTCGTTGAGAAGTTCAAGAAGTTCTGGAAAATCGGCAAACAACTCAGCTGATGCAATATTCTCAGCACCATTTTTGTCGAAATATTTCTTGGCAATCAGAGGGGTATCCATCACAAGCGCTTCAGAAATATCGTGAATCAGCGCCATTTTGATGCACTTTGCCGTGTCAAGTCTACCCACTTGCTCAGATATGAGTAGCACAAGAACTGCGACATTGAAAGAGTGCGAAGAAACCTTTTCTGGGTCTGCAACACCTTTTAAAACATAGCCAGCGCGAAGGACTTCGGTAAGGGTTTCAGTAGCGACAAGCAGTTTGGCAATGATAGACGAGGCGTCAGTCATGTGTTGCCACACTAACTGCTAGAATTGCAGTCTTAGTTTCCTCTATCATGTCTTTAAAATCTTCTTTGTTTGTGTATCCAGAATCATCGACCATCAAAGCTTCGATTGAACTTATTTCTTCATCGGATTTATTTCTTACAAAATAACTTAATGCTAGGGAAGAAAAATGTTCAATCCTTGACTCATCCTTGGATGATTCTGCCAAAGCCAAAAGCTCACTGTCCCACTTGTTGACCGTATCCGGAAAATCTGAGTCGGCATTGTACCAGAGACCGTTGTTATCCATTTTGTAAATACAAAGGCAGTGTGGTTTGTTTCTTGTGGGGAACATATCAGAAAATTGGGTATTGACGCAAATCAGCTCAAACTCACCATCTTTGTCTAAGTCGGCAATTGACCAGGCTTGAATGTATTCCGGGAGTTTTATTCTATTGATAAGTTTGTAGTCGCTTATATCAATCGAGATAATGTCTCTATCAAATGGCTTAAGCGTTCGAACGACCGTCATGGGGGCGTCAAGCTGACTCTTTGAGAAAACATTTGTCCTACTCTCGCCAGATGACGCCGGCCAATATCTTGTGAACTCTATTCCGTAGAAGGGGCCGATTGTGTCCAGCAGTTCTCCAACCTCGTGCATAGTCCAGTAAAATTCCACTTTCTTGCGGTAGTTTACATCAGGCGTGGAGGAGCTATAGAGCTGAAAAATGAATGTATCACTGTCAACGAAAGCAGACCTATGCTCAGCCACCCACCATCCATCCTCCTGGTTGCTAAGATGATGGTCAAGCATGTACTTACCGTAGGGGTCAGCGTGTCCCGGAGCGCCAGGCGGAGGCAAACCGGCAGCAACGACCGGTGCTACCAAAACAAGAGCCAGTAAAAATAGTAGTATTTTTTTCATCTAAATAAGGGCAAAACTCGGAGTGAGGATTATGATTCGATTATGAAAAACCTGAATCCACCCCTCTGGAATCTCATACACTTTCTCCCCACCCTTTGTTCTGGCTTTCACTTTACCTTTCACGAGAGTCGCCACCATGTTGGAGTGCTTGGGTAGGATTCCCCAGTATCCGTCCTCAAGAGGGACAACCAGGGAATCAGCCTCGAACTGTTCCTGTACTGACTCAGGAGTTATAATCGTTACTTGAAGATTCTTCACGGTTTATACGTACTCTTCCTTCTTTACATCAACCTTCTTGCTGGCTTTTTCCTCACCCAGAAGTCTTTCTGCCTTTTCTCTTGCGTGATTGATGTCACCGACCATGTAGAACGAATCCTCTGGCATATCGTCGCATCTACCTTCGATTAGTTCCTTAAATCCTGCGACTGTATCGGCAAGTGGAATGGACTTGCCAGGTTGACCAGTGAATTGCTCAGCAACGTGCATTGGCTGGGACATGAACTTCTGGACTTTACGGGCTCTATAAACGAGTTGTCTATCTTCCTCTGAAAGCTCGGACATACCAAGGATTGCGATGATATCCTTGAGGTTTTCATAATGCTGCAGAATTCGCTTGACTTCCTGAGCGACCTCATAATGTTCGTTACCAACAACGTTCGGGTCGAGCATCTTTGAACCAGAAAGAAGCGGAGATGCAGCAGGATAGATACCAAGCTCAACGAGTGCGCGATCGAGTGTAATCGTTGCATCAAGGTGAGTGAAGATATTTGCAGGAGCAGGATCTGTGTAGTCGTCGGCAGGAACAAAGATTGCCTGAACCGATGTAATTGAGCCCTTCTTGGTCGAGAGGATTCTTTCCTCGAGCTGACCAACCTCGGTGGCAAGCGTTGACTGGTAACCGACAGCTGACGGAATTCTACCAAGTAGCGCTGAAACCTCTGAACCAGCTTGCACATATCGGAAGATATTGTCGATGAAGAGCAACACGTCCTGACCAAGATCGTCCCTGAAGTATTCGCACATGGTGAGAGCTGTAAAGGGAACGCGCATACGAACGCCTGGGGGTTCGTTCATCTGACCAAACACAAGAGCGGTTTGTTTGATTACGCCCGACTCCTCCATCTCGAGGATGAGGTCGTTTCCTTCACGTGTTCTTTCGCCAACACCAGCAAAGACTGAAACACCCTGATGTTCGTAGGCTACGTTTCGGATAAGTTCCTGGAGAAGAACGGTTTTGCCGACACCAGCGCCGCCAAAGAGTCCGATTTTACCGCCCTTTGGAAAGGGGGCAAGGAGGTCAATGACTTTGATGCCTGTCTCAAAAACCTGCTCTACTGGCTCAACCTTTGAAAATGGCGGTGGGTCGTGGAAAATCGGGCGATGCTCAGTTACCTCTATGTCGCCCTTTTTGTCGATTGGTTTGCCAAAGACGTTAAAAACTCTGCCAAGCACACCATTGCCCACAGGAGCCTTGATGGTTTCGCCTGTATCAACGCACTCCATTCCTCTCCTGAGACCATCTGTTGGACCAAGAGCAATGCAGCGAATCGTGTTCTCATCGAGAATCTGAGAAACCTCACAAACAAGTTTCTCTGGCAAGTCAGAGTCATGAACTTCAATTGCATTATAGAGATTGGGCAAGTCACCCAAGAACTCGAAGTCGAGAACTGGACCCTCAGCCCGAATCAGTCTGCCTTTCTTCATACTTTTATCTCCTTCAACGCTTCAGCGCCAGAAGTGATCTCGGTGAGTTCTTTTGTGATTGAGGCTTGACGTGTGCGCTGGTACTTGATGGTAAGCTTCTGGGAAAGCTCCTCTGCGTTTTCAGTTGCTCGGTGCATACTCATCCTTCTCATAGCCTGTTCGGATGCGGCAGCCTCAAGAAGAACCTTGTAAACAAATAAATCAACATAGGCGTCAGTCAAAGACTCAAGAATATCCTTTGGGTTTGGCTTGAAGATAAAATCCTCAAGCTTTCTTTTCTTGCCCTTTTCAATCTGTGCAAGTGGCAACATTTCTCTGACGACTGACTCCTGTTTCAGCACTGACTGAAATTCCATGTAAGAGAAATGTACTGACTGCACCTGTCCAGACGTGTAGAGCTCCTTGATTCTACTTGAGAGAATCTTGGCATTTTCAAAGGTAACCCTGTCAAGAAGTCCCGGATACTGAAACTCGATATCTTGACCATGTTTGGAAAATTCGGCAGAGGTCTTCTTGGAAACCGTACCTATTTTGATATCTGCCTGGTGCTGAGATATGAAACGGTTTGTGATGTCTGTAACGTTCGAATTGAAAGAACCACAGAAGCCCCTGTCGGATGTGAGTGGGATTATGAGGGTATTCTCAACAGGTCGAGACAAAAAGAGCGGGCTGACCTCGATATCTAGGCTCAGGTGTGAGGCAATCGAAACAAGAAGCTCTCGAAGCGTTTCAACAAAAGGAACGGATTCTTCGACCTTCTTTCGAAGGTGATAAATCTTGACAACAGAGAGCATCTCCATTGACTTAGTGATGTGGGCCACCGACCTGACCGAGTTGATTCTTCTTTTTAGGTCTCTAAGTGTTGCCACGTCGTCCTATGCCTCAAATCCTTCCATTGTCTGAGAAACCAGGTCAGAGACAGTATTTCGGATTGGGTCAGTTATCTTGGGGCAGTGTGAAAGTTCAAGGATTATGTCCGGTCTGGTTCTGTTGGTAGTCTCAACGAGTTCCTGTTCGAAATCCTTAACTCTGTTTCTATCGAGTTTGTCAAGTAAGCCAAGCGAGTAAGCGAGAAGCACGAGAACCTGTTCTCCGATAACCATTGGGGAATACTGCTTCTGTTTGAGCAGCTCAACCAGTTTCTCACCTCTTGAAAGTTTGCGTTGAGTGACTGGGTCAAGCTCAGCGCCAAACTGAGCGAAAGCCTTGAGATCGTTGTATTGGGAAAGGTCGAGTTTGAGTGTTCCGCCTACCTTTTTCATTGATGGAATCTGAGCGGCTCCTCCGACACGAGAAACCGAGAGACCAACGTTGATGGCTGGTCTGATACCCTCGTTGAATAGTTCCTTCTCAAGGAATATCTGTCCATCGGTGATTGAAATAAGGTTTGTTGGTATGTACTGCGAGATGTCACCGGCCTGGGTTTCGATTATTGGAAGCGCTGTTAATGAGCCACCACCAAGCTCATCCTTGAGTTTGGCAGCGCGCTCGAGAAGCCTTGAGTGAAGGTAGAAGATGTCGCCTGGATAAGCCTCACGACCAGGCGGTCTACGAAGTAGAAGCGAAAGCTCACGGTAGGCATCAGCGTGCTTTGAAAGGTCATCATAGATGATAAGGACGTGCTTGCCACGTCTCATGAATTCCTCAGCAATAGCACAACCAACATATGGGGCGATGTAACGGGTGGCTGGTGGATAATCAGCAAGTGTGCCGACTATAATGCTGTATTCGAGGGCGCCATGCTCCTGGAGAGTTTTGACGATGCCAGCCAGTGTCGATGATTTCTGGGAGACACCAACATAGACACAAACAACGTTCTCTTCCTTTTGGTTGATGATTGTGTCAATGGCTATTGCCGTCTTACCCGTTTGTCTGTCACCGATGATAAGTTCTCTCTGACCTCTTCCGATTGGGATGAGGGCATCGATTACCTTAAGCCCAGTTTGAAGAGCTTCATGGACTGGTTCTCGGTCAACAACGGATGGGGCAGTGGTTTCGAGTGGAAGGTGCTTGACAGTTGGGACTGCGGGTTTTCCATCTATTGGTCTACCCATGGGGTCGATGACTCTGCCAACCAGGTTGTGGGAGAATGGCACGGACAAAACTCTGCCTGTTCGCGTCACTTTATCGCCTTCATTGACAAGTTTGTCGGAGCCGAGAAGAACAACGCCAACAAAAGAAGGAGTCAACGAAAGAACAAAGCCCTCGATGCCACTCTCGAATCTGAGAATCTCACCTACAAAAGCCTCGGAGAGACCATGGACAAGCGCGACACCATCACCACATTGCCTGACAGAACCAGCGTTCTCGACAATGGGTTTGAACGGCTCAGTCGAAAAAGACTCTGTCCAACCTTGTATTATTTTATCAATCGTATCAGCCATCAGACTACCTCAGACTGCTGACAGTGTGTTGAACCATTCTCAGGATCGAGGCATCGAAGAGTGTGTCATCGAGCAATATTCGAAGACCTGAAATTAACTCACTTTTGATTATGAATTCAATCTTGGGGTGACCATCAATGAGGTCAGACACGAACGACTTTACTCTGTCTTTCTGATCCTTTGAAAGTTCGATGGCTGTCTCAATCTTGACCTCGTCTATGGATTTGACTGATCTGATAACATCACAGAGGTCAACCTTGTTGTTCTTGATGTCGCAGGCTGTGAGTGTCGGAAGCTCCTCAATAACATGATCGGTATAGTATTCGATTGTGTTTTTATCAAACACATCCATGATGACCTTGTTGGTGACTGCTTCAATGACAGACTTCGACCTCTCTTTGATGTCCTCGGCTGTCATCTCTCTCTCACCTTTGGCTTCCTCTTCTGCTGCTCTGACAATACTCTTCGCCTCGTCACGAGCTTTCTTGAGGATCTCCTCTTTTATTGAGTCAGCCATGGTGACAGCTTCCGAAGTGACCTTTCTTGCTTCCTCGGTAGCCTGTTTTTTTTCTGCATCCATTTCAGAGAGTTTTTCCTCAGCTTGAGCCTGAAGAACCTTTGCTTCATCTATTACTTTTGTAGCTGCAGCTCTTCTTTCAGCAAGCATGTTCTGAACTGGTTTGTAGAGGAAACGCCTGAGGAGCCAGATAAGAAGAATGAGGTTGAGGATGACGAAAAGCACTGTGCGAAGGTCAACACTCAACAGCGATGGGTTAGCATTTGCCCCACTTGCTGCTTCCCCGCCTGATGCGTACGCCACCGGGACAAGCCAATCGATAAACGAATCCCAGATACTTGTTAAATACTCTAGCATGAATCTTGCCTCAGATTACGAATATAAGAACGAGAGATACGGCAAGGGCATAGATTACAAGCGACTCAATGAGGGCAAGCGAGAGGATGAGAGTTGTGAAAATGTTCTGTTGCGCTTCAGGTTGACGGGCAATAGCGTCAACAGCGGATGCTGCTGCGCGACCCTGACCAAGAGCTCCACCAAAGGCGGCGATTGCGATTGCGAACGCGCCTGACATCTTGACAGCCCAGTACCATGCTGGAGCCATCATCTTCAATACTTCAGTCAGCTTCTCTGGATTTTCAGTAAGTAGTTTTACTGCTGGATCGATAATCTCGTTCATTTTTAATGTCCTCCTTCAGATTCGTGTGGTAACCCAAGGTTAAGGTATACCAGGAACAGCATTGTAAATACGAGCGCTTGGATGAAGCCTGTGAAGAGCCCTAATCCAAGAATCACAACCGGAACACCGAATGCAACGAGTCCGGTAATAACTTCCAAAACGATGTGTTCACCTGTCAAGTTTCCAAACAAACGGACGGCGAGAGAGAGTGGTCTGCTGATCTGTTCTATGATGTTGATGGGAAGCATAAAGGAATACGGGTGCATGAATGTCTCTTTGAAATAGTGACCAAAACCAAGTCCCCGAACAGATTGGAAATGAACATAAGCGACGGCGCAGAGAGCAAGGGACAGGGTGACAGATAAATCGGTCGTGGGAGCAATAAGGATTGAGAACATCTTGTTCGATGCGATAAAGGGAGCCGTGATGCCGGAAATCAAACCAAGCATATTGGCGACAATAATGTAGCCAATGATTGTGGTTGTGATAACCTCATATTTCTCGCCCTTTTTGCCAAGTATGTTCTTAGTAAAAGTGCTCATCGAGGTCACAACCATCTCGGCGATAACAGCTCTTGTCGAACCCTTTTTCTTCACACCGGTGCCAACAAACACAATCAGGAATGCAAAGATAAGGGACGCAATACCCACAGCAAAGAATGTGTTGGAAAGGTTGAGTCCGCCTCCGATTGAGTCGTTGAGGAATGGAACAGGGGTTGTTTGTGGACCGACTGCGATATGAAGACCAGGTTGTGGAAGAGCATATTCCTTGCCCTGAGCAACAATTTGTTCATGCAGAACCACATCAAGGATGTTAGGAAGGAAGAATACAACCACATACGCGGCAACGAACGCCATCATAATCCAGAAAGTGGGATTTCTGAAAAAAGGTTTCTTCTTCGGTTTAGGCATTAATTACCTCCAGAGGAGCGTTTTATCTTAAACCAGAACCACCATAGAGCAAAACCAATTACAAAACCACCAAAGGAAGCAAGGAAAGCAGGAATATAATCGTAAAGTGGAAAAATAAGATGGATCAGAGCTGGGAGGAACAAACCTGCAACAACAAGTATCATCCTCAATGGATTCATTATTGGTTTTCTACCGGCGTCAATGGCTTTTTTTGTGGACTTGTACAACCAGTCAAATTGAACAAAACCGAGCGCTGCTCCCCAAATCAAACCAACTGCAACGTTTAGATATATCATGGCTTAAACTTCAGAGCTCCTGTCACTGCTGCGGCCAACCCAAGGAGGGACAATAAAATTGTGAACAAGGGTATCGTTCCAAGCCACAGATCAAGATAGAATCCTCCGACACCAGTCAGGACGATTGGGATAATAATAACAGACAATGCCGTTATTCCAACCATTCTTGCCCTTGCCAATTCTCGAAGGATTTCATACCATTTCAAGCTGCGTTAACCTCCAAATACGCTAAAATACCTGACTTGCCTTCTGAATAAACTCTGTAATCCAAGGTACCATTATCAAGACTGCAGTCCCGAAAGCGGAGAGTCCAGCTGCAAAAGAGGCAAACGGATTACCGGTTTCGGTTTGAGTAATCTCTTCACTAGGTGTATCTAGATACATCGCTCGTGCAATACCAAAGTAGTAATATGCGGATAAAGCAGAGTTAACGACTGCAACTATGACCAACCAATAAAGATTCGCAGAAACCGCTGCCTTGAAGATAAACAGCTTGCCGAAGAATCCAGCAGCCCACGGGATACCAAGAAGTGAGACAAGCGTTACGATCATTGCAATAGCAAGGGCTGGATTGGTTTTGCCAAGACCGGCGAAGTGTTTTAGGCTGGAACCGCCACGCCTTGCTTCAACAACCTTGATGACTGAGAAAGCAGCGATATTCATGAGCGCGTAAGCTGTCACATAGACGAGGATTCCGGCAGCCCCACTCGCAGCATGTTCTGTGCTGAAAGCGATGACAACGACACCCATGAGCATGTAACCGATTTGGGCAATCGAGCTGTATGCCATGATTCGTTTAACCTCTTTTTGCCATATAGCTGTCACGTTTCCAAATGTCATTGATGCAACAGAAACACCCATGATTATCCAACCGACGAGGTTCGCTGTACCAGATCCGGTAATAAAAGAAAAACCTACAAACCTTGAGAGCGCAATCAGAACACCAATCTTTGGGGCAACAGAAATGAAGGCTGTCGAGATTGGAGGGGCGCCCTCATAAACGTCCGGAGCCCAGAAGTGAAACGGAAATGCTGCAATCTTGAAGAAGAGCCCGGCTAGTACGAGAACAATACCAAGAATCTCAATTGGTGCGCCTGTAAGGCTTGTTGCGATTTGGGTGAATGTCATTGTGTGCGCGGTAGTGTAGATAAGTGAGATACCATAGATGGTCATGGCAGAGGCAAAAGCTCCAAGAAGGAAATACTTGACTACAGCCTCTTTTGCCTTGATGTCGTGTACCTTGAGTCCTGCCATCATATAGAGCGGGATTGAGGAGACCTCGATAGCCAGATAGAGCACCATAAGGTTGGAGGCTTGCGTCATGAGCATGAGTCCACCGAGAGAGATAAGCATAAGAAAGAGAAACTCTCCCTGACGCTTTGAATCCTCGGTGAACATGTCGATAGCTGAAATCATAACGATGAGCGACAGAAGAAGAAGCAAACCTCTCGCATAGAGGGCGAAGCTATCAGATGCGAACAGTAGTGAACCCGAATTGACCGACTCCACTGCCTGACCAATGAGGACTCCGCCGTTTTGCATACACATCACGGCAAAGGCGACAATTGGTATAAGCATTGCCCCGAATCCAGTAACCAGCCTCTTGCATGGACACCTAATCAGCGAGACCAGGAGGAGAATACAAGCCCCTCCAAAAACAATGGTCTCTGGTATAAAGGGAGCGAATGAGAAATCCACGATGCCCCCTTATAGAAGCCCAACGACGGAATTACTTATCATACTGAGGATTGGCATTGGATATAGACCAATGAAGAACACAAAACCAAAGAGTGGGACAGCAGCGATTATCTCACGGAATGACGCATCCTTGATATCGATGAACTTCTCTTTGAGTTTGCCAAACATTGTTCTTTGCATCATCCAAAGCATAACACCGGCGTTTACTACAAGACCGATGATAGACACCCAGGCAATCCAATTTCTTGCTACAAATCCAGCCTGGAGTGAGAGGAACTCACCGACAAAACCAGAGAGCGCTGGGAGACCGATTGATGCAAATGATGCGATGATCAGCATGATGGCAATCACTGGAATCTTGCTACCCATGCCTGGAAGTTCATCGATTTGTCTGGTGTGTGTTCTCTCGTAGATGTAGCCAACCAAGAGGAAGAGGAGTCCTGTTGTTGTTCCGTGGTTGAACATAACAATGATTGCGCCCTGTAATGCAATTTGTTTTGTATCTGGAGTTGGAGCTAGCATGAATGCTGCGATTGCGATAAGAACAAACCCCATGTGGTTGACTGACGTGTAGGCAACAAGTTTCTTGAGGTCTTTTTGCACTAAGGCGCACAGAGCGCCGTATACAACACCGACAACACCCAATATGGCAATTAGTGTCCCCATTGGTTTGATAAATGTGGCTGGGTCGCCATCTCGGAAGAACGCCAAACTCATCCTAATCATTCCATATCCACCCATTTTAAGCAGTACGCCAGCAAGCATGATTGAGATTGGAGCAGGTGCCTCGACGTGGGCGTCAGGAAGCCAGGTGTGGAACGGGAAGGACGGAACTTTGACTGCAAAGCCAAAAAGCATTGCAAGGAAAACCGGGATGGCAAGGTATCCAAGCGATGCAACAACATTTCCATCCTTAGCAAGCTGAGCTATTGAGAAGGTGTCTGTTTTGAAGTATATGGCTAGGATTCCAACAAGCATAACGAGTGAGGCAACAAGCGTATAGATGAAGAACTTAATGGACGCATACTGTCTTCGCTCTCCACCCCAAATGCCTATCAGGAAGTACATCGGTACAAGCACGACTTCCCAGAAGACATAGAAGAGGACAAGGTCAAGAGAAAGGAAAACGCCGATGAGACCTGTCTCAAGAAGAAGGAAGAGTGAGAAATATTCTTTGACTCGCTCTTTAATGGTGAATGATGCAAGGCAGGCTGTGACAGAAAGAAGAGAAGTTAGGAAGAGCATGAGCATAGACATACCATCAATACCAAGGTGGTAATGTATCAGCGGATTTTCGCCCAATTTAACCCATACAAACTTATCGACAAGCTTGAACATACCAGGATTTGTAGCCGAGACAATTGTTGGGTCTTTGCTGTACAAAACCCATATGTAGATTGCAATTCCAAGCACGGCAAGCGTGAAACCAGTTGCAATTCCTCTAATCAGTTTGTGATTATCCTTTGGAAACAGAAGAATAATCAATGAACCTGCCAAAGGCAGAAACGTAACAAGCGTAAGCCACATAGAATTAATCATGCGTTTATCCTCCTATTAGAGGGCAAATATAGCCACAATGAGTAGTATCACAACGACTGAAGCAAACATCACCGCCGCATAGTTAGGCAGGTAGCCAGTCTGTATTTTTCTCGTTTGTTTTCCGGTCTCTCCGAACACTGTTGCAGTACCGTTAACAAGTCCATCGACAACGTTCTCATCAAACCACTTGGTAATGGTTGAGAGCTTAACACCGAGCCAACCAACTCCGTTCACGGCACCATCAACTATGTGTGAGTCGAACCAATGAACAACCCCGGCAAATTTGACAGTCAGCCACGAAACTCCGTTAACAGCTCCGTCTATGACCTTTGCATCAAACTTGCTAGAAAACTCTGCAACCCAAAGGAATGGTTTAACCGCGACGAATGTCCAAGCCTCATCGATATACCACTTGTTCTTGAGGAATATGTAGATTGGTCGCAAACCATTGATGAGTCTGACTTTAAGTTTTGGTCTCCACACGTAGACGATGAGACCTGTGAGTATGCCGGCGAATACTATGATAATCGCTCCAAAGAAGAGGGTGGGGTTTGTCTGAGACCAGGTTTCATAACCATGACTTGGATCTGTAAGTGTTGTGCCGATGTTTAAAGTTGCATTTCCAGAGATGAAATGTGTCGCTTTGAAATACGCGTTACCGAGGAAACTCTGGAAGAAATTTGGAATCAATCCATCACCACCCCAGAAGGGGATACCAACAAAACCAACACCAGCAGCCAATACAGCGAGCCAGACCAGTGGCAACGTGGTTTTCCAACTGCCCTCATGTGCATGGTTTTCCTTGCGGGGTTTGCCAAAGAACGTAAGCCACACACATCGAGTCATATAGTAAGGAGTCAGGAATGCGCCAAGAAGCGCTAGCACAACGGCAACCAAGGCCCAGGTGTTGTGTCCATGAGCAAAGTTACTCCACACCGCACCTATAATTGCATCCTTGCTCCAGAACCCAGCAAACAGTGGGAATCCAGCGAGAGCGAGTGAGCCAATGACAAATGTCCAACCTGTTATTGGCATCTTCTTTATGAGTCCACCCATCTCATGCATGTTCTGGGTGTGCGTGGCGTGGATTACAGAACCGCTCCCAAGGAAAAGAAGTCCCTTGAAGAACGCGTGTGTCATCAGATGAAACAAGGCTGCCACAAATCCAAACATCGCATAGGATGGATGATTGCCACCTATTGCATAGACCGCTCCAAGACCCATTACCATATAGCCAAGCTGACTGATTGTTGAATATGCCAGAACCTTTTTGATGTCGTCCTGTACTGTGGCAATGGTTGCGCCCATGAAGGCTGTTACTGCACCAACCATCATGACAACCGTCAATGCAATTCCGGTTGTATCGGCGATAAATACCGGAATTGTTCTTGCGACGAGATATATGCCGGCGGCGACCATGGTGGCAGCGTGGATGAGGGCTGAAACGGGGGTGGGGCCTTCCATAGCGTTGGGAAGCCAGACATGAAGGGGGAACTGGGCAGATTTGCCGACAGCGCCCATGAAGATACACAATGGTATTACTATCAAGATTGTCTCAGAGAGCGCTTTGAATCCACTCGTAAGACTGCCAAAGTCCAGTGTCCCAGAGAAATAGAAAATCGCAAATATCCCCAGGAACAGGAACACATCACCGACCTTTGTGACAAAGAATGCTTTCTTTGCAGCTTGGAAGACAGAGCGTTTGTGGAACCAGAAACCGATGAGCAGATAGGAGCAAAGTCCTACAAGCTCCCAGAATGCAAACATCTGTAGGAGGTTTGAAGCTGTGACGACACCAAGCATGGCGACGGTGAAGAGTTGCAATTCAGCATAGAATCTAGCGATTCCTGGGTCACCTTTCATGTAGTCCATTGAGAATAGATGCACCAGGAAAGAGACAGTAGAGACAACAACAAGCATGATGACAGCAAGTGAATCTATCTGAAATCCAAAGTTGAGGACGTATTTTCCTGTCTCAAACCACGTGAAACTCGTCACTGGGTAGGCAGCGTTTCTGGAGATAACCATGAAAAGGAGAATGAACGAAAGGATCAGGGATACGCCGATAGTGGCAGTTCCGACATACTGAGCCCACTTCTTGGCTATCTTTCCGCAAAGACCGATGGTGACAAACCCAAGCAGCGGAAGACCAAGAATGAGAAAAGTCAAGATAATGTGTGGTTCCATGTGTCCTCCTACCACTTCAACAGGTTGAATTTCTCAATCGTAACCCAACCTTTTGAACGATACATTGCAACAATAGCCGCAAGTCCAACGATTGTCTCAGCTGCAGCAACGGCTATCGCAAAAACCACCATTGTTTGGGCAACTCCCGGCTCAGGGGTGGAATTAGCAGTAGCAAGGAATGTGAGATTTGCACCATTTAGCATGAGCTCAATGCACATGAGAATTCTGACGCCATTTCTGAGCATGAGCGCGCCAAGAACTCCGATACAAAACAATGCAGCTCCAACATACAGCAGGACACTCATACTTCGTCCTCCTTCTTCTTTGCCATCTCAACTCCACCAACGAGAGCAGCTAATAGCATGAATGACGCCATCTCAACGGGAATGGAGTATTCAGTTGGTTTACCACTACCTGGAATACCATACATAGTTTTACCAATTCCCTCGACTGAGTTGTAGCCGTGATTTGTTTCAAGAGTGGTGAGATCAACATCCGATTTGTAGATAAAAAACGAAACCATAACGAGCAGACAAAGGGCCACTACAATGCCAATGGGATATTGCCTATGAATGTGAACAAGTTGCTTCCCTTCCTTATCTCTTGTGAACATTATTGCAAATAGGATGAGAATGGAGATAGCACCAACATAGATTGCCACCTGTGCTGCAGCGATAAAATCAGCACCAACCAGGACATATACCAGAGCGAGAGAAAGAAGGCACAGTATCAGTGAGAGAATGGCGTGCATGATATTGCGAAGCGTGACAGTCAAAAGCGCAAAAACAATGACAGGAACGGAGATGAGGATTATAGGCCAGAGTTCTGTCATGCATCACCTCCTGATGAATTCAAAAGCTCCTCCTTTTTGTAGAGCATCCCTTCCCTGGAGAAGGATGCCAATTCAAAGAAGTTGCCGGTAACAAGGGCACCAAACGGACAAGACTCAACGCAGATTCCGCAGAACATACATTGTTGTATGTTCACATCGTATTCCTGAGCAAACGGTTTTCCTTCTTCGTTTTTACCCTTGACGATTGTGATTGCATGCACTGGGCAGTTGTTTGCGCAAATGCCGCAAGCGGTGCATTTTTCTTTGCCATTCTCGTCTCTAACCAACCTCATGAGTCCGAAGAATCTCGGCTCCATCGGTTGTTTTTTCTTTGGGTAACGCAGGGTTATCTTCTTGCGGAAGATATGCTTGAAGGTGACCCACAGATTTTCAGCTATTCCTTTTCCGTACACTTGGGCTCCCTCCTTATTTAGTAACCGTCTGTATAGTGTTGACCAAAACACTGTACAATCCATCCGAGTACACAACGATGAGTGCAGTATAAAGGACGTTCAGAAGCGACAACGGCAGCAGGAACTTCCAAGCAAGATTCATGAGCTGATCTGCTCTAACTCTTGGTAATGAGCGTGAAATCCAGAGGATGAGTCCCGCAATTGCAAAGGTTTTTACAAGGAACCAGAAACCATAGGAAATATATGGAATACCGGGAAGGAAATTGAGGAACCCCGGCATCGCTCCACCACCAAGGAACAAGACCGTGACGAGGGCACCTGTGACGAAGAGGTAGGTGTACTCGGTAAAGAAGAAGAACACAAATCTGATGCCTGAGTATTCGACGTTGTAACCCGCCACAAGTTCCGATTCACCCTCAGCCAAGTCAAATGGAATCCTGAAGACCTCAGCGAGGGATGCGATGAAGAAAATCACAAATCCGATAAACTGAGGGAAGATGAACCACACCCTCTGACTGGCCGCAATGTGCGAAAGGTTCATCGAGCCTGCCATCATGACAACACAGAGTAGAGCGATTGTTTTAGGAACCTCGTAACTGATTTCCTGGGCTGCGGAGCGGATTGCACCAAGCAGCGAGAATTTGTTTCCGGATGCGAAACCACCAACAAGAATACCGATGATACTGATTGACATAATGGCTGTGACCATCAATACACCAACATTGGTATTCGCTAGGAACGGCACTATCGACGGTACGGAGACAGCGCTTGGTCCAATTGGAACCGAGTAACTTAGGAAAGGAATGAGCGCAAAAACAACAAATGCGGGTACAAAGCTGACAAGAGGGGAGTAGCAGTAGAGCAATTTGTCCGCAGCTCTTGGGATGACGTCTCCCTTGCCAAGAATCTTGAGCATATCAGCAACTGGCTGCAAAATACCCCAAGGGCCAACCTCCATAGGGCCAAGTCTTTGCTGCATCCAACCGAGTAGTTTTCTCTCAACCAGAGTTAGCACCAGTGCTACTACTGTCACAAAACCAAACAGCATCAGCGCTACTCCTGAAATGAGCAAGATTGTGGTGAAGTTTTCGATTATATAAGGTATTATCTCTGTCATCTAAATCACCTGTCCGCTTCGCCCATTGTTGGGGCAATAGATGCTAGCGTCGCAATAACATCTGGTATCGACAATCCGTTAATCACAGTCGGCAGCATCATGAGGTTTGAGAAGCTGGGAGCGCGGATTTTTACCTTCCATGGTTTGGCGGTGCCGTCTGAGACAAGGTATATTCCGAGTTCTCCAATCGGAGCTTCAACTCGCGCATAGACCTCACCAGCAGGTGGTTTTATTATTTTTGGTACTTTTGCTCTAATTTCACCCTCTGGAAGTCTAGCCAGGATTTGTTCTATAATATGGATTGACTGCCATATCTCGTCAAACCTGACCATGTACCTGTCGTATGAGTCACCGTTCTTCTTTGATATCACCTTGAACTCAAGCTTGTTGTAAATCTCATATGATTCATCCATGCGGATGTCACGAGCAATACCAGAACCACGAAGAACGGGGCCAGAACACCCAAAATTGATTGCATCCTCTGCGGAAAGAATTCCGATACCCTTTGTTCTTGCCATGAAGATTTCATTCTTTTGCAGCATCGCAGCGTATTCTGGCATTCTATCCTTGAGGTAGTGAATGAAGTTATCGACTCTCGCTAGGAAGCCTTCAGGGATGTCGTTTTTAACCCCACCAAACCTCATCCAATTGAAGGTCATTCGCGAGCCGGCAACGGCAGCAAAAAGCTCAAGCAGATACTCACGCTCTCTCATCGTGTAGACCATTGGAGTCATCGACGCAAGGTCTAGTCCCTGTGCTCCGACATTGACAAGGTGAGCTGCAATTCTGTTGAGCTCCATCATGAGAACTCTGAGATAGCTTGCTCTTTCAGGTACTTCAATGCCCATGAGTTTTTCAACGGCTGCCACAAACGGATACTCGTTGAGGAATCCCGCAAGGTAGTCAAGTCTGTCAAGATATGGAATAAACTGAGGATATGTGAGGTTCTCTGCAAGTTTCTCAATGCCACGATGAAGATATCCAAGAATTGGGGTACAGCCAATAACGACCTCTCCATCCAACTCAATCTGTGCCCTAAAAACGCCGTGTGTGGCGGGGTGTTGTGGACCGATGTTTACGGTCAGGGTATCTGTGCAAATTTTCTCTTCTTCCACTTATGCCCTCCTCAATCGGTCTCTTTGAAATCTTTACGAAGTGGAAACTTCGTAAAATCGAATGGTGTCAGGATTCGAGTCATGTTTGGATGATCTTCAAACTCGATTCCGTACATGTCATAGACCTCTCGCTCAAGCCAATCGGCGGCAACCCAGTGTGGAGTTAAACTTTGGATATTGGGGCTTGCCTTCAGAATTCTGGTATAAATCCAGATTCGTGACTTGTGCTTCCAGTTGTCAAGCATGTAGACAACATCAAAGTCATCTTCTCGGCAAACAGCAGTTAGCATTGTGAGATAGGAAAAGCCAATATCTTTGAGCTTAAGAATGGTGTCAACAGCCTTCTCTTTCGCCACCTCAACCTTGAAGACGGAATCGCTTTCCTCGGTCTCAATTGGTTCCATGCCAATTGCGTCAGATATAATCTTTTTAAGCTCTGACATGGTTCCTCCCGAGGTTTTTGCGAGTTTTCATGATTTTCTCTTCAAGCTGAAGCATTGCAAACTGAAGGGCTTCTGGTCTTGGGGGACAACCCGGAACATAGACATCGACTGGAATAATCTTATCGACACCCTTCACGACAGAGTAACTATCCACAAAGGGCCCGCCAGAGCAAGCGCAAGCACCCATAGCAACAACCCACTTTGGATTTGGAATCTGCTCATAGAGGAGCTTTGTTGGCTCTGCCATTTTTTTTGTGATAGTGCCAGCAACGATCATGACATCACACTGTCTGGGGGTTGGTCTGAAGAAACATCCATGTCGATCGAAGTCGTACCTTGGCATCCAAGCGTGGATCATCTCGAAAGCACAGCATGCTGTAGCATAGGTGAGAGGCCACATAGAGTTCTTTCTACCCCACGCTAAAAGCCAGTCGAGTGATGTGAGAAAGACGCTACCCTTTCCGTCAGAAAGAGCCGGGTCGAGGAATCGGGATTCTTTTAGTCCCATGTTAACAGCCCCCTTCCCCAGGCATATGCCCAGCCAAACAGGATAATCAGAATAAATATAGTAACCTCAACAAGCGCGTACTCACCCAGGAACCTAGCCTGAACAGCCCATGGATAGAGGAAAATTGCCTCAACATCGAATGCGACAAAGAGGAGCACAAAAACTAGGTATCTGATATTAAATTTGACCTTTGCATCTCGTTCTGGGTAGATACCACACTCGTAGGACGTCCTCGCATCCTCGCTGTCAATCCTTTTGGGCCTAAATAGATGCGCCAAAAAATAAGCGACAAACCCAAAACCGATGCCCACACAAACAAAAACCGCGATGGGCAGATACGTATTTAAGTACTGTTCCATCAATCACCTCTTTTAGGTAAGGTGCCAAACATCCAAAGGCCTGGACATACAATACAGTTTGCCAGTATAGAAAGCCGAGACCTTTTTTCAACAGGCACACAATATTCGTTATCGTAAACCCTGGTTAAGTTACACAGAAAATTTAACGAACCATGTTTAACGTCTACAAAATTTTGATGCAATCAGAGTTTTTGTGAGTATTTTGCACAGTCTCAAATGTCTTACCCCTGGATAGCTTTTTCCAGATCTTCAAGTGTGATATTTCTCCCCAGTTTGCCATTTGCAGAGGTCTCTTTGCCGCCTCCGCGACCATCAAATTTGACTGTTAACCTTTTAAGGAGGTCGTTGGCTGAAATTGTTTTTGAGATTATTGAAATCGATGTTCCAGAGATGGCAATCCCGACAGAGTCATTAGCTTCTACGATTGTTGCAGAGAGTTTTCCAAGAAGAGATGGTGGTACGTCAGAAATACAAACCCCAATTTTAGTCTCCCCTTCAAGAATGGTCTGATGTTCCTTTGCTATCTGTGGAATGAGTCTATCCCACAGCATCTGTGTCTCTCTGTTTTTGTCCTTTGTCTCGTCAATCAAGTTTTGAAATCTATCTGGCAACTCAGCAGTCGAACAGCTGCCGATCGATTTGAGCTTCCTTATGACACTTGATTCTTGGGTCGAATAATTAAGCGAATCAAATCCCGCCGTAAAAGCTATGCGCGTGCCACCCCTTTTTTTCTCAAGAGATATTATTCTGATTTGCCCAATCTCACCTGTGAGTAAAACATGTGCGCCACAACAAGCCGAAGAATCTATGTTTCCAATTGTAACCACCCTGAGGTCTTCCTTGTTAGTATTCTCGAGTTTTTCTTTGAATCTTGTTGGACTTTCTCCAAACGTCGTTTTTATTTCAAGGTTGTCTAATACTGCATTGTTTGCGTTATGTTCAAGTTTTATGAGGGTATCCCAATCAATCTCTTTATCAAAATCTATGGTTGACTCATTACCAATATGCACACTCGTTGTGCCAAGAGAGTAGTGTTTTTCCGCGATGCCAGAGATTATGTGTTGAGCTGAATGTGCCCTGCTGGTTTGCAACCTGAAATCTGAATCGAGTTTGGCTTCATATGAACCATCTGGAAGACTCGGGTCTAACCTTACAAGAACGGAGCCATTTTTTACCTGAACATCAATGACATTCGAACCGCCAATCGTTCCACGGTCGAAGGGTTGACCCCCCTCGTCCGGGTGAAAAATCAAAGGTGTTACGATATACCAACTGTCACCGACGTTAACAACATCAACTCGACAACTGTGGCATTTTGGATTTGTCCAGTACTCTCTCTTCATGCGGACAATAGTATTCCAACGAGGTTGGAATGTCCACAACACCCAATCTCTTATGGTACCCTAAGCGCCACAGGTATTAGTGAAACACCAAACAGTCTTACGATGTGACCTATTATCCAAATCAAATCACCGATGTATGATGGAACCGCAAGGATTACGTTCGCAGCAGCAATGACAGCAAAAGCAATACCCATCCACAACGCAAAACGAGAATGTGTTTTCGTGTGATTATAGAAATATACAGTAGCAATCAACAACGCGAAGACAGCCGCTGGTATCCACATGACAAATCTGTCATGCTCAAATACGGGGAGCATATTGTGAAAGAGCGGAAATGCAAAGAGGAAGCTCAATACTATAACAATCAAACAGAATCTCTTTATGAGATGAAGGTTGTCCTCTCTAATTGTGATTCCAACCAGTATCACAATATACGCAAGGAATCTGAGAATAAGAGAAAACCATATTATTTGATGATATTGGAAAAGGTGCGCCAAGGTGTGGATTGTTGAATCTATGGCAAACACGTAAAAGGCAAGCGTGAAGTACCACAGGCGTACACTGTGTTTTTTTGTATAGATTCTGCTGGCAATTATTCCAATGGTTACAAAAATGGCGACAATGAGAATCTCCTCAATCATGTGGTAAACCATCGGAACGTCAAACGGACCAAGTCCAAAGACGTACATGTCTTCCCCCTTAAACGAACTCCCTTTCGTTTATATTGCGAATCTCGATTTTACCACTTCGAACGCCACTTCTGATAAGGTCAAGCACAAATTCCCTATCAAATCCGGATTGACCAATAATATCTTCGATACTCTTCTTGTTGTCGATGAACCTAATTATTGGGTTGTGCTCTGTTTTGCTCTGGATAAATGGATTGGTTGATACCATTACTCCACTAGATTTATAAGTGGGAACAAAATCTGAGAATCTAATGTCAGCTGTAAGGGGAATATTCACAATACCTGATATCGCCATTCTTCCGATGATCTCGGACAACTCCACAGACGAAAAAGGTACCTGCTGTAGCAATTGGATGAATGTAACACCCTCACCCATACCCCGTGGAAGAGCGTTGATAATTTCTATATGACTCACTGGTATAAGTTTTAAGAAACGGTCAATAAAGATGGATTTACTTATCCTCGTCTCATCCTTTAACCTTGGTAAAGAATTTGCGTTAAGTTCGTCCGAAATTGAGTAAAACAACTCTTCAAGTGGAGCAGTAGTATTCACCTCTTCCGTGTAGGTATTTTCGTTGTAAACAACGTCTATAGCCCTTTTCTGAATTATCTTTTTGATAGCATCCGAACCTCTTGCATCATTACATTCGGCATATGTCAAAACACCATTGTTAAATTGGACAATACAACGGCAACCACTTGATTTTAGATCGTGAGTGCCACTGTCACCCCTGACACCTCTCCAGATAAAATATCTGGATATCTCATGATTTAATAAAGTTTGCCTCACAAAAACCTCTACTGGAATTCTATTACCAAAATGTTTAATGTCAAATGTGTAATAAATTTATTTATATTAATATTGTCAATAAGTTGCACAATCTGCCACTTCGCAAATAATCTTCCTCATGGAACGCTATCAATTTGTGGTTCGACGTTTTCGTGGAGAAGTTGTTGAGGCTCTATTCAGAGGTAATCTTGTTGTTTGTGATTCCAGGAATATAGAAACTTCCTTTGTATCATCTTGTTACACCTACATCAGGAGTGCATCGAAGCCCTTCCAGACAATCCCGCTAATCACAACAGGCGCGTATGAAAGATTCTCCCTGTCGCCTAGACATTTAGCAATTGCATCAGGTTCCCACAACGGACAAGACATCCACCAGCGGACAGTGTTAGAGATGTTGTCAATGGCAGGTCTGGAGGAGTCTAATCTGAGGTGTGGTACACACCCACCAATGACAAAACAGGCAAGAGAGGAAATAGGCGATAAAATAACGCAGCTGTCCAACAACTGCTCAGGAAAGCATGCCTCGATGATGTTGATATGTAAACACATGGGCTGGGACATGGATTCATATCTCGATATATCACACCCCATTCAGCAATTGATGCTTGATACTGTGTCGAAGATTTGTGAATCCAAGAACATAAAAGTGGGAATAGATGGCTGTGGTGTTCCTGTGTTTGCGATGGATATTGAGAATATGGCAATTGGTTTTTCAAAGATTGCTAACCCCGATACAGCGGAACAAGAATACCAGGAATCGATAAAGATGATAAAGAATGCCATAAACGAATTTCCAGATGTATACGCCGGCACTGACAGAATAGCGACGAAATTTGTGAAAGACAATCCTGACTCAATCTACAAAAGTGGTGCTCAGGGGGTTGGATGTTTTGCTTTCGATGGGAAAGGTGTTGCTTTCAAACTCGAATGTGGTGAAGAGGGAAGCATTTTCACATTCACCGTTGCTAACATTGCCAAGTTTCTTGGAGCAAACACCGAGTCACTCGGTGAATTCCTTGAAAATAAAAACACCAACCATCTCGGTCAGACGGTTGGTGTTGTTGAGTTTAATATTGAGAGGGTTGGCTAATTATTCTTGTCTGCAACAATGCTTCGAAGGAATTGCTCGTTACTCTTTGAATCTCTGAACCATTTGAAAAGTTTGAGAAGCGCTTCATGAGGCTCAAGGTTGGATAGGAATCTTCTTAGGCTCCATACACGCTTTCTTTCATCAACTCCATAGAGAAGTTCGTCTCTACGGGTTCCTGATTTGTTAATTTCGATGGCTGGGAAGATACCCTTTTCGGCAAGTTTCCTATCAAGTACAAGCTCCATATTACCGGTACCCTTGTACTCCTCATAGATAACCTCGTCCATCCTAGAACCAGTTTCGATTAGGGCCGTTGCGATGATGGTAAGGCTGCCACCCTCGTCGATGTTCCTTGCTGCACCAAGAACCTTTTTTGGCCCGTGAATGGCTGATGTGTCAAGACCACCGGTGAGCGTTCTGCCCGTTGGACTCATGACAAGGTTATACGCTCTTGTGAGTCTTGTGATACCATCCATCAGAACAACTACATCTCTTCCCAACTCGACAAGACGTTTTGCTCTCTCCATCGCAAGCTCGACGACCCTAATATGATTCTCTGGAAGCTGGTCAAAGGTTGAGTGGATAACTTGAGCTTTGACTGAACGTTGCATATCGGTGACTTCCTCTGGTCTTTCGTCTACTAGAACAATCATTAGCTCAACTTCTGGGTGATTGACCGATATTGCCTGGGCAACCTTTTTGATGACTGATGTTTTTCCAGCCTTTGGTGGTGATACAATCATACCTCTTTGGCCCTTGCCGATTGGCGCAAAAAGGTCGATAAGTCTAAGTGTTGAATCATTTCTACCAGGAACTTCCAGAATGAATCTTTCATCTGGGAAAATAGGCACCAATTGCTCAAAAACTGATCTGTTCTTGATTCTGTCGGGTTCTAGTCCGTTGACAGTGTTGACTTTGAGCATAGCGGCATATTTTTCGCTTGATTTCGAGGGATATCTGACAACACCGTTTACAAGGTCACCATTCCTGAGATTGAACTTCCTGATCTGAGAAGGAGCAAGATAGATATCATCTGGATTTGGGACGTATACTGTTCTGAGGAATCCATAACCATCCGGATGGATTTCAAGTACACCAGTTCCCTCTCCCTGTGATTCACCCTTGTATGGAAGAGAATTTACATCGACCTGACTATCCCTTTCAACTTCATTCTTTTGTTCTGTTACATGATTTGTCTGAGTTGGTTGCTTCTTCTCAGCTTTTGGCTGATCGTCTGAATTCTTATCAGCCATATATTTTGAAGGCGGGAACATCAATTTCGGTCGAGACGGCGTTTTTATCTCGGTTTCGAGATTTTCTGTTGCCCTTGTCTCTGTTGTTCGTGTTTCTGGCTCAACTGATTGTGACTCTACCTTTTCTTCAGTTTCTTCTGTTGTTTTCATTGCCTCAAGCTCAGCTTTGGATTTTCTGCCACGTTTTTTTCTCACAACCTTTTTCTCTCCTCGAGACACAAGCACGATTTCATTTTTCAGGTCATCTTTTTTGAAGCTTGTATAATTTTTTATCTGAAGCTCTTTGCAAATATCATAAAGCTCTCTCGCTGTTAAACCGTTTAATTCTTCTTTTGTGTATTCTTTTGTCATCTGTTACTACTCCGTTTGTGCCGCTTATTTGTCGAAGGCGAGATTTGCCATTCTATCGGCGGATTTGTTGTCGTTTCTTCCTACATGGATTATTTCAATCTTCTTGAATCTAGATATTAGATTTTTTGCAACCAAATAGTATTCCATCAGCTCTTTTGTTTTAACTTTGTATTCCCCGCTAATTTGTCTGACCATTAATTGTGAATCAGACTTGACTGTTACGTTTTCACACTCAAGTTCCAATGCAATAAGCTTCGACAATGAGTATATGAGCCCAGAGTACTCTGCTGCGTTGTTCGTTTTTTTGCCAATCTCAAAGCTCTCTTCATATACGAGCTTGCCATCTACTTCGCAGATGGAGCCAAAACTTGAAGGGCCTGGATTACCCCTTGACGCTCCATCAGTCCAAACATTAACCTTCTTCAAGAAACCACCCTCTGTCTGTATATGATTCTTCCACAATTGTTGCAGTAGTGAACTTCATCAGGATTCTCTAAGAGCTTTTGATCAACCGCATCAGATATTGGTTGATGACAACCACCACACAAAGTACCAACAACCTCCACCATTCCTATGCCATTTTTCTGTTGACACATCTTCTGGTATAGCGAAAGTAGACCGCTGTCAATTGACTTGGTGAGTTCTTCCCTTGTTCGGTTGAGCTCTGCAATTTTTATTTTTCCCTGAGTTTGTGTCTTTTTGTATTGAGACAATATCTCCTCAAGTTTTCCACGCAAGGAGGAAACTTTTTTATCAACTTTGGTTTTATAGGTTGTATAACTCTCGTTCTTATCGAGTAGCTCAAGCTGCTGTGTTTCGAGTTTGTCGAGCAGTTCGTCGAGTTTCTTCATATGGTCTTGAATCTCAGCGATTTGCCTGGGATTTACACCTGAGCTGAAAAGACGCTTTTGCATCTTGTCCTTCTCGTCTTTTGCTGAATCGTATTTCTCTTTTATCGCATCGAGTTTCCTCTTTAGTAGAGCTAGAGCATCATCTATCTTTTTTTGCTCGACCGTAAACTTACTCAGGGATTGCATCAATTCTTTACCATCATCCGCGGTGTCCATTTCTGTTTCAAACGAACGGATGGATGTGTCGATTGTTGCAAGTCGAATCAGCTTCTGAAATTCTATCATTGGTTTTCTTTGTAATGGTGGGCCCAGTAGGACTTGAACCTACGACCCTCTGGTTATGAGCCAGATGCTCTGACCAACTGAGCTATGGGCCCTTGCTAAACTACATGCGAATAAGGAGTTTGGTAATTAGCGTCGTGCAATATCTTGGCAAATTGCTACATATTTTCAATTAAATAGTTAATCTTCATCAACTCCTCATGAGCTTTGGAGCTTTACCATTTTTTTGAGCTTATCTACCTCCCACTTCTTGAGTTCACGGTACTCACCAGGTTTGAGTTTACCAAGTCTGATGTTACCATAGCTGGCTCTTCCAAGCCTTAGGACTTTGTTATCCACAGCTTCAATCATTCTTTTTACGTGATGATATTTCCCTTCGTGTATTGTGATGTAGACGACATCCTCATGTATTGTCACCTCATCAGCCTTCACGATGACGCCCTTGCCAATGTCAACACCGGAGAGAAGTTTTTCCCTGTCTTTTTCTGTGAATGGATTCCTAGTAAAGACTCTGTAGGCTCTTGGAACCTCATATTTTGGGTGTGTCAATCTGTAGAGAAGATCGCCATCATTGGTCATAAGGAGTAAACCAGTAGCGTCATAGTCAAGCCGACCAACGGGCAGGAGGGTTGAAAAATTCCTTGGCAGTATATCATAAATTGTTTTTCTCCTCTGCTCGTCTTTTTTTGTTGTGAGTACCAACCTCGGTTTGTGTAACGCGATGTATTTCTTTTCACTTGTTTTTGTGATATCAACGCCCTCAACGATTATCTTGACGTCAGGTTGCACTTTTGTACCAAGCTCTGTCACAACTTTGCCATCTACTGAGACTCTGCCTTCAATTATAAGCTCATCTGCCGTTCTCCTCGAACAGTACCCAGATTTTGATATAAGGGCATTGAGCCGGATTGGTTCAGTTTTTGTCTTCAATCAGAATCCCTCAAAAAGATCCTTGTCTTCTTCATCATTATCTTCTATCTCCTCGTTTTTCTTGTCCTGTTGATCTCTCCACTGAAGATATGAAATCATCTCAGTTGGTTTATCATCAGGCTCAATCACCTGCTTTGTCGTGCCCTCGTCGGTCTGGTCGGTCTCAAATTCGACGATATCGTCGTATCCTCTTTTTATAGGCTCCCCAACATCGTAGCCCATTGCTTCGTCTTGGACTGGATTATCGTCGTCTTCACCCGCCTCGGACTCAATTTCGAAATCGTGAGTTGTATCAAAACTTTCTAAGTCTTTATCCTCTTCGGAAAAGGAGATCGTCGGAGTCTCGACGTCGTCTGACTCTGTGATGTCTTCGGTTGCACCCTCAATGACCTCAGGTTCTCCGTATGCCCCCATCGTGTTTTCACTTTCGGATTCTTCCTGTTGTGAGAACTCATAACCAGTTAAATCCACAAAACCTTCAGATGGCTGCGTGGTATCTGGCGATTGGGTAGTATCCGCGCTATCGTGGTGTTCGCCAGTTTCGTCTGGTGGAGCGACAGGTTCAATTCTAATCTCCTCCTCTGACACAGGCATGGCGATGTCATCGTATCCGGTCACTTCGTTCTCTGTTGAGAAACCCATTCTGCCACTGATTGTGCTAGGTTCGTCAACATTCGATTCTGATAACTCCTCCTCAGAGTCGATACCCAGAATCTCTTGTAGCTTGCTTTTGAGCAATCCGGCTCTGTAGAGCAACATCCCAAGATTTGCTTTGATGCCGGCTATTACAAACAGCGAGAACGTGCCAGCTGCAAAAACAAGTAGGTAGGAGTCTGGGTTTTTGACAAGAACGTACTCACTTTCGAGTTTTCCAGCCCTTTCTGAGATCGCAGATGCAATGCCAAGGATTGATGACGAAGAGGCTGAGAGGGCGTCTGTCAACGATTTGTCCTCACCGGGGAATGACTCTATTGTGAGTCCATCAGGGGACGAGACTGTTAGCTCTTGACAGTGTTTGATTTTCTGCGCGGTTTCCCTAAGAAGGTCTAGGATAGCAGAGCTCATCGAAGCGCATCCTTGAACTTGTCTTCCATTTTGGAAAGGAGATATTTCGCTTTTCCGATATTGCCTGATGATACATCGAGGCAAAGAAGAACAAAGAAATTTGTGCCCTCTATGCCTGACAATACGATTGAATGTTTTTCCAGTGAGAAAATGGCGGACAAATTATCACCACAATCTATCTCTGCGACAGCTTTTCTGGTTTGGTTATAAATGGATGCAAACTCAACGGTCATTGCAAATATGTCAACTTCACTTGAGAGGATGTTTTGGGAGATAACCAATCCATCTGTTCCTACAACAGCAGCGCACTCAAACCCGGTCATATCGTCTCTGATATCTTGAAGTAGTCCATCAACTTGCATTAGAAGCCCCCATTTCTTTTCTTGTACTCAGATGTTATATCAATCTCTGGGTTGGTCAACCCCGTCTAAAACGCTTTATTATTTGAAATAATCAATAATTGTATATAATAGTCAGTCAATATGAACAAGATTCTCCAGATACTATTTTCATCAAGGATGCTTCGGGCAATTCTAAGAAACAAAAAAGAGCTGTCCAAACAAATTATCGATTCGATTGGAAAAAAGGCGAAACTTGGCTTTTTTGATTCAATCTATGCAGCCCTTTTCAAGTTCTGTCTTTGGGCATACACGAGATCACACGGAATAGTGTGGAATGAACTGAAAAACACTATGCAAGACCCAGGTATCGCAAGATGCTTCAAGGTGGCAATCGACAGTGTCGTCGAGTATGGGCTTAAGATTCCAGTTGTTCTGACCGCCCCCCTGTCAGTTGTTTTCAACCTTACAAACAGGTGTAACCTCGCTTGCAAGCACTGTTTTCAAAAAGCCCACATCGACGAAACAGACCACATGACACTTCAACAGAAGCTTTCTATCATCGACCAACTCAATGATGCAGGCACGGCAGCAATCACGTTCTCTGGTGGAGAGCCTCTTATGTCAGACGATTTCTTCACGGTCGCTGGCTATGCCTACAACAAAGGCGTTTTTGTCTCGATTGACACAAATGGGACTCTCATCGATGAGACGATGGCAAAAAAACTCCATGATATAGGCATCAGATACGCTCAGATATCAATAGATTCGGTTGACCCAAAGGAGCATGACAACTTTAGGATGCAAGAGGGAGCGTTTGGCAAAAGTATGCAGGCTGCCAAGTTCCTCTCAAGCATTGGTGTGCATTTGTCGATGGGCGTTACACTCACAAGCTTCAATGCAGGAAAAATTGATGAATTCATTGATCTAGCAAAGAAGAATCATTTCAACAGGATTGTTTTCTACCACCTAGTTCCTGTTGGTCGTGGTGAAGAGATTCCAGAGCTTGACCTGACACCTCAACAAAGATCGGCCGTCATGGAGAAGCTTGCCAAAATTGATGATCCTGAGATTGACATCATCTCTGAAACCCCACACTTTGCACTTGAGACATCAAGAATCAAGAGGAAAGACAAATCGATTCTTCCAAATTCAAACGCATTCCCAATTACGGCATACTTCAACATGAGACCGGCCTACAGAATCTTCAGGGCAATGAAGGAAATCTTTGGCGGGTGCCCAGCGGGTAGGCTTTATGCCAACATCCAACCAAATGGAGACCTAACCCCTTGCATGTTCTCGCCGTTTTATCCTGTCGTTGGCAATCTCACGAAACAAACACTCAAAGAAGCTTGGCAGGGATTTGTACCCTACTGGGACAGGAAAAACTTAAAAGCTGCGTGCAAGGCATGCAAAAACAACATAGTCTGCGGTGGTTGCAGGGCAAGAGCAGCATCAAGAGGTGACCACCTTGGTTTTGACTACGGATGTGATATAAAAAAATACTTCGTGGAGGCTCGATAGATATGGATTTTGTGGATGTAAAACAAAGGGCAACAGACGCTATCAAAAGCGCTCAGACATCAGTTGAGCTCGAAAATATCCGTGTTGCGTTCCTTGGAAGAAAAGGTGAGATAACAGTAGCCTTTAAACAAATGGCGGAACTTGAACCTGAGCAGAAAAAGGAATTTGCCAAGAATCTCAACATTTTAAAAAATGATGTGACCTCAGAACTCGATGCTAAACAGGAGATTCTTCTTGAGAAAGAAAAAAACGAGAAGATTCTGAGCGAGAAGATTGACCACACCATGCCTGGCAGGAGGTGGAGCAGAGGAACACTCCACCCACTGACCATTGTCCAGCAAGAGATAGCAGATGTATTCCACAGCATCGGGTTTGAAGTACGGCAAGGACAACACATTGAGGACGATTTTCACAACTTTGAGGCGTTGAATTTCCCACCCTTTCATCCAGCCAGAGCTATGCAAGACACTTTCTATGTTGATGGTGGCAAGCTCCTCCGTACACACACTTCACCAACTCAGGTTCGCACAATGGAATCAAAGCAACCGCCTATTCGCATGATTGCTATGGGAACGTGTTTCAGGACTGATGCAACCGATGCATCCCATATGCCTGTCTTCCACCAGCTTGAAGGTCTTATGATTGACAAACACATCACATTCTCTGATCTGGCTGGTATCTTGTCGCTGCTCCTCTCTGAGGTGTTTGGTCATGGCACAAAAGTAAAGTTCCTGCCATCCTATTTTCCGTTTGTTGAGCCCGGCGCTGAAACGCTTGCTTCCTGCCCCTTCTGCGGTGGTGAGGGTTGCCGAACCTGCCAGCAGTCTGGTTGGATCGAAATGGGTGGTTCTGGCATGGTTCACCCCAACGTGTTGAGGAATGTTGGCTATGACCCAGAGGTTTACCAGGGATTTGCGTTTGGCTGGGGAATAGAGAGGATAGCTATGCTTAAGTTTGGCATCAGCGACATCCGCGACTTCTACACCGGCGACACAAGATTTTTGGCTCAGTTTGGGGGTGTAAGATGATCCTTTCAATGAACTTCCTAAAATCCATTGTTCCGTGGGATATCACCTCAAAAGAGATAGTCGATGGCTTCACAATGCTCGGACTTGAGGTTGAGAGCTACCACAAAAGACACAACGTTGATAAATGTGTAATCGGTATCATCAAGGAACTCACACCAGTAACTGAAAAGCTCCAACTCGCCAAAACCCAAATCTCAGAAACAGAGATTATTGATATCGTTACAAACTCAAAAACTGTTGCTGTCTCCGACAAGGTTCCTGTAGTACTTGTTGGTGGAATGGTTGGCGACCTCAAAATAACAGAGAGAAAACTTCAAGGAACGGCTTCGTATGGAATGTTCCTTACATCAAAGGACTTCCTCATCTCTGGAGAACATCTTCCAGTTTCTGAGCGTGAGAGTGTTTGGAAGCTTCCAGATGATGCGCCAGAGTTTACAAATCCCAATGAGACAATGTGGCTCTCTGACGAGATAATCGAGATAAAAATCACTCCAAATCACCCAGAATGGCTTTGCCTTGAGGGACTCATCAGAGAAGTTGCGCTTGTCATGTGGTGGAAAACGGGTAAAACCCATGAAATCCCAGAACTTCCGATTGACTACTCAACACTCGATGTGTCAACTGCTGACAGCTTCAAGATAGAAATCCAAGATGGCAAAGATTGCCCAAATTACACTGGTGTTTTGGCTGACGTCTCGGTTAAACCATCCGGATTTGAGATGAGAAAAAGGCTTCTTGCCGCAGGACTCCGCCCCATCAACAATGTCGTCGATGCCTCGAACCTCGCAATGTATTACACCAACCAACCAACTCATGCGTTTGACGCAGACACCTTGAAATCAGGCGTTGTAAGAGTCGCATCAATAGATAAACCGATGCAGTTTGTGACGCTCGATGATGTGAAGAGAGACCTGCCAGCGGGAACCATGATGATCTGGGATGGCGACAAACCAATCGCAGTCGCCGGCATCATGGGTGGCACTGAGACAGAGGTCACAAACTCAACGAAGAGAATCTTCCTCGAATCGGCATCTTTCTACAACATGAAAATATCCGAATCAGTCTCGAAGATTGGTCTGAGGTCTGACGCAAGCTCTAGGTTCGAGAAGGGATGTGATATCACATCAGCCAACAGGACAGCGTTCCTTGTCATGAATTTGATTGGCACAAAACCGCAGAAAAAAGCAACAGTAGCGGCTGAGTATAACACACCCACCGTAACACTTCGAACAGAGAGAATGAAACACCTACTTGGATACATGCCAGAGATTGACAAAATCAAAACGGGCTTGTCGATTCTCGGTTTGTCCTCAAAGGGAGATTCCCCAATTGAATTCTCCATTCCCGGCAATAGAGCTATCGACCTTGCAACGGAGATTGACCTTATCGAAGAGGCAGTAAGAGTGACTGGTTACGACAAGGTTCCATCTACCCTTCCACAAATTTCACTTTCTCCAATTGAAGAGTTACCAGGTTTTGCCTTCGAGACGAGAATCAAAAGAATCTTGGCTGGTTTCGGTTTGAATGAGTGTTATACATTACCCTTCACATCGGCAGATGAGTTGAACCAATACTCAATGGGTTCACATGTTGAAAAAGCGGTCAATATTTCAAATCCTCTCACAAGCGATTCAACACATATGAGACCAACGCTTGAGATTGGTATCCTCAAAACCGCAACCTGGAACATAAGGCAATCTAACACTAATTTGACTCTCTTTGAAGTCGGAGGTCAATACAACCCAGAGACGAGAAATATCGCAATCCTTTTGACGGGTGAGAACCAGGTTTCCTGGGATAGGAAGAATCCATTTGACTTCTATGACATGAAGGGTCTTGTTGAAGACTTGCTTTCATCGTTGGGCATTTCTGATTATGAATTGATTCCATCGAACATCTCACATCTTCACCCCTACAGACAGGTTGAGGTTAGAATCTCAGGAAATGGAGCTGGATACTTTGGTCAGCTGCACCCAGACACAGATGACACAATTGACTCGAAACACAAGGTATACGTTGCGAATATCGATGTCCTTAAATTGATGGAAGCATACACGTCCACCCCGAAAACAGAGCAGATTTCTAAGTTCCCGCCAATCCTTCGAGACATATCAGTTATCGCAGCGAATGATGTTTTGTGTGCCGATATAACTGATATCATCAAGGATGCGGCTGGCGCAAAGCTGGAGGCTGTAAATCTTTTTGATGTTTTCACCTCAGAAGAAATGAAACAAAACAAACAGAGATCGCTCTCATTCTCGCTTGTCTTTGTAGATAACGAAGGAACGATGAAGGGTGAGGAGATTGATACAATCATCGAACAGGTCTCAAATAGGCTTAAACAGAAGGGTGTAGCTCCACGTATGGGGTGACATCCTGGGAAGTAGCCCAGAGGCTACGCAATATCTCAAAGCTTGCACCATTTGCCCCCAGTAATCTGGGGGTTTTGCGTTTAAGGTATCTTGATGCATCTACGCTCTTCATGTCACTTGATCTTGACGATGTTGGAGATGAACTGGTCGAGTACTTGGCACGTTCTCACCAGATTGACTCAGGTATTGCTGATGCAGTTACTGGGATACTGAAATCAAACATATCTCCGCTTGAGGATAACCTTCGAAATACTATCCCAAAGGGGATAAGATATCTGTCGGAAATTGACTCACTTCAGCCATCTACAATCCGAAAGCTGTTTTTTGACCTGTCCATTGAAACACCTGATGAGTTAGAAAGAGCAATCAGAAGCGGAAGGATAGAGCGGACAACGGGGTTTGGCACAAGGTTTGCCAGTCAACTCGACAGAATTTTGACGCTTCACCAAAAGGGTCGCAAGGCTCTCGTTCTGTTGAGGGCAATGTACCTCTCAAAAACTGTTAAGAGGGTCATTGACTCCATTGATGAGGTAAAATCGTCAATTATCGTTGGTGATATTAGGCGTGGAAAAGAGATCATAGACACCGTAGAGATACTTTGTGAGATTGATTCGCCAAACAGGATGGTAACCGAGTCCTTGGCGTCAAGATTCGCCTTTGATAAAACAAGCATTACAAAGTCAGGGTTTGAATGTGTGTTTGACGGTCTGATTCTAAAAGTTCACTTCTGCTCATCAAAATTTTTTGGTTCTGCCAAGGTGTTTTTCACGGGACCATCGAACCACATTGATGGACTATCAAGGCTCATTAAAAGAGCAAGAAAGCTTCCGCCCGGATTCTTTGCTATATCTGGTTCTGAGGAGGAGTTCTATGCCAAACTTGGATTAACCCATATCCCGCCTGAGGTTCGAGAATGGGATGATGCTATTGAACTGGCAAAGAGCGGATTCAAGTGGGGCTTGATTGAGAAGGAAGATATTCTCGGAGATTTGCACGTGCACACCAATTGGAGTGATGGAAGGTCAAACCTCAAAGAACTCGTGCAGACAGCAAGTAGGATTGGGTATGACTATCTTGCCATCACCGATCACGCCAACAAACTCTCTGTAGCCAATGGCATCTCCATGGAATCACTTGTTAAGCAGATTGCAAACATCAGGAAGCGCAACGCAGAACATACCGATTTTGAGGTTATTCCAGGTATAGAATACAATATTGACAACAGTGGAATGATTGATTACTCGATTCGAGAGAGGATTTTTAAGATTGGGGCGATACACACTGGCATCAGCCAAACAAAAGAAGAGATAACAGAACGATATGTAAACGCAATAACAAACACTAATATTAACGTTCTCGGGCATATCACATCTAGGAAACTATTTGTAAGGGACGGTTATGATCTTGATTGGGAGCCTATCTTTGACAAGTGTGCGAAAAGGAATGTTGCGGTTGAACTCAACTACGCTCCAGATAGAATGGACTTACCATGGGAGATAGCAAGAATAGCAGACAAATGCGGTTGCATGTTCGCTCTTGGTGGGGATATTCACTACTCTATGCAACTGTTTAATGTTGATCTTGGGGTGCTGATTTCTCGAAGGGCTGGTCTTTCAAAGGAAAAAATGTTAAACTGCCATGAGTCCAAAATAGTAAGAGAGTGGACACGGAGTAGAGTGTGAACGCCCATACGCTAAAGATTCTTGAATTTGAAAGAGTAAAGGAAGAACTTCGGAAGCTGGCTTATTCTCAAGGGGGGAGAGAGCTTGTCAATTCCCTATTCCCATCGGTAAACACCAATGAGATAGTCGCATGGCAGAAGGATACAACCGAAGCGAGGAATTTCCTTGCTGAGGTTGGTGTGATTCCTCTTTCAGATATCATCTCCATCGATGAAATTATCAGCAACTGCGTCAAAGGGGTAACCATCACATCTGAGCATGCGCAAGATGTACTAAAAACAATAAAAACTGCCAAAGAGATAAAAAGACACCTGGAGGATAACCAAACAATGGCCCCAAATCTTTGGGGTATTGCAAAGTTAATGCAGTCACAAAATAATCTCGAAAGAATCATCACAAAAGCAATTGATGAGAATGGTGAGATTAGAGATGATGCATCTGAGAGACTCCACTCAATCAGGAATCAGTCAAAAATTGTTAAATCAAGAGTCAAGGCAAAACTTGATGAGATAATAAAAACATCCTCCTACTCTAAGATGATTCAAGACCCCGTCATCACCATTCGAGATGACAGATACGTCATCCCACTCAAGGCAGAATTCAAGAATCATTTCCCCTGTATCGTACAAGATTCGTCATCTTCTGGTCAAACACTTTATGTGGAACCGCTCTCTGTCCTTCCGTTAAACAACGATATAAGAAACTTAAGACAACGAAGCAGAGAAGAGATTGAGAGAATCCTCACCGAGATAACAAAAGAAATCGCCTATGTTGCCGCAGATTTGGAGGTTATTTCGGACTCACTCTCCCATATAGATTTCATATTTGCCAAGGCATATTTATCCGAAAAATGGCGATGCATAGAACCAGAGATGGTGGAAAAACCAAAATTAAACATTATTGGGGCAAGACATCCACTTCTGACTGTTGAACCGGTGCCTATTGATCTCAGGGTTGGCGATGATTTTGGTATTTTGGTTCTTACGGGGCCAAACACCGGCGGAAAGACAGTTTCTCTAAAAACGGCAGGTTTGTTTGTGGCAATGGCGCAGTCAGGTCTTCACATCCCCGCATCACTTGGCACCGTCATTGGCAGATTCGATGATGTGTTTGCTGATATCGGAGACGAACAGAGCGTTAGCCAAAATCTTTCAACGTTCTCCTCCCACATGTCCAACACAATCTCAATTTTGCTCAAGGCGTCAAAAAACAGTCTGGTGTTGCTTGACGAGTTGGGAGCAGGCACTGACCCTACCGAAGGGGCTGTGCTCGCTTATTCAATTGTTTCACACCTCTATGACAACGAAGTACCAACACTCGTGACCACCCACATCGGAGAACTAAAGGCTTTTGCATACAAACACCCAAAAGCCAAGAATGCTTCAGTTGGCTTTGATCCAGACACTCTGAATCCCACATATAAAATTCTCATCGGTACACCAGGTGCATCACATGCTTTTGACATCTGCAAAAAACTCGGACTTCCAGAGAGCATAATAGAGAAGGCAAACAACCTCTTAACATCCGACCAAAAGGACACAAACCAGATTCTTTCCCAGATGAGCATCGACGCCAAGAAGATTGAAGAGGAGAGGATTGCGGCAACTCAGACACGCGATGAGATTGAATCCATCAAGTACAGACACAAAAAAGAGTTAGAGTTTCTTGAAGAAAACAAATCGTCGCTCATTGACAAAGAGCTGGGTAAAGCAAAGCGTTTCCTGAGTAGCAAGATAGCCGAGGCGGACGAGATTGTAAGAAAACTCGCCCAAGCAACGAGGCAGAGCAAAGAAACAGATAGGCTCCACAAGAGACTCGATGCAATAAGGGATGAAATAGAATCACCCTCTGAAATCAAGATTGTAAAGGGTGAACCACCCGAAATGGAAACCTTAAGACCAGGTGAGACTGTCTACGTGCCACGGTTCAAATCCCAGGGAATGGTTCTGGAGAAATACCCAGAAAAGGGGAAAGTGTTAGTACAGGTGGGCACAGCCAGAGTTCAGGTGCCGATATCGCAGCTTGAGATTGCCGAAGACTCAGACATGGAAACCGCTGTTATTCACACGAAAACTTCGTTTGAAAAAGTGCCTATAAAACTTGAACTTTTTGGTTTACCAATTGATGAGGCTCTGCTCCGATTGGAACGCTATCTTGACAGCGCATATGGTGCTGGTTTACCCTTTGTCTATATTGTGCATGGAAGAGGAACGGGAGCGCTGAGAAAGTCTATCACGGATTTTCTGCCAAACAGTCCTAGAGTTGACAGGTTCCATCTAGCTGATGAGGCTGATGGTGGAGATGCTGTCACAATTGTGTTTCTAAAGTGAGGTGAAAATTGGAACTTGCTGGCAATATTAAAGACTTCTCGATAATCGAGATTTCACAATTTGTCTGGATATCCAAGAGAACTGGAAGACTGAGGTTGTTTCTTGAATCAGCCATAGGTAAATTCGAGGGTTCAATCTACTTTGTGGATGGAAATATCACGTCTGTCATGGCACATGACAAAAAGGGCAAGGATGCATACTTTCTCATCACAGAAGCTGATAGTGGTAGTTTTAGATTCATCAGCGACGACACTACTCCCGAAACAAACATCGTTACCTCTATGAACCAGCTGTTGCTTGAGGCCTCTGGTAGAACCAAGCTCTTTGAAACTCTTAAACGAGAAATCCCCTCAACAAACATCGTGTATTCTCTCGCTCCAGATTTTGCCACATTTGATCTCGTATTCGACTCAAACCAGTGGGCTGTAATCGCCATGATAGATGGCGAGAAAACCCTTGCTGAGATATCAAAATTTCTGGGTATGCCAGAGTTTGATATCATAAGGATTTTCTATTCATTGCTCCAGGTGGGGGTAATCAAGAGAGTGGCTGTCAAACAGGTTAAAAAGCCTGAGCCATCTGAACCAAAGAAAGCTGTTGGTTTCATACAAAAGATTATCGATTACTTTAAAGGTTTATGAGAAGAGTAAAAGTTCTTGTGACTGGTCCTTTTGCTTCGGGCAAGACCAGTTTTATCTCGAAAATTTCAGAGATTCCTGTTGTCTCAACGGAGAAGTCGTTGACCGATGAAACACGTGTTGTGAAGGAAAAAACAACAGTAGCCCTCGACTTTGGCAGGATAACAATCGATGAGGATTTGGTGCTTTATATCTTTGGCACACCTGGTCAGGAGAGATTCTCCTACATGTGGGATGTCCTCTCCGTTGGTGCTTATGGGCTTGTTGTGACGGTAGACTCAACTGACTATCGTTCAATCATCCAGGGACGAAGGTATTTGGCATTCTTCCTTCCAAAGCTCAAAATTCCGTGCATTATTGCTGCGAATAAACAGGATCTCCCAAATGCCCTCAAGCCTGACGAGATTTCAACGTTGTTAGGTATCGATCCTTCAATTGAAGTTCTACCCTGTACAACAACTGAGGGGGACTCTGTAAAGAAAGTGCTTTTAAGGCTATTTGAGACAATAGACGAACTTGGCATAGTAGGTGACTATACGAATGAAAATTAAACTGAAGAAATTATTGACACACCACAAATGGAATGAAGCGATTACGCTTCTATCAAAGAAAGATATCAGAAGGCTTCCTGATTCTGAATTGTCGATTTTGGCACTCTGCCTGATGAAGACATCTGGGTACAAGGAAGTAATCAATAAAACAATTGGCATAGTCGAGCCAAATGTAAAACAATACCCTCGCACAACAAGGATAGCAGCGAGAGCGTACTGCATGTTGGGTGAGTACGACAAGGCGCAGACTCTTGTGCAAAAAGCTTTTGATGCCTCACCGACCCAGTATTGGTATTATCTGTCGCTTGGTGACATCCATTATTATTTCTCTGGCAACCTCGAAAAAGCTCTTGAGCTATACAAGCAAGGAGAAAAAATTGGCAGTGAACACCTCAAACCACACATCCTCTCTATCTATCGATATCTTCTCAAACGAATCTCGCACATCCTCTATGATCTAAAAAGGTTTGAGGATGCAATCCCTTACTTCGAGAAATTCAAGCAACTTGAACCGTCGAATTTCTATGAATCTGATTTTGTGCTCTACGGTCTTTGTCACGAAAAATGTGGCAATACCCAAAAAGCCAAAGAAATATGGAGAGAGGGAACTGTCAGGCGAAAGGGCAACAAATGCAAAAAAGAGATTGAAAGAGTTGATCCTGAACTTGCCAAAACAATAGAGCTCCGACCACTGCCAAACTCCAGACCAGGCGCTACCAAAATCCCAATAAAAACCAAAATCATCACAGAAGAGAATGAGGCTTCTGATGTTATTGCCAAGTCAATTGAAGGCAAGGCAGAACCAGGCGATGTAGTCACTTTTGCCTCTGCTGTTGCCGCTGTTTCCGAGGGCCGAATATTCTCAGCAGAATGCATCAAACCATCTGGAATTGCAAAATTCCTCTCTGGATTTGTGACTGCGTCCTCGAAGAATTCATTTGCGACAACGTCTCCTTTGGCAAATCCTCTTTCATTCCAAGTTGCCATTGAAATCGCTGGTTTAACAAGAATCCTTATCGCAACCATAATTGGAGCGATTGGTAAGTTGTTTAGAATCAAGGGGTGGTTTTACCACATTGCAGGGGCAGACGTGGCGATGATTGACGATATGCCTGCGTCCATGGCGCCTTATGATTTCTTTGTCATACCAGGACCGTATGATTCAGATGTGCTTGCTGAGTTGATAAAGGAAAAAACTGGGTTGGAGGCAGCAATAATTGACGCCAACGATTTAGGTATTGCCTGGGTTACTGGTGCAAGTTCGGGAGTAGACAGGAAAAAAGTTAAGGAATTTATGCTCGATAACCCAGCAGGAAATGAAGACGACCAGACACCCGTTATACTGATAAGGGAAACACGATAGGAAAGAGGTTCACAATGTTTGATACGATATCAAAAGTTCTCGCAAAGTCTGATGGTTTTTGTGAGATTAGAATACAAGACAGAACAACAAGACAAATCAATGTAAAAAACGGACTCCTCCATACATCAGTCGTGAGGCGATCTCTGGGGGCGGGGATAAGGGTTATCAGAAATGGCTGCTGGGGTTTTGCCTCCACTTCAACCCTTGATACCAGAAACCTCACAAAAGCCCTCAAACAGGCTGAAACCTCCGCTATCATGCTCGCAAAACAAGCCAAGAAGAAAATACCAAAATTTGACACGTCAAAACTTGTGTCGGTGGATTCAACCAACCGCAGTAGTGTCGATTTGAATAACATCACGGTTGATGAGAAAATCGCACTTGCTCTATCCATTGAGGAGAGAATCAGGAAATCCTCAAAGCAGATTGTCACCTCGACCACTCTTTACCAGGAGTACGTGGATGAAAAGTGGCTCATGACAACTGACGGAGCAAAGTGTCACACATTTGAGGCAAGACCACAGTTTTATACGATGGCTGTTGCCTCAAAGGATGGAGAGCTTGCCACCTCGATGAATGCAAATGGTGTGACAGGCGGCATGAACGAGCTGTTCGAAAAATTCACTCCCGAACAAATGGCTGATAAAACATCAAAGTTGGCTGTTGATAAACTCTCAGCTCCGTATGCCAATAATGGAGTCTTTGATGTGGTATTGAGCCCTGCGATGGTTGGTATTCTTGCCCACGAGGCAATTGGTCACACCGTTGAGGCTGACTTTGTGATGTCAGGTTCGGTTGCTCAGGGAAAGATTGGCAAAAAGGTAGCATCTGACCTTGTGACTCTTGCCGATGCAGGGAACAACCCAACTAGAGTAGGTCATCCTGCTGGCACAATATTTGTCGATGATGAGGGTGTTGAGGTTCAAGACACTGTCATTATCGAAAATGGCGTAATGAAATCATATCTTCATGACAGACAGAGTGCTCATCAGTTCGGAGTTGAGCCAACCGGCAACGCAAGAGCCTGGAGTCACACCGATACACCAATTATTAGAATGAGAAATACCTACATCAAGCCAGGGAAGAATTCCTTTGACGAAATAATCGACTCAACCAAGAATGGTTATTATTTGACATTCCCAGGTAGTGGTCAAGCTGATTCGAATGCTGAGTTCATGTTTGGCTGTGAAGAGATATATGAAATCAAAGATGGCAAGGTAGGCAGACTCATGAAGAATGCCACAATCTCAGGACAAGCTTTTGATGTTCTGATGTCCGTTGATATGGTTGGCAATGACTTTGATTGGGCAATGGGTTCGGGTCACTGTGGTAAAGGGCAACCAGCTAAAGTCGATGGTGGTGGTCCAACAATTCGCTGCAAGGCAATGATTGGAGGTCGATAATGAGACTCATAGATATAGCAAACAATGCACTGAGTGAAGCAAAACTTAAAGGCGCAACCGACGCTGAGGTTTGCATATCTGAAACCCAGAGGACATCTGTCAGCCTGCAAGACAATGCGATTCACATTGCGACCGTCGATTCAACAGGTTGGACAGGAGTAAGAACTCTTAAAGGCAACTCGGTTGGCTTCTCGGCTGTTAACAGTCTCGAATTAGACAAAATCAACTCAACCATAGATGAGGCAATTGGCATCGCCAAAATCGCCCCTCCTGATAAAAACAATGTGCTTCCTGAGCCAACAGGTATCAGATGGATCAAGGGTATGTATGACTCAAAGATTGCAGATCTGGAGCTCGAAAAAGCCATTTCAATGGCTATTGAGATGTTGGATAGTGCCAAAAATGTTGACAAGAGAGTGACCGTTGACTCTGGCGGCATAGATGTTATTCACTCAAAAACAGCGATTGTGAATTCCAAAGGTATCAAATCTTCAATGAAGGATACATCTTTGACACACTTTATTATGGGGATGGCTAAGGACGGTGATGTAGTCTCATCGTTCGATTTTGGGTTCGGTGGCAGCAGAAATCTTGAAGAGGTGGATGTCAGAAAGAGCGCTGAAGAGTTTGGCAAAAACGTTGTTGCCTCACTTGGCGCAAAGCCTGGAAAAACCTTCAAAGGAACAGTTATCCTTGAACCCCATGCCCTTGATGAGATTATCCTGTACCCGCTCATCTGGTCGATGTACGCAGAGAATATTCAAATGGGATCATCAAGACTCGCAGATAAACTTGGTAACAAAATTGCATCATCACAACTCACCATAAAGGATTGGGGTAGAGCACCAGGTAGGATTGGTTCATCACCGTTTGATAGAGAGGGTCTCCCCCCGAAGAGACTCTATCCTATTTATAAAGGCAAGTTCCACGAGATGTACCACAACACAAAAACAGCCACTAGATACGGCGTTGAATCAACAGGACATGCAGGCGGTTCAGCAGGCAGCATGCCAACTATCTCAAGCACGAATGTTTATGTGAAACCTGGAAAGGATTCAATCAACGATATCATCGCCGATACCAAGCTTGGAATCACAGTAAAGCGATTCAGTGGAAATATTGACCCAAGTTCTGGTGATTTCAGCGGAACCGTCAAGGGTGGATATCTCATCGAGAATGGCAAAAGAACCACACCTCTAATAGGGACTATGGTGTCAGGCAATATGTTCGATCTGATCAAATCCATTTCCGGAATTTCCTACGAAACCTTGGATTTGATATCCAGCGTTCTGCCATATGTGAGATTTGAGGGTATCCAGGTTTCATCAGCTCAATGAGTCTCGCCCCAGAGAAGATTCTTCCATCAATTGCCACGGTAGACCTTGATAAACTAAAGACTAATCTTGGCACAGCCAGAAGAATCTCAAGGGCAAGAGGAATCATCGGTGTTGTGAAGGCCAACGCCTATGGGCATGGTATCGTGCCTATTGCGCAGGCTTTGACTAATTTTGGCGTGGATATGTTGGGTGTGCAAACCCCTGAAGAGGCAGTAAAACTCCGAGAATCTGGCATTACTGCCAATATTCTCATCTTTGGGTATACGCATTCGGCCTATGCGGCTGATATAATTCACTACAATCTGACTCCCACAATTTTCGATCACGATCTGGCGGTTGAACTCAACAGGCTTTCATCCAAGCCAGTCGACATACACGTGAAAATTGACACTGGTATGGCGTGGGCTGGTATATCAACCATTGAGGCTCTTCCCTTTGTTACAAACCTTGTAAAGCTTGAAAGAATAAACATCGCCGGTTTGTTCACTCATTTTGCATCAGCCGATACAGACCCGCAAGCAACAAAAAGACAGGCTGAAATGTTCCTTGGAGTCACAAGTGAACTCAAGAGTAAACTTTCAATAAACCCGATTCTTCATGCTTGCAATTCGGCTGCAACGATGAATCATCCGGAATTTCACTTTGACATGATACGTCCAGGACTCATGCTCTATGGGGAGAAACCAGGCGGCAGATTTGACGATGAGCTGTTGCCGATACTTTCTTGGGAAACGACAGTCTGCAACATGAGGATTCTCCACCCCGGAGATACAGTGGGATACGGCAGGACATATGAAGCCGATAAAACCATTGTAGTTGGCACAGTTCCTGTCGGATATGCTGATGGTTGGAGATGGCATCTTGGCAACAAAGGTAGTGTAATCATTGAAGGCAAAAGATGTCCAATTGTTGGAAGGGTCTGTATGGACCAATTCATGATTGATTTAACTGAGATTCCCTCTTGTGAAGTCGGCACAAAGGTAACACTGATTGGTGAAAATGGTGGTATAGTGAATACCGCCTTTGACATTGCCAAAACCGCTGGCACAATCTCATATGAAATACTGACCTCACTTGGAGGAAGAACCAAGTTCAAGTATACATCAAGAAGAAAGGAGGTTTTATGATGAAAAAACTCGCACCATTCATTGCACTTTTTCTGTTCATATCTACCGTAACCCCCCTTGTCGCACTCACTCACGGTCTCGCAGTTTCAGACTTTGAGCCCTCAAGAAAAGTGCTTGTGGAGATTTTCATAGAACCGAATTGAACAAAGTGTCCACCTACGGTACGTAGGCTGAACGAAGTCGAAGGAGAAAAAGGATCTGATCAGTTCTTTAAGATCAGACTGCAGTCCAATCCGAAGGACTTGCTGTATCTTGATGAGGTTGGCAAGAGGGCTGAGATGTATGAGCTCAAGAACTATCCAACTCTCGCATACAATGGTTTGAATATCACTCGTGTTGCCCAAAAACCTGAGGAAGTGACCAAATCCGCAGAGGATGCTCTTGCCAGTCCACTTGTCTATGGTTCTTCAATAAGAGCAGAACTCAGACAGGAAGCAGCAGGCGTCGAACTTGATGTCTATGGTTCGCTGAGCATGATAAATCCTGGCTCCCAGGAGAGTCTGAAGTATTTGTTCTACCTCTATGAGGATTTCCTCGAATATGAAGCTGAGGATACCATGCACCTGGTAAGAGGCATCCAGCCGTCTGCCAAAGGTTCATCGATACGAGCAAAAACAGACGAGATTGTTTCTGTCAAGAAGACATTCGATCTCTCGGATGTCTACTACCCTGAGTATGTCGGAGCGATGTTTGTCGTTTTTGACGGCAAGACTGGTGAGATTTACACCTATTCTCACTGGACGGTTTATGCTCCAAATCTAACAGGCAAGCTTGCCGATGACCTCTTTGCTGGCGCTGATATCGTTTTCCAGTATGACAAGCCAATTAAGCTGAATTTTGACAAACCGATAGACCCCGCATCATTTGGCGAGGACACAGTTTTGCTTGTGAGTGATATTGGAAGAACAATCAAGTGTTCCTATGAGGTTGATGGTTCAACCTGCACTATCACACCATCATCCGAGCTCAAAAAGGGTTCAAGCTACACCCTCTATATTAAGGGTTCAAATGATGGTCTAATGAGTGCTGATGGCTACACAATGAACAACAGTATCGTATGCCCTTTCACGGCAGATGTTGCAAGTCAGCCTGTTCTCGAAGTTGATACCAATGAATTCGCTCTCGGTCCTGTTTCTGGCAAAATCACAAAACAAGTTAAGGTATCAAACACCGGAACAGCCACTCTCACTGGCAGGGCGTCTGTTGGCATGAGCTGGATTACCATCGACCCAATCAATTTCACGGTTGAGCCAGGTGAATCCATTGACATCAATGTCGCAATTGACCCAACCGATCTGCCATCAGGCGAGCATACTTGTGCTCTTATCATCTCAACAGATGGTGGAAACGTTACCATTCCAATCTCACTTTCAGTTATCAAAAAAGAGCTTGAGGTATCAGTATCTCCTGAGTCACTTGATTTTGGCTCTGTTGATATTGGCTCAACAAAATCGCTTAATTTGACAGTGACAGCTTCGGAATCTGCAGATATTAAGATTGAGACCTCAGATGACTGGATAAAAGTCGACCTAGCAAACTTCAGCTCAACAAACCAGATAGTCAGGATATCGGTTACCCCCAAAAAAGAAGGCTCAAACAACGGCTCAGTCAAGGTTATCTTTGGCACTCAAGAGATTGTCGTTCCAGTTTCAATTAACGGAATTGCAGCGCAGTCATCAATCAAAGCCACACTATCATCAACAATCACCTCCCAGACAAGCATTTCTGTGAGTTTTGAGGTATCTCCACCTGGCACGGCATTTGATCTCTATCAAAACGGTGCAAAGGTGAAAACAGCTGTTGCGACAGATTCAAGTGGGAAAGCCAATCTAACTGTATCACTAAAGCCCGGCATCAACACTTTCAAAGCAACAACAACTAACGTCACAAAGCCAGCAAGCGTTGAATTCACAATCGTCAAGCAGATGATAATCGAGCTCTGGGTTGGTAAGACCAAGTTTGTTGTAGATGGTGTTGAATCAACTCTCGATGTAGAGCCAACCGTCTCATCACCACCACTCCCAGCTGCACTGAAGAACAACACCTACATGCCAATCCGTGCCGTTGCTGAGGCACTGGGTGCGGCAGTTGGTTGGGTGGCAGCAGAAAAAAAGGTTACACTTGAGCAAACAACAATCGATGGCGGGAAGAAGTTTGTTGAGCTTTGGATAAACAAAACCACAGCAAAGGTAAACGGAGTTGAAACCAAACTCAATGCCGATGGAACTCTCTATCCTGCAATCATCAGCAGCAGAACAATGCTCCCACTCCGCTTTGTTGCCGAAACACTTGGCGCGTCTGTCGGGTGGGATGGAGCAGAAAGAAAGATAACCCTCACCTATCCAGGCGAATAAACCATCCTTTTTTTAGAAACTTAAAACCCGGTACCAATGAGGTACCGGGTTTTTCATATCTACTATTTTGACAATCAACCTCCGTAAAATATAATTACTCCGTTATGAAAAATACTATTGAAGCAGTAATACTTGGCGGTGGCGGGGTTGAGGATTGGTTTGCTCATGAGCATGTGAAAAACAAGGGAATGCTTGAGATTGCTGGCAAACCTATGATTACATTCACAATCGATGCCCTCAAAGCCACAGAAGGTATTGAAAACATAACCCTGATCGGTGACAACTATTCAGACGAGATAACATCGAGTGTCACAAGATGTCTTCCTGACTCTGGCACACTTTCTGGCAACATCGAGCAGGCGTTCAGGTCTGGGGATTCAGAGTATGTCCTTATAACAACATCAGACATTCCCCTTGTGACAGCCGACACATTCAATGGTGTGCTCAAGTCTCTGTTTGAGTGTGAAAAAGACTTGTCACTTCCTGTGATCACCAAAGAGGATACAGAAAACAAATTCCCAGGCACAAAGAGAACATACGCCAAGCTCAAAGAGGGTAAGGTAAAGGTCGGAAATGTCTTCCTGCTCAAAAGAAGCTCATATGAAAAGATTCGACCAATTGTCGAGGAGACGGCAAAAAGAAGAAAATCCGTTCTCAAGCAGGCTCTTCAGCTTGGGGTAGGATTCCTACTGAGACTGATATTTGTCAAGAATGTCTCTATCCCTGAACTTGAAAAGAGGGTTGAAAAGATTCTTGGAATCAGCGTTCAAGCGCCAATCCTTCCCTATCCAGAACTTGGGGTTGATGTAGATAAAATCTCTGATTTGGAATTTTGCAGAAATCTAATGGAGAAACACTAACATGCAATACTTGCAAGCAATCGTCCTGGGCTTCATCCAGGGAGCCACTGAGTTTTTGCCAATCTCATCAAGCGGTCATCTTCATATTATCCCTGGACTTTTGGGTTGGATGGAACACTCTCTTATGTTCGATGTCTTCCTCCACGCTGGAACATTAGTTGGAATAATCATTTATTTTTGGAAGGACATTGCCAGATATGTTGTTGCATTCGCTGCTGGAATCAGGTCGCTCATCAACAAAGAACCGGTAACAAATGACGCTAAATTCTCCTTTTATGTGATTATTGCCACTATCCCAGCAGCTATCCTTGGGTATCTGTTTGAGTCAAGAATTGAGCAGCTCGTGACAAATCCCAAGACTATATCATACTTCCTGTTGGTAACAGCTGGACTTCTACTGCTTGCCCATATTGTCAAAGGTGACAGAAAACTCACAAATATTGGTTGGCTCGATGCTGTTGTTGTCGGCTTTGCTCAGGCTGTTGCCCTTATTCCCGGTATTTCCAGGTCTGGCTCTTCCATTACAGCGGGACGACTGATGGGTTTAGATAGAGAAACCTCCGCAAGATTCTCCTTCCTGATTGCAATTCCAATCATGCTGGGTGGAACGCTATACTCGATTGCAAAAGTTATTTCCATACCAGAGATTACAATTCAGTTTGGGCCAAGCTTCGTAGGTTTTGTCGTGGCAGGTGTTGTTGGATGGTTATCACTGCTTGTGTTCTTTAAAATAATCAAATCTGCCGGATTTGAACCGTTTATCGTCTACCTCATTCTTCTGTTTGTCTTTGTGCAGTTCTATCTATGACAAAAAAATGGACCAGAGAGCAGTTTTCTGGTCTCATTGAGACAGAGATAAAAAGGGGATATGACAACAAGGCAGTGGTATCTGGTCTAGATTCACTAGTGCCAGAGTTTTTGAAAGACCTGAAGGACAATCCGAGCGATTCGTACAAGGCGAGATTTGTCAAAGCCTTTGCTAACTACAACAAACTTGAGATTGACAAGAGAGCCACGCTTCTTAAGTCTTTTGACAAATATCTTGATTGGGTCTTGAGCCCTTACTATCTTCCCAAAAAGAAGATCAACACAAAAGGGAAACAATTATTACTAACTGATCCTGTCACAAAGGTCAGAGGGGTGGGCGAAAACTATGCAGAAAAGCTCTATTCACTGGGTATATCAACTGTTTTTGACCTTCTGATGCACCTCCCCACTCGCTACATCGACTACACAAAAATCGATTCTTTAGCGGACGCAAAAAAGGGCAATGATATCTCAGTCCATGCTACCGTGCTTGATATCCAACTCCCCAGAAAAAACAGAAACATGATAAATGTTCTCTTTGGTGATAAAACAGGGAGAATAAGGGTTACATGGTTCAACAACCCATGGATTCTAAAAAAGATTGCAATTGGCAAGTCATACACCATAACAGGCAGAGTCATTGATTATGGTGGTCTCAATCTTGTAAATCCCGACATAAGGGATGGTTTTAAGGCTGGGAAGATAGTTCCTATATATCCGTCAACAAAGGGAGTTACTCAGTTTTTTTGGGAAAAAGCCTTTTCCGATCTATTGGCGAGAATGCCAGAAATTGGCGATGGTTCAATGTCTTCCGATGTGCTCGAACACTTCAAACTGAAACCGCTTGAGGATTCAGTGGTTGAGATTCACAGACCGTCCTCAATAAAGTTTGCAAATTCCGCAAGAAACAGAATTGCAATAGAGGAGCTGGCGCTCCTCCAGGCAGCTCTCATCAAACGACGAGAGACTGTTAAAAAAGAACCGGGCATTTTGGTTGATAACTCAATTGAAGCATCGACTAACTTCATGGACAAACTTCCATTTGAGCCAACCAATGCCCAAAAAAGGTGCGTAGAAGAGATTGCAACAGACCTGAAATCCGGGTGTCCCATGAACAGACTCTTGCATGGCGACGTTGGCTCTGGAAAGACAGTTGTTGGTTTTGCTGCTGCAAACACACTGCTTGGCAAAGGTCACCAGGTCGCATGGATTGCCCCCACAGAGGTGTTGGCAACACAAACATACAAAGGCGCTAAATCTATACTTGACTATGATGTGTTATTCCTGAGTGGTTCGTCAAAAAAAGCTGATAGAGAAATTGTCAAAGAAAACTTAGAAACTGGAAAACCACTGATGCTTATCGGCACCCATGCCATCCTTGAGGACTGGGTTGAGTTTGTAAACCTGGGTCTCGCAGTTGTCGACGAACAACACAGATTTGGTGTAACACAAAGAGCAAACCTCATAAAAAAAGGGAAAGTGCCACATGTGCTTGTTATGAGCGCTACCCCCATCCCTCGAACCCTTGCTCTAACTGTCTATGGTGACCTGGAGGTTTCATACATCGACCAGATGCCAAAAGGCAGAAAACCTATCACAACAAAGATCGTCAAATCCAAAGAGGCTTATGATTTTGCCAACAGAGAGCTGACATCGGGAAGTCAAGTATTTGTGGTTTGTCCCCTGGTTGAGGAGTCCGAGAAACTGGATGCGGTTTCGGCAACTGAGATGTTTGAGGATTTGAGGCAAGGGCATTTCAAAAACTACAGATGTGAGCTGCTCCATGGCAAAATGAAAAATGATGAGAAGAACAGGGTGATGGAAAGATTCAAATCTGGGGAGTCACAGGTTCTCATCTCAACAACTGTTATTGAGGTAGGCATTGATGTCCCAAACGCGACTGTCATGATAATTGAGAACGCTGAAAGGTTTGGACTTGCTCAACTCCATCAGCTTCGAGGAAGAGTTGGAAGGGGAGAAAAGGCTGGGTATTGTTTTCTGCTTCCCTCAAAACCATCTCAAGCTCTCATGGTACTAGAGCAAACAAACAACGGACTTGAGGTTGCAGAAGAAGACCTTAAGATTCGGGGGCCAGGAGACATTGGTGGAACTCTTCAGTCTGGAGTTCCTCTTATATCAGCTGGTCTTATAACCCCTGGCAATCAGGATTTGTTGCTCAAGGCTCGTGAGATTGCCGAATACATATTGAACGACGACCCCGACTTAAGTAGTATAAAAAACCGTAGACTCAAGGAGACAATAGAGCAAAGGATGTCCAAGCGTGTAGGTATGGCTTGGGTTAGTTGATAATTATGGGACAGATATTTGTTGATAAAGTAGATAAATTCTTTGGCGCGACAAAGATGATAGACAGTGTCAGCTTCACGGTTGGTTCAAGAGACATCATGGGCCTCGTGGGTTCGAATGGTTGCGGTAAATCCACGCTCCTCAAAATGATTGTCGGAGAGCTTGAACATGACTCAGGGACAATCGAAATCGAAGGAAAGTCCACTGTTGGGTATTTTGCTCAAGACAGAGCAATCGATATAACCCAAACACCTGTTTTTGAGTATATGAGACAGGCATTTCCTCAAGTCACTCAATCACAGGAAGAGCTGAAACAAGCTCATCATCAGCTTGAAAGAGAACCAGAAAACACTGATTTGATCAAAAGAGTTGAGAAGCTTCAGGCGATTTATGAATCTCATGGTGGATATGAAATTGACCATAGAATTGAAAGGATTTTATCTGGTCTAAGTTTCACAAAGGATGACCACCAGAGACCTATCTCAAGTCTGTCCGGTGGCGAGAGGGCAAGACTGCAACTAGCTAGAATTCTTGCATCAGAACCCGATACGCTCATTCTGGATGAGCCGACAAACCATCTTGACATCGATGCTGTAATCTGGCTTGAAGATTTTCTAAGCAACTACAACGGCTCAGTCTTGATTGTGTCACACGATAGGTTCTTACTCGATAGAATCTGCACGAAGATTGCCTTGATGCAATCAGGGAGAATTCGAGTCTACAAGGGCAACTATACGTTCGCAAAATATCAGAGCGAGATTGAGAGAGAACAGACACTCCAGGAGATTGAGAAACAAGAAGAGTTTCTAGATAAAGCTCAACGATTCATTGCCAAATTCAAGGGAATAGGCACAGAGCACGCTGCAGCCAAAGCAAGAGCGATGGAGAGCAGAGTTAATAGGCTGGAAATAATCGATAGACCTGAGGAAGAAAAGGACATCAAACTCAGAATCAAATCGACTGGCAGGACCGGCGAGATTGTTTTTAAAACAAAGCTGCTTGGAATGGGTTTTGGCAACAAAGAACTTTTCTCAGGTATTGATGTAGAACTCTCAAGGGGACAAAAGGTCGCTATCATTGGCGCGAACGGTTGCGGTAAGACAACGTTTGTAAAAATCATCCTGGAGAAACTCAAGCCAACACAGGGTGAAGTCTGGAATGGATACAATGTCGAACCGATTTTCCTTGAACAGGAACTTGGTAACTTTGACCCAGAGGCAACTGTCCTTGATGAGTTGATGAGAGGCACTGACTTGCTTGTCCCAAAGGCAAGAGACCACCTAGCTAGCTTCAACTTCAGGGGTGATGATGTGTTTAAGCTTTGCAAAGTGTTAAGTGGTGGCGAAATATCGAGACTCATTCTCTCAAAACTTGCCCTAATTGATGCAAACTTTCTGGTGATGGATGAACCTACAAACCACCTTGACATCAAGGCAAGAACAGCGCTTGAGGACACACTAAACAACTACATGGGTACGGTTCTCATCATCTCACACGACAGATACTTCATCCAGCAAATTGGTGCCAGAATCTGGAATTTTACAAACAACACACTCATTGACACAAAACAAAGCCTCGACGAATTCTTGAAAACAAGAAGATCAACCATTGCGCAGGCAAAACCTCAGGAAGAAAAAAGAGCAACAAAACAAGAACCGGAGAAGAAACCAACTCTATCAAAGAACAAAATAAAAGAGATACAAAACCAGATTTCAGATATTGAAAAACAGCTTGAATCTATAAAGACTGAAAAGGAAAAACTTGAGAGAATGATGTCAGGTGATGCCAGCAAACTCACAAAAGACGACTTCGATAGGCACCAAGAGATATCCAGTCTAGAGGCATCTCTCCTTGAGAGATGGGAAGAGCTTTCATTGGTTATTGACGAAACCTAGAATTCAAAGATAAGCTCTGAATAATCGTTTTCTGGACGCTTTTTTGAGAGAATAAACTTCTTCGGCCATTTCTTGTACAGGTTGATGAACGACTCGAAGATGCCCATAGCATAGTAGTCGTGAATTGGATTTGTTGTTTGCACCACTATTCGACCATCGTTGAATTCTGTCATTCTCGTGTATCCGTAGTCCTCTGGTTCACCCCTCCCAGATCGGCTTATCATGTTGTCTATCATCGATTGTAGACCTTCCCTGAGAGTGGGATACTCAACAAAAAACTGGTCAGGAAGGCTACCGAGTGTTTGCCAAACACGTTTTCCTGTGAGTCTGACGCCGATTGGCCCAGTTTGTTTTTCTAACTCTTCCAAATAGGAGTTAACGTGACCCTCAATTGTCAACCACTCATCATCTGGAAGCGTAGCAAAGTCAAGACCGGTTGCCTTTCTACACCTTTCCTTGTGAGTCTCAGAAACCATACTGTCAATAGTTTTCAAAAATCTAGCCTTTGACTCAAGCACTTAACACCTCCAGGAAAATTCTAAAGAATATGATCCCAATGCGGTTGTGAACACTTAACCGGCATAACACAGAGAGGTGCCGTTTAGCAAACATGGCACCTCTCTGATGTCAACTTATTAAAGAAGCTAGGCTTTGTAGTTGTAGAAACCTTCTCCAGATTTTCTTCCAAGCAACCCAGCAGCGACCATCTTGCGAAGGAGTGGGCATGGTCTATATTTGCTGTCAGCAAGCCCTTCATAGAGGACTTCCATAATAGAAAGGCAGGTATCAAGTCCAATCAGGTCTGCAAGTTCAAGTGGCCCCATGGGGTGGTTCATACCAAGTTTCATTACTGTGTCAATGTTTTCCTTGGTGGCAACACCCTCCATAAGGCAGTAGACAGCCTCATTGATCATTGGCATGAGAATTCTGTTGCTCACAAATCCCGGGAAGTCGTTGGCAACAGCAGGGGTTTTGCCAAGAGCCTTGGAAAGCTCATCGATTGTTTTGTAAACATCATCAGATGTGAGCATACCACGGATTATCTCAACCAGCTTCATGATTGGCACTGGATTCATGAAGTGCATACCGATGAAGTTCTCTGGTTTCTTGTAGATAGATGCGAGTTCGGTGATTGAGATTGTGGATGTGTTTGATGCAAGGATTGCACTGTCTGAGAGAACACCATTGAGTTCATTGTATATCTTGTTCTTGAGTTCTCTTTTCTCTGAAACAGCCTCAACAACCAAATCACAATCGGCAAGGTCAGAGAGTTTTGTGGTTGTAGAAATATCTGCCATTGTGGACTTCATCATCTCTGGCAGAATCTTCTCTTTTTCAACCAACCTGTTCAGATTCTTTTCAATTCTTTTAACTGCTTTCTCACAAAGCTCATCTGTGACCTCAACAAGTGTTGTTTTGTAGCCGTTGAAAGCAAAAACCTGGACAATACCATTGCCCATTACACCACCACCAATAACTCCGACTTTCTTAATATCCATGAGTATTTGTCTCCTTATACAAGTTCAATAGCCATGGCAACAGCACCACCACCACCGAGGCAAAGCGTCGCCAAACCCTTCTTACCGCCAGTTCTCTTAAGGTTTCCGATGAGCGTTGCAATGACTCTTGCGCCTGAGCAGCCAATCGGGTGACCAAGTGCTATTGCTCCTCCGGCCATGTTTACTTTGTCCCAATCCCAATCAAGCCCTCTGCCGTCGGCAATACATTGAACAGCAAACGCTTCATTCGCTTCGATCGCGTCAAAGTCACCAATCTTCATCCCTGTTTTTGCAAGGAGTTTTTTGACAGCCTCAATTGGGGCAAAGAAGACGTCCTTTGGGTCGAGGTGTGCTGCTGTGTAGTCGATTATTGCAGCAATTGGCTTGTGATTTTTGGCAACATCCTCTGAGGCAACAACAACGGCTGCGGCACCATCCGAGAGTCCTGGAGCATTTCCTGCTGTGATTACACCCTCTTTGTCAAATGCTGGTTTCAACTTGGCAAGCACCTCTGCTGTTGTTGGTCTTGGGGTCTCATCTTTGGCAAAAATGATTGGATCTTTCTTTCTTTGTGGAATTTCAATATTGAATGTCTCCCAGTCATACCAACCATTTTCAAGTGCTTTTGCTGCCTTTTCCTGCGATGCGAGAGCAAACGCATCGGCATCATCTCTTGTGACGTTGGCTTTTTTTGCGGTGTATTCAGCAAGGTTACCCATATGCACATCGTTAAAAGCGCACCAGAGACCGTCTTTTACCACACCATCTACGAGTTTACCATCACCGTAGCGATATCCGCCATATCGAGCATTGTTTAAATAGTACGGAGCATTGGTCATGGACTCCATACCACCGGCAACGACAACATCTGCGTCTCCAAGTTGAACTGCCTGTGAGGCGAGAGAAATTGCCTTCAAACCGGAACCACAAACCTTGTTGACTGTCAGCGCGTTGATTGTCGGAGGAAGCTCAGCTTTAATGAGTGATTGCCTGGCTGGATTCTGCCCGGCTCCAGCTGGAACGACCTGACCCATGATTACTTCATTAATCTTTTCCTTCTCAACCCCTGATCTGGAAACAGCTTCCTTTATTGCCATCGCTCCAAGGTCAGTGGCAGCAAACTCGGACAAAGAACCGAAGAACTTACCAATGGGGGTTCTTACCGCTGATAGAATATACCCTTTTGCCATTTACGTATTCTCCTTTCACTTCATAAATAATGGATTTTTTTCACAGGCCAAATGTTACATGAAATCCAATCTTAAAAAAAGTGTTTAACATGAATGTCTATGTTGACCCCCATGCGCGCAATTTTATACTGAAGGTTTGTGCGGATTACATGCGACTCTTTGGGTATGAGGTTTGACAGGAACATCGTTTTTGGCGATGTCTCTTGCGATTTCACCCAAAGACTTTCAATTATTTGTGGCGCAAATGGCTCAGGAAAAACCACCTTGATGAAAATTCTCTCAGGTCTCGTCAATCCAACATCTGGAAAAATCACCTACACTCCGGGTATCGCAAACATCAGGATTGGTTTCGATTCACCCTACATCCATCTATACCCTGACCTGACAGTTCGTGAAATCATGGACTTTTTTTCGAGGCTTAAAAGGATAGAGAAATATGATTTGCGTGAGTGGGAGTTGCACAAGATAAGACACAAGAAGTACAAGAACCTGTCATCTGGTTTCAAGCAGAGGGTTAAGCTGGCTCAGGCGTTTCTGGGAAATCCAGACCTGCTTTTACTCGACGAGCCTGAGCAACATCTTGATGAGGGCGGGAAAAACCTGCTGAAAGAGAAACTCTCACAAAGAGAAAAGATGATAATTGTATCAACAAATAATCCAGAATCGGAGCAGAAAATTGTTCTCTGGCTTTAGATTATTGTTCGCAAAAGAGATAATGACTCTCACAAGGGGTAAATCTATATTTGGGGTGTCACTTGGCATCGCTTTTGTTCTTTCGTTTGCTGTGTCGATGCCACTTGCCGAAGTTGCACTCGACCCTACAGTTATTGCCACACTCATCTGGACAATCCTTTTCTTCTCAACAATCGGTGTCCATCTCGGTTCCTTTACGGTTGAGGAGAACCAGGGAACATATGATTTACTCAAACTTGCCACATCTCCAACCGCAATCTTTATGTCAAAAGTCGCAGCAAACACCATTCTGATGCTTGTCATTGGTCTTGTTTGTATACCTCTCATGGTTTTATGGCTTGGTGTTGACGTTGTTGTTTTACCAACCGTTTTATTGGTTTCTATTATTGGTTGTTTGTGCTTGTCGCTATCAGAAGGATTCATTGGGTATCTTCTGTCAAAGGCGAGGGTAGGAGAGGTCGCAGCTCCAATAATTCTCTTGCCTGTGGTTCTGCCGATCCTTGTATCGTTAATTATTATTACATCTTCTGTCTTGGAAAAGGGAACAATATCAATTAATCTTGTGGTTGTGATTGTATCATTGAGCTTAGCGATTCTTGTTGCGAGTTTATTGTTTCTGCCTATGCTGGAGGAGTGGCTTTGAAAAGATTATACTTGGTTATAGCGGCATCTGTTGTGCTTCTGCCATCAATATATTATTCGTTGGTTATAGCACCCATTCCAGAGAATCTTGGCGATGTTTACAGATCAATCTTTTTTCATATTCCATGCGCCTGGGTGGCGGTTCTAGCATTTCTGATATCTTGCATCTCCAGCGCTTTGTATCTCTCAAAAAGAAATATTGTATCAGACTTCATTGCGTCCAGATCTGCCGAAATTGGCCTCTTGTTCTCGGTAATAACAACCATTCAAGGCTCTGTTTTTGCCTTTGCAACCTGGCGGAGCGCTTGGAACTGGGATCCTCGAGAAACATCGATTGTGATACTCATCGTTATATACGTGGCATATTTGGTGCTCAGAGGACTGATATCGGAACAGAGAAGAAGAGCAATCATCTCATCGGTTTATTCCATGATTGTTTTTCTGACTGTGCCGTTTCTTGTGTTTGTGGTGCCACGAATCACAAACTCTCTACACCCAGAGGCTGCCGGTGGGTCAGGTTTGACAGGCAGCATGTGGATTGGATTTGTTGGTATGCTTGTTGGCTTCACACTCGTGTTCATTCTCCTTCTTGATCTTGCCGTTGCAATCGACAAAAGGAATGAGGTTTTATCACCATGATGACCGTTTTCATTGTTTCTTCTGCTGCGTTGTTGGGCATCATTGCCTATCTCCTGGTGCTTGATTCCAGGATGCGAAGTTTAGGCAGGATACCCAATGAAGAATAAAACAACTCGGGTCATTGGAATCATATTGATTGCGGCGCTTGTCGGTCTTGCGATATATATGTTTGCCAACTCAGTAACCCCATACACTCAGGATTTCACAGAAGCAAAATCGGGCAACACGGTGCAAGTTTGGGGTAGAATTGATATTGATTCAATCTCCGGTAACAACTTCACCCTTCTCGATGAAGCCGGGAACAGCTTGCCGATTGAGTCTGAGACAATGCTCCCCCCAGAGATTGAGAGTGCAAGCTCAACTGTGTGTGTTGGGGCTTGGGATGGTGACGTCTTTGTTGCCAGCAAGATTCTCTTGAAATGCCCAAGCAAGTACAACGAGGAAGAGGAACAATAAAAGGTGATTGGAACAATTCTGCTTTTTACAGCGCTCGTTTTGTCTTTCGGAATCATAGTTTTTTCTGGCAGAAGAAACATCTACAAATGGATACTCTTTGGGCAATTTATAACAACCGCTGGCGCTTGCTTGTTCCTGCTTTATGCGATCTTTGCCGGAAGATATGACATATCTTATGTTTTTCACAATGTATCGAACTCTATGCCCTGGTTTTACAAATTTACGGCTCTTTGGGCTGGGGATAGCGGTTCACTTCTCCTTTGGATTCTTGTGACGATTGCGATATCCCTGTACCTCTTCCACAACAAAAACACAAAAAAAACGACAGTAATAACTTTTGTTGCCTTTGAGATAATGATTTTTGCCTCCCTTCTATTCTCAAACCCATTTTCTCCGACATCCGGCAACTACATCAACGGACAGGGGATAAACTTCCTTCTGGAGAATTTTTGGATGATATCACATCCGCCTGTAATGTTCATTTCCTATGCTCTTTCTGGAGTTCCATTTGCACTCACTGTCACATTCCTCTGGAACGGTCTCTCAGATAAAGATAATTGGCTCAAATCTATTAGGGTTTGGCTTCTTGCAGCCTGGGCTTTACTCGGACTTGGTATTGCGCTTGGCGCTATCTGGGCATATGAGGTCATCGGATGGGGCGGCTATTGGGGTTGGGATCCAGTGGAAAACGCATCCCTTATTCCCTGGCTATTCCTGACAGTCGCTGTACATGCCCTCTATGTAGACAAAAGGCAGAAAAACAACACATTAGTAGTCGTTCTCTCTGTTTTTGCGGCGTTTTTATCTGTGATTGTTGCCGTCTTTATCACCCGCTCCGGTCTGCTTTCTGATATGTCTGTTCACTCGTTTGCAAAAAATCCAATGGGTATTGTCATTGGGGTGTTCTTTGTCCTGTTCTTGGCAGTTTCTGTTTATCTTGTTCTCAAAAACCGTAAAGAACTTGGGAATCGAGAATCAACGTCAGACATCCTTACAAAACCCGCAATCATAGGCATTGGTAACATAGCAACATCCATTTTTGCAATCGTGCTGCTCGTAGCCACTTTCTGGCCAACCCTATCTGGTTTATTCGGCACCAAACAAGTCTTATCCTCAACTCTCTACTCCACACTTGTTACCCCAATTGCGCTGATTCTCTGTTTTGGGACAGCGGTATCCCCGATTATTTCTTGGGTAAAAGAAGATATCAGGCAAATTGTCAAGAGAGCTATTCCACCCCTTTTTATAGCGATTATCGCTGCGTGGGTGGCAATTGAGTTTGGAATGAGCGACTTAGTTTTCGCATTACTGCTGTTTGCCACAGTTTTTTCAACTTCTGCAAACATATCTCAATTATTCAAACTTCCATACAAAAAATGGGGCTCATCAATTGCCCATATCGGTTTGGCTCTTCTCGTGTTTGGGGTGGCTGCATCATCGATCTATCAGGAATCCTGGCAGCTGAATATCAGAGAGAATTCACAACCAAAGATTGTCAATTCGGAATCATCCATATCTCTCGTTGATTTTACGATTGACGAGAAAACCGCTGACTACACAGCAAACCTAGAGATAACAAACGCCAACCAGAATAAAATATCTTTTGAATTGATTGGTCGAATGGACAGGTCAGGAACTTGGATTGCAACCCCTTATCTCGTCAAATCCCTGGCTCAGGACACAATCATTTCTCCAGGAAGACCAGATACAGGAATTGTATTTTTCGCCTCACCAGGTGAAGAAGTGAATATGAACGGATATTCACTAACCCTTGATGAGCTTCATCAAAATACTGCCTTTATAAGACTCGTCAATGATGATAAAACCTATAACATAGAATTCCCCTCGGAAAACATGGATAACCCAGATTTTTTCGAGATCGAGAAAAACTTCACACTCTATCTTGAAGAGATTGACGATGAACATATAAAGGTCAGATTGACTGATCTGCGCAAAGGACCAAACGGCACCACAATGCTGCCTATTGTTTACACTGTCAGAATGTTCGTTGTCTTTGTGTGGCTTGGAATGCTGCTACTTGTGTTTGGCATATTCTTAGCCATGTTTGACAAAACTCGACATCATGCTGTCGAAAAGGAACTGGTCGAAACAGAAGTATGAAGAAGTACATCTCATTTATTCTAGGAATTCTGCTTGCCATTGGCATCCAGGTGAAGGGTCAGTCATATCGACCCACACCCTTGCTTGACATAGAAACAGTCGAGGCAGAAAAATTCCATCCCCCAAAGGATTTTGGACATCGAACCCCGGTTTTGGTCGGTGAAAGCGAGTTTGAGAACTTCCTCATTGAAGAGGTGTTTTCATACGATGAAGTCGAGAAACACCTCTGGGTTCAAACAATCAACAACGGTGATTTAGTAATCTACTTTAGGCAACCTGAGCACTCGCCAAGCCGCGTCCTTAGAATAAGGATAGCAATCCCAGGCATTAAACAGACTGGAACGCTTTGGAGTCACAGCTACAACAGTCGCTCTTCTTATGCTGCCGACCCTATTCATGCAAACTATGAATCAAGCCTATTTGAAAAAGTCGCGAAACTCAGATCGGGTGTATCTGTTCTGGAGTTTGGCGAAGGCAGCCGATCCCTGTTTATTTCTCGACCCGGCAAATTTATCAACAAACCAGTGTCCCTTTTGCAACGAGTTGATGAACCATCTGAAACCCATATTATTGCAAACGATAAAGAACTCATCATAACAATTGACTTTAAAGAAACTGGAGATGAATTTGAAGAGGGACTCATAATCGCATCGTCTGACAGACTTGTTGCGATGGGATACGAGAGAAGCATGGATCCACTCTATGTTTCAGACTTCAATAGAATCAAATTCCTGAGACTCAACGGATGGTGGTACACAACAAGACCAGGAGATTATGAAGGTTCTGAAATCGATTGTTACTACAAAAATCCTGGATTCTATCCTTCCTCAAAACACCTCAAGTGGTACTGCGATACATATAACAGGCTTTTCTACGACATTGTGATGTCGACCATGAAAACAGCAATTGTTGAGAGTCCAGAGTCAGGCATTGTCAGAATGGAAGTTGTGCCTTTGATGTTCAAGAGATGGTATGGGCTCGAAAAAAACTATATTGACACAAGGTTCGCAACCGATGGTGCAAGATTTCTCGCAAACTGTGCATCGGCGTATGGCAGCAAACAAGCATATGAGAAGTCCATCCTTCTGGCAAAATTATACCAGGATATGTCTATCTCAATTGGCACAAAAATTGGGGATGGCGTCTTTCTTCCTGACTACATCCAGGACAAGGACTCCGAAAAACCAATTCATACCTCCCTCAATCACGCTCTGTGTGAGGTGAATTATCTGCTAGAGATTGCCAAACTTCACGATGATAAACTGAGCCTGAATCTTGCCAATGCCATCCTTCTTGCCATTGATGAGACATGCGACAGTTGGATACGACCAAATGGCGACCTCTGGTATGCCTATTTCCCTGAAACTGGCGAATTCAAACTTGATGACTATGAAGACCTCACCTACAACGATTTAGTCGAGACTCAGCAGCTTCACCGGGAAATGCTCGGTTGTTCAAGGCTGTCAATACAGAAGTTAATCAATACCAAAAATGAGTATCGAGAATCAATCAAGAAAGATAGGGAGGAGGACGCTAGCAATGGAGAAAAAGGAAGTTATTGATCTTGTAAACGCTCTTTCAGAATCACTGTCGGTGATATATCTAACATCTATTGACGAGAATTCCTACCCACAGACGAGGGCGATGTTTAATCTCAGAAATCCAAAGACAAACGAGGGTTATCCAACTTCCTTTGAGGGTGATGAGGCTCTCACGTTCTACTTCACAACAAACACCTCGTCGCAGAAAATACCGCAAATAAAAAACTCGAAGAAAGCAAGTGTCTACCTCTGCAAGCCCGATTGCTTTGATGGTATTTTGCTCAAAGGGGATATTGAAATAATTGAGGATACAAAAATTAAACAAGCCCTCTGGAGAGACGGCTGGAAGATGTACTATCCCCAGGGAAATCCAAATGACCCAGATTATTCAATACTTCGATTTGTCCCACACAAGATACAGGGATGGAGCAGGGGTCAGAAGTTTGAAGTTGATTTGTAGAAGATCTTCTGGATTCGTTTTTAAAAACTAATTTCTAGATTTCACAAACTCATTAATCCTCTGACAGCCTTTTTAGAGTTTTCGGATTCATCCCCTCTGTACCGATTTGCTCAAAATAAAAAAGACAAACCCGTTTATAAAAAAACTCCATGGCTTAAGCATGGACATAGAAAAAAGGGAGGCTACTGGCAGCCCCCCTTCATGTGCGTTTTTATTGAGTAAGTAGAACTAAAAAACTATTTCATTCCAAGAAACTGCGCGAACAGATCGCCATCGAGTCTCTCAGAAGTTGTTTTGCCCTGCATAAAGAGGTTTAGATAATCGAAACCGCCAGCTTTGGAGTCTGTGCCTGACATGTTGAATCCACCAAATGGCTGAGAACCAACAAGAGCACCCGTGCATTTTCTATTGAGATAGAGGTTGCCCACATGGAATTCGTGTCTCGCCTTGTTAAGGTGGTCATTATTATCGGAGAAAACAGCACCAGTCAGACCATAGATTGTGTTGTTCGCAATCTCAAGTGCATGGTCAAAATCACGGGCTTTGAAGATTGCAAGTACTGGTCCAAAAATCTCTTCCTGTGAAATTCTTGCCATTGGGTCTACGTCTTTGATGATGGTTGGCTCAATATAGTAGCCAACGGAATCATCATATCCGCCACCTGCAACTAACTTACCCTCTTTTTTACCAATCTCGATGTACTCTGTAATTGTCTTGTATGCCTGCTCAGAGGAGACTGGGCCAAGCCAATTGTTGCCGTCTCTGGTGTCACCCTTTTTGATGGCATTTGCCTTCTGGACAAGACCTTCAACAATCTTGTCATACTGGTCGCCGACAATGATAAGCCTTGAACATGCCGAACACTTCTGTCCCTGGAAACCAAAAGCCGCTGCGATTGTCTGGTCAACCACATACTCTGGTTTGCTGTAGTTGTCGTCGATAATTTGGGTGTCTTTGCCACCCATCTCAGCAACAACTCTCTTAAGCCAAAGCTGACCCTCATTGACCTTGGACGCGCGCTCATAGATTCTCTTTCCAACAGCCATTGAGCCTGTGAAAGAAATAAATCTTGTGAGTTTGTGATCGACAATGTAGTCACCGACCTCACCGCCTGGGCCTGGGATAAAGTTGACAACACCTGGTGGAAGTCCGGCTTCTATCATAACTTCCATGAACTTGGCAGCGATAACAACCGATGGTGATGCTGGTTTCAGAACGACGCAATTACCGGTGACAACAGCTGCTGTTGTCATGCCAGCAAGGATGGCAAGCGGGAAGTTCCACGGCGGAATAACAACACCAACACCCAATGGAATGTGCCAGTAGTTGTTCTCTTCGCCTGGTATCTGTGGAATCTCATATGGGATTGCCATGCCTTCCATAAGGCGACCATAATACTCGAGGAAGTCGATTGCCTCAGCTGTGTCAGCAATCGCTTCAATCCAGTTCTTACCCACCTCGTAGACCATCCAGGCTGATAGTTCGAGTTTCCTTCTTCTCATGATACCAGCAGCTCTGTAGAGGAGTCTTGCACGTTCTCTTGGGTCGACCTTGCTCCAATACTCCTTGTAGGTCTTGTGGGCAGTCTGGATAGCAAGTTCTGCGATCTCTGTTGTTGCCTTACCGGTAGAACCCACCACCTCGTCCTTCTTGCTTGGGTTGTATGATATTATCTTACCTGGAGTTGGAATCGCTTTGCCACCAACAAAAATGTCATAATGCTTACCAAGATTCTTGCCAACAAAATCGATGGCATCTTGCATCATCTGACGTTCTGCCGGATCACTCATGTTAAGATACGGTTCGTTTATGAAATCTTCTCTCATGTTACTCCTCTCGGGTAATGATGTTTACAAATGCCAGTATATTGTTTGATTTTTTGGTGTCTAGGTATTGATTGGTTACCTTTGTATTGCTATTTTTACCACATGAAAAAAACATTCATCAGTTTGTTTATAGTCATAATTGTAACCTTAGTTGGATGTGAGAGTACACAATATTTTAAATTTGGCAAAATCGAGGATACACTGGGTGTTGATATTAGTGACACGGCGATTCTCTACAAACATTCTAAATTTGATTTTCCAGAGCGATATGCGGTTGCAGAAGACATGTTTCTGCCGATTACAAGTGAGACCGGGTCTCCACTTATCGTCAGACAAAGCGACAGGAAGTTACTTATTGGTGAAGCAGTCATAACTGAATCACTGTACCAGGATCTTTGGGTGTCTGGCACTGATTCCGTGATTTTCTTTGAAAAATCCGAAAATCAGATTTACCTGAAGGGCACTACAAAAATAGGTTTAACGACACTGGTTCTGAATAAGCATCTTGACACATCCTATGGATTCATGGATACGAACTCAGAGAATACAAGAATTCTGAAAAATGCAAAAATGGTTTTTGACAAGATTCATAATCTTTTTTATGTTTGTTGTGCTCTTGGTGGTGATGATGAGATGAAGACCTATATCATCGACTCGAACACCACCTCACTCACACAAATTTCTGATTTTACGTGGTCAATTGATTTTATAAAACTCGATATAAATGGTGAGGTATTCTATGTTGATGGAAATCTATACAAGGGAGATACCGTACATCCGTCAATAGCAGCTTGTAATATCTATATACGGGATGATAGAGACACATTTTATATCTCAAAGGACACTGACTTGCTAGAGTATAGATTGGAAGAAATTGTTGGAAAATGGCTCTTCCCAACTGTTATCCCTGCCAACTGGCTAGGATTTCAACCCGACGGGACACCATTTACAATCAAACACATGAATGGTGGCAACTACAGTTTGGTTTTTGGAACAGAGGTAGATTTTGAAACTAAATGATAATGTGACCTTGCTTGTATGGAGTATTATTTACCATAGAATCCGGGGCGAGGTGAGAAATGAGCTTTGGAGCTAGAGAGATCATAATAATCCTTGTTATCGCTCTTGTCCTGTTCGGGTCTAACAAGATTCCTGAATTCGCAAGATCATTGAGGAAAGGCATTAACGAATTTAAAAAGGTCGGGGATGATATCGCGGAAGATATAGGCGATAAGTCAGACAAATAAACTGTGAAAGACGACCCAAAACCTATCCTGAGTCATGTTGAAGAACTCAGGGGGAGGTTGTTGTTTACTGCTTTCTTTGTTCTTGTCTGTGCCGTTGTTGCCTGGTGGCAGTTTGATGTTATCTATAAATTTCTGACAGGACCAGTCCCAAGCCTAGGTGTGCCAGCGATAAACCTGCACGCCGTTGGAATGACAGAGGCTTTCGCATCACAGATGATGATTTCTGTTATAGGTGGTATTATCGGCGCTTTTCCCATCATTATATACAACATTTGCATGTTTATCCTCCCCGGACTGAACAAGCAAGAAAAGAAAGCCCTTTTTTCCTATCTTCCTGCGATGATTATTCTGTTTCTTGTTGGATGCGCATTCGCCGCCTACCCCATCGTGCCTATCGCAAGGAGTTTCTTTTTGACATTTGGTCAAAATCAATTGACCCACATCATATCTATATCGTCATACCTCGATTTTGCGTCTCTCATCGTTCTTGGAATGGGGTTAGTATTCCTTCTTCCTGTTGTTATCTTGCTCATCACATCAATTGGTCTCGTGTCACCCTCGACCATCGGGAAATCCAGGAAGATCGTTTGGATTGTCATTCTCATCGCTGCAGCCGCCATTGCTCCCAATGATGGACTCTCGATGATAGCAATATCTCTGCCGGTTGTTATTCTATTTGAGATTTCACTTGTCATTGCCAAGATTAAAGATAAAAAACGCCAAAGAATAAAAGAAGCGCAAATCGACTAGTTGTAACATATTTGGTGAATTTTCGTATCTGTGGTACTATCAGTCACCTAAGTTCCAAACTCAAAAAAATTGGAGGTATTTATGCTTGGATTTGCTGATATACCGTCATTTCTTGGTTACCTATTTACAATATTGGTAACCGTTGGCTGCATTGTTTTTGGGATAATCTACTGGAACAAGGAGATTTAAGAAATGGAATCCATCAATCTGACCTGGTTTATTCCAATCCTCATTGTTTTCCTTGGGGTTATGGCATTTCTTGCCTGGTTGGGCTATAAGCAGACAAAATCTGCGAAGGACTATCTGGTTGCTGGCGGAAATGTAAACCCATACATGATGGCGCTTTCGTATGGAGCTGCCTTTATCTCAACTGCTGCAATTGTTGGGTTTGGTGGGCTTTCTGGCAAGTTTGGTCTTCATCTGATGTGGGTTGTGTTCCTGAACATCGCAATAGGTATTGTGGTTGCCTATCTTGTGTTTGGCAAACGCATGAGACAGATGGGCAGAAACCTTGGCACAAGCACATTTTCAGAATTCCTTGGCAAAAGATTCGATTCTAGATTCAGCCAGTGGTTCTCGGCTGGAGTTATTTTTATATTCATGCCGCTTTACGCTGCTGCGGTCATGCGTGGCGCTGCTGAGTTCATGACACCAATCTTCAATGTGGGTATTGAATGGCTTGCGCTCATATACATTGTGATCGTGGCAGTCTACGTCATCTTTGGCGGACTCAAGGGTGTCATCTACTCCGATAGTTTCCTCGGCTCTGTTATGCTTGTCAGCATGGTCATACTCGTTGCATTTGTATACCAACAGCTCGGAGGAATTTCGAGCGCCCATTCACAATTGACAGATCTGGTTTCAAAAGTGCCGACCGACCAACTGATGCTCAACGCTGAAAAAGGCATATCCATGTTTGACCTGGGTTTTAAGGGGTGGACTGCCTTCCCTGTCTTCAACTCGGAGTTTTGGTGGTTGTCTGTATCTACCCTCATGATGGGAATTGGAGTTGGCGTGCTTGCCCAACCACAGCTTCTTGTCAGATTCATGACTGTCAGAAAAAACAAAGACCTCAATAGAGCGCTCCTCGTTGGTGGAATATTCATTTTGATTGTCGTTGGTGGAGCATATGTGGCAGGCGCTCTGTCAAACGTCTTCTTCTTCAATGAAACTGGTACAATCGCTGTTAAGTCAGTCCCCGGCGGGAATATTGACCTCATTATTCCAACATTCATCAAGACGTATATGTCGCCAGCATTCTTGTATATATTCTTCCTAACTCTTATGGCTGCTGGAATCTCTACCTCTGCAGCACAGTTCCACACAATCGGTACAGCACTGGGCAAAGACATCTACGAGGACAATGTTGCACACACAAACCCGGAGGCATCTAAGAATTCTCTTGTCTGGAAACGAGTTGGTATCGCTGTAGCAATCATTTTCACATACGTACTTGGTATCCTGATATTACCCAAGGGAATTGTAGGAATTGGAACAGCGTTCTTTTTCTCGATAGCCGCTGCGACATTCCTGCCTGCTGTAATTGGCGGTCTTTTCTGGAGGAGAACAACGAAACAAGCCGCCAACTGGTCAATGATACTTGGTTTATTCTCATCTATCCTGTGGTCAGTCCTTTTCAACGCAAAGGTCTCCGGTGCCTTTGGAATCACACCGGTTTTCAACTACGCTCCCTGGACATACATTGAGCCAGGCGCAATAGGACTTGTCATCTCTATTCTCACTCTCTTCATCGTTTCAATGGCAACCAAACCACCACCAAAAGAACACGTTGAAACATGCTTCTCAAAAGCAGAAGCCCAGAATGATTAGATAATTTTAAGAACACATCTGGGAGTTCTAGCCCTCTGAACTAGAACTCCCAGTCGATGATTATCTCTCTTGTGTCCTCAACCCATCGCACTGTTGCTCCGAGCGACTCGGCGATTGACCTGAGCGGCACAAGAGTTCTTCCCCGCTCAATGATTGGCCCGACGTCAATCTCAACCCTCTCACCATTGAAATCGGCATAGTTTTTGTATGCCCAATAAATCAGGATTGTTCCCCTTCTATCAATTGTGACTTTTCGAGTTTCTTGATCCCAGTCAACCTTACACCCAAATGTTTCTGCTACAAATCGAATTGGCACAAGCGTCCTGCCTTCGTGGATTCTTGATGGCACATCGAGTCTGACGGGTTCGCCATTCACGAGCACATCCACAGAGTTTGGCAACATCTCAATCCGAAGTCTTGGATCTGTTGTAAAATCAATGGTTCTTGTTGTGTGCCAGGTTTCAGTCATTCTGTCATTTGGCGATGGACAAGTCCGACAGGTAACCTCAAAAGGTATTGTGAAATACGAACCTCCAGACAATTCCATGCAATCAAAACTAACGTTATACCTCGCCACGCCATTTCTTTGCGTGAGGACTGTAGATACACTCTCGATTCCCTGTGTGCCAAAGATTTCAAGTTCGAGATTCCTATTTATTCCATCCTTTGAGGTGATTTCTATCTCAAAATCTCCCCTATCTTGTCTTCTAAAATAGGGTGTTCCTTCTGGCAGAATTTTGATGTCATAGCAAGGTTCGCAAAGATCGCATTTCTTTGGGCTATTTGTTAAATCAAAGGTGAATCTTTCAAAAACATAGCCCCTGTTCTGTGGCTCCCTATAAACCCCATCGTTCGTTTTTATTGGGCTGTTGGTAAGAAAATAAATAGAGAAATCGTTCTCACCATCGCAGAAGGAATCGTCAGTAACATCTATTGTGACATCAAACGTCTGTATGATTCTGTTTCCATAATTCTTTACACCTTTGTAGTCGACCATCACCGCTTTGCATCTTTTGCCGGCCTCAAATGGTCTGTCAATAATAGCCGATGGTGTGACTCGACCATCATCTCTTCCTGATGCAACTTCGAGTGTGAAATGAACGGTTGATTCTTTGTAGTCAAATGCGCCAAGATATTTATTTGCAGGATTAATCACTTCTGCATACGCGCATTCATTCCACTTGAGAATCAATCCATCAGTCGAAACCATTGAGATTGATTTGCCTTCAACCAACAATGCGCTTCTAATGGCATAATTTATCTGTCTTGCCCAAACCTGGTTGCCATCTCTATCCAGTCCGACAAAGTTTTTGTCCTTGTCCACAAAGTAGACAACTGAGCTGGTTGATGATAGTGGCGCTGTAATTCCTGCATAGTCAGGCTTTTGCCAGATAATCAGACCAGATTTTATGTCGATACAGCTTACTGTTCCGCTCTCATCCCCGAAAACTAAACTATCACCAATCCTGACCCCCTTCGAGTGGACTGGGCCATTCAGCAATGTTGACCAAAGGAGGATACCTGAGCTCACATCCACACAATACACTCTTCCGTCAAGCGAGCCGATGTAGATGCTGTCACCAATTATCATTGGTTCCGCTTCAAACCACCCAAAACCTTTTACATCCCACAACTTCTTACCGGTTCTTTTGTCAAGACAACGAAGAGCGTTATCATCACTTCCAAAAATCACATTCTCTCCGGCAATTGCTGGGGTACTCCATATTGGTGCGCTGGTTTCGTGTTTAAAAATTAAGTCTCCTGTGTCAAAATCGATGCAATAGAATCTCTGATCAGCGCAGCCAAAATACACTCTATTCGAGTCTATCAAAGGCTTGCCGACAATAGCATTTTCGGCTTTGAACTTCCAAACAATATCGAAATTCTTCAAATCAATTTTTGCAAGAGTTCCAGCTTTTGTGCCAATGACAGCACAACCATCAAAAACAGCTGGAGCTGAGATGATGTCTGATGAATCAATCGACTGAGACATCCAGATACTGCCCCCAACAACATATATCAATTCACCCCTTGATGTACCGAGAAGGTAACCACTGTTCCACCTAACCGGTGGGTACTTCGATATGTAGTCCGATTTGATATTAGCAATAACCTCTGAAGAAAACGGAGGAAAAGGAGTATCAGAATTAGCGGCTGTATCGGCACGTAGATAATTCATGCTGCCAAAGACTGGATTCATCAACATAACAAGGCAAACAACCAGAAATCTTTTCATCTTACCTATTACAGTTTCAGTAAATTTTTGGTTCTTTTGTTTGTGCGTTTCTTTTGTGCTAGAATATCAGCAAATGAGCGTATCTATCAGAGCCTGGAAGAAAAACATTGTTGAAACCGCAAGATATTTGGCAAGCAGAGGCTGGGCGGAGGCAGGGGCTGGGAACATCTCGGTTGCAGTCAATTATCAGACCAGAAAACATGAACTCAAAACTGGCGATAATGTCGACTTTACGAGGGACGTCAATATCCTTGCGACATCCTCAGGCTCAAGGTTTCGAAAACTGGGTCTGGATGAAATTGGTCTTGTGACGATTGATTCGTCAACAAACCAAATCTTTCACAATTTCAAATCCAAAAAGCCGACATCCGAGGTACTGGCGCATCTCCTAGTCCATTCGAAATCCGTTAAATCAGACCACCTTGCAGTTGTTCACTGCCATACAACAAGCACTGTGGCACTTACCCACAAGCTCCATGACAACCTATCAATTCAGCTCATGAAAATGCACACCGAGATGGAGTATTACTTCCCATCTGGAATCTGCCATCTGGACGCTCATAAACCTGGTTCATGTGAGTTGGCAAAGGAAACGGCAAAAGCTTTTGAATCAGGTTTCAGATTTATCGTATGGCCTCATCACGGTGTGGTTGCAATTGCAGATTCGTTGGATGGATGCGTAGATATGATCGAAGCTGTTGAGAAGGCTGCAACGATGTGGCTCTATTTGAACCCATAGCATGTCCACTTATCACTACGGATTCGTTCTGTAATCCCTGATTAACCCAGTAGAGTGGGATACATCTGACATTGAGTAAATCCCCATCAGCAAACTAGAAAAAACGGGAATAACGCGTTAGCATTCTGTTAGATTTTTTGAACTCAATTCTCCCAAATTATCGAGTGCTTACAGATACTTTTGAAAAGATCGAAAACCTGATAAGCCAACAATGGTGCCGAAGAAGGGACTCGAACCCCCACCCAGTTGCCTGGACATGGACCTGAACCATGCGCGTCTGCCAATTCCGCCACTTCGGCACAAAAGAAATTCAAAAATAAACTTTCTTGAGTTTACGCAGCGTAAGTAGATATATATAATCAACACTTGCGACCCGTCAAGGGAACAAACAAAAAACGCGATTTGTTAGTGAAAAAGGTAGGAGTGAAAACATGTGCACAATCGATGATATTTATGCCAGACAGATTTTGGATTCAAGAGGAAACCCAACAATCGAAGTGGATTGTCAGCTCTCGGATGGCAGTATCGGAAGAGCAGCGGTACCCTCTGGAGCATCGACCGGAACCCGTGAGGCTCTTGAGCTTCGAGATGGAAACCCAAGTTTTTACGTAGGAAAGTCAGTTGAAAAGGCAGTCTCAAACGTAAACGAGATTATTTCGAATGAACTCTTCGAGTTCGATGCGTTTTCCCAGAGAGACATTGATGGGACGATGCTTGATATTGATGGTTCATCCAACAAGAAGAAGCTCGGAGCAAACGCAATCCTCGGTGTTTCGATGGCTGTCGCCAGAGCTGCTGCAAATTCTCTCGGTCTCCCGCTCTATCGCTACCTTGGTGGAGCCTTGGCAAACATCATGCCAGTTCCAATGATGAACGTTATCAACGGTGGAGCGCATGCTGATAACAACCTCGACCTTCAGGAATTCATGATTTTCCCATCTGGCGCAAAATCGTTCTCAGATGGTCTTCGAATGGGTACTGAGATTTACCACACGCTTAAGAAAATTCTCAAAGACAAAAAACTTTCTACAGCCGTCGGCGATGAGGGTGGATTCGCGCCAAACCTAAATAGCCATGAGGAGGCATTTCAGATTCTGATTGAGGCAATCAAGAAGGCTGGTTACAAACCTGGCGATGATTGTTCTCTGGCAATTGATGCAGCAACCTCAGAGATTTTTAAGAATGGAAAATACAGCTTTGAGGGCAAAGAGATCACAGCAAGTGAACTCAACGATTGGTATCAATCCATGGTTGAAAAATACCCAATTGTCTCAATCGAGGATGGAATGGCAGAGCAGGACAAAGAGGGTTGGAAACTCCACACCAAAACCCTTGGCAACAAGGTTCAGCTTGTTGGTGATGATGTGTTTGTCACAAATCCAGAGATTTTCAGTCAAGGCATCGAAGATGGAATCGCAAACGCGATACTCATTAAACTAAATCAAGTTGGTAGTGTCACAGAAACATGGGATACGATAGAGCTTGCAAGAAAGCACAATTACAAGTACGTCATATCCCACAGATCGGGTGAGACTTCAGACACCTTCATCTCACACCTGGCTGTTGCGTCAGGAGCTGGACAGATAAAGACTGGAGCTCCCGCTCGAGCAGAGAGAGTTGAAAAATACAACGAGCTTCTTCGAATCGAGGAAGAACTCGGTGAGTTTGAGGTTTATGGAAACTGATAAAGGAGTTTCAAAAATGAAAAAACTTTTCCTTGTTGTGCTTGCCTGCCTTGTTGCACTTCCCATCGCTGGACTTGGCGCAAACTCATATGTTGAATGGCCAAACATGATGCACGATGATGCACACACCAATTATTCCTCTTCGACCACTCTCCCTGAAGTTATGCAAAGAAACTGGGTTTACTACTCCGACGGTACAATCTACAGTCATTTCGCAAAGGGAGATAAACTCTATTTTGCGGATACAAATGGCATCGTCGCTGCGCTCAACCAATCAAATGGTCAGGAAGCCTGGAGATATGAGATAGGCAAACCAGGTCAGGTTATGGTTGGCTCATCAAACGATCTTCTGATTTATGTCAGAGTTGACATGCAGATGCCATCAGGTGGTGGCGGCACCGGTGGTGGACGAGGAGGTCGCGGAGGTGGTGGTGGTCGTGGACCACACGCCATGACTACAAATAGTGGTGATTTTAATTTTACAACCAACGCTGAAGAAGACCCCAGAACTATGACATTCGGCGCTCTCAACCTTGAAACAGGAGAAGAAATCTGGCGCAAGGAACTCGAAGGAACTGAAATCATGGGCGGCGGTTTGATAACCGATGATAAGGCTTATGTTGCTTTTGCTGATACGAATACACGACCAGCAACCTACAGACTTGCGTGTATTGACCCAGCGAACGGCAATGAGCTCTGGAGCACCCCATACGATAAATCACTCGGTCAGCTTTTGACACTTGGCGATGGGATGCTTTACTCTTCGGGTTTGGTTGTCGAGCTTCAAGAGGACAATCCAATGGGTGGAACAATCAAGGAAACAAACATTGTAGCCTTTGACCTTAATGGTAAGATTGCCTGGGAGAAGAAGCTTGGCGAACGCATTATGGTCGGAATGATTTCATACGACAATGGAAATATCTATTTCGGAAATGTCAACATCCCCGAGCAGTTTAGTATGAGGGATATACCAGAGTCATTCATCAATTCATATGATGCAAAAACAGGTGAGAAAAACTGGAGCTTTGGATTAAAAGAGTTTAAATATAAAGAAGAACCAATGGGGGACATGCTTCTTTTTGGACTCCCTTCAGTAACATCAAACAGCATCATCGTTCAGTGTATGATATCAAAAACAATTGCTCTCGACAAAAACACAGGTGCTCTTAAATGGGCAAGTACAACTCCAGGTGGTGTGTCATACACCGGCATCCAGTATTCTGTGGCTAAGAACGTAGTCGCAAGCGTCAGAGGATCAAAATTCTCCCTGACCGATATAATGAGTGGTGAGGTCATTTTCACCGATGATACCAAAATGGAGAGCAGCTTGTTTGGCGGCTCAATGATTATGCCAATCCCCATTATTGCCAACGATAAGGTGTTTGTCAGTGGTGATAGAATAATCTGCTATGGCGAGAAGGTGATTGGTCTTTACAGTGACCCACCAGAAGTCATCATTGATCAGATATATCCAAACGAGACTAAAATCCGAAAAATTAGGGTTTACTACAACGACAGTGCGGAGATAGATGGCACTCTTTCAACGTCTGAGTCCTGGATTAAACTCTCATCAACAACCTACAAAACGGCATCGCAAACATACGAGGTCTCTGTTTCATCAGAGGGTATGGAGCCAGGCGAGTACAGGGGAACAATTGATGTTGATTCAACCGTTGGTAAACTCTCAATCCCTGTCATCATGAATGTTTCTCCAAAACCACCGATTAAGCTGGTTGTCAATCTCGAAGATACAAGTTACACGAACCAAAATCCTTTCAAGGTTACGGGCTCCACAGCTCCTGGGGCGACTGTCTCAGTCAATGAGAGACCGATAAGTGTCAAGACTGACGGAAGCTTTGAAGAGATGATTCCGATAAAAGATGGTGAGAACAGACTCAATTTCCATGCCCAAGACAACAAAGGCAACATAGCGGACATAGCGAAGGTTGTAATCCTCGATGACAGGAAACCCATCATTAGAACCAACCTAAAAGATGGCACATTTGTTACGGAGTTGCCTTTCACATTCCTTGGCAGCACAGAGCCTGGGGCAAAGCTTCTTGTTAATGATGAGCCAACGGAGGTTGCGCCAAACGGTGAGTTTGAGGCAGTAATTACAGAACTTGAGAATGGAGAACAGACCATTGCAATGTTCGCAAAAGATGTTGCTGGCAACACCTTCAAGCTTGAGAGGATGATTTCGGTTGACACAACTCCGCTTCCACTCGAACTCGATGTTGAGTTGATTCAAGACCAGTTTACTACAACAAACAAGAAGGAATTTGAGATAACCGGCACAACTGCTCCAATGTCTGCTGTTACTGTGTTGCTCAATATGAGTCCTGTTGGTGGAGCCATGTCAGACACAGAAGGCAAGTTCACCATTAAATTCCCTGTTGAGGATGGTCAATATCGAGTTTCGGTATCTGTGCAATCACAAACTGGCAAAACAGTGGATGCAAGTTTCATGCTCATCGTTGATACTGTTGCGCCTGTTATAGAGTGCGATGTGCCAGAGCTCGTAGAAGAATCCAAACTTGTTATCACTGGTCAAACAGAGCCAACGACAACAATCGTTATTGGTGAGGTCACAACTCAGTCAGATAAGGAAGGTAAGTTCATAATTGAGGTTGAGCTAAAACCAGGTCTCAATTCCCTCAAAATCAAAGCATTTGATTCAGCTGGAAATTCATCCTCAGTTACAAAGTATGTCAAGCTCCAGGAGAAGGTCGAGATCCAGACAATTAGGCTCAAACTCTGGGTTAATAAAAAAGACTTCTACATCAATGGAGAAAAATCAGCCGACCTTGACCCAATGCCAACCAGCAAGTCACCGCCACTTCCTGCTAATCTTGCTGGTAACACGTATATGCCAGTCAGAGCGATACTTGAGGCTCTTGGCGCAGAGATTGGTTGGGATGCAACTGAGAGAAGAGTTGATGTTACTCTTGCCAAACCAGATGGCACAAAAACATTCCTTCAGCTCTGGATTGACAAACCAACAGCCAAGCTTGATGGCAAGGAAGTTCAGATAGTAGGAGCTGATGGAAAGACAGCTCTCTATCCAACAATTGTTGGTGGTCGTACTATGCTACCCCTCAGATTTGCTGTTGAGTCAGTTGGTGGTTCAGTAGGTTGGATTGCCTCAGAACAGGCTATAGAGATAGTTTATCCGGCGGAGTAGCCACAAAATGATTGCTAATATAATATAGCAATTCAGCTTTTAGTTGATATCGCTTTTCAAATCCCCCTCCACTGTGAGGGGGATTTTTGTTTCGAATCATTCTCTCGTAGATTATTGTCAGTATTTAATATCGATTTTCACTTGATAAAATTGCTCATCTTTTAATATCAAACCATAATCCGGATTATGGTTGGGTAAGGAGAAAACAATGAAAAAGTTTTGTCGATTAATCGTCTACCTTTTATCTGTTGTTGTGATCATCTCTTTTATAAATCCAGTACTGGCAGATGTGGGCATTATTAAAGTAGAGTTGAATTATTGGAATGATAGCGTTGGCGCAGCAAGAGCAAATGCACCAACATCCATTCATGTATTTCTTAATTTCAACAAAGATATAAAAATACATGAATGGATAAAGATATGGTTTCCGACTGACGAAGCATCGTGCGATCCCAATGATGTGTGCAAAAATCATTTAGAATACAAAAGACCTGAGGATAATCCACGGTATTTACCACCCAAAGGACATTTTTTTGATTCGAAAGATAATCAGTTGGGAGAAGTGGGCAGACTATATGAAGTTACTGACAATGTAACAGGTGATACAATTTTTTATGAAACATCTTTATGCCAAGAGCCTGAAGGCAATTGCAGGATTGTAAAAGACCCAAATAGTGATGGATACCTTCTGATGGGGACAATCTTCCCAGCACTACCAAAGGATGATGAAAAAAGATACGAAAAGCTTTATGAACTCTATAGGATGACATCTATTGGATATACTCCTTGTGGTAAGTGTGGAACTATTAATAATCTAGTGCAAACCTGCAATGAGTCATCAATAAAACTCTATGCATATATGCTTATCGAAGCATGGAGGCAAGGGTATAACCCGATTGACATCAATATTTACAAAAAAGTTGTTACGCCACCTGCAACACCTGGCAGATACAGACTCAGAGTTGCAACTCAGCCCGAACCCACCCCCATCGAGTCCGAAAGCTTTGTACTACCCTGTTCCTCCATCACAAAACCAAAACTTGTTCACAATAAAGGTAAGGATGGTGGGACGGGGAGGTATTTTTTAACATTTAATGTGGGGGAGGGAGGAGCACTGGATGTCAATTCCTCAAGAATTTATATACAATTTCCGGATTGCATAAATCCTGCAAGGATTACCTTTAAAGATATCACGTTCAATGGAGCAAAACTCGATACATCACAGGAAATACAATTCGATAAACCCTCGAATTCGATTTCTTTCATAGGTAAGTCTCGAGTTGACAATTTTGGTCTAGTTAGAATTGAACTAACCGATGATAGACTTATAAACACTTGTGATGATGATTTCTCAATCCAAGTTTACACCTCCTCTGAACCAGAACCTGTTGAGTCTGAAAAGGTTCAAAGTTCATTTGGTCTCTCTATAAAAGATATTGCAATTTCGAATAACAGAATTGCAGAAAACTCCAACTATAGCTTTTCTATCATACAAACTAGTGAATGTATGCTTAAAAAGGGTGACAAGATTGATATCATCTTTCCAGAGACGACGAATATTCCACCCAATATCAATCCTGTAAACATATTTATCGATGGCAAACCATGCAGCAAAGTCGCTCAAAACTCATATACATTAATGTTAATCGTTCCAGAGGATATCAAAGATTATTCATTTGATGTAGTCATTACTGAGAACGCTGGAATAATTAACACCCTATATCCCGGATTTCATAGACTTCTTATGCAAACGAAGTGCAATGAATATCCTGTCCCATCACCTCTATTTGAGCTTGAGATGCTCGATTTAGAAGTGAATTTGGTTTTTAGCAATCCAGAAGAACCAGATGGTTGTGATGGATGGTTTAGAACACCACCAACAATAGATTTTGAGTGTAATCATCCTTTGGCAAATATTTATGTTAGCTATATCTCTCGATTAGGAATGAATGGCATAGAGTTTAAAGGGAAATGGAGGGTATTTGGAGGAACATACATTGAAGAAATAAATTATTATGCTGAATTACTAGGTGAGAAAACAGAAACAAAAACAAGGATTTTCAAAGTAGATACTATATATCCAGCGATTGTTATAAATCATCCTTATCATGAAATAACCCACATTGGAACATCAACATTTACAGTTAGAGGGACTAGAGAACCTGAGGCTGTCACAGTAGAGTACTGGGAAGATAACCTCATATACGATGGCCTTGCAGTTCAACTCAACAACAACCAAGAAATCATCCTCCATAAACCTGAAATGGTGAATATTGAAGATAAAAACAAAATAGACAAATCATGGAGTCACACATTTCAACTTGTCGAAGGCGAAAACACCATCACCTTCCGTTGTTTTGACCAGGCTTGCAACGAATTTACCAAGGTCTACACAGTAAACTACGACACGGTCAACCCACCAATTGAGATAATCAATCCACCAAAGGATTACGAGCATGAGTACTTCTCAACGGTCACAATAACAGTGAAAACCGAGGCTGATGCCCTTGTGACTATCAACGACAAAGTCGCATCGATTGTCGAATACCTGGATGACGATATGGCAATATTTGATGCGACCATTGAAATTCAAGACATAGAAAACACAGTAAGAATAAAGGTAGTAGACAGAGTCGGCAGAACATCAAGAGAGGAGTTTACCTTCCTGGCAAGACCCAGAGCAACAACCCTAAAACTCTGGATAGACTCACCTGATTTCATGGTAAATGGCATAAAATCAGCCGACCTTGACCCAATGCCAACCAGCAAGTCACCGCCACTTCCTGCTAATCTTGCTGGTAACACGTATATGCCAGTCAGAGCGATACTTGAGGCTCTTGGCGCAGAGATTGGTTGGGATGCAACTGAGAGAAGAGTTGATGTTACTCTTGCCAAACCAGATGGCACAAAAACATTCCTTCAGCTCTGGATTGACAAACCAACAGCCAAGCTTGATGGCAAGGAAGTTCAGATAGTAGGAGCTGATGGAAAGACAGCTCTCTATCCAACAATTGTTGGTGGTCGTACTATGCTACCCCTCAGATTTGCTGTTGAGTCAGTTGGTGGTTCAGTAGGTTGGATTGCCTCAGAACAGGCTATAGAGATAGTTTATCCGGCGGATAATTCTGATTAGCTACTAAAGAAGAGAAGAAACGCTTCGCCAAAAACAAAGTACTAGGAAATTTGCGTTACAGAACACACGAAAAACTCAAATCGCTTCTCATAACAGCCAAATTAACTAAACGATTGATTCAAGTGCTATAGACAATAAAGGCTGTCAATAATTGCACCGATGCAAATTTCTTAATTCAATCTTTAGGCAAATCCCGTTGTCAAACTTTCTTTTAGTCGAGAAAATCAGGCTATGTTTGGGTAGGAGGTTTTTTATGAGAAACAGTTTTTTCAAGTTTTTTGTATTGAGTTCGGTTCTGGTTTTTCTTTTAGTTTTCTTGAGTCTTACACCAAAAACTATTGCCAACCATAGTTTTACGGAAATCGATTCCCACTCAAGTGCAAAGAGTCAAATTATAAAAAGAGCCAATCGACTAAGCAGCTTCACTGTAAAATTTAAAATAAACCTTGATATTCTTCCCAATGACTGGATACGTATTTGGTTTCCGATAAAAGAAGCATCATACGATGAGAAGGATTACTGCAAGAGTACAACCAAATACTCAAAACTTGAGGATGATCCTAGGCATCTTATCGAAAATGTGGAACTATATTGGACAAGTAGGGAGGAAGTTGGACAAGTAGGAAGGCTATATGAGGTTGCTGACCACATAAATTGCGTCACAACCTTCATTAACCCAACTGGATGTCCAGAGCTTGATGAAAGCTGTAGAATAAAAAGAGTCACCGAAGATGGCACAAGATTGAGACTACTGGGTACAGTATTTCCAGCATTGCCAAATAGCAGCGAAAAAAGGAAAGAAATGCTGGCCCAAATGACTCACTCCGTATCAATTGGTTATTGCCCAAACACAGAATCTGTAAAATACATAAACCTAACTCAGACAAAGGATACATCAATGATTGAGCTACTTTCACATATGTATGTAGAAACGGGATTGTTTGAAAATGACATAGTTGATATAAATTTTCCTGCTTCATTTGGCATTATCCCCCCAACATCACCAGGCAGATACAGATTAAAAGTAGCAACAAGAGCAGAACCGACACCGGTTGAGACTGAAAATTTTCAGTTGCAATGCTCAATTGTATCAAAACCTGAGATTTCAATCACAAAAAAAACAGGAGCCAAATCAGGTATTTTCCGAGTAAAATTCCATGTAGGTGAGGGTGGTGCTCTTGATAAAAAACTCTCAACAATAACCGTTTCCTTTCCGAAGTGTCTAGCAATCGGAAAGGTTATAAAAGACGATATTTCAATAAACAACACAACTCTAATACGGGATCCATACTGTAGCAAGCAAGACAATTCATTGGTGGTTCAGACTCCAATAAATATTGAAAACAACGGAGAAATCACAATGAATATCGACCTTGATATTTTTCAACAAGATTGCTCCGACGGTTTAGATATTGGTGTGTCAACGTCGTCAGAACCAGAAATCGTTTGGTCTGACACTATGATGATAGATCAAATGAAATAAGGGGGATTATGACTCAAAGGAGAATTATACATACATTTTTAAGAGTAATAGTATCAACAATAATTCTTTCAGCATTTGTCCTTCACCACGCAAGCACAAATGCTGAGCTTGGGAATGTAAAAGTAGATTTCAACATAACAAGCGACAGACGAGGTCCAGTAAGAGCCAACACAATAAACGAATTTAAGATTTTTTTCAGGATAAATGAGGACATCAAAACTCACGATTGGGTGAAAGTGTGGTTCCCCATTGATGAGGCTTCTTGTGACCCCGCTGATATTTGTGGTGATGAGTTTGTTATCAAGGGGCATGATGAAAGTCCAAGGTTTGTTCCAAATGAGAAGTATTTTGAGAAGTATGACAATGATTACGAAGAAGACAATGGAAAACTGTATGAAATCATAGGCAATAAGGTTGAGATTAGATTTTTTGAACCAACACTTTGCACTGAGCCAAAAGGAAACTGTCGGATGGTAGAAGACCCGTCAGGGCTTGGGTATTGGATGATGGGAACGGTATTGCCAGCGCTTCCAAAAGATGAAGCCGAAAGAAAGGAGCAAGCAGCAAGGATTATTTATGGTGCTCAACTTGGATATGTTCCCTGTGAATGCCAAGGATATCCGACATTAAAACAAACTTGCAACGAAAGATCATTCCAAGTCAGCTCGCATTTACATGTTGAAGCATGGAGACAAGGTTACAATCCAGCTGATTGGAGTTTTTACAAAAGTGCTGGAATAATGTTCCCTGCAACACCAGGGAGATACCGTCTACAAATTGCTACTCAACGCGAGCCAACTCCCATTGAGTCCGAAAGCTTTGTGTTGCCATGTTCTCAGATTTCAACACCTAAACTAACACAATACAAGTATGAGTTTGAAGAAGATGGTCACTACACCATTAAATTTGACACAGGTGAAGGTGGAGCGTTGGATTCGGGTTCATCGTTGATATCAATCAAGTTTCCAGATTGTGTCAAGATTTCAAATAACTTGAAACCAACACAAATATCAGTGAACAACGTCCCGCTCAAGGCAGAGCCACAACTTGACAAAGCTACAAACACACTGACCTTTGTAGTAAGCGCAAATGTCGACAATGTCGACACAGCACGGATTGACATACCAGACTTTGCTCTTGAGAACACCTGCGATGAGCCTTTCACAGTTGAGGTTATGACATCGTCTGAGCCAGAATTTGTAGAGTCTACACCTTTAGAAAGAGCATCGATTTCATCAATATGGATTGGTGATGTTGAGCTTAGCAACCCGAAGGGAGCAGAAGTTTCATCGTACAAATTTTCAATCAATGTACCAAGTGACTGCGATTTGCAGGAAGGTGATATTCTAGAGGTTGGATTTCCAGGGGGGACAATTTTCCCTGAATTTATTAAACCAGAAAATGTAAGAATTGGTGATAATAGTGTCAAAAGCGTTTCGATAAATAATAACTCATTAAAAGTTGCACTGATAGAAGGTGTAACATCAGAAAAGAAAATAGAAGTTTTTTTAAGTAAAGAATGCGGAATCAGAAATACATTTTATGGGGATAAATACAGACTATTCATTAAGACAACCTGTATAGATAATCTGTCATATTCTAGACCTTTTGAGATTGAGGTAATTCCACTTAAATCTGAATTAACCTTATCACCTCATAAACCTGACGGTTGCAATGGATGGTACATAAACCAACCGACCTTTTCAATAAGCTGCAATAATCCAGATGCAGAAATCATCTACTGGTACGAAGGTCATGATGACAAACAAAAGTATACAGAACCAGTTACATTAAAAGGTTTTCAAAACATTACTAGAATAAATTATTTTTCAAATTGTTTTACTCAGGAAGAGCCTACCAAAAGTTCAGAAATAGTCCGAATTGACTTGGTAAAACCAAAACTCACTATTGATAATCCTCGTAAAAAAGAATTTATAACTAGCTTGGAATCAATAATAATCATGGGAACCCGAGAATACAGAACGATTTATAGCTGTTTCTCACAGCCAGATCTGATGCTTGATGGTGTATCGATTAGATATAATAATCAAGAGAGGCAAATTATAGAAAAGGCTGTAGTTTTCAGCAATAAAGATAAAGACCTATATAAAACTAACTGGGAAATTAAAGTCCCTCTTACCGAAGGCGTAAACAAAATCGATGTGATAGGCACAGATCAAGCATGCAACGAAAAAGTCTGGACATACCATATAACAAAGGACAAAGTCCCACCAAAGATAAAAATTGTCGAACCAATTGACATAAACGCAGTTAATAGTGATTCAGTTATCTATCTTACGATTGAGACGGATATTGATGCCGATGACGTGACAATTAATGGCAGAAATGCCAGGTTTGTAAAGGCTTTGTCAGATAACTCTGTGTTGTATAATATTGATCTAGATTTTATTAATCCATGCACAGATGAAACTGTTGAAATTAAAGTCACAGACAAGGCTGGTAACGTCTCAACCAAAACAGTAACTCTCAAACCTAAACTACCACTCGAGAACTACCGAACAAATTTCATGAAAATCTGGATAGACAAGGGTGACATCCAAATAGGAAAGGCTCTTTTTGAAGATTTCCTCAGTCCAACACCAACCGTGTCTTCACCCCCATTGCCAAAAAACCTCGCTGGCAACACCTATATCCCCTTGAGAGGGGTACTGGAATCAATGATGGCGGATATTGCTTGGATTCCTGAAAAAAGGGTGGCGCAAATATGGTCAACAACAAACAACTGTACGAAGCTGTATATTGAACTCGAAATAGGAAATCAGATTGCGAAGGTCAACGGTGAAGAAGTTGAGATCGTCTCAGCTGATGGAAAAACAAAACTCTATCAAACGATTGTGGAAGGCAGAACAATGGTTCCTTTGAGATTTTTAACTGAGGCTCTAGGGGCAAAGGTAAATTGGATTGAGGATGAAAGGGCGATTGAGATAATCCCTTGAGTTTGATAAGGTGCACAAAGGAGTGGAAAATGAAAAATAATAGTTACAAAAAGTCGCAAAAATGGATTATTGTCACCATTATCACACTCTTGTTTCTTTTTTTGGTGAATGAGTTGCCGGTTAGAGCTGATGTAGGGAACGTCTTCTTGGATTTTAGTTGGGGAGGTGATTATTCCACAGGCCATAAAAGAGCAAATTTGGCAAACGATTTTAGAATATTTCTCAGAATCAACGAAGATATCAGAACTCACGACTGGGTGAAGGTGTGGTTCCCTATTGATGAGGCGTCATGCGATCCGGCCGACATCTGTGGAGAGGAGTTTATCATCAAGGGGCATGATGAGAGTCCAAGGTTTGTGCCAAACGAGAAATACTTTGAGAAATATAGCGAAAACTATGATGAAATGAAAGTTGGCAAGCTTTATGACCTAACTGGATACGATAGGGTTGATACGGTTTTTTTTGAACCCTCTATTTGCCAAGAACCAGAAGGTAACTGCAGAATGGTGGAAGACCCTTCAGGGCTTGGGTATTGGATGATGGGAACAGTCATGCCCTCACTACCAAAAGATGAGACGGAGAGAAAAAACAAATCTATTGATATAGTAGATAGTACATCAATTGGGTACAACCCGTGTTGTTTGAATGGTTACCCTACAATGATCCAAAGTTGTAACGAACGTTCGTTCAAATACTATTCAACACTGTATGTTGAGGCTTGGAGACAAGGTTACAATCCCATGGACTGGAACTTTAGCCAGAGGACAGGCATCATTTTTCCAGCAACACCTGGGAGATACAGAGTCAGCATAGCTACCGGACCGGAGCCTACCCCTGTTGAGTCTGAAGGTTTTGTCCTGCCTTGCTCAAGTGTTTCAACACCAAGATTTACAAGATACAAACATGAAGAGAAACCATCTGGGGATTACACCGTAAAGTTCAATGTTGGTGAAGGTGGGGCACTAGATAAAGAACGCTCTGAAATCATACTCATGTTCCCAGAGTGTGTGAATGTACGGGCGAGAAGCACATATAGTCACTTTGTGATTAATGGGGAAAAGCTCACAAAAAAGCCCTTAGTCATCAAAAATACAATAACACTTATCACAAGTGTGGATATCGACAACCTTGGAGCAGTTGAAATAATTTTCCCAGATGATTGGATAACAAACAAATGCAGCGAACCCTTTGCCATCTCTGTCATGACAAGCTCTGAACCAGAATTTGTTGAATCGAAACCGCTTGAGGAAACAATCGCGTCTGGTGTTTGGATAGGTGATGTCGAGTTAACGAATAATAATGCCTATGCTGTTTCAGGATATAGTTTCAAGATCAAATTTCCAAAGGATTGTCAGCTCGAAAGTGGAGACGAAGTTTGTATCGAACTTCCAAAAAACACAATAGTACCGGAGACGATAGACACGCAGGATATAACGATACAGGGCAAGTTTGTCACAGATGCATACATCAATTCCGACGGTATGATGTGCTTCCTGCTGCCATTCAAGCCATACATTGGCACGATATACTCTATTAAACTCAACGAGAGGATGGGCATGCAAAATACATACATTTCTGGAGATTATAAACTTCGAGTGTATACAAAATGTTCTGAAATAGCTGCAATATCAGAAGATTTTGAAATCAACCATGTTCCTCTGAAATCAACCCTTCATTTTGTCAGCCCAGATGAACCAGATGGTTGCAACGGCTGGTATAAGACACCCCCTACCATGACAATAACGTGCAATAATCCTGCTGCTAAGATATACACATGGTACAACACAGATGAGAAGGCACTAATTCTCTACACTGGTGAGAAAAAACTTGCACCAGGCTCTCAAAGACCAATCATCAACTATTTCGCTATTTATGGAGATGAGCAGGAAGAACCAAATAGTAAACAGCTGTCTATCGATACAGTACCCCCTTCAATAGTTATACAAACACCAGAAAAAAAGCAAGTTTTGACAAATCAACTATCCTATGCAGTTAAAGGAGTAAGGGACTTTGTTGAGATGTTAACTGATGGAAAACCATCCCACCAAGTTGCCGATGGTGTAGCTTTTTGTCTAAACAACGGACAATACACAACAATTATAGAACCAGAGATTTTTCCAGTGACCGAAAGGGACAAGATTGCTGCTGAATGGGAACGTACAATCGAACCCCTGAAAGAAGGTGAGAACATACTTAGAATCAGGATGTTTGACCAAGCCTGCAACGAGAAGATCGAATACTACACCATTATTTGCGATACTGCACCGCCTGAGTTTGAGATTATAAAACCCAAGAGTTTTGATGGCATCGAGAGTATGTCCAGTTTTGAATTGGAAATTATGACCGAGACAGGAGCGACAGTTGAGATCGATGGGGAGCCGGTAACGATTGACATTGATGATTTGGGAAATGGCAAATCTCGTTTTAAAACAACCATAAATATTGAGAACAGTAGAAAACAAATCGAGATAAGAGTCACAGACAAAGCTGGAAATTTCTCAACAGAGATAATCGAAATTGTGCCAAAAAGGAAACCAATCACAATTATGCTTAAAATTGACAGCAAAGAACTCAAAGCTGACGAAGGGACAATCGCAATGGATGTTGCACCAACCCTCTCCTCACCCCCACTTCCAAAGGAACTTGCTGGAAACACATATGTCCCTCTCAGGGCAGTGCTTGAGGTACTTGGCGCAAAGATTGAATGGGTTAGTGAAACAAAGCACATAATGATATCCATGCCAGACGAGAGCAAAAACATTGTGCTTCAGGTGAATAGCTCAAGGGCATACATAAACACCAAAACGGTTGACATCCTTTCGGGTGACGGAAAAACCAAGCTTTATCCAGCAATAGTTAACAACAGAACACTCATTCCGTTGAGGTTTGTTGCAGAAGCGCTTGGAGCTAGCGTCACATGGAACGCGCAAGATAAGAGTATCACAATCATTTATTAGGACGGTTTTCAAAACATAAAAAATCCCCAGAGTAACTCTCTGGGGATTTTTTATGTTATCACACCAACTGTACACGATCGTGTTATTGCTCACCAAACGCTGTTTGACCTTCCTCGGGTGGCTCAATTGTGAAATCAATATTCATGTTTGAAAGCTGGAAGTGAGTGAAAGTCTTCACCTGTCTGATGCTTTCAAATGAGCCAACCTTCAGATCAATTGGAACTCCATAGAATTCATCGTCGATACTTACCGCAACATTCAACTCAAGAAGTATTTGTTGTTCTTTTTCTGTGCCATCGTGGGATTTGTAGTTCTCAGTGATGACCGTAAGTGTTTTTAGTCTCTTTGTTTTGTATCCACCAACATTGTACTCGCCAAGATCATAAACATAATCAGAGTTCTCAAGAGCTTTGTTTGCTTTTTCTATAGCGTAACTGATGCCGTTGAACACATCCTCAAATCCAATATGGAATCTTTCGTTCTTGTAGAATCCGTCTCCTTGATCAATCCACTGATCACGACCAATCTGCACGCAATACTGGGGAGGACTCTCCTGTGGATCATCACCCGGGTTCTCCGGCATCTCCCTGTTGTAAGCTGTGCTGAGCATAAATTGGTATCTGTCTGGTGACGCGAATGAACCTGACTCACTGATGGTTATCTGATCTTCAGAGACACCGTGTTGAACTTCAAAATCAAATGTCCTCAGAGCGTCTATTGAAAGGTTCTTGATTGGGGATGGTTTGGTCTCATCATGACCAAGAAGCTCCATCTCAATATCGAAATCCGTATAGGGGAATACAGCGGTTATCGTCGTAGAGAAGCTTTTATAGTACTCCTTGCTGCATTTGAGCGTGTAATCCTTGCCTGGAACAAGATCCGAATAGATGAATTTACCATCATCCTCAACCTCATACGCTGCATCATTCAGATAAACTGTCACACCAGATATTGGAGCATTGGTCTCTTTATCATACACAAAACCTCTGAGGTATGCCTTTTCCTCTTCCTCACCACAGGAAGACAGGGCAACAACAGCAGAAACCGTCAAAAATAGACAAAGCGCCGCCGAAATGACTTTTCTCATAGAACCTCCTTAGTCGAGGTAATATTCCACCACGACATACACAAACTATCAACAAAAAGTTGCCTTAATAGCGCTTTAACGAGAATTTACATCAAATAAACTGTTCCGAACGAAATTACGGCAATAGGATTTCAACGTTGTACCGGTCTTTGTTGAAACGCAGGGACAGAAAACTAGACTCATTACTCGTAATTACATACAGACTCGAAAGGAGACCTCGATGAAGAAAACGTTTGTGGGCATAATGTCGCTAATTATCGTCGCAGGTTTGTTGCTAACACCAGTCAGTTCCGCTTTTGCTGATCTTGGTCCTGTACATATTGAAATGAATGTCACATCAGAGAGACTTGGTCCTGCCAGGGCCAATACCGTCACGGCATTCAAAATTTACATCAGGCTGAACGTCAATATCAAGACTCATGATTGGATCAAAATATGGTTCCCAATAGATGAGGCCTCCTGTGATCTGAATGATATCTGTGGAGAACCCTTTAAAGTCAAAGGCGCAAAAGAAAGCCCGCGATTTGTCCCAAATGACAAGTATTTCAAGGACTTTGTCAACAATGAAGAAAAGGACGTTGGTAAGCTGTACGAGATTCTCGAAGATAAAAAGGTTGCTACAAGGTTCCACGAGGGTGGTCCCTGCCCCGAACCTGAGGGGAACTGCCGCATTGTAGAGGATCCAGACGGCTACGGTCATTGGATGCTTGGTACCGTTCTTCCTGCTATCCCAAGAGAAGAATCCGAAAGAAAAGAGAGAACTGCTCAGATCATCAGATCAACCTCAATTGGTTACATGCCATGTACTGAATGTCAGGGATACCCCATAATCACCCAAACGTGTTTAGAGCGCTCATTCCAGGTCAATTCACCCCTTCTAGTTGAGGTTTGGAGACAGGGCTACAACCCAATTGATTTCAACACTTCAAAAACCACAGGTATTGTTGTCCCAGCAACACCTGGCAGATATAGACTAAAAATCGCAACTGGTCCAGAGCCAACTCCTGTTGAGTCGGATTCATTTGTGTTGCCATGCTCAATGATCTCAACGCCAACGGTCACTCTTGACCCATCAGACACAGGCGTTGCATCTGACATGACAATCAAGTTTGATGTTGGCGAAGGCGGAGCTCTCGACTCAGGTAGCTCCCTCATCATGCTTCAGTTCCCAGAAGAGTTCGAACTTCCAAGAAAAATCAAACCAAGCTACATTAAAGTCAATGGTGTACCACTCAAGGCAAACCCACAGATTTCACTGGAAAACAATCAAATGACGCTTATCTCATCCTCAAATGTTGATAACCTTGGCCCTGTCGAGGTCGAAATCTCCCCAAAGGCTGAGATTGTAAATCCTGCCGTTTCATCAAAGCACAAACTCACTGTTTATACGTCATCCGAGCCAGAACCAGTCGAGTCCAACGAGTTCTTTGTTGGAACCGAACCTAAGGTCACTGTAACTCCTCCGTTTGAGGGCACACCATCCAGCTGGTATGCTGTGGGCATCGTCCCAGAGGAAGCCACAATTGCCTCTGGAAAAGACTTCACAGTTGTTTTCCCGCAGGATACAACAATCCCAAAAACAATTGATCCAAAAACAATCACCGTCAACGGAAAAGCATGCAGCAATGCCGCAGTCAGGGGAGTTGAACTCACAATCACAGCTCCGGTTGAAGTTAAAGGTGCGCTCAAGCTCACAATTGGTGAGGAAGCTGGCGTTATTAACCCACCGAAGGGTAACTACGAATTGAAATTCTTTGTTGGTGGAACAGAGTATACTTTTGAGAAATTCACAATCCTTGAGTCAAAACCACGTGTTGTTGATCTTACTGTTTCCGAGATTCAGGGTTATGAGCCTGCCGAATACAAATTCCGCTATATTCCATCCGTCAATGGAGCTCTTTCAGCGGGTGACACAATTACGGTTGTTTTCCCAGAGAGCACTATCGTACCCGAGTCTATCGATTCATCAAAGATTGTTGTTAACGGCACACCGGTAACCGATGTTAAGATTGAACAGACAACAATTACAATCACTATCAACTCAGAAGTGCCAGCCATCACTGGAGAGTACATCACGTTTAATGTTGACTCTGGAATCATGAACCCCCAAATTGCTGGAACATACAAACTTCTTGTCTCATCATCAAAAGACGAACCTGTTGAATCACCGGAGTTCAGCACCACTCAGCCAAAACTTATCTCAGAACTCAGATTTACATCCCCAGATGAGCCAGATGGCTGCAACGGTTGGTACAAGACACCGCCAGTACTCTCAATATCCTGTCGTAACCCTGATGCCAAGATTTATCTTTGGTACGACTCAAGGGAAGACTCTCAGATTCTCTATACAGGTGAGAAAAGATTTGGTCCAGGTTCCCAGAGACCAATCATTCACTACTATGCTACTTATGGTGATGAAAAAGAAGAACCAAAGAGTCTACAACTGTTCCTTGATACCGTTCCGCCAGCTATAAGTGTCAAAGAACCGCAATCAGCAAGTATTATCACAGGCGAAGCAAAATTTAGCGTCAAAGGTGAAAGAGAATTCATCGAGATGCTTACCGATGGACAGGCAACTCACCAGGTTGCCGACGGAGTCTTTGTGAGACTCAACGATGGTGAACCGGTTGAGCTTCTCAAACCTGAGATATTCGCGGTTGTTGACAGAGATAGCGTAAAAGTCGAGTGGGAACACGAATTCACACTCAAAGAGGGTATAAATACAATCACAGTCCTTGGCAGAGACCAGGCTTGTAACGAAACACAGCAGACTTTCACAGTTACTTACGACAAGACACCACCAGCAATCACAATCATCACGCCAAAAGACGGCGAAAAGTTTGAGCCGTGGTCGACAATCCCTGTTGAGGTTGAGTCTGAAGCAACCGCATCAGTATATGTCAATGGCGCCATTGCGTCTCTCCTTGAGGAAAAAGAGGGTGGAATGGCGGTCTTCACAGCCGATGTCGATATCGAAGAGGGCGAATTTATAATTGAAGTCGAGGCCTCGGATGTCGCAGGCAATAGCTCCACAAAGTCAATCAAGGTCTACGGCGAAAAGCCACAGACTAGACTCAAACTCTGGATCGACAAGAAGGATTTCTATATCAACAATAAGAAAGTTGCCGACCTTGATCCAATGCCAACAACAAAATCTCCGCCTCTCCCAAAGAATCTCGCTGGTAACACCTATATGCCAGTGCGTGCCATTCTAGAAGCACTTGGAGCAAAAATCGATTGGATTGCCGCTGAAAGGAAAGTTGACATCTCACTTGCAAAGTCAGATGGATCAGAAACACATTTAGAACTCTGGATTGACAACCCTGTCGCCAAGCTCAACGGCAAGGAAGTCAAGATCGTCTCGGTTGATGGAAAGACGATTCTCTATCCAACAATTGTGGCTAGTCGCACCATGCTTCCACTCAGATTTGCTGTTGAATCTGTTGGTGGAGAAGTTGGATGGATTGCCGCCGAACAGGCTATCGAGATTATCTATCCATGCGAAAAGTGTGAGTAGTATTTCCACTCAGCAATCTTAAGATAGTCCAAAATCCCCCGAGATACTCTCGGGGGATTTTTTTATAGAATGTATGTGTGTCCGATCACAAAATAACGGATGTTTAAAGATTTCTGATGACAAAATAGACATAATCATATTACAGACAAAGGGTTCTCCATCTATAAAAGCCCCTGTCAACAGTCACTGAACACTAAGATGATGGCCAGATTTTATAACTCAATTATCTACAGGATTCAGATACTCCTTGAAACACTGTCCCGCAATCGATTTACTTTTTTTATTTCTCCTGTTGCATCGACGATGTTCCAGACAAACTCTGCGTTGTCCAACATGGTATTTAATACTTCCATCAAATCGGTGTCTTGATGAGGTGAGATTGAACCTCCTGTCAATCTTGGACTCTCTGAAGAAAAGTAAATATATTTAGCTATTTCAAGACTCTCAAGTGCCCAGATAATGGGACTTACGACCTTCACAGATGATAGTGTCGAAACCAAGTCTTGAATCTCAAATATTTCAGCCATTTCAGGACTTAATCTGATAATTTCGTTGTTGATTGATATCCTGGCATAGCGCAGCGCATGTTGATGAAAACGATACGGATCATGGACTACAATCTGTTTATGCGTGTCTCTAATTTCAAGAAGTGTCTCTGGCTCATAATAATCCCATCCGAACAGGGACATCCAAAAACAAAACTCCAAAATTAATTCGTTTGAGTTTGAGGATTTAGTCTGGTTCCAGATGGCATCAATTGAGTTATTCGAGATTGAATCTTCCTGAATTTTCGAAAAATGTGATAAAATCGAGCCTAGAACGAATTTGTATCGGTTATGTGTTTGTTTCGTTGCCCGTGTCAAACGTTCGATTGAGAATGGACAGTCAAATCTCCAGTCTCTGAGCATTCCAATGGCAAACGGAAAAATAAAAGCGTCCAAGAAATCATCGATGTTCAAACTTGAGTCAGATAGATTCACAGAGTATTCATTGATTCTATCCCAATCACCTCCAAAAAAGCTCGAGAGGATACGCATCTTTAGCAGCAATGTTTCTTGCGCCTCATTACTAGATTCACTCAGTTTCGATTCCAGTGAAGCTGTTTTATGAAATTTGCCGGCCAGTATTTCAAGATAATCGGTCATTATCTCATACTGCTGCACATACTTTTCCGAGGATTCCAAGAATTTTATTTCTTGCGCTGTCTCTATGATTTGCTCAATCTTGTTAAACTCCAGCCTTCTTGATAGGAGCCATACCATATCCATATCAATCTGAACTCTATTCATTCCGGAAAGATTCTTCGATATTCTGGTTTGGATGGACAATGACTGCTCAACCTCGTCAAGGAGGTAATTCCGCATTAAGTAGCTTGTGTACGTACCTTCTTCTATTAATCTCAGAACCGCAGTATCCTCACCTTTATCATTTTCTCTTATTGTGTCTATAATCACACTGGCTTGTTTGTAGTGGTTGTTATCAAGATGAATAAGAATCATGATATGATCTTGAATTCTATTATCTATCTTGGTTTTATAACCAAAAATAGAAGACACACCATTCTTGTGGTGTCCGCCATACATCCTGGATTTTTTTATGTTTATAGAAAGATCGAGGACGCTTCTTATGGTTTGCCAGTTTGAATAAGTCATTTCATCAGCAAACTCTGCCGTTACCCTATCTTCGATAACGGCAAACTCCATTCCATCTTGAACAATGGTTTTGTAAATATAGTGGCAGAGCAGATAGACAGCCTTTTGAGTTTGGTTTGAGTTAATCAGATGACAGGATAGTTCAACACAGTCAATATCCACAAAATTTTGCGCCATAAGTATGTGGGCCGATTCCCTTGAGTAGAATTTAAAATCCTCATCGGTTATGGTTCTTCGGATGTAATCCTTGTCATAACTATCATTGACCTGGTACGTAAGACTGTCATTTTCTTTGTGTTTCTCTACGATTCCAGTTCTTCTCAGCTCATCAATTATGAGCATGCCGTTTGCCTTTTTTATCTTGAAGACCTTGGTAATCATTTCCAGTTTTACGGGTTTTCCATAAGTAACCATGAATCCCAATATCCTCTTTGAGTCATTTGAGAGTCCCGAAATACACCTTTTCGTTATATCATCAATTGCCTTGAGCTTATGTTTGTGCCCCTCTTTGTATGAGAAGCTGTTTCCAATCCTATTTATATCATTCGATTCAACAGCCGACCTGACAAAATCCAGTATCAACAGTGGGATACCTCGACTGATGTGGTGCGCATCCTCTATAATCTCATTTGGAATATCCTGGCTTTTCAGGCAACTTTGTATAATTTTACCAGTTGAATTCCCGTCTAGACTATCCAACTCGATTGAACTGATCATCTCAGTGTTTTTTTGAATCAGATTCTCCAAATATCTATTCGCATTTCTCTCGAAAGAAAGCAGAAGGAAAATGTTCTTATTTTCAGTCGCACATCCAATGCAAGCATCAAGTGTTTTGTCATCAAGCATATGCGCATCATCAATAATAACACAAATCCTTTTACCCAGACTTCCAACGAATTTCGAAAACAATTTTGAGATATCCTTTGAAGAATTAAGATTTGTGACCTTTACCATGGATAGTCTTGCGCCAAGCTTGGGATGCAATCCACCCAAATCAACAAATTCAGCCTTGTCTATCTTGTCTAATATATCACTGTTAAAATGTGCTATGTCAAAAGCAATCTGCTTTAAACCAGAATAATCGTGGAATCTGGTCATTGAATTGCCTCTAGCTCTGACCTGAAGTTCTGAGTTGACAATCAATCTTGATGAAAATTCATCAAGCATCCTGGTCTTACCCATTCCAAACGATCCGGCAACAGTAAACATGTTCTCACTTGTCTGATTCTCGTACTTAGTTTTGAGTTCCCGCATCTCCCAGTCTCTTCCATAATAATCGGGAATCCTAACGATAAATCCGCCTGAAGGCTGGAAACTCTGAATATTTTTAGAGATTAATCTCAATTCCTCAAGCAATTCCTGAGAGGTCTGAATTCGTTCTGATGGTTCCTGTCTGAGCAGCAAGAGGAGAAGGTCATCTATTTCCTTGGGGATTTTATCATTGTAAGTCGATGGTGGTTCTGGAGTGGATTGGAGCATCAGATATGCGTTGGAATCAGGATTATCCGATTGGAATGGGAACCGACCTGTAAGGCTCCGATACATCGTCACACCAAAGGAATATAGGTCTGAGCGAATATCAACCTCTCCGGTTATCAGCTGCTCAGGGGCAATGTAATTCATTGAACCCATAATAAACCCTTTTGATGTTATTCTTCCCTCCTCAGAGGAGCGAGCGAGTCCAAAATCTATCAGTTTGGGTATTATTGAATCAGTGTTAGCTTCTCTCTTGTTGCAGATTATGATGTTCTCAGGTTTAATGTCTCGGTGTACAATCCCTTTAGAATGGAGAAAACATAAAACCTCTGCCATATTCACAAAAACTGAAATCAGCTCTGGCAAGGGGATAGACAAATACTCCGAAAGAGGAACACCCCTTATGTGTTCCATGATATAGTACAGTCTGTTGTCATCTCTGCCACAGTCGTACACATCGACAATTGATGGGTGGCTAATGTCTTTCAGAAGTGATGCTTCAGAGATGAAACGTTGAACAGACTCTTTGTCAGAGTTTCTCTTATCAAATTCAAGAACTTTGATGATAACATCACGCTTCTTTTTGTGATCATATCCTTCATAAACAGAGGACATGCCTGAGCTACTGACGCTCCTCCCAACCTCATATCTACCAAAGATATAATCCTTTATCATCTCTACCAGATTGTATGTTAACCCTTTCGGTTGGTCAATCTTGACAAACGTAGCTTTTACGATAACATTTCATGTCTGTTGGGAAATCCTTTTGGCCAGGTGTGATTTGTTAGCTTGGCTCAAAAGCCAGTATTTTCTGGCAAAAAGTCCAAAGGAGGATTATACAAGAAAGTGAAGAAATACGAACAGATGTTTGTTCTTTCTTCTTCTCTTGATGAGGAAAAGGAGAAGGAACTAGTAGAGAAACTCACCAGTGTCGTCACAGAGAGTGGTGGCGAGATTGTTGAGAGCACCCGATGGGGAAAGAGAAGACTCGCTTACCAGATCAGAGAGCATGTAGAAGGTATCTACCACTACATCATCTTCATGGCCCCGCCAGATGTGCCAGCAAAGCTTAGAAGAACTGTCAGAATCACTGAAGGTTTTGTCAGGGACATTCTTCTCGATCTGACATTTGCTGACAAGTCGGAGGCAAAGCGTAGAGCTCATCTCAAAGAAGTTGAAGAGAGACGTTCGCTTCGTGCCAAGGCAAGGCAGGAAAAGGCAGACGAAGAAGGGAACACATACTCGGATTCACGCACAGATTCGAATGAAGCTCCCAACGTAGAGCCAACTAATACCATAGAGAACAACGAAACAGAATCGGAGGAATAATGCTGAATCGTGTTTTTCTGATTGGAAATCTTGTTGCTGACCCCGAAATCAGGTACACACCCTCGGGTTCTCCCGTTGGTTCATTCAGACTCGCATGCACTGAGAAATTCAAGTCCCGCGATGGCGGTGAGATGAAGGAACAGACACTGTTTATAAATTGCAGTGTTTGGGGCAATCAGGCGACAGTCGTCCAGCAATACTTGAAAAAAGGAAGTAGACTGTTTGTTGAGGGTAGACTTCAAATCAGGGATTACGAACAGGACGGAATCAGAAAATGGTTCACCTCCGTGAATGTTAGAAGCTTCAAATTCCTGGACAAACGTTCAGACGAAAACAAATCGTCGCAGGGAGACTATGATTCCAAGGAAGATTTTAGCCCTCCAGAATTCAGCGACGACGACATACCGTTTTCATGATTGAAAGGAGATAACAAATCATGCCAGCACCAAACGGTGGAAGACCAAGAAGACCAAAACGTCGTTTTGGTAAGTCAAGAAGAAGAATCTGCATTTTCTGCGCAGAGCATATTGATTATATCGATTATAAGGACATCAATCGTCTCAACAGACATGTCACAGAGACAGGCAAGATTGTCCCAAGAAGACAGACAGGCGTTTGTGCCAAGCATCAGAGACGTTTGACACTTGCAATCAAGAGAGCAAGAGAAATCGCATTGCTCCCATTCGTGGTGGATTAGTGCTATGAAGGTAAAAGTAATTCTTCTTCGTAATGTTGAAAACGTCGGTCAGAAGGGCAACGTTGTTGACGTAGCCAAGGGTTTTGCCAGAAACTTTCTTCTGAGAAAAGGTTTTGCTCAAGTGGCAACAAAGTCAGCCATGACAAACCTCACCTACAATCTCGATCAGGCTGACAGACGCAGCGACAAAGCAAAGGTCAAAGCAGAGGAAATCAAGGAACAGCTTGAGGCAAAAACAATCACAATCGAGGCAAAAGCCGGCCCAACAGGCACTCTTTTTGGGGCCGTCACAAGAGACGCCGTTGCACGAGCAATCAAGAGAGAATTCCAGGTTGTTCTCGGCAAGAAGTCAATGTCGGTAGACAATCCAATCAAGAGCCTTGGAATGCACGTGGTTCATATTGACCTTCACCACGATGTGAAGGCAGACGTTAATCTTGAGGTTGTCCAAAAAAGCGGTAAGTAGAAACTTCAACAGGTTTTATAACACCTTTCTCGGTGATAAAACCTGAGATGTATTCAGAGGGGGTGACGTCAAAGGCTGGGTTTCTGGCGTTCACTCCCTTTTTTGTTATATGGATATCGCCAATCGTAATCAGCTCTTCTGCCGGTCTCTCTTCAATGTTAATCAAAGAGCCACCATTGATTGAAAAATCAAAGGTTGAGAATGGTGCCGCAACATAGAAGGGAATATTATTTGTTTTTGCCAGAACTGCCAAAGTATATGTCCCAATTTTATTAGCAGTATCGCCATTCAATGCAATCCTGTCAGCTCCCACGATGACACAATCTACTTCACCCTTTTTCATGAGGTATCCAGCTGCCATATCCGGGATCAACTGGCTCTCAACACCGTTTTCAAAAAGCTCAAAACTCGTTAGTCTCGCCCCCTGCAGGTATGGTCTGGTTTCAGTGTTGATGACCCTTATCTTTTTTTTCTCAACGAGATGCACCCACATAATGATGCCCAGCGCTGTCCCAAAACCTCCAGCTGCCAATGAACCAGTGTTGCAATGAGTTAAGATGGTTGTTTCATCCTGGATTAGTCTTGATCCATGACGGGCTATCTCAAATGATCTGACGTGATCATCAAACTCGATGAATCTGGCTTTCTCCCAGGCATCAGTCTTTCCACCATTTTTAAATGATTCAAACACCTGCTTTGTTGCCCAAAATAGGTTGACAGCCGTTGGTCTGGCAGAGGTAATTTTTTCAAATGCAAAATCCATATCCGCGTTTTGTTCGATAGCCATTGCCATTGCATAGGCGCCACACACCCCTATGGCAGGCGCGCCTCGAACAGCCATTGACGAGATGGCATTAACACAATCTGTCCATGTGGCGGCTTTAATATAACACACTTCGTGTGGGAGTCTCTTCTGATCGAGAATGTAGAAATGTCCACCCTCCCACTTGTACGGTCTTGGCACTTTTGAGAGAGCAAGGAGCTCATCGACTTTGTCTTTTGTGAAACTATCTTTCATTTTTTGTTGTCACATGGCTTCTGGGGGATTCACATTTGATGGGTTTACAGATAGTGTCTGACATATTGACCTCAAGATATTTGATAAATCATCGATTCGTTTGGAGAATATGTCCATTACTTCTTGGTGTGTGAGTTTGTTTTTTGAGATTCCCGCTGCCATGTTGGTCACTACTGCAATCGAGGCAAACGGTATTCCGAGTTCAGCAGCCAATACAACCTCTGGTACACCCGTCATCCCAACAACAGAACCACCCAACATTGAAAACATCTTTATCTCTGCCGGAGTTTCATAGCGAGGCCCATTTGTGCAAACATAAGTTGCCTCCGGGAAGAATAGCTGATTTGCGTCCACCATTGCTTCCTGAATGTGTTCTCTAATCTTTTTTGAATATGGTTCAGTCACATCAACATGCAACACCTTGCCAGGTTCATCAAAAAAGGAGGATGCCCTCCCGGATGTGAAATCGATAAACTGGGTTGGAATCACAAAATCCCCCGTTTGCATTCTCTCATCAATTGCGCCAACGGCGTATGTTGAGACGATATCAGTAACCCCAAACTCAGAGAGCGTGAGAAGGTTTGCTCTGTAGTTGATGGCTTGTGGTGGTGTTTTGTGTCCCTTGCCGTGTCTGGTGATAAAGGCTACTTCTAGCCCATCGACGTAACCAACTTTAACGACACTCTCTCCATATCTGGTGTCAACAACCTGCTCCTGGGAGTCCTCCAACCAGGGGAGATTGTAGACACCTGAACCGCCGATTATTCCTACCATCAAGCCAATTCCTGAGCGAATTTAACAACCATATCCGATGTTTCCTTCTCGTCAAAAGTTTGAATCTTTCTATTCTTTACAACGAACTCACCATCTATCAAAACATGCAAAACATCGGAGGTATGTGCGCAATTAACAAGGTGTGAAATCTTTGAAAAACATGGCTGCATATGGGCTGCAGAGAAATCAACAACCACAATATCCGCTTTTTTGCCGGGTTCGATTGAACCAATATCGTCAAATCCAAGCGCTCTGGCTCCATCGGCTGTCGCCATCCTAAGCGCCCTGGTTGCCGGGAGCGCTGTTGGTTCTCCCTTTGATTTCGCCGCAAAGCTTGTCCAACGCATCTCCTCAAGCATGTCCAAGTCGTTATTTGAGGCAGTACCATCAGTACCAATGGACAGGTTCAAACCCTCCCTCTCCATCTCAAAGATTGACGCGATACCAGACGCTAGTTTGAAGTTGGATGATGTATTTAAAGCACAGAAAACGCCTTTCTGCTTGAACAGTTCTCTATCGTTTTTTGTAAGATAAACACAATGAGCAGCCAGAAAATGCCCGTTAAATGCGCCAAGTTTATCAAGCAATTCAGGTGGTGACATGCCATAACTCTTAACGCAATCATCGACCTCTTTCTTTGTTTCAGAGACATGCATGTGTATTGGAACATTGTGTTTATGGGCTTGCTCAATCACTTTTTCCATGAAATCTGGTGGGCATGTGTATATAGCGTGTGGACCAAGCATTGTCTTGATTCTGCCGTTTGTTTTCTCACCCCATTTGAGGGGGAATTCCATTTTACTCTTCAATCTATCTTCATCTGCGTACATCGTCATTCCTTCAGATAGATTGGCTTTTATCCCACACTCTGTGACAGCCCTGCCCACCTCATCCATCATGAAATACATATCTGCAAAACAGGTTGTGCCACCCCTCAGCATCTCGGCGATGGCATGTTTTGCTCCCCAGTAAATCATCTCAGAAGTGAGTTTTTCTTCTCTTGGAAATATCTCCTCATGCAGCCACCTGTGAAGTGGTAGGTCGTCAGCAACTCCGCGTAGCAACGTCATCGACGCATGAGTGTGTGTATTGACAAGTCCCGGCATGATAGCCATGCCAGAGAAATCAAAATATTCATCAGTTTCCCCGACCGGTTTGTCGGCACTTACTGATAAAATCTTATCGTCCTCAATAAGAACGTATCCATCAAATTCTTTTTCAAATTTATCCGATACTGGGATAATTGTTCCCTTTAGAAGTTTTTTCATTGTTGTGACAGTTCCTTCATAAGATTTGGAATTTCTTTTGCTATCTCTGATGCCAACACTCCATATGTGCCAGTTTCCGCTGATAGCCTTTCGGCTGATTTACCCAACAGATATGAACCAAGCACACTTGCCGAGTATGGTTCTACATTCTGTGCGATCAAGGCTGCAATCACTCCGGACAAAACATCACCAGAACCACCCTTCGAGAGAGCCGAATTGCCTGTGGCGTTGATGTGGTATTGACCAATCGGCGAGGATATTACTGATCTGGATGACTTAAGAACCGTTATTGTTCCAAAGCGCTTTGAGAACCTGTTGGCAGTTGAGATTGGGTCTTTTGTGATGTCGTAAGCTGTCGAGCCAAAACGCCCCGCCTCCCCCCAGTGTGGGGTTAATATTGTTTTGAGTCCATTCTCAGCTCTGAGGTTCAATCCCTGTGGTGAACTAGACAGGGCATAGAGGGCATCAGCATCAACAATCACGGGAGATTCAATTTTCGACAAAACCGTGTTGACAACAATGTTAAGAGCATGATTTCTTGAAAGTCCAGGACCGATTACAACAACGGATGCCTTGTGCGCCAGATTAATTATCTCATCGATATCATCAGTTGAGAATGCGCCATCGCTTGATTTCACAGAATTGACAATCACCTCTGGATATCTACCCGCAACAGATCCGTAGATGCTGTCAGGCACAACCAACCTTGTGAGACCAGCGCCAGTTTTTATCGAACCCAAAGCAGAGAGTAGGGGGGCTCCCGGATAGGTTTTTGAGCCACCAATAATCACAACTGAACCGAACTTGCCTTTGTGCGAGTCATCGGGTCTTATCGGTAAAAGATTTTTTGCTTCAGTATCTGTTAGCATGTTACACTGAAGCTCAGGGTCATCTATCAATACGTTTGGGAATCCAACATTGGCAACAACGAGCTTGCCAACCTTGGTGGCTCCAGGGTATAGCAATTGTCCGATCTTTGGCACTCCAAAGGTGCAGGTTGTGTCCGCCTTTATTGAGATTCCTGGAACGGCTCCAGATGAACCATCAACTCCAGATGGCATATCCACAGAGAGTATTGGTTTCCGCACCGAACAGGCAAGTTCAATCGCTTGGGCAGTTTCTCCTGCTGGAGCTCTTGTTAATCCGGTGCCAATCATTGCATCGATTATAAGATCAGCCTCCTGAAGGGAGCTTGACAACGCCGCCATTTGTTCGTCTGAAGTACCAGCAAAAAGCTCGACCACACCTGAGAATCCCTTCGCCAGGATGCCAAAATTGATTGCCGTATCCCCCTTCAGGTACTCGGTGCTGGAGAGGAGATATACCTTCGATTGAATGCCCTGCATGGCAAGATGTCTGGCGCAAACAAAACCATCTCCACCATTGCCCCCTCTTCCACAAATAATGACGGGTTTTTTAGTCGAATATTCCGATATAGCCAAATCAGCGATGATTGCACCGGCATTCTCCATTAGGGTGATGGATGGCACTCCAAATCTATCAACAGTCTGCCTGTCAATCTCTCTCATCAAAGAAGAGGTTACTACCTTCATTAAGACCTCCAGTCAGTCCTTTTTAAGGAAGGCAAATATGCTTATAAATGATTCTAATAAAAAAATTACATTTTCCAAACTACTGGCTCCGATGTGTGTCAAAGGATTAATGTAAGGAGGTCTTATGATATGGCATAACTGGATGATGTGGCTAAGTGTCGCCGTTGTCTTCGGCGTTATTGAGATTGCCACAGTCAATTTCTATACTATCTGGCTCAGTATCTCCGCTATTCTGGTCATGATTTTGTCATTTTTTGTACCAGATCTGGTAGTTCAAATAGTTGTGTTTGCGATAGTATCACTGTTACTCGTTTTACTTTCCGAAAAAATCATAAAGAAAGTAATCTTCAACTCGAAGGATAATATCCCGATGAACGTTGACGCAATGAGAGGCAAGCATGGTATTGTAATCTCACGAATCAGAAATGATAGGGGAGAGGGGGTTGTAAAAATTGGTGGAGTCAGCTGGTCAGCTCGATCAGTTGATGGCGAGGAAGTTCCAGAAAATACAAAAATTCAAGTTGTAAGAATAGAGGGGGTAAAAGCAATCGTGACACTACTAAATGATGATGGTGACATTTCGGGTCTTGTTGGAAGGATTTCAACAACTGATTCAAGAAAAGTAATTGAATCGCAAACGTTCAAAGCAGGTGTTGAGGGTGACATCGACCTACTAAACATCGACCTAGACAATAATCTAATAGATATTGCCAGGATTGAAATTAGCGAGGGGGATAGCACGTTCATTGAGTATGAAGTTGGTCTCAAGTCGAAATCAAAGGGGAAGGAGTTTGAGCTAAAAACGACCAGGAAACAGAATGAGTTGACAATCACAAACGTTCCAGACTCGATTGCGGATGGTATTCACTACAACATCGCTCTTAGAATTCAGACAAAACCAAATACAAGGATCAGAGCAAACGCAATCGCAGGAAGCTTCCGCATCGTTTCTGATTGGAAAGCCAATATCGATGTCTCTGACCTCGGAGACCTGGATATCGAGCTCTTGAATGTGGACGGTGATGTTAAGGTTCGGAGCACGTCAGGTGATGTGGCCATTGGTGATGCCAAAGATATCGACATCAAATCACTGGCGGGAGATACAGCTGTAGGAAGCTGCAACAGTGCGAGATTGAAAACATCATCCGGAGACATCTCAATAGAATCCATTAAAGAGGGGATCATTCACGTGTCGTCTGGAGATCTCAATGTCCAAACACTTGAGGGCAACCTCAACGTAAATTCAAAGTCAGGTGACATATCCATCTCAAACTGCTGCGAAAGCTGTATGGTCAATATTGATGCAATATCTGGGGATATTGCAATCTCCAGATTTATGTCTCAATCCGGCAAATCCAAAATCTCAACTCTTTCTGGTGATATCGCTATGACAATTGACGCAAATTCCTCAATTTCTGGCATCTGCGAAACTACAAGCGGGGACATTCACATAGACGGCGGAGCCGAGACCACATCGATTACAAACCAAAAAAAGAGGTTAACAATCGGTGATGGAGCATCCGTGTTGGAGATTATAACAACATCCGGTGATGTGAGCATACAGGTGAGATAGTCCATCCCAAAGGATAGGAGGAACAGAATGAATTACGTCCATTGGATTGTGATTGCATCGGTGGCATTCGTCATCCTTGTGATAACGCAGATTGTTAAACTCGTTCAACAGTCAAAGGTAATACTCATTGAGCGACTGGGCAGGTACTCCAGAACGCTGCAACCAGGTCTTCACATCCTTGTGCCATTTATCGACAGAATTAGGTCAATTGTTGATCTCAGGGAGCAGGTTATGGATTTCCCACCCCAGTCTGTTATCACCCGTGACAATGTTCCAACTGAGGTTGATACCGTCATCTATTTCTACATCACTGACCCAGTGAAGAGCATCTACGAAATCAAAAACCTCAAAGAGGCCATCCTCAAGCTTGCCATGACCACAATCAGAAACATCATTGGAAACATCGAACTCGATGAGCTTCTAAGTTCAAGAGAGCAGGTCAATCAGAGGCTGAGAATTGTTATCGATGAAGCAACTGATCCATGGGGCGTAAAGGTAAATAGGATTGAACTCAAAACAATTGATCCGCCAGCCGAGATACTTGAGGCGATGACAAAGCAGATGAAAGCTGAGAGGAACAAGAGGGCAAACGTTCTTGAAGCCGAAGGCGTCAAACAGGCGAACATCTTGAAGGCTGAGGGCGACAGAAAATCCAACATCCTCAAAGCCGAGGGTGAAGCCATTGCCTGGGAAACAGTCTGGGAAGCGAAGGCAAAGGCAGTTGAGAGATATTTCAACGCAATCCATGCAGGTAACCCGGACAAAGACATCATCGCAATAAAATACCTTGAAACCTTCGGTAAACTCGCAGAAGGGGATAACTCCAAGATATTTATTCCTTACGAGGCTTCTGGAATCATGTCATCAATCGGCGCAATTAAGGATATCTGGAAAGAAACCAAATAACTTACCGCAAGAATTGACACCACATAAAGCCCCTAGAGATAGGGGCTTTTTTGATTATGACCTCACATTGCTTATGTTTTGTATATGTTACTGATTATAAATTGTTTGGCATGTTTGTTGCACGCACAAACAGCTTGTGATAAACTTCCCCGAAACTGATGAAGAGAACACTTGTAATTATTAGTGGACAGTCTGGAGCTGGTAAATCCAAGGCTCTTGGCGCATTAGAGGATTTGGGTTTTTTTACTGTTGAGAACCTTCCTCTAGAGCTTGTGTCCAAATTTGTTGGTCTCGGCGACGATGCCCCCGATAGAATGAAACAGATGGCGATCACCGTCAGACTGACCAGCGATACATACTCTGAACTTCTTGAGGGTGAACTGAATCGACTGAAGGCAGGAAACATCAAAACTGAAATCATCTTTCTTGAGGCAAATACCGATACTCTCATCAGAAGATTCCAAGAAACCCGTAGAAATCACCCTTTGATTGAAGAAAGTGGTTCGATATTTGATGCCATTCAAAAAGAAAAACTGATTCTCAAAAACATAAAACAACTCGCCACACACGTGATCGACACATCCAGCCTGACAGTGAATGACCTTAGGGTTAGAATCAAAAAATACTTCTCAAAAACGTCAACAAATAACGGTCTTAGAATCACCCTCATATCATTTGGGTTCAGAAATGGCATCCCAACTGATGCCGACCTCGTCATGGATGTGAGATTCATAAACAACCCACACTATGTCGAGGAGCTCCGTGACAAGGATGGAACAACGAAGGAAGTCTTTGACTATGTCATGTCCGACGACTCAGCCAAGCGATTCATTGATGAGTTTTCCGAGCTCCTAAAATTTTTGTTGCCTCAGTATCTTGCCAGAGAGGGAAAAAGCATGTTAACAGTTGCATTCGGTTGCACTGGTGGTAGGCACAGATCCGTTGCTGTCACCGAGGAGATAGCGAGAATCTTACGAAGCATGAACTATAGCGTCAATATTGTTCACAGAGACAAGGACGTGCAATGACCAGAAGAGACTTATTGCTCAAAGCGCTTCGACCAGGCGTATCCATTAAACGGTGGCTTGTTTTGTCCATCTTTGGTGTGATTGTTGTCGTGCTTGGAACTGTGGTGATTGATTGGACTTACCTATCATCCGCAATCACAAAAACTCTCGCTGATTTCATAAATAACATCGCAATGAACCAAGCTCTACCCGACTGGTTTGTGCCCACAATTGGCTGGGTTCTTATCGTGATCGGTTTGGTTGTGGTCGTGTACGGCGCTTCACAGATGGTTGTCTCCATGATTCCACTTTTTATTTCTGGCAGAAGAACTAACAATTCAAATAACAATCCTAAGATTGTTGTAATCGGTGGCGGCTCTGGCACATATCCTGTTCTGCGCGCGATGAGGATTCTCGAAGCCAATGTGTCAGCGATAGTAACCGTTGCCGACTCAGGCGGTTCAACAGGTATATTGAGAGATGAACTGTCAATTTTGGCAACAGGTGATATCAGACGTTGTCTTCTCGCCCTATCCGAGCAACCTCTTCTTGATAAAATAATGAGATATAGATTTGCAAAGAACAGCTCTCTATCCGACCACTCAATGGGCAACCTGATGCTTGCGTCACTTACTCTTCAAGAAGGTGACTTCGCAGAGGCTGTTTATAAGATGTCAAAATTGCTTTGTGCAAAAGGTTCAGTGATTCCGTTCACCATCGACAACGTCTCTCTTTGCGCAAAGTATGAGGACGACACCATAGTATCTGGTGAGGCCAATATCCCAAAGAGTCGCAAGAATATAAAGAAAGTATTCTTCAATCCACCTTACGCAAAGCCGTTCGTTAGAGCTCTTGAGACGATAGCCGATGCCGACGTTATTATTATTGGCCCTGGAAGCCTTTTTACTTCAATCATGCCCATTCTTTTGTTGGCTCCGATTGTTGACACAATCAGGCGCTCAAGTGCGACAAAGATTTACATTGGCAACATCATGACAGAACCTGGAGAAACGACTGGCTATAAGATCGACGACCACATCCAGGCGATAGTCAACCACACGGGTGTCGACTTCTTTGATAAGATTCTTGTTTCAAACTCAATCATTGATAAGGAAATACTTGGTAATTACAGAGCAAACGGGGATTCGGTACCCGTGGATTTTTCAAAAGTAAAAGACGATGAGAGATTCATTGTTGCAGACCTTGCTGAGATATCAAATGGTACACTACGACATTCTGAGACAAGTCTGGCAAGGGCATTGAAACCGTTTATCAAAAAAACAAAGTATGACTACAGGAGTAGGATTTAGTTATGGCAAAACAGGGAATGAGGCCATCTGCTGGCATAAAACTCAAGAGCAACCTCAGAGGCGTCTTGAAACTTCACGAAGCACTAAAAATTCTTGCCATGCCGGCCGTTGATTTGAGAGAAACCATACAGGGTTACCTGGCTAGTAATCCTATAATCGAAGAGAAACAACCAGATCCAAAAGAGATAGAGATTGAGAACCCAGGATACGACTATCCTATGCCTTCATTTTTCCAAAATGACCAGGGTGAGGAACAATTCAAGTCACACGAAAAAACAATTCGAGAAATACTGAGAGAAGAACCTCAACTGGCATTTGAGGATGAGAAAAGTGATAGAATCAAAGAATTTCTCATCGGAAACATCAATGATGACGGATTCCTAATCTGCACACTGGATGAGTGCACAGAAAGCTGTAGCTGTAGTCACGAAGAAGCTGAGGATGTGCTGAGACTCATCCAGGACACGGCGCCTGCAGGTGTTGGTGCTCGATCTGTTGAGGAGGCACTGCTTCTCAAAGCATCGGCTCATCTTGAGGGTGAAGAGCTTCGAATCGCTGTTGCCATCATCACAACCTACCACGAACTGCTTCGAAAAAGAAAATTTGGAGAGGTGGCGAAGCTCCTTGAAACCAGTTCCGAGGCTGTTTTTGAAGTATGGGAGAAGCTCTCAAGATTTACATTCTCGCCAGGAGCCAACTACGCGCCAAAGGCAACCTATATAACTCCAGAGATTGCAATCAGATTTGACGGTGACCAGATATCCATACTCCCAATCAAGAATGGAATTCCACACATTGGTATCAACAACGAATACGCTCACATGCTCCAGGAGACTTCAGATGATGAGACAAAGGAGTACCTGAGGGGCAAGATGCACGAGGCGAAGTGGCTCATCAGGGCGATCGACCAAAGAAAACAAAACATCATGAGGATTGTATCAGAGGTCGTTAGAGTTCAGTTGAATTTCTTTCAAAGAAAGACTGAGAATCTAAAACCTCTCACACTCCACGATGTGGCATCAAGACTTGAACTCGCTCCATCAACTGTTTCTCGCGCCATCAATTCAAAATACATCCTCACTCCCTACGGCACATTCCCTTTGAAGCACTTTTTCTCTGGCGGTTTCAGCAGCAAAAACGGAATGGTCTCTACAACACAGGTGAAAAAAATGGTTTCCGAATTGTCAGAGGAGGAACCGTATACAGATATTGAGATTGCAGACATCGTGTCAGAAAAACTGAAGATAAAAGTTTCAAGACGAGCAATAGCTCAATACAGAAAACAGCTCAATATTCCATCATCATTGCAAAGAAAGAAGATTCTTGGCAAGTGAGCAGACCCTATCGACAATGAAATCTCATATTGATGCTACAGGTCTAGCATGGCTCTGCTGAAAAAGTGGTTGCATAATGGGTGAAATTCTGAAGGTATGCGGATTACATTAAAGTATCAGCATCGCATCACCAAAACTGAAGAACCTGTATCTCTCTTCGATTGCTTCCGCGTACGCCTTGAATATCAACTCTCTTGATGCAAACGCCGATACAAGAAGCAGGAGTGTCGAACCTGGCAGATGGAAGTTGGTGATGAGCTTATCAACAGTCTTATATCTGTAACCAGGCTTGATGAAAAGATTGGTTTCATCAGAATGAGCTTTTACAAAACCATCTTTATCTGCAACTGACTCCAACGTCCTGACGACTGTTGTGCCACAGGCAAAAATCCTTCCACCATTTTGCCTGGTGTCGTTTATCTGGTTGGCTGTCTCCTCTGGTAGCTCAAACCATTCAAAATCCATCTTATGATCATCAACGTCATCGACCTTGATGGGTCGAAATGTCCCAATCCCGACATGAAGAGTCACATAGGCAATGTTTACGCCCATGTCTCTAATCTCATCCAACAGACTTTCTGTGAAGTGCAAACCAGCGGTAGGCGCTGCAACGGCGCCTGGGGTGTCCGCATAGACCGTTTGATAACGCCTTCTATCCAGTGTTTCATTGTGGACATACGGCGGAAGCGGAATCTCACCCACGCTAAAAACTTCCTCATCTGACGAATCAAACTCAATCACCCTCCCCCCGTCATCAGTCCTATCTATAATTTTTGCGCCAATTCCCTCAATTGTTATCTTTGCGCCAATTTGTAACCTTCGACCTGGTTTGACAAGGCATTTCCACTGTCTCTGTGAAAGTTTTTTTAAAAGGAAAACCTCACACTTTCCACCTGTTTCCTTTTCGCCAAAGAGTCTTGCTGGAATGACCTTTGTGTTGTTTAAGACGAGAGTGTCACCATTTTTGAAGTGGGTCTTCACATCAAAAAATGATCTGTGTTCGATTGAGCCTAATTCTCTGTTTAGTACCATTAGTCTCGATTCATCTCGTTTCTCTGTTGGTTCCTGAGAGATAAGCTCTTTGGGGAGTTCGTACCAGAAGTCACTTAGTTTCATAATTGCAAGATAGCAAAAGCATTTGATTTGTCTACAATATCCACATGAGGATTTACAGATTTGAAACCATTGACTCAACACAAACTGCTGCGGCGAAGCTCGCTACAGAGGGTTGTGACGATATGACAGCCGTTGTTGCCAGGATTCAAACTCACGCAAGGGGCAGATACGAAAGACAATGGGAATCAAGCCTTGGGGGGTTGTGGGTAACATTCATCTTAAGGAAACTGATTGATATTGAAAGGCTTCCATATCTCGCTCTTGCTGTTGGTGCGGGTTTGTATGATTTTTTTAAGTGCATGAATTTAAATGTGACTTTGAAATACCCCAACGACATCCTTGTCGAAGGCAAAAAACTCGTGGGTATCCTGTGTGGTTCTCGGATAAGAGGGAAAGAATACCTTTTTTCGCTTGTTGGAATTGGCATCAATGTGAATAATACAACGCCTGATATTGGGGTTTCGTTGAAAGAACTTACGAATAAAGAATTCGGTTTCGATCAGTTACTCCATGACGTTTCCAATGTGGTGGAGACGGCAAGAGATAGCCTGAATAATCTTGAGCCAAGCCAGATAATATCGGCTCTAAACTTGCGCAACTGCATCAATATGCCCTTGACAAATTTTGGTGAAATTATTAGATAGATGATTATGCCAATATATGAGTACAGTTGCAGGAAATGCGGTTATGTTTTTGACATCTTCACCCACTCCAAGGTGAACAGTAATCCATCGTGTCCAAAGTGCGGTGACAGCGACACAAACAAGATAATATCCCCTCTGGGTTATCTCAAACACCCAGATGACAGCGGCAGCGGTAGGATAACACCAGGCGGAACATGCGGTAGCGGTGAGTGTTCTGGCGGTTGCAAGGAATAAGTAGTCCAGAATCATTTTGAATCCTCTTGTTGCTCAATTCATCGACTGGTTTATCCAGGAGCGTGGAAGGAGCAAACGAAGCGCTGATGCCTACACCTGGGAGCTGGAAAGATATACCGTATATCTCCAGGAAAAAGATGTCAGAGTTCAAGAAGCCAACAAGACTGTTATCAGGTCTTATCTCAGTTCGATGGGTTCCCGATCGAGTAGCAGCAGAGAGCGCACAATATCATGCATCAAATCCTTCTATAGTTTTCTTACCAGAGAGGGGTTCATACCAAGCAACCCGGCTGATGGGATAAGTCCACCCGTCAAACAAAAAAAGGTTCCAAACTACCTGACCAAGGATGATTACCTCAAGCTCATTGGATATACGCAATCACAAATCGATGGGATAAAGGTTAGTTTGGCTAAGATAGAGTCCAGAATTATAGAATTGACGAAATTCAATCAGTGTTTCTACGAATCCCTCATGGCACTCTTTATGATGCATGGTGTAACCAGAGATGAAATAGTCACTATTATGAAAGCTGATGTGAATTCGCAAACAGGGACAATATCTATTGGAAAGAGAAAAATTAAGCTTTCAAGTTTACAAAAACCTCTTCTTCAGAAATATATAAAATCTCTCGATGGCAACGTTTTGTATTTATTCCCGACGCAAGCTGGGAAAAAACAGTTCAAAACACAGCTTCCAACAGCAGTGGATTTACTTCGAAGTTTGGGGTTTTCAAAAGACGATACAGATTTTGATTCGCTGGTTTCATCACTTGACTGCGATTCGATGATGATAGCAAAAAGAAATCACGCCATAGTCCTCCTACTTATCGGCACAGGGATAAGGAGGATTGAGCTGGTATCACTGGATAAGAAGGACTACGATTCAAAAAATGCAACAATCATCATCACAAGAAAGGGTGGCGACCAGCAGGTAGTCGAGTTAAGCGCTGAAATCATTGCTGCCATTGATGATTACATTCAAGCAAGATCAGACAAACTCAGCCCTCTTTTCCTATCATCAAAACAGGACAGGTTGTCCAAAGAGGGGCTCTACCTGACAATCAAGAAACTGTTCTCCTCTGTTGGATTAAAGGGCTCGACACACACACTAAGGCACACATTCGTTACAGAACTTGTCAAACAAAACGTGCCACTACCGATCATCCAATCCCTTGCGGGGCATAAAAACGCTGATACCACAATCAAGTACACTCATCTCGAATCTTCTGATAGGCGAAAAGCCGTAAACAAGATAAAACTTAGCACAAGAAAACCAAGACAGAATTAGTCCAATCCGTTTACAAGATGGTGATTTTTCTCTATACTGACTCCGGTAGTTTATGGAGGTCATATGCAGACGTGCACGAGATGCAACAGGTTCAACATCGAGGGTTCCACAAGGTGTGAGTTTTGCGGTGAGGATATCGGATCAAACGGCAAGCTAATCGATGAAATACTTGAAAAACCGTCTCTCATCAGGTTCCCTCACCCCCCGAGTACAGTCACAACTCCACACCCAATAATCAGAAAGAGGATGAATATGATAGGTAAGTTGACCATGAATGATGAAAAAGAATTCATTCTCGATGGCAACAGGGAGTTCCTCATCGGCAGGTCTGACGTTGTATCTGGAATCGAACCTGAGATCGACTTGACAAACGTTGACAAAGATATGGTCACATCCAGAAAACACGCAAGGGTTGTAAAACGCGGAGATGCCTATTTTATAGAAGACCTTGAATCAACCAATTTTACCTACTTGAATGGCAGAATGCTATCGCCTCAAACTCCTACCAAACTTGATGACGGAGACGTGATAAGGATTGGCAAGATTTATTTGGTCTTCAGCCATGTCAACCGCGACTGAGTTTGGAAGAAACCATATTTGGATATGTTTTGTATTGGTTGTGTATGTTTGCCCATAAAAATCAGGAGTGAGTGAGTGGAAAACAGAATCCTCGTAAAAAAGTATAAACTTCTTGAACCAATCGCCACAGGCGGCATGGCAACGGTGTATCTTGCGAAAAACATGGCAACAGATGAGATAATCGTTGCCAAAATCCCAAACTTTGCGGGACTACCCAATCGCGAGAAACTGGAAAAACGTTTTTTAAGAGAAGCACAGATACTTTCAAAGATTGACAGCAAGTACGTCGTTCGCATTCATGACTATGGCAAGGATGAGATGTCGGGTGACTACTTTTTGATACTTGAGTATCTCCACGGGAAAACCCTTGAGGAGATCGTGTTGGATTCAGAAAGACTCCCGGTTCCAACCGTTATCGATCTGACGCTGCAACTTGCAAGCGTACTGAAAGACCTCCATTCACAAGGAATTGTCCATAGAGATATCAAATCCAGCAATGTTAAAATAACATCAGAAGGCAATATCAAGCTCTTTGACTTCGGGATAAGCAAAGGTCAGGATATGCCAGCCATGACACGCTCATCTGACTTTCTTGGCACAATTCAGTACATGTCCCCAGAGCAGACCGACGGTAGGGATGTTGACATCCGCTCTGATATATATTCCCTCGGAATTGTGCTCTACGAGATGCTCTTTGGTGAGCTACCGTTTGACGCTCCATCCCCCGTTGAGCTCATAGAGATGCAGCGAAAAAGAAAACCGAGAATCCCACCAGAAGCCAAAGAGAGGGATATTCCATCTTCTCTCCTTTCGCTCATGCTGCGGTGCTTGCAAAAAGACCCTCTTGATAGATACCAAACTCCTGACGAATTGATAAGCGCTCTGAATGTGGTTGCTGAGAGCACAGGCATGTCAGCCCATGAAAGAGACAGGTTGAGACGAACAAGATTTACTCAAGTCACCACCCACAAACCACCTGTGCCAACCTACCAGAAAAGGCAAAAACAGAGGAAGGTAGCTGTTATATCAACCGTTGCAGCGTTATTGGTGGCAATAGGGGGAGGGCTTTTCCTCTGGAAGGGTTGTGAAACCGCAAAAGAACCTGACTATATGATTGCCCAGGGCGAACAGATTGAAGAAGTTATCCCGCTGACTGTTCCACCAGGATACGAACAAATCGTAGCCTCTACTTCAGAGGTACCACCAGGATTAATTGTTGACATCACTCAATCCGATGAAGACAAAAATTTGTGGGTTTTGAATGCTTTCTCAAAATTCACAACACCCCTCGGTGTATATCCTGTCGACATATCGGTCAATTACCAAGGAACAAACGGTAGAAGTGATAGTGAGATAATCACTGTCTACTTCGAGGTGATTGAAGGCAACATCAAAAGAACTCTTAAGCAGGTCATAACCCTTGAGGATGCGCAGAGCAGTCCTAGTGACGATGTGGAGGACGTGATTGAAATAGACGGCAGATACTACATCCCAGCAAACACAATTGCCAAAGCCACAGGAGCCACAAACCAATTCGATAAGGATAAAGGCGAACTCACGATAAGCCAACCGGATAGGACAACAATCCTCACCGATGGTCAAAAGAAGGCAATCATCAACGGTGAGGAAAAGGATATCCCAGACGCTCCGGTCAGAGTATCTGACACATTGGTCATCCCCGACACAACTGCAGAGGAAACGTTGAACGTCGAGGTTGAAGCAAATCCGGAAGAAAACACAGTCGAAGTTATATACAAAGAGCCTGAGCCCGGCTCGGAGGTCACCTTCATAACACTGGATGAACAAAAGAACCAGATCGACGGCGCTCTTGTGTACTTCGGCAAGATTTATAAAGGCAAAACCCCTCTCGTTCTAGAACTACCCAACAACGATTACGTCGTGACAATTGAACTTGAGGGCTATGAGATTGTAACAGACTCGATAAACCTTGAATCAATCCAGATACTTGACAAGAAGTACATACTCAAAAAAATCCCAGAAGAGAAACCTGAGGAAAAACCAGAAGAGAAACCCGTGTCCCTATACGGGAATCTTGAGTTGTCAGTCAATGTTCCATGGGGTGATTTTATCGTCGCTGGAAAAACATATGCAAACAGAAAGACACTCTCACTTTCAAAGTTGCCGGCTGGAGAATATCTGGTCACATACAGGCTAAGAGGTTTTGAAGACAAGAAGTCGACTCTCACTATAAGGGGTGACGAGACAACCCGATACGACTTTGTTGTCAACTCAGGAAGGTTGATAATTAATTCCAAACCTCAGGGAACTGTATACTTTGACAACTTCCCAATGGAAACTCCCACCACGCCTTTCGATATGGAGATTGCTGCTGGAAAGTACACCATTAAAATAGACAAATCGCACTATGTAACAGATGTCCTTGAAGTAGTTATCGAACCTGGAAAAACAGCGAATATATACAGAGAGTTAACGCCAAAATGATAGCCAGAAAGAGTACATGCGTTTGGCTGACACTGGTTTTATTTGTTTTACTTTGTCTACCTGGTTATCAGTTCGTCGAAGTGACAGCCGAGGATTACGAAGAAAACTATGGTTCGTGGACTATGTTTGGTCATGACTCTTGGCACTCAGGAGCAACCGAATCCAATCTCGTGCCAAACATTAGAATGTCACCTTCCAACTCTTGGTCATACTCTGTTAACCTAAAGGACAACGAATCGATAAGCTGGAGCCCAGCTGTAACTGATGGCAAGAATATTTATCTTTTGTACTCAATCTTTGGGCAAACCATGGAGGGTGGTCAACACAGATACGAGAGCAATATAGTAAGACTTCCCATCACCAGAGAAATACTCGCTGATGGCTCCGAATCGAAAGAGTTTTCAGTTAAGGTAAAAAACATTGATATCGACCCAGTTGTAGTTCCAGGCGACAGGAGTCTCGCCTCTCCAGCCATTGTTACAATTAGCGGTGAACCTGTTGTCGTGTGTCCACAGACAAACGGGATGATTAGCTTTTTCGACAGCAACCTCGAAACATTCATATCAGGCAAGACAGTGAGTGACACCAGAGAAAAGGGCCCAATTCTTTCGTCTCCCACGATTGTTGACGGTGATTTATTTATCGGCTCTGATGACAACCTCTGTGTGAAATTTGTCCAACCCTATTCCAACCTCACAAGAAAACAATACACCAACGACGATATGGGGCTCATTGCCGGATCCCCTGCTGTGTTTGAGGACTACATAATATTCGGTGATATGAATGGCTATATCTGGATTTTCAATCACAAAAACCAAAAGCTCATCGAGAAAATCGAAACGAAAACAGCAGATGGAAAAACTATTCGGATATACTCGCCAACAATTGCCAAATACTCAAACCAGTATTATGCGATTTTTCATGGAACATATGGGCATTTGATACGGGTTTCTTTGAATAAGAAAACACTCGGTCAGACCAAAATTCTAAATCTATCGAGTGGTAGTGTTTCAACACCGCTTGTCTCCGGCAGATACATCTACGCCGGTGATTCAAAAGGATTATTATACAAAACCGATATATCCTCGTTTGAAGTGATAGACTCAATCCAGCTTGATCAGGGAGTTCGATCACAACCAATACTCTCAAATGGATTTTTGTATGTGACTACATCAGATTTTGAGAAGACATCAGGCAGTCTCTACATCCTGGAGATTGACAATGAGTCAAAAGAGCTAAATGCAGACAGACTCAAAAAAGAGGATACGTCAGGATCATTTGCCAATGCAATCATTGTTGGTGACTATCTCTTTGTGCCAACCAATGATGGAAGCATAAAAAGGTTCGAGGGGATTAAGCTCTCCATCAAATGTTCAGCTGATTCCATAAACTTTGGAGATGTCACAAAAAGCGACAAGCTTGAGACAAGAAGCTTCACTCTCCAAAAGCAGAGTGACAACCCAAAAACACTTAGTGGAACGATTGAGGTTTATCCAGATTGGATAAAACTTGATCGATATGAATTCTCTGGGGATATTTCAAAAATCAATGTTTCAATCGATCCCTCCAAGCTACCCAAGGGAAACAATGAAGGCAAGATTTATGTCAATTCAAACGCCGAGAACGTTGAGATAAAGGTAAAAGTAAACATAGTCCTGGATTTTAAAACCAACATCGATTCTCTCAGCTATAAAGCAGCATTTGAAGGAAAAGACATCGATGATTCATTCAATCTATACTTCGACTACTCGGATGAAAACATCTCTTTTGACAAAGGGATTATGTCTGATAAGGGGTGGATTACAAATTTCAGGGGGAGCAGAACTCTGAGTTCACAGAGGAGGGACATAGACATTCCCTTTACGATAAAAGTCTCAGAATTGCCAATTGGAAAGCATACCGCTGTCATCTCAGTTGAATCTGACCAGGGGGTAAGAAAATATATCGATGTTCTCGTCGAAATCACTGAACAACCACCGAATCCGATATTCAAAGGCGATTCGGACAATGTAACAATCCCAATCGAGAATTGTTTTATCTCTGAAACCCACACGGTGAAATTCATAATTGAAAACACGGGTGGGAGGGGAATATCCTTTGATTCAGAGAGCATTGAAACAAAAAACAATTGGATCGATATACAGCTTGTCAGTTTCGAGGATGATGACGATACCCTTGAGGTTGTCTGTGATATTGATTCATATTCGGCAATGCTCTGGCCAAGAGGCAACGATTCCGACACAAGCTCCTCAGAACTCTTCACAGTCCATGTGAACGGAAAACCATTCAACTTCGGTGTAAAGATTGTTGCAAATGAGATTGATGTTTGCGAGATTGCCTTTGTCATCGGCAGCGACGAGTACACCGTCAACGGCAGAACACTTACCGTCTCACCGCCACCATTCATCTCGGATAACGGTAACACTATGGTTCCGATAAGGCCCATCGCTGAACCTCTTGAGAAGTTCTATGACGCTGACATCGAATGGGTGGGTGAGCTCAAGACGGTCTTGTTTACACTCGGAGACACAACACTTCGACTTGTAATCGGATACAATAGCGCAATCCTTGAGCTGCCAGATGGGTCGATAAATACGCTGCCAATGAATTCTCCTCCGGTTATTGTCAACGGAAGAACATTCCTTCCCCCAAGAACGATTGCTGAGGCTTTTGGGGCAAAGGTAGAATGGATTGCAGACCAGAGAAAAGCCGTGTTTACCTTCTCAAAACCGAATTAGAACACTGTAAAAACGGTGTCGATTTTCGCCACTTCAACCTAAGGTGGTCTCGGGAAGGGATTGTCCACGGCCGTCATCTTGATAAGTCAGTGAGAACAGACGCACATCCATCAAAAAACCAAACATGGAAAATACTGCCACAACCAGCAGCAGTGTCACGCATATGGATTCTCAGAAACATCCACTGAATCACAAACAGGATGCATCCATCCCTACAGCATCGCATACACCAAATCCGTGACAGATAGTATCCAATCAGAACGAATATTAGTCGTGTATATCCTTCTGTTCTCCAACCATTTTTACTATATCATCATACCTCTTGTTGTATTCTTGAATCGACTCCCAAATGGCATTTGCGACGGGCTCCCAGTCTCTAGCAGCTCTATCAATTTTTTCATAGATTGTTGGATTAAGGAGCGGCAGTGAACCATCTTCTGAGACTGTAGCTCCTGCTTCAGACACAGCCTTTCTCAATTGCCACGGTCTATCAACAATCCAGCAGGGTCTCATTGGGTTGCCCTCATATGCCGGTTCCTGGTATTTTCTCATCGTCTCAAAAAGTTTTGATGTCCTTAGTACTTCCATCAACGATTTTGAGCCAATATTATCTCCCTCACTATGAAAATGAACAAAAGCACAAGGCTCTACATCACCATTTGAGGTTATATGAACATATCTCCTGCCGGCAGCGAGACAGCCATCTGTTATTGGTCCATCATTCCAGAAATCCGCCACAACAATGGGCTTGTCATGTCGTATCTCGTTGCTTCTCTTCCACATGTGCCTCCTCATCTCCGGAGTCAACACCATGTCAAAGTTAGGATCTCTGCCAATGGGTATGTACATGAAATACCACAAGAGAAGAGCGCCTTTATCGACCATGAAGTCAATGAACTCATTTGATGTAATCTCTTCGTGTGATTCTTTTGTGGCGGTGCAAGATAACCCAAAGCCAACTCCATGTCGGTTTAGGTTATCCATTGCCTTCATCACCCTTTTCCAGGCTCCAGCCCCTCTCCTCTTATCTGTCCTCTCTTCGAATCCCTCTAGAGAGAAACAAGCAAATCCATTACCACACTCACAGAATTCTTTAGCAAATTCTGGGATAGCAAGCATCGAGCCATTTGTATAAAAGTGAAAACTGATATCGCTGTGCTTTTTCATGATATCGAAAAGACGAGGGTATAACGTGGGCTCACCACCACTTACAGTCACGAAATATATCCCCATCTCCTTGGCTTCGGTAAGCATCCTGTCAAAAAGCTCATATGGCATGTCCTGTCCATTGAAGTTTGCTGCCCAACAACCCTCACAGCGGTAGTTACAACGCTCTGTTGGATCAATAAGCAAGAAGAATGGAAGTGGCATCTTAAACTTTTCTTCAAGCTCAATTGTTTTTTTCCTGCCAACAACAAGAGAATTCACAAAGAAATTCAAGAGTGATTTTTGAATCCACTCAGGGTTTTTTGATAGAACACTCTCTAGCAATTTTTTTTGAGGACTATTCTCTTTCGCCAGATTAACCTTAAGCATTTCCAAGAATTCCCTATCACATTTCCGTCTTGTGATGAGTCGTGCAACAGTAATTAGGTTGTCTATCCTTGAACCCAGCTCCCCGGATTTGAGATAGTAGAGCATCGAACCGACAGCCTTTTGACCGGCTCTCATTTTTATTGAATCCAACGCATTCATGATTTCCCTTTCTCAGCTAAATAGAATCCGTTTTCAACTTTCCCAAAGAAAAATGCAGCGAGGCAGTGGCAATCTTGGCGAGACTTATTAACTGGCTTTTCCCAAGATTCTTTGACGATTTCAAAAACACACTTCGAAGCATGTTGATTTTTTTGTTTGAACCCATAACCGATTCAACCAGTCTCTTCTCGGCAATGAGAGCTTCGAAGAGTTCATTTGCAAATGACAGAACCCACTTTCCACCATGGGAGGCATTTGGCTCGATCCTTGATAGGATTTCAGGGATACAGATGTAGGCAATTCCTATTGCGTGACTCAGGGAGACAACACAACCAATTAGATTAGAGTGTGTTTCGGACTCGCAGGCCTCAATTTGACCAAGCTCAGTTAAATTAAAAAGTAGTCTTGATCTGCCTGGTTTCTTATCGTTTACAAATTCTCTTTTAACAAGTCCATCCCTCACGAGAATCAGCATCATATCATATGCCGACCAATCTCCCACCCCCATATCACGAGCGACTACAGAGTAATGGACAGGGCTTACGTCACCAGCCGTAAGCTTGTGTAGCGCTGATAAATATCGCCTTTGTCCGCTCTTCATTCAATTCCCCCAAATAACCAAATAAATTTTACCACACCTACCTTTTATGTCAAGTTGAGACATGGTCTGCTCGTTAATACGATTCAACAGCTTGGCATTTTTTAATGACTAATTCTTCGTGCATTAACAATCACAGGGATCATATATGTATGTGTGCTGACAATGCACTGAAGAGAATATGGAAAAACGTCCACCGATGAGTCATGGTCTATTTTGTTGCATCGAATATAATATTTCATATATTCGCAATCATGAAATGTAACTTCAAACCAGATAATCAAAAAGAACTCGATGAGATGACGGAAGTGTTCGCATCTCTGGCTCATCCAAAACGATTGGCAATAATCATGATAATCTCCAAAGAACCCTCTTCTGTAAAAACAATCTCTGAAAAAATGGGTTGCAGACCTCCATGCACCTCCCAGCACCTGAACATCCTCAAATCAGCCGATGTGGTTCAATCCGAGCGGAACGGTCATGAGGTTATATATTCGGTCAAAAAAAATTGTGTTATTGAGATGATGGATTGTCTGAAGGGATGCGATCACTAAATGAAAAACGAAATTAAAATCGCGATTTATATGGTAATTGGTTTTATTGTGGCGTACTTTTTGAATCTCACAATACTACAAGAAGCAATCGGAACAGGACTTGAGTATGTCCATGAATACGCCAGAGAACATATCATCTTTTCTCTTATCCCAGCTCTGTTTATTGCCGGCGCGATATCCCAGCTTGTCAGCACAGGCCCAGTCATTCAGATTCTATCAGGCAGATATGGAAAGATTAGAGCGTATCTCGTTGCCAGCGTCTCAGGCTCAGTTCTCACAGTTTGTTCTTGTACCATCCTTCCAATCTTCTCTGGCATCTACAGGACAGGAGCTGGTCTCGGCCCAGCCATTGCCTTCCTCTTTGCTGGCCCCGCAATCAACGTTGTCGCAATTACATTTACAGCATCGGTGATTGGTTGGGAAATGTCAGTTGCCAGAATTATCTCGGCTGTGACCATCTCAATACTCATTGGTTGGATTATGGAGAGGATGTTCTACAAGGAAGAGGAGAAAAGGATTAACAATCTCGCACCTGTTGCCGGAGCTGGGGTTCCAACCTGGAAATCCATTCTCATCATTCTTATGATGACTCTTTTCCTGATATCTGCAACATGGAGTGTGAAGACTGAGGCGGATTCCCACGAAACAAATCCAGTGCCAGGAGTTAATGCGACTTTTGCTCCCGAGGAACAATCGGATGCAGATAGTGTCATCATTGACAATGACAAAGGGGCATCTGATGAGGGTATAGTTACTGCGGATGACAAAATAACAACACAAAACGACGACTATAAAGAACTCACAAGCTATCAGAAATTTTCAGTGCTGATATACAATTATAAGTGGTATCTGGCTATTTTCTTTTTCCTGATGACCCTGTTGTTTTCCTTCTTGTTCTTGAAAAAAAACAACGTGAAAGACTGGATGTCCTCAACCTGGGATTTGACCAAGGAGATGATCCCCCTGCTATTTGCCGGAATATTCATCGCTGGTTTCCTTCTCAGAATAATTCCAGACAGCTGGATTTACACAACTCTTGGCAACAACTCCATTTTTGCGAACTTCTTCGCATCAATCCTCGGAGCTGGCACATACTTTGCCAACTGCACAGAGGTTGCAATAATCGATGGACTCATGAGAGCTGGAGTCGCGAAGGGCCCAGCATTGGCACTGCTTCTTTCTGGGCCTGTTGTTTCACTACCATCGCTTTTTATCACTTGGTCAATACTTGGCGCAAAGAAAACACTCACCTATGTGGGTCTGGTAATCCTATTCTCAACCCTCGCTGGATTCATATTCGGAATGATAATATAAACCAAAGGAGACAAACAAAGATGAAAATAGAAGTGCTTGGAACGGGTTGCTGCAAAAAATGCGGACAGATGTACGACAACACTGTAAGGGCCATGGAACAGATGGGACTTGATGCTCAGATTGAGAAAATCGATGACATCAACAAGATAATTTCAATGGGTGTTATGACGACACCTGGTCTTGCAATTGATGGCACCGTTGTTTCCTCTGGACGAGCATTGACCATCGACGAGATTATTGAGCACATCAAAAACGCTCAGGCATAGGCAAATGGATACAGAACTCAAATTCACAAGAATCCTGTCGAGTGTTGCACTGGTTCTTTTTATTGCTGTACTTGTGGTAGGATGTGGACAAGCAAAGGAAACTATGGGCATCGTAACCGTCGGTAGAACCGATTGTGTTCCCTGTCAAACCATGATGGGGATCATCGAAGAGATAAACACAGGTGAGTTCTCAAATCTGATTTCAGCGAAGTTTGTTGATGCAGGCGAGGATTACTCAGCACTGGAGCGATACGGAGTTGATGCTTTCCCGACAACCATCTTCTTCGATGAGAACGGAGATGAATTTTACAGGCAGATTCGAGTGATTGAACTGCAAGATATATACGAGAAATTTGGTTTGTCAGAAGAGCAAGAGGAATAATAAAGCACTCAATACGGTTATTTCATTGATTACCTCGGTTGCAGTCCGGTGTTTTTAACCAGAATGGTCTTGGGGTTGCATGAGAGATGCTCTTTGAAGACACGATGCTAATTGTTGTTAGCAGAATTTGGATGCAGACGGTGTTGCTGGGGGTAGAATGGTAGATGTCTCTATTTAAATCTGCTCCCTCAAATCTGCTGTTATCTTTGTCCATCCCATTCTTTGCAGATTTGACCTTATTGGCTCGTGAATGTGTTCTGAACGGAATTCCATTGATTGTCAACACACTGGGGACACGCCAAGTAAAGACAGATCACATGCGAAATCCCAGGTACTCGTATTACCTCTTGCTTGTGGTCTATCAATTCGATGTGGCTGTCGCGTCCCTCTTGCACAGGTTTTAGCTCAATTGCATACAGTTCATATTGAAGTCGTGTAGCTGCATAGTCGTATCTTCACGGGTTTGTACTTTTTTAAGAAGTTATTCAAATCAATTTCTCGATTCCCAAAATACTTTCTAGACCAAGAGCTAACCTGTCTGATACCCCAATACCTGATATTTCTGGTTGGTTTATCAGCCATACTGCCTGGGTGTAAGATTAAATCATAATATAAAATCTATAAACGGCACTGAAGTTGTCTTTGGATTGGTTATAACCATTTTTGGGTTGTATCTTCTGTGGATTGCTTAAAATAGGAGACCACTGGGGATTCAATGGCGGGATGTGAGCGCAATTTTTGCGTCCTCCCGTCAACTTATTTTAGAGGCATTTATTAACCCAAGACCCAATCAAACCAATCGCCCGTCATACTTTGACTCTGTTGTTTATTTTGACATGCAACACCGCCAAAAGGATTGAGGGAGAAAAAAGAAATGGGGTGGGTAAGGGGACTTGAACCCCCGACCTCCAGTTCCACAGACTGGCGCTCTAACCACCTGAGCTACACCCACCAAGTCCAGAACAATATATCTATCCAATTATCAAAAGTCAACAAATGCTTTTATTCACCGGTTAACATCAGGCACTTGACAAAAATTTTCAAAATAATAATATCACATTTAGCAGTCGTAAGGTCTGACTGCTAATTTATCGAGAAGAGATGAGCCTTGAAGAATAAAAAAGAAGAGCAAAAGAATATCGTTGCAGGATTGACAAAAATTGCATCTGATTGGAGTGTAATTAAGGACAGGCTGTCAGAATTGGAAGCCGAGAATAAACAATTACGTTCTAATCTGTTCAATTCGATGTCAGACAACAAAAGGCTTATGACAATCTCCCAGAGAGAGAAGGAGCAGGAATCAACGGCAACTCTCCGTAAAGTTTCCAACGAACTGATACCTGTGATGGATGACCTCGACAGAGCGAAGGAAATGCTTTCTTCGAGTTCGGGAGATGAAGCTTCAGTTAAAGCGATTGAGTTTATCCTCATGAGCCTTGAAAAAGCCTTCATCAGAATTGGTATCGAGCCGTTTGCACCAATTGGCTTCGACTTTGACCCACACACATGTGAACTCGGCGGCAAAGAGCCATCCGATGTCCATGAGGAGGACAAAATCTGCAGGGTGCTTCGTAAGGGCTATAGACTTGGAGAAAACATTATAAGACCAGCAATGGTTGTTTGCTCTTCAGGAAAAAAAACAAACGACAAGGCAATCGAGTCTTAGAAAATATATCCAGGAGGTAAGGACATACTATGGGAAAAGTGATAGGAATTGATTTAGGAACTAGCAACAGCGCGGCGGCAGTTTTGATTGGCGGAAAGCCAACCATTATCCCAGCTGCCGAAGGAACATCCGTTGGTGGAAAAACAACACCATCATATGTTGCCTTCACAAAAGACGGACAGATGCTTGTTGGTGAACCAGCAAGAAGACAGTCTGAGCTCAACCCTCAAAACACAATAACAGCTATCAAGAGAAAGATGGGGACTAACGAAAAGGTTTCTGTCTTTGGCAAGGAATACACACCACAGCAGATTTCAGCGTTTATTCTACAGAAAATAAAGAAGGATGCTGAGGCATATCTTGGCGAACCAGTGAGTCAGGCAGTCATCACGGTACCAGCGTACTTCTCCAATGACCAGAGACAAGCAACAAAGGACGCAGGAGCGATTGCAGGACTTGAGGTTCTAAGACTTGTCAACGAGCCGACAGCGGCATCATTCGCTTTTGGTCTCGATAAAGCCGATCTGAACATGAAGGTTTTGGTCTTTGACCTTGGTGGTGGAACACTCGATGTCACGATCATGGACTTCGGCGGTGGAGTATTCCAGGTGAAGTCAACCTCAGGTGATACTCACCTTGGCGGAACTGATATGGACAATGTCCTGATCGATTACATCATCGAGGAGTTCAAGAAGGACAGCGGCGTTGACCTCAAGGGAAACAAGGATGTTGCCCACAGAATTAAAGAGGCTGCTGAGAAGGCGAAGATCGAGCTCTCAACAACACTTGAGACTCAAATCAATCTTCCATTCATAGCCCAAGCTCCGGGTGGTGGCCCAGTTCACCTCACCATGACCATTACACGCTCAAAACTCGAGCAGCTCGTTCAACCTATCATCGACAGATGCAGACATCCAATCGAGCAGGCTCTCAATGACGCCGGAATGAATCCAACCGGAATCGATAAAATCCTCATGGTTGGCGGCCCAACCCGCATGCCGATCGTACAAAACTTTGTCGAAAACTTCCTCAACAAGAAGGTTGAGAGAGGAATCGACCCGATGGAGTGCGTCGCAATGGGTGCTGCCATCCAGGCAGGAGTGCTCGCCGGAGACGTCAAGGACGTTGTTCTTGTCGATGTCACACCGCTAACTCTCGGAATTGAGACAATGGGTGGAGTGTTTACAAAGATGATCGACAGAAATACCCCTGTTCCAACCAAGCAGACACAGATATTCTCAACTGCTGCCGACAACCAGACAACCGTCGAGGTTCACGTTCTCCAGGGTGAGAGACCAATGGCTGCTGACAACCTTTCCCTAGGTAAATTCTTGCTGGAAGGAATACCATCAGCTCCTCGTGGTGTACCACAAATTGAGGTTACCTACGAAATAGACAGCAACGGCATTGTGAATGTCTCAGCCAAGGACAAGGCAACAAACAAGCAGAATTCAATCCGAATCGAGAACGCTAACAGGCTAAGCGACGACGAGATTGAGAAGATGAAAACAGAAGCTGACACCTACAAGGACGCTGACCGTGCCAGAAAAGAAAAGATTGAGCAGAAGAATAAGGCTGACACACTCGTCTATACGGCCAGAAAAACAGCAGCTGACGCGAAGGATAAGGTTGACGAAGGCAAGCTTACAAAGCTCCGTGAATTGGCTGATGAAATTGAAAAAGACATCAGAGATGATAAGACTGATAACCTTTCATCAAAGACTGATGAGCTTCAGAATCTTCTAAACGAGATTGGACAGGAAATGTACAAGCAGCAGGAAGCAGGACAGGCAAACCAACAGCAGGCTGAACCGGGCAACGGTCAAGCAAAGGATGATGATGGCCCGACAGTTGAGGGGGAGGGAAGAGCAGCTGATTGATGGTCTTCTTTCACTTCTAATTGAAGAAAAACAACCGGATGAGTCCTCATCCGGTTGTTTCCTTGACCTGATTGTATTCAAAGAAGAAACTACGACATGATGAGCGCAAAAAGCTATTACGATATTCTTGGAGTAAAAAAGGGTGCCACCTCTGACGAGATAACGAAGGCATATAGAGAGCTTGTCAGAAAATATCACCCTGACACCAACAAAGACCCCGAATCAGAGAAGAAGATGGCAGAGGTCAACGAGGCGTATTCAGTCCTTTCCAACCAGGAAAAGAGAGCAAAGTATGACCAGTTTGGCACTGTGCCTCCAACTGGCTCTGGAGGATACTCCGGCGGCGGCTTTGGTGGATTCAATTTTACAGAGGATATGGGTTCCTTTTCTGACATCTTCGATGCGATGTTTGGCGGTGGAGGTGGCGCTAGAAGAAGACCCAGAGGGCACAACGTCGTGTACGAGGGCGCCGACATCAGAACTGAGGTTTCCCTCACTCTTGAGGAGGCATACCAAGGCAAGAAGGTAACCGTCACAATCCCTCGATATGACAAATGCCCAGACTGTGGTGGAACCGGAGCAAAAGAAGGCTCCAAACCAAAAACCTGCCCAGAGTGCAACGGCACAGGTCAAGTCAGACGCACCCAGCAAACAATCCTTGGAACATTCCAAACAGCTACCACCTGTCCAAAATGTGGTGGCGAAGGGAAGATCATCGATAACCCTTGCACAACATGCAATGGAAACACTGTTGTTAAAAATACTCATAAAATAGAAGTCGATATCCCGGCAGGTATTGAAGACGGAATGAGGGTTAGAGTCAGAGGTCAGGGTGATGCCGGCAAAAATGGCGGGACAAGTGGAGACCTCTACGTCTATGTTCGAGTGAAACCACACAAAATCTTTAGAAGAGAGGGCGCGGACTTGTTCAGCTCTGTCTCAATATCAATGTATGAAGCAGCTCTCGGCAGGCAGATTTCAGTGTTCACCATTAATGGCAAAGAGAACATAAACATCAAAGCAGGAACCCAACCAGACGAGATGATAACCCTGAGAGGAAAGGGTATGCCAAGAGTTTCCGGCAGAGGTAGGGGTGACCACATCATCACACTAAAAGTTCAAATTCCCAAAAAGCTCTCAAAAGAAGAACAAAACGCTCTTCGTAAGTTCCTCTGAGATTCATAGTGTACATGGAGAGAGGTAATCAATGCTGAAATTTGGCACAGGTGGTAGACCGCTTTCCACAGTCGGGGGTTCATCTGTCCATGGAATCAAGAGGATACGTGAACTAAACCTCGATTGCATGGAGATTGAATGGGTTCACGGCGCGCCAAAATCAAGCAATATCAAACCCCTCGAGCAGGCAAAGACCGAATCCGAGAAAGAGCCAAAAGTGGTACTGTCTTGTCATGGCTCATACTACATAAACCTTGCAGGAGACGATAAAATCGCCGAATCCTCCAAACAGAGGATTTTTAACGCAGCTAAAGCGCTGACAATTGCAGGCGGCAGAAACGTTGTTTTTCACCCCGCATTCTACAAAGACATCGACCCTATTGAGGTTCACAAGATAGTTGTTGACTCACTTGAATTTGTTAATGAGATGCTAGGTGACGCGGGTATCTCCGGTTATATATTGAGACCTGAAACCACGGGTAAACCGACTCAGTATGGTTCACTTGAGGAGATTGTCAAACTCTCAAAGGAATCAAGAAACACTGCTCCATGCATCGATTTCGCCCACTTACATGCCAGATCAGCGGGTGAGTATAACATGTACACAGAATTCGCGAAGGTACTGGAATTCGTGGGTTCTGAGCTTGGAGACAGTGGACTTCAGGACATGCACATACACCTGTCGGGCATAGAATACACCGCGAAAGGTGAGAGAAAACACCTTCCACTTGAGGAATCCGATATGAACTATAAGGATTTACTCAAGGCACTCAAAGACTTCGACTGCTCGGGAACAGTCATATGCGAGAGTCCAATACTTGAGGAAGATGCCAAGCTGATGAAGGACTATTATCTTTCTCTGTAATGGTCAAAACCGAGATATCTGTAATTTATCTGATTTTTTATCAGTCCTACCACCACCCTTCTATTGAACTCGTCTTTTAAGCTGTTCTTGCATCAAATACCTAGAGTTTATGGATAGAAAATAGATGTTGTCATGTCTGTACCAATCTCTTTCAAATAATCAAGTTGTTTTCAAAAGATTTTTTTTCTGTTAGTCTCGTATAATAAACCTGAGGTGAATATGAAAACATTGAAAAAGTCAATTGCATTGTCCATTACGTCAATGCTGATAATTTTGTTCTCGGCTCAAACTCAGGCAATAGACGCCAAACATACTATCAATGAACCCTTTGGTTTTCACCCTGCCCTTGTTGCCGCAAGAGGGTATAAAGACTCAGGTTATTATGACGCTCAAAACATAGGTGTTTGTTGGACAAGACCTTCTGTTTATGCATTCTGGTTTATAATCCAACCCAATCTAGAGAAGGATGAGTACGACTTCAGATTATTTGATAGATTGTACGGAGATGTGCCTGAAGGTATGAATATCATTGCAAACATCACAGCTGACTCAACCAATTTGGAAAAAAGAGAAGAAAACAGAGAGAGCTACTTTAAAGAGAATTCCTACGAACCCATTGACATTGAAAAATACAAAAAGTTCGTCCAAGCCACTGTTGAGCGATACGATGGCGACGGTGTTGATGATATGAAAGGCTTGACAAATCCTGTTCTGTATTGGCAAGTCGACAATGAACCACCAAGGAAACGGAAGGATTTTGCCATTCTTCAATCAGTCACGTATGATGCCATTAAAATGGCTTGTCCGGAGTGCAAGGTTTTGATCGGAGGGGCGACTGGTTTTCCAGATGATTTTGATGCAAATTTCATGATGTACTCGAAGATTCTAGAAGACCTTGATGGCAAAGGATTTGATATCTTCGATTTTCACTGGTATGGAAACGCTTTTGGTGACTACAGGAAAATGGGCAAATCGCTTGATTTGATTAAATCAACTTTAGGCAAGAACGGATTTGGCGATGTACCAATCTGGATAACTGAGATGGGTTCATATTCCGGCAAACCAGCGAATATGGGGAGAATGGAGTTGCCTGAGCAGTCTGAACAAATTCATGCAACCGACATGTTCAAGCGATTCATATACCCTCTATCTGTGGGCATTGAAAAGGTATTCCCCGCCTTTGGTCTTATAGAGGGATTCAGACATGACGATGGATACTTTGACCACTGTGGACTCATTTACAACGGGCAAGAAAGTGATGACCTGGGATTGGGAGTGAAAAAGCTCGCTTATTGGACATATAAACTTATGACTGAAAAGCTAACGGGCTTGGACTGGAACTCGTTGACCGAATGCTATCAGAAAGACCATCTTTATGTATATGAAATCACAAAGGGAGACGAACCAGTCTGGATTGCCTGGTTGGACTGGTTTGAATATTCCAAAAATCCTCCAGAAGTGGATGCCAACATTAAACTTCAATTCGATAAATTCAAAAACGTAAACACAGTAAAAATCACTGAGGTTGTCCCAAATTTTGACAGGGGCATCGACATCAAAGGAGAATATTCTGACATCTTTAAGCAAACCACGTGTCAGGTCAAAGACGGCGGTGTCGAATTCAATATTGGTATAAACCCAGTGATTATTGAGATCGAGGAAATCGCAACCGGCGACGAGGTGCTTGTTTTCAAAGTGGGAGAGGGAACATTCAAGCACAATGAAGAAACTATATCCATGGACGCAGCACCAGTTATTCTGGAAAATAGAACTTATTTACCTGCAAGGTATGTTGTTGAGCCTCTCGGGGGAACTGTTGAGTGGGACGAAGTGGAGAGGAAAATCATATGCAAACTGGCTGCTTCGGAAAACTCCACTGACGAGTCAACATCCGAGATGACATCACCCTTATTCATAGACATACAAAATCCATTTCAAACCAACTCAATCGTCTACGATTGTGGCTATCTGTCAGGTCATGATTTAGCAAACATTTCAACCATTGAAACACCATACAACATAGTTGAGCTTTGGATTGGCAAACCCATAGCAAAAGTCAACGGAGTAGAAACTCAAATCGATCCAGACAACTCCGAAGTTGTCCCCACCATCATCGACGGCAGGACAATGGTGCCAATGAGATTCCTCGCTGAGAGTCTGGGATGCAGTGTCGAGTGAGTGGCTGAGACTAAGGAGATAATCCTCACATATTTGAAATAGAGAATAGAACAATGACCCTTCAAAGATATGTTTTGCCTACACCTGAAGTAATCCGGGTGGTGATTCAATTCTAGTAATGAAGACCTTAAGGTATTATGCCCCCCAATGGAGTGTTTGGGAGTTGATCTCTAAAATAGCCTGAATCCCGCATTTGGTTTAAAGAGAAATTCTGGTTTGTAGTAGAAAGTATAAAAGTAAGACAATTTCTTATATGAAACTCAGTATGGAGCGAAAAAGTAGACAGGATAAGAGCACGGGGCACGTTCCACAGAGTGGCATAAGCCTGAAGTCGGAAATGGCAAAAACAGAACGGGTTAAGGGTTTTCTTATATTTCGTAGACCATAAGGACTGGCTCACCATTGTCCAAACCAGGGAGCATGAAGGAGATTGATGTCGTTAGCTTGTTTCCCTTCTCGATCTGAATGTCGATTCCACCGGTGGACACATTAAGTTTTGGTCCAATAATCGACTGACAGAACGGTGTTGGCGGGTACTCGCCCAAACTCCACTTGTGCAACGACGTTGTGAGTTGCCTGCCGAACGAATCGAAGATGAAGAACGTGTGTGAAAGAGGGTCCGGCCATGTTATCACCAGGATAGCATTCTGCTCGTGTGTTATGAGACGAATTCGCTCCTTTGGTTCACCCGAAATTAATTTTGGGTCAACCTCAACACCACCCGAGATGATAGAGATTGCGATGTCTGCCTTCCATTTGTCGTCATGTTTTGACCAAGGAAGTATGACTGTGCCCCCGGCATAGCTGTAGATACGGGAAGGATAGACGGCTTCTCCATCCTTCTTTATCCAACTGTCCTCGGCCGGTTCGTAGACCCCAGTGCCAGGATATTCGAAAACGTGTTTCTCCAGATGATTCCCGTTCTCATCGAAAACCAGAGCTGTTTCGGTTCTTTTAAGCATCAAGAGTCATTATAATGATTGCGTTCAAAAAAGCCAAGACTCAAACCTTGATACAATTGTTAACAACAAGTTGCACCCCTAAAACTACTTACATTTAACTTCATAGAGAGTAAAATACCGGTGTAAGGAGGTGTGCATATGCCACTAATTTGGGGATTTGTGTTTTTCCTCTTCCTACTCGGTTTTCCATATCTACTTGTTATTGTTTCTAACAAGCAGAACGGCTGGTTGAAGATCGCGGGATGGATTCTTGCTGGAGCATTCACTCTGATGCTCATTGTTTCGTCGTTGTTTATGCTTGCATTCACATCGCACAGATTTGGTGGTTGCAACGTTCAAGGATTCAGGACAGTCAATTGCAGGTGTGACAGGGATTGTGCATTCTTCAATAGAAATACTCCACAGACACGATTTGGTGATATTGATAGGTTCGAGATTCCGGGCGAGAACAAAACGTTGTTTTTCAAGGGAAATGGAAGAGACGACGCCTTTATTGATGGTAGACTTCTTCCGCTGAGCGTTATCTTGAAATCAATTGACGCTCCCGAAGATTTCACCTGGGTCAAAGAACAACTTCAGAAAATGCCAAAGGAAGACCTGATGAGAGTAGCAGATTTTCTAAGCTCAATTGAACCGATTCCACAAGAAAAGGGGAAACCAGCACCTCAACAGTAGGAACGATTGCCTTCTTAGTATCTTATACCACCGACAATTTGTCGGTGGTTTTTTTGGTTTGATTCAGCTTTTTTTCGGTATCATCATACTTGAATAAAAGGTAAAATAAACATTTAAGAATTCGTGCTGACAAAATACTACAGCCTATCGTACAATCTTTTAAATAAAAAAAGGAGGTAGAACATGAACGAAGTAGCCATTAAGAGTTTCTCTCGACCACATGTTTTATTCCCAGACCATCTACCGAAAAAGGAGGTATCAGATATGCCAAATAGTATGAGCACATTTAAGCGTTATGAAAAGAAATATCTAATAAATATTGATCAGTATCATTCTTTTTTGTCAGATATTGATGACTTTATTGTCAAAGACAAATTTCCATCATACACCATTGGCAACATATATTATGATACCGAAAGCTATGAAATCATTCGTAGATCCATTGACAAGCCTCTATTCAAGGAAAAACTAAGAGCAAGGTCTTATGGTTGGAAGAATGCAAAAAAAATGGTATTTTTTGAACTCAAAAAGAAATTTAAAAAAGAAGTTTTCAAAAGACGAGTCAAAATGCCACTGGCTGATCTCGAAAATTATCTAAACAATGGAGTTATTCCAGATGTATATCGACAGGTAATTGACGAGATTGAATACTTTATGAATATGTATAAGCCTGTTCCAAAAATCTTTATCGCTTATGAACGAGAAGCATATGCAGGCAAGGAAGACGGCGAGATTAGAATCACATTTGATAGCAACATCAGATACAGGGTAAATGACCTATCTTTAAGCCTTGGTGATTATGGAAACCATATATTGGATCCAAACCAACGTTTGGCAGAGATAAAAGTTAGAGGAGCAATGCCTTTATGGCTTAGCAACGCCCTCACGAAAAATGAAATGTATTCAACTTCATTTTCAAAGTATGGATACTGTTTCCAAAATTATATCGCAGAAGAAGTTTTTACTGCAGCATAAAGGAGCCACAAGATGTTAGAGAATATTGATGTACTACAAACACTCATAAGGATTACAGCCTCATTAGGATTGGGAATGATTATCGCCCTCACCTACATGTACAAAACAGAATACAATAAACAATTTATTGTTATGCTTACTCTGTTACCTGCAATCGTTGGTGCAGTAATCTCGATTGTAAATGGTAATCTAGGAACCGGAGTTGCTGTCATGGGTGCATTCAGTTTAGTTCGATTTAGATCTATACCTGGAACAGCAAAAGAGATCGGTTTTATATTCTTTGCAATGGCAATAGGTCTTGCAACAGGAATGGGCTATATTGTTTATGCTCTCATGTTCACATTTATTGTCGGCCTATTTTCCATATTCCTCTTCAAAAGCAAATTTGGTGAAAAACTAACTGTCAGAAAACAAATCAAAATAACTATTCCCGAAAATCTGTGCTATACGGGATTGTTTGATGATTTGTTTGATGAATACGCAAAATACACCAAGTTGGTTAATGTGAAAACAACCGATATGGGTTCTTTATATAAATTGATATACGACATTGAGTTTAAAGACCCAGATAAGGAAAAAGAGCTTATTGACAAACTAAGATGTCGCAATGGCAATCTGGAAATAGCATGTGGTTACATTTCAAGCATTGGTGATGTGCTTTAACCAAATAGAAAGAAGGTAGGAAGGTGAAAAAAATGAATAATCTAAAAACAGCAATGTTAACGATACTATTGATTGGTGGGATCATCTTTGCTGGATGCTCAGCTGGACAAACTGTGAATGAGGATAACAATAACAACACAGCTAATGCTGACTCTACAACTGACATAAAGGTCGAATACAGTGTGTCAAAAATGTTTACAGAGAGAGATTTGGAACAAACAGTATATGCAGCAGATGGGAAAAAAATTACCCTTGAAAGTAACAAGGATGTTGAAATCGATGGTGAAGGTATCTATATCGTTACAGGAAAGGTCAATAACACAAGTATAATTATTGACGCTGATAAAGATGCAAAAGTACAAATCGCTTTGGATAATGTGACAATAACCAATGAAACACAGCCAGCGATATATGTTAAATCAGCAGATAAGGTATTTGTTACAATCATCAAGGGAAGTAGTGAGTTAACAGTCAGTGGAGAATTTGTACCAAATGACTTTGACAAGCTCGACGCTGTTATTTTTTCAAAATCAGATTTAGTTTTGAATGGCAACGGTAATCTGAAAGTCGTTTCAAATTATGGTAACGGTATCACATCAAAAGATGATTTGAAAGTTACTGGTGGATCATATGATATTCAATCCTCAATGGATGCAATTGAGGCTAACGATTCCATCAGAGTATACGATGGTACCTTTAATATCAACACATCAAAAGATGCACTGCACAGTGAAAACGAAGAAGATGATACTCTTGGGTACATCTATATTCATGATTGCGATATGACAATATCAGCAAAAGATGATGGAATCAGAGCAAATAGTATTGTGCAAATTGATGGTGGTACCATTAATATCGAAACATGCGTCGAAGGCATTGAAGGCACATTTGTTCAAATAAATGGTGGCGACATAAGTATATATTCAACAGACGACGGCGTTAACGCATCTAGGAAAAGTAACAGCTATGATGTTGTTATTGAACTGAACGGTGGAAACATAAATGTTGACATGGCTGCTGGTGATACAGACGCATTCGACTCAAACGGTGACATCTACGTTAACGGAGGCACAATTACAGTTAATGCAAGATCATCTTTTGACCCTGAAAGAAATGCTGAGTTTAACGGCGGAACAGTTATAATTAATGGTGAACAAGTAACCGAACTTCCAATATCTATGATGGGTGGCGGCCCTCGTGGTGGTGACATGGGCGGAAATGGCGGCAGACAACCTAGACAGTTTGACATCCAAGAAGTAATGAAAAGTCTGAACATTGTAGATGGTATATTGACATTATCTGACGGAACAACATATGAGGTGCCTGAGGGTGAAACACCAAAACTCGAAAACAATATTATCATATTTACTAATGGTGTCGAGATAGACGTGCATAAAGTATTTGGTTTTGGCAAAGGGTTTCGCCCAGACGGCGAAAATCCTGGTGGAGAACCTCCAGGAGGAATGCCTGGGATGAACCCAATGGAACTTGATATTGAGCAAATAATTAAAAGTCTGAACATTGTAGATGGCACATTAACTCTACCAGACGGAACAACATATGAAGTTCCAGAAGGCGAAACACCAAAACTCGAAAACAATATGATCACATTTACCAATGGTGTTTCGATAGAAGTGCACAGGGTGTTTGATTTTGGCAGAGGATTCCCACCAGATGACGGAATGACTCAAAACCCAGGAGAATCGACATCTCCTACAGCACCATAAATCTGAGAATAGATGGACGGATTTCTCATTAAAAAAAGCCCCTCAAATTGAGGGGCTTTTTTCGTGTATAAGAATCCTTAAAAAAGTGGGTTACATCATTCCGCCGCCATACGGGTTTGGGGCAGGAGGTGCTTCCTTCTTTGGAATCTCGGTTACGATGCTCTCAGTTGTCAAAACCATTGAGGCGATCGATGCAGCGTTCTCAACACCGGCTCTTGTTACCTTAACTGGGTCGATGATGCCAAACTCGAACATATCACCATAACGATTGCTCTCGGCATCAAGTCCATGTCCTTCTGGAAGGTTTCTGATTTTTTCTGCGATGATTGAGCCGTCGAGACCAGCGTTGTGAGCAATGACTTTCACTGGCTCTTCGAGGGCTTTTCTGACAATCTGGGCTCCTGTTGCCTCGTCACCGATGAGTGTAAGACTATCAAGCGCTTTGGCGACGTTCATGAGTGTGACACCACCACCTGACACAACACCCTCTTCAACAGCGGCTTTTGTTGCGGCAACGGCATCCTCAACTCTGTGTTTGAGTTCCTTCATCTCGGTCTCGGTTGCAGCACCAACCTTGATGACAGCGACACCACCAGCAAGCTTGGCAAGGCGTTCTTGAAGTTTTTCTTTGTCATACTCTGACTTGCTCTCACCAATGTTTGCTTTGATTTGCTCAATTCTGTCCTTAATCTCAGTCGTGTTACCGCGACCACCAAGGATTGTACAGTTGTCTTTTGTCACAACAACCTTCTCAGCAGAACCGAGCATATCAGCTGTGACTGACTCCATGTTAATTCCAAGGTCTGAAGCAACAACCTGACCACCTGTTAGGATGGCGATGTCTTTGAGCATTTCTTTTCTTCTGTCGCCAAAACCTGGGGCTTTGACGGCAACGCACTTGAGTACACCTTTGAGCTTGTTGAGAACAAGGAAAGTAAGTGCTTCGCCCTCAATATCCTCAGCCAGAATCACAAATGGTTCGGACTGATTGATTGTTCCCTTGTTGATAAGCTCAAGAAGTTCCTGCATGGACGAGAGTTTTTTGTCAGTAACGAACACTTTTGGTCTCTCAAGAACGGCTTCCATTCTCTCTGAGTCTGTGATCATGTATGGTGAGACATAGCCTCTGTCAAACTGCATTCCCTCAACTGTCTCAAGCTCGATACCAAATCCCTGCGACTCCTCAACCTGGATGACGCCGTCTCTGCCGACCTTATCCATTGCCTCAGCGATTGCGTTTCCAATCTCTGGAATCTTGGATGAGACTGTTCCTACCTTTGCGATGTCCTCTTTTGTCTCGATTGGTTTTGCTTTGGACTTCATGATGCGGACAGCTTCTTTGACTGCCTTGTCCATTCCACGTTTCAAAGCTATTGGGTTGGCTCCAGCAGCTACGTTTTTCATGCCCTCGTTGACCATTGCCTGAGCAAGCACTGTAGCTGTGGTTGTTCCGTCCCCAGCAACATCCGAGGTCTTTGATGCGACCTCTTTTGCCATGACAGCGCCAACGTTCTCAAATGGGTCTTCGAGTTCGATGTCTTTAGCAATGGAGACACCATCATCTGAGGCAACTGGTGAACCATACTTCTTCTCAAGCAGAACATGTCTGCCCTTCGGGCCAAGTGTTACCTTGACTGCGTTTGCGAGTTTATCAATACCGGATTTTACCTTCGCTCTTGCTTCCTCAGCAAAAAGAATTTGTTTTGGATCCATGATTATTCACTCCTTATCCCTTTTATTCTACGATAGCCAGTACATCACGCTCTGAGAGAATCATGTACTTGACATTATCAAGCTTGATCTCTGTGCCGCCGTATTTTGCGAAAATGACCTTCTGCCCTGGATTCAAGTCCATCGGCACCCTTGTTCCATTGTCAAGGAGCTTGCCGTTTCCAACAGCAATCACTTCACCTTTGATTGGCTTTTCCTTGGCTGTGTCCGGAATGTAGAGTCCGGATTTCATTGTCTCCTCTTCATCAAGAGGTCTGACAACAACTCTGTCACCGAGTGGTTTCAAATTCATATCATCCTCCTCCGTATTTTAGCAGTCTAGAGTCCAGTCTGCTAATTTCACACTCGGATTCTAATTTGTGAGAAAACTTTTGTCAAGTGGTTTTGATTAAGTTTTGTACTGTATTTCTTTTCAGTTTAAAACATACATCAAAATACCTAGAGTAAACGACTTTTAGCACTCTCAATCTTTGTCTGCTACAATGCCACAACCTTGAATAATACGACTGTTCATTTAAACTTAAGGCGAGCTTGGAGACAAATGCATGATCAATAAGAATTCGTTACAAAAAGAAATTGTTAGAGTTGTTGGTATAACTGTTGGAGTGGCGGTTGAGGCACTTTCATATGCTTTATTCTTAACCCCTTTCAAGATAGCTCCGGGCGGTATGGTGGCTGTCGCGATAATTATTCACGACGTCACAATAGGCATCCACTTACCATTTGTTGGGGCAGCGGGTCTTCCAATTGGATTGACATACTTCATCCTGAATCTCCCCTGGGTTTTTCTCTCCTGGAAGAGGATGGGCAAGAAATATGTTGTCAGAACCATCATTGTCTCGTTTGTTGTATTCGTCTTCATTGACAGCTTCATTGCTATGTTTGGCGATAACTTTCTCAATCTGGTTGATAAAACAAACCCAAGCAATAACCTGATGCTTGCCGCAATCTTCGGTGGAATACTTAATGGTCTTGGCATTGGAATCACATTCAAAAATAGAGCTTCAGCTGGCGGTACCGACCTCATCTCTCAGGTTGTCCACTATTACACCGGCATCCCATTTGGACAAGCGATTCTTCTTGTTGACTCAATTGTTATTATCTGCCTCGGCTTCTACTTCAATAACGCCGCCATCTCACTCTATGCCTTCATTGCTCTCGTTGTCAGCTCGTTCGTAATTGACCTTGTCCAAGAGGGCATCTCCTACACAAAGCGTCTCACAATCGTTACAGACAATAAGGAAGAAGTGAAGCAGGGATTGCTCAATCACCTTGGAAGAGGTTTGACTGTCATCAAAGGTGAGGGGGGCTACAGCGGTTCTGAGAAGAGTGTTATGATGATTGCAGTCCACAGATCACAGATATCCCAGGCCAAAAACATTATCCTTGAGGCTGACCCATCGGCATTCATCATGATCTCACCTTTGAACGAAGTCATAGGGGAAGGTTTTAAAAAACCCAAAATTGAGGAGTGGTGATGCTCGATATAATTTCTGTTTCAAAGAAATACCAGAGCCAAATGGCTCTTCATGATGTGACCTTCTCCCTTTCCAAGGGAGAGTTTGCGTTTATCATGGGTCACTCTGGTTCTGGCAAAAGTACACTGTTGAAGATGGTCTATGGCGCATGCAAACCGACCTCTGGAAGGGTGATTCTGTTTAACAAGGATGTTGCCAAACTCAGTCCAAGATACACTGCTGCCCTTCGCAGGAAGCTTGGCATTGTGTTTCAAGATTACAAACTCATCCAAAGTAAAACCGTGTGGGAGAACATCGCTTTCGCTCTTGAGGTTCAGGGAGCGAGTTACTCTTACATCAAGCGTAAAGTTGCGGAATGCCTAGAATTTGTTGGTCTCAACCTCCGTTCTAGGGACTTCCCGCACATGCTCTCAGGTGGCGAGCAGCAAAGAGTTGGTATCGCACGGGCACTTGTTAACAACCCCCAACTTCTGCTTGCTGATGAGCCAACCGGGAACCTCGATTTTGAAAACTCCAAGACAATTCTTTCATTGCTTGGCGATGTCAACAATATGGGAACATCGGTTCTTGTTGCGACCCATGACAAGGAAATAGTGTCGATAACAAGAAAAAGACTCATCAAGCTCGACCATGGTCAGCTAACAGGAGACGGAAATGCTCACTAGACAAATCCGCTGGGCGCTGAGGTCAATTTTCCGTTCCTTTGGCAGAACACTTGCTGCCATCACCGTCATGGCTGTCACAATCTTCCTTGTTGGGGCAACGCTGCTTCTTGGCATCGCTGGCACCAATTTTGGAAAAACAGCCAAAGAGAGATTCACGCTACCGGTTGAGCTCAAGGTTGAAGCTGATTCAACAGTTGCAAACAATCTTGCAACGCAGATTCAAGAAATGCCTGGTGTAAAAGAGGTACAGATTAACAATCCGGACGACGTCATGGTCGAGTTAGCCGACTATCTCAACATGAATTCCGATGACATCGTCAACTCAATTGGCTACAACCCACTCCAGTGGGAGCTTGTTGTGATTCCAGAAAACCCAGAGGACATCTCAAGCCTAGCTGAAGAGATAAGCAAATTCACAGTCGTTGATAAGGTTATTTTTGAGGAAGAGGTCATTGACAAATTTACAAACCTCTTTGTCATCTTTCAGTGGATTGCAGCAGGATTAGCTGTTCTGGCAATCATGGTGACAATGGTTGTGATTGGCTCAATAATTGCCCTATCTGTTGCATCTCGTAAAGAGGAGATTGAGGTCATGAGTCTCGTCGGAGCCCCCCCTTCCACAATTATTGGGCCTTACCTCATCGAAGGTATCTTCTACGGTGTCATCGGCGGAGGGTTGGCAGCGGCAGCGATATGGTTTGGATGGGGGTTCTTTCAAAACATGCTTGCTAGAGTGTTGCCGTGGTTTGATCTGAGGGTACAAGGTTCAATGTTTATTCTGATTGTTGTTGGAGTTGTGGCGTTTGGTTTCCTGACTGGACTTTTGTCAAGTTGGAGAGCGTCAGCAACTCACCTTGGGAGAATAAAAGCATGAAAAAAGTTTTTGCAGCCATTTTGACTCTGCTTCTACTTGGAGTTTCCTTTTCAAGCGCGTCAGGCTACATGACGCTTGAACAGGAACTCGAAATTGCAAAAAACAACTACAGGTCTTCCAAATCTAAACTCGCAGCCGAAAAGAGCAGGTTGAATGTCCTTCGTGGTGACTATGCATCAAACGCAGAACAACTCAATGCAGTAAGTAAAGAAATAAACTCAGTTGAGTTTGAGCTTGAAAGACTCAAAACAGAGATTGAACGAACTGAGAAATCCATACTTAACACAAGGGAAGAACTCAACAATATTGGCGTCAACATCGACAAGAAGCGTGATCAGGTATCAGGACTCCTGAGGTTTGTCAACGAGATAAGCGACATCAGATTCATCGATTTTGTCTTCTCTGCAACAGATTTTTCCGAGATATCATCAAGAAACTCTACAATCAACCAGATACTCGACAGTGTTGTTGATGCGACGAACTCCCTCAAGGAGGAGACGGCGGGTCTCTATATCAAACAATCAAACCTCGAATTTGAAGAGATACGGCTGTCTGATCTGAAGGAGAAAAGAGATGCAGAGAAAAAGAGTCTTGACTCCCTTTACTCAAAACACACCCAGCTTCAAAACTCAATAAACAACGAGATAGCAACGAGTGACAGCAGGCGTAAGTACTACGAAAACCTTGAAAAACAATATACAGATGAGATGAACAGCATCTTCAAAGCCATCGAGGAACGCAATAGGCGTCTTCGTATGGATGGCCCATTCATCTGGCCCGTTGGTGGGTATGTGACATCACCATATGGAATGCGAGTACATCCAATCTCAGGTGTGTGGGCTATGCACTACGGTGTTGATATTTGGGAACCAGAGATAAATGGAAAGCCTATTTATGCCTCTGCCGATGGTGTGGTTGAACTTGCGCAGTGGTGGTACGGGTATGGAAACTGTGTAATCATCAGCCACGGATACAACGCCAAATATGGGGCGACCTTTGGAACGCTCTACGGACACCTCTCTCGATACAACACTCAAAAAGGCGCAACAGTAAAGAAGGGTGATGTCATCGGCTTCATAGGCACAACGGGCAGAAGTACCGGTCCCCACCTCCACTATGAAATCAGGGTCAATGGAAGCGCTCAAGACCCGATGAAGTATCTCCCACAGAAATAATAAATAATCCATGAACCAAAGGGTATAAGGAAGTAGAGAAGAAAAGATGCAGAACAAGAATTTATGGACAGTTATAACGGTGACGCTTGTGGTTATTGCCTTTGGAATTGGCATGTTCACAGGCATTTTGATAACACCAAAGAGTGGTGATGGTAGTCTTGCCCAGTATCCATATCTCCAGAGAGCTGTTGATGCAGCACTGGGCAGCTATGTGCAAAAACTTGATGATGAGAAGTTGGCAAAGGCGTTCCTGGGTGGTCTTGACCCATGGTCAACATTCTACAACGCAGAAGAGTTCGAGCTCTTTAACGAAGCGACAACGGGCAACTACTCAGGCATTGGTGTTTTGATTTCACTCGATGAAACAATGCAGTATGCCAGATGCGCTCAGATTTTCAAACCATCTCCAGCCAATGATGCCGGTGTCGAAGAGGGCTGGCTCATTGTCGAAGTCGATGGTGAGGACGTCACCGGCTTGGAACTTGACCTTCTTGCCTCAAAAATCAGGGGCCCAGCTGAAACAAAAGTTGTTATCACATTCAACAACAGCGGACACCTGATCACAAAGGAAATCATCAGAAGCAATGTAAAAGTCAACACTGTAACATATGATGTTTTCTCAGAGGAAAGTGTTGCCTACATCAAGCTGTCATCATTTATGCCGCAGAGTCCAGGAGAACTTCACGAAGCCCTTGAATATTGCAAGCATCGTGGCGCAAAATACTACATCCTCGACCTCAGAAACAACACAGGTGGGCTACTGAGCTCATGTCAACTGATTGCAAATCTATTCCTCGAAGATGGACCCCTTGTGCATGTTGTGGACAAAAACGATGTAAAACAGACCATGAAAACGACAGGCACAAGATTCCCATATCCATTGGCAGTTTTGACAAACCGATGGTCGGCATCAGCTTCTGAGATTCTAGCAGGAGCTCTTCAAGACCGAGAAGCTGCAACAATCATCGGCAACAGGACATTTGGCAAGGGACTCGTCCAACAAGTCTTCCCAGGCAATGATGGCACAGCCATGAAGATATCTATTCAGCAATACCTAACTCCAAATGAACACGAAGTGCAAGGGTTTGGCATCTCACCTGATATTGCAGTGATACCAGATCCATATCTCCTAGAAAGAATGCCTATCGATCCAAGGGATGATGAAGTAGTGCAGACGGCAATAAAGCATCTACTTTCCGATGAAGGAGAAGATAACTAAAAATGAAGTGGCATGCGCAGAAACTAGAGTCAATATTTGAGAAATTAGAGGCAAGCAAACAGGGTCTCTCGAAGGAAGAGGCTGCGAGAAGGCTTGCTGAAAATGGCCCAAATGTGATTGATGTGAGTGAGAGAAGTACTGTGTGGCAGATGATTGTTGCCCAGTTCATCAACCCTCTCATCATAATCCTTATCGGCGCATGCGTTGTTTCCTTTATTCAACGAGATATTTTTGATGCAGGCGCAATCTTGGTTGTTGTTATCCTCAATACTGTTCTTGGTGTTATTCAGGAATACAAGGCTGAAGGCGCAATCGAAGCGCTTCGAAAGATGACAGCTCCCAAGGCAAAGGTCATGCGAGATGGCAACGTGTTTGAGGTGAATGCTGTTGACCTTGTGCAAGGAGATATCGCAATCATCGCCTCTGGTGACCTTGTACCTGCCGACCTTAGACTCACTGAAACAATCGCCCTCGCCTGCAATGAGGCAATTTTGACTGGCGAGTCCAAACCAGCCAAAAAGGACTACAGAGCAGTGGTTGATGAGAACGCCACGTACGGCGACTGGTTCAACACCGCTTTCATGGGCTCAACCGTCGCAACAGGTAGGGGTGTTGGCGTGGTTGTTGGCACCGGCATCAACTCAGCAATGGGCAAGGTTGCATCGAGCTTAGCATCAGTCAAAAAAGAAAAAACAACACTTGAAAAGCAACTTGCCTCGCTTGGACTCATACTTGGCATTATTTTTCTCTTTGTTAGCGCTCTGGTTTTCATAATCGGTGTGATTCAAAACAGTGGAGACTGGTCTCATCAGTTACTATTTGCTGTTTCGCTTGCAGTTGCCGCAATTCCGGAGGGTTTGCCCGCTGTTGTGACCATTGTTCTATCGATTGGCACAACTCGCATGAGCAAAGAAGGAGCGATTATTAGAAAGCTCTCTTCTGTTGAAACACTCGGCGCAACAACGGTTATCTGTACCGATAAAACGGGCACACTCACAGAGAACAGGATGAAGGCTGAGAAGGCAGTCATCGACAACAAGACTATTGACCTTCACAGGGAACAACCCGCAAGCCTTGGGCCGATGGCAAAGATTGCGGCTGGTTGCAACGACGCCACCTACAACTCAGATGGCGCTTTCACTGGCGACCCAACCGAGATTGCCCTATTACAATTTGCAATGGGACTCGGAATCGACTCGCATAACATCCCACCAAGAGTTGATGAAATCTCGTTTGACTCAGCCAGAAAGGCAATGACGACAGTTCACAGTGAACACGGCAAAACCTTCGCCTACACGAAAGGCGCGTTTGAGGTAGTTCTTGGCATGTCCAACAAGATGCTTGTAGATGGCAAGACTATTGAGATTGACGAGAGAACCAGAATCGAGCTTGATACAAAAGGTTCTGCTCTAACCAAAGAAGGTTACCGAGTGATGGGTTTTGCCTACAAACACGCACCTATTGCCGAACCAGAGGATAGGGTTGAAGAGAAGGATTTGACACTCGTTGGGTTTATTGCGCTCAAAGACCCAATCAGATTTGATGTACCAGACGCCGTTGCAAGCTGCAAGAGAGCCGGGATCAAGACTGTCATGGTGACAGGTGATCACCCAGAGACGGCGATGATATACGCCAAGAAACTTGGTATCGCAAGCGAAGGCGACAAGCCTGTGACTGGCGTTGATTTCGTTACAAAGGGTGACTCTATAGTTGATATAATTCCTCACACATCAGTCTTCGCTCGCGTTGCTCCAGAACACAAACTAAAGATAGTGGAAACCCTCCAGAAGGAGGGTCACATCGTTGCTATGACCGGTGATGGCGTCAATGATGCCCCAGCCCTCAAAAAAGCCAATATCGGTGTCTCAATGGGAATCACGGGTTGTGAGGTTGCCAAGGATGCCGCTTCACTCATTCTTACAGACGACAGCTTCGCAACGATTGCCAAGGCTGTTTATGAGGGAAGAGTAATCTTTGACAATATCAAAAAGTTCATTTGGTACATGCTCGGAGCTAACATCGGAGAGGTTTTCCTCATCTTCCTTGCTCTCATTACTGGCAACCAAGCCCCACTTGCTGCCATTCAGCTCCTTTGGATAAATCTTCTCACAGACAGTCTCCCCGCCCTTGCTCTTGGAGTCGAACCTGCCGAGAAGGGAATCATGGACAGACCACCGCGAAATCCCAAAACAAAACTTCTCTCTGGTTCGTTTCTTATAGACATCGTCTTCCGTGGGATTGTGATGGGAACAGTCGTGTTCCTTGCGTACCTGGTTGGTGAGAGTTCGGGTGACCACACACTTGGCATGACGTTTGCCTTCTCAACGTGTGTCGTGGCTGAGCTTGTGCTTGCATATGCCTGCAGATCCTTCACAAAAACCATGCTAGAGATGAATCCATTGACAAATCTACAACTTATTGGCGCAATCGCGATTTCATTTGTGGCTTTCCTTCTCACATTTCTGTTCCCGCAGGTCTTCAAAACCACGACAATCGGTCTCAAGGATATTGGCATCATCGTTGGTTTGGGTATAATTCCAGCAGTGACAGTTGATGTGTGGAAACTAATGAAGAGGATTGCAAAGAGATAATGGGTGGAAAGGGAACTCTCTTTGTATTATCTGGGCCTTCGGGAGCTGGGAAGACAACGGTTGAGGACAGACTCACTACTGAGCTCGATTTGTTTGTATCGATTTCCATGACCACAAGACCAAGAAGGGCCAATGAAACAGATGGAATCGACTACCTCTTTACGGATAAGAACAACTTCAATCTAATGGTATCAAGGGGTGAAATGCTCGAGTGGGCAAATGTTCACGGCAATCTCTATGGCACACCGAGGGAGCCGATCGAGAAAAGAATCAAAGAAGGCAAAGACTCCCTGCTTGTAATCGACATACAGGGAGCGAATCAGATTCGCAGGATTATCCCATCATCAATCCTTATCTTTCTTTTGCCTCCTTCTATTGGTGAATTAAGGAAAAGGTTGATGGGAAGAAACACTGACTCGATTCAAACAATTGATTCAAGGCTTGAAGTTGCGCAGGAAGAAATCGCTTCTTCCTTGATTTATGACTACTCTGTGGTAAACCACAACATCGCCCAGGCAACAATTGATGTTGCTTGCATAATAATGAACTGCACTTCCAGGAGGAAACAGTGATAGATAGAGCAAAGATAGAGAAGTTCATCGAGAAGATGGATGACAATAAGTATTTGGCAACCCTCTTCCTCATCAAGAGGATCGCCCAGCTTCAGGAAAGACAGACTAAGCTCATAGCGGGTTCTCAGAGGTTCATGGTGGAACAGGCAATTGATGAATTTCTTGAGGGTAAATACCAGTTTGCCTACAAGGAGCCAAGAGCAACCAAACCAGTTCTGGAAGAACCAATCATTCCAGAGGCTGAAGACCTCAGTATCGATGATGACCCACTGAGCATCGATGAGGAAGACGAGGAAAAGACCGAGTAATGTCATTCCCACTGCTTGTGCTGGGTTCATATCTGTTTGGTTCAATCCCGTCCGGCTTTATTGTTGGCAGGTTGTTTGGTGGGGTTGACGTACAGACAGTAGGCACAAAGCAGATAGGTACTGCAAATGTCACGAGACAACTGGGGAAGATACACGGTATCTTGTGTCTTTCACTGGACTTGTTGAAAGCGCTTATTCCAATGTCGATCACCCACTACTTTCTCAATGAGCCGATGTGGGTGACTGCAATCTGCGGAATGGTGACCGTTTTCGGTCACGACTTCCCCGTCTTTCTAAATTTTGATGGTGGCGGTGGGCTGGCTACCTCGATGGCAGTGCTGTTTTTCCTCTCCCCTCTGCACTTCTTTGTGGTTGCCCCGTTCGCACTCGCCACATCTCTTTTTACCGGATATGTGACCGTTGGTGGCGTTGTTCAGTTCTGGGGCTTGGGTGTGGCAGCCTGGGCAACAGGAGCACCTATGGCAACTGTTTACACGTCAATTACACTAACAATTATGGCATTTTTGAAATCAATCCCCTGGATTGTCAACAACCCCCCAGGAAAATTCATGAATTCACACTTTGTTGCTTCACCTTCAGATCCTGTAACGCCTGCTGACATGCCTGAGGAATAGACAATCCTTCCCCACTAAGTTTCAGCAGAACTAGAAATTCCTGATTTCCATCTGTACCCTTAGTCTTAGATGGTGAGATTCCGGCGATAGTAGCGCCTGCTGCGACGACTCTTGCCAGAGCGTCCTCGATTGCTTCCCTCAGAATCACCTCGTCTTTTATCACGCCACCCTTGCCAATATATTTTCTGTCTGACTCAAACTGTGGCTTGAGAAGCCAGACAATAAATCCACTTTCGCTGATTATGTTAAGAAGTGGAGCAATCACTTTGTCACCTGAGATAAAAGAGCAATCTACTGTCGCAAAATCCAATTGCTCGGTGAAGTCTTCCCTTTTCAGATATCTTGCATTGGTTTTATCCATCAGAACGACTCTTGGGTCGTCCATAAGCCCTTTCACGAGTTGACCTCGACCAACATCTATCGCATAAACCTTGATAACACCATTTTGGAGCATGCAGTCAGTAAATCCCCCTGTTGATGCGCCAACATCAGCAGCAACAAGACCAGCAAGCCTTAACCCAAAGGCACCTATTGCATGTTCCAGTTTGAATCCCCCTCGACTCACATATTTCGGTTTGTCCTTAACAAACAACTCTGCATCCTCCGGAACCAACTGGGAAGGTTTTGCTACACGTTGTTCCTTATAGAACACACTTCCAGCCATTATTAATGTTTTTGCCTGTGTTCTGGAAAATCCATACCTATCAGTCGAGAGCAGCTCATCTACTCTAACTTTTTTTGCATTTGTTTTCATTTGACTTTGTTGCCTGCCTGCTTTATCATCAGCTCTTGGTCGTATGAAAGATTATATCCCCTTTTTGGCCTCTAAAAAGATTGCCAAAGAGATACCGAAACTTAACAAAGGGAAGCTCAGGGATGTGCTTATTGATGGGTTGTCAGGCAGTGATCTGACGATAAACATTGCATCCATGGTTTCTCAGCTCGATAAGCTTCTTGTTGTTACTGACACTGAGCAGGCTGCTTTGAAGCTTCATCAAGAGGTAGACGCGATTCTAGGCGATTCGCCGGTGAATCGCGTTTTCTTTCCGCATTCCGACTCGATACCACTCGATAAAACCAAGAGCTCCCCAAATATTATCTCTTGGCAAATAGCTAGCTTATATCAGATTCAAAACAGCAAAAATCCAATCATTGTCACAACTTCATTGAAAGCCTTGTACGATTGTTTGATAACACCCGATGCCATCAAGTCACATTGCATGATGATTGGCAGGGGAGATATTCTCTCGTTGGATGCCCTGAGGGTGAAGTTGAATGAGCTTGGGTACAAACAAGAGTATCAGGTTGAAAACATTGGAGAGGTAGCCGTAAGGGGTGGGATTATAGATTTCTTCTCCCCATCCTCGCAACAACCATTTAGGGTCGAGTTTGATGTCGATATAATCGAAACTATCAGATTGATTGATCCTCAAACCCAACTCTCTACCCAACAGGTTGACTCATGCATGATTCTCCCGGTATCCCACCTCATAATGAATAAGGAAACGGTTGAGGATGCCCAATCTCTCATCAACATGTTCCTATTAACCGTCAAGTCAGACAATGACGGACTCAGAGACAGCCTGACACATGACATCGATATGATAAGTTCTGGGGTTCGTTTTACCGGTGTTGAGCACTATCTCCCATTTTTCTATGGCACAACGACCAGACTTCTAGACTACCTTGGTGATAGTGCCGTCATGTGGATAGACCCAGACAGGCTGACAGATAGCTATACTCGATTCAAAAGAGATGCTATGGATGTTTACGTCACCGGACTCAAGCGTGGCGAACTGCTTCCACAGAGAGAGCTCGATGACATCGAGAGACTCGAATTTCCACACATAACCAAACAGAACCCTCGAATAATGGTATACCCACTCAGAACTCCAAACCCATCATCAAAAACCAAAAGGCTTGGAGTGCAACACCCTCAACCCGATCCGATGGTCGGAAGACTCCAGGATATGAGTGATTTTATCTCTGGAAAAATCAAGTCGGATTACCGTGTCATCATCGCTACCAAGCAACCAACCCGAATCGCTGAGCTTCTTTCTGGTCACGAGTTTAAGAAACCAAAGAATCTTCCAATAAACCCAGAAGAAGAGGAAACATTCATTGAACCCTTTGTTGATATCGTAAACATCACACTTGAGAAAGGATTCGAGGACAGAAGACAGAAGATTCTTCTTCTGACTGACAACGAGCTCTTTGGTTGGAGAAGAAAGATCGGTGCCACAAGAAGGTTCAAGGGTGGCAAACCAATCAAGTCGGTCGACGAAATTCAACCTGGGGATCTACTCGTACACCTTACCTTTGGCATTGGCATCTACCGAGGACTCAAAACAGTCACAGCCGCTGGTGTCACCAAGGAATACCTTCAAGTCGAATATGCCAAGGGTGACAAGCTCTATATCCCACCTGAGAGACTCACACTCGTCCACAAATACCTTGGCAATGCCGAAACAGTCACGATCAACAGGCTTGGTGGCAGGGAATGGCCAGAGGCTCTTGCAAAAGTAGCAAGAGGCACAAAGGACATTGCAGCAGAACTCCTCAAGCTCTACGCCAAACGTGAACTCACCCAGGGAGAGTCCTACAGGGGTGACAACATCTGGCAGCAGGAGATGGAAAGCGCTTTCCCATTTGAAGAGACCGAAGACCAGATTCGAGCAATCTCTGATGTCAAGCGAGACCTTGAGCGTCAGAAACCAATGGACAGACTCGTTTGTGGTGATGTTGGCTATGGCAAGACTGAAATCGCCATAAGGGCTGCTTTTAAAGTCATCTCAAGTGGCAACCAGGTTGCGATGCTAGTTCCTACGACAATCCTTGCAATGCAGCACTACTCCACATTCAAGGAGCGTTTTGCCCCATTTCCAATCCAGGTTGAGCAGCTTTCAAGGTTTAAGGGCAAAACAAGCCAGAAAAAGATAATTGAGGGTTTGGCTGATGGCACCATCGAGATGGTTGTAGGAACTCACAGGCTTCTCTCAAAGGACATTGAGTTCAAAAAACTCGGTTTGCTCATAGTCGACGAGGAACAGCGGTTTGGAGTCGAGGCAAAGGAAAGAATAAAAAACATCAAAGAGAATGTTGATGTCCTCACTCTGACAGCCACCCCGATACCTCGAACTCTTGAGATGACACTAACAGGCATCAGAGAAGTCTCCCAGATCAACTCCTCTCCAGAAGGTAGAAAACCAGTTAAAACATACGTTCAACCCTACAATGAAAAAATAGTCCGAGAGGCAATTGAAACCGAAATTGCGCGTGGTGGACAGGTGTATTATGTCAACAACCGCATAAAAGGACTCGGTTCTATTCTTTGGAAACTTGAGCGAATGCTTCCCAAAGCAAGACTTGCTGTTGCACACGGACAAATGGGTGAGGAAGCACTAGAGGACGTCATGATCGGGTTCTACCAAGGTGATATTGACGTTCTCATCTGCACGACCATCATCGAGTCGGGTCTTGACATCCCATCTGCCGGAACTCTCATTGTTGAGGACTCACAAAACCTTGGTCTTGCGCAGATGTATCAGCTTCGGGGAAGGGTGGGGAGATCAGAGAGAAGAGCATATGCCTACTTCCTCTATCCCAATGAAAAGGCCCTAACAGAGACGGCCAGGCAAAGACTTGAGGCTATTAGAGACTTTGTTGACCTTGGGGCTGGTATGAAAGTCGCCATGCGTGACCTTGAGATTCGGGGCGCTGGAAATATTTTGGGCGCAGCCCAATCTGGGCATATCTCGGCGGTTGGTTACGACCTCTATCTCCGAATGCTTGAGGATGCCAAAGAAAAACTCAAGAGCAAGGAAGAGGGCAGGGCTCCCAAGCCAGTAAACGAGGATCTCGAATGTAACGTTGACCTCAGAATATCTGGTTTCATTCCTGAGCAATATGTTCCTGACGAGGCTCTACGCATTGACTGTTACCAACGAATGGTTGGCGCAAAATCCACAAAGGAAGTCGAAGAGATTGAGAATGAACTCACAGACAGGTTCGGTAGACCTCCAGCTGAAGTGGAGTCTCTGTTTGAGCTTGTCACAATCAGGGTAATGGGTGCCAACATGGGTATCACCCAAATCGTTGAGGACAATCTCACAATCAACTTCCATTTTGGCCCTGGAGCAAAACTTCGTGAAGACTTCCTCGACAGGCTTCTTGGTAGATTTGGCGATAGAACGACAGTTCGACCCAACATGATAAGAATCAGAAAACAACGTGACAACCCCATTGAACTCTCAAGAGAATTTATCAAACTTGCCTGTGAGGAGTAGAATCATATGAATTTTTCCTGGATTATTGAGGATGAGCTGATGATCTCATCCATGCCCGAAAATGAGCATATGCTCAGGTACATCTCGCAATCTGGCATTAAGGCTGTGGTTTCGGTTTGTGAGACTCCTTTCTGCGACTCGACCTTTGATGAGCTTGGATTATTCAATTTGTCACTTGAGATAAAAGATTTCACCCCTCCAACTCTTTCTCAGCTTCGAGATTTTATAAGATTCTGTTCATTTATGAGAACCGCGAAACAGCCAGTTCTTGTCCACTGTATGGCTGGATATGGAAGGTCAGCAACTCTTGCTGCCTGTTATCTGGTCGTCTTCAGGGATATGACCGCAGAGGATGCGATAAGTGAAGTGAGAGAAATCAGGGGTGACAATGCCGTAGAGACTGACGAACAAGTCGCATTCGTCACTGAAGCTGAGTATGTTAAAGAGCTTCTACTCGATGAATCTGCTCAAAGCTACTACAACTCAAAACTGCTTGTTGATCTGCTCCGAAGGAACTGTCCCTGGGACAAAAAAATGACTCAGAAAGAGCTTACCCCCTACCTACTTGATGAAGTGTACGAGGCATGGGACTCGGTTGAGAGAGATGATGCCTACGGCATCAAATCCGAGTTTGGGGATATATACCTTCTGATGCTTATGATTGCAAGAATCCGTTCTGAGAAAGAAAAATTCTCATTTGATGACGCTATAACAAGTATGTTGAGCAAAATGATTTCAAGACACCCACATGTGTTTGGTAACTCAAAAACTGACACACCAGACAAGGTGCTCCATCAGTGGCAGGACATCAAAAAAACTGAACCGATGGAAATTGGTTCAATCTCAGAAATTCCAACAACAATCCCCACAATGGGCAGAGCAAGTGCCATAATGTCGTATGCAAAAAAGCTTGGTTTCGATTGGCCCGATGCCTCCGGCCCAAGAAGCAAACTCGACGAGGAGCTTTCAGAATTTGATTGCGCCATCAAAGAAAACGACAAAGATCAAGTGAAAAGCGAGTTTGGAGATGTTTTTTTCACACTCCTCAATATCGCTAGGTTTCTCAAGGTCAACCCAGAGGACGCTCTCTCTAGTACACTCGATAAGTTCACAAAACGCTTCAAGCTGATTGAGGAATCGGCAAAGCAGTCTAACATCGAAATCAAATCAATGACACTTGAGGAGATGGACAACCTCTGGAACAACATCAAAAGGAAGTCCCAATAGCGTTGAAATTTGGTCACCTTCCTTGTAGAATCCAAAACCATCATGGAATGCAAGAGTCAAGATAATATGGTAAACTGCAATTGCACATATGATTGCCCAAAGAAGGGTGTGTGTTGCGAGTGCATTGCCTATCACAGAACGCGAGGCGAACTCCCAGCATGTTATTTCTCAAAGGGTGATGAGGCAACATATAATCGCTCGATTGAGTTTTTCATCTCAAGAAACAGGCAAAAATAAAATGGCAAACAAATGGAACAGAAACCCAGGCTCTCAGGATGACAATCTCGCAACTGAGGTTATAAAGCGCTCAATTCAATACGGGCTACTTGGCTATCTGCCAGAGGAGCTTTGCGCTGTCGTTATTGTTGACGGTGAACACTCCTCAGAGCTGGCGCTCATGATTGAAGATAGCGGTTACGCGGTGACAAGACTCTGTGACAGAGACAAGGATATCCCAGGCTGCACACCGGAGAGTCTTGACGAATTACCAGACAGAAGCTTTGGGATGATCGTAACCCAAGGATGGCTGTGTGGTGATGGTGAATTTGAGGATGTCGCAAGAATGGCATTCTCAAAACTCCGCGAGGGTGGACTATTTGTGGCATCAGTTCCAGGGAAGATTGCGGTTATGCTTGATTTGTCGGGTGATTCGGCGGTAAAGGCGATGAGAATGATTGACAGTCCCACAACAGATTGTCACTGGGACGGGGTTGACGAGGCGTTTGAACCAAATGAACTCGCTGTCACACTTGAGGCAATTGGTTTTGAGCTTGTTGATATCTATGGTTGGCAGGTAGCCCTCAACAATATCCCTGCCGAGGTTTTATTAAAGAAAAACTGGGATGAGAAAGAGATAGAAGACATTATCAAACTCGAGTACATTCTGTCCCAGAACAGAACGTTGCTGGGGGCAGCGTCCACCATTCAATTTGTTGCCAGAAGACCAAATCCGGCTGAGAGAATCAGCAACCTCAATCCTGAAGATGTTCCATCACTCGATGAATTGTAAGACACTTCCCTGTCTCATTGTCTAACTCAATTACTGTCCCTGAGAATCTTATATCGTCTGTGGCTGGTTCAAACCTGACTCTTCTGTGGTCTTTCATTTTGGCAATTGGTTCGTCCTTGTTCATACCGATAATTGATTCATAAGCCCCTGTCATTCCACAATCAGTTTGGAATCCAGTTCCGTTTCTCAGAATCCTATCGTCACAGGTTGGAACATGTGTGTGGGTACCAATAACAGCCGACACACGACCATCAAGATAGAATCCAATTGCCTGTTTCTCAGACGTTGCCTCGGCGTGAAAGTCAACGAGAATACAGTTCGTTTCTTCCTTAATTGTTGGTATGAGTTTGTCTGCTGTTTGAAATGGACAATCAATTGGATCCATGAATATTCTGCCCTGTAAGTGCAAGACAGCCAGCCTGCCGGCAAGCCCGTCCAAGACAAACCACCCCACTCCAGGAGAACCCTCAGGGAAGTTTGCAGGACGCGCCATAAATGATTCTTCTTCGACCATCTGCATTGCGGTCTTTGGATCCCAAACATGATTGCCCAGCGTGAATCCATGAACCCCATAAGCCCTGAGTTCATTGGCTTTTTCGCTTGTTAATCCAAAACCACCGGCGACATTATCAGCGTCTGCTATGACATAGTCGACTCTGTGTTCTTGGACAATACCTGGCAAAAACTCCTTAACGGCTTTCCTGCCAGGTTTTCCAACAATATCTCCGATGAGTAAAACTCGCATTATTAGCTACTTGGCGCTCTCTGTAAATCTGGTTTCTCTTATGACAGTGACCTTGATTGTGCCAGGATATGTCAGCTCTTCCTCAATTCGTTTTGCTATGTCTCGCGCCATCTTGTGAGAGAGCACATCATCTACCTTCTTTGGTTTAACAATGACTCTGAGCTCCCTGCCGGCTTGAATTGCAAAGGTTTTCTCAACTCCGTCAAAGCTCTTTGCAATCCCTTCGAGTGATTCAAGTCTCTGGATATAAGCCTCGAAACTCTCTCTCCTTGCCCCTGGTCGAGCAGCAGAAATAGCATCAGCTGCCTGAACAAGGATTGGATATACGCTCTGTGGGGCAATGTCGGAGTGGTGGAGTCTTGCAGCCTCAATCACCTCAAATTTTTCACCGTACTTCTTAAGAAGCTCCGCGCCAAGTTCATCATGTGAGCCTTCACGTTCTCTATCAATAGCTTTTCCAATGTCGTGGAATAATCCAGCTCTTTTGGCTATTCTAGCGTTGAGCCCAAGCTCGTTTGCCATGTGAGAACAGAGCATCGCAACCTGCACTGAGTGCGTCAGCACATTCTGCCCATAGGAGGAACGATATTTGAGTCTACCAAGATACCTGACAAGTTCTGGTTTTGCAGAGTGAACTCCCACTTCAAGCATTGCCTGGTCACCCTCAACCTTGAGCCTATCCTCAAACTCCTCGGTGGCTTTGGTCACGACCTCTTCAATCCTGCCGGGGTGGATCCTGCCATCAGTGATGAGTTTCTCAAGAGCCATCTTTCCAATCTCTCTTCTGATTGGATCAAAACATGAAATCGTAACAACCTCAGGGGTGTCATCAACAAGCAAGTCAACACCTGTTGCTGTCTCGAATGTTCTGATGTTGCGACCCTCGCGACCGATGATTTTCCCTTTTATCTCTTCGCTTGGAAGTGGAACAGCCGAGACTGTCACCTCAGCCGTATACTCGGATGCTATTCTCTGGACGGCATTCACAATTATCTCGCGGGATTTGACCGCAGCCTTGTCAACAGCTTCCTCTTCCATCGATTTCATCTTCGCCGCTAGCTCATATGCCATCTTCTCCTCAGTTTGTCTGAGGACAATTTCTTTCGCCTCTTCTGTGTTGAGGTTTGCGACTCTCTCCAACTCCCGCTCCTGTTTCAAAACGAGCTGGTCGGCCTTCTCATGCTTTATATCGAGTTCTTTCTCTCTATGTGTTAAGTTGGATTCCCTCTCGTTGAGAGAGTCAATTCTTGCCTCGAGCTTTTCTTCCCTTGCTGAGACTCTGTTCTCAATCGAAACGAGTTCTTTTCTCTGCTGGTTAAATTCTGCCTTCTGCTCTGAGGTGATTCTCATTGCCTCGTCCTTTGCAGCAAGGAGAATCTCGCGCTTTTCATTCTGAGCTTGTTTTCTTGCATCATCAACCAACTTGGTGGATTCATCGTTTGCCTTCTTAATGACTCCATCAGCAGTCTTCTCAGCTTGATTCTTGTTATAGAAGAATCCTACAGCAGCTCCGATTATCAGCGCAACAATTCCAACAACTATTGCTATAACATCCATTATCGCCTACTCCTCATTTTCTATGTCAGCCATTCTTTCCCAAATCCACGACTTGGGAAAGCCAAGCCTGTACAGTCTTTGAGCGAGTTTATCTCCTTCATACCTTCGACGTTCTCTCTCAATTGCCTCTTTGAGCAACTCCTTCCAATCAACAGATGAGAGTGTCTTCTCAATCAGAGAGGAGGAAAGCCCCAGACCATACAGTTTTATGCGGGTTTTTATTGGTCCCCACATCTTTCTTTTTATGTTTTCAATGTACTCTTCGGCAAACCTCTCGTCATCGATGTAGCCTGCCTGCTCAAGTTGATTCCTTACTTCCTCGATTTCCTCTCTCGTGTACTCATGGTCTCCCATCCTTTTTTCGAGTTCAGACCACGTCCTGTCACGGTATGAGAGGAACATATATGCATAATCAATCGGACTTAGCTTCTTTTTTGCCATCCGTTTTGCTTACAAGACCATAGGCTTCTTTGATTCTCTTTTCGATTTCGTTGGCTATCTCAGGTTTTTCAACTATTGTTGCCTTTGCGTTTTCACGCCCCTGACCAAGCCGTTCACCATCAAATGAGAACCAAGTACCAGATTTATCGACGATATCGAGGTCAACTCCCATTGACAGTAGCTGAGACTCTCTTGAGATACCCGAACCGAATATAATGTCGAAGTTTGCTGTTCTGTAGGGAGGCGCAACCTTATTCTTGGCGACCTTCACTTTAACCTGGGCTCCGTACGCTCTATCAGCATCCTTGTAGGTCTCACCACGTTTGACTTCCATTCGGATAGTTGTGGCGAATTTCAAGGCTCTACCACCAGGGGTTGTTTCCGGGTTGCCGAACATGACACCGATTTTTTCTCTGAGCTGGTTGATAAATATTCCGGCGGTTCTACTTTTACCCATGGCACCAGCAAGTTTCCTCATGGCTTTCGACATGAGTCTTGCCTGGAGACCAACCGAGGCATCACCCATTTCACCCTCAAGTTCCGCCTTTGGGACAAGGGCTGCAACCGAGTCGACCACAAACAAGTCAATTGCGCCAGAACGCGTGAGAATTTCAGCAATCTCTAGCGCTTGTTCTGCTGAGTCTGGCTGAGAAATGATGAGTTCGGATAAATCAATTCCAAGTCTTTCAGCATAGGCTGGATCAAGAGCATGCTCTGCGTCTATGAATACCGCCTTGCCACCCATCTTCTGGCATGAAGCGATTGTTGTTAAGGCGATTGTCGTTTTTCCTGAGCCTTCTGAACCATAAATCTCGATGATTCTTCCTCTTGGGATACCGCCAACGCCAAGGGCAATATCAAGGGCTAGAATGCCTGTTGGAATCGCCTCAACACTCATGCGTCCATGGTCACCATCCAGGCGCATGATGGTGCCTCGACCATAGTTTTTTTCAATCGATGCAATGGCAGAGTCTAACGCTTTCTCCTTTTCTTCATTGATGGTTTTTTGACCTTCGTTTTTCATTTAACTCCTTTTTGAGTACTCCCACAGGGGAGTGTATATTGGTCCTGCTTTTGTCAACTCGGATTTAAAGAATACCAAATCCGAAAAATATCCTTCTAAACTCTCTTCGAGTGTTTTAATTCTATGTACAAATTCGGCAGGGACAGACGACTTAATCCTTCCAAGTGTGATGTGCGCATTGAAGGATTTGTCCATCTTGTCAAAACCTATCTTCTGTAATGAATCTTCGACCTGTTTGGCTAACCTTAGAGCATCAGGACACTCAACCCCTTGCCAAAGCACCTTCGGATTCCTTGTGTTTGGGAACGCAGAAATTCCAGAAAGTTCAAAGGGGATTGGAAAGGTTGCATCAATCTTCGAAAGTGTCTTTTTTACTGATTCTATCTGTGAGTCGGTCACATCACCCAGGAACTTCAGTGTAATGTGGAACCTTCCTGGCTTTGTCCAAGATGCTTTTATGTCAGCCTTCTTTAATGAATCTACTACATCTCTCAAGTATTTCTCAATATTCTCTGAAAGTGTGAGTGCGATAAACGTTCTTGTCATGCCAACTCACCTTCAAGGTCATACTCATCGCAACAAGTGATATTGACCTTCACTATATCCCCGGGTTCACAGTCTGCACTCAGCACTGTTATCCCACAGTCAATCTCTGGCGCATCGGCTTTGGTTCTGCCAACTGCGTAATCCTCGTAGACGAAGTCTACAATCGCCTCTTGAGTTGTGCCGATGAGTTTTTCGTTTCTGGATAGTGATATCTCCGACTGAAGGCACATCAATCTATCTCTGCGCTCTTCAACCTTCTCTTTGTCAATCTTTCCTTTGAGTGAGTATGCCTTTGTTCCCTTCTCATCTGAGTAGGTGAAAACCCCAAGCCTATCAAACTCGATTTCATGTATAAGATCAAAAAGCTCCTCAAACTCTGAATCAGACTCACCCGGAAAACCAACGATGAGCGACGTTCGAAGAATAGCGTTTGGAAATTCTTTCCTAATGAATTTGAGCATGTCATAAATCTCTTCCGAATCTGGTTTGGGTCGATTCATGTTGGTAAGAATACGATTGTTGATGTGCTGTAAGGGAATGTCAAAATACGGAAGTACTTTTTTATTCTTGTAAGCCTGGAGTGTCCTTTCGGAAAGGTGCATTGGGTTGGAGTATAGAATCCTTATCCACTCAAGCTCGTGAATCTCTGATAGAGATGCTGTAAGATCAGCCAAGTCATACTTTGGGTTTGCATCAAGCCCAACTATTGATGAATCCTGAGCGATGATTATAAGCTCTCTTGTTCCGTCCTCAGCCAACGTCTTTGCTTCCGCGATATTGTTGGCAAGAGGGAAGCTTTTATAGGCTCCTCTTATCGATGGTATCTGACAGTAGGAGCAGGTATGGGAACACCCCTCCGCTACACGAAGGTAGGAAACATGAGGTAGCATCAAACCGAGTCTAGGTAGAAGAGAACCTTCATTCGTTGGGTATGGCAGATTGCTCAATGAGCCAATAAGCTCCGGAACTTTTGAGTTTTGACCAACACCGAGAAAACCATCAACACTTGGGTATCGTGATTGGAGCTCATCAAGCGACATTTGTGGCCAACAACCTGTCACGTAGATCCTCTTGATGTTTCCCTTTTTCTTTTCCTTAAGTGCTTCCTCGATTGCCAATGAACTCTCAGTTCGGGCGTCAGCAATAAATGAACAGGTATTTACGATAAGAACATCGCAGTCATCAATATCGAGTGTCACATCGAATCCTGCTTGAGCAACAGCAGCCATCATCTGCTCTGCGTCAACAAGCGCTTTTGGACATCCTAATGCTTGAATCGATACCCTCTCCCGCTTCATTATTTCTCAACCAACGCCACAGAGAGCACATCTGAGATCTTATCTACCAGCACAAACTCCATTTCCTTTTTTACCATCTCTGGAACTTTCTTGAGGTTTGGTTCATTGTCACGAGGGAGAATCACTTTAAACACACCACTTCTGTGGGCAGCCAAAACCTTTTCCTTCACCCCACCGATTGGCAATACGTTGCCATTGAGTGTGACTTCGCCAGTCATGGCAACTGCTGAGCTAACCGGGATTCTTCTAATGGTTGAAACCAGCGACGTCACGATGCCGATTCCAGCTGACGGTCCATCCTTTGGGATTGCACCTTCTGGGAAATGAACGTGGATATCGTGTTTATCAATGTCAAATTCTTCTGGGATATGGAGTTCCTGCCTATGCGCTCTTACAAATGAAAGCGCTGCCTGGGCAGACTCTTTCATCACGTCGCCAAGTTGACCTGTAAGGATGAGTTTTCCAGTTCCCTTCATGAGAGTACTCTCAATACAGAGCACCTCTCCACCGTTTTCAGTGACTGCAAGTCCCGTGACAGTTCCTATCACATCCTGTTTTCTCTGGACGTCCGACTTGAAAACGGGCACATCGAGGTAATCTGGAAGTATCTCTGGGGTAATAACTCTCTTTCCCTCAATATCGGATGCGACCTTCTGCTTGGCAAGTTTCCTCATGAGTTTAGCAATCTGTCTCTCAAGCGAGCGAAGACCAGCTTCCCTTGTGTATCTTCTGATTATCTTCTTGATTGTCTCATCCTCAAGCTCGATGTCATCGGTGGTAAGACCGTTGTTCTCAAGCTGTTTTGGAATAAGGAAATTCTTGGCAATGAAGACCTTGTCATACTGGGTGTAACCAGGAATCACAATCGTCTCCATCCTGTCAAAGAGAGCCTGCGGGATAGTATGGATGACGTTTGCTGTTGTGATGAATAATACGTCTGAGAGATCGTATGTAATCTCAAGGTAGTGGTCAGAAAACGTTGTGTTTTGTTCCGGGTCAAGGGCTTCTAATAACGCAGACGTTGGGTCTCCCCTGAAATCGAGCCCGACCTTGTCAATCTCATCAAGTAGGAAAACGGGGTTTGAGGAACCGGCTTGTTTCATGCCCTGAATGATCCTGCCAGGCAATGCCCCAACATAGGTTCTCCTGTGACCTCGAATCTCTGCCTCATCTTTGATGCCGCCAAGTGACAACCTGACAAACTTTCTACCCATTGCTCTGGCAACAGATTTACCCAAAGAGGTCTTACCGACACCGGGAGGGCCAACAAGACAGATGATTGGACTTTTGGTTTTTGGCGAGAGCTGTCTTACTGCCAAATACTCAAGTATGCGTTCCTTGACTTCTTCGAGGTCGTAGTGGTCTTCATTCAAAATCTTTTCTGCCTCAACAACATTGAGGGTATCTTCAGTTTTAACTTCCCACGGAAGGTCAAAAATCCAGTCGAGATAATTCCTTACAACACCAGCCTCAGCGGACATGGGGGGCATCTTCGAGAGTTTGTCTAGCTGTTCGTTGATTGCATCAACGACATGATCAGGCAATCCCTTTCTTTCTTCGAGTTTCTTCCTGAAAGCCGAAATATCAGATGCGTATTCACTAGAGGTTTCACCAAGCTCTTTCTGGATAGACTTAAGTTGCTCTCTCAAATAAAACTCTTTTTGGGTTTTATCTATTTTACTCTTAACGTCCATCTCAATCTTCTGCTGGATTTTCATTATTTCGAGTTCAGCAGCAATCTTAGCAATCAAAACCTCAAGCCTCGTTTGGGTTGAAACTATCGATAGAACTTCTTGTTTCTCCACAATGGGCAGGTTGCAATTTGCGCAAACAATATCAACAAGTTGATTTGGGTCTGTAACGTTGCCCAAACCAAGCAGAATCTCTGGAAGCAATCTTTTATTTGTTCTGAAGTACTCGTCAAACTTCTCTGACAGAACCTTCATCAGCGCTTTTACATGAGGGGTAATGACACCGACAGGCATTATTGGTGTGACATCAACATACTGGATATCATCAACCTCAAAATTACTATCAATCCTGACTCTTTCAAGTCCTTCGACAATAATTCGTAGGTTTCCATCGGGCATTCTTTGCTGTATCTGCAAAAGCTCGCAGCCTACCCCAATGTCGTAAAGCTGATCCATGTTTGGTGAATCTATCTGTTCAGAGCGTTGTGTAAGACAAACAATTTTCCTATCTGTTGCATAAGCTCTCTCGACCGCTGCGATTGATTTGTCTCTGCCAATGATAAGCGGCACCGTCATCATTGGGAACATGACAAGGTTCCTAAGCGGCAAAAGTGGAGCTGAGCCTACATCCCATCTCTTATTATCATCAGACATGCTAATTACGCTATCCTCCTCATTATTTGTCCATCTGAGTCTATTAAAACAGCAGGCTTGTCTCCAGAAACAACTTCCCCATCAATTACACATTTTGCCACAGTTTGGTCAGATGGCAAATCGTAGAGAACCTCAAGCATTATCTTCTCAAAGATTGTTTTCAAGGCTCTTGCACCTGTTCCAAATCCCTTTGCTCTCTTGGCAATCTCCTCCAGTGCCCCATCTGTTATCTCAAGCTCAGCGCCCTCTGCTTCAAGAAGATGCTTGTACTGCGCAACAAGAGAGTTTCTTGGTTCAATCAGAATTCTTTTGAGTTCCTCAACAGAGAGCTCTGAAACCGAGGTGACAATCGGAAATCGACCGGCGAACTCGGGAATTAGACCAAACTTCAATAGGTCGTCTGGTGTGACTTTGGATAGAAGTTCTGTGTCAGTGTAGGTAATGCTCTCCGATGTGTTATAGCCAACTCTTCTGTGACCGAGTCTGTTGGCGATTATTTTTGCCATACCCTCGAACATACCACCACAGATGAAGAGTATCTTGGATGTGTCAACCTGAAGAAACTCTTGCTGTGGGTGTTTTCTGCCGCCCTGAGGTGGAACATTGCAAACAGTGCCTTCAACAATCTTAAGGAGCGCCTGTTGAACGCCCTCGCCAGAGACGTCTCTTGTGATGGAGCGATTCTCAGATTTGCGCCCTATCTTATCAATTTCGTCGATATAGACTATCCCGATTTGCGCTGCTTCAATATCGTAGTTTGCATTTCTAAGAAGTCCCACAAGCACGTTCTCAACATCCTCGCCGACATAACCGGCTTCAGTTAGTGTGGTTGCATCAGCAATATAAAATGGAACATTGAGAATCTTTGCCAACGTTTTGGCAATGAGAGTTTTTCCAGAACCAGTTGGGCCAATCAAGAGAACATTTGATTTCTCGATGTCAACTGATGCGTTCCTCAGGGAGAGAGCAGAACGATAGTGCTTGTAGACCGCAACTGATATAACCTTCTTTGCCACATCTTGACCCACAATGTACTTGTCGAGTTTCGAGTGAATTTCCTTGGGTACCGGGATGTGTCCCATGTGGTGTCTTATCTTCTGGAGTGAACCATCCTTCAGAACTCCGTTAGCAAGCCTTATGCACTGCTCGCAGATCAAAGCTCCATCTTCACCCTCAAGACCCCTTAAATTGTTAGTAAGCTGCTTACCGCAGAATGAACAGAACTTGTCTTGTGTGTCCTCATTAACCATGAGTACCAGCTACTCTGTTTATAACCTTGTCAGCCAATCCATAGGCAACAGCCTCATCAGCGGACATGAAGTAGTCCCTCTCGGTGTCATGTTTGATTTTGTCTATCGGTTGACCTGTATGCTTGGCTAGGATTTCGTTGAGGTTCTTTTTGAGCCTGAGCATTTCGTTTGCCTGAATCTCAACATCTGTTGCTTGACCCTGTGCTCCGCCTGCGACTTGGTGAATCATGACTCTGGCGTGTGGAAGCACAAATCTCTTGCCATTCTCGCCAGCCGCCAACAGCAATGCGCCCATTGATGCGGCCTGCCCTATACAAATTGTTGAGACGGGAGCTTGCACAAACTGCATTGTATCATAGATGGCAAGACCTGATGTGACAACTCCACCTGGGGAGTTGATATAAAGGCTTATCTCCTTTTTTGGGTCATCGGCATCAAGATACAGAAGCTGCGCAACAACGGTGCTTGCAACCGTATCCTCGATGTGGTCGCCTGATAGGAAGATGATTCTGTCCTTCAGAAGTCTGGAATAAATATCATACTGACGTTCCCCTGTGCCAGTCTGCTCAATTACCCATGGTATCGCGCTCATTTGACTCTACTCCTCTTTGAGTTGAGCCTTCCCCAAAATAAATTCGAGCGTTTTTCTCCTTTGGATGTTTGATGATATGTTCTCTCTCAAGGTGTCGAAATCCACACCCTTAGTCTGTTTTCTTGCCTTGAGCATCGCTTTGACTTGCGTGAATTCTTGTTCGATTTCCTCTTCTGAGGGCTCGATATTCTCTTGACGGGTGTATTCCTCAAAGATGATGTCCAGCTTTGTTTGGTTTACTGCCCTTGGGGTTAGCTCTTCTCTTAGTTTATCTTCGTCTATCTCTCGCTTGGAGAGGTAGATATCCAGCGTTATGTTTTTCTGTGAGAGCTCATTTTCAAATCTTCTGAGCTCATCCTCAACTGCCGACTGTTTGAGAATTTCTGGGATTTCTAGTTTTGTGTTCTCAACCAGCTGTTTTGCAAGTTCATTATTGATTGCTTGCTCTTTTGCTCTGACTGCTTGTGATTCAAGCTCCGCCTTTATCAGGTCCTTGAGTGCCTGCAGTGAATCGATTGAAAGCGTTTTGGCAAATTCATCATCAAGCTTTGGGAGAGAAAGTTCTTTGATCTCACCAATCTTGACCTCAATTTCAACCTCATCTTCGCTGTCGGACAGTTTTGTCTTTACTCTTTTGACATCGCCTGTCTCAACACCCATGAGATTCTTGTCAAAACCTTTTACAAAGTCCTCACGACCAACCTCGACAAGCTCCTCTTTCCAACGTCCTGTAGGCTCATCATCAACCACAGTCGACCAGTCAAAGTATACAAAATCCTTCTCCTTAGCCTTTCTGTCAACAGCAGCCATCGTGGCATGTTGCTTCTGAAGTCTTTCAAGAGCGTCGTTGATGTCTTTTTCTGATACATCGAACTTCTTGTATTTTACTGTGATCTTCGCTGGTTCAAGGAGTTTGAATTCTGGAATGAAATACACTGACACAGAAATTTTGCAAGACTCTTCATCTTCAAACGAGTCGACAACGACCTCAGGTCTTCCAACCATTCTGATGCTCTTGTCCTCGAGCATTTTTCGTAAAACCTGTCTTGCTGCTATGTCAACGTACTCATCCTTTAGAAACGCAATACCAACATGCGCCTTAAAGAGGGAGAAGGGTGCCTTCCCCGGCCTAAAACCAGGTATGCGAACCCGTGACTTGTTTGTGTTGTACACCTGCTTGAAGCCCTGTCGGACCTCCTCAGCAGAGAACCCAGCCTTCCCGACCAACTCTGTGGGGTTGTCGGTTATTATGTTCAATTCCATTTAAAAGCCTTCTTGGAGCGGGAGACGGGATTTGAACCCGCGACCCCGACCTTGGCAAGGTCGTGCTCTACCACTGAGCTACTCCCGCTTCTTTATCTACTGGTGCGAAGGGCGGGACTTGAACCCGCACGGGTTTTATCCCACTGGATCCTAAGTCCAGCGCGTCTGCCATTCCGCCACCCTCGCAGCACCAAAGTGATTTTTCAAACTGCTTGCGCTATTATAAAGAGCACAGGTTAATTTTCAAGGGTTACAGCCAGGGATTCCCTGCAGAACGTGTCCCAGCCGTGATCCGATGAGAGTAACAGACAATTGGGTTTGTGAACACCCTCCGAAAAGCCGAGTGACCTAAACGAGTCGATGGTTCTCTTCTTAGAGGACGATATCGTTGTTCTTGCCGTGTTTATTCCGTTTTTTAGGAATCCATTGAGTGACAAGCTGATAAGATTTTTCTCAATTTCCTGGGTGTCTCTGAGTGAAATGACTCCGATACCTTCAACCCTACCAAGGTCGGACTCTCTAATGAGACCGACAATCATACCGATCATTTCAACACCCTTAAATGCCTGGTGTGAGATATCACCATTCATCTCACCACCTGAAAGCATCTTGCACTCGCCAAGCCATCTCTGACGTGGTTCTCTCTCTGGCAGGTCTCTTCTTATCTCTGTCTCACCCAGGTCTGAAAGTGCTATCACCTGCGAAGCCTCGTCGATTGAATCGAGCCTCCAGGGTACTATCGAAACACCAGGGATCTGTTTAATCTCAAACTCTTTATACTCATGGATATACATATCCAACTGAGGGAATACCATGAATCCATGAGGTTTTAGGGATGCTGATATGTAGTCAGTTCCAACACATGGAACTTCGAGTTGAACATAGCTGAAAACGCCTGTTCTTGAGAGTTGGTTAACCACTGCAAAGATGAGTTTTGGCGCCACGTCGAGTCTGTCTACTGTGGTTGAGACGACGATGGATGTGATGGTTATGCCCTCTTCGAGGTAAATACCACATGCATAGCCAACAAGGGAGGTTCCGGATTCGGCTATCACCACGATATCGGCGTTTTTGAGAGGCTCCCTCACTTCGTCAAGGACCCTCCTCTGGACCTCATCACAAAGCTTGACGGATGTTATCTCCCGCCTCGCGAAATCCATTAACCTGCGATGTTTATCAGCCCAGACTCTATATGTGATTTCTTTCATTTGACAGATTGTATAAAGGGAAGTGGTGGGTTGCAAGGGACTCGAACCCCCAACCGCCTGATTAAGAGTCAGATGCTCTACCGATTGAGCTAGCAACCCACAATTAGTTTCGCTACCTTTGGCGCGCCCAGCAGGAGTCGAACCCGCAACCTACGGATCCGAAGTCCGTCGCTCTATCCAATTGAGCTATAGGCGCGCAAGTGGTGAGCCCAGCAGGAGTCGAACCTGCGACCTGCGGTTTAGGAGACCGCCGCTCTATCCAACTGAGCTATGGGCCCCAAATTACATCCAGTGCGAAAAAACGCGCCCGGGGCGACTCGAACGCCCGACCCTCTGCTTAGAAGGCAGATGCTCTATCCACTGAGCTACAGGCGCATCCTAAGGCTAAATGGTCGGGGCGAGAGGATTTGAACCTCCGACCTCCTGGTCCCAAACCAGGCGCTCTACCAAGCTGAGCCACACCCCGACACAGGTTTTCAAACAGCAGTAACAAGGCCTTTTACGTCCGTGTCACCAACTGACCGTTGAATTATACGAATACAAGATTAAATTTCAAGTGCACTACTGACCAACATTGACACGTATAAGGGTCTCAATCTCGTCATAGCCTGGATTTCCCTTCATTAACATACCAGTGTGTTCCTTGATGATTGCGCCACTAGAATCAAGCAGTGTAAAGTTTGGAATACCTTGCTGAACATACTTTCCTGCCACATTACGACCAGATGGATCAGAAAGAATGACATACGGAATACCCATATCTCTTGCATAAACCTTTGCGTTATCAAGGTTATTCATATCGTCTATGTTGATGCCAATTATCACCAAGCCATCTTCTGCATATCTGTTGTGAAGGTCGATTAGCGTCTTTGTTGATGCCTTGCAAGGTGGACACCACTCTGCCCAAACGTCAATAAGGTACACTTTGCCACCGTGTGACTTGAAGTCAGTGGTTCCACCATTGGAATTTGTCCAGGATAGCGAACCCATGCTCCCAAGCCTGGATGCGTCAACAACAGGACTGAAGAAATATCCACTAGCACTCGCAACTGGTTCTGGCTCTGGCTCCTTAACCGGTTCCTGGATGGGTTCTGGTTCAGGGGTAATTTCCTGACTGTCAACCACCTGACTGGAGTCCTCAGATGATGCGGGTTTTTGTGTAACTGGTTTTTCTCTCACGGGGGTTGGTGGTGGAGCGGGAAGATCATCAAGTTTTATCTGTCTCTCAACGGATGTTGTACATGCCGCAAAAACCATCAAAGTTACTACAAGCAGAGAAAAAAGTGCTGTTATTCTCTTATTCATTTTATCACCTCTATCGACTTATCTTCGCTGAAATACTCAACACTTGCGCCAAGTACCTCGCTTACAAATCTCAGGGGAACCATCGTCACACCTGAGCAGTATATTTCCGGGGGAACAAGGGACGGCAGCATAACCATTTTGCCATCCACAAATGCATACGGTCTGCCTATCTGAAGCTGAACTAGGCTTGGGGAGTCATAATTTATTGTGATTGTTTTAGTGGCACCATCCCAGCCTATTTCACCACCGAGTGGTTCCACAATCTCTCTGAGGGGAACTAGCGACCTGTCATTAACTATTTGAACTGGACATCTCGTTTTGACGCCCACCCCATCAATTTGGTAGACGTAGCTGCCAACAACAAATCTTAAGACTTTTCTCTTTATGGGATTGCCAACCGATTTGACTGTTTTTATAAGTTTTCCGTTGTAGTCGTAAGCGCTTAAGGTACCCTCGTCCGAGCAAGAAGCTACAACAACCCAGTTTTTATATATATTGACGCTCAGGTCAACTGAGTCGGTCGCAACGGTAAACTGACCAATCTTTTTGCCACTGGCGTCGAAGATATAGACAACTGCCCCATCCAGGACAAAGTATTTGTCCTCGTATTTTGAGGCATCGATTGCTGTTGGATTCTTCAAAATATCAGAACCATAAGTGTTGATGAGTGTGCCCGATGAGGAGAACTCTTTGATGTTGTTGCCATCGATGACGTAGAGTTTCTTTGCCGGAGAAAAGTAGCATGATTTTGGCTCAGAGAGTTTTGTTATTTCTGATTTGAATTTACCATAGTCGTCAATCACAACAATTTTTTTCAAATTTCTATCCGTTATTGCTACCCAGTACTCTTGATCCGAGCGAAGGTATGTAATGTCTGTTGGATTTATAACCTGTCCAGTGCTTGAGCCCAATCCTGCGAGATCCCAATGGTAGTTATACTTCGAGTATTCATCAATTTCATACATCTGCGTCTTGCCGGTTGAATTTGATGCAAAGGACAACTCACCAGCGCACCAACAGACCGTGACAGCTGAAACTTCCTTCATGCTGAGAGTGCTGGAGTTAAGGGACTCCTCCAGAAGGTTCATGTTATCGTCAAACTTGAATACTCTCTGGGTTTTCGAGTTGAGTGTGAATAGATTCCCATATGCATCAGTTGAGATATCGATACATGGATTATCGATACCCCTGGCAGGTATGGTACCTGTAAGCATGACCAGAACTAGTAAACTCGCAAGCCAATAACGCATGTATGGCATTCTATCCTCCAAAATATTTTTGTCAAGTGTTGCTTTTTAAGCATTTATAAAAAAAGCCCCCAACCTGGGGGCTTTTCTAGTTTTATTTTGTCAAGACTTCATACTACATCAGAAGCGCGAGTATCGCCTTCTGTACGTGAAGCCTGTTCTCTGCCTCGTCGAAGATGACCGAGTATGGTGCATCGCATACTTCATCAGTTACTTCCTCGCCTCTGTGGGCTGGAAGACAGTGCATAAAGATTGCGCCTTCGGCCTTGGCCATAAGCGCTGCATTCACCTGGAATGGCATCATCTCTTTGACGCGTTTCGCATGCTCTTCTTCCTGACCCATCGATGCCCAAACATCTGTGTAGATGACATCAGCATCAGCAACGGCAGTCTGCGGATCGTAGGAAATCTCGATTGTGGAGCCTGAAGCATCCGCATCGGCCTGAGCATTCTTCATGACTTCCTCGTTTGGTAGATAGCCCTGAGGGGTGCAGATTGTGATATCCATACCAACCTTGGCGCAACCATAGAGCAAACTATGAGCCATATTATTTGAGCCATCGCCCATATAGACGAGTTTAAGACCGGCTGGACCGCCAAGTTTTTCCTGGACTGTGAAGAGGTCAGCAAGTACCTGGCATGGGTGGGTAAGATCGGACAAACCATTCACAATTGGCACCGAACCATACTTTGCCATCTGGACAAGCTTGTCATGCTCAAAGACTCTTGCTTCAATGCCATGAACGTAGCGGGAGAGGACTCTTGCTGTGTCAGCAATTGTCTCTCCTCTACCGATTTGCATATCCTTCGAGGAGAGGTAGACCGGGTGTCCACCAAGCTCGTGGATAGCAAGCTCAAATGACATACGTGTGCGAGTGGAAGCCTTTTCAAAAATCATCGCAAGCGTTTTACCAGAGAGGATTGGATTGATGAGCTTGCCCATCATACGCTCAAGCTTGAGTGTTCTGGCGGTATCAAAGATCTGTTCGACTTCTTCGAGGGTAAGATCATGAATAGTGAGGAGCGATTTGCCCTTCATATTCACTGCCATAGCTATTTGATCCTCTCTTTGATAATGCCTTCAAGGGTTGGTGTGCCAATGACATCTAGGTCATAGCCCACTCTAATAATTGGCTTTGAGACCTTGAGAACTCTTGTGATATCAATTGGTGTGCCTGAGACAATGACATCACAAGGAACGGCTTCGATTGTCTTTCTGAGGTCTTCAATCTGAGCTGGTGAGTAACCCATTGCTGGAAGAATTTCCTCTACGTGGGAATACTTGTCATACGTGTCCTTGATTGTGCCAACAGCATACTGCTTCGGTGAAACAATCTCCGCTGCTCCGGCCTTCTTGGCTGCAACATATCCAGCGCCAAAGGTCATCTCGCCGTGGGTGAGGGTTGGGCCATCTTCGATGACGAGGACTCTCTTGCCCTTGACCAGTTCTGGCTTGTCGATTGAGACAGGAGACGCTGCATCGACGATTGTCATCTTTGGGTTGATGCAGAAAGCGTTGCTTCTGACAAAGTCGACATCCTCTGGATAGGCGGAGTCAATCTTGTTCATGACACCAACGTCAGCGATGTAGACATTGCACTCGCCTGGGTAGTATGAAGTCTCGTGACCTGGACGAAGCGGGTCAAGCACGACGATTGGAAGATCAGCCTTAATGAATGGGAAGTCATTATTTCCGCCGTCCCATATGATGACGTCGGCTTCCTTCTCAGCTTCTCTCAGAATCTTTTCGTAGTCTACGCCAGAGTAGATGATTGCGCCAAGATCGATGTGTGGTTCGTACTCTTCTCGCTCTTCGATTGTGCACTCGTGCTTGTCGAGGTCGGAGTAGTCAGCGAATCTCTGGACTGCCTGCTTGACGAGGTCACCATATGGCATGGGATGTCTGATTGAGACAACCTTTTTCCCCATGTCTCGAAGAATCTTCACAACCGCTCTTGTCGTTTGGCTCTTACCGCAACCTGTTCTAATTGCGCAAACCGAAATGACTGGTTTTGTGGACTTGAGTGCTGTTGGCTGATAGCCAGGAAGCACGAAGTTTGCTCCGCAAGCGTTAACAAGCGAAGATTTTCTCATGACCTCGATGTGTGGTTGGTCTGAGTATGAGAATAAAACATCGTCTGCATGATACTTCTCAATCAACTCTACAAGTTCCGACTCGTCAAAAATTGGGATTCCATTTGGATACAGCTTGCCAGCAAGCTCTGCTGGGTATTTTCTTCCAGCGATATCCGGTATCTGGGTTGCTGTGAATGCCACAACCTCGTAGTCCTCGTTGTCACGATAGAGCATGTTGAAATTATGGAAGTCGCGACCAGCTGCTCCCATAATAATCACTTTTCTCTTAGTCATTCTTTTTACGCCTCCAGTGATATAGATTTCACTCGGAGCTCAGTAAGCTCCTGTCTGTGACCTTTTCTCCTCTTGTGCGTGGTTTTGTGTCTGTAGAAGAAAACAACGAGCTTTGGCCCACGAACATGTTTTACGACCTCTGTTGTGACCTTTGCGCCCTTGATAAATGGTGTGCCAAGTGTGACATCCCCATTATTCTCAACGAGGGTGACATCTGAAATCACATGCTCGTTGCCTGGTTCAATATCAACTCTGTTGACCTTCAGAACATCGTTTTCGGCAACCTTATACTGTCTGCCACCTGTTTTTATGACTGCGTACATAACCGTCCTCCATTCTAATATCCAACCATGATAAGTTAGGATAATAGGTGCTCCAGTCAAGAAACAGTGGGGAAAAATTTATACCTAATCGTTATAGGACGGTCGCTGACCCCAACACCTCAACCATCCATCACTGGTACCAACAAAAACACTTAAAAATCCAGTATCAAAGACCGTTGGTGAGGCATAGACATTGGTGTTTGTCTCCGTCATCCACATCTTCTCACCTGTTTTCCTGTTAAGCATATACACTATTCCATTTGTCGTCACAGCAAAAACTGCCTCTTCACCTTTGTTGCACGATGTGGCGCAAGGTGAGGAGCTGATCCCTGTATCAAGCTGTATTCTCCAGTTTTCACTACCATCATACATGCTCAACTCGCCATCATCAGACTCGTAAACGAGGGAGTAATCGCCGATATCGAACACAAGAGAGTTGTTATAGTTATGGACAGTCTCCTTGAACATGTTCATGTATGGCGCTCTACCCCACGAGGAGAAATCAACGCTGTAAATCTCACCGTTGCTGCATGCCGCCAACACATCGGAGCCAAAGGCTATGGTTGAGCCTTTGACAGGTGATTTGGTTTCAAAACTTGAAAGCATATCACCAGTGACAGGATCGATGCACATAACCTTGTTGGAGGATATTCCAAGATAAATCATTTTCCTGACAGGCTCATCCTGCGAGTGCCTCATGTGATAGTTATAATCAACGGATATCGAGTCATAAAGCCAACCATCTAAATCAATTGACCATTTAAGGTCGGGTGTGCTGGCTATTGCGTTATACATATAGAGCTTCTTGTTGCCAGATGAAAAAACCACAACCGGATAGTGATCAACATCGTGCAAAAAAACTACAGGCGATGAATCGATCGCCGATTCTGTCTGTACTTGCCAGATGAGCGCTCCGTCATCTGTATTCAGACAATAGAATCTGCCAGCGCCATCACCAAAGAAGACTCTTCCTCCGTAGACAGCAGGTGTTGACCTAATTCTACCTGTCACTTTGTGCTGCCAGATAACTTCCCCTGTAAAGATGGAAAATTTGTAAAGAGACCCATTATCAGTGCCAACGTAGCCAAACCCGCTTCCATCGCAGCTTGCTGAGGATCTAATCACACCATCGAGTTCTGTCGACCACTGGGCATTCATCGGGAACATATTCATATTGCGAATTTCAACATTAACAACGGCCTGTTGGTTTGAATCATGTCTATTCATACTCCAGATGGGTAAATCGAAAAATCCCCACCTTTTCGGAGTCCTACCCTCAATAGGGTCAACTAGACGGGCGTATTTAATATTCACATTCTCGTCGGAGCCGCACGCATGATCTTCCCAAACGAGTTCGTTTCCATAGATTTTTGGATTCCTCTGATCTCCATAACCTCTGACCACCCAGTGCGTTTTCTTTGTCTCAAAATTATAAGCCTTCAGATCCACCCCAAACTCATTATTGTTGTGGACTTCCCACACAACCCAATCGCCACCTATCACCGGGTTTCTATAGATGCCAGGTTCTAAGCACACACTGAAAGCCTCTCCAGATACGGCGTTATAGCCATGTATTGTTGATAAAAACGAACCTGCGAATCCATCAGTATCTCTAAACCACACCGCGTACTTATCTCCACCTACCGTCAACCCAGTCTCTCTTTTTGGGTCTGTAGAGATATAGAGCTCCCTTTTCGTCGAGAGGGAATAACCAAATATGTCAGATTGCTTGCTCTTGCTGTTTGCTGGAGATTTTCTACAATCCTGCCAAATGACAACATCTCCAACGACCTTCGGATTAAACTGGTCTCCATTCGCTGTGCATATGGGAATCATTCTATCACTTCCAGCAATATAGAGCTGAATATCATAGTCACGCTTTGCTTCATCAAGAACTGAGAGAATAACATACCTATTGAATAGCTCCGCCGTTCCCTTCATTTCTACAGGCTTAATCAGAAATTCCTCATTTCCCTGAATATTTTTCCCATAAATGGCAAAATCCCACATGCCATTATCGCCCCTCGGTGTGTCCCTCCAATCTCTCCAGATTATATATTCAGTAGAAATCTGTGGATTGTCCTGTTTTCTCTTGTTTGATACAACAACGTCGCTTTTGCCTGTTGTAAAATCGTACATTTTAATGTCAAAATTATCTGGTCTTAATCTATCTGTGTTTTCCGCCCATACGACCTTGTTTCGATATTGTGTCTTGGCACCAGACTTTTTGGCAAATGTCATTGCATATTTATCTTCACCAGTACTGAGTTTCTTCATGTAGAGTCTTGGCATGATACGACCCTCTCTGTCATTGAGTCTTGTATCATACCACGACACATACCCGCCATGAATCAGTGGTGTGTTTTGAATGTGGTCATCTTCGACCAAATCAATAATTTCAAAGTCTGATTGGTAATACCTTGTAATATATTCGGCGTCGACGACCCCTTGCCAGAAGGCAAGAGCCAGAACCAAGATCAGAGCCGACACCAGAACACGCCTCAGCATACGACTGACGCACCCATTCTACCGTTCAACATATGTGGATTCACTTGTAGCTGTTATACAATATTTACAGCATTTTTCAACACCAACTATTTCTTTGTATACGAGGATTATTCTATTCTGGCAGTTTTCCAGGAGCTCCTCTGGACAAGAATTATGTTTGACACAAACCACAATCCTGAAGCAAAGATGCCTAGATAGAACATCCACATATAATGAAGTCCAAACACTTTTACCACAAGGAATATCGGTAGAATTCGACCAAACCAATTGATGGATTGACCGACAACTGTTGGCCAAAGTGTGTAGCCCGAACCATCAAAGGCAGCCCAGATCATCCACTGTCCAGCGTTTAGAGTATTGCCTATCATAATTATTGGGATAATCGAAGCGCCCATCGCAATAACTGCAGGATCTGAGTTGAAAAGCCCATAGATTGATGAGGCAAAGACGGTTGTCAAAAGGGTCATGAAAACACCCATACCCAACCCAATAAAAACAGAAAGCCAAACTGTTTTTACCGATCTTTCGGGTTTTTTTGCCCCAAGGTTCTGACCAACAAGCGCTCCTGCGGCTTGCTGAAGTCCAAGAAGCGGCATATTCAGGAGACCCGTGAGTCTTGCTGTTATTCCAAACGCGGGAATAAGGGCGGGAATGTTGTAGTGACCAAGAAGGTTCATGTAGATTATTCCTGCTCCTGAGTGCATCATCTGAGATATACTTGGCACAAACCCAATTCTCATGAAATTCCAAAGAATTTTGGCATCGAGCCTGAACAATCCTCCAAATCTGACGAGTATCCCCCGTTTGGCAGTTCTTATGGCAAAATATGGGATTCTCAGCCTGTATGTAACATAGGCATCTCTTACTCTCGGCGATGCCAGAAGTGTTTTTCTTCTTATCTCGATTTTTTTGCCTGTCAGCAACAAGTACAGACCCAAAATAAATGCCACCATTTGGGCGATGACGGTAGCTACAGCAGCCCCTGTGAATCCAAGCTCTGGGAACGGCCCAATCCCCATTATGAGGAGTGGGTCTAAGACGATATTGACCATCGCTGACAACGCAGTCAACAACATGCTTGTTTCAGCTTCAGAGGTGCATCGGAAGATGGTATTGTACGTAAAAAACACGAATAAGAAGGGAACTGCAAAGAGGATTATCCGCCCGTACTGAATTCCAAGCTCATACATCGAGTATGCGCAACCCTCGACTGGAACTTGAGAAGCTCCTGTAAATTCCAACAGATACGGAAGAATAACCAAACCCAGAACGGCTGCCAGGACACCGAACAAGAACTTGTAGGAAATTGTTTGCTCAGCAACCCAAACCGACTTTCTGAAATTCCTCTCGCCCCAGTATCTCGAAAGAACAGCGACTGAACCTGGACCAAGAAGGTTATTGAAAAATGAGAGAGCCTGAAAAACCACACCAAAAATAATAAGACTTCCTTGAGCCTGGGTCGCAAGCGGGACGGTAAGCATGCCAATCCAGAAAAGGTCTATGATGTCATAGAGATTTTCAAAGATTCGCCCCGCCACACCGGGCCACGAAAGTCTTATCAGGTTCCCCAGAATGGGTCCTTTTGTCAGATCACGATATACTGCCATTTGAGGATATGAGTGTATCTATCAATAGGGAAGATGCAACAACAAACAAGAGGGCTGTTCTCCAAGAATTTAGCTGGAATCAAGAAGACCTTGAACGCGCACTACCAATGGGTAATGCCCTCGAGGTTGACGCAAACCTTTACTCGATTCTGGCTGTTTTCCACCGCCCCTTGAGGAAGAATGATGTATTGGCAACAACAGCAACACCAGACGTTATCATTCCAACATAAAAAATCCATTCGTAACTCAGTTGGAATTTGACAATCGCCAAATAGGAAAGGGGTATGTAGACCACCCAATTGTTTATCTGAGCGAATATTGAAGGATAGAGTGTGTATCCTGATCCTTCAAATGCAGCAAACAACATCCACTGCGCAGCATTTATTGTGTTTTGCAGCATCGCCAGACCAAAGATTGTTGAGCCGAACATAATAACCTCTACATCTCTGTTGAAGACAGAAAATATGTTTCCTCCCCAAATAAACGCAACGACTGTCATGAGTCCACTGAGCAAGATCCCAATAATGACGGTGTACCAAATTGTCTTCTCTGCTCTGTGTGGCTGCTTTGCTCCCAAGTTTTGTCCAACAAGCGCTCCGGCCGCTTGTTGTAAACCAAGGAGTGGCATGTTTACAACTCCTGCGATTCTATGGCCTATTCCAAACGCTGCCAGTAGATATGTGTTGTTGTAATTGGAGATAAAATTCATAAACAGCATTCCGGAAATTGTAAACATTGTTTGCGAAAACGCTGGAGTAAGACCTATTCTTATGAAATTCCAGAGCATCTTGAAATCGGGTTTCAATATCCCTGCAAGGTTTATCTTGATACCTCTTTTGACAAGCGCCAATCTCGCCAATGGTATCCTTATTCTGTAACCATTTTCATTCTTTAGACCAATTTTCGTGAAACGGATGAAAATGAGTTTGTAGCCAGTTGACAGGAGTGTGAGCCCTGCAACAAACGCAAACATCTGCGCGATAACAGTTGCCGTAGCGGCACCAACGAGCCCCATTCTGGGGAATGGACCAATACCCAAAATCAACAATGGGTCAAGAATTATATTTAGGAGGAAGGAGATAGTCGTGAGAAAAAGACTCGTCTCAGCATCGGATGTGCAACGGAAAATTGTGCCAAATGAGAAATACGTAAAATAGAAAGGAATCGCGAGCAGTATGATTGTCCCATAGTTAAGAGCCAAATCCATGATGCCTGTGTAGTTGCCATTTGCATCGACAATCGCCTCTCCACCAACAAAGGACAGGAAAAACCTCAACAGAACAAGCACCAATAAAGAACCAACGACTCCAAATACAAACTTGTAGAGAATGGTTTGCTCAGCAGCCCACGCTGCCTTTTCATAGTTTTTCTCTCCCCAGTAACGGGAGATTATTGAGACTGAACTGAGCCCAAAAAGATTATTAAAAATAAATACAAAGGAAAAAATCACACCAAAGAAAACCATCGCTGTTTGAGAATCAGAGGCAAGTGCCCCACCAAGAGCACCTATCCAAATAAGATCGGTGATATCATAAACATTCTCAAAGAATCTGCCAGTAATCCCTGGCCAAGCTAGCTTGAATAAATTTGATAAAATATTTCCCTTTGTGTAATCTCTATCGGTTTGCATATTGTCAGCCATTGTACTGGCGAAACCTCATTCATCAAGAGTTTTGAAATATTAAAAATGAGTAACAATAAAATCTTAGAAAATAGCGTATAATACAAATGTGCATGAACTTGGAATAGCAAACCAGATACTGGAGCTCCTCAAGAGTGAGGCAGAGAAAAGGGACGCAAGGGTCACTGGGGTCACTCTGACGATAGGCAAGATGTCGGGGATCATGCCAGATTCTCTTGTTTTTTTGCTTGAGACAATATCAAAAGGCACCGCTTGCGAAGGCATGAAGATCGACTTTTCGCTTGAGGAAACACGTCTAGAATGCAAATCCTGTTCTCACTCATTTGTCACATCTGACTTCGACTTCAGGTGTCCAAAGTGTAAAAGTGGAGACTGTGTAATTATTTCCGGCAAGGATTTGGTGATTGACAAGATTGGTCTGGAGGTTCCTGATGGAGCTTGATGTCAAAAAGAAAGTTGATTTTGCAACCGAGGAAATAGCCGACGAACTCAAAGAAATCTTCAACAGAATGGGGATCCTCGTAATCAATATGATTTCGTCTCCCGGCTCTGGAAAGACTTCGCTTCTTGAGAGCACTCTCTCAAGATTTCATGAGGACTACAAGATAGCGGTTGTCGAAGGTGACCCCGCGACAAACAGAGATGCAAGGAGATTGGAGAGGCTCCATGTCCCAGTTGCCATGATAAACACCGCTGGCACGGGCTCTTCTTGTCACCTCACAGCAGCCCAGGTGAAGGATGCTATCGAGAGTCTCCCTCTTGATGATCTTGACATCGTATTCATAGAAAACGTTGGCAACCTTGTTTGCCCTGCTGCTTACGACCTCGGAGAACACGCCAAGGTGTTGCTCTTCTCTGTCCCAGAGGGAGATGATAAACCAGCAAAGTATCCGCTTGCCTTCAGGGTTTCAGATTGTGTGCTGGTAAATAAGATTGACCTAATGCCATACTGCGATTTCTCCATGGACGACTTCGTGGATGACGCCAAGAAGGTCAATTCAAAGCTTGAGTTTTTTGCGTTCTCTATAAAAACAGGAGAAGGTCTTTCCACCTGGTTCGAGTGGATTGAAGAAAGAGTGAGACAGATAAGAGCTAGTAAATAGAGATTACTCCAGTGCTTTGTAGCCAAACATCAACAGATCAAGCTCTTCAAGAGTTTTAGCGTTGTACAAATAAACTCTCCACTGTGAGAGTTTGCCATCGGAAACTTTTGCGCTCCAGATGGCTGGCCCTTGCCAGTCATCTTTTTTTGGCTCCAAGCCATCCTTTCCCTTGAGGGCTTGCTTGGCATACTCGCTCAACGTACCATCTGAGCTTCCGAGGATGATAACAAAATCGCCCCTCACATGGATATTCTCAGGATAGATGATATAGTCTGGAAAAAGCTTGTAGTAACCTTCCCATCCCTCTATCCAATCCTCCGGACTCCTGACATCAGATTTTCCGTTTATTGCAATAAATTCATGAGGATTGGTCATGAGACTCACGATGTTTTTTGGGTTTCTTGAATTGATTGCCCAAACGTACTTGAGTGCGACATCTTTTGGATTTTTTGAATTAGAGAGGTTTACAACTTCCCATCTGGTAATTTTATCATTTTTGAAGGAAATGTCCCATTTGACCAGGGGCTGGATTTGCTCATAGGTTGGAACAATTCCATGTCCATCTTTGAATATTTTCATAGCATCATTAGTCAAATCACCAAACGTCTGGACATATATCTTCGCTTGATTTTGGTTTTCTGATTCGACATCAAGCGCAACAGCTTGATAATTATTTACCATCCCATAAAAAGTCGTCATGAATTGTCTGAAAGCCTTAATTCCCTCAAACCTTTTATGATACAGGTCAAAAAACTCAATGTCTGAATCGAAAATAGCCACAACCTCATCGGGGTCGTGGCTATTTATTCTTCCTATAAAATCCTTAATTAACTCGTTCTGCTTCATCCTACTCCCACATCGGAATTCTCACACCCTTTTTCTTGGCACAATCAATCGCTTCCTCATATCCTGAGTCAACATGTCGAATAACACCCATGCCAGGATCATTTATAAGCACTCTCTTGATTCTCTTTGCAGCAGCATCAGTCCCATCAGCAACTATTACTTGTCCTGTGTGAATCGAGTAGCCTATACCAACTCCACCACCACCATGAACTGACACCCACGATGCTCCTGATGCGGTGCTTGTGAGAGCATTGAGGATTGGCCAGTCAGCAACAGCATCAGAGCCATCCTTCATGCTCTCGGTCTCTCGATTTGGTGAAGCTACTGAACCACAGTCGAGGTGATCTCTGCCAAACACTATTGGAGCAGAAATCTCGCCTGATTTGACTTTCTCATTAACAGCGAGCGCGAACCTGTCACGGTCACCATATCCAAGCCAGCAGATTCTTGACGGGAGCCCTGGGATATTCTCGAATTTCAGCCTATCCTGAGCCATCTTTATCCATCGGGTAAGCGCTTCATCCTCTGGGAACATCTCAAGGATGAGTCTGTCGGTGACATAGATGTCTTCGGGGTTTCCAGAGAGGGCTGCCCACCTGAAGGGACCTTTGCCCTCGCAGAAAAGTGGTCGGATATATGCTGGCACAAAGCCTGGGAACGCAAATGCTCTGTCTCTATCGAGACCTTCCTGCACTGCCTGCTGGCGGATGTTATTGCCGTAGTCGAATGTGATAGCGCCCAAGTCCATGAGTTCAAGCATCGCCTCGACATGGACTTTGACTGTTCTGAATGACTCCTTGAGATAATTATCAGGATCTTTCGCTCGAAGCTCCATCGCCTCATCAAACGTCATGCCATTTGGCACATATCCACCCAGCATGTCGTGGGCTGATGTTTGGTCTGTGAGGATATCAGGCACAAATTTTCTTTTGACAAGCTCAGACAACACATCAGCGCAGTTTGCGATGATAGCAACCGAGAGAGCTTCACCCTTCTGCTTGGCTTCAGTTACAAGTTTGAGCGCTTCATCAAGATTGTGAGTGATAATATCGACATATCCTTCAGTTTGTCGCTGTTTTGTCATCTCAAGGTCGACATCAATAATCAGGCAAACACCCTCATTCATTGTGACAGCGAGGGGTTGAGCTCCGCCCATCTGACCGCAACCACCCGTTACCGTGATTGTGCCCTTCAAAGTTCCACCAAAGTGTTTCTGAGCAAGGGTTGCAAGAGTATTGTAGGTTCCTTGCAGTATTCCCTGGGTGCCGATATAAATCCAGGAGCCTGCCGTCATCTGCCCGTACATCATGAGTCCTTTGCGCTCAAGCTCATCAAAATGGCTCTGAGTACTCCAGAAAGGAACGATGAGAGAGTTGGCGATAAGCACCCTTGGGGCGTCCTCGTGGGTGGTAAATATTCCAACTGGTTTGCCGGATTGGACAAGCAAAGTTTCGTTATTCTCAAGACCTATGAGCGCTTTCTCGATTGCCTTATATGAGTCCCAACCTCTGGCACATCTGCCAGTGCCACCGTAGATTATGAGTTCCTTCCATTTGTTTGTCTGCTCAAGGTTGTTCTGAAGCATGCGAAGTGCTGCCTCTTGGAGCCACCCCTTGCAAACAAGCTCAGTGCCCCTTCTAGCCCTAACTTGACTTGCTGGCGCGTCTTTTTCATAGGAAATGTTATAGTTGCTCATCAAATCACCTTCTCTTTCGAAACGTATGCAAAATCACTTTGGGTAAACACAATGACCGTCATCCCAACTCTTATTTTATCTTCATCCCGAAGGAGTGTCGGTTCCATCAGACTCTCCTCATTGATAAAAGTCCCAGATGCCGAGTCCATGTCTGTCAGCACAAAACCTTCCGGAGTTTCTGTTATCTTTGCGTGTTCATAAGAAACCGTTGGATCGTCAACAACAAAATCTGACTCGGTGCCAGAACCAATAATGATTGTGTCTTTTTTTATCCTGAACTGGCTTTCTTCATCGGTTGGGAGGGTGAGCCAGGCGATAAAGTGAATCTTGCCTTTAACTCGTTTTTTTGTGATTCTCTTGCCGGACGGTACCCTAAACCTTGTAAACCAAAGGAAAAACATGACAAGCGCTACCAGGATACCCATACCTGAAATCAACCACACCCAGAACGGGACGCCTTTCTTCTCAATAATCAAATCATGCTCGGATTCAAAAAATTGTTCCCCGACATTCGCCATGATGTATATCTTTTTTTCAACAGGTGGCTCAAATTCGGGGAGTCCAGCAAACACGACGTGATAAGCGCTTATGTTCGTTCCCTTCCATTTGATGATTGAAGGCTTGATGCGGTTTATATCATACTTTGGCATGTAAAAACCGTGTGTCTCTTCGGCAAGAGACTGAAGAACAGGACGATTGATTCCGCCTGATGGGATTATCGGAATAATTGGGAAGTCGGTGATAAAGACTTCCTTTTGTTTGCTGCCTTGGTCATTGCCATCTGTAAAGAGGAAGATTACGCCTTGAGTACCTGATCCACCAAGATAGGCATTTGCCTCAATCAAAGCATCATAGAGCCTGGTTGTGCCACCCTTCGCCTCCTGCTCCCCCATTCGCAAACCAACCTCTGCAGGATTGGTTGAGAACGAGACAACGGTCTCAATCTCTTCGGCAAAGGTCATCATTGAATAGGTGTCATTATCCTCAAAAAGCCCCGCTATCTCCGTCATCTTTATCTTCATATCCGAGAAGGCATAGTCCATCGAGCGAGAGATATCGACAAGGAACAGGGCGTTTATCGGTTCTCCATGATTCTGAAGCTTTGTCTCCTCAAAAGCCTGAAATTCGGTGTTGTCTATCCTTAGAGCAAAACTTGGATTTGAACCCTCTGGTAAATCAGAAAGCTCACACTCAGCCGTTACCTTTGGCCATGCGGATGTGTTGATATCCTTGACATTGAATGTGACAACAGCGCTAATTGGCAGGCAAACTGAAACCGTCAGGAACAGCAAAATTAGAGAGGCAAAGGTTCTCTTCATCATTCCTCCCTTATAAGTTTTACATATCTCCTCTTACCAACTTTGATAATGACAGGCGTTTCTGGCTCAGTAAATTCATATCCCAGGTCAGTGACAGCTTCATCGTCAATCTTAACAGCACTGGATGAGATAAGTCTCCTTGCCTCTGAATTGGAGGGAGCAAGATCAAATCTTCTTATCAAGTCAAGCAGTGTTATGGGATAATCAGATTTTGGCAGTGAGTGTTCTGGAATATCTGAGGGGAGATTGCCTTTTGTAAAGACACTCAGAAACTCTTCCTTTGCAGTGTCTCCAACCCCAGGACCATGCCAGATATCAACGACTCTTGATGCCATGGTCAGCTTGACATCTCTTGGGTTGATGCCATCATCGAGTTTTTTCTTGAAATCATTTACTTCATCCTCATCCATATTGGCTGCATATTGCAGATACATTAGAAGAAGTTCATCTGGGATACTCATGAGTTTACCAAACATCTCATTTGGCAGGTCAAGCAGATCGACGGTGTTTCCAATCGATTTACTCATCTTGATAACGCCATCTGTTCCGGGAAGGATTGGCATGGTGATGATTGTCTGTGGTTGCATGCCCATCTCTTTCTGCAAATCTCTTGCTGCCAAGAAATTGAACTTCTGGTCTGTGCCTCCAATTTCAATATCAGCCTTGATTGCTACGGAATCGAACGCCTGAGCCACAACATAGAGGAGTTCATGAAGGTAAATCGGAACCTCAGCCTTCAAACGTTTTGTAAAGTCGTCACGCTCAAGAACTCGTGCAACCGTGAACTTCGCCATGAGTTTGATTATGTCCTTGGCATCGAGTTTCTCACACCACTCGCTGTTGAAACGAATCATACCCTCCTGAGGGTCGAGAATCCTGATGACCTGATCGAGGTATGTTCTTGCACTACTCTTTATCTGCTCATCTGTCAGAGGCTTTCTTGTTTCCTTGCGACCAGATGGGTCACCAATCGAGGCGGTATAGTCGCCAATCACAAAGATTACCTTGTGACCAAACTCCTGAAACTGCCTGAGCTTACGAAGCACAACCGCATGACCAAGATGGAGATGGGGTGCGGTTGGGTCAGCGCCAAGCTTGATGACAAGTGGTCTACCCAGAGCAAGCTTCTGCTCTATTCCATCAGCGGGGATGATCTCCTCGCAACCGTATTTCAACGCGTCAATCTGTTTTTTGTCCATAGTTCACCCACGTATAAGCTAATGAGGATAGTCCAGCAATGAAAAGCAATGCGGATATCAGGAAGGCTGAAACAGCCTGAGTTGCATATATGAGCCAAACAGCCACGACAATCGGAAACACCGAGATTGCCGCAAACTGAAAAAAGTCATCCAGTCTTGATTTGATGTATCCAAAAAACCAGGCCAAGAACAAGAGGCTAACGGTTCCAGCGGCTAGCAGTAGCATCACCATGTACATACTGTGTGCCACATCAAAGATTCCAACTGGTTCCGAAAAGATGAAGACAGGGATAAACAACAGAGGGAGCATGCTGATGATATATGTCACAATCCTTTGCCCTGCATACGGAATCAATCGACCAAGAAATAAAACCCAAATCCCTATTGCACCCCAACTGAATAAGAATGCAAAGGACAAAACTAGAATCTTTGGATAGTCAAAAATCAGAAACACACTCATTAAAAAAAGTGATAGCGCTAGATTCAGGAAAGCAAGCATCCAACTCTTCGTCTTGAATGTCCTTGTTCTGGTATGTTTTCTAAGGCAAACAATAAACACAAAAATGGAGGTGAGGGCTGCCAAAACGTAGAGCAGTCCTGCAACCAGTGATGCAACAGACTGGCTCATTGCCTGTCACCAACTCCTGCCCTATCAATTGGTATGATATTCCCCTTAGTGTCCACAAGCGAGACAAGCCCCTGGCGATAGAGCTGAGTAACGACCATTGATATTCTCTTCTGGTCGAGTTTGAGTTTTGTTGCTATCTGATTAAGGGTACTCTTCGTGTCCACAGCGCGATACACAAGATCCTGCATTGCGGTTTCCACGCCAACGGCTGATTTCTCAACAGCCGTCCTTGGCACAAAAAGACTCCTCCCTCTGGATGGCATTGGGATGAGAGTCATGTCCAGAAGCTTGTACTGAAGGGATTTAATGAGTCCTGCTGATCTGAGGGCGAAAATTATCCTGTACGAGGACAGGTAACCAAGTCCAGATTTTTCAGCAATCTGAAGCGATGTGAGCTTGCCATCAACCAGCCTGAGAATCTTCCAGTAATCCTGGGTCATTGAAAAATCACCCATCGTATCCGGAGCTTCTTCTACGACCTCAAAAACTTCTTCTGAGAACTGCCCCTGGTTGCTGATAACATTCCACTCCTCAAGCAACCTAGAGCCCCGAATCAAAAGCGAATCAATCGGCTCATAGACCGTCCTTAAATCAATCCTGCCTCTGTCATCAAAGGCAAATCTGCCCTCTTCCCAGGTAAGAAGTTCATAAAAGGCATCAGCACCAGTCAGTTTCGCAAGGGAGCAGTGGTAGAGCTTTCCGGCCTGGAAATAACATTTTGCGTGACGAAGCCCATCATCAATGGTGAGCATGCCAGTCTTTCCCTCCATGGTAATGAGCTGGAGCAACGAGTTTAGTTTGAAACTCTTAATATCACCGACGAGAGCCATTTCTCCTCCGTAAATTGCCTTGTGGAAAACACAAAACCCAAAGGCTTATTCTACATAAAATTCTATTTGACCATATGCCCTTGTCAACTTGTTTATAGACAATACTTTACTGTTTTGCGATTGATACGTTGGTTTTAGAAAATGCAGAATCCTGATATTAGACAAGTTATACCCCCTTTATTTTAAAAATGTGAGTAGGTATTATCTTTCTGTGAACGTCGATACCAAGGGAAACAGTGTGTCGTGGTTGCCGATACTGATGACTCTATCAGCAGCAATGGCAATCATGGCTTTCCAGAACGTGTTTTCCCCGGTCACTGAAATTCTTAAATCATCCAACAATCTCTCAAACTGGGAATCGATGCTTGTTGTCTCTTCACCCTCATTATTTCTTGCTTTGTTGAGCTTCACCTCTGGCAAAATCCTCGATAGGATAAATCCGATAAAAACCTCTCTTTTCTGTTTTATTGCCTCGGCCGGAATATCTGTGGTTGGGCTTTTTGTGACTGGTTTGTGGGGGATTCTGATCTCTCGACTCATTGCTGGAATCGCTTTTGCGCCCCTGATGGTTTTGGCACTTCAACTCCCCCAGGTTATTTATCCACCCCACAAAAGAAACAGGATGACAGCAATCCAGACACTGGGAGCGCCGATGGGCGCAATAATTGCTCTCTATGCCGGCGCATGGATTGGCACAAATCTTGGCTACACATACAACTACATCATCCCAATTGCTCTTTGTTTAATCGGTATTGCAACATCAATTCCACTCCTTGGGATGGAGTTAGACAGAAACATCCAAACAGGCGCAAATCTTAGGTTGAGTTCAACAACAAAAATGATGGCTGCTTCGTGGATACTATTCACGGGATCAACTTCAATATTCCTGTTCCTTGGCACTCAAATCGGCATCTCGCATGAATTGCGCCTGTTTATTGCTGTTTCAGGCCCAGCGTTTCTAATGATTCCACCTCTCCTAATAACACCAATAATAGGCGAGATTATTGATAAAAAGGCATCAAGACTTTTTCTACTCGTTGTAAGCTCACTCGCGATGGTTGTTGCCTTCCAATTACTTTGGATTAACAAATGGAGCTGGGCAATTGGAGCTTTGTTGCTGGGTGTTTTCTCAGCGTTCATACCTCCAATTGTTTTCTCAACCCCATCAAGATTTGAAAAACCAGAGAACACTGGTTCAGCAATCGGTCTTATAAACACATTGGGAACCACTGGCATGTTCATTGTTCCTCCACTGGCAGCTTTGTTAATGGATACCGTCAATGGGTGGTGGATCCCGATGATCATATCATCATCGTTATCGTTTGGTATCCTCGTTATCGCCATATCGCAACGAAGGAGGTTGTCGTGAAAAAGATAATCACAGCAATTGTTTGTTTAGTTCTCTTCTTGACAGTTTTTACGAGTGTGTCAAGTTCATCAGATGATCTATGGTACGAAAGTCAGGTGAGTCTATCCCTTGCCCCCGGACAGGAGATAGAGTTTAAGGTTGTAGACGGTGAGATTGTCATAGGTGAAAACCAGCAGAATCAGGTTTTTGAAATTGTCAAAAATGTTCCAGACTGGTTGTCCAAGGACTTAGATTTTGCTCTCACCAGGCTCTCAAAATCGGCAAAGAGACTCGGTAGCGGCGCCTTTGCCCAGGCCTGTACTCTTTTGCCTGATAACATTGAGGTGCTGGTGATTTCTGGATATGGTGAAACCCCATACGTCATCAATCTAGAAACACTCGAAGAAATATCAATTATTCCAAGCAAGATTGACGGTTTTGCGAGGCTGTCATTGGCTGACATCAATCAGGACAACGAATCAGATCTGATTATATGCCCGAAAAATGGTGGTTGGTACTGGCTTGCTGGCCCAACATTCGCGATTCCCACAAAAGGCGACAAGGTGAAAACAGAGTGGGCTAGAAAACAGTTGTCACCACTCACGAATCCAAATGACCCAAACCTTGTTGAGCCATATGTGTCAGGTACGGGACTCGTCTATTTGACAGATGAAGGTGAAATCAGCGTTATCTCACCTTCAGATTTCGTGATAAACCCAGGTATTGGCTACGCCTCGGTCTGTTCTCTCGGCCTGGTGTTTGCCGATGAGGCCGGCGATATCAGATACATTGAGACAATCGATGGTGAAGTTGCCTCGTATTCAAGCAGATCAATAGGACTTCTTCCAAGTTTTGACAATGAAGTTCACATGACATATTTCAATGGTAAACTCTACGTTGGAAACCTCGAAGGCAACCTGGTCGTATGCGAAAAAAATGACCAGGGGAAATTTGTCCTTAAGGGTGAGAAAATCGAGAGACCATTTGGAAGAAAACTCTGCCCACAGATAGCCGACATTAATTACGATGATTTTGCCGACCTTATTTGGTCAGATTCTGAGGGTACTTTTGTTTCGTATGGGCCCGACTGGGTAACCTTTGAGAAACTCAATATCAAAACCGACACGAATATCGCGGTAGGCGACGTAGTTGGAGACAACAAGCTTGAGATTATCACGACAAGTTCCGGTATTCTGAAGATTCATTCACTTCCAGACCTCAACCCTATCGAATTTGAAACCGAGGTCGAATTTGGGAAGCATCCTCACACAGCGATAGGTGACGCAAATGGAGACAAAGTCGCAGATATCGTTGTTGGCAACGAGGATGGTGGCTTGAAAACTCTTCTTGGCCCAGACTTTAAGGAATCCGATGTTCTATCAAGTATCGACGTTGGAGATTTCTCCTACCCATGTTTTGGTGACTTTGATGGGGATGGCAGAGATGACCTGATTGTTGCCAATGTGCTTGGTGAGACATACTCTTTCAAGGCAACAGAAAACGGTTGGATTGAGCACTTCTCCTGGAAATTCCTCCCGACATATCCATATTTCTCTGTGGAAGACTACTATGTCAGATACACCCCTGAAGCAAACCTCCTCTACTGGCACAATGATATGGAAATTGCCACGAAATACACTGATCTACTCGGTTCGTGCAACGATAGTTTTCTTGATGAGGCAGCGTTTGTTGTTGCTCACACACCCACCGAAGTGCTCAGACTCATGGCAAACATGGATCAAGCGGACATAATAATCAGGAACGCAAAACAGATTTACGACATCTCGAAAAAGCTTCCATATGTTGAACTTATCGAAAAAGACAACTACACAACCTGCAAATACAAGTATGATGGAAAAGATGTAGAACTTCCAATGGAGTATTACTACTGGTATGTTGTGCACCCACGAATCCTATTCGAGCCACCGATGGCAATTGACGCCTCGTGGTGGAATGAATCGTTTGAAGACAGAGGAATGAGTCAGGAGGACTGGTGGCAACACCAACTTACTGCAGATGAGTTCTATAACGGTGAGAACAAGGTTTTCTGGCGTGAAGGAATACGAGGGGCTACAGACTACGGTGAAAGCCTTGAGGTGATAGCAAGCAGAGCAACAAATTACTATGATGCCATTAGAGGAGTCCAGGGAATGATGAACATGAAGGACAAAATCTACACCTTCGGATACCTTACAAATGACCTCTATCCCTGGCAAATATTCAAGAAAAGATATGGCTCCTGCGGAGAATCATCTATCCTTCTGGCGTCGCTTCTCCGAACAGCACTCATTCCGGCATATGTTGTCATCAACCGAGGAGAGGATCACCAGTGGAACGAGATTTGGTTCCCACACGGCTGGACTCACGCGGACATTGGCGGACTAGATAACCCAGCAGCATCTTCAGAGAGAATGGGTAACAAAACCGTCTCTACAGTTCTTGGTTGGAGGGGTGACGACTATTATTTCCCTGTGACAAAAACAGTTTACCATCCAGAGGGTTATGACTATCTTGAAGCAGATTCGGGCTACACCGATACGGCATCGGTTGATTTTTATGTTTATGATATCGAAGGAAAACCGGTTGAAGGCGCAATGATAATCATCCGCTCCGGCTGGGGTGGAAGAAACAGCATCTCCTATTGGGAATACACCAATTCACTCGGAAAAACTCATATCGATTTGGGCTGGGAACCATACTACATTGTCGATTGCATCTCCCCCTATGGCACAACAGGACTTTCAAGATTTGTTGTTAATGAGGGTGAGAATTATGAGGTTACCCTTAATGTGCCTGGTAAAGTCAGTAAAACTGCCCCAAAACTCGGTACTCTCGGTAAAGCAACGACAGAAAACCAGATACAGATAGCAGATGTCACAGAGTATCAGAGACCTCCAAATATGATTACAAGCTCAGGCTACAGACTGGAATCATATCTCTCATCGAGCTACGGATACAGAGGCACAAGGGACTACACCCACATCGTTGAAGAAACCGGTACAGTTCTCTCGGTCAACAACGTTAATAAATATGCCCTTTCAGGTGATTTCTTTGATTTTGTCGAGGGAAAGACAATCAAGGTATCTAACCCAACAAAACTCTCGTGGAAAAAGGTCACACTGAAAGTGAAGGTTGCAGTTGACGAGTTGGATTTTGACTTTGGACTGAAGGCTCAAAACGGTGACATCGTTGTTAAATCTGGTGAACCCATAAAACTTGAGATCAACCCAACCAGTTCGACTCCAATCGAGAGGATTGAATGGAGTTTAGATGGGAAGAAGTGGCACCTCTGGACAGACGGCACAATCGAGACTGGTATGGGTGGCCCGACAAAACCAGGAGAGAAAGAGATTCACCTCAGGGCAACCGTGAGGCTTCGAGATGGCACGCAAACATTTGAAGAGAGTGTATTAGTAACAGTTATCTCATCGTCCTCTTTCATCAATCAGCCAATATTCCAAGACCCACCAAACCCGCTCGATGGAGCATCCTGGGTGATGGGATCATTTGAAATTGAGCCGGGGCAAGACTATTTCCTTGTCAAGACATCTTCAACCACCGAGGGGCTTGATATGGACGTCTTCTTATACAAAGACAAAAACGGTGATGGTGTGGCTCAAAATGATGAGTGCGTAGGCAAGTCAACAAGTCCATCAAATGATGAGAAGATTCTCCTCAAGGATCCGGATACTGGCCCATATATTCTTCTGGTTCATGGTTGTACCTGCCCACCTGGCGGCGGTAGATTCAACCTTAGTTTGTCATCAAAACCAATCTGGTAAGATTTTCGATTAAACTTTATCCCCCTAGAATAATTGATGTTCTAGGGGGATATTATTTTCCAAGTCCCTGTGCCTGTAGCTCAATCGGATAGAGCGTTGGCCTCCGGAGCCAAAGGTTGGGGGTTCAAGTCCCCCCAGGCACACCAGTGATTTATGGCAATATGTTTTTTAGATTTTTTGGGAAATTAAATCTTTTAAAATTGAGTAGAAAACTGGATGTTTCGTTGACTCACTTAAATTCCAAATCTGCCGACTGAAGTAGTGAATCAATGTAAAAAAAGTGAGCACTACAGAATAAGCTTGATCTTGATTATCAGAGCGTCTTTGGTGAGCCTTTTTTGGATACGAAAACCACCACAAATGACCTATCCTCAGGGATTGCATTAAATACCACTTGATAGTCCATAATCCACTTAATTAACGACCAAAAAAGTTTGTTCAAGATTTCTTAAAGCTGACTCACACAAGTAATTGGCACGCATAAAACCACACAAGAGGAAACCAATTCTGATTAAATAAGAAAAAGCTACACCTTCAAAACTAAATTTGAGTCTTTTTGTTTTCCTTCTTTGGGGAAAACATCATTCTAATCTTGTCACGGATGACGGCAGCATCTTCAAAGCGTTCATCTGTCACTGCCTTGTTGAGTTCCTCCTCAAGTTCTTCAATCGACTCTAGGTTTGAGCCACCAAAGACCTTTTGAATCTCACCGAGATTTCCCAGGAAAGATGCATAGCAATCCTTGCATCCAAAATATCCCTTACGTTTGAATTGATCAAAGGTCGTTCCACATGAATGGCAGACCGATGAGAGGATGCCCGAAACACTCCGACCAGTTACAACATTCTGTTCCCAGTTCTTTGATTTGGGAGGGTTAAATTGGGTTTTATTCCGTTGTTTAAGCAGCTTTGAGGCGCAATCATCACACACCATAAGATCGAGCACACTGCCAGTCTGGGCAATCTGGACATAATGCCCCGTCGCCTCATTTCGTTTGCATATCTCACACAGCATTTCTATACTCTACCTCATGCGCAATGATAACAAAAGAGGTAAATCTTGTCCATAGCGGGAATTGGTCTGGACTTAGTCGAAATTGCCCGTTTCAAGCGTCTCGCCCAGGCAAAACCACGCCTGATAAACAGGCTTTTTAATTTGAATGAAATCGAGTATGCAATAAAAAACGAAAACCCCTGGCCACATTTTGCCGCCAATTTTGCTGTCAAAGAGGCATTTTTAAAGGCAATTGGCACGGGTCTGTCAGACGGAATAAGGTGGACTGATATAGTCCTTATACACAACAAGGCCGGAAAGCCCCACCTGGTGTTCCGAGGTGAGGACTCTCCGGCCTTGGTATCAATTTCCCACACGGAGACCACAGCTGCTGCTGTAGTCATCATGCCTATTTAGGTATTCTTACTTGCAGAGCTCCGGTTTTGCGTAGTTTGGTACTGTAACCGTTCGCGTTGCTGGATCCCACTGAACTTCAAGCCCAAGAGCGCCTTCGATGAATTCCCTCATTGGAAGGTATGTTCTACCGTTCTTAATCTCCGATGGTGCTGGGATATCCACTCTTGTGGTTTTTCCAGCGATAGTTTTGTCAAAGTAGGTTGTGCCTATTTTGTGTACTATTTTATAACTTCCATCTGTTGCAGTGATTGACGCTGTCCTTGTTGTTGCATCATAACCGACCACAGCTCCCATTAAACCATCTGCTAGGTATCTAAATGGAACCATGGTTTTACCAGAAGTACTGACATAACCAGCTGAGTCCTCAGTAGGAGCTTGCCCATTGATAGATGGTTGATCTCCACCAGTTGGGATAACAGCGATTGTGCCGTAGTAGATCGTGTAGGTCATCTTTTGGGTCTTGTTGCCAATATCATCGGCAACGTCGTACGTGATGACATGCTCAATCTGTTTTGGGTCAAGCACTGTGTAGTCGTAGATAAAGGTTCCATCAGCAGAAACATCCACAAAGTCGTCATTCATTGTTACAATCGCGCCAGGCTCTGTTATACCATGAACCTCAATGAAGTCACAGTGGTTTGTCTCGCCTGGTTTTGGGCTCGTAATCTCGATTGTTGGAGCGATGGTGTCTTTGGTTATAATAACTTCCTTCTCAACAAAGTTACCCGCTTCGTCCTCAGCTCTAATCAGGAACTTGTTCTCGCCTTCCTTGAGGTTGACCTCAAGCTCAAAATCCCCAATACCTTCTGGAATAACGTCGAGTCCAACTTCCGGTGGACGTATTACGTCTATTATTTCACCATTAATCGTGATTGTTGGCACAACATTACTGGACTGTTCCGGATCGTCATAAACAAGCATCTCCGTTGCATCAGCTGTTCCCTTGATGATAAACTTGCTGTCTTGGGTCTTAGCAGACGAGCCTCCAACTGGACTGGAGATTGTGAATGTTGGGCTGAGTGTATCAATCTTGAAGATATGGGATTGAATCTCCTCTGTACCATACGTGTCCTCAGCATAGTAGTAAATCGTGTCAATTCTCTGTTGGTCAGCGATTCTGTTCCAACCTGGATCCCATTCCTTCATTGATTCCTTCTTGTGATTCCACCAGGTGTAGACTGTGGCTGTTTTCGTTGGACAAACAAGATCGATTTCAGGGGCATTGACATACCAACCATTCTTGCCATCTGGTTCAGATGGTCGGATCGCAAGGGTTGTAACGGGTTTGGCAGGTGCTATGAAAAATTCTACCGATTCTCCATCTTTTGAACTTTTCGATGTTTTTATCAATATCTTGTGTGTTGTGCTGCTCACACTAGGATTTTCGATCCCTGCATCCTGTGTAATCACTATCTTAAAAGCACCTGCCAATTCAACCTTTACTGGAATCGTAAGTGTAATTGAATTCTCTTTTGACATTACATCTCTAACAGGTTTTCCATTGAAGGTGATATCTGTTGCTGAGATTACATCAGGGACTACAGTTGTTTCAGGGAATGTGAGTGTCATCGTGTCACCTGGCTCAAGACCACCGTTGAACTCAAGGCTACCCTCAAGCGTCCACGATGCGTTCTCTTTAGCGTTTACAGGCTTAACAATCACTGAGTCAATGGTGAGTAGCTTTTCGAGGATATCATACTCATCGCTTTCAAATGTCTCATCCGAGCTTTGAACTGTGAAATATATCTTGTACGTGCCTGGTTTCCCTGGGTTTCTGATTTTGGTTCCCTCAAGGAACTGAAGCATGATTGAACCCCTCTCATAGGCCGCGGGAGCATAGAGCTGAATCTTGTTCTCTTCTGGCAAAACTCTTGGTTTCAGCTGACATGGGTTACCGTCCATCAAAACCTTGTCACCCGACATGTAGGACGGAAGCTCTGTACCAGACGGGAATTCGACAGTGATTAAATCATTCTGATTGATTGGAGATGGAATGAAAACGGAGAACTTGTATGATGCATACTGACCTGCATATGGGGGGATTACAATCGGTTTCTGTCCAACCCTTGAAATCGTGAATTTCTTTGAAGGCACAACATCTGGTTCATAGTTTGTGAAAACATCAACCGAATATTCACCAGGAACGCTGGTGTTGATAATACCGGCTTTCTCAGAGATATTTACCGTCACCTGACCGTTATTCTCAATGTCGACAGGCGTGATGAACGAGAGTCTGTAAGATGCTGGACTTGTGCTGATATCAACACTCACCGGTAAACCATTAACCTTAATTGTCGACGGTTCAATGTATTCTGGTATTATTGTTTCATCAGGGAATTTCAGCGTGATTCGGGAACGTCTGGCGTCAAGGGAGCCGCCCTCACCAACTCTGAATTTGAGATTATAGGATGAGTTCTGGTCTATTGAGTTGTTTGAAAGCGTGACATCGGCTGGCTCAACATGTGATTTCACAACGAATATATCGTTGGAACAAACCTCAATTGGCTCAGATTCTGTTTCGATACAAATCTGATACGCGCCAGGTGTCTCGGAGTTTAGAAATCCCGCTCTTGATGCAACAGTTATTGGAATTGGGTCATACGGGCCATCTGGACTGAGCTCCAGGTGTGTCCAGAACTGGATTGAGTTCTCGTCGTCAATTCCGCACTTCTCAATGAGTTCCTGATTCTTCCTCTTGTTGGTTTTGACAATCGGGAGTCCCTGGCACTTTGTACATGGAGATGTTGCAATGTAGATTGAGGTCAGAACTCTCTCAAGCTCCTTGTCCCAATGCTCTGGTACCTGTTTCCACTTCGCGACATTTGGAACATCTGGCATTGTCCAATCATCTGGGAATATTATCTTGATCCAGCTGTGAATCGGAAGATTCTCATTGATATCAATTTTAATCTTCATCGTCGCGGCTGTGGATACTTGACTTGGCTTAAAATATTCCACAATAACTGCGGATATTTTATTGGTCAGAGCATCACTTGAATCGATTGTCGGCAACACAAACGACGACAACAAAAGTGACAGCACAACAACGACCCTAACCGATAAAGCAACGTTTCTCATAAACAGCACCACCTACGAAGGTTTTTTGGTTAAAGTAGGGGTTTGAGGTACGTATCTCAAGGAATTAGCAGTTAAGCAAGATAAAATCGCAGTTGGCAAAGTTAAATGACAATAACCGTCAGAATTCCACAAACCACAGGAACGCTTCACACTATAACCAATAAAACGGTTAAACGGCAAAACACTAAACGCTCAACTGACCTCATATCGCTAATAAATTACTCAAGCTTTAGTTTATATTGTGTGTTGGAATTGATATGAAACAACTTATGAAGACATTCTACTTTGTTAGACACGGTCAGAGTCAGGGAAACCTTGATAAGGTCATGTGTGGAAGGTTCAACACAACATTGACAGAACTCGGTCGAAAACAAGCAAACGCCTGTGGTGAGTATCTCTCGACCAAAGGCATACAAGCACTCATCTCATCTGATTTGGTTCGTGCCTCTGAGACAGCTCAAATTATCAACAAACACCTCAACCTAGATCTAAAGTTCGATTCCAGACTACAGGAGAGAGCATGTGGCATTTTTGAAGGAGTTGCATTTGAGGACGCAAAGCAAAATGATGCCTTTGATAAATTCATGAATAACTCACAATTCAACGTTGAGGGTGGTGAAACAATATCTGCCCTGTACGAAAGAATTTCATATTTTATGCACGACCTCGTCAAAACAAACTCGTTTGAGAGAATCCTCCTTGTATCACACGGTGGGGTTCTCTGGACACTCGTCCCGTTTGTTCTTGGAGTACCAATCGACGACTATGAGGGTTATATCGGAATGGACAATTGCAGTGTGACAGAGGTCGTCTGGGAAGAAGGCAGGGGTTTCGTGCTTTCTAGGCTAAATATTGCTAATCACCTGGATTCCCTTGGAGACAGCAGGCCATCCTGGCATTTCTAGCCCCTTATTGGTATTTCTTGAACTTACAGCTATCATAAACTGTATGAACCACATAAGCACAAGCTTGGAGGTACAATGAGCATCTCTAAAACACTCATAATTATTTCAGTGGCTTTGTTCATGGTTGTGGCAACAGTCACTCCCATTTGCGAACCAACAGGGGATTTCGTTTGCGCAAGTGAGTTGCAATACGAAGTCGTCAAAGCTATCGGATATGGCCCCATAGGCGGACAATTGACGGCGCCGAAATCAATCGGTATTGATGGCGATAAGATATACATCATTGATGCAACCAGCAAAAATGGCTCCATCTTCCTTTCTGACGGCAAGTTTTTCAAATCATTTTCAATTCCCGGCACACTTAAGGTTGACGAGTTAAAGGCATCCATCTCACCAAAAATGGGAAATATCTGCTACACAACGCAAGACCAGGTTGTTGTGGCAACCACAAAGGGCGAGATAATGGAGAGTTTCGATGCCAAATCAACCGGAAAACTAACAAATCCGCTTGCTGGTTTTATACTCAACGATTTATCATACATGGTTGCTGACCCGACAAACGGAATCGTCCTTTTTGATTCCAATGGAGTATTTGTAAATAGACCAATCATACCAGGAGACGACGGTGATGTATCAAACATTTTTGGCGTTGACGTCTCACAGAGCGGTGAGTTAGCAATCCTTTCCATTGTCAGACCAGACAGCGGCAACCCACAGGATATCCAGAATAAGATCACAATCACAACATTCTCAAACACTTATTCTCGTTTACAGGCAATCAACGTTGAGACAGACGAGATTTTCAATCCATCCTCGGGACTTATTCGTTTTGATAATTCAGGAAACGTTTACTTTTTCACAAAAGACGCCCAGGCGACGAGAGTATACAGCCCAACTGGTGTTCTACTTGAGTCATTTGACCTTGGAATCACAAATGAGACCAATGTCAAAATCGGTGCAGGGAATCAGCTATATTTTGTGGATGGTAAGTTCTTCTATTCGACAAATTCAAAACTTGAGGATGCTGTTGCATACGCCACTTTCAAGGCAGAACCAATGCAGTTTGGAAATCCTTGTGATATCGCAATGTGTTCAGGTGATGGACTGGTGGTTTTTGATAAAACCCGCTCAGACATACAATTCTTCAATGAATCTGGACTAACCGGGGATATCAAACTTGGGAACAATGCTGACGTTCTGCTTTCAAACAATGACATCAGCGAGACGCTTGTTTACCGACCATCCAACAATTCTTTGGTTACCTACAACTGCAGCGGAATAGAAACAGCAAAGATTGAACTTGACCCACAAATTGGCGTGATTGACAGACTCAAACCTGGAAGAAACGGTGAGTTGTTTGCACTCGATTCCAACGCCGGTGTTATCACCAGACTCAATAAGGGTGGTATCTACGTAAATCATTTTGGAATGCTTGGTCGCGGCGACGATAAATTTATCACACCGGTTGATTTGGCGTGTTCTCATGATGGCAGCGTATATGTGCTTGACGCTGGAGAGAATGCGATAAAAGTATTCAAGGAAGATGGCACCCCAGTCAGAACTATCAAGATCGACGAATTAGAGTTTAATAACCCCATGAGCATGACCGTCACAGAATCCCTTGATGTCGTTGTGGCAGATACAGGCAACCACAGGATCATTATTATTTCTCCTGACGGCAAGAGTTACTATGCAAGGGGTGGGGCAACCCCCCCCAGTTCCAAGAAGACAATCGCCGACTACTGGCAGAATCTTGGAACATTCAACAGCCCAACCCGCGTGGTATCTGCCGGCAGCAAGCTCTATGTACTCGATCAGGGAAACATTAGAATTCAGGTGTTCGAAAAGGGTGCTATCAAGATAGAACCAAAGCTCAAGATTGACTCAACAAATATAAATTTTGGTGATTTGAGAGATGAATCAGTTCAAAAATCTATCACAATATCCAACACTGGAAATGGTACACTCAGCGGATCGATTGAGTCATCCGCAGCTTGGCTTGTACCCTCTCAAACTCAGTTCACAGGCAACACTGTTTCCGTTGACCTTAAGTGTGACATCAATCTTCTTCCCGCTTGGGTTACAAGCAACGCGATAGTCACAATCAAAACCAATGGCGGAAACGTAGAGATTAATTGCAACGCAACAAGAGTCGGCAACAAGATTACTCTTCAAATAAACTCTCCAAAGGGAACTATAAATGGTCAGAGCGTCAGTGTTGACCCACCTCCCACCATCTTGCAGGGCAATACTGTTGTGCCACTTAGATTTATAGGTGAAGCCCTTGGCGCAACCGTTGAGTGGTACGCTCCAGAAAAGCGAGTCACTTACAAACTTGGTGACAGAGAGGTCATCCTTTGGGTTGGAGTCAGAGAAGCCAAAGTCAATGGTCAGATCATGAGTATGAATATCTCCCCAACCATCATCAACAGCCGAACTGTAGTGCCACTTCGATTCATCGGTGAAGCACTTGGCGCAACCGTTGAGTGGATTGGTGAGACAAGATCAATAAACATCTATTATCCGGAGCATCCGGAGAAATAGACATACTGCAGGTTTGTTTGTAGATTAAATACTTTGCGGGGGGATTTTTTCGAAACCCCCCCCCTTTTTTTTATTTATCCAAAAATCACTAACGGGTTATATATGGTTTTGTCACAGCCAAACTGATGGATTCAACGATGTATTCTGAATCAGGTCAAGAATGAATAATACATTTTTATGAAAAGCTGACAAAAACAGAGAATAAGAGCAACGAATCATATCCTCATATAAAATATCACCAGTTGGCAAGACGCAAAACATCTTGGTATTGACCATGCATGATGCGCTTGATGGAGCAGGGTCAATAATTAATACAAACGCTCTCAAATCTTACTTTTGGGGGAATTGTGGTGGAGACCTAGCGACATGAACACCCGACCTATTCAGTACTTTAAGTGGATGATGCACTCAATGAATTTGAATCAATAAAATACAACAATGAAATATATTTAAACTAACGGGTTTTTTGGTGGAGACGAGGTGATTCGAACACCCGACCTCCTCGGTGCAAGCGAGGCGCTCTGCCAACTGAGCTACGTCCCCCTAAAATGAAAATGGTGGGCCTCAGTGGACTCGAACCACTGACCTCGTCCTTATCAGGGACGCGCTCTAACCAACTGAGCTAGAGGCCCACACGAGAGTCAAATTATAGTTAACAGATAACACCTGTCAACAAATGAAGATGATACCCTTGACTTGATTCGATATAAAAATATTATCTCCAAGTGTTGTGGGCCTGTGGCGCAGTTGGCAGCGCGTCTGCATGGCATGCAGAAGGTCAGGAGTTCGAATCTCCTCAGGTCCACCATCTCTTATTTTCCCCCTTCAAAGTCAATTAGACATTTTCTCTAGTTTTCTATATAATCCAGTATTGACAAACTTTTGCAGTTTCAAATGGGAGGTACTATCGTGGCTCAGATTGTAGACCTGAAAATCAAAAACTTCAGAGGAATTAAGAACTTAGAAGTCAAATTCAATCCCGATCAGCAGATAATTTGTTTCATTGGTAGAGGAGACAGTGGTAAATCGACAATTCTGGAAGCAATAAATTATGTGCTATATCCATACTGGTACATAAATTTTTCTGATACAGATTTCTTCAATTGCAATACCGATGAGAAAATTACTATTGAAGCTACTCTAGTGAATCTTCCTAAAGGATTTACAAGTGAGGATAATTTTGGACTAAATCTTCGAAAATACATACTGGAAAATGGTAATATTGAGGATGACATCTTGGACTTCGATAAAGAAAAGGAGCTAGAGGCTCTAACTATTCAACTCACTGTAGATGAAACACTTGAACCAGAATGGAATGTTATAAATGGAAAAGATAACAAATGCAGAATATCACACAAAGATAGAGCAAAACTAAATTGTTTTAAGGTTTCTGATTTGATTGATAGTCATTTTTCGTTCAGTAAAGGTCGACCATTGTACACTTTGATGGGTTCAAAAGAAAAAGACGAAGCCAAAAAAAGCCAACTAGGTCTAATATACGAGAAGATTAAGAGTAATTTGGCTGAGTTAGAACTCAAAGAATTTGAAGATCTTATTAAAACTATTTCCGATCAAGCTGCAATATTTGGGCTTAATACGGGAATACTAAAACCACTAATTGAACTTCAAAGATTGTCAATGGGAGATGAGAAATTAAGCTTGCATGACAACAATATCCCACTTCGCTTAAAGGGAAAAGGCAGCAAAAGATTAGCATCAATTGCAATTCAAACCGTAACAAAAGAAAGTAATATTACCCTTATCGATGAGATAGAACAGGGATTAGAACCAGACAGAATCTGTCAGTTGATTCGAGCATTGAAAAATGATGTTGAGGGACAGGTTTTTGTAACAACGCACTCGGGAAATGTAATCCAGGAGTTATCTGTTAGTGATTTACTCTTGATATCGAAGAATAACAATAATTTTGAAACATTCTCTAGGAGACTTGGACATCTAAACGATTATAAACTACAAGGTGCCATTAGAGCCTGCCCAGAAGCCTTTTTCTGTAAGAAAATAATTGTTTGTGAAGGCGCAACAGAGGTGGGTATCTGCAGAGCACTTGATAAATACAAACAATCCAAAGGCAAGAATTCATTTTCATATAATGATTGCACGTATATGAATGGAGGAGGTGGGACATATTTTATTGAAAAAGCAAAGAAAATCAGCGAGATTGGCTTATTCGATGTTTCTATTCTTTGTGATTGTGATGATGATGCAACAAACCATCTAAAAGATGGCCTACCTCCAGAAATACAAGTATTTGATTGTGAAGATGATTATTGCATCGAGAAACAAGTACTTTGGGATTTCACTGATAAAGGCGTAATAAAATTATCAGAATTGATATCAAAATTGAAATTTAGGGACAAACCAGATGAGTTAGATCATGCCTTAACTTCAATACCTGATTTTGAAATTTCAAATAACTGGAGAGAGGATGTCAACGATGATGTAAGAAATGGTCTGTTAAAGCTATTGTGTCCAAAGAATAAAAAAACTAAAGAGGAAAAAAAGCCTGGTGGAGAAAAAGGTGTTTTTAAGAACATAACAAATGGAGAAATTTTAGGAGATTTTATTTTTCATAACATTTCATTACTAAAACCTAAATGTCATTTATTCCAGATTCTAAACGATCTATCTGAATGGGTGGATGGTAATGGATTACTCTGAAGAGGAACGTAAACTCTATGAGGAAATAGTTCGCAGTCCGAAATCATTTATCATTGCACCCGCCGGGTATGGTAAAACTCATACAATCGCAGAATGCCTAAAATATACAGATGGGAAAAGTCTCATTCTTACTCATACTCACGCTGGTGTGGCATCTCTTAAATCAAAAATTTCAGAACTAGGTATTCCAAAAGATAAATATAATGTGGAAACACTTGATAGTTACACACAAAAATATGTTCATTCTTATTACATGGGTGATGATTTGCCAACTCAAGACAAGAAAGATGAGTATTTTAAGGCAATCAGAAAACATGCAAGCAAGATTTTTGAATCAGAACTCGTTCATAAAGTTATTCAAAACACCTATTCACATATATTTGTAGATGAGTATCAAGATTGTTCAGTGATTCAGCATGAATTAGTCATGCAAATATCAAAGAACGTGAAACTGCATATTTTTGGTGATCCGCTGCAGGGAATATTTGATTTTGATGGTGAAATAGTAGATTTAGATTCCGAGTTTTTTAAAAATGAATTCAAACAATTCGAGTTACTAACACCGCATAGATGGATAAAAAGTGGAAACAAAGCTTTAGGTGATGATTTGGTAGAAATCAGATCTTTGATTAAAAATAGTAAGGAGATTCAAATAGATAAATTTGACAATATTGAATATTACATAATTCAAAATGCATCAAAAGGATATTTTCTTGCAAAATACAAGTATTTTAAAGAATTCATCGGAAGGTTAGACAATCTATTGATTGTATTCCCACCTGTAAGAAAAGATTCCACAAAAGATGTAAAGGAGAATAAATATCATGAAAATAGTAGGATTAGTTTTGCAAAAAGTCTGAAGAGGTGGGGAGTAAAATTAATTGAGGCAATTGACAGAGAAGATTTCTATACTATTGCAAAGAAACTTGATAGCATAAAAGATTGTAAAAATAATGAGAAACTATTAAAAACTCTCATTGACTCTTTTTTTCAAAAAATTTTTAATAAGAAGTTTTTAGAAAAATGGTTTAATCTTGATGTTGACTACCAATTATTTCGATTCAAAAAAGCAGAGAAAAAGGATTTGGCAAGTAAACATTTGCATAACCAAGTGGATGATTTTTTAACCAATCCATGTGCTTTGTCAGTGTACAATCTGTTGGAAGGATTGCTAGAATTACCAGACAGTTTCTATTCAAGAATTGATTTATTGTACGGAATACAAGGTGCATTAAAAATAGCTGCATCAAAGAACATTTCTGTCTATGAGGCTATGATTCAGCAGAGAAATATTATGCGAAGGAAAGGCAGAAATCCTCCAAACAAGATATTAGGTACAACGTTACTTACAAAAGGATTAGAATTTGACAATGTTATCATACTCGAAGCTGATGAATTCGAAGATTATAAGCATCTATACGTTGCATTGACTAGATCTTGTAAAAGGCTTATCATCTTTTCAAAATCACCTATCCTTAAACCCTCCTACTCAAAATCCAAAAATGGTTTATTCGATTGGTAAACTTGCCAAACCCTCTTTTTTCCATATATTTGACGGGTAAGTAAACGAAAATCCAAGGAGATGAGGATATGAGCAAGTACGATTTCAAGGCGATTGAGGCAAAGTGGCAGAAGAGATGGGATGACGCAAATCTCTATGACACAGGGGAGGATGAGAGCAAGAAAAAGCTCTACTGCCTTGATTTCTTTCCATATCCATCAGGTGCTGGGCTCTCTGTCGGGCACTGCCGCAACTATGTCCCAACAGACACCTTCTCAAGATTCTACAGGATGAGGGGCTATAACGTTCTCCACCCAACAGGTTGGGATGCCTTTGGTCTGCCTGCTGAAAACTACGCAATCAAGATGGGTGTTCACCCAGAGGAGACCACCGCCAAAAACACAGCAAACTACAAACGCCAGATGAGGCTCATCGGCACGACATACGACTGGAACAGAGAGATAAACTCATCGGTCCCAGAATACTACAAGTGGACACAGTGGTTGTTCCTGTTGCTCTATGAAAAAGGGCTTGCATACCAGAGCTATGGCGCGCAATGGTGGTGTGACGACTGCAAAACAGTGCTTGCAAACGAACAGGTAGAGGATGGCAAGTGTTGGCGTTGTGGCAACGACGTTGTGAAAAAAGACCTTAAGCAGTGGTTTTTCAAAATCACAGATTACGCTGACAGGTTGATTGATGACCTCGATAAACTCGATTGGCCAGAGCCAATCAAGCTCATGCAAAAAAACTGGATAGGCAGGTCTCACGGCGCAAAGGTTGTCTTCAAGGCAGAGAGTGGCGATGATATTGAAATCTTTACAACAAGGCCAGACACACTCTTTGGAGCAACCTACATGGTGCTAGCCCCCGAGCACAAACTCGTTGAAAAGTTGACCACACCAGAACAAAAAGATGATATTGAAAAATACATTGCTCAGACGAGGAAATCGTCAGACATCGAGAGGCTCTCAACAGACAAAGAAAAAACTGGAGTCTTTACAGGTTCATACGCAACAAACCCAGTAAACGGGGAGAGAATCCCAATCTGGATTGGTGACTATGTGCTAGCAAGTTATGGAACAGGCGCAATCATGTGCGTTCCTGCTCATGACACAAGAGACTTTGCATTCGCCAAGAAATTCAACCTGCCAATAGTTGAGGTGGTCTCACCAGATGGAGGCACTCACGAGTTGGCAGATGCCTACACAGAAATAGGCATCATGATAAACTCAGGCAAGTTCAACGGTATGAAGTCTGAGGAGTTCAAGATTGCCATAACAGATGAGCTAAAAAAAGAGGGTAAAGGCGACTCCGATATTAATTACAAAATCCGAGACTGGCTCATCAGCCGCCAAAGATACTGGGGAGCGCCAATTCCGATGGTTCACTGTGAGAAGTGTGGCACGATTCCTGTGCCAAAAAACCAGCTTCCTGTAAAGCTTCCTAAAATATCTGACTTTACCCCCACAGGTGATGGCAGGTCACCCCTTGCTAGAGTTTCTGAGTTTGTCAACACAACCTGCCCAAAGTGTGGCGGGAAAGCAACAAGAGAAACTGACACGATGGACGGTTTTGCATGTTCATCGTGGTACTTCCTGAGGTTTGCAAGCCCACACGAGACAGAGAGACCTTTTGACCCAGACAAGGTAAAATACTGGCTGCCAGTTGATACATATGTTGGCGGAGCAGAGCACGCTGTCATGCACCTTATCTATGCCAGGTTCTGGACAAAAGTTATGCATGATGCAGGACTCATTGATTTCGATGAGCCATTCTCAAGGCTTTTAAATCAAGGCATGCTACTTGGTTCAGACCACCAGAAGATGAGCAAGTCAAAAGGCAACGTTGTAACTCCTGATTCGATGGTCGAGAAATATGGAGCTGATGCACTCAGGGGCTACATTCTCTTCATTGGACCATTTGATGGTGAAGTGCTATGGGACGAGCAAGGGTGCGCCGGTGTCCACAGATTCTTAGGCAGAGTATGGGACTTGGTCACAGGTTGCGAATTTGGTGACCTTGAGCTTGACAAGGAGACAGAGGATAAACTCCGAAGAATTCAACATAAACTCATTCTTAAGGTTACATATGATATTGACAGATTCCACTTCAATACAGCTATTGCATCATTTATGGAGAGCTACAACGAACTCTCTAAATTCATTGCCGATGAAAAGGTGACAAAATCAGCCGTTTGGCGTGATGTTGTTGAGACATATCTCACACTTCTTGCCCCTGTTTGTCCTTATATTTGCGAGGAGATGTGGGAGATGATAGGCCACAATGAATCAGTCCACCTCAGAACTTGGCCAACTGGAGATGAAAACCTCGCCAAAGATGCAAGTGTCAATATCCCAATTCAGATAAATGGCAAATTGAGAGATGTGCTTATCGTCGATGCTGGCACACCAGAAGAAACCCTTAAAGAGATGGCACTTGCGTCAGAGCAGGTTCAAAAGCACATCGGTGACAAAGAGATAGTAAAGGTGATTGTACCCAAAGGAAAAATTGTCAGCATTGTAATCAAATAGCAGCATAACTTGCACCCAGTTGGATTTATAAAGAAATGTGAATCCAACTGGGCTTCGTTTGTCTTTGGTTATTTATAAACCTCCTTAAATAATGAGGTAACAACTGACACGAGTAATCGTGTAGAATAGTACTTGTGAAAGAGTCGAGACCTGGTTGGATGGGTATCAGTGCAATCGTCGTTCTGGTGGTGGGTATGGTTCTAGGGCTACTCGTTGGCGATGAGTCGTACAGTGCCCTACACCCGTTCGAGATGTCTCGGAATCTAATTTATGTATTGCTTATCACAATCTGCATAAGAATTCTGAACTTTGAAAGACACAGCAAGGAGAAGTACATCTGGTTGTGTCTTGCTGGGGCTGCCACTCTCAACACAATGGGTAGCTTGGTGATATCAGTTTTCTCAACAACCACGGTATCAAAACAAATTATAACAACGACGTCGAGTTTGATTTTCCTCTTTGCATACCTGTCGCTCATCCTCGGTCTCATTCTTGTTGTCGTCTCTTTGCAAAAACAAAAACGGGACAGACCTTCTACCATGAACGGTTTGTTGCTTATTGTTATATTTGTCACCCTTGTTATTAGCTTTCTCTTTGTCCCCGTGCTCAAAACATCTCACCTGCCTGTTATAGAAAAAACCATCTATTCAGTCTATTTGGGATTTGACACCATAATAATTATTATCTCTATCCTGATTTTCTCACTTCTATCAAAAAAACAAACGCTTAGGGAAAAATTATCAGTTTACGATTACATCTGTTTTGGCATGATAATCCTTGCATGCTATCATATATTCATTTTCTTCAATCTGTTCACTGGCAATGAAATACATACAAGTTTCAACATTTTGAGAATTGCCGTTGCTACTCTTTGGACTATCGGATGCGACATCAAACTACAGGAAGTCAGTAGCGACTCTCAATAGATTTTTGTTTTGAATAAGCTATAATAGCCTCTATGAATACAAAACCCCTCAAGTTGTTTGTCGTTGCAATATCCGTCATGGTTTATTTGATTTCAATAAGTCCTCATGTCAAATCTGACAGTTCAATTGCCTCCGATGACCTGATATTTATTGATGCAAAATACTGCGATGATTTTTACAATAAAAACTGCATCGACAGTGACTCGAACATCAACTACAAACTCAGTTCAACCGAAGATGTACAAACTCTCATCGATTCAACAAGACAAATAATCACAAGCAAGATTAACCAGGTGAGAAAAGAGTTTAAGCTACAGACTTTTACGACAGACACAAAAGTTCAGATAATCTCTCAAAGACATGCCAAATGGATGTCAAAAAACTACAGAAACAGTCAAAACCAATACAATCAAAACCCAGGTCAGAGGCTTGAGGCGGAGGGAATCAAATGGTGGGCAATTGAGGAATATATTGATGTGTACGAAATTAGTGATTCATTTGATGTGTTTCTTCGTGATCGACTTATTGAACGCTTAGTCTATTATATTTCTAGGACATTGTACGATCCGGAATTAACGCATTTTGGAATTGGACTATACCCAACCGAGGATATGGAAAAACTCTATGTCTGCATTGACTTCTATACCCCTTACACAGACCAGCCTGAGAGGAAGAGACCGTATGCAGAGCTGTTGCCAAATAATATTTACCTCTATGATACCCCAGAAACCAACACAAGAAACTACCTTTTTACATTCAAAAACACAGGGAATACGAATCTCACAAACGTCTTTATTACAATAGATCTGATAAACTCTGAAGACAAAGACGATATCATAACAAAATATGAGTACAATTTCGAACACATATTGCTGCCCGGACAAACTATAACCCTCTCATATTCGAGCGTAGCCTATAACAAAGAGGAAAAAAATTACATTCACACGTACGATGCAAATCAATATGAAATAACAGAAAAACAACCCCCTAAACACTACTTCACAAAACCCTTCACAATCTCAAACGATGGAACTGACGTGAGTGTCAGTGGAGCAATTGCCAACATCTCTGGCTCCCCAAAGCTTTTTGGCGGGTATGCAACCTTTTTTGTAAACGACGGAATGGGAAGCAAATACGCAATAGGGCAGAGTGACACAATTGACGGTATCGAGATAGCAAACTCTGAGTCCAGAGAGATGTTCTTCACACCTTCTAAAATCAACTCAGAGCTGACTGAATATGTCAGATTTGTCGAGATTACATATTGGCTGAAGGATAAACAATAACTCAGAAATCAGGCTTTGCTTGCTTCTAAATACAGTCTCTCATCTCCTAAGCCAAACTTTTTACCATCGAGGCTGCCGTATCCCTTGATATTTTCAAAACCGATATGTTGTAGCATTTCTTTGAGTTCCTTGTATGAGTATATCCTCATCGAGGCAAAATAGTGTTCGTCAATTCCGTCCTTTATCACTGTCCAGTCCGAGTTGATGACTCCATGTTCATGGTCAAATTGTCTCTTTTGAATGAGTGTCAAATCGCCAATCTGTTCTCTATTTTCTTTCTTAAAAACAGGCAAAAGCGTTTCGGATACATGAGTATCTATTATGATTTTTGCCTGTGGTTTCAAACATTTGTGGAGTGATTTCAGAAAATCGGTATTCCCCTTGTCGTCAAAGAATCCGAAACTCCCACCAAAACAGAAAGCTCCGTCAAACCTACTTTTCCACGGAAGGTCTCTCATATCCATTCGATACAAATCCATGTGAAGCTGCTTCTGCTTTGACCTCACGGTTGCGTAATCAATCACGGCTTGGGTGAGGTCTACTCCAGTCATGCTGTAGCCCTTTTTAGCCAGCTCGATTGTCAGATATCCATCCCCACATGGAACATCTAAAACCTTGTTGCCGGGAGCTAAACCCAGCACATTCTCGATGAATGATACTCTCTTTTGCACCAGCTCCTTTGGGGCAGGTGTGAATTGAATTTCGAGAATGAAACTCGCAAAAAAGGTTTCCCACCACTTAGCCATTTCCCACCTCCTCCAAGTCAGTTATATTTTACTGTTTCTTGGTCATCTTGTCCAATGACTCAATCGAGCCTGAATCTTCCCTGGTTCAGCCTTATCCAAATAAATCCGCCAACAGACAAAAACAGATATGTGATTCCAAACACAAAACACATCAGCATATATCCTGAATCAAAACCTAGTCCCGTGGCATTTCTCAAAACAACCACAAAGGATGAGTTTGAATCCACGAGTGGACCGAAAACATGGTCAGCCATAAAACCAGCCAAAAGAAATGGTATAATTGAAGTGAAACCAGAGATTGCTGAGATGGTTGAGTTTACTCTTCCAATGAATCGTGATTCTACTCTCTTTTGCATCCACGTGTCGCCAACCACACACATTGCTGATCCAACACTTGCCCAAACAAAGGCTGCAATACACCACAAAGTGGTGCTACTCGATATGGAGAAAATTAAAATGGGTACGGAGAGGAGAATCGCAAAAAAATACTCCTTTTGTTTGATTTGCTTACTTGGGTTCACCCATAACAACAGCAATCCACTAATGATAGCACCAATTGAGAATGCAATCTCAAAAGCGCTTATAACATAGGCGTTGCTCCCAGAAGCAGACAACATTAACGGAAGAAAAATAACAGAGCAGAACTGAAAAGGAATAGCGATTGACATCGACACAATCACCGTTTTTAGTATTACTTTCTCAAATTTGAGGAACTTGTATCCCTCTTTAATCATCTCGAAATAGGACTGAGTGTTTACGGCACTCTTAGCTACTTTGCCAGCCTCGTTCTTCAACCCAATAATTAAAAGAGCGCAAACCACAAAAGAAATGATGTCTATGAGAATAGCTGTTTTAATGCCAAATCTGATAAAGATAAATGCCCCAAGAAGTGGAGCAATTATCCTTGAAATCTCGCCAAGAACAGATCGAAATGAGTTGGCTCTTGTGAGTTTTTCGGCTGGAACAAGGTCGACAGTCAAACCACTTGTTGCAGCCGTCTGAACTGCTCCAAGAAAGCCTCTTATTGAAATAATCAGGTAGATAACCCAGATATGGAAACCATAGACACCAATAAAAAATACCAAGAACACGCCAGCAACTGCATTTATCACATCTGAGGTGATTGCAACTCCAATCCTATTGAACCGGTCCACCCAAACTCCAATAAAAGGAGATAAAAGCGTTCTTGGCAGAATTGCAAACAGGTAGGACAACACAAGGTCTGTGGCTTGCCCTGTTTTCGAGAATATCCAAACACCCAACCCAAAGGTAAACACCTCTGATCCGATGATTGAAAGAAATTGACCGATTGTAAATCTGACAAAATTCGTCGGCAGAATACTTAAATTGATTCTTTTAACAACAGCAGAATACAGGTTAATTATTATTGACTTTACGGGATTATGTGACACACCATCGCTCCTTTTATGATAGTCAAAACGGACACCGCTACACCGAAGAAACAGCTCGCGGCAAAATAATTTACGTTTTGAAGCAATGTGTATTATTCAAAGAACATCTTGGCTCTATAGTACTACAATTTCCACTCATAGCAACAATATTCTTGTCCTCTCATCCTATTTATTCATAATCCATTTACTACATTCATGCGCATTTAATAATTCCAAACATTGGCCAGATTAATATGGGAGTACATCTGATTATGTAGGTTGTGAGGAGAACATGAAGAAGATTATCGGATATATATTCACTATTACGCTGAGTGTTGTGTGCGTCTCTTGCGGCTCTGATATTACAAAGTTATCCGAGACTGCTGTATTTTATGATGATTACCCTACTAGTGTCTTCGCCACTAGCGATTCAATTCCTGAAAATGTATCAAAGAACGTCAAACCATGCATCTCATCGCTTAATAAAGCCATCGTAGACTGTCCCGGATTAAACAACATGCTCATAGCCGACATGATAGATGGTGGTCATAATGATTATGTTTATTCTGGCTCCGAGTCCTTCCTCAAAGTTCTTGATGACTTTGCAGCAGAGAACTACCACAAAGCAAAGGCAATGTTACCAGAGATGACTGTTGAAGAGTTTTACTATCACACGGCTGTTGGTTATTCGATTGCAAATCGTTATACAGCAATGCAATTTCTGTTAACATCAGATATTGAAAGTTGCAAGCTAGACGTTACTTTTGATGAGGTTTTGATTTTCGGATTCTGGAACTCATATTATTATTTTGACGATTCTCGAATATCAAACAAGACAATTGATGCTACCATTGATACAAATGTATTAGATATCCCTATTAGCTTGGATTATTTAGTAGAAACACAGGTGAAATTGAGATCATTTCTGTATTATCTAAATTCTCTAAAAGATAAAGGGGACCGTATCGATGTCTTTGTAGATGATTATATTATCGACATTATAAATAGTACAAACAATAGCGCAAATTATACTCTGTCCGATAATCTATTTAATGAGATATCTGCTGGGAGTCGCTTTTTCTCAATACTTCTAGAAGATACTTTAAAACAGAAATCGCAAACACACTTTTTTGTTGGTAATGTTTGCAGTGCCTTGTCTAATTATTTTGTAACAATTCTACCACCAGATCAAATTGGTTCGGTTCACCCTTTTTATTATTCCACATTTATCCTTAATAGTTGCTTCGATTCAAAAATCATGGGATCTGAATTGCTGGAATGGATTTTAGAAAGTGCTAATATTGATTGATTATCAGAACTACAAACTCAAATTCAACCATTAATCCTACTCAATTTTTACTACCCACTATGCCTGAAATTTATTATATCCCCATCCACCACAACATAATCCTTGCCTTCGAGTCTGAGTTTGCCTTGGTTTTTAGCTTCCTTGAGTGAGTTGTCGCAAGCGAGGAAATCCTCGTAGGAGCAGGTTTCTGCTCTAATAAAATGTTGAGCGATGTCGCTGTGAACCTTACCCGCAGCTGTGACAGCGTTGTCGCCCTTCCTGATCGTCCACGCTCTGCACTCGTCCTCACCAGCTGTAAAAAACACCTGCAATCCAAGCAATCCAAACGTCTCACTGATGACTCTGTCGGAGGCCTTCTCAGTTATACCATACTCCTCCATAAATACTGCCCTGTCATCGTCTTCGAGCGTTGCGATTTCGGCCTCGATTGAGGCAGAAAGTGCCATATGTGGGATACCCATTCCATCAAGCATTTTGTTGATTTCTACCTCTTGTCCTTCTGGCTCTTTGCCAATATGGGAATCAGAGACGTTGTTGACAACAAAGATTGGAAATCTGGTGTAAAGCTCAAGCCCCGATAGAGACTTCAGCTCCTTTTCGGATAAATCCATATCAACAATTCTCTTGCCATCGTCAAGGTGTGTTTTCAGTTTTTCGAGTGTCTCCATCGACGGACCAGAGTATTTCGGGTCTATCTTTATCTTCTTCTCTTTACCAAGCATCCTCTCAACAAGCGTTATGTCGGAAAGGAGGAGCAAGTCCATTATGTCCTCAAACTCTTTTTTGGCACCATCTTTGAAACACCCTGTCACAACCAGGAGCGCGTCAACAGTCTTAATGAAATTCAGGAATCCCTGATCGCTGCCACCCTTTTTGGTTGGTGTTGGGGGAGGGGCGTCGATAAAGTTAATGGTTGCGTTGACCTGCTTCTTTGGATTGAAGACACCTGTGAGGTGGTCAAGTCTGGTGTCTGGCACCCTTACAACGGCTCTTTTGCCCGTCTCATGTCCTGGGTCAATGCCAGTGATTGCCTTAAAAAGCGTGCTTTTACCAGTCTGTGGTGCTCCAATTATTCCAATTTCCATTTTAGTCTATCTCCTTTTTTAGCAGCTCCGGGATATCCCAAACAAGACGCGCAACCTTGATTCCAGCGTCCTCAAGCGCATCAATCTTGTTGATTGCAGTCATTCCATTGCCAGAAATAATTGCTCCTGCGTGACCCATTCTCTTTTGGGGTGGAGCAAAAACTCCCGCAATGAAACTGATTATTGGTTTACAAATTGTCTTCTTGTAGGCGTTGGCAACATGTTGTTCATCATTTCCGCCAATCTCACCAACCATAACAATTGCGTCGGTTTCATCATCCCGCTCAAAAGCATGTGCAACATCAATCAAACTCGTACCAATTATCGGGTCACCGCCAGCGCCAACGGCGGTAGAGACACCGAGTCCCACTGCAGTTAGTTCCGATATAACCTGATAGGTCAGGGTTCCTGAACGCGATACAACGCCTATTCTGCCAGGTTTTACAATCTGCGGGGGGATGATGCCGGCTAAAACCTTGCCAGGTGAGATAAGCCCTGGGGTGTTTGGCCCAATTATCCTTGAGCCTAACATCTGGGATTTTTCAACGAGTTTGACCGTTTCATGAATCGGCACACCTTCAGTGATTACAATAATGTTTTTGATTCCCGCCTCAATCGCCTCATCAATGGCGCTTGCTGCGCATCTGCCTGGGACAAAAATGACCGACGTGTCAGCATTGGTTTTTTTAATAGACTCTACAACCGTGTCAAAAACAGGTAATCCTGAGACAGCTTGTCCACCCTTACCAGGTGATACTCCACCAACAACGTTGGTTCCATAATCATGCATCCGCTTTGAGTGGAATGAGCCATCTCTACCGGTGATGCCCTGAATGATAACCCTTGAGTCTTTACCTATGAAGATACTCATCTACACAACTCCTGAAGGCGAAGCAGTCCATCTCTCATGTCAGAAAAGCAGTTTATATCAACACCGGCAAGCATTTCTTTGGCGACGTCCGAAGCTGTGCCAGAGAGCCTCACAACAAGTGGTATCTTGAGGCTTTTAGTTGCCTCAATCAGACCTATTGCCACATCATCACACCTTGTGATACCGCCAAAGATATTGACAAATATCGCTTTCAGATTGTGATTTTGTCTTGTCAGGATGTCTATCGCATTCTTCATCTTCATTGGAGACGATGACCCACCCACATCGAGCAGATTGGCAGGTTTCATACCAAGCTGTGAAATTGAGTCAACCGTTGCCATGGCAAGTCCTGCACCATTGACGATACAGGCGACATCCCCATCCAACTCGACAAATGAAAGCCCCTTGCCGCTTGCCTCAATTTCGAGTTGATCCCTGGAATCCTCTACTGAAAACTGAGAAACTGTCTCTGGCGCCGCATAATCATCAAGAACCACCTTCGCATCAACAGCTATAAGATGACCCGTCTCATCGATTGCCAAAGGGTTTATCTCAATAAGTGTGGCATGATATTTCCAAAATCCATCATAGAGAGACCGGACAAATTTTATAAACTCGCCTTTTAGCTCATCTGGAAGCATAAGGAATTCATATACCTTGAAAACATCTTGTTCTGTCAATCCAGTTGAAGGCGATATCTGCAAACGCAACAATTTTTCTGGGTTGGTTTTGGCTGTCTCCTCAATCTCAACGCCACCGGCTCTTGAAACCATGATGACAGGCAACTTTGCCGTTCGATCGATTGAGATAGAAAAATAGAACTCCTCGACAATATCAACCGCCTTTGCGACAAGGCACCTTTTGACCTTTATTTCTCTGACGCTTGATGAGAATAAGACTTTTGCAGCTGCATAGGCATCTTCAGGTTTACAAATCTTAACTCCACCATGTTTTCCCCTCGAGCCAAGACCAATCTCCGCCTTGATGACGACCGTATCAGCTATCTCCCTGGCAAGGCAATCAACCTCATCGGCGCTTGTCACAAGGTGCGCTTTGTGGACTCTTACGCCACAAGCATCGAGTATCTTTCTTGAATCAACTTCTATCAGGTTCATAGGGGTATAAGTTTAGAGTTAGCCTAGCTTTTAGTCAAGCGGAGTTTTTGAAGCGTTTCCTGGAAAACCTTTGGCGGGTCAATATTAAAGTCATACTGTCTGCCAAATAATTCAAATGTCAGCTGCCTACAGTGGAGAAATGGGTATTCAAAATCAAATCTTGAGTCGGCCCCTCCATAGGTGCTGTCTGATAGAATGGGGTGACCAATGTATGAGAGGTGAACCCTGATTTGGTGAGTTCTACCTGTTTCTGGTTTAACCTCAACAAACGTGAATTGATTGAGCCGCTCGAGTTCTATTACCCTTGAGATGGCGCTCCTTCCATCGTTTGTTATCGACATCTTCCATCTGAAATTCATATCTCGACCAATGGGGGCATTGATAATGAGCCGTGAGGATGACAGGTAGCCTTTGCAGATTGCGACATAATGCTTTGAGATTTTTCTCTCCTTAAACAATCTGGCAAGGTGTTTCATCGCCATGTCGTCCTTCGCTACAACCATCAAACCAGATGTGCCCTTATCCAGCCTATGAACTATTCCGGGACGCTCAGTCCCGACCATGCCAGAGAGTTTCCCCTTGCAATGGTGGAGCATAGCATTAACGAGTGTCCCTGTTCTTGTGCTTCCAGCAGGATGAGTCAGCATTCCCTGTGGTTTATTGACCACCAGAAAATCGTCCTCTTCGTGAACAACTTCTATTGGAATATCCTCTGGTTCTGCCTCAACCTTTTGAAATTCTGGAAGCTCTATATCAATAATCTCTCCAATAGAGAGCTTGTATGAAGGCTTTGCCTCATCACCATCCACCGTGACAAGTCCATCTTTAATCATGGATGCAATCTTTGTCCGCGAGAGGAACTTGACACGTCTTGCCAGGAACGAGTCAAGACGCTCGTGCTCGTTGTCGTAAACCTCAAGAGTCATGATGATGTGTTATGTTTCTGACTCCACCCAACTGCCATAGCTCTCGTTGGCAAGAGCATTCCAGGACAGAATTGCAGGGACTTCGTAAGGGTGTTCCTTCTCAAGCACCTCATAAAGCTTGTCTATCTTGTCTGAGTCAGTTTTCATGATGGCGACAAATTCACTTGTTTGTTTCATCTCGCCTTCCCAATTGAAGATTGACTCGGAGGCAACAATGTTCGAGCAAGCGATAAGTTTTTGTGAAACCATCGATTTCGTGACTGCAACCGCTGAATCAAGGTCTGGAAAAGGGCAATAGACTATTGATATCTGCCTCATGGTGTCTCGTCTGGATTGGGGTAGGTAATAACAACCTGTTTTGTGAGAGCAATCCAGCCAACCTTTGCACCCATTGCCTCTGTCACAAATCTCACAGGAACTACCGTTCTCCCACCTTTGATGAATGGTTCTTGATCCATTTCATACGGCATATTATTGATGAATGCGCGCTTGTTGCCGATGAAAAGGTCGATATGGATGTGACCACCGTTTGCTGAGTCAATGTCATACCACACCTTCTCGACGGGCTTCGCCTTCTCACCCGAAACAGCCTTTGGAGAATAATCAACCGTTGCCCCAAGGATTTCACTCAAAGACCTGAATGGAATCATGGTTCTATCGTTTTCTGTGATAAACGGGGGGACATCAAGCTCCTGAGGCCATTCAATGCCATCAACATACACCTTTGTGCTATTGATCGTGTAGTTGATTATCCTCTTGGCAACTGTCGATTTGACATAATACGGCCCAAGTCGAACCTGGTCGCCAAGCTCGTTTTCAACCACAACATAATACTCGACCTTCTGCCCTGGGGGGAGTGGAATCTTGACTTCAAAGTCACCGTTCTCATCTGCAACCGTTTCAACTTTGCCGGTTATCCCAGTTGGATGGATTGTATACTCAATCACAACCTTGGAGCCAGGTGTTGCCTTGCCGCGAACGACGTACTCGTCACCAATCACCTCAACAGTCTCACCTGGTTCTGGGTACTCAGGTGATATCACTATTTCTGGCTTTCCTGGTGTTGCCTCCCTGTAGTGGGAGCATGCCGTGATATCATCATTCAGATCGACGCAACACACCTTGTAGACATAGGTTTCTCCGTTTTCTACTGCCTCATCCATATATTCAAACACATCATTTTGTAATGGGAAGTCATGCCTCTCCATCCAGTCTGTGTCTGCTGTTCTCCTAAAGACTCTATATGCAAAACACATCGATGAGTCTTCTGGAGCTTCCCAGGTAATCTTGACCTTCGAATCTCCTGAGAGTGCCTGGATATTTCTTGGTGCTTCCTTTGGCTGAAGCCATCCATTTCCCGCTACATAGTAGAGCATATGACAGAACGTCCTGCTTATCTCAATGTTGCCGAATCCGGTTGCCATGTTACCAAGCTCCACATATCCAGCTTTTGCTCCGTATCTGGTGGTATTCGTCCAGATGACCTCAACACCCTCGTTAGTCTGGGCGATAAGTTTTGTTGTGCCAGGATAAACCATCGGGTCATAGATTGTGCCAAAATTGACGCTGAACACAGGAGCAACGTCTCGAACAACCTCGTGAGACACATCAACCACAACCACATTGGTTCTACCAATATCCTTTTCTTCACCAAGCTGAGCACCGACGAGTTCTTGGATAATCTTGTTATTTGATGTTGGTGCTATCACATGTCCCGAAACCACAAGACCTGAGATGCCATTCTTGCACCTGTCTTTGATAAGCTCCTCGACATCATCTGGAATATCGTGATTGGCTGTTGAGTCAGTGTCGAGTAGGCAAATGACGTGGTAACCCTTATAGAGGAGTCTTTCCTTGAGCTTGTCAAACGATGTGACAACCTCTGGGTCATTAATCGTTTGGACAAAATGTTTGTTAATGACGTTTATCACCATTGGGCCAATTTTGCTTGATGGTGAACCCCAGACAAGAATGTCTAGGAATCCCCTGAACTCGCCAGTGGCACTCGTTTGGTTCGGTACCACGTAGAAACTGGCAATAAGAAGTGTAATTAGAACAAGTGACATGATTATTCTTTTCATAGTGTTCTCCTTACCTCATATCTTGTGTGCAACATTGGTGTATTCTACCTTCAAGTTCAAATATCTGCAAACACCAAGTTTTTTATTTTTTAAGTTCGACCGGAGCATATCGAAGATTGAGGAGTTTTGTGCCAACCGTTGAGAATTCAACCTCAGCACGCTCTCCATCAACAGAGAGCACAACTCCCTCACCCCATGCGCGGTGAATGATGATATCGCCAGCGTTAGTTGATATCGGTTCCTTCTTCTGTGGAATCGCAGATGCTCTACTCTGTCGACTAAATCCCTTTGTGTCATTGACCTTAATACTCCCAAGCAGGCCCTTGGTTTCAATGCAAGAATTGCTCTCAACCTCCTGGATGAAGCGGGATGGCGACATCAGCTTGGGTGTGCCATAGAGTGTTCTGTTTACAACATAGGTAAGGTGGAGCCTCTCCTTTGCCCTTGTCATCCCAACATAGGCAAGGCGACGCTCTTCTTCGATATCATCCTCAGACTCAAGACTTCTTGCATGCGGAAGGGTTCCCTCTTCAAGTCCACACAAAAACACGACGGGAAACTCCAGCCCCTTTGCCTGATGAATTGTTGTCATGAGCACTCTGTCTTTTGTGTCGTCCGCTTGATCCATGTCAGAGAGTAGAGCGACAGAACCAAGGAACGCATCGAGACTGTCATCACCCTCAGATATCTTAGAGAACTCGGCTGAGAGGTTGAGAAACTCCTCAACGTTTGCTGCTCTTGCCTCGCCCTCTTCGGTTCCATCGGCTCTGAGTTTCTCGGCAATTCCAAGTTTGGAAACCAGCACCATGACAACATTTTGTGCTGGTTCGTTGTTGGCAATGTCTCGAAGCTCTGACAAAAGGTTGAGAAACGACGACACTGATGGTCTAGCAGCTGATGATATCTGGTCATTCTCCAGCATCTGCCTGAGAGAATCTTCGTAGGTTAAGGTAAACTCTTTTGAAATGAGTTCTAACCTTGAGATAACAGATGGCCCGACACCCCGTCTTGGGTTGAGAAGCGCGCGTCTGAAAGAAATTGAGTCGGATGGATTGATGATAGCCCGAAGATAGGCAATCAGATCTTTTATCTCTTTGCGTTGATAGAATCTGATACCACCTATCAATTTATAAGGAATCCCCCTCGCCATGAGGGCTTCCTCGAATGATCTGCTCTGAGCATTTGTTCTATAAAGGATCGCGTGGTCGATATATTGCCTGCCAGATGAGTTGCTGTTTTGTATCTCTTTTGCGACATAATAGGCTTCATTAGAGGGTTCAGTTCCCCGATAAAGACACACCTTGTCCCCAACCCCTGCGTTGGCAACAAGATTCTTGTCCATGCGTTTCTTGTTTCTCTTTACCAACTGGTCGGCTATTGATATGACCGACTGGGTTGAACGATAGTTGACATCGAGAGTGAGAATCTTTGCTCCCGGAAAGTCAGACTTGAATTGAAGCATGATGCCAGGGGTTGCACCCCTAAAGGCATAGATCGACTGATCGTCATCGCCAACAATCGTCAGATTGTCATCTTGAGCCAGGAGCGTTATCAGTCGGTGCTGGGCTGGATTAATGTCCTGATACTCGTCCACAAGGATGTGTTTGAATCTCTCTCGATATTTGTCAAGAATCTGTGGATAGTCCTCAAAAAGTTTGATGGTCTTGCCAATCAAGTCGTCAAAATCCATTGAGTTGAGTTCTTCGAGTCTGGATTGATACTTGTCATAAACTGACGCAACCATAAGGGATTTTGGAGTTCTTGCAATACTTGCATACTCATCTACTGACACAAGATTATTTTTTGCGCCTGAGATTGCAGATCTGACAGAACGAGGGTTTGACTGTTTAGGGTTTATCGACATCTCTCTCATGATTGATTTGACAAGGTCAAGTGAATCTTCCTCATCCATCACAGTCAATCCTGAGGTATAGCCAAGGTGACCGCCCTCAACCCTCAAAATACGCAGGCAAATCGAATGGAATGTGCCTATCCAAAGCCCCCTGACAGACTCACCAACAAGAGAGTTTACCCTCTCTTTCATCTCACCTGCGGCTTTGTTTGTGAAGGTGCAAGCAAGAATCTCAGATGGTTTCAGACCAAATTCATCAATTAGATAAGCAATTCTGTAGGTGATAACTCGTGTTTTGCCAGAACCAGCGCATGCAAAAACGGCAATCGGACTACCTGAATGTGTCACAGCCTCAAGCTGTTTCGTGTTAAGTTCGTTTGCAAAATTCATCAGATAAGACGCTTGTTATTAACCCTTACTGTCTGTCTCAGCTTCCTAATGGCTTTTGCTTCAATCTGTCTGATTCTCTCCCTTGTGACCTTGAATATCTGACCAACCTCTTCGAGGGTGTGGGGATACTCGGAATCAAGTCCAAACCTAAGTTTTATTATTTGCTTCTCTCTGGGGGTTAGGATATCGAGAATCTGGTTCATCTGCTCTCTGAAGTACTTGGTGACTATCTGTTCCTCTGGTGAGACGACCTTAACGTCTTCTAGGAAGTCACCAAGCCTATTGTCCTTCTCTTCACCGATTGGAGTTTCGAGAGAGAGGGGCTCTTGAGAGATTTTTAGATAATCGCGAATCTTCCTGGGTGTTGTTCCCATCTTCTCAGAAAGTTCCCTAAAACTTGGTTCTCTGCCAAGGTCTTGATAGAGCTCTCTTCGAACCTTTGTGAGTTTGTTGATGGACTCAACCATGTGGACAGGCACCCTGATAACCCTTGACTGATCAGCCAAAGCTCTTGTTATTGCTTGTCTTATCCACCAGGAGGCATATGTTGAGAACCTGAAACCTTTTCTGAAGTCAAACTTTTCAACAGCACGAATCAAGCCAATATTCCCTTCTTGCACCAAGTCGAGGAATGAAAGGCAGTGTCCCGTATATTTCTTGGCAATTGAGACAACAAGCCTCAGGTTTGCCTCAATGAGTTTCTTCTTGGCTTCCTGGTTTCCCCGCTCAACTCGTTTTGAGAGGGCAACCTCACCATGGATTGTGAGAAGACTGATTTTACCAATCTCACGAAGGTACATCCTGATCGGGTCTGATATCTCAGACTCTCCAGAGACCTTTACCGTCCTTTGTGGCTGTTCTTCTTCGTCCTCATCACGCTTGTCATCATCGCCAAAGGTGATACCGGCCTCAGTGAATATTGAATATATCTCGTCAATCTGGTCAGGAGTTAAATCCATCCTGCCCATCAAATCCATTATCTCTTTGTAGGATACTACTCCACTGTCCTTGTGTTTCTTGATGAGTTTTACAAGCTGAGGCACCTGGAGAAGGTCTGCTCTGAGAGCGTTTTGCTGGGCTGTTCTGCCGCTTAAGTCAGTGCCTATGAGCTCTGACACAATGGAGTCATCCACTGACTCTCGTTCCGTTATCCCTCCAAAATCATCGTCTTCTTCATCGAACGAGTCGTCACCGTCGTATTTACCCTCGGAGCGATCATACTCTTCATCCTCATCTTCGTCGTATTCGCTGTCTTTTTTGGCTCTTTTTTTTAATGGCTTAGCTGCCTTCGAAGCTTTGTTGTTCTGTTGCTTGGGTGCTTCTTTCTTTTCCCCATCAGTCGAAGTCGATGTCGTCGAAGTTTTCTTCGAAACGCTCTTCGTCGTGCTCCCCTTTTTGGAGGTTGAGTTTACCGCTTTCTTTGGGGGTTTTTTGGAGGCTGCCGTCTCCTGAGTTTTTTCCTCTTCTACTACCTTGTCCGAGTCGCTTATTTTGCTCGAAGATTTCGCTGATTTCTTCGTCTTCTTGTCCTCTGTGGACCCCTCGACCTTGCTCCCACTTTTCTTCGTTTTCTTCTTCTCTTCCTTGCTCACGTTTTCTCTTCTCTTGGGACTTGTCATCGTCCATCCCATTGACACACCTTTGCAATCTTAGATACAATTCACACTCGTCTGAGGTTAAACCGGAGTGCTTTTGTTTTTGAGCAAGAGCTTTGACTCTGTATTTGCTCAAATCTAACCTAACGTGTTCTAAAAACACCCCTGAGTCATACAAGACTTCCTCAACCGCAATTCCCGCAAAAAACGATGACAAACCACCACCGTCGTCGGTCAGCGAAGACTCAATTTTAACAAGGTCTGCACCGATTTCCATTATATACTCCAAAGCGTTTCTTGCAGTATTATCCTGAAAATAATCGGGATCGATGATGTCCAAGATTTGTGAACCACCAACGTCGTCGTTGAGAATGAGTTGAATTATCTGTCTTTCATACAAAGCTCTAACTGGAGAAGTATTTAAATTTACTTTCGGTTTTATTTTGGCTCGCTTGTTCAATATGGAAATTGGCACACGGAGCAAACTCGAAATCATTTCGTAGTATCTGTTCCTACTGATATCATCAATTGCCAAATCTGCTACTTCTTTTGCCTGTTTCACCAGCCTGGATTTCGCAGTTGGTGAGTCTGGATTTTTCTCTTGAGAAATGAAATAAGAAACACAGAAGGTCAATCCATGCACCGACTCATCGAGAACTTTTTGCACACTTTCCTTACCAGTCTTTGCAAGATCGTCCGGATCTTTAACATCCTCCTGTGTCACAACATAGGCATCAATTCCCTGAGAAATGCAGGCTTTAACAGCACCAACTGCTGCATTCTTGCCGGCTGTATCAGAGTCAAAAAACAGGTAAACAGTTGGTTCAAAACGCCTCAGGAGCCGTGCGTGCCCATCCGTAAAAGCTGTTCCGAGTGTGGCGACGGTGTAAGGGAATCCTACCTGGTGCATCGAGATTGCATCCATATAGCCCTCAACAACAATCACTTTCTCTTCCTTGGCTATCTCACGTTTGGCAACGTCAAAGGCGTAAAGGGTTTTTGATTTGTCAAATAGTGAGGTGGCTTGCGAATTTAGGTACTTGGGTTGACCATCCCCCAGAATTCTCCCTCCAAACGCCACCACACGTCCTCTTGAGTCTCGAATTGGGAATGTGATTCTACCCCTCATATAGCCATACTTCGAGCCATCATCAGATACGCCAAGAACGCCTAATTTCACAGCCTTCTCTAGATCAAAATCCTTCTCCTTGAGCAATCTTGGCAAAGCGGAGGATACTGGCGGCGAGAAACCAATTTGAAAAGTATCGATAGTTTGTTTTGTCAAACCGCGGTTTTCTATGTAGTCCCTAGCCGGTTTGGATGTGAAAAACTGTTTCCTAAAAAAATCTTGCACAAAGGAAAGAAGCTCAAAATCATCATCTCTTTTTGGACCAACATGAACCTCACCAAGCTCAATTCCTGCTTCATCAGCAAGAATCCTGAGAGCTTCCATGTATGGAATCGCCTCAATCTTGCTGACAAACTGCACAATGTTGCCACCGGTTTTGCACCCGAAACAATAAAAAAACCTCTTGTCAGGAGAGACAGAAAAACTGGGTGTTTTCTCGGCATGAAACGGACAAAGGCCGACAAAGTTCCTGCCGGCCTTTCGAAGTTTCACGTATCTACCAACAACCGAAACGATATCGAGTCGGCTGTCAATCTCCTCGACCACTCGATCGAGGTCCATCTGCTACCTACGCTCTCTTCTCTTTGATGGCTGCTTGTGCTGCCGCGAGTCTTGCAATCGGTACCCTGAACGGGGAGCAAGAGACGTAATCAAGTCCAACCCTATGGCAGAACTCAACGCTCATCGGCTCTCCACCATGCTCACCACAGATTCCGCATTTTAAACCATTCCTGGTTGAACGACCCTTTTTGACAGCCATCTCTACAAGCTGCCCTGCACCCGTCTGGTCTAGAACCTGGAAGGGATCATAGTCAAAGATGCCAAGTTCAACATACTCCGGGATAAACTTACCAGCGTCGTCTCTGCTGAAACCAAATGTCATCTGAGTCAGGTCGTTTGTGCCAAAGCTGAAGAACTCAGCCTCTTGTGCGACCTGGTCAGCAGTGAGGGCGGCTCTTGGGATTTCAATCATAGTTCCAACAAGGAAGTCAACTTTCGCACCCATCTCAGCGAACACACTCTCAGCGGTCTCCATAACAATAACCTTCTGGTTGGCGAGCTCACGAACATTTCCAACGAGCGGGATCATTATTTCTGGGAAGACCTTTTTGCCGTTTTTGGTGAGTTCAACTGCCGCCTCAAGAATTGCCCTTGCCTGCATTCTAGTGATTTCCGGATAGGTGATTCCAAGTCTGCAGCCTCTATGACCAAGCATTGGGTTGACTTCGTGGAGCGAGTTTATTTTATCTTTGAGTTTGTCGACCGAGATATTCATCGCTTTTGCAAGCTCAACAATCTCTTCCTCTTCCTTTGGAAGGAACTCATGAAGTGGTGGATCAAGTGTTCTGATTGTGACGTGATTGCCCTCCATCGCCTCAAGGATTCCGAGGAAATCCTGTCTTTGCATCGGGAGGAGCTTCTCGAGCGCTTTCTCTCTGGCTTCCTTTGTTTCGGCAAGAATCATCTGGCGCATCGCAAAGATTCTGTCCGTTGCAAAGAACATGTGCTCAGTTCTGCAAAGACCGATTCCTCTCGCACCAAAATCATATGCAACCTTGGCGTCATGTGGTGTATCGGCATTTGTGCGGACACCGAGTCTTCTTGTCTCATCAGCCCAGGTCATGAACTCAGCAAACTCACCTGAAAGCTCAGCTTTTGTGGTTTCAAGTTTTGTGAGGAATACTTCGCCGGTCGAACCATCAAGAGAAATCCAGTCGCCCTCTTTGACCACTTTATCAGAAATCTCAAATTGTTTGTTGATCTCATCAACTACAACTGCGCCGCACCCGACAACGCAACATTTGCCCATGCCACGACCAACAACGGCAGCGTGACTTGTCATACCACCGGTTGAGGTGAGGACACCGTTTGCCTTTGCCATACCCATGACATCCTCTGGGGATGTCTCAGTTCTGACAAGGATTACCTTCTTACCCTCATCCGCCCACTTTGTGGCATCGTCTGCTGTGAAGACTGCCTGTCCAACAGCGGCGCCCGGAGATGCCGGCAAACCCTTGGCAGCCACAACAGCTGATTTTTTGGCTGCTGGGTCAAGCCTTGGGTGAAGGAGCTGGTCGAGATCGTTGGGGTTGACTCTAAGAAGAGCATCTTCTTTTGTGATGATGTTCTCTTTCACAAGCTCGACAGCGATTCGAACTGCTGCTTGTGCTGTGCGTTTACCCACTCTTGTCTGCAGAAGGTAGAGCTTCCCGTCTTCAATTGTGAACTCGATGTCCTGCATGTCCTTGTAGTGACCCTCAAGTTTGTCAAAGGCGTCGGTAAGCTGTTTGTAAACGGCTGGCATCTCCTGCTCGAGTTTTGCAATTGGTGATGGAGTGCGAATTCCAGCAACAACATCCTCACCCTGGGCATTAACAAGGTATTCGCCGTAGTAGATGTTTTCGCCTGTCGATGGATCACGGGTGAAAGCAACGCCTGTGCCTGAGTTGTTGCCAGTGTTGCCAAACACCATGGTCTGAACGTTTACCGCTGTTCCTCGGAGGCCTCGGATATCATTTAACTTTCTGTAGTCATTCGCGCGTGGATTGTTCCAGGAGCGCATTACAGCCTCAATGGCAGCGAAGAGCTGGTCTTTTGGATCCTGTGGGAATGGCTTTCCAGTCTCCTTCTGTACGATCTTTTTATACTCCTCAATTAATGCTTTGAGTTGGTCTGCTGTGAGGTCCTGGTCTGTAACTGCGCCTGCATTTTTCTTGGCTGAAACGAGGGCATGCTCAAACAGGTCATGATTAACCTCAAGAACAACGTTTGAGAACATCTGGATAAGACGTCTATAGCAATCATAAGCAAATCTCTCGTCGCCTGTTTTCTTTGAAAAACCCTCAGCCGCTGTGTCATTCATGCCAAGGTTTAATATTGTGTCCATCATTCCTGGCATCGAGACGGCTGCTCCTGAACGAACTGAGACCAGAAGAGGGTTCGTGTTATCTCCGAACTTCTTACCTGTCTCCTTCTCAACGAGAGCGATATTGTCCATAACACTCTTCTTGAAATCCTCTGGAAGCGATTTGTTCCACTGACCATAATAGTATTCACATGCGTATGTTACGATTGTAAAGCCGGGGGGGACTGGCATCCCAATCTTTGTCATGTTCGACAAACCCGCACCTTTACCACCGAGAATCTGCTTTGCATCTTTTTCTGGGACTTCTTTTGCTGAGATAAAGTCGTAGACTAACCTTTCCATATCACTCTCCGTTTTCATTTTTTCACGTTGATACCAATACAATTGCCTAAATAGCAAAATTGTCAATAAAAAATGTCCCTGCGACCACCTTTTCTTGACACAACAGTGTTCTGTTTGCTAAAATGGCACGACTTGATTAATGGAGGATATACATGCGTACAACAATGAGACCACACAATCGCAAACGACTTCGCACCTCAGGTTTTAGAGCAAGAATGCGTACAAGAGGCGGTAGAGAGGTTCTTTCGAGAAGAAGAGCCAAGGGTCGCCACAAAATCTCGATCAGCGGTTGATAAACGGTTATATCGGTTGACATCGCTAAAAGAGCCAGAAGGAATAACGTATGAAACTGCCACCTCGGCTTCGAGCAAGGCAGGTGAGCCGTCTTTTTACCAACGGAAAGTCACACAGCCGGAGACATCTCCGAGTGGTCTGGACAGAAGGCAATCGGGAGACGGCTGTGTCGTACCTGTCACCGATGTGGATTGGATCGGCAGTTTCAAGAAACAGAATGAGAAGGATGCTCAGAGAGGCATTTATCAAAGCAGATGCCCAAGTAGGGCAGAGCATACACTTGGCGATACTCCCACGCAACACCGCTGTGGGAGCGCCGCTGTTGGAGCTTTCGCAAGACCTGAGGGATTTAATTTCAAAGGTTTGCTCAAAAAAATAGTCTCATTCCCTTTTCTGGCTCTTATCTGGATTTACAGAAATTTCGTTTCCCCACTGTTTCCCTCATCTTGTATTTATACCCCAACCTGTTCAAAATACTCCTTTGAGGCCATTTCAAAATATGGTCCAATAAAGGGGATTTGGCTCTCAATCAAGCGCATAATTAGATGCAGACCCGGCATGCCCGGAGGGTATGATCCGGTACCATGATATAAACAATATGTGAACTGTTGTTTCTAAGATTACTGATTCAACACGTTCATTAGGAGGATATGTAATGCGACTCAAGAAAGCATTATCCGTTGCGCTTCTCTGCGCTTTTGTCATTTCGTTGGCTCTTTCAGTGACACCCGTTGCAGCCTCACATACCGCAATTGATGTTACAGCCGAGGGTTACATAATCGCCGGTGGTGGCACGGCACCGTTCAATGTGGCAATCACCAACAACGGGAATGAAAAGGTAGACAATGTTCAAGTAACCATCCAATCAATCGGCGGAAAAGCTCTTGACCAGATGGGAATTGACGTCACTTCCAACCCCATTAGCATCACAGACATAGAGGCAACAAAGACGAAAAGGAAGTCGTTTGTCATTAAAGCCTCCAAAAACGCTGAGATTGGTGAGCACATAGTCGAACTTTCAGTCCTGGCGAATGGAACCAGGTTCGAGACAACCGGCAAACTCTACATTGAGGAAAGCGAATATGTTGAGTCTGACATCAACATTGGTATCAAGTCCTCAGCAGGCGCTGCGCCAAACCAGAACATCGTTCTCAGAGTTGAGATTGAGAATCCAGCCAGCTCATCACAGAGTCTTGAACATGTTAGTTTGGAACTCGTTGGAATTGCTTCCGACCCAGATTACACAGACCTTAAACCTGTCACATCCCTCACAGCAGAAGAGGCTGAGTCGAATCACTTCTTCAGATACGCTTACATCGGTGAGGTTGAGGAACCTTTGATTCTGAAGTTAGAAAAAGATATTGAACCAGGTGATACAGAAACAATCCAGATTCAGCTTGCGACAGGCAAAGACCTTGATCTTGGCATCTATTATCCTGTTTATAATGTCACCTTTGATACAACCGACTCAGATATGCAGACGATTGAAGTGAGAAACGCCGAGGACAACAGGATTGAAATCAGCGAATCCACAATGTTTATTATCTTCAATAAACCATTCCAGTGGTTCCTTGATATGCTCAAAGACACTGTCGGGTTTGGCAATTATGGTCTTGCCATCATCATCCTCGGAATCTTGCTTAAGATTATTCTTATCCCGCTTACAAACATTCAATTCAACAGCATGAGAAACACAGCTAAAATCCAACCTCTCATCAAGAAACTTAACGAAAAATATCCTGGCAAAGAGAATGCCCAGAAACGCCAGGAAGAGACGATGAAGATATACAAGGAAAACAACGTCAACATGTTTGGTGGCTGTCTTCCTATGCTCGTTCAACTCCCAATCATCATCGCACTCTACAACGCAATCAGCGGTTATGCTCCTTTCAACTACGCAAGCTTCCTCTGGCTCCCATCACTTGGCGCTCCAGACCCAGTCTTTATCATGCCAGTTCTCATGGCTGCATCCACCTGGTTCCAGCAGAAGGTGTCTGCGATGCCAGGACAAGAGCAGAACATGGCGATGCAGATTATCATGCCTCTGTTCCTTGGATATATCGCCCTTCAATTCCCATCTGCCCTCACCATATACTGGGTGACCTTCACTCTTGCATCGATTATCCACCAGATGATCTTCAACAAAAAAACATTTGGGGAGTACATAATCAAGATCGCAAAACCAACTCCAAAGACAGTTGATTCCAAGGAAAAGTAGAAGACAATGGCAAACTCATATCGCTCTAGACAGCAGGAAACACAGGCAAAGGAAATCCTCTCAAAGTTTCTCCCTGAGCTTTTCCAGAAGATGGGTGAGGACATTCATATCAGAATGCACCACGATATCGACACACTCTTTCTTTCAGTTGATATGGAAGAACCTGCTGTTTTCATCGGCAAATCTGGTGAGTGTCTTGCAGCACTGCAATATCTCGTAAATATGATTCTTCAACAGAAGGGTCTCAATCAGGTCAGAATCACACTCGATATTGGCGGATACAAACGACGCCAGATTGACATCCTGAGAAATATCGCCCAAAACGCAGCCCTCAAGGTAAAGCGCTACGGCAGACCTGTTGAGCTTCAGCCAATGTCAGCATTCGCAAGACGCATCATCCACACAACTCTCAAAGATAACCCCTATGTCATCACACACTCAATCGATGAGGAACCACAGCGAAGGATAATAGTCGATATTAAGAGCTGATATTTATGGATACAATTGTTTCCCCAGCCACAGCATTAGTTCCCCAAGCTGTGGGCATCGTGAGACTCTCTGGTGAGAGGTCTCACGAGATAGCAAAGAAGATGATTAACCCACCCAGGCTTCCTGAGCCTGGGTGTTTTGCATTTCGGCAGATTATCAATCCATTAGACAAATCCATAATCGACGAGGGATTGGTGTTATGTTTCCAAAAACCTCATTCTTTTACTGGAGAGGATTCAATCGAGTTCCAGGTTCACGGTAGCCCCGCTGTGCTTGATATGATAACAAATATCGCCGTTTCACTTGGCGCTCGGAAAGCCAACCCAGGAGAGTTTTCCTATAGGGCATTCCTTTTTGGCAAATCATCTCTTCCCCATCTTGAGCTGGCAAACGCGCTTGCGAATATGTCCAATCTCAATCAAATGGGATTGGGTGTATTTCTTGCAACAGCCAGAAAAGAACTTGAGGAGATTTATTCATCAATCGAAGCTGCTATTAGCTTCCCCGATGATGTTTCGGATAACAACTCTTTCAAAACCGGACTAAACGAGCTTCTTGAGAAATTGATTTCTGTTCGCGAATCCTGCCAAATTGGAGATCTGCCAAAGGTCATTATCGCTGGCCCACCCAACGCTGGAAAATCGACACTATTTAATCACTTGATGGGATTCAACCGAATGGTCGTGTCGAGTAAGCCGGGGACAACGAGGGATTATGTGTCTTCCAATGTAAGGCTATTTGACGCCAACGTAACACTGATTGATAGTCCGGGACTTGATGACGATTCAGACGACAGCGGACAACAACTGACAAAAACCCTCATTGATTCAGCTGACCTCATCATTTGGCTGGACCCGGAGGCATCTACAAATGTGTCTATCGAGAAGAATGCCATCCTGGTGCAATCAAAATCTGATACCAGGCGCATCGACGACTCAAAATGGATGCAGCTCTCTACTCACAAAAAATATGGAATCGACCAATTGATTGAAAAAATAAAGGATCATCTCCCAAAGAAAGACTACATCGCAACAACAAGACAGACTGACATTTTAAAGAAAATGATAAATAGTCTCAAAAGGGCATTGTGTGCCCCCTCTGTTGATATGTTATCCTTCGACATCAGAGAATGCCTAACGCTCATGTCCGAACTTGATGGGATTGGTGTGACGGAAGCCAACCTTGAGAGGATATTCTCAACATTTTGTATAGGGAAATAAGGTTCAACAGTTTTATCAAGTAGGATTTTTAACGAACTTTTTTTGGGAAAACTAACTAAACCTACAAAATCATTTACTAATGAATAACAGCAATAATCTCGAGCAAGTCTTTCCAAAATGAGTCGAAGCTGAACTACATGTGCCCAAGAATAAAATACAAGAATCTGGTCATTCTCAACAATTCTGGTGGTATAAGTATCTTTCTAAATATGTTTCTAAGGATACTACCTACATTGTTGATTTCATGTAAGTTCCACCAGGCAACTTCTTCACAAGCCCTTTAAGGTCAAGAATCGTCAGGATTGCGAGCACAGATTCTGCCGACAGATTCACTTTATGGCAGAGTTCGTCAACTGTAACGGGTGACTTACATTCAGAAATTATCAATTTCTCATCGTTTGTCAGATTGTGGGTTGTCTGAACCGGTTTGAGATTCAATACCTCAAACAAATCAGCTGATGAATCGACGAGCATCGCGCCGTCCTTGATCAGTCTGTTGCACCCGGCAAAGCCAGCCATGCCAGGAAGCCCTGGGCAAGCAAGGACATCCCGTCCCAACTCCATCGCTCTTCTGGCAGTAATCAACGCACCTGACTTCTCTGGGGCTTCAACAACAAGAGTCGCTTTGGATAGTGCGGCTATTATCCTGTTTCTCCAAGGAAAAGACCACCTCTGTGCTGGGAAGTGGTGTGGAAACTCCGAAACAATCGCTCCTTTTTCCTTGATGCGGATTGCAAACGCAGAACCCATTCTGGATTTCAACAAGTGATGCAATCCAGAACCAATAATAGCAATCGTTGTGCCATTTGCATCAAGAGCACCCTCATGGGAAGACGAGTCAATCCCTTGAGCTAAGCCGGACACAATAGCAGCACCTGCTGTGGCAACTTCCTTTGCAAATGACCTGGCAACATGCATCCCTTGAGGACTCGCTTTTCTCGTGCCAACCATCGCCAAACAAGAAACAGGCGCCTGCAAAGATGAGACGTCACCATATATAAACAATGAAAAAGGCGGGTCTTCCAACTCAAGGAGACCCGCCGGGTAACTAACATCATCCTGTGTGACAACAGTCACACCATCCCTATTCGTCTCTTCATCGGCTTGTTTTCGAGCTTTCTCAAGGGTGTCATTATCAAACTTAGACAGAACATAACCGACACTTTCCTGCTTGGCTTCTCCGCACAACGTTGGCTTTGACGCCGCCAGGCAGGAGAGAACTACCCAATCAAGCCTATCCACACTACAGTTTCTTGTGATACGTCCAAGCGAGAGTTGCAAGTCCTGTGAACACAAGGAACGAACCAAATGCAACAACTACCCACTGCTGCCAAGGATTATATTTAAGCAGATACTTGAGGGAACCTGAGGCGCCAGCCAAGAGTTTATCAACTCTCTTTACTGCGAGAAGTCCGTCCCAGACCTCAAGACCTATCACAACCAACAAACACAATCCCGCAAGTGCGACAAGGAGAAGTATAACTGCTGTAGCTTTCTCGTTTTTCATTTATCTCCTTTCGACAACCAAGCGTCAAACATTGCCACCCTCTTCTTAATGTTCCCTTTTGACTTCTCGACTGCATATATCCCAAACGAGAGAAGTGTCATCGAGACGACAAACAGTAAACCCCAGATGAAAATCTGAAGATAGAACATTCCACCTAGCACCGCATAATCTCGAATCGTCGTCACAATCTGATGAATCGAGAGAATCAGCACAAGAAGCGACAGAAAGAAAAGGATGCTCCAGGTTGTCTTCATACCTTGTTACTATTCCTTAATTTCAACGACTGCCGGATCAATTCCCAATCTGTCCGCAAGCCTGTTTTTGCGTTTGACCTTATTCCAACGCCAGAGCGCAAACAACACAAATGCAAGCAGGAATATTAACCCATTGAATCCGATGATTCCAGTTAAGTACAAGATTCTATCTGAATCCTTGAATAGAACCCAGTACGAGAGTAGAGATCCAATCAGGAAGAAGGTGAGTCCTCCAATTCCAAGCGTTATCATATCCGGCCTGTTCTTTGCACTCTGTTCCGCTCTTCGTTCTATCCACGGCATAAAGACCAGGAACACGATGAACAACACTGTGATCAGTGGCCCCCAATATCCTGGCACAAACTTCAGATAGAAGTATACGAACAAGAAGTACCAATCAGGCAAGATGTGATCGGGCGTTTTGACTGTGTTTGGTGGTGGTTCATTGACTGCAGGAAGGTAGAGGCAAGCGCCAACAATCACGATTAAAAGGAGACCTATTGCCACCCAGTTAATCCTTGGTCTTTTCCTCCTCGACCTCAGGAAGTAAATCTCTGCCATCAGGAACATCAGGATAGGCAGGAAGTAGTGGAGGATATTGAACCTCAGGATTGTTGTTTGTCCAACCTGGTTAGCGCCAAGCCCAATGTATTTGAGGGCTGCACCAAGGTTCAGCGATCCAATAACTGGCATACTATCAAGCGAATCCAACATCTGCGTTCCCACAGTTGTCGCCCAGTATGCCCTTTGGTCAAACGGGAGGAGGTAACCAGTAACACCAGAGAAGGTCGAAACTACAACTACGATTGTAAGAATAATCCAGGTTAACTCTCCTGGTTTCTTGAATTCACCACAGAAATACATCCTGACCCATCGAAGCATGAGAAGCGAGATGAAGGCGTAGGCACCGTATCTGTGTATGCCTCTAATCCACTGGGTTAATGGTTTGGACGATATCTTGGCAACAGAGTCGTAGGCTCTTGTGATGATAACGCCAGCCTCGTCAGCAATCGTCTCTGGGGATTTACCAGAGAGAGCAAGAAGTTCAGCAAACTCAGAGGCAAGCTCTTCATATTCCTCTGGGTGATGTTCTTCGAGATATTCAAATACAGGTGAAAGTTTTAGCTCAGCTTCGGCTATCGCCACATCCACTGGCATATCAAGGAGTGTGACCTCCTCAATCATTTGCTCTGGAGTGTAATCGGCAAATGGGAGCATCGTCTTTTCAAAATCTGACTGCTCCTCTTCGGACTTCCCCGAAGCTTTTCTGGCGATTTCTAGTACACCCTCAATCGTCCGGTTGTCGCCATACTCGTCAACATATTCAATACCACTGAGCATGAGCACAGCCTGATCAGTTGTGAGTCCATAAACTGATGAGAGCTCAACAATATCTGAAACTAGCAGGTCAGCCTCTGTGATTGCATCTCCAATCGGCATGCCGGCGTGATAAGTGCTGGCAACAAGACTATCAGCCTTTTCTGCCGATAGCGAGATGATGCTCTGGATATTTTCATCCTGGTTCAGGAAATCAAGCTCTTTGTTGATCTCGTCAATCTGTTGATCTTTCTCAGGACTATCTTCAAGCTTTTCGGCCTTTTTGAGTTGTCCTTCAAGGTCCTTGATTTCATTTTTGTAGGCTTTTCCGAGTTCAATAAATTGCTCGAGAGTAACAGCCTCATCTGACTCAACACCAAGGTTCTCGATGACAACCTCATAATCCTTCTTGCCAGCAACCCTGAAAATCTCTCTTTCATCATCCGAGAAGTCATACTCAGAGATGACGGCCTCATGAATCAACTCGGCTTCATGCATGACCTTGGCATATGTTTTGCCGTGAGCATAGGTGACAAGATTTGGGTCAATCTTTGTGACAGGGCTTGTATCTGGGATATAGAAGAATGTGAGGATGATGCCAACACAAACCTGCAGGATAAGAAGGGTATAGATCATTGAGCCAATCCAATAGAATGGATTGCTCTTCTTGCTTTGAGGAGTGTTCTCATCCATCAGATTGAAGTTGATTGCCCTACCCTTCCACCAATTCATCCATTTGTCCGAAAAGCCGGCAAGCCAATTTCCAATTTTATCCATTGCGTTCATCCTAACTTGCCCCCTTTCTAAAACACTTTCATCTGCTCAACTTCAGCAGCCGTAAACACTGGGCCATCCTGGCAGATGTAGTGATGACCAACGTTGCACCTTCCGCATTTACCACAACCACAGTTCATCCTTGCCTCAAGCGAGACGTATGTTCGTTCTTTTGGGAAACCTATTTTGGCAAGAGCAATCAAGGTGAACTTAATCATGACAGGCGGGCCAGAGGCTACCACAGCCGTCTTGTCGAAGTGTTTGTCAGTCGAGAAGAGGAGTTCCGACCTCTTGGCAAAATTGGCGTCATAGTACTGGGGGACAACACCAACATCGCCCGTCCAATCCTTGTCACCGTTGTCAACAGTCAGCTGCATCTTGAAGTCTTTTGCAGATTTCCACTCTTCGAGCTTCTTTGTAAAGACCATATCAGATGGTGTTCTTGCTCCATAGAGAAGTTCCATCTTGCCATAATCTCCCCTGTTTGCCATGCAGTACTGCATGATGTTGCTGATGGCGGGAAGTCCAACACCACCTGCCATGAAGGAGATGTTTAGCCCTTTGAGTTTGTCGGCTGGGAAACCGTTTCCAAAAGGTCCCCTGATTGTGAGTTGGTTGCCATCTACAAGTTCGTGAATCTTGCTTGTGACAGCACCAACATTTGCAATTGTCAGCTGTATGTGTTTTTTTTCTGTTGGTGATGAGCCAATGGATATCGCCGACTCGCCAACACCAGGAACACCAACAATGCAAAACTGACCTGGATTGTAGTCGAACCAATTCTCAGGTTTGAGGTAGAACGATTTGATGGATGGTGTCTCTTCCTCAATCCTCAGAATTGTTGCTATTTCTGGCTTGAGTGGATTTGTCATAGGGCACCTCCCAACTTTGCCAGCGTATCGGAGAGTGTGATACCAGCGGGGCAAAGGTCAGAACACCTTCCGCATCCTGTACAGGCAATCTCACCATAGAGCGTCACATGATACTGGAATTTATCCAGCACTCTGTTACTGAATCTGTCAACAATCACTGGTCTTGGGTTGTGTCCTGACGCTTCGAGTGAGTAGTTATTGAAACTGCAAGAATCCCAACACTTCGTCTTCTCAAACTTATCACAGGCAACCTTGCGGTCGCGAGTTTCAAAGCAGTGACATGTCGGGCAGAAGAAGGTGCAAACGCCACAGCTGATACAGCCAAATGATGCCTTCTTCCATACTGGATTATCCGACCTCAGATTCTCAAATTTTCCTGCGTTTGAGGTGTCAACTGCAAAGGTCATCAGAGCTTCACAAGCATTTTTGACCTTTTGCTGGGTTTCTGTTGGGTTGCCACCATCAGTAAAGAACTCAGAGTATTTTGAGGTAAGCTCTTTTCCCTTGTTGGTCACAACCATCACATCAAATTTATCGCCATTGGGGATAAGTAGGATGTCGGCACCTTTTTCTGATGCTGGGTGGATTCCAAGAGACGAACAACCGCACGTGGCAAGAGGTCTTGTACAGGCAGTCGAGATAATTGTCGTTTTCTCTCTTCGCTCTTTCCAGTATGGATCGCTGTACTTCTGCTCTCCACCGTCTTTTCTGCTCTGTGCGAGGAAGAAGTTATCTAGTATCTCAATGCCCCTCGCATCGCAGGGTCTCGCTCCAAAAAGTACGGTCTCTTCGATTCGTGCAACATCCTCAATCTTCTGGATCGCACCATCTTTTGAGTAGAGGGTCACAATCTTGTCAGCCTGAGGAAAGACAACCTCTTTGGCTGGAGCTTTTGTCCTGACGGTATCAAGATCGATTGAATCGGGGTTAGAGATTGGGAGGAAGTTTGTGTTTCCATTCTCATTAACGGGAGCAAAAACCCTCTTGGTCTCAATCAGTTTCTGGAGCAGTTCTTTCATTTTTTCTTTAGATAGCTGCATAATCAGTCCTCCAGAATCTCTTCGTTCTTTATCAAAAGAAGCGGTGGTTTTGACTTGTCGCTCATACCAGCCTCAAAGTTCCAGGCAGTTTTCTGCATATGACCAAGCGCATCAGTAATCAGGTTGAGTGGAATGTTTTCTGGGCAAGCCCTTGTGCATTCGCCACACCCCGTGCATCTGTCTGCGAGGTGATAGTAGTGGATGAAGTGATACATCAGGATATTTTTCAACTCGTTGGACTTGTGAAGGAATGGCTCAGCGAGTTTTGGTCTGTCCATGATGCAGTTCTCGTTGCAGTAGCAGGCGGGGCAAGCATCACGGCAAGCAAAGCAAAGGGTGCATCTTGCCAGATGACTCTGGATAAACTCGCTTCTCTCTGAGAAAGCCTTTGATTGATACTGCTCAACCCACTCAAAGTTATGAGTTGTAGGCGTTCTCATGGTATCGTTTGGAATGAAGAAGTTGTAATCAAGGGGTTTTGTTACCTTACAGTTGAGGCATCTGACATCAAGATATTCCTCTCTGTCAAGCTTCATTCCATCGCCATTAACAAGCTCAATCTGTAGGTTTGTGCCATCATCCTTGATAGTTTTTATCTCGGCTGGGAGTGTCGCTCTTAGTCTCTCAATATTGATTGTTCCAGGACAGGCAACGCCAACCACCCAAAGCTTTTCTCTGTCGAGTTTGCCTTCTGCGGTGTTTGCCAACATTGACCGTGAATCGCAGCCCTTGACCATAATACCAAGCTTGTCTTTCTTGCCAGGCAGTTCCGGGAAATAATTGGTCTTACCACCACCAAGTCGGATGAGGTTCTGTCTACAGAAGGAGTTAAAGGTGAGATTGTCAACATCCTCTGGAGTTTCAGCAAGATACGGTCTGGATGTTCCGGGAATACCTTCAACATCGGTGTAACCGAGGAAAGCCTTTATCTTACCGGATTCAAGAGCCTCTTTGACAGTTTCTTTGATGTATTCGAGTATGTTTGAGTTCATGGTATCACCTCTGCAGATTCGACATTACGACTCATCTGCACGATGGTTCGGGTCAAAAGTCCTGGGTCGAGAGGATCTCTCTCAATATGAACAAGTCTCCAGGGGTGAACTCCAAGTGCCTCGGCGACCTTTCTGCCAGCGAAAACACGCCTTTTGGAAAATGAGTTTCCATCAAAGTTGTGGCAATCAAATTCTGGGCAGGTGTAGACAACCACACCATCGGCGCCATCCATGAGTGACTTGAACATCACGACAGGATTTACCATGCCGCCGCAGGGCATCTTCACGAAGAACGCCTCTTTGTGCCTCTCAATGTGTTCATCAAGGTGTTTGCCGCGCAGAGAACCTTCGCAGAAAAACACAATGATTTTGCCATTTTTTTCTGGCAAGGTAGACTCTACTCTACGCATAGATCTCTCACCTCCTCCAGCATCGGGGCTGTCTTTCTTCCCTCAAGTTCGATCACCTGGGGAAGACAGCCAGCAACACAAACACCGCAAGCTTGACACTTCTTTCTTATGACGAAGGCAACCTTCTTTGACTTGCCACGACCCACATTGAACTGTTTCTCAACAATTGCATTCTTTGGGCAAAGAGACTTGCAAGAAAGGCAACCTGAGCAACGCCATGGGTCGACAACCGCTGCGTTCTTTATCTTTTTGCCGACAAACGGGAGAAGTAACAGAATACCAACGATGCCACCCCAGACGACCTGACTGATTTGAACACTCGGTAGCTTGATAGTCCAGAGCCCCACCCAGTCGAACGAATACTTTGCCAGTTTCATCTTCATCTCATCGGCAGGTATCGGAAACAACCCTATAAGTACTGCCACGAAACCAAGAGAGATGATGGTGAGGGCGAGTGTTGGGATGATCGGCGGTCTTGAAATCCTGAAAAAATGGACGACAAGCATAGCAAAAACAAGGATGGGCAAAGCAACGTGGATAGCTCGGTAGATAATCAGGAAGGTCACACTGTTAATCGACAAGCCAAAGAAACTTACAATCGCATCTGCTCTTGCATCCATCGGTAGGATATAGCCAGAGATTGTGATAATGACGGTGAATACAAGCAATCCGACTCCGACATACCAACCAACCGATCTTGTGCTCGTGTGCCTGTTTGCGAAGAACTTTCTAAACATATGGAGCGTGGCAAAGATAATCATCGCATCGGCTGCATACCTGTGAAGTGTTCGGATGAACAACCCGTAAGGAACCATGTCTGACATGATGTATTTGACGGAGTTGTTGGCGTGCTCAAGCGACGGCATGTAGAAGAAACTTAGGATAAAACCTGAAAGAATCTGAACGAGGAAGAAAAGCAGAGTTAGCGAGCCAAGATGGTTAAGCGGGTTGATTGAGGCAAAACCGACTTTCAGGGTATCAAATATGCCAAGGGTTCCATTTATGACAAAATTGAACGGATTAGACAATCTGTAAGAATTCTTGAGACTCATATCACACCGCCTCTGATGGTACTTCTTTATCAATAATAATGGTGTCGCCATCCTGACGGACTGTCCATCGCTCCAGAGGTCTTGGCGGTGGTCCACCAAGAACCTGTGTCATGAGTGGATCAAAAAAGCCGTCATGACACCGACAGTGCCACTCTTTCTTTTCGGTGCTCCACCTGACGACACACCCAAGATGAGTACACTTCGCGTTCCAGGCTCTGATTCTGCCTTCTGAATCCTTGATGAGAATGCCAGGTTCACGAATCTTAACCGGCTTGTAAGGGATCGAGCGATCTTCTGTAATGACTTCAAAAGAATAACCAACCATCGGCTCTAACTCCGATGCGATCGCTGGCACCTTAACGAACGAATCCCCAACGGGTTTATTGAGAGTTGATAATTTTGTAACGGCAGCGGCTGGCGGGGGAACCTCAAGGCCAAGTTTTCCGAATGGCTTCAGAAGGCGCAACAGCGGGGAGGCGGCTGCGGCAATCATGCCAAGGAAAGGCAGGCCAAGAAGGACTTTCAATAACTGTCTACGAGTAACTTTTTTACTGTCCACAATCAGTCCTCCGTATGGATTTTCACGGTTGTTAAGATTAAGGCGTGTCAGTTTATAAGTCAAATACAAACACACCAAAGAAAACCGAAATCCAGGTAAGACGGTGTTGTTAAATGATTGACTGCACCAAGGGGATAGAGTTGGCGTAAAGGCAATCATTTACGTAAAACAAAAATTGAAACTGTGCAAGACATAACAAGTCGAATATAATTGTGAGAATGAGCGGAAAGAATAAACCCTCTGGCGGCAAAATCCTGAGGATAATTGGCGGTTCCCTGAGAGGCAGAAAAATCAAGCTGAGTGCGAGATTTTCAGGCAGACCAACTCGGGATATGGTCAGGGAAGCATTGTTCTCAATTATCGGTCAGGACATCTATCGGTGCGTGTTTCTCGATTTGTTTGCCGGTTCTGGAGCCAACGGCTTTGAGGCAATCTCAAGGGGAGCGAGTAAGGCGATTCTCGTTGATATGAGTCCGGTTGCCATCAACTCCTGTATTGAGAGCGCCAACCTCTTTGGCGTTTCATCACAGGTTGAAATAAAGAGAATGGAAGCCTCCAGATATCTGCAGAGAGCAAACACTGATGGGCAGATGTTTGATATCATCTTCGCTGACCCACCATACGAGATGAAGGCAGATGAATTCGAGGCAATTATAGCAGGTGGCTCAGGTTGTCTGTCTACAAATGGAATACTGATTGTTGAAGTCGCCAGCAATGCAGTTTATCCTGAACACATTGCCGAACTTGAAAAATACAAAGAGAGGACATATGGCGGAACAAAACTTTGTTTCTACAAGCGTGCTCTACCCGGGAACGTTTGATCCACCAACACTCGGTCATGTTTCCCTTATCCAAAGGTCAGTTTTGACTTTTGGGAAGGTGGTCGTGGCTGTTGCCGAGTCGTCAAGCAAAAACACACTCTTTAACCAGAAGCAAAGGATCGAACTCCTCAAAGAAATGTTCAAAACAAACGACTGTGTTGAGGTGGTTGGTTTTGACGGTCTTCTAGTCCATTTTGCAAAAAGTATGGGGATAAACAAAATCGTCCGTGGCTTGAGGACTATTTCTGATTTTGACTTCGAATATAGAATGGCAACCACCAACGCACTCGTCTGGAGCGATCTGGAAACCGTCTTTTTGATGTCAGAACCTGAATTTAACTACATCTCATCGACACTCGTCAAGCAGGTTGCAAGGGGTGGTGGTGACATATCTCCATTCGTGCCAAGCATTGTAGAGAAGGCATACAAGGAGCTGCAAAATGGGAGTGATTAAGGATTTCGACAAATTGAGGGAGATTGTGCTTTCTGCGAAAAAAGCCGCGTTCTCCGAGAGTGTGATTCTACCACAAAAGACTGTGGTAGACCTCCTTGAAAACATTATCAGAAATTTCCCTGATGAATTCGAGAGTGCAGCAAAGATTGTCAAAGAGAGAGACTCAATTCTTGATGTCGCCAACAAACAGGCAAAAGCCGTTAGAGAAGCCTCAGATCCTGTGCTTCAAGCTGAAAAGAAAGCAAAAGAAGTCCTTGACAACGCCCAGGAAAAGGCCAATCAAATGAAGGCGCAGGCAACAGAATTTATAGCAAAAATCCTTGACCAAACCCTCGTCGAGGTTAACAAAACAATATCAATACTAGAAGAGAGTAAGGAAGGATTGAAAGATGCCAATATATGAGTACGAATGCCCAGAATGCAAAAAAAGATTTAGTGAACTGGTAGGCATGAACGCCAACAATCCAAGATGCCCCAACTGCAATAGCGAAAAAACAAGAAAGCTGGTTTCGAAAATATCCGGAATAACTGGAGGTAACAATATGAATTCAAGCTCAGGTGGTAAATCTTCCTGTGGAAGTTGTACATCAAACTCATGTGGGACGTGCGGATTATGATAGACAAAAAGTACAGAAACGACTTCCCTCTACTTTGCAAAGAGAATCCACCAATTTTCTTTGACAACGCCTGCATGACCCTTAAGCCAAATGTAGTCATCGACTCCATGACAGAGTACTATAGGGATTATCCGGTATGTGAGGGTCGCTCCGGTCATAGTATGGCGCTGAGACTGAATTCTGCAATGATTGCCTCCAGAAAAGCCATGCAGCAATACATCGGAGCGTCCCACCACACAGAGGTTGCATTCACAAAAAACACCTCCGAGTCACTCAACATCGTCGCTTCTGGCATCGACTGGAAAAAGGGCGATGTGATGCTCGTTTCTGACAAAGAACACAACTCAAACTTCCTTCCCTGGCAGTGCCTTCGAGAGATTGGTGTACATGTTGAAGTTGTCCCTTCAAACGAGAACGGTCTATTTTCAATCGACAATTGGAAACACGCAATCGAGGAGCACAAACCAAGACTTCTGACGTGTTACATGACCTCGAATCTTGACGGTGAAACAACACCAGTTGCAAAACTCTGCGATATAGCCAAAAAACACGGAACTCTCACCTGTATTGACGGAGCTCAGGGAGCTGCTCATCAAGAGATAAATGTGCAGGAAGTGGACTGTGATTTCCTGGCTCTCTCTGTCCACAAAATGGTTGGTCCAACAGGCGTTGGAATCCTCTACGGCAAGATGGACAAACTCAAGGAGCTAAAACCACTTCTTCGAGGTGGCGGCACTGTCGTCAACGTAACATATGACAAAACCGACTACATCGACCCACCAAGGCGTTTTGAGGCTGGTCTTCAGAACTATGCTGGAATCGTCGGCACAAAATATGCGGCGGAGTACATCCTCAATATCGGCAGAAAAGAAATACACGAACACGAGATAAAGCTGTCCGAAAGACTCCAGGAGCAGATCCTGAAGCTCCCAGGTGTCTCAATCCTTGGCCCACAAAATCCTGAAGACAGAGGCGGAATCACAAGCATTATGGTTGACGGTTACAACGTCACCGACCTTGCTATGGCGCTTGACGAAATGGCAGGAGTCATAATGAGAGCTGGCGTACACTGCGTTCACGGTTTCCTCAACTCCAGATGCATCAAGGGAACCCTCAGGGTGTCGACCTATCTCTACAACACAATTGAAGAAATAGACAAGTTCTCAGCCACACTTAAAGAAATCCTTACAGAGGAGTAGTCATGAGCTTCAGAAAATTCCAATCGATAGTTCTAGCAACAGTTCTTTTTGCAGGCGTTATCAGTATCCCCGTATCAAGCGTTGACGCCGTTGACTTCACGTATGCTGGGTTGGTCGAACAAATAAGTTCTGACTCAGCGATAAAGCACATTGAAACCCTTTCTTCGGATAAATTCGAGGGGAGAATGACAGGACAAAAGGGAGCTCAACTTGCAGCAGACTACGTTAAGGGTCAATTTCAGCAGATGGGTCTTGTTCCCGGTGGTGACAACAACACATACCTTCAGAACTTCCAGACTGCGGTTTGGTATCCTGTAGCCCCACTCACATTCAGACAGGTCGATGAAGAAGGCAACACCAAGAAAGACTTCGCATTCAGGGAGGATTACAACATCTGTGTGGTCTCAGGTTCTGGCGAAGCCAAGACTGAGGTCGTGTTTGCTGGGTTTGGCATAACGTCGACAGGTACACTTGAGTATGACGACTATAAAGATATCGACGTCGAGGGCAAGGTTGTTGCAATCATGAGACACGCTCCTGGATTTGTTCAGGCCATGTTTGAGGAGCATCCCGAACTTCAGACTCATATGTACTTTACTACTAAACTCTCAAATGCGATGAAGCACGGGGCTTTGGGCGTTATTCTGCTTGAGAATCCCAAACTTCCCCCAAACAACAGAACCAACGTCTACTACAAGAGCGTCTCTGGCTCCTGGCACGACATGCCCTGTGTATTTATGACTGAAGATGGTTCAAACAAACTCCTTGCAGGTGATGAGATCACGACAAATGAGTTGTTTGATAAGATTGATGAATTGAAGGAACCATATTCATTTGAGCTAGCGGATTTCATCATCGACTATGAAGTCAACATTGACTACCAATCAGACGCTGATGTCTTCAACGTGATTGGCTACATCCCTTCCTCAGACCAGTTCGGGAAAAACTCAACCCTCATGCTCACAGCCCATTATGACCACCTTGGCATCGATCCAAATGGTGATATCTACAACGGCGCTTGCGACAATGCATCAGGTGTTTCTGGTCTCCTTGAGGTTGCGAGAGTCTTCACGGAATCAAACGCCAAGCTCAAAATCAACCTCGTTTTTGCTGCACTCACCGGGGAAGAGATAGGGCTTGTCGGTGCTGACTATCTGGCATCCAATCCGATTTTTCCGTCGGATGGTCTAACTGTCATCAACATGGATATGATATGCGGTAAACCAAACAGTGTTAGATGTTCAATCGACCCAGGCTACGAAACACTGCTTGAAACAATCAAAAGGGCCTCGAAAGTAGTTGGTGGAGACCTCTACGTTGGTGGTCCAAGCAACAATTCAGACCACGCTCCCTTCAGCAATCGTGGCATTCCAGCAACTTTCATCTTTGGTGGACCTGGCATGATGTGGCATGTGCCTGAGGACACAATCGATCACGTCGACAAATCTGGACTTGAGCTTATTTCAAGAGTAGTTGGACTGGCAACGGCATACTACACAGATCCCTTCTATCTCTACATCGAAGGCAGTGGTGATGATGTCATAATGGCATCATCAAGAGAATACGAGATTGAGGGCTACACAGGTAAGGGTGCAACAGTATATGTTGGCGGTCGGTCAACAGTCGCATCAGCAAGTGGTCACTTTAAACTCAAGGTAAGTCTTGAGGATGGCGACAATAAAATTAAAGTTACTGCAAACAAGGTTGGTACAGGCGAGAAGATCACCCGCAATCTCACAATAAACTACGAACCAAGACCAAAGCTCGATATCTCAATCGACATGATAAACTTTGGCTATGTCTCAAAGGAGACAGGCAATAAAAAGGTCACATTCGAGATAACAAACACTGGTAAAGGAGAGATTTCTGGCACATTAACCTCTTGCGCAGACTGGCTTGAGATAAGCCCAAACAAGCTGGAGCCATTTACCACGACAGTAACGGCAACCGTCCTTTCCGATAGAGTCACCGAGATGGGACTCAATACCTGCATCATAACACTCGACACTGACGGCGGAGTTGCTTTCATACCAGTCACAGCAATCAAGAGTCCATCACCAACGGTCACCGTCGAACTCACACCAGGAACGGAGAGCGTTACAATCGCTGGCTCTGATGTCAATATATTGAAGTCTACGAGTAGAATTGATGGGATTTTGTACTATTCAAGCAATTTGCTATCAATGGCGTTTGGCGTAAAGCACTCATTTGATGCAAATCAACTTGAGCTGACTCTTGGAGATAAAAAAGCCTTTCTGTGGCCGGGTTCAAACGTCGTTGTTATCGGCAATACTCCACACATACTTGAGAACAACGTATATCTAGCCGAGGGAGACGTTCTCCTTCCACCAGACTTTCTTGAGCTTCTTGATATTGAGCTAACCATCGAGGAGAAAACCCACAAACTCAGTTGGAGTTTTGAGGAACTCAAACTTGAACTTCTCCCAACAGAAAACTCGAACATCTACCTCGTGCAAGCAAGCAAGAATGTGCTTTGTGAGGCGTCATCTGATAAAGATTGGCTGCTTGTATATCCGGAACAGCTTACGGTAGAAGGTGCATCCTCAGAGCTGTTTGTGGCAATTGATGATTCCAAACTCACCAAAGGTGAAAAACACACAGCGAATCTTACAGTTTCCGCTCCAGGCGCCACAAAATCGATTGAGATATCAACAACAATCCCGAAAACCGAAAGGGAAATCACTGTTCAAATCGGTGAAAAAAATGCAACTATCGATGGAAAAACAGTTGAGCTCGATAGCGAACCTTTCATCCACATCGACACCACAATGGTTCCTCTCCGATTCATCGGAGAGGCTTTTGGAGCCGACGTTGAGTGGCTTGCTGACACCAAAACTGTCAGAGCAACACTTGGCAAAAAGCTGATTGAAGTGCAAATTGGCAATATCACGGCAAAGATTAATGGAATCGAAACTCAGCTTGTCAGAGCGCCAATGATTCAAAAGGGAAGAACCTTCATCCCACTGAGATTCATAAGCGAAGCATTTGGCGCGCAGGTTGATTGGATTGCAGAAACAAAAACGGTTGTCGTGATTTATGACATGGCAGCAGACAAACCCCAACCATCCACAGACACCAACTCCGTTGTGATTGACTGGCACAAGGCAACGGCTGAAAAACCTGCTCCAACAACATCTGTTGACATAAATAACATTGGCGGAGGAAATCTCACCATAACAAGCGTGAAGGTGCATGGCGACAAACTCAGCGCATCTGTTGGCAAAAACCAAATCAGCCTCCAGCCAATCTTTACAGAGAATGGCAAAGAGGGGAAATCGATTCTAGAGATTAACACCACAGGTGGGATTCTGTGGCTTGAGGTTTACTCAAACATCTACCCCGAAAAGCTTGTGAGTTTCAAATGCAACAACACATTCACATGGTTCATTGATGGGAAAACCCAAACAGATGCCTGCAAGCTGATTGATGGACTCTATGCGGTGAACACATCCAAACTATTCGACGCAATCAAAGGTTCATACGGCTATGACAAGATTGGCAATATGCTGACTCTTGTCGCCAATGGAAAAAAGTTTCAACTCCACACTCTATCAGGTGACTACCACATCGATGGGGAACTCGTTCCCTGGAGGTTTGGATTTGAGGTAAAAAATGATGGTGATGTCTATATCTCATGGGCAGCCCTCTCCCTTGCTTTCGGGTGGGAAATAAATCCTCTTGCTAAACTTGGCGGGATAGAGATGAAGGTTGGAGTTGAGGCTGATGCGATGCTTTATTCGAATTGGCCAAGTTTAGACTTGGTTTATTCAGAAACAACCTTCTCAAAGAAAACAACTGATTTCTCGTGCGAGATGTATCCAATAGCAAATGGAAAAACCTATAACTCAAATGCGGATGTACCCCCATACAGACTATATTGCTTCTTTGATACAAGTGATAAAAGCGCGGAAATTATCCCATTTATTCAATCTATTCACGAAAGATACGACGAGGATAAACTCTCAGCCTATCTCGTGGCTGCATCAATACCAACAGACTCAGCTGTTGAGAATTTCTTTGCAGGCAACACAACAATCGCAAATGGTCTCGCGCAGTACTCACTTGAAAGCCTAACCGTCCCAATCCTCTACGACGATAAGGGACAGGTTTGTCAGGGATTTCCAGGAACAACCACCCCAAGAGTCTACATCATAGATGATTCCAACAAACTCGTTTCGTGGTTCCCAGAATTCAACAAGTCACAGAAACTCTACCTTGAACAGGCCATCATCAAACTGACAAGCAACTCAGGTTATGTCCCACCGGATGTCCTCACTCTGACCGTTGGTAACAGAGGTGGTAGAATCGGTTCTGGCACCCTCACATCAAGGGACATGGCAATTTCAGTTCTGGAAAATTCATTTGAATCCTCTCCTACAAATATCTCAGTCAGCTTCAACCCTGAGGCTGTCAAATGGACTGATAAAAGGTACTCCACAGAGCTTCTTCTCCTTGGTAAGTCAAACTCTCAAACAATCCCTGTGAGGTGCTGGAATCTTCAGTCCGATACCATGCTAAGTTCGTACTATCACGGTTCAGAGGTAATCAGAATTGACGGTATCACACACAATCTTCCGCGACAGTGTGAAGGTGGTGAGGAGGCTTTTGGGCCGATAGGTCTTGTTCTTGACGAAATCGGCGCTGATATAATCAACCTTCCAGGCGGCAATATACGCTTCATATCAGGCGATAACGATGTCATCGTAAAGCTTGGAGAAAAAGTCGCCAAAAACAATTCGATTGACGTGGAGTTTGAAAGAGCGTTCGAGATGAGTGATGGAATTCTCTATGGTCCAATGAAAGCTCTTGCTGAGTTCGCCGGAGCCACGTTGCATATGTTTGGCGAATCCATAGTTGTGACCGCAAAAAAGATAAAGGGAAGCATCACAGAGCCAGTTCTTCGCACAAACACGGATGTTATCAGGTTCAATAACTATGCTAGTCCCTCTGGCGGCTACAGAAAAGCTCCTGATTTCAATCTCCCTGACTACCCAAAACAGGGTGGCACAAAAACCCAGCTCTCCAAACTTGTAGCAAGGGACGATGTAAAGCTGGTTGTTATGGACTTCTGGGCGACGTGGTGTCCCCCATGCAAGGCCGGCATGCCATACCTTGAACAAATCTATAGAAAGTACAAGGATATGGGTCTTGTTGTGCTTGGTATAACAACTGACGACGTTGATGACGAATATGTATTTGAGACGCTTGAGAGTGACAACCTGATTCAGAACGGCTTGAAAGAGTTAGGATTGGATGCCATCACCTACCCGATGGTCTATGATCCATGGCCGGAAAGGGCGACCTGGGCGGCTTACGAGGGACGCGCCATCCCAAGACTTGTCATGGTTAGCAAGAATATGGAGTGGTTGCACACCAAGGTTGGTTTCTCAGTTTTCTACACAAGAAACCTCGAATACAGAATCAGAATGCAGCTTGGGATCGAGGAAGACGCCAAACCCCCACAGCTTGTCATCAAGAATGACGGCATTGGCACTCTCCATGGCTGGGTTGCCTGCTCACTGGATTACATCAAACCATCAGTCACCGACTTTGCAACCACAGACTCAACAACAGTCCAGTTTGAAATTGACAACCTAAGAGGTGCCCCAAACACCCCCGAACGAGGGTATGTGACAATCACATCAAACGGTGGAACAAAGGTAATCCCAATCGATTTCAATCCATTCGTCGATAAGCGAAGTATCAAAATCGTTATCAATACAGCAGATGGCAGCGTTGAGTACAACGATATCAAAACCGATCTTGAGATGCCCGTGAGGATTGTAAACGGGAAACCGGTTATTGCCGCTGATGTCCTACTTGGATATCTTGGAGGTACCTTAACGCCACTCCCAGATGGGAAAAGAAGCGTTGGTCACTTCGAGACTTGGGATATAAGTGTAATCAACGGTGAAAAAGAAATTCTTGCTGGTGGCTACACGTTTAAAACGCCTGTTGCCCCATTTATCGAAGGCAACCATACTTTTGTGGCGTTTGAGACAATAGGCGAGATAATCGGCGCTGATGATTTGGAACTCAAGGCTGGAAAAGACAAAGTAAGACTGGAGTACACACCATGACAGACATGCCAGATGAAGCAGAATTCGTAATCGATATACTCAAGGGTAGGGGCAAACTCTCAACCACAGAGATAGAAACAGAGATAAAAAGTCAGGGTATCGCTTGTAACGACGCTGCAGCCCAATTCCTGCCGAACCTGAGAGCTCAGGGATTTATTAATGGAGAGTTCAAGAAGGGCGTGTGGTACTGGTGGGTGGATGAAGGGTAACCTGCAGGACAAGGTCAAAAATCTGCCCAGCAACTCTGGGGTTTACCTTTTCAAAAGCGAAGATGGCACTGTAATCTACGTCGGTAAAGCAAAAAATCTGCACGATAGAGTGTCGTCCTACATGCTTGCAGACGTTGACAAAAAGGTCGAACTCATCGTCAAAAACGCAATTGATGTTGACTTCATCGTGACCGACTCAGCACATGAAGCTCTCGTGCTTGAGAATATCCTTATCAAGCAACATCAACCCAAGTACAACATCAAACTCAAGGACGACAAAAACTACACCTACGTCGTTGTGACAAAGGAACCTTATCCCAGATTACTCAAAACTAGAAATCCTCATGACGATAAAAGATTGAAGGATGCGCATCTCTTTGGCCCAAGCACAAAGTCGGGTCACTGGCATTCAAACATAAGAACACTGAGGCAGTTCTTTCCAGTCAGAGTGTGTAAGCTAGACCTCCCAGAGGAGAGGTCGAGACCATGTCTTGATTTCCACATTGGGCTGTGCACTGCTCCCTGCGACAGCGAAATATCAAAGGACAACTACAACAAAATTGTTTCAGAGCTGGTTCTCCTGCTTTCTGGCAAATACGGCAAACTCGAATCCATTTTGACAAAGAGAATGGAGGAAGCATCCGCTGCTCTTAGGTTTGAGGAGGCAGCAAGATACAGAGAGAGCATCAAGCAACTCAGAAATATTGTTGAGTCTCAGAGGGTTGTCTCCAACGAGATAGTCGATAGAGACATTTTCGCTGTCGAAATTATTGAAAACATGGCTTGTGTGGAGTTCTTAAAGGTCAGGTCTGGCAGACTCATCCTAACTCTCCATATGTTTGCTGATTCTGATGTTGACTCATCTGAGGCTGATTTCCTCGGTATAATGATGCAAAACTACTATTCCTCATGTGAGGATTCCAACCTCCCCGCTGAGATTCTTGTATCAACCCACCCAACTGCAGAAAAGGATTTGCTGAACTTCATCAATGAAGCCAGGACATTCAAAAAGAAGATCAAAATAATTCAGCCAAAACGCGGAGATAAGATAAAGCTTGTTGAGATGGCGCAAACAAACGCCAAGCATCACCTCGCTGAACACATCAGGAAAGAGAAGATTGCGATAGGCAAGAACGCGGTCATCGAGCTACAGGATGAACTCAAACTCAAAAAAGCTCCAATCCTTATTGAGGGATATGATATTGCCAACATCCAGGGCAAATCAGCAGTTGGCTCCCAGGTGTGTTTTCAAGACGGTCGACCTTTTAAAAAAGGCTACCGCATCTACAAAATCAGAACCAAAGACACCCCCGATGATTATGAAATGATGCGGGAGGTTCTCACAAGAAGACTTACCCACATCGATGATGAGAATTTTGCCCCAATTCCAGACCTCATTCTGATTGATGGAGGCAAGGGTCAACTCGGTGTGGCAACAGAGGTCTTCAAGGACACCGGTGTCGAGATAATATCCATTGCCAAGGAAGAAGAGCTGATCTTCAAGCCTGGGGAGAGCAAGCCATACAGACTCGACGAGAATGGCTTTGCACTTAGACTACTCAAACAGATCAGAGATGAATCCCATAGATTTGCGGGTAAGCATTTTAGAATTAGACACAAGAAAGAATCCGGGCTTGAAGGATAGAGAACCCAAATATATACTCCATCCCATGAGATTGATTATTTCTTCAGTTCTTATGGCGGTACTGCTTCTGGGGTGCAACGGCGCATCGACCGATATCATGGTTGAGGTTCCAAATTTTGTGAACATGAACACACAGACTGCCGAGAGGATTGCAGCCAAATCAGAGATAAAGCTTTTGAAGTCAGGGGAGGAGTACTCCGAATACGTCCCAAAAGGCAACATCATCTCCCAAGACCCTCTCCCCAGTGGACTCATAAAAACATCCAGGGAAGTCAACATCGTCGTGTCGATGGGGAAGCGTTCAATTCCAGTTCCCGACCTTGTCGGCAAGAGTTTTGGCGACGCACGTAAAATTCTAACCGACCTAAACCTTCATGTGGGGAGCATTACCGAGGTTGAAACATACAAAGACCAGGTTGGAAATGTAATAAAACAACATCCACCCAAGGGCACCGACATCCATATCGACGGGAAGGTTGACCTGACGGTTGCCATAAGTATTCTCGATGCCGTTCCAAACGTCGTTGGTCTGCCGATCGACGATGCCAAAGCTCAGGTTGGAGAAGCCGGTTTTGAGAACATCAGACTACTCCCAATTACAAGCAAGGATGAGTACGTCAATGCTCCAAGAGGGCAAGTATTAAGACAGGATCCAGAGGGCGGAATGAAGTGCCACGCGGATAATCCTGTCGACCTTTATTATAGACCATGACAAAGCTGGCTCCATCGATTATGGCAGGAAATCCCCTTTCTCTGGGGGATGAATTGTCTCAGATTGAGAAATATGCAGATTTTGTCCATATGGATTTGATGGATGGTCATTTTGTTCCAAATCTTGGACTCTGCTTAGACACATGCAAGAGCGTGTGCAAAACCAGCAAGATTCCGTGTATTGCCCACCTTATGGTTACAAACCCGGATATCTACGTTGAAACATTTGGGAACATGGGGGCATACGCCTTTGTATGGCACATTGAAACCAACATGAACCACCTCGAAATGATCCAAAGAGCAAAGCAGCTTGGGATGAAAGCTGGGTTGGCGATATCTCCAGACACAGAAGTTGAGGAGCTTGGTCAATACCTAAACCTCATCGACATGGTAACTATTATGGGTGTTTACCCAGGCCGCTCTGGTCAAAAATTCCTGCCAGCAACCACAGAAAGAGTCAGTAGAGTCAGAAAGCTTGATGGAAACCCTGTGCTTGAGGTGGACGGCGGTGTTAGCCTTGGTAATGCCAAAGAGTTGGTTGATGCCGGTGCCGACATCCTGGTTTCTGGTTCGAGTTTTATCAAGTCGGATAACAAAAGCGAATTCTCAAACTTCATACATTCACTCTAGGAGGAGTATCAATGAAGAAAATAACCATATTAGCGCTCGTTTTATTTGTTGTGCTGATTTCATTTGCAGCCTGTGGTGGCAGCGGCGAGACCTATAGGCTTGAGGGAAAAGTGGTCGACAGCGTCACATCGGAGCCGATCTACGACGCCAGGGTTTCACTTGATGGAGTGATAGCAAAAACTGATGAGAAGGGCAAATATGCCTTTGATAGCATCAGAGAAGGCAAGTGCAACATTGAATTCAAGGCGGCAGGATACGAGAGTCGAGAATTTACTGATTATGAGATAAACGAGAATAAATTCCTCAACACCATGCTTATACCAGAGATATCAGACGAAGTAACGGACAATGGGAACTCAGTTGATGGTGGGTACAAGAATCCAGAATATCCAGATATTCCAGAACCACCTCCACCTCCAGGCAATATCCTCGACAAGAAACCTGAGTTCACAAAGTACACAAAGTACGACAATCTCAGAGTGAGTTATATTGAAAGTGTTGCATCCTCAAACACTCCAAGGGAACCACTGATAGTTAACATCGCGGGAGGAATCTCCCAAACCACAATGCGTGACCCAACAAGCGGTGAGGCAGCTGTTTTGTACGCGGACGGAAACGCAACATACGAGAAGGACGCGGATACTGACAGTTGGAGAAAAATCATTCATCCCAAAGAGGTTGGAGATCAGATAAATCCGTTGCACTTTGCCAAGATGTATTTCAACTTCCTCTTTGATGTCATCGAGAGCAAGGACACGGTTGTGAGTTCTCTCCCTGAGACAACAATCAATGGAAAATCGTACACTACCTACTACATCAGCGGCATCGATACGAACCTTACCGTATCCTATTCTGGTGAGGTTTATCTTTCACCGGGCAATCCAACAATAGTCGGTATCGATGGCAAGTTCTATCAAAACGGTTATTCAACCGACTTCTATGCGCTGCTTGACAAATTTGGTGAGATAGAGTCATTCACGCTTCCACAAACAGATGATGTTATTGACTTGTCCGACATGAGCGCACCTCCGGGGGAAATGACACTCACCCCACCAGAAGAGGGCGGATCTGAATCATCGACTCAACCATAAGACTTTTTTACCAAGAATTTGAAGACACCAAAAAAGGGGGCTCAAAAGATGAGCCCCCTTTTTTTTATTTATCGTATTAACTAATATAAGTCTATATCAGCCAGTTACCCCAGATGCCTCATTTATCTTTTGGTGAATCTTCTCAGTCAGTTCAAGGGCTTCTTCCATTGGCCTCTGCCACATGTTTCTTCCAAAAATCAAACCCATGACACCTGCCCTGAGTGAATTGCTGACCTTATCAAGTAGTTGTTCGTCGGAAATCTTCGAACCACCTGAGACAATCACACCAGCGTTACCCGCAGAGATAACAAGGCGCTCCATTGCTTTTATCTCATCTGTCTCAAGGTTAGTGTACTTTTCTGGTTCACCCTTACCATAGACAAGCTTTGGATAATTCAACTTGATGACATCCGCGCCAAGTTCAAGCGCCAATCTTGCAGCGTAGTCTATGGCATAAAGGGAATCTTTACCACCCTTTTTCTCGACAGCCGCTCCTCTTGGGTATGACCAAACTATAAGCGGCATGCCAAACCTGTCGCACTCAGTTCTAACATGACAAAGTTGTTCAATGTCATCATCCTGCCGAGGAGAACCAGCATAGAGTGTGTAGCCAACGGCATCAGCGCCTAATCTTACAGCATCCTCAACTGTCGCTGTCAATGGAGAAAAGGCATTCTCATCCGATGGAATATTGGTTTTTCCGTTGATCTTCAAAACCAACGGCACGAGTCCTGCAAACTCGCTGTGGTATTTTACGGCAAGCCCAATATGCACAGCAATTGCCGAATAATCACCTCGAAGTGCCATCTCAAACTGATACTTTGGGTTGGCAGAATCAGGATTCGAGAGGAAGTCAACTGGGCCATGCTCGACACCCTGGTCGATTGGCAGTATCAGAAGTTTACCATCACCCGGGCCATGCTCGAACGCCATCCTGGCCATTCGAACGAGTTTACCAGAGGATAATGTACTAAAATCCATCATGACTGACTACCAGGGCATCCCAAGGAGTGTCTGTGTCCAAGCGGCGCCAGGATACACATAGAACATGAAAGCCACCAGAGCAGCTGCAACCAGAATCGGAACCAGCCAACCTGCAAGAGCTTTGACCCAAGTGTAGTCAAACAGGAATTTGGCTTCAAAGTACCAGGCAACAACTGTGAAATATACGGCAACCATTGGCACCTGATAAAAGACAAGTGAGAAAACAATGATGGTGCAAAACCAAATCAATCCACCGAACAGAACCCTGCCCCAGTCTTTGTATGTGGAGTTGAGGGCTCGGGTCGAAACATAATTGCCAATTGCGAAGGCAATCATGATAAGAAAATAAACGAGAATGGCTTTCCACATCCAAGCTGCGGAATCACCTGGGAACATATCTTCAAACCTGGCAAGGTTAAAATTAATCATAAACACACCTTCCTTTTTGTTTTTCGAGTCTGTCCAGCTAACCGAAATTCTATTTGACAAGCTCCATTGTTTCAAGTCTTGACATAAATTGATAGAACGGATAAGAATGAACAATATGCAAAGAAAAATATTTGAATACAACGTCGGCGTGGACTGGGAAACAGAACATCAGGGTTTTTTGACAGGAGATTTCAAGACGGTCTCGATAGCTTGCCCTCCGGAGTTTGGTGGTCCAGGTAAAATCATATCCCCTGAGGATCTTTTTGTGGCATCAGCTGCAGTTTGCGTCATGACAACATTCCTTGACTTTGCGGAGAAGTTAAAGATTAACCTCGTCTTATACAAATCAAAGGCTAATGGCAAAATGGAGTTTATCGATGGATACTACAGATTCTCGAAGATAACGATAGAACCTGAGATTGTTGTGTCAAACGAGTCAGAGATTGAAAAAACAGAGAGGCTTTTACGTAAGGCTGAGAACGTCTGCCCCGTTGGAAAATCAGTCACCTGCGAAGTTGAAGTGGTACCAACCATCACTGCAAAGGGCTAGCTCCACAAAATCCAGAGGGCAAATCCAGCCATCATTTGAATCATACTGGGTAACACCATTTTTCGATACACGTCAAATAATGTGCATTTGAAGTATTCACCAGTGAGAATCAGGCAGACGTGAACAGGCGAGAAAAGAACTCCGAGTATTCCAGAAACATAGGCAAGAGCAAATATTCCATAACTTTCAGTCCCTGATATGGCAATGAGAATTGGGAAAGAAACACCTATGAATCCTGGCGTCAATCCGACAAGCATACCAATGAAAAAAGGCAACACCGAAGCTACAACGACAGGGTTGAGTCCAGTTGTGTCAAACCAATCTTTGAGTTGTCCCATTGCCCCACCAGCGAAAAGAAGCTCCTTGAACACAACCGCGCTGATAAGGAGGATGAAATACTTCACCTTGAAGGAGTCTTTTATTATATCCCAGGTTTGGGCTTTGGCATTTTCAAAAGGCGACGGCGGGATTATCGATTCCTCATCAGCTTCAAATGATACTTCATTTGATGGAGTGATATTACTCTCTTTGCCCCTCTCCCTTATGTATGGCATCCATATCCTTTGAAAAAGTAGCGACAAAGCAACAACAAAAATGACAATCGATGGATCAATAGGAAGAACAAGCACCAGTAAAATGGCTGTAATGATTGCCCAACTTGTTTTCAGAAATCCGACTAGTCTTACCAGGAATTTGCCACTTCTGATTTTGATAGGAGGAATTCTCCAAAAACCAAAGATGAATCCGGTTACCGCTCCAACAATCGTCAGAGGGAACTGAATCATCATGATAGTGCCAATTGAAAATCCTGTAATCGAAGCCGACATGAGAATACCTGGATACAAAGGGATTGAGTTTTCCCAGATATGTCTGAACCAGTAATTAACAAAAGCCTTTCCAGACTGGGTCATACCAAGTCCGGCAGATGCCTTTTCAACAAGGGGTGCGGAAAAGTATGCTCCACCAATCGAGGGCATGAAGCCAATGATGGATGGAAGCAGAGCTGTCGAGTATCTCTGGTCAAAAAACAGCTTTTTTGCCGCCTCGGTTAATTCATCCATCATGCCAGTCTTTCTCATGGTTGACTCAAGCAGCAATACACCCCAGAGTGTGACAGCATATCTCCATGTTTCCCAATTTTTCAGGATATCTCCGAAAACACCTAGAATATCTGGGAGTGGAATAAACAGGAATGCAACAGCCAAAGAACCACCGAGTAAGACATAGGCAACCGGCACACGAATGGCAGACGTGAGGACAACTGCTAGAAGCAGCCCTCCAAGTTTAATGAGAGCTATCATGATATTTTATCAAGCGCTTGTGAGATATCCTCAAGCAAGTCGAGTTCATCCTCAATTCCAACTGAGAGTCTGATTACGGATTCATCAAGACCAATGCTCTTTTTGTGCGAATCTGACAGGGCATGATGAGACGTCATAATGGGCAAACACACGCTTGATTCAACGCCACCGAGACTCCCTGCCCTCACGATAAGCTCAAGGGAGTTAAAAAAATCTCTCGCTGCTTCAAAACCGTTCTTCAAGGAAAATGTGACAATTGCTCCAAATCCCCTCATCTGCTCGAGCGCTAGCATTCTGTCGGTATTGTCATAGAGTCCAGGGTAGTAAACCTTTGAGACCTTGTTATGCTCCGAAAGAAACCTTGCAATCTTCGTCGCGTTTGACTGCGCTCTTCGCATTCTGATAACAAGTGTTTTGATGCCCCTTGAGACGAGAAAACACGAGAACGGATCAAGTGGGCAACCGAGGTTTGTCATCATTTCATAGGATTTCTCAACATTCTCTTTGTTCGAGACAACCGCTCCACCCAAAACATCCGAGTGTCCGCCAAGATATTTTGTCATTGAATGAACAACAATATCCACACCAAGTGTGAGTGGATTCTGTAGATATGGGGATGCAAAGGTATTGTCAGCGATGACTTTCAATTCGTGCTGATGCGCAGAATTGACAACTTTTCTGATATCTGTAATTCTCAGGAAAGGATTGGATGGCGTCTCAATCCAGACAAGTTTTGTCTTGTCTGAAACCCAGGAAAGATCGTATAGCTTTTCTCTGCCGGCAAAGACGGTCTCAATGTTGTACCTGGGAGCAATTTGTGTGAGGAATTCGTAAGTGCCACCATAAACGTCATTTTGACACACGATCACATCCCCTGAGTTTGCATTTGATAGAATCGCGCAGGAGATGGCAGCCATACCAGAGGACAGGGCAATCGCAGCCTCCCCATTCTCAATAGATGCAAGTTTTTTCTCAAGTGAGTTTCTTGTTGGTGTTCCAAGTCTGGAATAGATGAACTCGCCGAAAGAATCGCTGGGTGTTTCTAACTTTGGGAGTTCATATACACTGCTTGGCGCGATGTGACCAACGAATGCACCGTTGTTCTCTTCTGGCTTGTCGCCATCGTGGATGGCTCTTGTGCTAAAGTGCTTTCCCACAGACTCACCTGCCATATTTTAGAAGCTTTTTGAAACAGATAAAAAGTAAGTCCTTGTGGGACAGTTTTCAAGGAACAGATAATCAGTATCAGTTGATACTAACCGAGGAATTGAAATGGAGAGTCTTTGTCAAACAGGGAGTCAATATTGATGTCAATTCCCTCAATTTTGTCAACGACATCCCAGAATGCCTGCTTGTGCATGTTGAATCTGTTCTCACCATATATTCTTGCCTGTTTTGTCGTGATGAGAAACTCCCAATCGGAAGCCTGAGCTATCAAAAGTTCTCTCTCAAGTTGCGCAAGGAGTCTCTTGTCTGGGTTGGTTTGCTTGACTTCAAAGAATTTTTTCGACATCTCCGCAAGATCATCCCAAATCCATTTGACGCTCAAACATTTCCAGGATCTGAAATCGCCGCCCTGACCCCAACAGGACTCCTTTGGTGTTTTGCTCTCGACATCACTGGGTGTGAATCCGCAGGATTTTGGGGTCGTCGTCTCGAGTTTCTCGCTGGCCTCGACCCCCTTTGCAAACTCAGAAATCCAGCCTACTCCCTCATACCACCAGTGTCCAAATACCTCAGCATCAAATGAAAGCAGAAGACACTTGGCGTTTGTCTCAGAGGAGTATGATTCAAGCTTTCTGATAAAATCGGAAACATGCTCAGAGATTGCAGATTTTGCCTCTACTGCGTTGTAGACATCCTTGTTGCCAAGCGTCACCATTGAACCGGTATTCCTCCAGTAGCGGTTCCCTGAGCGTTTGTATTTTTTCTCAAATGCGATATATCTGTCGTCTCCTGGGTAACCAACTTCTGATGACCAGACTTGCTTTGACAACTCCCTCTGGCGACCCATGAACATCACATTTGAGTTCCCAAGCCTGTACGGGATATCATCGAACTCATCGGTTGCCTCGCTGCCAAGAAATGTGAATCCAACTCCATTTTCCTCAAGTATTTTTTCGACACCGGGTTTGTATCCACACTCTGGAATCCAGAACGAGAACGGCTTGATGCCGAATTGATTCGCTGTTGACTCCACGCCAACGCCGATTTGCATTCTTATTGAATCCTCATCCAGAAGCGGCAACATCCCATGGGTTGCGGCAGCTGAACCAATCTCAATATATCCCTTGTCAAAAAGACACTTAAGAGCTGTTACATAGTCTCTGTCCATCTTCTCCCAGAATTGCTTTGTTCTCTCAATCTCCTCCAAACAGATATTTGCGACAGATTGAAGTCTCTTCCATTTCTTCGACTCAAACATTTTAATGTCGTGCTTTGTGTTGTCGATTTTCTTGTCAAGGAAGTCCGAAAATCCATCTATTATTTTTTCATCCGCTAATTGTTGGGAAAGAATTGGTGACACACAATGAGTAAACACGTTTGACAATTTCTGCATTTCTTCGTCTTCGAACATCATCATCAACGGCAGGTAGCATTTCAAAAGCGACTCATAAATCCACTCATGTCCATATGGCCACTCACCCCTATCTTTCACATAGGGTATATGACTGTGAAGCACAACCATCAATTTTGTCACCTTGTACCTCCTTTCAATATGCAGATTTACACGGGCTCACCAGTTGAAAAGATTGCTTTACTTCAGGACAGAAGATGAGTCTGAATCCACCGTTATTATACCACAAACAGCAGAATTTGCCAACTCAAGGGCGATAGAGCGAACTTGACAAACAACATGCTATACCTAATATGAGCAAAAAGGAGTCGGAAATGACAGTAAAAAGTGAAGATTTTGCCAAATCGCTTACGTTTGATGACGTTCTTCTCGTCCCTCAGTACTCAGAAATCATCCCAAGCCAGATTCAAGTTTCTACGAAATTAGGCAATCTAGAGCTAAAGATACCGCTTCTCTCTGCGGCAATGGACACAGTGACAGAGGTAAACCTAGCCATCGCTCTTGCCCGAGAGGGCGGCATGGGAATCGTTCACAAGAACATGCCGATTGACCACCAGGCTGACCAGATTGACCGAGTCAAAAGATCAGAATCAGGCATGATAACAAACCCAATAACCATGAGACCCGATCAGTCTGTGTATGAGGCAAATGAGCTAATGGCAAAGTACTCAATCAGTGGTGTCCCTGTCACAAACAGCTCCGGCAAGCTCATCGGCATCATCACAAACAGAGACCTTCTGTTTGAAGATAATTTCGATCAGCCAGTCTCCAATATCATGACAAAGGAGAACCTTGTGACAGCTCCAGTTGGCACTACCCTGACTGAGGCAATCAAGGTTCTGCATAAGCACCGAATTGAAAAACTTCCTGTCGTCGATTCTGAGTTCAACCTCAAGGGTCTCATCACCATCAAGGACATCAGCAAGAGTGTTAAGTATCCAAACTCCTCAAAGGACGCAAGCGGAAGACTCATCGTTGGCGCTGCAATCGGCGCAACCGGTGACTACATAGAGCGTGCGTCAGAACTCGTCAAAGTCGAAGTTGACGCGCTGGTCATCGACACCGCCCACGGACATTCTTTGAATGTGATAAACACGGTAAAGCAGATAAAAAGCATGTACCCAAACGTAACCATCATTGCTGGTAACGTTGCAACAGGCGAGGCTGTAAAGATGCTTGCCGACGCCGGCGCTGATGTGGTGAAGGTTGGGATTGGACCCGGCTCCATCTGCACAACTAGAGTCATCGCGGGAATAGGGGTACCACAACTTAGCGCAATCATGGAGTGCTCAGAACAAGCGGACAAGAGCGGGATTGATATCATCGCCGATGGTGGAGTCAAATACTCAGGCGATATCGTAAAAGCTCTGGCTGCCGGCGCCTCAACTGTTATGATTGGCTCGTTGTTTGCGGGAGCCAAGGAGAGCCCAGGCGAGTCGGTGCTTCTTGAGGGAAGACGTTACATGGTGTATCGCGGCATGGGTTCTCTCGGAGCGATGAAACTCGGGAGCAAAGACAGATACTTCCAGCAGGACGTTAAGGACGAGAGCAAGCTCGTGCCTGAGGGTATCGAAGGCAGAGTACCATACAAGGGACCACTTCATGACATCGTTTACCAACTCGTTGGCGGTCTGAAGGCTGGTATGGGATACTGTGGAGCAATTGACCTCAAGACTCTCAAAGAAAAAGCAAAATTTGTCCAGATTACGCATGCAAGTTTGAGGGAGTCTCACCCCCATGATATCCAGATTACAAAGGAAGCCCCAAACTACGAGGTTCAGCGATAATGCCCGAGAAACAGAACACAGTCATAAACAGTGTTGTTGAGGTGTTCTCAAAAGAGGATGGGGTTGAATCAATATTTCTCTCTGGTTCTCTTGCCAAAGACCTTGGCGACAAATATTCTGACATAGACATCTACATCGTCACGAAGCAAGGTTCTGCAGACAAGCTCTTTGAGGGCTTACACCCACAAGTCAAAAATATCAACAGCCTCCTCTTTGCCATCAGAACAGACACAACGAAACGATCTGCGGTGTTTGTGTTTGATGATCAGACAGAGCTTGCAATATCAGTTCTTGAAATTGACGAGATTCATCCATCTCCAGCATACGAAACAATAAAAATCCTCTATGACCCGAACGGCACTGCCTCCAAACTGAGTGATGAATCCAAGGATTTGCCGGTTTCTGCCAGAATTGACGTACTTTTGAGGGTGGAGTCTCTTTTCCTCTGGGGAGCTATGGCTGCCAGAAAGAGGCTTGCAAGAGACAACGTGTGGGACGCTCGTGATGCCCTAGAGAAGATGCGCTATCTCATCATCAAGCTCAACGACCTCAGAGAAGGTGACGTTTTAGGCTATAAGAACATTGAAAACAGACTGACGTCCAAGCAGATTCTAAAACTATCAAAAACGGCATCAGCTTACGACAAAGACGCTGTTCTTTCTGCAATTGCCGCTTGTTTTGATCTGTTTATCGAAGTTCGGGACGAGATATTCGAGAGCTTTAAGCTAAAGCCAAACCACGAGGCGACAGAGCGAATCAGAAAATCTCTAATGGAGTTCCACTAGAACGATAGACCACAAGGGCTGTTTGAGTGTCCTGGAGCCAACTCACCTCGCACCCCAGCTCCTCACTGATAAATCGAAGTGGCACAAATGTTCTGCTGTCCGTTATCTCAGGTGGAGCATCTAAGGTTACACTGCGACCGTTTACATAGGCGGTATTATTGCCGATTATCATTTGTATCGCTATATTACCGTTTACCATATCAATCTGCCTCTTGGCAGCATTCCAATCGACAGTAAAACCCAATTGTTCAGCTATTATCCTTATCGGTACCAGCGTCCTACTGTTTTTGATGTATGGCGCGACATCGTTTGTCATGCATTTACGGTCTACCCAGATTTCCTTCTCACCTCTATGGAATCCAAGCTCCTTTATGGTCGAAAGCTGTACTTTTCGTTTTAGCATCAAAGAGATGTTATAGCTATCCCTCAAGGTTATTGTGACATCGGTCATAAGGTCGTTAAGCGATAGGTCAAATGTGTACTTGCCCTCGGAGTCCATCGCAACAGGAGTGCCGTTTATCGAAAGGTCTGTTCCAACGGTAGCCGTTCCTGTGAGTTTGATTTGATTCAAACTGGTATAGACATCCGCATCAAGACTGTCATCGAGTTTCAAATCAAGGTTTGTCGTTAATTTATATCCACTGGACTGCCCAGCCTGAATAGGCTTAACATTTACCAGTGAGTATGGGAGAGAAACAAAACTGTGGATTCTAGAACCATCGTTTTGATTGGATTCAATATTAATTGAGGTTATCGCAAATCTCTGGCTCTGTTTTGTCTCCTTTATCCCTCTAAAGCAGAACGAGAAGGCGATTCCAATCTTCGCGACACCAAACTGCGGAATGTCCCTGATGCAAGAAAACGAAAGGTGATTCTCATGCTTGTTGTTAACAACAGATGTATCAGACGGGCACCTGTAGTCTTGGTAGAATAAATCCCCAATCCGATAACCAACAAATTCAAATGAGCTCGAATCGTATTCAAGCACACCAGCCAGTCTGTCAATCGGCTTTGTTGGTTGAATCACCAAGTCTAACCAAAACTCATTACCCACTTGCGCTAGGGTGTATTCGGGAGCAAGGGCTATGACGGTTGATTCTGGCGGAGGCACCACCTTGATGTGCAACGAAGCCTCTCCCTGGTAGTTTTCGGATTGTAGTTTAACCTGAAAATCATAGTCTCCTGTCTTCACTGTCAGCGCTACCCTGATATCCAATTTCACAGAGTCACCGGATTTTATCGCGCTCTTGCTTGGTTTAAAGGTTAGCCCATTCACGGATGGTGTGACAGACAAAGCGAGATTCTCAGAGGAATCGGTCTTTGTTATCTCTACATCCACCACATCTCCCTGACCAGCGGTTATGTTGAGTGAATTTGGGGTGAGAAATACAGGGATTTGATTCTTTGCCTTTGGGGGATTGATAATCATTGTCGGATCACCAAGCAGAGTGAACGAATAAACATTTTGCAGTGTCTTGTCCCCAAACCTGGCAAACACGTTTGCATAGTCTCGAAGGGTGTTCATCAACGACCAACCCAGAGATTTCCCATCGACATAATTCCTGATTATGTCGTATGTGATTGTCTGATTTCCACCATCCTGTGAGGACTGCCATCCTGGGATGAAGTAATTCATGGCGGTTCCACCAATATAACATGCAGCACCAGACCTCAGAGATGCTGTAGCAATGGTGTCAAGTTGAGTTGAAACACGTGCAGTTGAGCAAGCAGTTGCGATAATGATGTTGTTGTCAAGCTTCCTGCCAGAGATTAGTTGAGGTGAAAGCAGTGTTTCCTCTCGAATCTCAGAGGAGCCGTCGGGCAATTTTTTGTCTGCCCAGCCGTTTCCGTTCTTATCCTGTATCCACCTTTTACGGATGAGGGTATCCTCGGTTCCATGAGCTAAGATATTGACAATTCCATACTTATCCGACTCCATCTCTCGGAGAATATTCTCCGTTGTGAGTTTTCTGTCGGTTTTTGGTTGATGCTTTATTCCAAGTCCATCATCCTCAAAGATTGATGCCCTCGTAAATTGTTTGCCTGCGAGCAGATCAGTCCAGATTCTCTCATGCATCATAGCACCGTCGGTGTAGATGTTGGTGGGGTCGCCATTCTCTCTGTCAAAGAGATAATTGGCTCCAATCTGTAGGATGCTTTTAAAATTCTGTCTTGCATCGTACTCAATGATCGACTCTATTATTGATTCAACAATCTTCTTGTCAGAGAATGGGAGTCTGCCAACTGCAATCTCAGGATTGATTTCGACAGCATCGATTGGTTCACCTTTATAACCGTTCTTGTTAGCATCCCAGTCCTGACCCAGTATGGAATAGTAGATGTCCGAGTAGACAACACCTGGCTCGGTTACCCTGGTCGTCGTAACACCGTTTGCAGCATGGAGCTTCGCCTGAGGGATGTCATACACGTCCCCAATAATCAGCAGGTATTCTAAACCCCACTCCTGGTAATTGGCATCAAGATAATCCCAGAGCTGCTTGTCCTTTGGTACGCTGTTGGGGTTTACAATGTCATCAATCGAGATGACTTTTACAATGTGCCCCTGTTCACCTCGGTGTTTTGCAAGCGCATCAACGGACTGAACCAAACCAGTGGTTGTGATTATCAGGAAATCGAACTTCTCTTCCGCTCTGGCAAATCCAGGTAGAACGTATAAAGCCAGAAAAAATGATAAAAGTAGAACTAGAGTTTTTTTTGCCATACCGTGTTAAATCATATTTAATGCACCTTAAGTGTCAATTCAATATCAAGTTATCGACCTCCACCTGAAACAGGCTGAGAACTGCTGTCCTCAGCCTGCACCCACTTTGTGGAGGAGAGTGGCTTTATCTAGTAGGAGACTCGCTCCATGTTGATGATTTTTGTTTCAGCTTCGTACTCAACCGTGCAACCAAGATTCTCTGCGACAAATCGAAGTGGGACAAATGTTCTACCAGCAACAATCTCAGGCGCTGCATCGAGTTTCACTGTTTCGTTGTTCACAATCGCAATATCGGAACCAATTCTCATCAGGATATATGTCTCTCCAAGCCCGTCATCGAGTGTTACAACAACACTTCTATCCTCTGGTATCCACTCGACAGTAGCTCCGAATCCCTGAGAGATAGCCCTAATTGGAACCATTGTTCTGCTGTTTTTAATGTAGGGCGGTGCTTCAAGTGGAGGAGTCAGCTGCTCATCAACGATAACAACGTTATTGCCTATCTGCATTGAGATTGTGGTCTTGTGCCAAACAATCAGCTCGAAGTCCATCTCTGTCGAATTACCCGCCTTGTCCATGGCAACAACATGAATCTTGTTGATACCCTTCTTCATCGGTAATTCTGCCTGGAAGTAGTCGTTGATGACTGTCGCTTCAACCTGACCAACTCTTACTCTTGAGCCTGGTTCAACAGAACCCTTGATTGTAGCAAAATCTACGTCGATGAGTTTTTCCATATCGTCAAGTAAAATGTTTGGTGGGATATCATCAAGCTCGATTGTGATGACCTTCAAAGTCTCGTTGCCAGCCTTGTCCTTAGCAACCACCTTTATCTCATTAACACCAGTCTCAAGCTTTATCTTTACCATGAAGTTGCCATTTCCATCAACAACGGCTGATGTGCCGTTCGCAGCAACAACAGCGCCCGGTTCGGTTGTTCCTTGGACTATGAGAACATCATCGCGAGTGAGTTTTGGTGTCTCGTCGAGTGTAAGCTCTGGAGGGGTTGAATCGCCTGAGATCGAGTGTTTGACCTCATCGTCAAGATACCCCTGCTTCGATGCAGTGATTGTGATTGTCGCATTCTCGGCAAACTCACAGGAGATTACAGCGATTCCCTGGCTATCTGTGATTGCGCTCTTTTCAACGCCACCGCCTGAAAGGGTGACAAGAACATCTGGAACTGGCTTTTTTGTGCCCGTTTCATGACAAAAAATCTCAGCCTCGACAATCTTTCCAGCTGCAGGTTGCTCAGACCAGGTAACCTCGATTTCAAGTCCCTTGATACTATCAAGGAAAAGAACCTCTTCGATATAGTAGTCCCTGGGTGAACCGACAAGACCATTGTAGTACCATGTATTCTCGGCTCTGTAAACGAGCTCTATCACCTCAGCTCCGACACCAGTGGGGGTAAAGTAAACATTGGCTTCAGTTGTGTCATACTGCTCATTTCTCTCAAGTCTTCCGTAGATTGCTGTCTCACTCTGGTTTCCCTGCAATCCCACCTGACCCTTGGTCATGATTGGAAGGTCTCTGTAGTCAGCTGGAGCGGCAAGGGCAATGATGTGATTTTCTTTGGCGTAAACCAAATCATAGAGCTCTGTATCAAGAAGTGACTTGTCAATCTCTTCCCTTGTTGCTGCCCAAAGGAGTTGGAACTGTGGAGGCGCAATCTGGGCAACATTGTCCGGGATGGCGTCAAAGTCGAGGTAGTAAATCCAATCTCCTCTGTATCTTGAGGTTATATACTCGGGCGACCTCTCGTCTGTCGGAGGTCTTCCCGCCACATCCATATCGCCAAAGTAGTTGTTTCCAACGAGTCCACCAACATAGCAGGCGTCCTCGGCAAAGATGTAGAAAGAGGTTCGACCGGAGGAGTCGAGATTCAAGCTGTCTCTATAGTCAATTTTCTTGTCGTCGTTGAAGTCCGACATCACCATTCCACCAAACTTTGGACTGTTGTAAATCGCTCCCAGACCCCAACCACCATGAAGAGCCGGTGGCAGGTCAAAGAATGGATGGGTTGAGAATTCTCCGTCGTTATAGCGGTAGTTTGTGGTGTTGTAATATGTCAGATAGTTTGTCCAGGTGTTTCCATTTATATCATAGACAACCTGCGGGCCAAAGGCGTGCAACTCCCTATTGTCCCACTCCAGGATGCCATTGTTATCAAGATCAAGCCCGATATGGAGGTGATACCTATCTCTGATTGACTCGATTGCATAGATTCCACCTGTGCCATAGAAGTTGTCAACAACCACTTCAACTGGGTCAGGCACCCACTCGAAGTTGGCAGGACGTGTGGTGAACGGTGTGAATCTCGCTGTGCGCTTGATTCCTGTGCAAAGGCTGACACCCTCGGTCACACCTGTAATGATGTTACCCATCGCGTCTCTGACTGTGACCGTCACGTTGTAAATCCTGTTGTCGAGTGCTGTCATTATGAAATCAGGATCTCCAGGCGAATCAAACGTTTTCATCTCAGGGTCTGCGGTGTTTACAATCGAGTAATCAACAACCGGAGATTTGACTCTTATCCTTACAGAACCAGCTTTCTTGCGGTCTGGAGTGTGGGCTGAAATATAGAACTCTCCAGCATCATTGGCGACAAATCCCTTGAAGATATAAATACCCTCTGGCGCTCTGGAGAAGTCAATATCAATCATATCTTTTCCGAACAGAGTCTCATTACAGACCTCTGTGCTGTCGTCATCATGGAGGTCAGTTCTCGTCCAATAATACTGGGGCAGCTTTGCATCCCTTCCAAAATAGGACACATCGTCTGGATGTGGATCCTTAAAGAGCATGTTCCAAACGTCGTCGTGTTTTATGTAGTCTCCATTACTCGACTTCGTCAGGTCAACTGGCGCACCGTTTGTGTCCGTGATTGTGATTGTGAGCGGTAACTCCGGGTCAGTGAGCTCTGAAACAACACCGGCTGTTAAAACCGTTGGGGATACCGTCATAATGAGCGATTGTCCAGTGGCTTCGACATTATGGACTCCACCTGGCAATGGCAGAACAGGCAACATAAGAACTACAAGAACAAGTGATAGAGCAAATCTATTCATTTTCATTCACAACCTCCGTAGAAGCGAGTGTCTTTAATGAGAATACATTCAATAATTCTCAAAAGTTCATAGACTATTTAATGATACAGAACATCGGAGGAAAAATGGAAAATATAGGACATGATTTCATAAGGTTGACATCGTACACAAGAGGAATGGACTCAGTTAATGAGATAAATGAGCAGGGAGCTCCAGAACCGAAAACATCTGGTAATATTGTAATGTTACCAAAACCCCAAACTGATTCTGATCTCTCCGTTCTCATCACATCAAGACGGAGCAAGAGGGCATTTGATGATTCGGAGATGCCGTTTGATGACCTATCTAAAATCCTATTTCTGACGCAAGGAGTCACAAAAACTGCCGGAGACAGGCAATTTCGAGCAGTTGCGTCAGCCGGCAACGGACACCCCTTCAACAACTACATCCTAGTCAACAGAGTGAAAGGACTGCGAAACGGCTTGTATTTCTACAACCACAGCAGCCACAGTCTAGATTTGATGAAGGATGGTGAGTTATCAGAAGAGCTAACAAAGGCTTGCCTTGGGCAAAAAATGATCAACACATGCCAGGTGGTCTACATCCAGACCGCTGTTACAAGCAGAACAACCTCCAGATACAACGAACGAGGATACAGATATATATTCCTTGATGCTGGACACATCGGTGCTCAGACGCAACTTGTCTGCCAGGAACTCGGATATGGTTCATGCAACATCGGGGCATTCCTTGACGACGAAGTGGCAGATTTTCTTGGAGTCAAACCACCGCATGAGATACCGGTATATATGACAGTTATCGGGAAACCTGTATAGCAATTGCCTCAATAGAATCTCAGCAGGTTATCCAGGAGGATGTTAGTGGCACAGCCTTTATATGCTGTGCCACTACTGGATGTGCAAACATCATTCAATAGTATTCTCACTGAGTGAAGTTCAGTTCATTGGAGGGATGCAGCACTAGAGTATCAAAATGCCAAGGACATATTCTCTGTGCTTAGTCTATGCCACGAGTTCGGTTATGGAAACATAAAACTAGAAAGAGAAATACTAATCAAAAGCCTTCACCGATATCTATATACTTTCTGGGAATCAAGGCAGAGTTTTATGCAGGAACCGCATTAGAAAGGGACTGGATACGAATACCTAAACGCAATATCTAGCGAGAATCAGTCTTTCACCAACAATATGAAAAACTAATCACTATTAATGGATTCTTGCAACCGCCAGTTTTGTGATGTGCTTGAGGGTCTCTTTGACGCCCTGGCAATTTATCGCAATCGCTTCATAAGCAGGATATCGAGCTTCTGGGTTGAGGGCTTCCTGCAATCTGTCGATTGAGACAGCGTCTGGCATATCCCTCTTGTTATACTGGATAATCAGTGGCACTTTCTCAAGATCGAGACCATATTCCCTGAGGTTGTCGGTCATGTCTTCGAAGCTGTCGATGTTGGCTTCAAACTTGTCCGGATCGGAGTCGGCTACAAAGACAACCGCATCAACCGACTTTAGAATTGATTTTCTGGTGAGTCCGTAGATAGCTTGCCCAGGCACTGTGTAAACACCGAGTCGCAACTTGAACCCTCTCACTGTGCCAAGATCAAGCGGGAGGAAGTCAAAAAACAGGGTTCTCTCTGTGGCGGTCGCAATTGAGGTGAATTTCCCCTTGACCTCCTCAGGAACCTGGTCATAAATCACTTGCAGGTTTGTCGTCTTGCCTGACAGGGCTGGGCCATAGTAAACAATCTTGACGTTTATCTCTTTGGTTGCGAAGTTAACGAGTGCCATCTAGTCTCCTCACGGGTTGTGATTTAAAGAATATTGTCCAGGTCAAGATCCTTGTCCAGGTCACCAGTGCTGAATTCGGAAGGTAATGCCTGCTGCATCCTCTCGACAACAGGTATGAGAGTGGTGCAAATCTTTTTTGCCCAGAACCTGATGGCGCCAATCGGAGCTCTGTTATCAAAAATCATGATAAGCAGAGACTCTTGTGTAAGAAGTGAAATATGGATGTTATTCTCTGAACCCTGGTGGAAGGTGATTGTGAATTCGTTTTCACCAATCTGCCTGGCAAGCTCATTTGTTGCCGCGTATACACCAGCGGAAAGAGCGGCGATGGCAGAGGCAGCCTGGCGGGTTGCCGGTCCATGCTTGCTAACCAACTGTCCAGACTTGTCAACCAGGAATATGTGTTTTGCCTGTGAATCAATGAGCGTCTTTGCGAGATACTCATCAATCTCTCTAAGTTCGTTCTCAGAAATAACCAGATTTGTCAGTTTTTCACCCATCGTAAACTCCTTAAGGGTCAAGCAATTTGTTCTTGAGGGGAATGATACCAGCCATCACATTTACTGTCAATTGAGTCAAACTTCAACAACAATTAAGCAGCATCTGGATTTCTTTACTGCAATAAACCTTTTAAAATTCTTGACTCAATACCAATGTTGGCTAAATTGTAAAGTGTATGTGAAAGGAGGAGAGATGCGTTTCTCTAAACTACTTGCTTTTGTTTTGATAATGGTTTTGGTTGGCTCGGTTGCACTTGTCGCCTGTGGTGGTGACAACGGAACACCAACAAACGGCGATAATGACACAGCTGTCGAGGACACAACAACACCTGACAACAACGGTGAAGTTACAGATGGCGGCGAAGAGGAAACAATCCTCACAGTCGAAGGTCTTGAGAGCAACGTTAAGCTCGAAATCGGCGACGAGATTCCAGACCTCGCGTTCAAGCTTCATCCAGTTTCCTGGGGTCTTGAATCCTCAATCTGGTCATACATGGAAGAGAATGAGGCAGAGGCTCTCGTTCTTGACTTCTGGGCAGTGTGGTGCGAGCCATGCAAAGAAGAGCTTCCACATCTTGAGGTTCTCCAGAGAAAGTTTGCTGACAAGGGACTTGTGGTGCTTGGCGCAACGATAGACCCATATGATGCAGAGGCTACAATCTATGAGACTCTCCAGAATGATGGCAAGATGAGGAAGTCTTGGAAAGCTCTTAAAAACTACGAGATCACATCAGAGGAAGAGTATCTTGTGAACTTCGATGTTCCAGTTGATGGAGAGCGTGAGATGGCAAAGGCTCTTGGTGTTACTTCCATTCCAAGAACATTCCTTATCACCAAAGACCATAAGCTCTATTACCAGCACACTGGTTTTGACCTTGGTAAGGTTGCAGAACTTGAGGAGAAGGTCGCAGAGTTGCTTGGGGAGTAGACAGCAAACCAGAACTTTCGATTAACCACAAATCAAAGCGCAGCACTCCATTAGTGTGTTGCGCTTTTTTAATGCGTTTTCCATATGCCATATAGAAACACGTTAACCACATGTGATGTATGATGTATAAAAGAACGAAAAGGAGGATGGCAGATATGAGAACTTCAAGAGTAAACGTATTCATATCACTTCTGTTAATGGTTATTATGTTTGCAGCATTTGTTGGGTGTGGTGGTGATACCAATGGGAATGGCGACGGCGATGAGTTGGTCGTACCGGGACTCGATAGCAATGTGAAACTCAAGATTGGTGATGAAATTCCCGATTTGCCTTTCAAACTCCACCCGGTGTCGTGGGGACGAGAATCCTCAATCTGGTCATACATGGAAGAGAATGAGGCAGAGGCTCTCGTTCTTGACTTCTGGGCAGTGTGGTGCGAGCCATGCAAAGAAGAGCTTCCACATCTTGAGGTTCTCCAGAGAAAGTTTGCTGACAAGGGACTTGTGGTGCTTGGCGCAACGATAGACCCATATGATGCAGAGGCTACAATCTATGAGACTCTCCAGAATGATGGCAAGATGAGGAAGTCTTGGAAAGCTCTTAAAAACTACGAGATCACATCAGAGGAAGAGTATCTTGTGAACTTCGATGTTCCAGTTGATGGAGAGCGTGAGATGGCAAAGGCTCTTGGTGTTACTTCCATTCCAAGAACATTCCTTATCACCAAAGACCATAAGCTCTACTACCAGCACACAGGTTTTGACCTTGGTAAGGTTGCAGAACTTGAGGAGAAGGTTGCAGAGTTGCTTGGGGAGTAGACAGCAAATAAAACTCATTCTTTCACAAAAGCAAAAAGCCCAGAACAATTCTGGGCTTTTTTATGTTAACAATCCGTTCTACCGGTGTTTCCTAGAAAATAGTCTCCACATTCTCTGTTGTGAGATTTGGAACAATCCTGCCATTCAAACCAGAGAGAACATTCTTTGCTCCAACCTCCAGGAAGTAGTCAGCTCCATTTGCGGCAGCAACAAGAATTGATTTTTCCCACAACACTGGGGAGTTTATCTGTTTAATAAGTTTCTCTTTAATCTCCGAAGCTTTCTGGGTTGGTGCCGCATCACAGTTTGCAATGATTGGGAATTTCGCGTCAAATATTTCAGCGGAGTTGATGTCAGTCGCAAAGTCCTTGGCAACTGGGTTCATCATTGATGAGTGGAAAGGAGCAGACACTGGGAGAAGCCGTGCCATCCTCGCTCCAGCCTCCTTGGCAAGAGTCATTGCCAGCTTGACAGCATCGACTTGACCGGAGACGACAATTTGCCCGCCCGAGTTGAAGTTTGCTGGTTCGCAGACTCCAACTTCTGAGGCTTTTTTGCAAACCTCTTCAACTTTTTCTTTTTCAAGGTTGATGATAGCGCCCATTGTTCCAGGGATTGAGGATGTTGCGTCCCTCATGAGCTCGCCGCGCCTGCGGACGAGTTTGAGCGCAGTCTCAAGACTCATAGCGCTAGCAGCATAGAGCGCGGAATATTCACCCAAGCTGTGACCAAGAGCCAACTCGCAATCGGTTCCCTTATCTCGTAGTACCTCAAGCCAGGCAGCGGACGTAGCAACGAGAGCTGGTTGTGTGTTTTCGGTTTGTGTGAGTTCCTCGATTGGCCCCTTTTCCACGAGACCCAACAAGTCAAAACCTAGAATCTCATTGGCTGATTTCAAAACGGTCATCGCCTTGGGGAAACCCTTGAGCTTTTCGAACATACCAACGTACTGCGAACCCTGACCAGGCATTAGAAATGTTTTAATTCCCATCTTGATGCTCCTTAAGCAGTGTTTGAAATCTCTTCTTGGCACGGAACGCCCTGACTTTTGCCAGGTTTTCTGTTACACCAAGAAGCCTTGCAATATCTTTGAACGGTAGCTCATTTATCTCTCGAAGAACCAGGACGACTCTGTGTTGCTCTGGCATCATCGAAAGTATCTTAAGAGCTATTTTTTCCTCATCAGTCCTGAATACAACTTCCTGTGGATCGTCTGAATCTTCAATATCCTGCGGGGGTCTTCTCTTTTTTCTCTTAAGCTCTCTCAAACACGTGTTGACTGTGATTCTGTAAATCCAGGTTGAGAGCATCGACTGACCCTTGAATCTACCAATATTTAAAATCACCTTCAGAAACACTTCCTGAGTGATATCCATCGCATCTTCCCTGTTACCAAGGATGTAATAAGATTCGGTATAAACCTTGTCCTGGAATGCAGTGATTATCTCAACAAAAGCCTCTTCATCCCCTGCTTTTGCGCGTTTTATTATTTGCTGTTCATTCTCTAGCTTACTCATTTTTGAAGAAAGACACCAAGAAATACATAAAACCTACAATTATCACAATCCACGAAACCCAGGGTGTGATATGTCTTGGCATCGAAATGCCTATCGGATGACCAAACTCATCCTTGATGGAAATCATCAACACACCGCCTGCCATCATCAACACAGCCAATATGCGAGAAAACCATCTAAGCATCAGTATCAACCTCCAATTGTTTACAAATCAAACTCTCGAATCAGAATCTTGTGAGCCTCAAGCTCTCCATCAAACTTGAACTCCGACCCTGAGACCGTGAATTTTTGTTTTTTCCCAATCGCATTTGAGACCATTAAAAGCCTTTTGCCATTAAAGTCAAACGCAGCATAAAGGATGTCGGGGTTTCCATCAGAATCCGAGTCCGTTGTGACGCTGCACGACAGACCGGTAACGGGGACTCCCCTTGTAAAGTAATCCTGATATTTTTTGATATTAGCAAAGTGGGTTTTTGAGTCCTCGATTAAGTAGTCGGGAGCAACGTAATAAGCCCAGTAGCAGATTCCCCTTGCCCCCATAATGATGGGAGTCCAGGTCATCCAGTTGAATTGGTGAGAATTTGGCTTCGTCCAATGTGGATATGCCGAGATGTCACCAAACGCTTGTGGGATAAATATTAACGGCTTGTTCTGTCTTTTGGCGACCTTGCCAGCCTCTGAAACCCACTTAACCATCCAGTCAAGCACCTGCCTGTTTGTCTCGACTGGATAACAATCTATGAAAATCTGGTCACACGACTCTGAATAGGCGTCAACAACCTTCCAGTCCTGAAATACGGGGGCGAGGATGTGGTTTGGATCAGGGTCGGCGGCCCTTACGACGTCATATATCTCCTTCAAGCGTTCTGGCGTGATGTTGCGAAGCTCCGGTTCATCACACAGATACCAACCGTAGAGAGCGGGGTGTTGCCAAAACTCTGCCACCCTTTCCTCAAATCTCTGTTTGCCCGTGCGTCTTGTTATCAAGTCCCAGTACACCTGGGAACCATAATTGACGAAATTGATGCCATGAACGACTGTTCTATCCAGCCCAATAATGTCTACATCAAATGAAATCTTGACCCACTGGTCACGCTCTTTTGGGATGTCACCCGCTCTGACAGCGGGAAGATTCTCACCGTTCTCCTGCCTGTGACAGAGGTTGTCACCCCAATAGACCCTGTATTTCCAGCTGAATCCACCTGACAGCTTTGCAGCCCAAAACTCCATCATAAGCTCTGAAACGTTGGAATCGGAGGGGATGTAAACCCAGACCTCAATAACATCATGGGGTTGAACATTCAGGACAGGATAACCACCCTCGGCAAATCTGAAACCATGTTCATTCTTGCCATTTGTTGCAGGTCCGTGATGCGAGGCTCTTTTTGAATAGGCGTGCTCAAATGTCCACATCCAGTTGCCAACAGGGTGTGAAGGTTGTGGCATGTCGTCATCAAACCACTTCCAGTCAGATGTAACATCGAGCAACACCTTTATTCCAAGCTTTTCCGCCTCGTCGAGGAACGGCTTTATCTTGTCATCTTCTCTGCCTGAGAGGACATACGTGATTGCGAAATTCCCGCCCAAGTCGGCTATCTTGTGAAGTTCATCCGGATCAAGAGAGGAATACCACCCCAAAGGAAAAAAGGGCTCCTTTTCTCCTGAATCATGAACAATCACCGGATAAGGTTCAGGATCTGGCAAATCCACCAGTTGTTTGCTGACAGTCATACAACCAAGACTCACAAAACAACAGACAACAAGGGCTATAGGTAATCTTTTCATAAGACACACAAACAATGAATATATCAGAATAAGACGTGTGTGCAAGGAATCGAAACAAAATTCGATTTTTTGTAACCTTGTAGGCTTGGAAATGTCTAAGATTTAGCAGGGGGAAACCCCAAGAAAACAACTGGAGGTAATTTATGTTTAAGAACAAGATGAATGCGTATGGATTTATGCTGATAGTGCTTTTATGGGTCATTTTTATCATTCTCAATTTCTTCCCGATCCCGAATATCGAGAGAATCGTTCAGGTATTATTCGCTGTTGTAGCACTGTGCTTCTATCTAATCGCTAAAGATGGAGATAAGACATTTGCACTTGTTGGTCTGATTCTCGGTCTTGGGGCTGCTGTTCCAATTGAGTTATTTGGTACAAATGTGCTTGTAATAGCATTCCTTGCATATGGACTAAGCTTCATGATGCACAAGAGTAAAGTAGTGAACATCATGGGTTGGCTCTGTATTCTTGTGTTTATTATGAAGGCATTATTTGGTCTTTGGAATGTTGCAACACTTGAAAGTGTTTTTGTAGGTATTGCAATGATTCTGGTTGGACTGATATTTGTTTACTACCTCGCAACTCAAGCTGGGATAGACCTCCCTGGTGGATTTGACGAGAAGGTCAGAGAAACCATCGGCTGATAAATAAAGCGCATATTTGTTTATTCTCAATCCTCCCCCTGGGAAATATTTTCCCAGGGGGTTTTCAATTTTATGGGCATTTTTTATGTCCAATTCCTTGAATGTAACTCAACCCAACTGAAACCTAAAAGTACCAAGTCACACACTATGTAGATATATACGGCGTTTCTTTGATGTTTGAGATGACTTGTAACCATATTTGGTCAAGGGTCTAGACTAGATAAATGGTTTCTCTCTAAACTCTCTCAGTAGAATAGCATACATATCCTGTCTTCTCAAATTGAATCTGTACTCAGTCTCCTTCAAGTGCAAATAAAACGTAGAAGAACTCACACCTTGGAACTTCTGAAGCCTTCTTTTGGCATAACTCCAGAAAGATTCGATGCCATTGATGTGATTGGCTCCTCTGGCAAACTCATCTTTTCCATGAATGACTCTGTGATGCTTGCTGTAACCGATGTCAACCAGTCCATCATAAGCATGCCATCCGTCTGTGTTTATGACAGACTGTATGTCAACCTTGCCTGCAATTATTTTCTGAAGTGTCCTTCTGGTGCAGTCTGGGATTATCTCTGTATAGACCTTTCCATCCTCTCTTTTGAGGATACCAAACACCTTGGTCTTTCCTCTTGCTCCTCTACCTCTTTTGCCTTTGACCCTTTTTGCTCCAAAATAGCTTTCATCAGCCTCTACAATCCCTTTGAAAGGTGACGTGTCCTCACAAAGTCTGGCTATTCTTACTCTGAACATGTTGAAATGCCTGTTTGCTGTGTTTCTGTTTACATTGCACAGTTCTGCTGTTTTTGTTGCGTCCAAATCCATTGAAAAACACTTCACTATTTTCCTGAAAATGTACTCACTAATTCGTGAATGCTTTGCATACTTGTTTGTTCTTCTGATAGCCTGACTCCTTTACACTTTGAAGTGTAGTTAGGTAGTCAAGACCCTTGGTCAAATATGTCTAATCATGTGCAGGGAAACCTGTAGAAAATACTAGGAGGTTTTATAAGATGGAATTTGACATGAAGCATGTGGTTAACGCGTTGATTATTGGTATTCTTTACATTCTCCTCTCATGGGTCCTCGGCCTTCTTGGCGTGGTTGGATACACAATTTGGGGAATCATCATGACAGCCCTTCTTTTTGGTGGCATGGCATATGCCTTAAAGGATGTCAAGGGTCTCATGAATGGTATCGTCGTTGGAATCATCTACGCTGCCATCTTCCTTGTACTCGCAATCGTTATTAAACTCGTTCCATTCATCGCTGGCAACGCAGCATTCTACCCAACAACACTTGGTTGGGCCGAGATGTTCAGCTGGCCAGGAATCTGGGTTACAACCCTTGGTCTCCTCCTCTTCACAGGCGTTCTTGGTTGGGTCAACGAGCAGAAGTAATCTAGAAAAACGAACTAAGCTACTTATCAAAAGGCTCCCTTTGCCGGGAGCCTTTTTTATTTTTATCAATGTGTGATTTCACTCTCTCGAATCCTAAATTATCTAGCTATACCATTGTGGAGTTCTTATAATTCAATAAAACGGCGTGAAGGTATATGTAAGTCTGTGCAGTGGTCAGTAAAAGGATGCCTTCTTTATTTGCGTTTCCTAGTATTCTCGAATAAAATTTGACTATGGAATTTGGACTTTACCACTACATCACAATGGGTTTCGCTCTTCTGATTGTCATATACTTTGCAATCAGGTTCTATCGCAGAAATCCAAAGGATGACATTGACAATATCAAAAACCTCGAGCAGCTTCAAAAAGCCGAGGAGGAGGGCATAATCTCGAAGGAGGATGCGAAGGTTATCAGAGACGCAATCGAAGGAAAAACTGACTAAACGCCTATCGACTCAAGCTTGATTCTGTAGTTTGCCTATTCCTCAATGTAGGTTTCGAGCACGTGGCTCTTTCTGGATTCTCTGTTCTTTTTTACCGACGCAAATATAGAGCTGGCAAAAAGAAGGATCGTTACAAGCCCAAGAGCGGCAGCGGTGATTATTTTCCAGATTGGCACCAGGACAACCCTTTCACCCGCACCAGAGTTGTCGAGGACAGAAATTGAGATGGCACGCATATCAAGCTCTCCATCGGCTTCCGGGTCGGCTCTGTAGACGATTCCCTCAATCTCTAGCGTATCTCCAGTTGTATTGTGGTCACCCCAATACTCGATGACATCTGCCATCTCAAGCCTGGCCCATACGCCAATCGATATGTAGTTTTCATTGTCATAGACATTTATCCAGCAGAAATCACCCCGCTCGATGCACTCTCCGATTGCCTCCCCATGGAGAACAACGGTGTGTCCATCAAGGATATCAGCATATGAGATAACCTCTCCAGAGGTCAGGTACTCTTTGTCCAACAATTCCTCAAGCATATCCGAAGCAAAAACTGGCGCAAAAAAAGCCAAACTCACCAATAGAAAAACAGATAAGGAAATTAAGAACTTCGATGCTCTTGTCATGATTGAGCCTTCCTCGGTCGCTTAAAGAGAAGTATCCCAACAGCACCAAAGAACACAAAAACAGCCATGAATTCTAATCTTCCTACCCACATAAGGATGATGTATGTTACCTTCATAACCGTTGGCATCGAATGAGCTGTGATGCCGTTTGAGAGTCCGACATTGGCTCCTGCAGAAATTGCCTCAAAGGCAGATCTCTCTATGGACAGGTTGAAGAACAAACCAACGATTGTGCCAAACGCAAAGAGAAAAAAGAATGCGAGCACCACAAGCGCAGCCTGCTTAACCAAGTCACCGCTTAAAGCCATGTCCTTTATGTGATGGTACTTCGTAGAGACAAAGGCTGACTCTGGCGCAATCACCTTTTTTATCTCATACATGATTCCTTTGAAGATAAGTCCCATTCTCATGTTCTTAAGACCACCGGCGGTTGACGCCATCGAACCACCAATAATCATCGCAATGAAAACACCCGACATTGCCATCTGTGCCCACGAATGATTGAACTGAGCGGCATAGACCGTCATCTGCCCGGTTCCAGTGTGTGCAGAGAGCATGACAAACAATCCGCGTCTTATCACAGCACCTAAACCCGTAAACACACCAGCGCTTGCCAATCCCCACGCAACGAGAACCATGCAGATTGTCAAAGTGACAGAAAATGATTTTATCTCGATGTTGTTTTTGAATTCAGAGAATTTCCCACGCCAGATGTTGTAATGAAGCACAAAGTTGAATGAACCAAGTATCATGAAAATCTCGTTGCCTAACTCAAAGGCGAAAGAGTGATAGAAAATAGCATTTTGGGACATTGGAGCAAATCCACCTGTGCTCCACGCCGACATGAACATCCACATCCCATGCAAAAAAGCTCTGACTGGAGAGAAACCATCAAAGAATGCAATCAACGACAGCACGAGAGTTCCAAGAATGAGAGTGGTAAGGGATATCCTCCAGATAATGCTGGATGTGTGTTTGACCGATGGCACGAGAGATTCATCCTTACCTTCTCCCGCCATTATCTTGAACGCCCCACCAGATGCTTGAATCAGAAATGTGAGCGCTAGCACCACAATCCCCTGACCACCAACAAACGTTATGAGGTGTCGCCACATGTTGAGACCATTACTGATGTGGTCGAGGTCTTTGATGATGGTAAGACCAGTCGTTGTAAAACCTGACATCACATCAAAATAGGCATCAAGATATGACCCAAAGTGACCGGAGAGGTAATGTGGAACGGCTCCCAAAGCACAGGCAAGAAGCCAAGAGATGGCAGTAATAAGCATTGCATGGAACAGTGTCGGGGACTTTGTCGTCGGGAAGGCTCTCGTAATAAGTATCCCAAAAATGAAACACACACTCGCGCCAATCACAAAATCAAGGGCTGTTCCAAATTCGGAGAAGCAAAGGCTTGTGACAAGCGGAACAAGCATGATAAAACCAACGCCCATGACGATTTTGCCGACATAGAACATCACAATCTTAAAGTCGATGCTTGTAATCTTTCTAATCATCTAAGCACCAACCATATGACCGTAGTTATGGCGATGAGAAAAAGAATCATGCCAACAGCCCACATCAGCTCCACTGCCAGACCAAGCCATGATTCTCTCAGTGGTCTTTTGTCTGGTGTTTCATCACTTGTCGCCCAATTAATGGTTATCTGTCTTTTGACAACCCTTGCAGCTACCTTCTTTGGGTTCAATTTATCCTGATCGTTCAGCATGTTGTAATGATTTTTCTGAAATCCTCTTCGGCATCCTCGGATAGAACAACGATTATTTGATCATCCTTCTGCAAAACTGTTGCTCCATAGGGTATGAAGACATCGTCTCCACGGAGGATGGACACAACAAGGATTCCTTTCTCAATCAATCCAAGCTCAATGAGTTTCTTCCCAATCAAAGCCGGGTTGCAGATTGCAGTCTCCACTATCCTGAGTTTCCCTTTGGCAATTGGAGCGAGACTAATGAGGTCTTGCATACCAAGACCTTCGTGGATGAGTTTGGACAGAATGAGCGTACTGTCAAATGTGACGTCGACATTCAATGCTTTGAAAAGCTCTGAATTGCTTGGATTGTTGACTCTGGCAACAACTTTTGGGACAGAAAACGCTGCTCTTGCCAACTGACATGCAACTAGGTTATCCTCATCTTGACCAGTGACAGCGACCAACACATCAGCGCTCCCACAGTTCGCATCTTCAAGATACCGTATGTCAGTGCCATCGCCACGGATTACAAGAGCGTTTGTTGTTTCAACTAGTCTTTGGCAGTGGGGTTCTTGAATCTCAATGACGGCAACATCATGGTTCTGCTTTTCGAGGAGCCTTGTGAGATTCAGGCCAACCTTGCCTCCACCTATGATTACCACGTACATCAGTTCACCCCCGAAAGGGCCTCAACAATCTTTCGAAGCCTCAAAGTCGGTGCCATGACAATCCAGGATTGGATATTCTCTGGAAATCCAGTAATCCACGGGAAGATAAGCTTATCTTGGGTCCTTATCCCTACAACCTTAGCGCCATGAGTCCGTTCAAAACTCTGTATCGTTTCGTTGGAATCGAAGCCCACCAATGATTGATTGAGTTCGATAAGCTCAAAGTCTCCGTTGTTTAAGGGGAGCTTTGACTCCATTTTAAACGACAGGATTTCAGCATACATCTGGTAAGCACCGAGTGTAGTCGGGCAGACTGAGCGAAGGTTTAATCTCTCGTAAGTTTTTTTCTTTCTGGGGTCGTAGAGTCTTGTTACAACGCACTCTAATCCAAACAGGTTTCTGACGGTCTCTGCGACCATAATGTTGATGTTGTCAGATTCAGTAACAACAGCAACACCGTCGCAGTTCTGGATGCCAGCATCGATGAGGGTTATCGATTCAAACTCGATTCCAATTACCTTGGAGCCAGTGAAGGTAGAAGATAGAGCTTTGAAGGCTTCAGGATCCCTGTCAACAACCGTGACATTATGTCCATCCGCAGACATGATGGCCGCCAGCATCGAACCAACCCTGCCGCAACCTATTACAATAAGGTTCATTCCTTAACTCCTAAAATAAATGGCGGAGGCGCATAGGAATCGAACCTACCCGGGACATGTGCCCCACACTGATTTTGAAGACCAGGAGGCCCACCAGGACCCAACCACCTCCGCATCGCACAGGGATAAGGTCTATCAGAAAAGCCTATAAAGGTCAAGTGGCTCTCGGACCGAGTACGCGGATATCACCTTTTCTTCGGGTGTACCCAAATGCATCAAGGAGCTCAAGGATCGGTTGAGCGTACTTTCTTGTGGTTTGCGCCAAATCCCTGAAATCCGCGAGTTTTATTTCACCCTTTTCAGCCTGGAGTTGCTTTATCAATTGGTACGCCTTTGCGAGAGCTTTCTGATGAAAGAATAGGTCGTCGCCAGCTCCAATTATGGTTTTTTGTGCAATGAGCTTTGAGATTACAGCTTCGAGTTCTCGACCTTTACCTTCAAAAACACGGGCGCTTTTTACTTCCTTGAGTTTCGGCGGCGAGAACATATCTCGAAGAAACATCCTCTCAACATCAAGTTCAAGTTGTGGTTTTTCTGTTGTTCTGTTCGGATTGACAATGTTTGAACCATCAACCTGGAAGATATCCTTGGTGAACTTTCTCAACAGGTAATTGAGTAATGAATCATCGAAATCCACATCTGCAATCTTTTTGAGGTCTGCCTTCGAAAGAATTGTGTGGCTGCTGTTTTGTTTGAAGTAGTCTGTGATTATTCTTCTGAGTGTTTCACCAATTTCATTTATTGTACCAGTTGAGTAAATCGAAGCATCAATAACAGTCACCACATCGTGGTTATTTATGAAATCCTCGAATTTTCTATCAGACCAATTGACGCACGACCTAAGAATGGGCTGAGAAAAACCTTTGACTCCATATCTTTTCAGAACTTTTACCAAATAGTCCTCGTCGGAAATATCTGAGATCTCGTGAAGCCAGCTCATTGTTTCGGATTTGTTGGGGCCTTCAAAGGTTCTCGTATCAAGCACCTCTCCTCCGCCGATTGTGTCGTTGGGAGCGATGTTTCTCAGAATGAATTTCGCTCCACGGAACAGTGGAAGCGGAGATTCGAGATGAACTCTTACAAAATCATCACCAATCCTTGTGATGTTTACTTCCTGCTCAACAGATGCATAGTGAAACTTAAGCCTGGCATATTTTTTTATCTTTCCAAGAGTCACGAGTCTTGCGTCAAATACATCGACAAACTCGTACTTACCAGGTGTTATCAGGATGTTCCCCGTATCAATGTCTTCCTTGTTCAATCCTTGAAACTTCAAAGCGTATCTGTTGCCAGCATCCGCTTTGTCAATTTGTCTCTCAAAACTCTCAATACTTTTGATCTTGAAACGTTTTCTTGAAGGGAAAACCTCAATCTCTGTCCCTTCCTCAAGCATCCCCTGCCAGAGCGTTCCGCCAACGATAAGACCAATACCCTTCACATGAAATTTCCTGTCAACAGGCATGAAAACAGGCATGTCAGTTGGACGCGGGATTGCCTTGTCTAGCATGCCATCAATCGTTGCTACAAGCTCATCAAGACCATCGCCTCTTTTTGAGCTAACCTTTACACGAGGGGCACCCTTGAAGGATGTGTTCTCAAGGAGTTTATCAACATCTGCTCTCAGCTTGTCGTCATCATGGGGTAGGTCAGATTTGTTGAGGACAATGATTCCATTCTTGATGTCCAACAGATTCAGGATATCAAGATGCTCAACGGTCTGTCTTTGCGGGCCTTCGTCGCAGGCAATAACAAGAAGCACCAGGTCAAAACCAACAGCTCCCATGAGCATTTTTTTAACAAGTCGCTCATGTCCTGGGACATCAATCATCCCACACCGACGTTTTGAGGGGAGGTCGAGTGGCGCAAAGCCCAGCACAATTGTCATACTGCGTTCTTTCTCTTCAGGCAGTCTGTCTGGGTCTCTGTTTGTCAGGAGTTTGACCAGCTCAGATTTGCCGTGGTCAACATGTCCTGCTGTGCCTACTATGAAACTTCTTTTTTCGCTTGCCACTTCAGATACCCCCAGATGAGGTCGTCAAGGTCACCTTCAAGCACCTTCTGTGCATTGCCAATCTCGACAGATGTCCTGTTATCCTTGACAAGCGTGTACGGTTGAAGCACGTACGACCTTATCTGATTGCCCCACTCGATTGACACCCTGGGGCCTCTCATCTCTCGTTCTATTTCATGCTGTTTGGCATCCTCAAGCTCTTGAAGTCTGGATTGTAAAACCTTCATCGCCATAGTCTTGTTCATTATTTGAGAACGCTCGTTCTGGCAAGCGACGGCTATACCAGTTGGGATGTGGGTTACCCTAACTGCTGTGTCATTTTTCTGGACGTTTTGACCGCCGTGCCCTGAGGCATTGAAGGTGTCAATTCTCAAGTCCTGAGGATTGATCTTCACAGCCTCAGTTGGAGGGAGTTCGGGAAGAACTTCCACATAAGAGAACGATGTGTGTCGCCTGTGATTTGCATCAAATGGGGAAATACGCACCAATCTGTGGACACCCTTCTCGCCTTTTAGGAAACCATATGCCCAGTCACCTTCGATATAGAGTGTGGCAGACTTGATACCAGCCTCATCTCCAACCGAACGGTCGGTGACGGTTACTTTGAACCCTTTTGTCTGCGCCCATCTTGTATACATCCTGATGAGCATCTCCGTCCAGTCCTGGGCGTCTACACCACCAGCACCAGCAGAGAACGACAGGAACGCATTGTTGTTATCATTTTTCTCACTGAGCAGGTTTTTCAGCTCAATAGACCTGAGCTTGTCCTCGGCTCTTTCCAACTCCTGAATGAACTCAGTGTCGGACGATTCGCCTTCTTTGGCAAACTCAATCAACACATCCGCTTCTTCGAGGAGCGTTTTGGCTTGATCGAGTTCATCCAACCTGCCTGTGATTTGCGTTAGCTTTTTATTTAGCTCTGCGGCTTTTGTTTGATCCCCCCATATGTCGGGGCTTTCTAGTTCCTTTTGTAATTCCTGTTTCTTTGACACCAGATGGTCAAAGAAACCCCCTGGCCTGGTCATATCTGACCCAAGCCTGGTTATGTCTTCGAATCAGTTCATCGTTAATCATCAGTATGGTATCCTATCGTTATTAATTAGTATGTAGTAGCTTGTATCAACATCAATCATAATCCCCTTATCGAGGCTAGCGATACTTGCAAAAAGATAACCCCTTGAGGTGATTCTCGCATCAACAAGCTCATTTACGCGAAGTTTTTTGTCATCAACTTCTGGCAGAGTAACTACCTCTGACTCTCCTGAGTGCTTTGAGTAGAGTCTGACAAATTTGATTTGCCCATCCTCTTTGAAGAAAACCCTTGGAACATCATACGTCATTCCAAGAAAATCGGTCTCCTCGTCAGAAAATCTCACCAAATCAGAAAGTTCACCGGTATTTATATCAAGCGCCGAGTACTTTGTTATGCTCTGCATTTGAACGTCTGACAACCTGGATGCGACCACTATAGTTGAATCATCAATCATCGCAACAGCGGATATCCTGCCAGATTCATCATCTATGAAAAGTTGTGTCTTGAACTCACCCGAATCTGGGTCAATGAGTATAATTGATGATATCACATCAACTGGTATTCCCCACATCTCGGATTTTTGAGTGGAGACAGTTGCTACTAGCCCCTTTGAGCACCAAAAAACATATGGCAGAGGAGTTCTTTGTCCTACAGCAAGTGGACTTTGACAGGAGAGAAATGAATCATCGGAGAGCTCAAAAGTTTTGTGACCCTCTTTGGTATCGATTATCTCAAGTCTCCCATTGGTTGTGATTACTGCGATATAACGCCCTGCGGGGGACGGATTCACCCAAAGAACATCACTTGGAACTTGCGATAGATTGATGTCGTCACAATCAGATTCAAGATCAAACCCAGCTGTATGCCTGCCCTCTTTGGTTCGCGTTGAAAGTGCTCCAACTCCGAAGAGCTCACATCCGTCAACCTTACCAAAACTCACCCTCGACTCATTGTCCTTCTCAGCAATCAGGAGACCAGCACTCTCGTTGAGTTTGAGTATTGACGTGCTTCCCATCTCCTGCTTGATTGACTGACTCCTGAGGTCTCCCTGCAGGAAAAACGAGAACACAAGGAACGCTAGGCAAGCAACAACCGTTATTATGACCTTGAATTGTTTCATTTATTCTTTCCGCAACACTGCTTGTATTTCTTCCCTGAGCCACATGGACAGGGGTCATTTCTGCCGACCTTTGGAGCGTTTCGAACAACCGGTTGCTGTCTGTCGGAATGAGTGCCACCCCTCAAAGGCTTTGCGCTTCCTGAGCCTCTGCTTTGCATGCCTGCCGGCATAGTGCGGGTGCTTGGAGCTTCCTTGATTTTGTCTTCGTTTGTTTGTGTTTGTTGTCCCTGCTGTGGAGCGCGTTCCGCTGGGCCAAGCTTGAATCTGAAAAGGTATTTCACAGTATCTTCCCAGATTGTTGCAAGCATCGCATTGAAGATTGCAAAACCCTCACTCTGATATTCCTGCACTGGGTTTTTCTGACCATATCCACGAAGACCTATACCTTCCCGAAGGTAGTCCATGTTGTGAAGGTGATCTTTCCACTTTTGGTCGACAACATAGAGCAACACATATCGCTCCATCTTGCGCATTATCTCTTCGCCAAACTCCTCTTCACGTTTTGCATACGCGTCGAGTATTCTTTCGTTTAGGTCATAGATGAGCGAATCTCTGTCCGTGAATTTCGCGTCGGTGACATGCCCTGCTGTAATCTCCATCAGCTCAGCTGTGAGAGCCTTCATGTCCCAGTCCTCTGGAATAAGCTCAGACGACGCATGTCTGTTGACAAGCTCCGTTGTAACCGAAGTCATCTTTTCCAGAACTGTGTCTTTTAGATTTTCTCCATGAAGAACTCTTTGACGTTCAGCATAGATAATCTCACGCTGACGGTTGAGGACATCGTCGTACTCAAGAACATACTTTCTGACGTCGAAGTTTCTTGACTCCACCTTCTTTTGTGAGTTCTCAATTGTGCGGGTTAGAAGCGCGTGCTCAAGCGGGATATCCTCGTCCATCTTGAACATCTCAAACATTCCCTTGAGCCTCTCGCCTCCAAACACCCTGAGGAGTTCATCATCAAGCGACAGGTGGAATCTCGATGAGCCTGGGTCACCTTGTCTTCCCGAACGACCCCGAAGCTGGTTGTCAATTCGTCGGGATTCGTGACGTTCGGTACCAATTATGTGTAGACCACCCTTTTCTTTGACTCCATCACCCAGGATGATGTCAACACCACGACCCGCCATGTTGGTGGCGATTGTAACAGCGCTCATCTGTCCAGCCTTGGAGATGATCGCTGCTTCCTTTTCATGGTATTTTGCATTCAATACTTCATGGGGAACATGTATCCTCTGAAGAAGTCTTGAGAGTTTTTCTGACTTCTCAATGGACCTTGTGCCAACAAGAACAGGCTGACCTTTTTTGTAGCACTGCTCTATTTCCTCGATGATGTGCTTGTCCTTTGTGTCCTCTGTTTTCCAAACAACATCGGCGTGGTCAGCCCTTGCTAATGGTCTGTTTGTTGGAACAACCACCACCTCAAGTCCATAGATTTCCCTGAATTCATCCTCTTCGGTCTTGGCAGTACCCGTCATACCAGCCAGTTTCTCGTACATCCTAAAGTAATTCTGGAAGGTTATGGTTGCGAGTGTCTGATTTTCTTGCCTGACCTTGAGCCCCTCTTTGGCCTCAATCGCTTGGTGAAGACCATCACTGTAGCGACGACCAAACATCAATCTACCCGTGAATTCATCAACGATGACAATCTCACCATCCTTGACGATGTAGTCGACATCATTCTTGAAGAGCTTATGTGCCTTGAGCGACTGGTTGATATGTCTGTTTATCTCAACATTGTCTGGCCCATAGAGGTTTGTAATACCCATAATCTTCTCAACGTGGGTAACACCTTCAGGGGTAAGAGTGACATTCTTATTCTTCTCATCGATGGTATAGTCTTCTTCGCGAAGCTGTTTGACCACCTGAGCTGCTGTGTAGTAGGTATCGGTTGATTTCTCAGCCGGACCAGAGATGATGAGCGGTGTTCGTGCCTCATCAATAAGGATGCTATCAACCTCGTCGACAATCGCATAGTGGAGTTCTCTTTGAACAAGCTGATAAGGCTCCCTGGCCATGTTGTCTCTGAGGTAGTCAAAACCAAACTCATTATTTGTGCCGTAGGTGATGTCGGAACCATAGGCTTGACGTCTCTCATCATAAGTCGCATCGTGATGAATGCAGCCAATTGTCATGCCAAGGAACTTGTAAATCTGACCCATCCACTCAGCGTCACGTCTTGCAAGATAATCATTGACAGTGACAACGTGAGCACCTTTGCCAGAAAGAGCATTGAGGAAAACAGGCATTGTCGCTGTAAGAGTTTTTCCCTCACCCGTCTTCATCTCAGCGATGCGTTTGTTGTGAAGGGCAATTCCGCCTATTAGCTGGGTATCAAACGGTCTCTGACTTATGACCCTCTTTGCCGCCTCTCTGACAAGCGCAAAGGACGGCGCGATAAGATTGTCAAGCTTCTCTCCAGCTTCAATCCTAGATCTGAAATCTGCAGTCAGGGACTTCAATCCATCGTCATCAAATTTTTCATACTCGGGCTCAAGGTTGTTGATAGAGGCAACCAAGGGTCGAGTTTTTTTCAGGAAACGCTCAGAGGCGTCAAATAATGAGCCCAAAAAAGCCATTTGTTAAATCTCCAATCCATTTGTCTATTTGAACAAATTCCTATTAATCCGTCACAGAATCTGAAACACTGCCATCAGTTTCGTTTTCTCCAGTTTCACCCACTCGGATAATGATAGCAACAAAACCTGTTTCATCTGTCTCCATATATATATTCTTGCCAGGCTTCACAAGTTCCCAGTTGTAGTAAAGGTTATCGCCTTTGAATTTTGGATTGATTGATTCAGCCACGAATTCAATAGTCATGAGTTCTGGACTATCAACCGCGATAAGCTCATTGTTCCACCCAGGAATCGCCTGTTTTGATGGCCTAATTAGAACCTCAGTGATTCTAAAGAACGGTCGACCATCCCGGTCAAGAATCCTGTCACCAATATCAACAGATTCGGCAACCTCACGTTCGAGGTTGCCGGCTTTTGCTTCAATCTTTATTGTCTCAGATGGCGGCCTGTCAGCCTTTACTTTGATGCTATAGGCGAACAGCCCTAGGATGCCTACCACAACAACCACAAAAAAGACATCCCAGAAATTCAATCGTTTCATGCTCTCACAGGCTCCAACACTCCGTAATCTCCATCGTTCCTTTTGTACAGAACGTTTATTCTGTCATTTTCCGTATTATAGAAAACAAAGAAATCATGAGACAACAGTTCCATCTGCATGATTGCCTCGTCGTACATCATCTGTTTTACTGCAACCTCTTTTACTCTGACAATCTTCGGAGCCTCAAAATCTTCTTCTTCAATATGCTCAAGTTCGGGGGTTTGCTCTTTCTTGCGCGTCTGGAACTTCTCCTTGTAGCGGCGAATCTGTCTCTCTAATTTTTCAGCAACAATGTCAATTGACTCTTTGTACTCCGTACCTTTGTTCTCAGCTCGAATAATTTTTCCTGAAGCGTGGATCGTGACTTCGCACACGCGCTTGGTTTTCTGCTCCGAAAAGATAACTTGAGCATCCATGATGTTATGGAAGTACTTGTCAAGTTTACCGATCTTCTCGTTCGCATACTCAACAACGTCGTCTGGAACGGTCACGTTTCTACCTGTGATTTGGATTTTCATATACTCCACCTCCTAGTTTGATATCAACTTCAACACAAAAACCGTGCATTCCGTTTCACGTTAAATTCTTTTGTCCTGATTATAAGCTCTTGACATATTATTGTCCACATTATAAATTATTTAGCGCAATGACAGACACAAAAATGAGCAATAAAGTGCTCATAATCGAAGACGATAAAGAGATTGCACGGCTTGTTGAGTTGAGGCTTCGCTCTGAAGGCTTCGAGGTCACTTGGGCCGACAGAGGCGTCGACGGTTTGAGTAAGTTTGATACCATGGATCCAGATGTTGTTATCCTTGATCTTATGTTGGACGACATCGACGGGTATGAGATATGCAGAAGAGTCCGCAAGAAATCCAACGTCCCTATCATCATGCTCACAGCAAAAAGCACTGAACTTGACCAGGTTCTTGGTATTGCAACGGGCGCCGACCACTACATTACAAAACCATTCTCCCTCAACGTTCTCGTGGCCAAGGTCAGAGGTTTGCTTCGCAGGAGCCAGCAGTTCTCCGCAGTTGCCAAACCAAAAGACCAAATCAATTTTGCCGATATGATTATAGACGCCAAAGCTCATTCTGTCACAAGAAACGGCAAAAGGATTCATCTTACAGTCAAGGAATTTGAGCTTCTCTGGCTCCTCATGAGCAATCCAGGAAAGGTCTTCACCAGAGAAGAGCTCTTTACAAAGGTCTGGAAGAAAAAAACACTCGTTGACTGCAGAACAGTCGACGTTCATGTCAATAAGTTAAGAAAGAAAATCGAAGATAGACCATTCTCAGCATCGATTATCCGAACAATCCACAAGGTCGGATACTGCTTTGACCCGTCTATGTAGGTCTTCATTCAAGCAGTCTTGACACTGCTGACGCGTTTTATATATTTTTATCTCGTTGATGTTCCCCGATAGCTCAATCGGTAGAGCGACTGGCTGTTAACCAGTAGGTTCGAGGTTCGAGTCCTCGTCGGGGAGCCAACCTTCTCCCCAAGTTTCAAGCCCCTTTTATTCGTTTGTCAATCGTTCATACCTAGGCGAAATTGTTACATTCAACCATTTTTCTTATAAATCTGTTTTTTATTTCTCAATAGAATTTAATATTCAAAGTTTACAATTTTATAAATCAGGAATAGATTCAGAACCAATTTGCATTTGTTGGTGCCTGAGCATAGAATCAGGCATGGAGGTGGCAAATGCCAAAAGTTGAGGAGAAAAGGTTCTCGATGGGCGACTTGCCTGATATCACTCCAAAAACAAATTGACGGGATTACATCCGTAAAAACAACCTGAGTTCGGGTTGAATTGCGGATAACCTCGGCGTGACCGAGGAAGATCTTGATACAACTTTGGAGGAGTGTTCAAAAAGGCTTGGAGTCCCCATGGAAACCGTCGCCGATCGAATGAGCAAGTGTGGGAAAAAGAAAGCAAAGGTGGAGTCAGGCTGTTGCTCCTCTGAGGAATCGGGCAAACCTGGTGGTTGAGCTGGGATGATGCCATCACAGGGATTTACGTGAACCTGAAGGATGGGATGCTCATCGTGAATGAGTAGAGATGATACCAGAGCCTCGCGTTTGCGAGGCTTTTTTGTATGAAGGGCTTTAGAGTGTCGCTTTCTAAATCTTTTTCTAAGAAAGCAATTTGTGTATATTGAAGAAACAAAGATGAATTTAATTGGGAAACTGAAAAACTGGGCAAACAAACTTAAAACCGAGGTTCGTATCCTATACCTCGCTTTTCGTGATCCTGACACTCCGATATACGCAAAAGTTTGGGCTGGAGCAGTTGTTGCCTATGCTATTTCTCCCATAGATTTGATACCAGACTTTGTCCCGGTCTTGGGATATCTCGATGATTTGATTCTACTCCCCCTGGGGGTCTGGGTTGCCACCAGAATGATACCCCCAGCGGTTTATCAAAAATGCCGAATTGAAGCTGAAAAACCGTTTGAGTATTCTGGAGCAATAAAATGGATATTCTCACTTGTGATTGTGGTTTTTTGGGGTTGCACCGCAGTGGTTTTTGGGATTTTTATCTGGAAACTATTTTGCTAGATATGGTTTTACTTCTTGCACTCGGTCAGAGTATTTCGGGATTTGTTCCGACCAATTGACAAAACCCAGTTTTGGTGCGTAGTAAGTATTAATGACGCTTGAGGATTGGACAGGTCTCTGTCTGATAAGATAAAGTCGCAGTTGCTAGGGCAAAAAGGAGTCAGAAATGACAAACAGGGGTATGTCTACTGTGTTTATTGTTGCATCGTTGGTAATCGTTGGGTTAATCATTTCTTCGCTTGGGAACCCCACAATCGGTGGGACTTCGGAGATTACCGCGATTAAACTCGGTGAAAAATACCCAGTCGTTGATACAAGTCAGGACAGATGCTATGACAGCGACGGAAAAATAATAAACCCCGATGAGGAAGATAGCCTTTTTGGTCAGGATGCTCAACACGAAGGCAACCAGCCCAGGTATGAAATCTTTGATGATGATGTTGTAATTGACGTCGTTACAGGACTCATGTGGCAGCGTGACCCAGGTGAGAAAATAAGTTTTAAGGACGCTATCGCCAACGCCTCAAAATGTAAATTATTGGATTTTGACGATTGGAGGCTCCCCACAATTAAGGAGCTTTACTCCCTCATCAAATTCGATGGTGTCACCGGGATATCTGAGAAGGACTCAATTCCTTACATCGACACAAATTATTTTGTGTTTCACTACGGTGACTCATCAAAGGGGGAGCGTCACATAGACTCACAATACTGGAGCTCAACCGAGTACACATCCACAACAATGGGTGGCAACCACACCGTATTTGGAGTCAATTTCGCTGATGGAAGAATAAAGGGTTACCCATCAATTGATCCCAGAGGCGCAATAAAACTCAACTATGTCCTTTATGTCAGAGGCAACACAGATTATGGAAAAAATGAATTTGTAGATAACGGAGATGGCACAATCACCGATAGCGCCACAAATCTGATGTGGACGCGAGACGATTCAAAAAAAGGCATGAACTGGGAAGAGGCACTTAAGTGGACTCAGAAAATGAACGACGAGGAATACCTTGGGTACGACGATTGGAGAATACCAAACGCTAAGGAACTTGAGAGTATTGTGGACTACTCTAGGTCACCTGATGCGACAAACTCAGCTGCTATCAACCCAATATTCAATACGACAAAGGATGGAGACAACTACCCATATTTCTGGTCAAGCACTTCTCACCTCGACGGGCCCAAGGACATGCAAGGAAATCATGCCTGTTACATCGCCTTTGGCGAAGCAAGGGGGTGGATGGAAGACCCAAGAACACACAAAAAAATGCTCATGGACGTCCATGGAGCGGGTGCTCAAAGGAGTGACCCAAAGAGCGGCGATCCAGGTAAGTTTCCCTACGGAAGAGGCCCACAGGGCGATGTCATCAAAATCTACAACTTTGTGAGACTTGTCAGAGACGCTGACTAGATTTCTATCTGGCGTTTTCTCTCAACTGGGCGAACATATTCTTGTTTGCCCAGAGAGCGCACCCGCCTTCTCCCTCCTTCAGGGCATTGTGATTGGCTCTGATCGTTCTCATCAGTTTTGATTCAAGCGCTTCTCTCAAGCTCATATTCTTTAGGTTGCAATCTGACAATGGAGCAAACGGACATGGTTCGACATCACCACTCGAGGAGATATGCAAGAAACCATTGCCGGCAGCTAAACAACCACCATAACGCTCCTCGTCTCCTGGAAGCGATATATAAAGCATGTTTGAATCATCTTGTTTTGAATCAACAAATTGGTTCAGCCTGTTTCTTTCATCTACCCTCAGACAGAGACTCTCCGTTCCTTTTCGGATAGGCACATACTCAATGTAGAAGGCGGTATTGGCACCGATTGATTCGACATATTCGGTGAATTCCGGTGATGTCACCTGCTCGATATTCTCGTGTGTCGTCGTGATCGACACACCAAACATCAACCTGTTTGATTTTAGCCTTTTTGCTACATCGAGTACTTGGGCAAACGTGCCATCACCACGCCTGCAATCAGTTTCTTTCTCGTATCCTTCAATGCTGATTATTGGAATAAGATTCAAATGCTTTGATAATCTTTCGAGTACTAAATCATCAATCAAAGTTCCATTGGTGAAAACAGGAAAAATCACCTCGGGATTGTTACTCGCCATGTCGAAAATCACGTGTCGTGTGAAAGGCTCTCCACCTGCCAAGAAGGCGACCGAAATCCCTAAATCACGAGCTTGTTTTGTAATTGACAGTAATTGGCTATCATTTAGTTCATCAACTAACCTGTCATGCGCTTTCGCATAACAGCCATCGCAGTCAAGATTGCATTTCTCTGTGACGGACAAAATAAGGGTTGGGGGTACAATCAAACCTGCATCAAACAGCGAGTTCCTTCTCCTGCAGAGTTTGTTTTGATGCTTTGCCACCCCAATACCAAATGAAATATACCTTGGGTTTTTAAGAACCATTGATCCAAACTTACCCGTCATAAAATCAGACAATACCGTAGAAAATTTCATGCTATCTTGTGCCGCTCCTCTGTGTTTTGTAACCTCTACAGAGGATGTGACACTCTATGTCTCGATTGGTTTTAATATGCGTGTTAAATGCCAGTGTCGACGATGGATTTTAGCCTTTTATCAGTCCCTTGTCCCTCAAAAATATGGAGCATCCATCCTTCCGAGAAACCACTGATAAGGTAGCAAAGGAAGAATCTCTTCTTCTCCTTCGTGACTTTGTCAAACGAGAAATGCTCCAATCCAATAGAGCTTTCAAGGGTCTCAATAAGCTTGTCGTCGTCTGCTATTTGGTAGTCCCACCCGAGGACGTTGAGTATAACGAGCTCCGCGTTCTCTGCTAACACTCCACCTGTTCTTTGCGCCTCGATCTCCAGGATGAGGAACCTTCCTTCGGGAGAGTGAAGAGTTGGGTATGGACTGTCTTTGTATGGATTTTCAATTTCTGTTATTGCATCCGTTTTGATAATCCTTGCCTCGATACCATCACCCATCGGGAAAACCTTGGTAGGGCCGTAGTATACAAAATCCTCGCTTCTGGGAATCAAGTCGTATTCCGATTCAATATCTATTCCGACCTTCAGGTTCGAGTCACACCCAATGAGGAAAGGAACTATAACAACCAGACAAAGAGTTAGCGCGATAAACCTTTTCATCGTTTCAGGTCAACCTCGTAGAGCTTGAGTTCAGGTTCTTGACCTGTGTATATAAGCGCTAAGGTCAAACCAGTGAGGCTGCCCGGTGCATCGATCATGATAAAGGCTTCAGTGTCAGCCTTTATCTCTGAGAGACCAGAAAGATTCTTCAAGCCAGTCTTTTTCTCATATACACCTATCGTATCAGAATCATTTGTCGGGAAATATCTGTTTCCATGAACATCGATAAGCTCAAATCTAAGAAATCTGGGGTTGCAGAACGGATTCTCAGTCGGTGAGATATTCGCACTTATCACATAGAAATACCCAAGATCCGGATAGTATGGTGTCCCTTCTGAGCCATCGTCGTTCTCACTATAGATTACATCTAGAGTCTCTGGAATGCTGAGATTCCAGGTGCATCCCTGCATTTGGAAATCCTTGCCAGCAACGGTGTATTCGTGAGTTTGTGTCGGTTTCTCGTCGCCGCATGAGGCAAACCCAACAAGCATCAGGCAGACAAGAAGCGCTACTGTACCTCTTTTAACCATATATCCTCCAGATTGTAGAACATTCGTTCTTCCCTGTGCATCAGGTGAACGATGATGTCACCAAAATCAATGAGTACCCATCTTGATGTGAAGTCTCCCTCGACTCTGCGGGTTGGTAAATCAAGATTCTTGCCCAAACGAGTTAAGGCATCGATAATTGCCTTTGCCTGTGGTGGGGAGATAACTGTCGCAACGACGTGGTAATCACACATGGGGGATTTTCCCATAACGTTGACAACTTTGACGTTTTGAGCCTTGATCTCTTCAAGCTTTTCCAGAATCTGCCCTAGACTGTCCTCTGTTGAATGTTCCAGTTCAGGCCTCCTTGTAGAGTTTATGGAACTCTATGTAGTCAATCACACTATCTGGCAACATGAAGTTGCACATCTCACCATTTCTTATCCTATCTCTTACAATAGTCGAACTCATCTCATTCTTTGGGTATTCAAGCTCGATGATTGCTGTCTTGTCAACACCAGCATCAAGAAGTTTTAATCTTGCATCATCGAATGAAACATCACCTCGTCTCGCGATAGCGAAGCTGACAATGGACATGATTGATTGAGGATTCCTCCACTTTGATATTGACGAAACTGTGTCAGAACCTCCGATAAAGAATACCTGAGAATCCTTATGCTCTTTCTTCAAAAACTCAAATGTTTCGTGGGCATAGACCTTCCTGCCCTTAAAGAGCTCAAAATCGAGCACAGAAAGTTCAGGTCTGTTAAATACCGCAAGCTGTGTCATGTTGAATCGGTGATAATCATCGATTAGTTCTTCTGATTTGTCAAACCCGGGAACAGAGCAGGGGACCAGAAAAAGCTTTTCAAGTTGCAATTGAGATAGTGCGCAAACGGCAAGCGAAAGGTGGGCATGGGTAGGTGGTGAAAACGAACCACCAAGAACTCCGATTCTACTACTCAAGCAAGAACCTCATGCTACCAATAATAACTGTATCTCCATCATTTGCGCCCATATTGCGGAGTTTCTTCTCGATACCCAATCTCCTCAACTGCCTCTCAACAAAGGCTCTACCATCGTAGCTATCAAGATCGGTTGCGGTGATGATTCGCTCAAGGGGTTCATAATTGATTATAAATTCACCGTCTTCGACTTTTATCTCAACGAATTCCTTCGGGGCTATTAATCGAAGCTTTTGAGCAACGGATGTTTGAGGAGCAGGAGATTTGTCGATGATCTGTTTCAAGGTGTTTGCAAGCTTATCCAGGTTTTGGTTCTCCATTGCAGAAATCGCAAGGTACGTAATGCCACGTTTCGCTGCAAAGACTTGAAGCTCATCCACATAACTTTCATCAAGAAGATCAGTCTTGTTGCCAACAATTATTGATGGTTTATTAAACGTTTCTTCGGAGTAGAGTTTGATTTCATTCCAGAGCATCTCAAGTGTGCCAATGGGATTTTCTGACGCCAGATCAACCATGTACATCAATACTCTGCAACGCTCGACATGCCTCAAAAACTCAAGTCCCAACCCCTTACCTTCTGACGCGCCTTCAATTAGACCTGGGATATCCGCAACTGTGAATCTGCTCCAATCGGGCATGGTGACAACGCCCAAAGACGGTTCGAGAGTTGTGAAGGGATAGTCACCAATCTTCGGATGCGCTTTCGAAATCTTGCCAAGGAGTGTGGACTTACCGGCATTTGGCATGCCAACAAGACCAGCATCAGCAAGGAGCTTGAGTTCAATTCTAAGTTTTAGTTTCTCACCCTTTTGACCGGATGTTGCGATGTGTGGTGTCTGCCTTCGGGAGTTTTTGAAGTTCTGATTTCCCAATCCACCGATTCCGCCCTTGGCAACCAAGAGCTCCTGTCCATCCTCAACGATGTCAGCCATGAAGACTCCATCAGGCTCAATCGTAACGATAACACCCACGGGAACCTTGATGAACAGGTCTTTACCTGAACCACCAGTTTTATTGTTGGACTGCCCAGGCATGCCGTTCTCGGCTTTTAAGATCGAATGATCGAGGAAATACGACAGGTCGCTGAGATTAGAATCAGCGACTAGGTAGACGTCGCCCCCGCGACCCCCTCTACCACCTGAGGGTCCACCTCTTGGGGCAAACTTCTCACGTCTGAAGGCAACAACGCCATCACCACCACGACCTGCAAAAACGGTGATTGTTGCCTCGTCAACGAACATTAGTTAGCGGCAGCCTCCACAACACACTGCTTCTTGTCTCTTCCAAGTCTCTTGAATCTGACAATACCCGCAGCTGTCGCAAAAATTGTGAAGTCTCTGCCAAGTCCTGTGCCTTCACCGGCGTAGATCTTGGTTCCGCGCTGTCTCACGATGACTCCACCTGGTGAGACCATCTGTCCGTCTGCAACTTTGACACCCAAATATTTTGGGTTGCTATCTCGACCGTTTTTCGCCGATCCGCCTGATTTTTTATGTGCCATGATATCCTCCTAAAGCTTGCGGATGTATCGCTTTTCTATATAGGCGCTGTCCATCAAATGGAGCAACGCACCATACCCCGGAACAAACCGGAGCGTGTCTCCGACTGATATTTCGCATACATCGGTCACATCACACACGGTGTGATCGGATGAAGCGTCGATTAATGTTACACCATCTTGGATTGGAGTCAACAATGAATTGCCTGTATCCTGACCACCGACATTAATGATTGCTCTTTTTTGCATTCCTTTGTCCACAAAATCATGGGAGTGACCAAAAACATTTTGTGTAATTTCGCCTGTTGGCACCGAAGGTTTTTCATACACTTCAATCACCTCAGCACCCAGGACAAATGTATCAGTTTCACAACCTGGTATTGGTTTTCTATCAAGCACATCCATTCCAAGCACGATACCCTCACCAACGTGAAATTCATTAATGCCTTGAGGAAGTGTTGAATCTATCACCATTGGTATTGTGTTCGTTGCCCCTCCTGCAATTTTGTCAATCCTTATTCCAAACTCGTTCTCTGCCAGTCTGGCAAAATTGAGAAGTACCGTCATGTTTTCAATAGACGGTGCAACTCCAGATAGACAGGTTAAAACTCCACCAATACCACCAATCTCAACACCTTCAAGTTTTGAAATTCGCATCAAAGCAGGGAGAAAATCATCAGGCATGAATCCTTCACGTAAATCTCCAAGCTCAACCATCGGAATGATTCTGTGTTTCTTGTTTTTTGAAATTGCGATTTTTGAAATCTCTTCAATTATTCTTAAATCACTCTGTAAACTCACATCTGAGACATCAATCATCCTTTCGAGTTTGGAGAGGCCCGGCGGTCGGATGCAGAGAAGTTTAACGTCTGGCAAAGATTTTCTCAGTCTTTCAAGGTTTTCAACTCTGGAGTCAGCCAACCCAACGCAACCACCAGAGAGCATGGCTTTTCCTACCTCTGGATCACCAAGTGTTGATTTGGTCACCCCCCAGACATCGATCCCATTCTTCCGGCAGATGCCTGATAGATAGTTCGCGTTTCTTTCTATTTTATCCAGATGAATTTCGATGTAAGGTGTGTTTTCCATAATCTATTCCGATGGATACTAACATACATATAACTTTTTACAAGGTAAACACAGCATTTTTCTAAAATTAGAATTTATTGACATAACACACTCACTTCAAATACAATAGTCCAGTTGTTGATAAACTTAATGAGGTGTCGTTTATGAAAACGAAAGATTGGTTTAGACTGGTAGTAATACTGGTCATCCTCGGTCTCTCGATTATGGTCGCGTTCTTCCCGAACGCTCAGACAGAGACAAGGACTATTTACGATGAAAATGGCAACGCCCAAACCGTTGTGGGTCCAAAGTACCCCTACAGACTTGGTTTGGATCTTCAGGGTGGAATACACGTTGTGTTGGAGGCTGAAAAGCCAGCTGAGGGCGAGATAGAGGACGAGGCAATGGACAGGACGGTTGCCGTGCTTCAAAATCGTGTTAACAGACTTGGTGTCTCCGAAACCATCGTACAGCGCGAGGGCTCAAAGAACAGAATCCTCGTCGACCTTCCTGGTTATCAGAACAAGAATGAGGCTCTCTCAATCCTTGGCAGAACTGCTCGTCTTGAGTTCAGAAAGAGCGACGGCACAGTCATCCTCACGGGTGAACATGTAAAAACCGCAAAGGCAAATTACGGAGCAACCGACCAGTCGGGTATGCCAAACTGGCATATCGCATTCGAGCTTGATAACGAGGGCGCTCAGAAATTCGCCGAGGCCACCAGAGAAGCCATCACCTACTCAGAAGGTGACGAGAAGAGAAAAATCGCCATCTATCTTGACGAGGATCTTCTCATGAATCCAAACGTCAGCTCGGCTATCGAGGATGGCAGAGGAATCATCACGGGTGGAAGCGGCGACACGGAAGATGCAAGCGCTTGGGCAACCACGAACGCTCTCTTGATCGAGGGTGGTGCGCTCCCGTTACAGCTTAATTCCGACCCAGCAGAGCTTCGCGTCGTTGGCGCGTCACTTGGTCAGGACACAGTCAACAACGTCGCACTCGCTGCAATCATCGCGATGGCGCTTGTTGGTCTTTACATGCTCCTCTACTACAAGGGACTCGGTGTTTTCGCTGTTCTCTCTCTTGCCATCTACGCTTGCATCTATCTTGCATCCCTTCTTCTTGTCGGAGCCGTATTCTCACTCCCAGCAATTGGAGGTGCAATCCTATCTGTTGGTTTGGCTGTTGACTCCAACGTTATCATCTTTGAGAGAATCAAGGATGAGCTCAGGGACGGCAAAACTCCTGTCTCGGCCGTTGCCAACGGTTTCTCCAAGGCATTCTCGACAGTATTTGATGCAAACATCACAACACTCGTCGGTGCCGGCATCCTCTACTGGCTTGGCACAGGCGCAGTCAAGGGATTCTCAGTAACGCTTTCATTCGGCATCTTTGCGTCATTCTTCACAGCGGTCTTTGTAACCAGATTCTTCATGGATATGATCACAAAATTCTGGAAACCAGCACCAGGATCTCCCATGTTCCAATTCCTCTATGGTATTGGAGGTGACAAATAATGTTTAATCCAAGAAACTGGGATATCATTGGGAAACTCCGTATTCTGGTTGTCAGCTTCATCACAGTTATCATCGTTGGAGCTTTAGTAATCGGATTCAGATGGATGACATCTGGTGAAACAAACACTGTTGCAAAGATTGTCTTTACTCAGGAACTATCTGGTGATGAACTCACAATCATCAGCGATTCAGCCGATGCTCTTGAGCACCTCAATCTTGAGAATCTTTCGATCTCGGTCAGAACGAGTGATGTTTCAAGTGGTGAAGTAGATGAGGCTGGAATTCCAAAGGGTTACAATTCAATTCTCAACGTCATCGAAGTCCAGGCAAGCAGCATAACAGACGAGCAGTACAGCGGCACCGACGGTGTGGTTGCGAGCCTTCAAGCTCTCTACGGCGAAATCAACAAGACTGGTTCAATTGAGATCAAAGAGGGTACGACTCTCGAAACAAGAAAGACCTCCGGTCAGCCTCTCAACTGGGGACTTGACTTCACAGGCGGTACAATCGTTGAACTCACGTTCGTTAACCCGTTTGCAGAGAATGGCGTGGCTATTGACGACTCAACAGTCATCTCAGAAGTCAGAGCCATCTTTGCCCATCGCGGTGTTTCAGTTGGTTCAATCCAGGTTCAGCGTAAGTCGGCAGCAACCGAGGCTGGTGTCGACATTGCCAACTCACTCCTTATCAGAACCCAGGAATCATCACAGACAAAACTTAAGAGAGTCATTGACGACCTTCATGAGAAGTTTGGTGAGGAAATAGAAGGTCAGCAGAGAATCGACACAATCGGACCGGTCATCGGCGACGAGCTCAAATCCACAGCCCTTCAGGCTCTTCTTTGGGCACTTGCCATCATCTTCCTCTACATCGCCATCAGATTCGAGCCAAAGGCTTCTGTAGCTGCTATTGCCTGTCTTATCCACGACTTATTCTTTGTGCTTGGTGTTCTTGCCCTCTTCTGGGTTGAGGTGAACCTTGCCGCAGTTGCAGCGCTTCTGGCTATGATATCGTACGACGTTCAAGACACCGTCGTTATCATGGACAGAGTGAGAGAGAACACGAAGCTCTGGCTTGGTAGAATCTCATATGCTGAGATGATCAACATGTCCATCACTCAGACTTACATGCGTTCATTCAATACCTCTATCACTACACTCTTTGCCATCCTCGTCCTCCTATTCTTCGGTGGCAGAACAATCCTCGACTTCACGCTCATCCTCTTCCTCGGTCTTTTTGCTGGAACATTCTCCTCAATCTACATCGCTGCTCCACTCCTCGTAGTCTGGAGAAACGCAAGCAAACGCTTCGCTGGCGCTCCTGAGGAAACAATGACGCTCTCGGGCGCAACCGCAAAAAAGGCTGTTGATGTTGAAGTAGCATCGGACAAACCAGTAAAGAAAGTCAGACCAACAGCTGGTGTGGTTGAGAAAAAAGGCCCACCAAAGAAGAAACGTCCCGGCCCAAAAAGCAAACGCAAGTAACCAATAAGGAAACGATACACAAAACCCGGAGCACCAGTGCTCCGGGTTTTTTATTTTCTATGCTTCCAAAGTTTCTTTTGACCATCAAGCCAAATATCAAATCTCAACTAGTTTTTTGCTCTTGTTGACAAAAGTCAAAGCAATCAAATATAATCAAGTTTATCCAAAGGCACTCGTTTTTCTAAGTTCCCACGTTTTGACTGGGTTGATCTATGCGAGGCGAGTATCGAGGTGATGACTGGTTTGCACACTAATGGCTTAGGAGCAGAGGAAAAGTGAAAAAAATTATACTTATTGCGCAAGGCACAGTTGAAGCCAGGAAGCGTATCCTTCAAGCGCTCGAACCGCTCTATGACGAAGGTTATTACCTCCTCACATGCAACAGCGGTGACGATCTCCTGAAGAAGATTCCGCTTGGCACACCCAGCTTGATTTTCATTGATCTTCCTCTCCCAGGAAGAAATGGTTTCGAACTCCTCAACTTCATACGCAACAATCCAAGAACATCTGATGTTCCAATAGTAGTCTTGGTGTCCCCAACACAGGGCATATTCAAATTGACCTCCCTTGGACTCAAGTCGACACTCTTTATTAACAGACCCGCATCAAATGGCAAGATTCTGGAACTCGCCAAAACCTGTCTGGAGGAAGCAAGATGAGTAATGATATATTCTCAATTTTCCCTGAACACGACGACTTTTTCCCTCTTGAAAGCGAATTCGCAACAGACCCAGAGGAAGCCCTCTATAATCTGCGAACGAGACTCTTTTCTGGCTTCTTTAAAATTGGATTCATCAAATCAGTGTTTGGAGTCCTGATATACAGAGGTAGACCTCTCATTTCAATATTTCAATCCGAAAAAGACATCAAATTTGGCAAAGATGCCATTGAGATGGCGACAGAAACGTACAACAGGGAACAACCCAGGGGTACCCATATGACAGCCCACATAGACACGGAGATTCTCAGTTGCTATTCCTCTCTGTTGTCTCGCTATCCCATCTTCAGAAATTTCTCACCTGATATGCTCGTAATTGATGAGCTCTTTAACAAGATGGTCTATGACAGCTTCAGTGGATCCATACTTGTATCAACAAGGTCTGACCATGTACTCCTCTATATCAAAGATGGCGAAATCCTGGAAACAAAAAAAGGCAAGATAATCAACAGCTACCCCATCAACGAGTCACCCGTCATTGACGATATGGCAAGAGCTGTAGGTCTCATGTCCCAGCAGGATGCAGCCCTGGATATCTATGAAGTACCTGAAAACCTCTATTCTGATCTTGCCTCGTGGCAGTACGGCATACCATTCTCAACCCCAACGAGCATAGATCTCTTGAAGGACACCATAATGGACATCGCAAGGGATGAACTTCGGGGGAAATCAAATTTCCTTATTGAAAAACTAACCGAGATTGGTTCCGACCTGGCCGACATAGAGAACTTCTGCGACAATCTTGAGAGTAACCTCGATATTCAACTATCTAAACGCGCCATCAGAAAGCTGTCTGATGCAATGATGGCAAAGATAATCGAATTCAAGAGGATGCAAGGGCACTAGGAAAATTTTACTAAACCAATGACAACTCCTTGCGATTAGGAACGACGTTGCCTGGATTTGTGTAGAGACTGTTGGGATTGTTTTCTGGGATTGTCTTGTGAGTGATTTGGTGAGAACGTCCATGGTAAAATCCTCCAACTAGTTGCCGCCAGATCAAGAATTAGAGTGAAAGGTAGCTAGGAATTGTACTTTTTTTATTTGAATGTCGATACCTCAAATGCAGAATATCCTAAGCTCATCATCTTTTTTGTTGTTTCGGTTCTGCTGTCAGCAGAAACAACCCCAAACACAGCACTTCCAGAGCCTGTCATTTGGGCTTTTTCACAACCATACTTCTGGAGTCTAGAAATGATTACTTCAATTTCAGGCTCGATGGATACAGCAGCATCTGTGAGTGAATTGTATGGATTTTGTAGCCTCTTCTGAAGGTTGGGGGGAGTAGCAGCAGATTGGAACTGCTCATCCCAGGTTTTATAAACATCACTCGTCGAGAGGGGTTTGTTTGGGTAGACAATTATAAAATCTGCGTCAAAACCTTCAATCTCTTGTATTTTCTCACCAAAACCCTCGACAAGACTCCACCCACTCCTAAAAAACAGGGGAACATCAGACCCGGCCTCAGAACCAATTGCACAAATCTCATCTTTTGAAAGATGCAATTCCATCATGGCGTTTAAAGCCTTAAGAACGGTCATCGCATCCGACGAACCACCACCCAATCCAGCTCCGTGCGGGATATTCTTTTCAATCCTGATGTGCACAGAGAAATCCAGACCAGTGTATTTTTTAAAAATCTGAACGGTTTTCCATACAATATTATCCTCGCCGGGGGAGACAGGAGAATCTACGATAATTTCATCGCCCTCATAGATTAAAACATCAATAAAATCATAAAGGTTTACAGTCGTTGTTATTGAGCTGATGGGATGCAGTCCACACTCGTCTTGCGGATAGATATACAAATCCCAGTTGATTTTGGCAGGAGCTCTAAATCGGGATGAAACCGGCAAGCTTTTTGAACTGGTCAACGGTCAACTCTTCTCCACGGATGTTTCTATCGAGGTCAAGGAACGTCATGGCTGACATAATATCGTCCACCTTGAAACCAGCCTCCACCAGCGAATTAATCATCGTTTTTCTTCTCTGATAGAAAGCTCCTTCAACAACCTTCATAAAATGACTTTCAGCAATTTGTGGTAAACGGGGCTTGTCCGAAGCTTTCAGTGAAACAAAGGAAGAGCCAACGTTTGGTCTTGGGAAGAAGGATGATGGATGTACCTCAAACAGCACCTCAATCTCACATGCATACTGCGCATACACTGAGAAAGCAGTGTAATCCTTACTACAAGGTTTTGCCTCAAGGTGCCTGACAACATCATCTGGAAGCATGAAAAAGGCGTTTGCTTTTGGTACCTGATTTATCCACCGCTTGATGATTGCCGACGCACAATAGTATGGGAGATTCCCAACCACAATCGACGGACTGAAGTCCGCCATATCAAGAAGGAGTATGTCATCAAAGATCAACTTAACATTTTCAAATGGCTCTAGGTTCTCGAGGAGCAGTGGTCTGAGATTTGTGTCAATCTCCACAGTCACCATCCGGTGGACAACGCTTGCTATTGAGGTAGTGAGAACACCAGTCCCTGCGCCAATTTCGAGAACCCAATCCGACACGTCAAACCCGCAAACTGCCATAATCTTATCAATCACAAACTGATCATGGCAAAAGTTCTGACTAAAACGCCTCTTCAGTTTTATCTCATACCTAGCCAGGTCACTCTTCAAAGCCTTCAGGCCATTTGAGGACATAAACTTTAACCTTTCTTCTTCCCCACTTCCGGGCTGACTCTTTATCATAGAAGAACACGTCTATGCGGTTCTGTCCGATTGCTCCACCGCAATCACCCGCAATAGCGTATCCATATCCTTCGATGTACATCTCAGTATAATATGGAATTTGTTTCGGGTAAACTGCAACAACACCATAACCTGATTTCATGCCTGTTGCGCAGGTGGTTGGATCTGAGTCGCACTCCTCAACGGAAGGAGTGTACGCGGTTGATTCGACCTCAAACACCGTTTTATAGGCTCCCGGCATGTCGGCGGTACCCTCAGCAATCACCTCATGAATCGGTCTCTTAGTCATGCGCGTGTCGATGAGTGTTTTGTACATCAACTCACCGTTTTCATAAACCTCTCTGAAGGTCTCCTCTATCTCTCCACCGGTACCAGGCTGCCATTTAACTATTTTGCCCTGATGTACTCTGTCGTTAGGCTCGTATCTCAACTCGTAGGGGATATCTCTGTATCTTTTTGTAATTTTGTGTTCAACTCTCACTACCTTGTGGATTTTCTGATCTGGGTTCTCAGGATTGGCTGTCGTTTCGATTCTATCCAGTGGCCCCAACACGATTCCAACCGAGAGTGCAGTATCTCGCAATGTGGCTGTTGTACTCAGTACCTCAACCGTTCTGTTTCCATCCTGAATCTGTACCGGTTTTGGTTTTTCGACACTGTAAACAGAACCTGCAGCCAGCGCGTTCCTGAGGCTTCCTGCCCGTAATTGCACTCCCTCGCAACTCACCTGAGCGCCATCAGCAATAGAGACTCCAAGCTCATCAAACAAGCCTGCAACAGTTTTTTGGTAGGTGATGTGCGTTTTCAAATTACCCTCAACTGAAATCCCAACAGCAGAGGGTGAAAACACCGCGCTAAAGACCAAAAACACAGCCAGCGCGCCTATCGTCCATTTAGTAATATTTGAGCTTTTTTTCACTTCACAAATTCCTGTATTTCATGTAGTATAGTGTGCGTGAATATAATACTATCAAAACAAGAGTTGATAAAAAAGGCTAAGTCTGTCCTTAAAACTCTTCTTAAGGGTATTCCACTACACTATGAGTCGATGATGGTTGGAGGGACCGTCAGAGACATCCTGTTGGGTAGAACACCTAGAGACATCGACATCGCGACTCCAGACACTTCCGAACTCATCCAAACCCTTAAATCACAGGGATTCACCCATGTGATCCTCGACCTTGAAAGAGACATTCACCGAATGGTGAAGGGGCGAGTACACGTTGATATCACCCCCTTGAAAGAGGGCAATATCACAGACCTGCTAACCCGTGATTTTACCATCAATTCAATCGGTATTGTCATCAAAACCTGGGAGGTTCTTGACCCACAGAAGGGGATACCAGACCTTTCAAAGGGACTCGTCAGATGTCGTTCCGAGGAGAGATTCATCAAGGATCCATTGCGATTGATTCGAGCTTTCAGACTCGGAGCAACGCTTGAGTTCACAATCGATCCTGTAACCCTGAGAATGATAACAAAGCACTCACACCTTATCGGCAAACCAAGCAAGGAACGCATTAGAGACGAGTTGTGCTGGACACTGGAGGCTCCAAGCTCATTCCCGCACATAGAAGAAATGAAAAGGACTCACTTGTTTGAGAGGATTCTTCCTGAATTCTCGACCCTCTCTCAAATCCCAGCCCACAAACCACACGCTCTCGGTCTAGCAGAACACCTTCTCTGGACGTACAAATACTTCGAGGACATCATGGCTGACCTTGATGATGTGCTGCTTCATCACGCTGATACCGCCAGAGAGATTCTCTGCAAGAGAGTTGCAGGTGGCAGAACACTATTGGCAACGGTCAAACTCGCCGCCCTTTTGCATGATGTCGGTAAACCGGAAACCTTGACCACAGAGGATAGAGTTCACTTCATCGGACATGAGGATGCAGGCGCTGAGATGGTGACAAAGCGCATGCAATCACTCAAATTCTCGACTGCTGAGATTAGAATCGCGTCTGAACTCATCAAGAACCATATGCGACCCCATAACCTTGCTAAACTCGACAACATCAGCCAGAGAGCGGTATACAGATTCTTCAGAGACCTCGATGAGCTTGCCATCCCCTGCATGCTGATTGCGCTCGCTGATGCATACGCCACTGAGATGCTTCCATGGGGTTCCCTGGAGGGTTACGCTGAGTTCATCAGAACAATGATTGACGCTTCAGTGAAGATTGGCAAACCCAAACCGCTTCTCGATGGCGAGTCAATCATGGAGATACTCTCAATCAAACCTGGTCCTAATGTTGGCAAGATTCAGGAAGCTTTGCTTGAGGCTCAGGCTCTCGGAGAGATACAAACAAAGGAAGACGCAGAAAAATTTATCAAGGAGAATCCCTTATCACAATGAGCACAGAAAAGAAGGAAAGCGGATTCGAATGGTTGACTAAACCACTCGAAAAGCTAGTTAATGTAAACTCCCTTTCAGGCTTTGAAGGTAAGATAAACGATCTGTTTGTTGAACTTGCTACAGACAGAGGGCTAGAGGCTTGGAAGGGCAAAAAGAACGCATATGCCAGAGTCGGAAAATACGATGAGAACAAACCGACTATCATCCTGTCCGCTCATGGCGATGAAATTGGTATGATAACAACAGGCATCACCGATACAGGTTTTGTCAGGTTCACATCATGGACGGGAGAAGAAAAAGTATTCCCAGGACTAGAGGTTGTGATAGATGGCAAAGAGCCTGTCCCTGGAGTTATTACAAGTAAACCACCACATCTACTTGCGCCAGACGAAACAAAGAAAACAGTGCCCGTTAAAAAGCTCTATGTCGACACTGGTCTACCCATAGACAGAGTCAAGGAACTCATCTCTCCAGGAAACCCAGTTCTTTATAAAAAAAGATTTCACATGCTTAAAAACGACAGACTCGCCGCATCGGCCATTGATGACAAGCTTTGTGTAGCGCTCCTTCTTGAGCTTGGAAGAAAACTCTCAAGAACTGAGCTCAATGTCAACGTTGTCATTGCGTGCACAGCCGCTGAGGAGGTTGGAGGTTTTGGCGCATCAAGCGCATTTGTTGAGATAAAGCCAGACCTTGCTATCGCAATCGACACAACCTATGGCTCCCAGTATGACGGCTCTGGTGTGCAATACACCGAATTTGCCAAGGGTATTGCTCTTGGCAGGGGTTACATGCTGAATGACAAAATCGTTGAGAATATCGAGGCTGCCGCAAAGAGAATCAATATCGAGTTTCAGCCCGATGTGTACTCGTATGGCACTGAAGCCGATGAATTCCTTGACACAGAGCTTGGGTGTCCGATCGGGGTTGTCAGTCTACCGATCAGATACCTGCATCAGCCAATTGAGGTATGTGATCTTGAGACAGCCAAGCAATGTCTGCTCATCCTACAGGAATATGTGACTTCACTACCATCCAATCTCAAGGAGGTGCTTTGATGGAACTGCTTGAAAGACTATCAAACGCCTTTGGCCCACCAAGCAAAGAGAATGAAATAAGAGACATCATCACAAACGAGGTAAAGAGCAGATTTGGACTCGAACCCCACACCGACCACATCGGTAATCTCTCTTTCATCAAACCCGGTAAACCAGGCATGCCAAGAATCATGCTCGATGCGCACATGGACGAGGTGGGTTTGATTGTTATCGGTCACGGATCTGGGGGAGAACTTCTGTTCAAGGGTGCAGGTGGACTCGACCCAAGAGTTCTTCCTGGCAAGGTTGTCCTTCTTGGCAAGGACAAAATCCCAGGTGTGATTGGAGTCAAACCACCCCACACTCAGAAACGTGAGGAGTGGAATGTTTCGCCAACAATCGAGGGGCTTGCAATTGATGTTGGCGCAAAAGATAAAAAAGAGGCTGAATCGTTTGTCCCCAAATACACTGTTGCAATGTTCGACACCAAGTTTGAGAACTGGGGTAACACTGTAAAAGGCAAATCCTTTGATGACCGAATCGGTTGCTGGGCAATCATCAAAACCCTCGAACACCAGACAGACTGCGAGATAGTTGCCAGCTTTAGTATGGGCGAAGAGATTGGTATGCGCGGCGCCAAGAGGGCTGTTCGCTACCACAAACCAGACCTCATGATTGCGCTTGAGGGAACCGCTGCCGGCGATTTACCTGAGGTCGCCCCTCACATGGTCTGTACCCGCATGGGTGACGGCCCTGTCATCACATTCGAGGACAGGTCGATTATCATCCCCCGAGACCTCAGACAAAAACTTGAGGAAACAGCAAAACAAAACGACATCCCATATCAGTACAAGTCCACTGTGACAGGCGGAACAAACGCTGGCATAATGCAGTACGAAAATGGCGGAACCAAGTGCCTCGTCATGGCTGTGGGCTGCCGATACATCCACTCACCTGTTTCATTGGCTGCCAAATCCGACGCAGTCAATATGGTTAAGCTAACCAAGAATTTCATTTCCCGAATTGATAGGAAGGAGATTGTCCTATGAGAAATATCATCGAAAAACTGTTGCCTTTGCATGCGCCAACTGGGTTTGAGAACAGGCTCATAAGTGAAATATCAAGAATACTATCCCCACAAGTATCTGACGTGGATTTCATGGGTAATCTCACAATCCGAATCCCGGGACAGGGACCAAAGATCCTTGTCACATGTGACATCGACGAGTATTCAATTGTCGTGACACACATCGACTCAAACGGATTTATTAGGTTCTATCCATCCGGAAACCTCACCGTCGAGAACATTCTTGGTGCCGAGGTTATTTTCAACTCTGGCATTGCTGGATTCATTGGCAGCGAAGAGAAACCAGAGAACAGCAAACTGACATTTGACAGATTGTTTGTAGACATTGGCGCGAGAAATAAACGAGAGGCGTCTGAACTTGTCAAGATTGGCGACCATGCGGGCATGAATATTCCAACCAGAATGACAGATTCAAGGGTTATCGGAAGAGATTGCTGTCACGCAGCAGCTTCTGCCCTTACAGCCGCCTGCACAGACGTAGGTCAAACCCAGAATCATCTCGTTTTTGCATTTACAACACAAGGAAAGCTTGGGGGAAGGGGCGCTCTGACTGTTGCCAACCGAGAGAAACCAGACCTAATAATCAACCTCAGGAAGCTTGACGCCACAGACACACCCGAACATCCCGACAAAGCCAAGATTGAACTCGGAAAAGGCCCAGTTCTCATTAAGGCTGGCTCATACATCACCAACTACATATACGGCAACGAGGTAGTTCAGGACACAGCAACCTCGTCCGGCATTCAACTCCAACAGGCTGTTGACACGAACTTCAATGCACCAGAGTACCGCATGTCTGGTGTTCACGGTTCCGTGCCCATAATGTCGCTTGCCATACCAACAAGGGTTTTCGGGAAATTTGGCGGTATTGTTGATATCGGAGATATAACTGACTCTTCAAAACTCCTTGTTAAAATCCTCAGGAAACAACTTATCAAGTAGAAGGTGAATCGCATGAAAAAAACAGCGCTTTACGACTGGCACAAAGAGAATGGTGCCAAACTTGTTCCGTTTGCCGGGTATGAGATGCCAATCCAGTACACCTCCATCCTCGAAGAACACAAGACTGTTCGAGACAGCGTGGGGTTATTCGATGTCTCTCATATGGGCGAGATTGAGATTAAAGGAGAGAAAGCTGTTGAGTTCGCCGAGAAGGTCTTCACCAACAACATCAGAGATATGAAGCCCGGCGAAGTAAAATACACCGTCATGTGCAAGGAAGACGGTGGTGTAATAGATGACCTCTTTGTACACTTTTTCGCACCAGATAACATTTTTCTCGTTGTAAATGCCTCGAACAAGGACAAAGATTACGAGTGGATAAAATCCCATGAAATCGACGGTGTAACCGTTACCGACACCTCTGACAAATTCACTGAGATTGCCGTTCAGGGCCCAAATGCACCAAAGGTCTTGGAGAAACTCTCAGATTTCAATGCTCCATCGTTGCCCTATTTCACCTTCACCACAGCAAAGGTTGCAGGAATCGACTCGATTGTGGCGAGAACGGGCTACACAGGCGAGGATGGATACGAGATATATATCAGCAACGACCATGCGGTAGCTATGTGGAATGCACTGATGGAAGCCGGAGCTGAGTTTGGCATCAAGCCAATTGGGCTTGGCGCAAGAGACACGCTCAGGTTTGAGGTTTGCTACTGGCTCTATGGCAACGAACTCTCGGAAACAATCAATCCACTCGAAGCTGGTCAGAAATTCGTTCTCGACTTTGAGAAGGATTTCATTGGCAAGGACGCTCTTCTTGAATATGAGGAAAACGGAAAAACCAGAAAACTCGTCTGCTTCAAGATGATCGATAAGGGCGGAGTTCCAAGACACGAACACAAGGTATTCGATGGGGACAAGGAAATAGGTTTCATCACCTCCGGCGGGATGCTTCCAAATGCCGGCTACATTGGAGCGATGGCTTATGTCCCATTTGGTGGCGGATACAAAACTGGAAAAGTTGTCCAGGTTGAGATTAGAGACAAAAAGCTCAACGCAGAGATCATCAAAAAGCCGTTCTACAAGGGTACAGCTGGACAGGTGAGACAATGAGCGATGTTGATGTCGCAACACTTGAGGCAACATCTAAACAAATAAGAAGAGATATTATTGATATGATCCACACTGCGGGTTCTGGACATCCTGGCGGTTCTCTTTCAGCCACCGATGTCATGACCGCGCTCTATTTCAATATCGCAAATATTGACCCAAAAGACCCAAAAAAAGCCAATCGAGACAGGATAATCTACTCTAAAGCTCATGTCACACCGCTTATTTATGCGCTGCTTGCAAGAAGGGGTTTTTTTGATACCGACATCCTTTCAACGTTCAGGAAGTTCAATAGCCCTCTCCAGGGGCATCCCCACATAAACTGTCTACCAGGCATCGAGTCCTCTGGAGGCTCATTGGGTCAAGGCATTTCAGTTGCCGTCGGACTCGCCCTCTCCGCCAAATTGGACAAGGCAGATTGGCGGGTATATTGTCTCACCGGAGACGGTGAGCACCAGGAGGGTGAGGTTTGGGAAGCCTACATGTCAGCGGCTCACTACAAGCTGGACAACCTCACGGTCATTATTGACAAGAACAATCTCGAAATTGATGGGCCCACATCCGAGGTTATGAACGTTGACCCACTCGATGAGAAATTGAAGTCATTTGGTTTCGAGGTGTTTGTTGTTGATGGTCACGACATGGGTTCTGTTTTAGAAGCGTTTAACAAAGCAAAGCAGATAAAAGGAAAACCTCAAGCCATTATCGCCAACACCATCAAAGGCAAGGGTGTTTCATTCATGGAAAATGAGGCTGGTTGGCACGGAAAGGCTCCATCAGCCGAGGAGAAAGAGCTGGCCATTAAAGAACTTGAATAAGCAGGATATTTACCAATAAAAAACCTATAAACCTCAATCACCCAAAATGATTGAGGTTTTTTCATGGGATTATTGCATAATTTATCTCAAGGTCACTTAGCTAATCAGAATCGGAAGTTCATTAATATGGAAACAAATTCTGTATCTGAATATTTTTTCATAAATAAAAAAGTCCCCCTCCTCCACCCGGGAAAAGGGGGACATAACTCTCGTTGTTAACTAATTTTTATCTATCTTCTATGGACAGGTTACCGACTTTGTGATGCCGCTTGAGGTGACCTCGTAACAATAGAAGTAGGAACCATCATAGCGGTTCTTGAGGTTGATCTTAAGAACTCCACCTTCTCCAACATCAAGGTCAACGCACTTCTCAAGTTCTGCTCCGTCTATTGTAACAATCAGCGGATCGCCTGATCCATCCATACTAATTTCTGCTGTGTATGGGGAACATCCACCAAATTTGTCAACATTGATGCAAAGCTGACCATTCTTGTAGGTAACATCGATGTCTGGTTTTGGACATGTCACAGGCTGATCGTTGCCTCTCTGCACGACGAGTACAGCTGAGTCCTCAACACTGAGTCCCTCTGCCGAGTAGGCAAGAGCACGGTTGATGACCGCAACACCTGGGTTGATTCTGATGTCGTCTCTCAGTCTGAGGTAAAGGGTTACTCTGTATACCTCACCTGGGTTGAGCTGACCAATTGCCCAAACGATCTTCTGGAGACCAACTGAGCCAGAAGGCATTGAGCTGACATATTCAAACTCTCTTGGGATAAGGTCTGTGAGGATAACATTCATTGCCTCTCTGTCGCCAATGTTCTGAACTGTGAGTGTATATTTGATCTTGTCGCCCTGGATGGCCATGAACTTCTTGGAGGTTTTTGTGATGGTGAGTTCTGGTTCACCGAGAACTGAAACGGTACAAGTGTCATACTCTGGGTTTGGAGCGGTGTCAGCATATGTAATGCATGTGCTCTGAAGCCTTGTGCCCTTCGAGAGATGACCAACAACAAGTCTTATCACGACCGTTACTGACTCGAGTGGATTAAGCGAGCCATTGCCGTTTATACCAAGTGATGTTGTCCAGATGTTGTCTCCATTATCTGGCATTGGTGATGCGTCATAGAATGTCGTTCCATTTGGATATGTCATATTGAGAACAACACCTGTCTGGGTATAAGGCGTATTGTTTGTGACTGTGACTGTGAGTGTGAGCATCGCGTCGGGGAGAACTGGGTCAGGAGCGCACTCGATGTGGATATCAAGTGATGGAACGATTGGAACCTGAAGAATAAATCCGTGCATATGTCCACGCTCTTCAGATCTTGGATAGTAGACTCCTGGGCCAACAGCAACACCCGCGCAAGGATAGTTGTTTGGTGAACCTGGCATTCCATTGTTACCAAATTCAGTTCTGACACAAGGTCCTCTGCCGTTTGAATAAACGGGCGGGTCTGCATTTGTGCAAACAAGGTAGGGTCGAAGTGTTACAGAGCTATCCTCACCAGCAAGATATGAGTATATGCCACCGGCGTTTGACGGGATATGGGTTGTTCCTGTGTCAAAATCCTGGTTGACATAGTTCCACCATGGGTCAGATCTCCACATGAGAGCGGTTTTGGCTGCAACGGTTGTGAAGCTTCTGTTCCAGAACCATGCGCAGCTGTACTGTTTTGCAGCTGTAACATAGGCCTGATTCATAGCACGCGGTGAATAATAATACGGGGTTGGGAATCCAGTTGGTTTCGTTGGTACATCAGCAATACCTGTTGGTCCTCTCCAACCTGGGGCATACCAAGCTCCACCCTCATTGTTGTTGGGATCTGCTGGCTGCGGGTTAAGCCAGAACCTATCCATTGGCATAAGGTTTGTGCCAACTGCCCAGTAGTCCCACTCCGTGGCAAATGTTCCATTACCCTGTGAACCATTGTCAGCGGAGTTACCAATTATACCGACATAGGCGCCAGCATTTGCATCGTCGAGAACCCATTCGTTTGGATTCGGTGGTGTTCTGAAGCCCGTGAAAACTGTATTTGAGTTATCTCTGTCATTGTTGCAGAGGGTAAGAGCGCCATCGGCAATCATGACCTGTGAGAGTGGAAGTGAGTCGTTCTCGAAGATCATGACAATCTCGAAACCATACCTCTGACCACTACCCGGCTCGAAGTCCTGCCACAGGTTTGTCACTGTGATGTAGTCATACACATCGGTGATGTACGGGGTCGCATCAAACCTAAACGTCGACTGACTCGCAGACCAGCCACGGCAACCGCAATTTGGTCTGTAGTATGTGTCGTTGTTTCTGCCAAGGAAAGTGCCAGTGCAGAACTCCGATGTCGGGTTTCCAGCTCTTCCACTATTAATGAGAATTGGCTCATGCTCATAAACTCCGCCACCAAGGTTACGACCAACCGAGTTGGCATAAATGTAGCATTTTACCATCCTGGAATTCGATGGGATATAGTCTGGTCTATAAACGAGGTTTGTGATACCAGTTACATCTGGCTGTGCATTCGGGTGAACATATTGACAGTAGTAGACACGATTTGGAGCGCCAGATGCGCCATAGTCCGTAGACTGGGAGATCATCGCAAAACCATATCGACCTATGTATGGAGGAAGGTTGTCATTGAGTCTGTTGTACGAAGTGACAAATTTGCTCACATAATAGTATCTGCCGGTATTTGCGTAGGCGTAGTCACTGTATGGAGCACCAGCACCTCTGTACTCATATCCGAGGATCGCACCATCAATGTGGAGCGGGTTCTGGAATGAACAATCACCGCCGAATCCAGCGAGTGGAGTAAAGGCTCCACCATTCACATTGAAGGCAATGCGGTCGCCAGCACTTGCTCCACCACCCAGGATGATACCTGAGTTGATGTTGTTGCCTGTCTGTTCCTGGTTAGCAAAATATCCCTGAACCTGACCAACAACTCCAGCGCCATCGTCGGCATCAAAAACTATCTGGTATCCGCCTGTCGGAAGGACTCCGAGAGCTGGATCTCTGAAGTAAAGAGCTGGTGGGAAGGCCGCTCCGCCCTCAATTGAGGCGAGTCTGCCTGTTGCACCGAATGTCAGCACATTGCCACCTGGAAGTGGTGTCCATGCAGTGGCTGTTGGCCATCCGGTTGCGTCATGGGCATCGTGGTAGGAAACTCTATTCGTAACGTCCTGCCCTGCAGTGAGACCACCTGTAGCATGCAGTGAGTATGCTGTAATTGCAAGATTACCTGCTGTTGGTGACTCTGTACCACCTGTCATTGTGCGATAAAAGATCGGGCCATTGTCGAGTTGCATGAAGATGCCACCGACGTTGCCTGAGAAGTGGGTACCAAAGTCGCAAATACCGGTGAGGTTGTCAGCAAGGGTATACATCTGACCACCGATTGGGGTGGAAGGGCCGTGTGGTACATAGAGCTTACCACCAAGCATGGTGTCGGTACGAAGAATCTGCTGACCACCAAACCAACCAGACTCATAGTCAAGCTCTTCAACGTTTGAATTGCCTTTTTCGTTGTCGAGTACTTCAGCTGTGAAACCGTTGAGAAGAGCTTTGTTCTCTCTGATTCCTGGCCAACCGCCATCGCCATTAAGAGCATAGTAGTCATAGTAAAGGGAGTTGAAGTCAACGAAATATGTGCCAACGCCATATGTGGCTGGGTTAGCTGCATCGATGATGCTTGGGGAGGTCTCTCTATAGACCTTCCACCACGCAGCTGATGCCATCTGGTATCTTGTTGCGCCGAGGTAGAGGTTTCTTGGGTTGAGTCCTGTGCCATCATAGAAGAAACCACCGGCTGCTGCCATTGCTTCCTGGTTGCAGTTCTCATAGAGAGGAAGGGTCACAGGTACTCCCCAGTCAAGCGTCTGTCTGCTTGTCGGGGCATAAGCATTTCTCTGGCACCAAAGTCTTCTGGCAAGAATTGACTGAATCTCAGTCATACCCTCTGTCCAGGGGTGGTAGTAGAAGTTAAGTCTGTCATAGAAGGCGTGAACCATCTCATGGGTGAGAGCTTCAAGTCTTGCATCTCTAGCTGTGAGACCACCCGCTCCCCATGGGAGAGCTGCTGGAGCCCGACCACAGCCTGTTGGCATATTTATGAATCCTGTCCATGTGCCGGCGATATTGACTGATGTTGTGTACTGGGCAAACGTGCCTGCTGGAAGACCGTCATCTCTGACGAAGTAGACATCTATGTCGAAGAAGGGTTCACCGAAGACATCTCTTACGCAATCATACATACCTACTGTTACGCCATTGCCTCCACCCTGGATGAAGTACTGGATGTTTGGCATCTCTGTGATGCAATCCCAGTTTACATCTGGCGGGACAGCGCCTGTTGCGCATGATCCTGTGAACTCCCACGAAATTGTTCCTGACGGTGGGACTGACTGATTGGCTGACGCCACCGAGGAAAGGGAGTAGGTTGTCTCATTGGGGTTATCACCAATAAGGCTTCCATTTGCCACTAGGTACACAAGTGGGGCTGGGAACGGACTGCTGTCGTCCTGTGCCCACTGCTGTGGCAGGCTCTCCATGGAGTCGTCGATTCTTCTTCTGATCTCCTCTCTTGCCGTCTTTGTGGAGAGATATGATGCTGTGTGGTCAGTCACCATGTCTGTCACATCAACGATAAGAGCTCCTGGGTTTGAAAATGGCTGAACTTTACCTGTCGTGTCTTAGGGGACATCTGGGGTAATATCAGCTGAAACGGTAGTGGCAAACATGCCAAGACCCATTGCGAGGGTGAGGGCGACCACCATGATACGTGAGAACATTCTTCCTCTCATTGCACACACTCCTTGTTCGGCAACGCATCTCGACACCGCGCTACAAAGCGCCCGCCGCACCGCGTTACCTTAGTAAACCACGAATTTGTATCGAATGAAACGGATGTTTCCCGGGGCAAAGAACCTAACGTGGAGTACATTAGCACAAAAAACTGGAAAATCAATAGCTTTATTTAAAGTATATAAACTATATTTCATTTATTTTGATATACCAGAATAATTAATTCAATTTCAGAAAATGCAGCACATGTGCAACATTTACACATGTGAATACAAATTTTGCTCACATCCAGAAATTAATTTTGGTTCGACATTTGCTCAACATAAGATTAATCGTACCTAGACCTGAGTAACTGTAACATACTGGAATCGTTTACCCAAAAAACCAGCAAGACCGATTGAGGATGAAATATATACTAAACCACTCTAGCAAGAACAGAGGAATTTGTTTTCGAATCGCTGGTGCCCCAACGGGTGTCTCGACACAGTTGGTTATCTAATTCGGTAAGTTTTTCTCCTGCCGACTACAACATTCAACAAACGGTAAAACTCATGGCAACAGTCGGAAGGTGAGATTGGCGTGTATTTATGGTTTGCTTTTAATCGTTGACATGAGTTTTTTGCATTATATACTATCGCAGACTATCCGCCTAAGGAGGAAACATGAAAGTTACAGTTGATGGAGATACCTGCATCGGTTGCGGTGTTTGTGTTTCAGTTTGCCCAGATGTTTTCGAGCTTGATGACAATTCAGTAGCAGTTGTTATTGATGGTGCCGACCTCTCTTCAGATTGCATCGACGAAGCAGTCGAGAATTGCCCAGTCAACGCAATCGAAGTTGAGTAATCACAGAAGTTTTTAGAAAAACAAAACTTACAAGCGGGGGTGTTTCTGCCCTCGCTTTTTTTATTGGATAACACAGCGATAAAGAAATATCTTCACAAGCAGGGAGGAATTGTAGCTGGCTGTACGCTGTCCTGGCAAAGTTTGACTCTAGAACACGAGCGTGCAAAGACCACTGATCAACTTGGGCCGTCTACACCAGCAAAGTAGTATCCAAATGTATTAGTGGATAATTGTGATTAAGTAGTCGGTGGTATCCCAGACGAGATACCACTTTGGATTTCAAGTCTTTCAATCTCTCCAGAAACTACGTCGTAAAGCGTTTGTGCTAATTCTGAGGGTGCTTCTCCTCCGCTTACTGCATTAGAAAACTTAATAAAACCAGCACCAGTAAGTCTTGATTTTGACGCTCCATATATTTTGGAGATATTATACTGACCACTCTCTTTTCTCGATTTCATGTATTCCACAAGGATTCTAATATCAAAAAGAAGACAATTATCAATTGAAAAGGACAACTCAAAAAAAGTACTTTTGCCTATTCTTTCCATTACCCAAGCTTTTAAGAACACACCCATAAGTGATGCTTTGTTATAATCGTTGTATTTCTCCAGTATCAATAAAACCGCTTCATCAGTTTTCTTTCTCTCTTCCTCATTATTGTTGTATCTATCGACAAAATTCTTTCTGTCGATGTATGACAAACCATCGAGTTCAGCTAGAAAACTACAGAACTTTTTTAGATACTGCACATCTCTCAAACTACCAAATCGACGAACGGCTTGTGGTAAGAACGAGAGTATCGAAAGAACAGGAGTTGAGCCAAACAGACTAGCAATCGAATCTAACGTCAAATCTCTTTTTTCTTTTGCTTCCCTGAGCGCAATATCACTAAGCATCGAATCGAGGAACCCACGGTCATCGGTTTTCAACAACTGATGGACGTCATCACCACTAAAGTCACTCATTCAGCATCCCTCCGCCAAACTTCAACTATGAAATCAATTTTTTTCAGCAATTGAGATTAACCAATGAGACCCAGTGGATAACTATAAGAGTGACAATCCCCTATCCAACTTCGACATCGTTGACGCTCCAGCATGTGACTGTTCGAAGGTCGAGAGTGTTCTAACAAAGGCTGCAGCTTTGTCAAAAAGGGAAGGGGAGTAATAATCAATCTCTATCTGGGCAAAGGCTTGCATCGGATGAGATTTGTAAACTACCCTGTCGATCTTTATTTTGATGACATCGGTGTCAGCTAAGCCAACCTTGATTGGCCAAATCACTCTATCACATCTAAGTCTCACTATCTCTGAGAGCCTCATTGACTCAAGATGTTCAACAGATCCGATTGCTTCCTCAAAGGGTTCTCTAAGTTCAGAGGGGTAATCCATTAGGAGTTCGTGTGTAATTTCCTGGGTTTTTAGAACAGATATCTCATAATCATATATCTCTGCTGGCTTACCATAGGCGGCCTCAGTCAGTTTTCTATAGGCGATAAACTCGGCTTCCCTCTTCTTCTCTGGCCAGACTGATTTTCTGACTCTCACATATGAATTATTCGAGTGAAGGAGGAAATTCCCAGTATCGAGCAGTTTGTCGAAGTATCTATCGAAGTTGGTCATATTGATTCGGGTCGGGCAGTCCCAGCCATTTTTCTCAAAAATCTTGGGCATCTGCTCAATCAAATCATTTGTAAATTCAACACTAAGGTCGAGTTTCAATTCACGCTCGGTCGTTGGTTTCATGAAAGTCCTCCGATTTCTAAACCTCTTTTATACTTGTTTGAGACAGAAGGCACAAGAGACGGCCACCTGCCTTGGGTGAATTTTTTCATGTAGAACATTCTAATGGGGTTGAATACAGAAGAGCCTTCGACTTCAAGTTCATAGATTGGATTCGACTGCGCAGGTAGAACATAGGAATACTTGTCAAAGGCAATCTCACCGGTTTGATTTCCTTTTTTCAGTTTGTATAAAAACCTTCTTTTAACGAGTATTATAAACGGCTTCAATCTTTCCGGGTTTGCAAGCAACTCAAGCAAAGGTTCATCCTGGGGGGACTGAAAGATTGAGAGAAGTTTGTGTTTCATCTTTCTCTCTAGAATTTTGAAGGTCTTTGCTTCTTCCTCAATTCTAATGTTTGAGGCATTGCCAAGGGTTTTTAGGGTCTTTACAGTTATCATTTGACAAACGCCTTCTGAAAAACGCTTCCTCAACGTGTAGTTGTTGTTCTTGAGTAGGAAATCGCAGTCGTAGTATGCATCGATATGATCATCGATTTTCAAATCTCCGATATCAAAATCCATGCTCTTCACCGCTTTTTGCGCGGAGGAGATTAACCTCTCAAAATTTCTCACAATTTCAAACTTGGATTCTATTTCAACGCTAACCACGAGATAAATGATATTATCCGTAATGGACGAGTCAACAGCTTCAACCTTGAATGAGCCTCTGAACAAACTTAATATTTACCCCTGTGAATCCAGATATTGGCAAACAAAACGGGGCAATGAATCTCGTCGAGCAAAGGCTGAGCGAGGCTACAATGAAGCCAATTGAACTTGCCTTGGAAGTGATTTCATCTGTTTCTGACAACGACTCAGCTTTTGATTATGCCAAAGGATGGTTTACAAAACTTGTCGAGATGAGTAAAGGAATACAGACTCTCGGTAAGAAATTCAGAGCAAGACTCGCAATCAACTGCTCAAAGTTCTTCAATCTTCCAGCTGAGATTGCCACGAGTCTTGGGGCTTTTGTTGAGATGATTCAGACAGCAAGCCTCGTCCATGACGATGTTGTCGATGAGGCGGACAAGCGCCGTGGACAGAAAACAATCAACAGCCGTATGGGCAACAGATTCGCTGTTCTGACAGGTGACTACATCCTCTCGCTTGCGCTCCAGGAACTTTCAAGTATTGGCTGTGAGGGTTTAGTTCCGGTTTTCTCAAACGTCGTTTCCCAGATGACTTTAGGCGAGGCGATGGAGCTTGAATGCTATTTCGACGAGAACAGAAAGATGGAACACTACATCTCCACTATATCACTCAAGACCGCCTCACTGCTTGCTTTCTCAACGTATGCCCCCGCAATCATCGCCAAACAATCTGAGAGTGTCGTAAAGACAATGATGGACTTCGGACTCAACTTGGGAATGTCATTTCAGTTGGTCGATGATGTTCTGGATTTCGTCGGTCCAGACGGGAAGAAACGATACAAAGACCTTGAGCAAGGGCTTGCAACCCCGCCAATAATCCTACTGAGTGACACGAAAGATATTTTCAAAACGGACGGAGACAGCCTTGTTGAAAGAGCAACCAGTGAGGGCACCCTAAAGAAAACCATTGACATTGCTGTATCCCATACAAAAAAAGCTTTGGATTGCCTCTCGTCACTCGACCAAAGAAGTTCGACATTCAAAGACAATCTGGTTGGCATATGTTTTGAGATATACGACAGACTGCCATCAAACTTGAAACCCGTATTCTAGAAGGAGTAAGCATTTAATGAATCACATTGACAAAGCCATTGAGTCAACACTAAACAGCAGAAACAACATCGACATTAGCGTCGGTGTTTCATCGAGACACATCCATCTCTCCCAGGAACACATCGATATTCTTTTTCCAAATGGATTGACAAAACACAAAGATTTAACACAACCAAACCAGTTCGCTTGTAATGAAAAGGTGGACATAGTTGGACCAAAGAGAACACTAAAGGACGTCAGGATACTAGGACCCGCAAGAGGGGACACTCAGATTGAGATATCACGCACAGACTCATTCTTTCTGGGGGTAGATGCGCCCCTGAGAATGTCTGGAGATGTTGAAGGTACACCAGGCGCTAAATTGGTATCTCCAAACGCTGAAGTGACAATTGACAAAGGGATCATCATCGCCCAAAGACACATTCACATGCATACAGATGATGCAAAAAAAATAGACATCAAAGATGGTGAGAATGTTTGGGTTATTGCAAAAACACCCCGCAAGAGCATAATTGGCGAAGTAATCGTCCGTGTAAAGGATAGTTTTAGTCTGGACTTCCACATTGACACTGACGAAGCGAACGCCTTTTGGCTTTCAAACGGTGATAAAGTAAGGATTGTGAGGTAAAGAGAATATTATGACAGACAGCTCAATAAAAAAACACGCGCACATTGAGGATTTCAACAAGGGGCAGCACTCAATAAAACCTCTTGAGAGAAAACCGTTCAATCTTGATGCAAGAAGACAAATGACGATTTTCCATGGACTCAGATATGTCGCATTCGGTCTTTTGACGCTTATCGTTCTTTTCCTTGGTTCGAGATACCTTGGAGACCTGGCGGTTTCAGCGGCATACCCGAATGTACCGCTCACATGGATTGGCTTCTCAGCAATTATGTATCTCGCGCTCTCTGTACTCATACTCCCACTTGATTTCTACACTCGATTCAATCTTGGTATCAAATCAGGCCTTCACAGTATGCCTTGGTTCAACGTCGTCGGCAGGTGGGTAAGAGTCACATTCATCGACACAATCGGGTGGGCATTCCTTTCATATGTCACATTTGAACTCTATGCAAATCCATGGTTCATGGGCGACAAAATCAAAGCTATCACAGACACCGGTCTTCTCGTACACCTTTTCAAACTCTCGCTCCCATGGATATTACTCTCTGTTATTGTTGTTCCACTTTGGTTTATCATCAGAGACACGCTCGTGTTCCTCACCGGCAATGGCTTCACAGCGGCACCAAAACTCGATGAGAACAGCGGAAAGGTGAGACTTCTTGGCAAGAGATACAGGTTCACCATCCTAGGCATCAGTTATTACAGCCTTTCCGGGGACTACACGGCTGAGACTAAACTTGTAGGTATGCTTGGTATTTATTGGGTCTTCCTTCCAGAGACACTTTATGGCAAGGATGCCGTTGTAGCATCAGCATCCAAGGCAATGGCACAAGCTCAGAGTCTGAAGGGAACTGTCACAAACGCCATCAATTGGTTGGCTTTCTGTGTTGGCACCATGCTCTCGTACTTTGGATTCCATCTTTCCTACAAAATCCTCTACCCCATGTTTACATGGCCATCTGAGGCCGCAGGCACGGCCGACCCATCGCTCTTCTTCTGGATGCTCCTCTCCTACGGTTTGGTGTTCCTCGTTGCAAAGTTTATCAACAACCTGATATCAAAAGCGATGAACAGAGCAGCCGACAGAACCGCGCTAAACGGTGTTGAACAGACTTCTACATATACCGCATACCAACGAGCACTCGAGAGCGGAAACGGCTTCAGCTCAGAAAGGGAGCCACTCACGGATATGTTCCTCATGGATACCTACTCGCCAGAAAAAGCTGAGTAATGATAAACATTGGCGTTATCTACACTTTCCCCTCTGAGATTGAGACGGTAAGAAGTGCTCTGTCTCGGAGGGGTGCTCAAATTCTTCCACAAAGCTCAAGCGATAACCCAACCGACTTGATTGTGTATAGCGCCAACCAAAAAACCTCAAAAACAGTGCTTGATGATCTTAATAACCAGGGTGTTTTGATCAGGCAGGTCTCAGAGGTTCAAAATGTAAACCCTTCGATAATCATGTCTGTAGACAATAAGTCCTTCAACCTCAAAAACGGGCGCTATAAGTGCATCTTTGAAACAAAAAGTCCTGTTCTCGCCATAACAGCGGCGAATATTGCGATGCTCCACGACGATGTTCACCTAGATAATCTCATTCTATCGGGTTCCTCCCAAGACAATACAGTCCTCGTTTTTTCGGGCTCAAGGGATGAGGTTGAAGCTGCGATTAAGTCGACTAAGTTCATCACACAAAAATCGCAGGAAAAGGGTCGCACAGGGATGGATTTGCTTTGAGAAACATCTATGCATCCTGGAGACTTGAGTTCATCAAAGGTAAAAACCCAGAGGGATGCGTCTTCTGTGAGGCAATCGGATCTAGCGACGACAGAGAGTATGGGGTTGTAAAACGCTCTAGCCATTGTGTGGTCATGCTCAACAAGTACCCCTACACGACCGGTCATGTCATGGTGATACCAAACAGGCACGTTGGAGACTTCACGCAGCTCTCGGTAGATGAACTTCATGACTTGGCTAATCTCACACAAGAGTACGTCACCGTCCTAAGAAAGGCTTTCGAACCCGAAGCTTTCAATATCGGGATGAATTTGGGTAGGTTTGCCGGAGCTGGCATCTGTGACCATATTCACACACACATTGTCCCACGCTGGGCCGGCGACAACAACTTTATGCCTGTCGTGGGCGGCACACGTATCCATCCGATGGATCTAGAAACAGTATTCAAACTGATTGAAAAATTCTCTGTTTAACTTTTTTTCTGCGGAATAATCTCTATCTCTTGGTTCTTTTTGTAGCCAAGCTCAGCGAGGTCTTCCTCTGATATGAGCGCTTCATTTTGTTCGATATTCGCCTCAAAAACAGACAATGCTTTTCTGCTGCCATCTTGCTTTGACCTAACGATGACATCTGAGACACCCTCGCCTTTTGACTGCTGTTTCCAGAGAGAGAGGAGCATTTTCTCAATCCCTATCGTACCAATCTTTACAGGTTTGTAGCCAACGATAGTGAGCTTGTACTTTTTTGGTTCCACAACTAGCCCAAGAGCATCAAACACGTTCCATGGCTCCAAAACACGACCCGAATCGTCAGTGATTATGAGTTTTCTTTTTAGGATGATTCTGACTGTCAGGTCGGCAATAGCATCGATCGAGTTATTGACCTTACTCAAAAGCTCGAACAGAGATAACCCATCAACGATGTGCCAGAATAGTTCCGTCTCTTCTCTGTCCAGTCCAATCCGAACCGGCTTTGGAAACAAGAAAATATCTTGGCTTGGTTGCCCTGGCATCGGAATCACAAATCCAGCGGATATAAGTTCTTTGAGTGTTTGATTCAACTCAAGTCCCTGCCCATGGTACCTATCTCTTAATCTTGAGTAGATTATGCCACTGCCGATGAGATTTAAAACAGTCCACACATTGGCATCAAGTGATTTGGTGCTGTCGATCTTTTGCTTGTTCGGGATGAGTATAGAATCGAGTGAGAGAATCTCCTGGCTGTTCAATCCTTCTTCAATCGTTTTGTATATCTTGTCTGTAGCCGTATTTTCCAGGTTTTTGGATAATTTATTGGATTCTACAAACTTGAAGCGATAACTTGACAGCTTGAGCAGTGTATCAAGGGCCTTTTCTCCGACAACGTCATCATAGCACGCTCCGACGACCGAACCGTCAGAAATGTGCAACTCACCCTCACTTGCGCTATCTGACAAGGACAGCACACCACTCTTCCCCATGCCAAGGAAGTAAGCCAGAACGTGTCCTATGCCCCTGTTGTCAACATTGCCGGATAACATGTTGGGGTGATTCTATCACCTTGTTGAAATTATGTCAAATGTCGGAATAGTCGAAATAAATCAAAATCTAACTTGACACCATTTCGGGAATGGATAGTTTTTAGTGTGAAGGTTTTTAGGTAGTTATACCAAGTTCCAAGGAGGCTTGATATGAAAGCCGTTGTTAAAAATAAGCCTGAAAAAGGCGCAGTTTTTAGTGATGTTCCCAATCCAACAAATCCACCACCAGGAAATGTTATTGTCAAAATCAGAGCTACTTCAATTTGTGGAACTGATGTGCACATCTGGAATTGGGACGAATGGTCAAATAATCGTATTGGAGCAAAATCGCTCCCCCAGATACTGGGTCACGAATTTGCCGGCGAGGTTGTCGAGGTTGGTCCATATTGCACAAGGGTCAAGGTAGGTGATTATGTTTCGGCAGAGACTCATATCTATGACGACAGTGATCTGACAACGAAACTCGGAATACTGCACATCGGCAACAACATGAAGATTGTAGGTGTCGATGCTGATGGTTGCTTTGCCGAGTATATTTGCGTGCCCGAGAAGGTGCTTTGGAAAAATGATAAATCAGTAGCCCCGGAGCTGGCTTGCATCCAGGAACCGCTTGGCAACGCCACGTACGCCGTTCTTGGTGAGGATAATGACATCTATGGTAAAACGCTGCTTCTGACGGGCGATGGCCCAATATCACTCTTTGCCGTTGGTGTCGCAAAGGCCGCCGGCGCATCCAAGATTATTCAGTTTGGAATGGCTGACCTCAATATGGCGATCGGCAAAAAGATGGGCGCTGACATCCAGGTCTTCATCAACAAGACAACCCCTGAAGAACAGAAGCAAATCGTGATGGATGCCACAGGCGGTTGGGGAGTAGATGTAGCTCTTGAGATGGTCGGTTACCAGTCCTCAATCGACGCTTGTCTCAGCCTTGTCAGAAAGGGCGGAAGACTCACAGCGTTTGGTGTCTCCCCCACTACCGAGACCAAAATTGACTACACCAATGGAATCGTATTCAAAGGACTCCAGATTCATGGTGTCAACGGTCGTAAGATATTCGATACATGGTATCGAAACGGTCAGATGCTGGCAGCTGGAAAACTCGACCCAACACCCGTCATCACACACGTTCTTCCTCTTCGAGATTTCAAGAATGGGTTTGATCTGATAACAGCCAATCCAAGACAGGCAGCAAAGGTCGTCATGTTCCCAGACGATGTCGAGTATGAGGCTGCCAAAAAGAGAATGAACCAGTAACAGAAAAAGGAGAGAATAAAATGGCATACGGCAAAATGAAGGATTTCCTGAAGGATGAAATAGCACAAATCAAGGATTCCGGACTCTACAAGGACGAGAGAATAATCCTTACCCCTCAGGCTGGTCCGATTCAGGTGCGTTTTCCAGAGGATGCTCCAGCAACATCACAGATAAACTTCTGCGCAAACAACTACCTCGGTCTCTCCTCACATCCAGAAATAATCAAGGCTGCCCACGATGGACTCGATAATAGAGGCTACGGTATGTCATCCGTCCGTTTCATCTGCGGCACTCAGGACATTCATAAAAATCTTGAACAAAAGGTTTCAGAATTTCTTGGCACAGAGGACACAATCCTCTATTCGTCATGCTTTGATGCAAATGGTGGATTATTTGAGACACTGTTGAAAGAAGAGGACGCAATCATCACTGACCAACTCAACCACGCCTCTATCATTGATGGTATCAGACTCTGCAAGGCTCAGAGATACATCTATGAGCATGCGAATATGGAGAGCCTTGAGAGCAAGCTCAAAGAAGCCAAAGAAAAAGGCGCAAGACACGTTATGGTCGCAACAGATGGTGTCTTTAGTATGGATGGCGATATTGCAAAACTCGACAAGATTTGTGACCTCGCCGAGAAATATGATGCTCTCGTCATGGTAGATGACTCACACGCAACCGGCTTCATCGGTAAAACTGGTCGTGGAACCCACGAGTACAATGGTGTTATAGGCAGAATTGATGTCATCACAACAACTCTTGGTAAGGCTCTCGGTGGAGCTTCTGGTGGTTGCACCTCTGGAAGAGCTGAGATTATCGAGATTCTCAGGCAACGCTCCAGACCATACCTCTTCTCAAACAGCATCCCACCGGTGGTGGCAGCTGCCGCGCTCAAGGTCTTTGACATCCTCTCAACCACAACAGAACGCCGCGACAAGCTAGAGGCAAACACAAAATTCTTCCGAGACAAGATGACAGAGATTGGTTTTGACATCACCCCTGGTGTTCACCCAATCGTCCCAATCATGCTCTACAACGCCAAACTCGCCCAGAACATCTCAAGAGAACTCTATGAGGACGGCATCTTCGCAATCGGCTTCTTCTACCCAGTCGTGCCAAAAGGGCAAGCTCGAATCAGAGTACAAATATCAGCAGGTCACGAGATGGAACACCTGAAGAAAGCCGTTGCTGTGCTTGAGAAACTCGGTAAAAAATACGACATTCTGCATAAGAACAAAGAGCAGATTGTGGAGAAGTACGGGCTGTAGAATTTTCATTCGTAGATAGTTTTTTCAGATAGACAAAACCCCCCTGGAGTAACTTGCCCCAGGGGGGTTTTCTATTTTCAAACACTAAGTCTCTATCAGGTAAACGGTATAGGGATTCCACTTTCATTACCCCTTTGTCTGATTTGCCGATGATCTACACATCGATACTTGTTGTTAATTTTACTAGCTTACTTACCCTCTACTACTTGTTTGCCATGGATGGTCTTTTTGGAAGGAATTTTTGAAGTGTTTTGGCTCGAACCTGTGATAGAAATAAACCACCCATAACAACAGCGATTCCAATCATATTAAACCACATGAGTGTATCACCAAGCACCAGGTAAGCAAAAATCGCTGTAAAAGCAGGGATTGTGTTGGTGAATGCGTTTGCCTTTGTGATGTCGATCCTTTGAATCGCGATAAGGTAGAAGATGTAGGCGAGAGTAGACCCAAAAACGGCAAGCGCCAATATGGGGAAGATTGCCTCGACCTTTAGCCCAACAGTTACTGTTTGCCCCAATTCCAAAGTGAGAAGCATTGGGATAAAAAGCACGGTTCCAATGATATTCTGCCAGGTCAGGAGCGTGAATGGGTTATATTTGTTGCGAAACCTGTAGATTATGACTGAGTATAAGACAGCTGACACAACAGCGAGTGTTAGGTATAAAAGCCCGACTGGATGTGTCTGAAGACTCAGGTCTGGCTTGAGGATGACAAGCATGACACCCAGAAACGAGACAAACAGACCGATGAAGTTCATAACAGTTATTCTGTCTCTGAAGAATACGAATGCGGCAAATGGGGTTAGAAGCGGGATGGTTGCTATGATGACAGATGTGACGGTGGGCGACACATAGACAAGCCCAAAGTTCTCACCGATGAAGTAGAGAAACGGTTGTAGAATCGACATCAGGACAATCATCCAGATGTCTCTTCTCTCAATCGGTTGGAGTTGGCGAAGAATCAGATTGAATAACAGCAAACAAACTGAGGAAATAAGAAGCCTGAATGTTATGATTGTGATTGCGCCATAACCAAACGCCAGCAGCTGCGTTGTCCAGGTGAACGTGAACCCCCACAGCATCATGCTGACTATAAGGCCGAGGTAGATTTGCCAGAGTTTGGATTTCATTAGGAAAGGATTATATAGGGGAAAATAGGGAATACGAGAGAAGATGTGATTGCTATAGCTCCGACATAAGCACCCACCATGTGGTTTGATTTTCTAAACTCTCCAACTTACAATGTACTCAGCAGGAGGTTGAGGTGAAACCGTTCCTTAAATGGCCTGGTAACAAATATAAAATAATTGAAAGAATAAAAAGAGAACTGCCGTCAGGCAACAGGCTGATAGAACCTTTTGTCGGCTCCGGCGCGGTCTTTTTAAACACGGACTATAACAGCTATATTCTAGGGGATATAAATCAAGATTTGATTTCTCTTTTTATGATACTCAAAAGTGATGGGCAAGGATTCATCAACTATGCAAAGACCTTTTTCTCGAAGGACAATAACAGTGAAGATAGGTTTTATGAGCTTAGAGACTTGTTCAACTCCACAAACGACTCATACGAAAAAGCTGCCATCTTTATCTATTTGAATAAGCACGCATATAATGGGCTTTGCAGATACAATTTAAGAGGTCACTTCAATGCCCCATATGGAAGATACAAGAGACCATACTTTCCTGAGATTGAACTCCTTGAGTTCCACAAAAAATCTCCAAAGGCAGAATTTGTTTGTCAGGGATTTCACAAGACTTTCGAGCAAGCTAGGAAAGGGGATGTGATATACTGCGACCCACCATATGAACCACTTTCAAAGACATCCAATTTCACATCGTACTCTAGTTCCAACTTCAATAGGTTTGACCAAGAAGCTCTTGCTAATATGGCAAGAAGCGCTGCCTCAAGAGGCATCACCGTCGTAGTATCCAACCATGATACTGAATATGTTCATTCTGCATACAACGGCGCTAAAATCGAACAATTCGAGGTTCAACGCTACATTAGTTGCAAGGGCGACGAGAGAAATCGAGTTGGTGAGATTTTGGCAATCTTTTCATAAAAGGCTTTATTCCAATGAATACCTTACATACAAAAAATAACCTTGCTTGGACGGAAATCTTCAAAAAGTACAAAATAAAGGAAGCCATAGAATCAGATGGTATCTACAAGATCAGCTCTAGCCAAATCAATAAATTTAGGGAAAGTAGACTGATGGCGAAGTTTGATCACAAAAATAACCTGCCACAAATATTCAAAACTAATAGAGTGTCGATCCTGCCAATTTCTAGAAGTCAGTATGCTCTAGGAAAATTCGATACATATTACGAAATCGATCCGATGGAACCAGCTAGGAAGAACGTTACAATACCTGAGAATCTGGAAACGTTAGATATCGATAATATATATTCCGAAAGCTCTGCAATGCATGTTGCGCATATTTCCGGTATGATAAATGATATACTTGAGGAGGAGTGTTGGCACACAGTTTCAGGTCGAATGTCAACTGGGGACTTCGATTTCCAGATTGGTGACTTAGGAGGAAAGAGCAGGCATAAAATTAAGGTTTCTGGCTCTCAGTGTGAAATAGATGCGGGGTTTGAGTCTAAAAACTTCTTTATGATTGTTGAAGCGAAAAATTATTCAGTCGACAACTTTCTCATTAGGCAGCTTTACTACCCATACAGACTCTGGGAAAGAAAACTATCCAAGAGAATTATTCCAGCTTTTTTTACATTTTCTGATAACATATTTTCATTCTATGTATTTAGATTTGAAGATTTAAATGACTACAACTCAATAGCTCTTCAAAGGAAGTATGAATACACCATTGGTACGTTACCACTAACAATGGGGGACTTAATAGATGTTTTAAATTCAACCAATATCGCAGAAGACACATCAGTTCCATTTCCTCAAGCCGACAAATTTGAAAGGGTGATGGATTTGATAGGCATATTAAACAACAATCCACTTAAGAAAAATGATATCACGGAAACATATCAATTCGATTCAAGGCAGACAGATTATTATGTAAATGCAACTAACTATCTCGGTTTTTCTGAGTCTAAACCAGATGGTTATATTGAACTCACTGATTTAGGAAACAAAATTCTCTCAAGTAACCACAAAACAAAACACATATTGGTGACCAGAAGCATATTGAAACACGGGATATTCAACTCAGTAATAAGAGATTACCTCAACACATCCAATGCTCCATCTCTCGAGGAAATAAAAACCAAAATGGAACTTTTTGAGGAGACAAAGGGACTCGGAAACCAAACGATGTCTAGAAGAGCCCAGACTATCAGATCTTGGGTTTTATGGATAATAAAGGATATTGTAATCTAAATTATTTCCCTTCAACTACCTCCCTCACCACATTCTTAAACTTAATCTCGGTTGGGTTGCTGCCTTTGGGGGGGATGAAGTAGCTGGATCCAATGTTGATGAGCGGTTCAAAGGGGAGTTCCTCCTCAAGCATAAAGGCAAAAAGGTCTGTTGTGTAGGCGTCTGCGGTCTCTGGCATCGGGAATTGAAGCTCTCCAGTTGTGATAGGAATCGGAGCCTCGGACTCAAGGAAATCCTGACCATCAACAGAGAGCTTGAGTATCACGATGTTGTCCGGTCTTGCTGGGTCTGTGGCTTCCTTCAGCCTTTCGGTGGCTGCCTCATTCAGCTTGAAATACAGACCAAGCCCATATGGCTCTTCCTGATACTGAATCGACCTGCACATCTCAATCTCTGGAGAGGACGCAACCTGATCACCACCCTCGGTGGTTATCAAAACGTGTGCAGGGGTCAGGAGGACTGAGGAAAAATAGTTGGGGTCGGTAGCGCCTGTGATGTCTATCATAAAGTTGTCCCCGTATTCCCCGATATATCTGATGTCAGCGTATCTGTCTACTCGTTTTGTGATGATTCGCTCAAACTCCACCCAATCTGCCGTCTGACCCTCAGTTGGGTCTTTAAGCACAAGGTGAGTGAATGAATACGTGTTTATTGTGCCGGTGTTTCTGCCTGGTTTGACAGCAAAGAAAACAAACAGACCGACAAGCAAAACAACAATAACTGCAAGCGTTATCCAAAGATTCTTATTGTTCATAAAATCCTACTCTTCCTCCATCTCAAGTAACACACCACCTGTGGACTTCGGGTGGATGAAAGCAATTGGTTTGCCAGCAGCGCCTATGCGTGGCTCCTTGTCGATCATAGAAATTTCTCTTTCCATGAGAGACTCAATCGATGATTTGACACACTCAACCTCAATCGCCATGTGGTGGATGCCTGGACCCTTTTTCTCGATGAACTTGGCAATTGGGGAATCCTCGGAGATTGGCTCAAGGAGCTCAACAACGAGGTCTCCGTATTTGAGCTTGGCAACTCTGACCTTCTGGTCTGGCACTTCGCACTCGTGGTCAAGTACAAAACCAATCGCAAGCCAAGATTTCATGGCTTCCTTGACATCGTTTGTCGCAATTCCAATATGTGATAGTCCTGGCATTTTGTTATTTCTCCTTATCCCGCTATGTACTCGCCCCAAACATCTCTCATGAGACCACAGATCTCACCGAGTGTCGCATCGGCGTTGACGCAGTCAATGATTGGCTCCATCAGGTTTCCGCCCGACACGCACTTCTCACGGAGCGCTTCAATTGACTCGTTGTATTTCTTCTCATCTCTCTTTGCCCTGAACTCTTCCATTACCTTGGCTCTCTCAATCTCATCGAGACCGGCTCTGGCGTTCTCAGGAACAGACTCTTCCTTGGTTGTGAACTTGTTGACGCCGACAACCACAGACTCCTCGTTCTCAACCTCCATCTGGTATTTGTAGGCTGACCTTCCAATCTCGCTCTGGAAGTAACCACGCTCAAGACACTTAAGAGTTCCACCCATTCGCTCAATCCTGTCAAGATAGTCCAACACCTCTGCTTCAATCTTATCAGTGAGCGACTCGATGTAGTACGAGCCAGCAAGTGGGTCGACAACGCTGGTTACTCCACTCTCATAGGCTACAAGCTGCTGAGTGCGAAGAGCGATTGTGACAGACTCCTCTGTTGGGAGGGCAAGCGCTTCATCGAATGAGTTGGTGTGAAGACTCTGTGTGCCGCCAAGAACAGCAGCAAGTGCCTGGTAGGCAACACGCACGATATTGTTCTTTGGTTGTTGAGCTGTGAGCGTTGAGCCACCCGTCTGGGTGTGAAATCTCAGAAGCATGGATTTGGGATCCTGAGCGTTGTATTTCTCTTTCATCATTTTTGCCCAAATTCTTCTGGCTGCTCTGAATTTTGCAATCTCCTCAAGGAAGTCATTGTGGGCAGCAAAGAAGAAGGAGAGTCTTGGAGCAAACTTATCGACAGGAATGCCTCGTTTGACAAGCTCATCAACATAGGCAAACGCATCCGCAAATGTAAAGGCAAGCTCTTGAACAGCCGTTGAGCCAGCCTCTCTGATGTGGTAACCAGATATTGATATGGTGTTGAATTTCGGAAGGTGCTTGGAGGAATATTCGATAAGATCACAGTTGAGTCTCATAGATGGTTCGACTGGGTAGATGTAGTTTCCTCTGGCAACGTATTCCTTGAGGATGTCGTTTTGGACAGTTCCTCTGATTGCCGAGACGTCCCCGCCCTGCTCTCTAGCAACTCTCATATACATGGCAAGAACAACAGTAGCTGAGGCGTTAATGGTCATCGAGGTAGAGACTTTCTCAAGTGGAATACCATTGAAAAGCATCCTCATGTCATCGATTGTCGAAACCGCGACTCCAACCTTGCCGACCTCACCTGCGCTCATCTCGTGATCGGAGTCATAGCCCATCTGGGTGGGAAGGTCAAAGGCTGTAGAGAGACCTGTTTGCCCTTTTTCCAGGAGGAGTTTGAATCTCTCATTTGTTTCGGCTGCCGACGAGAATCCGGCGTACTGCCTCATTGTCCAGAATTTCTCTGTGTACATTGTGGGGTATACTGCCCTTGTGTAGGGGTAGCAACCGGGGTCGCCAAGTTTGTTGTTGTAGTCGAAATCTTTTAGATCATCTGGTGTATAGACTATTTTCTTCTCTTCACTCATTGTTATGTCCTCCTAGAATGCCTCTTGCCCTTTTGACATCCTGACCTATTTGAGCCTTCAAGGCATCTCTTTCATCAAACCTTTTTTGCTCACGAAGTCTATCGACAAATTCAATGCCAATGTCCATATTGTATAAATTGCCTTCAAAATCAAGCAAATGCGCCTCGATCACCCGCTGGTTGTCATGAAATGTCGGTCTTGTGCCTATCGAGACAACCGATTGATAGGTCTTGCCTTCAAGACGGACAAAACAGGCATAGACCCCTTCGGCTGGAATCAGTTTGTTTTCATCAGGCACGTCAATGTTTGCCGTTGGGAAACCAAGTGTTTTGCCAATTCCCGCACCTGTCACCACTCGACCTGATAGGCTGTAGTTTCTTCCAAGCATACTCGCTGCTCTGGACACATTGCCAGAGAAGAGAAGATTTTTTCGGATTCGGGTGGATGAAATCGGAGAACCCTCAAACTCGACCGATGGGATAATCACACATTCTATTCCTGCATCACCACAAAGCATCATCAAGTCCTCAGATGTAGCGGCGCCGCTTTTACCAAACTTGAAACCAGGCCCGACCAAAACAGCCTTTGCCTGAAGGGCATCTTTAAGGATTATGTTTACAAAGTCCCTTGGTGACATGTCTCTGAGGGAATCGACAAAATTGACCATCAGTACATTGTCGATACCACCACTTTCAAGCTGATGCTCTCTCTCTTCCGATGTTGTGAGGAGTCCTCTCGTGGGGATGCTTTTTGTGTAGAGTAGACCTCCGAAGGTAAATGCTCCGGTGCAGGTATCGAATTCCTTGGCTTTCTTAATCGTGGCTTTGATAAGCTCAAGGTGACCTATGTGAACACCGTCAAAATATCCAATCATATAGCAGCAGTTCTTGACCACCCCATCTAGGTTGATTGGATTTCCCTTCCAGATTGCCGTCACAGTATTCTCTCCGGGTAGAGCTCTCCGACAGAAAGAGCATATTTTCCAACACCAAACAAGTTACCGTCGTGCATTATCCTAACATATCCAGCCTTTGCAGGATTGCCTTGTATCTTTATCGTGCCACCATTTGAGAGTTTCTTTGTTTGGAACTCTGTGACATCTATCTCTGGTATGTGCCCAATCATTTGCTCGATGGGTGTGATGAGGCTAAAAAGTGAATCACCGCCCTTTTTTGCTTCGAGTTCATCAATGGTATGACAGTCACCAACTGTGATGTTGCTATCCTCAAGTCGTACAAGCCCTGTCATAATAGCTCCACATCCTGCTTTCTCGCCAAGGTCAGCAATCAAAGAACGGACATAAGTGCCTTTGGTGCAAGTCATCACAAACTCGCCGGAACCTTCTTCCTGGTTGTATTTGGTGAGTTCGAGATTTTTTATCTCAACCCTATTTGGTTTCCTGGGAATCTCTATTCCTTCCAGGGCATATTTGTAGAGTTTTTTGCCATTGACGCTTTTTGCAGAAAACATTGGAGGAATCTGGTCAATCTCGCCTTTGAAGCTATCAAGAAGTTGGGATATACCAATTCTGTCGATATCTCCATCATACCCATGAGATTTCACATCTCCCCACACATCAAAGGTCGAGGATGTCGCACCGAGTCTAAACTTCGCTCTGTATGTCTTTGTGTATTGCTTTAAAAAAGGAATGAGTTTTGTCCCCTTGCCAAGCACCACAAGCAAAACTCCGGTTGCGTGCGCATCAAGCGTGCCGACATACCCAGCTTTTTTGGCTGAGAAAATCTTCCTGACCATGTCTGATGTTTGGAAACTCGTTGGCCCTTCAGGCTTGTTGATTGCGATGGCTCCGGAAAGATTTGTCATGACAATTGAATCAGAACTCTCCTGAGAAAATCTTCACAATCCTATTATAGGCTGATTCGTAATCACCATCGATGTCAAATCCCGCCGCGTCATGATGACCGCCACCGCCAAATCTTCTGGCAATTTGCTCCAGGTTGACTTTTCCTCTTCCCCGAATTGAGAGTCTAAAGGTGCCTGGTGTATACTCCTTCATAAGAATGCAGACTTCGACCTCGCCAAGCTTTTTTATCTCATCAATAATAAAATCCAAGTCAGATTTTCTCGCTTCCATTTTCTCAATATCCATCGAGTTGATAACAGATATCACAAGCTTTCCATTAAGTTCGAGCTTGATTCGTTGCAAAGCAACACCTGTGAGATAACGGTTAGCAAAGGACATCCTCTCATAAACCTTTGAGGCAACATCCGATATAACAGCGCCCCTTTGCATCAGTTCTATAACAGTGTGCATCGTCTCAGGTTTGGTGTTTGGATATTTGAACAATCCAGTGTCTGTCATGATTCCCACCAAAGCACAGGACGCAACTGATTCATCGATTGGCAGATTTGCCGACTTGAGCAGTTCGTAAGTAAGCTCAGCGGCAGACGAGATGCCAGGCTCAACAACAGAAATAAACGAGTCGTCTGGGCTCATCAGATGATGGTCAATCACAAGTGTCTTCACATCCTGTGGGGGCTTGATGATTCCCGCTCTGTCATATGATGCACAATCGACTAGAACAATGGTTGTTTCGTCCTCTATATGGGAAAAAACCTGTTCATCTGTGTAAAAATTAATTACCTCAGAAAAGCCAGACAAAAAATCATACTGTTGTGGAAAATCTGCCCCAAACGAGAAGACCTTGCATGTTCTTCCGTATAGCCTGAAGCTATTCCATATCTCAAGCGCCGATCCGATCGTGTCACCATCTGGGTTCACATGTGTTAGTACCAGGCAATCCCTGGTTTTTGCGAGCGTCTCTGCAAGCTTTTTTCTTGAGGAGAGGTCAGGCATCCTCATCCTTGAATGTCTTTTCTATCCTCTCTGCCTTCGAAGGTGTTTCGTCAAACTTAAATCGAAGCATTGGTAATGCCCTGACATCGAGTTCCTGATAGAGAAGTTTGGTGATTTTCTTGGATGCTGCCGAGAGAACTTTTTGTGTCGATTCCCTCTGCTCCTCTGAACCTATCACGGAGTAATATACAAAAGCGTATTTGTCATCCTTTGAGATTTGAACATCGGTTAAGGTAATGAATCCCAATCTGGGGTCGTCAATGTGCCTTCTGATTATCTGAGATATCAGAAGCCTAATAGCATTTTGTAGTCTTATCTTCCTGAGTGGATTCAACCTATTACCTCTTTGTTGGATACTGTGACATCGTATCCGCCGATTCGTTCAACTGCCTTTGCGATATTTGTCATAGTCTTTTCCAACTCGATCGCATTTGTGTTTATTGTGACGACGCTAATGACAGTCATCTCATGAAAATCATGCATATCGGACTCAATAGCAGCGCAATTGAACATATCCCGAAGCTTTTTCAATATTGGCTTTATAACACTCCTCTTGTCCTTTAGGGAGTGCACACCGTGAAGCCTTATTGACAATTCAATGAGACCAATCGGCAAATCACTTTACCTCTTTAACCTCATAGAATTCCAATATATCGCCTGGTTTTATGTCCTCATAATCCTTGAGTCGGATACCGCACTCATAACCCGATTTGACCTCGGTAACATCATCCTTGAAGTGTTTGAGCGTCTCAATCGTGGATTCATAAATGGGCATCCTGTTACGGATGAGCTTGACCTTTGAATCCTTGCGAGCTTTTCCCTCATGCACCAAACATCCAGCAATATTACCGACTCCGCCAATACCAAAGACCTGACGAACCTCAGCTTTGCCGATGAGGATATCCTGGAACTCTGGTTTGACGAGTCCTTTGAGAACCTCCATCACAGCATCGGTCAACTCGAATATGATGTTGAATGTCAATATGTTGACACTCTTTTGCTTAGCTGTCTTTTTGGCATTCGCCTCAGCTTGGACATTGAATCCTAGAAGAAGCGCGTTTGAGGTTTCGGCAAGCAGGATATCGTTGTCGTTAATCACACCAATGCCGGAGAAGACAATATTCACAGGGACGTCTTTAAGTTTGATCTTCGAAAGTGCGAACCTGACGGCATCGAGCGAGCCTTCGGAATCAGTCTTGACCACAACATTGAGTCTAACCTCTTCTTGCTTTTCATAGGCGGCAAAGAGTTCATCAAGGCTCGATGGTGAATCAGTCTCAACTTCTTCCTTATTCGATTCGGTGACAACCAATTTTTTCTCTGTGAGACGTCTTCTTGATTTGTCGGATGCAAGTATAACCTGACCCGGTTTTGGAACTACGTCAAAACCCATAATCTTAACAGGTGTCACGCATGTTACTGATTTCACGCGTTTATCGTGGTCGTCATAGAGAGCTTTAACTCTACCCCAAGCGTTGCCAGCCTCGACGTAGTCTCCTACTTTGAGTGTTCCACTCTGAACAATTGCTGTTGCCAAAGGTCCTACAAATTTGTCCATATGGGACTCGATGATTGTTCCAGCGAGTTTTCCGCCCTTGTTCATCTTGAGTTCCATGATATCAGCCTGGAGAAGAACCATCTCCATGAGTTCCTGCACACCATCACCCTTCTTCGCTGAGATTGGGACAACGATGGTCTTTCCACCCCAGTCCTCAGGAGTAAGGTCGATCTCTGCAAGCTCTCCCTTGAGCCTGTCAATATTGGCTCCAGGTAAATCCATCTTGTTGGCAGCAACCACAATCGAAACCTTGGCAGCCTTTGCCATGTTGATTGCTTCTAGGGTTTGTTCCTTGATGCCCTCAGTAGCAGCAACAACAAGAATGACAACGTCGGTGATGTTGGCACCTTCACGACGCATGGCAGAGAAGGCTTCATGACCAGGGGTATCGATGAATACAATGCCCCTGTTACCAATCTTCACCTTGTGGGCACCAATGCTCTGGGTAATTCCACCAGCTTCACCACTGACAACATTCGCTTTTCTGATGTAATCAAGCAGGGTTGTTTTACCATGGTCAACGTGACCCATAACTGTTACGATTGGCGATCTTGGCACAAGGTTTTCCTCAGCGAGCTTCCCTTCTTCAGATGTTTCGAGACCAAATTCATTTGAAAGGACGGCAAGCAAATCTCCCTTCAACTCCTCATCTGGGTTTGGTACGATTCCATTTTTGAGCATAAAGGACATAATCCTGTGCTCGGGGACACCCACGGTTTTTGCGAAAATCTCAAGGGTGAGTTTGGCTTCCTTCTTTGTCTCGACCTTCTGGGTCTTGGTTGTACCACTTTCTCTTCTGGATTTGCCGGATTTTTTTCTTCTGACCACAAAATGGTGGTGTTTGTCAACAATGTATGTACCGGTCGGGATTGGCTCATTTACACCCACCTCATCCCTGGCTTTGTCCTTCTTTTCTCTGCCAACCTTGAATCCACGCTTCTTGCCTGGGATTGCCTCTGGCACTGGTGTGACAGCGGGAGCCTGATCAGCTCCGCGCGGTCTTCTTGGTGGACCACCACTTGGTCGTGGTGTTGATGGTCTTGGTGTTGATGGTCTTGGTGGTCTCGTGCCTATCCTCTGACCAAAGTTATTATCCGGGTAGAGTGGCTGGGAGAGCTGAACGAGTTTTTCCTTTGGTAGTGGTGGGAGTTTGACGGGCTCAATACGTTTTGGCTTCTTGACCTTGATGTCGATTGGTTGTGCTGTTTTTGGAAGCTTTGCCAGAACCTCTGGGTTATCATGTTTGCCAGCTCGATTTTTAAGGAATTCCTCAGTCGCCCTTTGAGCGTACTCGTCTCTCTCGGTTTGCTGTTTGGCTTCTCTTGCTAGCTCCTGCTCTGACTTCTTTGGCTTTTGCTTCTCAGTGGGAGCCCTTCTTGATGCTCCCTCTATGACTATGGTATCCTGCTTTTCTTTTCTTGGTTCTTTCTCAATTGGTCTTGCTTTTTCCTCAACCTTTTGGGCTTCTTCCTTATGAGATTTCTCCACTCTCTCAGGCTCTTTTTTAGCCTTCTCTGGAGCCTCTTCGGGTTTTGGAGCTTGCTCTTCTATCTTTGCCTTAACTTCTGATTCTGCAGTCTCAGTTTCAGTCTTTGGTTCTGAGATAGCCGCTACTTCAGGCTCTTTTTTCTCAACTTCAGCCTTTTCTTCAACCTTTACTTCTTTGACCGCCGGTTCTTCAACTTTGACTTCTACAGGGGGTTCAACGGGTTTGGCTGCTTTGGTCACGACTTCTTCAGGTTCAAGTTGTTCTGTGGGAGCCTTTGTCGTGGTTTTCTTGGCCTCTATTTCCTGTTGGAGCCCAAGGGGTAGAGGTTTCTTTTTTATTACTTTCTTCTTTACTACAACCTTTTTCTTGACTGGTGGCAGCAGTGATTCTTTCTCTGTCCCACTCTTTTTTGTTTTTTGTCCGGCTTGGAGCGCTGCCTCGGCTGCAGAGACCGCATCCTCTAAGTCCTTCGATAAAACACTGGTTTTATCAGTGACATTCGCCTTTGGCAGCTTCTCGGTCTTCTCTGGACTAGTAACGGGGAGAACATCAGAGCTTTTTCTGACGCCAACGCTGGCTCTCACCTTGAAGGCAATTTCATTCTCAACCGACGAAGACGGAGTCTTTGGTTTCGCTCCAAGTTTCTTCGCGATGTCAATTACCTCATCAATGCTTACACCAAGCTGCTCTGCTAATTCTTTTATCTTAATCCTAGCCATTAAACTCCCTTGTCAAATCGCACCGTTTGGGATTTGTAATTTCATGGGTCAACATTTCAGAAAGTGGGGCGAGATCAGATTTGTTTACCTTAACGTTTCTCAGGGAACGACGTATTGTCGTCTTGCCTCGGGAAAGGGCACTAATGCAGGACGAATCCTTACAAATATATGCCCCCCTTCCGGGTTGCCTTTGCGTCCTGTCTAGTTCAAGATTGCTACTGATTCTATACATCCTATCTTTTTCGTCCTTCTTTCCGCACACAACACAAGTTCTCTCTGGCAATTACTCCTCCAGCTGCATCATATCAACCCTGAAGCCGGTAAGTCTCGATGCCAACCTGACATTTGAGCCTTTCTTGCCAATAGCCAATGAAAACTGGTCTGGTTCAACATAAACAATGGCTCTCTTGTCTTCTGGTATTATCTGAACCGAATACACTTTAGCCGGTGAGAGTGAAGATGCAATGAAGAGTCTTGGGTCTTCAAACCACCTGACCACGTCAATACGCTCACCTTTAAGTTCATCGGATACAACGTTTATCCTGACGCCTTTTGTGCCGATACAGGAACCAACCGGGTCAACTCTCTCTTGTAGGGAGTTGACTGCTACTTTTGCTCGAAGGCCTGGCTCGCGAACAATGCCTATGATCTCAATGACTCCCTGCTCAATCTCTGGAATCTCGTGTTCCATGAGTCTTTGCAGCAATCCTGGGTGTGTTCTTGAGAGAATTACAAGGGGTTCCCTCGACGTTCTGTCCATACGCAGCACATAACAGTGGAATTTTCTGCCTGGCCCGTAAACCTCACCTGGAATCTGCTCTGACTTCGGCAGCAAGCCCTCGGCATTGCCTAGTTTGAAGTAGACACCCTTGCCACCCATTCGACTCACTTCACCGAAAACCATCTGCTTTTCCTTGCCCTCAAACTCGTCGATGATCTTCTTCTTCTCTGCCTCTTTGAGTCTTTGCATGACAATCTGTTTGCATGTTGATGCTGCAAATCTGCCGAACGATTCAGGGGTTATCTCGATGTCAATTTCAGAACCGAGCTCAACATCCTTGTTGAGCTTCTTCGCCTTACGGAGTGTCACCTCGTTGTGAGGGTCTTCGACTGTGTCGACAACCTTCTTCAGGGCAAAGACATGAATCATTTTTTCTTTTTCGTTTATCTCAATTCGGATGTTACCCGAATCTCCCCAGGTCTTTTTGTATGCTGCGAGAAGACCCTGACCTATTGCCTCTAGCAATACTTCGTAGTCTATGTTTTTTTCTCGAGAAATATCAGCAACAGCTGCGAAAAGATCTTTGATCTTCATCAGGTTTCCTCCTAGCCTGCTAGCCTTGCAGAAGAGATATTGCCCGAGTTTATCTCAACAATACCATCTCTTTGTTTGAGCGTCAGAACGTTGTTTACATATCTTTGAATCTCACCTGTTAACTCAAACGAACCACTCTCTGGCTTAATTAACGACACATTCACGATACTTCCTTCAAAAAATGCCAATTCATCCATCGATTTCAGTTTCCGGTCGATGCCGGGCGACGAGAGTTCGAGCCTCAAAATATCAACATACCCCTCAGCAGAAATCCTCGGATTGGTTTCAAATCGACCCATTACTTCTCTTGTTATCAGTACAAGATCGTCGATGACGACACCACCCCTTTGCCAAACCACGGCTTTCAGCAGAATGTCGTCGGGCTTGATTAACTCCTTCTGCTCAATCACGAAGAAGCCCATGTTCTCTGCGGTTTTCTTCACAATGTCCTGGGCTACTGGAAGGATAATATCCCTCGTGGTGAACAGACTGTCAGCCTTCTTGTCGTTCACAACTGAGCTTGTATCGTTTCTTTTTCTATTCAGCTTCATAATGCAATACACTGTCTAATCCCCTGCCCAGCGATTCCGAGAAACCGCTGAAGTAAAGAACGACACGATATGATACAATAAGGAACGGAGCTTATCAAGACGAACTTTTTCCTATTTCTTATCGTAAATATTTTCGATTATTTGTTATCACCTAAACATGAAATTGATTGACCAATATCAAAAACCAGAAGAGATTGAAAAAAGTCGGATATCTGTATTTCTGTTGATTTCAGCTTGTATAAGAATCAGAAAAATATATAATCGTCCTGTGTTCATTTCTTCAGAAAGAGTAATCTCAACTGACCCCTCAAGAAAGGAAATGTACTAATGTCGGATGTTAATGAAATGAGGATTGGCGGACTTGAGGTGGTCGATATTCAGGGGATGGGTGACGTCGGTATCTCCTATAAAGCCAAAAAATCAGAAACGACTGATGAGTTTGTTTTTCTGAAGGTACTGAAATGGGATTTCCCCACAACAGGGGACAGGCTACAGACGGAGTTTGCTCTCAGAAGAGCGTCTTTTTTAAATCACACAAACCTTGCAAAGATCATCGATGTCGGGGTTACAAACGCTGGCAAAGTCTGGTACACCAGAGAATTCCTTGAGTCACAGAAGGACGTTTCACCCTACAGTTCCATAAACTCTGTCCTGCCAGAGCTTGATGAAACAGGCGCTTGCCTTGTTCTTCTCCAACTTTTTGACGCACTTGACTATCTTGCAAGGAATGGTCTCAGACATGGAAACTTGAAATCCTCAAATATTTGGATTGTAAAAAACACACCGTCCCAGGAACAAAACCTCTGGAAATCTGGCAGAAAATCCAAATCCCAATTTACGGTAAAATTTCTTGATTATGCAATCTGCCCTCCTCCAAGGGTTATCGATTCAGAGTCGCTGCTACCATCATATGATTCGTGCTCTGACGACCTTAAAGCTATCGGAAAGATAATCATCGACGCATATTTCCCAGACCTCCACAAAGAACATCCGTCAATGTCCGAAATAAGAGAACACGTCCCTCAAGCGCTTCAGGTGACCGTTTCAAGGCTCCTCGGTATTTCCAGAAACAAGCCTTTTGAATCATTCAAGGAAGCCATCAGCTCCCTCGACACTATTTCCCCATCAAGAAACATAGAGTTCAAGAGTGACATTATCCCAAAAGACACAAAGCTTCAGAAGGACAGTGAAAGAAGCAGTTTTCTACTCGACATGTTCTCGGACTCCTCAGAGAAGGGTCGGTTTGTGATAATCGATGGTGATGAAGGATGTGGCAAATCATCGCTTGTCCGCGAATTTGCCCAGAAGGTGTGGAGCAACGGTAGTCTTGCTTCCGTAATCAGTTGCAGCAATTATCACAGTCCAGCGGATGGTTTTGTCGATTTTCTTGAGGATATTGAGTTTGGTCTCTCAAAATCAAATCCAGCTCTCTTGGAGCATTACAGTCCGGTAATTGAGAGGTTAAAGGGCGACAAGCTATCAAGTGACCCTTACTTGATCACCAAAAGATCATCTTTATTCGAGGGTTTTGTATGCCTACTCAAAGAGCTTTCGCACATCAAACCTATCTGCTTGATTATCGAGGATTTAGAACAGGCCTCTGAGTTCACTCTGAGTCTCTTGTCCTCACTGCAATCTGACATCTCAGAGTTCCCGTTCCTGCTCATTGGCACCATCAACCACGCAAGAATCAGAAGCAGTCAGCAGAAGCTGATTGATGGTCTCATGTTCTCCGATAACACCCACAAACTCCAGATTTCACCACTTGACTACTCAGGAACCGTCGAACACATAAGGCAATCACTGTCATCGGATGATCTCTCAGAGGACATCTGCGCCAGGTTCTTCGAGTCAACTGGCGGTAACATCCTCAAACTCAACGAGTTGTTGAGGATAACAATCAATGAGGGAATACTGACGTCGCACGGTGACACCCACAATCTGGACTTGAGGCGATTCGCAGATATTGCCGAGAACTCTGACGCTCAAAGCCTCATCTCAAAGGAAATAATGCAGTTAAAGCAGGACGAACGCTCGCTCTGCCAGATTATCGCTATGATTGGTGGTAGGATAAAACTCTCCACACTCACACACGTCATCGAATCCACAAGCATATCAAGTATCAAAGGAAATGCACAATTAGCCAATGTTCTGTGGGGGCTCGTTGCAAAGGGTATACTCCGAAGAAGACCAGAAGCTGGGGGATACCACTTTAGTCTTATTCATGGCGCATACACAGAAACGTTGGTAAACTCAATTCCATTTGAAGAGAGAAAGAGATACAACGACGAACTCGTCGAGAGTCTAACCTCCAAACGGATTGAGCTCTCCGAAAAAGACATCAAGGCTGCTATCATTGCCCTAAAGGGTAGCAATCCAACGCATGCAATGAGCTGCACGATAAAAGCTCAGACGTTTTGCTCAAGGCAGTTTGCGCATGAGGAACGACTGTTCTTCCTGACAAAACTTCTACAAATGACACCAGAGACATCGGTGGAATTCAGAGACGACTGCCTATTCAAGATTTCTGAGGAGTGCCTGGCGGTTGGAGATTTTGACGAGGCCCTGAAGAGAATCAGCCACATAAGCAATCCAGATATAAAATGTGTGGCATTGAAAACCATAGTTCTTGTCAGGGCAGGCAACCAAGACCCAGGGTTGTTTTTTGATAAGGTCATTCCCCGCATCGACGAGATAACTGATCCACTTTTAAAACAGGAACTTCTAGCGGAGTACCTGAAGTACATGAGTTCGGTCAATCCCCAGAAAGCTCTCGAATTCAGCGTCAACTGTTCGCTCTCATCAGAAAATCTTGAAACTCGAATCGATTGTCTCCTCACATCAAGTCGGATAAACGCTGCAATGGCAAACTTCTCAGAGGCTGAGAAAGCAGCGGATGACGCACTCGCCCAGGCAAAGGATTCAAAGAACAAAGACAACCAGGGTAGGGTCATCACCTGGCGCATTCAGCTCACTCAAATGTCCGGAAATGCATCATTTGCATCGAGGTTGATAAGGCGATCTGAGGGGATGATGGAAGGTTGTTGGGATGTCGGTATAAAATCAAAATACCACAAACTCGCCTCAAGTTTCTTCATGGAGAATAACGAGTACACATCAGCGCTCAGGCACCTTTATCAGCTTGTCTCCACCCTTAATAAATCAGGAGCTAAAAAGAGTCTTGGAAAGGCGTTATTCAGCCTTGGTAGAGCCTTGAGCTTCAAGGGTGAAGACATTGAGTCAAGCAGGTCTATCGAGAAGGCGAGGAGGATAGCTGAGGAGGTCGGTGACAACCAGACACTCGGAAGGTCTCTGACATACATCGGACTCCATCAATTGGTAAGTGAATCATTTGACCAGGCTCAGGTCTCACTATCCAGAGCTGAGAAAATTCTCGACGACCAGCAGGATGAGGAGTATCTGGCAAAAATTGCTGAAGGTCTTGGGAAACTCGGACTCATCAGAGGAGACGTTGCTCAAGCCAAGGCTCATTCAAAAAAACTTTCCGAGCTTGCCAACCATTCAAAAGAGGACAACCTACTCGCGATATCCAACAGACTTGAGGGTGCCATCAACTCCTACCAGGAAAAATGGGACAAAGCTGAGGAGAAATACACAAACGCCCTCTCAATCTTCCAAAAGTTGAAAGAAGACCGCGAAGTCAACATGCTCAAGGTCGACTTGGCTGATATGTTTGTTAAACAGGGTGACTTCTTCAGAGCGCTCTCGAAACTCTCTGAAGCCAGAATGTTTTTTGACGAAGAAGGCGGTACAAAAGAACTCAGACGCATCAGCAAGATGGAGCTTGAGATAGACAGAGAGCTTGGAAAATATGGAGAAGATTACAGAAATCTCAGGATGCTTCTCGAGATATCAAAGGCTCTTGTCGTTGTAACAAATCTGAATGAACTTTTGCCCATGATTGTTGATATGGCTCTTAAGGTGACAAATGCAGAACGCGGTTTCATCATGTTGGTTTCTAAGTCTGGAGTCCTGGATTTCAGGTGTGGTAGAAACCAGAAAAAGGAGGATTTGAATCCTGACGAATTCGCATTCTCCTCAACCGTAACGGATACAGTTCTGACCGAGAAAACCCTTGTTTCGATCACCGATACCGAAACAGATGAAAAATTCAAAACCAGGGAGTCAGTTGTAGGACTGAGCCTCAGGTCTATCATGTGCGCTCCCCTAAAAATTGGCGAAAGAGTGATTGGTCTCATCTACGTCGATAGCCAAGTACCCACATTCTACTTCTCCAAGAAAAATGCCGAGTTTTTCGAGGCGTTGTGCTCACATGCTGCAACAGGCATTTCCCACGCTGAGTTGTCTCAGAAGAATGCTGACTTTGATGCTCTGATGGATGAAAACAAGACACTCAAAGATTTGATGAAACTGAACAAATCATCAAAAGCCAGACAGGTCACGAAGCTTGAAACGTTGGTCAACAATGCAAAAGAGAAGCTCAGGCAACTCAACCAAACCTTTATGCAGGGAAGTGACTCGTCAAACATGTCGATTGAAATACTGTCTGGCATTGATAAAACCCTAAATATAATTGACCAAATGAAAAGCAACGGTGAAAATTATGAGTAGAGGACTATTACATGATAGGTAGAACCATTGGCGGAAGATACAAAGTCTATGACAAGGTCGGCGGCGGCGGTATGGCCGAGGTTTTCCTCGCTCGTGACCTCCAATCCGGTGAGATTGTCGCCATAAAGGTATTAAGAGAACAATTCACTGAAGGCGAAGACTACATCGAACGTTTTGAACGTGAAGCAAAGTCCGCCATCAAACTTACACACCCCAACATTTGCTGCGCAAGAGACTTTGGCAGCGAGGAAGACACGTACTTCATGGTGATGGAATTTGTCGAGGGTAAGACCCTTTCATCCATCGTTGAGGAGAACGGACCGCTCCCCCTCGCAGACGTCGTTTCTTATATCTCTCAAGCCGCCAAAGCACTGGAGAGTGCGTATAAAAACGGCATCATCGCCCACAGAGATGTCAAAAGTCAGAACATCATGGTGACTCCGTCAGGTCAGGTAAAAATAATGGATTTTGGTATCGCGAAATCCAGAGATTTTGCGACAATGACAAGCGCTGGCAGCTTCGTCGGAACACCTGAATACATGTCACCCGAGCAGGCGCAGGGCGAAAAGGTTGACTCCAGATCAGATATATACTCACTCGGAGTCGTTTTCTACGAGGCTCTTGCCGGAGAGGTTCCTTTTGAGTCGGACACTCCGTGGGGTGTCCTCAACATGCACATCAACAAGAAGCCGTTTCCGCTAGAAAACATCAGAAAAGACGTTCCTAAAGAGATAGTTGATATCATTGAGCGAATGATGACAAAGGATCCAGATGACAGGTTCCAGACCCCGTCCGAACTCATTGCGTCACTCGATGCTGCGATGGCAAAAATAAAACTCCCCAAGGGCTCAAGGATAAAAGCCAAAAAGGTTCCACGCTCCAACCCAAAGAGAAGGCGCAAGATAATCCGTGCCCTGATAATCTTCTTTACGATAGCGATTCTGGGTGCAGGTGGATACTGGTTCTACCTCAGTGCCCTTAAACCAGGCAATGTCCTGATAAGCTCTACTCCAGAAAGCGCATCGATATACATCAAAAACCATGGGCAAGACCAGTGGGGGGAAGCGCTTGGAAAGACAAACTTCACCCTGGAGAGCTTAAGCCCTGGCAATTATGACCTCCTCTTGACTCTCGACGGCTACATCAGCAAAGAGACAGAGTTTGAGTTGAGTCCGGGTGAGAGCTTGACACTCGACCCAATTGAGCTTCTTGAACCAGGTAAGATGTCAGTTTCCACCTCACTTATTGATTGGGGAGAGATAGACACAACACCAGCTCCCAAGTCATTGACAATTTCAAACACGGGACAATCACCCATCACAATCGAGAGAGACCTTGCAGGAGCTGACTGGCTCATAATGGATACCAGTAGCATAACGGTTAAGGCTGGTGAAACTCTTGAGACAAAACTCTCGGTTGACGCAACCAAGATTGAGCCAGGCAAGGATTATGAGGCAATAGTAATCTTCATCCCAGACACAGGAGACACAGTCAAAGTCAGTGTCAAACTCAAATACAAAAAGCCAGAGGAGGTCGTTGTGACTCTTCCACCAACGGGTGGCGGTTCTACGTCATCTGGTGGCACAAACAGCTCTGGTGGTGGAAGCACGAGTTCTGGCGGTGATTCTGGTAACACCACTGAGCCAACCCCACCTCCCCCACCTCCAGTGACAACTGGAACATTAAGCATCAACTGCAATGTCTCAGGAGCTTTCATCAAGATCGATGGGAAACAAATAACACAGACAACACCGCTCTCCTCCTATAAAATTGAGGCAGGCACATACAAGATCGAAATTAGAAGCCCAAGATACCAAACGCAGGAGGAAACTGTTACAATAGCAGCCGGAGAGAACAAAACCATTAGCGTGACACTGAAGAACAAGTAAAAAGTGAAAAGAAAAGCACTGGCGATACTAGTCACACTGGCGCTTTTTGTGCCGACGGCTGTCGGGCAGGAATTCGACGAAGCGCTAATTAGGGATGGACTTTCCTCCGCTTCACTGGCTCTTCCAAGTGGAGTTTCGGTTGATTCGGACGGAAATTTTTTCATCATCAATGATGGGACACAAGAAATCCTCTCCCTCGACAAGGAATACAACCTCAGGTTTAGATTCGGTGGAGTTGGCGATGATCCTTCAGCGCTGGTTGCCCCAGCGTATATTTTGCCTTACTACGATAAACTCCTCATCTCTGACACTGGTTGTATCAAGATTTTTGACAACAAAGGTGTCTATGTCAAATCAATCACATCGATAGGCGATACCAAACTCTCCAGACCTATAGGTTTGTCCTCTGACTCCAGGGGTAGAATATACATATGCGATTTCGACCTTGATTTGGTCATAATCTCTGAGAAGGACTTTTCCCTCTTCAAAACACTCGAGGTGAAAAAACCTTCGCATTGCTACGTTACATCAAGCGGAAGGTACATTGTCCTCTCACATGAAACAAAGAAGGCATACATCTACTCAGCCTATATGTCTCGCATCAAGGAGTTTGGTGATTTTGAGGAACCAAAATCTCTCACAACAGACGGAGGCAGGTTGATTTATGTGTTGGATGGAAAAACAATTGAAGTTTTCAACATCAACGGTGAGAGCAGATACAAGTGGAGGATATCCCCGAAAGAGCCTCTGGGTCTCTGTCCATCGATTGCGCTCTACAACGAAAAATTGTTTGCCACATCCAAGTTCTCGAATGAACTGATTTCCATTGATGACAGCGGCAGAGTAAAGACCGAGATTGAATACAAAGCAAACAAACTCTTTCTCCCAGATGGTTTTGAGATCGACGAAAACGGTCGCATCCATGTAGCTAACACCCAAAACAACATCATTGAGGTTTGCGACCAGGCTGGCGATACACTTTTCACATTTGATTGTGAATACCCCGGAAAGCTTTCAATCTCAAAGAGCCTTATTGCTGTCATTCTTCAAAACAAATCTCAGATTGCATATTTTGGTCGCGATGGCAGCAAGCTCTTTGAGGTCGATGCGACAAACCCAATCGATTGCGACTTTTCTGGCGAAGAGTATTTGTATGTTCTAACAGGTGACGGAAAGATTAACAAGTTCCAGGGTTCTGATGACCAGGGAACCGTTGTCACCAAAGATTACCTGAAAAACTCAATATCCCTAGATTGCAACGGCGATTTCATGGCTGTTGCAAATCCGGTTGACTCCGAGATAGTCATCATGACCATCCATGGTGAGAACGAAACAGTGATAACAACTCCTTCTCCACCACGTGACCTGGTTCTTCTCTCCAGAGAAAGAGTAATCGCATTCTGCGATGATGGGCTTTACCTCCTCAACCAACACTCAGAGATTATGAGTTCATTCGGAAAAGCCGGCGGCCCCAGAACACTGGGTGAACCAAACAGCAAAGAGATAGACTACAGCGCGAAACTTGACAGTTTCACCACACCAGTTGCCGTCTCAAAGTTTGGCAGCTGGCTGTACACCCTCGACAGAGTTGGGATGAGACTTGTCAGGTTTAACAAGGAACTGCTCCTGGCACCACCTGAGGTAAATATCTCTCCAAAAACGATCGACTTCGGTGACATCCCCCAAGATGGTGAAGGGGAACGTGAGCTTGTCATCACAAACATCGGCGGGGAGACTCTCGAAGGCGTCTTTTCTCAGGTTCCAAAGTGGATAACAATCAACAAGAGACGCATAAAAGGCGACGATGTCGTTGTCAAAATCATGGCAAACACGCTTCATTTCGTTCCAGACTCAACCTACATCGAAACACTTGTGCTCGATACAAACGCTGGCAGGTTTGAGATTCCTTGCAAGGTGAAAGTGCCAAACACTATACCGTCTCAGATTGACATTACAATCCAAATCGGCAACAAGATTGCGACAATCGGCGGTGAGAAGATCAATCTGGGTGTGCCTCCGTATATTCATGATGGAAAAACGATGGTGCCACTCAGATTTATTGCCGAGGCATTCGGTGGCCAACTCGATTACGACTCTGGTTACATAGACATCAACTTCCCAAAGAGGGAGATTTGGGTATCGATGGAGATTAACGATGAGAACGTAATTGTTGACAGCGGTGATTCGTCAGACTTCATGAAGATTTCCCCGCCACCGACTCTAAAGTCTGGCACAACTTTTGTGCCTCTTACCTTCTTTACAAGCATCCTCGATTGTGAAACATACTGGGATAACGCAACAAAAACCATAAGACTGGTCTACATACAACAAGACTAATTTAGAAAATGTTTTTTATTAAAGGAGTGTGAGGAATGAAGCGTCTGTTTGCCATAGTTGTCGTATTAGCGTTGATTATTGGTGCCGTCAATTTTACTGGAGTCAGTTTCACATCCGCATCAATCGAGCTTCCTGTTGATACTGGTTCGTTTTCCCTGCAGGCTGCGTCTGGCAGTAGGATTCCATACAGCTACACATTCGACACCAACAACATAATAAACAAGAACGGGTGGCTCTTTATGGGAGGATGCGAGACCACATGCGTTCCAGGGATGCCGGTTGTCCCAACATTTCTACACAGAGAGAAAATCAATGACTCGATTGTGCCTGGAGATTTTGTCATCACAAATACAGAATGGAAAACACAAAAACTTCCCAAGCTTGAGGCATATCACCCCAAAACCTGGAATAAACTGGATACTGAGATTGCTCATGAGGACTGGGTTGGCAATTTCCCAAGCACAATTGGTACCTTCAAGGTTGAGAGCGGTTTTGACGGCAAATATCTAACCCTTGCCATCAATCCGGTAGTTGCAGACTTCTCATCAAACGAGCTGCACATTCTTGAGAGGATTGACCTGGCTCTGGAGTATAAAACACAAAATGCTTATTCCATCTCGTCAACTGCTGGTGAGATGGATAATGATGCAGTCATCCTCACTCCCTTATCTCTTATGTCAGCTGCACAGATGCTCGCAAAAGCCCAAGAAGACGACGGCTATGCTGTTGAGGTTATCTCGGTAGAGGATATAGCATCAAGCTACTCTCCTCAGGAAATTGAACCAGAGGGATTTCTTGGACCCAAGAGCTACACGGATTCCCAAAAAGAATTCATGCAGAAGTACGACTATGAGCTTGCCAGAAAAATCCGCAAATACTTTGAGGAGAGAATCAACAAGGTTGATTACGTGACAATCCTTGGCGACGGCGAACTCGTTCCCGCCTCGTTCTACTCAACTGACAGCTACTCATACTACGAGTACGACAGATACATCCCAACAGACCTCTTCTACGCATCACCAGACCTCGACACTGTCCCAAACTTTGCTGTCGGCAGGATTCCAGCAAGAAATCTGGATGAGGCTATAGCTGCTGTTGAGAAACTCAACGGCTACAGAAAAAGTCTTTCCGCTGATTGGTTCCACAAGATGAAACTGGGAGGTGGAGACCCATTTAATGGCGGTTTTGAGGGTGAGATTGAGTGTCAGGCTCTGGTTGACATGGGAATCCTCGATGGGTTTGAGGTTGAGAAGCTCTACAAAACAAGGGACAAATTTGGTGGCAACGACCTGAAGGACGCCCTATCCGACGAGGTTGGTTTTATCTACACAGTCAACCATGGTTCGGGTGAATCTTTGCTTGCTGAGCCTGGCGAGGTGACCACGGAGGATATTCTTGCACTCCCAAAGAGAAATAAGCTCCCAATCCTTCTTACACCCGCTTGCACAAACGGAATGTTTGATGCAACGGTTGTCGATCAAAAACTTGACGTGTTTGAGGGTGGAGACGGCATGTCCTTCGGACAATCTTGTATTCTCTCTCCCGGAGGCCCTGCTGCTTACTTCGGGGGCTCCAGAATCAACTACGCCGGCATCAACTGGACGATAGAGGGCGGAGTTGTGAAACTCCTTCCATTTGGTGAGACAGACAGAATATTGCAAGAGGTTATGAACAGCTATCACAACTGGGCAGACACCCTCGGTCAGATGCAAATGCAGGCGTATAAAAAATACATTGGCATCGGAAGTGGTTCATCGTTGTTCCAAACCTCCTCAAAAACGCTCATGGCGTTCGTTTTCTTTGGTGATCCAACAATCAAGCTGCCATCGACACCGGGTGGCTCTCCACACAGGATTCCAGAGATTGACCTAGTGAATGCGCCGATGAGAGATTTTGGGGTGGCAGCTCTACCAATTCTCTCGATTGTCGATCCAAACACTCTCCAAACAAAAACTGACGCAGAATGGATAAACTATGAGGTCTTGAAGCTTGATTCCGACTACGAAATAATTACCGATTGGACAAGGATAGAACCAGAGGCTGAGAGAACTTTCTCACTCATGCTTGAGCCAGACGACAAGACCTTGTGGCAGGCGAGGCTTGAGTTGCCAAATCTCTCTGAGATTTGGATATACTACTATTCGGCAGCCCATTATGACATCGGTATTGAATCAAACAGGCAATTCTTTATCTCAAAACCAAAACCAAAGGAACACTTCCTTTTCACAGTGTTTAACGATGGCATAAAAAAAGCCGAAGATATCAGTGTTTATCTGAAGGTCGACGGAAAGAACTATGGCCCAAAAAGGAAAATAAAGGAACTCGAATCAGGCTACTATAAGACTGTCTATTTCTCTGTTTCGGGGCTTCCTGTCGGAGACCACACGATTGAGATTGAGACATCATTTGCCGAGAAAGACCAGTTCGAGAAGGACAATACCTTCGAGAGAGAGCTTGTTATCACACCAGAGGAGACGGCCAAAGCTGCTGTATTGATCTCATATTTCTTCAACAGAAACACGGCGAAACAAGTCTTCGAACTCGACAAATACAACAAGACCGCGAAAGGCTTTGAGGGGAAACCGACCGAGATTGCACTCGTTGGATCTGACTCCTACTGGGCTGTCTTATTTGGTTCCGCAATACCAGACATTAAATCTCTTGGAGCAGACTCCGTCATTCTTACAACTCCAAACTGCACAAACCCATACATCGACAGCTCAGTTTCCAATCTATCGAATTTCTACAACAACGGTGGTTCAATAATCGGGTTTGGAACACTTCAAAGCGACACCAATGCCCCCCTTATTTCAGCACTCTACGACTTCTTTGGCATCAACCCTGAGGCAAAAATCGAGTATAGAGACGCAAAGGATAATTTTGAGCTGAAGGCAACAACTGCTGGACATTCGCTGCTTCGAGGAGTAGGAGATTCGATACTAGTTGATGCGATTGCACTAAACGATGTGGATGCAGCTTCCTGGGATGACGTAATCATCGACGAGGATGCGGCAGTTGCCGCAAAAACGGCTGACGGAAGACATGCTCTCATCTCAAACGGAAGGAACACCTATCTTTCCTTCGTACCCGACTTTTCTGACTCAAGTCATATAAGGCTGCTTCACAACATCATAACCACCAATCTTGAGCCAAGACCAGACGCCTTTGTCTCACTCTCTGGAGTGGTTTCAAAACCAGCCATACCAGAGGTCAACCAGGAATACGAAGTAGTCGTAACCGTCAGGAACATCGGCAACACGGATCTTGAGGATACAAGGGTGTCCATTGAGGAACTCAAGCTAGAACAAACAGTTAAGTCCATACCGAAGGGCGAGAGCAGAGATGTCGCTTTTAAAATTAATTCAGGTGACAAACCCGGAATACAGACCGCGACAATCAGAGTATTTGCCGAGAATGATGTGGACAATGACAACAATACCACCTCATTGCGGATCAAGATCGCACCAAAAAGACAGACGTCGAACAAGAGTGTGATTGACGAAATCGACATCGTAAGCGGAGCGGTATTGCCAAGAAGAGATACGATAATAGGTGGAAAGGCGACACCAGGCTCTGTTATCAACATTTCAGGAAATATTGGAAGAGCCAATGATTCTGGCGAATTCGTCATTCCGATTCCTCCAACAACATCAAACAAACTCACACTCTCTGCTAAATCGCCTGACGGCACCATTGAAGAAAAGGACATTTGGTGCTCGTTCGAGCAGGGTGGTAATATCGGATGTGCTGCCGATGAAATGAGTTTCGTTGTCTCATCGAACTACATCAGAAAGATAGAGAATATATCACTAAAACTCGTCGATGGCGTCCCATTCCTAAATCTGACCGATACAGCTGATTATCTTGGTCTAAGCCTGGATTTCGACGACAATACATACACTCTCCTAACTGACTCAGTTATCTACGGTATTGGTGAAAAAGAGATAGTGAAATCAATTGGAGTATGGTCGGAAAAGATACAACCTAAACACGCGGTATCAGTCGAAAACGGGGTAGTTTATATCTCAGCCGATACGCTGGCTCAGATAGATTTTGCGGCTGACTTTGACACAAAAACATCGACACTGCTTGTGGCATACCCAAAAGAGAGAAACACAAATACGGTAAGCAGCTTCAGCTTGCAGAGCTTGAGCCCCACATCGGATATTGCCGCATACGTGCCATCTGAAGCTGACTATGGCAAACCAAAACTCGTCTCATTCGGTAACCTCGATGGAGAAGTCACTGAAGTCAGCAGCTTCAGAGTCACATCCAAGAAACTCTACCTCTGGACATCAAGAGGTATCGAGGAATGGTCGCTCGATGGAGAATTTATCGATTGCAAAGGTTTCCCACCAACTCTTGCTTCTGACATGGACTATTTCTGGGACGATCTGTACTATCCAGATTCATACGGTTCCTACATAGGCTTTCATATCGGCGTCGATGGCGGAATCATCTTCTTCAACAGAAAAAGAATTGTGTTTTACGACAGAGATTGGAAACTCATCCAAAACTATGAACCCTATGACTCAATAGTGGTGTCGAGTGTGAGACAGGACAACGACGGAAACATATACTACATCGATGAATACTCAAACTGCCATATGGTATCACCCAAAGGAAAACCACTCGGTGATTTTGAATTCATTGGTGAAGATGGCGAAAGAATTGATTCATTCGCTATGTTTGATGTCACTCCAAAAGGCGACATAATAACCGTTACAATCGAAAGTGATTATTTCGGATGGGATATCAAGAATTGGAGCATATCTAAGTATGACAACAGGGGTAAGCTCGTTAAAACAAAAATCTTCGACATCGAGGGTAGCGAAGACAGCGAGAGCGTTCTCTTCCCGCCAGACACCGTAATTTCAGACAGAGACGGCACATTCTGGCTCTTCTATAACTCCTGGACAGGCAACAACTTAAGGCACTGGGACGAGGATTTTGATGAAATCAGCTCCAAGATTCTGGAAATCGATTCAAGATACTCCGATACCATACTCCTTGGTACTGATGGAAGATTCTACATTCTAGGGGCTTTCTTTGAAAAGGTGGATACAATAACAAAGCAGTATCACATGATGATACTAGACAACATCGACGTAAAAAACATCGTTCCAAAATTCATATCTACAGACTCAAACAGGAACTTGAAACCAGGATACCTAGTTTATGACAACGACGGGAATCTGCTTGCCCAGCATGCCAATGGGCTAAAGAAATTTGACAGAATGGGCAGTTTCGTCGATGATATCGCTTTCGTTGATACAGAAGGCAAGAAGGCTAGTGTTTCATGGTTCACAATTGGCAAGAAAAACATCTACACTGTCGCGAGAGAACTCTGGTCTCACAGCTACATTGGCATCTCTGACCTGGACTACAACATCCACACAGAGATTCCGCTTGTTGTCAAAGAAACAAAGGATCGTGAGGAATTCAGTCTTTATCCTTATATCATGGCTGTCGATGAGAAAGCTCAAGAAATCTTCGTACTCGACTCATCCGAGATAAACGTGGTAAACGTTATTCCACTCTACACCAATCCAGATGATGTGCCGGAAAAACTTGAAATCATAAGATCATTTGCTCCAAAAGGTATTGGGGTGGGCAAAGTAAACAGTCCGAAATACATGCTCCTGCACGATGATAAGCTCTTTATCCTCGACTACGCAGCCTGCAAAATCGTCGCGTACAGCAAAGACGGCAAATTTCTTTATGAGTTCGGCGGAAAAGGTACAACACCAGGCAAGATGCAGGCTCCATACAGCATGAGCATCGATGATAACGGTCTCATATGGATTGTTGATGGCAAGCTTTCAAAATTCCTCATCTACGGCACCGATGGCACCTTCGTAACATCCTTGGGTGGCGAGGGTAACTACACCCCATATGGCACAATTGAAGAATATCGAAGTGACCCATTCACCATGCTCTGCCCATGGGAAGCAGCTGTCACATCGGGGCAAATCGCAATTTTTGACTACTGCCACGGCAGACTTGTCATGTTAAACTCACTTGAGTCAACAACAAACATGAATCTCACACCACCGGCACCTGTCCTCTCAATGTTTGATACTCAGACAGAGGCAAGAACAAGATTCCTCATCTCAAACTCAGGACCGGGAACACTAGAAGGAACCGTTAAATGCGAAGCTGATGGTGTCACAATCGAACCTGCAAAGTTCAATGGAAATCTTACGTGGATCAATGTGACTCTCGATGTTGGACAGAACAGGAAGATTCCAGAGTTTGTCTTTGTAACAATAGAAAGCAATGTAGGAAAAATCGATATAAAACTACCAATCAGGGTTAGAAGAACTGAGTTTGTATTCAGGGTGGGCTCTGCTGTGGCATCCGGAGCAAACGGTGTAATCAGATTAGACAAGGCTCCAGGAAGGGCTGACAACACCCACACGCTCTCCACATCGGACATTGATAAACTCTCAGCCCTCACAAGCGTCGTATCAAAGAGCAACAAAACGGTCTATTACACATACAAAAATAGGAGCATTGGCTTCTTCGAGAACTCTGACATAGCCAAGCTCCGAATCGATGAGGATGAGTTTGACATCAAGCTGAAGATGTCCCCCGAAAGGTTACCCGATGGATCTTTGGTGGTTCCTCTCGACGTCATAGCATCATTCATCAGATGCGAAGTTATCGAGGAAGATGGCAATGTGAAGGTGGTAACCAGAAATTGAAAATAAACACTGACATGCTCAAGGAGGGGGTGAGGCCTTTTGGGGTCACCCTCTCACAGGAGCAGCTTGAAAAGTTTGAAAGGTTCTACCAGCTTCTGATTGAGTGGAATCAAACAATGAACCTTACAGCAATAACCAACCCCGACGAGGCTGTTTCAAAACATTTTGTCGATAGCCTTGCCTTCTTCGCTCAAGCTGGAAACATCGACAGATTCAACCATATCGATATCGGCAGTGGGGGTGGTTTACCAGGTATCGCCATCAACATAGTAGCACCCAACTCAGAGCTTGTGCTGGTCGAATCAATCGGGAAGAAGGCTAGATATCTGGAGAATCTGGTCGCTCAGCTCGAACTTCCAAACGCAAAGGTTCTAAATATCAGAGCTGAGGATATCCCCGTTCTCTATCCCGAGTATGTCAACCACTTCACCCACGTAACAGCAAGGGCGGTTGGGCGTCTTCTCATGCTGCTTGAGCTTGCTAAACCAGTCACCAAAAAGGGAGGGATAGTGACGCTCTGGAAGGGTAGAGACCAGATTGCAGGACTCCCAAAGCTTTTACCTCAAATCGGTGACCTTGGTTTTCGTTTTTTGAATACCCATCCATACAGGATTCCGATGTGGAATATTGACCGATTCCTGATTACTCTAAAACGCTTGTAAACGGAGCAAATTCCAATTAGTATACGCAGGGTCAAGGAGGTTCCATACATGGAAGGATTTGGTTCCCGAATCAAAGCATTGCAGGACAGGCTCGATAAAAACAGAGCAAACAATCATGATTTCTACCATAAACCAATTGAGGCGCACGAAGACCAGTATGTCAGAATCGGTGGAAAGCGATACCTCAATTTTACAACCTATTCCTATCTTGGACTCCTCGGTCACCCAAAAATAAATCAGGCAGCAATTGACGCCATCAATGAGTTTGGCACAGGCACGCACGGCGTCAGGATTCTCGCTGGCACAACAAGCCTTCACGAGAAGCTTGAGAAAAAGATTGCCAACTTCAAAAAAACCGAAGCTGCTGCCGTATTTTCATCAGGTTATGTCACGAATCTCACAGCCATCTCCACCATCTGTGGAAGAGGAGACGCAGTTTTTTGCGACATGATTAACCACGCCTCCATCTACGATGGGTGTTTATTATCGAGCGCAAAGTTCTGTCGGTTCAAACACAACGACCTTGCTGACCTGAGACGCAAACTTGAAGAAACTGAAGCAATCGGCAGATTGATTGTTGTCGACGCTGTGTTCTCGATGGATGGCGATATTGCGCCACTTCCACAGCTTGTCGAACTTGCAAAAGAGTTCAACGCTCTGCTCTATGTCGACGAAGCCCATTCGCTGGGAGTTCTTGGTGAGACAGGTCACGGCATCATGGAGCATTTCGGCTTGACCGATGGTGTTGACATTCAAATGGGTACCCTCTCTAAAACAATTCCAGCGGTTGGCGGATATGTCGCAGCATCCAATGACATCGTAGAGTGGCTTAAATATCGCTCAAGGGCGTTCGTTTTTTCTGCAGCCCTCCCACCAGGATCGACAGGCGCTGCCTATGAATCCTTCTGCATTATCGAGGATGAACAGTGGAGAATAAAAAAACTCAGAGAAAATATTGATTATTTCATCAAAACGCTCAAAGCAGCAGGCTTCGATACGGGTCCAACTGAAACAGCCGTTGTGCCAATAATCCTTTGCGATGAGTGGAAAACGCTTGAGGCAACAAGAAGATTGTTTGAAAAGGGTGTCTTCATTATGCCAATCCTCCAACCCGCCGTCCCACCAAACACCTCAAGGCTTCGGGCAAACGTCACAGCACTCCACACAAAAGAGGACATTGATTACATGGTCAACTCTCTATCAGAGATATGGAAGGATATGGGTCTTAACTAGACAAATTCTTGTTTTATGCCTTGCAGGTTTTCTTGTGAAAGACAAGTGTTGGCCCGTTTGACTCGACGGTGAAGTCTCCTAGGGCAACGTTGCTTATCCCCCTTGCTGTTCCCGATTCTAGCATGCCAGCATACTCATATTTCAGATTGATGAGCCTAACGAACACAGATTTCCCCAGAGCAAAAACACTAATCAAATCGCCGTTTGATGCCACAAAATTGTTTGTTCCAGACACAACAGAGACCTCAAATCCATCATGGTAGGCAACTGCTTTTATACCTATCTTGAAGAAGTACTTGAGCAGTTGCAGATTCCCAAATACGTGGTCGATTCTGCCTCCAAAAACACCAAGAACACAGACAGATTCGAAGCCTTTATTGGCTATCAGTTTCGCGCACAATTCCCCGTCCGTCTCATCTTTTTCGACCGGATAGACGGTTATTTCTGAATTGCAGTTTCTTGCCCAGTTGAGGTCATCCTCGGAAACTGAATCAAAATCTCCCAACACATAGTCTGGTTTTATCGCCAGTCTTCTTGTAATTCCAACCCCTGAATCAGCACAAAATACGGCATCGTAGTGAACAATATTGGCTAAATCAGGAGTTAATACATCTCCACCAAGAATCAGGAGTGCTATCTTTCCCATTTGATTTGACCGTCAACAAAAACGGTGATTGGTTGTATCGGGGGTATCTCCCAAGGGTTTAGTCCTCTGATTTTGTCCTCCACAACCACCATATCCGCCTTGTATCCAGGAGCTATTTTCCCTCTCTTTGGCCCTCCGATTATTTGGGCTGAATTCTCTGTCGCAACATCAAAGGCTTTTCTAAAGGAGATCGCCTGTTTTGGGTTTATTGTATCGGTGTTTTTTCCTCGTCGCGTCACAGCACAGGCAAGCGCATGGAATGGGTCGGCTGTTGCAACCGGGGCATCAGACCCAAAACCCACATTCATCTTCGTTTGCCAAAAATCGGCCTGAGGGTATGCCATATCCTGCAACTGCCCCCACTCAACCGGAATAACCGCCGAATCGAGGGGAATGTGCGATGGATTGAGAATTACGTTGATTTCTTTGTTCTTCAACATGTTCATCGCGGTTTTTGAGTTGCATTGGAAATGCTCGATGAAATCTATATCTGTTCCAAGTTGAGACAGGACTTTGGCAACATTCAAGACGGCGATATCACCAATTGCATGAATCGCCACACCAAGACCACACGTGTGCGCTTTTTCTGTTATCCTGGTCATCTCATCAATCGTCGTCACTTCAAGCCCAAGTGAACCGTTTGAATAAGGCTTGGAGACAAGGGCTGTCTTTGATCCGAGAGAGCCGTCAGCAAACATCTTGATTTGACCAGTCCAGAATTTATCAGTCCCCGAGTTTGTCTTTACTGAAACTCCAATCGCCCAATCCAATGCGCTTGTTGGTAGACAAGCGCATACCCTTATTTTTAGGGCGTTTTGCTGATTCATCTTCGCCAGCTCAAGGAAATCTTCAAGAGAGCCAAAGGAGCGGCAGGAGGTGATGCCAAGCGACAGGAGGTATTCTTGAGCTTTTTCAAGATACTCTCTTCTTTTTTGGTCTGTTATCTTGGGAACTATCTTTGCGACAAGCTGCGAATACGCCTTGTCATAGACAATTCCAGTCAGCTTACCAGCATGGTTATCGATATGGGAAAGCAGTTCTGAATCGGACACGCTGCTGAGGTTGGCAAAGACAATCGCCTTTGAGTTCAAAAGCCAGGTATGACCATCAACTCTTGTGATAATGGTGGTTAATCCATCGGTCACATCGTCAATCATATTATGGTCGGGTTTTCTGGCATCCTCCCACTCATTCTCATTGTAACCATATCCAAAGAGAAAATCTCCCTGTGAAAGAGTTCTTGCATGTTCCTGAATTCTATCCCTAAATTCCCTAGAATTCCTACACCCTCTCAGATCGCACCCACACAACAACTCACCAAGCCATAACAAGTGCAGATGGGCATCCGTAAACCCAGGAAGAAGAATTGAATCGCGAAATCTTAGAGTTTCGACACCAGGGGAAGACACATCGTCAAAATCCGCAACTCTTGAGATGACTCCGTCCTCAATAAGAACAGAATCGAACGCGCTCTCATCCCCCCAGATGTGGTCAACTCGAATTATCCTTTTCATCTCTAGGGTAAAACTATCTCTACCACTGGCGTCTCAACCACATAGACGGAATTTGGCAATCCAGAAATTTTTACTGGAAGCTGGTGTGTGCCTGATGATAGCCCAGTTATGTCTATTGAAACAGATGCGCTTACGACCGAATCAATCGCTTCCTTCGGTCCTCTTATCCTCAGGTCAACCCGATTTCTGTTTAGACTGTACAGGACATTGTTCGGCGTTACATCCACCTCGATGGATTTGAGTATCTTCTCAGCTATTGGCTCTACGGTCACATTGACAGTTACTCTGGATGAGCTGACAACATTGACACCCGTTGGCACCACCAGATCGAGTGTGTACCTCGAAGATGCAACAATTCCGTTGAGGTTGAGTGGGGTTGTCTCAAGAACACTCGTCCCTGCAATCGCGTTGAAATCACCCTCAACTGTGACGAGTTTTGGAATCCAGTCTATTGACACCTCATACCCAGGCGGAATATTGCCCGTCGTTTTGACTCTGGTCTGGACATTTTTTGTGTCCGATTTGAGAGTGCCAGTTAGTGTCGCGTTTATATATCGAATTTGAGGAGTCAGTTTCATGGACTGAATCTTGATGGGTACGAGAAGCTCGTCAGTGTTTGTCACAAAATATATCTCACTTCTGATGGCATTCGGCCCTTCTGTCATACCATCTCTATCAATCGTGACTTTAGCGTAATCTAGCATCGAAATATACGACTCAGGCCCTGTCACCACTACCTTTTGCGGGTCAAGCACAGGGTCAGAAAGTGTGATTCCAGGCTCTGGCTGTCCGATGTAGTCGTATTTGATATTCAGCTCAGCGGTTGCTTCCTTTTGGAGGCTTACCGAGAGCACATCGGGGGTAACGGATGCAAGCACAACCGTTTGTGGGAAGCCAACGTTTATCTCAACTTGATGGGTACCTGCCTCCAAATCCATAAGGTCGATAAACGCCGTTATGTTATCCTGTGTGATTCTGTTTAGCACAATCTCGGAACCCCGAAGCCAGATTTTGGCAACAGGAAGATCATTCATCAGAACCATCTGCTGTGGTTTATTTGAAGCGATCACTTGAATTTCAAACGATTTCTCTCGTTCTGGGCCTTCTTGGTAGAATACATAAATCCAGATGACAATCGCGATGAGCACAGCGAGTATTTTTATTCCGAGATTGGAGCCAAGTGTTTGTCTAACCATCTGCCCTGCTCCCCTTGAAGAACGAGAACACCTTGCTCTTGCTGGATATCATGTGCTTCAACAATCCCTCAAGTTCAATTTGTGAGAGGAATCTCGTGAGCGAGCCAGATGTTGCCATCGATATAATACCTGATGTTTCTGAAACACAGATGATTATGGCATCTGTCTCCTCGGACAAACCAAGTGCCGCTCTGTGCCTTGTGCCAAGCTCCTCGTCAATTGATGAATCGGACGAGAGTGGGAACACACATCTAGCATAGGCAATTCTGTCACCCCTAATGATGATACCACCGTCGTGGAGGGGAGCTGCCGGATTGAAAATACTCTCGATTAATCCCGCGTTTACCTCTGAATTGATTCTTGTATCCTTATTCTCATAATCACCAAGACCAACCTGGCGCTCAATTGCGATGATTGCGCCAATCTTTCTGTCAGACATTCTTTTCACAGCCGCCGATATCTCTCGAACCAATCCTTGAATCTCGGTGCTTTCCATCATGTCGATTGGTTTTCCGAAAACCGACTTTTGACCCAACGAACCAAGAGCTTTTCGAAGTTCTGGCTGAAATATGATCGCAAGAAACAGGGGCAGCGCAGTCGGAAGAATCTCCAGGACTTTTCTGATGAGAAAGTGCAAAGAGATAAGTGAGAATGCCTTTGAAAGATAGTTGGCAGCGACAAGGGCTAGAAAGAAAATAGCCAATCCTTGAAAGAGCTGAAGCGCTTTGGACGCCTGGATAACCTTGAGTATATAGTAGACAAGGATTGCGATTATAACGATATCGACGAGTGTTTCTGGAAAAGGAATACTGCCTGGTGCCTTTGGAATAATGCCCCAGAAAATTGATTTCAGTGTCTGCGTTAAACTGTCAAGCAGAGGCACTTCAATTACCCTCTATTCGCCGATGTATTCGTCAAGTGTCTTGCTCTCAGCCTCTTCCGGTATTTCTATCCCAACATTATCTCCATAGTCTGGCATCGAGAAGTGGTAAGTAGCTGGTTTACTCGCGGGATTCTCGCCAGTGTCCGAGAACACAATATCATACCAGATGCCGCTTTTCAAAAATAGGAAGGTTACAGTCTTCCCTATAAGTGGACTCTCTTTTCCCCATGAGGTTTCACATCCAACGAGTTGCTCTCCATCTGGTGTCGTTCCGAGGTCAGTTAGAAGTTTGAACTCGGACGTTTTTCCATATGAGAGTAACGGGTCAAGAAGCGCTCTGGTGTCTTTTTCAGTGATAGGAACAGTAAAATCCAGGTCTTGACTCGCTTTGAAGGTTATCCACTCTCCGCTGTCCTTCTTAAAATAAATCTGTGGGATTGTGCCGTCACTCTTGTAGACAATCTTACTCGGTTTGGTCGGGTCTGAATCGACAACGATTGTGGTCGTGCTACCAGAGAGAACGCCTTCCTTTGTGTTGCTGTAAAGCTGCCCAAAAAGCCTCGCTTCTGGGGTGACCACATAAACTGTCTCATTTTGGTGGGCGATAGGTGGGGTGTTATCCTCAAAATACTCATAGCTGATGACCGTAGTTTTTGCTGTGTAGTTCGTGCTTTTATTCAGCTGCTCCCTACAAAGAGACAACATACTTTCGTAGGTGCTCGGATTCAGGGATATTGTCACTTTCTTTGAAAGATCAAAGCCCTGAAGGTATTTGACAAACGAATCATAGCACGGATGGTTTGCCATCACAGCGCCAGCAGTAAAAGGCGGTATCCACCTTGAGAAATTCCCATCCTCATCTGCGAAGACAGATGTGTTGCCTATTGTGACCACAGCCCCCGGAATTGGCTTACCACTTTCCGCGTCCACTACCTGCCCTTTGACAACACTGCCAAAAAGAGCCAGAAATGCAGCAAACAAAAGCAGTAGCGAAACGGTTATCGTTAGAATTAGAAGCTTCTGAGACTTCATCTACAACTCTGACTCAACCAACTTCCACTTACCATCAGCGTCGTCTTTTGACATAAACATCGAGCCGATGTACGAATCCTGGAGAATCTTTACTTTGTAGAGTCCCTGTTCTGGGCTACCGGATACTTTCTCTCTGGTTTGCTGATCATACGCCATAATGGTGTAAAGAACCTTGGCTTTTCCGCCGGCAAGATTCCACATGACTCCATCAATTCTTATCCCAACGTACTCTGTGCCGTGGTTCTTGCTCTTTTCCCAGGAGTCACTGAAAACCTGAACATCACCACCCTTTTGCTGCATGTAGACTGAGTCTGGCATGATGTGTTCCCATGCCGCCTCGTAGTTGCCCTCGAAACAGGATTCAAAATAATCACGCAGCACCGGTGCTGGAGAATCCAGGAACATCATTCCAATGCCATACACAAAAACAAGCAACATAACAACCAGGAGTATCCATGTGAGTGGACCAGTCAGGTTGTGATTGGCTTTTGGTCTTGCTATCATTTTATCCATTTTTCACGCTCCATATTCAATCAACGATGTCCGGTGAGAGAGGTCAAAAAATCCCCCGTCGGACATCAATTAGCTTGCGGTGTAATCCCTTTGTAAATCTTCCAGATACCATCTTTGGGGTCGATCTTCAAGTAGTAGTTCTTGGGATCAGACGTTTTGGGTGTGCCCGAAACAAGGTTCTCCGTTTGTACCTGAACCACCTCAACAGTCTTGTTCTCAAACGGGTCAAACTCAGTGAACGTGTCGAGGATATGAATCTCTGTGACTCGGGTTTGTCTTGCTCTCGCTTTTTGCAAATCCTCTTCAAACCTGGCATAATCAAGAGTTGCTCCGCCTTTAAGTCTCTGGAATTCAGATTTCGGCATGATGTACGACCACGCCTCCTGATAATCCTCGTTCATAATGGAAAGGAAATAGTTTCTGACGGATTTGACGGGTACGTTTGGCATTACCCATATAAGGTACCAGAGCCCAAAGAGCAGCACGGCAACGATTGCCAGCGTAATCAGTGTTTTTGTTTGTTTGTTCATAAGTATCTCTCCTACTCTAGTAGTCTACTATATCATCGGCGTATTTTTGTTTAATACTATTAATGTATTCTGCCGAAATCTCTCTTTCAGCTTTTGCAGTCCAATCGCTTAGTACACGTTCCTTAATTGGGTATTCGTACACTTCACCCGACTGAGAGTCGCTAATCCTGATTGCGCCATTATACCCCGGCGCTTGAAGTGGGTTCCTTTTGATGAGCTCAACAACAAATATCCCAATGTTTTGAACTTCAACATATCTAACCTCACCATCCTTCATGGCGTCAATTGAGTTGGCATTCTGTGGGAAAAGAAGACTTTGAAGCTCAGGAACAGGGATTTCGTCTTTTGTCATGACTGGCATCAGACCACCACTCTCTTTTGAGGCTTCGTTCTGTGAGTATGTCTTTGCTACCTCTGCGAAGCTTCTGCCAGCATCCAACCACCCAATAACCTCTCGACATGTTTTCATGTCAGGAACAACTATCTGTCGGAATTCCACTGTCTCCGGCATTATGTACATGTCCTTGTTGAGCGTGTAATGCTCAATGAGGTCGCTTTCGGTCGGACTCGGTATTGACTCAGTTGCCTTTAACATCACAGCCTCAAATGTGAGTTGCTCCTTAACCTGTGTCCTGAATTCATCCTCTTTAATCTTTCCCTGCACTAGATAATCAGCCAGAGATATCTGAGCCTGGTCTAACACATCCTCAATTCTCTCGTCTATGTCGGATTCACTGATGTTAACTTCACCTTCCACATCTACCTCGTGAAGCACAATGTAGAAATCGGTGAGATTTGAGAGCGCCTGGGCTTCTAGTTGCTGCATGTACTGCTCTGCCTGCTCTTCTGAGTAGCCCTCAGGAATCCCAAATCCATAGCGAATCATATTCTCAACCTCAAGCCTGATTCGCCTTTCGGTTATTTCGTAATCGCCAATCTTTCGAAGCAGTCGACCATCTTCAAAGGTTTCCTCGATGGGCCTTGTGTTGCTGTAGTCTTCAAGGATATTCCTGTTGCTGCCAGGATTGTAGAAGAACACTGCCCACACAATCAACACCACAACAACAATGATGGCGATGAATAGAATCTGCGTCAGATACTTCCTATCCATCTTAGTCTACGAACCCCATTATCCTGTTGAAGTTGGATGCTCCAAGGAGCTTTCCAAAGAACTGCTCAAGACCGTCCCAAGGCATGTTCCCAGCCACTCTATCATAAATCTGGGACTCATATTTATCAGAGAGTCTCCTAACAAACGTTGTCACATTGCCCTGTCCCTGAGCCTGTTTCCAGGCATTGGTTATCTCAGGTAATAGGGGAACTTCGACATACTCGTCTGCCGCTTCATCCCAAAGTTTGAAACTTCCATCAATTCCTGGATCTTGTTCTGGATGCTTGGCGAGGAGTTTGACGATGATGACACCACTCTTCTGAGTGATAATTCCCTGAGCCACTCCAACTTCGACCGATGGGAAGTTGGGTGAGGGAGGAAAGAATGAATTGGCGACTTCGATATCGGAAATGGCCGCTTTCATAACAGCCTTGTAAAGACCACCGTTGTCTTTTGTTGCTGTATCTGTTGAGTACTCCTTGGCCAAATCCTCAAACGATGTTCCATCTGCAAGTTTTTGCATAACCTCGTCATGTGTTTCCATGTCTGGAACAACAATCTGCTGGTAGTCGACATTCTCTGGCACAATATATGATGCTTTGTTGGTTTCATAGAACTGATTAAGCTCGACATGGTTGGGTTCGTTAACATCCTCCATTATCGGATATGTGATTCCTTCAAAAATGAGTTGGTTTCTAACCTGCTCCTTAAACTCACCCATCGAGACTCCACCCTCAGCAAGATACTCGTCGATCTCCATACCCGCCATCTCAAGAACCATATCTATTCTTTCATCTATCTCCTCGGATGTCGGTTCAGGAAAATCAGTGTCTTTGGCGTGCTGAAGCACCACATAGAAGTTGGTCAGGTTTTCAATGGCTCTCTTTCGAGCATTCTGATACGCTTCTTCCTGCTCAGAAACGGTTGCATTCGTGGGGGCTTTGAGACCAAATCTCTGAAGGTTTGCAATCTCTAAGCCGATGGCTCTCTCTGTTATCGGGTAGTCAACAACAAGCCTTGTGATATTCCTCTTTGAATAGACATAGAGGAACATGCTGCCCAAAACGACTATTGCCAACACTAGAACTGAGACAATGATTGTCAGGACAATTGGTGGTTTTTTTCTATTTTGTTTATCTTTTCCGCTCATGTTTACCTTCTTACTCCTTCACAAATTGTTTCTGTTCACGTTGCCAATCAGGGATTTTGTCCGGTAGGATCGTTGTACCTGACGACATCAAACTCAGCTCTGGCACGAACTATCCAGTCCTGCTCGAATTTCGCCTTTTTTTGACCCGTGAGATCAGACACAACCTGCGCGCCTAATTCGTTGAAATTCGCCTTCTTTGCTTCGCGTCGTTCGATGGTTTTTCCAATCAACCAACCCGTCGAATAATTGATTGGTTCCGGGAAAATCGAACCTGCCGGTGTGCCCCAGAGTTTTTCGACGGTCGCCTTCTCGTAGGGGTACATACCCATTCCATCATACTGGGTTGCAAGCTCAAGGGTAACCCAGAAGAATCCCGATGCATCAGTTGCCATCATCGAGGGCAATTCACCGCCAGTGGACTTTGTGAGTTGCTCTTCTGAATATTGAGAAACTGCATCAGTAAAGGTGATCTTCCCAGACTTTATGTCAGAGAGGACACCCTTCGCCTTCTCTTCAGCCTCATTCCACGCCTCTGACGGGGCCGGGTTGCCATCCTCATCTGCTGGAACGACAAAGTTGATTGTGGCAATTCTAATGCCTTCTTGGAGGTCGTATCGAATGCTGTTGGGTCTTGCGTCGATAATCTTGATGATATGGTAGCCATACTGAGTCTGAACGATGTCGGAAACCTGATTTTTGCCAAGTTCTAGAGCTGCGCTCTCAAACTCCGGAACAAGCTGGTTTCCTTGTTCGCCAACGAGTTGTCCGTTTTCGATGTTGTACCAACCGATATTTCCGCCATTTTGTGCAGCCGATGGGTCATCAGAATTCTGCGCAGCCAATGACATGAAGTCAGCACCTGAGTTTAACTGGTTTTTGAGATTAGTAATCTTTGTTAGCGCCTCTTGAGCTTTCGACTCTGGATCCTGTGTGGGATCGTATGACGCCAAAATGTGCGCAATCTGAATCTGCCCTGGTTCGATAAACCATTCTCTGGCTTCGGCTTCATCCACAGCCTGGGCTCTCAGTTGCTCACCGTAAAGCCTCTCTTTGTAGGTATCGATCTCAAGTTCTGTTGGAAATTTGTTGACAAAATCTGCAATAAATGCTTCCTCGTCGGCAAATCCCTGAGACGCAATCCACTGATTCCACATTTCGGTGTCATTTGCGCTCCACTGGTCAGCGGGTTTCCCTGAGACGTATGGTTTTATGTCGGACTCGATTTTCATTCTCGCCGTTGCTGCGAGATCTCCCTCAGATAACTCGATTCCTTCTTTTTTTGCCTTCTGTTTAACAACGAGTTCGTCAATTACAAGCTCTGTCACCCACTGCTTCGCCTGCATGAGCATCTGTTCATACTGTGGGTTGCTCTCGTTGAGCTGGTCAGCTGAAACCTGGTACGATAGAAGCTTGAGAGCGCGTTCTGTAATCTCAGACTCCATCACCTCGACATCCCCCACCTTCAACCAGGGTTTGTCCTCTACATCGGTGATGGTGGTGTTGCCGCCATTGTTGGTCGAGGTGTTGGATGTTGGCTTTGTGGCGATGTAGTACACAAAGAAACCAATCAAGACAGCCAGAATGACTGTCATAACCCAGAGCATCCAAGAATTATTCGACTTTTTCTCGGCTACTGTTCCAGATTTGACAACCACATCGTTATCTTTGCCTACCTGCTCCTGCACAGAACCTTCATCGCGCCCGTTTCTCTCATCATTTTCTTCAAACATCAGGCTTGTCCTTTCTCTTTGGACGATTTTACTCTCTACCTACAACAGTTGAGCAACCATACAAGTTCCAAAAATTCTTTCACCAAGAGAGCATATATTAAAAAACTGGAGTCTGCAATTTATATTTTGCAAAACTCCAGTTTTTTGGTTATTCAATACGTGCAATTATTGTTCTTTATGGAGTCGGTGTCGTCCCCTGTCCACCTTGGTTCTGGAGATCTTGCAGCATCTTCTGAACCTCTGGATCATTCATATCAATCTGTGGCGCACCACTATCATCCACTGGAATCGTGGTTGTCGATCCAGAATTACCTGACTGGCTGTTCTTTTTGCCGAGAGCACCCGTAATCCAATCACCGAAGTCCCCCAACGGAGCAACAACGCTGTTGTCCCACCAGTTGGCAAATGTCTTCCACGGATTACCGATTGAAACGTTGATTTCGCCACGCTTTGTGTTGAGCCAATCGCTCTCGAAATCATTTTTCTTCTGAACCAAAAGGTCGCTCTTAACCTGCTCTGCAACCTCATCAAAGCTCATCTTTTTGGCATCTCTTGCTGCAATCTTCTTGACAATTACCCAACCTGAACCCGTTCTGACAGGCGCTGGCGCAACGGCACCATTGGAAAGACCCATTGCTGTCTCAACGACCGTTGGTTCAAACGGATAAGCACCCTGACCCTCGTACTTCTTGGCATCTTCGAGATTTGCCCAGAAGAAACCTGAGGCATCGGATGCGAACATTGAAGGAAGCTCGCCGCCACTGTCTTTTGTGAGTTGATCTGTTGAGTATCTGGAAGCAGCGTCAGCAAAAGAAAGTTTACCAGAACGAATCTGAGCAATGATGTCTTTCGCCTCATTCTCCTTCGCTGTCCATTCTTCCACGGATGCAGGTGATGCTTCAGTGTTTGTTGGGTCAACGACTGGCATGGAGATAACGGCAAGTCTGACACCAGCATTCAGATCGTAGTTTGTGCTGTTATTTTCGACTTCGGTGCATTCAATGATATGGAAACCATACTGCGTTGTTACAATACCTGAAATCTCACCCAAGTTGAGCTTGATGGCTGCATCGTTGAATTCCTGGACAAGTGTGGCTCCACTGTCCCCAACGAGTGTATTACCCTGGATAGTGTACCAGCCAAGGTCTCCACCATTTTTGTTCTCACCAACTCCAGCATCATCTGAGTTCTGGTTCGCTGCATCGGCAAATGTTATCTCTCCGGCAAGAATCTGATCTCTGATTCCGGCAAGTTTTTCACTGAGCTCCTTAGCCTTCTCTGCCGGTTGTGCGAGAGAGTCGTATCGAAGGAGAATGTGTGAGAGTCTGAGTGAGCCAACCTGGTTGTACCAGTCTTTTGCCTCATCATCAGTCACTGTCATGTCATCAAGTTGATCACCAATGATAACCTGTCTGCAAGTGCGGAACTCAATCTCATCCTTGAAGTTGTCGCTGTCGATGAGGAACTCCAAAAGAGTCGACTCGCTCGCCTCTTCACCTTCGGCAAATCCCTGCTGAACAAGCCAATCGTTCCATGTTGCCGTGTCTGCATCAGTCCACTGGTCAAGAGGCTTCTGAACGACCTGGAGCTTGATCTCTTCGTCGATCTTCTGCTGGGCGGTTGCCTTGAGCTGCTCTTCCGAGACCTCTTTGCCCTCTCTCCTGGCGGCTTCAATGTAAACCTTTTCCTGGATGATGCGGCTGAGCATAGATTCCTTTTCGCTCTCAAGCATCTGGTAGAATTCATCCTGAGTCTGCTGCTGCAGCTGTTCCGGTGGAACCTTGGATTGAATACTCAAGTAGGCTCGAGTTTCCAGGTCCAAGTCTGTGACGACCTGCGAACCGACTCTCGCCTCGATATTCCTGCCGCTGTATGCCCATATGCCAAGCACAATAAGCACAAAGGCAACGGCAACCACTGACCATATGACAATCTTCCATCCGCGTGACATCTGGCGTCTTTCGCCTCTCTGTTTCACTTCTGGAATGACTTTTAGCTTTCTAAGTCTTCTGATTTTGCTTTCACGACCCATTAAATATACCTCCATTGAATCCATTGGGCTGGATTACTTGGAAACTAACAAATGGTCAGTCTAGACATGAATCCAATACCTGTAAACCAAAATTATTCACAACTATTTAGGTTCACAGACATTCGTCTTTTCATCCGTTTTATTTCCACACACATTACACAGGAGAGCGCTCAACAAATCCACACATTTCTATATCAACTTTTTGTCAAGTGCCATAAATGAAAAAACACATATAATGACAAAGTCTAGGAGGTTTGAACATGAGAAAAATCGCATCTATCGCTATTGGTTTGTTGTTGTTAATGTCGTCATACACACCTCTCTCAAGTGTTATGACCCCCAGTGTTTCGGCACAATCTGGTTTTACACTGAACGCCGAGGCAGGGAATGGTGTTGTGAGGCTCTGGTGGGACGAGGTTCCTGGAGCGAAACAAGGATACTACCTCTACAGAGGTCCACAACCAGGTCAACAATACACAATGCCACTTACTGATTTCGGAATACTTGGCAACACATACTATGATAAGACCGTCGTGGTTAATGAGAATTATTGTTACTACGCAACAGCAATTGACGAGAACGCAACCGAGTTTGATCGTTCTAATGAGGTGTGCGTCTCTGTAAAATCCGACCTTCCTGAGTTTGTCAATCCGTGCAAACTCGTGTTGGTTTTCACTGTCAATTCAGCCGAATACTTGGTAAATGGCGTTAAGAAAGTAATGTCCACACCATGTATAGTTCGGGATAACAGAACATATCTTCTGATTCGGTATGTTGCAGAGGAAGTCGGAGCGGAGGTCGGCTGGGTTGCATCCGAAAAGAAAGTAACAGTCAAATACAAGGACAAATTCATCGAGATGTGGATTGGTAAGTCTATCGCCAAAGTCAATGGTGTTGAGACGCCAATCGACCCGAACAATCCACGCGTCGTGCCTTTCATCGAACAGGGCAGAACCCATATTCCACTCCGATTCCCGGTCGAGTCATTCGGTGAGGGTGAGGTTAAATGGTTCGCCTCGACAAAGCAGGCTGTGCTTGAGTTTCCAGACCAGTGCGAGGAAACTCATGAAGGTGTTCTCACAAGATACTCTTCAGACTCAGGGCTTGGATTCTTGTTGGGATTTGATGGAGAACCATATCTGCTTGCAAATCTTAACAATCTCGAAAACGGCTTCAGACCAGAGATTGGCGATTGTCTGAGAGTGACTGGCAGGAACGATAATCCTGACTACCCTGGTTACCTCTTCGCCAAAACAGCCGAACTGATCGAATGCCCAGATGACGGAACAAATTCATGGACAGGCAAAATCGCAGAAATCGACTGTGAAAGGGGACTTGTCAAGTTTGTCGATGAAGATGGAAACACACAAACAATCATCATTCCACAGGAGATGGCGCATCTTCGAAAGTACTGCTACACACTAGCCGTTGGGCAGTGCATCATTGTGAATGGAACAATCGTTATTCCAACGACAACCACCGCAGCACTCCCCTATATCAATCCATATAGCATTGAGATCATTGAGTGCCCTGGAGAAACGCCCGAGTATGAGTGTGATGGCGACTGGTTCTCAGGGAAAATTATCTCAATAAACTGCCTGGATGCTGTTGCAACCGTCAAATTGCTAAGCGGGATGGAAGTTGACGTAAATCTTCCCGATGATGCTGATTGCGGCAAACTTGATATCGGGTGGTGTGTGAGATTCTGTGGTAACAGAATAGCAACAAACGTTATCAATGCAGCAATCTTCAAGGCATTCCCCTGCCAGGAAGAGGTTTGTGATGGTGAACTCTTCAGAGGCAAGGTGTTGGGGGTCAACTGCGACGCTAACACCCTTAAGATTGAACAGGGAACAACATACATCGAGTTTGATATCACAGGTTTAGACTGTGAGGAAATTAAGGGCTTCAAGTGCGTTGAGGTTTGTGCAATCAAAACCCAGTCTGGAACAGCATTAACTCACGTTGCCTGGAAGTGGGTTGCCTCCAAGGTGACAGAGCTTGATGAGAGTGAGTGCGAAGATTCATGCGATGGTAGAATCATCCAGGGAAAGGTAAAAAGGATTGACTGCGACAAAGGCACAATCCTCATTACCGACCTGAACGCAGGTAATTCAGTCAAGATATGGTTCACTGACAGAAAGATTTGTTCTCTCAAGGCTGATACCTGTATTGAGGTGTGCCTTGAATCAAACGCAAACAAACTGACAGCAAAGAGTGTCAAGGTAATCGATTGCCCGAATGAGTGCGATGGCAGACTCCTGACAGGCACACTAACCGAAGTTGAGCCAAATAGGTCAAAACTCAAAATCGCAGGAACCGACAAGGAAGTCGAGTTCAAGCTTCAAGGCAACCAATACAGGGAATTAAAGGTAGGACTTTGTATAGAAGGTTGTTTCAAACTTGAGGTTGGCGGCAGCCTGAGGCTCGAATGGTTTGAGATTCTTGACACAAAAGCATGCGACGACACAGGCATCGACGACGATTGCAATCGAACGATCAAAGGTGTCGTTAAGTACCTGGGTTGCAGAGAAGACGACAAGATAGAGCTAGAGATCGACGGAAAGACTCAAACATTCCTCTCCAAGGGAGTTGAAACCTGCCAGGGATTTGAGGTAGGAGATTGCGTCGAGGCTTGCATTAAGGATATCGTCGGGGCACCTTCAATGATCCTTTCGATGAAAAAGCTAGACGCAAGTGAGTGTAAACCAGAGGAAAAGGTTTGCGATGGGCTTGAGATGATTGTCCATGTGCTAGACACCAACTGCGATGCCAACAGCATAAAGATAAAAATCATCGAGGCCCTCTTTGGCAAGGGGATGGTACTCGAAATTTCGCTTGACGGCACGGACATTTTGTGCGAACAAATCGAAAAAAACAGCTGCCTGAGAGTGTGCGGTAAAATGAAGGGAATGTCTGATTTCGAGCTCATCTGGTGGGAAGAGATTCCGCCAGAGAAGTGCGGAATCGAAGAAGAACCAGAGTGCGACGAGGTGGTTGTAGGTACTATCAAATACCTCGGCTGCCGCGAAGACGACAAGATTGAGCTAGAGGTGGATGGAGTTCTCACAACATATCTGTCAAAGGGAGTCGAAACCTGCCAGGGATTTGAAATTGGCGACTGTGTTGAGGCTTGCATCAAAAAAATTGCAGGCGCACCGCCTGTCATCCTCTACATGAAGAAACTCGACCCTTCGGAGTGCGGGTCTACTGAGCCTGAGTGTGAGAGAACCGAGATTGGAAAAATAGTTGAACTTGGATGCACCGCATACGGCTACGTGAAGATTGAAACTCAGGAAACGACAAAGGAACACATAGTCAGAGATATCGACGTGTGCGAGGATTTCGCTGTTGGCGATTGTGTAATCCTTTGCTTTATCACAGATGCAAACGGCAGAGAAATTGTGGATTGGATGGACAAGCTCCCACCAGCAAGGTGTGAAGAACTCTCAGATTGTGAACCATCTATCAAGCTCAAGGTTCAAAACGTTTGGTGCGAAAACCGCTACATCGAAGGAATCAAGGTTCCAGAGACCCAACCGCCAACGCCTATAACAATCAGATTCGATGACAGCAATGCTGATTTGTTCTGCCAAATCGAAGAAGGTAGCTGTATAGAGGTCTGTTACAACATTGGCGATTTTGGCGGAACCTGGGGTATCTCATGGAAGGAGATCGAGTGCCCAGAATCGTTCGATTGTGATGGAATTACATTGATCGGCGAGATAATGGAGATTGACTGTTACAACCTGACAGCCAAAGTCCACACAACAGGCGGTCTGTTTGAAATTTCAGTTGCATCCGAAATCTGCAGATCAATTCAACCAGGCTGCTACATGCTCTGTGTTGTATCTGATGACGAAACAAACATCAAAATCGCAAAGGCTGTTCCACTTCCAGACTCAGAATGTCCATTACCAGCAATCTGTCTGAGTAAAGTTGTAACAGGTGAGATTCTAGCGCTCTACTGCGATATGGGAATCATCAAGGTTGACACAGCAAATGGAACACTTGCAATCCGAATCAACCCGGGTGACTGCAGATTACTCAAGCTTGGACAGTGTGTCGATGTGTGCGTCAAAGAATCGGCTGATGGAGAACTTGAGGCTGAGTGGATTACTGTCAACGACCCAACAAAGTGCGAGGGTGAGTGCAGAGAGATCAGAGGCACAGTCGAAAGAGTAGACTACGGCATTGGTCTCATAACAATCTCTGGTGTTTCTGGCACAACACACATCCTGGCTGAAATTGAAGATGAATCGATAAAAGAGGGTGACTGCATAGTCGCTTGCGTGCTTCCGGGTGAGGAGAACAGACCGCTAAAGGCTGTCTGGGTAAAGGTACTATCAAAAGAGGAATGCCAGGAGGAGAACGCCTGCGACGACATCATTCAGGTGAAGGTCGATAACGTCTGGTGCGAAAACCGTTACATCGAGGGTATGGAGATTCTAACAGTCGAAGCACGTTCTCCAATGCCAGTTAAGATTCACTTTGAATCAGGCGTCTTCTGCCGCATGCAAGCCGGCAGGTGCTATGAAGTATGTGTCAAGTATGACGACGACGGCGTGATGTGGGGTGTTGAATATCGCCAAATCAACTGCGGTGACGAAGCCGATTGCGAATATGGCTACACCCAAACAAGGGTCAGAAAAACAGACTGTGACCAAGGAATTGTTTATCTTGAGATAGATGGCGAGATAGTAAAAGTCTCCGTTAGACCAGAGATTTGCGACAGACTTGAGGTAGGCATGTGCCTTGAGGTTTGCCTCGGTCACGATGAGGATGGAAGACTCACCATCCTCGACTACAAGCTACTTCCAGAGGACGAGTGTCCCGGCGCTCCCTGCGATGGCGGAAGATGGCTCAGTGGCAAGGTAATCACAATGGATTCCGACGATGTCAATCATGGAATCCTATTCATGCTCTACGGATTCAGCGAAGAGATGTTCTACGAGGTTGACCAGCGCATGGGGCTCCTTCCATTCAATGAGGGTGATTGCGTAAAGGTTTGCGTCAAATACGACGCATCAATCGGAAAACTCGTGGTCGAAAAACTCGTTAGATTACCAGACAATGCGTGTCCTGACACATGTGATGGCGAGTTACTCCGAGGGATAATCCACCGAATTGACTGTGAAAATGGGATTCTAGCAGTAAGGCGCGAGGGTTCGCTCTGGTCATTCAGAGTATCGCCAGAGCTTTGCAAGAGATTCAGAGAGGGTGACTGCATCGTTGCCTGTGGCACCTGGCAGGAAGAGACGGGCATCTTTGTGACATCCTGGGTGAAGAAATTGCCAGCAAGATTGTGCGGAGTTTCCTGCGAAGGAAAGGTGGCAGAGGGTCAGATTCTTGACATCGACTACACCAACTCAACCATGAAAATCCAGGTTGACTCAACTGAGATTCTTGTCTCGTTCCCAAATTCAGATCTCTCTGACCTCAAACCAACACTCTGTGTCAAATTCTGTTTTGACCGAAACCCCGAAACAGAAACATTTGTTGGTTCGTGGTTTGAGGTGGTTGACTGCGTGCCAGAAACACCTTGTGAGTTCAATAAGTACAAGGCAATCATTGCCAACAATCCTTGCGAGGATGGTCACCTGTTTGTTTGGGTGAACGGCAATAGGTTTGAGGTGGTTGGCGTTGACTTCATGCCTGATTGTGAGATGTTCATGCGCAGTAAGTGTGTAGAAATCTGCGGTCAATTCTCACAGGCACTTGGTACTCTTACCCACGCTGTGCCTATCGTCATTGAGGCGACATCCATCTCAATCCTTCCTGATGAGGAGTGCGACTACCCAACCGACGTGTGGGTGGGAGTACTCACCGAGATTGGAGAACTTGGACAAGCTGTAATCTCAAGAGATGGAGCATACTTCTCGATTCAATTGCCGGAAGAATCGCTTGAGACAGTAGAAGAGGGGATGTGCGTAAAAGCTGGCGGTAGATGGATTGACGCCAGGCAGATATTCGTAGCCAACTGGGTCAAACCACTCCCACCAGAGGAGTGCAGGGAGTGTGACGGATTTGAGACCGATGTGAACCTCGTCGACCTCAACTGCGATGAGGCAATTGGATACGCAGTCAAAGATGGTTTCCTCGTTAAGGTTACATTCGAAAATCCTGAAATTTGCGCAAAAATCCTTACGAGCGCTTTCTCTCCAATCAGATTCCCTCTGTGTGTCAGTTTGTGTGGAGAGTTTGACGAGGATGGTATGGTATTTATCGCCAAAGACGCCAGACTTGAACCGCAGAGTGAGTGTGTCAGTGTTTGCGCTGGTCCAAGCTTTACCGGCAAGGTTGTCGAAATTGGCGAGGATGGCAAGCTCCTGAAACTCGACTATACAAACGGAGACGACTCATACCCAGAGTATCTGAGAATCCCTCCATACCTTAGCTTTGTTGAGGGTCAATGTATCAAGGTGTGCACTCAGCCAATGTCAAACTATGACGCAATGGTTGATATGCCGTGGTATCCGCTCATCGTCTGGAGCCAAAACCTCCCACCGGAGGTCTGTGGAGAACTTGCATGCGAGGGTGAGACGGTCAGAGGCACTGTCACAATGAAGGATTGTGAGAATGGTTACGTGTACGCAACTCTAACCGATGGCAGCTCCGTCAAGTTCTCAATTGATCCTGCACTTTGCACTGACCTTATTGAGGGTAATTGTCATGACTTCTGCGTTGTGTGGACTGACAATCTTGAGGACAGAATTGTAAGTTTCGAGCATGTGTCAGAAGGCGCTTGTGGTCAGCTTTGCAGGACTGTCAGGGCAAAGGTTGCCAAGGTTTATTGCGGCGAGGACTCAGTCACGGTCAGGTGTGTCTCAGAGCTTGGACAACACACCTTGAGGCTCTATGGAGCGGACTGTGACAAATACTCCAATGCAACATGCATTGAGTTCTGTCTCCTTATCAGGGGTGGCGAGGTCACAAACGAGCTGGTTGGTGGCGTGACCGTGCTTCGACCTGAGGAGTGCGGAGAGACTGAAGGGTGCGAGAACGGCGAGTATTGGAATATTGAGTTCGCAAGCATCGACTGCTCAACGGGCAATGTTGTAATCAACAACGACGGTCACTATATGAAAGCCAAATTCGCCAACACAGACGATTGCAAAAAGGTGACAGAAGGCTTCTGCTACAAAGTTTGTGTCACATACTCAAACAGGATTCTCTACCTCTCCGATCCAGTTGAGAACGAGGATGATAACGAGTGCGCCTATGAGTGTTTCCTGGTTGTGGTCAAAGAAGTGAGTTGCAACAAGAGACACGTCAAGGGCGAGATATACAGCGGTGGAGAGCTTAACATCATGCTCCCGAAATACTTCGACTGCGCAGGTCTTGCTGTTGGAGACTGTTTGGAGGTTTGTGGCAAAATCAACGACTGGGGAGTAACAGCACAATTTGCCCAGGAGATTAAGTGTCCGTCGAGAGAAACTGTCAAGTTTGAAGGCAAAATTTCAAGTCAGCAGTGTGATGAAAAGCTCATTTATGTCACAGCTGGCAAAACTCGCTACCTTGTAATGATTCCAGATGATATCGACTGTTCCAAGCTCAAGGTGGGACTCTGCGTTGTTGTTGAAGGATACATCCCAAACACAGAGTACAAGAATGAGATAACCGCAACTTCCATTAAGATTGTCGATTGCCCAACAACAGAGCAAACCTGGAATGGAGTTGTCACGAGACCTTACTGCATTGAGGGTATCCTCTACTGCGAGGTTGCAGACAAGACCTGCCTTGTTTATGTGCCAGAGAGTATAAAATGCGAGGCCTTTGCAAAGGGTGACTGTGTCACGATAAAGGGTAAGTACAACCAGTATTCGACCAGTGAATCACCTATGATTGACGCAAGCTCAATCACCAAGGTTGACTGCCCAGAAGACCTTGAAGAGTTTGATATGATCGTATTTGACACCTTCTGCAGTTCAGAGTTCCAATACTACATCGCAAGACAACAGACGACCTTCTACCCAGTCTATCTGCCAAGTGGATTCGACTGCAGCAGCATCAAGCCTGGTGACTGTATAAAAGTCAAAGGGCTCAAAAAAAGCAGCTCAACTGGCATTACAACAACAGCAACGTATCACATCGAGGCTCGCTCCATCACAAAGATGAATTGTGAGAGCTATGGCCCATATTCAGGAGTTGTGACGGGTAAGTATTGCAGCAACAGATACTTGAAGGTTAGGTACTTCTCAACTGAATATATTTTCTTCTACCCAAAGAGCTTCAACTGCGATGCGATACAGGTTGGAAACTGCATTTCCTTCACTGGTGTTATCTGGACAAAGGGTTATATCGATGTAACATCGGTGCAAAAGGTTGATTGCCCGCAGAAGGAAGAAACACACACAATCTTTATCGTTAAGATTGACTGCACAAACAAAAAAGTAACGGGCGTAGAGGGAAAGAAAACATACATCGTCAACCTTCCTCGCAGCTTCAAGTGTGAATCGTTGAAGGTCGGAACGTGTCTTGAGGCAACAGGTGTTGTTAAAAATGACAGTGCACTCGTCCTCTCAACCCCATCAATCGACGCCACAAGCTCGAGTGTAGTTTCTTGCGGTAGACAGATGACAGCGACTGTCAAAATCAAAGAGGTCAAATGCTCTGTAATAGGCGGTGTTCAATTCCTGATTGTTGAATACAACAACAAGAGCTACTACCTCTTCTTCACATCCAGCTATGCCTGCACCAGATTCAAAGAAGACACCTGCTACGAGGTGCTGGGATACTTCGACAATAACAACAACTACATACACGCAACCTCTCTCAAGCAGGTAAATTGTCCGGTCCCAGAATCAACAGTTTATGGTATCGTGCTGTCAACCTACTGTGACGCCAAATATCCATATGCCTACATTTCAATCAACGGAGTGACCTACACAGTCACCCTCCAAAAGAAGACGGATTGCACATCGCTCTCCGTTGGCTCCTGTGTAATGATTAAAGGTGTTGTGGATACAAGCGGTAGAATTCCAACAATAGGGGCAAGTTCTGTTACCAAAATAAAGACATGTCCGACTTTCAAATTCACAATAAAGATCACAAATGTCGACACGAAAACAGAGAAGGTCAGTGGTTATATCGGAAAGTATTCATCGTACTGGACATGGAAGATGCCAAGAGGCACCAGCTTATCAAGTTTGAAGGTGGGTAGTTGTTACAGCATTACAGCAACTCCGGTTGTATCGAGTAAGACCTCCTACCTGAGCATCACATCTGCATCACCTGTCAGGTGTCCATAGGTAGACGCTTGTAAATAAATGACCAAGGGCTTGGAAGCCTAACGCTTCCAAGCCCTTGTATATAGGGTGTTTTTCTCATTTTATTTTGAAAATATCAAGCATATCTCCACCGTTTGACTTGTTAAACGACCGAATGTCTGTCATAATACCCGTGGTCTAACAAAATATCGGAGGTTTGCTGTGGCTCGAATAGCAATAAACGGGTTCGGTAGAATCGGTCGTCAGGTTTTCAAAGCGTTGGTAGAATTCTTTCCAAATAGTGAGATTGTCGCAATCAACGATATCGCAAGCCCAGAAACACTCGCCCACCTTCTGCGTTTTGACAGCAATTATGGCAGATACAACAAGAGTGTGAGCGTATCAGACAAGGCTCTGATTGTTGACGGTAGAAAAATAACCTGTCTGCAGGAAAGAGACATCAACAGTCTTCCTTGGACAAAGTATGAAATCGACATTGTCATTGAAGCGTCGGGCATCTTCAAAGATAGGGACAAGGCGGGACTTCACCTGAAAAATGGTGCCAAAAAGGTTCTTATCACGGCTCCCTCCAAAGACCCTGACCTCATGATTGTTCGCGGTGTAAATGACAGTATGTACGACCCAAGCAAGCATCATATCATTAGCAACGCATCCTGTACCACGAACTCGCTTGCGCCGGTTGTTAAGGTGCTAAACGATAAATTCAAGGTCGAATATGGCTTCATGACAACCATCCACTCCTATACAGGCGATCAACGCCTTCTCGATGCCCCACATGGTGATATGCGTCGCGCCAGAAACGCTGCAACTAACATCGTTCCAACCTCAACGGGTGCTGCTGGCGCTGTAGCCAAGGTTATCCCAGAGCTTGCCGGTAAGCTCACAGGAATATCTGTGAGAGTGCCAACACAGGTTGTGAGTTTGACCGACTTCGTGTGTCAGGTTCAAGGTGACATCAGCGAGGATAGGGTAAACATTGAACTTGAGAGAGCGTGCAGAGAAGAAATGAAGGGAATTCTCAGCTACTCCGAGGAACCACTCGTATCAAGCGATTACATAGGTTCTCCATACTCTGGCGTTGTTGACGCACTCTCAACGATGGTTCTCGGTACACACCTCGTTAAACTCTGCATCTGGTATGACAACGAGTGGGCGTATTCAATCCGCATTGCTGAAGTTGCCAACATGCTTCTTGGAGAGTGATGAAGAAATCCATAGAGAGTATTGATGTAACAGGCAAAAAAGTTCTGCTAAGGGCGGATTTCAACTTCCCTCTCGAGGACGGGAAAATAACCGACGACACCAGAATTCGTCTGACTATGCCCACGATTAAGTATCTTCTTGACAAGGGAGCCAAACTCGTAATCTGTTCCCACCTTGGCAGACCAAAGGGCGAAAGAGTGGAGAAGTATAGTCTGAAGCCAGTCGCCAAGTATCTATCAGAAGCACTGGGTCAAGGGGTTGAGCTTCTTCCTGACTGTGTCGGCGACTGCGTCAATGCAAAAGTGAATGACCTTCAGTCCGGACAAGCTCTTATGCTTGAGAATCTCAGATTTCACAAAGAAGAGGAGAACAACGATTACTGGTTTGCGTATCAGCTCTCTGAGCTAGCAGAGGTCTATGTGTCCGACGCCTTTGGCACAGCACATAGGGCTCATGCCAGTAATTTTGGCGTACCCGCCATCCTCAAACCCGCTGTTGCTGGATACCTGCTACTCTCCGAGCTTAAACATCTGGGAAGTATCCTTGAAGACCCCGACAGGCCATTCGGCATCGTTTTTGGCGGGGCCAAGGTCTCAGATAAGATGGGCGCTATCTACAACCTACTAGGGAAGGCTGATGTCATCGCAATAGGGGGTGGGATGTCCTACACATTCCACTACGCCATGGGTCACAAGATTGGCAACTCACTGGTGCAGCCCGAATACAAGGAAAGCTGCATCGAATTCCTTGAGGACGCAAGACTTCGTGGGAAACACATCAACATCCCATTTGACTATATCTGCGCAAACGATTTTGAAAACCCAACCGATGTAAGAGAGGTCACTGGTTACATCAAGGATTTCGAGGAAATTGTTGATATTCCAGATGGTTTTCAGGGGATGGACATTGGCACACAGACTAGAAAGCGTTTTATCGAGAGTCTGTCGCAATGCAAAACCGTTCTCTGGAACGGGCCACTTGGTGTTTTCGAACGTGACGAGTTTTCAGAGGGTACTAGATCCGTGATGAAAGCTGTGAGTGAGACTGTTCCAGTAACAATCATCGGTGGAGGCGATTCAGCATCAGCGGCAGCCAAGTTTGGTTTATCCAAAGCTTTCACCCATATCTCAACGGGAGGAGGCGCATCTCTTGCATTCCTTGAAGGAAAAAAATTGCCTGGGATCGCGGTGCTTGACAACGAATAGGAGGAGTTTTGTATCACTTTTCCTTGTTGTTGCCCTTTTTGTCTCGACCATCTCGTTGCAAATGGCTGGAAGCAGTACCCTTGCCATCGACCAAATCTACACCTCTGGCGTTGTGATTGTGCCAGGAACTCAGAGTGAAAACCTCTTCCTTTTTGCCCAGAGCAACACTTGGATAGAAAATGGAGCCAGAAGGTCAAGAGGGTATGTTGAATACCAGGTTCCAATGTCTGGAAATTTCCCGACAATAATAGAGATTGACGCGGCAGGCCCTTACCAGATAGACATATCGACAGGCGAAAGAGATTATGAAACACTGTACTCATCAGGTCAGATGGATGGCAGCCTGTCAGGTAGGATGAAAAGGCAGATTAAGCTTGAGGTTGAGATTGCGCCACCTGTAAGGATAAGGATTGGCAGAAGAGAACAAGCCCCAGACCCTTTCACACTCTGGCGGTTGGCAGTAAGACGACAGCTTGACCTCTACCCAGGGTCAGCTGCTGAGAACGGCTATCTTTTTGATGCCGGTTCATCCTCCTTGCCAAGTGGTGGTGGGAGACTAATCCCAGGAAACACAGCTGTATCATACAACCTGGACATTAACTCAAGCATGATTGCTACAGCCATCATTGACGCAACAGGTGAATTCTCCCTTTCAAAGGGAAGCGACCCCATAGACTTAATCCAGATAAACTCGCTGTATTACGCTCAATTCGAGGTCTCTGAAGAGAACTCTATATTTACCATTAATTCCATAACCGACGTAAAACTAACAAGAATGACCTTCTTTGTAGGCGCTCAGTGTATTGACCCATATTCTGATTTGTCCCCATGTTATCTTAATGCCCCAACAAACGAGTCTGGGATTATGCTATCCGGTGAACCCATTTCACTTGATCTAAAGGGCGATACAAGGTACTTCTGGTGTTTTTGTACACAGCCGTCGGAGCTCAAGATTTTTGGCCACACACCTACCATCTGGCAGAATATGGTTTTTGTCAAACCAGAACATGGGATTGAGGCGCTCTCACTTACAGGCAGTGGAGCAATCATAGCGTATGGTTTTGACGATGATTCTGATGATGATGGAGTCCCTGACTACCCTGAGCTAGCCTTCGGTTCTGATCCGATTCTCTCCAGAAGCGACAATGATGACGTCGGCGACCTAGAGGATAAATGTCCTCTGGATTCGGACAGTGATGGTCTTAATGACCATATTGAGGAGTTCTTACAAGTATCTCCGTCGTATCCTGATTCAAACTCCGACGGATATCCAGACGGAGTCGGGCAAAACGGTTTCAAACTCACAAACATGTGCGCAAGGGTGACAAACAAACCGTGGCCGGGTGCTATGTATCAAGACATCACCGACACAAGTCTTGTGTCAGATTGCAGGAAATTTGGCACAACAAGCATTGTCATCCCATTCCATGACATCCTCATAAACAGAAATCCAGAGGCAGCCCTCTACTCGGCTCTAGGAAGTATTGGAGACAGCGATGGTTTCCTGCTTGATACGTGCGCAATCTCAGAGGATGACTTCAAGAATCCAGTCTTAATAGATGAATATCAAATATGGGGAAAGAGACTCTGGACGGACATTGAGACCGATGACACACTCGCCTACTCGCTCAATGGTTTTGCACAAGACCGCATTCTTGAGCTTTTAACGATCGCCAGGGAGTTCGCTAACAGTAATGAGATTCATTTTGCTCTATCTGTTCCGTCACCATCTTTGCATGAACTCTGGTTTTCCCCATATGACTACCTGAAGATTGCAGACAGAATCATTGTTACTGCCCCCTCTATCCCATCTGACGGGATTTCATACAGAGCTGGGATTTTCGACTCCAACATCATTGGCAAACCATTCTTTGTGAAATCAGAAAATGAGATAAACACCAGAGCCTATACCTCAGCCGTCTATGACAAAGGTATGTACCTTGGAAGCGCTGTTGACACAGAAAGACCACTCTATCTCCACAACAACGGAAGCAGTTACAAGGAGCCGATTTTTGCACAAATTGTTGACCAAAGCACCATCTGGTCGAAGAAGCTCGATAAAGTCAATATTCATCAGAACTGGCAATCAACCTTTGCCACAAAAGAGATTGATTGCTCAACAACACTCCCGTATGAACTCGACGACCAAATATCAATCGCACTGCTTGACTGCAGCACAACCTTCCTGAGTCCCGACACAATCTCCAACGTCGCGGATTGGATTAAAGCTGGTGGCTCCCTCTTTGTGTATGACGGTGTCACAAGGTTTTCAGATGTCACATGGTGGGGAGATAGAAAAACACTCGGAGAGGTTATTTGCGAGTTACTCAACATCAAAAAAGTAGAAGCCGACAAACTCATGGCAGCAGGCGAAGGACAGGTGTACATCACCAAAACTGACCCCATTTTCTCGATGTTCACATTCACTAGTCTGGCAGGGATAACCCTGCCGAAAACACCATGTTCGTACTGCGGATTTGAGTCTCCCTCAATCGAGGCAGATTTTGCTGAGCTTGTGTATAAGGTCACAGGCGAATACCCGAAGAAGGAATATCCGATAACAATCAAACCAGATTTCTCACAGGCCCCCTACCTCGCTGCGGCGACGTGTGCTGTGCCGTGGATTGGCACTTGGGGCAAAAATCTCAAGATATTGGCTCAAGCGCCAAAGGGTATGTGCTCAACATTCGCGATAGCTCTTGATGATAAGCCTCTGTCAGTCACATCAAATGCAAGCATAGACTGGAAATATGACAGTGGAATACTCTTTATTTCGTTCGTCGCATCGGGCGGTGGAGACGGTTTTGTGGTGTCGCTCGATGAAGCTCTTGATCTTGCGTCTATCAGCCTTTCGATCATGCCAGCCGAACCTGAGACCGAGAGCATCATCAAGATACTGGCGACGATCTACAATTCTTCCAACATCCCAAGCGGTGAGTATTCGGTAACATTCCATTGGGATGAGTTGAACAGGGAGTCTCAATTCAAAAGAATTAGCCTAGATGGTCTATCAGGCAAAAGCTACGAGTACCTAAACTTCCCCGCTCCACTCTCTCTAAAGCCTGGAAAGCACAAGATATTCATCGCCTTGCATTGCGAGGATGAGCTAAATGACACGAACAATGTTCTGTCATTTGAATTCAACGTAAAAGAAAAGACTGTTTACAAAACCATCTCAATGAGTATCGGCAGCGGAAACGCATTTGTCGACGGAGTAATGGTCTCACTTGATAGCCCACCCGTGATAACAAACGGTCGCACCATGGTGCCATTCAGATTCCTTGCCGAATCGCTTGGGGCGGCTGTCGAATGGGATGGCACGGACAGAATGGTCACTTTCAAAAAGGATGACACCGTCATATATCTATGGATTGGCAGGGACTATGCCATAGTTGGCTCCGATCTGGTCAATCTTGATTCACCACCCATCATCATCAACGGCAGAACCATGGTGCCACTGAGATTCATCTCCGAAACACTTGGGGCTGAGGTTGAATGGAATGGGGCGACCAGAACGGTAACTGTCAGGCAGAAACTCTAGATTCCATCTAGAGACAATAACCTTTACCGCTTATCTCTGAATAAACTCCAGGGGTGCCTGATGAATAACAAGAAAAGTATCCGGGGTGTCAATTGGGTTATCGAGCCTGCTCTTTGGGAACAGGCCATCCAAGAAACTTAATACATTGTGTCGATGCGCAAAAGACAGGCCCGGAGGAAGTTGAGCTTTACAAAACCCCACCTAACCACAGGGAACACGTTGCCAGCTGGCAATCAAATTCTTTCTGCTGGCAGACCTCTATAAACCCGTTTTCTTAAAACCACACACACCACCACGGGAGTAAACGAGTAAACCCACTCAAAACATCCTGAACCAGCCCAACCACAAAAGGGGTATTACAATTACACTACATTACATTAAAAAGCTATTCTGGGAAATGAATCCGTAGCTCCACAATCTTCCCTCTTTGTCCAACTTTGAATTGCACAAACAAGCCATTGAGATTGATAGATCTCAAATCTTTGAGTGCTACGGGTCCCGTAACCTTGTCCTGGATAACTTTCAAGACAGGGGTGTCAGAGTCGATTTTGATGTTTGCACCGCTTGACAGAGTAAGTATCAAAGCGCCATTGTTCGCTGTGTCCCATCTATAATCGACTATCTTTTTCTTCATATCATTGTTTGGTGAACCACCAGCGCCTTCACCAGGTTTCTGTGTCAAAACCACTACTCGAAGAGCCAGAATGCCACTGTTGTCCTTGTGATACACCACCACAGTTACTGGCATACCAGGCTCAAGGTCGTCAAACGAAATCGGTTGTTTGTCCTGACCTTGCCCCTGTCTCCTTGGATCCACCAAGATAAAATCGGTGGTGCCTGGGATCACATCAAATTTTCGGTCGTTGACCATAAAGCCATCGTTTGTAATCTTCTCTATTTCTCCGTTGATTGGTTCACCGGAGTCCATTGGCTGCTGCTCGAGTCTCAAGATGAAGATAAAGCCATCCCGACTGAAAATTTCTACCCTAAAGCCTTTTCTGAAATCCCTCAGATTTGGGATGAAAGTCGAAGAAGAATCGCAGGCAAAACTTATCTGGTTTCTGTCGTTGTCTAACACCTGTATCTGGTTTTCCAAAGCGTTGTAGTTGAGGAATCGATATCGACCTCTGTCTAATTGGATATCTACTTTTATTAGTCCGATGACATCTCCAACGCCGCTGATTGAAAGCTTAGTGCCTGATTTCACTCTGTTGAGAATCTCAGGTCTTATGACAATCTCCTCTTCAACGAGTTTAATCAGTACGTTACAACCATCACCCAGCAGATACTCTCCGCTATCGGTGGCAATCCTTCCTCTGTCAAAGGATTCAAAGGTTACTATTTTGTCCTCAAACCTCTCGTTATCTGAGGCTGACCCATCACCAGAGGTATTTGTGTTGTTGTCCTCATCCACACCCTCTATGACATTGTCATTATCTCTGTGCTTACTATCTCCTCTGTTTTCTGGCAGCGGTTCAGCCTTTGGTGCTCCTTTTATTTCTGGCTTCTGTGCATCATCTGGTTGACTGTCGGTTTTTGGAGTATCAAATCCACCCTCTGAAGCCTGATTATCATCGCCTGGTGGAAATGGTGGTGGTGGGTCTTGTGGTGAGAAGTGTGGTGGTCGCTGGTGCAGCGGTGGTCTCATGGACTTAAGAATTTGTCTGTCAGGGGCTGGGGCAAAGATTGCCATCACAACTGTATCGCCAACCTTTGGTTCAACAAGAACGCCACTTTGCTCCCTTATGATAATCACCTTTCTTGTGAATCCGTTGTCGTCAACGACGGTGAGACCATCAGCGTCAACAGATTCAATCTTCACCTTCAGCACAATGTGATTTGGCGGTGGTGCATCATGCGGTTGCCGTTGACGCTTGATCATCTGGGGATGCGGTTTGCCGTCGACAATTCTAAATGTCAAATTCGCACCGAATTCTGGAAGATCGGATGGATTAATCGGAGTTGTGCCATCCTCATCAACCAACTCGATGTTGTTCTCGTCGAATGGAATTGGTGAATTAAAATCAGATAGCACAAGATTACCCGAGTCGTCAAAACCTTCGACCTGTGAATCAACTTCAAACTCGGTTTTGCTGTCAACTTCTTCTTTCATCGAACCGAGTAGACTCGCCACAGTACCAGCAACCGAAAGGATGGAGATTCCTGCCCAGTTGGCAATTCTACCCCAACCGTAGCCCTCATCACGGCTCTCCACAACCTCATCAAACGTCCAATCACCCTCTTTTGTGATGACGAGTGTGAGGACGATATCACCTGGAGTATAACCCTTCTCTATAAGCTCCCATCTCTGCTCATCGGTTACACCTGTATCATTCTGGAATTGCACAAAAACATGACTTTTCTTGAGTTGGCCAAGAAGGTCATCGCTGAAGCTCTCAACTAACTCTTCAACCGGACCGTTTACGATAGAACCTGACATGACATTTAAAAGGTTGCCCTCTTTGCCAAAAACAGGAGCAAAAGTGCCTGTAAACATAATAGCCAAAGCAGCGGCTACACCAGCTGCCACCTTCCACCAAACGGCAACTTTGGATTGCTTTTTATTCTCCTGGACAGATTTTAGAATCTTGCCCCAAAGCATGGGAGGTAGCTCAACTGAATCAGCCTTCTGCTCAAGTCTACTGGTCAGGACGTTCGACAGCTTCGACAACTCCTCTAAGTGTCGTCTGCAGGTTGTGCAGGTCGAGATGTGTTCTCTAACCTGTTCGTCCTGTTTCGGCGACAGAGTGCCTTCCAGGTACTCAATCAGTTTCTCTCGCGTAATTTTGCAACTATCCATTTTCTGCCTTCTTGGCCATTTCACTCAGGGCCTCGAGCGCTCCGTAGAGTCTCGCTTTGACCGCTGACTCTCCAATTGAGAGCGTTTCTGCGATCTCTCTTATCTTTAACCCCTGGTAATATTTTAATACGATAACTTGGCGCTGATTGTCAGTCAGACTATCGAGAGCCTTTTCAATCTCCATCGACAAGTCTTTCTGCAACATGGTTTCTTGGCTGTCCTGATTATTATCGACCGGCTCAAATCCAACCTCTTGCATGTCCTCAAGACTCGAATTCACGGGTTTTTTGCTCCTGTAGTGTGATATCAATTCATTGGATATGATGCGAGATAACCAGGGTTTAAACGGTCTCGATGGATCATATTTCTTAGCAAAACGCCATATCTTGAGCCATATGGTCTGCGCCAGCTCCTCCGCAACAGCATAATCCCTCAAGGAGAGCACAACAGACTTGAAGACGTACCCGCCAAACTGCTCGTACAGCTCGCGGAAGGCGTTCTCGTCGCCTTTGGCGACATTTTTCATAATTGTAGAGGCAGCAATATCTTCCAAATGTTATCCTATCTCTCAAGCTCTTCTTTGAGGATTTCTTGCACAATATTGGCAGGCGCTTTCCCTTTCGAGAGTTTCATAACCTGACCAACAAAGAAACCAAGTAGCTGTGTTTTTCCTGATTTGTACTGCTCTTTCTGGCTTGGACTACCCTCAATTGCGGCAACAACCCACTGTCTAATTGCATCGGTATCATTTACCGCAATCAATCTCTTCTCGCTGGCTACAGCCTCAGGGGATGCGCCATCCATGACATCATCGAGTATGAGCTTGGCCGATTGATTTGTTATCTTTCCACCTTCAACCATACCCACCAACTGAGCAAGGGTTTGAGGTGTGATTTTAGTTTCAGTTAACGTTTTTCCGCTCTTGGATAGTTTACCTGCAATCTCCACCGTGAGCCAGTTGGATATCTTTTTCGGATCAATTCCGGTCTTTGTCGCCTCTTCAAAGAAGCTGGCTGTTTCCTTCTCCGCTGTTAGCACAGAAGCATCATACAATGAAAGACCGAAATTTGTCACAAACCTTTCTCTCATTATGTTTGGCGTCTCTGGCATCAACCGTTTTACCTCACCAAGCAGAATATCAGATATCTCAAGCGGAGGAAGGTCTGGCTCCGGGAAATATCTATAGTCGTTGAGCTCTTCCTTGCTTCTCATTGCAGAGGTTTCACCTGTCGATTCGTTGAAGTGTCTTGTTTCAGGTACTACCTTTCCGCCACTTGCAATAAGCTCTCGCTGTCTTGTCGCTTCGAACTCCAACGCCCTTCTTGCACTGCGGAATGAGTTAAGGTTTTTTATTTCGACCTTTGTTCCAAGTGTCCCATCGGGATTTTTAACCGAGATATTGAGGTCGCAGCGAAGCGCTCCTTCGTCCATGTTGCCTGACGACACCCCAAGGTATCTGACCAAATTTCTGAAGGCAACGAGATAAAGCCAGGCTTCCTCTGGGGTTTCAAGACAAGGTTTTGTGACAATCTCAGCCAAAGGCGCTCCACACCTGTTGTAATCAACAAGTGATGAGCAAGAGGATGTGATATCCCCATCGTGGGACATCTTACCCGAATCCTCCTCCAGGTGGATTCTCTCTATCAAAACATCCTTTTCGTAATCCTTTGTGAATATCTTCAAGCTGCCATCTTCACCCAGTGGGGTGTAGAACTGTGTTATCTGATAACCCTTTGGTAAGTCTGGATAGAAATAGTTTTTTCTGTTGTACGGCACAACCATGTTGACTTTGCAGCCAAGACCCAAAGCAAGCATGATTCCCATTTTGGTCGCCTCGGCGTTGACGACTGGTAACGCACCAGGAAGTCCAAGGCAAACGGGACACGTAAGAGTGTTTGGTTCTTCGCCATATGAATTTTTGCATCGACAAAACATCTTAGTCTTGCTGAGCAGTTGAGTGTGTATCTCAATTCCAATGGTCAAATCCGACATCAATACCCCTTCTATCCTTTTGAGATTCGCGACACCAGATCATGATACTAAACATCGACCGTTCTTTAAAGGGGTTTGGCTAAAGAAGTGAATTTTAATCGGATGGATTGAATTGACTGCTCAGAACTCATGGCATCTAAATACTAGAAAACCAACTCATGAGTCACCATCAAGCGAGATACTTGGCCTTTCCCGATTGGTGGATTCACCACTAAGAAACATTCGATAACACAAGCGGAAACCGTGAATATTACTAGAAAATAAATACAAAAAGGCACAAAACCCACCAACACTCAAATCCCGGCAAGCGTCCTCGGAACGGACTAAATCACCATATCAGGCAAACCGCAATATCTCCCAGGTTTTTTGCTTACACAAAAACGTTCTTGTTAAGAATCTGCCTCTCCTTATCGCCCAGCTTGAAATTCTCATCATCAAGAATCTCTATCAGCTCTTCCTTCTTCGCTCTCAGTCTCTGGATACGAACACCCATATCCTCAAAGTCAGATAGAGCCTCCACCTTCACTGGCTGATGCATAACCCATGAGTAGATAAATATAATTGAACCGATGAAAAAAGAGATCGTCAAAATCACAGACCAGGAGGGGTAGGCAAATGAAAGTAAACTAATCAGCATAAGAAATGCTCCAAGCATCATGAGGGGTGAAAGGGGACCTACTCGAGGAATCAGAGCCCTTCTTCTATCCCGTGAGGTTAAGATGGATTCGTCTATATCGTAAAGAGACCTAAGGAACGTTTTTTCGTCCTCGGTGGCACAGGAGGCGCACACTGGATACTTGGTTGTCCTCCCACACCTTCGGCATCGATAAGTCTTCTTCGGCTTACTCATAATCTACCCCCTTCTTTCAAGGTTGAGCAATCTCCTAAAACTCCTCGATGAGAGTGTCAATCTTTTGGAGCATCTCGTTTATGTATTTTTTGTCCATCGTCTCGGTTATGTCACCCATACTCCTTGCACGATATCTCAACTCAAAATCCTCCAGACACAGATCATTCCTGATATTGGAGTAATTTTGCACTAGCCTCTTTTTTCTCTGAAGTCTTCTTCTCTCTACAATAAGATCGGTGTAAAGCATTGCGTTCATGATGTTCTTCCGAGGATACTGAGCCAGATGAAAAAACATGGACGCAAGGGCAGCAATCGGGACACTGGTGATCAGCAGAAGCAGTATAGAATTCATATTCGTCCCAAAAACTGCCAGCACAATGACTGAAGCTAGGATAATAAAGAGGGAGAAAAGGACATACGGATGATTTCTAGGCAGCTTATATCTGCACTTATGTATGCCGTAGGACACATCAGACAACAGAATATCTATTCTTCTCCCCTCAAACTCTCGATCAAACGTCCCTATCATCATGTCGCTCCTCTCACACCGCATTGACATGCATGGTAATACATTCTATCACATCCAATCAAGTTCTGTGAGATACCACACCAACCTCAACGAATATTTTTTCATCAAGGTTTATTTTAACATCCTCTAATGAATCCGGTTCTCCAATCGTTTTCGAGCTGAGTTCAAGAAGTAAATCGTCGTAGTTAGAATATCCATTGCCGTTGATAATCATCGACAAAAGTCTTTGCTTTCTCTTGATTCTGCAAAGTTTTATTTTCAAATCAACGATTTTAAGCGCTATTTTTATATTCTCCTGTGGAAAATCTGACATACTCCACAAGATAGCGAACGCTAAAACAGCTGGTATAATCACCATCGGAAAATAGAAAAAGTTGCTTGGGACAGTTGCAAAGACCAAATAGATACTAAAACCCCATAGCAATATAAGAAGAGTAAGCGTTACTGGGTTTTGGCTTGGAAAAACCAGTTTTAAAGAGCGCAATTCCCCCACGAGCGATAATTTTAATCCGTTAAGCCTATCGCTCTCTTCTTTCAATGTACTCAGACTGATTCCCACTTCTGCTACACCTCACGCGTGCCAAACAACACCGAGAAAGAACCTGATTATCCTCAATAAACAACTCTAATGCTAAGTTAATTGCATAATCATACAAGAAATTATTTGTAACATTTGTTCCGTAATTATGAATTTTAAAAAAAATTATTCTAGTGTCACTCTACAATACAATTACTCATTCAACATAGAAACAAGCTCATACAACTCATCAACAGTGTGAGGTATCTATTATAACTCAAAGAACATTGGAGACAGACAAAACCATAAAAACAAGCAAGGGAGATAATCCAAACTCTTCACTACTGCACCAAAAATAAATCACTGAAAGAAAACTGAATACAAAAGACCTATTGTAAAAAACCGGACTAGATTCTGTTCGATTCCTTTATGTTAAGCTCCTTAAATTCATTACTCGTATTCAGTCTCATCAGCAAATCGTCCTCACCCATTGGTTTCGCTGAAAGCTCCATGAGAATATCATCTTTTATTGTATCATCCGCTTCCTTGTCCAACAAAGCAAATAGCTTCTTTCTGCGATTTATCCTCTTTATGGCGACCTTTAGACTGACAACCTTCATCGCATTGCTGACGTTCGCCTGTGGATAATCGGCATACATGAAAAAAAGCGCAAAGGCACAAATAACTGGAACATACATCAAAAGACACCAGTAAACTTCCTTTGTAAATTCATACAGCGCAAGAAAAAACATGGACGCCCAAAAGACACAGATCAGGAATAGCATGGTGGGTTGGTACTTAGGCAAGGTATGGACAAGTTTCCTCAGATATCTCCTCAGAGAATACCGCATCGAATCCAAGCTAGCCCTATCGCAACTCGAAAACGATAAATCTAAATCAGAACCGTGCATAAACCCCCTCCTGACCAACAATACCAAGCTCAAACCAACAAATACCACCCAACTCAAACGTCCCGCTAAAACGGAGAACTACATACAATATTCTCAGTCAGAGAACCTCGATTGTCAATAGGCTCAAACACTGGAATCACAAGCACTTATTCATCGAAACAGAATACGATACCTGAAATAGCACCCACAATCAGACGAGGAAATCAACGACCAAGGGACAAACGTAGTAAAAAATGATGAGTGTTCCTATTACTTCAGTTTTCTAAGTAATACCGACTTCTCGTCCCTCAATCTCTGAATCCTCACCTTTGCCTGATCGTAATAATCCATCTTCGCAAGTTTTTCAGGCCAAAGATCGATAATCGCAATAACCATGTAGATTATTCCAGGGATAAGGAGCAGCAACCCAACGATAGAACCCCAGATATTATTTGACCAAATGAGTCCAACACCACCAGCGAGAAGGAAGAAAGCAATCCAGGCATTTTTATGGGTTCGCCACGTCTCATAAACCATGTAGAGGAGAAATGCTGCCCCAAGGGTTATTATCGCATAGCCAGTATACAACAACCATGGTATCTGTGGCCAGTTGGTGGGGAGTAAACCTAGGGCAATGATGGCAAACGCCACCCAAATCGAGTATGTCGTTTGTTTTTTCTCACCCTTTAGCTGCTTGACTTCGTTCCTCTCGGTGGCAATCTCGTCGTCTATCTCCTTGAGTCTGCTTATAAGCTCAAGTTCATCTTGATTCGCACACGACTCACATATGGGATAAACCGAATCCGACCGACATTTTTTACACTTCATCAGTTCATTTCCCTCTCAATTGCACTTGCCAAATCAAACAGTAAATCCTCCGAAAACGCTTTGCCAGAGAGCTGCATCCCGATTGGTCTGCTCTCGCCATCGACTCCGGCTGGCACAGATATTGCCGGGATTCCAGCCAACGTCTGAGGGATAGTCAGCATATCACAAGCATACAAATCGAGAATGTCTGTCTTTGAGCCAAATTTGAAAGCCGTCGATGGAGTGGTTGGCGTCAGCAGGGCATCACAAACCTTGAGTGAATCATAAATCTCATGTGAAATCTTTGCTCTCATCCTACAGGCTTGGATGTAATAATCATCATAGAAACCTTCAGAAAGGGCGTATGTTCCAATTAAAATTCTTCTTCTAACCTCAGCACCAAATCCCTCTGTCCTCGTTTTCGTGTACTGGGTTTTCAAATCCTCATCCTCAACCTGCAACCCATATCTGACACCATCAAACCTTGATAGGTTTGCCGAACACTCGGAAGGTGCGATCAGAAAGTACGTCGAGATTGAGTGTTTCAAGCTGGGCTGACTGACACTCACAAATTTGACTCCAACTTTTTCTAGGATTGCCTTTGTCTCGTTAAGCCTTTTCAAAACATCACTGTCTATTGCCAGCTCAGAAAGCTCTTCTGGGATACCGATGCTTATTTCATCAAGATTTTTTGTGGGCAAAGGTTCCCACGCGACCGACGTTGAATCGTTTGAATCACAGCCTCTAATGGATTCAAGGATAAGCTTTGCGTCATCGACTCTTTTTGCAATCGGACCTATCACATCAAGTGATGACGAAAACGCAACAAGCCCATACCTTGAGACTGTTCCGTATGTTGGTCTAACACCGACCAATCCACAAAATGCGGCAGGTTGTCTGACAGAGCCACCGGTGTCTGAGCCAAGCGCTCCAAGCGCCATACCAGAACCGACAGCGGCAGCAGAACCAGAAGAAGAGCCACCAGGAACCAGGGACTCATCAACTGGATTTTTGGTTGCTCCAAAGGAAGAAAACTCCCCAGTAAACCCCATCGCAAACTCATCAAGATTTGTCTTCCCAACCAACACAGCTCCATTGTTCCTAAGGTTTGTTGTTACGGTTGATTCAAAGAGACTCTTGTAGTTGCCAAGTATTTTGGATGCACATGTCAGCCTTATGTCTTTTACTGCAATGTTGTCCTTGATTGCAATTGGAATCCCGGAGAGAGAGCCACCTTCAGAATTGTCATTGCCTCTGGCGGGATCATCAAACAGTGGGGTAATAAAAGCGTTGAGTGTCGATTCTCTATTGTCAAAGTTCACCTTGCACTCATTGAGCAGTTCCTGTGGAGAGAGCTTCTTTTCTGCCAAAAGCTTCTTTGCTTCAACTATCGTCATGACTCACCTATGATTCTTGGAACAAGATAGTAACCATCCTGCTTCTTTGGCGCTTCCTCCAATATTTCACTCTTTTTGAGACTTGGTTTTACGGTGTCCGATTGAGTCTCAAGTCTGCACTGGGGGGGTAGAACCATTGGTTCAACATCCTTCAAATCCATCTGAGAAAGCGCATCAAAACTCGTTAGCACTTTTATTAAATCAGCCTTGATACCAGAGTCTGCATCAGTGTCAATCCGCGCCAGATTCGATACCCGTTTTATATCCTTGTCATCAATACCCATACTCTTCCTCCAATTTTCGCAAAACCAGCCCCAAATATAACACGATTGACTCAATCAGACTAGACAACCTTGACAAAACCCGCTCTCACAGCTAATGTCCGGCTATCAATGGAAAACTCAGGGAAAAACCAAATAACCAAAGTAGCAGACTCGAAGCTTCCAGTTGTCGCTCTCATTGGCAGACCATCTGTCGGCAAATCCACTATCTTCAATAGGATTCTCCGAAGGAACCTTGTTATAACTGACAAAGCTTTCGGGGTCACAAGAGACCGTATCATGGAGGACTTTGAGTGGAATAGAGTTAGATTCACACTCATGGATACAGGTGGCATTGCCCCAGAGGAGGGACCAATCCAGGAACAGGTGTCGATCCAGTCTGAACTCGCACTAGGAATGGCTGACCTCATTCTCTACGTTGTAGATGTCAAAACAGGTCCCATTCAAGAGGATATCCACGTTGCTAAGCTACTCAAAAACCACCGAGACAAAGTCATACTCGTTGGCAACAAGGGTGATAACGTAGACTACTCAGAGTTCAATTTTTTCACACTAGGCTTCGGTGAACCCTTCATCCTCTCTGCCATCACCGGTCGTAACCTTGCCGAACTGCTTGATATGATTGCCGAGAAACTACACCAAAAATCTGAAATCATGCAAAGTGAGGAAGAATCAGAATGGATGCCAAAAATTGCTGTTGCTGGCAGACCAAACGTTGGTAAATCCTCACTTTTGAACAAAATCCTCGGTGAAACAAGACTGACCGTCAGCAATGTAGCTGGAACAACGAGAGACGCAATAGACACCGACATTATCTATGAAGGTAAGGAATACAGACTCATTGACACGGCTGGAATCGTAAGAAAGTATCATTACGACACTCAACTTGAACACGTCACATTCAAGCGCTCCCAGCAGGCAATTCACAGAAGTGATGTTGTATTTCTAGTGGTCGATGGCTCAGAGGGTGTCACGGGTGCCGACCAACAGATTGCACGATACATTATCGATGAAGGAAGAGGGTGTGTCCTTGTAGTCAACAAGATTGACCTTGTAGACGACAAAGAAAAACTCTATGAAAACATCGCGCACAAGCTGCGCTTCATCAGCTGGGTTCCTCGAATCTCGATATCAGCCCTAACTGGCAGGAAAGTGGCATCCGTTTTCCCAAAGGCAATTGAGGTACTCGAGAACTTTAGTATGGAGATATCAACCGGCAAGATTAACAGATGGATTGCAAGGGCGATTGATAGGACATCTCCCACCATTCACAAGAATAAACTCCTGAAGATTTACTACGTAGTGCAAACCGGCAAGCGTCCACCAAGATTTGATTTCTTCGTAAACGATGAAAAAGCTCTTTCCCCTGCTTATGAGCGCTATCTCCAGAACTCCATTCGGGAGGAGTTTGGTTTTGTTGGAACTCCCATAAAATTCAGATGGAGGCCAAAATCATGAAGATATGCGTGATGGGTGCCGGCGCATGGGGTACTTCACTCGCCATTCTACTTGCCGATAAGCCTCATGAAGTCAGGTTATGGGCAAATACTAGGGATCTATATAACACAATTGTTTCAAATAGAGAAAATTCGATTTTCTTCCCTGGTCATAAGCTTCCGGGGCAGGTCAGAATTGAGTTTGACCCCTTGACAGCCTCAAAAGACGTAGATATAATGATTGCCGCTGTCCCGAGGAAATATCAAACTCAGGCAGCATGCGGGTTTGCTGAGTACCTTGAAAAAAAGACTGTGGTTTTATCAGTGTCTAAGGGGATTGACCCAGAAACGTCTGCGACGATGAGTCAGGTTCTATCTGATACTTGGTCGCTGGATGAGAGCAGAATCGCTGTTATGTCTGGGCCTAACTTCGCGAAGGAAGTTGCTCTACACCATCCAAGCGCAACAGTTATCGCCTCTTCTAGCCTAGAATTGGCGAAGCTCTTTCAGGAGCTGCTCTCGACAGACTACTTCAGGGTGTACACATCGACAGATGTTCTAGGGGTTGAGATTGGCGGAATCCTGAAGAACGTTATCGCGATAGGCGCTGGTATAATCGAGGGTTTGGGTTTCGGTGAGAACACCAGGGCTGCCCTGGTTGTGAGAGGGCTCGAGGAGATCGGACGCCTGTATAAGGTGGTCGGAGCTTCGGAGAAAACCCTTCACGGGCTCTCCTGTCTTGGTGACCTTGTTGCCACTTGCACATCAAATCTCTCCAGAAACAAGAGTTTTGGAGTGCTCCTAGGCCAAGGTGTCTCACCTGAAAATGCCAAATCCGCCATAGTTGGGCAGGGTAAAGCCATCGAAGGACTTGACTCGCTTGAAGGATTGAATAAACTTGCATCCCGTTACCGAGTCAACCTTCCAATAGTTGAAGAAATTACCGCTATTGTTAACATGCATACTTCACCCTCGGAAGCCATAACTAGGTTGATGAGGAGAGATTTAAAATCTGAGTCCTAAGAAGGAGGGCTAAAGAAATGACAAAGCCAGAACTGATCGACAAGATCGCAGCGACAACAAAGTTCTCAAAGAAGGATTGCTCAGCAATGCTTGATGCAACACTTGATTCCATCAAGGCAGCAATGCAGGGCGGAGAAAAGGTTCTTCTCGTCGGATTTGGTTCTTTCTATGTTCGCGAGAGAGCTGCAAGAAAAGGCGTCAACCCAAAGACCCGCAAGCCACTCAACATCCCAGCAAAGAAAGTTCCAGCTTTCAAGCCAGGTAAGGACCTCAAGGACGCAGTAGCCTAAAGGTAACCTTAGAAACAAAATCACAAAAAGCACAGTAGAAGTTTTTGCTGTGCTTTTTGTGTAGGTTCGGGGCGTAGCGCAGTTTGGTTAGCGCGTTAGTCTGGGGGACTAAAGGTCGGAAGTTCGAATCTTCTCGCCCCGACCATCTCTGGCGTCTGTGAATTTTGAGGCTGGTTTACCCTAGCGTCATTGAATTTATTTTATATTGTTCGGGACGTGGCTCAGCTTGGTAGAGCGCTTGGTTCGGGACCAAGAGGTCAGCGGTTCGAATCCGCTCGTCCCGACCATCCGTAATGGATGGATCGGTAACTTCTCCCTATTGACCAGCTTAGATGTTTATAGGAAAATATCCACATGCCAAGATACAAACTTGACCAAAGCGTAGTTCCCCTTGTCGATGCTGTCTCAAGTTATGTCAATGAGAACAGGCTCGCATTCCATATGCCCGGACACATGCGAGGTGGCATAAAACCACAACCTTTTGACGATATATTCAACGACTCGATTTTCAAGTTTGATCTCACTGAAGTTGATGGTCTGGATTACCTTCACAAAGCCGAGGGGGTAATAGCCAAAGCTCAGGAATTGGCAGCTGATGCTTATGGCGTTAGGAAGACACACTTTCTCATCAATGGCACAACGGTAGGCGTGCATGCAATGATGCTCTCATCTGTTGGCCAGGGTGAGAAAATAATGCTTCAACGTAACAGTCACAGATGCACAGTGGGTGGTTTGATACTTGGTGGAATTGAACCAGTTTACATTAATCCAGAGTTCAACAGCTACTTCGGGGAATACACTGCAATCGCTCCAAAAACTCTCAAGGACGCCCTCAAAAGGCACCCCACAACAAAGGCGTTGCTCCTAACCACCCCAAACTATTTTGGTCTGGCATCAGACGTTCAAACTCTGTCTTCACTTGCAATGATAAATGGTGTCAGAGTGCTTGTTGACGAGGCGCATGGCGCTCATTTTGTATTCCATCCCGACATGCCAATGTCTGCTATTAGGTGCGATGTCGACATGGTCACGCACAGTGCTCATAAAACACTACCCACATTCACCCAGAGTTCATTCCTTCACGTTATAACATCGAGAGCGATAACAGACAGACTCAGGATGAATCTGACAGTCCTGCAATCATCATCGCCATCATACCTACTTATGTGCATGCTAGACGCAACGAGAAGGTTTATGGCAATCCATGGTCAAGAAGCCCTATCCCAAACTATCGAGATGGCAAGCTGGCTTCGAGACGAGATAAATAAGATTGAACCCCTAAAATGTCCCGGTAGTGAGGTTGTCGATAACTACACAGTGACGGGCTTTGACAAGACAAAAATCACAATAGATGTCTCCAGGCTTGGTCTTTCTGGCTGGGAAGTAGAAAAGGTTCTAAACAAAGAATATGGCGTTGAAATCGAACTTTCTGACTCTCAGAATATTCTTCTGTTCCTAACCGTTGGCTCTAAGTGGGAAAACATAAGGAAACTTCCAGATATCCTCAAAGATCTGATAAAACAAACCGGCACAAAGGAAAAGGGTGAAGTGCTTAGACTTCCCGAAATTCCACCGCTCGAGATGCTTCCACGCAAGGCTTTCTATTCGCAGAGCGAGTGGATATCACTAGAGAACACGGTTGGAATGGTCTGTGCTGATGTTATTTGTCCTTACCCACCTGGGATTCCTGTGCTCATCCACGGAGAACTAATAACAAAAGACACTGTTGATTACATCAAAGCCATCTCAAACAGCGGAGCTTTCGTGCAAGGACTAGTCGAGGGAAAACTCAAAGTTGTGAAATAGTTTTCAGTTGGTTGCCGCCATTCTCCAACACTCTTCAAGCTGCGTTCTGACCAGAATGCTTAAGGTGATGCTAGATATTGAGATGGGAGTGGGCTACCCCAATCAGCATGATTCCTGATTCCTTGGACAACGTTTAACGATAATTATCGATGACTAAATAAGGTGTGTGCGTGCCAGCAGCGGTCGGCATAAATTCAAGCAAACAATGGGTAACAATCCAGGAAAAGCAGCGCAGAGAGCCAGGGTTTAGTCAGTTTTTTAAAACTAATAAGAGGGCCTCAAACCTTCTCCCATGACGGAACATAGGCTTTCCTAACTGTGTAGAAATGTTGAATATTTCAAAATCAACACCAAGAGTCTCACTGTCCAGCAAAATCAGTTTGAGTCTATGGTGTATCTTATTTTTCCTTTTGTGAAATATGATTCAAGCGATTCTGTCGGGCAGACATTGATGCAACCATAACAGCCAGCGCAGGGTTTATAAAACACCGGGTAATTGTTTTCAAAAATAACACTGCTTGTCGGGCAAACTTCAACACACCTGCCACATCTTGTGCAAGTCTGTTTATTGAGAGAGACTTTAAAGGTTCGCTTGAGGACACTCCTTCGATAGAATGGAGAAACGAGGTCGTACCAGGTGATTTTCCGTTTTGGTGTCGGCTTGACATCTCTTTTATGATTCAGAATATCCAATGTTTCTGATACAAAATCTGATGGATTGGTTTTCTCTTTTCTAGCCAGTCTGTCTGGAATTGAGTCTACGTACTTCTTGGTTCTAACGACAGTCCACGACTCTGGCATGACATGCCTCGCCCAGTTGACAATACTGAAGCCAGATTTGTGGCAAAGGCACGCGAGTTTTCTGATTGCATTGGCATCGTCACCAGCATAAGTGCAAAAGAGAGCTATTGGCATATTCTTCGATGTTTTGTGATCTTTTACCCAGCTTGAAACTAGCCAGGGGGCCTCCCAGGCATAGGCAGGGAAGCAAAGAACAATCAGATCATAACAGTCTATGTTTTGGTTAGTGCTTAAAATCCTGCAAATAGACACAGGATCAGCACAGACCAGGCGAAAAGAATCACACACCCCATAGGCAGCCAATTTCGTGTTGCCTGACCCAGAAAAATAGAAAATACCAACCCTCAAACTAGTCTTCTCTTTTGACTGTGACTCTCACAATCTTAACGTCTTTGATTGGGGTGTTGATTCCGAGTTGTTCATCAAAGACCGTTGGCAAATTGCTTATTTTGTGACACACGTCAAGACCGTCTGTTACAATGCCGAAGACAGTGTATCTATCAGTTATCTTTGGATTATCCCCAAGTAGCACAGCAAAAATTGAAGAGTTAGTGTTTTGCTGCTCATTCTTTGCCATGAAAAGACAGCCCTCAGTAGCATTTCTGTACGTTCGCTCGTAGGGGTACTCAAAAGATTGAATTCCTCGTCCCTGATTGAAGATGTCACCAGTCTGTATGAATTTGTCTGGTGCAATATTGTAGAAGTTGAGACCAACATAGAGAGACTCGCTGTAGTCGGAATTTGGTATCTCTACCCCTTCACACCAATATAAGAACTTTTCACAGGTCTCTGGAGCGTTGTTGGGGAAGAGTCCGACCGTGAAAGCCCCCTCGGTTGTCACAAACTCAACACTCGTTTCCGACGGTTCCTCCACCATCTTGTCGGCTGTCGACATTGGAAAACAGGATGATAGAGACAACAAAAAAACGGTGACCACAAAAAATGTGGTCACCGAAATGAACTTTCTACTTGACATACGCTCTGTCGATTACAACAGGTGTAATTGGCGATGACATCGCACCATCCGCACCCATCTTCTTCTCAACAAGAGCAAGCTTATCAACAACACTCATGCCGGAAGTGACTTCACCAAAGGCGTAGAAGCCCATCCCATCAAGGAAAGTATTATTAACAAGGTTAATAAAGAATTGGGCATCCGACTGATCTGTAATTGGCTTCGCTCTTGATGAAGAAGCCATCGCAAGTGTACCTCTGAGATTAGATAGACCACTTATGTTGGCATCTACGTTCATCTGTCCACCGCCAGTGCCTGTGCCAAGTGGATCACCACCCTGAGCAACAAAACCCTCAACAATTCGATGGAATGTCAATCCGTTGTAAAAACCAGACGCAACCTTGTCTCTGAAGTTACCTGCTGCGATTGGAGCAGCAGCATCAAAGAGTGTGATCTCAAAACTACCAAAAGACGTGTCAAAGACCACGACTGTTCCCGACTCAGCTATTGTCTCTGGTTCAGGCTCTGCAACTGGTTCTATCGCTTCCTCTTCAACAACTTCAACCTCAGCGTCCTCTTCGACGACAGCCTCGGTCTCTTTTTCTGGAATCTTCTCCTCGGACACAATTTCCTCTCTATGTGTCTCAATCACTGCATTTGTCTCTGTTTCTATAGTCGGTTCATCATCGAGCACAACTTCTTTTTCAACCGAACCACAGGCAACAGCCACAAAGGCCACGAACAAAACAAGCAAAAGTGCTGTAAGTTTCTTCATCTTCATAAACTCCTTACAGATTTGGTATAGTACAAATTCCAATTATATATAGCGAACCGCTAAAAACAAAACAAACCCAACCGGCAACATGCCAGCTGGGTTTGGTATATTCCAAGGTGATTTTGTGTGTAAACGCTACTTGGTGTATGCTTTATCGATAACAACCGGTTCGACAGGTGATGACATCGCGCCGTCTCCACCCATTTTTTTCTCAACAAGAGCAAGCTTGTCAACCACATCCATACCTTTTGTCACTTTACCAAAGGCGTAGAAACCCATTCCATCGAGGAATGTGTTATCGACAAGGTTAATGAAGAACTGAGCATCAGATTGGTCTGCAATTGGCTTTGCTCTTGATGCTGATGCCATTGCAAGTGTTCCCCTCAGATTTGATAGACCGCTGATATTGTTATCAATACCCATCTGCCCACCACCGGCACCTGTACCTTGGGGATCACCACCTTGTGCAACAAACTGCTCAACGATTCTGTGGAACGTCAAACCATTATAGAAGCCTGAATCACACTTCTCTTTGAAGTTTCCTGCTGCTATCGGAGCTGTGTCCATAAAAAGTTCGATTTCAACTGTTCCAAAACTGGTCTCAAGAACAGCAGTATTTCCACCTGTTGCCGCTCCACTGTCACTGCTTGCGCCGCATGCTGCCATAGTTATCACCAATCCTATAATCAGAAATGTTGCTGCTATCTTACGCATTCTATTCAACCTCTTTTTCACCGTCATCAGGCTGGAAAGTTGGTGTCTCGGTCGAGTTGCCCTGCTCTACGTTATCATCGGTGTTGGTCTCATTCATGAACTGCTCTTCTTCAGCAGACACATCGTTGTTTGAGACATCAACAGCTTCAAGAACATCGAGGTTTTCACGCTCAAGGTCACTCTCTGAGAGGAAGCGAACCGATGGATCCCCGCCCTCCTGAGCAAACTCCTTAAGGTATTTTTCTTCCTCAGACATCTCGTATACGCGTTTCTTGCGCTGTGGACGTGGTGGGGCCTCAGTGAGAGCCTTCATGGAGAGTCTGATCTTTCTGTCTGGCACTCGGATTTCGAGGATCTTGCATTTTACTGTTTGACCCTCTGCTATCTCACTATCAACTCTCTCTACTCTATGATGAGTGATTTGAGAAATATGAAGCAGGCCGGAAACTCCCTCTTCAAGGTCAACGATTGCGCCAAACTTCAGAAGTCTTGAAATGATACCATCGACCTCATCACCAACAGAGTACTTATATGGCACAAGCTCCCACGGGTGTGGTTTCGCCTGTCTGAGAGAAAGGCTGATACGGTTGCCGTCTTCTGCTATCTTGATGAGCTTGACGTTGACCTTCTCGCCTTTTTTTAAAACTTCCTGTGGGGTCTTTCTTGAGCCCCAGGTGAGTTCTGAAAGGTGAATAAGACCCTCAACACGCTCGCCAAGGTCGACAAACGCGCCAAATTCAACAAGACCAACGACCTTACCCTCATAGATCTCTCCGACCTGAAGGTTTTTGATAAACTCGTTACGACGAAGGTCTTTGTCTTCCTCAAGAACATCCTTCTGAGAGCAGACGACTCTGCGAGTTGGTCTGTCAACCTCGATTACTCTGACTCTCATCTCTTTGCCGACCCACTTCTTGGGGTCAGTGTTCTTGCGAAGGTCAATCAATGATCTTGGCACAAACGCAGTCACCCCGAGATCAACAAGAAGTCCGCCCTTAACGGCCTTTGTTGCCTTTGTTGAAAGGATTTCCTTTCTGTCTTTGGCATCATCCAATCTATCCCAGATAAGCTCAAAATCGGCTCTCTTCTTTGAAAGGAAGATCATACCGTCATCAGCGCCAGTCTTCATGACTTTGCATCTGACAACATCACCGATGTTGAACTCCTTAGACATGTCACCAGTCGGGTCCTGGAGCGTTATCTCTCCTCGTGGGATGAAACCCTCTGATTTCTGTCCCACATCAACAAGCAAGCCATCTGGGGTGACCTTGACAACGGTCGCGTCCATAACTTCCCCGCGATGAACCGACTTCATGTCGATGTCAAGAATCGCCTGATTCATCTGGGCGACAACCTTGTCCATCTCGTGGGATTCAGACTTCTCTTCTGTTCCCTGAGCCCCAAACGGAGCTTCCTCTTTTACGACCTCAGCTGTTGACTGCGTCTCGGTCTCAGTTTTTACTTCCTCGACCTTTTCAACCTGTTCGTTTACACTCTCTACGTTCTCATCTTCAAACCAATGCAGCACTTTCAATCACCTCTTGTATATTTACGTCGTGCGTGGACGTCGCCAACGTCGCACCATCCACGGAACAACCATCGATTGTGTGGTAAATAACTTAGATAAAACAGGTGATTTATGTTAAAAAAATGTGCTTGTTGACTAGGACGACTCACATGGATAGATTTCATGTGTGACTTTAGAAGACATTGTTGCAAAAATCTACAGAGAAGAACCAAGCGACAGGCTTATTCTTGTTCATCTCCAGGGAAGAGACGGGCAGTATCAGTCAATCCCACAGACCCTCTCAACCGATGTCGCTGACGGATTGAACAAACTTGGGATATCAAAACTCTACTCACATCAGGCAGAATCCATAGATCTTGTGCAAAAAGGACACAACATTGTAATCGCAACCCCAACCGCCTCAGGAAAGACGCTCTGTTACAACGCTCCTGTTTTGTCCAGATTATCCGAGAATCCAAAAGCCAGAGCATTATACCTGTTCCCGACAAAGGCTCTGTCCGCCGACCAATCAACCGGATTACGTCAGATGCTCTCCGTCATGGGTATGGACAGAAGGATGCACACATACGACGGCGACACTCCTCCAAACATAAGGAAAATACTTCGCGATGAGGGCTCGATAATCCTCACCAATCCAGACATGCTTCACGGTGGAATCCTTCCACACCATACAAAGTGGGTTCAGTTGTTTGAGAATCTAGAGTTTGTGATTATCGACGAACTTCACCAATACAGAGGTGTATTCGGCTCCCACATGGCAAACGTCATTCGTCGTCTGAAACGAATCGCGACCTTCTACGGCAGTAAACCCAAATTCATCATGTCATCTGCCACCATCAACAACCCTGGCATGCTCGCCCAGAAAATAATCGAGGAAGACGTAGTGGTTGTTAAAGACGATGGTTCTCCAAAAGGCGACAAGTACTTTCTGATTTACAATCCTCCGATTGTTGACGCCCAATTGGGTTTGAGAAAATCAATCACTTTTGAATCTGTCAGGTTGGCAACCGAGATGCTCTCATCAAACGTGCAGACCATAGTATTTGCACGGTCTCGGGTGAAGACAGAACAAATTCTTGGCTTACTCAAGAAAAACGTCGCAGCCTTTGGTATCGACCAAAAAAGAATCAGAGGCTACAGGGGTGGTTACCTCCCTCTTGAGAGAAGAGAGATTGAGAAAGGTTTGAAGGACGGCACAGTACTTGGTGTTGTCTCTACCAATGCTCTTGAGCTTGGCATCGATATCGGGCAGTTGGAGGCAGCTGTAATCGCTGGTTATCCAGGCACAATATCAAGTCTCCGGCAACAGGCAGGACGTTCTGGCAGAAAGCAGCAGGCAAGTCTTGCACTGCTGGTGTTGTCAAACAGTGCCCTCGACCAATACATCTTCAAAAATCCCGAATTCATCATCAAATCCCAACCCGAGGCGGGTTTAGTTAACCCCGATAATCTCTATGTCATGATCTCTCATATCAAATGCGCAGCGTTCGAGTTGCCGTTTGTCGATGGCGAGAGGTTTGGAACGGCTGAGATTTCACCAATTCTCGAGCACCTTGAGAATCACGGTGTGGTCAATCACACAAGCGGCAGATGGTACTGGATGACAGATAAATATCCCGCGGATGAAATCTCCCTGCGAAATGCTGCTGAGGGCAATGTCACAATCCACGACGCCACAACGGGGAACACAATCGGCGAGATAGACACATTTTCTGCTCCAATGCTTGTGCATGATCAGGCGATATATATCCACGAGGGAGTTACATACCACGTTGACAAGCTCGATTTTGAGAAGAAAAAGGCGTTTGTAAGGAAGGTAAACGTTGACTACTATACCGACGCAAACCTCCAAGTCAGCCTCTCAGTTCTCGACGTCTCCGAAGAGGGACGCATCAGCACATCAAAATCCGGTTGGGGTGAGGTATCAGTGACCGTTCTTACATCTGTCTTCAAGAAGGTTAAAATGACCACTCATGAAAACCTTGGATGGGGTGAGGTTCATCTGCCAGAACGCCCGATGGATACGGTCTCATGGTGGTTGATTCTAGGTGATTCAATCGTCGAATCATTTACACCAGGTGATTTAGCAAGTGCAATGAAAGGACTTGGCAATCTGCTAACCAGCGTTTTGCCTCTAAGTCTGATGTGCGACCCGAAGGATTTGGGTTTACATGTCGAGGTAAAATCTCCACATTTTGGGAATCCAACGATATTTGTCTACGAGATGAATGCAGGTGGCGTTGGGCTTTCTGAACATATCTTCGACATGAACACTCAGCCCATTCAGATGGCTCTCGACACTCTCGACGGTTGCGTTTGCGAGAGTGGTTGCCCCGCCTGTGTTGGTCCACCTGGTGAAACGGAGCCAGACACAAAAATTCAAACAAGGAAGTTGATAAATTTATTGCTATCTAGGGTTGATTAAAAGGGGTTTGAGTTCATCTGAGCCTGTCTGAGCTCATCCTCATTGAGTCCGAAATAGTGTCCTATCTCGTGGTAGAGAACATGTCGAATAATCTCCTTGAGATTATTCAAATCTTTTGCTCTTTGAGTGATTGGTTGTTGGAAAAGCATGATTATGTCTGGCATTTCAAGCGGGACAAAACCTCTGCGAGAAATCTTTGGAACGCCAGTGTAGAGTCCCAACAGACTCCATACACTGGTCAACTTGAGCTTTATCAGAATCTCTCTCGATGGGAAATCCACCACCTGATAGGAGATATTGGCATCTTCAAGCTTTATCCTCCACTCGTCGGGCAGTTCGTTCCAGGCATCCTCAACGAGTGACTCAAAAAAGAATCTATCAACGTCAATCATAGTCTGTACATTAGGTGAGACACACCAAGTCCCTGCTCACTATTTTCCTTTGACCCGTCTGGCTCAATCAAATTTTTTACCTTCACAAATCCAAAGTCCAAATAATTCTTTGATCCTCCAGTGATAAGATTTCCAAAATCCTTGTCCGCTTCATTGGTTGTCGCAAACACCTCAATACGCTCAAGTCTCGTTTTTTTGCCAAAAACTGCCGTATGCTCCAGCAAGTGTTCCTCAACCCCCGCATCCTTGAATTTATCGTATACAAAAAGCTCAATTATCTGCAGAACTTTCATCTCCTGAACATTTGTGACATAGCTGCAACCTATCCTCCAGGCGATCGGTTTTGGGATGTGCAGAATGTACCCCGCCACCTCTGAGCCGATGAATGCTATGGACATAATTCTGCCATACTGCCTAGTCATGTCAGTCATGAATTCCTGGACTTCTGGACTGCCAAGACTCCCAAACCTCGCATCGACACACATTGAAGGGGACGGCAAACCCTGACCACCGATGTCCTTATCGGAAACCGGTTTGACCATGATTGTCAAATCATCCCGATTGATGTTTAGTCTTGGGTGGACAAAGGGCTCAGGAATGTTTGGTTCATGGAAGGCACGAAGACCACTCTCCTCAAGCTCTTTCGTCAAACTGCCCCAATGCGTGTGCGAGCCTATATTTTTTTGACTCAAGAAAAACATTGGCTTCGCGCCATTGATACGGGTGTGTTTGTGTTCTTTTCTGATCTCTTTGACAGTTTTTGAGATGTGCATGGGAAGCAACACAAGCTGACCATCGCGGATATCGGCCAGGTTCCACTCACGAAGCGTCAGGTCGTAAACCTTCGCCGCCTCTCTTGCAATCCATCCTGATGAGCATATCGGTGAATAGAGCCAGTCAAGAACCATATGAGTATCCTCCTTGGTTAGTTTCTAGTAGCCATGCGTTTTGCTTACGATATTGGTTGGCAATTCCCCTTTTTCGATTGCTTTTATGTTGTCCCTGACCAGTCTAGCAAACCTGGGCCAAAACTCAGGCGTCATGCCGGCTGCGTGTGGGGTTGTGACAACTTGTGGAAGTGAGAAGAGTTGAGAATCTGAAGGCAAGGGCTCCTGTGTAAATACGTCGAGCCCGGCAGCCGCAACACGTCCCGCTTTGATTGATGAGATAAGCGCTTCCTCGTCAACCAGGTCACCTCTGGAGATGTTAACAAAGATGCTGCCATGTTTGATTGCCGAGAATGCTCTGCTGCTTATTGTGTTTTCTGTTGATGGGGTTTTGGGAAGGGCACAAACAACAATATCTGATTTTGAGAGGAGTTCATTTAATTCCGTCAACGGGTAAACCTTCTCAACATTTTCAACACCCTCTATTACTCTTTTGAGTCCAAGAACCTTCATCCCAAAACCATTCTTGGCGATGGCGGCTATCCTTCTACCTACATGACCCAGACCAAGGACTCCAATCGTTTTTCCTGATATCTCGCCCGGCGGTCTTCCGTCTTGAGCTAGAGAATTACCCCACCAACCCTTTGAGTCCATGCTATTGGATAATTCGACTAGTCTTCTTGAGCAAGCTAGCACAAGTGATATCGCGTGTTCAGCGATTGCCTGACTCCTACAACCGCTGGAGTTTGTTATGATGACCTCGGATTCCACGACCTCTTTGTAGAGGTGCTCAGCGCCAACTCCATCTATTGCGTAGAATATAGCTTTGAGACTTTTTGCTGTCTGAAAAACTCTTGGCTGCACCCAGTAGCTCACAACGACATCTGCATCGACAATCTCTTTAGCCAACTGGTTGTGCTTGACTCTGAGCATTCGATGTTCTGGTAACGTTTCAACGAGGGCTGCAAAAATATCTGACGGCAACTTATAGAACGGGACATTGCTGTCCAGGTCAAAAACTATCTTCACCTAAAACCTCCTTTTGGAAGCTTCATAAACGACAATCGCAGTTGAAACCGAAGCATTGAGGGACGTTACTGCCCCTTTGATGGGGATACTAAGCATCACGTCGCACCTCTTAGCAACATGTTTTCTTATCCCACTACCCTCCGAGCCAATGACAATTGCAGCCTTTTCTGGGAAGTTATAATCAACAACAGAATCACGGGCGTCCGCTGATGTCCCATAAATCCAGAATCCATTCTCCTTCAGGGTCTCTATTGTTCTTGAGATATTGACAACCCTTGCAATCGGCAAGTGCATTACAGCTCCAGCTGATGCTCTAACCACGGTGTTATTAACCTGGCAGGAGCCATCTTTGGGGATCACGATGCCAGTTGTCCCAAAACACAAACAAGTTCGGATTATTGCTCCAAGATTGTGGGGATCTTCTATCTGGTCGAGTATCACAACGAGACCATTTGTTGCGCTCTTTGTTACCAACTCCTCAACCGTCACATACTCAATCGGGGATATTGTGGCGGCGACATCTCGAGGTGCACCAGGAAATCTTTTGAGTTTTGCCTCTGGCACAAAATCAAACCGAACGTTTTTGTCCTTGCAGAGATTGATGAGTTCTTGAATCGAAGGGTCAATCTTGATGGATTCACGGAAAAAAACTCTTTGCACCGTCACGCCAGATTTTAGCGCTTCGGTCACTGAGTTTTTTCCGGTCACCGTATCGGAATTCATCCCCTAGACACTCTTTGACCGCTTGATGTGTCTTTGACAATAAAGCCAAGCGACGCGATTTTGTCTCTGAGCTCATCAGACTTTGCCCAGTCTTTGTTTGCTCTAGCCTCAGCTCTCTGGTCGAGAAGTTCTTGAATTTCCTGTGGGATATCAGATTCGCTGCCCTCAAGGAAGGCAAAAACTGTGTTTACCTTATTCATCGCATCGAGGAGTTTTGACGCTCCCACCTTGTCGAGTTTTCCATCATCGATTGCCTTGTTGGCATCACGCGTCAGGTCAAAAATCGCAGCTATTGCCTTGGGAGTGTTGAGGTCATCATCCATACCCTCTTCAAACTTCGCAAACATCTCAGAGATTAAAGGCTCTGTGTCAATCCCGCCAGACTCAAGATTCACTTCCTTGAGTCTTTCGACAAACTCAAGCAGACCTTGCCTACCCTTTGCGCTGGCTTTGACAGCCTCGTCAGTGAAATTCAAACTCGTCTGGTAGTGGTTTGTGACCACGAAGAATCTGAACTCCTCAGGGGTGATTCCTCTCTCACGTAAATCGTTGAGAGTGTAGAAATTGCCAAGAGACTTACTCATCTTAGCGCCGTTTACCATGAGGTGACGAGAGTGCATCCAGTACTTTGTGAAGGTCTCACCAGTTGCGCCCTCGGATTGGGCTATCTCATTCTGATGGTGAGGGAAGATGTTGTCTACCCCGCCTGTGTGGATGTCGAGAGTATTGCCGAGATACTGCATTGACATGGCTGAGCATTCAACATGCCAGCCCGGTCTGCCCTTACCAAGCTCCGTTTCCCAAAACACATCGCCATCGTTTTTATCCCAAGCCTTCCACAGGGCAAAATCAGAAACTGAGTCCTTTTCATACTCATCTGACGCAATCCGTTCAGATGCGCCAGAAACAAGAGTCGAGGGGTCGAGGTGGGCAAGCTTACCATAATCGTTGAACTTAGCGATTGAGAAGTAAATACTCCCATCCTTTGCCTTGTAGGCATAACCATTATCAAGCAGCTGCTTGACGAGTTTGACCATCGACTCGATGTGCCGCGTCGCCCTTGGGAAAACATCGGCGTCGACCATGTGAAGCGCTTTTCTGTCCTCATCAAAATACCCAATGAAAGGGTCTGTGACTTCACTCAGCGAGATACTCTTTTCTCTGGCTGTTCTGATGGTCTTATCATCGATGTCTGTGATGTTCATCACATGCTTTACATCGAATCCTTTGTAGCGGAGATATCTAACGAGTATGTCCTCAAAGAGGAATGTTTTGAAATTGCCGATGTGTATGCGGGAGTAGACGGTCGGGCCGCATGTGTAAATGCTGACCTTCTTGTCGTCCTGTGGAACAAACTCCTCTTTCTGTCGAGTCATTGTGTTGAAAAATTTCATTGTTTAACTACCTTCGGTACTTTCCTTCTGTTTGTATGTATTTATCAAGCCCAAGCTGAATCATTAACTCATCGCCTGGGTCAAAATGCTTCGATATAACCTTGTTCATGTGGTCAAATGTCAGATGTGAACCAACAAGGCTGTTGACATAATCAATCACATTCCAGAACAATTCTGACAGAGCTTTGATGACCTCAGAGCTCAGAACTCCCTTGGTCTCGATGCCAATGAACTTCATATTGCTATCGAGTCTCAGGTTGTTCATAAAGTTGTGTTTTCTGCCAAGTTCAACGGCAAACTTGTCAACAATCCGTCTGAAATGGTTTGTGCCAAGGTTTCTTTCGCCAACCTCTCGACCAACATCGTTCAAGAAATCAATGGTTCTCACTATGTCCTCAGTGTCCTGTTTCTCCACCTTGACCAGGTCGATACCGATGAACTTGAGCAGCGCTTTGCTTGTTTTGAACCTTCCAACCTTACTCACCTCAAACACCTTGGACGTCAACTCGTGTTTACCAATAACATCGAGCACATCCCACTCCTCCATGTTGAAGACAAGGTGTTCACGCTCGTTTTCTGGTATCTCAGCGATTTTTAATATGGCATCCTCCGGGGGGAGTCTGTCCTTTATTGAATTCCACTCGTCCATGAGGTTGCTCCAGTTGAGGAGCAAACCTTCTATCTTGTTGGTTATCGTCCTTTTTGGAGGCTCCATCTCGGGAACAAAACCCCACGTGCCATGGCTTATTGTCAGTAGATCGTAGAAAGCGGTTTCTCCCTCGAGACTTCTTGTCTGCGCATGGACAACATTGCCCTGTTCAAAAAAGATACGGGATGTCTCGTCGCCACTTTTTATCTCCATACAGCCGGTTTTCTTTGATATGTTCATCGTTTGAAGAATCACGGCCAGATCGAGATTCTCTATGGTTCCTGTAATGGCATACATCTATCGCACCTCCGTCTTAAATATGCTACATCGGGTAAAACTCATGTCAAGCATTTTCCTTGTTTTTAGCCGAAAATGAGCCTTAATATACTACATATGAATATCACCACGGTTCTTATTATGACTATGTTCCTTGGCAGTTCAATACTTGGCGCGTACAACGTCACATCGGAACCATCTCAAATCCTACAATCATATGACACGAGCACGGTCAGGATGTTTGTAGTAACTATTGACAACTTCGAAGGTGGCGACGTTACAATCTCAACTTCTTCTTCATCAAAGTGGGTTGGTGATGTCGTTGTGCCAGTCGACAAAGTGAAAACAGCCGATGACAACAAATGGAGCGCCCACTACATCGGGGCATCAAACAAAACCAGAGGAGGCATTGTCTACTCAGGTGGTGATTCCGTTCTCATTAGGTGCGGTCCCGATAGGAACTACAATCCGTCAAAACCCACAGACTGGGTTCCATCCACTATCGAAATAAAACCCTTTACCGAGGAGGAGAACGCTGTTGAAGGTGACCTCGTTTTGAGCTTTCCAGGTGGAGAGGGAATATTCAACGAATGGTCGCCATATCTCGGTAACTCAGTCTATGCAATGGACGGCAGTGGAAAATGGTCAACAATCGATACGTATTTCACCTCTGCAAACAGAACAGCGCCGAAGAGATTCATGATTGACGTCCAGAAACCACTTGAGAAAATAAGCTATGTAGAGATTGAGAATTGGGTCAAAGACCAAACGCTAAAGGGCGACGTCATGGAATCTAATGGCAGGGTCTATGCAAAAAGAGCAGACGGGCAAAGGGAACACATAGGCAATGTGTTACAAAGAGCGTCAACTCACTCAAACATTCATGGAACCGAATACACTCAGATTGGACAACTTTCATCAACAGACCCAGGCTCATTGATACTATCAACTTCACGCTGGTATGGTCTAATTGACGAAAAGGAGGATTCTCAGCTCAGGGGTGGCATAAAAATATCAGCGCTCAACCACGCAAGGTATATGACATATGTGCAAGATGCCGACGATTACATTGGTGATTCCTCCACCATTGTCATTGGATCTCTCTCATCCACAAAAGAGGATTTAGTCAATGAAGAATACACGTCAGAAAACGGTGATTTTCCAAAACCTCCGATGATCGGATTGCCACCGATTTTCTGTGGATACACAAGACCATACTTTGACCGGGACAACTATGGCGCATCGTTTCATTTCTATGTCTCTGACGACTTCGGTAGAACATGGAGAATAACATCCGAAGTAAACGGGGACAACACAGAATCATCAGAGAGCCCGATCAACTATTGGACGAATATACGAATCATGATTGGAAGATGACACATTATTATTCCTAGCTTGAATGATTGACGTGTCCTTTTAGAATTGTACCCGTGAATATAACTTGCATAACCTCTCCACCGTTTGATAAAAAGCTTAGTGGTCACATCGCGGTTGTCGTTGATGTTCTGCGCGCAACGTCGACAGTTTGTTCTGTGCTTGAAGGTGGCGCAAAACATGTGAGGATTTTCAACGACTACGACCTGGCCAAGGAACAGAAACTCTACAATCCAAAATCGCTGATTTGCGGTGAGAGAAACGCAGAGAAGTACCCCGGATTCGACAGAAACAATTCCCCCTCTGAGCTTCTCTCCGAGAACCTCAAAGGCAAGGACGTTGTGCTTTGCACAACAAACGGTTCATCCGCCATGATGGAGACCTCTAAAACGGCTGATGTCACATTCGTTTGTTCATTGCTGAATCTCTCCGCAGTTGCTGCCGAGGTTGGCAGCATGATAAGGGAAACTGGTAAAGACTTGACCATTATCTGTTCAGGCGCAAACGGTCGCATCGCACTCGATGATCTCTATGTGGCAGGAGCTTTAATCCATAAGGTCATTGTCGAAGCAAGGCTCAGGGGATTTGAGACTGATGACGGAGTTACACTCGCCAAGATGATTCACGGGGCATTCCAGCGTCCGATGGACGCTCTGTTGGCATCAATAAGTGGTAAAATTCTCTCATCGTTGAGTAGGACTTCTGATATTGCGCTGTGCGCTAAGGTCGACCTCATGAAAGTCGTTCCGGTTGTAAAAATAAAAGATGATGAATTCATCGTGACTTCTTATGGCAAGGAGGATGAATGATTAGCAGCGATAAATTAAAACAGGCGTATGATCTTCTGAAACCCGTTCTCGGTGCCAGAGTGTCAGTGGCAAAGGAACACAGGATGAGTTACAGCCGTGACTGGAGCCCAAGACACGACAAGGACAACGATATCCCAGATATTGTCGCGGTACCTCGAACAACAGAGGAATGCCAAGAGGTTGTGAAAGTTGCCAACAAGCTTGAAATTCCCGTCTACTCGTTTGCTGGAGGTACCGGCATGGGTGGCGGTGTCCAGGCCTGGAAGGGCGGCATCATGGTTGACACCAAGGGCATGAACCAGATTCTCGAATTTGACGAGAAGAACATGTCCGTCAGGGTTCAAGCTGGCATGACCATCTGGCACCTCAACGAGTTCCTGGCAAAACACGGTATGTGGCTCCCTCACCAACCAGAATCAAAACAAGCTTCCACTGTTGGCGCAGCCATCAATTGCGACAATGACTCAACCTTTGGTGTTAAGTACGGCAAGATTATGGAGGCTATGACCTCGTGCAAGGTGGTTCTTGGCACGGGTGAAGCGATTGAGTTTGGCCACAGAAAAGCCATGATGTCATCAACCGGCTACAACATCATGCACCTTTTCGTCGCATCCGAGGGAACACTCGGAGTTGTGACTGAGGCAACACTTCGTGTAAACTACCTCCCCAAAACAAGAAATGTGATGGGTTTTTACATGCGCTCAATCGGCGGGGCTTGCTATGCCTGCGAGGAGCTCATGACATCAGGCGTTCAGCTTGAATCCCTTCACATCAATGACCGCCAGAGGCTATTCTTCTATACTCACTCCTACCGAGTCAAAACCGGCAAAGAACCAGATGTGCCAGACTGGGCGGACGCTATTTTGTTTGTCTCGGTTGCCGGCGACTCTGACATGGTCGACTTCATGAGCACAAAGATTCGCGACAAGTTCAAAGATATTGGTGCCGAGGTCAAGGAACAAGAAATCGTCACTGGCTACTGGGCAAGTAAACACACCCTCGATTTTGAGCCATTCAAGCAGAAGTGGCCAGACTCCCAACGCGAACGAAAGTTTGGAGCTGCCGACCCTGGTGTGCCGATTGGCAATGTGCCTGCAATACACGACAAGTTTGTTGAGCTCTCAGAGAAGTACAACCAGAAGATACTTGGAATGACTGTCTACAACGAGTGCCCACAAAAACTCTCACCATCGATTTCCTTTGCCATTTTTGTTGATGACAAAGACCCAGTCAATGTCGAGAATTTCTACAAATTCGTCAAAGAGATGTCAGAGTCAGCTATTGAGCTTGAAGGTACGATGAGCACCTACATCGGCGATGGTGACCGACTCGGTGGATTCAACAAACTCGAACATGGTAAATCGTTCGAATACGTCAGGAAAATCAAGAGTCTATTCGACCCAAAGAACATCATGAACCCAGGCAAAAAATTTGAGAGCAGGTGGATAAAGTGAGTAAATACAAACACCTGGAAGAGCTAAGAGACGATATCTACACATGTGTTCGCACTCGCTGCGGTTTCTGTATTCAGGAGTGCCCCACATACAATTCTGGCTTATTCGAGAGCTTTGCCTCAAGAGGAAAGATGCTCCAGGCAAAGGGACTGCTTGAGGGTGAACTTGAGCTATCTCAGGAGCTTGCCGACTCAGTCGCGATGTGCGCGATGTGCGGCTACTGCCAGGCAAAATGTGCCTTGCAAACGGTCGATGTTTTCAAAGCAATCAGAGCTGAGCTTGTGGAGGCTGGATTCACACTCGAAGGCAACGATGTCGTGAAAGAGAACATCATCAAAGTCGGTGATCCCCTTGGTTCAGGCAGGCAAAGGAAACAAGACGGCGATGGTGAGTATGTGCTCTATCTTGGCTGTGCCTACCGCGACCGCCCAACCGACGTTGACAGGATTCTGAAGATTCTCTCAAAGCTTGGCATCAATCCAACAATTGATGAGGAATCATGTTGTGGAAACGCTCTTTACTACACAGGTTACAAGGGCGCATTCGAAGAATCAAAAAAGAGATTCCAAGAGGTTTATAAGGCTCACCTGAACAAGAAGATCATCACAATCTGCCCTTCTTGCCAACTGACACTTCACGACTTCTTTGGAATGGAGAATGTTGTCTTTGCAACCGACATTATCCTTGAGAACATAGGCAAACTCAAAATCGAAAAGAATGGCGACAAGGTCACCTTCCATGACCCATGCCACCTCGGCAGGGGTTGCGGTGACTACGACAAACCAAGAGAGATAATCGAGAGGCTCGGATTTGACCTGGTTGAGATGAGGTTAAATCGAGAGTTTTCCCAGTGTTGCGGTGGCGGTGGTGGACTTCAAGCAACGTCCCAGGAAGTCGTCAAAGACTCCGCAGATAGAAGGGTTCAATCCGCTCTTGACACTGGAGCAAAGTACATCTCAACAATCTGCCCGACCTGTGAAGCGACGCTTTTCAGAGCGAGTCTTTCTGTTTCTAAAGAAGAAAAGAAGCTTGGAACCGGAAGAAGAATTAAAACTAAGGATATTTGGCAGCTTATTGAGATGGTCATGATGGACTAAGTAGGAGGAATAGATGAGAAGAATTCAGATACTATCACTGATACTAACGTTGGTTTTGCTGGCATCATGTGGTAACAACGCAGAACCAGACACAACACCGGACAACAACCCTGACAACAACGGAAATATTTCGGAGGATACAGGCAACGTTATCGGCGGCGATATCAACACAAAAGAGCTTACCGGCATGGTTGAGTACACAAACGACAGAGTAAGTTTCTATGTCCCAGAGGGTTGGAAAAGCCAGGACTTGTTGTTTCGGGATCCGTCATTTGATCTTGTTAAGGCAGGAGCTGAGGTTGTATTTTATCCACCCGATCAGGAGTTTGATGACCTGCTTCCAAGTCTTTCAAATACTGACATCAGATACACAAACCTCGATCTTGGTAACCGCACCCTTCTTGTTTTTATGAAGGGCAACACCGGTAGGTATTACTACAACGGCATCGAAAGCGTCCGAACCACATTCTACGATGGTGAGGTTTCTGAATACGAAACATACAAAATCAAATCAGACGGCGCTGAGTATGATGCCTGCAGCGCATATGTCTCAAGTGACACTATGAAAAACGAAACCAACGCTCTCGTCTGGATAATGTACGGTGACAAAACCCTCACAAATGAGGCAGCCCTCACAAGTTTTTATGGAATTGCCGTTGTTTCAAATAATATAGGCAGTGAGGAGAGAGAGCTGTTTGAGAACGTAGTTAATTCATTCAGATATAAAACAAGATAGAGGAGGAGTGATATATGGCAATGCATCTACAGAACTACATCAATGGTGTGTGGAAGGATTCCGAGACAGGCAATACTTTTGAGGATCTTGACCCGGCAAACGGTGAACTCATCGCAACCGCAACGCTATCTTCAAAAAAAGATGTTGATGAAGCCGTCGCTGCTGCTAAAGCTGCCCAGAAGAAGTGGAAAGCCCTTCCAGCGCCTGCCAGGGGAGATATCCTTATAAAGGCTGCTCAAATCATCGAGGAACGTAAGGAACATATCGCAACACTTATGACCCGCGAGATGGGTAAGGTCATAGCTGAAGCCCGTGGTGATGTACAAGAAGCGATTGACATGTGCTACCTCATCGGTGGTGAGGGTCGAAGACTCAAGGGTGAGACGATGCCTTCTGAGATGCCAAACAAGACCATTTTTGTCACTCGTGACCCACTCGGTGTCTGTGGTATCATAACCCCCTGGAACTTCCCTGTTGCAATTCCTTCCTGGAAAATGGCTCCTGCTCTTGTTTGCGGAAACACATGTGTAGTCAAGCCCGCAACCGATACTCCAGGTTGTATGATTGAGATGTTCAAAGCTCTTATTGACGCGGGTCTCAAGGATTATCCAGGTGTCATTAACCTCGTGCTTGGTGGCGGTGGAGATGTCGGCGAAGCAATTCTTTCCCATCCTGATGTCAACATGGTCAGCTTCACAGGTTCAACAGAGGTTGGAACCCGCATCGCCACAAAGTGCGGCGAGACTCTCAAGCAGTGCTCGCTTGAGATGGGCGGAAAGAACGCGATGATAATTCTCGACGATGCTGATGTCGACCTCGCTATTGACTCTGCAATCTGGTCATGCTTTGGCACAACTGGTCAACGCTGTACAGCTTGCTCCCGCATCATCATCCAGAAGGGTGTCAAAGATGAGTTTGAGAAGAAGTTTGTGGAAGTCGCCTCAAAACTCAAACTCGGTCACGGGCTCCAATCTGATGTTGGCCCTGTCATCAATATGGGTTCAAGAAGAAAAATTCATGACTATGTTGAGATTGGCAAAGCAGAGGGCGCGAAGCTCATCCTTGGCGGTGAGCCAGCAACAGAGGGAGAGCTTGCGAAGGGTTCGTTCTACAAACCCACTATCTTCACAGACTGCAAGCATGGTATGAGAATCACAAAGGAAGAGATCTTTGGACCTGTTGTTGCCATCATCCCAGTAGACACACTTGAGGAAGCGGTTGAGGTAAACAACGACACCGAATACGGTCTCTCGTCAGCCATCATCACAAACGACATCAACAAGGCGATGGTTGCTGCCCGTGATATCGAAAACGGTCTATTCTACATCAACGCTGGCACAATCGGTGCTGAGGTCTCCTCACCATTTGGCGGAGTCAAAGGAACAGGCAACGGTCATCGCGAGGGCGGAGTGCAGGTAATTGACGCCTTCTCCGAATGGAAGGTCGTCACAATCGACTACTCAGGGCATGTGCAAAGAGCTCAGATAGACAATAAGTAAAAGCTGATTACAGCTAAATTATTTTGGAATAAAAAGGAGATGCTTGTCTAGGTTTATAGGTAGGCATCTCCTTTTTTTATTGTGGAGTACTAATTCCTTAGATTGGCTTTTATATTATGTATTATATAAGTTTGGTCACGTTTCTTTCAACGAACCGCTGCTACTCGTGGTGTAATTACTGATAAATTGCCAATCTTTTAGGTTTAGAACTTATGGGATAGCAAGAGTTGCCATTCGCCATAAAATCCCTCACCCCCCTCCCCTCTCCCTTGCTGTAAGGGAGAGGGGAGACAACAATTGTCACGACTTGTTTGATGGCAACTTTAATAACACCCTCTCCTCCTGAGGAGGAGAGGGTCGGGGTGAGGAGGGTTTTGTTCCGTCTGAAATTCTATATCGTATTCTTATAGCCCAACACCAATCATTGTTGCATTTTGTGAGTCTGCGAAAGTGTTTGTGTCTACTTACGTCAAAATCCATATTTTTGATTAGAAAACACTACGCCTTAGTCGGAAAAAATGAGATATGAAAATTAATAATACTCAGGTTTGATTTAACAGCTACTAGTACTCCTCATCAAACACCTTCTTCCTGCTCTCAAGGTATTCCTTAAACTCCCCAAGATAATCAATCATTTCAGGTAGTGTCTTTGCTTTGACAGCATTGCCCCTGAAGGTGGATGCACCTGGTAAACCTTTGACATACCACGCCCAGTGCTTTCGCATCTCAGAAACACCAACATCTTCACCTTTGAGAGCAACAGTGTCCTCTAGGTGTCTTATCATCACCTTGAATCTCTCATCGAGTGTGACAGGCGATGGAGGTTCATCACCATCAATAGCAGTGTTAATTTCACGGTATATCCAAGGTTTCCCCAAGCATGCTCTGCCTATCATCACAGCGTCTGCACCATACTCAAGAACCTTTTTAGCATCCTGTCCCGTCTTGATTCCGCCATTGCCAATGACAGGGATATCAAGAATTTCTTTGAGATCAGAAACAACAGACCAGTCAAACCCCTCATTAGGTCTGACTCCGTAGTAACAACAGTTGATGGATATCGCCTTTGCCCCCGCCTCCTGAGCGAGCTTACCAACCTCTTTGTAGACGGGATATCCCTTCTTATATCCAATTCGAATTTTAAGAGTTACTGGGATTGAGACAGCCTTTACCATCGCTTCTACAATTCGTGCAATAAGGTCTGGGTCTTTCAAAAGTGCTGCGCCTGAGCCGTTTGAGACAATCTTTCTCTCTGGGCAGCCACAGTTGAGGTCGACAAAATCAGCACCAGCGTCTTCAATGAATTTTGAAGCTTCAGCCAGATGAGCTGGTACACTGCCAAAAAGCTGAATCCCGACAGGATGCTCACGTCTGTCGAGTTCTATCATCTTGAAGGTTTTTCTGTTCTTGTGGAGCAACCCCTGGGCCGAGATGAACTCTGTGTAGATGAGGCTACAACCGTACTCTCTGCAAATCACTCGAAAGGGGGCATCACCAACTCCAGCAAGAGGCGCAAGAACTGTTTGACCCTGTATTTCGGTGTTACCTATTTTCCACGTTTTTTTCATACAGAGCCTTTAGTCCATACATCGAGAGGAATGGATCAAAACGAGTGATGGATGTTGTTGTTTTGGAGATGATATTGAGAAGCCCACCGGTTGCTATGATGATTGGTTGTTTCTCCATCTCTTTGCTCATCTCATGACAGATTCGGTCAACCAATCCTGCAAAACCAAAAACAAGTCCAGAACGCATCGATTGGGTCGTGTTTCTACCAAGTGCTGTCTTTGGCGAGGCTAGCTCAATTTGGGGGAGTTGGGCAGCGGTTCTGGAAAGTGAAGTGGCTGCCGAGAGGATGCCAGGCGCAATCGAAACGCCAGTTATTGAGGGCTTGGACGACACCGCGACAAAGGCTGTTGCTGTGCCAAGCGAGACAACAACGGCTGGAAGTGTATGTCTGACTACCGCTCCAACCGAAAGACAGAGAAGATCAGCGCCAAGTTCCTTTGGATTCTCAGCATTAATTGTCACTCCAGTCTTGATACCCGGCTGCACCGTAATACAGGAGTATGACAAAACTTTTTCAATAGCCCTCTCAAGGAATGGCTGAACTGGGGGGACAACTGACGAGAGGATGGCTCCCTTGAAATCTTTCGTGTCAATTCCGCCAGATTCTAGCAGACACCGAAGCAAAACAGCGTATTCGTCTGATGTCTTGGATGAATCTGTAGAAACCCTGTAGTTGGCAACCAATTCATCACCGGAGAACACGCCAAACTTGATATTGCTGTTTCCACAGTCGACAGTAAGGACAAGGGAGCCGTTTTTCATTTGGGAAATCCTACCCTATTATCTTTCAAAAACCTCGGTTGTTTGCTCCCCAGCCTGACCAAATCTTTCGAGCAGAGGAGGAACAACAGCTAAGCTGATAACGACAGCAATTATTATCTCAAGCAGACCGTTTGTTGCAAAAATACCTGTTGCAACCTTGAGTCTTACACCCATTGTTTCGCCTAGAATGGTTGGAAAAACAACGCCAAGACCAAGAGTGACGATTGTGTTTGTGAGAGTGCCAACGATGGCTGAGACGGTTGTTGCGGTGCTTTCTGCCTTGAGCCTCAGGAGTGTGAAGATGCCCGAAACACCAAATCCGATAGCAAGCGCTATCACAAACATCAAACCATTTGTACTAAGCGTGGATATTATACCATTCAGTGACGCTATACCGTCAGTCACTGTTTTTGATAAACCGGCTGTGTCAATTACTGGAACAGATGTCTTGAATGTAAAATATCCAACAACAAGGATTGCAGCGATGATGATTCCACCAATTGTAAGGGCAACACCCGACCTCATCCCCTGTCGTCTGTCAAATGCTCTCTTGATGCCTGTGTAGGTCAGCCACGCGAAAGGTCCGATGAGAAGTCGTCCTGGGATAAGCACATACCAGGGGAAAACTGCGCCAAACTGGAATGTGACGACTGCGGCAAAAATGACACCAAGTAGGAATCCAACCATTGGCCCACAGACGATTGCGCCGATAATGATGACGATGTGATAAAGGGTCATAGCGCCTGCAAGGTTTGGTACCGGTATCAATCCAGTCCCGATAAGACCCATAATGATCATCAGAGCACCCAAAACACCAGCAAGCGTTATTTGCTTTGTTGTGAGTTTGAACATAATTCACTCTCTTTCTAGTCTCCTCTTAGATTTTGTAGGAGCCACTTTTGGGGTTTGGCTCAAACTCAGGTTTGATGCCAACCAGGAGGGAATTTAGCACAAACAGCAGAAAATGGCAAGTTTATATTCTTCAATTTTCCATCACTAACTATATCGCTTACGCGGAATTGCCATTACGAATAACAGAAATATAATTACAGAGAGAATAATAAAAATGGAGGTGAGTATGGAGTTTGATGTTCTAGGTGGTCAGTTACCTACTGTTGTTTGCAAAATGAAACAGAATGAGAAGATGATTTCTGAATCTGGTGGAATGTGCTGGATGACGGCTGGCATGAAGATGGAGACTGGCATGAAGGGTGGTCTGATGGGCGCTTTCAAACGCAGCATGGCTGGAGAATCTGCGTTTGTCAACACCTTCACATCAACCAACCCTGAGGACGAGATTGCATTTTCATCGTCATTCCCCGGTCAGATAATTCATTTCAACCTTGCTGAAGGACAGCACGTCATCGCGCAAAAGGGTGCGTTCCTGGCTGGTTCCGACACTTTGAGTCTTGAGATTCATTTCAGGAAGAAACTTTGGGCTGGACTCATGGGTGGTGAGGGCTTTATCCTCAATAAAATTCAAGGGCCAGGTGATGCCTTCCTCGAAATCGATGGCGCTCTCGTGATGAAGGAGCTTGCCGATGGTGAGGTTCTGAAGGTTGACACAGGTCATGTTGCCATTCTTGAACCAACAGTCAATTTCGATGTTGAGATGGTCAAGGGATTCAAGAACATCTTCATGGGCGGAGAGGGACTCTTCTTGGCTGTGCTTCGAGGCCCAGGCAAGGTGTGGCTCCAGAGCATGAACGTGCAGGAGCTTGCAAATCAGCTTAGACCGTTTATGCCAGGGAAGTAATTGGCGATTCAGCGATCAAAGTATAGTTCATTAGTAATCTCAGAGGTGGTGCTTTCCTGTGCCACCTCTACCGCCGTTCTTCTTGCTGATTCTTTTTCGATTACGAAACATTATTGAATTCAAGAGGCAAATTGATGTAAACGCAAGCGTGATTGGAAAAACTACATCCGCTTTAGAAAATCTAGAGAAAAACAGATCAAAAACTACCTGGAGCTATTCTTGATGTATCTCATAAATATTTGATAAACATCATCATTGTCCTTGTTTTTCCTGATACCCACATAGAGAAGCAAAATATATACTTCATTGTCATGAATTTCGTATAAAACCCTGTATCTCCCGACCCTGAGACTCCTAACGCCCTGCAAAACCCCTTGTAGAGGTTTAGACGCTGGATGAATGGGATTTTGTGCTAACTCTTTTATCTTCTTGAGTACTCTTGCAAAAGTGGGTTTGTCTTTTGCTCTAATCTCATCCAGCGACTTCCTTGCAACCTCTGGAATTCTTATTTCGTATTCAGTCACTCAGATACTCACTAAGAGTTATAAAATTTCCGCCCTCACTTTGATCTCTCGCAGTTTTTATTGAGTTCATTAGCTCAGAATCGGATGTAATCTCAAGAGTCTCAATAAGGGACAAAAAATATTCCCAGGGAATCAGTGCAAGAACAGATTCGTTCATGCTGGTTATCTCAACAAATGACCCTTTGCCCTCTTTTGCATCCTTTCCAAGTTGCATCAATTTCCTTCGGGCTTCGGTTATGTTAATCTTCTTTGTAACAACGGCCATATAAGCGTACCTCCTACGTACATCTTACGTACATAAACAATTCTGTCAATGGAGTCAAGGCACAGAATCCAACCATATCCCTGATTCGATGGTGTTTTAGAACCTCACATCTTTCTATCATTTAGAACGATCGTATAAGTTCCAAGGCTATCAATTCTGAGCTTTCTACATAAATAGATTTTTCTAGTGATTTACAATACTTTGCATTCTTTCAATTTCACTTTTTTTGTAAATCTCTTCGAAGTATTCTCTGAATTTTTCCTTGTCATTTAACCCATACTTAGAGCTAAGGTCGATTCTCATCTCAAAGAAATTGTAGAGATCATCCCAATAGCTGTCTGAATTTTCCACATCGAATTCATCAAACTCATGTTTCCATTCGTGAAGGTCATAAGCAAGAACATCACCACTTTGATAAAATACAGTGGAAACGGCACCAGTAAATTGGGTAAAGGTTGCTAGACTAGAAGAATTTTGATCTGCAAATCGTGTAGCAAATCCCCCGTTGTAGTATGCAAATTTCAGAAGAAAGTACAAACCAACTCCTATCAGAAAACCAATTAACAACGACAAAAAAGACTTCCAAGAAAAATCCTTAAATGAACTCATATCAACCTCCAAGCCTCTCACACCTCAACAAAACATGTTTTTAAAATCAACTTTTGCAAATTACATAGAAACACAAAGTCCAATTTCATTCGATATACATATGCCCCCTAAACTCCTCCATCGATATTTTCCCATCCGTGAGTAAGTCCAGGTACCTATAATCGAACTTGACTAGAATTTCCTGGTTTTCTACTTTGGCTTCGATTGTGACTTTATCAAGATAGACGCCACTCTTTTCAGCAGCCACCTGGGTACATATCAGCATTTTAGCAACGATTGAGGAGACAGAGCCCGTCGATTCGATTTCAGAGGTCACTTTCAAGTTCTTTCCAGACGTCACAGTGAATCTCGTGTTTGTCTTCTCCCCAATAGATTTAGAGTTGAAAAGAGACTCTGCGTACTCGCAAAATGTGTCAACCCTCGCAGTTGTGTTTATCATCTCCCGTTTCGGGGTCTGATTCTTAACAGATTCAACCCAGAACTCTCTGAGGTCAATCCCACCGTCTTTGAGTTCTTTGGCAGCAGAGAGGCTGAAACTGAACTCCGTTTGCCACATTCCGCTTTTCACCTGTATTCTGGCTGTCTCAAAGGAACTATTTTCGACATCAGCCCGGATTATTTTGCTCAGAACCTCGAAGGCTGTGCAGGAAATCTCGGTGTCTGTTGCATAACGGTCGACTTCAATACTCGCATCGAGCAACCCGTCGACAGTGGGGTTTGGGATCAGTCTCACTCCAGGGATTGTGATATCAAGTTTTGTCACATTTCTCAGTTCCTCTCCGGTTTTGGCTGACCCAGAACCGTAGACAAATCCCAAAACAAGCGAAAGAACCCCAACGGCAACACAAAAATACAAAAAATGTCTTCTGTTCATATCACAGATCATTATAGCACAATTGTGGAAATATTTGGAAGTTCGATGAATCATAATTGACCAGGAGTACAGGCAAAACATTGAACTTAATCACCAATAATTAATCAAATCGGTAAAAAACTTTATTGTGTGGAGCACGGCTAAGCGTTATATAGGAATCGCAACGACAAGGAGGTTTGAAAGTACCTATGAAGAAAATGACAGGAATCGTAGCATTGGGGCTCGCTTTTGTTCTCCTCATCAGCCTCGCACCAGTCTCAGCTGGTCCAGCGCTCTTTACAGGAAAAGACAAAAATGGTGTTGAGTTCAAACCATTTATTTTCATGCCAGTAGCTAAATACATGCCACCAGCATCGATGGGAATACCTCAGGTTGAAGGTCACCACCAGTACTTCATGACCAATAACACCGGTAAAACCCAGAAGTTCACCGCTGAAGTCGAGTACTGTGGTCCAATCAGTAGGGAATATTGGTACATCATCCAGTTCTGTTTCTCAGATGCTTGCTATATCAACACAGGCACAACAGGCTCAGAGATTAAGGCTGGAGCTGACGAGAAGATGACATTCCAGTTTGCTCCGCCAAACAACAGCGTGGACGCAAAGTATGGTACATTTGCAACAGGCAAAGTTAAGCTTTACCCAGCAGACGACAAATCAATAACCGATGAGCTTTATCTGGCTGCGGTGCATATTCCATATACACAAATAACACTCCCAATCGACAGCGCTGACATGAAACTTGAGAAATGCCTGACATGGGATCCGATGAATAGGGACAAAACAAAGAAATATCCACTCACCGAGTCAGTCAAAAAACTTGACCAGCCAGCAACAATCGTTAACAGCAGAACATACATCCCACTCCGCGCCCTTGCTGAGGAGATGTACTCAGAGGTTGGTTGGGACAGTGGCTCAAGGACAGCTTCTTTCACCATTGGTGACAGCAGCGCATACTACAAGATGGATCTTCAGATCGACAACCCAGTCGCAACACTCACGCTTAAAACCTGCGGCGGTAAAATTCTGACCAAGAAAGTCACAATGCCAGCACCAGCCATCATCAAAAACGGTAGAACCATCGTTCCAGTCCGTTCCCTTGGCGAGACGCTCATGGGCGGAGAAATAACTTGGGATGCAGACACAAGAACTGTAATGCTCTACCTCCCACCAAGACTTCATGAAACCGAAGAGTAGAACCTTAGACAAAGTGGTATAATCAATTTGATATCGTAACAGGCGGGGTGACAAAGTACCCCGCCTGTTTTTTGTTTTAAGTCACATTTTTTCAGTAAATAAAGACGGGTTGAAATTCCGTGTCTTCCTTATTTTTACAAACATCGTACACATCCGTTATGATTAATTTTGATTCGGTTTTCATTCCTGGGCTAAGCCGTGTTTGTCAGTAGTGATTGTTAGTTGAGAAATCGTCAAATTCCCTTGTTTTATCCACTAATTGGGCATCTATCCCTGTCTCAACTATACTTCATTGATCTCAGTCCATCACCCGCTTTTAAATGATTTATCCATTTGTTGTTATAGAATCTCGCTCATGAGAACGTTTGGTTTGTTTGCACTTGTTTTGTGTCTTTTTGTCGCTGGTTGCTCCTCTGTCGAGACAACCGTTGTAATTGAGGAAAACGCTGAGCCCGATGCAGCCACAATCCAAAAACAAAATGCTGAGAACTCCTCCCTTACTCTCGCGGACAAGCAATACCTTGACAAGTACGGCTCTGAAGAGCCTGAAGAGATTACCTACGATGACGTCAAGCCAATTGTTGTCTACCCACCAGAGTGGCATGTCACAGACCTCGGCAACAAGGTCATCTTTGACCTTCCAGACGAGGGCAAAATCACACTCGAATATCAGAGGAATATCACGGGAGACGGCATCGACTGGGTGGTAGAAAAACTGACAGAGCTTCAAAAATATGGCTTTGTATACAGGGCAATGGCAAATATTGACCCCAAGAGCTTCAAGATAATTGGAGACAACGATGAAGCCAGAGAGATGTTTAGTATACATCCGGACTATCCATTCAACCTCGATGTAATATCTGTGGGTGGCTATCTTGGAAACAAGGACTGCATCTGGAAATTGTATGGTTACTATAGTGACATCAAACAAACCACGAACATCTACAACACTTTCAAGAATGCAAGACTTGTAAAATGGGAAGAAAAGTAACGTTTTACACTCCGGGGATGTTTACAATCCACGGTAGAACTGGAAGATATCCTGGCGTCTCATTGACCGGGTCAAGATGCGACCTTATGTGTGACCACTGCAAGGGAACTCTGCTTCGGGCTATCCCTGATTGCTCAACACCTGAAAAACTCGTTGAATTTGCCAAAAAAGCCCACGAAAGAAAAGATTATGGAATGCTTCTCTCAGGTGGTCTCAACACATCTGGTAGGGCTGACTGGGCAGTATTCAGGGATGCGATAAAGGAGATCAAGGATACAACCGATCTCTATATCTCCGCCCATGTTGGTTTCCCGACCGACCAGGACATCAAGAACCTGAAAGAAGCTGGTATAGACCAAACTCTGATTGATGTCATCGGTGATGATTTGGTGGCTCAAAGAGTTTACAAGATACAACCCGGTGTTGCCAGAGACTCTGCAATCAGGCTTCTCGAATCAGGTTTGAGGGTCGCGCCCCACATTCTAATTGGTCTGAATGAAGGCAGTCTTTCTGGTGAAATGGACGCTGTATCCCTGATTTCAAACTATGACGTTGACAAGGTCGTTTTCATCGTACTACGACCAACGGCAGGCACTCCAATGGAGAATGTCCTGCCACCATCACCCTCTGAAGTGGCGGAAGTCATCAGCTATGCAAGGAATAAACTCCCAGACCGAATCATCAATCTAGGATGCGTTAGACCAGCTGGATACCACAAGAAAGAACTCGATATTCTTGCCATCAAGGCAGGCGTTGATGGGATTGCCATCCCGGCCCCTGAGACCATCCAGGCGGCAAAGGACTTGGGCATCGATTTCGTTGAGTATCCAATCTGCTGTTCGATGGCGTTTGTATAATAAAACCCTCAGAACACTTACTACCCAACCGGGAAACATCCACTTTAACTTCTATTGAGGTGTATTACTCAGGCATGTATTCCATTAGAAACCAACATTTCACACGGTATCGTAGCTTGTTTTCTAATGCGCCTGCATCTTCTCGTTTACTGAATTAACGTCTAACCTATACTGAACGCTTTTCGGAGAATTGACGAACCCAAAGTCTGAATTGATTCTAAGCATCACCTGATTGTCCTTGTCATTTGCCGTCGTCACAAGCTCAATTTCTGGATACCTCGACCTCGCATAGAGCATGAGCATTGATTTCATCCTCTTACAGATGCCTCTACTTCTGAAATCTTTCCTGACCCCTGAGATGAATGTGAACAATTCCCACGGTTTAGTTGGGTCTATCCATACTTCTGAAATTCCAATGGGGTTGCCATCCTTATCGCGCGCAAATGCAGTTATCTGGGTGATATTATCATCTTCTCTGTGTTTTTCATCCTCTTTCAATTCACCAATGAACTGCTCCCTATCAAAATTCCAGTCACTGGAGAAACTCGAAAGCTCTTCAAAATAATCTGCAATCAAACCATGATATTCGTCCTTTTGGGACAACGGGATATTCTCTGTAAGTGTAACAAATACCTCAGGCGACCTCGCATCGAGCTTCTCCAGATTATAGGAAATCTTATCCAATTCCTTGGTGTCTAGTTTTAGATGAGAGAGGATTCCCTCGCTTGTCACCACTCCACCAAAATTTGCGCAAAATGCGTGTCCAGACTCTGTGTTTGCTCTTAGATATGCATGTTTAATTTCAAAAGGTTTAGCGTCGTCAAGTAATGCCATCAAGAGCTTTGAGCCAATCCCTTCTCTCCTGTGATTCTTGGCAACTCGGAGATTCAACCAAGCTCTTTCCAAATCTTCATCAACCACATCCGCATCCTTTTTCATAACCGTGCCCGACGCAAAACCCACAATTTTGCCGTGCAAAACCGCAACATGATTGAAGTCCACCTCTTGGGTATTTGTCATTTTGATGTCTCTTCTATAGGTCTCAATGGGGGAAACCGGAAGCATCGGATATGACTCCTTGAAATCCTCAACATACAATTCGTACAACATATCCAACTGTCGCTCTGTCACATCGCTTATAGAGATAGTCTCAATAGTAATATTCTCAATCCTGTCATCAGTCATAACTATGTCTCCCCAAGTTTTCGTATACAAACATGTGCCCAGTGTATCCAGAAACCTCTGTTTTTCAAACTGATTCAAACACACCAAAATCAGGCAATTCTTGAATGAACTCGCATTTTGATGAGAATATGACCCAATGAACAGGATTTTCAATATTTATAAAACACTCTTAGAAAGCTTTGGCCCCCAACATTGGTGGCCTGGGGATTCTCCCTGGGAGATTGCAGTTGGAGCAATTCTTACTCAGCAAGTTTCATGGACAAACGTTGAGAAAGCGATAAACAACCTCAAATCAAAAGGTTTGCTAGAGCTTGAGGTAATGGTTAACGCCAAACCAGAGGAAATCAGAGAATGCATCAAACCAACTGGATTTTTCAATCAGAAGGCTGATAGGCTGATATCATTTGCCAGATACGTTCTCCATAAACATGACTCAATCGAGCAAATGCTCGAAGGAGAAACACATCAGGTTAGGGAAGAGCTTTTAGCGCAAAATGGGATTGGCCCAGAAACAGCAGACTCGATACTCCTTTATGCAGGTAATCATCCAATATTTGTAGTTGACGCCTACACAAAGAGGGTGGCGAGATGTATTGGGCTGGTCGGATTCGACGATTATCATAAGCTACAGTCGATATTTACAGAATCCCTTCCAAATGGCTATGAGCTCTACAATGAGTATCATGCTCTCATAGTCAAATTGGGCAAGGAAAATTGTAAAACAAAACCAATATGTTCAAACTGTCCAATAAGGGAATATGCCTCAACTACACCGTAGCCATCTAGCGTTTTCGTCTATAGAGAACTGAGGATTATCTACAACAGAAATGCTTAATAATCCAATGTTCATGCGTGGTATTCCGACTGTCGACAGAATCATCACCGTCAAAGCTTCAAATCAATTTCACGTTGACAGCATAAAATCCACAAAATATAATCATTGGCAATGGAGCTAAAAGTCAAAGCAATACTGCTTGAGAAGGAAGACATGAAACGGGTCATCACCCGGATGGCTCACGAGATCATCGAGTGCAATCACGGTATCGATGACATCGCTCTAATCGGCATCCACAGGCGAGGTGTTCCAATTGCCCACCGGATCGCAGCCAAGATTGAAGAGATTGAGGGCAAAAGACCTTTGGTTGGTGAGCTTGATATTACCCTCTATCGCGATGACCTCTCCATGCTCTACGAAACACCAAAGGTTCACAAAACAAGTGTCAGCTTCAACATCAAGGGCAAGGTTGTAATCCTGGTTGATGACGTTCTCTTTACCGGAAGAACCATCAGAGCCGCAATGGACGCCCTTACTGACCTCGGTAGACCAAGCAAGATTCAACTTGCTGTCATTGTCGACAGAGGCCACCGTGAACTCCCGATTCGAGCTGATTACATTGGTAAAAATACCCCAACCTCCAAGGAAGAGGTGATTGAGGTTCTTGTCACAGAGACAGACGGACAGGACAAGGTCATCCTTGGTGAAAGGGTTGACTAATTGCAGTAGTACTATCCAAGCCCCTGGCGCCTTGCCAGGGGCTTTTTTTAAGGAGGTGCAATGGGCTTGAAAAGAAAAGACCTTCTGGGTCTAAAGGACATGAGCAGAGAGGAAATCGGTCTGATTCTCGACTCCGCAGAGAGCTTCAAGGAGCTGCTTGGACGAGAGATTAAAAAGGCTCCTGTTTTGCGCGGTAAAACCGTTGTGAACCTCTTCATGGAACCCTCAACGCGCACAAGAACAAGCTTTGAACTCGCAGCCAAAACACTTTCTGCAAATGTCATCAACATCAGCGCATCTACATCAGCTGTACAGAAGGGCGAATGCCTAAAAGACACGGTTCTGACTCTCACAGCCCTTGGCGCTGACTACATCGTTATCAGGACTGGCATGTGCGGCGCGCCACACTTCATGTCAACATTCTTCGACGGTCACGTCCTAAACGCTGGCGATGGTATCAATGAACACCCAACCCAAGCGCTTCTCGACATGTACACAATCAAGGAGAGAACAGGCTCAATCGAGGGTAAGAAGGTTCTTATTCTTGGAGACGTCAGACACTCTAGGGTTGCCAGATCGAACATCTTCGGACTTCTCAAGATGGGTGCTGAGGTTGGAGTGTGCGGGCCACCAACACTTCTACTCAAGGATATTGAGCAGCTGGGGGTCAAAGTGCACCACAACCTAGACGAGGCACTCCCCCAATATGACATCGTCAATGTTCTGAGGATTCAACTAGAGCGACAGAAACAAGGGCTCTTTGCCACCTCTCATGAATATTACGAGCACTACGGTTTGACAAATTCCAGACTTGAGAAAAATCCACACCTTATCGTCATGCATCCGGGCCCCATGAACCGTGGAATAGAGATTGACCCAGCTGTTGCCGAATCCGACAAGGCAACAATCACAACGCAGGTCACAAACGGAGTGGCTGTCAGGATGGCGGTTTTATACCTTCTTCTTGGAGGTGAGTCGAATGCATAACTATGTACTAAAAAACGGTTTTGTTGTCGATACAGTCAATCTCACAAAAGCAAAGAAAGATGTCCTCATCAGAGACGGAATGGTTGCCGAGGTTGGTGAAAACCTTTCAGCCGATGAAACGATAGACTGCACTGGGATGCTGATTAGTCCCGGTCTCATAGACATCCACACCCATCTGAGAGAGCCAGGATTTGAGCACAAGGAAACAATTGAGACAGCAACGAAAGCTGCTGCTGCTGGGGGATTCACGACAATCTACGCCATGCCCAACACTGAACCTCCCTGTGACGATGAGACTATGGCGACCTTCATCAAAAAAAGAGCTGAGAGTGTCGGACTTGTCAATGTTGAACCTGTAGGCTGCATATCCCAGGGCAGAAAGGGCGAGTTCCTTGCTGAAATGGGTGGACTTGCAAAAGCTGGTGTTGTTATGGTGACAGACGACGGCTCACCTGTTGCATCAGCCAATCTCATGCTCCTTGCCCTCAAGTATTCCAAAGCATTTGGACTTCTGGTCGCAGATCACTGCGAAGACAAATCGCTCTCCGGAAAAGGCGTCTGCAACGAAGGCTATCACTCAACCCTCTACGGACTGCATCCTTCCCCAAAATCTGCTGAGGAGACTATGGTCGCCAGAGACCTCATACTTGCTCACGAGGCAGATTCAAGGATTCACATCCAACACGTTTCAACAAACTGGTCGCTTGAGTTGATAAAACAAAGTAAAGGTCTTGGTACAAAGGTCACTTGCGAGGTCACTCCACACCACCTTACAATGACTGACGAGATGCTCGGAAGTTATGACCCCAACTGCAAGGTCAATCCACCTCTTCGCACAAAAGAGGACGTAGAAGCTCTCAGACAGGGACTCATCGACGGCTCGATTGACTGCATCGCAACAGACCACGCACCACACGCCAGAGAGGACAAAGAAGTCGAGATTGATATAGCCCCACCTGGTATCACGGGGCTTGAGACAGCAATTGGACAGCTCTTCACAGAACTGGTTCACACCAACATCATCTCAGTTGAAGTACTCCTATCCAAGATGACGACCGGCCCAGCAACCGTCATGGGTATCGAAGTTCCAGAGATTAAAACTGGTAAGAAGGCTGACATCACAATTATCAACCCAGAGAAAGAATGGACGGTTGACCCAAAAGAGTTCTACTCACTTGGCAAAAATACTCCACTTGCAGGCAAGAAGATGAAGGGTAAAGTCTTTGCCACAATCGTTTCCGGCAAGGTTGTATACAAGGATGGCAAGATTGGCTAAAGTACTCCAGAAAGTTGAGATTCTGACAAACAACAGACTCAAAGACTCTGAACTCTTCCTGCTTACTTTTTACTCCCCCCACATAGCACTCTCCGCTGTTCCTGGGCAGTTTGTCGAGATTGGTTTCCCAGGTACCGTGTTACCAAAGCCCTTTTCCATTAAAAACTGTAGAAAATTTGGGATTGTTGAGATTCTCTACCAGGTAGTAGGAAGCGGGACAAAGCTCCTCTCTTTGATGAAACAAGGCGAAGAACTCACAATCATTGGCCCACTCGGAAACGGTTTTACCATTCCAGAATCAACTGAGAACGTCTATCTTGTTGGTGGTGGCACTGGTGCTGGCCCAATACTTTTTGCCTCTGAACACATCCAAGCCAAAACCACAACCTTCATTGGCGCTCGAACGTCAACATTGCTTCCTCACACACAGATGGATGTTGACAGGTTTGAGATTGCAACAGACGATGGAACGTTTGGTTTCTCTGGCAATATTGTTGAACTCATAACATCAAAACTCTTACCCCCTGCCCCCCTGCTTGCCTGCGGCCCCAAACCAATGCTCAGAGCAGTCTGGGAAATTGTGAAAAGCTGGGATGTGAATGTGCAGTTCTCCCTTGAGACCTACATGGGTTGCGGTGTCGGAGCTTGTCTTGGGTGCCAAATTGAAACTCTCTCAGGTCAGAAACACGTCTGTACGGATGGGCCTGTTTTTGACGCAAAGGAGGTTGCGCATGCCATTTAGCCCTGCGACAATCTTCTGCGGAGAAGAGTATACAAACCCAGTACTTGCGGCATCTGGCACGTTCGGATGCGGCGAGGTGTACTGTGACATCCTCGACTATTCAAAGATTGGTGGTTTCTTCACAAAAGCAGTCACTGCCCAAGCCAAAGCTGGCAATCCCGGTCAACGCCTTGTTGAAACAAGTGGCGGACTTCTAAACTCCATCGGACTTGAGAACGAGGGACTTTCAAACTTTATCGAGAAGAAACTGCCAGCATTCGAGGACTACAAATGCCATGTGTGGGTTAACGTTTCTGGCTCCTCTCAGGAGGAGTACATCAACATCATTGATACTATTGGCGACCACCCCTCCATCGCTGGTTTCGAACTGAATGTCTCTTGTCCAAACGTCAAAAAGGGTGGGATGAGCTTTGGTTCTTCCGAGTCAAATGTGAGGTCACTCACGTCTAAAATCAGAGTCAGGACAAAGAAGCCCATCGTTGTCAAACTTAGCCCAAACGTCACCGATATCGTGGAGATTGCTCAGGCTGCCAAAGACAGTAAAGCAAATGCTGTCACAGTCGCAAACACTTTCCTCGGCATGGAGATTGATGTAAACAAACGAAAACCCGTTCTCGGTAATATCACTGGTGGGTACTCCGGAGAGGCGATCTTCCCGATGGCTCTCCGTTGCGTGTGGCAGGTTTATTCTAAGGTTGACATCCCAATCATCGGATGCGGTGGAATCAACACAGGACTTGATGCGATCAAATTCCTAATGGCGGGAGCGTCAATGGTGCAGGTTGGAACAGCCAACTTCAAAAACCCAAACGTGATGGTTGATATTGCGCAGGAAATGGAAACCTGGGCAAGACAGAATGGATTCTCTGATTTCAGAGAGATTGTGGGGGTAGCCCATGAAAAATAACGATAGACTCATTGTGGGACTCGATGTCTCACACAAGGAAGCGATCGAGCTAGCAAAAAAACTACCTGACGGCGTTATGGTTAAGGTGGGACTCAAGCTGTTCTACGAGGTGGGGCCCGAAATCATAAAAGAGCTCCAATCTCACGGCATGAAAATCTTCCTTGACCTCAAGTTTCATGACATCCCAAACCAGGTTGCTGATGCCTGTGAGGTTGCTTGCAACCTCGGTGTTTCAATGTTCAACCTTCACACACTCGGAGGCAAAAACAACATCGCGGCAGCGAGAGAGAGAATTGACGTCTGGGCAGAAAAAACTGGCAAACCTAAACCAACACTTCTTGGAGTCACAGTTTTGACATCAATGGATAAAGAGCAGCTTGAGGGCATTGGGATAACATCCGATGTTGACACCTCTGTGCTAAGACTTGCGAAGCTGGCTCTTGAGAACGGGTGCGATGGCATTGTGTGCTCCGCCAAAGACCTGCCAAAACTCAGACAGGAATTGGGAAATGATTTCATCGCGGTCACACCTGGGATCCGCAGAGCCACAGATGATGTAGGTGACCAGAAGAGAATTGTTACACCAGAACAAGCAATCAGAAATGGTGCTTCTCACATTGTGGTTGGAAGACCAATCTACAACAGCTCCAATCCAGCAGGGGAAGCTCTTGCAATACTTGAGGAGATGAACAATGTCAAATGATAAAGCGGTTGAACTTCTGAAGTCAGTTGATGCAATTTTTACTGGTCATTTCAAACTTTCCTCTGGACTGCACTCCGACACCTACATTCAATGCGCGAGGGTGTTCCAGGACGCAGTTATTTCACACAAGGTATGCCAGATGCTAGGCGACAAACTAGGTGGTTTACAAGCCGATACAGTGGTCGGGCCGGCACTTGGCGGCATTATATTCGCCTATGAAATGTCTCGCGTTCTTGGGCTTAAAAACATCTTCTGTGAGCGTACCGAGGGTGAGATGAAATTCAGACGCGGTTTTGGCATCATTGAGGGCGAGAGAGTGCTTGTGGTTGAGGATGTTGTCACGACCGGTGGGTCGGCTCTTGAGGCTGGAAAACTCGTTGAGTCACTTGGTGGAAAGGTTGTCGGAGTTTGTTCTCTGGTTGACCGCTCAGCTGGTAAGGTCAAATTCCCGTGGAATTTTACTCCTCTTATCACCATGGATGTGAAAACATACCAACCAGACGAGTGTCCGCTCTGTAAAGATGGAGTCGAAATTTACTCTCCAGGCTCAAGACACAAAACATAAATTATTGGTATGAGCTTTTCAATGTAACCCTAAACCAGCCACCGAGGTATAAGTGCTTCTGGTGGCTTTTTTATTTTTTGTAATTGAAACACGAACACAGTTTCGTTATTGGAAATACATTGCTAGCATATATGAAAATCTGGTGACAGATCTTTCTTGAATTGTTTTCCTTTGTGATAATTATTTTTCAAAACACTTGTTTTTTCAGTATTTTTATCTGCAACAACTTGTTGAAATCGAATACGGAAGCAAACGACGATTAAATTTCTAGAGTCCGGACTTCATCTACTATCGATCTCTCAATGAATACAAAATATACTCACACCGCGCAAACTCACAAATATCTGCACAAACACCAAATGTTACATCCAATATCGTACCCAGACAAACGACTGTCGATAGACACAAAAATAACGTGATTAACAATATTCTCTAGCTATAGAATATCTCAGTAAGTTTATCTCGCGATAACACAAACCACGACACAATCCAGATGAGGAATGGACCAGTCGAAACCAGAAAACTGATTACATTTATCCGCAAAGACGTTGCTTGAACGGAAGGCAGACTAATGTAGTTTATTAGGAATTGTCCGTATATGGTGAATGCGAAAAGGAGGAGGCTGATTCCAAGTGTCCAGAGAATTATTCTAAGATTTATCTTTTTATCGATGACGATAAATTCCCTTCCCCAGGTCGCAATCATTAAAATCAAAAATGGTATCACAGGGCTGAGTAGTGAATTTTCGGCCTTCTGCGCGCCTTCTATGTAGTAACCAATGTTCCAAATCCAGCTTTTCACGATGTCTGTTGTTAGCTGGGCATACATCTTCGCGATAAGAGACCACAACGCAAATATAACCACCGTCCACACAACAAGTCTTATTGTGAAAGCAACTTTCTTGCTCAACTTGCTATTTCTCCGCCAATGCCTGGGGCTTCTCTTTCACAATCCAAGAGATAAATCCCCAGAAGAGAAGAAGAATAAATCCGATAATAATCAGCTGCCAAAGATAAGCGTGAAGGAAGTCAAAAGCTGCTGGCCAGTAGGCCGCAACAAAACCAAGTACTATAAACCTGAGGAGGTTGATTAGATATATCGCTGGGATTCCGATAAGGAACCCATACACGTTCTTCATGTAATTGGTAGTCGGATATGCAAGAACAGCGGCCGAGTAGACAATCCAAGCGTAGATACCGGTGCATTCATAAATAATCTCCATATAGAATCCCTGGAGATTCAGGAACGCACCATAGTTGCCACTGAATATTGGTTCAAAAGTGGTATTTATCCCAAATAGATTAAGCAGCCATACGAGTGGATTGCTCGTCGCATTTGTTAGGAATTTCTGAATTGGATTCAGATACATTTCCTGAACCCCAAACTCATTGAAAGTAGGAATGTTGAGGTGCGTTATGATCTGAAGAAATATGGCAATGATAACACCAAGACCAATCCATCTTATGACCAGCTTATACTTTTTTACAGCATCTACCAAACTTTTGATCAGATTATCCATCACATATCCTTTTTGTATTTCGAAACTTCACCAACAGCAATTTTTAAGCATTTTTCCTATTCGTTCAAGGTTCGAAGTCTTCAGCAAATAAAAAAGGACGGGTCAAAAACCGACCCGCCCTTGTTATTCAGAATGTTACTATGCTGGTAGTATTACGCAGCAATCTCTGCTTTTCTTCTGAGGATGAAGAATGCGCCAACACCAATGAGACCGAAGATAACAAGAAGGAGTGAGATTGGGCTAAGCGTTGGGACTTCTGGTGGAGGAGCAACAGCTGCTCTGAGGTTTCCACCCGAAACAAGGAAGGAGTAGAGCTGCGGGATGTTTGTTGAGGATTGCTCAACACGAGCACCCGAAACGATGACTGTCCATCTGCCTTCTTTGATGTTTACTGGCGGGATTACAACTCTCTCGACATTGTTTCTTCTGTCAAAAGTTGTGCCACCCGGATTACCCTGGGATACACGACCCCATGCAGCATAAGCGTTTGTGTGCTCATCAATGTGTGGATCTGACTGGTATATGTTACCGTGGTACTCTGTGCCGCCTGGATCGACAATGATAAGGTCAAGGTCATTGGCAAGAGCTACCTGTGGGTTTGGAAGCTTCGGCATGTCGGTGTATGCAAGTGTTGCTTCAAACGGCACAGTGCTGTCTGTCACTTCATAGTAGAAGTAATGCTTCTCACCGGTGGTGATACCGCTCTGATGATCCTCATAGAGTGTGTATGTTGGTGGGTCTGGATAGAGTGACTGCTTGATGTCAAGTCGACCAAATCCCTGGTCGTAGTTCGGTTTGGCAGAGAGCCAAAGCCAGTTCTGATAGGCTCCATCATAGTCTCCCTCGCCACCAAGATTACGTGCACCATGGATGAGTGTCGCCTTGATAAGGGAAGCGGATGGTGTTGGATACATTGTGAGACCACGGTTCTCATAGAACTGTCTTGTGATTGCGGCAGCTCCAGCAACAAAACCTGTGGCGCAGGATGTACCTTCCATGATTGCGTAGTGTTTGTAGAGTTCTCCGCCTGCTTCTGGTGATTCGATAGCCGTTAGACCCGATGGGTTGTCAATCGACGGATGACGTCCTGTATATGGTCCACCCTCTGAGTAGTTAGAGCCGTCAATCTGTCTGATACCATTCCACTGGTTACCTGAGAAGTAAACTCCACCTTCTCTGTTATCATCATCACCAATCTCATTGAGTGTCAGGAATGACGCTGCGGACATAATTTGAGTTCCTGGTGCAACGATATCAGGCTTGAATCTGCCAGCTGGTTCCCATGTGCTTGGCTCGGCATCACCATGTGAATAGTCAAGATCTGGCGTTGGGCCTCTGCCTGAGAAGGCTGCAACCTGACCATAACCATTTGGTCTGGCATAGCCAAGAGCATCCTCATTCTCCCACATGTTGTTGCCCTGATTATCCACTGCGTATGGAGCATCCGAGTCAGCGGTATTATCTGTTGCAAGTGGATCGAGTGAGAACCACGGACCATAGACGAAGCCATACACCCAAGGACCCTGCTGAGTAAACTGCGGTGTCTTTGGATTAGCAAGTGTGTCATCTGGCATTACTGCGAAGTTATTCTGAATGTTTCTGTACGACTCTGAAGCACCAACTGTAATTGGGTTCTTGGCTGTTGCTGGGGAAAGGGCGGATGAGGCGTAATCAGCTTTACCATCTGCATTACCAGGTGGGTAACCCAAGTAATCCATTGTTGGCGGCTGTGTTATATCCTGATAGTAATAGTTAAACTCTACTGGGAGGTTTGTCGATGTGTCACCAATTGGTGGATAGTAGACACCGCGGTTTGGGGTAAGCACTGGGTAACCAATGTTCTGTCCACCAAACGCAAGCCAATCATCATGTACTGGTGGTGTGGTATAGCACCATGGGGAACTGTAACGTGTCGGGTTCTGGTCATATTCTGCGTATGCACCAGCTGGGACTGTCCTGCCAATAAAGTTGTATGGTTCGAAGTCATAAATAAACGGAGCTGCAAATCTTGTGTTTGTTGTGCCAGCCTGCACAAGAAGCATGTCCTTCTTCTCCCAAGTGAACCTATCCATCTGGGTGCAGAAGAAGTTGTACTCGTTGGAGTTATAAATCATGCTATCAAACGTAATCTCTCGGTCTCCTGCCGGGTTCGGAGGTGTTAATCCATTGGATCTTCCGCGATGCGGAACAACCCAAGCATTAACCTGAATTCTGGCTCCAACATTGTAGGCATCATTGATGATGGTGAACATGCCATCCTTGGCACGAAGATATCCAGACTCTGGAAGTCTATAATCATATAGACCGATGTAGTGAGGTCTACCTGTGTATCCCCAGTAATAGAGATACGTAGATCTTCTTGATCGTGCTCTGTTGAAGTTGTTGTGGGTAACTCTCTGAACAACGATACCAGCGCGGTAGGCAACACCACGATAGTCGTATCTAGTTCCTGGAGCTTGGACACCATATGGAGGCTCAAGATTCGGGGAGTTTGGCGCGACACCTGGAAGCGGGCCATACGGCTGTCTTCCAAGAGCTGTATCGTCATCGTTTGGCGTTTGACCAAGTGACCAGAAACCATCACCAAAACCAGAACCGGTTACATGCGTCTCATGTCCATCCCAATCCATCCATGGGTAACTTCTCGAACCTCTCACACCGGTTTCCCTGAAGTCCTCAAGATACATATTGATGTTCGCCCAGCTCGCTCTTTGGACTCTGGTGGGGCTTCCAGTCGTTGGAGGCCATCTCCACTCACTCGTGTTGGCCCAGTTACCGTAGGAAGTTGTTGGTCTGCAGTAAGCAAGGTGGTCAACCACACGATAAGCGAAGTCACCATAGGCTGTACCATACTCACCCGAGATGTCGTAAGTGTCATTAACGTCACCAGTATCAAGACCGGTACCAACAACCGCGACAATCTGTCTGTAGTGATCTCCACCGATCTGACAGTTTGTAGGGACGAAGGACTCACCATGAAGACCGAAGTGATCAAGTCTGTTCTGTGGAAGTGGGTCAGTTGCATCGGCTACAATACCCGTTGTTTCATTGGCAGCCCAAGCGTAGTGTGAACCGATTGTGTAGTTGGTGAGATCATTCTGTGATTCTGGTGCGGAGAAAAGCTCGATTCCAAGAACCTGAGGAAGTCTTGCAACATCATCAATTGAGGTCGCCGGAACGATAACTCTTGTGAAGGCCAACTCATACGGCTCTTCGCTTCCGTGATTTACAGCACCAACGGTTCCATAGGTGAAGATTTCTGCGGCTTCTCTAACCGGCGTTGAATCGTTCTCGCTGACTGGACCCTCATAGTACTTCTTCTGGATATTTCTGTCCTCTTCCCAGAAGTTAACAAATTCGTCGTACTCTTCGTCCGTCATGCCGGGCTCTCTTGCTGGGGCTTCTTCTGCGTAGAAATTCTCGATTCTTGACTGAAGAAGTGTCTTGCAACCAAAACCCTTTAGGTACTCAGAGAGTTCTCTGAGTTCGTCATTTGTAAGATTGCCAGCAATCGTAAGGTTGACAGTAAATGGGGTGTAATCCATGTTCGTGTCATCTTTGACCCAGAGATCGGTTTTGCAGATCGGGGAATAAAGACCAACAGCTCTCACATAACTGAGCTTCTTCACTTCGTCGATCTTGGTTCTGTCAATCTTCATGAGGTAGGTCTGGTTGGAAATTGGATAGCTGTCCATGACATAGCCGCCAAGGTCGGCGATCTTGTCAAGCCAAGCTCTCTTTGTTGGTCCCACAAAATTGACTACATAATAAATCTCACTGATAGACTCATAATCAAAATCAGCAAGCTCGCCATACCAGGCGTCTGGAGTCTCATCAAATACCAGATTCTTGCCCTTGATGTTCATCGATCTATTGCCGACGAAGCAAAGATCTGAACGACCGATTGTTATATACTCAACGTTTTTGTCAGTAAGCTGACTCATCTGGTCTTCCGTGGCATCGGTGAGAACCGAGCCTGATGCGTAAGTTGTGAGTTCCGGAAGTTTCAGACTCTCGAATGTGCTTCGGTCTCCTGGATTCTTGAGGTAGACCAGCAATTGGTAGACAGGCATGTCATCTGCAGAAACCTGCACACCAAGTCCAATGGCCATCGGCATAATCATAACAACAGCCAACAGTACGGATAGAAGCTTTACCTTTCTCATTCCTCTTCCTTTCTAGGAGACACTCCTATGCCCCCGTAAGGATTTTCAACGTACTCGGTGAAGGTGCCCTCACCGGCATGGAATAAATGAAACCCTGCAACAAAATCAGCACGTCTCTCGGTAACATCTCTACAGTGATACAGGCGGTATTATAGCGGGGGGTTTCCGTGTGTCAACAGCAAGCCAGGATGCGGATAGACACGCTGCGAGAATGGCATAAATCTGAAGCATCAGTAGGATGATACTCGTCCCAATGTTCAGAGAAAATTAAGTTATTTTAGAAAAACGTGCATTTATTGCACATACATATGCGAAACACGCACGATAGGGATACAATACGGAGGAAACACAACCGAAAACTAGTCTCAAAAGGATACGAGTGGACAAGGTGTCCAAGAAAAGTGGCAGCCCCAAGGAGAGTCGAACTCCTGCCTACACCTTGAAAGAGTGTCATCCTAACCGTTAGACCATGGGGCCAATAATACATCAACTTTCCTGAGCCGTGCAGGACTCGAACCTGCGACCCTCTGCTTAAAAGGCAGATGCTCTACCGACTGAGCTAACGGCCCAACTTGACCATGAAAGTTTAGATAGCTAGAGTTCCATGTCAATAAAAAGATTCTTGACCATATGTCCCACGTATAATAGACTTCGTCAGCATGATTAAAAAAGCTCAGGGATTAATAGACAGATACAACGAGGTAATAAGACAACTCAGCGAACCAGGCATAATGTCTGATCCTGAAAAGTTCAAAAAGCTCTCCAAAGAACAGGCTGATATCTCAGGTGTTGTACAAACAGCTCTCAAGCTTCAGGAGCTTGAGAAGGAGATTGGGGACACAAAACAGCTGATGGACAGCGATGATGCCGGGATGAAGGAACTGGCAGTAGTCGAACTTGAAAGACTGGAAGAGGAGCACACTCAACTATCACAAAAGCTCAACAGATTGCTCATTCCAAAAGATCCGAGAGATGAAAAGTCTGTCATCATGGAGATAAGGGCTGCCGCTGGTGGTGAGGAATCCGCTCTTTTTGCAGCCGAGCTCTTCAGGGCATATTCCCTCTATGCCCAGGCAAAACGTTGGAAATTCGAAGTTATCAATTCAAACGCCACAGACATCGGCGGTTTCAAAGAAGTAATCTTCTCAATTGAGGGCAAAAACGTATATAGACACCTCAAGTATGAGTCGGGTGTCCACAGAGTGCAGAGAGTCCCAGAGACAGAGTCTGGTGGTAGAATCCACACAAGCACAATAACCGTTGCCGTCATGCAAGAGGCCGAAGAAGTAGATATCGAAATCAAGCCAGAGGATCTAAAAATAGATGTGTACAGATCGTCGGGTCACGGTGGTCAGTGTGTTCAGACCACAGACTCAGCTGTTAGGGTCACCCACATCCCAACAGGCATGATTGTCACATGCCAGGATGAGCGTTCACAAACTCAAAACAAAGAGAGAGCAATCAAGGTTTTGAGGGCAAGACTCTACGAACTTGAGCAGGCAAAGAAGGACAAGGAACATGCAGAATCACGACGGGTTCAGATAGGCTCAGGAGACAGGGCAGAGAAGATCAGAACCTATAACTACCCCCAAACGAGGGTATCAGACCACAGAATCAATTTCACAGTATATAGACTTCCGGAGATAATGATGGGTAACCTGGACATAGTAATTAACGCTCTGATTGAAGCAGAGGAACAGAAGAAGCTAGATGAGCTCGCAACTTCATCAACTGATTAATCAAGTTGCGACAGTCATTTCACATCGTCCAAATCCGTACCGCGATGCTGAAGAGATTGTATGCCACTTTGCAGGCACACCCAGGATTACGATGCTTTCTTCGCTGTCAACGTCCGTTGACACGAAGGTGGCGTCAGATTGCCTGAGTGCGGCGAGAAGAGTATCGAATCACTACCCCCTTGAGTACGTTCTGGGGTATGCAGATTTCCTTGGATTGAGGCTCAGGGTGAACGAGGATGTCCTCATCCCAAGACCCGACACCGAAACTCTGGTAATCGAGACTGAGAAGGTAATCAATCAGAAGTGCTCTCAGGATGCTTTGGGTATAGAGAAAGCGGAAAGCATGAGGGTGCTTGATATGTGCACCGGCTCCGGATGTATCGCCATCTCGCTCAAGAAGAGAAACCCAAAAATTGAGGTCGTCGCATCAGATATCTCAGAAAGGTCTCTCTATGTGGCCAGAGAAAACGCGAACACTCTCAATACAGCGATTAAATTCGTTGAGTCCGATTGTTTTGAAAATATCAAAGGTGAATTTGATGTCATCACCTGTAATCCACCATACATAAAAACATCACTGCTTGGAAATTTGGAACAGGAGATATCGTATGAACCGAGGGCTGCTCTCGATGGTGGTGAGACTGGAATGGACTTCTACGAGAGAGTCGCTCAAAATTACAGGAAATTCATCAAACTTGACGGAGTTTTGCTGCTTGAGATTGAATCCCAGGATGAACACACCGTAAAGAATTTGAAGCAACTTTTTACAAATGCTCAAGTTGATGTTATAAATGACATGTCCAACCGTCCACGTGTTGCCATAGTCAAGGAGAGTTGCAATGGAAAAAATGGAGTTTGATCTTGTCATAATCGGTGGTGGCCCCGGTGGTTTGAGTGCAGCCATCTATGCCGGTCGTTCGCTGCTTAAAACAGCGGTAATTGAGAAGGTTGGCACAGGCGGTCAAATGAACATCACAGATTCAGTCGCCAACTATCCTGGGTTCCCAAACGAGGTTGCGGGATATGAGCTTGCCGCAAAAATGCTGGAACAGGCAAACAACTTTGGGGCTGAAGTCATATACGATTATGTCATGTCCATTAAAAAGGAAGACTCCAAGTTCCTCGTTGTCGGAGGGACCGCTGCATATGAGGCAAAGGCTGTCATCATAGCGACTGGCGCATCTAGCAGAAAGATGGGCGTGCCAGGTGAGGATCACCTCAGAGGAAGAGGTGTCTCCTATTGCGCAACCTGTGATGGTGCTTTCTTCAAAGATAAGGTCATCACAGTCATTGGTGGCGGAGACTCGGCTATCGAGGAAGCGCTGTACCTCACCCAGTACGGTTCAGAGGTATACATTGTCCACAGAAGACAGGGGTTCAGAGCGGCTCCAAAAAATGTTGAGAAGGCAAGAAGCAATCCCAAAATAAAGTTCATCCTCGATACGGTCGTAGAATCAGTTGAGGGCAGAGAAAAAGTCGAATTTCTTAAACTGAAGAATAAGGTCACGGGGGAGGTTTTTGAGCATAAAACCGACGGTGTTTTCGTGTTTATCGGCTATATTCCCAACACCAAATTCGTAGAGGGATTTATAACGCTCAATGACCAGGGTTATATCCCAGTGGACAGAAAGCTTCAAACTAACATCAAAGGCGCTTACGCAGTCGGTGATGTCATCGAAAAAGACGTCAAACAGATTGTTACAGCAGCAGCCGAAGGAGCAACTGCAGCCATGAATGTTTGGCATTTTATCTCAGGAGTCTAAGGAGAGGAAAATGAACAACAGAATCATCAACATCAGAAAGAGCATGGAGGAGAAAAATATCGAAGCGCTCTTTCTTCGCACAAACGAACACAGGATTTCAAAGAATGTCTTCTACCTCACAGGATTTACTGGCGAGGAGGGTATATGTCTTATTGAGCATGACAAGGTTACTCTTTTTGTTGATGGTAGATTCCCAGAGCAGGCCAGAGAGGAAGTGGTGGATGGCGTTGATGTAAAGCTTGTGAGGTATGCCGCTGTTGTAGAGGAAATTATAGCAAGTGGCATAAAAACAATTGGTCTTGAGGAGAGTATACTTCCTCATTCATACTACAAAGGACTCGTGGAGAAACTCGAGGGAATAGAGCCCATAAAAGCCGACGGTATGGTTGAAGCCTTTCGACTCATTAAGGAAGAGGAGGAGATTGAAAGACTCAGGGAGGCGTGCAAATGCTCAGATGACGCTTTCATGGAAATGCTCAAGATTGTGAAAGCTGGTGTTAAAGAGCGGGACATCGCAGCTGAGCTTGAATACCACATGAAGCGCCTCGGCGCAAAAAAGGCCTCATTTGATATGATAGTTGCCTCCGGCTACAGAGGCGCAATGGCTCATGGTGTCGCTTCCGATAAGAAGCTAGAAAATGGCGATTTTGTTGTGTTTGACTTCGGCGCGATGCTCAACAATTACTGCTCCGACTGCACAAGAACAGTCGTTATTGGAGAGCCAACTGACAAACACAAAGAGATTTATGACCTCGTGAGATTGGCTCAAGAGACCGCAATGCCTTTCTTCAAACCAGACACGCCATGCTGTGAGCCCGACAAAGCCGCGAGAGAGGTTATCAAAAATGGCGGATACGGTGATAACTTCAATCACTCACTCGGACACGGCATTGGACTCGACGTTCATGAAGCTCCTGGTATTTCATCCATGGTTCCTGAGGACAAGCTTCTCATGAAAAACATGGTTGCAAGCAACGAACCTGGAATATATCTCGAAGGATGGGGTGGAGTTCGAATCGAAGATACAGTGGTTGTCAGGGACAACGGTGGAGAGCCACTCACCAAAATCACAAAGGACATGATTGTAATAGAATAATCTACGACGAATAGATTGTAATAAACGATATCACAAACCTCCTGTCTAAGCTTTGAAAAAAGATGAATGACAGGAGGTTTTTTGTTGATGATGAAGTGCCTAATCCTAGATGCTCTCCCCAACAAAGAGTCAGAGGGCAATCACATTGTAAGCGAGAAGTTTCGAAAGGCGTTCAAAGTTGAACACATAAGGCTGGAGAACGAGTCTATTTCTAGCTGTCTGGGTTGTTTTGGCTGCTGGACAAAGACACCAGGTGTCTGCGTGATTGACGATTTCGGTCGGCACATAGCGGAATCACACGCCACATCGGATGTTGTATTGTGGGTTACCCCGATTCGGTTTGGTGGGTACTCGTCGGCTCTCAAAAAGTCACTCGACAGAATATTACCAAACATCCTTCCCTATTTCAGGAAGATAGATGGTGAGGTTCATCATGCGCAAAGATATCAAAAAAGACCGATTCTCGTTGTGGTTGGTGTTATGAATGGGGATACAACTGAAGCCGAAAAAATTGCTTTCAAGAATTTGGCTCAAAGGAATAGAATCAATTTCGATCCGGACGGTATCCATGTTTTTATAACAGAACAAATGGACTCAATCAAAGCAAAGGTGGACGAGTCATTTGTAGGTCAGGGGGCTTCAAGATGAATATCCTCATGCTCGTTGGCAGCCCAAAACCAAAGGGCAGCGTATCTGAAATACTTGGTTCGTGCTTAGTTAGAAAGCTGGAGCAACTCGGTCACAAAAACATATCAGTAAACACGGCAAAAACAATAAGGACAGAGCCTGGATTACAAGAGTTAAAAGAAACTTACAGCTACTCCGATCTGTTAGTAATTGCGTATCCTCTCTACATTGACACTCTCCCGTATCCACTAATATCTGCTCTTGAACACCTAAGTGAATTGAAAACAACCAATCCCAAAAAGGTTCTGGCAATCTGTAACTGCGGTTTCCCCGAATCGTCTCAGTGCAGCATCTCTCTGTCAAACATTGAACTATTCACCAAACAAACGGGCAATATTTGGTTGGGTGGTTTTGCGCTCGGTGCAGGTGGAGCGATAGCAGGCATGACAAGAGGGAGAAAACTTGAAGAAAGCGGTGGTATGTTTAGGAACGTTATTAAAGCATTCGACTTAATCACTGATTCAATAGACAAGAATACAAGCATACCCGAAGAAGCTTTTAAACTCTTCTCCAAACCACTGATGCCAAAATGGCTTTACACAACAATGGGGAATCTTGGCTGGAACTCAATGGGAAAGAAAAACGGACTAAGCAAAAAAGAACTGTACAAAAGACCTTACGAACAAGATTAACGAACACAGAACATGAAAACACGCCAAGCGAAAAAACAGCTTGGCGTGTGTGGTTACGATACTTACGCTAGTTCTTGAATACTGTTATTGCCACATCCGGACAGATAAGAGCACAGGATGTACACGCAATACAGGAATCCATATCAGTACACTCAACTGGATGATAACCCTTCGAGTTAATCTTGTTTGAAAGCTTCAAGATCTTTTTTGGACACACCTCTACACAAAGACCACAAGCCTTGCAACGCTCGTCATTAACTTCAATTTTCCCTGTAACTGTAGGCATGTTTAACTCCTTTCGCTTCGCGCCTATGTTAACAAAAAATTCCTACTTCAGTCAATTATATCAAATGGATTTTTGCGTCAATTTGTTTTTTGACAAGGTAAACTGGTGTATATATTATACCTATGCACAGGAGGCTCAATGGATTCTAAATTCTCAATTCTGACTGTTAACCCAGGTAGTACGTCGACGAAAATGGCTCTTTTTATTGGTGAAGAGAAGGTTTTTGAAGAAACTCTCAGACACGAATCATCAGAAATCGCAAAATATAAAGGCATCTGGGATCAGTATGATTTTAGGAAAAAAGTCATTCTGGAAGCATTCAGGAATCACCCAGAAACTGTTTCCAAACTCGATGCTGTGGTTGGTAGAGGGGGAATAATCAAACCAATCATCTCTGGCACATATCTCGTAAACGATGAGATGATTGAGGATGCATCAACAAACAAATACGGGGAACACGCCTCTAACCTCGGTTGCGCGCTTGCGCGCGATATCGCAAAAGAGTATGGCGGATGTCCATCATACATAGTTGATCCCACAACAACATGCGAGTATCAAAGACTTTCTTTCTACTCTGGTCACCCGCTTCTACAAAGAAAATCAATCGCTCATGTGCTCAATATTCACGCAACAGCAAGGAAAGCCGCTCAAGATCTTGGCATTCCATACAGGGAATCCAGGCTGATTGTTGCCCACATGGGTGGCGGAATCACTGTCGCAGCCGTACTTGGCGGAAAGATGATAGACAATAACAACGCCACGGCTGAGGGGCCCATGACACCAGAGCGCAGCGGCAGCCTGCCTTGCATTCAGCTTGCTGAACTCTGCTTCTCCGGCAAATATACTCTCCCAGAAGTCAAAAAGATGATTATGGGAAAGGGTGGATTTGTTGCATACCTTGGCACAAACTCAGCAGCTGAGGTCGAAAAGAGAGCAAGAGAAGGAGACGAGGTCGCAAGAGAGGTTTATGACGCTCTTGTCTATCAGGTAGCAAAAGAGATTGGCGCTTGCTCAACGGTTCTTTTCGGCAAGGTTGACGCAATCGTACTCACGGGCGGGCTTGCATACTCTGACCACATGATATCAACCATCACCCCGCGCATCTCATACCTTGGCAAAGTAGTAAGATACCCAGGTGAGGATGAGCTTGAAGCCCTCGCAGCTGGAGCCCTCAGAGTTCTCGAGGGGAAAGAAGAAGCGCTTGTTTATCCAACATACGGAGAAAGGGCACCAGAATGGAAACCAATAGACTAACAACAAAATTTGAAGATGATATTTACACCATCACATTCAACAGACCCGAACAGCTCAATGCGCTCGACAGAGAAGCCCTCGACGACTTGAACAAAGCGGTGGACGACATTGAGTCAAACGACGAGGTTAAGGTCGTGGTTGTCACGGGCGAGGGCAAGGCATTTGTCGCAGGCGCTGACATTTCGGCAATGGTCGACATGAGTGGTGAAGAGGCAGAGGCATTTTCCAGACATGGACAAAGAGTTTTTTCCAGGCTTGAGGAACTCGATCAACCTGTCATCGCCGCTGTCAACGGCTACTGCCTCGGAGGTGGTTGCGAACTCGCCATGTCCTGTGACTTCAGGCTAAGCTCAAACAAAGCCAAATACGGACAGCCAGAGGTCAACCTCGGTGTTGTCCCTGGTTTTGGCGGTTCCCAAAGGTTGCCAGTGCTTGTCGGAATTGGCAGAGCAACAGAGCTTCTTACAACGGGCAGAATAATTGGAGCTGATGAAGCGCTTCGAATCGGTCTTGTTGACTGGATTTATGAACCTGAGGTACTCTTTGATGAAACCTACAAAATAGCCAAAACAATCGCATCAAAATGCCCAGACGCAGTCAAATTCAACAAGAAGGCTGCAATGGCTTCTCAGGTTGACCTGGACTTTGACACCGAGGCGAGGATTTTTGGAGAATGTTTTGCATCGGGAAACGCAAAGATCGGTATGCAAGCATTCCTAGATAAGACAGAACCAAACTGGAGGTAGTTGAAAATGGATCTCCCCCCGAATCTGAAGGAAACGACTTTTGCGGAGCTTATCCAGATTGTAGAAATCTCAGGACGTTCAGGTCGACTGCAGATTCACATGACAGACACCAACGAGCACGCATCCGTATACTTTAGCAAGGGGTCAATAATCCATGCGACTACAAACAGATATCAAGGGGTTGAGGCTCTTTGGGAGCTGTTCTCCTGGGTAAAAGGGCAGATTTTCTTCAACGATGGCGTTACGATGCCGCCTCAAACAATCAAGGAGTCCAACTCTGAACTCATCAAAAAGGGGCTGAAAAAAGCGACGAAAACCTATGAAATCCTTCTCACACTCCCCCCGATGGACACCGTCTTGAAGGTCAACACCACAGGTCTTGGCGGACCTGACGAGATGCAGCTTGATTCTGAGGCATGGAACTTCCTTATTCTTGTAGATGGCAAGAGAACCCTCAGAGAAATCTTTGATGAATATCAGCAAAGCTCATCCAAAACAGCCGCTTTGATCAGCACTCTATTGGAGCAAAAGGTGATAGTACCGGTAAAATGAAAGCAAAGCTCACGATACTCATTCTTGTTGTTTGCCTGGCGCTGCCGATCGTCATTGGAACTACAGCAATCTCATCTGATGTCGAAATTATCGGAATCCTCAACGATAGAGAACATTTCAAATACCCCCAATCTCTATTTGTCGACCTGGACTCCGACAAGCTGATCGTTGCTGACACAGGGCACAAAACCATAAAGGTTCTTGATACCGAGGGTACCTACATCTCCTCATTTGGGGACACGAAACTCAAAAAACCCACGAAGGTCATCAAGGATGAGGGCTCAAGGTACATTGTGTGCGACCCAGAGGGTGGCAAGATTTCACTCTTTGACAGAAGAGGGGAGTTTCTTGCTGATATGAACGTGTCAAACGATGAGACAGTTGGCGTTGTTGAGCCGGTCTCCATGGCATACAACTCTAAGGGTCACATCGCCATTCTCGACAGGTCGACCTGTCAGATAAAGATTTTCAATGCTGCAGGTGCTTTTCTATACTCCGTTAGCAGGCAAGGGGAGGGTGATGGAGAACTTGAATCCCCCTCCGACCTTGTTGTCGATGAACACGACAATTATTACATCACAGACACCGGCAATGACAGGGTTTGCGTATTTGATAAAGTGGGCAACTATGTAAGAAGCTTTGGTCAGGGCGAAATGTCCTCCCCGATTGGCATCGCCATCTTCGGCAATAAAATCTATGTGACAGACACCGGCAATTCACAGATAGATGTGTATTTGACAAATGGTAAACCCGTCAAATCAGTCGGCGCCTATGGTTTCGCTCTTGAAGAGCTCAAACACCCCACAGGGATTCATGTCGATTCAAACGGTCACCTATGGGTGACTGACTCTGGAAACAACAGAATCATTCACTACAACGGTGAACTTGTTGTTGTTGATTCAATCGGTCAGGATGGTTCATCGCTCAAGCCAAGAGGGATTGTCGTTGTTGACGACCTCATCTACGTGGCTGAGGCAAGCTCCAACCAGATAAACGTCTATGACTTCATCTATGGTGATTATGTACAGTCGATTGGCGCACAGGGTACAAATGTCAGCAACCTTAAAAACCCGGAGGATTGCGAAATCTCTTCAAGAGGGGATCTCGTAGTTGCCGACACGGGCAACTCAAGGATTCAGATATTCTCAAAACTTGGAGATCATCTCGTTGGATTCGGCGAATACGGCTCAGGTGTTGGTAAGTTTGACAATCCCGCCGGACTTGGCATCTCCCGTGAATCTGGGAATATTTTTGTCGCTGATACAGGCAACAAAAGGGTTGTCTCACTCACCCTGGGCGGTACATGGGAATTCACAATCACAAAGGGATTGGAAGAGCCTGTTGATGTCGCAATTGACATGAACAACAGAATCTGGGTGGTTGACGCAGCTCTTGGAGAAGTCCTGATCTACAAAGAGGATGGCACATTCGAGAAATCATTATCGGACGTCGCATTTACAAACCCCAGCTCAATAACAATCGATGAATTTGGCAGGGTATTCATAACCGACGCTGGCACATCAAGCGTCAGAGTGTTTGCCGACAACGGTTATGAGCTTGCCAGCTTTGGAAGGAAGGGTGGACCCAACACCTCCAACGAGCCACCATTTTTCAAAGAGGGGTATGGCGACTTTCTGAATCCAGCTGGAATATACGTTTCAAGTGATTGGGTCGTGATATCCGACACGGGCAACGGTAGGATTCAAAAGATTCCAGTTTCCAATTTCGGTGGGCTTCCAAAACTTGGCATTGGTAGCGATGAAATCTTCTTTGAAAAGGTTCCACTCTCAACAAAACGCTCCAAGATAATCCAAATCACAAACCACGGAAACGGCGTAATAAAGGGTGAAGTCGCAACAGACACAAATTGGATTGAAGTTGTCCCAACAGAGTTTGAGGGTGAGATTGAACTTCGAGTCTTCGCAGTTGGAGAAAAAGCGAAAGAGGGGCAGAGAGAGGGTTCTATAACCATCACAAGTAACGGTGGGACAAAGATTATTCCGGTCGTCTCCAGGTTCTTTGATGGTCAGGTCAAACGAGTCGTCATGCATAGGGGTTACAACGAAGTCGAGGCAAATGGCAGAACAATCAAGGTTTCTCCCGCCCCATTCATCGACAAGAACTATTACAGCATTTATGTTCCATTTAGATTCATCGGTGAGGAGCTTGGTGCAAATGTTGTCTACAACGGCACCAAAATTCACTACCTGCTTGAGGGCAAGAGTCTTGAAATAACAATCGACTCCAAAACAGCCACTCTTTCTGGCAAGTCGATTGAGATGCCATCTCCCGCTTACAAACTCGGTACCTCACCCCTTGTTCCCCTCCGTTTTGTTGTTGAGTCGCTTGGAGGATCGGTGGATGTCATCGATGATGAGATCATTGCAGAGTACCCATGAGACCGTCCGCCCAGGTACTGGCGTCGGGAAACTGGTGGACTTCAGACATCGATTCACTGACACAGCACATCACCGAAAGAGTTGACTCCAGTGAGACGGTTCATGTCGTTACTGCCAGTGTTGAAATTCTAAGGTTCGCCGACGCCAATCCAGATGTGTTCAATTGCCTAATGGAAGCAGGTGTTCTTGTGCCAGACGGGATAAGCGCGAAGATTCTTCTAAACCGTTTCAAAAAAAGGTGCAGCAGAAGCATTCCAGGGATTGAGCTAACGGAAAAATACCTAGAATCACTTGTAGCCCAAAAGCGTGTGTTCCTCTTTGGGGCGTCATCAAAGGCGGTAGAAAACGCTTCAAAAAGAATCTCAAGAACATACAAGAAAACGGTCATATCTGGGATTTCAAATGGTTACAACTTTGATGAGAAAAGACTTTTAGACCAAATAAACAGTTCAGGCGCCGAGGTTTTACTCGTTGCGCTTGGGGTGCCAAAACAAGAGCTCTGGATAAGAAACAATCTTCTAAACCTCCCAAAGGTCAAGCTCGCAATCGGTGTTGGCGGGAGTTTTGACGTGTGGTCGGGCAATATCAAACGAGCCCCAAGTTGGGCAAGAAAAATGAAGCTCGAGTGGGCATACAGAATAATCAAGGAACCTAGAAAGAGGATTCCAAGATTCGTGAAAAATCTCTGGTGTTTTGTGTCACTCTGGGTTGTAGCAAAATGAAAAAGGTTGCCCTCTGGGGTTATTATGGGTTTGGAAATGTTGGTGATGAGGCGTTGCTCCATGCGACGTTACCTTACCTAGAAAACACCAACGTTCGCCTTTTCTCTGGTGATGTGCCTTCTGTCACCGAGTCCAAGAATCTACAGATTGTGCCAAGAAGCCTGAAGAATCTTCTATCCACAACAAGAAACACCGATGCGTTTGTGCTTGGGCCAGGTGGACTCTTGCATGAGAGAAAAAAAATCAGAGGAACCTGGGCACACCTTGCCGGGCCTCTTTTGGCGAAAAGGCACAAAAAACCATTCTGCGCAGTCGGTCAGCAAATTGGCCCCTTTGCAAGAACCTCAACACGCAATTTTGTTAGAAATGTTCTCAGACACGCAGAATTTATCACGACCAGAGACGACTCATCTTTTGAAATGGCAAACAAGCTAGACCTTCATCCAATCGAATCCTCCGACATGGCGTTCCTGTTGGATGTTGACACTCCAAGTCAAGAGATTCACAAAAAAGTTGAATCGCTACCAAAACCAATTCTTGTCTTCTCTCCAGCTGTTTCTGATGAGTTCGAGCTTGACATAAAAGCTTGTGCCAACATCCTGAATTCATTTGCTGAAATGACCTCATCGTCCATTGTTCTCGTACCGTTTTTTCAGGGAAGAGACGATACATATCTAGGGAAACTATACCCTCACATCAAAACAAAGAACGTTCTTAAGCTGACCAGTCCCCTCTCCTGGCAGGACGCATTTGGCATATTCAAACTGGCGGACTACTCGATAACAATGAGGCTCCACTCGATGGTAGCATCTGCCATTGCCGGTGTCCCATCACTTCCTATCGTCTACCATAAGAAGATTGAGATGATTGGACAAAGCCTTGGGTACAAGATGTTTCTAGAGCCTGCTCTGGGCAATTTCGACAAAACATTTGAGGGCTACATTTCATCATATGAACAATCACAAAATACGCTCAAGGAAAGAGTGAAGTCCCTAAGGCAAAAAGCCAAAATTTCTGGTGAGTTACTTGAAAAATTTGTTAACCAAAGTATCTAGCTCTCTGCTTGATTTCCTGTATCCACCTGTTTGCCTTCTGTGTAAAAAACCAGGGCTGCACCCTCTCTGTGGCGACTGTCTAACTCTGCTCGAGCCGCACCCAACAACATTCTCCCTCAGACTTTTCAACGCTCTCACGATACTGCCCTACGAGAACACTGTCAGAGACATTATCCACAAAATCAAATTCGATAGCTGTGAGAAACTTTGCGATATCCTGTCCGATCTGACATACTCCTATCTTGTTAATCTCCCAAAACACACACTCGTACCAGTGCCAATTCACCCGCTAAGAATTAGAAAGAGGGGTTTCAACCAAGCGGCTGTTATTGCCAAGAGGTTGTCAAAAATGCTTGGGTGGGATTATGCCCCAAGACTCATTTGGAAAACCAGAAACACAAGACCTCAGTTTGAACTGGAACTACACGAGAGAGCGGAGAATGTAAAAGACGCGTTTGCTCCACATCCTCTCGCAAAACTTGATCCAATAAAGAGTTATATGCTCGTTGATGATATTATCACAACGGGCTCAACCCTCCAAAGTTGCGCCGGTGTTCTCCAAAGAATGGGTGCATCAGTTATTACAGCGCTTGCTGTAGCAAGAGCGGGTGATGCAAAAACTTTGATAGTTGATTCATCTTTTTTCTTGTGATAGCATGCCAGCCACAAAGAAATCCACAGGAGACCTTCAAAAGGAGGCTTTGAGTGAGAAACGCGATAATGGGTGCAATACAGAGACCATTTACAACAAGAGGAATCACAATAACCGCGATTCTGTCAGCGCTAGCTCTTGTTATAACAAGGTTGTTTCAATTTTTCCCGTTCGGTCTTGCCGTCAGAATTGACCCTGGTGGACCCGCTGTGATAATGCTCTCTGGCATGTTGCTCGGACCAATTGGTGGTGCGCTTGTTGGTGGTTTGTCAGATTTGCTTGGATATCTTTTTTGGAACCCGACAGGATACGCCTGGAATCCCCTTATTTTTATTGGTCAAATGACCTACGGATTCGTCGCTGGTCTGTTATTCCTGAAAACTCCAAAATTCAACAGATTCGCTGACACGGTTTATATCGCATTCACGGCTCTCGTTTCACACTTCTCAGGATTTCTCTTTGTCACGTGGGGGCTCTCCCTTCTGATGGAGGGAAAAGGATTTGCCGAATTATTCAGCTTTCGAATCCTCCCGCACGCAGCAATGAGCGCGTGGTATATTATAATATGTGTGGTGTTGTACTTCCCATTGAGAGACATTCTCAAGATAGAAACCGGTATAAAGGATGACGAGATAACAATATGACGAAAGTGACGCTCAAAAACAGTAGATGCATGTGACCAGCCTGTGCCGCAGAGGTACAGGGCGCGGTTCGCGCACTAGATGGTGTAAGTGGTGTTGAAAAGATGCTCTTCGGAGCGTTTGAGATAACATATGATTGCAAGAAGGTGTCTGTCGATTCGATTTCAGTTGTGATGGACAGAGCGGGATTCCCTCCGGAGGACATGATGAGAGCGGAGATAAAATCGAGCAAGATAATGTGTGAAATGTGTGCATCAACCATCAAAAAGACTCTTGAGCCTCTTGATGGCATGAACTCAGTCGTGATAAATGTGGGCGACAAAACAGTGGCTGTTGATTTTGACAGCTCGTTGCTGACTCTTGACGACATCAAAAACAAAATGGCAGAGGTCGGCTACACACCAGACTGCATGTGAGGAAATAAACCTTTGTCTAAAGATTTAAAACACCCGACACACCACGTGCTTTTGTGTCGGGTGTTTTTTATTTAAAGAAAGTAGAAGATTGCCAACGCCAGCGCGCCAAAAACAGCCGATACTGCCCAGAATGTTATGACAATCTTTCTTTCTGACCATCCAAGTAATTCAAAGTGATGATGAATTGGAGTCATTAGGAAAACCCTTTTCCCGGTACCAGAGAGCTTTTTGGTTAATTTAAAGTAGCTTGTCTGGATGATTGTTGAAAGCGCCTCAAACACAAACAAAAGTGCGGCAATCACAAATATCCATATGTTTTTTGAAAATATTGCTGTTATCGCCAACAACCCGCCAATTGCATTCGAGCCAGTATCACCCATCCAAACCTTTGCAGGATTGAAGTTGAAAAACAAAAAAGCCACGAGACCACCGATAAGAATGAGCGGCACAATGGCAATTCCAGTATCAACCGTAAAAAGTATCGGCATCATGGCGGTGAACGTCACAGCCGACATACCGGCAGACAACCCATCGAGTCCGTCGGCAAGGTTAACTGCATTGACAGTTCCGATAATAGCAACCAAGTAAAGCATGGCATTAAGCGAGTCCGGTGTGCCAGGGCCAAAAACAGGAGGGAGGAAATTTGGATTCGAGTAGTTGATAAAAAGGAATGGCAGGGCAGCAAGAACCTGGAGCATAACTGTCCATCTACCTGGAAGTCCCTGTGGTGATTTTGAGTAAACCTTGATGTAGTCATCAATAAATCCAATGATACCAAACGCCCAGAGACCGTAGAGTCCCCAAAAGATATAGTGATGTGCAAAGCCCGTAATCAAGGTAGAGTGATTTGTAAAGTAGATATAGAGCCCAACAAACGTGACTGGTAGCATGAAGATGAACCCACCCATACACGGAGTTCCTGACTTCTTGTGGTGACCCTCAGGTGATTCCTCGCGAACCTTCTGTCCTGTGCCAATTTTCCGAAGCAACAGCACGATAGGCCACCCAACAGCCAACGCGATTATAAAAGTTGAGCCTGATAGAATGAGAACGTCAGTCATGTTCACCTCGATTCAATGCAACAAATTTTATCACAGGCATTTCCTGTGACAACCACCAGTTCTTAGTGTGAAATAAGCAATTGGGATTATAGGATTCTTGTGTTAACACACAGGAGGAAATTAACCTATGGCAAACGACGAAAAAAAAGAAACGCTTACTGATAGACTCTGTCAGAAATCAAAAAGCATATGGGAAGACGAAAAACTCCATGGTGCAATCTTTGATTTTGCAAAACCTTATTCAAAATTCCTAACAGAGAACAAGACTGAGCGAGAATGCACAGTTTGGGCAATCGATGAGCTCAAAAAAGCAGGCTTTGTGGAAGGCGTAAGCGGCAACAAGTGCTTCATGGTCAATCGTGGAAAAGCAATCATTGCAGCCATTAAGGGCAAGAAGTCAATCGAGAATGGCTTCACTCTTGTTGTTGCCCACACTGACTCCCCAAGAATCGACCTCAAGCAGAATCCAATGTACGAAGACACTGGCAATGCCATGTTTGACACCCACTACTACGGCGGAATCAAGAAATGGCAGTGGACAAACATCCCGCTTGCCATCCACGGCACAATCATCAAAAAAGATGGCACTAAGCTTGATGTTAAGTGGGGAGAAGACGGAGACACAAACTTCGGTCCAGTACTCATCAGTGATATCCTCATTCACCTTTCCAGTGATCAAATGACAAATCCTGCCCACAAAATAATCTCAGGCGAGAACCTTAATGCCCTTGCTGGCACAATGCCGCTTGTTGGTGAGGACTACAAGGACGAGAAAGACAAAGTCAAACTCAACATCCTCAAACTGCTCAATGACAAATACGGTATCACCGAGGCTGACTTCATCTCGGCCGAATTTGAACTCGTTCCAGCATACAAAGCACAGGATGTCGGCATGGATAAGTCACTTGTCATGGGCTACGGTCATGATGACAGAATCTGCTCCTACACAGCCCTTCGCGCGCTTTGCGACCTTAAAGAGCAGCCGGAACTCACAGCCATTGTCTATCTCGTTGACAAAGAAGAGATTGGTTCAGAGGGAACAACGGGAGCAAAAACCCAGTTCCTTGAGCATTTTGTCTCAGAGCTTGCTGGAGGCAAACCACTCTGGTCAATCATGCAGAACTCATTCTGCATGAGCGCAGATGTCAATGCCGCTTTTGATGTTGGCTTCAAAGACAGATTTGAGGCTAAGAACGCATCATATCTTGGCAAAGGAATCACCCTTACCAAGTTCACAGGCAGAGGTGGCAAGGGTGGCTCGAACGACGCATCAGCAGAGTTTGTTGGTGCTGTCAGAATGGTTCTCGAGGACGAGTGTGTCCCATTCCAGACCGCTGAGCTTGGCGCTGTTGATATTGGCGGTGGCGGAACTGTTGCCATGTACATAGCTGAGCGTGGAATCGACACAATTGATGCTGGCCCCGCCGTTCTTGGCATGCATGCACCAAACGAGACGATCAGCAAGGCCGACCTCTATGGTACATATCTAGCATTTGTGGCATTCCTCGGAAAGTTTGGCGACAAATACATTAAAGTCGCAAAAGGAACCCACTAGTTAGAAAATGAAATTCAAGCGACTGCGAGATGATGCGTGTCTGCCTGAGCAAGCGCACCCCGGTGACGCTGGCTATGATCTGATTTCACCGGACTCCATAACACTTGCTCCAACGCAGAAAAAGCTTGTATCAACAGGCATCGCAGTTGCTATCCCTGAGGGTTTTGTTGGTCTTGTTTGCCCCCGCTCTGGGCTTGCGCTCAAGATGGGAATAACAGTTCTCAACGCTCCAGGCATTATCGACTCAGGTTATCGCGGGGAAGTGGGAGTTGTTCTTGTGAATCTCGGTTCACAGGATGTCTCACTTCCCAAGCGAACAAAGGTCGCGCAACTTGTGGTTGTGCCCTTTCACTCGGATTCCCCTGAGTGGGCGGATGAGCTCGATGAAACACAACGGGGCGAAAATGGTTTTGGCTCTACCACCCTTCACAAGATATCTGAGGACGTGTGGTAGGTTCTATTTTTCTTTGTCTCAACCCATTTAAAATAAATTCTTTGAAATACGACACAAACTCTATTTGTCAAACTTTTTCCAATTAATTCCAGCTTTTGAATCTTTCAAAATAGTTTGTTTTGTGCTAATATTGCCGAGGTATGAAACAAGATTCTAGGAAAATCTTGGTCACTGCTGATGATTTTGGATTCACAGCCGGTGTCACCGACGGGATATTAAAGTCGCACGACGATGGGATAATAACCCATACCGGTCTCATGGTGAACATGCCTGACTGTGATAGGGCTGTCAAACTAGCCAGAACAAGAGACAAGTTATCGGTTGGACTGCACCTTAATCTGACACAGGGAACACCACTTTGCAAACCATCCGACATCAAAAGTCTTGTCAATTCAAATGGTCAGTTTAAAGGACTCGGTTTGTCCTATCCAAGAACCGCAAAATCATCTGATCTCGAAAAAGAGATTCGGGCACAAATCGAAAAATTCTGCCAATATGGCTTTCCACAGCTCCACATCGACGGTCACCACTATGTGACATTTATGCCAAAAGTGCTGCGGATCATTGCCAAAATCACGCCTGAATACGGCATCAAGTCCGTCAGAATGATCGACACCAACATGATAAAACTTGGCATAAAGAAGGTAATACTCGCCTTCTCAGTTCTCATTCTCGGATTTAAATCCGTTCTTGGAATCAGGCGTTTTATAAACTGGGGAAGGACAATTCTTGAGGATGCAGGACTAACCATGCCAGACTGTCTGGTTAGTTGGCAGCTCTTCGGCAATGACGACCCAGAAAATTCAATAATAAGAACAATCGCATCGCTAAGGTCTGGCGTAACAGAGCTCTTTGGTCATCCTGGCTTTGTTGATACTGAGCTGGTGAATGTTTCAAGTTTTACTGACCTTCGTCTTCGGGAACTTGAAGCCTTTACCTCGCCAAATGTCAAACAAGCTCTTGTGGAGTCAGATGCTGAGATAATTAACGCTTACGCTCTTGGGGGATTCTAAGATGAAATATGGCCCAATTGGTATCCAAATAGACAAAGAGAGAATAAGAATTGCCCAGCTTTCAGTTGTCGACAACAACCCATTTTCAGTGGTTGAGATGATAACCATTCCAACCCCAGAGGGTTCCGTCTCCAACGGTTTCGTGAAAACACCAAGAGTGCTTGGGGACTCCATTGACCAGGCAATCAAAACATCCAAATTCTTTGGCAGAAAAGCGATTATCGCAATACCAAGCGAGATTCTTCAAATCCATCTTGTTACGGTACCTGAGTCATCCAATCTAGACAGGTCAATTGCTTCAAGGCTCTCACAGATGTCTTTTGAGCATCCTGAGCAACTCACCTTCGATTACAAAATCATCAATAACACTGCAGGTGTACTAAAGGCTATCGTTGCAGTCACCAACAAGCACCACATCGCAAAACTCAAGGAGATGGCGGAGGAAGCCAACCTTAAGTTGGTTGGCACAGACCTGGAGATGCTCTCAATCTTCAGACTCACAAAGTTCTGCTACAAAACAGCCAACAAGCCCATTATGGTTGCGCTCTTCACCAAACCCAGAGTTAAACTCGCTATCTTTGATAAAACCGTATTAACACAGCTGTCCACTACCTCCGTTTTCACAACCGATGCTCTTGCAGGTAAAAGCGAACTGCCAGATGTTTGCAAGGAATTTCTCAGAGAATACCACAAAACCAACACGCTTTCCGACACTCCAACGCTTTTCCTCTCAGGTCTGCCCGAACCAAACACATCACTTGAGAAGGAACTTTGGGAGGGGCTGAGCATACCAGTCACATCGATTAGGTGGTGTGAGGCTTTCAATGTTTCGGAAACATATCCTCATTTCAGGGAATTTATAAAGCGTTTTGGGGCTTTCTCGTGTTGTATTGGTCTGTCTATGGCAGATATGACATTGCCAGATAAGCACAGAACCCCTATAATTGCAGACGTGAGAGTGCAAGATTTCGACAGCGGGTTGCTTGAGTTTGCAAGACCAACCGAGGAGAAAGCGCTATGACGCTGCTTTACTGGGCGATTGCAGGCTACCTGGTTGGTTCGATTCCGTTTGGTCTTATCATCGGGAAGCTCTTCGGGGTTGATGTCAGAGATCATGGTTCTGGCAACATAGGCGCAACCAACGTCTCAAGAACAGTCGGCATCATTCCAGGCGCTCTTTCGTTTGTGCTTGATATGGCGAAGGGTTCTGTTCCCGTGTTTCTGGCTCTTTATCTTGGTTTTGAGCCTTGGGAAGCGGGACTCGTCGGCGCTTGCGTTTTTCTTGGTCACTGCTGGTCACCATTTCTGCTTTTCAAAGGCGGGAAGGGCATCTCAACGAGTTTTGGCATAATAGTTGCTCTTGACTGGAGACTGGGTTTAGCAGCAGGGGCTTTGTGGTTGATTCTTGTTCTTCTTTGGAAAATGGTGAGTTTGTCCTCCATTTTATCGATATCACTTGTACCATTTGGCTTCCTTCTTGCAAAATTTGATTTGCTGCTATTTGCTGTTCTTGTTGGGATGGCATTGATTGCTGTTATCAAACATATCCCAAATATCAGAAGAATAATTGAGGGAAGCGAGTACAGGGTGGGTGAGAGGGTGATAACAAATGTTAATCAGGATTGATACAAGCAATCCAAAAAGAGAGTTGATAAACGCCGCAGCAAAAATTGCCAGGGCCGGTGGACTCGTTGTGTTCCCAACCGACACAATCTACGGAATCGGAACGTCAGCCTTCTCACAAGGCGGTGTGATGAGGCTCTTTGCTGCGAAGAAAAGGGACGTTGAGAAACCACTTGGGGTTTTCATGAGAGACATCGAGCAGGTGTCGGAACACTGCAATATTCCAGATGAGTATAGAGATTTCCTAGGTAATATCTGGCCAGGCCCTGTGACATGTGTTTTAAACCTGAAGCCTTCAAGTCTCATTCTGCCTACCCCTAAGCGCGAGAATTCAAAAACGGTGGCGATTCGAATCCCAAAGGCAGGCATAGTCCATATGCTGCTTGAGGATCTTGGAAGCCCAATGGCGCAAACATCCGTAAACATCTCAGGTCAAAAACATATGTCCCACACGGAGCTTGTTACCACATACTCCAGATTTGCTGACGTGATGATCGATGCTGGGGAAGAACTATCTTCGGAGCCATCAACTGTAATTGACCTCACTGGAGAAAAACCAAAACTTCTGCGGGAAGGCTCCACATCTTGGGAAACCATGAAAAACATGCTTGAGAAATCAGGTATATCAGTATAAAAAAGTAAGAGAGTGCTTTCTGGATTTAAAGGAGGGCTTATGAACATTAAGCGATTGGTGCTAGTTTTGCTTGCACTGTTGATTGTCTCGTCTGCTTGTTCGGTGCAGAGCACAGAGAAGCAAGTCTATATCAATGGTGAAAGATCTATTGAAAAAGTAATAATCGTGTCGGATGAATCCATGGAGTATCTTGAACAAGACCCTGACAAGTGGTTGCTCTATGATGAAGGTTTTGACCCAGAAAAACCCAACTTTGACAATCTTCCGTGGGATGCTGAGCAATGGATGCAAGGCAGTTGGCACGAAATCTTGACAGTTCCTGCTGGCGAACTCGACAAGGAGCTTGGCTATCCTGTCAATGTCGGAGATATGGCAGACGCAAATTGGGTTTACTACCTTGAACACCCCTACACCTGGAACAACCTCGAATTCCCAGAATCTCAAAAGACTCTGATTAAGGGCGTCAATATGGATATCCTCGGTTCAAGCTGGCTTCCAAGTATCTACAGGCAGTTCTTTACCCTCGAATATGCATCCTCTGCAACCTTGACCGTATGGGTTATAGGCGATGTCGATGTCTACATGGATCCACCATACGGAACAAGACTTTTGTCTGACCACGGCCCAAAACCAAGGTCATTTCTTGGCAGAGGCAAGGGCAACAAGAATATGCCCACAAAAATTACAATCAGCATCCCAAAAGTTTCAAGTGGAACACATTGCCTCTACTTCGTCCACAAAGCCGCCGCTCTAGCTGAGCAATTTTGCATGATGCACACTCTCACGGCAACTCCTTTTGCCAGCCAAACAACAGATGGTGGCTGGGTAGTTGACAAGTGTGACTGCTCATGTTTGGCGAGTAACGCCGACGCCGAATATCTTGTCCACGGCGCTTACATGTGCTCAGACGACAACACAAACAAGATTTGGGAACCACAAGGACACGAGTATGTCCTGGGCAAGTGGGCTCCAGTCAGCATCATTCCATACTACGATGCTGACACAAAGGCATGGGGCAGGGACTTCAGAGGCACACCATGGCAGACACTCTATAACAAGTGTGCGAACTGGATTTACACAGTATCCGACCCGATGGATGGTTGGAATAACTGTCGTGCATGGGAGACAAACGTCTACCGTCACTCCTTCTCTGTTGACAAGGATTGCAACGCAAACCTCATAATGTACACAAACGACCTCGTGGATATCTATGTTGATCCATTTATTGATCTCATTAAACCAAGCGATTCGACATATATTTGCAACAATCCTCAACCAAACGACCCGTACTATGTGGGCAGAGCTATCAAGATGAAGGGTGGAAAACTACTCACTATTCCTATTTTCCTCACCAAAGGCACACACACCCTCTACTTTGTTCACAAGAATGATCCACCAAGTCTTCATGACATGTACGACTACTACGGGCTCATCTATACGCTCTGCTGCAAGGAAGAGTGTGAGTGCGACGACTAAGCATGAAATGACTGTAAGGGGTTTTTATCTCAACGGTGTTTGCAAAACCAATGCGACACTGGATGTAAGAAATAAACACACGGGCGAGGTTTTCGCCCGTGTTTCAGTTTCAGACAAAGAACATGTCGATACCGCTTACAAAGTGGCATCGAATGCTAGAACACTCTCCATTCACAAGAGAGCAGAGATACTCGACAAAGCGTCTGAGATTGTGCTTGCCAAAAAGAAAGAACTCTCGGAGACCATTTGTCTCGAAGCAGGTAAACCAATCGCTCTTGCAGAGGGTGAGGTTTCAAGATGCGCTCAAACATTGAAGTTTTCAGCCTCTGTTGCCAGAACACTCTCTGGCAAAACAATCAACTTTGAAGCGCACTCAAACGGCTGTGGCAGAAGAGGCTACGTCTCATACGAGCCAGTTGGTACTGTTGCTGCCATTTCCCCCTTCAATTTCCCATTGAACCTCTATGCCCACAAGATTGGTCCAGCCGTTGCTGCGGGCTGCCCCATCGTCTCCAAGCCAGCCTCAACCACCCCGCTATCAGCCTTGATGCTTGCTGAGATACTCTTTGAAGCTGGGCTTCCATATGAGCATTTGTCAGTGCTTATTGGCTCAGGAAAGACAATTGGCGAAGGGATTGCCACTCACAAGGACTGTAAACACATCAGCTTCACAGGGAGCCCAGACGTCGGGTGGCACTTGGTTGAAACCAATCCCACCATTGATAGAACACTTGAGCTTGGGTCAAACTCAGCCATGATAGCTGACTCGAGTTGGGACACGGAGGACATTGCAAAGAAAGCTGTTTCTGCCTCAATGGCTTACTCTGGCCAGATATGCATCTCACTCCAGAGGCTCTACCTCACAAAGGAGATATTCAAAGAAGTAATAAAAGAGGTTGTAGGGCTCGCCAAAGAGTTGACCATTGGCGATCCCATGGACAGAAACACAAAGATTGGGCCAATGATCTCAAGACAAGAGGCAGACAGAATCAGGGAGTGGGTAGGCGAAGCAGTCTCGTTTGGAGCAAAGCTCATCCATTCGTCAGACTCAGGAGGGGCTCATCTTGGTGCACAAATCCTGACTCATGTCCCAGAGGATGTGAAGCTAATTCAAAATGAAGCGTTTGGGCCAGTGTTGTGCATCAACCCAGTCGACTCACTAGAAGAGGCTGTACAAAAAATAAACGCCACCAAATATGGACTTCAAGCAGGAATTCTTGTTTCAGACTATAGGAAAGCAATTAAGCTCTCAGAAGCTCTTGATGTTGCAGGGGTTGTGATTGGAGATTCCCCAATCTTTCGAGTTGATAACATGCCATATGGTGGAATCAAACACTCAGGAGTCGGGAGAGAGGGGCCAGAGTGGGCAATTCGTGACCTTGTGAGGGAGAAACTCACGGTATTTACCCTCTAGTTTGCTGCCTTGCAACACTCCTGTTTTCAAGGTAAAATCCAAACCTTGATGGGAAAAGAGCATATGAAAATCGCAATCGCATCAGACCATGGGGGGTTCACCCTCAAGCAAACACTGATTGAGCACATCAAATCCCTCGGTCACACCATAGTCGATCTTGGCACAGACAGCACCAGCAGTGTCGACTATCCCGATTTTGCCCACAAGCTAGCAAACGAAATCCAAACAAAGAGCTGCGATCTGGGTGTGCTTATTTGCGGCACTGGCATCGGGATGGAGATGACAGCAAACAGACACGGTGGTGTGAGGGCTGCCAACTGCACCAACACGACACAAGCAAAACTCACAAGAGAGCACAACAACGCAAACGTGCTGTGTCTTGGCGCTCGCATTGTTGGCGAGGTGCTCGCAATAGATGTAGTCAACGTTTTTCTCACAACTCAATTCGAAGGTGGCAGACACGAGAAACGTGTCGAGAAAATAGATAACCCATAAGAACTTGATTTGGAGGTAAGGAACATATGTCAGAACTTAACAAATTTGACCCAGATGTGGCAAATGCTCTCGAACAGGAACTTGGCAGACAGCGAGGAAACCTGGAACTTATCGCATCAGAAAACTTTGTGAGCAAGGCTGTCCTTGAAGCACTTGGTTCAATTGCCACGAACAAGTACGCCGAAGGCTACCCAGGCAAGAGATACTACGGCGGTTGTCAATTCGTCGATATCGCCGAAAAGCTTGCAACTAAGAGAGCAAGAGAGATTTATGGAGCCGACTATGCCAACGTCCAGCCACACTCTGGCGCTCAGGCAAACATGGCTGCATACTTTGCAATCCTGAATCCCGGCGACACCTTCATGGGCATGAAACTCGACCACGGCGGTCACCTGACTCACGGTCACCCAATCACAATGTCTGGTAAGTGGCTCAACCCAGTCTCATATGGAGTTCATAAAGATACAGAAACACTTGACTACGAAGAGATTGAATCGCTTGCAAACGAGCACAAACCAAAACTCATTGTTGCAGGAGCTTCGGCTTACCCAAGATTCTTTGACTTTGAACGTCTTGGTAAGATTGCGAAATCAGTGGGTGCCAAACTCATGGTCGATATGGCTCATATCGCTGGTCTTGTCGCTGCTGGTATTCACCCATCACCAGTTCCACACGCAGATGTCGTGACAACCACAACCCACAAAACACTACGTGGCCCAAGGGGTGGAATGATCCTCTCAACTAACGAGATGAAGGCTGACATCAGAAAAGCCGTCTTCCCAGGCATCCAGGGCGGGCCTCTTATGCACGTCATCGCCGCAAAAGCGGTTTGTTTCAAGGAAGCCCAGACAGAAGAGTTTGTAGAGTATCAGAAGCAGACGGTCAAAAACGCATCGGCGCTCGCAAAACACCTTGCGGCAAATGGTTTCAGGATTGTCTCAGGAGGTACTGACAACCACCTTATGCTCGTTGACCTTAGACCAAAAGATATCAACGGCAAAGAAGCTGAAGACCTCTGTGAGTCAATCGGTATCACTGTCAACAAGAACGCAATCCCCTATGACCCAGCACCTCCTATGACACCTTCTGGTATGAGACTCGGTACTCCTTCACTTACCACTCGTGGTATGAAAGAACCCGAAATGGAAGAGGTAGCCTCAATCATCACCAAGCTCATCACTCATCGCACGGACGAGAAAATTCTTGAAGATTGCAAAAACACAGTCAAAGAACTCACTGATAGATTCCCACTCTACGGCGGTATGTCCTACCTATAGATGAATCCACTCTACATGGTCGCCTTTTTTTCATCGGCAGCTCTTTCTGCTTGCTTAACACCTGTTGCCATCTGGTTTGGCGCAAGGTTTGGTATTACAGACAGAGCTGGAGGGAAAACACCGTCTGGCCAGGAAAAGATAACAAAGAAAAAAACACCAAGAACAGGAGGGATTGGCATCTTCTTCGGAACGCTGATCCCTTTCATTCTTATTAGCGGATTCGACTCATCTTCAATTGGCATAATCTCAGGCGCAATCTTTATTTGGCTTTTTATGCTGCTTGATGACAAGTACAACCTTCCCCCCTGGACAAAGTTCATAGCCCAAGCAGCCTCTGCAACCGCTGTCATTCTCTCTGGAATGAGAATAGCCTACATGACGAACCTGTTTGGGGGTGGATGGGTAAGCCTCGAATGGTTGTCAATACCGCTTACCTACCTTTGGATAATTCTCGTCACAAACGCCGTCAACTTTATCGATGGTCTCGATGGATTGGCATCGGGGATTACTATCATAGTTTGCATCACAGCTGCTCTTGCCTCAATCTCCCGTGGGATGATAACCCCCGCCCTGCTCCTTGTCTCACTCGCTGGCGCATCGGCTGGTTTTCTGCCCTTTAACTTCAAACCAGCGAAGATATTCCTCGGCGATAACGGAGCGCACCTGATAGGATTCCTTATCTCAGTTTGTGCCATGTGGGGTACTGCAAAGGCAACAACAGCTGTTGTACTTGGTGTATCTGCGGTAGCTCTATTTATCCCCATGTTTGATGTGTTCTACTCAGCATTCCGTAGGGTTGCCAACAAGAAATCGCCATTTGCTGGTGACATGGACAATATACACTACAAGCTGCTCCAACTCGGGTGGTCTGAGGACAGAGTGGTTCTGGTGTTCTATGCGATAACAATTGTTTTTTCTTTTCTTGCTCTTTATTTCTTTGTTTGGAGGTAAAGTAAAGGCATGAAAGTTTTCACCATTTTCGGAACAAGACCAGAGGCAATCAAGATGGCTCCTCTTGTGAAGGTATTTCAGGAGGACAAGCGTTTTGATGTAAAGGTCGCAGTGACTGCTCAGCACCGAGAGATGCTCGACCAGGTGCTAAACCTCTTCTCAATCAACCCCGACTTTGACCTTAACATCATGAAGAAAAAACAGACTCTGGGGGACATCACAACCAGAGCATTAAAGGGTCTTGAGGATATCCTTTCAAAGGAAAAACCAGACGTTGTACTCGTCCACGGCGACACCACCACCACTTTCGCTGGAGCGCTGGCTTCCTTCTACCAATCTCCACCAATAGCTTGCGGTCATGTTGAGGCAGGGCTTCGCAGCTACAGCATGACAAACCCATATCCTGAGGAAGCAAACAGGGTGCTTACAGACCATCTATGCAAATATCACTTTGCCCCAACCGAGAGCTCAAGACAAAACCTCCTCAAAGAAGGAATTGACCCAGCAAGAATCGTAGTCACTGGCAATACGGTTGTTGACGCTCTCCACAGAATACAACATATAAACAAGAATGTCCCGCTCCCTGTTGAGAAGAAAAAGGACGAGAAGCTGATAACCGTTACGATGCACAGGCGCGAGAGCTGGGGCAAACCTCTTGAGAACATCTGCATGACAATCCTAAGGCTTCACTCAAAATATCCTGAGACAAGGTTTGTTTTTCCCTGGCACCTTAACCCCAAGGTTCGGGAAATTATCGCCCCCATCCTTTCTGGACTCGAGAGGATTCATCTAATCGAACCACTTGGTTACTCTGACTTTATCAACCTCCTAAGCTCATCATATCTTGTCATGTCTGACTCGGGCGGAATCCAGGAAGAGGCTGCATCACTTAGGGTTCCTGTTCTTCTGCTTCGAAGTGTTACAGAGCGTCCTGAAGCGCTTGATTGCGGAATCTGTAAACTCGTTGGCACAAATGAAGAAGTTGTGTATGAGGAAGCATCAAAGCTTTTATCTGACAAAAACGCTCGAGACTCCATGATTCCTGAGGTGAACCCATTTGGTGACGGCAAAGCTTCCGTTAGAATAAGAGACTTCCTAGCTCGTGAATGGGGGATTTGATGAATTATTATGAGGTAAGAGGTGGTAACAAACTAAGTGGAAGAATCGGTATCCTTGGCGCGAAGAATGCTGCCATGCCGATCGTGACAGCAGCCGTTATGATTCCAGGAGAAGTAACTCTCCATAACATGCCAACATCCTCTGATCCGCAAACCCTCATCGAGATGACTCGGACACTTGGAGTAAAAGTTAAAAAGATTGACAATAACACCTATTCCTTGGACAGCACAGCTGACCTAAAATCAGAGGTAACAGGCGAACGGGCAAACCGCATCAGAGGAAGCCAAACGCTCCTGGGAGCGCTTCTGGCGCGAACTGGTGAGGTCACACTCGGAAAGCTTGGTGGCTGCAGGATTGGTGAGCGTCCGATGGACTTGCACCTCAAGGGCTTCAAAGCGCTGGGGGCCATAGTCGAAGAGGACAGAGGGGCTATCCACTGCAAGGCTGTGGGTGGCCTGGTTGGAGCTAACATCTTCCTCGACTTCCCATCAGTAGGAGCTACTGAAAACATCATGATTGCAGCCACCACAGCAAAAGGCGAGACCATCATCGAGAATGCTGCCTGTGAACCCGAAATTGAGGATTTGGCACTTTTCCTTCGAAGTTGTGGCGCAAAAATTATTGGAGCTGGATCAAAGACAATAAAGGTTATTGGGGTATCCGAGCTCAAACCCACGAGCCACAGTATTCTTCCCGACAGGATTGAAGCTGGCACATACATGATAGCAGCAGCGATTGCCGGCGGTGATGTGCTGGTCGAATCGATAAACCCCACGAACGTTGACTCACTGATTTTCAAACTCCAGGAGATTGGAGTATCGGTGAAAGTTGAGGGCGGGGACAGGGTTCGTATAAGAAGCAACAAGAGAGTTAGTTCAACAAATATCAGGACACTTCCCTACCCAGGTTTCCCAACAGACCTGCAACCTCAGATGACAGCGCTCCTATCAACTGCTGATGGTGTGTCAGTTGTGACAGAGACCATCTTTGAGAACAGATTCAGCTGTGTGCCAGACCTTGTGAATATGGGCGCAAAAATCAAATCTGAGGGTCATTCAGTTGTGATTGACGGAGTCGAGAAGCTGCATGGAACAGAGGTTGAGGCTCTTGACTTGCGTGGCGGTTCAGCTCTCATTCTTGCTGGATTATCAGCGGAAGGAACAACAACTGTTGCAGGAGCTGAGCATGTTGAACGGGGATTCTCAGACATAACAGGAAACCTCTCCTCACTTGGAGCTGAGATTAAGAGGGTAGCAAGATGACAAATCTGCTGGATTTGCCAAAGGGCAGCGAGATTCACTTTGTTGGCATAGGGGGCACTGGGCTTCGGGCAATTGCTATAATGCTCCATAACCTTGGCTACAAGGTTACAGGCTCTGATATTGAGATAACACGCCCCTGGGTTGTCGACCTCATGAAATCCGGCATAAAGGTTCACGGTGGTCACTGTGGCTGCAACATAGGCAACCCTGCCCTTGTGATTCGCTCTGTCATCATCCCTGATAACAATCCTGAGATAACAGTCGCCAAAGAGAAAAACATCCCAATCATTGACAAGACTGAAGCTCTTGTACAGATTGCGTGCAAAAAAGATGTTCTGGCCGTTGCTGGTTCGCACGGTAAATCAACTGTAACAAGCATGATTGCCCACATTGTGAATGAGTCTGGAATTGACGCTTCCTGGTTTTTTGGTTCAACACTTACAAACGGAATGCCAGAGGCAAAACTCACCGATACCTCCAAGTGGCTCATCCTAGAGACCGACGAGTCCGACCATGGTTTCATCAAATACAACCCAAAGATTTCAGTTATCACAAACATAGACCCAGAGCATATGGAGTTCTATGACTTCAAGTTTGAGAATCTTGTAGCTGAGTTTAAGCAGTTTGCAGATACAGCTGCTTCAAACGGTGGCATTCAAGTTTTAAGCGCGGACTGTGCTACAACATTATCGACTCAAAATGGTTCAAGCGGGAACTCAATCACTTTTGGCGAGAGCGAATCGGCTAATATTAGATGTGATGGTGTCCAATTCTTCGAGGAGAATGGACATCTTTGCTCAAGAGCGACGGTTCTTGTAAATGGCAGAGCAATGGGGGAGCTAAAACTCATTGTTCCTGGTATACACAACATTAAAAGCGCGCTTGCTGCAATTGCAACAAGCGCTCAGCTTGGAGTGAGCATCAGCGATGCCATAAAACACCTGGGGTCATATCCTGGACTCACCCGCCGTATCGAGCTTATCGCAAACGTAGGTGGTCACCTGGTGTTTGACGACGACGCTGGTCACCCAACAGAGCTTCAAGCTGGAATGAAGACACTCAAAGACTACTTCCCAAATAGACCAATTTGCATCATCCACCAGCCAGTTCGGCACTCAAGAGTTTTCTACCTGTCAGAAAGGTACGCCAAGGCAGCGTGCGAGACACTCACCAAAGGCGACAGATACATCGGCTCTCCAGCAGCGGCAACTGATGAGAACAAGTGGAACGTCTCAAGACACGGAGTGACAGATGCGATATCCAAGGCAAGTCCGCCCTTTGCTGTTGAGTACGCAGCATCATCAGATGAAATACCAAAACTCGCATTTGAGACGATGAAAGACAGCGAAGTGTTCTTTGTCAGCGGACACCCACCACACGAAATCAGAGGAGCAGCGCAGAAGTTAGCTGCATTGATAAAAGATAACAAGAAATAGGAGGATGCGATGATTGATTTTTCCTACACCGATGAGCAGAAGATGGTCGCTAAAATGGTGCGAGACCTGGCAGCAAGAGAGTTTGCTCCAAACATCCGTGAGTGGGACGAGAAGGCAGAATGGCAACCAGAGGTCGCCAAGAAACTCGCTGCCCAGGGAATCATGGGACTTTGCACTCCCGAAAAGTATGGCGGTGCTGGTTTTGACTACGTTTGCTTGGGGCTTGCTTGTGAGGAGCTTGAGTATGTCGACACTGCAATGAGAGTCACCCTCTCTGTACATATCGGGCTTGCTCAGATGCCAATCCTCACATGGGGAACCGAGGAACAGAGACAGAAATATCTGCCTGTTATGGCGTCAGGAGAGAAGATTGGCGCTTTTGGTTTAACCGAGCCAAACGCCGGTTCTGACGTTGCAGCTCTTGAGACCAAAGCTGAAAAGGACGGAAACGACTGGTTGATTTCTGGTGAGAAGATGTGGATTTCTCTCTCTGATGTTGCTGATATCTTTGTTATCTTTGCTTGGACTGACCAGGAGAAAAGAAGAAAGAGAGACCACTCTGGAGTGTCAGCTTTCATCCTCGAACGTGGGATGGAAGGACTCACAACAGCATCGATTCATGGGAAGCTTGGTGTGAGAGCAGGAAACACGGGCTCAATCTCTATGAACCGAGTTAGAGTACCTCAGGAGAATATGCTTGGGCTTGAGGGTGAGGGCTTTAAAATTGCGATGTTCTCTCTCGACCAGGGCAGATTCACTGTTGGTTGGGGCGCAACAGGACTTGTAAAGGCTTGCCTCGACGCATCGGTTTCCTACGCAAACTCTCGTGTGACATTCAACGAAACGATTGGTCACCACCAGCTTGTGAAATCGATGATTGCCAAAATGAAGGTAAACTACGAGGCTTCCAGATTCCTCAACCTTGAGGCAGCCTGGATGAAAAACCAGGGACTCAGATGCACCAAAGAAACGGCAAGAGCCAAGTGGTTTGCCTGTGACGCCTCCGAAAAGGCTGCATCAGATTGCGTGCAGATTCATGGCGCGTATGGCTACTCAAACGAATTCCCAGCCGAGAGATTCTTCAGAAACTCAAAAGGCGCGGTGATTTATGAAGGCTCAAGAGAGATTCAACAGATCATCGCAGCTGACTATGAGCTTGGCTACAGAATCGATAGACCTCTTCGTAAAAACCTTCCACCACACCCATTTCCTGCAGATTGGAAATAATAAATTAGAAGTTTTTGGGTAGACTTCACGTCTGATATAACAAAACCCCCGACACCAATTCGTAAATCGGGGGTTTTCTATTTTGCACACAGGCAATCCCTGACAGCTTATATCAATCTAAATCAAGCAGTTTCTTTATCTCAACTTCAGCAATTCCCGGTGTCTCTGGTGAGTATCCATCATGTTGCCACACAATGAGTCCTTCCTTGTTAACAAGCGTCATATTGGGCACACCCAGCCCTCCCCACTTGTAGTAAGTCTCAGCCAACGGATCAAGTGGGATTGGATAGTTTATCTCAAGATACTCAATCAACTCAGCACGCTCAGCCTCAAGCCCATCCGAGTCTGTGCAAACACCAAGCACAAGCAGTCCATCGTCTTTGTACTTATCATAGAGCTTTACAAGAGCAGGCAGCTCCTTGTTGCAGGGCAGGCAACGAGTTGACCAGAAATTCAGAAGGATGCACTTCACATCTTCTCGTTCTAGTTGCTCACTGAAATTGATTGTCCCGCCATTTTGGGTTTCAAGTGTGAAGTCGATTGCATGAGGAAGGAGCAAGTCTGAGTCAATTTCCATTTCAAGGAAATAGCCATCTTCATCGGGTTCGGTTATCTTTGTCTCAAGTCCGAACTCTCTGTCCACAAAATCCGACGATACCAATAGCCTGTTTTGGTAGATGAATGGTTGATTTGTGTATTCGACCTCTCTCGCGGCGGAGACATAGTTCGCCCTGTCTCTCCAAATCTGGATGTTTCTCCCTTGTCCACGAATCAAAGCCGATTTCTCGTTGTCAATCCAGTACACCTTATGACCGAGATATTCAGCCAGAAACCGTAGGGGATAATAATAAACACCATCTCTCTCCTGCACGCCAACATCCGTGTGATGTTTTCTGTCTGCAATTGACACATTGCGCCAATCAGGCTTCCACTTGATTGTCACAATCTCGGCAAACACATAACCAAAGAGGGAGAGACTAATTACCAGTGTTGCAGAGCTTATCAACCATCTCTTCAAGTTTCGCATTGTCTTCCTCTGAGAAGTGTTCATGGAACCAGGTGACATATTTGTCGCCCGGGGTTAAAAGAAAGAAATTCGGGAATACTGGGTCAAACCACCCTTCTTGGGTGCTATAGTTTTCGTCAAGGGCAATGGGGAAGTCAACTTGGTATCTCTCCAACAGTTCCCAGCGATCACCCTCAAGACCCGGCCCATCGGTGCAGACTCCAAGCACGACAAGACCATCGTCTCTGTATTTTCTTTCTAATTCACCGAGGAACTCAAGCTGTTTGTGGCACGGCACACAGTTAGTGTACCAAATTTGCACAATTACAGCTTTAACACCTGGTTTTGACATGTATTCCGACAGAGTTATCATTTCGCCATCTTCACCCCTGTCTTTTGGGAGTGAAAAGTCGCTCCATAAGTAGTAAATCCTCTGTGGGTCAACGGTTGTAGTCACATAGCGACCATCAACCTTAAAATCCAGGTCAAACATTGAGTTAAGAAGTGATGAATCAACAAGTGTTCTACTATCAACAATAACCGGCGCTTTATCGACCAACACCGTATTACCAGCCGATGATACCTCTTTTTTATCTATCCAGATCTTTGTGTCATATCCTCTACCGGTTGCCGCAACACTCCTTTCCTGGGCGTTCCACTCCACCCACAATCCAAGTTTCTCAGTGACAAATCTATAAGGAATATAAAGGTTTCCTTCCACTTCTGTCGGTGGTACGTCAATCTTGTATCCCTTGTCACACAGGGTAACCACCTTGGAACCACGCTTGAATTCAAAGATACACTCATCGGCATCAATCTGACAGAACGGGAGCAAAGCGATAGCCAATACCATTAGCAGTATGATTACTTTTCTTTCCTTCATTTTACACCTCACATTTGAACATGCCGACTTTCTCTTATGCAATCAAGCCAACTTGTGTTGTATTTGTACCAAATCAATTTGACAGGCTATAAACTAAACAATAAAATATAAAGAGTTTATATGCAAGAAGGTGAAATGAACTCGAAAACGTTTCGCCCTGTCGAGGTCGCCAGCCTCTGCGATGGTTTACTAGCAGACTCTGCTGACCCGCAGGACAAGTCTATGAATGGTCTTCAGGTCGACGCTGGAGTACCTGTTGGTCGGGTGGGCATTGCCGTTGATGCCTGCATGGACGCCTTTGTTGCAGCCAAAGAAGAGGGCTGCCAGTTTGTCATTACGCACCACGGACTCTACTGGCAAGGTCTTGACCCTAGGGCGGCTGGCGTCATGGGCAACAGACTCAGATTTCTATTTGAAAACGGTATATCGCTGTGGTCTTGCCATATCCCGATCGACAGACACCTAAAGTACGGCAACAATATTGGTCTTGCCAAGATTCTTGAGATTTCAAACCTTAGCGGTTTTGGCGAGTACCACGGTCAATCGATAGGTCTCTATGGCAATATCAAAACAAAGTCTATTATGTCGGTTGCCGGGATTCTTTCCTCTGAACTACCTTCGTCGCAACCAATCATTTGGGATTTTGGAAAAAAAGAGATAGAATCAATTGGTGTTGTTTCTGGTGGTGGTGCCTTTGCAATAACCGAAGCACACAAGCTGGGACTTGATTTGCTTGTAACAGGTGAGGTTGGGCACTCCGACTACCACACGGCAAAGGATTTGGGCATAAGCGTTGTCGCCGCAGGGCACTGGGCAACGGAGACTGTTGGTGTTAAATTAATCGGAGAAGAATTGAAAAAACAACTATCATTGGAAACTCGATTCCTGATGGTTCCCACAGGAATGTAGGGGGCAATATGGATGCATTGGTAAACGTAAAAAATCTGTCTAAGAGCTTTGGCGAGCTCACGGTGCTTGAGAACCTCAACTTTGAGATCTCGGACGGTGAGAGCTTCGGTATCCTGGGTCCGGCTGGATCAGGAAAAACCACCCTCATCAACTCACTCGCTGGTATTTTAAAGCCGACGAGTGGTTCTGTCACTGTTTCTGGAGTCAACCTGTATGGCATCAACAGTTCAAAAGGAAGACAGATAATTTCGCTTGTGCCTCAGACACTTGCTCTGTACGAGGATTTTACAGCTTTTGACAACCTCAGATTTTTTGGCAAGTTCACACAGGTCAAACCGGCAAGACTCAAGGAGCTGACGCTTGAAGCGCTCGATCTTTTTGAGCTTACCCCAGAAGCCCACATCCCAATTGGTAAGCTTCCATATTCATACTCGAAGCGTCTATCAGTAGCTGTTTCTATGCTCTCTGATCCTCGTATCATACTGCTCGAATCACCAACCGAGGGGTTGGACGACCGTTCTGCAAGAATCATCACAGATGGACTCAATCTCCTCTCAAACAGGGGCAAAACGGTTGTTATAGCAACAACGTACACGCGGGAGATAACATCTGTGTGTCGCAAGGTTGGCATAATGCACAAGGGAACTCTCTTAGCACTCGATTATCTTGAAAATATCCTCAACTGCTTTGGTGAACAGAATCAGATCGAGCTAGAGGCTGATGGGCTTGAGAACATCCCAACTGACGTTATCCGCAAACAGCTCTTCTGCTCAGTTCCGATTGAAAGTCTTGAGAAGTTTGGCTCGACTCTTCTCATTAAACTGGAAAGCACAACAGAAGTTTTGTCAATTATTCTTGAGGCTCTTGGTGATTCTGGCATCCCTGTTAAGATTATCAGACTATCTGAGGGCAGCCTTGAGAATGTCTTCTACAAACTCGCTGGTCGCGAGCTGAGGGATTAAAGGTAGGCAACGCATATGGGTAAAAACACATTCACAAGTTGGCTTGTAGTAACCGGCAAGGATTTCAAGGTACTCTGGAAAAACAGACCTCTACTCCTCATATATCTCGGTGTTATCGTTGCACTTATAGTTTTGGCAATTTTCCAGGGGACATACTTGTTCAACGAACTTCTTCAAAACTTTGATGCATCCAAATACCTTCCGAGTCTCCCCAACTATATGATCTACTTCGTTATCTTTACTTCAGCACTCTTCATGATGAATCAGGGACCTGTCTCGTTTACCAATGAGAATAAAACTGGCATCATAAACAGACTCAAGATAATGAATATTGGCTATGGTTCTGTGATATTTGGAAAGCTTTTCTTCTTTTATATTGCAGCGCTTATTCAAGTGCTACTATTCAATGTCGCGGCAACAATCCTGTTTCTTGCTGAATCATCAAGATATGGTCTTGCTCCCATGAATTGGGATGTTATGCAGTTGTTGAATTTCGTTTTGCTCTGGCCTCTCATCATGGTTCTCGGTGCATTTGTTCTCTATCTCCTGATTTCGATGTTTATCAAGGTAGGAAAGAAATAAAAGACAACAGACAATGAGAAGATTATACAGATCGAGGTCAGACAGGGTGGTCGCTGGGGTCTGTGGTGGATTGGCTCGTTACTTCAATATTGACCCAACCATCATCCGGGTCGTTTTTGTGATTGCTGTGCTTCTTGGTGGTTTGTCGATCTTTGCCTATATCATATCGATTTTCATTATTCCAGAGGAACCTCTACATTCCAAATTCAAAGATCACCAGGACGACAGCTCCAGCTTTGGCAAGGAATACAATGCGTTCAGTAGTACAAGCGAAAGCGAATCTGAGAGCGACAAAGGTAAACGTCGCACATCAACTGAGATAACGATTGGAATTGTAATAACACTCATCGGTCTGTTTGCATTATTTTCGTCATTTGGATGGTTCTCAATCGGTCAGATGTGGAGATACCTCTGGCCTGGTCTCATTGTTCTTGTAGGTGTTGCAATCCTGTTTGGTTCATTCAAGAAATAGATTCATCTAGGTACTCATCATACCAATACTTCTCAGGGTCACAATCGAATGGTTCGAGCGTGCCGTGTTTTGATAAGTCGACTGGTTCGTGGTGAGAGAAGACTATTTTGCCATTCTGGAACCCCACCACCTGGAGTTTGCCGCGCTTTGTTGAAAGCACAAACTTCACCCTTTTTGCCAAACCCGACACCTTCTCCTTTGAATCGTTGAATACCTTGAATGCTTCCTCTAATGGGACAGAATATGTTTTGTTTCCAGCGGTTGGTCTGCACTGGAAGATGTAGTATGGGGCAATTCCAATAAAAGTTAGCTCCTTCAAGAGCCCAGATAACACACTAACCTTATCGTTTATTCCTCTTAGAATAGGTGTTTGATTGCACATGATAGCACCAGAGTGTTGCAGGATTTCAATCGCCTCTTTCGCCACATCTGTGATTTCATTTGTGTGCGTGAAATGTGTCATGATATAGACCTTTTTTGAGCTGGTAGAGGTATCAGAAATCAACTGTGGCAGCTGCTTATCTCTTATTATCCTATATGGGTTGAATGCTGGCATCTTCGAGCCAATTCTAATAATTCTAACATGTGGGATTGCAGCAACCGCATCGATGATTGGTTGGAGTTTTTTCGTTGGGAGCAGAAGGGGGTCACCACCTGTTAGTAAGACGTTGGTTATTTCAGTGTGTTCCCTTATATAGTCAATACGCTTGTCAATACTTCTGGCAACCTCTTCACTGCCAATATTCATGAAGAGTCTCTTTCTAAAGCAATACCTGCAAAATCCACCGCAAAAGTCGTTTGTCAAAAGCAATGCAGTCGGAGGATATTTGTGTTGCAAACCCGGCAAAATTGTATATTTTGACTCATCTGATGGATCCAATACATTGCTATCCTCTAACTCACTATATCTTGGAATTATGATGTTTCTTATCGGGTCGCCTGGATCATCCCAATTAATCAGCGACAGATAATAATCATTCGCTCGAAATGCAAATTTCTTGGTTACTTCCTTGAGTTTCTGACGTTCATCTGGATCAAGCTGTACAACATCGTCAAGCTTTGTGATATACCTTGGATAAGCCAGCGTTCCAGACGTCATAACAACAGGGTAACATGAAACAGGAGAGATGGCAAATGGTGGAGCAGAGGAGATTCGAACTCCCGACCTCAGACTTGCGATGCCTGCGCTCTTCCAACTGAGCTACTGCCCCAACAACACGAACATCGGCAATTCTAGAAACATTTTACAACCATTTCAATCAATTGTTGTGTATGGTTGATTGGATAGACATAATGGATAACATAGTTCATCTAGGAGGTATTGCTATGAAAAAGGTAGTTGTCATCATCATTACAGCGGTTTTTGTCACACTTTCTATTTCAGCTTGCGGATTCTCTCAGGGTGTCAGAGGTAAAATCACTGATAGCATCTATGGCGATAATGTGGCTAATTTGGAAGTTACACTTGTCAATCTGGACAAGATGTACAACCAGAAGATAACGAGTACCTCCGATGAGAATGGCGAATACAGCATTAAAGCCGATGCTGGCAAGTACAGGATTGAGGTTGAAGACAGTGAACTTACCTATAAGAGATATATCAAGCCAATCGATATTCCAGAGGGCATCATGGATTATGATGTGCAAATTGAGCCGATCGTCAAAACCTGGATTCATGGTCTAGTTGCTGAGTATGAACCCGATAAACCAGATACTGCCGATTACAAGAATCTAATTGCAGGAGCAGAGATCGAGATCGACGGAATTAAATCAATCACAGATGAAAACGGTAATTTCGAGATAAAGTATATTAGACCAGGACTGAAGAAGGTCACAATCAAGGCTGAAGGATACAAGGATTACATAAAGGCATACAACCTCTCAAGAGGCGAGACCATTGAGTACTTTGAAATAGAACCGGCAAGCGGTGTCAAAAGGGAAAAAGTATCCAAACTCACAAATCTCCTCTCATATCGCTCCGAGGTTCTCAAGGGCACATCTCCTTCCGATATTACAGAAACAAGCACATTTGTGGCAATCACGTCACCCTACGCATTCAATTTGGAGTCAACAATCGGTGACGCAAAATATTTCGGCGGCATCAGCTACGCCTTACAAAATGGAGAATTTACCGAGGTTTCAACGAACGATATTGAGAGACAGAAGAAGATAGTCGACGCAAGTGTTGCCCTGGTTGAGGGTCTAGCAGACTACGTCAATGCGACCGATGAGCTCGCACTTGGTGTGACGACAGTCAGCATATCAGGCTATGGATGCCAACCATTTGAATTCAGCTACAAGAGTGAAGACGGCAAAGAATGGAACGTCAGCCTTTGGGCCATAATTGATGGTCAGTTTACGACATATCCAGCAAGGGTCATCATGGAAAGAAATGGTGAATATGTCGAGATCAACTACTTCGCTCTCAATGATTATGAGAATCAGAAGGCTGTAACGGGTCAATAGATATATTGACAAGTTGCAAACAAGTTGTATACTAATTGTTACCAGCTGACGGAGAGGCAGCAGGTCACTTCAAAGGCCACCCCGGGCCGCTTAAAAAGCACTCCCAAACCCCATATTCCTCTCCTCCTTTTTCTCACTCATTAAATATCATTTAACACTTGAGCGACCACATGAGATAGTCCACTGGACGATATGTTTCGAAACAGAATACACAACCTTAATAAATGAATAATCTTCTGTTTGTGGCGAAAGACTAGCTATATTTCTTGCTTTTTTGGTTTGTCGCCCTCGATCAACATCACAAGGGCAAGCGTTATAGCACCAAGAACGATTGCGATATCTGCCACATTAAAGACAGGAAAATCAAAGAAGTCCACGTGGAGAAAATCTATTACAAAGCCCCTCACAAGCCTATCGATGAGATTATTACCAATCGCACCGCCAATGACCATACCAAGGGCTATTTTGCTAATTGGAGATTTTGTTATTCTAGGAGCAAATATGATTATTAGAGCCACAACAACAATAGCAAGAAACGCAAATATCAGATTTCCACCCTTACCAATTCCCCAAATCGTTCCATCATTGTGGACCTTAACAAAGGAGATTATTCCAGGGATGAAAGGCTTACTCTGTCCAAGCATCAAACTGTTGGCGACAACAATTTTTGACAATTGGTCGAGTATCAACACCGCCGCAAGCGAGTATATTGATAAGAGATAGTCTTTAAACTTTATCATCATATTTGTCTATTGATACTTTTTAAAACTGCTCTTCTTGAGGCGAGACGTCAGCCTCCCGCTCTACTTCCTCATCAATGGAGAGATCAGGCCTTATAGGAGCTTCTTTGATTTTTGCCGAGAGAGACGTGTCCATGTTATCCAGGAGATTGAGGAAAGTCGTCAAATACGCTCTGAACTCGCTTTTGAACTCAAGATATCCGTTCATCAATCCTCGGAGCATCTCACGCGACTCCCTAATCTGCTGATCGGCTGCTGATTTGGCATTCGACAAAATGAGATCGGCTTCCTGTCTTGCTGAGTTTTTCACATCCTCAGCTGTAGACTGAGCCAGGGTGAGTGCTTGTTCGAGCTGTCTGCCCGTTGAGCGATATCTGTTTACTTCGTCGCTGAGCTTCTCAACCTTCTCCTGGAGTTCCTTGTTGTCTCTGTAGAGCTGAGCAAAATCCTTCTCGAGCTGCAGAAGAAACTCCTGCACTTCCTGCTTATTATATCCGGACACAGCAGTTTTGAATGTCTTATGTTGTATATCAAGGGGTACAAGCATGAATCACCCTCCTTATCAGCTTTTAATTCTATTTACACCGTGTTTTACTGTCAAGTGACTCTAAATCTTGAGCTTCGGGTCTAGCGCGTCTCTCAAACCATCACCGAGGAAGTTGAATGCAAGCACAACCAATGCAATGACAACGCCGGGCACAAGCCAGACGTGAGGAGCATTGAGAGCATGTTGGAAGCCTTCGTTTATCATTGAACCCCATGACGGCATCGGTGGTTTTACGCCAATACCAAGGAAAGACAACCCAGCTTCTGACATGATGGCTCCCGCTATTCCAAGCGAAACATAAACGATAATCGGGGCAAGCATGTTTGGAAGTAGGTGTCTGATGATAATCCTTTTATTTGTTGCACCAATTGACCTAGCAGCTTCAACAAATTCTGTTTCCTTGAGGGCTACGACCTCGCCACGGATAATCCTTGCAATCGGTGGCCACCCGACAAGCCCCAACGCTATGAAAACATTGAATAGGTCCCGACCAAGTACAGCCATGACGGCTATGGCAAACAGCAAACCGGGAAATGCAAACATGATGTCAGTGAATCTCATAATCACTGAATCCAACTTGCCGCCATAGAACCCAGCGATTGCGCCAAGTGGGATACCAATGAGAAGAGAGATAAACATAACAACTATACCAATATAAAGCGATATTCTAGCTCCATGTATCATTCTTTGGGCAATGTCACGACCAGCAGCATCCGTACCAAGGAGAGGGGCTTTGGCAGGGCCAATTTCGACTTCAGTTGGTGTAAGGTCATTTGAATCCTTGGGGTGGAGACGCCTGATTCCAGTCTTGTGATCCTCTACGAGGTAGGCAACACCCAAATCCTCCCAGGTGATAACCTCAAGGTCGCCCTCTACGAGTTCCTTGGTTTGTTTTATGTGGTCACCTTTGACATCATATCTGAGAAGGTATTTTTCAACCTTCACAGACTGAGTAGAGCGATAAGTTGAGAATTTTTCTGAAACCCCTTGTATCTCATAGTCAGGGGACAATGTGCCCGTCGAGGTTGGCGCGACGATTGATTCACCACTTGAGAGTCTTATATCCAACGCCTCACCGATTTTTTGATAAGAAACGCCGTCTTTCTTAACGGTATCGCCCTTCACTGTTTCTTCAACAATGTAAAGATATTCGTTTTTGGGGTATTTTTCTACAGACCTTGCCGCATAGGGTTGTTTCATAGGTGGAATAAGGTCGGCATCAAGATTCATCACATAAGGGTCTGGTGCTATAAAGTCAGCAATTATCGAGACAAGAATGAGGAGTGCTATGATAGAAAGACCAATGACAGCAAGTTTGTGGCGGAAAAGTCTTTTAAATAGAGTTTGAGAAAAGGTTTTTTGTTTCGTTGCTTCACCCATTATTTCAACCTCACTCGCGGGTCAATAAGAGCATATGATACATCCACAGCAAGGTTGGTCAGAACAAAAATGAGCGCCATCACAAGAACGACTCCCATCACTATTGGGAAATCTCTTGATTCAATTGCTGATATCATGGCTGTTCCCAGTCCCGGCCAGCTAAAAACTCTCTCTGTGATGATGGCTCCCGCCATGAGCGACGCGAAGTAATTTCCAATGACAGTAACAATCGGGATCAGGGCATTACGAAGGGCATGCTTATATATGACCACAAGCTCTTTTACGCCCTTTGCTCTTGCTGTTCTAACATGATCTGAATTAATTTGCTCAAGAAGAGTCGACCTTGTCATTCGAGAAATCATGGCAAGAGGTATCACACCAAGAGCAATCATCGGTAAAATGAGGTACTCCAATGAACCATCACCGTAACCAACGCCCTGTATCCAGTGGAGGTTATTCACGAAAAATAAAATCAAAATCAGACCTAGCACAAATATTGGCATCGATACACCCACCAACGCAAAGAACATGAATATGTTGTCTGTTATTGAGTATTGTTTTGTTGCTGAGATGATTCCGGTAGGTATACCCAGCAGAACAGCAAAAATCATTGACGCCGTCGCAAGCCTGAGCGTAGCCGGAAACTTTGACGCCACAATCTCTGAGACTGGTTGCTTGGTCTCAACAGATGTGCCAAGGTCTCCCTGTGCGGCATTCCAGACGAACCTTCCGTACCTAATTGGCCAGGGAAGATCGAGCCCCAACTCGTGCTTGATTTGCTCCTGTAACACAGGATCAGGGTGTTGCCCTAGAATTTTTCTGACAGGGTCACCAGGAACCACAAGAAACAGCATGAATGTCAGAAAGGTTATGCCAAAAAGCACAGGCAACAGATGAAGCAAACGCTTTAATATGTATTGAAGCATGTATGTTTTCTCTGATATGAAAAGACCCCCTTGTGCAGGGGGTCTTTATCGATTGTTATTTTCTTATTTCTACCATGTTGTGGGGTAGTGTCCCCATGGCTGTGATTCGGAATCCTTTGACATATGGCTTGAGCACTGACCAAGCGGTGCCAAAATTGACTGGCATCCATGCGGCATCGTCCATGGCAATTTTCTCGGATTGGGCATAGAGTTCCATTCTGGCATTTTCATCCATCATGGTTTTTGCCTGTCTTACAAGTGTGTCGAACTCTGGATTGTTATAGAATGCGCCGCCGCCTTTTGGGCCAGCATTTGCTGAATCCAGCAACACCCACAGGAAGTTGTCGGGATCTGGATAGTCAGCAATCCAAGCCAGCCTGAACATTGGAAACTCACCATTGTCAACCTGCTCAAGGTATGTTGCCCATTCGTACTCTTCTAATACAAGTTCTATTCCGAGGTTTTGTTTTATCTGGAACTGGATGAACTCAGCAACATTCTTGTGTGTGGCTGTACCCTTGTTGTAGGCAAGTGTGATTGTTTCTGGAATCTCAACGCCCTCTTCAATCGCTTCCTCAAGGAGGACTTTTGCCATGGTTGGGTCGTACGGGTAGGCATCTGTCAAGCTGGTATAGTTCGGCATAGCTGACGGAATGACTCCAGTTGCGAGTTTGAATCTGCCCTTATAGATGTTCTCAATGATGTCATTGCGGTCAACAGCATAGCAGAACGCTTGCCTAAGTTTCTTGTTGTTGAATGGTGGTATGTGGGTTCTAAAACCTATGTATTGGACTGAAAGCTGGTCGACCTTTATCATCTCTTCTGAGAGTTTTTCGTCGTTTTTAATACGCTCAAAGTCAGCATCCGGAATGAGATTGTACTCAATATTGCCAGCCTCATACTCCTGTTGACGAACGTTGTCTTCTTTCAGTACAGGATACTCAAGAGTATCGATGTGCGGTTTCTCACCCCAATACTTCTCATTCGGAACGAGGATGAGCTTCTGGTCACGTTTCCACTCCTGAAGCACAAACGGGCCAGTGCCATCTGGTGTTTCGTACCAGGTTTCTCCCTTGTCCTCAATTGCGTTCCTGTTGAGGATATAGGCTGAGGAGTACGTCAGCTTGTGAAGGAAAATCCTCGAAGGCTCAGGGATACTTATCTTGACAGTTCTGTCGTCCACAACCTCAATACCTGTGACTTCTGAGGCTGAGCCAGTCATGAACTCAGTTGAACCAACAATCTCGTCCAGAATCCAAGTTCGAGGGGATGCCGTTTTTGGATTGAGGATATGTTCAAAGCTCCACTTGACATCATTGGCTGTGAATGGATCTCCACTTGAGAACTGAGTATCTCTAAGGTGGAAGGTGTATGTTGTGCCATCATCTGAAATATCCCACGAGCTTGCAAGCGCTGGAATTATATTCAAGTCTATGTCGTAGGTAACCAGACCCTCATATAGTTGCCTGGCAACTTCACTGCTTGTTGCGTCAGTAATCTGAGCAGGATCAAGGGTGGGAACTGGTTGAGCTAGGGGATATCTAAAGACCCCGCCCGTCACTGTCGTTTCATCGGTATTATCATCAACCACCGGCTCTCCACCACAAGCTGCGAATAGACCGGCAAACATGAACAACACGACCGCAAACACCAACGTCTTTTTCATTGATATCCCCCTTATGGTTTTTAAGTCTTACTCTTTTACATATGGGCAGGCAGTGAAGTGACCCCCACCAACATCAACAAGCGGGTATTCACCTTCTGTACACTTGAAGGTCTCCTTGTTTTTTGCGTAGAATTGGCATCTGGTGTGGAATCTGCAACCAGACGGTGGGTTGATTGGAGATGGGATGTCGCCCTCAAGAAGTGCGTGGTCCTTCCTCTTTGTTGGGTCTGGTATCGGGATGGCGTTTAGAAGAGCCTTTGTATAGGGGTGAAGGGGGTTTGTAAAGAGTTCTAGGTTCTTTGCAAGTTCAACAATCTTTCCGAGATACATAACCGCGACCCTATCTGACATGTGGCGAACAACCGCAAGATCGTGGGCAACAAACAGATAGGTGAGATTTCTCTTCTCTTGAAGGTCTTGGAGTAGATTGATTACCTGTGATTGAATTGATACGTCGAGGGCGGAAACTGGTTCGTCACAAACGATAAACTTCGGGTCGAGAATGACAGCTCTGGCGATGCCGATTCTTTGTCTCTGACCACCTGAGAACTCATGAGGATATCTGTGGAGATACTCAGGTCTAAGCCCTACAACCTCCATGATTTCCTGAACAAGTTCTTCTCTTTCTTTCTTGTTGGCAAGCCCGTGAACAACCAATGGCTCTCCTATGATGTCACCAACTGGCATTCTTCTATTGAGCGAACCGAAGGGATCCTGAAAGATGATCTGCATTTCTCGACGCTGCTGTCGGAGTTTTTCACCCTTCATCATGACAACATCTTCGCCATCAAAGTGTACCTCACCTGAGGTTGGTTCGTGGAGCTTGAGAATACACTTGCCTGTCGTTGTCTTACCCGAGCCGGACTCACCAACGAGTGAGAGTGTTTCGCCCTCGTGAATGTCGAATGTAAGGTCATCAACAGCCTTAACGTTGGCGATTGTTCTACCAAGAAGACCGCCTGTTATTGGGAAGTACTTCTTCAGGTTCTTAACAGAAACTAGTAGATTGGTGTTCATCATGCACCTCCCTCATGTGAGATTGGGAACCAACAGCGTATTTGTCTTCCATTTTCGAGGGTCTGTAGTGGTGGCTCTTCCTCTTTGCATCGCTGCCCAGCGTTGAAACACCTTGGATGGAATTTACACCCAACTGGGAGATTGAACGGACTTGGTACCATTCCCTCAATGGTTGGAAGCTTATCATCAGACTTTGGCTGGTCTACCCTTGGAATTGAGTGAAGCAAACCCCACGAGTACGGGTGCATTGGCTTCGCAAACAGATCGTTTGCGTTCGCATACTCAACAATCTTCCCAGCATACATAACCGCGATTTTATCAGCCATCTCGGCAACAACGGCAAGGTTATGAGTGATGAGTAATATAGACATGCCAAAACGCCTTCTGAGGTCTTTCATCAGTTCAAGTATTTGAGCCTGGATTGTGACGTCCAGAGCTGTCGTAGCCTCATCAGCAATAAGAATCTCGGGATTGCAAGCCATAGCCATAGCAATCATGACTCTCTGTCTCATACCTCCAGACATCTGGTGCGGGAAGTCTGTGGCTCTTCTCTCTGGGTCTGGGATACCAACCAGTTTGAGCATCTCAATTGCCCTTGCCCAAGCCGGGGTATCTATCTTCATCCGTTTCAGTCTATTGTTAATATCCTGGAGTTTTGTGCGAATGCTTGGAATAAAAAATAGTGGGGACATTAAAACCATTTCCCAGAACAATCCCCAGGATCTAAGTCTTGTTCTGAAATCCCATCCGTGCAATCCCTGATGGAGTGTTAAACTCTCAGCGATCTGGTCACCAACTTGGAAAACTGGGTTCAGTGAGGTCATTGGCTCCTGAAAAATCATCGAGATATTCGAACCACGAAGTTGCCTAATTTTCCTCATCGGGAACTTTAACAAATTCTCTCCGTGGTAGAGAATTTCGCCTTCGACAATCTTTCCGGGTGGTGTCTGAATGAGTCTCATAACCGAAAGAGATGTTACGGACTTACCACAACCTGACTCACCAACGATTCCGAGTGTTTCACCTTTTTTTACTGAGAAACTCACTCCATCAACGGCTGGCACCACACCATCTGACATATAGAAGTAGGTTTTCAGGTTCTTTACATCTAGTATCACATTGTTGTTATCCATTTCCCTACCTCCTTAAATCTTTTGCCTTGGATCCAGAGCATCCCTGAGTCCATCGCCCATGAAGAAGAAGGACACAACAGTCATGAAGATGAGTAATCCAGCAAAAATACCTGGCCATGGCATGTTGAGGAAGTACTGGTTTGCCTCAAAAATCAAAGCTCCCCAAGTTGGCGTTGTCAGAGGATCTGCGCCCAATCCAAGGAATGATAAACTTGACTCTGACAGAATGATGCTTCCTACGCCCAGTGACATGGATGTTATGACGGGAGCAATGGCATTTGGCAAGAGGTGTTTGAACATAATCCTCATATTACCAGCGCCAATGGCCTTCGCTGACTCGCAGTATTCCTGAGATCTTTCTCTGAAGAAAGTACCTCTGACCATCCTGGCATGACCGGCCCAGCCAAATACAGAGAAGATGAGAATCAACGCAAACGGTGTTTGCCCTCCTGGTATTACTTTGACAAGAACCATGTATATCGGCAACAACGGTATCGTGCCCATCAACTCAATCACTCGAAGGAGCAACGCATCGGCAAACCCACCGAAGAATCCAGCAAGAGCTCCAAAAAATATTCCAACAAGTCCTGTGATGAACGTAACAGAGAAAGCGATCATAAGCGAGATTCTTCCGCCGTACGCAAGTCTTGGGAGGACATCGTGACCGCCACCGTCTGTACCGAGAATATGCATCGGAGCAGGACCAACATACTCTTCTCTGCCATTTCCAGTGCTGGGATCGATAGTCGTATCAATGCCATCTTTCGGAGGCATATAGGTCAGAATCTGACCGGTTGCGATATGTCTTTTATTCTGTGCTCGACCGATGAAATATTCTTTTAGTCCAACCTTTTCTCTTATTGGTTTTCCATCCTCATCTCTAACAACTGCACCCGTGTCATCGCGCTTTGTCTCAATGACAGAATCTAGCGCATCAACATCACCAAGAGATTTCAATGTAAACCTGTATTTACGCTTGTAGTCTTCGTTCTCAAAGGTAGTCATATTAATAAGGGCTGTTCCATTCTCCTCATCAATATTTGTGAACCAGAACTCTTTACCATTCTCGTAGACCTCAGTATTGTTCCAATCCGGGTCGGTGATAGATACCGCGATACCGGGGATTGAACCTGGAAGCGATTTTATGTGGAGACTCGTGTAGTTCTTTGGATAACCCGTTACAACCTCAAAAAGAGGAGCAGCCAGCGAGAAAACAAGCATGAACAGAAATATAACCAATCCAACAACAGCCAATTTATGACGCCTAAACCTAGACCAGATAGCCTGCATCATAGAGTACTCAGCTGTCTTTAATATCTCCTGCTCATTCGGGTTATCAATAACCGTGACTTTTTTTCTATTTTTTCTGTCTTTAGCCATATCGACACCCCGAATTATGAATACGTGATGCGCGGATCTACAAGCGCATACATAACATCCTGCAACACCAGCGACATGAGAGTCAATGCAGCCAGAAGAGTAAGATTACCCATCATTACAGGGATATCACTGGATGTTACCGCTGTAAACATCATTTTACCCATTCCATCGATATTAAATATCTGCTCAGTGATAACAGAACCGGAAATCAATGCTGGGATGATGAACGCCATAATTGTGACAATTGGAATGAGAGCATTTCTAAGGGTATGTTTGTATATTACTGTATTCTCAGACAATCCCTTTGATCTCGCCGTTCTCACAAAATCACGTCTGATTTCCTCAAGCATTGAGGTCCTCATATACCTGGAAAGGTTGGCAATCGTGCCAATGACGCCCATTGACACTGGTAGTATCAAGTTTCTCACTTGATCCCACACCCTCATGATCCATGGGAGACTATCATGGTTCTCCCATAGATTCCAGCCTATTGGAAGAATTTTGAGCATTACTCCAAAGAATAGAAGCAACAACAGACCAAACCAGAATCTAGGAATTGAGACACCGATATACGAAAAGAATGTTAGGATATAGTCAGCGGTCGAATACTGTCGCCTGGCAGAGAAGATACCCAAGGGAACTGCGCACAAAATACCGATAATCAAAACGCCAGCTTGTATTTTTATCGTCATCGGCATTTTAGAGGATATTTTCGTCCACACTGGTTGTTTGTCGTTGATTGATTTACCCCAATCCCAGTCAAAAACAACCTTTTTCATCCACTTGAAGTATCCAACATACCAGGGATCATTAAAACCTGACCACTCACGCATCCTGTTGATTTCATCCTTCAAGTGAGGCTGCAAAACCTCCAACTGAGTGAATGGATCACCAGGAAGACGCAGGACAAAATACACAAGTCCAGTGATCAGAATGAGCATAATCAGGAACGTTATGCCACGCCGGATTAGAAAGCTTCCCACAATAGCACACCTTTCTGGGTATCAACACCAACACAAACCCTGACTTTTTTATGGTTATCTCTATTAGTGTCTACAAATGAAGACGCCCCCGAAACAAAGGTGTCCCAGGGGCATCTGTTTAAGCTGATATTTACTTCTCTAGGTACCAGTACTCGCAGTTCCAATTTGGAGGATTGTTCGAGCCGGTTGGCTTGTAATTCTCTAGATTGAAAACCGTAACATCAATATTGTACCTGTTATAAAGTGGAAGCGCTGGAATCTCATCGCACCATATCTCAAACTGTTTGTTCAAGACATCCTGAAGCTCATCATCTGGGAGCTCACGAAGGATATCATCACAAAGTTCCTCATGTCCCTCTGGACCAACCCAACCACCCATGTTCTGACCAGACCAAGCATTTGAATCTCCTGGAATCTGGTCTTCTCTCCAAAGGTTGGCATTAGGTCTGATTGGGTTCGATGACCAAGCAAACTCTACAGCCTGGAATTGGTGTCTTCTGAGATAGTCTCCGCCAAACACAACCGTTGCGCTGAGGAATTCCCCCTTCGCCTTGATACCTATACGTTCCCACATCTTGATAATATTTTCGACAGAGAGTTGTCTGAAGTTTTGGCCTGACGCTGTCGTAAGATTAACCTCAAGAAGTTTGCTATCTTTTTCTCTCCAGCCATCGGCATTCTTCACCCAACCGGCTTCATCAAGGAGCTGCTCTGCCTTCTCCGGGTTGTACTCGTATCTCTTGAGCATTCCCATCTCGTCGGCTTTCTTATAGTACTTTGATCTTGGAGTCATCCAAAGGTGAGATGGAGTGTAGACGCCCTGAGAGACGATCATACACAGCTCTTCCCTGTCAAGAGCATAGAGCATCGCCTGCCTGACCCGCTTATCGCCAAACATGTACTTGTATCCCGGCATCTCGCCGGCGGGATCTTCGTCAAATTGGTTCAAGTCGATGTGTTCCCAGGCTGTTGACTCAACATAGTGAAACTTATAGTTTGTCATCTCATCTTTGAGCTCGTTGGCCTGGAGCGGTGAGAATGCGTTAAAGACCATGTCAATCTCTTCAGCTTGAAGGTTGAGCTGTATTGTGTTGACATCTGTCATGAACTTAACTCTGATTTTGTCAATCAAGGGTTGAGCAAAAGCTGCATACGGGTTTGGCTCAAAGTCGAAATAATTGCCCTTGTTCCACTCCTTGATACGGTATGGGCCGAACATGTAGTCATAAAAATCTTCTCTTACATTAAAATTAGATGGATAAGTATAAAAGTCCCGTTCAAACATTGCCTTGTAGATACCACCAATTCCCCATGTCGCATACGTATATTCTTCGTTATACTGAACCTCAACCGTATACTTGTCAATCTTCTTGTAAGAGTCAATCTTCCAAACACCAGCTGACGCAATTGACTGAATCTGCGGCGAAAAACCAACTTTCACACCAAACAAAACATCATCAGCTGTGAACTCATGGTATTTGCTGTCTTCCGGCTCACCTGGCACTGGTGGCCAGTAGATAGCTGGTCTCAAATGCCACGTAACCACCATCTTCGTCTGACCAGTTATCTCATCCTTGAATACCTTGACGCCACCATTCTCAATCGACGGCCTGTCAAGAGCCATCGTTTTCGGAAAAAGAATTGCATCTTCACCATAATCTACTGTCGCACTGCCCACAAAACCTGCAAGGAACGTCTGAGAAACTGCCGAAGACGTGTATGGATTCATCGTGTCTGGTTCCTGCTGAGTGACACAAGTTATTACCTGACCGGGGTCAGTATTTGGTGGGAGCTTGAATTTATAAAGAAGATATGCCGCTTCAGCATATGAGGGTATTTCATTCCAGGCTGTGTTTCTGAATCTATATGTCAAGATATTGACTTTTGGTCTTACGGCGAGGTTGAAGTATGGGACATAGTCCTTAGGTATCGTTAGCTCATCATTTGACCAACACCATGCTGGACCATCAAAATTCGCGACCTCTGCACTGAGAGTGTCGTGATTGTCAATTGCAAACTTAAACATCTCAGCTCTGGTGAAATTCTCTCCATCATACGCGACTTCCTTGCCAAGAACCTTTCCAAGCCCTTCAGCAAAAACGTCGGCCGTAATCTCCATGTCCCAATTATCGACATCTGGTAGGATGTCCTGAGCGATGACGGAATTAATGTATTTCTCAAGCTGATGCTCAACCTGAGCACCTACTGGCATCGCAAAGACAAACATGACCGATATCATGGCAATAGACAACACTACACCTAGGAATCTTCTCATATGGCTCCTTTCAAGATAAGAAATGAAACGAATGCTCCCCGGAAGCAGCAAATCCATTCGCTGCCTTTAACCTCTCTGATTAAATTCGCAGAGCAAATTGACACCGAGAAAAATTTTAGCACCTGTATAGCCGAAAGGCAAGTGCCTTCAAGGCACCGTGTGAGTTAAAAGTAAAATAAGCAAAGAATGACTTAAATTGATTCAAAGTAACGATAGGACAGATTTTCCACGAAATTACACAACAAATATCGAATGCTAACTCAAAGAAATATTTTACGGAAGCACATTTATTTGGAATTAGAACCAATCCGGAAATTTACCACTCCACTCTCCCAATATTTTAACTTCGGGTCTTAACCTCACATTATTTAGGCGATAAATCTCATTTGAAATACGTGTCATCAATCTCAACACATCTTTGGATGTTCCTTTTCCGGTATTCACAAGAAAGTTGGCATGAACATCAGAAATCACGATGCCACCTTCGGAAACACCCTTAAGTCCTGCTTGTTCTATCAACAATCCGGCATATGAAGCGGGTGGGTTTCTGAAGATACAACCGGCATTGAGCGTATTTTTCGGCTGTTTTTCCCTTCGATAATCAATCATTTGCTTCATTATCTTGTCAAGCCAGTCTTTATCGGCTTCTTTGAGTTTTAACTGAACCCACTCAATCACACCGCCAGATCTCTGCACTAGAGAGGTTCTGTAGTCAAACTGCATTTGGTTATGGTCAAGAATTACCCTGTCTCCTGTCAGAGTAACATAGCCAACCTTCTCGACCGACCTGCTGATATATATTGCTGATGTGCCAGCGTTCATGGTAACGGCGCCGCCTATTGTGCCAGGGATACCAAAACACCTCTCAATGCCTGACATATTCTTATCGACAGACATCTTGACGACATCTCCCAGTTTTGCTCCTCCCGCAGCTTGAACCCTGTATCCGTCCCAATGAATGTCATCAAGACCACCATTGATTTTTAAAACTATCCCCCTTATGCCAAGATCTCCAATCAGGAGATTTGTTCCTCCACCCATGACAATCAGTGGCACATGCATCTTGTTCGCGTAACGCAACACACTGATTACATCATCAAAATCCTCAGGAATCACAAGAGCATCTGCTGGGCCACCAACACCAAATGAGGTGTGGAGACTCATGGGTTCACCAAACCTTACCTGCCCACGAACCATACTCTTAAGTCCAGTTAACGCCGTTGGAACAAGCATATCTATCCTATTGCACCTATCAGCGATTTCAATATCTCAGAAATATTGTCAACAGCGTGCATGTGCGAACACTCTGTTGGCATTCTTTTTCTCTGCAATTCAAATTCAATTGATGCTGCAAGTTTTTCTCTGAGTTCGTTTTGCTCAAGAATCACGCACTCTCTTTTTGATTTGAGATACATAGCGTTTAAATACTGATGGTCATAGATATGAGGTCTTTTGGGAATAAGCACGCACGGGATTCCAAGACACTCCAGCTCAGAGATTGTCATGGCACCACATCTCGTTATTGTTAGGTTCGCAACCGAATACGCTCTGTCCATTGCCACCAGAAAATCAAGAACCTTCACATTCTGATAACCTCTGGATTTGACTTCATCCTTCATCTTCTCAAAAAGGTGCTTCCCAGAGATCATGAGCCACTGAAGGTCTTCCCTTGTAATAAGTTTATCCGGTAGTGAAAGAAAGGCATCATTCAAAAGGTTTGCTCCCTGAGAGCCACCAAAGAAAAGGATCGTCTTTTTACTTCTATCTAACCCAAGAAGTTCGTAAGCTTTCTGCGAAAATGGAGGAATGTCGACCCATCGAAGCGGATTTCCAACAACCTCTATTCTGGATTGGTTTTTAAACCCAGTTGTGCTCTCAAATCCAACAAGCACGACATCAGCAAATCTCTCCAGGAATCTATTCGCCTTTCCCGCAATAGCGTTTGCCTCATGTATTAGAATCGGCACCTTTCCTCTTGCGGCAAGTACAACTGGAACAGAGGGGTATCCACCCATTCCAATGACGGCAACAGGTTTTAATTCCTTAATTAACTTCTTCGACTGCCTTATTCCCACTGATAGAGTTCTAAAAAACTTCAGGGCTTTGATAGGATTGGCAGAGGGAGGGCAAGACGCAACCGACCTTGTCTCAATGCCTGTTGCTATCGTTTTTTCAAGGTCTTTTCCGGTGCCTATGATGAATGGTTTGTACCCATCTTCGATGAGTCTTTTGGCTATAGTCAGAGCAGGGACAACATGGCCCCCCGTGCCACCTGCACATATCAGAACATTCTTACTGGATTCCATCTACCCACCTACCTCCAAAGTCTTTCTCTGGTGACTGTGTCTGTCTATTCCAAACAATATACCGACTTCAACCAGATTCACAATCAGCGATGTACTACCGGCTGAGACAAATGGTAATGTAACCCCTGTTGACGGCAGCAACCCGATAACAACACCGATGTTGAAAAACGCCTGCATACCAAGGTGCAGAGCAATTCCCAGTGCCACCAGGTACGCAAACTGGTTCTTTGAGCGAGAGGCTATTTTGATGGCTGCAAACACAAAAACAATAAAAAGTGCGATAACAACCATCGCTCCGAGGAAGCCAAGCTCCTCAACAATGTTTGCAAAAATAAAATCTGACTCAATCGCAAACACCTTTGGAGTGAACTTGGATTGTCCTTGAAAAAGCCCTTTGCCAAAAAATCCGGCTCCAGCGATAGCAACCAAAGAATTCCTGAGGTGTTCTGCCTCCCAAGAATGAGTGTTGATGGGATCAAGAACAGCGATAATCCTCGCTTTCCACATCGAGGAGTCAACAAGAGACTGCACAACTACACCTAATCCAAAGATTCCAAACAAAACCCACAGAATCCAAACCCTCGCGCCTGAGAGAAAGTACTGCATCACAAAAATAACAAGCAGCATGACAGACGTGGAGAAGTCAGGCTCAAGAATTACAAGAAATCCGACCAGCGCAAACATCAGTAGCAGGGTTAGTATCTGTTTGAAATTCATCTGTGACGCATCGTTCTCCGAGAGATAATGCGCTGAAACCAACACCATTGCAAGTTTTGCAAGCTCAGATGGTTGGAACGAATAGCCCCCGACATATATCCATCTGTGGTGGGACACATTCGGATATATAAACACAAGAGCGAGCAGGACTATCGACACAAAATAAAGCGGATAGGAAATCTTCTTATAGAAACTGACAGGCGCTTTCGAGACGACAAAAGCCGCAACAATACCGAGTCCAAGACCCAAAAGGTAGGTAACCATTTCGGATGCAATAGAGGGGATCAAGCCAGCGTAGGCCTGCCCCATATAGACCGAGTAGAGGGATAAAAAACCAATGGAGAGAAGTCCAATGACGGAAAAGAGGAGCATCCTGTCTGGAATCCAAGGTCTCTCAGACAATGGTTTTCACCTCTTTGGCAAAGGTCTCACCACGCTCCTCAAAATCTCTAAACTGGTCAAAACTGGCGCAAGCAGGGGACAGAAGCACAGTATCCCCAGGTTCTGCTTTCCTGATGGCTTCTTTGATTGCCTCGTGTTGATTTGCAACCTTTTCGAATCGGTCAAAACCAGAGGCAATGAGCGCCTTTGAAATATTGTCCGATGTTCTGCCATGGACAATTGCCAACTTTACATCACCCATTGCCAATGGAAGCTTTGAGAAATCTGATCCTTTGTCAGAGCCTCCAAGTATGAGGATGAACGGGCCCTTCAAGGTTTTGAGAGTTAGAATCGTTGCATCCGGTTTAGTCGATTTTGAATCGTTGATAAACTTGATGTCTCTCGCCTCATGGACAAGTTCCATCCTGTGGGAGAGTGGGTTGAAGTCTTTGGCGAAGTCAACCATTAGAGCTGGATCGTACCCAAAATGTGAACAGGCAAGAGCGGCAGCCAAAATGTTTAATCCGTTGAAACAACCCTGTAATCTGAAGTCATCCATCGATGCCACAATATTTCTACCAACGACGAGGTTATCACCATCCATATAAGCTTGAGAATTTATATCTGGAGTACTGGAGAAAAAAAGAGGTTTGGCAGTTGTTTTGTCGGCGATCGACCTACTCCAACTGTCGCTGCCATTTAGCACAACAGTGTTTTTATCATCCATGTGATTGAGGATTTTTTCCTTCATCGCAGCATATACTTCCATTGAGCCGTGACGGTTGAGATGGTCTTCAGAGAGATTCAAAAAAACACCAACTTGCGGATGGAATTCATCCATGAGTTCACACATCGGAGAGCCAACCTCAATTGCCAGAACCCAATCTCCCTTTGCTTTTGTCACATAATTGGCAACTGGGTCACCAATGTTACCAACTGCATATGAGGCGGTTCCAGCCTTCCGCAGCATGTGTGCAACAAGCGATGTCGTTGTGGACTTACCTGATGTGCCTGTGATTGACACATAAGGGCAAGGAAGAAGAGACGCAGAAAAATCGATTTCCCCTCTTACTTCAATACCCTTGTCGATCGCCTCAGTCAAAAGTGGGTGATCAGTTCGCAGACCAGGCGACGGAATCAAAATATCACAATCAAGGACTCTCGATGTGTGCCCACCCATTTCAAACTCAAAACCTGATCTGGGGAGTTCATCTGATCTGCTGTATTCCGAGATAAAAACGTTTGCTCCAAGTTCTTTCATAAGCGAGGCAACAGCCTTGCCAGTCCTGCCAAAACCCAGCACAGAGACTCGCTTGCCAATAAATTTATCTAAATCTGTTCTCACAGCTATAGATTAGGCGCAAATTCCCTATTTATCAAGATTCTGTGGAAAATAATACAAAAACACAAACAACAAAAGGGAGTTCGACTGAGGAAAAGTGGAGCCGGCGATCTGACTCGAACAGACGACCTGCTGATTACAAATCAGCTGCTCTACCAACTGAGCTACACCGGCACCTGGAATGCTATATTAGAAATTAGCACCCCAATGTCAAGATTTTTAGGTAAAGGAGGGAGGGTACTAGTGGATATACATCGTCACTTTCTTTTCCTGGTCATCCCATTGGACGTCAGCATCAAAAGCCTCACCGATAAACCTAAACGGCACAAATGTCCTACCATTTGAAATCAACGGAGCTATATCAAGCACCTGCCTCGCTCCATTAACAAGGACAGTCGTGGAATCTATCCACATCTCCACCTTTGTATCATCTGATATTACTGTTACTTTTCTCTCTACACTATCCCAGCTCACCTCTGCACCGAAGCTCTCTGAGATTGCTCTGATTGGCACAACAGTTCTTCCAGACTTAATAAATGGTGCTGCATCAAGTCTCTTCGCTGTGCCATTGACGTTCATGATGTCGCTTCCGATCCACAATTCGACCACCGTCGTGTCAGCAGAATACGACAAAACCGTCATCTTCAACGGTTGAACATACTCATTTCCACTATATGTATAAACCAGATTCGCCCTCGTTGTGCCAGGCTTGACATATCTGGAATCAAAGTAGAAGGTGAAATTCTTTATACCCCCTGGTGGGATTGTTATGGACGGTGGTGAGACATGAAGCCAATCCTCCATCATATCAAGGTACTCAACCCTCCAGGCAATGGTGATATCCTGATTACCAGTGTTCTCCCAATCCATCGTGTACTCCACCGATAGTTCACCAGGATGTAGGGTGACGGCTATCTCATCCGCCTTTTGGCTCTGAGAATCACCACCCCCACTGCTGCCAGTTCCATCTCTGGTTATTGCCACAAAAGTAAAGTAGTAACCATTTGATGAGGATGAGATTCCGACGGCTCCAACCTCTGCGCAGTCACTCAACATATTCTTGTTGTGACCACTCGATGTTTTCCATTGATCAAATGCATATTGAACTGGATCGGCATAACCACTGTTATACGCTACGTTTTCGACATAGCAGGTGTACCCAATTGACGCATCCTTGAGCCTATCCCCCGGGCCCTTTCCACCCAGTTCATGAGCAAGTTCATTCCTGTTGTCCATATTGACCGAGTGGTTGTAGGCAACAGTGTAAACATCTGCCGCCCAACTAATCTGATTCTTACCCATCTGTCTTCTGTAGGCGTTTATTAGATTGAATAAATCTCTTGAGCTATCCATAGAAACAGCATCAACCACACCCGCGGTCCCAACGGAAGCGAAAACAGAAACCAGTATCACGGCACACAGCAACACTTTCCACACTCTATTCATTTTTTTCTAAACTCCTTACGCATGGGCTAATGATTCAAACCCATTATATACACACTTTGTGTTTTTTTGAAATGTTTCTACACCATGTTGTATGATAGACTATAGGGTGTAGAATGTCCGGATTATGGATGAGAAATTCAAACTCGTATCTGATTTTTCACCCTCGGGAGACCAACCTCAAGCGATTGAAAAACTTGTTGATGGAATCTGGAGAGGTGTTCAGTTCCAGACGCTTCTTGGCGTCACAGGCTCTGGCAAGACCTACACAATGGCAAAGGTAATAGAGACTGTCAACCGACCAACACTTGTCATCGCTCATAACAAGACACTTGCCGCACAACTTTATTCCGAGTTGTCTGAGTTTTTCCCAGAAAATGCTGTCGAGTACTTTGTCTCTTATTATGACTACTATCAACCAGAGGCATATGTACCCACAAGAGACCTCTATATCGCTAAAGAAACTGACATCAATGATGACATCATGAGACTCCGTCACTCCACAGTCAGGTCTTTGCTTGAGCGTCGAGATGTAATTGTTGTTGCATCTGTTTCTTGCATCTATGGCTGGGAGTCGCCAGAGGGGTACAAGGAGCAACTGGTTGGCGTAAAAACCGGCGACACGATGTTGAGGGATGATTTTATCAGAGGTCTGGTTGGCATGCAGTACGCCAGAAATAACATTGCATTTGAGCCTGGTAACATAAGGGTCCGTGGGTCAACAGTTGATGTTTGGCCAGCAGAGACAGAAGGCGCTGTGAGGGTAATTTTTGAGTTTGACGAAATAATCAAGGTTTGCGAGCTTGACCCAGTGACGGGCTCAACATCAGAAGACATTGGTGGCTTTATGTTCTTCCCCGCTAAAGCGTTTGTTACAACCCAGGAGAGGCTTAACTACGCTGTCCCAAAAATCATGAAAGAGCTCGATGACCAAAAGCAAAAATTCGAGAAGGAGAATAAACCACTTGAGGCTGAGCGAATAGTCGAGAGAACAAAATATGACCTTGAGATGCTTCGAGAGGTTGGATACTGCAACGGAATAGAGAACTACAGTATGCACCTTTCTGGAAGAGATTTTGGGATGCAGCCCTATACCCTTATGAATTTCTTCCCGGAAGATACCCTTATGATAATCGACGAATCCCACATGACAGTGCCTCAGATTAGGGGAATGTTTGCAGGAGACCAGGCGAGAAAAAAGACACTTGTTGACTTTGGTTTCAGGCTCCCATCCGCTATGGAGAACAGACCGCTGGGCTGGGATGAGTTCCAACAATTTATGAGACAGGTTGTGTTTGTCTCTGCAACACCCGCTGACTACGAGAAAGAGATATCAGAGGAGATAGCTGAGCAACTCATCAGACCGACAGGACTTCTTGACCCAGAGGTTGAAGTGAGACCGATTGCGGGACAGATTGACAACCTCAAGGACGAGGTAAGGAAACGAGTCGAAAAAGACGAAAGAACACTTGTGACTGTTCTGACAAAACGTATGGCAGAGGACTTGGCAGACTTCCTACTGAAAGATGGCTTCAAGGTTTGCTATCTCCACTCTGATGTGGGAACAATTGATAGAGTCGATATCCTCAAAAAACTCCGAGAGGGAGTATTCCAGGTTATTGTTGGTGTCAACCTACTCCGAGAGGGACTTGACCTCCCCGAGGTGTCACTTATTGCAATCCTTGATGCTGACAAGGAGGGATTCCTGAGGTCGACAACCTCGCTTGTACAAACAATCGGAAGGGCTGCAAGAAACGTCAGTGGCAAGGTCATCATGTATGCAGATAACATTACCAACTCGATGAGGCACGCCATCGATGAGACCAACAGACGAAGAAAAGCCCAGATTGAATACAATGAGAAACACGGCATCGAACCGCAAACCATTCGCAAGGCTATCAAGGACATGCTTAACATCCCAGGAAAAACTGCTTCGATTGTATCAGGCACAGAGAAGGGCATGAGCAAAGAGGACGTGAAGGCCGTCATCTTGCAGTTGACTGACGAGATGAACCTGGCCGCCACCATGCTCGAATTTGAAAAAGCGGCACAAATCCGTGATCAGATCGCAATCCTCAAACAGGAACTCATCCAAAAGGGTAAGGGGTATGATGATGTTCCATCGGCATCAAGCAGAACAAAGACTGCGCAGAAGATAAAGAGTAAACTGGCACAGGCGGAACTGAGAAAGAAGAGATAAACTAATGGCGGGGATACACCATCAGGACTCTTAATCTAAACATCCGCGTCAATCCCCATTCATAGGCACTTTTCCTTGTTGTCGGTTCTCACATATGGTTAATACATTTCTTTATTCTGATAATAATATTTTGCTTTAATTTAATATCTCTACACAGCAGTCTTATATTGCCGCATTCTCCGTTGTTTCTAGCAATACCATCATTTGAGTCATGAACTTACAAAGTATCGGTTCTAAACTTCAATATGTTGCATTTATTTTCGGCTTTTCTTCAGTATCAGTGTCACCATATTTTCACGGGGTTCAAAACAGCGTTTTCAGTTATTTGGTAAACTTATCATACATTTCTACCTAAGTTATTGTTTAAATTAATTCACCATTCAAGCGGGCATTTGCGCTATTCAATTAATTTCGCACAGCGTCAATCTATTAATTTCTCCCATTTTATCTGCTTTTCTTTCACTTTCTTAAATCGGTTTGCAACCTATTGACAAATATAAAATTATCAATAAATTCATGTCACTTGCTAGCAATTAGGAGGTTGAGATGAAGCTTTGGAGAAGAGCTTACGGCGACGATTATTGGCACTGGAATCCTGAGTGCCCTGATTGGCCAACTGATGACTACGAAGAAAGAAAAACAAGACCAGATGATGATGAAATCTGTGATCTTTGCGACGAGTATGCAGACGAGGAAATATAATGGCAGACAAAAAACCAGAGAAGAAAAAAACTGAGAAGAAAGTAGCAGCAGCACCAGCAAAGGACAAGAAGAAAGCCAAGAAATAGCTTTCTTTGTTCCCTTTGCCACTTTGACACCCCTCGCTCTTGAGGGGTGTTTTTTTATTTATAGAAACAACACAGTCAAACAAAAATATTTCTCAATTACTAGTTGGTACAATGGTTTTTCAGACGCTCATCTTATTGCAAAATTCTTGAATTTTGTTTCTGCTAATTTACTTTGATGCTACTCAGCTGGGATTAGATTGAGAATCTCATATGGAAAACAACTGCGATAAGTGCGTAATTGAAAAGAGAGCGATAGTCTCAGGACTCGTGTTAAACGTTTCCCTCTGTGTTGGCAAGTTTGTCGGTGGAATTCTGGGAAGAAGCTCAGTTTTGATTGCTGATGGAATCCACACGGCGACCGATATCGCAACTGATGTTGCAATACTCATTGGGTCAAAACATTGGCACAAACCGGCAGATGATGACCACAGATATGGTCACGAACGAATTGAGACGGTTGTGACGCTTGGCATTGGTGTTGTGCTTGCCTTCACAGCCATTGAGTTATCGATTGACGCCGTCAAAAAACTTGTCTCAGGTGATTTCATCACTCCAAGCTTTTTCACGCTCTGGATAGCCTTGAGTTCAGTCGTCATCAAGGAAGCTCTCTACAGATACACCGTGAATGTCGGTAAAAAGACTGGTTCAACAGCCCTCATTGCAAACGCTTGGCACCACAGAACAGACGCGCTCAGCTCAATTCCTGTCGTTCTTGTTATTCTTATCTCGCAGCTGTGGCCTTCACTTGTTTGGCTGGATTCTATTGGTGTTATACTTGTCTCGCTCTTCATATTAAAGGCGGCCTACGATATTTCGAAACCAGCTTTCTCCGACCTCATCGACACAGGTGTTGACGCAAAAACACTGAAGCAGATTGAAACGGTTACTCAGAGCTTTGAGAATGTGCTCGAGACCCATCACATAAGAACACGATATGTCGGCAACAACGTCTATGTTGATATGCATGTTGTTGTAAAATCGGACATGACAATCGACGAGAGTCACACCCTATCACACAAGATTCATGACAAACTGATTTCTGATATCCACTGCGTTTATGACGCAATAATCCATATCGAGCCTGAAAGTGAACGCATTAACATCTAGCAGAATGTACTTGTGAAAAGAAATCAGACGGTTTCTCTTGTCCACGGACAAAAAAAGGCGCCACTGCTCAGGTGGCGCCTTTTTTATAGGGTTGTCTCTTCTCTGTTTTCTGTATTATTTATCTCTCTTCAACTGGTGGTTTTGTGTTCACATCCAGATTCTTTGAGATTTCGATGCAGTTGTCTATCACATCCCTGATTGCATCCATATCAATTCCCAAAGAATCCTTCAAATCCTTGGCTGTTGCGTCAAGCGCATCAACTCCAATCCCAAGAAATTGAGCGATACAATCTGGTGGAGCATCAACGGACGTCAGATATTCTAAAAGATTGTCTGAGCCTTCGAGTGCTGGCAGTGGTTCATCGACTACAACCTCTTCTTCAACAGGTTCCGCGGAATTAGTGGACTCTTCCTCATGAGAACTGATGTGAGTTAAACCAAGGCACTCATCCATCTTCTCTCTAATGTAGTCCATATCAACACCGAGTTGATCCTTGAGATCCCTGCCTCTTATGTCGAGCTGGTCAACAGATATTCCAAGCTTCTGGGCAAGACAGTCCTCAGGGATGCCATACTGGTTTGCTATAATCAGGATATTATCAGAACCAAGAATCTTTGAGCTGTCAAATCCAATATCTGTGATTCCATCATCAGAATACTTGACCTGCTCTTCGCCAGTTAGCACGGGATTTTCATCGTTTACATCAAGCTCAGGGAGTTTTTCCGGCTCAGTTCTGGGGCATTCCAAGAGCAGGTTAAGAATCTCGTCTATCTCAATATCGAGCTCGTTGTGAAGAGATCTTGCGTCTATATCAAGTTCCTCTGGTGTTTTACCCAGCTTATGGGCTGCACATTCAAGCTCAATCCCATTCTCTTCCACAAATTCCAGGACGTTGTTGTCACCATGAAGCTCTATTTCGCTATTGGCACTATCGTATGTTTCCCCGGAATACTCCTCATGTTCATGATCGTCTTCACCTTCTGCCGAAACACCAGGTGGATTCCAAACACCAAACAGCTGGAACGCATAGACCACGACCAGAAACAAAACCACAAAGAGGACACCAGCAACTATTGGTGGGGATAGTCTTTTCATCTTGCACCTCCTGTCGCCCAACCAAAGCCCACTTCAAGCGCTCCTGGGACAGGACACTCATCGATACAACGAAGGCACTGGATGCACTCACCTCGATTAACCTTATCAACTGTTGATATCTTTATCTGATATGGACACTGACTGTCGCATTCGCCACAATCGATACATTTATCTTCATTTCTGACAATACCCGCTGCTGACGCTTTTGAGACTGGGTGGATTATTCCACTGAGCGGACACGCGTACTGGCAGGGTCTCTCGATAAACAAACTTGTGAGTATTAGGACTATGAAGATAACAAGACCAACGATTGATGTTTCATGTCCCCATGGGAATGCTTCCTGGCCAAAGGTCACAAGTGTGTTGTAGGGATCAATCGCCTTAAACCAGAAATCAGCTGTTAGGTAGGTCATAACGAGTATCAGAGCAAGAACAGCGTATCTAGTCCATTTGAGCACTTTGTGGACTGAGTACGGAATCTTGATGTCCTTTTTCCAGAACAGTTTTCTAAAACGATTCAGCCATTCCTGGACAGCGCCGGCCGGGCACATCCAACCACAGAATGCTCCACCAAAGGTGAGAATGGCAAGAACAAATGCAACAAGAATAACAATGTTTGTGTTACCAGATCTCCTAATAAACTCTCCACCTTGTTTTAGATACTGTGGTAGTAGCATGGCAAATGAACCCATTGGACAAATGCAATCAATAGGACCCGTTTTCCCAGGCATTCCTCTCTCGATAAGATGGTGTGCCCAACTGTAGTTTAGGATAGCTCCTAAAAACAACGCCTGAAAGATATGCCTTACATATCTCCACTTGAACCATTTTTGCATTACGACTCCTTTTTTTGAATAATCTACCTAGTTTTGATTACTATTGTCTATAGTACACCTGACCACCAAACTAACCCACAGTAAAGCTTGTCAAATCCTCAGAACAGGTCAATATTAGGGACAATCCACTTCTACAGTCGATTTTGCAATAATCGTGTTTGGTTTCACCAGCGTTCCGGTTACTTCATAGCACGTGTTGGGGAGATAAGTGTCACACAGTTCGTTTGGCACGAGATACCATTCTTTGTCGATACCAGCTTCGACAGCATATATAAGGTTCTTGTCACAATCTGATGATTTCACCAAAAGAACTAATGTTATATCATCCTCCGGACAGTTCTTACCCTTCTCAACTGTAAATACCAGACTGGTCTCCGACCCTTCACAATCAGGGATAAATTTCAATCTGTAGGAGATTGTTGTGTCATCTACCTCCGATGTATCAAATGGCACCTCAATCCTCGATGTGCTTTCAGGATTCACAGCCACCCTTATCTCAGAAACGAAATCAAAAGTGCCGCCCCTCTGTTTCTCTAGAAGCAGGACGCCTGATATTGTCTTGTCTCTGCAATTATTGGTGACAACGGCAGAGAGGGTAACATTGTCATCCGGGCATACAACAAGGGTGTTGTATCTACCGAGTTCTAGTTTTGTTTCCTGTGACCAATCAAATGAGTAGTCACAACACTCCTTGCAGCCGGGTTCTTCATGAAGAGTTACTCTGAATTGCTTTGTTGTGTTGCAGGCATTGACAACAATCTCCAAGGTTTTTGGCAAACTCTCAGGAAGCTTTATGTCCAATGAATATATGACAACGGAACCTGGGGCAATGGTGGCATTCCCAGTGTCCACAACCCCAACCCCTTCAATTGTTGAGGTCACAATAACCTCAACATCATCCCCAGTACAGTTGTTTTTTATGTATATTAGCTTCTCAAGTGAGAAGTTCTCACCAGGGCATCCAATGATTGACGGAGGTTGCTTATTCGGCGTTGCCCACACGGCATCCCACTCACAACAAATCACTCTGCAGCAATCGTCTCGCTGGTTGAATGTCCAACTCTTGATAATTCCAGCTTCTGTCACACAGAGCGTTGCACAACCAATGAAACCGGCGAGCATCCTAAGACCTGTTGTATCAGTTAGGTTATCTTTTGCGTAATATGTAATACTCATTCCATCAGAGCATGAGATAAAGTTGACAACTATAGGGTATTTTGAACCCACAATCTCAGTTGCTGAATTGATAGTACCCTCGACCTCAACACAGGGTTCATCATCCCGACAGCAATCATCCAGCCTCACCCAGCTATCGAGGATATAGCCCTTACTCGACGTGTGGATGCAAAGACTTGCGCAACCCTTGTATTTTGAGATACGGATACTTCCATTTTCCTCGTAAAGATCTGATGGAGACAAGACCTTCAATATCTTCTCATCACACATCTTGAATTCGATTATAAAATTGCTGGTATTTGGATCTCTTGCCACCTTTTGTACGATTCCCTCTATAAACATACACTCTGACGGAGCATAGGTGAAAATACTCGTTCCGCTGTCGGCAAGAAATTCTCTTTCTTTTGTGTACGCTTCGACATACCAACAATAAACAACATTCTTTTTCAAGGGTTGAGCATCTGTCGGATATTTGATGATTGTTTTCTCTGTGCCAACCACAGAGAGAATTGGCTCACTCTTGATGGCACTTGACACCGTTTGACCCGTTTTTACCTCATAGAGATTGAAACAGTACAGAACGGGTTGCTCAGAGTCATATGGCAACCACTTGAATGTTGGGTAGGGATCATCAAGTCGTTCGGATTTCCCTGGGGTAACAAGTGTCACAGGTTGAACATCCTCACCTGTGACAGAGATCGTGTAAAAATCCAAACTATCACAGCTTGAAAACCATGGGTCATAAAGAAGCTTGTTACCACTTGGGTCTAGGATGGTTTTTACCTTTGACACACCACACTCATAATCCGATTGATCAGTGTCATAGATAATATCTATTACATAACTGTTCTCATCAGTGACAGCAACGGCTGACAATAGAGCCAAAACGCCAGAATCACCGTTTAGTCCATAGGCAACGACAAGATTCCCATTTGAGACTTTTCTCATCAGCTCTGATTGATTTTCAAGCTTTTCAATCTGCAGTGGGATATTTGCTCTTCTTGTGTATTTTGTTAGTTGTTTACACCACGAAACATCCGTGAATTCCTTGCCATCTCTTGATTTGCAGCCAAGATCATCATCCCAGTCTGTTGCTGCCTTTATCGCATCTGTATCGATGAGTCTCTCATTTATCCCAAGCTCATGTTTAATGTTAAGATATTTGAACAGACCTGACACAAGCGACGGTGTAGAACCGATATCGCCCAACTCATCCAAACTTGGAATCTCGCTTACTGTCCATTCATCAATATTATTTGCCTTGTACACCTTCGAGCCAGGGGAGATGTAGCTGAAACCCTTTTTCTCGGATACCGAATCAGGAGTTACGGTATAGTATGATTGGCCGACTGTAGCTGAGCTGGTCGACTCACCTGCTGTTGTTTTCTTGTACTTTGTGAATGATGCGCTGTAACTGGTCGATGTAATGTTGATTCCATCCCCTGACTGAAGATCAAAGAACTGGGTGAAACTCCTTTTCGCTCCAGGATAAACTGGCGCATTCTGGACAACCCAGTTGTTTGCAAACATCAGGTTGAAATAGAGGAGCGAATCATACGGAGTGCAGGAGACATCGATTCTACCAAAGCTCGTATCCCTTTCCTCAACTCCACCAATTGAATAATCAAGCTGGCTGAAAAACACATCAAACCCAAGACCACACAAATCCACATCGGGTGTTGCTCTCCACGAGATAACAGCATCCCCAGCTATTTCCACCCACACACAACCTGAGTATGTTGTGATGTCGACCAGGTTCTCGTCAAACTGACACGCAAAGAGTGAGAACTCACTTATCTCTCCCTCATCATTTCTCATAATGACCTTGCTTCCATCTGAGCTTATGAGGTCGCAACCCTTTGAGATTACCTGCTTGCTCTCATCCCACAGGCTGATATCAACCAGCTCAAACTCACTCTCCCACCACAATCTCTTGCCATAGGCAAGATAGGAAAAATCTTTTGCAATGTCGGGGAATGTCTCTGGGTCATATGTATATGTGCAAAGCATACCTGAATCATCAAAACCATAGAGGTAGGGGATGGTGTTCTCATTATCAACGCCTTGCACCTTTATTATCCTCGCATCCAATACATCCTTATGAGAGGTCATCCACTCAATCGGTATCCAGTCATAAATCCTGCCATCTTCATTGATGCACACTTTTGCAAAGCCGGTATAGTCTGCAATTGATACACCAAACAGGTCTCTATACAGTTGTGAATCTGCTCTAATCTGCCCTGTGAACACGCCGTCATCTGCGCATGCAATCTGTCTTGTTTCTATCTCACCACTCGTTTTCGAACCAATTATCTCCACTGTTTGCCATTTCAGTCTGTCAGAGATCGTTCTGAACTCACTCTCATGAGTCACACCGCACGAGTGACCACCAAGTGTTTTTGACTCGACCTGCCAGACATAATTAGTGTCGGGTTCAAGTTCGACCGACAGCGTTGAAAGATCAAGTGAATTGATTGGAATATTGTCAAGCTCAAAGACAGGCGCATTGAATTTCACAGCATCTTCTGCCTTCTGATCTTTTTCCTGTTTGACGATTTTAATCTTGTTTACCGTTTTTGCTGTCTCTTCAGGCTTTTTACCCTCTTCTGCTGGTTTTGTAGACGATGGTTGGGTGACGGGCGTTGGGGTAGTGGTGGTTGGCGTTCCACCCGTTGGCGCAACTGGCACCGGCGTGCTACAGCCATCTGGCGGCACAACATCAGGACATTCGACAACAAAGTAATAATGGTCACAATTTGCGACCCATACACCGTTCATAAACAACCCAAACTCGGTGTTGTACGTTGTTGAGCAGGTTCCTTCCGTTCCCTCGGTGTCATCTTGTTGGTCGAGATCGTTGACATAGTCAACATCATAGCCTTCGTCAGTTTTTGTTACGCCGGTGACCGCAACGCCGTGACCATGGATGACACGCCTCTTACCACCCATGTACGCTTCCATCCAAACAACGAGCTCAACGTCCTGACCTTTGGCAATCTCATTTATGATAAGGTCAAAATCGGTTATTCTTCTGGTGGTGATTTTATACTTTTTATCCTCCATGTATTTCTTTTTTGTCGACCACCAGGTTTTGACAGGAGAGCCGAAACTACTCGATCTCCAATCAGTGGCTTTCTTCATCTCTTCAATTGAGGTTTGGGCGTCAGTTAATTGGAGCTTGTGTTTCTCCTTCAAAAACTTCAATGAGTTTGAAACTGCCGCTGGCATGCACTCCATTTTGTGACACTGCTGATTTGGGAAATTCTTGTGTGATGCCGTTTTTAATGCCTGTCCACCCCCTTGACCGTCCTGTGGAGGCGCTGGGGTCTGTGTTGGTGAGTCTCCGTCTGGAACAACTGAAGACGTCTCATATTTTTCTTCCTCAAACGACAACCCCTGAATCATACACACTCGACCATCATCAACCTCGGATACCATCATGACCTGTGGCATAGTTTTTTTGATGGTTGTGGTCAAACTTGCTGCATAGTTGAGCGAGGATACTTTTTGACCATTCAAGCACTTGAGGTCGAAATTAAAGATAGTGGTCTGCTCTTCTCCTGGACCTTTGTGATCCAGGATTGCCCTATTTTTTATGACCCAGCGGTCATCAATTCTAAGGTTGAAATACTTTATCTCGGAGAAGCCCCTGAAGGTCAGTCTCACCTCGCCCCAGTTTGAGTCCTTTACAGTTAACTCATTCAACAAGAGGTCAAGTTGTCGGAATTCAATACCGACGATATCTCCACAACTATCCTGTTCTGGAAGCACTCTCCAAGAGACAATCCAGTTGCCAATAACATCAACCTCAACACAACCAATGTAGTTGGCAAGTTCAACATCTGAGTTCGAGGCTTTCAGTGATGGATTGGTGTAAAGGGATGTCACCTCTCCGTCATCTGGGACAAAGAGCACTTGGTCAGTCTTATCATCAAAACTCGACACCGCTCTCACATACCCCAATATTCTCGACGTTTGCCTCAGACATTGGTAGTCAATGAACTGAAGGTCGACAATCCTCTCCTTATCGTCCCATAGTATATTTTCTGCCCCAAGATACTTTGAGACAAATCTCATCGGGAGCATTGTATAACCAGGGTTTTTGATATAGGGACTCACATTGTGGTTGTCATCGTCAATCCACACATCATTGTATGAGCCATCTGGATTTGTAACCCTTGCCTGAGGCTTACCAATCCAAAGCTCAAGCTTGGTTCCAGTGGGGAGTGTTATTGTCACCTTGCGCTCCAGAGAATCCCACATCATAAGCGTGCTCTCTATCTCAGTTGTGACATACCTGATGACGAGGAACATTCTGGAATTGGTTATCTCAGGTGCAACCTCCATCGGGCCCTTTGGCTGTCGGTTGACCCAGTAGGTGGTGCTACCTACCTGGTACGAGAGAATTTTTATGCACGGATTTGTAGGAATCTCCTCAGCCATAGTTGTATCGATTGGAGATGTCTGAAAAACCAGAAGAAACGAGAGAAAAACGGACAAACAAAACCTTATCGCAGCGGACATAGTTTCTATCCTTCCATCGTCCACCCAAGAGTTTCTATTAAACAGACGATTGTAGCTCATTCGTCACGGCTGATTGTATGCCCTGAAACACAAAAATGCAAATAGAAAAAGGCAGATAAAGATCAAATTCTATCTGCCTTTTGCGCTGGTTTAGAGGCTAGTGTCGATTTGTTTTATTTGTCGTAGTCTACTGTGAAGCCAATGTTCTTTGTTACGCCGCTCTCTGATGAGACAGTGAAATTCCAGGTATTTGATTGGATATTACTGTTTGGTCGAGTTGGTGGCATTGTGACTGTTACCTCAATTGTAAAAGGTTTTCCAGCTAAAACGTTGAAGTCCTTATTTGAAAAACTGATAAAATGGTCATCGGTTGAAATCGTGATCCCGAGATTCTCGCTATCGCAGCGGTTCTTGACAGTAAATTTAAAAGTCGCCTGTTTTCCAGCCTTTAGCTCATAATTTGATGGATTGTTCTGCCAGCCTGTCACAAAGTCGTCACATCCTTGAGCGTAGTTGACTGCAAATGAAATCTCTCTACTTGGGCCTGTGTTGGGTGTTATTCTGAACTTGAATGTTTTTCTTGTCTGGTCTCCATTCTTCTCTGGCATGACGATACTGATGTTTGTCTCAAGCTCCTCCCCAGGGGAGACTGTTGCAGTGTCAAGCGATGCGAATGTAAAACCTTCAGTAAGTGGGACAATGGTATAGCTTTGGGCACACATCGAGGTTGGCTCAATCACTAGCTTAAAGCTGGCGAAACAACCTGGATTGACATAGTAGCTGGCTGGATTCTTGACCCAACTGGTTGAGAATGTGCAAGCAACCATTGGGGTTGAATTTGCCTCATAATCTACCCGATTAATCATTCCCCTCTCAAACATCTCCCACACACTCGGACTTGTTTCCTCAACTGTTGCAGCGTTTGCACCGATTGGTATGAGGGTAGTCAGAAGCAACGCTGCTACGATGGCTATCGATATTCTCTTTCTTTCCATTTTTTCTACCCCTTTCTATCGTTTTTGGATTTGATAGCTTATACGGACAAGGGAATAAAAAAGTCTGATGAAAAAGAACTACATCTGAATATACCAACTATTTCATGGGGTACTGTGTGTCTGCCTAGAAACTACCAGATGATAAAGTTAGCAATTTTGCCATGAGGCACCCACTCGAGTTTTGCTCCAAGGGCATCACCGATAGCTCGAAGCGGAATAAAGGTCGTGCCGTTCTTAATTTCTGGTGTTGTACCCATGTCATAAAGATTGCCGTTCACTTGAGCATACTGATTATCAAGCCATATCTTTGCCGTGATAGCTGAGTTTTTCTTAATATCAATTCTTCTATCAGCCGCAATCCAGACAGCCTCACCACCAAGTTGCTCTGTTGCTACTCGAAGCGGCGCCATAGACTTGCCATCGTCGTTGATATAGCAGGGGTTTGTGATAGTTGTTTTGTTGCCCTTTGAAACACAGTAATTGATTGAATTACCGTTTGACAATTTGCCAACAAAGAAACTTACGCAGTTTGTTCTGCTTGTATTATTTTGAGTTGCATCCGTGAAATTACCGGGATTGGTGTGAGCCTCTATCTCAGAGATGTTTGCCTGCCCATCACCATCAGCATCAAAATTCTCAAATCCGTAGAGGTCTAATCCTCTATTGACCTCGTACTGGATACCGTAGGGATTTAAATCCATGTCGGAACCGCCAAAGTGGCAGCTCGTGCAATCGAGGGTTCTTCCGTATGGCATCTCTCCTGTCGCCGTGGTTGAGATGAGATATGGGCAGAAATCATCACCATAGCTGAGTCCAAGCAGCACAGAAACAACAAGCAGCAGACAAACAGATACAAACAAAACGTGTGTTTTATTGGTTTTTGGCATTTTATAAGGTCAACTCGTTAGTATTCGAGTGGTTTGGATACTACAAGGATGAGAAATAAAATCAGTTAAGAATTGATGACTCTGGGGCCGGACTCGGTTAATTCAAGCGTTACTCCATCCTTGTAGGAAAACGCTACATCTGTTATCTCGTTAAAGAGTTCTGCTTTCTCGGTGTGGATTGGAAGCACAAATCGTGGCTTGATACCATCGATTATCCTCTTAAGGTCAGCTCTGTTTGCATGCCCTGAAGTGTGGGCGTATTCGATGTCCAATCCCAAAAGCTCTGTCCAGGCAACAAGTTTCGAGAAACTGATCTCCATTTCTTCGTTAAATGGTTCTGCCTTGCCGTAGACGTATGTTCCTTCAATACCCTTTCCAAGCTGCATCAGGACATTTGGGCCATAGCTTGTGTAAATGAGGATGTCACTTTTGTTCTTTTTTATCTCTTCACGTCCCTCTGGCCCCCAGAGGATTTTTGGGAGTTTGAGGGAGGGATTAAGACTCTCGAAACGTTCGATAACAGCCTTCTCATACTTCATTCTGCCTGACTCATAAGTCTCGATGTACATGTTTGGATATTCAAGCTGGGCTTCCCTGAGAGCAACGTATCTGTCGTAGTCTTCTTGGGATTCGTCTTTTTTTCGCTTACGAATATTCTCGCTTTTTGAGCTTGTGACCTTTTTCCTGGAAAGCAGCACATGACAACCGTCAAATCCCCTGAGGTTTGGATAATAATCGTTGTAGCAGTTGATACCCTCGGTCAGATATGCCTTCTTGGCATCAATCACCACTTCCTTGCCAAATCTCTTGGCGACATCGATGACAAGCTCCATCCTGTCCATATCGGCTGGAGAGCCATCATAAACCACGAGACCTTTTGAACCGCTCAGGATTTGTATTAGCTTGTTTTCAACCTGGGTTTCTGAGAAAAGCGCGTGGGATTCGGGTTCACCCTCAGGAGTTGAGAGGTCTGGGTGTGACTCGATCCTCGTGCCTTCGCAGAGGAAGAAATCAATCTTGTGATTCGCTGCCTGCTTGATGAAATTGAGTGTGAGTTCTGGTCGTCTACCGTGGAGTCTGAGGTCACCGCTGTAGCAGATGGTAAGTCCACCCATCTCAATTATGAACGCTGACGCTCCAGGGATGGAGTGGTCGACACTGTAGTGCGTGATTTTAGCCGTGCCAATCTCGATGGACTCTCCATCGGACATTCCAGAAAAACTGTCGAGTTCGTACTTTTGAACCCAATTTTCAAATATCTCTCGTCTAAGCCTCAGGAAATCCTTTGTGATATGGCTACCCAAGAGGGGGATATCGGATCTGATGAGTCCCAAATATCCAGCGTGGTCGAGGTGCGCATGAGAAATGAGGATAGCATCAACAAATCTTTTTTCTTCGGTACCGCCTATGCCAATGTAGCTAACATCATCGTAGATTGGACTAAGTCCCCCATTTACAAAGAGACCTTCCAAATCTGGAATAGCTGAGATGAGCTCGAGATCATCTATGTTGCTCGGACTCAGGTAGGGGTAGTCAAAAAACTTTCCCTCGAATCCAAACGATTGACCAAAATCCAGGAAAAGCCTTGTTTCTCCATCATCAAGCAGAATCTTGTTTCCACCAATCTCGTTTTGTCCCCCAAAAAATTTAAGTCTTACCATGAAATGTTACTGTGTATTACTGCTTCTCCCACCACTTACGACGAAGGGGGGTAAGCACAAAGAAAGCAACTGCAAAGAAGATGACAAGTCCAAGGCATATGAAAAAGAATGTCTCAGTACCAATGGCCCTGAGCATCTTATCGGTCCAGTTGAGTTTCTTGGTTGGATTCTCTATAGAGAGTTTGAAACCATTTTTAGCGTCTTGATCCCACACGACCTTGAAACCCATCTCTTCAGCAACATGCTTAGCTGGAACCATGAGGTTGTCGTTTTTGATAAATGGTGGTTTCGAAAGACTGACCTCACGACCATTCACCACAACCTTGTTGTTGCCATCTTTCACCTTTAGAACGACGTCTCCAAACTCGTTGAAAAACTGCTGCCAACCCTCAACAGTCCTAACCTCCAACCCACCCTCAAGGGCAAGAAGTGATGTCGGTATGAAAGAAATATCATCACTTACGACAATTGGCGTATTGAGAGTGCAGCGAAGAGAATCTATTTTGACCTCGTTTTTTCCTGGATTCATGTAAACAACGGCCGACACATTCGAAACCAAAAACAGGAACGCGAACAACAAAACAACAGACAACAAAGCTATCTTTTTCATAACCCTCATACACTATCACCTTGTGAGCTTTTATTCAACAGAATCTGTTGGGATACCTATATCAAACGTGTTTCCAACATCAGTGACAGAGAGGTCGAGATTCAATTCAAAGTAATGCCCTGCCTCGTCACGTCCCCTGGTTTTCCCCGCAACTCTTGTTGGCATGCCGATAAGCTTGCCTTCCTTCATCACCCATAGATTCACATCAAAATCCACCCAACCGATTGGTGAACCTGGGTCATTGACGAAGACATGAATCTTGTCGCAGAGCGTGTTGTTGACAGTCTCCTCGCCAAGATTTGTCACCTGTGCATAGTCAGCAAATCTCAACCAGTTGATGTGGTCGAGAAGCTCCTCATTTGTCTTGATAAGCATGTTTGAAGCAATCGCAAACTCTTTGCTCTGTTTGACAAACTTCTCTGGCACAGCATTAATCCCCTCTGCAATCCATGCGTCAAAGCGATCAACTACAATAAGCGACTTGCCTTTCTGCCAACTTGAATCATATGACTGATAAATCGAAGCTTTTCCATCGGTATTCTTTTTGATTATCACATCGAGTGCTTGCGGGTAGTAGGCTATCTTTCCCTTTCTCCAACCGTTGCAAGAGTAAGAGCTGTAATCAGAGAATGAAACAGTCTTCACATCCTTTGGCATGAGACTGAGTGACTGTATAAACTCGCTTCCAGGTTCTATGAACAAGGCCTTCCTAATGGAGTGGAATGTGTCATTATCAATGTTCAACTGATACTTTCCACCGGAAACATAGAAGACATATATGCCCCGCTCATCAGTTGGGTATCTCTCAGTTGCTCCATCCTTGAAAAGCAGCACCTCAATACTCTCAAGAGGCGAGTTTGAAGCGGCATGCCTAACATAACCCCAGAGCATGCCAATCGGCTTGAGCGATATTGTTATCTCTTGCTCAAAATCTGTGTTTATCCAAACCTGTGACGTTGACTTATTGAATCCCTCTGCGCCAACCACGAATGTCAACTGTTTTGGGAGTGTTTCAAAATCTATCGTTGAATTGGTTTCCATAACCGAAGAAACAACATCATCTTCAATTATCTCAACCGATGCATGAACCTCGCTCCCATCGAAGGTACTGATGACATTCAAAACAACATTCACGGGCATTTGTCTCGACAACAATACAAGGAAGATGCCAAGGACAACAGTCCCAACCAAGATTCTTGATACTCTCTTTTGTCTATGGTCTACCAAGTGACTCCTCAATGATTATCCCAAGCAACTCCCCAAACGATATCCCGACGCATTTTGCAGCCTGCGGCACAAGTGAGGTGTCGGTCATACCGGGAAGTGTATTTATCTCGATAATCTTGATACTCCCATCTTCCAGCAGGAACATATCGGTTCTTGTGACTCCACTGCATCCTATCGCTTTGTGGGTTTTTAACGCCAATTCCTGAGCCAATTTTGAAGCCTCTTCCGAGATTCTGGCTGGTGTTGTCTCGATTGACGCACCTTTTTCGTACTTTGCTCTCAGATCAAAGAAGCTCGACACAACGGGCTCAATCGAGGTAACTGGCAGCGCTTGAATATCACCCTTGCCTCTGTCGATAACCGCACACGTTATCTCAAGACCTGCGCAAAACTCTTCGGCAATCACAATACTGTCATACTCAAAGGCATGTTCAATAGCTCTTTCCAAATCATCTGATTTTTTGACAATAGACACCCCATAAGAGGAGCCCGACTGATTAGGTTTGATGACAACAGGCAGTGTCATATGCACATGGTCTTCCCTTGAAAAAAGGTATTCGGATTTTGGGGTTGGCAGTCCAACCTGGTTCATCACCATCCTTGCCCTCATTTTGTCCATAGCAAGCGCTGATGCAGCCATACCAGAACCCGTACAAGGCACTCCAATCAAGGAGAGAAACGCCTGGAATGTACCATCCTCTCCAAAGGGTCCGTGCATTGCGTTGAAGATGGCATCAAACTCTCGGAGTTTTCCGATTGCCAAATCAATTGGCACTGCTCCGTTTGGAGTGAGTTCCTTCGGATTCTGTCCGATGTCACCAAAACTATATTTACCTTCAGAGGTAATAAGAACTGGCGTGACGTTGTAGGAGTCGGTTGAGATGTTTATACAAACGTTGATTCCTGTGGCAACAGAAATATCCCGCTCTGCGCTTGTACCGCCAAACACGACGCCAATACTCGGTTTATTAGTATTGCTTCTCATTCGGCATAGATTCTACAACTATTGCATTAAACGACAAGTGATGGATATGTAGAAATTATTTATTCGATTCAGTTGAAGACTCATAAATGCTAACTATAATGACTCTCATTATACACTTGAAACGATGTATTGGAGGAGCCATGTTTGAAGAATTAGGCGAAATGTCGGTAGCTTCTGAAGAGCTTAAAACACTGGAATTCTGGAAGGAGACCTGCATTTTGCAGCGCACGATTGAGTGGAGAAAGGATAGTCCACACTTCGTGTTTTTCGAAGGCCCACCAACAGCCAACGGCAGCCCAGGCATTCACCACTGCCTGTCAAGAATCTATAAAGACACTGTTTGCAGATACAAGACACAAACAGGATACAGAGTCGACAGAAAGGCAGGCTGGGACACACACGGTCTCCCCGTTGAGATACAGGTCGAGAAGGAACTTGGACTCTCTGGCAAGGAACAGATTGAGGACTATGGCATCGAAGCGTTTATCAAAAAGTGCAAAGAATCTGTTTTCAAATATGAGAGTGAATGGGAACAGCTAACCGACCGCATCGCATTCTGGCTTGATTTCAAGCAGAAATACATGACCCTCACAAATAATTACGTTGAGTCGCTCTGGCATATCCTGTCTCAGATATGGAAGAAAGACCTTCTGTATCAAGGATACAAGGTTGTCCCATATTGCCCAAGGTGCGGCACCACTCTTTCCTCTCACGAGGTGGCTCAGGGTTATAAGGATGACACAAAAGACCCATCCATCACAGTCAAGATGGAACTTATAGACGAACCAGGCACATACTTCCTTGTTTGGACAACAACTCCCTGGACACTCCCTGCCAACGTCGCTGTCGCAGTAAAAGCAAGCGCAACCTACGCTATGGTTAAGTACGATGGGGAGAAGTACATCTTAGCAAAAAACCTCATCGAAACACACTTCAAGGACAAAGAGTACGAGGTTCTCTACGAGTTCCCCGGTTCTCAGCTTGAGAAAAAATCATACAAGCCACTCTTTGGTTTCATAGAGCCTGATAAACCCGCTCACTATGTGACACTTGCTGAGTATGTCGGCACTGAGGATGGAACCGGTATCGTCCACATCGCTCCAGCGTTTGGAGCCGATGATATGGATGTTGCCAGAGAGTATGACCTTCCTGTCATCCTCACAATCGACCAGTCGGGCAGATTCATCCCAGAGGTTGCCCCATGGAAGGGACAATTTGTCAAAGACGCTGATCCTGAAATCATAGTCGATATCAAAAAGAGGGGGCTACTTTTCAGCTCTGGTAAGATATTCCACACCTACCCATTCTGCTGGCGTTGCGATTCACCACTGCTTTATTACGCTAAACCATCGTGGTATGTGAAGATGTCAAAGCTCCGCGAGAACCTTATTAAGAACAACCAAACGGTCAACTGGTACCCAAGCCACATCAAGGATGGCAGATTTGGTGAGTGGCTACGTGAGGTGAAGGATTGGGCGATCAGCCGTGAACGCTATTGGGGAACTCCAATTCCGATCTGGACATGCCCTGATTGTGACCACAAAATCGCAATCTCCTCGATAGCTGAACTCAAGGAAAAATCTCACAACTGCCCTGACGAGATTGAGCTTCATAGACCGTACGTGGACAAGGTCGAGATAAAGTGCGAAAAATGCGGTGGCACAATGAAACGCGTGCCAGAGGTTGCAGATTGTTGGTTCGACTCAGGCTCCATGCCTTACGCTCAATGGCACTGGCCTTTTGATAACAAGGAACTCTTTGAGTCTCACTTCCCTGCTGATTTCATCTCTGAGGCAATCGACCAGACAAGAGGGTGGTTCTACACCCTTATGGCTGTAAGCACAATCCTGTTTGACAAATCTCCCTACAAAGACTGTGTTTGTCTTGAACTCATCGTTGACGAGAACGGTCAGAAGATGAGCAAGTCCAGGGGCAATGTGCTTGATCCATGGTTGGTTCTCAACAATCAGGGAGCAGACGCTCTCAGGTGGGCAATCTACACAGCATCGCCACCATGGACAACATCACGCATTGGCACAAACACCGTAACCGACGCCTTCAGGCAGTTCCTTCTGATGATTCGCAACATCTACAACTTCTTCACGATGTATGCAAACGTCGACAAGTTTGACCCAACGGCTGTGCGAATCCCACTCGAGAACAGACACTATCTGGACAAATGGATAATCTCCGAACTCAATACGCTAATTGACTATGTCCACAACCAGATGAAAGTCTACGGTATCACTCCCGCAACAAGGGCTGTTGGCAAGTTTGTTGACGACCTCGCAAACTGGTACATCAGGCGTTCAAGACGTCGTTTCTGGAAGTCAGAAAGTGACCAAGACAAAAACTGCGCCCACCAAACTCTCTATGAAGTGCTTGTCACACTCACAAAACTCCTCTCACCATTCACTCCGTATATTGCTGAGAGATTCTACCAGAGCCTTGTGGCGCCACATTTCCCAAATGAGCCAGATTCTGTTCATCTCGTCGACCTGCCTGTTGCTGACAAAACAGCAATAAATCCCGACCTTGAGCGTGAGATGGGATTCATCAGAGACGTTGTCTCGGTTGGACTCAAGGCAAGAAAATCAATCAAGGTGAAGGTTCGCCAGCCGCTACAGTCTATCACGGTCAGATGCAACGAAAAGTATCAAGAGACTGCTATCGAGAAATACCAGGAACTGATTCTTGATGAGCTTAACATCAAAGAAGTGAAAACAAGAACCACACTCGATGATTTCTGCATCATCTCAGTTAAGCCAAACCTAAAAACACTTGGAAGGCGATTTGGCTCAAAAATGCCCGATGTTAAGAAAATCATCGAGTCATTTGATGGGCAGGAAGTACTGAGAAGACTTGAAGAGAGTGGGAAACTCACCGTCAAGCTCGATGGTGATTTCGACCTTGATCGAGAAGATATCCTCATCGAACGCAAGAGCGATGAGGGTTGCTACATCGAATCGGATGGAAACATCGACATAATGCTCTCAACCACCATCACACCAGAACTCAAAGAAGAGGGGCTGGTTCGAGAGATAGTCAGAATGATTCAAGGTTTGAGAAAAGACGCAAACCTCAAGGTGGACGAAAAAATCAAAACTTATATCTCTGGGTCTAATGACATATGCGAAGCCATAAATTCCAAAACAGCATACGTTCAGAAGGAGACACTCTCTGCGCAGATATCCTTCAAGCTGGAGGATTGCCTGTTGAGTCAGGAGTTCGAGCTAGAAGGAGAAAAGGTGACAATCGGAATAGCCCGTATGGGTTAGACAACGAGCCCTTTGCGGTAACGTCAGGAGGACTTGAGATAGCATCTGATTCTGAGCGAATCCTTTTTGGTCAACTTGTTGAGCAACACCAGGATTATCTTTTTTCCTTCGTGCTTGGCATGATGGGAAGGTACGACGATGCTCAGGATCTGACCGCAAAAGCATTTCTCAAAGCGTTTGTTGGATTCAAAAAGTTCCGCAAGAACTGCTCCTTCAAGACCTGGGTCACAGCGGTTGCCATCAATTTGGTCAAAAACTATTGGAGAGACAAAAAACCAATCTCCTCGATGGAATGCATGAATGAGGATGTTGGCTTCATCCCCGTCGAAGGTGATGATGGTCCGGAGGATACGATGATCTCTGAGGAAAACAAAGAGAGAATCAACCAAGCTGTCTGCCAACTACCGATGAAATTCAGGCCATTTGTTGTCATGAGACACATGCAGGACATGTCTTATGAGGAGATAGCTGAGGCAAACGATGTCCCTGTCACAACAGTCAGGAATAGAATACACCAGGGTAAGAAGCTGCTAGAAGAAATACTGGTTGGCAGCGGTATTGCCCAGAAAACGGAGGACGGATATGAGCTCACATAACAAATCTTTTGAAAACTCCGAAGACTTCATTGAATATCTGCTCAAAAATTCCAGTTGTAAAAAAGCCCCAGAGAACCTGGGGCTTGAGACGCTTTGTCTCTTTGACAGAGACAAATTTGCGAAAAAGAGACTCAAAAGGATACTAACCATCGTCTTTGTAGTCGTTGCACTCGCCGCGGTCGCTGTTATCTCATATATCGGCTTCAACTTGGTCGATGTGATAGAGTCTCTTTTATCCGGCAACTTCTCGACTGTTGTGATGGGGGCTACTCTGGCTTTTATAGGAATAGCCACATTTGGGATTCTTGCCAACAGGGTTTACGGCATGCGAAGACTTGTGGCGGGAAAAATTGAAACAACAGAGGGTGAATAAGTGAAACACGATAGCGTAAGATCGATTGGTATTGTCCTGATTATTGTTGGGGTTGCCGTATTTTTGATGAATTATTTTGACTGGAACATTAGCTGGGACACAATCTGGCCTCTGATTCCAATCGTCATAGGATTGGTCTTTCTAACTCGCCTGGGTAGAGAACAGGGCATTGTCTTCCCTGCAACCATACTCATTGGTGTTGGTCTCATTTTCCTGGCTCAGAATTCTGGCTTCTTCCCAGGATACAACATGGGAGACCTGTGGCCGTTGTTCCCGATTGTTGTGGGACTGGCATTTCTGATGCTCTATATCGTTGACAGAACAGACGCCGGGGTGCTTGTTCCTGCGTGTATTCTTCTCGGTGTGGGAGCAGTATTTCTGAGCATCAATATCAGCGGTTGGGTCATCTATATTGCACCATCCGCGATCATCGTTATTGGATTGGCCCTGATTGTCAGATCAATGTCACCACAAAAAGAGAAGGAGCCTATTGGCAGGGCACCTTTCAATGAATCATCCAAGCCAAAGAGTGACAGTTTTGAGGACGAACAGGAAAGGGAGATCCCAGTAAAATACATCAAAGATGATGAAAAAAGCGACACAGGAGACGGTGAATAAATGCCCGAACCAAAAAGACTCTACAGATCAAGAAGAAACAGGGTGGTCGCCGGTGTTTGCGGAGGGCTTGGGGATTACTTCAACATTGACCCGGTCATTGTTCGACTAATTATGATCTTCATAGTACCAGCATTTATCTGGGTTTATATCATTCTTTGGATTCTTACACCAGAAGAACCAATTATATACAAAGAACATGAGAAGGAGGTTTGGTAGTGAAAAGGAGAGCTTGGAAGATTATTTCGATTGCGGTTGTTCTCGTTGTGGCATTTGGTTTCGCGTCAGTTTTTGCCTCTGACGAACCAGTCCCCATACTCTACACTGGAGACGATGAGGGTGGAGCTGGAGAGGTAGCCGATACCGAAGAATTTGTCCCTACTGGTCTGAAATTCTACGCTGACACAAACCCAAAGACACCAAACGATTTCAACCACTTTGGTGATGTCTACATGGCCGGTCAAAACTGTGTCGTCACAGGCACAGTCAAAGGATCTGTCTATGTGGGTGGCTCAGATGTCAGATTCACAGACACGATTGTTGATGGAAACGTCTACGTGGGAGCCAGCACTTACTCTGGCAACCTCGACCTTGACGGAACGCTTTACCTGTTTGGCAACTCAATTAATGACGATTCAACGGTCGATGGAAACATCTACGCCTTCGGCAACATAGTCAATCTAACTGGAGACTACAAAAATTCCGTCATGATTAGCGCTGCATCTGTCTCATTTGCTGGCAGAGTTGAACACGACCTCTCAATCTCTTGCGAGGAACTCATTGTAGAGGATGAAGCAGAAATTGGTGGCATTCTTGATATCCAGGTCGGTTCTCAAGAATCGTATGACAAACTCCCTGAGAAATACAAGAAGAATGCTCGAATTATTGATTATGAACCAAAATTTGCCCTCAAAGGGTGGCATCTAGTGAGGATTTTGATTGTTGGTCCGATCGTTGCCTTCCTTCTTGGAATGCTTTTCCTGAGATTCTGGCGAAAGCGCTTCATGCATATCCAGGAGACCACAAAAAAGAAATTTGGCTGGGCATTACTCACTGGACTTGGAGTTTTGATTCTGACACCAATCGTTGGTATTGTGCTCATTGCAGTACTATGGCCTGCTACCATCTTCCCGATGATCGCGATAGGCATCACAGCGTACTTCATGGCGTATCTCGGTGGTATTGGAATCATGCACCTTATCGGTAGATGGTTCTGGAAACTCTTTAACAAAGAAATCAATTCCTACATCGAGCTTGCCACAGGCGTCGTGCTTGTGAATATTCTGTTCGCATTACCAATGCTCGTTCCTCAACTAGCTTGGATAACAGTTCCAGCATTCATGGTTCTCTACATCACTGGCGCGGGAGCCTTCACGCTCTCTATTTTCACACCCACAGTCGACTAATCCTGACATCCAAAGAAATTACATCAGGTTAAAACAAACACCCCAGGCGTACGCCTGGGGTGTTTGTTTTTCGGGGGTATTAAACATATTTTGCTGTTTTAATCTAAGCAACAGGATTTCGAGTGTTTTATGCTCAGCTCCTAGCATCACCAAATTTCGTTATATATCTCTAAAAGATGATTAATATATCTAAATATAGAAATGAATCACTCAATATATTCTGTATCACCCAATAGCACCATCTGACTCGATAAACATAAGATTAAAGTTAAATGAATATACTCATTAATTTAATTTTAATTCACATCTTGGAATACCGTTGTAGGATGTGATCGTGCGAAAGATAGCGGTCACACTTGTGTCTATTATGGTCTTTGCGTCCTTTGTGGCCGTTGGTCACTCGGGTGCATCTGAGAGGCCATTGTTCCACGGTTTCTCCGGGGACGGTAACCTAATCATCAGCACAAACACAGAGATACTCTGGCTACAACCGGACACCGAAGCTCCTATTTCATCTCTTCCCTGTACTAAGTCTTACCTCCTTCCCGAATCAAACTCACTCCTTGCTCTTATCGACAATACCATCGTCTCTGTAGACTTTGACTTCACAACAATTGACATGTTCAATTTTGCCTTTGTCGGAGAACCTTCAATCCAAGCCAAGGGTGATGTCATAGTCGCCTCTGATAGCAATGGCTCCCATCTTTTCCACCACACAAAACACATCACAAGCAGCGACGCTCTCATGACACTCGGACAAAAACGCGGTGAACTGCAGATTGTCTCCTTCGAGGGTGAAGACGGCATCCTTCTCTTTAACGAATCCACTGGAAATGCAGCCAAATCAGACATTGGCTCAGAGTTCTCGTTCTGGGGAAATAATCTTGTCGCTATTTCAGCAGACAAGAAATTCGCCTACCTATTGGATGTTAAAACCCTCGATACTATTCACTCGTTCCCTGTTTCAGACTGCTACTTCCTCAACGGCTCTCTTCTGCTCTTCAAACAGTCTGACAAGACGTTCATCATCAACCCAGAGGATATCTCTACTCGATTTGAACTTCCCTCATACGACAAATGCCAACTCTTCCAGGAGATATTTATTGGTTTCGACAATCAACTCGGGTTTATCTCTCTGAGCGTTCCAGAACTAGATATTCTCTATACAGATGACTCCGTCCACCTCGGTGAATGGGCATGGTTCAAAGCTTACAAAGACTACATTGTTGTCAATTCTGACGCTGGCAGCAACTACCTCATCGAAAAAGCAACGGGCAGGATTTCGCAGATTGATTGCAAACCCATATCCAACTACGGCAACCTCTTCCTTTGCCAGGATGGGGACACCATCAGTTTTTACGATGTGACCACAAACTCATCCGGTTCAGAGATTTCAATCAATGCCATGAAGCCGAATCTGTTGTCCTTCGGTAAGGGTATGGCGAACATTCTTTACGAAAACTCAGATGGCGAGTCGCTCATCTCGACGATTGAGGTTTCAACGGGAAGCGTTGTAAACAGCTTGTACCTCAACCCAAACGTCAGGATTCTCGTTGGCGCGCCTGTTGAGTACAGCCAAACTCAGCAAGGAAGCATTTTATTTGATGCCGATTCCATCAAATCGATCAGAGACAGCGGTTTCTCGCACGCAACCCCCCTTTTCTTTGATAAGAACGACAGCCACAAGATGCTCGTAACATCCCCATCTTGTGTTGAAATAACCAAGTATTTCCTCAACGACTAGCCCCACAAGTAAACTCCCAATAAATTGATTAAATTCCCATAGGGATATAGAATCACCTCCGAGGTGCGCATGCTCAGGAAATTCGAAGACAAAATACCAACGGTTGCTGATGGTGTGTATATTGCAGATTCAGCAGAGTTGATAGGTAATGTGAAGGTCGCGAAAAAATCGTCCATCTGGTCAAACGTCGTCATAAGGGCAGACATCAATATTGTGACAATAGGCGAGATGTCAAACATCCAAGAAGGGTCTGTTGTGCATGTTGACCATGACACCCCAACACACATTGGTGTAGGAGTCACCGTTGGTCATGGCGCAATTCTTCATGGCTGTATCATAAATGATTACTCCTTGATTGGGATAGGTGCAATCATTCTTGATAATGCCGAGATTGGTGAAGGTTCAATAATCGCAGCCGGCAGCCTTGTACCACCAGGGAAGGTAATCCCTCCAAAATCAATGGTCATGGGTTCTCCAGGGAAAGTGGTCAGAGAATTGACCGACGCTGAGGTTGAGGGACTCAAAAAACATGCGGAGGGTTACTACAACCTTTCGAAGAAATACATGTAACGCATTCTCTATAACCCAATATGCTCTGTTCATACGTGGCTTTCTTGGACTATTTACCCGAAGGCACTTCCATTTTTGTCTAAATCGGATACTATGTTAGACCTTGCGAATGAAGGAGGTTTATGGTTAAGCTTACATTCATCGGTCATTCCTGTGTTCTCATAGCAAACAACGGCACCTCACTACTCATCGACCCGTTCATATCAAAGAACTCTATGGCAAAACCTCCAGCGCGCCTAAAGCCAACGCATATTCTCGTCACACACGCCCACGGTGACCACCTCGGTGACACTATTGAGCTTGCAAAGAAACACGACTGTCAGGTTCTCACCACCTCTGAGCTTGCGAATTATTTGAGGTCGCATGGCGTAGAGAGAGTAATGGGAGCACATTACGGTGGAAAAGTACCATATGACTTCGGTTGGGTTAAGCTTTGGCCGGCGGTACACTCATCCACCGCGCCCGATGGCACAGCACTTGGAATGGCAACAAGTTTCACAATAAGCATCGGCGGCAAATCGATCTATCACGCTGGCGACACAGCGCTTTCTCAGGATATGGCACTTGTTGGCGACGACAAACAGATTGACATAGCTTGTCTGCCCATAGGTGGACACTTCACAATGGGCATCGACGACGCAGTCAAAGCCTGTGAGCTCATCAAACCCCGTGTAGTCGTGCCGATACACTACAACACATTCGATCTCATCAAAGCTGACCCTGATGAGTTTTCGACTAAGCTTGAGAAATCATCATCGAGAACTAAGGCTTGTGTACTCATGCCCGGTGAGCTTCTTGAGCTCCCCTAATACTGTTAAATTCACATTATAATTCAATAATATTTCCACCTGTCATTTGTCAATATGTTGTTGACTTGTGATTGAGTGTGACTAACATGACCCCCGATGGCAAAAGACATTAACGACTTGATAGCTGAGAAGAACCGTAGGCTCGAATCAGCGAGAAACGACACACCTGAGGCAAAAGCAAAACAGGAGAAGCGCGGTAAAAAAACCGCTCGTGACAGGATCACAATGCTTCTCGACACAGATAGCTTTGCAGAGACTGATGTCCTGGTCTCACACCGCAAGGACTACCCCGAGTCAGAGAACTACGTTCCTGCTGAGGCTGTTGTCACAGGATACGGCACAATCGAGGGAAGACTGGTTTTCATTTTTTCGCAGGATTTCGCCTCTATGGGTGGTTCACTCTCCGAGATGCACGGCAGAAAGATTGCTAAGATAATGGACATGGCGGCAAGGGCAGGAGCCCCCGTTATCGGCATTAACGACTCTGGCGGAGCCAGGATTCAAGAGGGTGTGGATGCTCTCTCCGGATACGGACAGGTCTTCTATAGAAACACCATCTACTCTGGTGTTATCCCACAAATCTCGCTCGTGCTTGGCCCGTCTGCTGGTGGCGCTGTCTATTCTCCAGCACTAACAGACTTCATCTTTATGGTCGATGGCATCTCAAACATGTTTATCACAGGCCCCAACGTCATCAAGTCTGTGACGGGAGAGATTGTCGACAAAGAGTCTCTTGGCGGTTCAAAGGTTCACTCATCCAAAAGCGGTGTGTGTCACAAGAGGTTTCCAACCGAAGAGGAGTGTATGGAGTCAGTAAGACACCTGATCCGCTTCCTCCCACAAAACTACAGTGAACTCCCTCCGAGGATTGTTGGTGGCGACGACCCAAATCGCGCATCAATGGCTCTTCGAGAGATTGTTCCTATTGACCCCAACAAACCATATGACGTCAGAAACGTTATCAGGGAAATCTCCGATGAGGGTGAGTTCTTTGAGATTCAGCCGGAGTTTGCCAGAAACCTGGTGATAGGTTTCATGAGGGTTGATGGTTACCCGGTCGGTGTCGTAGCCAACCAGCCGAACTATCTCGCAGGCTGTCTCGACATCAACTGTTCCGACAAGGGTTCGAGGTTCATCAGAACCTGCGACGCTTACAACATCCCACTCCTAAACATCGTCGATGTTCCTGGATTCCTGCCAGGTGTCGCTCAAGAACATAATGGAATCATCAGGCATGGCGCCAAACTCCTCTACGCATTTGCCGAGGCAACAACCCCAAAAATCACTGTCATCCTCAGAAAAGCCTATGGCGGAGCATATTTGGCGATGTGCTCGAGGGACATGGGCGCTGACCATGTGTTCGCTTGGCCACAAGCCCACATTGCTGTCATGGGTGCAGAGGGCGCTGTGAAACTCCTTTACTCGGATGAGATAAAGAAGGCCGAGAACATGGATGAGTTTATCGCAAAAAAAGCCGCTGAATACAACGAGAACTACGGCAATCCGTATATCGCTGCCGAGAGAGGTTACGTTGATGCGGTCATAAACCCAGAGGAAACAAGACCAAGGATCGCATACGCTCTACATATGTTGAAGAACAAGAGCGAGCACAGACCAAAGAGGAAACACGGAAATATTCCGGTATAAATGAAGAAGAAAAACAAAACACTTCAATTGATATCAAATATCACAACCGCTGTGATTCTGCTTGGTGGAACCGCACTTGCAACTTACTTCGTCATAAGTAAGTGGTCCGTCTTTATGCCAAGCGATCCAAACGCGCAAAAACCACTCATTGTAGGTCTCGTCGCTTTTGTTGTCACATTCGTCGTTTTGATTCTGGTCACATGTTGCATCTACTTGCTCAAGTCAATCACAGACAAACCAGCAAAACCACAGATCACAGTCGCTCCTCAGGACAAGGTAGATGAGGATATCGAGCTTGTTGCAGTCATGGCAACTGCGATTGCCGCATTCAACGATGATATTGCAAAGGTAAAGCGACCCAAGCTGGAGTTTAGAGTTAGAGAGATGAACCCATGCGGTTCGTCATGGAGAATAGTCGCAAAAGACGATTTTGAGAGTGTTGGAGGATAATATGATTCGCAAATACAAGATTAAAGTATCAGGCAAGGTTTACGAGGTTGAAGTCGAGAGCAGCGATGTTCAGGATTCAAGCTCAACAGGCACCACCACCGCACCAAAAGTCAGAGTGGCTCCTCCATCAGAAATTCAGCCAGAGGCTCAGGTACAGACACAGTCCACACCAGCAAGCTCCAACACGAGTGCGGAACTCATTGCGCCAATCCCAGGCAAGATTTTCAAGGTTCACGTCAAGCCAGGTGACGCTGTCAAATCTGGTGACCTGCTCATGATAATTGAGGCGATGAAGATGGAAAATGAGGTCATGGCTGAGTTTGACGGCAAGATATCTGGCATACCGGTTAAAGAGGGTGACAGTGTCGCAGCTGGAGACGTTCTCGTCAGGTTTGAGTAAATGGAGTTCCTCAAAGGTTTCGCAGCCGTAACCGAAACGTCGGGTTTTGCGGCGTTTTTTACCCAACCAGATATGCATCTCAACGTCATCATGATCCTCATTGGTCTGGTTCTTCTCTATCTTGCCATCAAGATGAAGTTTGAGCCTCTACTCCTTATCCCCATTGCGATTGGATGCATACTTGTAAATCTGCCTTTGTCTGAAATTGGATTTCTTGGCTCAAGCGAAGTAATAATAAAAACCCTACCAGTTCCAAGTGTACTCACGCCTTCGATGAACCCCGTCACTGTGAATATTGCTTATACAGTTACTCACCATGGTGGGTTTCTCGGAGTTCTGTTCCAGTCACTCACTCAAAACGAGATTCTTCCGATCATCATGTTCCTTTGCCTTGGCGCTCTGACAGACTTCTCGCCTCTTCTTGCCAGACCCGTTACATTCATCCTCGGTGCCGCTGCACAATTTGGCGTGTTCATGGCGTTGTTTCTGGCAATCGGTCTCGGTTTCTCCCCAAATGAGGCTGCCGCAATCGGCATCATAGGAGGCGCTGACGGGCCAACTGCAATTTTCTTGGCAACTAAGATGGCACCAGGATTGCTTGGGGCTATTGCTGTCGCCGCGTATTCATACATGTCCCTAGTACCACTCATCCTTCCGCCTGTCATCCGCACACTCACCACCGAGAAAGAGCGCAAAGTCAGGATGGAAGCGCTCAAACCAGTGTCAAAGACCACAAAAATCTTCTTCCCTATCATTGTCACAATAGTCGTCGGACTCATCCTCCCATCGGCAATCCCACTCATTGGTATGCTCATGGCTGGCAACCTTATCAAGGAATCTGGTGTGGTTGAGAGAATGTCCAAAATGCTCCAGAACGAGCTTGTTAATATCGCTACAATCTTCCTCGGTTTAACCGTTGGCTCGACCATGGTCGGTTCAAGCTTCCTTCAACCGCAGACAATCAAGATAATCCTTCTTGGACTCATCGCCTTTGCGTTTGGTGCTGCAGGTGGCACACTCATGGGCAAGCTCATGTACAAGCTCTCTGGCGGCAAGATAAACCCGATGATTGGCGCTGCTGGTGTTTCTGCCGTTCCCATGAGTGCAAGAACTGTGCAAATCGAAGGACAAAGAGAAGATCCAGGCAACTTCCTGTTGATGTCAGCTATGGGACCAAACGTTGCTGGAGTCATCGGTACAGCAATTGCTGCGGGAGTTTTCCTGGCGTTATTTGGTTAGCCTACGATTTGCAGGAATTCTTCTAACGGATTGTCAGACTTGGGTTTACGAGATCGACTTTGCCGGGTTGTATGTATGCGTTTGATGCCAACTCTTTTATGAGTTCATTGAGTCTATCGTCAAGTACATAGATGCACTCATCAAGACCGACCAAATCACCATCAATTGCCTTCTTGTTGACTCTGTTAGACTCATCCAAATCAAAGGTCAAGAGATAGCATTTTGCGTTTCTGAAAACATTCTTGATGACACTTGCTTCAAGGTCAGCCTGCTTATACCGCTCTCGCAGGGATGTTTTTGCGCTCAGTGTTATGGGGTGACGCTTATCTGTAAACATCAGAAAGTCATATTCAACGTTTGGCACGAAGGCTACCTTTGCCTGCATGTAAAAAGGAATTATACCCTCTCGATAGAGAAGCGTGCCAAGAAGAGTCTCAAACACCTTGCCATTAAGGTTGCCATCTAGTTTTGGATATTCCTCCTTGAATTTTGTCCAAAACGTTTCGATGTAGTTAGTTGGTTGTGAGTATTCAATCTTTTCAAAATCTGAAAATATTGATTCAAACAGAATCTGTGCTTTTGTGCCACTTGATACAAACATCCTTCTCAGGGGATTCACAAACTCTGCTCCTCCCTTTCGATTCGTTTCTCTGCAAGCTCAATGTAGCTTGAGTCAAAGTCTATGCCAATCGCTCTGCGGCCATTCTTCAAGGCTGCGATGAGGGTTGTACCACTTCCAGCAAAAGGGTCAAGTACAAGATCATCAACGAAGCTGAACAGTTTTATACAACGAGTTGGCAACTCAAGAGGGAAGGGGGCCGGATGTCCAATCTTTTTCTTACTCTCACCGTTGAACGTCCAGAGCCCATTCGTCCACTCCATAAACTCATCACGGGTGATGTCCGACCTACCAGAGCCACTTGTTTTTTTCCAGCTTTCTTTGTATAGGACGACAATAAGCTCAACTGGTGCTATCACATATGGAGCGGAAGCTCTCATCCACGAGCCCCAGGCGGTTCGCCTTGAAATATTACCCTCGTTCCAGACGATGGTAGAGTGATACTTGAAACCTATTTGTTTGGCTATCGTGGTGAGGTCAGCGCCAACGCTTTGGTTGCCACCTTTGTTCTTGTCAAGTGGTATATTCAAGCACAGCCTTCCATCCGATTTGAGCCACTCAAAAACCTTCCTCAGCCACTTTTTTGAGAACTCTAGATACTCATCATAGCCAATGTCATCTTTGTGTTTGCCATATTGAATATCGACATTATAAGGAGGCGAGGTAACAACAAGGTCTATCGCGTCATTTGCGACAGACTTAGTTTTCAGGATGTCACCCTCAATAAGAGTTATTCGACCACCACAGAATGCCTTTTTTCGAGTTCTTTTTTCCACAATTACATGAAAGGATAGTCTCACAAAACACACGAGTCAAACCATTATTTGGTCAGTTTCTCAGAGGGTGGATCGGATTAACTTTGTGCCCTTGACCTGATGGCTTTTTTTCCCAAAATAACGGTTTGGATGGGCAGTTAGCGAAGTGGTCAAACGCGGCAGACTGTAAATCTGTTGACAGACGTCTTCGGAGGTTCGAATCCTTCACTGCCCACCATCTCAGAAAATCCCCTTCGGTTTTCTCAGATTGGTTTTTTTCTGTTATCGTAAAAGACATTAGAAAACACCCGAGTAGTTTGGATAAACAATCCCATAATCAGAGCATTTTGAAATTCGTTACTCAATTTTACCTTCTAACCAAAAAAATTCACTACCAGCCGCAGATGTTGAATACAAAATATTTCTTTCACAAACAACGCAACACAATACTTGGGATACTCCAAGAAAATTATAAAATCTCGACATATTGGAATCCCACCTTAAAAAATTCGTCTTTCTCTTATGTGTCTCAGATTTCAGAACAAAGCAAACAAAGGAGTGCCAGCATATGTCAGACACAAAAACAGAAACTATAGTTCGAGAGGGTGAGATAAGCCTTCAGACACATATCAAATTCGGGGCGGGAAACCTTGCCATAAATGGTTGCGACAGTGGTACAATCATGGTCGCATCATACGATTGCAATCTTCCTGAGCTTGAACCATGCACTCGCTACGAGAAAAATGGAGATAATGGTCGTTTGACAATCAGCCAACTCAGCTATGTAAGCATCAACATGATTTCGGGCCACAGAAATGATTGGAATATTGGTCTTTGTAACAATATTCCATTGTCTCTGAAAGTTGATATGGGTGTCGGTTCAATGAAGCTCAATGGTGATGACATGCTTTTTGATGATCTAGTCGTGAATGTTGGAGTTGGTGATGTTGAAATAAATCTTCAAAACATCAAGAGAAACAATATGGAGCTGACCGTCAATGGCGGTGTCGGAAAGGCAAGAATCAAGCTTCCAAACGATGTCGGCGTAAAGGCGAAAATAGCGGGTGGGATAGGCACAATTGTTGCGAATGGTTTGAAAAAAGGTGATGGATACTACACAAACGAAAAACATGAAACATCAGACAACTCAATAAAGGTGACAGTACAGGGAGGTGTCGGAGAAATCACAATCGACACCCTCTAGAACAAAGCGCCCCACCCCAATTCACTCTCCAGCCTGACACCCCACATGATTGTATACCGCAGGACAGTCAATACTGGTAAATTATAGTTAAATAATGTTTTGTGTTTTAATGTATATATCTTTATTATTATGATTTGATGCTTTACAGTAGATAATATTCTCATTACGAGTTATGAAACGAGGACATTCTGCCCTCGTTTCATGTGTTTTTGGCTCAGAGTTTTTCTCATGCAGCTACTTCTCTGTATATTTGCTCTGCTTAAGTGCATTTGGGAGGGACACTTACAAATCTCCTCTTGTGTAGTTGTCTCAAGTGTAACATACCCAATAAGATTTGGCTGGTAGTCCCAAATCACAGATACACAACAGGTAGCTGGCCAAAATGAAGCATAAAGAAGACTCCCTTTCTAGCTGCTGCTAATTACAAGAACATGGTATCAAAAAAGGGTCTGCTTTCTGATTTGTCATCCGCTACAACACTCTTGTCTCACTTCCTCCCAAGGAGACTATTTAAATAACTACGGGAGAGTTTGTGTGAATTTCTCAAGCTTCGCAACATCTAGATATTCGAGTAGACTCTCCATTTCAACATCCAGACCAAACTCGTACCACAACTGATTCTTTTCCCCAAACGCCCCAGTCATGATATCTCTCCAAAATTGCCCACTTATACAATCTGGTTTTCTTGTGCTTGAATTATATAACCAGCAGACAACAGCAAGGTCTCTCAATGTGTAATAGTCACTACTCCTCGCAGTGGCAACACCTGTCAAAAGATGAGAAAGCCAGAATGTACCAATCCCAATTCCTTGGAAGAATCCAACATCCTTAGTCATTTCAAAGTTAAGCAAATATCTTCTTCTGAGGTGATTCACATTCTTTCTCATAACATCCATCGAATTATTCTGAATAGACCAACCAAAGAATATTGCTGGCTTTAGATATGGTATCTCATACCAGCTGTCACCATTTGTAAGTCCGTTGTTTGAATCCCACACCCATATGGACAGAATCACAGACGCCATGTCAGAAACTGTTGCTTTCGAGTCCCACCCCTCCCAAGGCGTCTTTTGCGGCAAGCTCAGTTCAAAACTCTTGTTTACATACTGTGCCCAGAAATTGGTAGCAAACACCATTTGTTCCCTAGTTAGCATTTCTCCGGAAGTCTTTTCCCAGTTTAATATTGATTCATCAGTGATTATTTCGCCGTTCCTCTGATGCGTGGTCATTGCAAGATTTATAATTTCTGTCGTTGTGAAATCTGCAAAGAGATTTGTGGATTTTGTGATAGCACGGTACTCACAGAGCCAGTCAGAAGGAAACACGCTATCTACTAGGGATTCCTCTCCCATATAAGAAAACCCGTAATCAACAACTAATGTACGATGCTGTGATCCGATTGCCCACAATAAAAGACAGCCGATAAACAGACTTAAACACACCCTAAAAATAATCGAGTTGGAACCAGGTATTCTAACTCTCTTGTTCGTCCACACTTGTATCTACTGGATTTATGCAGTTGAATCTATGCGCTGTTTCTTCAAAGCCGTTTTCAACAAGTGACAGAATTGCATCAATTGCCATATTACACGTATCGATTACTGCTAACTCCTCATCTCTTGTGGGTTTCATGAGGACATAGTCAACCACGTCAAGCTCAGAATCCTCATTAGGTCTACCAATGCCAATTTTCACCCTATAAAAGCTCTCATTTCCAATTTCAACAATTATTGACCCAACACCCTTTTGCCCCCCACTTGAACCTTTTCTTCGAACTCTTAGTGCTCCTACGGGCAAATCTATATCATCATGTATTACAATCAGTCTATCATAGGATATCTCATTGGCATCCATCAAACACTTCACGGGTCTGCCAGAGAGATTCATAAAAGATTGCGGTTTTGCAAGAATAAACGTGTGTTCATCACTATAGTCAATCCGTACTATTTTCGAGCTACAAGAAGTATTTTTCAATCGAGTCTTGAGCTTTTTTGAGAGACCATCCACAACCCACCAACCAACGTTGTGCCTTGTGTTTTTGTAAGAGAACCCTGGGTTTCCCAAACCGACAATCAACCACTTTTGCATCCCTCGATAGTAAGACATTTAGGAGGTGTTTTAAAGAACCAACCCTTAGTCTCTTCTCATTACCTTTAGGAGCGGGAGGTCATCAACAAGCGTTCTTGCAACAATCGAGAAGCCATTGGTATCGACACCGCCAAAGTCGATATGCCCATACCCATTGTAAGAAAGTCGAATAGCATCCGGGAGACCATTTGGGTTGAGCAGGTCTGACTGGGATACTCTAACTCCATCCTTATAGTAGTCGAGATTGACCCAAGCGCCCGACGACCTTGTGCCGTCAATTTTTGTGATATGAAATCTCAGAACGTCGCCATTCCAAGCATGCACGAAGCTATGCCATCTGTCATACTTTCTGACAATGAAGCTCTTGGTAAAAGTAATACCCATAAGATCAAAACTAACAAAGACCTCGACCCCATCAGATTTGACAAGTCTCTGCACATTATCCAAGTCAATTATCAAGAAGAAGCTGTTGTCAGAGACGTCACATTCTTTAGGCAAACCTGTAAAAACCAGCTCATCAAATTCCTCTTTTGGAGCGTATATTTTGTAGTTGAGCCTGGCTGTGCCATTTAGCAGATAAGCCGGTTCCACACCAATGTTCCCAAGAATGGCGACTCTGTTGATTGCATCAAATCCCCAATCAAGCTCAAACATCGCGTTTTGTATGTCGGATTTGAAGCTGATTGTTTTGACCACTTCGATTTTGCCAACCTCAAATCTCCCCTTGATAGTGACGCATCTGCTTCGATTGTCAAAACTCACAAATTCAAAAGGTACCCTAGAGAGAGTCGTTACTTGGGGAAGGTAATCAATCACATCAGCAACATCACAGGGCATCCCTGTTCTGCTGTCAAACACAGTAGTGGAAAGCCCCACGGCGACCGTCTCACCAGCGCTCTCAGTGTCTATTTTAAGGTTGAAATTATCGTTGATTGATTCAATCCCCAGGTCGAGTGTAGGGAGAGGAAGGGGTATCCTGATTTGATCCCTTATGAATACCCCAGAGACGAATACTTGAAGTTCCACCCTAGCATCATTGCTTTGTGGTAAAATGTTAAAAGGCAATTCAAAGATTCCAGAATTACTCGATTTGTTCCTTATAAGCTCAATACTATCTGCTTCAAAAAGCGCGAGAGCTGGCTCATCAATGAGACCTCTCTCATCGTTCAGATAAACCTTCAGAATGGGTTCATCATCAAATATCTGAACCTTGTATGAGACACTGGGTCGCCACACCATAGCCTTGTAGCTTGCTACCTCGAACGGTCTAACAAGAAAGAACTTGTCAACTCCATCAGGTCTCAGCTCAAATTCCCTCTTTGCATCTACCACCTTGTACAGCCCAGGCAAAAGCTCCTGTCCAAGGTAAATTCCTTTTTCCGAACAGCTTACCTGTCTGGCAAGTTTTCTTGAGGGCAGTGGGCCGTAGAGGTTGAATATCCTACCGCTGTTGCCAGAAACATCTATCTCTATTCCACCCTTCGCGTTGCTTAAAACTGTAATCTCCCACCCTTGCTCAAAACAACTTGAAAAGTCGCCAACCTCGTCGAAGACGGTGGCGTTAATAATGTATTTTCCATCACTTTTATACGTGTGGCTGGTAGGAACTCTCTGACTTTGCCCGGTCAAATCGATTGTCGTGTTGTTGCCATCCCCCCAATCAAACACACACTGGGACAGTGCCCCCTCGGAGTCAAAAACATCGACTTGAAAGACTATTTCCTGTTCGACAACAGCTCTTGTTATCCACTCTCCAAATTGGCTTATTTGAGGCGGGGCATTCTCTACAACCTCGATTACCCTTGTCACCTTCTCAGAGGATTCTCCAACATTGTCGACGACCTGAAAGGTAGAATTGTAAGTGCCTACATTTTGGTACGTGTGGGTGATTTCTGCAAAATTCCCCTCACCCTTGTACAGCACGCCGTCACCAATATCCCAGACCCAGGACTCAACAGACCCATCATTGTCTTGTCCATATCCGAAGAATCTCGCTGGCTTTCCTGCCCGAGGTTTTTCAGGATTTACTTTGTCGATAAATGCCTTCGGTGGAAGATTCCAATCCCCGACCTTTAGCTTCGCTTGCTTCTCAACCGTGATGATGTCAGAACCAATCCTGACATTGATTTTCGCGATGATCGCGCCATTGCCAATGCTGACTGGTGTGAATGTTGTTTTCGCAATCCCAGTTGATCCTACCAATACCGACTCGCTTGAGAAGGAACCCTTGATTCCCTTTACACCGAAGAAAACAATCTCACCAAACAACGCTTCTCCATTAAGAGTAAGTTTTACTTCTACATCAACTTTTCCATTAAGGACGATAACGTCGGGGTTGAGAGTCAGAGACAGGTCGACACTGTCAGCGCCGAAGGCTCTTGGAGTCTGCAGGAGTGCAAAACACATAATAAGAGACAGGACTAGCAGCGCGGATTTCCTCACAGATGGATAATATAACACCAGAAATCCGGAAATCAAACATTATGATACAGGCTAATCAATACTCTAAGACCATTGGTTTCACGGTGTTTATTTGCGTATCCGACTCAACCGCAAACCAAAACTCAAAACCATCGAACACCTTGAACCAGTAGATATTCTCGTTGCTACTATCTACCGCAAAATCTACGAACTCATCAACAATAGTTGACTTTACGGAGGTTCTTTCTCCCCAGACAAATTTTCCAGGTATCTTCTGCTCGTGATACAAACCAACATCAAAGAATCTCACTCTTCTTCTCTCGATCGTGTCATAAAGGATAAATCTTTGATTGCCAAATCCATTCATGAATCTGACAGCAAAAAACCTTTCGTTTATTGAGGCAATTCCAGATAACTTCGAATAACTCGTCTCAATGTCTTTTATTGAGACTCTTCCTCCATATTTACTTGGCTTGACTGTTAGCAAGTCATTTTCTACCTGCACATTGAACTCATCACCATGGGTGGAGTTTTGAAATGCGCTAATGCTGTAATCAAGAGTTGATATTCCACTTGTTGGCCTTGATAAACCAGAGATATCTTCAACTTCCGGTAACTTAACATCGAAAGTGACACTCCCTCTCAACACAACAAGAGTTGGAAGATGACCATCGGAGGAGATGACAAATAATTTCTCAGAGTCCAGATTTGGAAGCTCTGAGTTTTTAATATTGAGTGGCGTTGTTCCAACGACAATAGAAGTGTCAGCAACGGCATCCTTTTCAATAATGTATGACTCAATCAGTGCTCCGGGTGGAGTAGTTGCAAATTCACAAACAGTTTCAGGAAAATACATGATCTCTGGAGTTAAGCTACCTGTGGCAATCTCATTTCCATCAACAACAAGCTCAAACACCAAGTCCTCGTGATGAATGAATTTCAGCACAATCTCATACTGACCCTTTGTGAGTAAAATCTCCAGAGGGGTTTTACCCAACAATTCACCATTTCTATAAACCTCTGTCCCTTCAGGCTGATAATCAATTTGAACCTTGTACAGTCTATTCAATTCGATCCATCTGTAGTCTCTGGGATAAGACAAATCGGAGTAGCTGAAACTGGCCGACTCATATCCCTCAAGTTCCACAATGATGTTTGAACCAGGAGAAACTGAAACCGTTTTTGGCGTTTTTCCAACATATTTGCCTGAGACAGTAATCGATGCCCCGACTGGCAACGTTTCAATTGCAAAATCTATGTTTATTGGTGTGCTGCACGATATTGAAAACACCAGAGTCAAAACAATCAGTATAGGCAAAAACACGTTACGCATAATCTTCGTGGGGACATTCTAGCACCAAATGTGTTAAAACAAAAAAAGCCACCCAAGATTGGGTGGCTTTCGTCAGTTATAATGTGATAAATATTACTCTTCCAAGTTTGTCATGTAGAACATATCCGGAATTTCCATCGAGCGGATCATCGTTCTCATGTCTTCTTTTGTCTCATTGGTGTAGTTTGAACCGTAGATACTGACCATCCAGCCGGACAGTGGAACAATGACAACTACCATGTCCTGACCTTCTCCACTGTCACCCTCAAACCAGACAGCGTCATAAATCAGATCGATGCTCATGTCCTCTACAGTGTGTATCTCACCAGAGGCAATCTCTTCCTCGACTTCATCCTTGACGTACTGGATATTTCCCTGCTCGTAGTCACTCTCTTCTTCAGCCATTACGACAAGGTCAAATCCATTGCAGGTGAACATATAGCCATTCTCTTCCATCTCTGTGACTTCTGCACCTTCTGGAAGTCCGATCTTGAAGAAGGAACCCTCGTATTTCTCTTCGAATTGGTCAGATGTTCCAAAGTCGAAACCCAAGTCCTCGTCATCAGTGTCAGTATCTTCGTCATCCTCAAAGTCGAAGTCGAATTCAGTGCTGCCCTCATAGTTCTCGTTTGTCACATTGAATGTTGAGAGCATTTTCTTAATAAGGTCTTTATCGTCATCCATGTATGAACCGGCAACCGTCAATGTCCATCCATCAAATGGAATCGCGTACGTTTCGATGTTCATCCCAAGGAAGCTAAGTTTCATTGAAAGCGCTTTGTAGCCAGCGAAGTCAACTTCTTCGAGTCCGATGTCATCCATCATACCGCCAGTTTCACCCATCTCTCCTTCGGTTTTCTCCTTCAGGAAAGCGATATCACCCTTCTTAAGCTCTGGTGTTCTTGTTTCATCAACTGTAATGGTGGAATTCATACCGTCGCCTTCAGATGCACCCTCTGGAATAATGTTAGTGCCCATGAAGGACTTTTCCACTTTGTAATCGTTTGGATACTGAATCGTGAAGTACTCTCCGTCATACGTATTCTCAAACAGATTCTCAACAACTCTATCGCCCTGGTCTCCACCGCCACAACCCGCAAAAAGGCCAATCGCAAGGGCAAAAACGACAGCAATACTCAATACTCTCTTCATTCTTTTCTCCTTTGTTATCCCTAAAAGGTGATACACCTCAAAGTATACTCAATTCGCATCAAAAAGCGAAATTTTTTTCTACTACCTCAATCTGAAACTTTCTACAATCTTTCTTGCGAGATCAAGTTCATGAATCCGCTCTGGTGGCAGGTTTTTCGCGTATACCATACAGCTAACAATCACTCCATCAAGAGGAAGCATGAAGCTGGTAAGCTCAACTCCCTGAACATCAAAATACCACCAATAAGCCGTCTTTCCAGATATCCTCTTCTCCATCGCTTTTCCAGATGAATTTGTCGTTTTCAGGATTTCGATAAGATCAGCAATCGTGTCCAAATCGTTGTCTTTTACATTGTCATCGGGAACAATCAGTATTGGAATTGTTATACTACCATCTTTGTTGGTTATATTCGTTCCACCAAAAGACCCAACCGTTGCACTCCAATCCATCGGATAAAAAATCTGGTAGAGGTCGGTTGTTTCGGAGAAGACAAGCTCGATTGGTATCTCATCATCAACAGATGTTCCACACGAAACAAACAAGGATGCAACAAGAACGCATAACAAAACCGCTGTTATCTTTTTCATGGGCGTAAGTATAACACAATCCAAGCCAATGCGCACAGCCCGGAGTCGTCCTGAGGTTCCTGGGAAAAGAGGTGCTCTATTCAATCGTGGCTCCTGAAAGTTTACTGAAACAATAGGTGACATCGTTTCTGCCCTGCTTGGCAACCATACAGATTTTTCTGTCGGTTGACTCACCGATCTTCAAATCTGTCTGAAACTGTTTATGCCAGACAACGTTTCCTGTTGACGCATCCACCGAACGGAAGGTATTCGGTCTTGGGTTGCCATCTGAATCGAAGGCATCATCATATGACCATTCCATCTTGTCGAGGTAGTAAATCCTATTGTCGTCAAACTCCAGATAATCAACACTCGAGCCAACTCCTTTTTCGTACCAGAGTACTTCGCCATTTTCAATATTGGTCGACGCAAGATAATACTCCTTGTAGGAGACATTGTCATTGTAGTCTCGAAGGGTAATGAGCCCCTTTGCCCCATCTATATCAAATATGAGGCTTTTATCTGTGTAACAACTTCTCCCTTGGTAGGCGTTTTCCCAGAGAATCTCACCTGTTTTTATGTCGACGCAGGTCACTGTTTGTGCCACACCAAGAATTAACTTGCCACCATCAATCTCAGCCAAGATTTCACTGCTATTGTCAAAGTTTGTTTTTCGCGGTTCAATCTCCCAAGCGAGGTTGCCGGTCTCAAGATCAAAACACGACACGCTGTGGAGCGAAACCCACGACAGACTCTCCATCGCCTTCTTGCTGGCACCCTTTGCTGCGTTGTTTGGCGCATAGCGGTAAATCAGAGCTTTCATGTCACTCTTGCCGATATCTTTGAGTTTGTAACCGCTCGTGCCAGGTGGAACAGTTGGAGATTCGTATGTCCAGAGAATCTCTTTGTTTGTTATGTCAGGATTGTCCTTGTCTGGAACCAGTTTGTAACACTCCACGAGAATATCATCAACAAACCTGAGTGTGAAATCGTTTTCAGATGGTTGGGCAGGACTCGAACCACCACAACCGGCTGACACAAAAAGCAAAACAAACATCAAACAAGCAGAAATGGAGACCAGTTTTCTTCTCATAACAAAAAAGTATAACAAAATTGTGTTTCTGATTTGTAAATAATTGGATAATAATGCGAAACCCGGTCAGCAGTGCAAACTAACCGGGTTTAAATATCAGTATATGTCAGTTACCTAATCCTTATGCAAACACCTTCTGAATTCTCTCGAATGCCCAGTCTATCTCTTCCTTCGTGATTACAAGTGGTGGTGCAAATCTAATGATTTTCTCGTGGGTTTCCTTTGCGATAATACCCTCATTACGAAGTTTAACAACGTAATCATGGGCAGGACCGGCAGATTCCTTGATGACGATTCCGATAAGCAAACCCTTACCTCTGACGAGTTCTATCTTGTTGCCAACGAGTGTTCTGAGCTTGCCCATGAAATACTCGCCCATCTCTGCGGACTTCTCAACGAGTTTCTCATCCTGAAGCACTTCAATTGAGGCTTTACCGACAACCGATGCAAGTGGATTTCCACCAAATGTTGAACCGTGCTGACCCTTCTTGAAAACGCCGAGAATTTCTTTGTTGGCAGCAACACCAGACACTGGGAACACACCGCCGCCGAGGGCTTTTCCAAGGATGAAGAGGTCTGGCTCAACACCCTCGTGATCAACGCAGAAACGCTTGCCTGTTCTACCAAAACCTGTCTGAATTTCATCGGCCGCAAAGAGAATTTTGTGCTTGTCACAGAGTTCTCTGATACCCCTAAGATAACCATCATCTGGAACATTGATTCCGGCTTCACCCTGAATCGGCTCAATGAGGATGCCGATTGTTTTGTCTGTGATTGCGTTTTCGATTGCCTTGAGGTCGTTGTATGGCACAATCACAAAACCTGGCGTGAATGGGCCAAAGTGGTTGTGGGCATTCTCATCGGTGGAGAAGCTGACAATTGTTGTTGTTCTGCCGTGGAAGTTCTCAGCAAAAACAATAATCTCACCCTTTTCAGCCTCGACACCTTTGACCTCATAACCCCATTTTCTCATGGCTTTGATTGCGGTCTCAACGCCCTCTGCTCCTGTATTCATCGGAAGGAACATATCCTTGCCAGTGAATTTACAGACTGTCTCACAGAAAGGAGGCAGCTTGTCGTTGAAGAAAGCCCTTGACGTAAGGGTGAGTTTATTCATTTGGTCTGTCATTGCGCCAATGATTTTCGGGTGTCTGTGTCCATGATTGACGGCTGAATACGCACTGAGCATGTCCATGTATTTCTTGCCTTCGACATCCCACACCCAGACCCCCTCGCCCTTAGAAAGAACGACCTCTAGGGATTCATAGTTGCTGGCGCCATACTTCCTTTCAAGATTCATGTAGTCTTGAGAATTCACCTTAGGTAACCTCCTGTTGTGTTTGATTGTTCCAAACTGAGCATATCAACAGAAAATGGGTTATCCAATTAACAAATTCATCTTGACAAACGCTGAATTATCCATCAATACATAATTTCCTTCTTAATCTATGATTTAATAATCGATATTTGGTGCACTTGTGTGTAATATATCAGACATGAGAAAATTGTTGCAAGTTGCTCTTGTTGTCTTTGCTCTCGGTATGCTTTCTGCTTGCGGTGAAATTGAGATTGACACATCAGACTGGCAAAGGCACAAGGGAGAATTTTTTGAGGTGAGTCTTCCACCAGGAAACTCTCCTGTTGAAATTGATGATAAGACAATATCTCTTGTTGACTCAAACTATCATCTTTCAATCAATATATATTCCCTGAAAGACTCGGTCATAGGTGATACAGACTCGATACTCTACGTCTTTGAGGAGTCGAGGGAAAAACTTAACGACTACAACATTGAACAAACACAAAATGAAAATGGAAACATGCTCAAGATTCAAGCGGTCATCGATGGTTCGACCCTTGTGTCAAATGTTTACCCACAGGATGGATATATCATCAGTGTTGGTGTTGATTCAAGGGGGATTCCAGACGAAAACTATGATGAATTGAAGAAAATCCTGGAGAGTTTCAGAATCACTCAGAATAACTATTACTCCTTCAACTACAGCAGAGAGCTTAATGGAATGATTGACAACGAGTATTTCCGGATATCCCATCCAAGTGACTTCAAAGTCGACAACACAACAGCCCAATGGGCTCTCACCAGAGAAGACATGCGGATATCAATTTCATTCATGAAATCTCCAAATTCTAAAATTGGTAAAACCGCTCATATTCTCGACTATCTGGAATCAACAGATTTTGAGGGGATAAAAAACCACGAGGAAATCAAGAATAAGTCAGGTTTATGGCTAATGCTTGAGTACAAAGACGATCCATACGCTGTCAAAGCTGCCACAATACTGCCCCAGGATGGTTTCGAAGTGGAAATCGAACTTCAAGGATCATATTCAAATCTGGACAAGCAAATGTTGCTTGAGATGATTGACTCATTCGAGTTGACAGGGAATCCGATGGAGCTTATCAATTAATCATGAAGAAGATTGGAATCTACCTAACTACACTGGTCATTATTACAAGTTTTTTTGTAGGATGCACGGCAAACGAAGTTGAGTTTGAAAAAACATACGAGTGCAGCTTCTTTGAGATTGGATACCCATCATATTACGAATACCTGGAGAACTCCAACAAGGTGTCTTTTTTAGAGATTGACATTCCAACTCCAAACATGACCATCACTCTTCAATCAGCCAAAGGTTTAAAAAGAAGCGATGCAATGAGGCTTGAGCAGGTGCTCAAGGAACAGGTACTCATGAGAGACTCTATCCGGGTGGCAACAGTTGATATTGATGGTGTCGACTCGCTCTTTGTGCCCGTTGAGGCCGCAGGTGGTGCCGTTGGGCGTTCTGTTGTCGAGGTGTTTTTCATCCCACTGGATGATGCCTACATTCAAATAGAACTCACTCCACAATCAAGAAGGGATTCTGAGCAGACAAAACTAATGGTTGAATCCATGAGGATAAAATAGATGAACACAAAGAGACTCATATCAATCGTTTTGACCGCATTTTTGGTTTCTGCCATTGTTGGCTGTGGAGAACAACAAGGACAGGACTTCAATCTGAAACACTACACTGGCAGCTTCTTCTCGATTGACTATCCGGAAGGGTATACCCCAACGGTTATCACTCAAACAAATCCTGGCGTTGTGTTCAATTCCAGGGATTCCAACATGACAATTGAGGTGTACTCGAACACAAATCCAGACAGCATAAAAGGTGACACCTACAGACTCAAATACAATGGTGATGATTACTGGGATGAGCTGGAAAGTGTTGATAACGCAGAATACCCCCATCTTCTCGTTTCCTCATATGACCATTTCGAATGGCCAATCATGATTGCGACATTCCCGCTTGACGGATGGGAGCTGATAGCAACTGTCATGGACTACTCGAAGGAAGATTATGCCCTCGCAAAAGCTATCCTAGAATCAGTCGAGATAACAAACGAGGATTTTACGGCAGGGATTGACAAGCCTCAGTACGAGGCTTTCGATTTTACAATTGGAGCGGATTCGACATCCCCAGTCCACGAAACAGATTCCTTCTCCATCAGGGCAAACGGAAAACAGGTTTCAGTTGACACCAACAGCATGCTAATCGAGTGTGACGGCTATAGCATTTCAATAGATTCAATCTACGAGACAACAGCAAGGGAGGGGAACCTTGGTCTGTTAAAAAAAACAATCAACTCAAAGCTCGTTGAAATGGGGCATGTTGTCGCAAAAGAGATTCTCCAAAACGGTTTAAAATCCATATATTATGAGACACTTGTGGAAGAGGAAAAAAACATCACAATAGGCATCCCTGTAAGCGAGGGGATAATCTTCATCAACGCAAAAGGGATGAAGACAAGAGAGCAAATACAAGAGGCCGGAAGCTCTCTTTTGTCGTTTGAGTTAAAAGACAAGGAGATGTTCTCCTTCAGGTGATGCAGGTTGTGGACTTAAAACGTAAAATGGTGTTCTATATTTCAAACACTTAAAAAGGGGTTGCTGATGAGAAAGTTGGTTGCATTCGTAACGTGTGTTTTCGTGGCGTCTTTGTTGGTTGTTGGATGCGGTACAGAAGAGAAGGACAGCGATCTTCCAAACGAGTATGTGGGCGAGTTTTTCACAATAGGATATCCAGCGGACTTTGAGACACTTGGGAAGGATTCAGGTGTCACACTTACAAAAGACGAACAGGCAATCATGATTGACTCCATGGAATATGCCGACTCTGCAAAGGATGATATTGAATCCATAGATGGATTTATCAAGGAAATCACATCCTCGGTGTCCAATCTGAAGAAGGAAACCATCAAGATAAATGGCTTGACTGGTGTCTGGATCGAAGGAGACAATGACGGCAAAAGCGGGATAATGCTTGTAGTCCCACTAGATGGCTGGTTCGCCGTCGCAATCAACAACGGCGCGTCCGACGATGAAACCCTCGAACTCCACAGAAACATCATTGAATCACTCGTCATAACCGATGAAAACAACATTGATTCCACTCCAGATGAAACGACTTCTGACCATATCGGCATTAATGAGGATTCAGATACTACGTATAACACCGAATCCACAACAGATGAACAAACTAACGATATGCAATCAACCAATGACTCTGCTGTTACGGACCCGGAAAATACTGACTTTGAAGTGAGCGAGTTGACCTCGGACGGTGGATTACAGCTTGGTGACTTCTATGAGGGTGACTATTTCAGGATGAGAATCCCAGATAATGCCAGTGTGGCTGACTACGGTCAGGGAGACTCCCAGATGATCTACATTTCGGTTGGGGATTTCCAAATTATTGTTTCAGCACTAAAAGAGCAGCAGGAACTGAACACAGACACAACCTCAACCACAATAGAAATTGAGAGTGGGACACTCAGGGTTTCCAATAGCATCATAGATGTCGACGGGCATCCCTCCAACTTCATCGAGTCTGTGGCAGAGGACACAATGTCAGCCCTATTCACCATTCCACTTCAGGGATGGACAATAACCATCTCTGGGTATGCTGAGGGTGAGAATGAATATGTCAATTCGATGTATGAAACCATAAAATCAATGGTCTCAACCTTTGTAATTACAAACATAGATTACCTTAACTGAGCGTCCAAAATACAAATGTCGACAAGCACTCTTGGTTGCAGTTGGAACTTAAGCGAATCGTCGCATATAATGGGAGTGAGTCAGTAGGAGGTTTTTACGCCTCGTTGATGTGCTCGAAAGGAATTGATTGAATTGAGAAAAAACGGAATGCGATTTTGTTCTCTCCTGCTATTGGTTTTGCTTGCCGTGACTCTTTTTGTAGGTTGTGGCGCAGACAGTGAGACTCAGTTTGACCTGCTCTATACAGGACCATACTTTAAAATCCCACACAACAAGGGCTTCACAACAGGCACCACCAAAACAGGAGTCAAAATATACAATGACAACTACAGCGTCATTGTCGATGCAAGAGAGTTCAAGGATGCAGTGTTAAATAGCCTTGAATCAATAACAGTATATACCGACTCTCTGAAGAATAATCTGACTAAACTTGAGGAATCTAGCTGGAAAAACCGAAACGCAGACGGCATCGTCATAAGCGGATATGCGGACGGTAAGCGTGGAGTAGCCCTTGTTGTGCCACTCAACGACCATATCATTACCGTCTTTACAGAAGACACACCAAAAAACGATTATGATTTTGAGCAGGCAAAAGCCATGATAGATGGCTTCGAGATATCAGATGTTGACTTCTTCAAGAGCCATCCAATTGAACAAAACGACTCATCCGAGGATGGCACCAACGGATCAACAGATAATGGCAACACAGAAAACGGCGACAAGATCATAAACGACGATATATCAAACATAGAAGCCGGTGACAGCTACAACAACTCTTACATCTCATTGATTCTTCCTAAAGGTTGGGAACTCACAGCAGACGAAGACGTGCAAACAGTGTTTGGTTCTACCGGGGAGCTTGCCAGCGACCTTCTAGCCCTCTCAATTCAATATGTCACACTTGAAAAGGACACACAATTTTCAACCTTTGTTTCCGATTTCTCCGAGCAGATTGGCAGCAAATCGAAGATAGAGACTTTTGGTAGCAAGCAGTTCGAGTATGTGCGAGGAGTCCACACAAACTACAGTGAATTCCATATCTTCACAAAGCATTCCTCAAACACGCCCATCATCATAACAGCAATAACAGCCGATTCAGTATTACCCCCAGAGGTTGTATTTATGTTGGAAAACACAAAAATCAAATGAGGCAGGACATGATGAAACATACAGCACTTTTTATCGTCGCAATTCTTCTTCTCTCTTCTTTCCTTGGTTGCGCGGGTGGAGATGTAGAAGAGACAGTTGATACTGATGATTCGGGTGAAACCCTCGTTATAAACTATCCGGACGAGGAAGTCACAAACTCAAAGAGCAGCTACTACGAAGCAGATTTTACAAAAGTAGACATCCCGTCAAACTGGCACATCGGCAATGAAACAAATGATCTGATAACAATCAGTCCATCAACACCTGATGAGTCTGCCAACATCACCAGTGTCACCATAACAAGGATGGGTTCAGACGGAGTTTTTAAAGCGTACGACTACGCTGAGATGACTGCATCTGGACTCAAACAGTCAAACATCCAGAAGACTATGATTGGAGATATTGAGTGGATTGAGGTCTGGGGCAACGTTGCTGACAATCTTCTTTGGCAATTTGTCAGGGATGGCAAGGACGGAAACATAATCCAGGTGAGTATAACCGCTTTTGAACCAACAATGAGTGATGAAATAAATAGTCTAATCAAATCGCTTCAGGAGACAGACTGATGAAAAGATTTATCGCGACATTCGCCATTGTTGTTCTCATTCTGGGTGCTTTTGTATCGTGTTCAGGCTCTGGAGATACCGAGACACCAGAAACGGTTGCGACAGAAGGCTACACCTACAGAACTCTAAGTTTCGAGAAACCAAAAATCTGGATAGAAACAAGTGAATCCAACGAGAATCGCATGATTCTCAAGTCCAGTGACTACAGCCAGGATCCATCCTCAGTTGTGATAAGTGCAATCTCGAATCTCGACATGACACCCTTAGAGTACGCAAATCTTGTCAAAGAAGAGCTGGATATTCCAGAGTCTCCAGAGGACATGACCTTTGGTGATAAAACATACACAGCTCTCAAAGCAAACAATCAGATTCCGACGTTCAATTTCTTTCTCAAGTTTGATGATTTAACATATCTTGTGGTCTACGCAAACATGAACGACGAAATCACGGAGAACGCGAAGGCTTTTCTATCATCCATCGAACACATCAAATAGACAATCATAGTGATTCTGTAGTTGACCTACTGTTTATGATTTCTTTATAATCGTCGGATGTGGAAGGAGCACGAAAGCAAATATGACTAGGATTAGGATATATATTGCCATTATCATGGCACTCACGGTCACGGCCGGACTCGCTGCATGCGGCAACACTGACCCTCTGGAACTTACAAAAGCATACGATGGAAGCTACTTCTCTTTCAGCTATCCAGAAACTTGGAACATCCTTGAGAGGGATAAAGTTATCGAGTTAACCTTCGAAGGCACTGTTGTGAGTTTTGAGGCTTCGGTTGATCAAAACTCAAAGAATGGTGATTTCACCTCTGTTAACCCCACGATTGAAGCGTTGCTGTATGGCTACACGGTTCAATCAAAGGAAGAGATTGAAATAGGCGGTTCAAAGTTTGTCGAGATTGAGACAAAGGACGACAAAGAGAATACTGGAATCCTTGCGATTACTCCCTTTGACGGCATTTGTTATATTCTGAAACTTCCCGTTGGCAACTACAGTGTTTCCGATCTTGAGACGGTCAAACTCGTCTTCAAGAGCTTCAATCCAAAGGTTACCACTTGGGCTGACGATAGTACTCCTCCAAGCTGGACTTACGAAACGTACGACGGAACATTCTGGTCTATGAAGTACCTGAGCTTCTGGCAGATTGAGAAAGAGAACAGCAAAGTATCCTTCATAATCGATGACAAGAGGAGCATTGAGGTTGCATTTTATGCATACGCACAATCAGATCCAAGCAATAAGGAAAGTATCGCAGAGATAGCGGAGCTTAATTGCGGTGTCACACCAGACAATGGCACCGGAGTTGTTGCATACCAGCATAAAACTCCTGACACCTGGCTTTATTATATCGCCTGTAAAGGAAAGATGATGAGAGTCGCAGCGGTCGGAATAGGAAGCGACGACCAATCAAACATCAACTCTGAGTTTGAAGAAAACATCGAGGCAAGTATCGCGTCATTAACCTACAATCCCGACCTCGACCCAGACATTACGGTTCCAGACAAGATAATCACAGACAATGGCAACAATGCAAACAACCCAGATACAAACAATAATTCTAGCAACTCATCGGATGTCAAACAGGGTGACAACATCGATGTTGCAAGTTTCTCGGCAATCCTGCCTTCAGGCTGGACATTCGAAGAGCAGAGCGATATGATGTTTTTCGTCTATCCACCAGACAGGGAAAGTGGATCGATGATCATCATCAATCTCCAGAATGGAAGTCTTTACAACGGAATGGAGCTCTCTGAGTTTTACGACCTATTTGCCGAATCAACCTCACTTGGCCCAATGTCAAACAGCACAATCGACGGTCACAACGCAATCAATTTCGTGGCCGATGGTAAGGAAACAAACACTATCTTTATGAATAACAACTACCTCTACATCATCAAATACAACATGGGCATAAAAGACTACAAGAAAGAATATGAGGCATTCCTGCAATGGTTCAAAGCAAAATAGGGTACATTGTATCGATAATCACCCTCATCATGCTGGCTTCATGTGGTAATTCAACCTCACTTACAATTGTCACAAACCCACCCGGAGCAACCATCGAGATTGATGGCACGGCAATGGAAGCACCGGCTCTGTTTGAGAACATTGAACCTGGTTCACACTCTGTGAGCGCCTCACTCGTTGGTTATCTGCCGGCCACAATTGGGGTAGAGGTCGAAGAGGGAAGGAACAACACATTCTCGATTGAGTTATCCAAAGAAAGACCACCAACAGACGAACCAATTGCTGGTCTTCCTGAGGAAGGTTTTAGAATAAGAACTGAACCCAACACCACCAAATCCACCTGCTACATCATCGATCACCAAAACTGGGTTGTCTCAGACCCGGTTTATCTTGAGGAAACACCCATTGCCGCCGACTGGAACAAGGTTGCCAAAATGGCGGGTATCGATGAGAATGAGAAGAATCTATCCGCTATCATTATCTGTTCGGACAACGATGGTAACTACGGCGCTTGTGCTGTTGGGCCAGGTACAGATGCCATCTTCAAGATAAAACCCGTCGACTGGCTGTCATCGGCTCCCAACTGGGATTTTGAACCAGAGGGTGGAGCCCTCATGAGAGCTAAACTTCTCATCGAGGCAGTGAAATCAGATGACGGATACACTCTTGACCTTGGGGGAAAGACACTCGGTCAGTACAAGGGAAACATCGAATTCAGAGGGGATTCAATCTCGAACCTAAGCGCTTGGTCATACATCGATAACCAGGGAAGACAAACCATTGGATATCTCAGAAAAGGCGGAGAGATACAGGTTCTATGGGAAGGCACCTGGAGTCTTGGCGCTCTTGACCACCTCGGATCTCACTCAAGGCACCTGAGCATAATTGACGAAAATACTATTGTTGCTGCCATTGGCTCACAAACCGGGTATCAGGTTGCTGTGTTTGACCTAAAAACCGGTGAGATCGTAGCAGCAAGGGATGTCGAAAAATTCCCAGAGTATGTTGAATCGCTCAGTTATAACAAGGTGCACTCAATCACTTGCCACTACAGCTCGCGTGGCTCAGAGACCTTTACATGGTTCCCTGAAACAGGTATCAGAGGTGCACCAACCGTCATCAACGGGGACTTTTCTCACAGCGCGGGTGTTTGGCTCCCAGCTGGTGAGGATGGCAGAATTGAGCTTCGCATCATGGATTACCCTACTGTCTCGGTCTGCTTCGAGAGAGGCGACGACAACCAGCTGTATGCAATCTGGGCTGGCGTAAGGTAGTTGCTATTTCCCATTAACACATAAAAAAGCGCCTGTTTCAGGCGCTTTTTTTATTCGTGTCTCCTCGCACAGAAGAAAGTACAAAATTCTGAATAATCATTTCTATCTATTAATGGTTAGCCTGAAAAGAGTTTTTTCACAATCTGCATCTGTTCCCTGCCTGCAAAAATTGTCGCTATGTCGTCCTTTTGTAGAATAAAATCACCAAGTGGTATTTTTGCCATGTCCTCACGCCTTACAACAGCTATGATAACATGCTGCGGCAGCGGCAACTGTCTTATCTGTTTTCCAAAAATCTCCTCATTTTGGACAATCAACTCATCAGCGATAACATCAGAATCGCTTTCGTAAAGGATTTTCATGGCCGAGCTGTGGTGAACAAGAGATTCAAGAGTCTGCGCAGCTGAGACTGTTGGACTCATCGTCTTGATGCCTAACCGCGCGAAAGCCTCGATTCTCTCCGGCTTGGAAATCATGCAGGCGATGTCATCAATCCCAAAGGATGATTTTGCGATCTGGGCAATCATGAGGTTTTTGGAGTCCGACGACGTAACAACGACGAGGTGTTTCGCGTCAAAAGCTCCTGCTTTTCTTAGATCTGTCTCGTTTGTTGCGTCTCCAACAACTGCGGTCAATCCTCTCTTTGTTGCCATATCGACATTCATCTTTTCAATGTCGATGAGGACAACCTTATCACCCCTCTTCTCAAGGAGAAGCGCCAGCTCGATTCCAATATCATTAGCGCCGACTATAACAACCTTCATCGGTTTCACCTCCAACCATTTTGCAAGCGGTTTTGCAAGGAACGACACAAACAACACCGTGACAATGATTGCAATAAACACTAAAGCTTTGATATCATTACCAGTCGCGAGAGTGAGTTTCCCACCAAAGAAAATGGCAATCTCACCCGACTCACTAATGACTCTAGATATCTCAATGGCTGCGAGTGACGCAACAGACGCCGCCACAATACCTCTAGGGCCAGTGAGTGCGATATATAATTTCTCTCTCCAAATCAAAGCGTTGTTCCTAATTGTGACAAGAAAAACCATAGCAGGACGCGCCAGAAGCATTATCGAAACCGCGAACAAAACACCCTTCCAGCCGATGTTGATGAGTGTTTCGATATCAAGACTTGCCGCAAGAAACACAAAAACCATTGAAATTGCAAGAGTCACAATATCGCTTTTGAAACGGAGGCAATCGTCCTTTTCTTTGTACTTAAGATTACCCATGACAAGTCCAGCAGTTGCTGCGCTTATGATACCGATTTCCTTCAATCCCAGCAGGCTGTGCAATCCGTATTCAGGCAACGCATATGCGATGAGAGCAGTCGCAAAGGTTATCGCGACAGCAGGTCCGGTTTCTGTGAGATTAGATAATCTGATGATGGTGACCCCCAACCAGCCGATGATAAATCCAACTGTAATACCAATACCGAACCTCATTCCGAGGAGCATCAGTGGATTGTGTTGCCTCGATGATCCAGGGATTAGAAGCTCTAGCACAACAATAGCTAGAACAGCGCCAAGCACATCAGCAAGAATACCCTCAGCCATGAGCACTTTTTGAATATTTGGTCTTACATCAACCCTCTTGAAAAGTGGAGTGATAACTGTAGGCCCTGTAACAGACAGGATTGCACCAACCAGAATTGACGGCATCCAGTCCATCCCAATCACAAAATGAGCGATACAGGCAATAAGGATAATCGTCACCGGTATCCCAAGGAGAACTATGTTTATTACAGTTTTACCTGCGCTTCTGAGACTTGAGAGATCAAGCGCCATAGCACCCTCGAAAAGGATAAGACCAACAACGGGCCCAACCAGCATTGTGACCATTTCACTGAATTCAGCGGCAGAGAAAAGATTGAGTCCGTTTGGCCCCACTATGAGACCAGCGCAGATGCCAATCACAAGGTAGAACAAAATTGCAGGCAGCTTGAATTTTGATGACGCCAAAATCCCAAGAGCGCCCAGCAAAAACGCAACCGAAACAATTAAAACAGTTACCGACATAGGCTTAAGTATAACACAAATACTCTTAAAACTGAAAATGTATTCAAACTGGCAAACTTCATATCACCAAATAAACTCGGAATTGATGAAAAGGGTATCAGGAAATTTGAAATCGGTTCTATTTCTGTATTGAATAGCTTATCAGAGCAAGCTGAATCAAGTCGGAGAGTAAAAGGACTGAGAATGATGATGTCGGTTCAACAGGTAATCCTGAAACAGAGATTTTCAAGTTTGTCCCGCTATTTGTGTCACTCATCCCAAAAACAATCTGAATTGGTCTCTTTCCACCAAACGGATTATCTTTGACTGTCACAACCAGCCTATCGGTCTCAAAGACAGTTAGAGAACCTTTCAGCGCAAGCGTCCCCCAGGGCTTATTCCACTTCAACCAGAAATTTCCACCCAGGAATGATTCTATTTTCACTTCATCAGCGAGCCAAGTCACAGCCGAACCTGCATCGAGGATAGCAACTCTTATATCGTTTATGCTCTTGTCAAGCTCTGTTGAGCAGATGATTGAGCAATCCAGTTCAACGTTCTTGTGCGGATCACCACCAAAATATCCTATGATTTTGGAAAGCCTAGACTGCGCCCACATGCAGCCAAGCAGAAAACTTGCGTCAGCGCTTCGACTGATATCAAATCCATCGAGAACAAATCTGATTTCCTCACCAATGGAAATCGAGAAAATTGAGTCCACAAGATCTGGTCTTCCATGCCAAGGATTTCCAGCAATATGCATCTTGATTGATTCCATCTCGACGCTGGAAATATTCTCGATGTTCCAGGTATTCTGACAGTCTCTGAGCACATTGACGACAACACCTTTTTTTGTTTCATCGAAATCGAGCTTGATGGTATCTCCCCAGAGCCTTGACAGTTTGACTGGGTCAGTAAGCAGAGACCACGCCTCCCAGGGAAGCACGGAGAGCCTGGCTGATGCCTCAATCGTCCTTGCGCCTATGATTGGTCGCTTCGGTTCTTCAAGAATCCCATCATCATTTGCGTCAGAATCCATACCTTATCCTTTCGATTCTCTGAGACACCGATTTATTCAACATAGTTGTCAAATAACCCTTTTTGTGCGTCGACTTCACAATATCTGTTGGGTCTATCCTCTCGCCAATCTCCATCTTGGGGTTAGACATGACGCACTCGATCTCCCCTTTTCCATCCCAGTTTTGAACCGCCTTTGAGAAACTTCCCAGAGTGGCGTCAACATTCATCCCTAAACCCTTCGCTTTGTGGCTCTGTCCGTAAAGTTTCAGAAGTCCGTCAAGATACTTCCTGTCGTACACGACACTCTCAACCGTCATCCATTTTGAGTCCATCCATACCTGAGGTTGGACGTGAAGATACTTGTCGTGAAGAACCTTGATGTGCGTTTGAGGGACAAGTTCCACAAACACATCTCTGTTTATAAAGAAAGCCCAGAATCGTGCTGGAATTTTCACATATCTTGCCATCGCCACAAGAAGTATTGACTTGCCAATCGAGCTACCTTTACCCAAAGACAGAACATTTGAAGCCCTTGGGAAGATCGATCCATAAAAATCAAACCAAATGTTCTCCTTCACAAAATTATAAATGATGTCAAAAGCTTCTCTGGGGGTTTGGGGTCTATTCAAGATCGAGTCAACAACAAGCGAAACGTTGGATTTGTTGAAATCGCAGCACTCATCCGGGAGGACATACCGCGTCATGCCAACTGGTTCGTTCCAATAAGGTTTAAACATATGTGATAAAGATTCTATTCAATTATCTTAATTTTTACAAATCAAAAAACGGCAGACTCAATCAAAGTCTGCCGTTTCCTATATTAGCTAATACTACAATCGAGAGTGAGGGTTATCTGCCACATCCCGATGGTGAACAACTGCTTCTCTGAGCTGGTGTACAGGAACTCGATGAGCTGCAACCGGCTGGGGCGTATGAGTTCGTCGAATTATATGACTGACCGGCGTTCGCGCTGTTTGAACCATTGCCATCAAATAGCATGAGCATCAGGAACACACCAACTGCCACAATCACAACGACCAACAAAGCTATTATTACGTTTCTCATCACTACCTCCAAATCTAATTACTATGCATTATAGTTGTGTCTCTCGAAGATAAAAGTAATGATTCTTAATATTCACAACAGTGCGACAGTCTTCACACACAGACCTCAAGGAACTGTGTGCTGGAGCGGGGTTGTGTTCATTCTGCTGCTCCAAGAGATATCCATAATGGTGGTTTTAATGTTCGTGACAACCTTCTCCATGACCGTGCTCGCTGTCATGATCGTGCCCATGGCAGGAGGTGTCATGCTTCTTACTGCCTGAGAGGAAGCAAGAAACTGATTCCGAAACCGTGTCTCCTTCGGCCCTGTAAACACCGATACCCAGTGAATCACAGGCGAGTTTTGGTCGTCCACCAATACCCTTTACAAGCAGTACGTTTACACCACTTTGAGCCAGAATATTGACGACACCCGCACAACCAGCGTCATGCCTGTTTTCAACTAGCTTTGTCTCCTTGATGCTCTCACCGTCAAGCTCAACCACAGCAAAGAATGGAGCTTTACCAAAGTGCTCTGATACCACTAGATTTCCATCATCAGCAATAACCGGAACTGCAATTTTTTTCATTTTTTCTATGTCCTTTCGCTTATTAGAGTTCACCACCCAGAACGCATCGTCGACCTCTATCGAGCTTCCCTGAAGTATGGCTTTGGCTATCTTAGCCTGGCAACTCTTGAGGATTCTTGAATAGGTTGCCCTCGACACACCCATCTGACTTGCGGCTTGTTCCTGGTGTAATGCCTCAATCGCATGAAGTCTGAGCGCTTCAAGCTCATCGACAGTAATTACAGCCGATTCAGAGGACAATTTTTCACCGTTTTGCAGGTCTCTTGACACAAACCGACAACTCTTTGGTCTAGGCATGTGAACCTTCTATTATGAGCATATGCTCATAATAGAAGGTGAACTTTAAAAATCAACTCACCTTGGACAAATATTTTAAACAGCCGTCAAGTAGAATGTTGTTGTTAAATCATGGCGTTCAATATCAACGTTCCATCCGCAAGCATACGCCCTGTCCTCCCAAGAGAGGTCGAAGAGTTCCAGATATGAAGCTTTATCGATCATTTTCTGGATGACAAAATTCTGCTGATAGATGGCGAGGTGTTTACATCTCTCAAGTTCAACGACAGCCCTCTTTGGAGTAAATTCCCGGAGCATGGTTGTCTCACCAAGAAGTTGCGCATGGAACCAACACTTGTAATATATGAAACCCGTTTGTACTGGTAGATACGGAATCATCTGTTCAACGCGCTTTCTAAAATCCACTCCGTCAGCAAACCACTCCTTGGCTGCATCCGCGCCTTTGTAGGTTTTTATTTCTTTGTATACCCTTATTCTGAAATCGGTCTCAATCTCTTCTCTTATCCATCTCAGCTGCTGATCTGGGAGTTGAGGGAATATGCAAGTGGGGGGTTTGGCAACCTCATCCAGTCTGATTCGGAGAGGCGTGGCTGAGACAAAGATCCATCTGTTGCCAACCTTGCGAAATTTGATGCAGGTTTGATCTTTATCCTCTCGAAGGTTTGGGAGAAAACAAATATTACCATCAAAGAAGTGCCACTCTGGTAAAATTTTGAAATATTCCTCCGATATCTCCTCAACCATCATCGTCGCCATATGTTGATCAAGATTATCAATAATGGACGCCGTGCCTGGCTTAATGAAATCTTGCCAAAGCTGATTAGCTACATTTTTATCCATACCCGACATTCTACCAGGAAAAGACCGCATGACAACACATCACACCGATATGTTCTACTTCTTTTCGGATTTTACTTGTTCAAGGAATGACTTACCAGCGCAAGGGGTCACACCGAAGTAATCGCAGATTGTTGCGCCGATGTCAACCATCTCTACTGAGTGGAGTTTGTGACCTTTATAGCCTTTCGTATATGCCATCACAAAGGTTTTCTCTCTGGTGTGGTCGGTATGAGACTGAAATGTGGGGTCGTTACCGTGGTCGGAAGCGACAAGCAGCAGGTCATTATTCCCAATGGACTTGTACAGATTTGTCCAGACAGCATCGAGACGCTGCAATTCCCGGGCAAAACCTTCCTTGTCGCGCCTGTGTCCATAGAGGCTGTCGAAACTACCAAGATTGAGGAAGATAAAGCCATTTCTGATTGTCCTGAAGGTCATTGTCTGATTTATCGCGTCCTCCAGCTCGTAGGGATTCTCTGCCCTTGAAGCATAGTTTTCAAAAAGGTCAGCTGTCCTGCCAACACATGAGATTGGTACCTTTGCTTTCAGAAGCGACAGAAGATTGTTGGGGACGGGCATGTTTAGTGTGAAATCTTTTCTTCTGGAGGTTCTTGTGAAGTTGCCAGGTTCACCGATGAAGGGTCTCGCGATTATCCTTGCCACGTTGTCCTTTGCTGTCATGAGGTGTCTTGCGATGTAGCATATCTCATACAGCTCAGTAACCGGAATAACATCCTCGTGAGCGGCAATCTGCATGACGGAGTCTGCTGACGTGTAAACTATCGGATAACCTGTCAGCATGTGTTCATCGCCGTATTCCTCGATGATTTTTGTGCCAGATCCTGGTTTTCCACACAACACAGGGCGTGCTATTCTCCAAGACAGTTCGCCAAGAAGCTCTTCAGAAAACCCGTCTGGATAGGTCGGCAGTGATTCATCGAGAATCACACCCATCATCTCCCAGTGACCCTCCACCGTTGATTTACCACTGCTCTTTGGTGAGATGTCGGTCCAGCTGGCAATACAGTCGGCATTGGCTCCAATGAGATTATACAAACCAAAGCGGGACAGGTTCTTGAGTTCGAGTTCACCAGCATCTGTCGCGTGCTTGAGCGTATTTGCGCCAGTGTCACCGTATATCTGGGTATCCTCGGTTTCTCCAACGCCCAACCCATCAAGCACAACCAGGACGCAACTTCTCTTCATAAACACATATATATTTGAGAAACTTCGCATGGCAAGTAAAGGTAGCCAAACAAAAACCGCACTTACATAGCATATCTCAAACGATATGCCCACCATCATCTAACTTGATTTTCCCATACCACCCAGAATGCTTATCAATCATGGGTCAACAAACTTTGTGGCAAGCTCATCAAGTGCAGTTAACATGAAGAAATGCCTTAAATATTGATTAAGAATGCTAGTATGATACAATCGACTCCATGAAGATCAGGCATCTTATTATTCCAACGTTGATTATCGCATTGCTGCTTTCTGGTGGTGTCAAGGCTGAAGAGGGTCAATACGAGGATTGGACAATGTTCAATCACGATCCTGCCAGGACAGGTTACACCACAAACAAAGCCTCGCCCCCATTCCTCACCCGTATTGCCTACAAGACAACGGCGGCGATAAAGTCCTCAATGGCGATTACCGATAAATATGCCGTGATAGGTTCAGATGATTACTATATCTACTGCTATAACACTCACACTTTCAGGATCAAGTGGCAATTCAGAACTGGCGGAGAGGTTTGGAGTTCACCATCGATATATGGCGACCTCGTTCTTTGCGGATCTGACGATGGCAACATGTACTGCCTAAACCTAAAACAGACTAAGGCTGATATGGAGGTTGGCGACGAGGTTTGGAGGTTTGAAACTGGTGGAAAGGTAAGATCATCACCCCTCGTCGTTAATGAAAAGGTATACTTCACTTCAAGAGACGGAAGGCTCTATTGTCTTGATTTAACAAGCGGCAAACAGCTCTGGGCAGCATTTCTCGGTGGTTCATCTGATGCATCACCCACATACTACGAAGAAAAGGATCTTGTGATTGTTGGCTCAATGCCAAAAAACATGTACGCGTACAAAGCTGACACTGGTCGAGGTGCATGGACATTTGAGACAAAGTCGCATGTGCAGGCGGCCTGTTCTGTTGCAGATGGGAGATTGTTCTTCGGGACAAACGAGGGTGAATTCTATTGTCTCGACGCCAACAATGGTACAAAGATTTGGGAGACACAAGTTGGCGCTCATATTGCTGCTACACCATCTCTTGTTAATGGTTTAGTAATCGTTTGCTCAAGAGAGAATGCGGTAAAGTGTTTCTATCAAAAGGACGGCGAAGAGGTTTGGGAATTTAGAACCACAAAATGGAACTACTCATCACCCGCCATCGGTGGTGATTATGCGTTCTTTGGTTCAGACGATGAACATCTCTACTGTATTGAATGGAGAACCGGGAATTTGGTGTGGAAAGAGGATATCGGCTACATCATCCAGGCATCACCCGTTATCTTTAATGAAGCGGTTTATATCGGCACATGGGGTGGCACCGTGCAGGCGTTCCACCCAGGACCAATACTTGGGGTTGAGCCAACCGAGATTGACTTCGGAACTGTCGAACTTGGTACGACACCAGTAAAGGATTTCCTCATAAAAAACACGCGAAGTGATGAGTTTGAGACAGAGCTTGACGGCTCACTTACATGTGACGATATCCATCTGAAATTCTCTTCAATGGAATTTTTCGGTATTGGAAACGGCAGTGACAAGAGAGTAAGGATCACTCTCGACCCATCTGGCATGGAATACGGCAATCACCAAGCGCTTGTGAAGATAACGACAAACGGTGGTGATGAAAACATCGTTATCAGGTGGAAGGTCATAACCCCTGCTCCGCCTTGCATGGAGGTCGAACCTACTGAAATCGATTTTGGTTTCCTCGAGCGCGGTGAGGAAGCAAGCAAACTCGTGACCATAACCTTCGACACTGAGAATGAAGTCTCAGGCATGGTGATGGGCGAAGACAGATGGATCGAGGTTGAACCAATCACCTTCACATCGATTGGCAAGAAGGCAATCCTTAAGATCACAGTCAATGGCTCAAGGGTTCCATCTGGGACAGAGGCTATGGGCAGGATTGTTCTGGCTACTCAGAATGATGTTTGCCAGCAGGTATCCGTTCTTGTGAAAATCGCAACAGAACCTCGAATTGTCATCAAGATGATAATCGGAGACAAGATTGCCTTTGTGAACATGAGACCAGTTGAACTCGATGTTGCCCCATATGTTTCGAGCAAGGGCAGAACCCTTGTTCCCCTGAGATTTGTATCAGAAACATTTGGAGCCAAGGTTCAGTGGTTTGGTGACGAGAAGAAAATCATCATCGAGAGATTCGACAAACGTATCGTACTTTGGGTTGGCAAACCTGAGTATGAGGTTGATGGTGAAATGATACCAATCTCCACTCCACCCGAAATCAAAAGTGGTCGAACCATGGTGCCTTTCAGAGCAATTGCTGAGGCGTTTGGCGCAGATGTCTCCTGGGATGGCGAAACAAGAACTGTTAGCATGGAGTTTGAGCCTTGAGTCTAACCCAGAGCCTTACATCTGGGTCCAAGTACAGAAAAAACGAACAAGCCAGGATTGCCTTGATTAAGGCAGCCTCCTGGCTTGTTCAGTCTGGAATCCAGGAACAGATGGGTAACTCGAGTGGAGCGTTTTACACCGGATTTGACTCTGTCCAGAGGAGCCATATACACCCATCATCACTATCAACCGCATGCTCTATCATCACTCTTTTGTATCTTGATAGACTCTTACCTGGAGGCTACCGGGACATGCTCGCTGACTCTGCCGCCTCTTGGCTTGTTGATGAGTGTTGGGATCCGGACAATGGCGGATTCTACTCATATTTTTATCCTGACGGTTCAAACTCTGAAACAATCACCGTAAACGACACATCAAAGGTTTTGCAAGCATTTGTCTGTATATTCAGAGACATTGAAAACACTTACTATCTTACTGCCGCCAACAACGCATACCTCTTTGTTAAGGATTCGATTGAGGAAAACAACGGCGACAAATTGCTGCTCTCCGAAAACAAATGGATTTGGCACTCAAACAACCACAGGAGTTTGTCACAATCCAAATCTGTAATAGGCACCCTTTCTTTGTATGAATTCACCGAAAATGAATCCATCCGAAACCTTTCAAATTCCATCCTGGACAAGACAATCGTTGAGATAGAGATTCTTGCGAACTCACAAGAGACGATTAACCCAGAGACAATCTCGTACACTCTCGATGCTGTTGATTCGTTGCTTGTCGGAGCTGTCTCACTCGAAAACCAGAGGATGCTTGACCATGCATACAAAGGTTGGAGCATCGTCGCAAAGAGACTAAAGGAAGAAGGAGGCTGGAGTTCCAAGGTGCAGGCTCAATATGTTCGAGATGGGTACCTTCTGGAGAGTCTAGGGATGCTTCCTGAGGTTTACAGCCTCGAAATTGAAAACACGCTTGAGGAACTACTCAAAAAAACTATTGACACCCCAGATATTCATCAGTATGGCGCCATAGCTGATACTATTGACAATGGAAAAGTGCTTGCATCCTGCGTTTCCACTTGCTACGTGGTCCAAGCCCTTTCCCTGGCGGATGGGTTTGCCAACGCAGAGGATGCCCTCCTCAAAGACAAGCTCATAATCTAATTTCTCCTTTGCTGATCACGTTTTCTTTGTTATTTTATGAATTTATTAAATAATACTATTGACTATAGTAGTTCCAAGTCTCATAATATTTTTCGATGAGCAAAAACATAATCAGACTAACAGACAACGCTTCGGGATTAGGGCTTACGCTAGGATCCCTCGAAATCAAAGTTTTTGAGTCATGCTCAAAACTTGGGTCAGGAACGGTCAGACAGATCCTCGAAGGGATTGAGGAAAAGTACGCCTACACGACGGTTATGACAACCTGCGACAGACTCGCCAAAAAAGGCATCCTGAGTCGTGTAAAAAAGGGTAACTGCTATGTCTACAGTCCAATTGCCCCAAGGAAGGAACTCGACCAGAGGACGACGTTTAAGGTTCTTGACAGGATTCTGGGCAGTTTGACAGAACCTGTGATGGAAGGTTTCCTTGACATGCTTGAAGACCACGACGACAAGAAACTGGAAGCACTCGAAAAACTGATTGCAAAAAGGAAAAACCAGAAAAAGGACAAGTAGCAGATGACAGCTCAACTGATTATCGGACTCCATTTCATCATAGCTTGGCCAGTGTTGTGGATGATTCTCTCCCCACAGATTGCCAGCAATGGTTACAAGTGGATGCTAATATCAACCGCTACTGCCATCGCCGGATTCTCATTTGGCACTTGGGTGCTAGCCTCAATATTGCCAAAAACACTACAGCTTATCCTTACCCCAACGAATACAATCGGTTTGAACACTTGGGTATATGACGCAAATCTGAGTGTGACAAATAGCTTCTGGTCAAACCTGATCATTGCAATTCCCTGGGTTATTGCGTTCCTTGTCATAACCAGGGTGATTGTCGGATTTGTGATACTCCTCATGAGAACCAAGGGTTTCACAAGAGCAAACGGAGAGCTTCAAGCAAGGCTTTCGGTTCTCTCTGCAAAGGCTGGCGTATCCGTTCCGAAATTGTTTGTTGGTAAAACTACGGGAGTGGCGTTCTCAACACTTGGCTCTATCTACCTTTCTAACGATTTGGTTGAGATGCTTCCACCTGAAAAACTTGATGTTGTGCTTGCTCATGAGATTGCCCACATCACAAGGGGAGACCAGATAAGCAGGTGGTGTCAGATGATAATCACCTCAATGTCGCTGATCATGCCCAGCAATTTCTTCTGGCAGAGGTATGAGTTTGAGGTTGAGAAACAGGCAGATACTATGGCTGTTTCTCTATCCGGCGACAGTATGATTGTGGCAGAAACACTTGTTTCATGCGCAAAATTCCTGAGAACTCAACCATGCGTATCCAACCTCTCTCACATTGACTTACTAACAAAGCGAGTAAAGTCATTGATTGGAGAGATGAAGAAACCTTGGAATGTTGACTGGTTCGCCTTCACAATCATCCTTATGCTCAATCTTTTCCTCATCATCCCAAGTGTTAAGGCGTATACCCCAAACATCGATGGGCTAACCGAGGAACAGGTAATCTCTCTTATGGACGGGGAGATGGCAGCGCTGATCTACAAACCATACTGCATGGATGAGTACGACATTCAGCTGGTGCCAAAAAGCGAAGTAGATAACCTAAAGCAACCAAAAGGCTGCACAGAAAACTGCAGTACAAGATCACACACAAGAAAAATGGAGGTACACAAAAAATGGTAACAACGTTTGATGAAGAATTTGAAAGAGAAGAAATTGAGAACACACAGGAAGAAATGGGAACTGAAATAGAAGACACCGACATGGTAGAAATCGATGTCAAAGCAGAAGAGGAAAAAAAGGAAAGAATCAAAACCAACAGACAACCAACATGGGCGGGAATTGTCTCACTCGTTGTCGTGATGTCATTGTTGTTTGGTATGGGTGGCGGATATCTGGGATATATGCTAGGCAAAAGCGCTGACACAACCGTCGTTATTGAGAACCCAGTGCCAGAGACACCTATTGGTGAAAACCAGTATTATGACGCAATTGTCGATGTGGTAAACCACGTTGGCCCAGCCGTTGTGGCAATTTCCGTCGAAAAACTAGAGCTTGTTCAGTCAACCACAAGTGATTTCTTTGGAGGCCTCTTCAACTTTAGTCCATACGAAGGCAGCCAGCCAAGATATGCAATCTCAAGCGTGGCTGGTTCTGGTGTTATCATTAAGAATGAATGGACAGATGAAGAAGGTTATATAGTCACAAACAACCACGTTGTCGAAGGGGATGTTCAAAAGCTAACAGTTACCCTAAAGGACAAGAGGACATTTGAGGCAAAGGTTGTCGCTACAGATCCTATGTCTGACCTTGCTGTTCTCAAGATAAACGCCAAAGGTTTGCCAACTGTCGAGATTGGCGACTCTTCAAAAGTCAAAGTCGGGCAGACTGTTGTTGCAATCGGCAATCCATATGAGTTCGACCACACGGTGACGACTGGAGTCATTTCAGCAACCGAGAGAACCATCACAGTTCAAGAGGAAAGCTCTGGTGGTTACAATCAAAGCGGGACCACAACGAGTACTCTCTGGGGAGCAATCCAGACAGATGCCGCAATTAATCCTGGCAACTCCGGTGGTGCGCTTGTTACACTTGACAACAAACTTGTTGGTATCAACACGATCAAGAGATACGGTGACAACCTAGGCTTTGCTGTCTCCTCAAACATCGTGAGAAGAGTTGTATCAGAGCTAATCAAGTATGGAAAGGTCACATGGCCATTCCTCGGCGTTTCCGGAACAACCATGTCACCAGAGATTGCTCAAAAGATTGAAAAGCCAGAATTGGCTGATGTCAAAGGCGCTATAATTGGCAGGATAAGCCACGGGCCGGCAAGAGATGCTGGACTAATTGTTCTTGATATCATCACAAAAATCAACGATACAGAAATAACAACTATGGACGAGTTACTCGCCGAAATCAGAAAACATGATGTCGGGGAGGAAATTGATTTAACTGTCAATCGAGACGGTAAAATCATGAACTTCAAAGCAGTACTCAAACCATATCCGGATTACGACCTTCAATAGCGAACATTAACCGAAGCAACACACTAAAAGCCCCGTCGGATAAGTGACGGGGCTTTTTTTATTTTCATTGAACTTAGGCAGCTTTTCGCAGGTATTACTCTCAAAACCATCACATATACTCGGAAGGAGCGCCAAAGATGAAAAAAATTCTAGCGATTACGCTGTCAGCATTGCTGACGATGTCCCTTGTGGCGGCTATTTCACCAATAAACACAGTAAAAGCTGAAACCAAAAATCTGTTGGTTTCTGTCACCACATGGGTACCCCTGGGGCAAGACAGGGATGGAAGCACTTTAACAGGTGGAAAACAGGTTCCCTGGATGGCAGGGACAGGCAACTGGTGGGGAAGACCAGGAAACACAATGAACAGCACACCAGAGTACTGGAGTGTTGTTTACCTGACGGTCGTCCCTTCGGGCGGCAAATCGACGGAGCAGGACAAGATATGCTGTATCCGTGACACTCAGGGACGAATTTGGTTTGACCCAGACGGATATTTCCACAATCCACTCGAAAGGCAAACTCCGGATCCACCAGGTCAGTGCAGGGAAAGCAACTTCAAGCAGGACACAATCTCATCCAACAACACCATGGGTCCATATGTTGTGGGGGACTATGCAAACTTCTTCCATGACGAGGGCTACTGGTTCACAAGACTCGGTCATGTGAATGGACCATACACATTCCCACACGACTTCTCAGGTCGCTGCATGAAGATAGGAAACGTGTCTCTTGCTGGTGGCGGAGACGCCCTTATTCTCGCGGACTTGGTGAGAGCATCCTGTGATTCGAGTGAATCTTTCAATCTTTCGGTAGAGACAGACCTCTGGGAAGGCGTGATGCCTGCAACAACAGCAGCATCAATCTACGACCCATCCAACCCAACAAACAAATCATCCCAGCGCATTCAAAAATCAACCGTACTTGGCGCAAAATCAACAGATTTCCAGGTACCCGCAACGACATTCCACAACATCAAGCCAGAGTACAGGGGCTGGTTAGGGGTTGAGATATTCCGTGATGACGGAGTCAACAACATCAACAATTCAATAGGACAGTGCTTTGCCCAAAACCTCACAGACGACTACAAGGCAAACGAGGCCTGCGAAGCTTTTGTTGGAGCATCCGCAACCGGCACAACCGACAATGACACGGGGCTTCCACTTCGCATGTTCCCAGCCAATTTCTACTTTCACGATGAAGGCGGCCCAGGATTTGGCTGTGGCGAAGCAATCTATGAGAATGTGAACACTGGTCAAGATCCATTCAACAATGACATCGTCAACGAGGGCGACGTCAGACTTGTTGATATGACACTCAACGTCGGTGGCTCAATTGTTCACTACAACGCTGGCTCAACAGTCACAGCAGGTGATGTTGACATCGGCTATATCCTCACACCATTTTCAAACGTAGGGTACATGGATGCTGACAACGACCTTCAATTTGATGAGGATGAGTGGATTTATCAGGACAACGACACAACAAGCACAATCACAGCCGGTGACACCAGACTCTCAACTGTTGTGAGACAGGGCAAAACCTACTACTGCGGCAGCATCGTTGCAGGCCCAGAGCTTTACATCGAGAACTACCCCGTCTCAGGCTTTACACTTGGCAAGAACGGCAACCCAAGAGCACTCGACATAGAGATTCTCCCCGGCGAGGCTCCTGTCACGTTTACAGTAGACAGAGCATTCCAGGTGGAGCAGACATCGTCAGTTACCGTCACCATGAGACCAGGCCCAGAGGAAAACAGACTCGCGTACGTGCTTCTGACCGACGCATCTGGTCAGAGAAACGTCGCTGGAACCCTCTCACACGACAGGTCTAGCATGGTCGTGCAAATCACACCATACGAGGGTTCGTGTGATGAGTTCGGAATCACCCATCCATACGTCATCGAACTCTACTATGAGAAGGGAATTGGCAATCCATCAGAGGAAGGATGGGGGGGGCCATCGGACGGCACATACGGCTATTGGGTGGTGCCATCTCCTACAAATCTTCTTGGAAACACCGTCATCCCAAATAACTATGACTGCTACAAAGCCATGGAGTTTGAGGTAAAACCGGAGCCAATTGACTTCAACTGCAGCATCACGTGTCTATCCAATATTTCAATACGTTATCCCAACATGACTCTCACTCTCAACGATTGGGACAATCCATATGATGTAAACGACCTCAACGGTGTGCCAATCTCGACAATCGCCTCAAAGGGCAACATCATCGCGACCTACAACGCAACAGGCGCTGGCGTGGATTGGATGTTCACAGCGGGAGATGGCGCAAATAGGTATATCGTCCAGGTCAATGACGATGGCTCATACTACGTCTGGGAGTGGGCAGACAACCAATCTCCAACCCCAGGCATCGGAGCAATCGGCGCTATTGACCAAGAAGACACAGTGACAGGCCCACTCGAAGGACAGAGGCAGAGTCAGGGATTTGAAGACCTGGACTGTTCGGAGAGATGGGCAGAATGTGACATCTGCGGAACGGGATTCTGGAAACTCGGTAAGGTCACGAAGGGAGACATCTGGGGGCCATTTGATGGTGTCCAGTACCCTGCCATCGAAACCTTCGGAGTTCCCGCCCTTGTTTCGACATATAAAACAAGCCCATGGGCTGAGGCTGGCGGCGTTATCCCCGTCGCAGTGTACCCAAGAAACACATCATCCAACCTTCAGCTTCGAGTGCACACCGACAACGCTCTTTGGGACTACAACAGCACAATAACACACCCACCATACTTTATTACAGACAACGCTGAGGGTATTGACTACTGCGGAATCTTCTCAATCGGCAAGGACTCATCAAGCACGGGCAGTGGTGGTTCTGGCGGTTCTGGCGGAGGTTCAGGTGGCGGTGGAGCTGGTGGTAACATCACAGACGCCCACGTGAACTTTGTCGAGTTTGTTGTTGTTGACCACGCACTCCAGTACTCCAACGTCAACTACACTGCAGGTTCAAACCCGGTCTCAAGGATGCCACCACCAGCCACTCAGATTCAATCACCATATGATCCTGTTCAGAGAAACCTTGTCAGGCAGTTCAGAGCATACCCAGGTGGGCAGACTCACCCACTTCGTATCCAGGGTAGCACAATGGGTGACGGCAGAAACGCCTACCCAGCTCTTTGGACAGACCAGTTCTGGAAACTTGGTACCGAGTTCGTGCCGTTTACTGACTACGGCATCTTCTTCATGCTCGTTGATGGAAGCGGACAGCCACTCTCATTCACAGCAACCGATAACTCACTCAAGATTCGTCGCATCGAGATCAAAGGCCCATTCATCACTCCAGAGTTCCCAATGAACTATGAGGACAACGAATACAATGGTCTAAGGGGAGCACCAGTTCGGTATGACTACTCCGGCAGGATTGTTGTCGACTCAACCAACTGGGAGAGCTACGAGCTTGGCCCAAACGACTACACAAGAGTCATCAACCCAGGTTTCCGTGACAGATACACCTATGGAACAGCCAACCAGCGTCTTGTGCAAAACAGAGCGCTTGACTACAGCAACGTTGGCGGTTCAGTATTTGTTTTTGATGAGATAATCCCAGTTGATAAAGGTGTTCTCTCAATCGAAGTTTTGCTTGCTGACGGCACACGCAAGCTCTGGGAAGACTGTTGCCAGGAGTACAGGATTCAAGGAATTCCAGTGCATGGACTCCACATCGAGGGAGCCCCTCCAACAATCGGTTTGATGTCAGATAACGTCATTGATGTCAAAATCACAGAATGGGAAGACATCCAACAGAACCGTGAGTGCAACGATGCTCTTGTCTACGCTTGGCAAGACAGGGGTATCAGATCTCAGTATGGTTCTAACCTCCTTGAGGGAGCTGGAGATGGCTGGGTCACAGGAGGCCCAACATCATCCGTTGGTTCATACGCAGCTGGCGCTTACAGCGACTATGATGACCTCAACGGCGACGGTAGAATCTCATTTGATGCCTTTGAGACAGAGCTTATCGGCTCGTACAACCTTGCAACCAACACATGGGTTGGCGGAATCATCGATGCTCGAACCTTCCAGAGAAACGGCGGTCGCTATGTCTTTGATATGAGCATCGACAACGGTTGCCAGATTCAAGACTTTGGTTGGGACTTCAACGGTGACCATGTCATCGGGGAGGATGAAGAGCTTCCTGTTCACCTCGTTGCCTATAAGTACGGCGATGACAACAATGACAGAAGCTTTGCCCCGCTCTGGCAGGTGCAAGGCAATAGCAAGTACTACTCACACGAGGTATACCTGGCTGGTCAAATCACAATGAGACCAATGGCAGGTGGCGGGATACCAAAAGACCCGAACATCTCGGTTGTTGTTGACCCACCAATCCTCACAGCTGGCGTCTCACCTGAGCTTGTTAACCCAGACACCCCACTCACCCTTACAATCAAGGATGACAGCGGAAGAGCAGTTGACCTCACAAACGGCGGAAAACTCTCTGACAACGAGGTAATGAACTACATAACCCAGGTCAGACCAGACAGAACCGGTCAGTACTACTGGACGACCGCATCTCTGTCCAATGAGAATGGAACACTCTCTGACAACGAGTCACTGTTTGGGTTCTCCCCTGTCAAATACGACTTCTCAGGTGCAAAACAGGGAATCTACAAATTCAGTGGGTTTGTCGCCAATGATGAGGGTGAAATAACACTCAAGATAAGAACCCCGGACTACAGCGGTTGGGGCACAGGCAGCATCAAGGTTGCCAAGCCAACCGTCGAGTACAAAATCACAAACATCGCTCAAGATCACCAGAAGACCATGAGCTACCCACAAGACGACGCCAAGATGACAGCTCTTGATGGCAGAATCTACAAGGTCACAGCCACAATCAGAGACGCCTCCGGCAATTTGATAAAGGGCACGTCAAACCTTCCAGGAAAGATGGGTTCAGCCACAGACTTCACGAGATTCACCCCATTCCTTGTGCTGCCAGAGGGTTCTGATCCTGACACAGTCTCCTACTTCAACAGGATGGCGGTTTCTGTGACAGGCAATGTGACACTCGACATGAAGGACATCGCGGCGATGTCCACGTATTACAAGACAGGCAATTCGATGGATGGCACTTCAATTGACCTGAAATCCTGGGGAACAGGCTGTATCTACAACTCCGAGCTTGCTGGCAATTACTACTTGTCTGACTTCAACGGCGATGGAATGATTGACTACAAGGACTCGCTCAACATTGGTTCCGACGGCTCAGCTACATTCTACGTGTTTGCTGATGCTGAGTTTGGCGTTGGTGGTCTTGTTGGCGCAAACAAGGCAACCGTCCTCAACGGCGATGTTGCAGGAGATGTTCCAAGATCGCAGTCAATCTCATTCAATCCGGAGCTTCGATATGCTCCCGATGGCAAGTTTGCTCTTGACTGGGATGCGATGACCACCACCTATGTTCCGATTGTCCAGCCTTCCATCGTTATCTATGAAGACAAAACAGGACTTGAGTGGGGCAGTGAGTTCCTCAGCGCTTCCAACTACGATCTCGTACAAGGCGCTGACAACGTTCTTGTTGTGAAGGTTTCACCAAGCTCAACACTCGAAGACGACCCAATCAAGGAGGGTGGAATAATCGAGGTTGCGGCAAAGGGAAGCAGCAAGAGCGTCACCGAAGAAACAACAAGAGACCTTGATGACCCAGTTTCAACAACAGCAACGGTTCACTTCGAGCCAAAAACTCTTGGTGAATCAACCGTAACACTCTCCTACAAGACGTCAGCCATGTTCGACGAAAAGACACTCTCAACAGGGGACGCTGTAGAATTTGACACGGTCAAGGGCGCTGTCATCTCAGTTGAGTACTCTGGCACCTTCTACCCGGGGCTTGCCAAAAAAATCACGGTCAATGCTGAGCTTGCTGGCTCATACGGCAAGCCACTCGTTGGTATCACTGTTTCTGTCCAGGGCGCTGGCGTCAACATGGAAGACCAGACAGGCCCAGAGGGTCAGGCTGAGTTTGACGTGTTACCGACTAAACCGGGCAAGATAATCATCAGGCTTCTTGGTGAGTACAAAACTGTCAACCCGGAGGTAATCGAGGTTATAGCACCAACATCGGCTCCGACCATCACGTTCGAGGAGTATGAGGAGCTGACCGAGGACAGCGAGGTCACAATCACAGGCTTCACAACAGCTGATGCAACTGTGACAATCAACGGCAAACCAATAAGCGTTGGCGCTGATGGCAAGTTCTTTATCAACGCTGACCTTATTGAGGGACTCAACGAGTTTGAAGTGACCGCCACCAATCCGGTTGGCACATCAACCACCCAGATTGTCAAAATCACAAGAGACACCAAGCCACCAGTTGTCAAAGTCTCGCCACCCGCTGGCAGGCTCATAAACGCCTCAGAGGCTGAGGTGGTGGTTGAGGTTGACGAGAAGGCAACAGTTGAGCTTGCTGGAAAGATTTACAACCTTGAGAAGGGCACGACAAAAATTACCCTCCCGGTCGTGCTTGGTAACAACACCTACAATATCAAGGCAACGGATACTCTGGGTCACAAGACCACAATCACGTTTGAGCTTCGCAACTACCAGATAACAACCGTTCAACTCAAGATTGGAAACGCAGCAATGCTTGTAAACGGTGAAATCGTGATTCTCGACTCGCCGCCATATATCGCCAAGACAAACAGAACACTTGTCCCAGTGCGAGCCATCTCACAAGCCTTCGGCGCTGAGGTTGGCTGGGACGGAACAGCAAGAAGAGTGACGGTCACCCTTGAAGACATAAAGCTTCAGATGACAATCGGCTCAACGACTGCAATTCTCAACAGTAAGTTTGTCCAGATTGATCAGGCTCCTGAGATTACAAACGGCAGAACGATGGTGCCATTCAGGTTCATCGCTGAATCGCTTGGAGCAGAGGTTGACTGGAATGGTGATGAGAAACTGATCACCATGACGAGATACCACTAGAGCTAGATTTACTCTGAATAGTCAGTATTTAGAAAAACCCCTGAGGAGTTTCCTCAGGGGTTTTTCCATTGTATGGGGTAAGCAACTAAAGTGAAAATTAGTAGTTGCCAAGATAGATTCGCTCTATCTTCTCTCTTGTAAGCTCTGGGTTTGCAGGAACTTTCCCATCGACCATCTTCTGGACAATGAAATCGTCAACAAATCTCGTTACATAGTTTCGATCTATTCCCATATCCTCAAGTGTCACATAACAGTCGATTGATTTGAGGAAACCAATTGTGTCAGACAGGACATTCTTTGTATATTTCTCGTACCTGTGTGGGAAGTGTTCTTTAACATATTCGAGCGTCGGAGGCAACAGATAGGCAAGCCCAAGACCATGTGGGATGTCGTAGTGAGCCGACATGACATGCTCCATCCAATGCATCAGGAACCCACCCGGTCTTCCGCCATTTGGCAATCCACAGAGGGCAAGAGCCGAAGCCCACGAAAGCTGTGTTCTGGCGACAACATCATCACCGTTTGCAAGTGCTCTTGGTAGGTACTCGACAACAGTCCTCGCGACACCCTCTGAGAAGTAGTCTGGGATTGGCGTATCCTTGTCATCTGTTGTAAGGTATGTCTCCATGACATGAACGATGATGTCCACACCGCCATAAGCTGTTTGGTTTTTTGGAACGGTTGTTGTGAGAGCTGGGTCGATGATTGACACTTTCGGATACATGTGGGGGGAGAACATCCCAAACTTCTCCTTCGTCTCCCAGTTTGTGATAACACCACCAGCGTTGAAGTCAGATCCGGTTGCAGCAAATGTTGAAACAAGAAGCAACGGAAGGGCTGATGTAACCTCGGCTTTCCTAACAACCAAATCCCACACAGGAGCACCTGTTGCGGCACTTGCAGCAATCGCCTTGGACGCATCCATTACAGACCCACCACCAACGCCAATCACGCAATCGCAACCATTGTCTTTTGCTAGCTTGACCGCCGCATCGCATGTGGTGCTTCGTGGGTTTGGTTCGATTCCATAGAACGGGACGGGGTTCAAACCAGCCTGCTTGATAAGATCGAGAACCTTGACATCAAGCCCCGATTTCTTGGCTGAGGACTTGCCGAAAACAACTAGAGGCTTTTTGCCAACAGAAGGAGCATACTCACCAAGTTTCTCAACGGTGCCCACACCAAAAACAACCTTTACGGGATTATATTGAATTAGGTTTATCATGGCAGAAATTCTAGCACTCTTTGTGTGGGTTTGAAAGACGATTTGCCAAAGAAAGTCAAATTCACTTCAACTAGAACGAATCTGGCAAACAGATACAATAACCTTTGTGGATATCAAAGAACTGACAATAGTGTCCGGGGGACAAACTGGCGTTGACAGAGCAGCACTCGACTGCGCAATCGAGCTTGGGATTAAACACGGGGGGTACTGCCCGTTTGGAAGGTTGTGTGAGGATGGGGAGATTTCAGAGAAATACAACCTGACGGAGCTTAAAACATCAGACTATGCAAAACGGACAATCATGAATGTGTCGGAGTCTTGCGCCACACTCATCCTTGTTGCTGATGAGTTGACAGGTGGAACGAGACTGACACTGGAAACAGCAGCAAGGATGGGAAGACCGGTGCTGCTTGTTAAACTCCCAAAAAGATCTGCTCCAAAGACGGTTGAGAGGGTGTGCGGCTGGATAGAGAAGAACAATCCAAAGAGGCTCAATGTCGCCGGGCCAAGAGCGTCAAGCAACCCGGAAATCTACAATTTGGCTAAAACTTTTCTTTTTAAAGTTTTAGAAACACTTTCAAATGATAATGGTCAACAACTGTTCTAGCTTAAAGAAATTTTCCAAATACCATTGTCGAAATGTTTTCTGTTGCGAACGAATGCCGTTCTCCCTAAAATGTTGATGTGAAAAGAACAAAAAAAATCTTTGCAATTCTTGTGGTCATTGTGCTTTTATCACTTGTTCCATCAACTGCTTTGGTAATGGGTGTTAGCGCCAAAGTCAAAAGACTCACAGCCTGGGGTATGGAAAAGGTCGCAGCAACGGCAACAGCTGACCTTCGAAATCTCGTGGTTCAAGGTTCATCCAGTGAACTGGTTGCGCTTCAAGTAAATCCATCGACTCTCCAGGTCACAAAATTTACAACTATCTACAAACCAGGTTCACTCAAAGGGCCATCCTCTGCCGCTGGTACAATAACTCTCAAATCCGAACCAAGACTCCCAGAATATGGCGACTGGGTGAGTGTGGTAGCCTCATCGGGAGGTAAGGATTATCTGCTCTCAATCCATGTAACAGGAGGCGGCACAAAGGTTGCCATCATCCCTGATACCACGTTTGATGGAGTGAATGTCAAATGGGATTTACTCTGGTTTGACCTCACATACACCGGAGATATGTTTCTGGGTGTTGCCAAAGGATCGGTTATAACTCCTGGCAAATCTGGGACTTGTCACGCTTTATTGACTCTTGGGACAGACGGCAAAGGACTACACTTCATTCACAAACCAAAGTGGACTGGGGAGAAATTTGAGTATTCCCCTTCAGGAGCGGGAGACCTCATCGCTCCGATAGGTATCACAAAACGCACAAAGAGGGTGTTTTTCAAAGCAAATGTTGGCGACACCGACAAGCACGGAATCTACAGCTGTAACTTCGATGGTTCGGTGTACAAGCTGATCAGCTCATATGACAGCAAGTTCACAAAGACTGTCTCTGGCAACACTTCATACTCATTGGATTATGTCACAGATGACGGCAAGTACATCGTCTTAAACGACACAGTTTATGAGACAAACGGCGCAACGGTGCTTGACGGCAGCACTGGAACCGAGATAGCCCAGCTGTCACACAAGTCAACTGGTGTTTCTGTGGATGGTCTCTACTCATTTTTCTCCAATGATGACGGATTTGGTTTTGAATTCACCATCGGCGGAGAGCCATTCATCCTTATCGAGAATGACGATGCAGACTTCCCTGCAACAACTGATTTAAACAACAGGAAAACAAACGCCACACCAGTGGGCACTGTGACAATCTCACCATTTGGATTCCTTGGTCTCTCCAACACAAACATCACATCAACCGGGCAGGTGTATTTTGTGACAGTCACATCACCCCCCAAACCCCAAAAGTCACTGCTCATTGCAAACCCGTTGATTGTGGATTTTGGAATAATCGATGAAAATATCTACCAGACAATTGACATCGAGAATCAGTCTGGAGCGCGTATCTCTGGCACAGCAAAGATAAAAGAACGAGAGGGGCCAAATCCCTTCTGCTTTGCAGTTGATATAGATGAGACAAAATTCACAAACCTCACCGATGTCGAGGTTGGCACAAAGGTGGAGGGACTCGTAAAAAGCCTCACCTACGAGGGAACGATTGAGCTCAAATCGACTGGTGGCAGCCTCGATATACCGGTAATTTTTACTCTCAATAATCCAAAAAGGCTTTTAGCTAGGCTTGGACTGGGACGCAAAGAGGCATGGATTGGCACAAAAGAGATGACACTCCCAAACGAACCATTTTCAGAAAACGGTTCGAGTATGGTTCCGCTCAGGTTCATTATAGACCTATTGCCATGTGACTTCGAGTGGGATGCTGAGAGTTACACGGCAAAGATAGTTTATCAGGACACATCCTTTGAAATCGCAATCGGTGAACCAGAGTGTGTAATAAACGGAGTATCAAAAAGTATCACTACTCCTGCTGTCATCAGAAACGGACAAACGTTCATACCCTTAAGACTCATCAGTGAGGCATTTGGCGCAAAGATTGACTGGTTTGGCGCATCTCGTTCAATATTACTCGACTTTCCAGAACCTGTTTGGGGCAGAGAAATACTTGTAATTGAGGGTATCCCAGAAAAAGCAAAGGTTTACATGAATTTTGAGGAGATAGGGGAAGCACCCCTCGAGGTAAGACACCTCAAGCCCGGCAAGTACTTTATCAAGGTTGAGATGGATGAACATGAGACCTTCGAGACGGTCGTCCAGATTCCACAGCAAGAGGGCAAAACATCAAGGGTACTGTACTTCCTTCAGAGGATTATACCAACAATCACAGTCCTAAACGTTGACAGCGAACCAAAAGGAGCACAAGTCTATGTTGATGGAGCACCTCTCTCCTCTACTCCCGCTCAACTCAACATAGAACCTGGTAAACACAGGATTAGAGTGCTTTCATATGGATACCCAGATTTTGTGAAAGACTACGTTTGTCTTGCAGGGGAGAGTGTGGATGTTTTTGCCAATCTTGAGGAAAACAAGACAAAACTCTCAGAACTGGTTACACCATCATCTATCAGGGGTGAAATCAACCTAAACAACGCAACAAAAATCACAGAGGTGATAACAATCAAGAATGTGCTTGAGGTTGAACAGTCATTCGATGTTGTGTGCCCTGTTAGTCTACCCATTGGCTTCTCTCACATCAAAATTCTAACCCCAAAAGGTGGAGAGACCTCTATCACGACACCGGTTATCGCCCCCGGCGAGAGCATCGACTATACCATTGAGGTGGCAGTGGACAAATGGATAGAACCTGGTGACTCGCTCTCAGAAATAATTCAAATCACTTCAATAGACTACCCCAGTTGGACTTCTGACGTGGAAATTGACGTCGAGGCAACTGGCATTACATGCGACCAACTAGCCCTTTCGCTTGCAGGAAAAAGACAGATTGAGTTTGATGAGAATCTAACGGTTGATTTCAATATTGCAAACGCTTGCGATGTGAAAAGCTGTGTATTCAAGTTCACATACCAGCCAAGCAAACTTCAGCTACTCGATGTCAAAGTGGGCTCATTCTTTGACGGAAACACAAAGCGCATCTTCTCATGGCACGAGGACGAAGGAACAATCTCTGTCTTTGGGCCTGTGATTCTTGGACAATCTAAGGGGGTATTCGGAGACGGAAACCTCCTACAGCTTGTTTTCAAACCCAAGAAAGACGGAGACGCAATAATCGACTGTGCCAAATCCAGGGTTTCAAACAGTCTTGGTGAGGATTTACAGCACAACACCGTGTCATCAATAATTGTTGAGATTCTGCCAGAGCCTGAACCACCGGAAGATGGGGAAGAGAACCCATTCTAGCTGTATTTACCAGGTAGATTTTGGAGTTCTGGCACGGTGGATCTGTCTCCGAACCGTGACTGGAACGGTGTCATTCGGGAATTGATTTTTAGAACTGATATGTTCCAGTATTTTAAGGACAAGACTCACGAACAGCAAATACCAAAGCATGACTAGAAACTTGACTTTGGCAGAAGAAGTGAACTGCTTCTAAAAAAGTCCCTCCATAAAACTTCGGCAGATTCAGAATCATCCACAGCAAGAAACTCAATGAATAAAATGAGAGAATTTCCAATTCTGGCTTATATTCTATGTCTTCTCTCTGCAGGTAAAGGAATTTCTTAGCACATATCCAAATTATCACATGAAAATGAGGAGTAAAAACCTCTATCACTAGAGTGTACAAAGTATATCTCAAAAAGTTATTTCACACGAGCATGGCTTTGGGATTTCATAGAAATCAGGAAAACGGATGTGCTGTATCTGTGTTTCATGCCCCTTTGTGCTTTTTCATTTCTATGGGTCTGCAAGGAATAGGCAAGGTTTTGAGTTTTGTTGGTTGTCTTGTTTTCTTGAGGATTATTCATTGAAATAGAACTACTTGTTGTGAATAGGGAGGCACAAATAATCGCAGTTTCTACGAAACATGTGAATCACAAGGGTGGTACCCTTTTAAGATGAACAAATTCGAAGATAAACAGACTAGATGAAACTCAATCCAAGGCGAAGGATGAGGAGGGACAATAATTTGAAGCACTTGTGATGAAGTAACACATATTAGAACCAAAAAAATGGTGAAAGCAAAAAATAAACAGAAAAACTGGGTCGACTCTTCGGTTATACGCCTTTTTAAAATATGAATTGAACTTGTCAATTGGAATATGCCAACTAGAATGGCATACATGAAACGAGTTAGAAATGTTCTCCTGTTTATCGTCGTTGTATGCCTTGTTGCGTTGCCAAACCTTTTGTTTGTAGGTTGCAGCAGTGACTCGGGTAAATCAAATCTTCCAGAATATATTCAGGAATGGCGGTTAGGCGGAGCACTGATTGCAGGGGAGGAAGGGCAACTATTCGCCAAGTACTCAGTTGACAACAGTAGAACAGAAGAGCCATTTAAAGGAAAGATTGAGGTAGAACCCGATGGTCTTGAAATCAAAATAGACACACTCGAGACTGTTCAAGAAAACTACATCAACTTCTATGTATCCCCGAAAGAAACACAAACTGGGAAATACAAATATAGAATAACAATCTTCTCGTTGAATGAGCTGTATGAGGTTGATGGAGAGATAGCTATCGGCGAGCCTTTCGAGGGAAAAGATAAGCTTCAAGGAGGCGCAAACCGTTCGAGGTCATTGAGAGAGGCAGAAACCAAGGATTTCATACTGCTTCGCACCACAAGTCTAGGAAAACAATCAATCTCTAATGTCGCACCGTTCCAGGGCAATATTGTTGTCGGCACATCAGTCGGAAGCCTGTATTTCATCTCAAACACGGGCGAGATTCAGGGAGAGAGTCAAACCTCGGATAATGCAATTGAGTTTGTCCAAACCACAGATGATATCATCATTGTGGCAACCGTTGATGGAGAGATTCTGACATTTGAACCAATCTCAGACGATGACACATTCAACTTAAAACAACTCTCGTCTACAAATATCGATTCAAGGCTATCTGGTCTTCCAACACTTGTCGACGAGAAGTCGATGGTCGTTTGCACAGTTGACGGATACATGAGGATGCTCAGCCTGCCCAATCTCGATACGGCGTGGGAGCACAAAGCAATGGGCAGCTTCAATGGCGGTGCATGTGTACTCCAAATGAAGACTGGTGATGATACAAAAAGCGTTATTGTCGCATCCTCCGATGACAGAGCTGTGTACTACCTGGACGAGAATGGAATCCTTTTGGACAAAGAGCAAGGTAGGCAACTTGTAAGTTGCACCCCGGCGGCTAACAAAACCAAACTCACGCTGACAACAGTCAACAACCAGGTGTATGCCAGAACGCTTCATGGGACGACTCTGTGGGGCAACCAAATGCATTATGAAGTAGTCTCAGGCCCAGCATTCAATGGGAAATTCGTTGCGGTATCGTCAGAGAAGATGACACAGATTTTTGACATAGACGATGGAATCGAGCAGGTCTCAATCAATCTCGATGACTCGGTTGCTGGTGAGTCGTTCTTCCTAGGAGATAACATCTGTGTGCCAACTGCAGATGGAGTCATAGCAATCTATGACGCATACACAGGAAATCTTCTTGACAAACTGCATTTTAATGGCGAGTTGAAATACACACCGCTTATTTTGGAGGGTGGCACTATTGTTGGAATCAACGATAATTCCCAGATTTTCTTCTGGGGCATCCCAACAAAGGTTGAAAACATGGGGGAGCTCGACCCAGAGAGCATTGTTTACAACGGCGGAAGAGGTGGGCCAAAACACCCAAACTACATAGGTATTGACCTACCAATCCATCAGAGACGGTTGCTCACAATCCAGGGAAGGTTTGCTCCCGCTCTTGTCTCAAACAAATACCTTTTCCTCTACAACATCGACGAAGAGAGGTTCTCGTGCAGGCTCAGAGACGGTGGCGCTGAGGTTTGGGGGTTCAACGCAGAAGCTCCCTATAAAGATCAGTTTTTTGGCGCAGGTGTTGACCTGGGATTCCACAATTCTCCTCTCTACTATACCCCAGAGGGCTTGATACTCTCGACGGTTGACGGGCTTGTGTTAGTCGATCCTTTAACTGGTAATCAGATAAAGCAAACCAAGATTACCGGCATCTGCAATGCAGACAATGAGGTCATTATTGTTGCCAATCTGGAAAAACTGTACTGTCTTGAAAAAAATAACTTCCAGCCAATGTGGGAGATAGACGGCAGCTTCTATGCTGAATCAGTCTGTATTGACGGCAACACAGTCTATGCAGTTGATAGAAGAGAGGGGAATGCAAAGATTCATGTCATCGAGAAAATGACTGGCAAGATAACATTCACTGCTGAGGATGAAACACTGGCGTTTGCTTCAAAATTAGTAGTAACAGATAAGTATGTTGGTTTTGGCAGCTTTGGTGGTGTATGGCTTTTCCATAAAAATCCTCCATCAGCTGTTGGAGCAATCTACGGCACAAACAGGTCGGCAAACCTCATCGTCAAGGATAACGAAATAATCACAACCAATCAGATAGGTGACATCACTAAACTTGATGTGGACTCCTTCAAGGAGACCCCCATTCAACCACCCTCATCACCAGATGCAGAAATAAACTGGATGTACTTTGATGGGAATGAGATAATGACAAGCAACGCTCTTGTCCAACTTGCCAAGTACCTACCAAAGGTACCTGAGGGACAGAAAGCAACGGAAGCGCAGAATCAAGAAGTAATTGATAACACTCATCTGATGATCCGAGATCCGGGTAATGGGAAACCTCTATTCACCGAACTCATCGACTCAAGCGGAGCATCTGAGTTCTCTCTGACAATAGGAGCCGACGTGGTTGCTGTCTGCGTGCACAACGGTCTGGAACCAAAACTTATACTATTCGGAAAGTGATTGCATCAGCTTTCTGTTGTTTTTGATAGATTCCCTAACTTGCCTATCGCCGACCTGCTCAAACTCCCGATAGTAGTGTGAGACCGCGAACACTTTGATATCGGAGGAAACAAGCGAATCGAATCGGGTGGCGTTGTCACCAATCAGTTCTTTAGAGTGCGTATGGGCAATCGGGGTTGCAAGAAAGATTTCCTTTGCTCCTGCTCCCTTGAGCCATTTGATAGTCCCAAGTGCTGTCATCCCTGTTGCGATACCATCATCCACTACGAGCACGCTGCAGTCCTTTATATCAACCTTTGCGTCACCCTCAACAAGAGTGTTTTGGTATCGTCTTTTCAACGAGGAGAGCCTCTGCCTGGCAATCTTCTGGACTTCCATATAGGACAGACCTATCTGTCTGTAGTGACCCTCATCGAGAAGCACCTCACCACCAATCGTTATCACACCAAAAGCCTGCTCCTGGTTCCAAGGAACCGGGAGTTTTGAAACATACGCAACATCGAGTCTTTTTGAGAGAGCATTTGCGATAACCTCGGCAACAACCACACCACCATTTGCAATCCCATAGACGACTGAGACATCCGTCCACGCATCACCAAACTGCTTAAACAACTTCTCGCCTGCTGCGGCTCTGTTTTCAAACTTCAATGCGACACCCTTTCAAGCGCTTCTACCAGGGAAGCAGGAATATCCTTTTCTCAATTCGAGTTTGTTTGCCAAGTGAATCAGTCACCCAACAACGCATACTGTATTCGCCAGGTTTCTGGTACTTCCGTTGTAATTCTACCATGCCTTCGTATCGCATACCACCAGTGTTTGTCTGACCGCCATCACCCCAGACGACCTTATATTCATATGGTGGATAGCCCCCCTTGACATGCAGCTCAAAATCTATCTTGCCTTCACGCCTTGAGACCTCGATCATCTGCGCCTCAATGGAGGGATAATCGGTCGGAGCCCAAAGGAAAACGACTGAGGAGTTGCTGGAAGTACATCCAGTTTTTATATGAGTCGCAGAGCATCTGACGACCATTGGATAACCAATACGGGTTTCCTTCGTCACAACCTTCACCTTCACAGCTGCCTTGAACCTGTCGTTTGGTTGGAGAACGGGGACATTGAAACGCACACCGTTTCCATCAAACTCCACTGACGGTGTGACCGATACAATCTCAAGGTCAGCGCCAGAGGTAAAGACAAGCTGTGATTCTGGGAGTTCATATTCGGTGTTGTTCACATAGATTACAGGGAATGTGACAATCTGACCTTTGGATGCTGTGAAGCTGCTGGGATAGAGGAAAAGTCTCCCGCTTTCACAGTCCTTGGCGGAAACTCCCGTGAAGCCAGGTAAGAGCATAATAACAGCGAGTAAAAAAGTCATTGCCACTCGCACAATTGCTATCTTCGCCCCTCTGGTTCTAATCTCTGCTCCTTGCATATTTTTGCCAGATTTTCTGCGTTCCGTCAAGCATTGTTTTGGTGGTGAACGATTCCTCAACCCTCTTTCGGGCTGTCTTAATCAGAGTGTTAGTTAGACCAACATCCGTCATTACTCTGATTATCGCCTCTGCCAATCTCTTTGGCGATGACGGTGGAACCATCAAACCGATTGAATCGTTGGTAATGACCTCTGGTATCCCACAGACATTGGTGGCAACCACAGGCACACCAAGCGCCATAAACTCCAGCAGACCAAGGCCTATCGCCTCAGCCAGTGAAGGGAATACCCCCACATCACATGCTGCCATAATGTCGAACGGAGGGGTGATGCGACCAGGGAGGAACACCCTATCCGTTACCCTTAAATCCTCAGCCAGTTTCCTGAGTGGTTCATAACACCTGCCATCACCGATGATGATTGCGGCTGCATCAGGAACTTTGGCAAGAATATATGGGAGAGCCTTGATAATATCATCCTGCCCTTTGACCTCAACAAGTCTGCCAACTGTGCCAATCAATCTCAGGTTCTCAGGGATTCCAAGCTCTCTTTTTGATTCAATTGAGGATTTCCTGGCAACCACCTTCTCCAAGTCGATACCATTATAGACAGTGTGAATTTTGTCTTCTGGAATACCCCTCTTGGCAAGTTTTTCTGACATGTCCTGTGACACACCGATGAAACCGTCTGCCCACTTGTTGAGGACATTGTCAGCAAACCAGACAGCACGCTCTTTTAACTTCGAGTCATAGTCGAGCCTGGAGTCTGAGTGCATTGTGCAGATATTTGGAATTTTGGTTAGTCTTGAAGCCACCCTTCCCGTGAAGTTGGCTCTCACCCCATGCGTGTGAATCAAGTCCAGATTGAGTTCTCTAATGAGTTTTGCAATCTCCCAGGGGTTTTGTTTAACAACAAATGGCTCAATACCAGCATCCCTTGCCTCTTTTGTGGTCATACCTTCAAGCGGGTGGATGTGATAAACCTCGAACAGATCCTTGTCTGCCCGAAGCGTAAGGTCGATTGTATACCCCTTTGCTCCAGCCACATCAGTGCCACAAATGACCTGAGCTAGTTTAATTTTTCTTGCCATAACCTTTGTAGCTCCGTTTTCAAAACATTCACCCTGGATTCCCAGGAATTATTTTTCACAAATTCTGCTATCTCATCAGCATTGGCTGGTGTTTTTATGCAACCATCAATAGCTTCAAGAAATTCGTCCCTGTTGTTTGCTATTTTGACAACACTGTCTGGCATATTGGTCAACTCACTCATAAGCACTGACACCGTCGGGAAACCCATTGCGGCGTACTCATAGAGCTTGAGTGGTGAGACGGATTTTGTGAGTTCTCCCGATTTGAAAGGAATAATCCCACACGATGCCCCATAGACCAGTTTTGGAATTTCAGGTTGTGGTTTCCTGCCAAGAAACTCCACATTTTCAAGTTTCCTGAGTTTTTGCCCAAACTCACCAAGCTCAGATCCTCTCTCTTGCCCAATAACGACAAACCTATAATTGGGTCTTGATGAGGCAATGTCGAACATGAGTTCTGAGTCAAACCACCACCTGAGCGCTCCGACGTAAACTACAGTTGGTTTGTTGGGTTCAGATTCGTCTTTATCAAACTTAAAGACTTCGGGGTCAACAGCGTTTGGAAGGTGGATTGTATTGGGGTTATATTGCCTCAGATTATCGGCTAAATACCTTGCTGTGGCAAAGACGGCATCGCACCCGTTGGCAAGCTTCGCCTCGGCTTTGGACAAGAAAGTGGCCGATGACGTCCCACCGTAGCCAGAGTGGTCATCAACACAATCATAGAGTGTGATTTTAGGATTAAGGCTATCTCTGACGGGACTCATCCAAGGAAGGTAAAAGAGTGCTGCATATTCCGCTGAAAAACCAATCTCAAGCATCGCTCTTTTGGCAAATCCAGCGAGTTTATTGCAAGCCATTTTTTGTGCAAAACCAAATCTGCCATAGAAGGGCATCATTGGAGGAGGGGATGCAACCCAGAGATTGTCTGATTTTTTCTCAACCCTTCTTGCCCTTTTTGCCTTTGGTTTGTATGTAGAGTCAGCGTATTTCGAGAGATAGGTGAAAGGAGCTTCGATGTACAAAACCTTGTGACCCTCATCAGAGAAATGACGCGCAAACAGATGTTTCCTGGTTGGTAAATCGTCAAAGTCCTGAGATGAAAAAATCACAAGAGGTATTTTCATGGTTTGTAGGTTGGCTCCAGTTTTGAAATAAGTTCAAGCATTTTTGCCCTGTCTACTTTAGCTGCTGCATCCTGAATTGATTCAATGTTTGCATCAAAATCAGCTGGGTGATTGTCAACTGGTGGGATCATGAAGAGCCCATCAAGTTCCTTCTGACGCTTCATCTCCTCCTCTGTGACAAGCTCCTCAGACATCTTCTCGCCAGGACGTGGCTGGGTGTAGATGATTCGGTAGTTGATACCCTCTTTGTAACCCATCACACCACCAATTGTTGTTGCGAGTTTAGAAATGTTGATTGGTGGTCCAGCGTCAGGCACAAACACCTCGCCACAGTCGGCAAGCCCGGATGCTCTGATGATGAACGTTGAGGCGTGTTCCCTTGTGATGAAGTATCTATTCATCTTTGGAGATGTGACTGTGAGGTTGCCCCCTCGACGAAGCTGACGAAGGAAGGTGTAGACAACATTACCATCAGAATCCAGGACATTCTCAAACCTCACAATGCAGTGCTTCATAGAGCAGATTTTGGCGTGTCTTTGGATTACCCTTTCGGCTATCCTTTTGGTTGCGCCCATCACGTTGGCTGGATCTGCAGCCTTGTCCGTTGAGATAAATGTAAAGAGCTTCACTCCGGCTTTTTCCGCCTCTTCAAGTGTCACGATAGTACCACTGATGTTGGTTGTGACAGCCTCTTCTGGAAACCTCTCCATCAGGGGGACATGCTTGCGGGCTGCTATATGAAACACTATGTCAGGCTTATACTCCTGCATGATTGACCTGACTCTATGACGGTCGCGGATGTCAGCAACAATCGCCGTCTTGCTGGTGAAGCCATCAATCTCCATCTCCAGGTTGACCTCATAAACACCATTTTCGGAGTTATCAACAAGCACCACATGAACAGGACTAAACTTCGCTATCTTCCTAGCAAGATCAGACCCGATTGAACCACCAGCGCCTGTAATGAGAATCCTTTTACCCACAAGGTATTGCCCTTCGTCTTTTGAGCAAGGCTTATGCTGCCTGATAAGACCAGTATTAACGAGTCTTTGAATGAGTCTCTCGTCTTTAACATATCGTCTCGGCGTAACACCGTCCGGCACAATCTGAAGCGGGATTTTCAAGTTGTTGCAAGCTATTGTAACAGATGAGATATCACCAAACGCAGCCTCAACATAGGCAAGGTCAATATCTTCGGTCATTCCTTCGATGTTTTTTGTGTGGGAGACGGCAGCAACTGTGTGCGTGCCGCACGAATTGATGTCCTCACCCATCCTCTCGCACCACTCGGGTTTGCCAATCAGAAGGACTCTAATCATGCAGTTCCCTTTCCATCAAGTTTTTTTCTGATCTCCGGGGCTTTGCTGTGGGCTTCAATGATAGCGCCTATTACAGCGTTCTGCTGAGCGTCTGTCATTGTACCGAATAGAGGTGGACATATCACCTCTTTTGAGAGTCTCGTTGCATTTGGACAGGTGTCTTCCTGTTCGCTCCCGCCACTGCTAAAGTAGGAGTGAGTATGAACCGGATGTGAGAAGTACGGCTTACATTGTATGTTTTCAACCGAAAGCACCTTTAAAAGCTCGTTTCGGGAGAGTCCAAACCTAGACTCATCTATTCTGATACCAAAATCCTTGTAGGAGCATCTATCTTCATCGGCAATAACCTGGTACGCAAGTCCCTGAACCTGGGAAAGTTTGTCTTTGTAGAGCTTCACTCTCCTGTTACGCTCGGTCGCCTCATCCTCAAGTCTGGTGAGTCCCCATCTGCCGAGAATTGCGTGGAGTTCTGACATTCTGCCGTTCAATCCGGGATAGACGGTATCCTGATCACCTTGCTCTGAGGCTTTATTGCCATATTCCCTGAGAACTCTGAGATTTAGTGCCATCTGCTCGTTATTGGTTGTGACAAATCCACCCTCACCAGAGGTGAGAAGTTTTGTAGGTGTTAGTGAGAAGGAGGATGCCATACCTTCCGAGCCGACTGGTTTTCCACCGTGGAGGATACCAAATCCATGGGCAGCATCAAAAACAACCGGTATGTTACGCTTCGATGCGATGTTTAACACCTGATCAATGCCGGTTGGGGAACCAAAGACATGCGTGAAAACAATTGCAAAAATATCGTCTGTGAGTTTCTTCTCAAGGTCTGCGATGCTGAGGTTGTAGGTGCGTAAGTCGGCATCAATGAAGACTGGTTCAAATCCCGCCCAGACTGAGGAGGTAACAGACGCCAGGAATGTAAAACTCGGAACGGCGATCTTGTGCTTTGCACCGAGCCTAAACATATCCTTTTTTTCCCGGTCTGTTTCGGCATCATACCTGATTTTCTTCAGAGATGCCAACGACAAAGCCAATCCCATTGTGCAACTTGAGACTCCAAAGGCATACTTGACGCCCATGAGCTGGGCAACATCAGCCTCAAAACCGGCCAACTCTTCACCTTTTGTGAGCATTCCGCTTGCTAGGGTTGAGGAGAGCTTCTCGGAGAGTTGGGTTAATTCGGGAAGCGGTGGTCTGCAAAGTTGAATTGTGCCGGGATAGTATCCTGGTCCACCGAGTATTCTAAGTCTGGGCATGTTTCATATCCTCCACGTTGTCGGGGTTTGTCACTCCGTCGAGTCTGCTGATTGGATCGTCAGGTTCAGCTCCTGCGTATACGTTCGGTTTTAGAAGTGTTAATGGCGTCTTGGCGATAATCTTAAGGTCAAGTGGTAGAGACACATTCTCAGTGTACCAAACATCAAGCTCAATTTTTTGGGGCCATGACAAATTGTTTCTGCCATTTATCTGCGCCCAGCCTGTGATTCCAGGCTTGACTGCTAGCCTTTTTTGCTGGTAATCATCGTAACGGTTTGCCTGGTAGATGAGGGATGGTCTTGGACCGACAATGCTCATGTGTCCAGCAAACACATTGAAAAGCTGCGGAAGCTCATCAATAAACGAACGAAGTTTCCTGCCAACTCTTGTTATTCGAGGGTCGTTCTCCGAGGTCCAGATACCAGTTCCGATGTTTGCAGCATTTCGAACCATTGTCCGAAATTTGATACAAGGGAAGACCACTCCGTCCCTGCCAACACGCTTTTGGATAAAAAACACCGGAAAGCCATCATCAACAACGATAGCAATCGATATCAGCAGAATGAGTGGGGACAACACAACGATCGCCAAAAAACTCGCGACGAGGTCGAAAACCCTTTTCCAAGCCGGTCTTATCACCCTCAAGAACTCCTCCATACAGCACGATAGACGGGAAAGAATCCTATCGACTCAGGATTAAAATCCCTTCCTAGATTATGCTCGTAGTCAGTTTTGATTTCAATGATACGACGGTATTTGTCCATGTCATGTATTCTATCGTAGATGTAGAAATCCTTTTCCTTGTCCGAAAAGTTCAGCTTGAATTGGTATGTGCCATCGTTGCCTGAGGCTCCACCACCCAACACAAAACTTGTGCAACCCATCTGTTTGCTTTTTTTGAGAGCTTCCCAGAAGAGGAGGTTGTTGGGTCGCATATTCTGGTATTCCCTATCTGTTGCTGAAAGATATGAATAACCAACGCCACCGCCAACAAAAACAATCACAGCGGCGGCCAATTCGCCGTCACAAAAGGCACCAAGGATGAAACAGAAATCGGATGGCATTGAGATCATCGATTCAAAGAAGGATTCTGGATAAAGGTATCTATCATCGGCTGTGTGGTAGTCCATAGTCTTGTGGTAGAGGGGGATAAACTCAGAAAAACCTTCGGGGCCAAGCTCGCGAATCTCCACTCCTCTGCTCGCTGCCTGCCGTATCTTCTTCCTACCCTCTTTGCTCATGCTCTCTTGAAGCTCATCCTCTGTTTGGTTCAGGTCAACCCAAACCACTCTGCCAACCCTTCTGATGTTGTAGCCTGAGCCAAGCACTATGTTGTTTTGGACAACTTGAATCCTGCCAAACTCTGTGATGATACCACGTTCTCTACACCAACTCCCAAAATCAGAGGAGAATTTTGATGCAACATCGAAGGGCATCTCACCCTCAAAACTATGAAATATACCACCATATTCCGGAGAAGTGATGTCATACAACTCACCCAGCTCTGACACAACTTCAAAACCAAACGGGAGCTCTGAGATGGGGCGAGTAATGAAGGGATAGAAAATCAACTTTCCGTCATATTCAGCCCAAACAGCCTCAAGCCTGTAGGGATAGGAAGACTCCCAAAGTCTGCCAAGCTCTGGCATAGCATAGCAATCTGCTCCATGAATGTTTTTCAGGACTTCCTTCCACTGCTTTGAGTTTGAGGTTGTGAGGTGGTTTATCATTTGATGAGTTCACCCTTGAGAAGACCCATTACATGAACATCTGTGAACTCGCCACCCCTGTGGTTGTGTTGCTTCAGGATTCCCTCAGCAGAGAAGCCAAGTCTTTCAAAGTGTTTCTTGGATGGTTCGTTGGACACAAGGACATACACCCAGACTCGATTCATGCCAAGCTCCGAAAAAACAAAATCAAGAAGAACCTTGGAGGCGTCGTTTGCATAACCCTTACCCCGGTACTTGGCATCACCTATGAAGAGACCGAACCCGCACTGCCTTGAGACCCAGTCAATCCCGTATATCCCAATGTTGCCTATGTGGTTGCCGTCATCAGCGATTATTGCGAAACGCTTGTTCAACTTGTCATCTCTTGACGACTCAATCCACTTTGCCTCGTTCTCAACCGATACCGGCCAGTGCCAGCCTATGAGCATACTCTGGATGGACTCATCATTCCTCCAGAGAGCGATTCTTTCAGAGTCGGCAACTTCAAGAGCGCGAAGTTTGGTTTTCAAACCTGAGTACACTTTCTGCTAGACCTCCAACCGAACCAATCTAACAAAAAACTCAGGTTCGCACAAGTGTTTTGAGTTTATTTAGATAGTTTAACAAATATTGGATTTGTGTATGTGACGGTTTCGAGGAACTGGTTGTCGGGATTGTGGTTGTCCACAAACACAAACTCTGCACGGTATAGTGTCAGGATCGCATCATCTTTATCCTTACATCTTTTGGCGTCAATTCCCGGATAGAAGGTATCATTTGGATTTATTGTTAATTCAATTCTTGTGGAATCGATTGCCGCTGGAATCCTCTTGTATGAGCATTTGAGATTTTCCCACTCCTGTTTCATGTAGGCTGTTTCATCATCAGTAGGCTTTGAAGGCAACGGTTTGTGTAGGGTAAAAAGGCGAATTTCCTTCAGTTTTCTCCACTTGTGCTGTGGTCTCACCTCAAAGATAAAATCAATCGATTCACCCGGTTTGACATCCACAAAGCTTCCGGGGTGGTGAAGCTTCTTCCCCTTCTTTACAACAAATGTGCCAAAGTCGCCTGTCGATGTGCAGCAGCAATGTCCACACTCAAGCGCCGATAGAATCTTTTCAATTGATTCTCGAAGCTTTTCCTCACCAACCCCCTCATCCTTAAAATGAATAAAGGGGACAACGTCGGGGAGTCCATCCTCAACAAAGAGGTGAGTCATATTCTGTGAGAACTTGCCTGCACCCGAAAAACTGAACATGTGCGCATCGGAGTTTGATACAGCCACGAAAAACCTTCGTGTCTCAAAACTCTTCTCAAGTTCGCGCCACAAAATCATGTTCCACACGACGAGCATGTCATTTTTGGCAACCCTCTGTGGTTTCAGCGGATCATCAAATATCTCAAAACCAATGAGAGCCGACTGTCCATTCGCATGAGATGACAAATTTGGCCACAGCCCATCGTTGTTTTTCCCAAGCTCAAAACCAAGATAGAGATAGCTTGGGTTTAGGGGGTGAGCTGCAATCAGGAAGGGTTTGAAATCCTTGAAACCTCTCGCGTTTACAAGATCGACTTCAAGATACTCATAGGGATGACCATCAGGTTTATTGTATGGTTCTTTTTTATAGCATTCATATGGGTTTATACGCTCTTCTTTGTCTTGCCAGGGATTGTCGTGGGAGTAGGCATACTCATAGTAATCTCCAAACAGATACTTGGTAAACATGGGCAAATCGTTGCACTCACGCCTAATCCTCTTGGGCCAGCTCCATTTTTTTGACCCGTTATCCCTAATTCCCCAAACAAGAGTGTGACTATCAGTCAGAGACGGTACTTCCTCGCCTGCAACCACCAATAGATCGCTTCCCAACATCACATTGTCCCTTATCACCTCAATCAATCTGTCGTTCCAGACAACCTTTCTCCTCTCGCACTGCTCACCACCCTTTACATAGGTGTAGTAACCTTTGTCATTGCTCAAGTGGGTGATGCCACCTTTTGCGTATCTGCTGAAGAACTGAACGGCATAATCAGTCAAAAATGCCCACCGGAGTGGGGTATTCATCAGAAGGGCTGAGATTGTCTCAATGGGGAATCCGTTTGGCTCATGTGATCTGGGAGAAAACCAGGAGTAATCGGTGTGGATATGACCATCCCCGGCATAGTACAACGCCTGCAGGCTCTTTGGGTCAGGTTCTTCTAGTTGGCTAAGTTTGAAATCAAATCTGAGTAATTCTTTGCCCACACTCGCATAAAGGCTGTAAAGACCCTCACAAGCCGGAGCAAAAACCAGTGGCAACTCCACCTCACCAGTATTTTTGTCTCTTTGACCTGTTGCAATGACATTGCCTCTGTAGGCCGGGATGCTTATCTTCCAGCTGGTTCTCAGGAAATCTGAGACCATCTGGAGACTCTCTATTATTCTCTCAGGAGCAAAACTGAATAATTCGAGCAAAAAATCAACAATCTTTTGTAGGAATCCCTCCTTAGCCATTCTTTTCTCATATTCTCTTTTTATCTTGGTTCTCGCAATCATTATGTTCTCAGGAACATCGCTAATGATTCCGTCACATTCTGTCTTGTCCAGACGTTTCTCAATCCAAACATCGTTGACCACTGGCTTACTCCCAAAAAACCAATGTCTGTTTGCAATCATGAAATAGATGGCAACATGTTTACTGGATTTTCTAAACCATGTAACACGCTCAGAGATCAACGCTATACTCCCAGACTTGACGTATGTTAATTCCATAAGCACCATCCTACCTGGCGAAAATAACATTAATAGCCCTCAATTGTTTATTCTGTTGATATTTGCTTGATTAATATTGAGAAATAGTCAATTTACAACTTACCAATATCGATGTACAATGCACCCCAAGAGGAAGAATGAGCTTAAAAGTCGAATACAGATATTTCGAGGAGAAAAACCTGATCAGAATGAAACCCTCCGGGTATATCAAAACCCGCGAGGATGCAAAGAAAATGGCAGATCAACTCGAGATGATTCACACAATCCCGCACAGAAAATTCTGGCTAATCTCGGACATCACTCATCTGAGGATGGACTCTCTTTCACTGCTTCAATATTTTGCCAGTTTGACAAGAGGGCTGGACAGGGAAAGGCTTGGAACAGTATTTATCATCACAAACACCCTCCAGAAAACAGGCATTGGTTTGTTGTCAGTTTTCAGAAAGGTCAATTTCTACACAGCCTATGACCTGGAGTCAGCGATGAGAATCGTCGATAAGTTACAAACTCGAGGATCTCAATAAATTAAGCACCGCCACTCAGATGTGCTACTGGAGCAATTGAAGTGCTTTGACTATTTTGGAGTCTCATTTCACATTACACTTGCGGGGGTCTCAATAGAAATGGGACGTGAGATTCGCGGATAAGAGTACCTAAGCACACGCTTGAGTTTTCAAGAAGATGCTACACTTTTTGAACTTGTAAAATCCATGCCTGTTGGCAGGAGGTGAATTGTGAATAGAAATCTTGGCTTGGTCTCATTAATTGTCGCTGTTTTTGTGCTTTGTAGCTGTAGCCCAGGCGGTTCAGTTCTGGTCCTCCCTTGGCCATCGTACCTGCGACAACTTAAATTTAACACCGAAAATACGGTGATTGCCGCTGATGTGAACGAGAACGAAGTTGTATTCTCCGCTGAAAAAGCAGGCTCATCCAATTGTGATATTTTCATATTAGACTCGAATACAGATAAAATACACAGAGTCACAAATACGAAGGAAAACGAGTATTCCCCAGAGGCAACTGACACACACATTCTCTGGAGAAGAGAACACGATAATGGTTCAAGTTATATCCTGTATGACAGGAAAACCCTCGAAGAAACCACAATATTCCAATGGGAACATGGTTCAAACAATCTGCACAGGCTCTATGAAAATGACGCTCTATTTTTCACTTTTGAAACGGATCCAATATCAAATAAACCCTTGAATACAAACCTCATGCATATTTACAACATCAACGATAAATCAACAACTGTGCTTGCAAGCGTTCAAACAGGAGACTATGACTGTGATGGCAGGCATGTTGTGTATGTCGACAGAACATCTGCCATTGCCCAACTTATTTCATACGACCTTGAGACAAAAACCAAAATAGTCATTGTCAATGACTATAAATCATTCGATAGAGTATCCATCTCAAGTGATTATGTTGTTTGGAGCCAAAACACAAAAGACGAAAAAACGTTGGAAATTAGAAAATCTATCTATTGCTACAAATACTCAACTGGCGAAACCTACATTGTGGCGGAGGATGAGGGCATGAACTTTGAGAATCCCGTCGCTACCTCAAACTACGTTTTGTTTTTGACAGAAAAGGTAAGAAACAGGAAGATGTACAGATGTAACCTTGATAACGCAGCAGAAAATAGAACACCAGAGCTTGAACTGATTTATGAGGGTGACAGGCTCAACACCATCGGGCGTTTTCAAAGAGAAATAGGAGAGATAATATCCTGGAATGTGCTCGCTACTCAAAATCAGACCAAAACCTATTATCACGACACAAGTACTGGAAAAACAACAGAGGTTGAAGGAGAGAGCCCGTTTTATGTCTTTATGATACAGGATAGGTAGCTTAAAAAAGAACCATTCAGACAACTTATCTCATTGTATACATAATTAAAAGCAATTATTATCTATGGCATGAAACAGAAAGTATTGCTGCTAATTCTTGATGGTTTTGGTATTGGGAAGCCATACCCAGGAAATGCCATTTATCTTGCCGGAACCCCTGGGATTGATGAGCTTACCGCAAATAATCCACACACCACCCTCGAAGCCTCAGGTCTGGCTGTCGGATTGCCCAAAGGGCAGATGGGGAACTCAGAGGTCGGTCACCTGAATCTCGGCGCTGGTAGGGTCGTCTATCAAAAACTCACCAAGATTAACATGGCTTGCGAGAGCGGAGAATTCTACTCCAACAAGACGCTTATTAACACAATAGACTCAGCAAAAGGCAAGAACCTTCATATCGGGGGACTCTGCTCCGACGGAGGGGTACACTCATCCCTAGAGCACCTCTATGAGATCATAAGGGTTGCAAAATCCAGAGGGGTTGAAAACATTTATATCCACGCCTTTCTTGACGGTAGGGACACCGCACCAAAATCCGCCCTTACCTACATAAATCAAATCGAGGACAAACTGGCTGAAATTGGGGCTGGTAAGATCGCAACGGTCTCAGGCAGATTCTACCCGATGGATAGAGACAACAGGTGGGATAGAACAAAACAAGCCTATGAGCTGTTGACAGAAGGAGTTGGCAAGAGGTTTAGTTCAGCACTTGAAGCGGTTCAGAGTTCATATGACGAGGGCGTAACAGACGAGTTCGTTAAACCATGCGTCATTACCAAAGATGGCGAGAACCCAATAACAATTGGTGATGGTGATTCATTCATTCACTTCAACTATCGCCCAGATAGGGCAAGGCAATTGACGGCTGCAATTGCCCTTGATGACTTCAAAGGATTCGAGAGAAATAAAAGAGTCAAAATCAACTACGCCTGCATGGCACTCTACGATGGAAGCTTCGGCCTGCCGATACTGTTTACAGACGAGATGCTGGGACAAAACATCGATACAACGCTTGGCAAGGTCGTCTCAGATGGTGGTCTAACTCAGCTTCGAATTGCGGAAACCGAGAAATACGCTCACGTAACATACTTTTTAAACGGTGGCAAGGAAGAGAAGTACAAGGGAGAGGATAGGATCCTCGTGCCATCACCCAAGATTGCAACATATGACCTCCAACCCGAGATGTCAGCTCCTGAGGTAGAACAACTCCTGATTGAGGACATCAAGCACGAGAGGCACAACTTTATTGTGTGCAATTTCGCAAACTGCGATATGGTTGGACACACTGGTGATATCTATGCAGCCAAACAGGCGGTATCTCAAGTTGACAAATCGACTTTCACAGCGGTGAAAGCTGCTCACAGCATGGGTTATGACGTTGTGATCATTGCTGACCACGGCAACGTCGAGGAACTTCTCAGCGAGGAAGGGCTCCCACAGTCAGCACACTCCATCAATCCCGTTCCTTGCATATTTATCCCAAAAGAGGGAAGAACACCCTGGGAGTTGAAATCGGGTGGCGTGCTTGCCGATGTGACAGGTCTCCTTTTATACCTTTTGAATCTGCCAATACCTGGCTCGATGAAAAAGTCAGTGCTGTTACCGGATTGATTTTTTAACAATGACTATGGAGATTTGATGAGTTATCAAACCAAAAATAAAAAGCCAGGAATCAGCCTTCCTTTTTCTGATCTGCTGGCATTATCGAGCATCATGCTGGTTGGCTACTATCTTTCTATTATTATCACAAGCCTGATTGTGGGTCTATCACTTTCCAGAGGAACAATGCAGATTGTGTCAAATCTCATTGAGAATCATAATCCACTTGAGCTTCCAACTGCCCTTGCAACAAAGGTATTCTCAATTCCTGATTCAGTTGAGAAGTGGATTATTTTGTTAATAGTTTTTTCAGTTGTCCTGTTGTTGCAGTGTTACGCGGAAACTGCCATCCTTTCATCAATATCGGAAAGGCAGAATCTTGAAACGGGTATTAGCCTCAGGATTTCTAGAAAAACCTACTTCAAAGTTCTTTCTTTTGATATCCTGTTTGTTGGTGTCTGGGCAGCTGCTGCTCTTGTGTGGTATCTTTTTTCAAGGCTTCTCTGGTTTCTCTCTGTTCCCGCTCTTTGGGTTGACCTTACTGGGTTTGTTATCGCATCTACCGTTTTGATTATTTTCCTACCTGCAAGATTTTTCTGGCTTGAAGGAAAAAGGTATATAGAATCGCTTCACCTATCAATTCAATCGATTCCGCTATATGCAAAATCCACGTTTCCTGCTATAATAATCTCAGGCGTTCTTTTTACAGTGATTAAGCGCTTGTTTTTGTCGTCTGGCTTGGACGTGAGGTTGGAGGTGTGGATGTACATCCTACCAATTCTCACCCTGATTGTATTCTTCGGCTGGGGCACAGGTGTCCATTGGGCAACTGTCGCATATTGCAACCACAAAAACTCTCGAATTGAGACCAACTCACTAATAGCAGAAAAGGAGGAATTATGACAAATTTCTGGAATCGAACACTCAAACGTATGATCCCAAGGCATGGCGCTGGACTCTTCGGAGTGGGGGCATCGCTGTCAGTTTCACTCTACCTGGCTGTGCTTATCTCTGAGACGATATCACTTTCTTTCAAGGCCGGCACGCACTCGTTCATCGACTCGATGATCCGACTTGTTAGCACACCCACAACCGAAAACATCATCATGGGCGCAATATTCTTTGTATCCTGGATTTTCCTTGGGGCGGTGGCAATCGCGGGTGGCAGCAGATATCTGATTGGGTGCGTTGACCCCAAACATATCGCCCAGAGAACATTCTTTAACGGCGTCAGGTTCTACTTTGGCAGGATGATTGCCTACACCATCTTTATTTCCATAATGGGGATTTCTTCTCTTTTCATTTTGTGGGCGATTGTCCAACTTGGTTCTGCCAATACCACTATAGGCGCAAACAACACATACATCGTGACGGCCGGCATTCTTTTTCTTCTCTTTCTCTCACTTGTGTGGTCAAAACTTGCCTATGTACCATATTTTCTTATATCAGGCGATTCCTTCTTTGCCTGTTTCTCCAAATCCTGGGTTGCAACAAAGAAGAGGATCTGGACTATCTGGTTTCTCCGATGCCTGCTTGTGGTCTTCGTCATCTTCCCTGTTGCCATCAAATACATAATCAGCCCAGGAGCTGCACTTGTCCCCTCACTTTCAGTCTGGCCATTCATTGGTCTGATTGTTTGGGGCTATGTTGAGCTGATTGTTGTGAGAGGATACCAGGAGTGGATTGAAATCAAGAAGCTCCCGATTATCACAACAAAATTCAAGAAGGATGACCTGAGCTACCTGGATAACTACTCAGACGGTCATATCTCCCCCAAAAGCATGGAACTCTAGAGGAAGCTCTCAATTATTGATTTGACAGCTTCCCACTTCTTTGTTGGTACCTGATGCCCGGACTTCTCGATTATTGAGGTTCGGGCATTTGTCTTGTCTGAGAGCTCGTCGATAAGCTTAGGCGGAGCCAACCTGTCGAACTCCCCTCCAATTATTTGAGTTTTGCAGCTCGATGGCACTGTATAATCTCTCCACTGGAAATTTCTCTGCCCTTGAATCGCCCTTATCATTTTTGATTTGGACAGTGAGCCCGTCATCGATATCAAAGCCTCTTTAGTCTCTGGAAAATTTTTGAAAGATTTTTCTGCCCTGATTTTTGCCACATACTTTGTTGGCAGAAAAAGAAGCGAAAATATATCGGAGAGGTTGACTCGAAACTCCACAAAGGGTGTCACAAGGATAAGCCTAGAAACAAGTGTTCTTGAGGCAAGCGAGAGGGCAACAGCGCATCCGAGTGATTCACCCACCAAAACGGTCTCTTTGTTAAAAAGCTGTGAATAGCTCTCCAAGATCGCATCTGCCCACGAGTCAACGCTTGCGCCAGACATTTCGTCACCTTCTGGCGAGTAGGCCATTTCGGGTGTTATTACATTATAATTGCCTGAGAATGTCTCCCTGTACCTATCTAGCCAACGTGATGACACACCAAATCCATGCAATACAATCATAGGCGTCTTTTCTTGTTCGTTCATTTTTCCATAATTGACCATATCCACATTCTACCACAGAATCATACAGACAACTATGTCTTTAAAAACACCATCAATTGGAAAATGTGTGTCAATATGGCAACTTAGGAAGGGTAATCCGAGAGAATGTTTGTTAATATTTATTATGTTTTTAACATAGTTTCACATTTCTCACGTATTTCACTCTATAAATTTTTCATTTACATTTTCGACACAAATCTGATATAATCATCGTATGTTGATATCCGGTAACGTCTCTGATCAGGATCTTATAGATCTTCTGAAGCTCATCAACTCGATGAGCTACACCGGAGTTTTGCTTATCACAAGTGACATCGGCAACACCAGTGTTGTTTTCGACAAAGGCGCGATTACTGGTGCCTGCACAGCCAAGGAGAATGACTACATCTCAGAACTTGCTTCTCTCAAGACCGGTCGATACCTCTTCAAAGAGCAGGAAGTGCACGGTCTAGACTGTGATCACAAGGTTGGACTTGCAACAGATGTACTCTTTTTTGAAATAGCCAAGAGGAGGGAGGAAAATGTCGAGTCTCATCTTTACGAAGACATCATGGTTTTCGAGCTGAAACCAACTCCCTACTTCGATATTCTGTCGTTCTCCTCCGAAGAGTGGCGCGTTATTGCCATGCTCTCTGAGAGAATGTCGGTCTCTCAATTAAAATCCAAACTCAACATGCAAAATGAGATTTTGACTAAGATACTCTATACATTGGAACAGTCTGGTGTTATAAAAAGAGTCAGAGCGAAAATGAAAGAAACAGTAAAAGAGTCCGTTCTGAGCAAGCTAAAAGGTTTTATCAGCAGAATACTAACATAAATGGACAAATATAAGATAATAGTCACAGGCCCATTCTCGGCAGGGAAAACGACCTTCATCAAGGCGCTGTCAGATACGCCCGTTGTCTCTACGGATGAAAAGATATCGGATGGAAGCGGAGACTCACAAAAGAGGACGACGACCGTTGGGATAGATTTCGGCAGAGTCGATGTTGACCAGGATCTTGGCATCTATCTGTTTGGCACACCAGGTCAGGAGCGCTTCAACTTCATCTGGGAAGATCTTATCAGGGGTTCGCTCGGAATAATGATAATGGTCGATAGGACGGATTTCAGATCAGTTCTTGAAGCGAAGAAGTTTATCCAGTTTTATACGAGCAGAACAAGCATTCCCATTGTGATTGTGGCGAACAAATCAGATAAGCCGGACGGAATGGCTCTTGAGATGCTACGTAAATTCTTCGATCCGATATGCAGTTACCCAATCATTGAAGCCTCAGGCGTTGACAAACTGGCTGCCCAAAATGCGTTAAACACAATATTCTTTGAGATAATCTCTCAACAGGCAAGTAAATAGTATCTAAAAAACCTACATCTATCCACACAAACGTAGCCTTAGTGACTATCTGACTCCACGAAATATAAGCAGGTAGACGTGTTGACATTTCCAGTCACTATCACCTTGCGTTTTTATGTCATTGCTTCTTTTGCATCTCCGTAAATGTTAGAGGACCAACAAGTATTATTTTTGAAACAGATTGAGAAGTTTATCGGGATATTTGTTTGAAAAAATATGGGGAAGATGGGGTAGAGGTTAGGATTGTTGTTAGTGAAAACCAAAAACACACAATACGAAGGGAAATCAATTACAAATGGAATCTACCTTAATAAAAACAATTCAGTCAGAAATGATAGATGTAAGACTCGAAGGTAAGTCACCCATGATGAAACCTTATTCCAGAGCAAAGAATTCAAAGATAAGCTGATTAGGATAAATCCAGTACAGAACAAAAGAGTGAGATGGATAATTAGTTGGAGCACTCGTGGTGCGATGATGGAAATTTAAAGTTAGAGAAAGCAAGAAGGATATACCAAAATATTTGATGGGCATATAAGAAACGATTCCAACTATAAAAAAAAGACCCCCGAATTCGGGGGTCGTATAAGTTAAAGACTCAGCCCAATGTGGTCTGATAGAAACTGAGCTTATTCAGGTATCTCAAAATAATATTCGCTGGTGGCAGTGACAACTGACTTTTTACCTTCCTCATCCTCCAAATCAAACTCAATCGTTATGATGGCTTTGATTTTCTTAGAACCATATGACCTCATGACGGAGATATAGGCATCCGGTATGAGGTACTTGCTGTTCCAGGACGGCATACCCTTGTAGATGTTAAGCACCTTCTGGAGCGGTGAAATCTCGCCAAGATTGGCATTGTCTCTATCGTTGTCATAGAGCTGGGTCTTGTAGGATTTCATCTTTATCAGTCCTACACCTTTTCTCTCAAACTCCGTTCGGAAGTTTACCTCAATGATACCGTTCTTCTTCATATTGATATCTTGCGCTTCAGATTTGATTGAGACTCCGAGTTCCTCATCCTTGACGCATGTGATATTACAAATCAGTACATAAGTGGTGTTGCATACGTTGATTGTGACCTTAAACTCGCAAGTGTCGCCAATTTCGGTGTCTTTTGCTCCCTCAACCCAAAGCCAAAGGTCTGATGTTTCTCTGTCTGGCTTGAGGTAGAATGTTTGCTTGAGTTTCCCCTCGACAAAGCCCGATTCCCACGACTGCTCTGACCTGTCTAGCTGAATGGCAAGAAGCTGCTGGCTTGTCGCCTTGCTCTTAACGTAAACGGGCAACGTGACCCTTCTGCCCTTTGGCATATCAATATTCATTTTCGTCGTTCTTGATGCCAGCCACCAATACTCGATATCACAGTCCTTTCCTTGTTTGATTGTGAGCTTTCTGTCATATCTCTCAGTAGTCACACCACAATCCACAACGATTGTGACAACAGCTGAACCGTTTCTTGCCTTATCTGGAATCTGATAGGTTATCTTCACATCCTGATACTCACCCGACTTTAATGTGAAGTCGTAGTTGTTCATGATAGTCGAGACTCTTTCTCCACTATTCTCCAGGGATAGGCTGAAATCAGCAGTTCCATCGCCAAAATTCCATATTCTAAAGTTCTCACTCCATCTTTCACTGGGATTGACGGTAGTCGTGAGTCGAGCCGAGTCATCAAGCCACTCGAACTCGAAGTAACACTCCTCCTCCTTGCAGACCACCTTCAGAGTCAGTTCTACTTCCTCACCACAGCCCTTGATGATTACGGTTACATCAACCTTATCACCATCTACAATGCTTGAACCGGGGGTGACCTGGACTGGGATTTGTATCTCCTCATCAGCCTCAAGATAGACCATTTCGCTCTGTCTTCTGCCCACAAACTGCACATACCACTTCGACAGAGACTGATCTGACACCGAGTCTATCCTGTAGTCAATCACAAACCCATTCTTTTGACTACTCCTGTTTTTTATGTTGAAGCAAATCAGGAGATTGGAATCAGGGAACACTTCTCCAGAGGCCGCATCACCACCATCCACCCACTCAGCTTCATATTCACAGTTTGGGGCTTCAACGACGAGTATATTCTTCGCAACGAGTTCCTGAATACCCGCTTCGATCAGGACTGTCAACTCACATTTTTCGCCACTCGGAACGGATGTTGAAGGTTCAATAGATATCTTGATTTCTTTGGTTTCACCTGCATTAAAACTATCAACTAGAATCTTCTCGCCACCATTCATCACAATGTCCCACATAACACAGTCGTAAACGCAGCTTATTGCGATATCCAAGGACTCATCAGAGAGGTTTTTCACAATGATTGTTTCTTCTGTTCTTTTACCTCTGATAAATGATGATTTCTTCTCAAGCTTCTCATTCTCAAGCCACATTGCGGAGATTATCCATGGGTTTGGTATCAATGACTCATCAGTACACCACTTATCAATCTCTTGTCCGTTTGAATAGAGCTTGATACAGTAGGTATAGTACTCCCCAACATCAGCGGTCTCATCAATAAGAGTGGTTTTTGGGTTATCGAACAAAACAGCCTGCTTTATTACCGTTTCTTCTCCTCTGATAAGCTCCAACTCAACAACTGCGTTTTTTGGCACAAAGGCTACATCGGGGTTGACGGTAACCTCAAAATAGGCTTTTCCATGACCCTCGGAGGACTCGACTTTATAGTCTACAGTTTCTATTCCCTTTGAATTGCCGCATGGGCAATCAAACTTCGACTCGCCTTCCACCCTCGATGAACCAATCAACCCAACATCAGAAGTACCCTCCCGTCCAAACCATGCGGCAGGTCTCTCATAGGGTAAACTGATGCCCAACGAAGCGTCAGCTGCAATGGAGAACAAACCAGCCTGTTGCCCAGACGGAGTGTTGAGGATAGGAACACTCATTGAAATCCTTGAAAGTGGTGACACATATACGGAAGAAGGAAGGGAATAGACTGCAAAATTACAGACTTTCTTCTCTTTAGGGTTGATAGACAGCTTCATGCTTCGAGGTCTTGGATTGTCTTCGGTAGAAAGCACAAGCGCACTCTCAGGAATTGTTTTTTCCTTCGAGTCCTCCTTCCATTGCGTTTTCCAGTTCGTCTGCCCATTCAAAACAAACGCACCACCAAGAGGTTGGATAAGATCTGCTGTTTTGTCATCCTTGGTGAATGGTTGTCTGTTGATAAGTTCAATTGACACCTCTGTCAATTTGCTATCGAGGTCAGGACACGAAGTGCCTGGGAAGAAGCCACAACCATCCGCAAGTTTTATCTCCAAAGCGTTCTCTGTTGAACCGATTGAATAGGAAGTATCGACAAGAGCTGACAAAAGACATAACCCTAGGCTTTCGCCAGTTGTTGTCTCTCTGGCAGATTTATTCGAGAACTCAACGACGAAATTACCAACCGTTCGATCACAGGTCTGGCATCCTGGAGGATTTATCAATGAGATGCTCTTCACCTCACTCTTTGCTTGCATTGCAACGGATGCACTGCCCCACACTACCCCCTCGCCAGATATCTTTGGCATTGGGAACATTGAGACGTAGTTGACGGTGTTTGCATCGCTGTCTTGCAGTGCGAAATCAAACCCAGCAAGGATGAGAGTTGGGTCAATAATCTCACCCGTATCTTTCGCGACAAATGCAACGGATGAAAAATCAGCCAGGTTGCTGAGATTTGATTTGTAATCAACTGAGTATAAATCGATTTTGCTGCTGTATCTTGAGAGCCAATTTGAAAGCTCCGTTTTATCGACCGTTCTGCCAACCGTATCGGCGTATTTCAACAATTCAACCACTTTGAAGGTCTTTCCACTTCCATAGAGAATCTTCGCTCTTTTCAGGAATTCACCCACTGCGTCTTGGGTCTCAATATTCTCGACCTTATTTATTGAAAGAACTTGCCCCAAACTCCCTCTTCCAACCGAGCAAACACCGAGTAACGCTTTTCCTATAAGAGTAGATGTTTGAATCGGGAATTCCATGTCTATACGCTTTTCAGCTCCGTCCCATCCAACCTCCCCGCCAAGATTCTCGGCAATAAATCTCAGAGGAAGCATGGTTCTGCCATTGTAAATGACAGGAACGACATTAGGATTTGTGTTTATCTGAACCGACTTTCCATTGACATTCGCTGCGCTTTTACCTATCGAGAGAGATACCGAATTCGGGGGAAGGTTTACTGTTACAGTCTTTGTTGCTGCATCCCACCCTATATAACCCCCGACAGCCTCAATTATTGGTCTGATCGAGACAAAAGTTGTCGACTGAATGATTATTGGTTCAGCATCAATTTCAACACTGTCACAATCGACAGACATTGATTTCTTGCCAATCCACAGTTTAAGACTGCTCTTGCTACCTTTTTCGCACTCAGATGGAATATAGACAGGAGTGATGGTCGACCTACCGGCCTCTCTGCCATCCTTACCAATCACCATCAGCGAATAGTTGTGGCTCCCAGATATCTTATCAACATATGAAGTGTCAGTTGGCTTGAGTGTTGCGATGGGTTTAGAATCGAGGTAATAATCCCTGTAAAGGTAGATAGTTGAAGCATTTTGTTTCCCCCACCCAATTGTCGCCGTTCCAGGCATGGTTTCAATTGAGAGTGTTATAAGGGAGACAACAGGCGCACTTTGCGCAAACGAGAGTGGGACATAAAAAGACACCAAAAGCGACAGCACTATGGCCATTATTGTGGCTTTCTTCATTTGTACCTCCGTTCCTGAGCGACAAAAAGGTTACATGATAAAGTTCGGTTAAGACCAACGCTACAGCACTCCCCACATTTTAAAATATTTTAAAACCCGAATCAACAAGCCGACTACAGTGAAATGGTCAAGTAAAGTTTAAGGATTTAGAGGATGATTATCTTCCAAAGCAGTTATCAAAAGCTTTTTTGATCTCCTCTTTCGCCCAAACAAGCGTTTTCCGAAGTTCCTTGCCAAGCTCCATTTTCTTGTAGTCTTCAAGTGAATGGTGTTCCTTCATCCTGATTGACTCAATTGATTTATCCGCAGAAAGCCTGGCATCATAGACAATATCACTCAATGTTTGGTAAAGCACATCGAGTTTTTTTATCTCTTCCCTGTCTTTTGTTGCGTCTCTGAGATCATGATATAACTCACGGAATCTCTTTTTGGTTTTCTCAATGACACTATCCATCAAATCACCCATGACAGCAAGCTCTGACCAGATCGTCTCCCATGTCATCTCGGCTTTTATTCGGTCATAGATTGACTGTAGTTCGTTTGCTCCAGCATCGATTACATCTGTCATTTTCTGTCTGTAGTCTTTTATCACAGTGTTATCCTCCAAAACCCAAATCTGCCTGAAACCACATGAAGCTCCGACTTATGTCGAATCCAAGCTCAATAATCGTATTTGTGTATTTATATATCAACAAAATGATGTAGAATCTCAAGCATGGATTCTGAAGAAAGAAACAATTATGAACCACTTGCACACAGGATGCGTCCTCAAACGATTGATGAGTTTATCGGGCAGAATAAATTGATACAAGACAGCATATTGATCCAAAATGCGCTCTCAGGAAACCCATCATCCCTCATATTCTGGGGACCTCCGGGCACTGGCAAAACAACTCTTGCCAACCTCATTGGCAAGAAGGCAAAGAGAAAAGTCATTCAGATAAATGCGGTATCAACTGGCATTCCTGCCCTCAGAAAGCTTCTTGAAAACGAGGAGAACCCAATTCTATTCATCGACGAGATTCACAGGTGGAACAAATCTCAGCAGGATTTCCTGCTTCCAAAGGTCGAGAGCGGTGATGTGACGATAATCGGCTCAACAACCGAGAACCCATACTTTGAGATAAATGGCCCCCTGCTCTCAAGGGTGAGAATCTTGAGACTGGAAGCTCTCACCAAGGATAACATCAAAAACATCGTACAAAATGCGATATCAAGTGATAAAGGATTTGAAGGCAAGATTGAAGCTTCTGATGATGTGATGGATTTTATCGTAAATGTGTCAGGTGGAGATGCAAGGGCGGCTCTCAACACCCTTGAGGAGCTGGCTGCCCAGGCAGAACCAGAAGAAGAGAAACTGGTTCTGAAAGTCCCAACTACACCGTTTATCAGAAGGATTCCATACGATAAAGCAGCCGATGAGCACTATCAAGTACTTTCTGCATTCATCAAGAGCCTCAGAGGCTCTGATCCAGACGCCGCAGTCTACTGGCTCATCAGGATGACGGCCGCGGGGGAAGACCCAAAAATCATCGCGCGACGCATGGCAATTCTGGCGTCTGAGGATATCGGACTTGCAGATCCATGGGCGATTGTTATTGCAAGCTCATGTTTCACAATCGTTGAGAGAGTGGGATTGCCAGAGTGCGAGTACACGCTGGTTGAAACAGCCATTTATCTGGCACAGGCTCCAAAATCAAACTCTTGCGCTAAAGCTCTCGGTATTGCGAAAGAAACCGTCGCTGCCTACACTCCCCCCGTTCCCCTTCATCTTAGAAACGCAAGCTTTAGGGGGGCAAAGCAACTTGGATATGGCAAGGACTACAAATATCCCCACAGCTTCCCTGGTGGCTTTGTGATAGAACACTATCTTCCTGAGGAGCTTACCGGACTCAAACTCTACGACCCCTCAGATTACGGGTATGAAAAGAGGGTGAAGGAAAGGATGGAGAAGAGAGGGCAGCAGGGAGAAGAGGAGAAGTAAATATTTTTTCGTGGTAATTAAACGTGCTAAAGGGAGATGATATGTTATTTGAAGTAAAAGAACTGAGTGCAGCCGACTTGAAAAATAATTACTTCTCAGAATACGTGAAGTATGAAATTGAATTCAGGAAGGATAGATGGCCTGACGGTGATTACCATCTTTCAGACGAATCGGTGATGCGATGGCTCAACGACACCAATAGCAATTGCGTAAGACTGTTAGCATTTATGGGCAACAACATCGTCGGTGGCGTCCAGTTGAATCTTCTTTCACCCAATGATCCTGATTACAAGATCAATAAGAACAACTGCTACATGTTCGGGTGCGTTTACAGAGGGCATAGGAACAATGGTGTCGGAACGAATCTGTTGCAACGAGCAATTGACAAAGCAAAAGAATTGGGCGTTTCAAATGTGAATTGCAATGCAGTCACAGACGATGGTAACAGATTCATTGCAAAATTTGGCGGAGTGCCAACCTCTGTTTTTTCTGACATGGGATTAGAAATAACCGACATTGACTGGGATAAAATAGACAAGTGGAAAAAAATCGATTGCAGTGAAGACAATGAATGGACTGTTGAACTTCACACAAAAGTTACAGACGAGTTCATTGAAGATATTTTGGGTTTGTCATTTGCAACAACCATAGAGCTGCGTTCTATGAATAACTCATCACTTGTTGCTGTGCGAGAATCCGAGAGAAAGAAATGGGAGGAATCAAGAGACTACTGCAATGATGTAGTTCAATATCACTGCTTCGTGGTCAAAGACGACAAGAACAGAGTTGTTGGCTTTACTGAGGGAGGTATCCATGGAGACGAGTCAGACAAGTTCAGGCAGTACATCACGACCGTAGACAAGTCAAATCGTGGCAGGGGTCTGGGCAAATTCCTCAAAGCCCTCATGCTAGACCATGTCAGGAAGGAACATCCTGAAATCAGACTTATCACAACTGGCAACAACGACTTGAATGTCGCAATGAAGGGAATCAACGAGAGTTTGGGTTTCGTATGCAGGCAAACCGAGACATACCATAGGCTATCAGTCAACACCACGTTGGAGATATTACACAATTTGAGACAGAAGCGGTAGAAATAGCTTTAGTTTGGATGAATTTGGACTGGCCATTTATGTTCGCTGCCAGTTCTTTTTGCTCTTGACGAACTAGTCCAAAACCATTCACTCCCAACTGGATAACAATGTGTTAATCTCCGATTTATTCGGTTTTTATTCAACCACCATCGGCTCGTGACGTCTCCAAACGCGGAACTCTCTTCAGAAAATGGGAACTCGCACTAAAGAAGGAAATCATTTTCAAGGCGCAGTTTTTACGGCAACTGGTAATGATACCTCAAATGTTGTGCCCTTTCCAACTTCGCTTTTCACATCGACTTGTCCATTGTGCGATTCTGCATGGAGTTTGACGTTCGCCAGCCCCAGACCAAGCCCTTCGACAATCAGATCATCCTTCCTATTGGCTTGGTAGAATGGCTTAAAAATCTTGGGCAACTCACTCGACGAAATGCCTATACCACAGTCTGCAATAGAGAATAGCACGTGATTGTCAACTATTGTCGCATTGAACTCAATGGATATATTTCTGGGAGGGCTATATTTGATCGAGTTTGTGACAAGGTTCTCTAGGATTTCAAGGATTCTATCTCTGTCCACTTTCACATAACAGTTTTTAAGTTTCTCATCTACATTTGATTTGAAGTTATACTTTTTTATATCATAGATTCTCTCGACTTGCTTGCCCGTATATATTTTGAGACTCTGTTCAATACTTGAGAATATATCAAAGGCACTATAGATGCCAAAATTATAGACAGGATTTGTTCTGCCAACATCCACAAACTCAGATATCCTCTTTATCTCACGCTTCGTCGCGTCAAATATGATGTCGAGCATCTCACGTTCTTCTGTCCCATCACCAAATTTCTCAAGGAGAAGCTCTGTGTACCCCTGAATTAGAACGAGCGGATTCCGCAATTCATGCGCAACACTGTCAATGAAATCCCTCTTTGCTTTCTCCATTCTAACAGAATCAGTGACGTCTCTAAAAGTCAGTATCCTTCCCATCTTTGGATCATGCTTATCAAGCGACCTTGAGAAACATTCAAGATATCGACGATTAACCATTCTAATTGTGTCATTGTATATCTCCGTTGACTTCGAGAGAGTTTTAAGTTTTTCAATAAATGATACCCCATCGACAAGACACTTCTCAAACAGCGTCAACTTCCCTTCGAGAGCCCTTCCTTTGCAACACTTATCGAAGATAGATATGAATTGATTATTTCTGTGAACCACATTGAGCTCAGAGTCGAGAACTATGACACCTTCCTCTACCGACTCAAGCGTCGTGGCTAGCAGTTTTCTATTGTCAGACAATGCGGTCATAACCTCGTCACGTTCTATCCTTCTGCCAATATTTTCTGCCATTGAACGGAGGATCGACTCCTCATTGCCAAGCCACACCCTCTCCGTGGTGCAATCATCAAAGCCCACAAACCCCCACAATCTTTTGTGTGAGAGAATCGGAATCAGTATGAAGGATTTGATGTCACAATCATCAAAGAAGCTCTTCATATTTTCAGAGCAGTCGCTTACGTATGCCTTGATACTTTCATTCCTATTGAATCTTTCAAGAAATGATGTCAGCTCTGATTTTTTCAGCTTCCTCTCGGATTCTTGTGTTCCACCACAGCTTTTAACATTCTCCCCTGATCTGTTTTCCACTCTCAGGGACAGTGAAAGAGGGGTACCGTTCCGGTCATGGTCAATTCCGAAGATATACGACCTATCAACCTTGACCACGTCGCTCATGATCTCAAGCGACCGTGAGATCGCTAAGTCAAAGTCATCCTCGTGGAGCAGTATCTGAGAGACGATAGTCGAAGTTATAAGGAGATCCTCATATCTTCTGCGTAAAGTAATATCATTGAGGATAATCGCCTGGACTATTCCCTCCCTTGTCTCCCACCTTGCAACAGATATCACAACGGGAAAAGTTCTGCCATTCTTGTGAATGCCAATAGTCTCAACCTCAAAACCAGTTGAGCTACTATTATCAGAGTATTGTGCAATGTTTTCAAAATCATCTTTTTTTATACTCACATCAGGGAGAATATCAGTGATTTTTTGACCCAACAGCTCCTTCGAGTCAACACCAAACATCTTCTCGCTTGCTCTATTATAGGATTGGATTAACGCATCACCTGTCGTTGTTATTATCGCAAGGGAAGATTTCTCAAAAACCATCCTGTACTTGAGCTCACTCTCGCGTATCCTGTCCTCAGCTATCTTCTCATCGGTGGAATCCTCGACAATAATAAACTTGAAGAATTTATCTCCCTGCTCATATCCTGTCACCTTTATTCTAAGATATCTCTTTTGTCCATCAGGTCTCACAATCCAGAACTCATCGCTTTGGATTTCAGGGGCTTTGCGCGACAGGATGACCCCCATTAATTCTATGCTCCTCTCATTAAGTTTGAAGAATGTTTTTTGCTCACCTATCGTGAGAAGTTCCTCAGGCAAAAGCCCTGTGATTTTGAGAGTTTGGTTATTGAAGTAGACAACATCGTTATTTTCAAGGATTACCAATCCATCCCCAATGTTGTCGGCCATGATGCGATATCGCTCTCGACTCACCTCCAAGGCCTTCTCAGCTTCATGCAACCGGTTTGTTCTCTCTATCTCGTTAAAAACCCTGATAACAACACCGGGCAATATGCTCAGAAACTTGTTGTCCTTGATGATGTAGTCTTTGGCTCCCTTTTTCATCATCTCAACAGCGATTCTTTCATCACCATGACCTGTCATGACAATGAAGGGGGCATCTATTTTTTCCTCCTCGAACGAGGCAATCAATTCATCAGCGGAATAATCCGGTAAAATATAATCCAACAAAATAAGATTGAACGAGCCAGTCGCGAGTATTTGCAGGGCATCCTCGCCAGAAAAGGCTTGTGATACGTCGTAGCCCTCGCTTACAAGCTTCTTTTTGATGAGAAGGTTTAATCCTTCATCATCTTCAACCACAAGGATTCTACGGTCTTCCTCCGGCATTTTTGTTACTCCTCAATCCTTGGCATCTCCACAATTGTTAGGTACAAACCCATATTTCTGATTTTGTCTATAAAATCTGTATATTCAATCGGTTTGGTGATATAGAAGTTGCACCCAAGCTGGTGACACCTATTTATCTCCCTTGGGTCATCGGTTGTTGTCAACATAATGACTGGAATCCTCTTGAGTTTGGGATCCTTTTTGACTTGTTCTAAAACCTCTATTCCACTGACTTTGGGCATCCTGATGTCAAGAAGTAGAAGGTAGGATTCACCATTTTTCACGTTGGGTTCATCATGATTCTTGAAAAGGTAGTCAAGTATCTCCTGTCCATCACTGAAAAACAGAAACTTGTTTCCTATACCGGCTTTTCTCAGATTCCTTCTGACGAGAAGCTGATGTCCCTCATCATCATCGGCTATCAGTATCACGACCTGTTTGTTCATCAATTAATCACCTCTCGTCACGTTTTTCGCAGCCGGCAGAGAAACATGCACCTGCGTGCCGACACCCTCCTCTGAATCTATCCACAGTGTTCCACCATGCCTGAGAATGATTTTCTGGATTATTGTCATACCCAATCCCTGCCCTGTTGTCTCCTTTGGGTGGAGTCTATGAAAAATCTCAAAGACCTTCGGAAGGTGATTTTTATTAATCCCTATGCCGTTGTCCTTTATCGTATACTCAACATAATCATCATGTTTTTTGCTGCGTATCCGTATGACTAAACTCCTGTTCTTGTCCCTGAACTTGATTGCGTTATCGATTATGTTTGAAAAGACCTGATTCAATTCGTCCTTGTCCCCATAACAATCCTCCAGGTCTTCACTCTCTACATTGATTTCATATTTCGATATCTGGTAGTGCATTGACATGAGGATATCTGATATAAGCTCATTCATGTTGACCTGCCTGGAGACAAGGGTGTCCCTTCCGATTCGAGATATCTTGAGCAAACCCTTGAGCAAAGCATCCATCTTGTTGCCACCCTTACGAATATACTCAAGCGACTGCAACAGCTTATCTCCCACAATCTCTTCGCTGTCTGCTTTAAAGGTCTCAATGTCGCTCGAGGACTGAGCAAGTTTCACAAGCTCCATTATATCCTCTTCAAGCTCGTTTGTGAAACCCAAAATATTTACAAGTGGTGAACGAAGGTCATGTGATGTGACATAAATTATTTGCGAAAGTTCTTTGTTCTTCTCCTCAATCTCTTGTTGGAGTTTTTGACGTTCAATCTCACTTTTTCGCTTTGCCGTCACATCTGAGAACATAACAACCATCTTCATGGGTGAGGCTTGAAAGGCGTATATATCCAGAATTCCCGTTATTTCATCCCCGTTGTAAATGACCTGCTCATCATGCCAGTTCATCCCCATGATCGCCACATTTTTATAGGTGGAGGGATTTGTTATCTTTACAAGTCCAGGGAATGCCTGCTCTATTGTTCTTCCCTGGAGCTCCTCGTGGGAAAGACCAAGAATCCTGTCAGCGGCTTTGTTTGAACCAACAAGAATAAGGTCGTTGCCGACTAACTCGTACATGTGGATTCCCATGGGTGTTGAGTTGATTATGTTCCTGAATCTCTCTTCACTGTTTATGTAGGCTTGTTCAATATATTTTCTCTCGGTTATATCGATTAGTGACCCCTCAATATACCCGTGTTTTCTGTTAACCTGCATGGACGCAAGGATGTAGATTACCTTGCCGCTATCAAGTCTCCAGGAGAGCTCCATGTCCTTGAAAAACTCGTTCACATCCAGCGCGTCTTTGAGTAACTCAAATTGTCTTTTTTGGATGTGGTTCCTGATATCAACTTCCGCTCCAATGACATCATCTGGATTTTCAAAACCCAGAACATTTGAGCCAAATATATTTATCTTTGAGATTTTCCACCCATTGATGTCAGTTCTGAAAAGCCCTACAGGGGCCGATTCATAGAGTGATTTATATTGTTCCTCACTCCTCTTCAATTCACGCCTTGCCGCCCACATCTCTGTCACATCGTTTACAATCAGAAGCGACATTCTCTCCTCAGGCAAAACAATTGGTACAATCTCTATCTCGATCTTCTTATTCTTGCCATTTGTTTTTATGTCAAACGGATGCTTGACGCCAAAGCCCGATTCGTGAGAGGTGAGTTCATTTTGGTCAGACCAAATCAGATTGTTGAAAATCGCTGGTTTCTCAAAGTATTTACTGGAGAAACTATTAAAATCGACTTTGAACATATCTGGCGCATCCACTTCAAAAATAGACTCAGCCTGGCTGTTAAACTCTGTTATCATCTTGCTTTTGTCTATAAGAATGATGCCAACAGTCGCATTGTTTACGATTTTTGAGAGTTTCTCCTCATTTGTTCTTAGGTTCTCAAGAAGATTTCTGGTCAGTGTCACATCGCGCAAAATAGACTGGACATATCTTTCGCCGTCAAGATCGACTGTCGAAGAGGAGATATCAGCGATGAATGTTTTTCCAGAGGAGGTTTTGAATCGCTGCTCAAAGTTTACAAATTGCGCTTCCCTCATCCTACCAAGGTTCATCTCAAACATCTTCAAATCAGTATCTACCAGGTAATTCTTTATGTTATTCCCAATAAAATTAGATTCACTCTCCTCGAACACCTCCTGACACTTCTCATTCACTTCCACAACCTTGCCATTAAGGTCGTGGATGATGATTGCATCATTTGATGTCTGAAAGAGTTTGGTGTACCTCTTTCTGTTTGTTGCTAGAAGTTCGTCTGTAATATTTGTCTCGATGGCTGACGAAAAGAGGGAGAACAGTCGCTCAAAAATTTGCTTATTGTCTATGATGTCTTCAATTTTCTTTGACGACACCAATTGTAGCGCTCCTATTCTCTTCTCACTCAAACCAAGCAGCGGCCATGTCACAACCGTTTCAAATGAATCAAGATTTAATGCTCCCTGTGGAACATCATCAATTGAGGTGACTATTGACTGACCAACCTCTATTACAGAGGCGCTTGATTTCATCGACCACAGCGCAACATTTTTCAAATTATCCAGCTGACTCTCCATCATATCTGACTGGAAATCAAAGACGTGTACCATCGAGATCATGTGCAAATCCATCGATAAGTCCATCTTCCAAACGACACCTGATTCAAAACCAAACACGTCACAGAGATAGCGAAGTACCTCCGAACAGAAGCCCTTGTTGTCAGTCGACACATCCTTTGCGTGACTCATAACGTAGAGAAGCTGAGTTTCCTTTGAGAGCATCTCCTCCAACTTCTTCTGCTTGGTTACATCAGTTACAGCGGCCAGGAGTATCTCCTTGTCATCCATAATGGCTGTTGATGCGGTGAGTTGACCAATTATTCTAGTTCCGTCTTTCCTACGTATCTTTATTGTCATATTTGCGTAGTGGTCTTTTGAGTTGACCATCCTGAGCATTTCATCTCTCTGGGATGGGTCAACATAGAGCATGAGCTGATCTGATGTTTTGCCAATCGCATCTTCTCTGGTGTATCCCGTTACTGCTGCAAAGCTGTCATTGACATCAATCACCACCGAGGTATCGAGAGAGCTGACTGCCATCGATATTGGCGATGAATTGAAAAAAGTCTTGAATTGGTCGGAAAGGGCTCTTTTTCTTTCAGAAAGCTGCAACTCTCTCGACGCTGCTATCAACCGTTTCCGAAGCAGGAACCCGTAGACAAAGGAGAACGTGATAATCATGAAAAGGGAGATACATCCAGCAAGAAGCAGAATATTAACATCCTTCAGACGCTCAAGTTCAACGTCTATGGCACTAGTCGTTTCTGTCTGGATGGAGCTTTGATCTAACACAAGAGCTTCGACATACCGTGACGGTGGTAAAACCGTAAAATACAAAACAACAATAAAGGCAGAGACTACAAGAACTCTCATCACACCAACAATTGAGCGAGGAACACTCCTGTGTTCATATTCGCTGGAGTTTTGTGATTTCCATCTAATACTTCCCATTGCAGTGATTATACAGAAAATTGGCTACATTTGAAACTTACAATACCAGCTAAAAAAACATGTTGAGCTAATACTTCTAGGTGTGCGTCAATCCGGGTCAGGGAGGTCTATCTTTTTTTCAAGTTTTCTTTGAATTGAGACAAAATCCAGCCCAGAGAAGAGCTTCATAGCTTCCTCGCTGCCCTCCCAGAGTGTTACTTGGATGACTCCAAGATTCTTCGATCGCGCCCACTCGATCGCATGCCTGATAAGCTCCTTTGCCACTCCGCTTCCCCTCGCCTCTTGTGAGACCGCTATTTCCTCAACCCTTGCGTGTGGTACAGACGTCAGACTCTTTGGCTCATGGACGTTTGATACAATAATATACCCCAGAAACTTGCCATCTTCATCGGTGGCAGTAAATATCTCAGGATTTATCTGACCGATAAGTTCAAGGTATCTACCCTTGAGACTTTTCAGCTCACAAACACTCCCCACGAAAACGCTTCGCTTGCTTTCAATATACCTGTAGTAATCATTTGCAAGCGCACAGATATCATCGACATCAAAAGCAGTTGTCTCTCTGACAATAACCCTCACAGTTTTCATTATACACGAGAAACCCCACAATTACCACATTCTTTTAACAGATGTGAGTCCAGCAAGAAAGCATGCCAAGTAGCGCTTTGAAGAGCCTCCGAAAGAGATACACTACCTGTCGTCAACTTGCTGCGATCTTGACTTCTCAATTTTCGTGAGAAGTCTTTTCTGGCGGTGAAACAACTCCTCCTTAACACCTGGAAGATTCGCTCCACCCAGCAGGTTAGATTCCCTCAAATATGAGATGGTTTTGTTGGTGACCTCAAGTGCACTGTGGTGATCCTTTTCTCTGTGTTCAAGGTGCTTTGCCATCTCAATGCGAGAAGAAACAAAAAGCGTTGGTTCTGAGCAAATTTTCGCAAACTGTTCAAAAGCCCTCTGATAATCTCCGCATCTTTTGCTGATGTGTCCAATTTCATGACACGCCCAGTCGGCAACAGCAGCCGATTGTGATTCTGCCGCTGTTTCAAGGTATGGCAACGCCTTATCGATGAGACCTCTTCTTGCCAGATATTTCCCGACAGAGAGCTGCTCAACCGGCTCATTGAAGAACTTGCTTGAAGGTTTTGAGAAAATTGATGAAAGGGCGCGTAACACCTTGTGGAGGCTTACTATATCCTCCTGGTTGTGCTCAAATATTCCCGGAATTCTCCCGACCTGACCATCCCGAAGGTATGAGAAATAAATCTCCGGGATGAGGCTTCCTGGTGTGTCGTCCCATCGGTTCTGACCAAGTATGTTTCTCTCAAGGCTCTGTAGTGAGCACGAATCAAGGGATCTCCTCCAGACAACCCTTGCCTGGTGCAACAGATCAAGGTGATGTTGCCCCCGATATGGATTTGTTTGCCTGGAAAGTGCAAACCTCGTCTCAAGTAACGGCAGGTCGAACACCTTTCCATTGAATGAAACCAACACATCCGTCGGCTTTGAGTGTTGCGCAAGCAGCTGTAGCAGGTATGGTTCGTCCGAGAAGCTGGGCATAAAGAACTGAGTTGTTTTGATTTTGCCCACATGCTCAACTCTGGCAACACCGACCATAAAAGCGTATGTGCCAGTGCCTCCAGCAAGTCCTGTTGTTTCAGTGTCGATAAACAGGAGATTCTCTTCAGCAACCGTCTTAGTAACACCAAAGGTCGAGGCGATGACGTTTAGTTCACCCTCCGGAATGTTCTCAATGCTCGATATCGTTTCTCGTACAAAAACTCTTGCGTTACCGCTCTCTGCCCAGAATCCATCAATCTTCTCCTCGAGCGGGACATTCTGTTTCCTGGCAACAGGAGTCTTTGTTTCCTGTTGCCCCAGTATTCTACCTAGTCGTTGGGATAGGTCCATATCCCCTTTCGAGGTCTGCTCTACTTACAAGCTGAGATGGTTATTGTGACCTTGCGTTGTGTTCCATCCCACTGAGTCTCCGCCCCAAAGGTGTCGGAGATGAATCTGATTGGTACCATCGTTCTACCGTTTAGAATCTGTGGCGGTGGGTCAACAGTTATCTCTCTGTTGCCAACCTTTGCGATCTTGTTGCCCAACATCAGCGTGACCTTCTCACCATCGAAATTTGTGTATTCAACAGTCCGTTTCTCACCGTTCCAGACAACCTCAACACCAAATGCCTCACCAATGAACCTCAGAGGCACAAGTGTTCTGCTTGAGATGATTGACGGTGGAGTGTCAAGCTCAACCTCATTGCTGTCAATCTTGGCGGTTTTATTGCCAATCCACATCTCAACGAGCTTCCTTGTTGGGACACCCTTTGCGGTGATTGTCACATCATATGAAACAGCATCAGTGATAATTCTGATGCTTGATTCTCTGTTGCTCTCCGTGAGTTTTGCCTTGTTGATTTTTATCACAACCTCGACATCCTCACCCATGATAATGCTTGGCTCAGCGATTATCCAAGGCGAGTTGTTCTCTATCTTACCCTTCTGGAATCCATCGAGTTTGATTGTGTGTGTCCAGTTGTCCAAACTTGAGCAATCGACCTCAAGTGATTCTGTCTTGTTCTGTATTTCCTTCTCCTTGTTGTAGATCGCCTTCACCACAACTGTCTGAGTGCCTCCATTTGTCTCGATTGTGAGTGTCGCCTGGTTTGCACCCTCCTTCATGACAGAAGGGATGGCTGTGAGTTTGAGTGTTATCTCCTTGTCAGAGAACTCGGAAGGAGAAACAAATAGCCAATTCTCGGATGATTTTGCCGTTCCTGTGATTGGTGTGTCAGTCGAACTCCAGATTCTAAAATCCTTTGTGACCTTCCCATCTCCCTCAATAACCCCAAACGAAAAGGTGTTTTTCTCAACCAAAAGCTCCGGCTTGTCAACTCCTTTATTTGTCCAGACCTGATAGTAGAAAATCGGGTCATCAAGCACTGAATAGTCGGCAAAACCCACGATTGCATAACCGGCCGCGACCGCAATCTCGTCCTGGTACGGCACTCCAACCGCGGTGTCTGTCCAGAGTATCTTGCCTGTCGAAGGGTGGAAAGCCGTAATCTGAGAATCCTTCTGTCCTGGCGCCTCGGACATGCAGTAGATTGCTTCCTCGGTGCAGGTTGCATTGTGGCCAACATCAAAGTTTGGCATGACAGACGTCCCAGGAAGCTCAGTCACCCAAACCTCTTCGCCTGTTTTGCCATTGAGACAATACATCTTCTTGAGCTCTTCCTCAGCATTGAAACCCCTCGACTGGATGTAGACGTAGCCATCCATGAGGGCAGGAGAACTCGCAGGGGTTGAGTCGTGCTCTTCCATCTTGTAGCCTGAGATCTTCTTTGACCATATCACGCTTCCATCCTCATGCGAGACACAAGTGACAGTATCTTCTATTGTCGTGAAATAGACACCGAAATCATTGGCGGTCAGGAAGGTGTTCTGGGCGATTCTTTGCTCCAGGTCGATGCTCCAGACCTCTGAGCCCATGCTTTTGGTCAGCTTCATGAGTTTGGTACCAATCGGAAGGTAGATGTTGTCTCCCCAGATACAGAAACCATAGTTAGCGCAGAGTGGCTCTTCCCAGCTTTTTCTCCAGAGGAGTCTTCCATCCTTGACCGAGTGTGCCTGGAGGAAGTGGTATTTTTCCGCTTCCTCTTCACCCTCATATTTCACCTCGGAGAACGAAAGTGAGTAGACCACATCCCCATCGATTGCTGTTTTCCTTGTTGTTCTGATCCAATCAAACTCCCAGACTGTCGACTTGTCACCGCCGTCTATTCTTCTGACCCATGCCCTGAAGTCCTTGTCAAAACCTTGGACAATGAGGTCGCCCTCGTACATGCCCCAGATATTCCACGCATCATCGTACGTCCAGGCAAGCTCCCCTGTGTCCAGACTCCTTTTTTCAATCCTTTTTTCGAACTCATAGGTTTCAGGGTCAATGAGTTTTGCAAATCCCAGATAGGCATATCTTGAACTCAGAATTGGACGAGTACCCCAGAGAGAACCTTCGGTATCCGTGTTCCAGGCTTTGACGAGAGGGGGTTCGATGTTCGCCTGGCTGAAGTGCTGTCTATCGGCAGAACCGCCGGGCATGAGCCATGTTCTAATGCTGTCTGCACCCACAAAACTCAGCGCAGCAAATATGATTGAAACTGTTATCGCAACAGCCAGAGACATTCTTACGGACGAGTTTTTCATCAGGAGAGCCTCCTTTATATCTGCCTGAAATTCTACATTGGCATACAAGTCAGTCAATTGAGAAAACGTGCATAAAACATCAAAAAGTTGACTAATTGGTCTAGTGGATATACTCTCTCGTGTTGGAAATAGAAAGATAATTAAAGAAGGAAGTGCAATATATATGCAGATTTTCGTCGACAGTGCGTCAATTGAAGAGATAGAAAATGCGGTCGCCCTTGGGATTGTTTCGGGTGTCACAACCAACCCATCGCTGATCTCCAAATCATCGAACAGCAGCTTCAAAGACACGATCCTGAAAATTGCAAGCATTGCTCCCGGACCAATATCTGCCGAAGTGACAGCAAGCAACCACAAGGAAATGCTTGACCAAGCAAAAGATATTGTGAACTGGTCAAAGTCTAGCGACTACAAGGAACGAATCACAATCAAGGTGCCAGCAACAGTTGAGGGGATTAAGGCAGTATCAGAACTCACTAAGATGGGCATCTCCACAAATTGTACGCTTGTTTTCTCTGTTGCTCAAGCTCTGCTTGCTTGCGAGGCTGGAGCTACCTTCATTTCACCCTTTGTTGGCAGAATCGATGATATTGGTCACAACGGAATCGCAGCTCTCCAAGATATCCTTGAGACTGTCAGGACAAACGGCTATGAAACAAAGGTGATAGCAGCATCCATCCGCCACATGGGGCACGTCACAGCAGCCTCGATGCTAGGGTGCGATATCGCCACCATCCCTTTCAAAGTGATTAAACAGATGTACGTCAACCCACTCACAGAGGCTGGGGTGAGGAAGTTTGAGGAGGATTGGGAGGGATATACAAAGTAAGTGGATTTAGATTAAAATATTGACAAGTTTCTATACATTTTATATCATAACCACGTGAAATAGGCTACTGGGGGGTTGCAATGAAGCGTGGATTCTCCGCATTTGTAGTGATAATGCTTATACTTGCTGTGCTTTTGCTGTGTTCGGTGATCTACATTCTTCTCCACTGTTGCTGTGAAGGATCAGATATTCCGACAGAAACATGTTGCAATGAGTTAAATGACTGTGAAAGGCAGCTATCGGAGTTAAAAAATTACAAAATTCAACTCACAGAGCTAGAAAAAAGAGTGCAGTGCGATAATATCAAAGACTATATAGAGTCCGAATGCACCACGCAATACTTAGAGTTGTATCCAACTACAATCAACTTTATCACATACAACATAAATAACTATAACATTTCGAATGATACATATTCTTTGGAGTTAACATGGAATCCAGTAGTCGACTGTAATTCATATCGAATACACCTGGACTATGATATGGATGGCGTATATTCTCAAGGTGACTACTACACGCTTATTGGTAGTACTGGTAGCTCAAACTACACAATAAATGAGAAAAATATCTCGTTCGAGATTCCTGGAGTTTCATATTCAAAAGGTATATTCAACATTATTGTTACTCCAGAATGTGGTTCGCAAAAACCCATTAGTAAAACCACCAGGTGTCTTCCAATTGTTCTAGTAAAAGCAAAAAATACTACTATCGGCAACCTACTCTTCAGCACTAGCCCTTCAACATCAACCCATCATATAGGTGCAAATCAGGGAGATATCGGAATTCTAATCAGTGATTCGCACATAAATGGCTACAGCAATAATAACAAAGCCGGACAGAAAATGGTTCACTGGTTATATGCGTTAAATCCTAGCATGAGTGGGAGAACCGGTTGGTTTGACAAAAAAGATTTGCAGGTTATTTCTACCTCATATCCCTGATAACTAATTTCTTCTTCATCCTTGTAAGCTTCGCCTGCCTCCTGCTCTCCTCCGCTTCCCCAATACTGGGGCCACACCCACAATACCTCTGCCTATATATCCCCATCTCCCTGCTCTGGGCTTGGCTATCGCGGAAAATGTCACGGAAGTCGATGTAGAAAAACCCAGGATGCCTTGCCCCCACTTGTTTGATTTGGTCGTGGTTTTGGTAGGGCGAGATAGCAAGCGTTGTTGTGAATCTTTTGATTCCTAACTCTGCTGCTTTCTTGGCAGTAGCGCCGAGTCTTATCTCATAGCAGTGGTAGCACCTATTCTCTCCCACTTGATGGATATAGACCTCACACTCCACAAGGTGTGACTCAACACCCTTTTGCTCGCAAACTGTTCTCCACCCTTCGAGCCTCTTTTGGTATTCCTCAGCTGGATAGATGTTTGGGTTGAAGAAAAAACATACTGGCTCAAGCCCCATTTGCCTAAGTTTGTCTATTGATGATGTAGAGCAAGGACCACAGCAACAATGCAGCAAAACTTTTTCTCTACTGGAAGAGGTACTCTCCAAGATCTCTTTCCTGTTTCTGTTTGAATTTGTTTGGGTCGAGTCCACAAGCGATGTAGCCCCGCTCCAGAAGCACCCTTCCCCTGGGCGTTCTCATTATCATCTCTTCCTGAAGCAGATATGGCTCAATCACATCCTCAACCGTGTTTCTGTCCTCACCAAGAATTGCAGCCATGGTGTCAAGCCCAACTGGCCCACCATCAAACCTCTCAGCAATGGCAACCAACAAACGCCTGTCCATCTTGTCCAATCCATACTCGTTCACATCAAGCGCTTTGAGCGTCTTTTTGAGAATGTCATCGGTTATGACGTCGCTTCCCTCAACCTGGGCAAAGTCTCTTGCTCGCTTGAGCAGCCGAAGTACAATCCTCGGAGTTCCTCTGCCACGCTTAGCCAGGTGGATTGCCGTCTCTGGGGCAATAGATGTACCGAGGGATTGGGCAGCCTGGGTCACAATTATTGAGAGATTTTCGGGGGTGTAGTATTCAAGTCTCTCAATGATTCCAAATCTGTCTCGAAGAGGAGCGCTCAAAAGACTGATGCGGGTTGTAGCACCGACAAGGGTGAAACGCTTGAGAGGGAGGGTGATTGTCCTGGCAGAAGGGCCCTGACCAAGAACTATGTCAAACCTGAAATCCTCCATAGCTGAGTAGAAACTCTCCTCGATATGAGGATTGAGTCTGTGAATCTCATCCATGAAGAGGATATCCCCCTCACCCAAGGATGTGAGTATCGCGGCAACATCACCAGCTCGCTCTATCGCTTTGCCTGTTGTCCTCTTTATCGACACACCCATCTCAGCAGCCACAATACACGCAAGGGTAGTCTTGCCAAGCCCAGGGGGGCCATAGAGCAAAATATGATCGAGGATTCCCTCGCCCTTGCCAAGAGTCTTTGGATCACGCTTCTTGGCGGCCTCGATGAATGTGGCAAGGTTTGTCTTGACCTTGTCTTGACCTATAAACTGAGTCAGCCTCTGCGGTCTAAGGGATTTCTCGTTGTTCTCTTCTTCTTCATTTTTGTTCTGACTAACTATTCTCTCTGTCACGAGCCTGATTATAGGTTGCATAATCCATCAAGCAACTTAGCTTGACGAATTATTCTCTCAAGAGTAACCTTTTGCCAAATGGATATCCAAGACATTGCAAATGAAGTAAAGAAACTAAAGGTGGAAAAGGATATTTTACTGCTTGCCCACAGCTACCAACCACTTGAAATCCAACAGATGGCAGATTTTGTCGGAGATTCCCTAGAACTATCAAAAATCGCCAGAGATAGCAACCATAAAAAAATCATGTATGCGGCGGTTCATTTCATGGCAGAGACTGCCTCAATCCTCTCCCCAGAAAAACAGATCATGATTGCAAATCCAGATGCTGGTTGTCCTCTGGCTGATACAATCACTCCAGAGCAAGTCAAAGAATTCAAAGAAAGTTACCCAAACGCTCCAGTTGTTTGCTACATCAACTCAACTGCAGCGACAAAAGCTGAGGTCGACGTCATTTGCACCTCGTCAAATGCCCTCAAGATTATTGAGAGACTCCCCGACAAGATTATCCTCTTCGTGCCCGACAAGGGGCTTGGCACATGGCTCAATGAACAAACCAACAAGTCAGTCATATCGTGGGAAACGGGTAACTGCCCCACCCACTGGAATGCACCAGTGGACAAGGTCAAGGAGTCAAAAGTAGAGCATCCTGATGCACTGCTTGTTGTCCACCCCGAATCACACCCTGACATCAGGGCTTTGGCACACCATGTTTGCGGAACATCTGGCATGATACAATATGTCAAAGAGAACCCAGGTAGAGAATTTATCATTGGCACAGAGGTTGGCATGATCTCAAGACTTCAAACCATCTATCCTGATGTGGTCTTCCACAAAGCAGCAAAAACCTTCATCTGCCCCAACATGAAAAAAACCACACCAGAGATTCTGCTTGAGTCACTACAAAATGAAACGACAATCATCAAGGTTGACGAAGATATTGCCAAGAGGGCAAAACGCGCGATTGAGCGTATGTATGAACTCACCGATTGAGATACCCAGATTTTTAACATCATCCTCCGCCAATGAGGCGTGGGAGTACGATGCCATCGTTATTGGTTCTGGTGTTGCCGGACTTATGGCTGCAATGAAACTCGCACCCCACCTTAAGGTCGCTCTCATCACAAAAGAACGTCTCGTTGACTCGAATTCGTTCTATGCCCAGGGAGGCATGGCCGTCACAATCGGAGAAGACGACTCAAAGGCACTCTGGAAAAAAGACACCATCGAGGCTGGCGCAGGGCTTTGCCGAGAATCCGCTGTTGACCAGGTCGCAAGCTACTCAGGACAGATTGTTTCTGAACTCGAATCGATGGGTGTGCCATTTGATGTCGATTCAGATGGAAAACTGATGCTGGGGCGAGAAGCGTTCCACTCGGTTAGGCGAATCCTGCACGCTGGTGGTGACCAGACCGGCAGACATGTCTCGAAAGCAATGTGTGATAAGTTGTCAAAGTCAACCTCAGTTATTGTGTTTGAGGAATCATTTGCCGTAGACATCTTGACCTCAGCCGATGGGGTTGTTGCCGGACTAACAGCAGTTATCGACGACCGTGACGTTATTTTCAAAACACCAAACATCATCCTTTCAACAGGGGGATGTGGACAGGTCTACAGTCACACGAGTAATCCAAGGGTTGCAACGGGCGACGGAGTAGCAATGGCGCTTCGAGCCGGGGCTTCACTCGTTGATATGGAATTTATCCAGTTCCATCCAACAGTCTGCTATGCAAATCCCACAAAGCCCTTCCTTGTGACTGAGGCGATCAGGGGCGAAGGCGCAAAGCTTCTCAACGATTCCAGGGAGCGATTTATGACCAGGTACTCAGACCTTGCCGAACTTGCCCCAAGGGACATTGTCGCGAGGAGTTGCTTTACCGAGATGAAGCGGACAGGCAAGGATTGGGTACTACTCGATACAACCACCTTTGACAAAGAGTTTTTAAATACTCACTTCCCGACAGTATATTCTCAGTGTCTTCTTGCTGGGTTTGACCCATCAGAACAACCAATTCCAGTTGCCCCCGGAGCTCATTATCTGATGGGTGGTATCGAGTCAGACCTTGATTGCAGGACATCCCTAAAGGGGCTCTATGTCGCCGGCGAGGCTGGCTCAACGGGCATGCACGGGGCAAACAGGCTCGCATCGAACTCCTTGCCAGAGGGGATGGTAACAGGATTGGTTGCGGCAAAGACAGTACTTCAAGATGGTAATTCTCAGAAGGAGATTGTTGCGCCTGTTGATCCTGAGAAATCTAAGGACAAGATGACTCGCTCCGCACTCAGGGACTCCAATTGGGAATCAATTGGAGTTTTTCGAGACCCGAAACTCATGGAGCAACACCTTGGGAATCTGACCTCAAACTCTCAAACAACGTCTAGAATCAACTCTCTTGGTGAGATTGAGCTCGCCAACCTTGAGATTGTTTCACTCGCCGTTACCATGTCAGCAATTATGAGGAAGGAGAGCAGGGGAGCGCACTACAGATCTGATTATCCTGAGCTTGATGAGTCTCTGGGGAATACAAGATACCATATAAGATCAAAACCTTCGGGTAATCTCACAAAAATATCGATTGGCTCACACGACAAGGAGGAATACTCATGGACTTGATGCAAGCAAAGAGGCTGGTTGAGATGGCGTTGCTTGAGGACAATCCATGGGGCGATGTCACAACCAACACCCTCATCCCAAAAGACGACGCCACTCTTGCACACCTTACAGCAAAGTCAAAGTCAATCGCTTGTGGTCACGACTTTTTCAAACTTGCATTCTCCTTGGTCGACCCTGCCACGAAGTTTGAGGAATTCTATCCTGAGGGATCAAGAGTTAATCCAGGCGATATAGTGATAACCGTAGAAGGTGACACCCAATCTATCCTCACAGCCGAAAGAGTGGCATTGAACTTCTTCTGTCACATGTCTGGGATTGCAACATTCACAAGAAATATCGTCACACTGCTTGAAGGAACAGACACAGTCATCGCTGACACCAGGAAAACACTGCCCCTTCTTCGACTCGCACAAAAACATGCCGTGAGGGTCGGTGGCGGGACAAACCACAGGATGGACTTGTCCTCTCACGTTTTGATAAAGGACAATCACATCGCTGCCTGTGGTGGGGTGTGGGGTGCAGTCACAAGGGCAAAGGAGAGCGTCTCTCACGTTATCAAGGTTGAGGTTGAGGTGAAAAACCTTGACCAGGTGAGGGAGGCTGTTGACGCGGGAGCCGATATTCTTCTTCTTGATAACATGACTCCGGCTCAAATTGCTAATGTTGTTGAGATAATTCCAGAAAATGTGATAACAGAGGCGTCTGGTGGGATTGATTTGTCAAATGTCAGAGATTATGCGGATGCCGGCGTTGACGTGATATCAATGGGTTGTCTGACCCACAGCGTGAAAAATGCTGATTTTAGTCTGGAATTTGAGGGAAGTTTGTAGGTTGCGACTTCATTTTATAAATTAGATGTGATGATGTTTCTATTAATAGTGAGGACTAAGATTACCTTAGATATCTGTTCCTAAACTCAGTAGGATTTGTTACAAAAATCATTTTCTCACACCCAGGTGTGCACGCATGTAGGAGTGATGAGATGCATTGGGAGTTTCGGGCTGTATGTCAGTATTATCTCCTTCGCCTCAGCTATCCACTCAACAGTGTACCCGAATCATTTTGTATAAGTAAGAACGATTTCTTTTGTCTCAGCCACCCACTCCACCTCACATCCAAGACTCTCTGCTAAGAACCTCATTGGCACCATTGTCCTACCATCGATGATGGTGGGAACGACGTCGGAGTTGTTAGGGTCGATTTGTTGCTCAACCCCATTGACTCTGGCGGTGGGTTTGCCAATGTAGAGTTCGACAGTGTTATAATTCAGTTCCTCTACGGATGCATCTGGTGGTGTAGCCAGTTTACATATCACTTTCTTCTCGGTTTCTTCCCACTGGACATCACCTCCGAGAGGTTCTGTCACAAACCTGGCTGGTAAGTATGTTCTATCATTTATTAAAACAGGTTTCACGTCCATAGATAGAAATCCATCACTATCAACTTCAAACTTTTGTGAACCTAGCCTGTATGTTAGTTTTTTGGCTGCGATTGAGAAAATCTTTTCCCCTATCCAAACAAGAGACTCATTTTCAAGCACCAATAGTCTTGGAAATGATGCAAGGATAGATGGTATCTCGTTTAATGTTTTCCCAGTCTTGATATCTCGAATTACTACTTTATCTTGAAATCTGTGACGAATGCTATCTATTGTTGTTATTAGTTTTCCATCAATACACGTTGAGTTTTCTATGCTGTCTCTTCCAAAATCAAGTTCATCCCAGAGCTTTTCTCCTGTATCAAGCTTAAAACCACCAATACCAGGGCAATAAAGATAATCATCATAAGCAATAAACTTCATTGAATGCGTGGCTATATCTGCCCCTAATGTATATAGCTTCTTACCAGTTTCTAGATTGAATGTATGATACCTTGTAGCGATCATTCTTTCTTCAGTTTTTGAGTCAATGTACCGAAATCCGTACAAACTGTACTTCACAATAACATAACTCTTATAAAGGAGTGGAGAATATTTGTATACACACTGTAATGGGTATTCACCAACTGAATACTCATTGTGATTCCATATTTTTTTGAGATTGTTTACAGTGAAACAAAATAGTCCGTGTCCATATACCACAACATATTCCCCATCACAATCCATACGCAACCAATCATCATCGTACTCTTCATCATAGTTGTCCATGATTGTCATTTTTGCAAGTTCAGTTCCATCTTGAGTGTCAATTTTGACCAACTCATTATTTGATAGGACAAAAATAAAATCATCATAAATCAGAAACTGATCTATTTCAGATAAGTATTCTTCCTCAGAGGTAACCCATATTTCATTACCATTTTGAGAATCAAGACATGATAATCTGCCAGAGTTTACAATAAACACATTGGTAGGTGAAACCAACACATTTACGAGTGAGAAGTAGTTTTTTACTTCTATCTTCCAGAGTTCTTGAGAGTTTAAATAGTCAAATTTTACAAGATAATATTTTACTATTTCCTCCTCTGTATCATATAGTTCTTCCTGGTACCCGAAGATAATATAGTTTGTATCAAGGTACAAAGTACGTTCACTGCTTATTATATCTTTGATTGTATTTGGGATTGGTCTTTCAATCAGATTCACCCCATATGTCTTTGGTTCATTTTTCTGCTGGTAAAAACTGCTGTAATTGAAAATCATGATATTGTTGCTGTGCGAAAACGCAAAATTCATTCCCGCAATGCCATTTGACAGCATGATAGCCAACACCAAAATAATTACAAATACTGTTCTTATGTTCACAGTTATCACCTCAACAAAATAAACGCATTAAAACCTCAGTTGGTTCGATGGTGTTGAATCCAATAGTTTGTAACGATTAAAACGATGAAATCACTTCAATAGATTTTTACCCGATTTTGTTCTATTACAAACTAGACAGATGGTTGTAAGCTTGCGCATAAAACAATTCATTTTTAAAATAACCGCCTATCCCTTCCTCAAATAAAAACTCATTGTCGTGCCCTTGCCCTCAACTGACTGAATGTCTAGTCTGCTGCCGTGGCGTCTCAGTATTTCCATACAGATTGAGAGACCCAGTCCCACCTGAGTATCATAGGAGTGGTCTTCTCTTGGGATTTTGATAAACCTCTCACCCATGCGCTCTAGAAAATCCGCTGGTATACCGATGCCAGTGTCAGAAACCCATATCTTTACGCGCTTTGTCTCCTCAGCAATGCCTATCTCTACCCTGCCACCCTTGGGTGTGAATCTAACAGCGTTATCAAGCAGGTTCATCAATACCTGCGTTATCCTGTCTTGACTCGCCTTTACTCTAACCTCATCCTCAGGGAGCTCCATGTCAAGATGGACACCCTTTTTATGGGCATATGCGAGGAATTTGCTGTGAACGTCCATCACAAGAGACACTATACCAAAGCACGTGTGCTCATCACCGGCCTCCTTTGTGCGTTGGTAGGCGAGGATTGAATTGACCAACTTTTTCAGCCTCTCAACATCACCCTTAAAGCTGTCGAGAAACCTGTCTCTCGCCTCAGGGTTGTCACGGGCCGGCCCCTGAAGCGTCTCAACCGTGGCATAGAGCGAAGTCAGGGGTGTTTTCAGTTCATGGCTGATGTATTGAGTAAACTCACGCTCAGATGATTCAAGCGCTTTGATTCGGGTGATATCCTCGCAGATTGCGATTGTGCCAAGCTCTTCATCTTCTGTGTCGATACTCGCTGTTCTTACCCTTAGCACCCTCTTCGTCGGTGAATCGAGTGTTATCTCCTTTTCTACGTTCTTTTGTCCAACCAGCTCAACCAAGATATCAGGCAGACCACATTGCCTGTAGTCAAAACCAATCAAATCACTCTCCTGAAGTCCCACCATTGTGAGAAACGTGGGATTTACGTCGATAACACGGTGGTAAGAATTAATCGTTATAAGCCCGTCCAACATATTGCCAAAAATGGCCTGAAGTCTGCTTTTTTCCTCTCTGGCTGAGCTTATGGCTACCTTGAGCCTACCAACCATGATTTGGAGTACTCTCCCCAGTTGACCAATCTCATCATCTCCCGAGACCTTGAATCGATGGTTAATATTGCCCGAACTTATTGCTCTCGCATCATCAATCAGGGCAAACAAACTCCGTGTCTGAAGCCTGACGAGGAAATAGATAATGTAGGAGCCAAACGCCAGAGCAATTGTGAAAGCAGCTACCACAAACCGCCATATGCTCATCACATACGGGGTAACTGTCCTACCCTTGTGTTCCAGTTCAAGCAGAATGTGGGCTATTCGCTCACCCTCTACAACAACGGGTGCAGCAACAATTATCGTGCCAACATCCTTGATATGCCTGAAGCTGGATGCAACACTACCCTTCAGACTTTTTTCAATCTCAGGATAGTCTTTCAAATCAAGGGCTGAGAGCCTCGCTGTGCTCAACACAAGCTCGCCTTCAGAATCCAGAATCGTAAATGATTTGAAATCTCTGTATTTATCACGAAGGTTTACAATGATTCTGTCGATAGTCAGATCTGAGTTTGAGACCTGATAAGAAAAATCATATGCAATCCAGGATGAGAGCCATCTAGCTCTCGCCTCAGCATCATCAATACCAACCTTCTGGTATGACTCCGAGATCGACACGCTGATGTAGACACCAAGCGTGACCAGTGTTAGAAGAAGACAAAGTATAAAGGTTAGGAGCAGCCTAACCCAGAAACTCAATTGTCAGATTCTTTGCTAACTGTCGAGAACTTGTAGCCAACTCCTCTGACAGTTTCGATGTATTTTGGGTTCTCTGGTGCTGGTTCGATCTTTTTTCGAATCCATCTGATGTGGACATCGACTGTCTTGGTATCGAGTGGCTGCTCAACACCCCAAACCCTTTCCATTATTTGCTCACGCGTAAAAACCCTGTCAGGTGAGCTTGCCAAGAACCAGAGTATCTCAAATTCTTTGTATCCAAGATTCACGGACTTGCCGGCAACGATACAGGTTCGCTGGGAGTAGTTCATCTGCAAATCTTTGACCTGAATCTCCTCAACCGGTTGCTTGTCCTCTGACTTGTCGCGCTTACTTGCCTCACGGAGTCTGGCTTTGATTCGGGCTTTGAGATCATCGATTGAGTACGGCTTCGTAACAAAATCGTTTGCGCCAAGCTCAAAATGAAGAACAGAATCAATGACACCAGTCTTTGCCGTCAAAACGATAATGGGTGTCGTCTCGTCCTCTGCCCTGATATTCCTAATTACCTCTGTGCCGCCAAGCCTTGGAAGCATAAGATCAAGCACGATAAGATCAGGTTTTCTTCTTTTCTTGAGCGCAAGTCCTTCCTCTCCTGTGGATGCGCTATACACGATATATCCTTCAGCCTCGAGATTGAATCTCAAAGTCTCAACTATCCTGTATTCATCCTCGATTATGAGGATTTTCTTCCTGTTTTTCTCCGATGGTTTGTTCATCAGAATCCTCCTTGATTACCACAAGTTTAACTTAACAGGTTAAGAAGTCAACGTTTAACCTTCCAATAATTTCGCAAAAATCGGGATGAGCGTGCGATTAGTCTCGATTCTATTCGTCTAAATGCAAGAAATACGAAGGAGTAATCTCGCTTTTATACTACGCCACCAACAGGCAACTGGATTTTTTAGACGACCAATTCATTTGTGAGATGTATAATTTGACACTACCAGCCAGTACAAAGAAAATTATTTCAATCTGAAGATTCATTACTGGCAGAAGAAATTAATGCCCGCCACAACAGCAAGCACGGAACCCAGCCTTTCGACTACAACCCCCTGGCTAGCCCAAAACTCCAAGTGGTGTGTTTTTCAAAATAAACTAACCTATCAAACTGATGTTATCGGCAACCTCGAAACGGGTTGCAATCCCAAGCTTGATTTGATTCCAAATCTATAATAGAGCAAACCACAGTAAGCGATCATAACGCCATTATCAGTACAGAGATTTGGTGGAGGAATACTCAGTGGCAAATCCATCGCATCGCAGAACCTCTCAAGCTTCTGTCTGAGATACTTACTAGAGGCTACACCGCCAACGGCAAAGAACGATTTTGGGGCAAGTTGAACTGTTGCAGTCATGAGTCTGTCCAGCAACTGGTCGACAGCGGCTTTGAAGAATGATGCTGCCAAATCTTCTTTCGGGATATCAGGGTGGCTTTGGGCAGCTCTTATGCCAGAGGTTTTGAGCCCCGAAAAGCTGAAATCTAAGCTTCCATCCTTGAGCTTGGTACTTGGGAAATCAAAGGCATCCTCGTTACCAGAGAGCGCCATCGAATCGATAACGGGGCCAGCAGGATACGGCAAACCAAGCACCCTTCCAAATTTATCGAGTGACTCGCCTGTTGCATCATCACGAGTTTGAGCAATCAAATCGAGCGTAAAATCAGGATTGAACTTGACAATCTCCGAGTGACCACCAGAGACAAGCAGACCGAGTGATGGCAGTTCAAGCTCTGGGTTGGCAAGCATGACAGAGGATACATGACCTCTCAGATGATTTACCCCCACAAGAGGTTTGTTCCACGCAAGAGACAAAGCCTTTGCTGTCTCAATTCCAACGAGTAAAGAGCCGACCAGGCCGGGGCCATATGTAACCGATATGATGTCGATGTCCTGCGGTGTGAGGTTAGCATCCTTCAACGCCATATCGACAACAGGAAGGATGTTCTCAAGGTGTGCCCTTGAGGCAAGCTCTGGGACTATCCCACCCCATTTTGAATGCACCCTGTCCTGAGAGGACTTCACCTGTGAGAGAATCTCATGCTTGCTTGTTACGATACCAACTGCTGTATCGTCACAGGATGTCTCAATACCCAAACTTATCATATGTTGTTGTCCAATTCCTTTATCATAATCAACGCGTCATCGTCCTCTTGCTCATAGTACCCTTCGATTGCACCCATTTTTCTGAACCCCTGTTTAGTGTAGAAGGAAATAGCCCCGGTGTTTCTACTCTCCACCTCAAGCATAATGTATCGCGCTTTCTCATCTTTAGCTCTCCTCGTCAGATAATCAAGCATTGTTGTCGCGATTCTTTTTCTTCTGTAGGATTTTGAAACGGCGATATTGACCAGGTGCCTCTCGTGAAGTTTTGCCCACATTCCAGCGAAGCCAACCACCTTCCTGTCTATCGTCGCTACAATCCACTCTGCCCTCGGATTACCCTCGATCTCGTCGAGGAAAATGAACTCATCCCACGGATACTCATACGACTCAACCTCTATCGCATATATACCCGTAAAATCTGAAATACCGGCTCTTCTTATTTCAACAGGAACGTCATCCGTCATATTGGATTTCAAACATGTATATTGGAAGCACCTTCATCCAGTTTTTTGCTTCATAAAAATCCATCATCGAGAGCGCCTGCTCAGGTGTTGGATGGGTCTTTTCAAAAACAGCTCTGTTTGGTTGGAGTTCCACTGGGCTAAGCCACGTAGTACCCTTTTTGTCCAGAACATCCAATTCGTCTTTCTCTACGATTCGAGCTTTATCCTCGTTGTGACCGTTGAATTCCTGTACCCACCATTTATTCTTTCCTGCCGACATAAAAGCGACAGACGGGCTCGCATGACCATGGGCAAGAACGGGGAGTGTTGGCATGGGGATAATTGGTTTACCCAGCGCATACGCCCAAGCCCTAATTGGAGAGAGTCCGGCCCTGATACCAGTGAGACTCCCTGGCCCTGTCAGGACAAGGAAGTTATCGACAGACTCTATTCCACAGTTGACCTCATCGAGACATGATTTCACACTCTGAACAATTCTGTTGCCCTGTGACATCGAAAACGAGAGCTCTTTTGAGATGAGAATTGAGCCATTCTCAATCAAGAACACAAACTGTGGGGAACAAACCGAGAGCACGCCAAGTGTCAATCCGCTTGAAACTTTGCCCAAATCTTTCTCCTTCTTGGTCCATCATATTCAGCCAGATAAATCGCCTGCCACAACCCAAGAGACAGCTTACCATCTGTGACAAACACGGTCTGAGAAAATCCAGTGAGTGAGGCGAGGATGTGCGAATCGGAATTACCTTCGGAATGCAGAAAGTTCGGATTGTAGGGAACGAGCTTCCTGAGGAAGTCAATCATGTCCGTTTTCACGTCTGGGTCAGCGTTCTCGTTGATTGTGATTCCGCAGGTGGTGTGGGGAATGTATAGAAATAAAACCCCTTCTCTCCATCCATTCTCTGAACATAACCTTTGGGCTTCTGCTGTCACATCAACAAGGGCGTGTCTTGCTGGAGTTGATATCTGAAGCTCTATCTCTTTCACGACGATAAAGCCTCAATAACTCTAGCTATTCCAAGTCTTATGTGGCTCATGTTTACACCGCCTTGAACATAAACTACATACGGTGATTTATCAAGCCCATCGGCTGACAATTCTGATGTACTTCCGGTTATAAACCCCCCGCCTGAAAGCAGCACATCTGCGTCATACCCACCTTGCGCAAATGGCTCAGGGGTTGAGGTAGAATCAATTGGAGAAACAGACTGAATCGCTTTTCCAAACTTGATGAATTTGTCTCTTGAACCGAGTTCAATCGAGGTGACGATATCAGCTCTGGAGTCAGATGAGAGGGGGAACACCTTATGACCAAGCTTTTCAAAGCATCTTGACCAAAGAAGCGCTCCCTTTAGGGCTGACGCCGAGATGGAGGGGGCTAGATACAGCCCATGAAAGGCATCTCTGATGAAACCAAAGGTTGCGCCAACCTCAGAACCAATGCCAGGCGCTGTCACCCTGGTTGCAATCTTTTCTACGAGGTCTTTCTTTCCAACTATGTATCCACCAGTTTTTGCCAAACCACCACCTGGGTTTTTGATAAGCGAGCCAACAGTAACATCGGCACCCAGGTCACACGGGGTTTTATCACCTATGAACTCACAGTAACAGTTGTCAACCACAACAACCGCATTTGGGGCCTTGACGTTTATTCTGTCAATCCAGCCTGAGAGCTGATTTATTGTAACCGAGTGACCTCGTCTGTAGCCAGATGAGCGCTGGATGTAGACTATCTTTGTGTTCTCATCAAGCATACTTCCATCTGGGTTGTCGCACCGCCAGTCTGTTTCTTTGTAGCCTATTCCAAACTCAGCAAGAGACCCGGCTGATTGCCTGATACCAATCACTTCCTGGAGGGTATCATACGGAGTGCCTGTGATTGAAACCATTACATCCCCTGGTCTTAGGAGTCCAAAAAGCACACAAGCAATGGCGTGGGTGCCAGAGGCGATTTGTGGTCGAACCAAGGACGCTTCCCCACCAAACACGAGCGAGTATACCCTCTCTAGTTTGTCACGTGATGTGTCGCCCAGCCCATAGCCTGTTGAGCCGACAAGGTCAGACTCAGAAAGAGTCACAACCGAGAAAGCGTTAAGTACCCTCTGGAGGTTTAGGTCACAGGTGCTGTCAATCTGCGCAAATTCATCGGCAAGCTCAAGTTCGCAGGATTTGATGAGTTCGAATGGATTCAAACGAGAACTCCCTTCAATCTGCCAGAAGCCGAGACAATCTTGACTCTCACAATCTCACCAACAGGAAGAATTTCGTCAATCTCGACCAGCCTGCCCTGTCCGCTATTGCCTCTTGAGACACCATCATCACAACTCTCAACAAGCACATCAAAGGTCAAATCAACGCTCTCCTCAGACAGCTTTTTAGAAATCTCGCGTTGCTTATCGAGTAGGGTGTTTATCCTGTAGTGAAGCTCCTCGTGACTGCACACCCCATCCATCTTTGCAGCAGGTGTGCCAGGACGTGGGGAATACATTGCAACAAACACCTGGTCAAACCGAACCTTATCAAGCAGCGCTAGTGTCTCGTCGTACTGTTCCCTCGTTTCCCCTGGGAATCCTACAATGATATCAGTTGTAATCGCTGGGTTGTCAAAAAGTCCACGTATGTTTGCTACAAGCTCAAGGTACTTTGCCTTTGTGTATCCTCTTGCCATGCGACGCAGCACCTCGTCAGAGCCAGCTTGAATCGGGAGGTGAAAGTAAGGGGCAAGATGCTTTAGCTTTGAGAGTCTCTCAAGTGTTGCTCTATCCATGTCCTTTGGATGGCTTGTGATAAACTTGAGTCGCTTCAGTCCTTCGAGCTCATCTACTTTTTCGAGTAAGCTGGCAAAACCATCTTTTTCGCCTTTATCAAGTCCATACTCATTCACATTTTGCCCAAGCAGGATTATCTCTTTAGCTCCAGCTTCAATTTTTTGTTTTGTCTCAGCAATAATCTCTGATTCTGGGCGTGAGACGAGTCTACCCCTTGCATATGGCACAATACAATAGGTGCAAAAGCAATTGCAGCCAAATGTTATCGGAACAAAAGCAGAAACTGCTGATGTTGAAAGTGCAACTGTACCCTGAACATGAAGCTCAAGAGCGGATGTAATCGCTGCTATCATCTCATCGCGGTTTGAGTATGTGCCAAGGACAAAGTCAACACCCCTGTGCTTTTTCTTGAATTCCTTGATGCCGATAGCAGGCACACAGCCGATCACACCGATCTTCTCTGGTTTGCCCGTTTTTTTTCTGTTTGCGACCCACTGCCCTATCTTAGATTCCATCTTATGAACGGAAGCCTCGCGAACTGCGCAGGTATTGAGCAGCACAACATCAGCGTCATCCTCGGTTGTGGGGTAATATCCAGCTTGGTCTAGCACATGAGCATAGACCTCGCTGTCAGACTTGTTCATCTGGCAGCCAAGAGTAGAGAAAAAGTATCCTGGCATCTACAAAACCCCCACGAAGACTGACTTGGAGTCTTGCTGTGAAAAGTTCTGCCTCGCTGCTCTATCCAACCTACAAAGGGTCATTATGGGGTGATTCGCTCAAGATCACGTGGGAACATTGTGCCCTCACGGATGTTGTCAAGCCCCAACATCTGGCAGGTGACACGCTCAAGCCCCATTGCAAGACCACCGTGTGGCGGGATGCCATACTTGAACACATCGGTATAGAATGTGAAATCATCTGGATTCATGCCAAACTTACTGATGTTGTCAATTAGCATCTGATGATTGTGAATTCTCTGACCACCAGTTGTTATCTCAAGCCCCCGATAAATGAGGTCAAAGCCTCTTGTCTCACCATCGTGGTCTGGGTCTGGCATGGTGTACATCGGACGGGCTGCTGTTGGGTAGCCTGTGATGAATATGAAATCGGAGTTGTGGTTCTTCTTTGACCACTCGCAGATTTTACGCTCTCCGTTGGGATCGATGTCAAATCCTTCCTCTTCATATTTGATTTTAAATTTATCAGCAAGGATTTTGTGAACTTCTGACATGCGAAGTCTTGGAATCTCATCAGGAACATCGATTGAAGCGCCAAGGAGTTCGAGTTCTGCAGCATTTCTCTCATTCACCTGTGCAACCATGTAGCGAACAATCCCCTCTTGCATGTCCATTACATCTTGTTCGTCTTTGATGAATCCCATCTCAAAGTCCATGGATGTATATTCGTTGACGTGGCGGCTGGTCTTGTGTGGTTCAGCTCTAAACACTGGACCAACCTCAAAGACACGCTCAAACACCCCCACAAGCATCTGCTTATAAAATTGTGGAGACTGAGCAAGGAATGCGCTCTTCTCAAAGTATTCAACCTTAAAGAGGTTTGCGCCACCCTCGGTGCCAGAGGCAACAAGTTTTGGGGTGTGAATCTCTGTGAAATTCTGCGAGACAAGGTATTCCCTGAAGGACTGGGCAAGGGTCGCTTGAACGTTGAACACCGCCTTGATGTTGGGGTGTCGCATTGAGAAATATCTGTAGTCGAGGATTCTCTCCATGCTTTCCTTTATCTTTTTCTTGTTGAGCTGCACGGGAGGCTCCTCAAGCGCATCGACAAGAACCTCAATCCCTGTGACCTTTATCTCAAATCCGGCTTTGGCATATTCTGATTCTACCGCCATGCCCTTCATTCTGACAACAGACTCAACGTGGAGTTCTGGCACCTCGAAGTCTGGGTTCTCAATAATTCCTTGCACCGTGCCTGTTCTGTCGCGTAGGATAACAAAGGAAAACTCGGGCATCTCTCGCACGTTGTGTACCCAACCCTCAAGAGTTACTTCCTCACCTATGTGGTTCACTGCATCTGCTGCCAAAATTCTTACCATGTATTTCTCCGTCCTTTCGAGCAAACTATATCCCATGAGTTCTTTGTTTCAACAAATGGATTATGCGAGACCAAACAGTTGTGGTATAATTCTAACCGATAATGAACCACAAAACAAAGCGAGTTGCGATATGCCAGTCTGCAATCGATTTCGATGCCCTGGCATCTCTCATGTGCATTACCAAGCTCTACCCAGGCATAGCCGTTGCCAGCGATAGCCCAATGGAGAGGTCAGTCGCGAATTTTATGGGGATATACCGCAACATGGTCGAATTTACAAATCTTGACGACATTGACAGGAGGTCTGTTGAGTGGCTCATCATTGTCGACACAAGACCCTCAAAGCGACTTCAGGAATTCATCGCAACCTTCCCAAATCTCAAGAAATGTCTCATCTTTGACCACCACGACACAGGCAGTGATGAGGTCAGAAATTGCCAGATTGTCCAAAAAAGAGTTGGTTCCACCACGACAATCCTTGCTCCCATGATGATTCAAAAAAAGATTTATATCTCTCCCCAAGAAGCAACACTCATGCTTGCAGCAATATACGAGGACACAGCTTCTCTTGTGTCTCCCACCACAAAGCCAGAAGACCTTGACACAGCAGCAAGGCTCATGTCTCTTGGGGGCAACCTTCAGACCGTTAGACGTTTTATCAGCACGGCACTTGATGAGCGCGGGAAGGATATTTTAAAAAGATTCCTCGATGCAATCGAGGTCGTGCCAATGGGTGGTGTCCTCGTCGCGATCTCTTGTGTCAAATATCCAAAATATGTTGAGAATCTAGCATTCATAACCCACAAGCTCTTTGACCTGGTTGAGGCTGATGCAATCTTCACGGCATCCGCTTTTACTGGAAACACCTACTTTGTAGGAAGATCACTTGACGAAAGATTGGTCGATTGCGCCAGGATCCTCTCCCACTTTGGAGGTGGCGGTCACAAAACGGCATCGGCTGCCAAAATCGCAGGCGAACTCGACCCAAAGGCTGCCTACAACAGGCTCATGTCAGTGTGCGAGGACGAGATAAAACCTCCACCTATCGTTTCATCCATCATGAACCATCCGGTCAAGAGCATCATGCCAAATGACACTGTAAAACGAGCGATCAAAATGCTCCAAAGGTTTGGTCACGGCGGATTGCCTGTTGTCAACAACAAAAAACTCGTTGGCATTGTCACAAGGCGAGACCTCGACAGGGTGCCACCAGAACTTGGCGACAAACCAGTCAAGCGATTCATGACCTCAAATCCAATAACAATCCAAGCAACAGCCTCAATCGTTGAGGCCCGAAGGCTAATGATGAAAAAGGGTGTCGGCAGATTGCCAGTCAAGGATGGGGATGAACTTGTAGGAATCATCACCAGGTCTGATGTGCTAAAAGCAAACTTCTGGCATAGGGGGCAAGACATTGGCCCATACCCAAATCCTGTCATGCTCTCTAGAATGCAAACAGGTGAGTTGTATAAAAGGCTCCCGCAGCACTTCAGGACTATCATCGAAAAAATCGCTCTCATTGCTGAAGGGCTGGGAGTCAATGCCTATCTTGTTGGGGGAGCCGTTCGCGACCTCGTGCTTGACAGGGAACCATCTGATCTTGATATAGTGGTAGGGGGTGACGCCATCAACCTCGCCCATGCAGTATCACAAGCCATTGGCGGGAGGATAATCTCCCACGAGAGGTTTGGGACAGCAAGGGTATCAACAAATGGTGCGAGTATAGACTTTGCCACAGCCCGAGCGGAGTTCTACACCGAACCTGGGAGCCACCCGGACGTGATAAGGAGCGGTGTAATTGAGGATTTGAGACGAAGAGATTTCGGGGTCAACGCACTTGCCCTAGGACTCACAGGTTCTGAGGCATGGAGAATAATCGATGTGTGCGCCGGCCTTGAGGATATATCAAAAAAACAAATACGAGTACTTCACAATCTTTCGTTCATCGAAGACCCAACAAGAATCTTAAGAGCGGTGTATTACTCAACAATTCTCGGTTTCGAGATTGAAGACGGCACCTTGAAAATGGCAAAAGACGCCGTTAAAACGGGACTGCTTTCCACGGCCAAGAACGAACGGACTGCCATTGAACTCATGAGGATTCTAAGCCATGAATATGGCTCAGATATGCTGGTAAAGCTCAAACTCATTGGCGGTTTGATGGCAATCTTTGACAATTCACCACTCTATCTTTCCAACATGCTCAAACGAATTGACAAGATAAGAAAATATGCGACAAAAATTGGTTTTGAGGCAAAACCAGAATTGCTTCGAGCAATGGTTATCACAAAGGACATTGATGAGGCTCTGATTGAAGAATCACTTGGCAGAATAAGACTTTCTGGCAGATTCATTGAAAAAATAACGAAAGGACTCCTGGAGTCCAAGGCACTCAAGAGGGCGATAATAGAAGGCAATCAAGTGGGAACATACAAGACTATGAAAGCCTCAAGCCAAGAGGCGATTGTCTTCTCGTGCCTAACCACAAAACTGACCCAAAGCTTGAAACTTCTGGAGCGACTCAATAGAATACGTCAAGTGAAACTGGAAATTACTGGACAAGATCTGATAAAACATGGAATCAAACCAGGCAAGACAATTGGCTCCGTGCTTGAAAAGGTCTTACTCTTAAAAATTGATGGAAAAATCTCTGGCTACAAGGATGAACTCAATATGGCATCCAAACTGGCAAAGGAGGAATAAGTGGACTATTTGAAACTGGCGATATACATCCTGTTGTTTCTTCTGTCCATCCATCTGCCAAGTTATGCGATGTCATTGCTTGCTTATCACAAGTATGGAGACTCCACTCCAAAGCTTTGTGGTAGAATGCGCTGGTATAATCCAATCCCAAGTCTCGACATCTTCGGAACAATTACTGTCTTCTTCCTGTGGATTGCCTGGCCAAAACCAATGGATACCAATTTCAACAACCTGGGCAAAAACAGGCACCACCTCGCAATAATTGAGGCAACAGGACTTGGCGTAACTCTAGCGCTTGTGCTGGTTGGTGGGCTTTTATACCTGTTATTCTCGTCGCTTCAGCACGGGCTCAATCTCGATCTTCGATACATCATGGGAATCACTGAGATGTTCACCTCCTTCAACATGTTCATGCTCCTTCTCAAACTGCTACCCATCCCTCCAATGCCTGGTTTTCGCATACTCGCTGGGTATCTCTACCACAAACCGCAAGGACTCTTTGACTCCCTTCCGCTTGCCATAATGGGCTCAGTCATAATAGTTGTGCTTATTCTCTGGACTCCACTTACAGCTTGGCTCTCAAGTGGGGTGTCTGGATTTCTTGGAATATTTGGGACTAGTGGTAATGTGTATCTGAACCTACTTACGAAAATACCAACAATTGGAGGATTTTATCCATAATGGCTAGAATAGTGTCAGGAATGCGTTGCACCGGGCAGATGAATATCGCCCACTATCTCTCTGTTTTGCAGTCGTACAAAGAGATGCAAGAGAAACACGAGTGTTTCTTCTTCCTTGCTGATTTGCATGCTCTCACAACAAACGCTGAGAAGTCAACAGAGATTAAATCACTCACACTCGATATCGCAACCGACTGGCTCGCATCTGGCATTTCCCCCGAGAAGGCAACCATCTTCATCCAGTCACAAATTCCCGCTCACTACAAACTCTATCTCATGCTCTCGATGATAACTCCAACTGGCTGGCTTGAGCGTAACCCGACAGTCAAGGATATGATAAGAGACTACAACCTTGCAGACAGTGTTGGTCACGGGCTCCTCGGCTATCCTGTGTTACAGGCAGCTGACATCATCATCTACAAAGGCGAGATGGTGCCAATTGGCAAAGACCAACGCCCACACCTTGAGATAACAAGAGAGATTGTCAGACGCTTCAACAGCATGTATGGCGAGACATTCCCGGAACCACAAGAATACCTCAGAGAATATCCGCTCATAAAGGGAGTGGATGGCAAGAAAATGAGCAAGAGTCTTGATAATGCCATACTACTCACTGATGATGAAAAGACGATTGGTCAAAGGGTATCTCGAATGGTGACAGACCCCGCCAAGGTCAGAAGGGACGACCCTGGTCACCCTGATGTTTGCTCGGTTTACGAGTTCCATCAAATCCTAAAAACTCCAGACCTTGATGCTCGAGCGCAAGGATGCAAATCTGGAGAGCTTGGATGTGTCGCCTGCAAAAAGGAACTCGCCTCAGAGCTCGATGGCATCATCGCTCCAATCAGAGAGAAAAGAAAAGAGTTGGTTGAGAACCCAAAACAACTTCGCGATGTACTGGAAGTTGGAAAGATGAAAGCAATTGAAGAATCTGAGAAGGTTTGGGGAGAGGTGATGGAGAAGATGGGATTCATGTATGGCTGATAACGAGAAGACCATTACCTCATCTCGAAGCGTGGCTTTATCATCGCAAAAAGAGCTTGGCACGGTCAGACCTGAGAGCCTCGAACAAATAGGCAGGTTCGCGAGAGCTGGCAGAATCTCCCCATATCGAATCAAACTTTCAGCAATAAGCGATAAATTGGCTCAGAGTATCCTGAGTTCCAACAGTGTGACCCCGTCCCACCTGGAGTCACTCGATAGGGTTGCGACACTCCTTCTGATGAAAGCCCAATACGTAGCAAACGGTGGTTCTTTCCCCAAAATCGAGCATAAATCAGTTTTTGATGAAAGGGTTCACGACAAGGTTGATTCCAACCAGCAGACACTTCTGCTCCTCACTCAACTCATTGAAAGAAACTTCCACGAAATATCGGCAAGCTACCCCAGACCAAAACCTGAGACAATCGTTACTGAGGAGCTTCGAGTCCCGACAGCGAAACGGCTTCTCAAGATTGTCGAGAGGATGAGCAAGACCATCCAAAAACCAGAGAAGACAATAACGCTTCAGAAAAAAGCGCTTGATATCAGGACAGCGATGCGAGAGATTCTCGATAGGCTCCGCGCAGGTGTTCAGGTTTTATTCTCGATGCTCATCTCCCCAGGAACCACAAAGATTGACGTTATCGCCAAACTCCTCGCCCTTCTCGAACTCACCCGCAGAAAGAAAATAGAGATCTTTCAAGAGTCACCCTTTGGGCCAATTCTCATAGAACGCAAATGAATCTTATCAACGCTTTAGAGGCTGTGCTTTTTGTCTCACACAAACCAATCACATTCCACAGAATTGCCAAGCTCATTGGCTGTTACACGGGCGAGGTGCCAGAACTTCTTGACAAGCTCATGGACAGGTATGAGGACAGAGGGATTGTCCTAAAAATCAGGGATGACAGGGCGCAGCTCCTCTCGCACCCCGATTACGAGGAGATAGTAAAACCCCTGAAAACCCAGATTTCGAGCAAGCGTATGACTAAGGCTGCCATCGAAACCCTAGCAATCATCGCATCCAAAGGAGAGGCGACAAAGGCTCAAATCACCAAATATAGGGGAACAACGACCGATAACACAATCGATGGGCTCGTATCCAAGGGGCTCCTTGAGAGGTTTGAGAAAAGAACTGCCGGCAAGAGGGTGAAGGTCTTCTTTAAAGTCACACCAAAATTCAGGAAGTTGGCTGGACTCTCTGACACCCAAGAACTCAAGATAAAGTTCGAATCATTGCTTGACGATGACAGGGAAGAGTCTCTGTTTGACGATATCGACGAACACCCACAGGATTTGGAGGATGGGGTGGTTATCCTCGATGGTTCAGAATCAGATGAAGACTATTTAGAAGAGGTGGACGAGTCGACCTCCGATGTCACGGACTCAGAAGATGATGCAGAAGACTCAGACAATTCGGATGATGATACGGAAGACCCTGTCGATTCAAATGAAGACACAGAGCTCCTTAAAGATTTCGACGATTCAAATTCTTCTGATGAGTTGGATGACGAAGATTCAGCTTCTACTCATCTAGATGAATAATATTTTTCAAATCAAGTTTATCTGAGGATTCCTCAAGTTTCTTGAGTTCACTCTCTGTAAGGCTAAAAAATCCAAATTTCTTCCCGTTATTGATTTTGTTTAACGCCAGTTTCTTGATGAAATTATCATCAATCACTTTCCTGTCGCGCTCTAGCAAGTCCCTGAGCCTGTTTTTGGCGTTTGCCCCTGGGGTCGGTATTTCTTTCTTGTTGGGAATATCTTGCATTTTTATGTGTCCCTTCCCTTGAAGAAATCCCCAACTCTCTGCCAGAAACCGTGTTGCGTATAATCTGGGATTGGGACATCTTTCCCTTCGATCCGAGCTGCTGCCGCCATGATTGTTTTTGACGCAATAGTCTTGTCAGAAAGCACAACCGGCTCCCCTCGATTTGTGGCAATAATGATATTTTTATCCTCAGGCACAACACCCAAAAGCCTGACAGCAAGAATATCAAGAATGTCATCAACGCTTATCATATCTCCAGATGAGACCATCTCTGGTTTTATTCGATTGACGATGAGCGAAATATCTCTGATACCAGACGATTCAAGCAAACCAATAACTCTGTCAGCATCTCGAACAGATGCAATTTCAGGGGTTACCACGACAATCGCCTCATCGGCTGCGTTGATTGCGTTGTTAAATCCGTGCTCAATCCCAGCGGGACAATCGAGGATGACATAGTCGAAGGCGGTCTTTAGCGCTTCCACTATCGCTTGAAGCTCATCTATGCCAAGGTCTTCCTTGCGAAATGTCTGCGCTGCGGGTAGAAGGTATAGGCTTGAGCTTAACCTTTTATCTTTCACAAGAGCCTGCTTCAGTTCGCACTCTCGCCTGGCAACATGCAGGATGTTCCATACAACTCTGTTTTCAAGACCCAGAATAACATCAAGATTGCGAAGTCCGATGTCTGTATCGACAAGCACAACCCGATTACCCGACATCGATAGGGCATACCCGATGTTTGCCGACAGCGTCGTCTTGCCGACACCACCCTTACCAGATGTGACAACTATTGCTCTGCTCACAACAATAATTCTAACTCTCCCTTTAAAAGTGTCAACGGCTCACAGTCATTACAAAAACGGCTGGAATCGTATATTTTTCTATGGTGTGAAGCCTATCCTCCTGTGAGACTGCTTTTCCTCACCAGGTTCCATCAACCCCCTCACGACCCTTATTATTGACACTATCGCCTTGTCATGCAGATCAATTTGCTCTTTCAGCCTGAAGAAACACTCTCTTTCAAAGGTTCCGTTCCTTATCGAGTTTCTCATCGAAACAAAAGCTCTGACCACGTAAAGACTCACCTGAATTGCCCTCTTTGTGTTGAGGACACTTGCTGCCATGACAACACCGTGTTCTGTAAAAGCGTTTGGGAGTGTGGATGAGTACTTTATTTTTGAGAGGTGGTCGCAATCTGCGACCAGTTTTATTTTCTCATCGCAGGTCAGCCCGAACATGAAATCCTCCGGAAACCTCTCAATATTTCTCTTTACCTGCTCATTCAATCTCTTTGTTGTCACCCCATACAATTTTGCAAGATCCGAATCAACTATCACTCGCTTGTCCCTTACTGTTTGAATGTAGCTTGCCACATCAATTCCTAGCTCATCTTTATCAATATCACACGCATATACTTCAAGGTTCTGCTGGTCATGTTTCGTTGTCTTTTTTTCGATTTTCATGCTGTTTTTTTCGTTCATGCTATTGCCCCTTTAATCTAGATATGTCGTTTTGTCTCAGTGAAATGAAACATTACGACATTTATCATAACTGACTAATCACCGATTTTTGTGGGTGGACAAGAACAAAAATGTCGAATTAAGCATATTAAGAAGTGTCGGATGCATCGACTGATTTTATTTTGATTCTGCTTAGGTTATAATCGGGTAGTAGAGTGGAGACCTTATGTTTGGAGGTTCATTGATGAATATGAAAAAGCTATTTGTGGTACTGCTGACACTCGTTGTCACACTGTCGGTTTTTGCCAGCTACAGCGACCACACGCAGGCAAACTCGAATCCATATTTGAGGATTCTCGCCCCAACGGGCGGAGAGATGTGGCAAAACGGAAGCAATCAGATTGTTGCCTGGGCATCATCAAACCTTAATCCCCAGGGCAAGATATTCGTCTATTACGGTGATGATACCAATTGGTTCAAGATTGCTGGCCCCATCCCAACAACACTGAATGCTCACATGTGGAAGGTTGAGGATGTAAAGATGACATACGCAAAGGTCAAAGTCACCTGCTTTGTCGGCTCAGAGATTCTCATTGAAGATGTCTCAGAAGGATATGTCACCTTCACGGGCTCAACTCAACAAATGTCGCCACCAGTGCTTGTCAAACCACTCGAGGGTGAGGTCAATGTCTCCACAGTTCCAACCTTCCATTGGGAAGAGAATCCGCTTGCCTACAGCTACAGGCTCCAGATATCACGTGATCAGAGCTTCAACAATGTCTACATGGACAGGTGGATTATCGGCAAGACAAGCTATACTCCCGATGTTTCTCTTGGAGGGAATGTTGTCTACTATTGGCGAATGGCTTGTTTCAGCGCAGCTGGCACACCGAGTCTTTGGACATACCCAAGACTCTTCGAGACCGGTCTGGGAGACAACGCCAACTACTTCATGTCATATGGAACAATCAAGGACGACTACGGCAACCCGGTTCAAAACGTGTTTGTTGACTTCAAATGCGAAACATCAGGCATCATGGCTCCTGAGTCTGTTGCCACCGACGAGTTTGGCAGATGGACTCAAACGGGCTTCAAGGTAGGATACACATTCAAAGCAATGCCAAGAAAGATCGGCTATGACTTTGTACCAAGCGAGAAATCATTTGAGCTTTGGAAACACAGCGAGATTGACTTTGAAGCAAAACCACTCTACAGGGGTGGACTAATTGTCGCCTACCCAAATGGTGGAGAAGTGATAAAAGCTGGTTCTGAGCAGACAATCAGATGGACATCGTCAGGGCTTCCAGCGGATGGTTCGATCTACATATCACTTATTCGAGGTAGCGATGTCCACGAACTCATCGCAGGCCCAGTGTCAGTTCATGCCACAAGCTACATCTGGCAGGTGCCAGAGAGACCAACAGAAAAAGCCAAGATTTTCATCGAGTGCCGAGTTGGTGACATTGTCTCCTCAGTCGATGACAGCAATTGGTGGTTCATGATACAGTCTGACCCAGCTGTTCCGACCATGCCAACACTTCTTTCACCATATGATGGTTCAGAGTGGGAGTCACTCACACCAACGCTCTCATGGAAGGGAATCACGGGATACAATAACCACCTGGTTCAGCTTGCAACAGACCCCCAATTTGCGAACATCGTTGTTGACCGCTACACAACAAACACGTGGCTCACGGTTGAGGCTGCCCTCCGCAAGGGCATGACCTACTATTGGCGAGTGAAATCCTTCAACAACACGACATCCGATACTACAGAGTGGAGCTGGTGGTGGCACTTCAAAACGGGCTACCAGACGGTCGAAGAGGGATGGCAGGCAAGCGGATATGTAACAGATGAGTATGGCAACCCTGTTTATGGCGCGCTTATATCTTTTGTTTGCATGTCAGGCAGTAGCAGAACGCCATCTCCGGCTGTGACAAACAGTCAGGGGTTCTGGGTGGCAAATGGTTTTGTCCCAGAAGAGAAATACGCCGTTTATCCAGCACTCCTAAATTCCGTCTTCTCTCCACCCAACAGAACCATCGATGAAACAACATCATCTGGGGTTGATTTCAAAATCACAAGCTATCCTGGCGCATCACGCATTTCCGTGAGATCTCCGTCGGGTGGGTCATATGTCCGTGGCACAACACAGCTTATCGCCTGGGCAGCAACCGATATCCCCCATGACGCTGTCTACTACGTGCAACTTCTCCATGATGGAAAGGTGATGCAGATAAAGGGGCCACTTGGCAGCGATGTCAGCTCGATTGTCTGGGAAGTGCCAGATGTTATCACAAACAATGGCAAGGTTCGAGTTCAGGCATGGAAGAATGCTCAGGTGATTGCAGAGGGATTCAGTCAGACGATATCGATAACAGGCCCATAACACGGAGCTAGTTCGTCATATTGTGTAAGAACTACAGGGGTGCAACCATTTTTGCACCCCTTTTTTGGTTTGTCGTATATGAAAGTAGGGTAATGATTTTCCTAAGACAAAAAACCTGCTCCCCTTCAATCATCAACTGCAGAGTCTCACCAAACTCTCTCTCCCTTTTAAAAGGGAGAGGGCAGGGGTGGGGGTTATCTATGTTTGGCTCTATATCAAATAATTCATTTCAATAAACGCCTCTCCTGCGTTTATCCTCGGAACGTTTCTATTCAAAATCTTTTGGTTCATAATTCCCGTGTCATCTGGGTCATCAAGCACCAGCAACTGCCCCGTGACCACAATCCACCGCAGGTCGACAAAAAGCGGCATCGTCTCAAGATCGCAGTTTGTGAGGGTATTCTCTACCGAATACCCATCCATCACAAACTTATACATCTCCTGGGTTTTCTCTTCCCTGAGCTCTGGCAGAAAGAACATCGAGCCATAGAACACAACCATTGCCAAATCATGGACAAAGTGCATGTGGGCAAGATCATCAAAATCAAAGATGCAGAGGTTGTAATCACCATCGATGTGATAGTTGCCCTGGTGGACGTCTGTGTGGATGAGTCCGTAGTTGTCAGCATTTTTTGGCAGTGCCAGAATCTGGCTGACCAGGTTTTTGCACCTCTCTTGCATGATTGGCTCTTTTGACAAATACCTCTCAGGGGTGGAATAGTATGGCTCCTGGTGCCAGTGGATTCTGTCATGAACTGGCTTAAAATCCTTTGTCAGTCTGTGCATCTTGCCAATTTGTTTGCCCCAGTTACTCCATAGCTTTGGGTTCATGTCATCCCTTGTTGGCCTTTTGCCGGGGGCTTCTGCAAATGCCGAGACAAAAAAACTCGAACCATCTGAAGCCTCAATCTCCTCGCAAAAGCTTCCATCCTTTGACTTTCTTGGCATGGGAATCGAGACACCATTCTCGAAAAGGTAGTCCATAAACTCAAGCTCAGCTTGAATATCAGAGGCGCTCCTGTGGGTGCTGTGGGTGAACCTTACGATGAAGTTGTTGGGCTTTTTGACCTTGTAGACAATATTCTCAAACGCCCCAAGCTCAGTCGCATCAGCAGACACAGCACTGTATCGAGAGAGCCCTTTTGTAAGCACGTCTTCTGTTAATAGAGATTGGAAGAATGATTTCATAGGTATTTGTTTCCTTTATTGCTAGTTTTATACTTCATTGGCTTCTTGGGTTATGATGTGTAAGAATAATTTCCGCAATTGCATCACCAAAAATGTAACTGGTGGTACATACTCCAGATCCAAAAAGTACATTCACAAGCAATCCATGAAAAATTGGTTTAATATTTTGAGTCACAATTCCACGTGTTTCAGTGGGAACGGTTATGCTGTAATACGTTCCGAATCTCTTAGAGAAATCGTGTGCCTTTTCCAATGGTATATCGGCATGTTGGTCACTATCTCTCAAAGCAGAATATGGTTCACCACTAAGCCTGTCATACTCATATATCATATTGAAAACATGTGTGGCTAATTGATTAATGTTCCAAAATCGAGGTGGATCATCATACAAGTATCTCATTTCTCCACTATCATCCCAATACGCCATTAAGTCCTTATTTTCCCACAAATCCACTGACCATTTTGATTTCTCATCCAAAAGAATATCTGCTAATAGATATGAATAGTCCAGCATATCCTGAATATAAACCTCTTTCGATAGTGATACGAAGTAGCTATCTGGCATTTCTGTTAGGATGTGGTCTTCTGTTAGTTTGTACTCACCGACACAACCGCAAAGGGTAAAACTCGAAAAAGTCAAACTCAGTAAAAGGAAAAGTGATACAAGCAAACGCCAACATGGTTTTACTCTGATTACCTTGTTCTGTTTCAAGATCAATTCAAACCTCCACGCTTTTAAATCATCACAATCTAGATTAACTAAAATGCTCAATATAGAAAAGAGGGAATTTCCTGACCTACTCTTTTTGATAATTCTTCTTTGGATAAAATACTTGACAAATCCCCCCCATTCACAAATCCTAATCACATAACCTAGTATCGCTAGAAGGGGATGACACACATGCACGAAGAATGTGGAGTGTTCGCTGTTGCTGGGCACAGAGATGCCGCATATTTGACATATATCGGTTTGTTGGCGTTGCAGCACCGTGGGCAAGAGGCTTGCGGTATCGTTTCGTGGCACGCGCCAGACATCACACGTATGCACAAGGATGTTGGTTCTGTTGTTGATGTGTTCGGCGAGGGCAGGCTCCACGGACTCAAGGGCACACACACCCTCGGACACGTGAGATACTCAACCAAGGGCAGGAACAGCATGGAGAACGCACAGCCACACAAGGCTGGTGAGTTCTGGGTTGCCTCAAACGGTGACATCGTCAACTACACTCAGCAGAGGCTCTTCCTCCAGGAACAGGGTCTCACCTTCATCTCCACAAATGACGGAGAGCTTCTTGCCAAAAACATTCTCTTCAATAGCCAGAGGAAATTTGGCGTAGTTCCCGGTATCCTCCAACTCATGGAACACGTCCATGGCACATACTCGGCGGGACTTTTGGCAAACGGCAAGATGTACGCCTTTCGCGACCCGATGGGTATCAGACCACTAGTGCTTGGCAGAAAAGATGGAGCGGGCGTACTCTCTTCCGAGAGTTGCGCGCTTGATGCGATTGGCGCTGAGTTCGTGCGTAGAGTCAATCCAGGTGAGATTGTAGACCTCACAACACTTGAGTCGCTAGCCACAGCACCAAATGCTTTGGATGTTGGTAAAATCTGCATCTTCGAGCATATCTATTTTGCCAGACCAGATTCTGTCATTCGTGGTGAGTTGCTCTGGGAATGCAGAAGAAGAATGGGTGCAAAGCTGGCTCAGGAAGACCCTGAAAAGGACTCCGAGATTGTCATCCCGGTGCCAGAGACAGGCAATCCAGCAGCTGTTGGGTTCGCCCAGGAACTCGGTATTCCGCTTGTGCCAGCCATCATCAAAAATCACTATGTCGGCAGAACCTTCATCACAGCCGGACAAGAGAAACGCCGTGAGAAAGTTCGCATCAAGCTCAACGTCATGAAGAGCCTCGTTGAGGGCAAACGCATCAAGGTCATCGAAGACTCAATTGTCAGAGGGACAACAACCGGAATCCTCGTTGAGAAGCTCAAACAGGCGGGTGCTGCGAAGGTTTCACTGGCAATCTCATCTCCTCCCATCAAGCACCCATGCTTCTACGGGGTCGATACCGGAGTTCGGAAAGACCTCATCGCATCTGAGATGAACGTTGAACAGATTCGAGATTACATTGGAGCTGACGCTCTTCAATATCTCTCTCTTGACGGGCTTCTTTCAGCATGCGGAGACAAATGCGAGAACTTCTGCACAGCCTGCTTGACAGGCGACTATCCAATCCCAGTTTCAGTAGATGGCACCGTACCATCAAAGGCTGAGTGGGAAGCCGGTAGACAGGGCGCATAGAGGCACAACAAACATCCTACAACTATCACACCAACGTTTCTTGGCGTCCGCTCGTATGATAGATAAAGGGATTCGGAGGTGGATGTTTGAAGGTGGTTCTAAGCCTAGTTGCAGCGCTTCTTGTCTCATTGACCATGTCTGAGATGGCAACAAACCCTTGGGCAACCTTTGGTGGAAACAACCAGAGAACATCTGTCTGCGCGCCAGTTCATGCCCTCAAAGGCAACACAATGGAGGAGAAGTGGAGGTTCTTTGCCAGCAGCTGGGTTTCATCGCCTGCCATCACAATCGATTATGTCATCTTTGGCACCACAGGTAGAGAGTTTTTTTGTCTGGATAGGGAAACGGGAAACATAGTCTGGCAGAAAAGATTAAAAGGTCAGATTCATGGTTGCCCAACCATTTCAGGTGAGAGTGTATACATCGGCGACTCTGTTGGATGGATTGGTTGCCTGGACATCCACACAGGAGAAGAAATCTGGTCGACAAAAACCTCGGATGGGATATTCAGCTCTGCCTGTGTTTTTGACGATATGGTATGTTTCACAAGTCAAAATGGATATGCGCTGTGTTTCACAAAGGATGGCGACAAATCCTGGAGATTCAAAACGGGGAACTCCATATATTCATCTGCCACCTACTGGAACGGCAAGGTCTACATCTCCTCAGACGACAGGTTCCTCTATTGTCTGGAGGGAGGGACAGGCGAACTTATTTGGAGCCGTGAGGTTGGCTCGATGTGCTGGGACGTCAGCCGCAAGGGTTCACCAACCGTCACGGAGGGAAGGATATACATTGGCACAAACGATGCCGAGATGTACTGTCTGGACGCAGAAACAGGCGATGAGGTCTGGTTCAAGCCAATGTGGGACAAAACGTTCTCGTCCGCTGTAATAGACGACAAAGTCTATGTTGGCTCAGCAGATTACTCAATGTATTGTTTAGACAAAGACACAGGCGAGGAAATTTGGTCATTCAGGGCTAACTCCTGGATTGTTGATTTTCCAGCGACAGACGGAAGGTATGTGCTGGTTCCATCCTGAGACACCCACCTCTACTGCCTGGATGGCAGCACGGGAGAACTTATCTGGAAATTCAAGACAGGGGCAGCTGCACACTGCTCCCCAGCGATCTTCGGGGGAGATGTTTTTATTGGTTCGAAGGATGGATTTATATATTGTATTGAAACCAAGGTTTCCAAATAATTATTCCCACACAACGAGTGCGAAACAGAATAGATACCCCGACTGGACCCACAGAGTTTTTCTTTTGAGTAATGTCTAACTTCTTATCTGATATATACTTGCTTATAGATGAGACGCATAGTTTCCTTTTCTGCAACAAGAACATAAGTGTTGCTTTCAAGCAAATTTTTCCAGAGAAAATCTGTTACATCATCGAGCATCTCAATATCTTTGTGGGCATCATTTTTGTCTGGATACATCTCGTCAAACTCCACCAACCAAACACTGATATCCTTGGCCAAATCATAAAGATCAGCGCCAAGGCATACGACTTTTTTTGATTCACTGATTGTGTGGGCAAAACTTAAATGTTCATCCGCAATCATCTCATAACCACACCCAAACAACAGATTTATGGATAATAGCACAAGTAAAAGAAGAGATACGTTTCTCTTGAACCTTAGACCTTTACAAATATTCGTAGTTGCAACACTACTGCATCTGACAATATGTTCCATATCGATCACTCCCATTCAAATAGTCTCTTTTATCTCAAAATACCACTAAAATCCTGGATAGTAAAACGATCTTTTCTTCGATCATCACCTATTTCCAAGTAGTATATTACAATCATGATATGTCGCGTATCATTCAGGTTCTATGGACTGACAGAATTCGATAGTTACCCTAACTAAACGACCAGCGAGGGTTATAACAAAAAATAAACGGAAAAACTGAACCTACTCTTCGGTTATACGCCTTTTTAAAATATGAATTGAACTTGTCAATTGGAATATGCCAACTAGAATGGCATACATGAAACGAGTTAGAAATGTTCTCCTGTTTGCCGTCGTTGTGTGCCTTGTTGCGTTGCCAAACCTTTTGTTTGTAGGTTGCAGCTGTGACTCAGGTAAATCAATTACAAATGGAATCAACCTGAACATAAATAACTCAATCAGAAATGTTAGATGTATAGCCAACTCAAAAGCAAATCGTCTATGAAGAAAACCTAATTCTAGGGTAAAAAACTCAAGGATAAACGGACTATAGGTGAAACCCAGTAGAATAAAGAGTAAGAGGAATGATAGCCTGAAACACCCATGGTGAGATGGCACAAATTACAAACCCAAAATGTTAGTATGAGTAAAATAAAAGGAGCTAGCTCCCTCTTCGCCAGTTTGAAAGGATTTCTCTGGCGATGTTTTCCCCCAACTCGAACGGGGCATCTAGAAGAATCAATCTTCCTTCTCTAAACACCTCGATTGTCATACCATCCCTGGTGAATTTCCTGGCATCGTCATTGCCACCCTTTGAAGTCCATCCATTAGGGGAGTAATCAAAGTCCAAATTGTTCCCAGTAAAATCTATCGCCTCAAAATCTGCAGTCTGCCCATATGAACAAAGCTCGTAAACCTTGATATTCATTCCAGAAGTTCTGATATCGCCAATGAGAAAATTTCGACGTCATCCTTTGTATTCCACGGGCCAATAGACACTCTGACAAGTCCGTCAGTTTTACCAAGTATACCTTTTATAAACGGAAACGCGCACATGTGTCCTGAGCGCACCTGGATTTTGTGCTTTCTGTCCAGGTGACAAGCGAGCGTATGAGCCTTCATTGAACCTGACCAGAAAGAGAGTGTCGGAGTGGAATCAATTGACGGGTGAAATACCTCGATATCAAAGCCGTAGAGTAGCTTTTCAATCCGATTCATTAACTCTCTCTCATGCGTATAAATCTCAGGGAGATTCTGCGATTTTAACCACTCAATCGATGCGACAAGACCTATAACGCCTTCTACTGAGAACGTGCCGGATTCAAAGCCCTCGGGATAGTCCTTCAGAGTGAATCCATCCAATGTCACGTCCTTTACAGATCCACCACCGACAATAAGTGGTTTGATACGCTTTGCGCCAATCTCAGACGAAAGAAGGAGTCCGATTCCTTTAGGGGCATTCATCTTGTGACCAGATACGGCAAGGTAATCACACCCAATATCTGAGAAATCAATCGGTTTGTGGGGCGCGAGTTGAGCGGCATCGACAAGGGAAAGTGCTCCGGCTTGTCTACTGATCGCTGATAATTCCTTTATCGGCTGGACTGCTCCTGTGACATTCGACGCACCTGAGAATGCCGCAACTTTTACACCAGAAATCTTTGACTTGAAATCCTCAACGTCAATTCTGCCATGAATGTCACACTCTACCCAAACTATCTCAACCTCCGCAAGGTCTAGCCACGGGAGGATATTAGCGTGATGGTCAATTTTTGTGAGAAGCACTTTGTCACCACGCGATAGCCTGAGACCCTTGGCAATCCAATTGATTGAGTGGGTTGCTCCAGGCGTGAAGGCAAGTTGTTCTGGTTTTGCTCCAAAAAATGCCGCCAGACTCTCTCTTGCGTCTTCGATTATCGCCGATGTTTCAAGCGATCTTCTGTAGGCACTTCGACCTGCGTTGCAACAGGAGTTGACATAATAACCCGACACAGCCTCTATTGCGCGTCTTGGCACAAGACCCGTCGAGGCTGCATCGAGATTAACGACCCCTCTTGCCGCTGGAAATTCCGGCTTGAGAGACACCTTACATTACCAGGACTTTATACATAGCAGCTGTTGCCTGCTTACCCTCAAGATAGAGCATTCCAAGGTTTTTCTGTTCTGCTGATGTGGAAACTACAAGAACCGCCTCAGATCCAACAGCAAAGAGGGTGATATATCCTTCGTCTGTTCTGATGGTTATATCGTTGAGGTCCGGTTTCTCCATTGTTTGTGATGTTCTTCTTCCGATTGACAGAAGCGATGCACACATGGCTGACATTCTCTCGTCTGACTCCGACATACTAGTCGATGCGAGAATCAAACCATCTGAAGAGCCAACTATCGCCTTCTGGACGCCTGATACGTTTGCTGTCAACCTTCCAAGTATCGCCTGCAGTTGTTCTGAAACTGATGGCATCTATCCCCTCCTCTTTTTATATATCAAACCCAAACTTCTTCTTTGACTCTTTTGCGCTGAATTTACAGACATCGCCTGACATAGCAGCACACACTTCCTCTGTACCTGTAAATGTATGCGGTTTCTGGTCATAGAGCAAATCCATTATACCACCAACCACGCCAGTCCACATATGACAAATCGGGAATTTTGATTCTGAACTATATCTGTGCTTGTATGCGTCGACATAGTAGCTGTGCTCAACTGTGAAATCCAGCGTTTTTGCTGACTCATCGAGTTTCCAGTCGGCAACCTTTCCCCAACCCAGGCAGTTTGTGATTGCAAAAATGGCTGAAAGTTTGTCCTGAATGTTTTGGACATTTGGTTCGATCAGTTGATTCCATTCATCGGAGGTTGTGATGCCCCTGTATGTGCTGATCGCACACCACTGAGCGGCGTCCACCAAGACCTTTTCAGCAAGTTTACGCGATGGCTCGCCACCCATTGAATCAATCAGATCAAACTCTCGACCAACAAGATAGTCAGCATTATCAGCTTTGAGGATGACACCAAATCTTCTGAGGATACCGGTGCTCTCATCGCCAACCAAACCCAGACCGAGAAATGCTTCTCTTATTGCGTTATGGTCTATCATTACAGCACCTCTACATCAAATTCACACGCCTGCGAACCCATTGTGTGGCAGACGGTCTCGGTAACCTTTACTTCTCCAACATTCTTCCCAAGAGCAAGTTCGAAGGCGGCAGCAATGGCTCCAGACTGGTCGTGGCAAACTGGATTCTCTCTTTTTGACCAGTTCCATTTCTCCTGATTCTCTTTCCAGCCCTCTGCCATGTATGATGGGTCTGATATGACCTTGCTCTTCTTATCTCCAAACTCTACGAGGCTGATGTTGCCATGCCCCAAAACCTTATAAAGCTCAAAGATGGATGTGAGTTTCTCCTGTGGCGTCGCACCACCTAGAATATCATTAAGCCCTTTAAGCACCCCCAGAGTTGTTTTTTCGGCGGACTTGAAGAGAAGTTCCCTTGCCTTCTCAAATCCAAGGGTGTCTTCCAGTCCTTTGAGAATGCGAGTGTTGAATTTGTCACAATGGTAGGCAAAAACCTCACTGCCAATCCTGAGCTCTGATTTCTCTGCATTTACTGAGACATTACCAATTACAGTATCTCTTACACCCATTTAGACCTCCATCTTTGTGATGCGGGAGACACATTTGACGCCTGGGGCAAAGGATTCCAATGTGGCTCTGTTCTTCAGATTCATCATCCTGCAACCGCCTGATGCGATTTCAGCCATAATGCAAGGCAGTTTCTTCTTGTCGATTCTTCCGCCGGCGATTATCTCGCTAAACATTGATGCGCACATGTTCGCGTTTGGACAGATCCCGATAGACAACTCGGTATCATCTCCAGCCGCATTTACATTCCAGTCGATCTCACCTGGATTCATCGATTTTACACTCTCACCTACCGAGACTGTAACTTCTGGGATTGTTGTGCCTGAAATTGGTTTTGCGCCTTTCTCTTCTGCAACACCCATCATGGCCTCTCCAGCTTTTGAGACAAACATCTTCAACTGTTCAATCCCCACAATGTAACTGAAGGATCTGAGTAACCCTTCAATAGACAACTCCAACCATTTAGGGTTTATATCACCCATGAACACCTCCATAGATAAATCAAAACACTAAGAACGCACTGAATACAAATCTTCCGGGAATCGAATTTTGATGATAGTGACAGCATTTGAGTGAGATGCCTAGTGTTTTTAGTTAACAGCTTGATAATATAATATTTATGCTTATAAGTCAAATGGATATGACTAGCAAATTGGCATAGTATCCTATTTGTGTAGATTTTTTGATTTTATGTCGTCAATGAATATGCAATATGTTTAGTATTTGTTGATGTATATTTCATCTACAATAGATTTGGATAAGAACTACACCCCTGATATGCAATCGCTGGTTACTTCTACAGGAAAGACACCAAAGATAATAAATTGACTATGTCATCATAACATCGGGTCACCGCTATATTTCTCAGTTGATGGTAAGGAACAATAAGTGTTGGGGCTAAGAAAAACTGAAGAATACGACAAGCACAAAACAGAAGGAGGGAGGTTTCCAAGAAGAGGTAAAAATGATTGAAGTATGCGGATTTCTTCACTAACATGACCTACAAGGGGGTTTGTACGTCGTTCTTGACGAATATAGCTGTATTGTGCGCTAGTGCCGGTGTTGTGCTAATTGGAATTTCCTTGTTGCTAACACAAAAAAGAGTCACAAAACTTGAAGAAAGGATAAAAGTCTTAGAGAAAAGAATCGAGAATAAATCCTCTTAAAAGATATCATAAATCAAACTTCAACCTAAATAAGCGAACAAGAGGGCATTGTATTTGATAACACATAAAAATGGGGTGGTAGAAATCAATCACCACCCCACTGTATGCCAGATTCACCTCAAATCCAACTCACCCCTAATTTGTGAGATTTATCAACACCGCTCTCTCTGAACCAATCCACTCAACTCCTGCTCCTAGTTGTTCGGAGATGAAGCGGAGCGGAACAAATGTTCGACCACTTCTGATGATAGCGGGAGCATCAAGCACAACATCAATCCCATTCACCTGGGCTCTTGGTTCTCCGATAAACAGTGTTATTTCGAGTCCTGCTCCAAAGATGTACACCTCTTTGGTCAATCCACTCATTGGAGCCCAATCAAACTCGGTTCCCAGAGCTTCACCGATTAGCCTGAGTGGAACCATGGTTCTGCTGCTTTCGATAAACGGCGCTGGGTTGGAAACAACAGCCTGACCATCAACAACCTTCTCCTGCCCATTAAATGTGACATCTTGCTTACCAATCCAGAGCTTTATCTGCAAGTCGTCGCCAACAACAAGCACACCAAGTTTGACAACCTCCGTTTTGCCAGCAGCTTGCACAAATATCACATCACCATACTCACCAACTCGACTCAGTTGCGACGCGTCAACCTCAACTTGTACCGTTTTTTCACCATCTTCAGGAACAGTGAACTCTGCCGGGGTGATCCTAATCAAACCATTGTCAGATGCTGTCAGCACCGTTGTTTTCATGTCCCCAAAGCCGGAATTGATGACATCAAAACTTGCTTCTACCTTCGAGTTTTTGTTAGCCGTCAGTCCGATGTAGTTGTCAGATAATTCCAAAACAGGATTGCCAAGAACAGACAGCTTAACAGGCACATCTTTTGTCTCCTCGGTTACAAGCAAATCATCCTCGGTCTCAGTGAACTCCTCGTAAACAAGCGACAGCACGGTGTCATAATCGCCAGGCTCTAGTTCCCTCGAATCAATTATGAGTTCAAGCGTGTTTTCACCAGGAAGCAAGTATGTATTCATCGGCAACAGCCAATCTGTACTTTCAGGAGTCAGGATTGAGACACCATCCACTGACCCAGGTATCGTCACCTTTATCTCCTTGGTCACCACCTCGTTTGGCTGCACACCTATCTCAATGGTTTCAGGCATGACAGTAATCTCATCGGCTACAGCAAAATTCACTGCATTGATGCAGTTTGCTAACCGATAATGACCATCAACACTACTTTGGAGCTTGTAGAAATCCCACTTACTCATGGTAATGTCATTTAGCAGCGGCCAGTGGACAGACCACTCCAGGTCATCACAATCGACTGTGAATTTCCCATTTGCTCCTGCTTTGTATGAGATCATCGCAGGTTTGTCAATTGCCAGAGACGGCACACCAGTCAGTTGTGTTTTGTATCCACTTGAGCCATACGCCAACTCGTTTCCAGTGCCAATTGCACCAAGAGTGAGAGTCGACTCCCCATCGAGAGAAGGTGGCACATAGATGCTCTTGCCAACAATTGCTGGGAGTGGCAGTGAGAAGTTATCAGGTTCAACCCGGATAGGAAGGTATGTGATTGACGCATTTTCACCCATGCCGTTTGTCAAAACCACAAACACCATCTCGGAGCTGAATTTTGTTTCTGGTTTCATCCAGATGTTAGGCTTTTCCTCAGAAAGTGCCTTTAGCGCTTCATCATAGGTGATGGTGAGTGTTTTAGTATAATTGATTTCGTCTTTGGAAAAGAGCATGTCTTTGCCAGATATGGTCATGCCACTAGGTGCTATTGGGTAGCTGTTTTTGCCCCTGAAAATCCTTAATGGATAGGTTTCATCAGCTTTTTCGCCGACTGTAAAGAAGAAGAACTGACCACCTGATTTTGACTGGTAGTCGTTTGTGTGGATTGTGGTGAGTGTGTAATCTCCCTGGTACTCAAATCCTTTGTTCAGACCATGGGTATCAATTGCAAACGTAACGCTATGAGGTGCAACGAGTTTCTTAGCATCCGTCAGTTCCCATTTGCCCTCGCCCATCTTTTTCCAGCCACTCGCTTCGACCACTTTAAGCCACTTCTTATCTGTCTCAATCACCTGTTTTGTCACAGTTTTCGGGAGACCTGGAAGTTTTTCTGATTTGTAGGCAATGGATTTCACATCGAGTGTCAAAGCGCTTGGTGTCACAGTCACTACCTTGCCATCATCGTCATCATCTGGCGGTGGGGGTGGGGGAGGAGGTGGTGGGGGAGTGCCAGTGCATGGGATTACATAAACGATGATGTAGAAATCAGCAATAGTCTTGTGTGGAAGACAATCCGCGGTTCTTGTCCCGACATAGCCAATTCTCCACCAGAAATATCTACCAGGCGACAATCCTTTTACATTCACCTTGATGTTCCTTGTGACAACACCACCACCTGCTGGTATTTTGAGATTTCCACCGAGGTCACACCGTGACCAAACCGCGTTGGTTTCAAGCGGGATGAATGTCCCTTTCAACTCGTCGCTACAACCTGCTTTTGTGTAGATGTCATTTAGGGTGAAGGTGATGGGACTGCCCCCAGCGGCTCTGACCGAGGTTTCTGTCCCATACCACCACAGAAATGATGTAGCCGGGACAAATGGAGCTATCACTGCTGGGCATGGTTTATAATCAGTCTTGAAAATATCAATTGGTGGTACACGCAACAATCCAAAAAGCCAGGGAACAGGTTTTACGCCACCTGGTAGGCAAATGTTTGTAGGAGCTGGAGCTACCGCTGTCCACTTGAGGTCCACGCTGTTTGTCTGTATTGTGAGTTTGGCTTTTGTTTTCTTCGTTACCGATCTCTCTGGACACTCTGGCACACTACCTACCACAGTAAACTCAAGTGTATCAACCTGCGCGCAGAGATTTGAGCCTGAGACAGTTACTTTGACCTGTTTCGTTTGACCTGGGGCAAGTGTCATCTTCTCATTGTAGATTTTTATATCGTTCTTTGTGAGCGCTTTACCATCACAATTTTTGAGGTTATTTTTTTGTGTAGTCACAACGGAGAGCGTGCATTTACCTGTGTTTGTGACTTTTATCTTGAAATATGCCCTCTTTTGCTCAGGTTTTCCAACAGAGTTGCATATCGTGACATCATCAGGAGTTGTTATTTCCATCCCGATCGGCAAGAGCTTGGACTTGAAAGAGATCTCCTTTGCTTTACCACAAGCAAACACTGTGAGGTGCCACATTATCTCTTCTTTTGAGAGATCATGCTTGAATCTGAGCTTGACTGTTTTGCTCTCGCCCCCATCAAGACTGAATTTCTGTGGGTCAGCTGTCAGTCCAGTTGAGTTTGGCTTGACCTCAAACTCAATGACACACCCTTTGGGGCAAGGATTTGTCACAACGAGTTCAGCCACATTCTCATCATCACAGCATACCTCAACATCGGACGGTTTTGAGACACTGAAATCGCAACACCTGATGCTCTTGAATTCCCTCCCAGTTTCGATGTTGCAGGCAATCACCTCAAAACCCCACTCTTTGGTAGTGTTTTCGGTAACAGGATGTGAGAAGGTGACTGTCACCACTTGACTCTCACCCCCATCCAATGTGAATTCCTTTGGCGAAATCAACAAACCCTTACCTTTTGTCGCTTGAACCACAAAGTCAATCTTATCACCTTTTGGACAAAGGTTCGTGACAGTCACTTTTTGCGAACCAACATCCATTTCCTCACCACACATATTCACATCCTGCGGCTCGGAAACCGAGTATTTGCAACACACCTCAACGGGATATGTGTAGAATGTAAATCCCTTCCCCTCAGAGCAGTCTGGGTTAATGTAGATATTCCACTGAAGTGGCCCACTCGCTGAGGCTGGTTGTGTCACATAGATATTGACTTTGGTTTTAGTACAACCCGGGAGTGTGAATGTCTGGGGGTCAAACCTCACTCCGGGGCTTTGTGATGTCATTGTGAACTTGATGGGGGTCTCTGGGTTTGGTTTGCAGCAGAGGTTTTTTACCTCAAGCTGCAATATCCCCGTTTCACCAGGTTTTAGGTCGAGTCGAGGCACTCCACTCGTGTTGTCATCTGATATGATAAAACCTGCATCCCACTTGCAGCAGTCCTCGATTATTTCAACCGTCACCGACACCGAGAACTCACACCCGCACAATCCCTCGCAGGCATAGGCGTAGCCCGTAATATAACCTGTTATAGTTGACTTGCCATGGGGAAGCTTTGAACCGTCTATCTTGAAACAAATCTGCGATGAGGTTCTGCCAATCTTTGATGGGGCTGATGTTATTTCTATAAAGTCTGATGACTCAAACTCGACATACATATTGTTGCATTCGGCTGCAACCGCCACACACCCAGCTTGAATCTCAGCTCGAGTCATCTTAACAGAGACACTGTTGTTTGAGAGCTGGCATATTGGACACCTAAGCTTTAGACTGACCGGGAAAACCCGTGTTCCAGCTTCGCTTGAGATGGTGATGTTTGCAGTCTTGTTCGCATCAGCGCAACTCCTGAGAGTGACTGTGATACTAATGGTTTGAGACTGCCCGGGGGCAAGCGAGAACCCTGTGCTCGATACTGTCATCCATGGTGCAGATGGTGAAACGGAGACACTATAGGAAAGCCCAATCTCACCGACGTTTGTGATGGTGATTGAGCCCCTGCCAGACTCACCAACACAGAGTTCAAATGTGAAGCCACTTTCTGTTGTGACTGTGCCTTCACCGGAACCACCGCCAGTGTCACCTCCGCCTGTGCCACCACCATCATCTCCGCCACCGCCCCCGGCTGAGTCACTCTTAATACCCATAAAGGTGAAGAAGTATCCCTTATCCGCTGAGTTTGCGATGCCGACAGCTCCAAGGTTTGTTTGAGAATTTAGCAGATTGGCATTGTGTCCGGATGATTCAACCCATTGTTCAAATGCCTTTTGAACTGGATCATCATACCCTCTGTTTTGGGCAACATTTTCGGTGTAGTAAGAGTAGGAGATTCCAGCATCATCAAGCCTGTCTGCTGGGCCTTTACCATCGAGTGTGTGCGAAAGCTCATTTTGCGAGAGCATGTTGTTTGAATGCGCCTGGCAAACCCCAGCAAGCGCTGAATCCCACGATAGAGCTTGTAGTCCATTCTGCACTCTGTATGTGTTTATCTTAGAAAACAACGACGAACTACCGCTGTTGTCGGCAAAAAACACCGCTTGTGTTTCTGTTTCGTATTCGTTTCCCATGTCCAGTCTGGCGCTGACACCTTTTGTCGTTAGCCCTGGAAAAACTGAGACAAGCAGTAGAACCACCACGGTGACTTGAAGCACTCTCTTCATGATACCCTCCTCGGTCGCCTTTTGCGCGCGACCAACCTACCACAAAGCGCACCACCCACCGCCTCTTTTGGTGGGTGAAACACTCCACAAAACCCTTGTGGTATTTAGTATAATTTTAATTATAAGACATGCAAACTGCATAAATGCGAATTTCCTAAAGATATTACTTACTTATAATACAATATTTTGATATCATCATTGGTTTTATGAGGACTTGGCAAAATCATTTCAGAACATATCCAATACGGGATATTTCACACACAATGAAGTATCAATCTTGCAATAGCCCATAAGTCATGATAAAAAATCTGTGGAGGTATGATGAGAAGAAATATTGTTAGGATTATTGCCGTTGTTCTTGTTGCACTGCTGTATAACACAGGCACTTCAATCGCTGATGATATCGGAAAGGATAATTATGAGATCACTGGAAAATTGCCTGATTTTACTTTATTCTTCAATAAAATATACGATTTGAAAAATCGAACTCAACACATTTACGAAGATACTAAAATCTGCGTGATGGAAGATAATGAATTATTTTTCTACAAATTCCAGATAGAAAACATTGACGGTGGAGATTTTCCTGTTGCTTGGCGAGATGAGGATGGTAGCCAAATTGTTCTTGAAACAACCGACCAAGATTTTATCGATTATATGAACAATATTTTTCTGCCAAGAAGTAGCTATTATTTTGAAACTCGAAGTGAGGGGACGAATTATTGGGATTCAAATGTTGGTTTTTCTATATTAGGTCAGGATGATTACTCACTTGTTGAGTTGAATACAAGAAGGGGAAATTATTCATATGAAGAAACAGACCCTCAAAGCATCAAAAACGTCGAAGAAGTCTTCTTTTATTATATCGACGAATGTTTCAACTATGCCTGTTGGAAACGACTTAATGAGGGACAAAAAGAAACAGTTTATCTTGGCACAATAAATCCAAACTTAACAACGAAAGAAAACTGGACACCAGGTAGGCTTTCTTCCAGTAGTCCTGGCTTTATATCGTTTGAGAGTAACAGCACTGCTTCATTTGTGATGGGTGTTGAAGAAACTGTGCCATCGAAATATGAAATAAGTAACGATAATAAAATTTGCATTCCAGCTATATGGACATTGAATAATCTGGCGGGGGCTCCACAATTCAAGTATGACCCAGAAAATGCAACATTTACTCTCAGACGAATTGATGGTGATCATATTAGACGTTACCTCATATTCAAATTTGGTGACAAAACTGCAACTTACACATACAAAGATGTAGAATACATAACAAATACAGTTGAACTTGAAGTTGCTCCATATGTTAATGATTCAGGTGTCATTATGATGGGACTTGATGATTTCTGTAAATATCTCAACACCAGCTATATTTTCAGACCATTCGATGGAAGCATCCTGCTTTATCGAGAGAAATCACATTGTTTTTGGAATTAGCGATATAACAATCTTTCAAATCTAATTTTACATTTATTAACTTTATCATCTTGACAATCAGGATTAACTGTCATATATGACTGACTAGTCAGTTAATGACTGAGTAGTCATTTAAAAATGAACATATGTTGGATTTATAGGCGTTATGTCAGTTATATCGATTTTAATATATGACTGACGGGTCATTACAAAGAGGGTGGAATCTGTGAACAAAAAAGAGCAACTTCTGGCATCAGCAAGGGAGGTCATGTTCAAAAAGGGATACTCCTCGACAAGGATATCAGACATTGTTTCTGACACCAATGTCGCCCAAGGGACATTCTACATCTACTTCAAGAGCAAGGAGGATGTGCTTGTGGAGATGCTAAACGTCATTAACCGTGACAGGGAAAAGGTGCTAGAGAGTCTGGAAGGAATCGGGAACGGAATCACCAAGGAGAAGTTTCTTGAAGAGATGAATCTTGTTTCTCACCTGTTCAGGGGTTTCATCGAGAAAAATGCTGACATTCTAAAGATTCTTGCCGAGGAAATGAACGGCAGCAGACTGATAAGAAAACATGTTAACGAACTGCGTGATTCCTCAAAGCAGGTGATTGCAGTGTGTCTCAAGGCTGGTAAATCAGCAGGTTTTCTCAAGGATATGGACTATGACCTTGTTTCAGAGGTTGTTACAACTGGCATCATGCAGTTGATGATGGCTGTCACAAACTACAATCTTGTGTATGACTCGCAAGAGATTCTCGACACGTTCATCAAGCTGTATTTATTTGGAATCATGAAGGAATAGATGTGACAAACAAAATCGCCAATTTTATTATCGACAACAGAGCATTCGTCCTAATCGCAATGGTCGGGATATTGTTGTTCTCGCTTGTTGGGATGGGTCTACTCTCTGTCAATTTCGACTTCTATTCGTATTTGCCTCAAGACCTTCCATCTCTCAAAGGTCAAAAAATTCTCCAGGATGAATTCAAGTCGTCAACTTCTATCTATCTCATTGTCACAGGAAAAACCCCGGTTGAAGTGCAACAGATGATCGAGGGAATAGAGTCCATGCCGGAGGTCGATGAGACTTTCTGGTACTCAGACTTGGAGGATGTCTATATCCCAACTGAATTTGCCTCAAAGGAAGTTCGGGAAAACTTCTTCTCAGGCGATGACACCATCGTTCAGGTAAGACTTTCAACAATGGATGTTGGCACAAGCGCTCAGGTTGAGGCAATCAAAAAGAAACTCGATGATTCGAGCATTCGAGTCGTTGGCGATTTCCTTTTTGTTGAGGAGGTTGAGAAACTCACAGAGGATGCCAAGACCCTGATGGTTATGATGGCTGTTATTATCACTCTTATATTTCTCGGTTTTGCCCTCACACAACCAGCTTACTCAATCCTTTTCATGCTCGTTGCCGGTATTGCAATCCTTGTGAATTTAGGGTTATCAGGAGCAATCAGGGGAGAGATAAGTTTCATTGCCTCATCTGTTGTGGCTGCTCTACAAATCGCTGTTACTCTGGACTATGGAGTTTTCCTGCTTCACCGATACGAAGAGGAGCGAAAAGAGAACGACAACCACGTTGATGCCATGAAACAGGCTGTTGCCAAAACCATGGTATCGCTCTTCTCATCTGGACTCACGACCGCTGCTGGATTTTTGGCTCTTATGATAATGAACTACAAGATGATTGGGGACATGGGCATTGTCATGGCTCAGGGCGTTGGAATTGGTTTTATTCTGTCCCTAACTCTATTGCCCTGCCTCATTCTTCTTTTTGAGAAACCTTTATCAAAACTTCGTCACAGAAACCTCATCCCCAGTCTTGCAAAGGTTGGGCAATTTGTCACAAAGAACCGTGTGATTATTGTTGTGGTGTTTCTCGTGATAACCACTGTAACTGCGTTTGGCAACTTCAATCTTGAGGTCTCCTATGACATGTACGAGGGCATCAAACTCAGTGAGGATGTGATGACCGACCTTGAGTTTGTGGAGGAAAAGTTTGGCTCTGGCAAACAGGCATCGATTATTCTCACCGATATGACGCTGCAGGAGAGACTGGAGCTTGAAGAGCAGGTGGAAAACCTGGACGGGATTGAGAGCGTTAGAGGCCCATTCTCGCTTGGTATCTCACACATCCCCGACAGCTTCATCCCCAAAAAGGTGAAGGAGAGTCTGCAAAGCGAGAGTCGATACATGCTGACCGCAACGTTGGAAGAGGGCAACACCGATGAAACATACCAGATATTTGAAAATTTGCAAAAAATGGAATCAGAGCAAGACGGGAAAATGATCGTGACAGGAACGGATGTGTTGCAATACGATATGGCAAGGGTTTCAGAGAATGACCTCAACAAGGTGACGCTGGTTTCCGTCATTGCGATCCTTTTGATCCTATTGTTCACACTCAGAAGCTTTGGTCAGGCGTTTGCTGTGATACTGGCAATTGAGGTTGCCATATGGGCCAACATCTCATATCTGTTCTACACAGGAATCACAAACACCTTCTTCGCGTCTTTTGTTTCGCTCTCCGCTATTCAACTGGGGGCAACAGTTGACTACTGCATCCTATTGACCACAAGGTTTAATGAGGAGAAATCGAAGTACCCGATTGTTGAGGCGATGAAAAGGGCTGTAAACGGTTCTGGCCCAGCAATCATAACGGCAGCCCTCACTCTCTTTGGCGCAACATTTGCCATATCAATCACTTCCAAGATTTCGATGGTTCAGAGCATGACAGCTTTGTTCGCAAGAGGGGCCATTATTTCTTGCCTTGTGGTTCTGTTTGTTCTTCCAGCGCTCTTGCTGCTGGTTGAAAAGTTTAAAAGGTCTCCCAGGAGGAACAAAAATGCGTAGGGTATTAACACTCTCCCTGCTATCACTGATACTGGTTTTGCAGTGTGTCTCGTTTGTCTTTGCCACAGAATCAGAAACAATCAAAAGGACACAGACGGTCTACTCTGTCATTGACTGGGATGGGAATCTAAAAGAGACATCCGTTGTAAACTGGATTCGATACAATGGAACAGGCAACATCAATCTTTCTGACAACCCAGATATTTCTGAGATTGTCCCTCTGAACACCGACACAAGCTACTCAAAAGATGGTGATGATATAACCTGGAGCTTTAATTCAGATGGTGTTTATGATCTTTTCTACAAGGGAAGAACAGATGTTAATTTGCCGATTGATGTAGTGATAGAAACCTATCTAAACGGCGAGAAAACGAGCATAGCCAATGCCAACAAGCAGTCCGGAGAGCTTGAGTTCTCGTTCACATTCACCAACAAACTTCCGCACGAGGAGACAATTGAGTGGGAAGTTGGGGGAGAGACTAAAAGCAAGAGAACCACAGTCTATACCCCGCTCATCGTCATGCTCCAGGCCGACGTTGCAGCAGCCGACTTTGATTCAATCAAGGCTGATGGCGCGTTCGAGATAACAATCGGAAGCAGCAAAAAACTGATGTGGTCAGTTTTGCCGATGCCAGAGGAGACGATAAAACTAGTTATAACGAGCAACAAAATAAGGCCTCCAACATTCTCAATCTCGGTGATTCCAAACGCCCCTTATGTGCCAATACCTGATATCGACACGGGGATGCTCGATCTCATGGCTGTTTTTGGTGATTCTGATGACTTGCTTGAGATGATGGATTCAATGGATGAGCTTGACATGTCATCTGCTCTTGAGAGTGTTGAGATGCTCTCCGGATTGTCCGATGCCCTGAGTCAGAACATGACTGATGCGATGGCTGGATTTGACGGGCTGTCGCAGATGATAACAGAATATGGCACGTCGCTCTCATCGATTCTTGATGGAGCCAAAGGGCTGGTTGAGCTGTCTGAAGGACACAAGATGGTTCTTGAGACAATACAGCAGGAGCTTCAAAATAACTCCGGAAGTTTTGACTCAATGACCCAGGCTGTGATTGACGCAAATAACCTCGCAAAAACCATCTCAAAAAACATCTTCTCAATATCATTCTATCTTGATGATGCACTGAGTTTGGTTGGTGACCTAAAGAGAGTTATTAGCGACACAACACAACTTGAAAAACTCGCTGAGATTGAGTCAAACATCAAAAAATCAAGCGAGAAACTTGAACTCATAAAGGGTGACTCCGACAAAGCTTCAAATCTACTCTCTGCACTGACTGATGGCGGCACGATCGACGGCAAGGAGATTCCAGGTGTGTCTGACATGCCTGAGATGATGGGACTTTTTGATGAGACACTGACAGCCCTGATCTCTGGAGGCAGCATCCAAGGGGTTGACATGCCTGGGATCACAACAACTATCGATGGTCTGAAAGGCATTGGTGATGGTATTTCAATCATGCTAAACGGCGGCGAGTTTGATGGGCAAGTTATCCCCTCGTGGAATGAACTTGGCACACTGCTCCAGGATGCCAAAGAAGGAATGAGCGTGTTTGTTGAAGGAGGAGAACTCGACGGTATCACAATTCCATCGCCTGATGAGCTTTCCGACATGATTGGCGAATTCAGGGATAGCCTTGAAAAAACCGCCCCAATGCAGGAGAGGCTGAGTGAACTAAGCGAAGAGATTTCCGAAGCAATCAACAACGCCGGAGGGGTTGACGCCATTGGGGATGCAACGACAGAGGTTGAGGAGCTATTCTACCTGTCAAAGGCTGAATACAACAGAATGAAGGAACTCGCAAAGGAATACACAAGCTTTGTTGGGGACACCCCCAACTCAGAATCAAACGTAATGTTTGTGATAAAACTTCAGGAGCTGTCACTTGTAGAGCAGGATGATGCAACGGCAAAAGACAAGGAAGTCGACGAAACTCCATTCAAAGATCTCAGTAAAGGTCGCATATACATTCTTATAATCGCTTCTGCTATCATTTTGTTAGCTATTGGTATTAATTGGTGGTATAAGAAGAGATATAGTAACTAATAATATTCTATAGTAATCAATAATGATATATCTATATTTATAATACATTATTCTTATATGTAGTAATGTATATAACTATATAGTTATTATATTTGTCTTCTCTTACATTTGTATGCATAAATTTATTATGTATTGATACATATTTTCTTATCATGTGTTTCATAATATTATTCTATAATATATTTATTTATCATGCTATAGATTTATATTTAGTATCTATATATAAATATATTATCTCTTATATTATTTATGTTTATATATCATAGATATAGGCATCTATAATACTATTATAATTCATATCTATATCTTATCATATATTTATATACCTGACAGTGTATATATCTAATGATATATCAGTATTATCTATCTATATTGCGTAAAAGCAGCTCAACAATATTTCCAAACTATCAACAATTCCCGTTTGACAAAGACAAATCAAGGAGTAGCATGACTCCTTAAAAAAGAGGAGGAAGAAAATGAGTATTGATGATGCAAAACTCACCTATGACGGGGTGTTTTACGACTCAGCCAACAAGTACTTCGACTTTGAGCTTGAGTTTTGGAACACCCAAGCAAAGGAGGCCGGGAAAGACATCCTAGAGCTTTGCGCTGGAACTGGCAGACTCACAATCCCGCTTGCTCAAAGTGGATTCAACATGACAGGGGTTGACTTCACGGACTCCATGCTGGAGCAGGGACTCAAGAAGACAATGGAACTCGGTTTGAATATTGATTGGGTGAAGTCAGACATCAGAGACTTCAATCTGGATAAGCAGTTTGATATGATATTCATCCCATTCAATTCGATGCTCCACCTACAAACCAACAAGGACATTGTCGATACATTCAAATGCGTGAGAAACCACCTCAAGCCTGAGGGCAGATTTGTAATCGATATCTTCAACCCAAGCATGGAGATCCTCGCCAGAGATCCGAACCAAAGGTTCAAACACTCAAGACATGAATTCTTCGACCCAACCAAAAACGCCCAGGTGAAAGCATTTGAATCCGGAGGTTACGACAGGGCAAGGCAGATAAAACACGTTCAATTCATTTATATTTATCCAGATGGAGAGGAACATCTCGAGAGCTTTGATCTGAGGATCCTCTATCCCGTTGAGATTGATACCCTTCTTGAATACAACGGTTTCAAGGTGGTGGAAAAATACGGATATTTTGATATGAGCAGTTTTGTGTCAGATTCGCCCAAGCAACTGATTGTGTGTAAGAAGTGTGAATAAAAAACCACTCTCAAATATCTGGAAATACTCTCAGATTTGACTTGTGAAATGCTCCTGTGATAGTCTATTAAAGGATTCCAGAATCCATGCGACGGTGCTGTTGGCGCGACGGGCAGCGTTTGTTTGGCAAGGCCTGGCAGAGGACGGTTGCCAACGAGCTAATCGCTCAAGGTGACATGATGAAAAAAGTCAATAGCAAAGATACAAAAAGAACAAACAGACTGCCACCGGGTCAGGCTTTGGTGGGCGATCTGCCTGTGCTTCACTATGGGTCAACACAGAATATCGAAACAAAGAATTGGGAACTCAAGCTTTTCGGCGCAGTAAGAGAGAGCGTGAAGCTCAGTTTCGATGCATTTTCAAAACTCCCACAAACTGAGCTTTACTGCGATATTCACTGCGTGACTGGATGGTCGCGGCTTGATACAACGTGGGAGGGTGTCGCAACCTCCGAGCTGAAGGGGCTGGTCGACATAGACCCAGAGGCGACTCATGTCATGCTTCACAGCGAAGATGCTTTCACAACAAACATCACAATCGATGAGTTTTTTGACAGCGATGTCATCCTGGCAACAAAATTCATGGGGCAGCCTCTCACAGCAGAACACGGTGCCCCTGTGAGACTCATTCTCCCTAAGCTCTATTTCTACAAGAGCGCAAAATGGATTGTGGCTATCGAGTTTATGAAGGGGGACAGAAGAGGTTTCTGGGAGAGGTACGGCTACCACAACCACGGAGACCCGTGGAGCGAAGAGAGATACGGGAGATAGAGGGATATCGCTGGCACCTTTTTGTTGGGTACTACTTTAGCAAACCAATAAACAATAGCCAAACGTGCGAAAATAGGGGCACTAAAATGATTGAAATTCTAAAAGTAAATAGTGAAGAACTGCTTGGGAATCTTTTTGATAGATACAAAGAATATATGAATATCAAGCAGAGATGTCTGATTCCAGATTCAGCACCAATACCAGACGAGGCAATAAAAAGGAGCATATCCAAAGAAGGATATGACATAAAAAGATGCCTTGCTTTTGCAGATGGACAGATTGTGGGCCATGTGTCAGCCATCGAGGTAAACAGTTTTAATCCTAATTACGAGCAAGACAAAGGGCTTGTTGATTTTAATGGTTTTGTTTTACCCGAATTTCGAAACCAAGGGATTGGTTCTGGACTCTCTCGTAAGGTTCTTGGTGAACTCGATAGTACACAGATAAGGTCGATTAGCACATACACAACAGACGACGCTGGAGCAAGGTTTTGCAAAAGAATTGGTGGTAGGCTTGTTGCTCAGGATTCTTTAAGAGCGGTTGAGCTAAAAGACATTGATTGGGGGTTGGTCAAAGCTTGGAAGGAAATTGAATTCCGAAAAGACATGCAACCGGTTACAAACCTGCACAAAAAACTGGATATGGCTTTGATAGAGGAGATTATCGACCTCTCATACGCCATAAACATCGAGATAAAAGAGTTGGACATGAATGAGTCAACCCACACCTTGGAGCAGGAAAAAACCAACTGGTGTGATACACTCAAATATTGGGACGAGACCGGCATAAACCTTGAATGCATCACCCTGAAAGATTCAGTAGATTCGCTTGTGGGATACACGCTTTGCATGTTCATGCCAGACGCGCCTGATGTTGTCGGTCAATCAATAACCGCTGTCTGGAAACACCTTCGGGGGAATGGCTATGGAAAGCTTCTTAAAGCATTGATGTTGGAGAACATCAGAGACAACCACCCACAGGTAAAAAGGATTGAAACCGAGAACAATGATCTGAACGCCCCTATGGTTGCAATCAACGAAAAACTCGGTTTCAAAGTGAAAAATCATTACTACTTCTACAAACTGGATCATGAAAAAGCGATGAATATCTTAAAACAACACGTGTAGGCACAACAGCAGAAATGTACTCAAATCCAGTGAATATTGCTATACTGGTTTTTTGTGAAATGTAATCCTGCTCTTCATTGCAAGCTCGATTGAGGTTTTATAGTTTCTGGCAAAATCTCTTGCACCCATCGTTTTGAGCTCTTCTTGGTAAAACGAATCGAGTGTGATATATCCATCCATTACGGAGTTATACTCCTTTGAAATCCTCTCCCTCACTTCCATCGGCAGGATGACCTCGTCTGTAAAACCGCAACACCAACTATCGTTTTTCAGCTTGACCACATACAGGTATTTCCCAGTTGTCCTCTCCAGTTTGTCCATGACACCTTCTAACGCTTCCCCAAATGCCACTTTATTACCTCCTACGAAAATGCTAATACAACAACCATCGGAGAACAATTGACAATACATCAACAATTTTCATATGTCTGAAAAAGTCACATCTCTTTTTGAGTTGCGCAGGGGAAATGCCCATCTCTAGGCTACCTCTCGAAACCTCTATCCTATCTATCGTGGAGCTCAGAACTTACAGAAGCATGACTAGTCTTGGTACAACCGACTGTGGAGAGGGAATATCCTCCTGTCATATTTTATGACATCCTTAGCGAATGGGGGATTCAGACAATCTCAACGAAGGTAATTCGAGCAGGGAAGCAAAATAAACAAAATCGAAAAAGTCGCTAGCCTTTTGTTATCTTCCTCAAAAGCCTTGTCCAAGGCAAATCTGTCTTTGGGTCAATGGGCTCTACCTGGATTGTCCTCATTCCTGCTCTGTTTGCTCCCTGGATATCAGTAAATCTCTGATCACCAACCATCACACACTCAGATGATTTAACTCGAAGTTTTCTGGCTGCAATCCTGAATCCAAAAGAAAATGGTTTCATGATAGGAGCCGGCACAAGGTAGGGAATACCTAGCACTTCACAGGCCTTTTTAATCCTCCAAGGGAGACCATTAGAGACAATCGCAATCTTATATCCCTTGTTCTTTGCCATCTCAACCCACTCGAGGGCATCTGGCAGAAAATCCTCCCTGTCTCTTGATGCAATGGTGTTATCAGTGTCAAGCAGCACGGCCTTTATGCCCCATTCCTTAAGCAACTCAAATGGAACATCTGACAATCGCTTAAAGTTCTTGTCTGGCTCAAACACGCTCATATGTGAATCTACAGCTTTCTCTCAACTTTGACAGCATATATTCGAGGTCAGAAGCCTGACAACCCATGGTTCGAAGATTCATCGTACCAAAGTCACCATTCATCTCAATTTGTTCAATTGCACAGAGGTTATCCGATGAGTCGAGTACAAACTGAATAAACCATATTTCGGAGCGGTGCATACGAAGGAAGTATGTCACCAGCTCAGTTTCCTGCCGCCCTCCACAATCTCTATTTTCAACCATTTTGTGTTCTCTGGCAGAAGGTTTGGAAACTTGTCAGGCCACTCGATGATTTTGACGCCATCTCGTTCAATGTAATCCCAGTAACCAAGATCGATAACTTCTCTTTCTGATTCTATTCTGTACCAGTCAAAGTGAAACAGTGGGAACTTGCCCTGGTATTCCCTGACCAGTACAAAGGTTGGAGAAATGACTATGTCCTTAATCTCAAGAGCCTCAGCCACACCTTTGACAAACGTGGTCTTGCCAGCGCCCAAGGGGCCAGAGAGTGCGAACACCTCATTGCCCACCAGACCTTCGCCCCACCACCTACCGTAGGAAATAAGCTCTTCTTGCGTCGGAACAATTATCTCCATGATTGGGTGTAATTTACATCGAATAGATAGATTTTGCAAGCGGGAAGTCAGATGAAATTGTTATAATATTGCTAATTCTTAAACTTCGCACTATTCTTTATGCCCGGAGGTGGATGAATCTATGAAGAAGATTCTCGTACTACTTGTGGCTGTTCTGCTGATTATTCCAACACTTGTTCAGGCCGACGAAAAGCTGCTTGGTGTTATGGACTTCGATCTGGCTAATGAAATTCAAGAAGATACCGATTTGATAAAATACCTGTTTGATAAAGCCGGCACATCCAGGGACGAGGCTCATATCACACGTGATTTCATCGATGGTACAGTCAGACGTTCCGCAGGAAACATCATATCTCCACACTTTGTTGAGTGCTGGGAAGATCCATACTATATGCCACGTTGGACAAAACGTGTTACAGGCAGCCTCAGAGGGATATACAAAAGACCAGACGCAATGTTTCAATATTTCCTCTCGTCACAAGTACGTACAGGATATATGACCAACTGGTACATGGCATACATGCCAACGGTGGATGTTGATGAGGAAAAGCCACTCGAGAAAGCTCTGGAGGATCTGTATGAGGGGATGAATGAGTGGCAGGAATCCATGTATGAGGCATATGTTGTCAAGTTTCAAATCGGCAACACAAGATTCACAGTGAATGATAAGGAGTATGAATCATTGGTCGCTCCTGTGATTGTTGATGGTTCGACATTTATTCCAATTCGGGCACTAACTGAGTCACTCGGCGCAGTAGTTGAATTTGACAGTAACACAAGGACTGTTTTTATTCGGTTTAGCGATATTGACGATATTCATATAGAACTTAAAATTGACAACAAAACCGCATTAGTAAATGGTAAAGAGATCGAACTAGACAAACCAGCAATGATTATAGCAAATTCCATGATGATTCCATTGAGATTTATTGCTGACACACTGGGATTTGAAATTGATTTCATCGCATCAGAAAAGAGGATTATCCTCACTCGTGTTATGCAATCGTTTGAAGACATAAAAGCCAAAAACCTCGAAGCAATCAAGGGTATCGACCTCACAACTCAAGAGTACATCGCAACATACCTTCTCCAGATGAAACGAACCGGCAGATACCGCGACTACGCGCTCAGGGAACTACCAAAGGACAGGTGGGAAGACCTCCACATCATGGGTCGGTATCACATGATCTCAAGCAAAGACGAGACAAACGACGAATTTATGAAATATCTTGAGGAAATCTATCCAGAGGATGGTTCACAAATTCAATGGGACATGGCTCACGATTTTGACTACAATGACATGTACTACGGCGCAGCGCCCCTTATCACAACAACCGAGAGCCTGAAAGCATTCATCCTGAAACCAATCGAGAAAACAGCTGATGACTCACAGGGAAAGCCAATCGACCTGGCAAAGTATAACTTCGAGCTTGAGTTACCATACGGCAAGTTTGCCTTCAACGGCAAAAGTGAAAACAACACCTACGATTGCAAGGACTACTATTCAATAATAGACCTCGGTGGAAACGACACCTACAACGGGCCAGCAGCCTCCACGTACAAGGTGGATAGGCCGGTATCGACCGTCATTGACTGGAAGGGCAACGACACCTACGAATCAGACAAAACAATCAGCTGCAGCCAGGGTTTTGGCATGATGGGCGTTGGTATCCTGCTTGATTACAAGGGTGATGACAGCTACACGAGTTATGACAACGCCCAGGGTGGTTGCTTCTTCGGTGTTGGCATCCTCCACGACGAGGGTGGAGACGATGTTTATTATGGCAGAAACATCGTGCAAGGCGGTGCTTCATTTGGTGTTGGAACACTTTTGGACGTTGGCGGAAACGACCTCTATTACAGCCTTATGACCTCACAGGGCTTTGGCTATGTCGGCGGTTGCGGCATGCTTGTTGACTCGGAAGGCAACGATACGTACCTCGGTGAGACAGGACACAAGGGCGAAGGTTGGAGCAGAACAGGAAGACCAGGAGAAGGTTGGGGACTCCAGACAGCAGCCACTGGCGGTCATGACAATGACAGAAACTACACCTTTGTGCAAGGCGCTGGTTGGGGCAGAAGAGCTGACATGGGTGACGGTCACGGCATGGGTGGTGGCACAGGCATTCTGCTTGATGTTGCTGGTAATGACTTCTATGAGTGCGGTGTATATGGTCAAGCGACTGGCTACTGGTTTGGCACAGGAATCCTCAACGACATCGAGGGCGACGACGAGTATCACGGTAGCTTCTTTGTGCAGTCGGGCACTGCACACATGGGTTTGACTGAGCTTCTCGATGAGGCAGGAGATGACACCTATCAGGTATTCAAGGCAATCTCAAACGGCGGAGCGCACGACTTCTCTAATACTTGGTTCATCGACAAACAGGGTGATGACAAGTACCTGATGTATGACATCTACGATGAGCTTGACGATGAGGGCAACCCAACAGGCGAGACCTACAAATACGCCGGGGGAGAGCTCTGCGGTGGAGCCATCACAAACTCTCACGGAGTCCATATCGACTACGGCGGAGACGACTACTACGAGATGTATACCGCCCGTTCACTTGGTTACTGCCTCCAGCGCACAGGCCCAGCGGGAGACTCATACCGCCACTTTGAGTGGAACGTGGGACTCTTCATCAACCGAGGCGGCAATGACCTCTACAAACGCACCTGGGAAAGAGAGAACAACGTCCCAGAGGAGTGGCCGCAGCCAGACAACAACAGCTGCTGGAAACAGGTGACACAACCGGGCAACCTGGACTACTCAATCGGCTTCGGGCTTGATGTAGACAAGGGAGTGGTGCCAGAGGCAGAGTGGTAGTTTTAGCATAGACTCAAACAGATTTTAGGATATAAAAGACCCAGGTAATTTGCCTGGGTCTTTTGATTATTAGTCAATAAATAGGAAAAGGATCAACCGTTGTACTTGGCAGCGAGTTTCATGGCAAGGTCTTTGTTGTAATTATAAACAGCCGCTCTGAAAGTGAATAAATCATACAGAGCACCGAGTCCGAAAAGACCACCGGTTAACAGATATAGTACGCCCATACCTGCGCTGCCTAGATAGAACCTGTGAATACCAAAAACTCCCAGGAAGAAACACAAAAGGAAATTCACCAACTCATTCTTCTTCGCAGATTCATAATCAGCAACAAAGAGTTTGCTGTTTTCTTCACCCATACCCTTTGTGTATTGCTTAAGTAATTCTCCATCGGTCAAGTAAACACCCATTCTTTCTCCTTTCGAATAAATCCCAGTTATGTTTGTAATTTTCTGGAATTTTACTCACCAAACATGTCTAATATACAGACAAAAATTGCCAAATTTTTGGGATTGGAAGAGGAGAAATGTCGTTTTTTACAATCCAAATTATTCACCTGAAAAAGAGATAACAACGATATGTATCAACTGGTAAGTCGCCAGGGTGATTATTTCGAGTATCTTACCGGTTGTACAATCTCTCCGATCAATACACTATTCGCGCTTTTTCCACTACATACAGTGAAAACACACGTCGCCGTTGAGGTACCCGAAAAACCAGAGATAATCTCGATACTATTATCGAAGCTCAAGTTTCAATCTTAGTTATTTCTACAAATTTGCTACTTCTGCCTTTATCTCAGCGATTCTTTTTTAACTCTGATTATCTCTTCATAGTACTCCTTTGTTTTCGGTGTATATGAAAAGACATAATACAATACCCAAACCAATAACCCCAAACCCCCAGATGGGCAATAACATAATCCATATCCAAACGCTTAACGGAAAAAGTTCTGGTTTATTTGGATATCTCAGACCTAAAAACTCCTTTTCAAGAAAACGAATCCTGTCCAAATTATGTATATTTGCATCGCGTGTAAAATGAAGTACAACCTGTTGATGAAATTGGATACTTGATTCATTGGTTGTTTTACCATCAAAAAAACATGTAAAGTATGGCCCTGTGATCACATCAGCAGTACCGAAGGATTCTTGCCTGCTGTCTAAGTTCCAACCAAAAAGTTGCATCTCTTCTAGAACCTTGTTCTCAATGTCTGGCGATACGCATATTATTCTGCTTTAAGTTTTATCCATTTTACCTTTATAGAATACACTTGCTATTGCACTAAAAAGCCAAATTGAATACTACTCACAATATAACCGTTTGAACGAGTCATCAAAATATTCGTCCTTTATCCTGTATTTCACATCACCATCAAAACACCTAATCTTTCGAATATATTTTTTAAGTTTGTCTCGGTACAATTCGCAAAAATCATCTGGATTCATTTCTGTATCAGTATATTCAATATCAAAATACACTCGACAATTATAAATGTCCTTAGCTAAATCGGTCACATCTATTCCATTGCCTTCGTAGATACCTACTCCTCCAAAATTTGGTGTAGTAAACAATCTTGCAGCGGCTAGTGATTCATCATCATAATCAGGATCACCTGAACAAGCACCAAAACCTGCAATAAGCAATACTAGACTCAAACAGACAACAGCGACGAATCTATATCTCATTTCTCCTCCTTCAAATTCACAAAATAATTATATGAAAAAATCTGTATTTAGGAAATACTATATGAAATAGAAATCACATATCAAACATAGGACAGTCATTCTGTTTACTATTTCAATACTATCGTCGCCATCCTCGTCTCCGCATCATACCCCACCTCTGCCCCTAGCACCTCCGACACAGCTCGAACCGGCAGCATGAATCTGTTGCCGATAATCAGCGGTTTGTTGCTCATGGTGACTGTCTTTCCGTTCACCCTGGCAATCTCTGACCCAAGCGTCATTGCGTAGGTTGTATCCCCCAAAACAAACGATGCCGTCTTTGTGTCTCCGTCCCACAAAACCTCTGCTCTCCATGCCTCGCCCAGGGAGCGGAACGGCACATAGAGCCTTCCATCGACAATTGTGGCCGGAGCTGGGATGAGCTTTATTTGACCGTTCACAAACATCTGAACACTACCAATTGTCAGGTTCACACTCACCTCGAACGAAATAACCTTTGTGCCCACACTAAACTTCCCATTATTGAACGCCTCAAGTGTGACGAGCGTTTTACCAGCGCCAAGCGAGGCTGTCACCTTGTATTTTGTGCTGGTTATCCTCTCAAGGTTGTATGAGTTTGCAGCACCTGCGATCTTTAGAGTTACCTCTGATTCAACCTCTCGGTTGAGTGTCACCTCAAGCTCAAGCTCCCCCTCCTTCAGCTTGTCTGGGTCAGGTTCACCAAATATAAACTCAAGCTCAGGGAGAACCTCAACTGTGACGGTTGTCGGCTCCGATGTATTGCCGAATGTGTCTGTTGCCCTCACATAAATGGTGTTTCTGCCAGGCGTTTCAAAACGTAGCCTTTTGCTCCACGTTTTTTTGCCCTCCACACCAGTCCATGTTTTGCCATCTGTTGAAATCTCAACATCAAGGATCTCAGACTCAGAGTCCTTCGCCGTGCCCTCGACCACAAAGTACCCAATCTCAAATATGTCACCATCGTTGATGTTTTCTATTTCGACAACCGGAGGGGTTGAGTCCCTTGGCTCAAACACAAATGAGACGATCTCCATCGGGGAGCTTCTGTTGATGATGTCATAGGCAATAACCTCAAGAGTGTTCTTGCCCGGAGTTGTCAGCTTGTGTTCAGACTGCCAGAAAACTCCGTCCACTGTCGCATCCACCCACTGTCCATCCCCGATGCGTGACTTCACCTTGACTGCTGGACTCATAAGCGTGCCAGACGCAACAAGATTCGGATTATCTACGATTATATCATCAATGGGGTAGGAAATGGTTGGGGTTGGGATGTCAGCGAATTTGACAAATATCTTGAGCGTGTAGGCTCTTGAGACGTTCCCTGCAATATCGGTTGCCCTAACCTTGATAATCATCCTGCCTTCGGGAGCGGCGTTGATGGCAAACAACCACTCATCTGTTCCTCTTGCTTCCTGCCAACTTGCCCCCTCATCCAGGGAGTATTCGACGAGTTCAACACTGTTTTCCTCTTCAATAGCCCTGCCCTTCACAACGATTGGGAAGGACTCAAGCGTTGCATCCTCCACTGGGAATATAAACTCAACGATAGGCGGCACCTCATCAGGAACAATCACAAAAATCGACAATTCCTGTGTTGCCATGTTTCCCGCATGGTCATAGGCAATGGCTTTGATGGTAATCTCCCCACCTTTTGAGAATCCATATTTTGCGCTCCAGACGCCGCTTACCGGGTAGACGTTTTTATTTCTCTGTCCTGTGACAATGAGCAAGACCTTTGCAACAGCCTTGTTGTCCATTGCCCTGCCCTCTATCACTATCTGGTTGGTCTCAAATTTCTCCCCATTGGCTGGCTTGTCGATAATTATCTCTGGGGGTGTGGTATCTTTGGGATAGTCGTTTTTGTCTCCTGGGTGCGTGTGTTGCTCTATTTCGTCAATGTTTATCCAACCATCGCCGTCTGAGTCCATTTCCTCAATCGCGCCAAGGTCATATTGATTCTTTGAGAAATGCTCCCCAAACGAGTTCCTCGACCCCCCACCATACGGATTGTCGTGGCAGACACAAACCTCAATCTTTGAGCCAACCACGCCTGGGTACTTCAGGATATACATGTCATAGAACATCTGTTTACTGTAAGCCACAGACGCAAAAAGCAGAAACACCAGAGCAACTGAGATAACGACAGTCCGTTTATTCATGCAACTGAATCTATCATCAGCTGCATCCTCTAGCAAGACAATCACGGTAGATTATCAACAGAAAACATGGATTTTGACCATATGAATTTTCAAAAAGATCGAAACAACGCCAAAAAGATTGCATAAACAAAGGAACTTGAATAAACGAATCCTCCCTATAGAATCATGTCTCATGGAAAAGGTAACTGTTATCGGTCTTGGTTATGTTGGTCTTCCGCTTTCACTTGTGCTTTGGGACGCAGGATTTGAGGTTTTCGGACTGGATGTGCGGGAGGACTACATAAAACAGGTTGAATCAGGAACTGTTGTGATGGCTGAGAGTTTCAAGGGAAAACCTATCCAAGATGTTCTAAAAGAAGCCGTCGCGTCCGGCAGATACCACCCCACAACCGACCCAGACAAAGCCCTAGGCTACGAAAAACAGCAAATCATCATGACGGTTGGTATCCCACTCTCTGACAACAAAGCAGACACCACCATGCTCGAAGGCGCACTTTCAACACTTGCCCCAAGGCTCAAGAGGGGGGCTCTAGTTATCGCAAGGTCAACACTCATTGTTGGGTACACCAGGAATTTTATCGCCAGGAGGATATACGACCTTACGAGTTTGTGTTCCCGAGTAGATTATCACCTGGCTTTCTCATCTGAGCGTATGGCAGAGGGAGCTGCGTTTGAGGAGCTTGTTGGGATGACAACTCCAGTTGCAGGCATCACACCCGAAGCAACGGAGGCAGCAGCAACACTTCTTGAGAGGATGGGAATCAAAAACGTTGTCAGGGCTTCTTGCCCTGAGGCAGTAGAAACTGCAAAGGTTTTTGAGAACATAGCACGAGACGTCAACATCGCACTCGCCAATGAATACGCCAACTTCTGCGCCGCCTACAACCTCGACACCAGGGAGGTTCTTGACCTTGTCAGAACCCACAAACGTGTTGGATTTTTGCACCAGCCAGGCCCAGGCGTTGGTGGTCACTGTCTTCCTCAGGCGATGCACTACCTAAAACCAACCGCAGATGGGATTGGTGCGGTGTTGCCTGTTATCGAGACAGCGAGACAGGCAAACATCGAACAACCCGTTCACATAGCCGAGATTGCCATCATTTGGGTAAAGAAGAATGCTGTTCCCAACCCAAAGGTTGCCATACTGGGTCTTGCCATGAAAGACTTCTCAACCGATGCCAGGTGGAGTCCAGCTGTTGATATCGCAAGAAGGATAAGCCAAGAGCAGGATATTGAGCTTGTGGTTTGGGATCCGCTTGTGGACAGGAGTCATATAGATATCAATCTAAACTTTGCAGATTCGCTTGAGGAGGCGGTCAAGGACGCATGTGTTGTAATCACTGGAGCTCGCCAACTCCCATTCCCCGAAGGGGGAGAAAATGCTGATATCAAATTGCTCTCTGGCATGAAAAAAACAGGACTTGTCATCGACTCACGTTTTGCTTTCGACAGAGACGAAGCGATTGAGGCAAGCTACGAGTACATCGCTCTCTGAGTGGAAATACTTGACATCAAAAACACAAAAGGGCATGATTTGACACATGGGTAAACGTTTTATCACAAACTGGTTTCGACTTGTCGAGTATTTTCTCTACAGCTACACCGGAGCGATGGGTATCTCTCTCATCTTCCTGATACTCACCGATTACATTGACATATATTTTATTTTCATGACTGTTTTATTCCCTGGTTTCTTGTTGCTTGGGACACTCCGTTATTACAGCACCACAGAGCACAGCAAAAGAGAGTCTAGAAGACTCTCACTCTTCTGGCTACCAGCTCAGGTGGTGTTTGACTTTGTCTTACTCGTCGGTGTTATTGGCTATACCCCAGCACAGATTTACATCGGGGGGCTCCCCTGGATTGCAATCGGCTACATCTTCACATTTTTTGCCCCGTGGATAGCTGATGGTATCGAGAAGAGAAAACGCCTGCAACGAAGTAGAGTCGAATCAATCTAGTCAATTATTTAAAAGTCCAATAGCCATTTTGATCCCCTGATTCAAACACACACAGAGTACTCCGCTGTCTTTCATGTGGTCTTGACATGTGCATTAATTCTGGTAATGTTTTACCAGATTACCTGATAAGGAGGAACATGAACTTCTTCAAACTCAGCGAAGCGGCATCAATTGCTCTTCATAGCTGTATCTACCTATCAAGAAACACCGACAGAACTGTCACATCCCAGGAAATTTCACAAACATTGCACTCATCAAAAGACCACACGGACAAGGTTATGCAAAGGCTTACAAAAGCGGGGGTAATCAAAACAAAACGTGGGCCAGCTGGAGGCTACCAGCTTGCAAAGGATTTAGACAAGTTATCTATGCTCGAAGTCTATGAGGCAATCGAGGGCGATATCTCACAGGTAGAGTGCCCGCTGAATATGGCATTTTGTGGCGGACACGGCTGCATAATGGGCGATTTGTTCGTATCGATTCAAAACCAAGTCAGAGACTATCTGGAAAATACCAGCATGCAGAAACTCAGTGAATCCGTTTGGATTGGAGGAGTTAAATGGCAATCCGAGAAATAGTGAAAATTGATGAAGACAAGTGCGACGGTTGTGGGCTTTGTGTGCCGTCTTGTCACGAGGGAGCAATCAAGATTATTGATGGCAAAGCAAGGCTTATCGCTGACAACATGTGCGATGGGCTTGGTAACTGCCTTGGTGAGTGTCCAAGGGGAGCAATCACAATCGAGAAACGGGAAGCAACCGAGTATGACGAAGAGCTTGTTCAGAAAATGAAGCTCGAACACGATGAAAAGGCTGCAGAGAAACCTCTTGCCTGCGGTTGTCCGGGCTCTCATTCGAGAACATTGAAACAAACCACAACAAAGTCAGAAGAGAACACAACAGACACCATTGAATCAAGACTCATCCACTGGCCTGTGCAGCTCCATCTTGTGCCACCCTCCGCTTCATACCTCAAAAACGCTGATATTTTGTTCGTTGCTGACTGTGTGCCTTTTGCATATGCCGACTTTCACAGAAAAATTCTCAAGGACAAACCTGTTATTGTCGGTTGCCCAAAGCTAGATGACGCGAACTACTATGTGGAGAAACTGGCTGACATCATAAAAACAGCAAATATCTCAAGCATAACTGTTGTCAAGATGGAAGTACCATGCTGCTCAGGGCTTGTTGCAATCACCAAGATGGCAGAACAGAAAGCTGGAGTGGAAATCCCCGTGTATGAGCTGACCATCTCGGTAGATGGTCACATCAAATAAAAAAACCAACCTAAGGAGAGAGAATATGAACATGTTTTGTTATGAGTGCGAACAGGCAGCCAAAGGAACTGGCTGCACGCAGATGGGTGTTTGCGGTAAAACACCAGAGGTTGCAAAGCTTCAAGACCTTCTGATTCACGCTGTAAAGGGCATCTCGATGTACGCCCACAGAGCAAGACAGCTTGGAGCCGTTGATCATGATGTTGACAAATTTACACTTGAAGCGCTCTTCACGATTGTGACAAACGTTGACTTCGACCCAGCAAGAATCCAAGGAATACTCCTTGACGCAGCAAAATTTAGAGACCAGATCAAGGCAAAGTATGAGGATGCCTGCAAAAGCAAGGGCATAACCCCAGAAACACTCTCAGGACCTGCTGCCTGGAAACCTGCTGACACACTCGATGGATTAGTTGCACAAGGGTGGGAAGTCTCAGTACCAAACTCCAGAGAGAAGCTTGGTGACTCGCTGGCAGGGCTTGACCAGTTTGCCCTATATGGGCTCATGGGCGCGGCAGCTTACGCAGACCACGCCATGATTCTTGGTGTGTGGTCAGATGAAGTGATGGGTGAATTTCATAGATTGATTGACTTCCTGGCGTCTGACCATGAGCTTGGTGACAGCGTTGGAAAAGCACTTGAGGTTGGCGCTCTCAACCTGAAGGTGATGGAAATGCTAGATAAAGCCAACACAGATACCTATGGACACCCAGAGCCAACACAGGTGCAGGTAACTCCAAAGGCTGGTAAAGCCATCCTTGTCTCGGGGCATGACCTCAAAGACTTGGAGCTGCTTCTTAGGCAAACGGAGGGGAAGGATATCAATATCTATACCCACTCTGAGATGCTCCCAGCAAATGCTTATCCAGAGCTCAAAAAGTACAAGCACCTCGCTGGAAACTACGGTGGAGCTTGGCAAGACCAGCATGCTGAGTTTGACACATTCCCTGGCGCAATCCTTATGACCACAAACTGCATCCAGAAACCAAGAGACAGCTACCACGACCGCATCTTCACCACGGGTCTTGTTGCTTGGCCTGGAGTTACCCACATTGCAAACAAGGACTTCACCCCTGTTATCGACGCAGCCCTCAAAGCAGACGGTTTCGCAGAAAACGGGGAAGATAAATCAATCACGGTTGGGTTTGCCAGAAACACAGTCATGTCAGTTGCTGGCAAAGTCATCGATGCTGTGAAGGCTGGCAAAATCAGAAGATTCTTCCTTGTCGGTGGTTGCGACGGAGCAAAGTCTGGAAGAAACTACTACACAGACCTTGCCAAGCAGATACCAGATGATTGCATTATCTTGACACTCGCTTGCGGTAAATACAGATTCAACAAACTCGATTTTGGTGACATCGACGGAATTCCAAGACTTCTTGATGTCGGTCAGTGCAACGACGCATATTCTGCAATCCAGATTGCTGTTGCTCTTGCAAACGCTTTTGAGTGCGGAGTGAATGACCTTCCACTCTCACTTATCCTCTCCTGGTATGAGCAGAAGGCTGTTGCAATACTCTTGACGCTTCTCCACCTTGGTATCAAAAACATCCGCATAGGCCCGAGTTTGCCAGCTGCAATCACACCAGATGTTCTAAATGTTCTGGTTGAGAACTTCAACATCATGCCAATATCCACCCCTGAGGAGGACCTGAAAGTGATTTTAAACTAACCAACAAATCGCAAACCTCTCGATGCTAGATACAAAAATACACCCATACAAGGATGGGTGTATTTTTGTTTTCTTCGTGCATTAGTTGACCTTTTTTGGCAGATGTGCTAAAAGATTGTCCTAGCTTTTCATTTGTGTGGAGCGCGGGTGTAGCTCATTTGGTAGAGCACTAGCCTTCCAAGCTGGTGGTAGCGGGTTCGAGTCCCGTCGCCCGCTCCATTTTTCACTCCTGCATAACCGCAAGTTGTGTGTCACTGCTTTCTTTCGTCTTGCCCTCTGCAATATTAAGCCTCACAATTACTGCAAAAGTAAATAGCGTGATTGACACAATATAGAATATTATGACCCAGTGGAATATCTCGCCCGCGATAAGTAGTGTGATATATTGCATAACGTGATATATGGTTATCGCAACGCCCGTGTAGCCAATCAAACCATAGTAGTAAAAATACTTGGTGTTGTAGGACACAAAAAGTAGGGCAACAGATAAAATAAGAATCAATACATCGAATGAAAAATACACATACCTTGCAAATATCCCTGATTGCGCCATGTTGGAGTTCAAAAGCACGGACATAATGACAATGAATACGATTGCGTATGCAACTGGGACATAAACGTTTCTCACTCTACTTGCGTACTTTGTTAGACTCGTAACTGCAAGAATCAGTGCAGTGACCATAGTCACAAAAGCAACGACCGCAAGTATCATAAAAACAATGTAGTAGACTTGTGTGTTGTTTAACGCAAATGCTTTCATAAGATAATCAAAGCAATCAAATACCAGGAGGACAACGATCAAAGCATAGAAAAATATCCAAGCTTTTTTGTCAAGATCTCCGTCTGGGATTTTTTTTATCAGCCTGAAACCCAAGATGGCGCAAATGGTCATTAAGGCTATTTCTGTTAGTCCTTGTGGGTTCAACAATGGGTGAATGGACAAAAGATTCAGCCTGAATACGATCAACAGTGAGCCAACAACCGCAACACAAAGCGCAGATACACCAACCTTGCCGATATCCATAGCCACTCTCCCTTTAACGGTAATTGATACCATCTCCATTGTATGTTCCTTCATAGGTGAAACATATATTAAAGATATTTACCATATGAAATAATTTATTAATACCAATATCATGTCGCTGTTAGGCAAGATGTGCCTACTAAAAATCAAGCCATAAAACCGCGTTCACCAGTCATAAGGTATCACAAACAAAATAACTGGTACCAAAATCTTCCTATGTTGAATACATCTGACCAATTATTTAGAATCATTGCCATACAAACAAAGAAACAGGTGGAATAATCATGGATAACAAGGGATGCTCAATGCCACTCGCTATAGCCTTCTCTGCTTTGATGGCAGCATCATTTCTATACACTGGGTACTTATATGAAAACACGGTACTAATTGTCTTCGGGTACATCCAAGCTGCTGTGACAGTCGCTGGTATTGCGGCACTCATCATCCGCAAAACAAAGGGTGAACCGTAATCTACAGAGAGAAACGCCTCAGACGAACAAAAGAAGAAGTAACTAAACCAGTCTGAGCACGTTTGCAATCTTATTTGTGTCAATCGAGTTTTGGTCTTCTATATTCTCAGCAATCACCCTGTCAACGCAAATAATCTCGCCGCTATCAGATTTGAACAGATCCTGATTGTTCCAGTGGATTCGCCATGGATGATACATCCCGAGGAGTTGGCCGCTATGAAATGGTTTGTCCACTGATGATTTTAGGAATGGCTTGTCCACAAAAACCGACACCGCATTCAATCCGTGGGGGCTTGTAATGCTCTGCAAATGAGCAAACATAGCCTCCCTATGGTCAAGTGGAACAAGGTTGACCATTCCAACAGACAGGACAACATCAAACGGACCACCGAGATTTGTCGACGTTGGCTCCTCCACTCGCGATTCGATCGAGATACCTGCCTCGCGAGCCCATTTATTCAGCTTGTCGATGGCATCTTGTGAGGAGTCTATGGCGGTGACTTTGTAGCCCTGACTCGCCAGGAACACAACATTCCTACCGTCGCCAACACCCCAGACAAGTACTGTTTTATAGTCCTCAGGCTCAACAAATTCCCAAAGTTTCATACAGGTGGTGGTGGGAGCAGCGCCCCATGTAACGGTGTTTTGTGATTGTCTCATTTGAAAGAAATTTTACAATAACTTCAAAACTCAGTCAACGGTGCACCTGTTGTGTCGTTTTTGTTTTGCCGCGCTTATCTCCTTTAAGATATCGGCACCAGATACCAGTCAAATGTATCGTAAGAAATCTATCAACTGTTCTGGGAATAGACCTTCTCCCTCACATATCCTGCGATTTTTGTGAAACTGGGTTTGGTCAACCAGTTCCAGAGACTCATGCCTGTCCAGAGTGAGAATATGAGGAGGAAAAAAATCTCAGCGAATGTTTGAGTAATGAAAATCACAAAAACAGATATTCCAAAGGGGATAATTGACACAATCGATGATATCATCCAAAGACTCTTCGGTAACATTTGAATCTCAAAGGCTCTCCGAAGAAGCGCTTTCATCATGGTCAGAGCCTGGGTATAATCTGGAGAACCCGCCGGCACAACGACAGATAGATCAGTATCCATCTTTGCGTTTATGATACCTGCCAGCTCCGCTACAAATTCCTTGCTCAAATCCCTTTTGAGCGGTTTCACCTTCCGGGGGATTGAAACCTCCTGTTTGTCTCTCTTTCCCACTTTTTCTGGGAGTATGCGGAAGAAAGAACCAACCGACTGCCAGAAAGTCTGTCCTTGAGCTGATTTTTTATACTCTTCATTAGTTTGATGGTATCTTCTCTGAATCTCACAAAAGAGTCCGTCTGCCCAATCGTGGAGCTTGTCCTGATCGGCAGTCTTTAATATCTTCTCTCCTTCATATGCCTTGAAAAGATAAAAGGATGCGGATGCGTCTATGTCCATTTGGGTTTCCTATTTGAAAATGAGGGGCATTGCTTTGTTCAACGTTGCGTTGTCATTCAAATCCTTTGATGAGATTGAGACAATCACCCTTGAATCAGTTCCGACGGCTGTCAAAGACGGCGTTCCAATGAAACCAAAGTTGGAACCAAACTCACCGATGGTGTCGATCACAAGCGGTGAATTCCCAATTCTTGATTCAAACTTACCAAGTTTGTCTCTTGCTGATTTCGAGATAAAGACTATCTGTTCGTCTTTCAATCCTTGTCTGTTGAGTTCATCCTTTATCTCAACGGCTTTGTTCATGCAACTTCCGCATGACGATATTGCGATAAAAACAATCGGTCTACCATCGACGATGCTGGATGTTATCGTATTCCCCAACACATCCTCCATCGTTGGGATATCAACTGGTGTGCCAGTCTTCACAGCCAACAAACCAAATGGATATTTTGACGCATACTCGGCATAGCCGTACCTGCCGATATAGTGAAGCTTTAGAACCTGAGCTATCTTCTCTCTAAGTTCCTTGCCCTTCACGGTCTGGAGTGGGTCGGGGTATGTCTTTGGTAAAAACGATGAGATGCTGTCTGCGTCTTGACCAATGAACTGATCCCAGATTAACAACTCTTCGCCCATCTTGGGTAGTGGGTCTATCTGCCTCACATAGAGAACTTTGTCTTCTCCTGTTAGCGCTACAACAGTCTTGGCATTTTGCACATCTATGACGCACGCATAATATTTTCTCTGGTAATTCTCATCAAACACATCGTAAAAATCCAAACTCGATGGGTCACCAGCCCCAGACGGATCTGGGTCAATAACTGTGCGATTCGGGGCAGGTGAGGTAAACTCGTTATCGTCTCTTACTTCGTAGATGTACATAGCGTTTGGAGTTTTGCCAAAGTCGAAGACAACCTTCCTCTGCCCATTTTGCCTTGAGTCAACAGCGACAAGCAACTCAGCTTTGCCAGTCTCCTCAAACTCTTTTGCTGTCGCAAACTTATCTGGAGCGACCCTTGGGGTAGGGACTTCCATCGAGACGATGACCCTTGTCACATCGACTAGCGGTATACCCTCGACCGACCACTCATCCACTTTGATTGACTCCACAACAGAGAACTTTGCGCCTGCAAAAAACTCCTTGAGCTCACGCCCAAAAAAATCCATCTGATCAACAAATGCTTCCCTTCTTGTTTCTGGTTTAATGGGCGCTTCAAAAGCCACTGTGTAAAGGAGTGCTGTGTGTGTCAGGTCATAGGCCCTTCCCCATTCGCCCTTCGTGATGTGGTCAAGTAGTGATAAGACCATTGTCTCATCCTCAGACTGACCACAACCTGTCAGGAAACCGAACAACAAAACAAAGGATAATATAAGCGCAAATGTTTTCTTCATTCTCTTCTCTCCAAAATCACGTATTCCTTGCTCGATGCAATCTCTTCAAACTCAAGGTCAGTCCAGTGGAAGTTGTTGTCAATCATGTCAACATTCACCGATTCTGATTCCACTCCATTACACACGATAGACACGTTGTAGTTTCCACGTTCAACCCCAACAAGCAACCAGTCGAGGATGTTCTCGCCATAAGTGATACGCTCAAATTCCTTTGTAATCACATCGCCACTGCTTGATTCGAGCTTGACGGTTATAGTCTCAAACGAATCTGTTGAATCAAACCTTATCCGAAGATTCTCCTCAGCCTTCTCTGGCACATAAGCCTTGTAGTTTCTTCCTTCAATCACTCTCTCTGGCCACTTAAACATGGCAGTTCTTGAGATCAGGAGGTAGTCGCCCTTCTCAGGCAATCTGCTGTCTGGCAGCTCCTCCTCACCCCTGCTGCTCCTTATCGCCAGGAAATTCTCTGTCCAATGACGGTGGAGAACACCACAGTGCTTGCCATTCGCGTATGTCGCCCAAAATCTAAGCCCATGTCTTGCGTAGAGGTTGTCTGTTATCTCGTCAGGGCTTGACTCAAGCAACCAATTAAGGTCAGCAAGTTGTTCCACTGTCACAACCGGTCTTGCAAGCTTTATGGTCTTGTAGACAGTCTCGTGATAGCCAGACACATAGAAAACTAGCAAAGCAGAGACGATCGCAACTGGCACGTAGATGTAGAGCTTCTTTGATATGAGCCTTGAGAGATGGTAAAACCCGAGTCCAACACAAATTGACAGTGGGACAAAGAGCGTCAGGATGTTTCTTCCTTGCCACTCGTAGGCGCTTGCAAAAACTGAGACAGTGACGACTCCAATCCCAAACCCAATGAGCCAGAGCGCGTAGCGCTTCCATTCCTTTGCCGTGAAGGCTAGCCCGTAGACGGCAACCGCTATGTGAAGGTAGTCAAAGTATTGGAAGTCAACCTGCTCAGAAACTCTGAACGCAAAAAGTCCCTTGATTGCGACAATTATTGTCCTGACTCCATCCAGCGAGAGTTGGACAAACCAGCGGGAAAGAAATGGAATGAGCCATGGGGCAAACATTACCCCCAGACCAAAGGCTGCCCACATGAGGGCTGATGCAAGTTTTCCATGTTTGAAATCTGACCCAGGCAGCATGATTGCGGCAATTGTGTATGACGATGCCAGATATAAAAAGACTGCCGGAGTATGGGACATAAAAGCGCAGACAAGGCATACAGCCCATAATGCAAGATATTTTTTCGGTTTGTCTGACTCAAAGACAAGATACAAACTCATGAGTCCAGCGACCAGGAATGGCAAAGAAACAGTTTGTTTCAAATACCCGAGTGGGTATGAAAACACTCCAAGCGAGACACACCACCCAAGAAGCGCTGCAATCGGGGCAACATCTTCCTTCGATATGTGTTTTGTGAAGGCATAAATCAGGTACCCGACAGCAACGAGTGAGATGGTCGTCACAATCTTGATGCCAGCGTGGACACTCCCTGCTATGAAACCAAAAAGGGCGGACAGCGCAAAGGGTAGAATAGGAGAACCGGAGAAAGGCATCGATTGCCCATTCATGATTGCCAGGGTGTTTGCTGCGTTGTTGCCCCCATCCATGTTCAGAGCAAGGGGATATCGAAACTGAATCCAGAGCAATCCCAGAGCAAGAAGGGCTAGGATTGCAAAGGCAATCATCACGCCAATGCGAGGCTTTAGAAAATCGATTGTGGATTTTACCATTCTATTCACCCAGGTACTTCCTTCTCATCTCCTGTGACTTTCCGCAAGACATCCTACCCTCTCTACATTTTCCGTAGCGAACACAACCAGGGCCGGCATTCTTGAAAATCTTTGGCGATACACTCTTGGCAAGTTGAAGCATCTTGTCCGCATACTCCCGAATCTCCCACTGAGCCCTCAGGCATGTGCGAAGTGTCAGGAAGTGGTGAAGTTCTCTGGCGTTCATAGTCGTCACAGCCGACACAGCCTGACCAGAGAGACAAGCATAAATTCTGTTTTCCTTGATGACGTTGAATCTGTCCATCGCCTCCTGGAAGGAGTCTCTTGAACGTCTTGCTGACTGAAAAACGGAGTGGGCTTCAGGGTTGTTTGAAACCGACTCTGGCTCAACGACATGATTATCAGTACCCAAATCAGTCAAATCGGGCATCAGGATGTTTTGCATACGATGCCTTGAAAGGTGAGTGAGCATCGGCAGACTCATGCCGTGGAGCGCAAATGTAAAGTTGGCTTGTTCAAGCTCCCTCGCGTGTCTGTTTGACAGAATTTTGTCAACTATCTCAGACTCGACCGAGTCAGTCAAAATGTCTTCGATATCATCAGGCAGGGATCCCAGTTTGGCAATTACTGCGCTTTTTGCCACAATTTTGTCTGGTTCGGGTGTGTAGGAGATCAGGTCAACACCAAGCGTTTTCCTCTTATTGTTCCCATATTTCCTTGTGATATTCTCTGGAACTATATTCCCATCCCAGCCGCCAAACTCAAAGGTCTCAATTTTTGTAAATATTGCAGGTGCAATTCGAGACAGCATTTCCTGCAGAGTCGAGCCAAGCCACGCTATTTCTGAGTAGAGTTTACCCCTACCATGCAACGCCTCATAAATAAAATGTGTCCAGTTTCTGGCATTTCCGGTCACAATGAAGTTGGATTTGAAGGAATAAGGTAGCACAAATCTCGCATCCTCGGCGGGAATATCAAGCTGTAAAAGTCTTTTGTACGCAAGGAATAATCCCTCACAATAGTGAAGATATCGCTGTGACAGAGGCCCATAGAACTCTGGCCCAACATATGGTTTATCATCAACATTGAATAGTCCAGTCTCACCCTCAGGAGCAAGATATGGCACCACATAGCCAGCATCAGCGTGGGAGACATAGCGTCTGGATTTCACTGTGTATGACATGAGCCTGTGAGTTATCATGTACTGCTCTGCAAAAACAGAGACATTCTCAAATGCCACCGTAAAGTTTGCATGCTCCATCACAGACTTGTGACCCATGCGAAGAATTCTTCTCAGATAATCGGGGTGTCCACCCTCGGGGGTTTCCTCATAAATCTTTGTGGGTAATCCAGGCAGAGACGATAGCCTTGCGGCCAAAGTGCAAACCCTCTGCGGGTCTGGCGTGTGAGAAAGTAGAACTAGTCTGGTGTCTCCTGGCATTTGTGTCAGAGTCCCAACTCTTCTGAGATTCCTCTCATTGCATTGAGTCCAATCTCAACAAATTCCTCAAGAGTCAGTCCAATTTCTGAGCTTTTTTCCATCTGCTCTCTGCTCGCTCCTGCGGCAAAGCGTCTTTCTTTAAATCGATTCAAGACAAACGGAACATCAATCGATGAGAGCCTCTTATCAGGGTGAATTAGAGCACAAGCGACGATAAGACCTGTGAGGGGATCTGACACATGAAGAGCCTTGTCCATTATTGACTCCATTGGCACGCCTGTCATCTCATTATGACAAGACACAGCCTTTATCACATCGGCGGGATATCCAAGTTCCTCAAGCCAACTTGCGCCCACAAGTCCGTGTTTTTCTGGGTTCTTTTCGGTCTTCTTGTAGTCGACATCATGCACGAGACCTGCAAGTCCCCATGCATCAACATCAGCATCAAACTTCACAGCGAGAGCTCTCATTATTGCCTCTGTTGCGAGCATGTGCTTAATAAGATTGCTATTACCAACTTTTCTCTCCACCAACCTAAGACCATCATCCCTCGAAGCCACAGAATTACCTCCTGGACGCATACTTCACTCTAATGGTTTATTCAACGCAATACATCAGAGTTTATTCCAAGGTAAGGTAAGGTCAAGAATCTCAAAACATGCGTCATGTGTGATTTATTCCCGAATATATACCGTATATTATAATTTTCTATTGATTTCTGTAAAAAAATAGATCTGCGAAAAATTGCAGTTAAAGCTGCATTATTCTATACTCTGCCAGATTTATTCTCGATATCCTAGTAAATATCGCAAATAAAGAAATATTGAAATCTAGTGCAGATTAGTGCAGTATTACACGTAGAGAAAGTGTGAGAAGATGGAGGAAAACAGTGGTGTCAAGCGCGTGCTGCGCGGGACGTCGGTTGTGCTTAGACCGATGGTCGAACAAGACCTGAACACTCGGGCATACTGGATGATGGACTCTGAAATCCTCCGCATGATGGGCTACCCAGAATCAATTGCCAGTCGTGTGATAACTCACAGTCAAGCGCTGTCTGAGAGCCACAGGTGGTTCAAAAACAGGATGGAACGCAACGACCTGGTTTGGGCAGTTGACTTCGACGGCAAGCTCATCGGTGACATCACAGCTCATATCTACTCCTCCCACCGCACCGCTGAACTCTATATCGTGATAGGCGACAAGGCAATGTGGGGTAAAGGACTTGGCAAGGAAGCGAGCTCCCTTGTTCTCGATGAGATTTTTAAAACATCAGATATTTATTACATCGACACGTACGTGCAGCCGGGCAACAATCGCAGCTTTTCCCTCGCTCTCTCGCTTGGATTTACCCCGTTCGGCACACAGACTGGCGGCACGAGAGTTTTAAGGTTAATAAGAAAATCCTGGGAGACTCGAAGAAGAAGTCACTTGTCGGCTTTGTAACGGCATGCCTATTTTTCCATTTCTAATAACGGATTGTCTGTCGGGTGGCCTGTTGGACTTGCACTCAGTCACGAGGGGATTCTGTTGTTCACGGTTGTCTTGCCGATTTAAAATCTAATAAATACATAATCGAACCAAATCATATACAACTTCGTCTCTATCTATGAAAATACACAGGGGGTGAATATGAAAAGGACGCTCACATACTGCGTTTTATTTCTACTGTTATGTTTGAATATGGTGACTGTTGGAGAAGCAAAGGCTGAGGATGGTTCTCTGTACTTTGGGGAACCTGTTGTCATTGCCAGCGATAGGGGACTGTGCGGAGTTGGTATTACTGATGATTATATTGTGTGGGTGGATGATAATACCGATGGAAATCTATGGAGCTATAATATAAATACAGGCAAGAGCCAGCCACTAGCGTCAGGCGGTTTCGACTCTTTCTTTGGTATGCCAAATTTCAGCAGCAGTAGCCTCAATGATGGATACATCTGCAGTTCTGGGAATCCTTTTGGAAAAATCACAGGATTGAGGCTCATCAAACTCGATGGATCAGATATTAGGAAACTCAATGATACAGGCGCTAACAGGCAGTTCATCAGGGATGGAATCGTCTATTACAACATGAAGAAGGATGACAAGGGTGTTGTTTACAAATATGACATCGCAAAAGATAAAGCCAAAAAACTCATTGAGCTTGACGATTATTTTTACCAATTCTATATGACGGGTGACTTTATAATTATTCCGATTGGTTCTTTCAACCACTCACCTGTCAAGATATACAACATATCAGGCGAGTTCATTGATGAAATGATTTACGAGGATGATGACCCAGATGACGACGTGAGGAAAAGCCTGGATGTTTGGCTAGCAGTCGATAATCGGATCCTATACACCATTTCTGAAAACAACTACACAAAAAAGGAATACGACAGGCAGTGGTATGTCTACGACATTCTCACGAAAGAGAAGACAAAGATTGACTATATTGATGGATTCCGAAGTATCGGGAACCTCAACAGCTATTCAGACAAGATAGCCGCTTTCCACACAAGCAACATCGACAAAGAAAAAGGTATCTCAGATAGTATATTATGCGTGGTTGACCCAGAAAGAGAGAAATCATTCGTCGCAGACAAGTATGGTAAGAAAGACATAACAGCAGTCAACAGATCAATTACCGAATATGTTTGTACTTGGGAAAACTTCGCAATCTTCACCGAAAACCACAAAGCAAAGTATGACGTGTTTCTCTTCGACACCCTGGCAGAGAAGAAGTACAACATCACAAACAATCCAGGGGTGTACGGGCGACCTGCGATCAACGACGGTTTAATCATTATCCCAAAGTATGATGAAAATGACATTGCAACAATCTCAGCAATACCAATTGCCAGGGACAAAAAAGACCTAAGAGAGATTGGCACACCAGCTATGAACGAAGATTCGCTGATTGTCACTGATGCAAAGCTTGTGACAAAAACCGATGACACCCCACGCTGGCCAATGGCTCTTGGAAGCAGCGTCATGTGGCAACAAACTCATCCAGACCTTGATAGGCTGAACCTGTTTGATCTTAGGACAAAGGACTTCTTGAATGTTAACTATGGAATTCTGGAGAATGGTTTCTCCTGGAGTAATGTTGCCTGCGATGGGAATATTGCTGCATACAGACAATTCGCCACCAATGAAATGAGCAAGATATGGGTGTTCTCGCATAAGAATGGGTATGTCACAAGTCACTTCAATGCCGCAAAACCAGACGCTACAGATGTGTCAAGACCAGCTGTTTTCGGCGATTCAGTTTTCTTCTATCAGGAGCGTAGAGACAAAAATCTAAACGGCATCTATGTCTACGATACAAACAAACTGGTCTACCAGGACACAACAACCAGTCGTTTGTTTGTCCTTGATGGAGCACGTGTCTCACTGTTCCCGCACGATGATGGACTTACGGTTTGGGACACAAGAACAGGGGCGCACCTTATCAGTTATGAGGGCAAGGAGATTGGCGCTCTTGAGCCAAAGACACAGGGTGATTCATTTGAGGTATTCGATTTCATTGGCACGGCAAAGGGTAGCGTTTTTATAAAGAGTTCAACGTGCAAAGCCAACGATGATGGTACAATGAAGATTGAAGAGGATCCTAAATTCATCTGTCATAATCTTAAAACAGGAAAGACAATGGAGATTACCGATGGTATAAACCACAGCTACCTCTTTGGTAATACAACCGCTTACAATCCTGAGCTGATAACCTTCTTTGACATCAACAAGGACGGCAACAGGTGGATAACAACACTTGACACCCTCAACCCAGAGACGGGCAAGGTTGAAACGATATACCTCTCAAAACCTTCTGACTCATCGCTTATAAACGACTGCCAGGAGAGGGTGTCTGTTGATGGGCAGTATGTCGTATTCATGGATGGCGATGCGGGTAATTGCACTATTGCTCTCTTTGACATAGAAACAGGTATCAAGAGAAAACTTACAGACGTCGGATACTATTTTGATCCATCAATCAAGAACGGCATCATCTCATATATTGCCAAGGATGACGATGGATACTCAATCTACTACCACCAAATAGGCAAAGGTCAGATTGAGCCAATTGATATCAACGAGAGCTACGAGTCATGGGATGATTTTGAGAAACCAGTGGTGTTGCAAGAAACAACTAGTATCAGTGGGTATAATTTCGCAAGCGGTGACTATGTAATGTGGAATAGGTTTTTCACATCCAACACCTCTGGCCTCAAGAGCTATAATATCAAAACAGGGATAATTGAAAACATCAGCAGTATATCAAAGGCAAAGGTTTCAAGCTATTGGAACGGGCCTGTTTATAACAACACCTTTGTGTATAAATTTGTCGAGTATGTCGATGGCAACTACAGAAACCAGAAGTCATCGATTCATCTCATTGGTTTTGATGGAAAGGACATGGGAATTGTTTCCGACACAGAGAGCAAATATCAGGGCGACACTATTTTAATCGGAGACAGTCTCTTTTTCTATCAGTCATATGAAGACGATGAAACCAGGAATGGAGTCTACAGATATAACATAACCGATGAAAAACTCGAAAAGATATACACCATTAATGACAGTTCAGTGCGACTCCGCGTATGCAGTGACAGCCATTTGTCGGTTCATGCGACAGGAAGGGTTGAGATTATTTCCATAAATGGTGAACTGGTGAGAACCTTCGATGCAGAACATGACGGCTATTTCAATATTATCTGGGGTCACACAAAAGATTGTTTTGTCTTCGGTAAGCAGAGGGAGGATAAAAAAACCAACTGGGTGTGCTACAACACAAAGACAGATGAATTGTTCACCATTGAGAGTAATGAGAAGTACAACCAGATGATTGGCAACGGCATAAGGTTCAACGATGATGCAATAGCATTTACTGTTATTACATATCCCGACGAAGAAAAGGTAGCACAGCCAAAGATAATTCTTGTTGACCCCATTGCAAAAGAGGAGAAAACTCTTGTTGAGTTCCCAAAGACCAAAACACACAACAACCTAAAATACCATGTTGCCATCTGGAAAAACTACGTTGTGCATTTCTCAGCAAGTGAGGAGAACTGGCATCTGATGCTCTATGATGCAAAAACGGGTGAAACCAGACAGCTGACTGAAACAAAGGGTGAGTACTACTATCCGTCAATCAACGATGGTGTTCTCACGTATGTCAAAAAGGATGACGGTCTCACAAAGCTTGTAGTGCAGAAATTGTTTGATAAGTAGACACAAAGTAAGTCAGTTCCCTTAATAACCCCCGTTGAGAAAATACTCTCAACGGGGGTTAATTTGTTTTAATGAACACTTTTTTAGATTTGGTTATCTGAGGGTGTAACAATCTAGCGATTTGCCAATTTGATTGTAACCATCCTCTCACTCCCATCCCATTCGACCTTTGCGCCAAAAGCCTCGCCGATGAGTCTGATAGGCACTAGCGTCCTGCCGTTTACTATTACAGGCGGCGCATCCATCGCAAACTCTTCACCGTTTTTGAGGTATGTCGTCTTGTTCACCCAGATCACAAGCTCATCATCGCCGGCCTTTATCGCAATACTTCTATCGGCTCCATTCCAGCCTATGTCAAAACCCAACGCTTCTGAAACAAACCTCAAAGGTACAAAAGTTCTACCAGATATTATCTGGGGTGGACAGTCAAGCAGCACATCATCACCGTCCACTCGCGCTGTTTGCTCCCCTATCCAAAGGTTTATGACTTTTATCTCAGGTGCTTGCACCACAACGGGGAAATCAGGTGGTCTTTCACAGTCCGAGAGTGGCCCAACTGAGATATAACCAACTACCCTCGTATCCTCAGGTAGGTAGTCCTCATCGACTGTGACAGTGACCTGTGTTTCCCTGCCATCAAACACAATATGCTCAGGCTCAACGCTCAACCACTCCTTGCCTCCTGACACGGCAAGCTCCAACTCGACCTCAAGGCCTGTGTTGTTAACAAGGGTGAAAGATTGGCTCTGTGTCCCCACTCTGTCGATATCTGAGAATTGGAGACCCATCTCAGGCTTATAGCTAACACAGGGACCACTCCATGGAACAAGCTCAGCATAAACATAGAGCTCCAGGGAATTTCCGGGATAGGAAAGCCATATATACCCATCCTCAAAGTCGGACTCGCTCATGGAATCTGAGGAAACCGAAGCCTCAACTCTGTTTTCGCCCGGCACAAGAGTCACACTCTCCGAAACCGTGAGCCACTTGTTGAAGGATTTGATGCCAAGCTCTATGTCGTGACTGCTTCTATTTTTTAGAACAATCTCCTTTGTGTCAGTCATCCACGGAGTGACCCTAAAACCCAGTTCTTTAGTGGTCATCTCAATGGGATCAAGGACTGTGACGTAGGTGCAACCAATGACATCATCAGTTATTTTTGCGCACACCTTGCCAATATTATCAATATTGCCACCCACATTGAGAACACCGTCAGATGTGACCTCGCCTATATCATCACCATAGGTAAGCCACTCCACTTCTGTGTCAATTATCTTACCATACTGATCATAGACCGTTGCGCTAAACTGCACGAAGTCTCCTGGGTAGACCTTCGCATTCCTCGGCCCAACGGTTATGGAATCTGGTCTTGGTGGCTGCTCCATGCTCTCATAGCAGTAGATAATACCCCTCGTATTAGCCACAAAGAAACATCCGCCCGATACAGCGATACCGGTTATTTTGAATTCCTCTTCATGTTCCCAGATCTCTTTTTGTGTTTGAAAGGATATTGTAAAAATCTTGTGTTCGTGCCTTGAGATATCTGAGGAGACAGTGTAGCCAAATCCGAGGTCATCAGAAACGACTATTGATGACTCGTACAGTCCTGGAGAATACACGTCCATGCAACTCTCTTTGCCATCGAGGGTTGTGCATGTCAAACCTCTGCCGGCAGCTTGGCTGATGAGTCTGTCGTGTGATTTCGCAATTGGATAGACATATCTCGATGGGTGATAGACCGACCACACCTCCTCACCTGTCTCCAGGCTAAGGCACAAAACTGGAGAGTTGTGGTCTTCGTTGTATATACCAATGTACACAAATTCATCATCAACTATTGGATAGTCAAGAAATCCTTGACCCCACTTATCTGGCTTTATCATCCATTTCTGCGAGCCCGTGATGGCATCGATGCAGTAAAGGTCACCATGATGAGTTATGAGTTTATCATCGTTCAGTTTGGTTTTTGTGGCAGTTGTGAGAAGGTACTCACCACAAACAGCCAGCTGGTTTCGCCAGTTGGCAATTTGGGTTTGCCAGAGGGGCTTGCCACTACTTGCTTCAAAACATGTGACATACGAGGTGCCTTTTCCAGTTGATTTGACTATGTCGTTATACGCCAGATAAACTCTACCGTTTGCGACAACTGGTTCTCCAACATTGTTCTGCGACAAAGTGCGTTTCCAAACCAGGGAGCCATCGGTCATTTTCCTTTTTGTCAGAGCGTGTTTCCCTTTGTCTGACTCAATGGTATATAGACCCTCTCCATCGCAGCTTATATAGAACGGCTCAAACACAAGCACATCGGTAGACCAAATCCTCTTGCCTGTCTCAACATCAAGACAGACAAGCTCTGTGTCATCTGTCGCGAAAAGCCTGTCGTCGAAGACAACAGGGAAAAGTGTCGTTCCCCTCGTTGCTTTCAATACCTCACTCGTCCACTTAAGCTTAAGGGTGCCAAACGCCGGAGCACACCCATGGGGGGCATAGGCTGTTCTTTTTGCGTCCCCAGAGATGTTTCTCCACTGACAGGGAGCCGAATCATCGCCTCTTGAAACGCTCCCTGCCCCAAGGTAGAAAATCTGCAAAAGAGCTATTAATCCAACAGCAACAATTATTTTAAAGGATCGTATGTGATCTCTATCTCTTTTGTTTCTTGTATCCATTCCACCTCTGCTCCAAATGACTCTGAAATAAATCTGACCGGCACATATGTTCTTGAGTCAAGTATCATCGGAGCAACATCTATCTGAATCTTTTTCCCATTTATTGTGGCGTCCGATTTCCCAACCCAAAGGGAAATCGATGTGACCTTGCCAGCGTGATTTGACTGCATGATATCGATTCTTTTTTCGGTTGCATTCCACGACACCTGGGCACCCAGACTCTCAGCTATTATCCTGATTGGCACAAGCGTGCGCCCGTCGACAATCCGCGGGGGAGCATCAAGAAGCACCTCTTCATCATCAACTATTGCCTGCGATAACCCGATTTTCAGCGTAACGTCTGTATACCGATTCTTCTCCATCAAAATCGGAATCTCAATTTCACCATCAACCCCATCATCGCTTATTATCAAATAATCAGAAACAGACACTCCCGGAGAAATCTCCGAAGCTTTGATCGTGACCGCAAACAGAATATCCCCGCCGTCAAGTGTCGTTTTTTTAATGGTGATCCATTCTGAGGCATTACCAATTTTGGCACTTAGATTTTCCTCGTCTGAGGTTTTTCTTGTAACAATCACATCATACGAAAAGGTAGATTTTTCCCATGACTTGATGTTGAGTCTCTCGATTGAACTTGTGCTAACTTCAAACAGGTCATCAAATTTCTTTGTCTCCACAACTTCAACAGAAACCTGAAGAGGCAGAGTTCCCAAATCCCAGTGGAACAGCACTTCCCCGGAATGTTTACCAGGCATCAGGTTCTTGGATGAAAGTTCAAGGTTTACTTTCACAATCGGCGACAGATTATCATACTTCGGATTGTGGGCGATAATCCAATCTGGTGCTGTAATGTCAGTGATTTCAAACATACAGGAGTTGGAACTGCCGATTGCTATCTCAACCGTCTTACTCTCTCCCTTCGTCGCTTGTCCAAAATCAAAAGACTCGATGTCAATTGTTGGTTTCCCACATACAGCAACCATGGCACTTCCCAACATGTCCTTGTACTTGGCGTACACAAGACCACGTCCCGAAACCTGACCTGGCTTGAATAATCCATACTTGTCAATTGAGCCTATTTCAGGGGGTTCAACACTCCACTCAAAGAGCAACCCCTCTATCTCATGCTCTGTGTAGTCAAACGCATGGGCAGTAAACTGCTTTGATTCACCCATGTATACGTTGTTGAATGTGGGTAGCACCAGAATTGTTAAGATTGCAACCTTTCTCTCAAAACAGTACAACAAACCCTCATCGGATGAAATGTAAAGGTTATTTTCATCGATAGCAATTGACCTTGGGGTATGCACGAAGACCTCTTCGACTACCACATCTCCTGTTGCTAGATCGGACACAACAAATCTCGATTTCTTCGATGGGTTCGTGTTCTCCTCCTGGTATGAATCATGATAGAAGAAAAACACGTTGTAGTTGGTGCACGCAACAAAAGCATCGTCCATTTCGGGGTTTTTTGTTTCCCACAGTACATCACCATTTGTGGCATCAAGGCAGGCAACTCCATATCCCTCAACTGTGATGATGAGTTTACCCTGAGTCATGGCTTTCACACCAACAAAGGTTTCTTCACCAAAGTTCTTCTCCCACACCTGGTCTCCTGTTGAGGCGTCAAGAGCCTTCAAACTCCCAGTGTTTGAACCAAAATACAAGTTGTTATCATCACATATCAGGTGTCCATCCACCTGAGAGTTCTCATCAATCTGGTTTTCCCAAACTTTGTCACCGTCTTTGTCATCAATACAAACAAGAGAGCCTGGTGGGAACATATTACCCTCCTCATATTTCACATTTCTTATAAAAACATAGTCATCCGAGAAGCAATCGAAATTCAGTTCGCCATCAAGCCGTATCTGCCAGGCAAAGGTTTTCTTTGTGATGTTGTACTTGAAGTACATCGAGTAACTACCTTTTTGATCCTGTCTGATGATTGAATAGTAGAGGAAACCATCCTTGACGCCATGCAATCTAGGTTCGTGTGTGACATCAATCCTGACCTTTGGTGTTCCGTTTCTGGTGTCAAGTCCATACATGCACCATTTATCACCCGAGAAACATGGGAAGTAGATAAGCTTGTCTGAGATTATCGGAGAGAAAACAGATTCAATAGAACAGTCAAAACTCCAAACAACGCTGCCCGTGCCAGAATCAAGCGCAACAACGGCTCCATGTTCGTAAACAAATACCTTTTTGTCCCAGGCGACAGGGTTGATACACATCCCCACACCAATGTCCCTTTTCCAAAGCTCGAAGAGCGCTGCTTTGTCCGGATAACTGGTAATTATGCTCGAATGTCTTTTAAGGTTACCCCAGATTGACACCCAGCTAGTGTCTGACATGCTAGCATTTAAGTCATTTGGGAAGAGAAAAAAAGAGGATGAGATATAAACTCCCAGAATCAACCACTGAAGCGTCTTTTTGATCATAGACTAATACTACCAAAAATAACAAGTACAGTCTTTGCAAATTGTGTTAACTCAAGGTTGTGTGATGAAGTTTGAGTCTTTGTGCATCACACAACCTTGAGTCGGCAGTCGTTTATTCCTCTACAATAGCAACAACGGTGATTCTTTGGCTCTTCTCCACTTCCTCACCATCCTCATCAAGTGATGTCCACCTTATCCACGCACCAGCGTAGTATGTTCCCTTTTTCGAAACCTTACTGCCAATCGTCTTGAACCTCACTTCAGTACTTGAATCCTGTTCTATGGTCAACTCTGAGACATCCGTTTCAAACCAGTCATAGTCATTTTGGATAGTTACATGAATATCCCTATCTTCGGTATTGTTGGTTATTGTCAGTTTTAAATTGACAACCTCACTCGGTTCGATTGTGCCAAAGTCGATCGTCTCAGTGTTGAATTTCAGGTCTGGAGGGTATTCCTCGAAGCAGTACAGTTTTCCGGCTTTATCAGCCACATAAACACAACTGTTTAGTACAGCCGGTGATGACTGGAAGTGCTTGCTACCAGAGGACATCTTGTAGAACCAATGAACATCGAGTGTGTCAACATCAAGGGAGTAGAAAAAACCACCCTTTGTTGTGATATAACAATTTAATCCGCAAATACTTGCCGACGATCGTATCTGAGCTCCGAGGTTTACCTTCCTTATCATGTCCCCTGTATGCATGTTGAGAATGAAGAAATCACCCTCTGTGTTGCCCACAAACACCTTTCCATAAGAAAGTGATGGTGAGGCGACGATGGCAGCTCCCGTATCAAAGTCCCATAGCTTCTTTCCTGTGTTGCCATCCAAGCAGTATAGTTTTCCATCATTTGAACCGACATAGAGATTGCATTCATATGCTACATTCGATGTTCCACCAGGACCTTTCATCACAAAACAGGTTGGTGTCGAATAGACGGAACCCTCTGTTTTGAAACTCCAACGCTCTTTGCCCGTCATCGAATCGATCGAGTACACATGGTCATCAATTGATGCAATGAATATTTGGTCACCCTCTGGCGGGATGGCAGGCGATGCATAGACATCACCACCTGTTTTGAATTTCCAGACCAATTCGCCAGTGTCAGCCAGAACAGAATAGACATGGTTGTCCAGAGAACCAAAATACACCCTTCGTTGAACGGGTTCGTTCTTGTCAAAACGTTTCTCATGAATTGCGGGGGATGAAAAGACCGGTCCACCAGCATCGAAACTCCAAAGTTTCTCACCATCATTCATGCTCATGGAGTAAACATTCCCATCCTCAGAACCCACAATCACCATATCTGAGTTAACCCCAGTGCAAGCGCCCGCAGAGGAGAAGCCTTCACATTCAAAGGTTTTATGCCAAATTGTATCAGAGGTATTCCAATCGATGGCATAGAACGTATTACCAGAGCCGATTAGTATCTTTTCCTTGTACACAACAGGAGAGCAATCGGTCTCGCCGCCCATATCGGATGACCATCTGAGTCTGAGTTTATCAGTCGTTGGACCAAAAGCGCCCGGAACAGAGCTATGACGCATCTGATCCCTTCCAAATGAAATCCATGCCTGCGCCATGATTGATGTGTCGCTAGAAACATAAACCCTCACTGGGATTGGTACTGTAACCTCCTGCCATGATATCAGCAGATTTGCGACATTCATACCAGCGGAGGTTTTGCCAAAATATCCGACAACGGGAATCACAAGTTTTCCATCGACCTCAAGGGTTGCCTCATTCACAACTGGTCTAAACCATTCGACACCCTCTTCCGCTTCAAAGGTTAACTCAATTGGATTCTCTGTTGTGTTTTTAAGGGTTATCTCTCTGTAAGCACTGCTGCCTTTTCCCTCTACGGAGATTTGACCGTAGTCTATGATTTCAGGAACAATCAGGATATCTGGAGGTGGATCCCCAAATGCCATCACCTTCCTGTCTGATGGAAGGAATAGCTTTTTACCTGTTACCGATATTGGAGCTCTAATTCTGCCATCAGATTCAAAACTCCAGAGATTTATTCCAGTGTCAGCATCCATGATATACAGAATCCCATCCCAGGAGCCATAATACAGCCTGCCGTTTGAGTAGGTGAGACCTGTTTCAACTTTTTCGTCAATATTCTTTTCCCACACGAGCTCACCATCGGCTCTGGTGTAGCATCTGATCGACAAATCATCTGGTGTTACGCATATTCTATCTTGGTAGACCACAGGCGGGAAAGGCACATCGGCGCTAGTATTAACAAACCAATTCACCTCACCAGTTGGCGCATTATAGCAGTAGAGTCTTTTGTTCATGGTACCAAAGTAGACATCCTCACCAACGATTGCGGCTCCAGCCTCTATAGTTTCCCCTGTGTCAAACAACCAGAGTTTCTGGCCTGTGGCGAAATCAAGGCAGTGCATGACACCATCTTCGGAACCCGCCACAACATAGGATGAAGAAACAGCGATGTGCGTTGTCAACTCCGTTGTCATCGAATAAGACCACACAAGAGAGCCGTCAATCTCGTCTACGCACTTTAACCATCCATCTGATGTGCCAAAGAACACCTTTCCATTCAGCGCTGTCGCCGGTGTGACTATCTCACCTTCAACCTCATGAGTCCAAAGTAGCCCACCGTCGGTTTGCGCCATACACAACAGCTTCTCTGAGGCTGGGATGAGAACCTGAGTGGCAGACAGACACGGACACTCCGATGTAAAACCATCCAGCTCAACCTCCCAGATTGTCTCACCCATGTCCAAACTGGTGCAGACGAGTTTATTGCTGTACCCTGGAGTAATAAATACCCTGTTCAGTTTCACGAGTGGTGGGTAGATAATTGGTCTTCCATAATCCTCTTCCCATATCTTGGCGAGAGTATCACTTTCACAACCACACTCATTTGTGCCCGAAAATGTTTGCTCAGGGACACCTCCCTTGCAAACCCAGGAACACTTCGCCGTGTTGAACACAGGCAAATCCTCCTCAAGGAATAGTGTCGAGTCTGTTTTTATCTTTACAATCACTGGATACTCCAAGCCTCCACCTTTAACAATGAGCCTGCCCATGTACCAGTGCATGTCTTCAATCATTTTGTCCTGATTTACCGTGATTGTTATTTGTCCATTCTGTTTGGACTCAACAAAGATAGAGTCGATTGATAATTCAAACCAATCACTGTCAGTTTCTATCGTATACTCAGTTGCTTCATCGGTCTGATTCAGGATCGATATGACACCGCTCACAGTTGACGCGGGAGGTATCTCACCGAGATTGACGATAGACGGATTCACTCTGAAGGGAGGATCGGCGACATCTCTGAAGGCATGAATCTTGCCATTCTTGGTTGCCACATAGATAATTCCGTTTGCAATAGCTGGAGTATAGGCATCGTGATTCAGCTCATGACTCCAAATCATGATTCCTGTATTCGACTCAAAACAGTAGAGGGATGTGCCAAGTGAAGTATATATTCTGTCACCCGCAAGAGCAGAGGTGGAAACACCATATTTCTCCTGGCTGTATTGCCAGATGAGCTCTCCTTTTTCCTTGTCAAGACAGTAGAAATCGTAACCTGAACCAAAATAGACATTGGTTTTCGAGATTGTCGGAGTGCTTCTTATGATGTTGTCAGTTTCAAACGTCCATATCTCCTCACCCTCCGTCGCTTCAAAACAGTAGAACTTGTTTCCATCACAACCGATATAAATGAAATTGTCAGAGTATGAAGCAGAAGCGTAGATATTTCCATCGAGTCTTTTTTCCCAGATAACCTCACCACTGTAGATGTCTAAACAATAGAACTTAAAATCTCTAGTCCCGAAATAAACCATACCATCAGCAACAACAGGGCAGGAGCTGATTGAGTCGTGGGTCAAATACTCCCATTTTACCTCACCTGAATAACCATCGAGACAGAGCATGCTTCCATCGAGGGTGCCAAAGAAAACGTTGTTCCCTTCAATGGTAGGGGATGAGGAAATACCACCATTCCATTTTGTGTGATAATCCCATTCAAGTTCCCCTGTGTCAGCATCTAGGCAGTAAAAACCGCCATCCAAACTCCCAAAATAGACATATCCATTCTTATAAGCCGGCGTACACTTTATGACATCGGTTGTGTCGTATCTCCAATCGAGTTCACCAGTGTCAGCGTTGATACAGTAGAGTTTGTGGTCAAATGAGCCAACATACAGATTTATCTCGTTGATGATTGGTTGCGCTATTGTCATATCACCCGTCTGATACTCCCACACCTTTTCGCAGGCGTTAGTTTTTGGGGCGCAACTGGCAATTATCGAACCATCATTCTCAGCCGATCCACCAAACATTGTCCAATAGCAACTCTCATTTGGGAAAGACATTTTGACATCAGCTGAACTTACTTGAATTGAGGCAAGCAATAAAAGACAGACCAATACTGAAGTGATTACTCGTTTCATGAAAACCTCCGTTATGTTCTCTATGCAATATACGGAGAACCCATTGTATTGGTTTAAATCAAACGGTCAGCGCTCATCAGTTAAACAAATTATAAAGGATATGTCAAAATAGCTGTACCTTTTACGTACCACTGCCGGATTCGATGGTACATTTGTTACTTATTTTGAAATCAATCACAAATCGAAACCTTAAAACCAGATTTTTGCAGGTTTGCAGCGAGCCCAACTTCATCCAGTTGTAGCGTGTTTTCGGTGTATCTGCCGAGAGTTATCATCTGAGCGTGATTGTTAATGCCACGCTTTGCGAGTCTTTCCAGTCTCTTTGGGGGCATGCTGTCCCAGGTTTTGTCTGCCTTGCTGTAGAATTTGGCAATATCGGTTTTTGTTGGGTTTTTGTAATTGTTCCTATGGACAACGGCTTCGAGCGGGAGTCTAGTCATGAGGTCTGGTTTCTCATCTGGGTATCCAAGACAAACGAGTCCCGCAGGAAAGACATGTTCAGGTATTCCAAGTATGGTTGAGATATCCATTTTGAGGACTCTTCCCATGTAATATGCTCCAAGTCCGATACTCTCAGCGGCTATCACAAGGTTGTGAAGCGCAATAACTGCATCCCAGTACGAGACAAAAAGGTTTATTCCTTTGTCAAAATAGAAGGGCGCGTCACTCAGTTCAAACCTTTTTTTGTTTCTGTTTTGATCGGCAAGCGCTACAACTACAAGCGGAGCGTGGGATAATCCCATCGCTTTCCTCTTGTCGAGATCATCGACCAAAACCAGGGAATAGTTTTGCATATTGCCAGCAGATGGAGCTCTTACTGCAGCTTTTATTATGGTCTCAATATCCTCTTCCGAAACGGATTCGTTCTTGAATCGCCTTATTGAGACATGATTCATCAGACATTCTACCACTTTATTTCTGTTGTTTCTTCTCATAACGTCACTCTTTTTCCAGCTCATATTAAAAAGGAATGATTCCCCTTTTTGTGGGTAATTAGACACAGTGGGATTGTTAAGGTTACACCACCCTCTTAAATTCCCTTGTGTTTTCGTTGTTTTTATTGCTAGAATACTGCTCACAGTGTGATATCATGTGTTTGGCAAGGAGGTTTGCTTGTGACTCAAATGAAGGAAAAAATCGATATATTCTACTTCAGCGGAACAGGCAACACAAAATGGGTTGCCGATCATTTAGATAAGCGCTTGCATGCAGGCAGCATCGATTCGAGGTGTTTCGCCATTGAGAACCTCGATTACGATTTTTCTGAGTTTGACTCACTCGCACAGGTCGGCTTGATGTTTCCAATCTATTCATCATATACCCCAAGACTGATGCAGGAATTCATAAGGAAACTTCCAAGGGTCAACAACCTCCCACTGTTTATCATTCAAACAGCGTGGCTTTTTGGAGGTCACAATGCGGCAGACACCGGGTTGCCTCTCACTGAAAAAGGATACAAACCATACCTTTTTGCAAACGTTTTCATGCCAAACAACCTCAACTTGCCACCCTTCGGATGGTTGCCAATCAGAAACGGAAAGCAGATTCAGGGGAAACTCAAAAAAGCAGAAAAAAGAATCAGTCAATTGTCCAGAGATATAATCGAAAGGAAGAACATTGAGGAGGGGAAATCCAAGCTCTCTAGATATTTCGACAGGATACAGAGAAAAGCAGACTTGACCGATCTTGCCAGATATTATGCGAATGACAGCTGCACAGGTTGCGGGTGGTGCGCCTCGAACTGCCCTGCGGGTAACATTGAAATGAAAGACAACAGACCAGTCTTTGGTACCTCCTGCATGTTTTGCGTCAGGTGCTACAACAGATGTCCTCAAGATGCCATTCAATCAAGGTACAATAAAACGACCAGTGAAGGATACGCAAGATATAAGGGCCCAGAAGTAGAGTAGAAGACCAAAATCTCCAAGAGACCGGGTTTAAAACAGAAGTTATCATTTTGTCTAGGTCTCACCAGGTAAACAGTCACTCGTAAACATAATATCCTATATAAACTCGTATCCAAGACAGAATACGTGATTGAGTAAAAGGTTCTTGGGATAAATGAATACGTTTTCCCCTCTCCCTTGCAGTAAGGAAGAGGGGCAGGGGTGAGGGATTCTTTGATAATACTTGAACCACGAGTATGGGATCTAATCGTAATAAAGATGGAATGATTTATAGAAACAACTGGCAAGACATTGGCTTATGGGAACAAGCTTTGACTCAGACCTCTAAATGTGTAATCCGAGATTTTTTAAAACAGGAAGAAACACAAACATTTAGCTTGTAAAATCCAATTATTTCGGAAATAGTTATCTGTCTATGGTTTATTCGACCAAGCTATCGATGAACTCTCCGGGTTGATGGTTGACCCATTGACGTGAATCTCAAAGTGAAGGTGTGGGCCGGTTGAATTGCCAGTGCTTCCACATCCACCAATCCAGTCGCCAGCGTTTACAAACTGACCCTTCTGCACATAGTAAGAGTTGAGGTGACCATAACGGGTTATGTAACCTGAGGCGTGCTGAATGTCTATGCAATTGCCATACCCGGCAAACCACTCAGACCTGATGACCTTACCAGCGCCAGCTGCGCAGATGGGCGTATCAAAAGGAGCACCGATGTCGATGCCATAGTGCATCCTGCCACGTTCTGGTAAATAACCATAGGGAGCGTCAACCCCCCTCTCAGGCATCGGCCAGAATTCAACGATACCGTAGTTGCCGTTTGGGTCGGCAATCTCTGGATTGACGGGTTTTACCTCTGTCAGGTGATCCAGTGTTGCCCCAATGTTATCACCGCCAACGGCTTTTGGTTGTGCGCTGGCTGTTGTTGCCGGCTTTGGAGTTGTGGGTTTGGGACTTACGGCGGCAAGTTTAGCTTTTAGAGCTTCCTGCTCTTTTCTCTCCTGTTCGAGCTTGGCAAGTCTTTCGTTCTCAAGGGCAAGCTCAACGAGTCTTTTTCGTTCTGAAATCCCAATCGTGTGAACACTCATGTAATGTGATTCGAAACCACCCTGCCACACAGCCAAATCTGAAAGGCTTGTGATTTCATCGCACAAAGCAACCGCTTCCCGTTGCTGGACAAGACTGTATGTCGATTCAAACCCGTCAGATTTCTGGACAAAGGCGGAGATTGCAACCGACAACACGAGGCACGATATGAGTGTTGTCGCGATGATTCTTTTTTGTACGAGCATTCGTCTGTTTCTTTTTTCGAGTAACTTATAACTCACAGGGTCGAAGATTAAACTACCCTTGTCCATCAAGATAATTCTATGTATAAAGGTAACCATTGCAAGCAAGGCGATTTTGCTTGGAGTTTTTGTGGTTGTTTGATGGATGGCGGCATGCCATTGGCACACCTTGACAGGACAGCAAGGCGTAGTAAACTTGCGAATTTGTAGAGACATTATGTCCTAATGCAGGCTCGTAGCTCAATTGGTAGAGCACCGGTCTCCAAAATCGGGTGTTAGGGGTTCAAGTCCTCTCGGGCCTGCCAGTGAGGGAAAAATGACTAAAAGAAGATCCAACTTTCTAGCTGATGTTTGGTATGAACTGACCACAAAGGTTGTATGGCCAACCTGGAACCGAATGGTTCTGGCAACAACCGTTGTGATTATTTTCATACTGTTTTGGGCAACTGTTCTTTGGGCGTTTGATTCCGCATTCGTAAGCTTCCAGGGCTGGCTCGTTAATGACACGAAGGTTCAGGAAGAGTGGAATAGGATTCAGGAAGCAAATCAACCTGCAACCTCAGAAACTGCTGAAGATGTTCTTGAGAGCACAATTAATCAAGAAACCAACAACACAGAGAACGATCAATAGGGGAGAACGATGCCACTTCCAGAGCGATACTGGTACATCCTGCACACCTACAGCGGATATGAGAACAAGGTCAAGATAAACCTTCACCAGAGGGTTCAGTCCATGAATATGGAAGACCTTATCTTCCGCATTGAGGTGCCAGTTGACTATCAGGTTAAGCTCAAAGATGGCAAGAGACAGATTCTCCCTGAAAAGGTATACCCAGGATATGTTCTGGTTGAGATGATAATGACCGACCAGTCATGGTATGTTGTAAGAAACACACCGGGCGTCATCGGTTTTGTAGGTTCTGGCGGAAAACCACTCCCACTTGTTGACCTCGAGGTCGAGCAGATGCTCGAGCGTGTTGGTCTTGAGGAGGCGAAAGCCACACTCAACTTCAAGGTTGGGGACTCAATCAGAGTCGTTGGTGGCCCATTCAACGAGATGATTGGCATCGTTGAATCAATCAATGAAGAGAAGGAAAAAGCTAAAGTCAGGCTTTCAATGTTCGGCAGGGAAATGCCGGTTGAGCTTGACTTTGTGAATATAGAAGTTATCTGAGGAGTAACAAAAAATGGCAAAGAAAATCGACGGATACATCAAACTACAGATCCCAGCGGGTCAAGCCAACCCCGCCCCACCAGTAGGCCCAGCGCTTGGACAGCGTGGAGTCAACATCATGCAGTTCTGCAAGGACTTCAACGACAAAACGAAAGATCAACCAGGTATGGTTATCCCTGTTGTCATCACAGTCTATCAGGACAAGACATTTGATTTCGTCACAAAGACACCACCTGCTTCCGACCTCATTCGTAAAGCATGCAAGATTAAGTCTGGTTCCGGTGAGCCAAACAAACGCAAAGTCGGCACACTTTCGCAGGCACAGCTTGAAGATATTGCGAAAGTAAAGATGCCAGACCTCAACTCAGCAACAATTGAGACAGCCAAGAGAGTCGTCGCAGGAACTGCGCGCTCGATGGGCGTTGAAATAGCCGAGTAACAACAGACAGGAATTCATGTGGGAGAGTCAAGATATGGCTCGCTATAACCACTAGGAGGATATGATGAAGGTAGGAAAAAGGCTTAAAGGCCTCCAGACGAAAGTTGAACCAGAGAAGCTCTATGATGTGGAGGAGGGTTTTGCTCTCCTTAGGGAGCTCAAATCGTCCAAATTTGACGAGACAGTCGAAGTCGCTCTGAAACTCGGAGTCGACCCAAAGCAGGCTGACCAGTACATCAGAGGCACAGTCTCCCTCCCAGCCGGCACGGGCAAAAAGGTTAGAGTACTTGTTTTTGCCAAAGGTGAGAAGGAAAGCGAAGCCAAGGAAGCTGGAGCTGACTACATCGCAGACGATGAAACTCTCAGCAAGATTCAGGGTGGCTGGTTTGATTTTGACCTCGTTATCGCAACCCCTGACATGATGGGAGCAGTCGGTCGTCTTGGTAAGGTTCTCGGTCCAAAGGGACTCATGCCTAACCCAAAGTCCGGCACAGTCACAATGGATGTTGGCAAGGCTGTCACTGAGTTCAAAGCAGGAAGAATTGAGTACAGAGTCAACAAGTTTGCCGACATGAATGTTCCAATTGGCAAGATAAGCTTTTCCAACGAAAACATCGTCGCCAACTTCTCAGCTTTCGTCCAGGCTGTTCTTCGCGCAAAGCCAGCGTCACTCAAGGGCACATACATCCAATCAATGGTTCTCTCACTCACACAGAGTCCCGGTGTTCCACTCGATGTTGCCAAAGCATCGCTTTTCGTGAGCAAGGGCTCATAATTTAGCACCTTTACAAACTAACTCCTCGCAGAATTGTTTTGCGAGAGAAAAGCCCAACTTAAGACAGCGAGTTCCATTCCCTGGAGTAAAGCGCGAAGTGTGCGCACTCGCCGAGGTTGACGCAAAGCAGATTGATATTCCTTTACGTAAGGTTTCAAACTACTATCACAAGCCGCGTCGCCTCGATGCGGCTTTTTTAGTATTTGAAACCCAAAAAGGAAGGAGGAAGACATTTGCTAACAAGAGAAGACAAGGTAAAACTTCTGGAAGAGATCAGAGAGCTTTGGGACAAGTCCAACGGGCTGATTCTGGTCAACACTCAGAAACTAACAGCAGAGCCAATCACAAGGCTTCGCAAGAACTGTCGTGAAGCAGACATCAAGATGCGCGTTTTCAAGAACACACTCGTGAACATCGTCGCAAAGGAACGCGGACTTGACGACCTCTCCAAGCATCTCGCTGGTCCAAATTCTTTCGCATTTGCACTGGGTGAAGTCCCCGCTGCTGCGAAGGTTTTTACTGAGTTCAAGAAGGAATTCCCAAAAAAGCTCGAGCTTGTTGCAGCGGTTGTTGAGGGTCAGGTTTACGATGAAAACGGCGTGAAGGCACTTTCAACACTTCCAACTAGACAAGAGCTTCTTGGAATGGTCGCATCCGCATTCAACGGACCAATCGTCAAGTTTGCAAGAGTACTTCAGGCAAACATCACTGGTATAGCCAGAGTTCTCGACGCTGTTCGCGAGAAAAAAGAAAAAGCAGCATAAAAAACCAAAAAACAAAAACAGGAGTAACATAAAATGACAAAAGAAGAGATTCTTGAAGCAATCGAGAACATGACAGTCCTTGAGCTCTCAGAGCTCGTGAAGGCAATCGAAGAGCGTTTCGACGTTTCAGCAGCAGCCGCACCAGTTATGATGGCCGGTGGAATGGTTGCAGCAGGCGGAGACGCCGGCGGCAGCGATGAGCAGACCGAGTTCGACGTAGTTCTTGTCGAAGCTGGTCAGCAGAAGATTCCAGTAATCAAGGCAGTCAAAGAGATCACAGGTCTTGGACTCAAAGAAGCCAAGGAACTCGTTGATGCCCTTCCAAAGCCAGTCAAAACCAAAGTTTCCAGAGACGAAGCTGAAGAGATCAAAGAGAAACTCTCAGCAGTCGGCGCCGTTATCGATATTAAGTAGTCTCGATAACCAAAACACTTTAGGTCATAAAAACCCCGCAAGGAGATTCCTTGCGGGGTTTTTTATTTGTAAATAATTATTCATATTTATGACATTTATACATATTTCTTAATGTATATTTTTTTATTAGCATATTTTTTGATTATTAATTTCTGATATCATACCCTGCGAGTTAGATTTTGAAGCACATTAGAGGAGGTATACGTGAGGAATTATTTTAGAATGGGGTTTGTCTGTGGTTTACTGATTTTATTACTGCTATCAACAACTCAAGTTCCCAACATGAACGCGCAAAGCATCTACTCGGACGATTGGCCCACGCACAGACACGACAATTTTAATACGGGGTATACGGAGAGGCATAATGCCCCAATAGATGATGACTTGGTAGTATTTTGGAGATATCATGCTGAAAGCGAGACCCCGTCACCTCCAGCACTCGCAACGATTCAAGGCAACAATTTAGCATTCTTAGGAACGAAGGCCGGTAAATTACATTGTATTGATGCTCTAACCAAGGAGAAAAAATGGATTTTCCCGGATAATTTTGGCAATGTCGCATCATATGGATCAATTCTTGCGACTCCAACAATACACGATAATAAGGTCTTTTTTGGAACAATGACGGGGAATGTATTTTGTTTAGATGCCTTCACAGGCAATGTCGAATGGCAGCAAGGTGTTCGAGGTGCGATAAATGGTGCTGTAAAAGCTAATGAAAAGTATCTATTTTTTGGAACACACGAGGGATACATATATTGCCTTGATGTCACCTGTGGCAACATCCTATGGGCATACTTCACGCAATATCCAATCACAGGTAGCGCGGCACTCGGTTTTAATAGATTGTGGATGAGTTGTTCCGGCAATAAGCTTTATTCTTTCTTTCAGAATGGAGAACTAGTTCATAATTGGCCTGTTCGCTATATTGCACACAATGGTAAACCTACAAATGATATGGAAGCAGATCCCATATATTTTAATGATAAGATTGCAATATCTGCCAATTATCCTTATGTGTTCGACTACATTACAGGAAGCCTATATGGCAATACTGCTAATCAACCTGTAGATGTAGAAAGTAGCATCGCAATATCTCCACCATATACAACAAGCAGTAATAGGTATGCAATTTATTACATTCAATCAGCAAGAAACAAGCTTGTAAAGGCTGTAGAACCAGACTTCTACAACAATCTTTTTTGGAACACAACAAAACCACTCGAAACTGCCGGCCTTGCCTCAACTCCTTCAATTGCAGGAGATAGGATTTACCTCGCAGGACAAAAGGTTTATGCGATTGATGCCAACAACGGTAAGATCGTATATGAGAGTGGATACGATCCGAGCAACCAACCAACTGCATCAGTTTTCACTCAGATATCAATAGCAAATGGCCTGATTTACACGTGCTGTGAAAATGGCGACCTTTATGCAATAGGCTCTAAAAACCATGATCATGGTTGTCCACCATGTCCTGGAGAAGAACCCCCAGACCCCGATGAATGTTGTATTTGCATTCCGGATGTTTACCTCGATGTCTATTCTGAATGTGTCTGCATTACACAAGATGGGAAACGATATGTAATTGTTGAGGTTTGCGACTGTTGTGAATTCCAACTCACTTTTAGATTTTATTGTCCTCAAACAGGTCTACCGTTAACAGAAAAACAGTTGAGGAGGCTCGATTTTACAATTTCTGCATTTGTAAATCCACCCACTCATGGGAGGATTGCCAAGATTGAAGGTCCTAAAATCCATAATAATACAATGACATATACAGTTACCTACCAAGCCCTAAAACCAGGCCAGGTCACGCTCAGCATTGGAAACTCCCTCCTAATCCCGTTTAATGACATCCACATCACCAACATAGAAAAACAGTAACCATTGAAACACAAATACTTTGATTGATGAGTAATTATGGTGGGGGATGTCAAAATCCCCCTAAGGTATCGGAGGGCATTGGCTTGATTTTTTTATGTGAGCCAAACAAATCATCACCCTGTGTTTCAAAGTTCCCATAACCATAAAACAGAGGGTGTGCATCATGAAAACACTTATCGTATATGCTGGTTTTTCTGGCACTTCAAGGGAGTGCGCCGATATTTTGTCGCAGGAACTTTCGGGGGAGACAAGTTTAGTCGACCTCGCAAAGTCAAAGAAGGTAGACCTTTCAAAATATGACACAATCGCTCTTGGCGGTTCGGTCAGGATGGGCAAGATTCACAAGGCGGTCAAACACTTCATCGAAAACAATGCGGAGACCCTGATGACAAAGAATCTTGGGATTTTCATGTGTTGCGCTAGCGTTGAGGACTATGCAAAACAACGCGATGATGCGTTTCCAAAAGAACTTCAAGAGCACGCAGTTGATGTCGCTCATTTTGGAGCCAAGTACAATTGGGACAACATGAACTTCTTCATAAGGTCAATGATGAAGAAGATGACCAAAGATACCCAAGAGCCGACAATCAACCAGAGCAGAATCTCCGATTTTGCCAAAAAACTCTCAGAGAATTCCAGATAAAATTCGTATCAACACGTCCATACTTCCTCAATCAAAATCAATCTATGTTGCATACAGACGCTTGTGATGTAACATGTGGCTGTATGAAAAAATCTGGAAGAAAAATCAGACGCAAACTTTTCAAGTTAGTCACCAGGCTTGTTTTAATTCTGGCTGCTGCTTTCTTTGTGGTTTGGGGGCTTTGGGCAACGGGTTCGTGCCTGCTTGGTCTAAGGGGCAACACAATAAACACTAATCTTTTCTTCTATGATGACATAGTCGGGACACTTGTTCCAGTGCAAAGAGATGTTGAAGGTGGAAGCGCCTACCTTGAGAATGTAGTGAGAGCGCTTATCGAAGGCCCGATTGAGGGTGAACATGTCCAGGCGACAATCAATCCACAAACAAGACTTCGAGGCATAGCGGTTGAAGAGGGACTCGCAACAGTCAACCTCTCCTCAGAGTTCCAGACACTTGTCAACCCACAGGTAGTATCTGAGAAGATGGTGGCATACTCAGTAATCAACACACTCACACTGACAGGTGAGATTGATAGGGTCAGATTCCTTGTTGATGGACAAACACCCACACACCTCTCAAACGAAACCAAGCTTTTTGACCTCTCCGGCGAGTACACAGAGCTGACTGAAGAACCACCACCAACTCGTGAATATTCGCTCTTTTTCCCAGATATTGACAATCGTTTTATTGCAGCCGAGAAAACAAGAGTTAGGCAGACAGTTGATACGGCAGAAACCGCCAAACTTCTAGTCAGAAGATACCTTCAGGGGCCAAAGAACGATTTTCTGGTATCACCTCTAAGCCCCAAAACCCAAGTTGGTCAAGTCACACTCAGTCAATCGCTTTTGACTGTTGATCTCTCTTCTGACGCCTATGAATCAAACCTTTCGGCAGATGGCGAGACCTCAATGCTCTCATCTCTGACTTGGACTCTTACCGAACTCCCCGGTGTTCTAAAGGTAAAGATACTCATTGGTGGAATTCAGGCTAACACAATAGGTGGTCATCACGATATCAGGGAGCCACTCACAAGATGGGATGAGGACAGACTTGTTGATATCGAAGGTGTAGGCGTTCCAATATTAATCTACTTCTCCTACGAGACACCAGATGGTGATTTCTTGCTTGTGCCGAGATGGAGGTTTATCCCCACCACCGATGACCTCGTCAAAAAGGCTTTCGAGTTGCTGCTTATTGGCCCAGATGCAGACGAGTCTGAGCTTGCGATAGGAACTTGTATCCCCAGGGAAACGACAGGTTCGGCGGTCACTGAAGGTTCACAAATTTCTTGCAACCTGATGCTCGGAGACAAGCAAAAGGAGATAGAAAACCAGGCATATGAGGCGATGCTCGTTTCTCAGCTGGTTCATACTCTAACAGAAACCAGCAGGAACACATCCGAAGTGCAGATAACAATCGATGACCTCATTCAAGAATCGCTCCCATACGGAACATCCATCTCTGGAAGTCTCCTAAGGAATCCGTAGATGAACGTAATGAAGAAAGCCGCATTTCTGGTTCTGCTTTGTCTGTTCCTTCTTCCAGGGCTCAAAAATTCCAAGGTGTACCACCTCATATCAACGAAGACACCTATTGGCGAGGTAGTTCACTATGAGCAGGGTGAGGACTACATCTGTCTTGTTGAAGGTAACTCGGTTCCAGATGACGCAGTCGTTATACAAACAGTTGCAGATGTCACAGAGCCCGGTGACTTTCACACATACGAAGAGGTTGTCTCAACCCTCACTTTTTTGTCAGAAGAATACCCCGACAGGTGTGGACTGAGAGTGGTAGGTACATCATATGAGGGTCATCCGATACCTGCGCTCAGATTCAGCTTGGACAACACATACAAACCAGCTTTTCTCATCATGGGTTGCCACCACGCCCGAGAGTGGATGAGCGTGGAGATTCCGATGGCTCTGTGCGATGTGTTATCAAAAAATCCGGAGAACAACCCTGACATTGACAGGTGGCTCAGTGAATATGAAATCTGGGTGATTCCAATGCTCAACCCTGATGGGCATATCTACAGTGTTGAGGAAGACCGAATGTGGCGGAAGAATCGCAAGGTTTTCACAAGCACAATCGGTGTTGATTTGAATAGAAACTACTCGCACATGTGGAGCAAAATGGGCTCCTCCGACAACGGCAGCAGCGAGGTGTACAGGGGAAAAGAGGCCTTCTCAGAAAATGAAACCCAAATCATAAGAGACCTCGCCAAACAGATTCCCTTTATTGGCTGCATATCATATCACACCTATGGTGACCTCGTCCTCTATCCCTGGGCATACTCCTATGAAAGAGTCTATTGCGAGGACATACTGGCTGACATTGCATACAACATGGCAAAGGTTGCCGGCCCCCCCGATGATAATGACAGAAAAAGCAGCACAGCCAAATACGCTCAAGAACTTGATTATTTACCAATGAAGGGGTCTGATCTCTATCCCACGGCTGGAGAATGTGGCGACTATCTTTTCTCTACCCACGGGATTGCAGGATTCACGGTGGAAATTGGCAACAAAGCAAACGATTTTATTCCCCCTGACACACTCATCGAGCCTACGGTCAAACAGATAATAGGCATGAACTATGTCCTCTTTAACAGGACACCAGAGCTCTTTGCGGTTGTGCAGGGCTTTGTCAAAGACTCACTAGGTAACCCCGTCGATGCAAAGTTCCTCTTTGGCAAGGATTCATTCCCCATCGAAATAGACCCTGTGACTGGATTTTTCAGAAAGGTTGAGCCTGTTGGTAGGCACTTGATAAAGTTGGAATGGCCCGATGGAACCGAAGTTCGTGAGATGATTGATGTCGCTCCAGGTATCAACACGCTTGAGTATCTCTGGGATGGGAGAGAGATGTCGAATCTTGAGGGGATAATCACGAACTCAGTAGGAGACGTTTCCCAAGCGACCATCAACCTTTATGATACTGCAACAAGAACAGAAATAGCCTCAGGTATATTTACAGGCGAATATAAGTTCACAGGCATAAAAACGGGTGTATACGAGCTGAAAGTCACAACCACAGACGGTGTATCAAGAATCTACCATCTCGGAATCTCAGACCACACAAGGTTTGATATCACAACAAACTTTGGGGCTTATTAATCAACAACCTCAAATAGGATTGAGAGCTCTTCATCAAGCTCAATTCCATAATTCTTTTTATAAGCCTCACTCAGATTCTTATATAGCATCTTTGGGTAAAGCGGTTTGGGCATGGTTGAACCATAGTTGAGTTCGTCGTGCATTTTGACAATCCAACCGTTCACTTCGACGAGGGCATTCTGAAAGCCAGAAACAATATCATCAGGAATATCATTATCCTTGAGATTTTTAATCAATCCGTTTATCTGTACCTTGAAGTCATAGAGAGCCATTCCCATCTCGCTTTTTACCTTAACTCGCTGCTCATCGGTTATTTCATATGTTGGAATTGGAGCATCTCTCATTGGAAGAAGCTCTCTCCATGAGGTTGGGGCACCTCCAAGCGCTTCAACGCAAGCAAATCTGTAGTTTACCCACTTTGAGAACTTCGGCAGCGCGACGCCCAATTCGTTTGTCCATCTTGCTGAAATTTCCTGCGCATCAACATCGGCTGGAGCAATACCCTCGCTCTCGGCAACGCATGTCGCAAGAACCAAATCTATTGCTGTATCCTCACCAAAAGCCTCTATAAGATACCTCGGAATTGGCTTCTCACAGTCTGGGATGGTTGAGTCCTCAAAGTGGTCGATGCATATGTCGGAACCCAGAAAGTCCACACTCCCCTGGGTGATGACCGCAAGGGTCTCCCCAGCCAGAATAAAATTCGCCATGGTCTCATTGACAAGCGTGTTGTCAGGAGCGCAGGATATGGAGGAAAATACCAACAATAGAGCAAAAATGCAAATGGTGACACGTTTCCACATTACACGGATATTACCCGTCTTTTATGAAATAATCAACCGTTGACGAGAATGATTTTAGAACATAAAACTATCATGCGGAGGTGTTTTATATGGCAAAGTTCCTGTTCGTGACAGGTGGCGTTCTGAGTTCCCTCGGAAAGGGAATCGTTTCTGCATCCCTTGGTATGCTCTTGAAATCCAGGGGTCACAAGGTGACTATTTTGAAATTCGACCCCTATCTCAATGTTGATGCTGGCTCTCAAAATCCCTTTCAACACGGTGAAGTCTTTGTGACAAACGATGGCGCAGAGACAGACTTAGACCTGGGTCACTACGAGCGTTTTATCGACCTCTCTCTTGGCAGAAGCAACAACGTCACAACGGGTTCGCTGTACCAATCCGTTCTGGCAAAGGAGCGAAGAGGCGATTTCCTCGGCTCAACAGTTCAAATTATTCCGCATCTCACGCAAGAAATAAAATCTCGAATCCACTCCCTTGCTGATGAAACAGGGAGTGACATTGTGATAATAGAGATCGGCGGCACGGTTGGTGACATCGAGTCACAACCCTTCCTTGAAGCAATAAGACAGTTTGGCACAGAACACAAACGGGAGGATGTTGTTTTCCTCCACCTGACATACGTTCCACTACTAAAAGTAACAGGAGAGCTGAAGACAAAGCCCACTCAACACTCTGTCAACGAACTCCGCAGGTCAGGAATCAAACCGCACATCATCGCTTGCCGGTGCGAGGTGCCTGTTGACAAAGAAGTCAGGAGCAAGATTTCACTCTTCTGCGATGTAGACCTTAAGCATGTATACTCGCAGCCTGACAGAAAGTCTGTGTACGAAGTGCCAATCTACATGGATGAGCAAGGGATTGTTGATGAACTCTCAAAGCTCTGGAATATTCTGCCCCGAACCTCAACCATCGAGGATTGGAAACAGATGACCAAAAGGTCAATGAACCTCACAGATGAGATTCGCATCGCCATGATTGGGAAATACACCAAACTCGGTGACGCATATCTCTCCGTCAACGAGGCCCTGAAGCATGCAGGCATACACACAAACATGAAGGTTAACATCGACTGGATAGATGCTGAGAGCCTCATGGACGAGAACAATCTTCAGATTCTGAAGAAATTCGATGGCATCCTTGTGCCTGGCGGTTTTGGGTATAGAGGCATCGAGGGCAAGATTCGAGCCGCCAAGTTCGCCAGGGAGAACAATGTCCCCTATCTTGGGCTCTGTCTCGGACTTCACATGATGGTGATTGAGTTTGCGAGAAATGCATGTGGAATGAAGGATGCCAACTCAACCGAATTTATTCCCGAAACTCCATTCCCCGTCATCGATGTCATGGCATCACAGAAGTATGTCACAGAAAAAGGTGGCACAATGAGGCTTGGTGCGCAACCGTGTGTCATGGAAGAGGACACACTTGCCCACAGACTCTACAAAGTCGCCAAGATTTCTGAGCGACATAGACACAGATTTGAAGTAAACAATGAGTACAAAGAAACTCTTGAGAAAAATGGTATGACATTCTCAGGTATAAACCCGAACCTCAACCTCGTTGAGATCGGTGAATTACGCGATCATCCCTTTATGATTGGCGTTCAGTTCCATCCGGAGTTCCAGAGCAGACCACTTACTCCACATCCACTTTTTGTTGGTTTTCTAAAGGCAGCAAAGGAGTATAAAGAGAACCCTAAACCAAGGAAGTTGAATCTGGAATAAAAAATGGAACGAAGTACGATTTTCATCAAGGGAGCTAGGGAACACAATCTCAAGAACGTCGACCTCACACTCCCAAGGAACTCTCTTGTAGTCATAACGGGTCTGTCAGGCTCAGGCAAGTCGTCACTTGCCTTCGATACCCTCTACGCCGAAGGTCAGAGGCGATACGTCGAGTCACTCTCAGCGTATGCCAGGCAGTTCATCGGCATGATGCAAAAACCTGATGTGGACAGTATTGAGGGGCTGTCCCCCGCTATCTCGATTGACCAGAAAGCTGGCTCAAAAAACCCGCGCTCGACTGTCGGCACACTCACTGAAATATACGACTACCTCAGGCTTCTCATGGCAAGAGCTGGCGTTCCCCACTGTCCAAAATGCGGCAAGGAGATTCAAAGAGCCACAGTCCAGCAAATGGTGGACAAGTTACTCGAGGACAACAACGGTTGGCGACTGACTGTACTTGGCCCAATCGTAAGACAACGTAAAGGCGAACATAAAGATACAATAGCCAAGATGAAGAAGTCTGGCTACACGAAGCTTCGTGTTGACGGTATAATCTACGATGTTGACGAACCTCTCAAAATCGAAAAAACCAAGCGCCATGATATTGATGTGGTCGTCGACAGACTGATGGTCGACGTTGAGTCAAAAACTCGTCTCGCCGACTCTCTTGAAGCAGCGCTCAAACTTGGTGAAGGCGTGCTTCGGGTGCTTGCCCAGAAGACTCGAGATGATGAACCGGAAGAATTCACCTTCTCTGAGAATTTTGCCTGTCCCGATTGCGATATCGCAATTGAGGAGATTGAGCCAAGACTCTTCTCCTTCAACTCCCCCTACGGCGCATGCCCTGAGTGCGACGGACTTGGCGATAAGCTTGTTGTGTCTGAGGAGCTCCTTGTTCCGAACCCAAAACTCTCAATCAAGGGGGGCGCTGTCAAAGCTCCTGGTTTCAACTCACTTGACAGTTACAGTAACAGCTTTTTGAGACAGATCTGCGACGCCTATGGAATTGACCTCAAGAAGCCCTGGCAGGATTTGCCAGAAGAGCACAAGAAAATCGTTTTTTACGGCGGGGACAAAAAGACCGTTCAAATTAGCTGGAAGGATAGCGACGGTTACGAACATAAACGCAGAATTCACTTCAGCGGAATCATCAACACAATCAACAGACGCTACAAACAAACAACCTCACAAGGCATGAAACAGTGGTACGAGGAACTGATGGTATCAGTTCCATGCCCCGTATGCGGGGGCAAAAGGCTCAAGCCAGAAGCTCTTGCTGTGACGCTGGGGAAGAAGAATATTGCTGACATCACCGCGATGTCCATAGAGAAGTCATACGAGTTTTTTGAGAACCTCAACCTTACCGAAAGGCAAAAAGCGATTGCAAAGCAGATTCTCATCGAGATCAAGTCAAGACTTAGGTTCCTGCTTGATGTAGGGCTTTCATACCTCACACTCAGCCGCGCATCTGCAACCCTCGCTGGAGGTGAGGCACAGAGACTCAGACTCGCCACGCAGATTGGTTCTGGCTTGGGGGGAGTGCTCTATGTTCTCGACGAGCCATCGATAGGGCTTCATCCAAGAGACAACACCAGACTGCTTGCCACACTCAAGCGACTCCGAGACCTTGGCAATACGCTTGTTGTGGTTGAGCATGACGAGGAGACAATTCGCTCTGCTGATTTTATTGTTGATATTGGCCCTGGCGCCGGTGTCAACGGTGGGCACATTGTGGCAACTGGCAAGGTTGATGATTTATGCGACGTGCCTGAGTCACAGACAGGTCAATATCTTTCTGGTAAGGTCTCAATCCCAATTCCACGACTTAGAAGGGCAAGTAACGGGCATAATCTCAAAATCATTGGCGCAAGTGAACACAACCTCAAGGGCGGGGATTTTGAGATTCCTCTTGGCACATTCAACGTCGTCACAGGCGTCTCAGGTTCTGGCAAGTCAACTCTTGTTGGGGACATCATCCACAAGTACATCGCCAAGCAAATCTACGGCTCGCGAGACCTTCATGGCAAGGTTGAGAGGATTGAAGGAATTCAGTACCTAGACAAGATTGTCATTGTTGACCAATCGCCAATCGGTAGAACCCCACGCTCCAATCCCGCCACTTACACCGGGGTATTTACACACATCAGAGAGCTTTTTGCCAAACTGCCAGAGAGCAAAACCAGGGGATATGGTCCGGGCAGATTCTCTTTCAATGTGAAGGGTGGAAGGTGCGAGGCCTGTCAGGGTGACGGCATGATCAAAATTGAGATGCAGTTCCTTCCTGATGTATATGTTCCCTGCGAGGTTTGCCACGGGGACAGGTTCAATAGAGAAACACTAGAGGTGAAATTCAAGGGCAAAAACATCGCCGAGATTCTTGATCTCACAGTCGAAGAGGCTGTTGTGCTCTTTGAGAACATCCCTGGCATCCACAGGAAACTCCAAATGCTTGAGGAGGTCGGACTCGGTTATGTCAAACTTGGACAATCCGCCACAACCCTCTCTGGTGGTGAAGCTCAGAGAATTAAGCTCACGTCGGAGCTTGTAAAAAGAGGAACGGGCAGAACACTCTACATTCTCGATGAACCGACAACAGGACTCCACATGGCTGATGTTCACAGGCTTGTCGATGTATTGAGTCAGCTTGTGGACAAGGGTAACACAGTACTCACAATCGAGCATAACCTCGACGTCATCAAGTACGCTGACTATGTCATCGATCTTGGCCCGGAGGGTGGAGACGGCGGAGGAGAGCTTGTGGCATTCGGCTCCCCTGAGGAGGTGGCGGCATGCGAGAGGTCTTACACTGGACAATACCTCCGAGAATTGCTGCCAAAATCGAGCTGGGGCAAATCAAGGCGTGAGACGCAAGCGCACAGAATTGTCGAGGATATTGAAGCCGACAAGGCGAAGCAGCATAAGACGAGACGCAGGAAAGCCACAGAAGAGGAACTCGCCGACGAGATTATGGAACAGTTTGTGGAGTCGGTTGAGGAGGATTTTACAACCTAATATTAAATAATTTCCAGTTAGCACGGAATGTTTTGTTGTGGTAATTACTGTTTCAAATTACATGAGGGACAAACCATTTTAGTGACAGAAGTTATTAATATTGGATTTATTCATGATTGATATTTGCACCCAACGATACATATACGTACACTGTACGGCACAATAGACACATCGATTGGGGGTGTATGAGTGAAAATGTTGAAATATAAAAGATTGATTGTTTATACAGCTTTATTGCCTATTTTGATTTTCTCAAGTTGCGCAGAAAATAGCACCTCAGAAAAAGTTGAGGTTGAGGTTACCGAGTCTGATGAGTGGGCAGATATAATGACACTGCATGACGAGGCGGACAGTGCTGAAGACCTTGATAATTACGTATCTGAGCTCTGGGAATATAACAAAAAGATGATTGAAGAAGCAAATAATGGGAAGGATTTTGAATCGATTGTCAAAGAGGAGGAAGAAAGAATTGAGGAGCTGGAATCTATGGCACCTGCAATAACCACATACGAACTAGATTGCGATCACATCAACTCTTTTATTCACAATAATAACACAACACCCGAAATTGATACAGAGATTCAGCTTTTGTGGTCAAGAAATTTTGACAGCAACATCGAGATTAACAATCTGATTCACTCAGACGATTCAGGATATCTTTTCATAGCTTCTGGCCATAGGATTTTTAACTTTTGGGATTTTCTAACCAAATTTGACAACCGCGGAGGGTGTGCAAATCAGGGGTTGTTTCCTCATTCAGATGAATACAACGATACCACTGGAATGTACGGAGACACATACTTCCGTGTTGATGACTACATTGCTAGGATGTATACCAGAACAGAAATGATTGATGATTTTTATTCAAACTCGATACCAACAATCGAGATAAAGAACCTCAAGGATACGAGCATTGATATCACACAGGAATTGACTGAATACGGCACTCCATTCTGTATGTCCAGCGAGTGTCTTGGCATCTTGTCTTATTCAACAATTTATTGGTATGATTTACTAAATGGTGAGTTATTGTGGTCAAAATATATTGAAAATGATGATAACGATGGTTTGTTTATTAAGTCCTTCTGCTACAATAGTGATTCATTATTTTTAGATATAGTGCAACCAGATTTCGACCTCCTTGAATCGTGCAACTTTGTTTTACCTGTAAATATTGACTCATCTAAATTATCCTTCATGCCAAAGCCGTTTTTTGAAACAATGAAATGCAATGTGCTAAAAGTAAGTCCATCAAAAGAATTACATCTATTCAACCATGGAAATTCGATCCTTATTGATGAAACAAATGATAACTTGCTTTGGAACAGAGATGATATGGTAATAACGGATACCTCAACCATTGCAGCAACATCCGACCATATAATCTGGACAAACGGGGCAGAACTTATCTTTACCAACATTCAAACAGGGAAAGATTACAAAAAAATCACATACAACAGCGAAGGGAAACTGGCCCCTGAAAAGGCGAGAATCAATATGTGGCTCGGATATTCCCAATCAGAAAGTAATTTGTATTCCTCACTTGGGCGGAATATCTGGTTCACTGATGACAAGATATTCTTATTCATCCACAACACGCTATATTGTTTTGGGAAACCTGAAACTGACACATTTTACATAAATCCTGTAAATATCAGATTTGATATCGTGGAATACGACTGCGATGGAATGACAGGAGAGCACATCGTATATGCAACTGATGCATCAGTTAAAATAATCAACACAAAGTCTGAGAAACTCGATATTTCCGTGATTCAAAAACCTTCGTATATTGCTGTTGATTCCACATCCTTCACAGTTGAACCAAACGGAGAATACTCTCTTGTTGTGGAAGAAATCAGAAATGAACCAGAAAGAAGCGCTAGCGGGGACTACTCGACCGAGTCTAACAATCAGAATAGCCTGATTTTGAATATTTCTGGGGAGGTGATTGAACTACCGTTGTTCCTTGAGACTCCTCCGCACTGTGGAGAGATTTAACAGCCCCCCCAACAACGCTTTGCACCTGGTTCACTTCAATTATCCTCGCTCCCATTCAGACTCGACTGTCTACCCGGTCTGGATTATCTTCGCGGTATCAATGGTTCTAGAATCAATGTTTTTCTTGATATTGTAGATCGACGCAATAGCAGCGTTTAGTTCATTATATTCCTAAGGTGGCACACTCATTCTCGACAAACTAAAGACTTCTCCATAATTCCACGACACATTTTCAGAAAATAATCCTGCAGGCACTCGCATAAAAAGTGGCGGAGAGTAAGGGATTCGAACCCCTGAACCAGTTTGCACCAGTTACCCGCTCTCCAGGCGGATGCTTTCGACCACTCAGCCAACTCTCCGTGAGTTGAGATTATCCATAAGATAATCTCATATGTCAACAAACGCTCACAAACTATTACCGATTCGTTTTTATGTTGGCTCCCAGAAAATCTTTACTGTCTTTGTCTCATCAATCCATTCAACCTTTGCGCCAAATGACTCTGAGATAAACCTCACAGGAACGACTGTTCTGCCAGAGATGATTTGTGGGGGTTGGTCGAGTTTGACTGTTTCTCCATCTACCTCCGCTGTGTCCTTACCAATCCAGAGTTTTATCAAGAATCCATTTCTATCAAGCTCAATACGTTTTTCATCGGGATACCAGCCCACATCACACCCAAGTGTTTCACCAATAAACCTTAGAGGAAGCATGGTACGACCACCCACAATTTGGGCAGATGAATCAAGCTTGACATCACGACCATTCACATCAGCCGTATTGTTGCCAACAACCAGGTTTATTTTGATATCCTCCTCGGTGGTCATGGTGCAATCGAAATAAACCCTCTCGCCGTTTGTAAGTTCGAGGTAGAAACTGTCTGAGAACTCTGTGCCTTTGGGGGCTTTGGATGGATTAGCTTCAATCCATAAGTTATCTTGTTCAGGATCTGAATCCTCTTCTCCAATTACTGCCCATTCTTCTTGAATATAAAATGATACCCAACAAGGCTTATTTATGACTTTACTCCAATCTATCTTATCATACTTTGTCAAATCTATCTCAATCTTTTTTGTCTCTCCCCTTGGCACAAACCCAAAATCCACCTTCACCCTTTCAAACTCCTTCTTGGGTTTGATATAGGCGCTGACCTGGATTCGTTTTGAACCCCCTCCCCAATCGATTGTTACAAATCCGATGAGATATGAATCAGGCTCAACCTTGTTTGTGTCAAGCTCAACATCAACAAACACTGGCACACCTGGAGCAACCTTCCATTCTGTCTTTTCGATGCCCATCCAGAATGCTGACTTCTTGAGGGATACAGATACATCACACTGGGTAATATTGCTGATCTTGATTTTCTGGGTTGCCACATCACCAAACTCAACCTCACCAAAATCAATCGACTCTGTCAAGACAAGTGGGTTGACAAAAAGTTTTGCTTCGCCAAAGACCTTCCCAAATGTGGCTTTGACCTTGCCTTCGTGTCCGTTATCAGACGGGGTGAAAAGACCGTTCTCATCAATCTTTCCAACCGTCGGGGGGGTAACACTCCAGACTACATGCACATTCGGCACTTCATACTCATTCGCATCCAACACCTTTGCATTAAACTGGATGGTTTTCCCTGGTTCAATCGCAGCCGATCCCGGCTCAACCACAACCTTTGATGGCGTTAGAACCCTCACATCGACACTTGCAGAAAGATCGTATGCAGACGCTCTGACTCTGAAGACTCCATCCTTTCCCGTTGCCTTGAAAACACCATTATCTGTGATGGTGTTGCCCATTGGGTCACCCACTATTTCCCACTTGAATCTCAGCCCATCGATTGGCTCCCCATCCCCGTCAAACCCAACAGCCTCAAGTTTAACACCGCCGCCTGATGCCACAATTGGGTTTTGCTCTGCTATCTCAATCTTCGTGATATCAAGCACAACCTGAACTTGTGCCGTGGCCTTTACACCATCACACTCAGCTGTGATTTTTATCTCGTTCAGGCCATCAACAAAATTTAATATGAACAATCCGCTGCTGCTTATTGTGCCCCCTGCCGCTGGGTCAACAGACCATTTAATAACAGCTGACTCAATCTCTTCACCCAGGGCATTGTACGCTTTTGCTCTAAACTGAACCGTTCCTCCCCGCTTGACTGTGACATTTTCTGGGGTTATCTCAACCCTTATAACCTTTGATTCATCAACCTCACCAGGGGCATAGCAGACAATGGAGTCAGAAAATGCGACGAGGAGTTTGGAGTCGCCAAGGGCGAAAAGTATAGGCTCTTTGTTAACTCCTATTTGAGATAACAATTTATGATTTCTGGGATTTAATAATTCAATTTTATAATCATCAGAATTTTCTACAGAGGCTAGGAATAAAACCTCATCAGTTATTGCACAAGAATTGAATAAAAAACTCTTTTCATCTTCCAGAATCGATACTAAGTCCATTGATTTACCATGTTCTATCGTTATAAGTGATTTATCGTATAAAGCTTCTGCCACTCTGGTATTCACTAGCAACATCGGTTCAGAAAGATATTTATATATAGAGACGTTTAACGCAAATCCACCTTGTAGTGGTCTCCTCAGCAAAAGCCACGTGTCCACATCTATTTGCCAGAAATATGTATATCCGTTGAGGGTATATGTTCTTTTACCAAATGGGAAATCTTTAAATCCTTCATCCTTCCATATTATGGTTCCTGAATCAAAATCGATTCCAACTGTTTCTCTCTCATTATTCTCAATATCAACAACATTTGTAATAACTATTACTGCCCCATCACTCGACGGCACATACTCAGTAGACTCCACCTCGTGCTTCCAACTAATCTCCCCACTTGGCCTGACTCTCTCCACAAAACACTTTTCATCCTCAAGATCAAGCCCCACAAAGATAAAGTCGTCATACACATTCATAAGGTGATAGATGTGTGTGTTGAGATTCACTATGTTTGAGATGATGCCTGCTCTCTCGTTTATCTCGACGAGTCCATTGATATCGCCTGCCACCCCAAGCCAGACATCGCCAGCAAAGTCCAAGCAAGCAGATGTTATCGGATCATGAGAGTCATACTTCCATAGCTGTTTTCCGCTGCTTTGTTCGAGAGCAACAACGAAATCCGTAGAAATGACATACACCTTCTCGTTTGTAGTAAGAATCTGTTTCGGATCCTGGACGTCGAAGCTCCAGGATGGATTGAGATGCAAACCTTTGTCAAACACTGTATTTGGTGAATAACTCGTCCTGCCAGGAGTTGCCATGTCGCAACCCCAATATATAGTCACAGATTTCGCATCTGAGATTGAACCGGCATACAAGAGAGAGAATACAAAAACCACAGTGATGAATATTCTCACCATCTTTTTCAGATATTTATTCATAAAAGCCACCTCCAGTAGATAATATTCTAGGAGATTTTATCATAAACTCAAAAATCGTCAAAAAACCTGAACATTCCATACACACGAAGAATACTTCGTAAACAAATCGCTCAGCGACATACAGCAGCTTCCAGAAAATAGTAGAAGGGAGCTATCGATATAATCTCTGTAGACTGCTACCCCTTATATATCCAACTCACCTTCTCTCTTCTGTCCTCCCATGGATATTTCACAAAAAGTTGGAGGGGAAGGATCGTCTCTGGGATATTCAGAGCTTTGACTTCATCATACATCTCCTGAGAGCAGGCGATGAATTTAATTGGCAGATCAAGGGCTTTTGAGGCTTCACGGATTGTCCCAAGACCCTCGGTAAAATCCTCAATTGCGGTCATGTCTTTGATGTGGGGGTTTCCAACAATCGATGTGAATCTTGCCCTTGCGCCCTGAGAAACCTCCTCAGCAAGGTTTCTGATTCCATCAACTGTGCTTGTGAAAGGTCTGTAGGGATTAATAACCAGGTTGAATTCATAGTCACCGCCATTGAGACGAGGAATTATCTGACCAAGCGCCGTCGCTCCCTGTTTGTCGCCACCGACATCCATCACAAGGCGTCTGGAATCGTCCGCTATCCAGTGATAAATCTTCTGCGGCACGACAGGCATGTCAGCAAAAGCCACCTTGCCTTCTGGCATCAGCACTTCAAGCCCAGATTGACGCAACACATCAGCGCTGTCTCTGACTCTGATGTACGGCTTCACAACATCATAATCGATGAGCGCAACCTGAGTGCCAGCTTGTTTCAAGCTCAACGCGTAATTGATCGAAATCTCTGTCTTGCCAGCACCAACAGGGCCAGCGAATATCGTTATTCTTGGGTTCACGTATTCTACTCCTTGAATGCCCCTATCTTATCGAGATATGTCATGAGACACTGTGGTTCTCCAATCTTCACAGGGGCTATATATGACACTTTGTCAGTAATATCTGAAACGAGTCTCTTGTTTTTCCAAGCAAGTGGCCCGTGGAGGGTGACAGAATCGAGCTCTCCACACAAAGCTGTTGCCATCCTGCCAATTTCTTTCGCGATGGTATAAATCATCGCATCATAAATGAGCTTTGCTTTCTTGTCACCAACATCAATCGTCTGCTGAACCTTCTCAACATCTGACGTGCCAAGGTGGGCGACAAGTCCGCCATTTTCTCTGACTTTTGCTAACAACTCTTCTTTTGTAAATTTATCTGAGAGCGCCATCTTGTAGGCGCAACGCTGCTGGAAGAAACCTGACCTTGTCGGGGTTATTGCTCCCTCACCATCGTATGAGTTGGTGATGTCGAGTATCTTCTCATCAGCTTGAGCTGCAATCGAGATCTCACCCTCCGAGAGGTAGACAGACACTGTCCTCTTGCTGTCACCTGACATCAGGTGTTCAAGTGTTCTGGCAACAACTCTTCGCTCAATTTGGGGGATACCTGAGAGTTTGGCAATCTCTGGCAGGGAGTTGTAGGTGAGTGGGTAAACAAGTCTCGCCTTTTTGGGTTTGAGCGCCCAAACAAAGACAGCAGCCATGTTTGAGATGTCAGATCCGAACTCGCATTCGCGAAGTGATTTTGCCCTGGCATCATCGAGTTCCATGAAAATCTCGTCAGTCTGTTCTGTCATGCCATAGCAGGAGACTCCAACATCAAACATGTTTCCACCAAATGTGTCCACAACCTGCTTGATTGCTTCCTCAAAATCAGAGTGAGATTTTGGGAAAGGTATTTCGAGTATCTTGGCATCAGCTGGCTTTTTGTCAAAGAATCCGACCAGGAAACTCTTGTCATCTGTGAAAACTGCAAGATTTGCCATTGTTTAGTTTCTCCTTTGCAAAGGATCACCTTGTGGGTTTTTCTCAAAAAAACTGCTGTCTGTTATCTCTACTGATTCAATTATCTCAACCGCCTCGTTGTAGACCTTGGTGTCAGCAACAGGGCCAAAGAAGTCAATTGTGACATAACCCATCTCAACGGGGATGTCAACAAGGATTGACCTGTTGACTGTTCCATCAGCAAGGGTTGTCTCTGTTTCAACCCATCTGCCAAGAGCCCCAGTGAAGGGGATGTTTTCATTTCTTACGATTTTGACTCCAGCGCCCTCATATGGAGCCTGTAATCTGGAAAAATCACCTTGTTGCACCTTCGGGTCAAAGACGATTTGACAGGTGAGAAGATACTCCTCTCCCTGCTCCTCATATGTATACTTGAAGTTGAGAGGATGCTTGGAGAAAATCACCCTTCTGTAGTTGGCAGCCGCCTTGAGCGCGTCCCCACCATAATCAAACATGTACCAGGTTTCAGGGGTTGTGATTTTTACAAACGCCGATTCAACCACCTTTGTTTCCGCATCTCCACAGGAGACCAAAACCAAAGGTGAGAGCAAAAGACTAAGAATCAAAGTCGTTGAAATAATCCTCTTCATCTATCGTGATACTCCTTATTGATTTCTTTATGTTGGTTGGATTTCCCATCGTGACACCCTCAAGCCTAACCTCACCCATGTCAAGCGGGATGGTGAGACCGATTCGGACGAGTCCGCCCTTACCCTCAATCTCCGACCACCAGACAGTCCTGTCGCCAAGCGTTGCCTGGGATGACTCGACCACAACCTCACCCTGAGCTGTTGAGATTGATTCTCTGGGCGGGATGTTCTTGACTGAGAATTGGTCAAAAATCCAGGTGATTGTGATTTTGTCTGACCCATCTGTCAGCACCATCTGCCAGTCGTTTTGCGACTCAATACTCATGGAGGATGGTGTCACAAGCGAGAAGAAGGTACCCTCAATTTTTTTCCAGTCATTGCCGCTATCCGCGCAAGACAGAAAAACAGAGGCGACTATCGGCAAAAGCGCTATGCGTATAATTGCTGATTTCACAGACATCATGTTATATGGTAACGAGTCTTTCTCAAGTCAATTCAATGAAAACTAAAGCTACTGGGGCTTGTCGTTCTTTTTGATCTCTTCGAAGGAATCTTCAAGGTTCTTCAGTCTTCTATCCATCAGAAGCATCGCCACAGCAAGCACCACAACCGCTAGCCCAAATACCGCCAACCACGCCTGACTAATATACATATGCAACTCCTCTTTTATATATGAATCGTTTCTTATGTTTCTACATCCTCTATTCTATTATACACAGCCTCAAACACAAATACGCCGATTCGTCGATTTTTTCTTCACCATTTAAGGATAATTCAGTAAACGTTGGTTGAATTTATGGCTGATAAATGAGACCCTGTGGGCAGAGCAACTAAGTCGGTCGGAGGAACCATGCCAACAAGGGTAGAACACAACATAGATGACGCTTCCAAGATAATCTTTGTGAAGATTATTGGGTCAATAAAGGACGAGAGCGAGGCAATGGCATTAGCGGTTGAGCTGAAAAAGGTACAGGAAAGCAGGCAGGAGAGGTGTTGGTTTGTCTCAGACCTGACTGAGTTTGACGCTCCATCTGTGTCAACAGCCTCCTATTTTGCCAGAATCACAAAAGAACTTGAGGAGAAAAGACTTGGAACAATATCGATTGTGACAAGCACGCTCCAAAAGATTGGCATGAAGCTCCTAGGCACAATCAGGCAGTCTAGGACTTATCAGGTTGGGTCAATGGAAGAGGCGAGGGAGTTGATTGCAAAGCTTGAAGGAACAAAGTAGTTTTCCGAATAATCCGCTTTTGGAGAATTATCGAACATTAACATCCATTCTATCTTCAGCAATTATCGTGTTGTCTTTGAGGATAAAGCATTTTATATAATGACTGCCAGAGTATTTAGTCGATTCTTCCCTGTAGTTACTATTATCGAATATAATATCTCCTCTTAGACATTTATCCAACAGCGCCTCTTCTCCAGAATTTGTAACTTGCCACAAAACCTTATATGGAGCGTAAGGAATAAGGGTTTTAGTATCGAATTGAAAATATAGATCCCACTGAGATTCAAGAATACTATTACTATTGAATGGATTCCTTTTGTGACTTTTTGGCTTGCTGTAAGTACCTTCAAGTTGTATTGTTGCCATGATTCTTCGAGGGTACGGTAGTGGAACTTCATGCGATTCTCTATTCCTTATTATTTTTTGATTATTCTTATCAAAACATATTATTTCACAGAATTCATTAATTGCTTTGATGTAATCTCCACTATCATTTAAGCGTTTTATTTGATAAAATTTTCGTAAATGATTACTTACAATATATTCTAGGATTTCTAGATATCCTTTTTTATCATTATCCATCAAATATCTTCCAACATCATTTTGAGAATCTGCGGGATCTGGGCATTTACGATTTACTTTTTCCAAAAGATTCTCAAGTACTAAAATAAATCCGTCAAAAATATTCAAAAATGGGGTACACTTTTCTTTCACAATATAATACATTATAAGCTCTAAGTGAAAGGATTTTAGAAAGGGGCAATTCTCTCTTTTCCAATGTTTTAGGAGTCTAATGAGTTGTTTTAGTTGTGGATTCCTTCTTTTCTCTGATACGAGTAAGTCATGGTGTTTAATTGGATTCGATTTTATCCATTCACCTTTGTGTTTGTTGTTCACATATTTATATGGAATGTCCTCTGGAATTAGGAAAACTTGACCATCTTTTTTGGCTGGAACAATATCAATTCCTAAAGAATCACTATAGACAATATTCACTGAACTCTTTTGAATTATTAATTCCTTATCCGGTACAGCTTTTTTTGTACTATCATGAACCATCTCGAGTACCTGTCTTGGCGTTTTATTCTCAAGCAAATCCTTCTTGATTACTAAAAAGAAATCAATATCTTTCAATGGTTTTATTGCCGTTTCCCGCCTATACGAACCTGTGAGAAAAGAGTTAACATCACTTTGATTAGATTCCTCTCCTATTTCTTTTGCTAATTTATCTCGCAATTCATTATGAATTTGACTAATTAAAGATTTATCTCTATCAGATATGTTGATATAGTCAGTCATAAATTTATCAATAAATTCAAGTAATGTCACAATACAACATCCTTCAAATAATTATCAATATTTATTGGCGCAACCGTTCCTTGACTTTGTAGACATGAAAACAACCTAACATAAAAATCGATTAGCATATTCCCTTTTGAACCTATGATTAGTATCCTGTTTTCATCGTAAAAGAGGCATCTATCCTCTAATGAACAGCAAAAATCGAGATTTCTATTATAGGACGATGAGTACAGCTCAATGTTTTTCTTTTGTGAGTTTGTTAACCCCTTTTGCGCTAGAATACCACCATAAATGTATACAGGCTGAATTTCACAGATCTTTTTATTACGATTTTTAATTATTCCCTTGGATCGATGAAGCTTTCTTACGGATTCTAGTTTATCACATGAATATTTAATATACCCCTTTGAAAGTTTCTGCTTTACTTCAAAAACTGCATATACCGATTCAACAGGTAGATAGTTAATCCCGTTTTGTTTCAGCAGAAATGGAGAGTATTGAGTATCAAAAACAACAATATCAATCTGATCACTCATACAACCTTTGCTGTCAATAATCGTTGCTTTATCGACTTTATATCTTGACGGAAGATATGTTGAAAGCATATTTGTCCATTCAAGTTCTGAGTTGTCACCCCTATCGACTGGATGTTTCAAAAAATCACTATAGGTAAGTTTTGACATCATTTGCTCTTGCAATGCGTTAAATATCTCCGACATATTTAATTTTTTTCCCATATTCTTAAAAGATAGTATATGACTAATACTTGTCAAGCACAATTAATAAAGGGCTTTGCAGTATTGCAAAGCCCTTTTTGTTCTTTAAATCAAATAAGAAGTGATTGTCTAATTCAAAAAATGATTAGACGAGTCCCTGGTCGATCATTGCATCGGCAACCTTGCGGAAGCCAGCGATATTTGCGCCAAGTACATAGTTCCACTTCTGGTCAAACTCTTTTGATGTCTCAAATGCCTGGGTGTGGATGTCCTTCATGATACGTTTGAGGTGACCATCGACTTCTTCACGTGTCCATGACATGTGAAGCGAGTTCTGTGACATCTCAAGACCTGAGACAGCGACACCACCAGCGTTTGCAGCCTTGCCGAGACCATAGAGAACACCATTCTTGAGGAATACATCGACAGCCTCTGGTGTGGATGGCATGTTTGCACCCTCTGAGACAGCCTCAACGCCGTTCTTGACGAGTTCGAGAGCATCCTTTTCGTTGAGCTCATTCTGGGTTGCGCATGGCATCGCCACGTTGTACTTTCTGGCGTACCAGAAACCGTCAAGTCCCTCATGATACTCACATTTGTACTTGTCGGCATACTCTTTCATTCTGCCGCGTTTGACGTTCTTGAGCCACATGACATACTCAAGCTTCTCTTTGTCGATTCCCGCATCGTCAATGATGTAACCGCCTGAGTCTGAGAGAGTGACAACTTTTCCGCCAAGTTCTGTGACTTTCTCAGTTGCATACTGGGCAACGTTGCCCGAACCACTGATCGCAACGAGTTTGCCATCGAGACCGCAACCCTTGGTGTCAAGCATCTCCATCAAGAAGTATGTTGCACCATAACCGGTTGCTTCTGGTCTGATAAGTGAACCACCCCAGTTTCGCCCTTTGCCTGTGAGTGTTCCTGAAAACTCGTTTGTGAGTTTCTTGTACATACCAAACATGTAACCAATTTCTCTGCCACCAACACCAATGTCACCTGCGGGCACATCAGTCTCCGGACCGATGTGACGGAAGAGCTCAGTCATAAAGCTCTGGCAGAATCTCATGACTTCAAGGTCAGATTTGCCCTTTGGATCGAAGTCTGAACCACCCTCACCACCACCCATCGGGAGGGTTGTAAGAGCGTTCTTGAAGATCTGCTCAAAGCCCAAGAACTTCAACATTCCAAGCGTAACGGTTGGATGGAAACGGAGTCCGCCCTTGTACGGTCCAATCGCTGAGTTGAATTCAACTCTGAATCCACGATTAACCTCGACTGTGCCATCGTCTCTTGTCCATGGAACACGGAACATGAGCACGCGCTCTGGCTCAATGATTCGCTCAACAATTTTGTGCTTGCGGTACTTTTCTTCTCTTTGGATAAGTGGTTCAATCGATTCAATGACTTCTTGAGCTGCCTGGTGGAACTCTGGAGCTGCGGGGTCACGTCTCTTGATAATTGCCATTATCTCTTCAACAAATGCCGACATACACACTCTTCTTCTTTGCTAGATTTCTTTTTCTGCATGGTTTTTATTTTTCGCCCCACGCAAAAACATATCCTTTAATATGTCTTCATTTGGCGAACAATCATGAAACGCCGGCGATAAGAACCGACGCAGCGATTGCGTTCATCTTTGATTCAGCTGTATCCGTGCGAGATGGCACAATGACTGGAACCTTTGCTCCTAGCACGATTCCTGCCGTCTCTGCTTTGCAGTTACCAAGGTAAACAAGAGTCTTGTAGAAGATATTTCCAGCCTCAACATTTGGCATAATCAAAATATCCGGCTGACCGGCAACATCTGACACGATTCCCTTGTGTTTAGCTGCCTCCGCCGATATTGCGTTGTCAAGCGCCAATGGACCATCAACGATAACATCCTTGCCAAACTGTTTTCTGTCACCCATCTTGGCAAGTGCAGCAGCGTCAATGGTTGATGTGACCTTGTCAGAAACCGTCTCAAGCGATGAGACGATTGCTGCCCTGATTGGACTGATGCCAAGACCCCTTGCAACTCTGATTGCATTCTTGAGAATCTCGCCTTTCTCAACGAGGTTGGGGTATGGAACCATGCCACCGTCAGTCATGATAATGAGTTTGGGGTAGGTCGACACGCCAATAAGACCAACGTGCGAGAGAACCTTGCTGACAGCGAGTCCAACTTCTTTGTTAAGGACTGCCTTGAGGAGGATTGGGGTTCCGACAAGGCCCTTCATCAGAATCTCACCTCTGCCCTCTGCGATCTCCTTCACCGCAAGCGCACTCGCATTCCTCTTGTCCGGCTCGTTTATAATCTTCCAGGGAATTTCTATTCCCAGTTCACCTGCAATGTTCCTGATTTGCTGCTCATCGCCAATCAGTACCGGTTCTATCAGATCGAGATCGGCTGCCATCTTAACAGCTTTGAGTACAACGTCGTCCTCGGCTGCCGCAACAACAAGCTTCTTAGTTGTTTGAGCTTGCGCATGCTTAATAAGTTCGTCAAAGTTAGTGATCATACTTTTTACTCCCTGATTTTGAAATTACTGCCTACCATGATTTTCTTGTACGGTAGAGCAATAATCTCGTTGGATTTAGTTCCTGGATTGTTTTCCATAAAACTTTTTATTATCTGGTACCCCACAGAAAATCCAGCGCCTGTCGGTATACCTGACTTGTAGTCACCAAACATGAAACCTCTGTGTTGATCAATACCATCGAGCTTTATATTCTTCTCAAACTTTGGCCAGAGTTTTTTTACTTCTTCCAGCGGATATTTCTTTGCGTTGTCCAACACAAAATCTTCGCCATAGTGCTCTTCGACAAAAACCTCAGCCAGCCCTTCAGCAAGAAGAGATTGGATGAGAGGATATCTGATTGAATTGACCGGGTAGAGTGAGTGTCTCATAGAGTGGTGATATTCTCTAGCTGCTGCCGCCTGTAGACTCACGAGCGAATACTTGGTTGGCCATATGCCAAGTAGGATAAATGGCGGGATGCTACCAAAACCCACAATTCCTTTGGATTTCTCGACCACATCCGGCTTTGTTCTATCAGCTATGAAAAGAGCCCACTTGCAGAACGGACCACCAAAATATTTTCTGGCGTCCTCAAGGGCTCTTTGAACCCTGTTCCAAGCGTCAAAGGCGATAAGCGCATCAAGCGCTGCTTTGATATCATTCAGGTCATCTTCTGGGTCAAAGAGCATCGAGAGTCTGAGGATTTTGTAGCCATTGAAACCAGTCATGCCACCAGACATAACATCCCAGAGATCAGACAAAGAATCGGAAAAGAGTCTTCTGTGGAGCTTGATAAGCTCTCTCTCATCACAGTTTGGAGCGTCCTCCAGGAATCTCTCGGTTATCTGCTGTGTCGGTACCGCGACGAAACTCTGGAGGGCTGCCATTTAGTACTCCTTTGCCTTTTCTTGGCCCTTCAGCACCCTCAAAACTCCGAGTGCCAGAGCCTCCATTTCCATTTGCCCCGCCATATTTATTGCGGGAGCAATGTAGCTTGTGTATTTGCCTATTGTGTCCCTAACATAGTCGGCATATGCCATCGAACCAGTCAGGACAATGCCATCAATTTTTCCGCCGATGACTGATGCCATTGCACCTATCTCTCCTGCAATCTGGTAGAGCATAGCATCAAGGACAAGCTTGGCCTTATCTTCCCCTTCATCCACCATCTTGAGTACTTCTCTGACATCATTCGTACCAAGATAGGCAACCACGCCACCTTTCTTGGTGGTGAGGACTTTAATATCTTTTTCTGTGTATTTACCAGACTTGCAAAGCTCAATCAAACTAGCGAGCGGTAGAGAACCAGAGCGTTCGGGTGAGAACGGCCCAGCCTCGTTGGCGTTGTTAGCGTCAAGAATGCGACCACCAGAGACAGGACATACAGAGATGCCTCCACCCATGTGAACAGCAACAAAGTTCGTTTCCTCAAACCTTTTGCCAAGCTGCTCAGCCGCTTTCCTACTGGTTGCTCTGATGTTGAGGGCATGAGCCATCGAATGACGCTGGCACTCTGGCCAACCTGCCACTCTGGCAACATCTGATATCTCATCGACCGAGACAGGATCTGTTATAAAAGCTGGTATGTTTCTTTCCTTTGAGATGATGTTTGCAATGATCCCACCAAGATTGCTTGGGTGGTCTGCTCGTTTTGCTTCAATCAGATCGGCGAGCATGGCATCGTTTACTGTGTAGGTGCCTGCGGCAATTGGTTTTGTGATACCGCCACGGGCTGACACACCAGAGAGGGATTCTTCGGGAATATTGTTTTCTTTTAGGAACTCACGGATTTCTTCAAGCCTGTAGGGAGCTTGGTCAGAGGTTCTTGGGAATGATGAAAGTTTTTGAGGATCATGCTCTATCGTCTTACCGGCGACCTCGCACTCGTCGTCAAAGACGGCGACCTTGGTGGTGGTCGACCCTGGGTTAATGACCAGTAGTCTCGTCACTCGTTCCTCTTATCTGTCTTCATCTGACAAGGTGACAGTCTATTTAGGAAAATACGCCAGGTCAATTATGCAACTACACAATTGGGTGTAATTCTGCCTATGCGAACATTTCTCGACTATTGGTAACATTGTCTCACAATTAAATAAGGCAAATCGGGAACACTAGGTTTCAATAAGTGGGTATTCCAAATTCTAATCCTCTTCATTTTTTTCTGAATCTCAAAAGATAGTATAGCCAATTCCCCTTCACATCCACCTTCTCCAACCCCGCTTTTTCTGCCCAGGCGACAACGGTTGAGGCAAAGGGGTAATCCGGGTCTGGCCAGAGCTCACTGTCACAATAGACTCCGTCGTCCTTGAGAACTCTTTTGATTTCCTTCAATGCTCTCACATGGTCAGGAATCTCAGGCAGGCACGCCATCATGTAGGCAAGGTCAAAACTCTTGTCGGGATACGGAAGACTGTATACATTGGCAACTTCGCCTTTGAGGTTTTTTACTCCACGCTCTGAGGCTCTCTCGTTGAGCCTTTCTATTACCTTTGGCTCTATATCAATGGCTGTGACCTCACCCGATGATTTTGCCACTTCGAAGGTGTAGAGTCCAGAACCAGGTCCTACTTCAAGACATTTCATACCAGGCTTTATGCCCATCCATTCGACCATGAGTTCCGGGGGTTGCACTTTGGCTCTTCTTGGCCCTCCGATGAAATCTACTGCCCACTGAGGAATCGGAAACTTCCAGATATGCCTCACAATCCTCACGATAACGAGATGGAATAGCAGAACAAAACCGACGAGACATCCGATACACAAAAGTGCTATTTGCCACCAGTTCATGGTTTTGATGCTACAACCATAGTTTGGAAAATGCAACAACTGATGACTGACAAATCCTCGTTAACCAGTGATATTGAAATTGAATATCCAGGTAGAAGACTAATCTGTTAGATCAATTGATTGTGGTTCCTTTCCAAATTCATAGATGAAGAAGAAAGTACTATCAAACTGTTCCTGATTTATAACATATTTTTTCAGATTGTATGCTCCACTTTCAACCTTCATTGAATTTAATTCCCAAAAGATTTCTGATTTCCAGTTTGTTCTATTATACGGATCGTCATGAGCACCCTCGCCATAATTTCGATCGAATCTTTCCTTACATTTGTAGATATCAGACGCCAACTCCTCAATGCTGCCAATGGCTATACTTATTCCTCCTCCAGCAGCACCATCTATGGTAAATGCATGAGCAGCTTCATAGGATTCATTATCATATTCATACACAGCACCGCACCCTATAATGATGGATGACAAAAACAGAAAGCAGAATATTGACACAACAATCGTTGTCTTTTTCATGCAACTCCTCCGACGAGTAAGCTAATAAAAACACACCAGTGAAGGTTACATTCCAATAAATAACTATTCAACATGTACCTGAAATCACGATAACTCTATTGGTCACACAATCAATCGGTCACACCCTTGTAAAATGCCCTACTGATGTATATCTTCTTGATATGGAATTACTGTCTTTAGACAAAAAGGGGTGGGAGGAATGGCTCACTGCCTCCGATCACCCAACATATAGAGCAAATCAGGTTCTGGACTGGATTTGGAACAAGGGTGTGATGGAGCCAAAACTCATGACAGACCTGCCGGAGAACCTCAGGACTGACCTAGAGTCCGAATTCTATTTCGGGCCACATGTTGTCAAAACCGAGAGAGCGCCTGACAGGACGCTCAAGATGCTTGTGCAGATGATTGATGGTGAGGTTGTTGAGATGGTACTCATGAGAAGTGCTGGTCACCTCACACTCTGCGCCTCAACCCAGGTCGGATGCGCATTCTCATGCTCATTCTGTGAGTCTGGCAGCAAAGGACTCAAGCGAAACCTATCCGCTGCTGAGATCCTGTCACAAGTTGCCTTGTGCAAGAATAGACCAAGAAATATTGTTTTCATGGGTGTCGGAGAGCCAATGGCAAATTTTGACGCCGTGTACGAAACAATCACAAGACTCAAAAACGAGGCTGGCATGTCGATGAGAAACATGACAGTCTCGACAATTGGCATCCCTGGCACAATTCCAAGACTTGCCAACGAATTGCCGAAGGTAAAACTCGCCATTTCACTACATGCACCAAATCAAAAGCTGCGAGACCAGATAATGACAAAAGCAGCAAGAGCGATGAAGTTGAGCGACCTAATGACTGATGTGAAACGTCATCAGAGAATCACAGGCGGCAGAGAAACCTTTGAATATATCATGATTGATGGAGTCAATGACACAATCGAACACGCTCAGGAGCTGTCTGATTTGGTGTTTGACATCCCATGTTTGATAAACCTCATCCCCTACAATCAAACTGAGAACTCCGAATACAAACCATCACAACCGGCGAATATTCGGCACTTCCTAAAGACCTTGCGCGACCTTGGGCACGACGCAACTGTCAGAAAAAGCCTGGGCTCAGAAGCAGGCGGCGCTTGCGGGCAACTGAAGGCAAGAAGAACCCCAAGAGAACAGGAATCAATGGAAAATAAACCAAGAACAGACAGAACAGGCGGATATAAATCCAAGTCTGGAAAGTCGCGCGATTTTAAATCAAAGTCTTCAAGTACCGATGGATACAAGTCGAGAGGCGGTAAACCTCGAACAGACAGGTCAGGGGCTGGCAAATCAGACTCCTTCAAACCAAGAGGGGACAGGTCTGACACTTACAAAAAAGACTATAGCGAATCTGACAATTACAGACCAAGAGGGAGTAAATCAGACAGCTACAGGTCAAGAAACACTGAATCCGAAACCTACAAACCAAGAAGAGGCAGATCGGATTCCAACTGGTCTCGGACTGATGAGTCGGATACTTACAAACCTCGAAAAAGTAGGTCAGACTCCTATAGACCAAGAACTGATGAATCTGACTCCTTCAAGAAAAGATATTCCGAATCAGATAACTACAGACCCAGAACCGACAGATCGGATACAAGAAGAACTGATACCTACAGAAGAAGGTCAGACAAGTCAGATGAAAGCAGGTCTGACTCCTACAAGCCGCGAGGTGAAAGGTCAGATAGCTATAGGTCTAGGAATGAAAGATCTGACAGGTCAGATTCCTATCGCTCTAGAGATCAAAGGTCAGAATCATATAGGCCAAGAACAGACGATTCGGATTCATATGAGCCAAGGGGCAGACGTAGGACAGATTCATATAAACCAAGAGGCGACAGACAAGACTCCTTCAGACCGCGAGGTGAAAGGTCAGATGATTACAAACCAAGGTCTTCTGGTAAATCCGATGTCCTAAAACTGAAATATACAGAATCAGAGACCAACAAACGCCGTGTCATGGAAGCTGACACATCCGAACCTAAGACAAGTAGAACCGATGACTACAAGCCAAGAAGGGATAGGTCTGATTCCTACAAGCCTCGAACAGACAATAGAGACTTTGATAAACCCAGATTCGACAGGTCAGACTCATACAAACCCAGAACAAGAAACTCAGATTCTTACAAACCCAGGGGGGACAAGTCAGACTCCTTCAAAAAAGACTATAGCGAATCTGACACTTACAAGCCGAGGGGGAACAGGTCAGACAGCTACAGGCCAAAAAACACTGAATCCGAATCTTTCAAACCAAGAAGGAGCAGGTCTGATTCAAGCAAATCCTGGTCAAATGAGTCAGACACCAATAAGCCATATAAAGGCAAATCAGATAGCTACAGGTCAAGCTCAAGAAAGCCAAGAACAGACAGATCAGACTCCTATAGACCAAAGACTGACAAACCAAAAACAGACCGAACAAGATTTTCAAAATCAAAACCCCAGAAGGGTGGCTCCTCTAGGAGACCTCGATGAAAAAAACTTTGATAATAGCAGCTGGGGTGCTTCTTGGACTTGGAATTGTGTTGCTTTCCTTCTACATGTACGTGCAAGGAGTCATAAACTCTCCCTGTGATGCAGGAGGCTACCCGGTCAAGGTCACAATCGACAAGGGTATGACAACAACACAGATAACAAACCTCCTCTATGAAGCAAGACTTATCAAATCAAAACTCTTTTTCAGATATGAAGTGGGTAGAGAAGACGTTGCAGGGAAGTTGCAGGCTGGGTGGTTCAAATTTGAGGAACCCCTGAATATACCAGACCTTATAGGTATCCTTCTAACAGAGGGCAGAATCCCACCGCAAAAATACACCTTCCTGGAGGGTCTGACGATTTCACAATATGCTGACGCTCTGGTCAAACGTGAGGAAATCGACGCCCACGCTTATGAGAATTTTGCCAAGTTTGGCAGGAGTCAGTTTGAATTCAAGTTCAACGAGAATATCCCAGCTGATGCCAGTTTCGAGGGATTTTTGTTTCCTGAGACATACCTTGTTGAGGAACCTGACGCTCAAAAACTCGTGCAAGTACAGCTTACTATGTTCGAAAAAATTTTTGACGATACCTATGTAGAACGATGCAAGGAACTCGGTTTGACAATCTATGAGGCGATCACATTCGCCTCGGTTGTACAGGTTGAATCCGGGGTGACATCTGAGATGCCCCTTGTGGCGTCTGTTTTCTGGAACAGACTCAACAACAACTGGACACTAGATGCCAACTCCACCCTCGCCTATGGACTCGGTATAGACGGTTATGTGCTAACTCACGCCCAAACAAGAATGGAACACCCATTCAACACCTACAAAAACGCCGGGCTCCCCCCCAGCCCCATCTGTAATCCAGGCAGAGCCGCAATCAAGGCAACACTTTGGCCAGAGGAGACAGAGTATTATTTCTTTGTGGCAAAGGGTGACGGTACATCTGTCTTCTCAAAGACATACTCCGAGCATCAGGAGAACGCGAGAAAATACCTGCCATAACAGCGCTATAAATCATATCATACGACGAGTGAGAAGAGCTTTTTTGGCTTCTTCACCTCTCCCCCTTTTCTAATAAACTCTTATGTGGTTGTCATATCACCTATTGCAATGGTCGATGGTCGAAATAATATTTTGAGTATGAAAAGAGCAATAGTTCCTTTTGTTATGATTGTTTTGTTGGTTCCATTGTTTGCATATTCAAGCAGTGACGGTGGAATTGTTTTGCAAATCGGGAGTAAAACCGCATTTGTTGATGGCAAACAGGTGGAACTTGAGTCTCCACCAGTTATTGTAAACAGCAGAACAATGGTACCTATAAGGTTTATCTCAGAGAGTCTTGGGGCAAGGGTAAATTGGATTGGAGAAACCAAAACCATAACAATCGATGTCCCGAAACAAGAGATTATTGAAGGGGAAGGTGTTTTTGAAGGCAAACTCAGAGATTCGTTTGAGAACGCAAAGGTGTCAATAGATGTCTATTGCTCAGAAGATGCCGATTTCAGAATGGTTGATATGTTCATTGACAAGGTTAGTATCCCAGAATCAACGATAAGGATTCTCACAAAGCGTCCAGAATTTATTTATGGGGACAATATCAAAAGCAGTGGCATTGTCATAAAACATGATACACAAATACAAAACAACACATTCTTTTGTATCATAGACGACAATGAACTCCTCTATGGCGGATCCGTGCTTACTGGTTTGTCTATTTATTCAACAGACACCGGTTTGGTAAATGACTTGGTAGAAAGATTTGACACAGCGTGGGAATCATCACCAATTATCTCAGATATTCAAGATGATAAACAAGATAACATAACGCCACCTCCTGGGTTTATTGAAATTCCACCAAACCCAAAGTTTGGAATAGACAAACCATTCTATGTATCAAAGTATGAGATGAAGATAAAAGGTGAGTCAGATGGCAACAAAGGATATGACTCCTCCTACATCGCAGAATCAAGAGCTGATGGCACCCCCTGGATAGGACTCACAATGTCAGAAGCAAAACAAGCCTGTGAAGCACTTGGTGAAGGTTACTCATTGATTACAAACAGTGAGTGGATGGCAATAGCTCAGAACATTGAACTTTGCGAGAAGAACTGGAGCGATGGTAAAACGCACAAAACTGATCAAACCGAGGCTATGCTAAATGTGGGGAATGTCTGCAGGTATGGCAACAGAGGAACGGGTGCTAGAATCGCCGAAGGTAAAGGGATGGAATATTTCGGCGAGGGTGTGCTAGAGGCATCATCAAATGACTCACTCGGTTGTTTTGGATATAAATCATATGATGCCGGAATCTTCGGCTTTGTCGAAAAGCCAGAGCTAAACGATAGCGGCTGGAATTTGTTCAGACGGACACATTATCTGCCGAATGACTCGGTCATCTGGGATTTCTCTGGCAACGTGTGGGAGTGGTGCGATTGGAACATAGAGCTGTCAAAAGACAGGGCAAGGATTGATGCTCATTTTGATGAGAATTATCTTGAGATAAACGCATGCAACACCTTCTCAGACAAGATGAAGGCAATTGATTTCCAAAGCTATAACACTGGCATTACTGATATTTCCAAATACACGGGTGACAACTACTACCCGGATGGTGATGATATATATGGTATCAAGGCTGATAAATACACAAATCTCAACCGACTCGGTAGGTTCCACCCAACATCAAGAGACTACTCTGCGGGTATCGCTATGAGGGGGAGTAGCTGTATGCATGGAGATTCCACAGCCGGTATCTATAGCCTTGCAATGGGTTATGGTTCGATATCGAAAGAGATAAAGTGCAAAGTTGGTTTTAGGTGTGTGTGGAGACCCACAGAATAACAACCTAGGCAGAGCAGCAATCAAGGCAACACTTTGGTCAGAGGAGACAGAGTATTATTTCTTTGTGGCAAAGGGTGACCGGCACACCAATATTTTCAAAACCATATACCAAGCATCAGGAGAATGCGGGGAAGTACCCCCCATAGAGGACTTTGCGCTAGTTTCCTCTCTACCTTTTAGTTCGAACTGAAAAGCCTTCAAAACGTATACTTATTATTAAGGAGGACGATTTGAGAAAATGGCTCATGGCGATATATGTGGTTTTGTTTTTGATTATTTGCAGTTATCATGTAGGCGCATCCAACGATTCGATTGATATTCATGGAAATGTTTCCAACTTCAAGATAATGCTATTCGAAGTCGGAACAAGTTCTGGAGAAATCATTGAGTTTGACCCACCAATCCAGTTAGCCAAAGTAAATCATGGTAGTTTTGTTCTGACAAAACTGGAGCTTATCAATGATGAAAAGGGTGAATATACGATGCCGGTTCTCAAAAATGGAAGACCAGTGTTTATTGAACCTAGAGATGAAGGTTATTATGAAAGTTTGAAACTTCTCTTGAATGTTAGATATCATAGGTTATCACTCATTGAAACAGAAGCCAGAATTGAATCAGTCTTTCTTGAGATGAGGGAAGATGGTTCAGATGGTACATACTATACAAGGGGCAGACTATTCTACAGATTCAAAGAACGAGCTTATATGGATTTCAACTATGGCTTCGAAGTCACCAAAAATCACCTCCTCTCCAACACCACAGCAGGCTCTCTTCTGGTTGTTGACTCCAATCTCAACTACAACGCCTACGATGTCCCAACAGGTGAGTTTGAGTTATTTGACTCAGGTTGTATAAACCCTGACCTGATGGACTTTGAAACACTGAAATATGACTATCCAGCCTTTGAGAGGTTTGTGCATCCTGCATATGAGTTCGAAAAGGCTATGAGCAATGGGTATGTTGAGCTTTTCTGTGATACTAGAGATTACATCAAGGATGGTATAAAAGGCACTTTCAGGACACTTGAAAACCTGGACATCTTCAAAGTTAACGATGGAGTGCCTGAAGCTTCACTCTATTATCTGAAGGAACTCCTGGATATGAGACTCTATCAGGATAAAGAAAACAACATCATCAGACTCTACAAACTAGCTGACAGACCAAATGGTGATGACTTCTATGGAATCATAGAGTTTAGCATTGGCAGCACAAAGGCAAAATTCATCACAGCAAAGGGTGAAGAAGAGTTTGAGCTTTCATTTGCTCCCTATGGTCTAGGAAAACACAATTCCACAGTTAAAGTTCCAATACTCGACATCCTTGATGCCCTTGGTTTCACATATCGCTACCCAAGAGCAAATAAGAGTATTTTGATTGCTAATTTCAGGTATTACTAGCCAATCAGAATAATTAAAGACGCAGAAGCCGGGGATACAACATCCCCGGCTAGGTTCTCGTCGTCATATTTATGGCCCTCTGGGAGGGGATACCTTTGAATTTGTTTAGTGACACTACTTTCTTTTTTTGTGACAGTTTTTTTTGGTTCCGCCGTTGTTGTTTTTGAGTACAATGAATGCGCGATATGCGAGGATATTAAGTCGATTGTGTACGCAATATGTTGTTGAAAATAAGAATCAATATATCCTTGGTTTTAACGTGCTTTATTACATTACAAATGCCATATGTGATGGAATATGTTAGGGGCTAGGGACTGTAAGTCAGAATTATCTCCTTCGTTTAGCCACCCACTCCACTTTTTAACAACCTTTTTCCTGTCATCGCTGTCTATTGTGTGTGTCTAATGCAAGCAATTACATTTTCAGATTCATCCCAATATATAATCTTTCCCGCGTTAGGACACACAATCACATGGTTCGTGGTGTCAAAGGTCACACTGGATTGATTGTTATATATCTCCTCTAAATCCTTTGTGTAGTATGTCCACAACAATCGCTTGTAAATCGGATAACCTGGTTCAGTCTCTGGTTGCTCCAATGAATGACAACTGATAGAAAGAGGAGTGAAAGCGATAAACACATTGTCATCAGCGTAACACAAGTCGATAAGAGGTGTGATACTTGAGTTTATGATCTCGAATGCATCCGTAGCAATTCGATATCCCGTATGTTGGATTTGCCCCTTTGAAAGAAGCTTGATATCAAACCCTTTTTGTTGAGACAATGTTGGAACGTAGGCAATCGAATCTTCGTCAATCATTAGAAAATCAGAAAATGAATCACTTTCTCTGAACTTACTCATGGTATCCTCGTATAGCAATTCACCAGTTGCTAAATCATGGACGTATGGTCTACCTATACCATAGCCATTATGGAAGCTTATTATGAGTCGATTACCAAAAACTTCAGCATATCTGCAAAGCTTTGTGTAACAGTATTCATTTGAAAATGCCCAGAGTTCCTCACCTGTTGAAGCGCTCAGACATGAGTATCCATCTCCATATGACACAATCACGTGGTCTTTTGAAATATCATTTACCAGATTGATGCAGGGTGTATTTATGTGGAACTCCTTTTGCGGGTATTCATAAATCCACTTTTCATAGAGGGTATCAGCATCAAAACATTTCAAGAATATGTTCTCATCCTCAGAATAAATCACATAAACTGAGTTTGAATCTTTATCATAGATGAAATTATCTTCAAACGGTTGCACTGGATAAGGAAATTGAAGCACTAATTTCTTTTCTATTATAACATCACCACTCTCTATGCTTCTTCTTTGGATAGCATATTCATGTGTACCCTCAACATGCTCAATAATGAAGAGCTTGTCTGTTGGGAGGGTGTTGTCCCTTCCAATTTTTGATGCTACTGCACACCTTGTAATATCTAATGGATCCTTTTCTTCTATTTTCCAAATCGTTTGTCCATTGTTGATACTGTATGATTCAATGTTATCTTCACCGATCGATACAACCAAGTTGTTGTCAACCACCTCAATTGAGTGAGGGCATTCCTTTAGCTTATTGCTCCAGACTATTTTTGGTTTATCCACAAATGGAGTGCCCCATTTGTTTTGTGTTCCGATGTTTGACTCTTCGATATTCGGGGCTGTGTTACATGACACAAGGCACGAAACGACAGAAAGCAACAACGCCCAAGATGCACATTTTTGATAATCCACTCAACAATCTCCTCGTTGAAACTTTATTCCCGATGTCACAGTATATTCAAAAGAGTTAGGATAGCAAAACACTGTACCGATTATGAGATCAGCATTCATGAGTTAAGATCGGTTTCATAATCTCTGCCATTCATCTGGTGTAAACTTGCAATTGGTTTTCCCAATGCTTTTTTAGACTCTTATTTCAAACGGTAAGTGAAGATTTTTCCTTCTTTGGACACGTACGCACTTGACTACCACACAGCAGCTGTTCACGCATGCGATTCTTTTGTATCCGTACTCATCTTGGCTGGATTGTTGTTAGGACAATTTCAGGTAAGTGAGTATTATCTCATTCTTCCACATCTTCTATTCAACCTATGTTATAGGCTATTTCGAATACGAAAGGATAATCTCCTTTGTCTCTGCTACCCACTCCACCTCACACCCAAGGCTCTCAGCAAGGAATCTCATTGGCACCATTGTCCTGCCGTCGATGATAGTGGGGACTACTTCCGAGTTGTCTGGGTCGATTTGCTTCTCAACTCCGTTGACTCTGGCGGTTGGTTTATTTATCCAGAGTTCTATTGTTGAATTATCTAGTTCACAAGTGATTTTCTTTTCTGACCCATCCCAGGAAATTGTGCCACTGAGAGGTTCTGTGACATATCTGGCTGGAAGAAACGTCCTGTTGTCAATGATTGCAGTTGCAACATCCATCTCGACAGCTGTGGTTTCATTGCCATGAGTAACAGTGTAAGATTTTTCACCAATTTTGAATGTCAACTTGTGTACCGATGGCAAACCAGGATCACATCCAGGCCCTTCACCTGTAGGCGGGTTTGGATCAGCTTCATCTTCAGGTGGAGTTGGTGTTGGTTCTGGCTCAGGTACAGGTTCTGGTTCGGGGGTGGGCTCTGGCTCTGGTTCTGACTCAGACTCTGAGACCACAAATTTGTTTATAGCAAGATCTGAAAATACGGCACTAGGGACATTACTACACTTAAACAATGCTCTTGTTCTTATTTTGAAGTCAGCCTCGGATATCTGGTCTGAGACCTTGACGCTGAAATAAAAAGTATATTCAGATTTGGCCTTTTCACCATTTTTACTTATTATTTCGTGATTTACTGGTTCCCATTTAATGATAATGTCACCTCCAATAGAATCAGGAGGTTCTCCGGTGAACCAGTCTGAACCAGAATTATTTGTGTAGAACAGAGTATCTGAAGATGATGCAGAGTCCTTGACGTAGTGTGTTCCTTCGGGAACCGACACCATAAGATAACCCACATCCATTGGGTAATTTCCCCCGACGATTTCAAGATTAGTTCTATATCTGAGAATATCACCAGCTTTTACATCTTTCTCTTTATCAACAAACTCGTCATCGCCGTCAGTGTCAACATCCATTGAGAGTTTGAATTCTCCATCGAATATCATTTTCCTTTTGATGTAGCCTATTTCCTTACTTTCAAACCAAACGAGATGTGGAAGATTGTATGTATCTAACGCAATAACAGGATCATGAATAAGTGTAGAATCTGTTTTAATCTTGGAAAATCCCTTATCTCCTCTATGATCAACCCACATACCATCAACAAGTTGAGTGTAGTATACTTCATCTCCACTCCACCATGTAATGTGGGGTACATTGTTTCCATCAATGGCTATCCTTGGTGAACTCGCACCCGATGTTGAAGATGATATTTCGGCATTAATTTCATTGTACTCATTGCCCTTAAAATTCACCCACGAATTCCCATCCCAATACAAATAATTCAGTTCATATTTTTGCTTCTGATTATGATTTAGCCAAACGATGTGCGGATTGTTATTGTTGTCGACATCGAGCTGAGGATATCTGGATAGAGTCTCATTCTTGGACACATTCCCATCGTTGCTGACTGGATCGTATTTATCTCCGTCTGCTGTAATCCACTTACCACCATCCCATCTGACGTATATAACCTCATCGTTAGAATCAAAGTTTCTATACCAGACAATGTGTGGATTGTCCTTCGAATCAATAACAATTTCTGGATGCGCAGCTTTTGTATCCTTTTCTATCCCACTTATTCGACCGTTATTAGTCGTCGAGTTATACTTTTTCCCATTATCACAGATCCATTCAAAACCATCCCATTTGATATATCTGATGGTGTTGTCATCACTCCAAACAATATGCGGATTTCCCCGCGAATCGACATCTATCGCCGGACCATATGACCACGTGCCATTCCTGCTGATATTTCCGTTGTTTTGAGAGCTAAAAGGTTTACCATCTGGCGTACCCCACGAGCTCCCATTCCATTTGGCGTAGTAAATCTCCTTATTTGAATGCCATGTGACATGTGGTGTATCGGAGCCATCAAGTGATATTTGTGAATAGTATGAGCCCTTATCGTTGCTTATTTTATCGAATCCGCTGCTTCTGGTGCAGATATCGCCATTTGCCTTGACCCAGTTTTTACCATCCCACTTTGCATACGTGATATCTGGTTTCTTGTTTCCTTCACTGAATTCATGCCACACAATGTGCGGATAATCATTTGAGTCGAGATCAAAGTCTGGGTAGCCAACGTTTATAGTTTTTATATTATGATAAAGAGACGCATCGCTGTCGTATATCGAACCCATGTATGGTTCACCATCCGCTGTTACCCAGTCCGAGTTGGTGATTGCATGAGTAAATCCAGTTAAAACGGTCGAAAACACTACAATGATAACCACAAGAATACCAATCCATTTATTCACTTTCGCACTCCTTGACTCAAATGTTACTCATCCATTTGATAATCGTCATATATGACATCCTAACAATATGACAATACAACGGTGCGAGTGTAACATAACGTAAACTGAATATCAATTATGATAGTGAATATGTTTAAGTCACGATGTCATAAATTATATTTTTTTGCATTTACCAACTCGTGTACACAATCGTTATTGGAAAGGTTAAGATAACTAGCAGCTATAAGGCAATTTATCCATTCAACCCAGAGAAATAGTTGAATTCAGACACAAGTCACTCAAATCAAGGGAATCATCATGTTGATCATAGAGGTGTCATATGTCTCTTCTTTTGAGGGTAATATGTTTGTATAAACTTGTCCTCATAGCTTTTGTGTTCCATCTGATACTCCGCCAAAACAAATTTGTGCATATGAGTATTATCTCATTCTTCCCCATCTTCTATTCAACCTATGTTATAGGCTACTTCGAATATGAAAGGATAATCTCCTTAGTCTCTGCTATCCACTCCACCTCACACCCCAGGCCCTCAGCTAGGAATCTCATTGGCACCATTGTTCTACCGTCGATGATGGTGGGGACAACATCAGGATTGTTTGGGTCGATTTGGGTTTCTACTCCGTTTACCTTAGCTGTGGGCTTGCCAATCCAGAGTTCGACGGTATTGTACAAGGACTCTGTGGTTGGATTGTTCTTCAAGTCACTGCCTGGCAAGTCATCATTATTGTCAGCAATTGCGTCGCTTTGAAATGGACTCAGTGGCCCAATGAATGAAGGTGTTTGTGATTCTGGTGTTGGCTCATCTGTGGGGCCATCTGGAGCAGCCAGTTTGCAGACTACCTTCTTCTCTGCCCCATCCCACTCGACATCACCGCCAAGAGGTTCTGTCACAAATCTTGCTGGGAGGAATGTTCTACCGTTTAGGATGAGAGGGGCTACATCGATTAGCCTTTCATCCCCATCAAGCCACTGCCTCTTCTCTCCTATCTGGAACTTGAGGATTGTTTTAGTTTGTCTTGGGAGTTCTGGTTCTGGTGGTGGGGTTGGTTCAGGAGTCGGTTCCGGTTCGGGAGTTGGCTCAGGCTGAGGTTCTGGGACCGGTTCCGGCTCTGGTGGGCTCTCAAATGTTGCTGTATCTGAATCGATTGTATCGTCACTCTCTATACCAGTAACCGTTGCAAGGTCACCAACTTCAAGGTCATCACATGTTGCAGCTTCACCATCTTTTGTAAATGCCTCTGGAAGCTCAACGGTGTATGTGCCGGATGAGGTTGTGACCGCAACTTTTCCACTTTCGCAGTCAACCCATGTGACTGTGCCAACAATTGATATTGGTTCAGGGGTTGGTTCTGGCTCTGGTTCTGGTGGGGGTGGGACATCATAGCAGTAGAACTTGGCAATCTTCTCATCATTTACATCACGAACAAGCACACCTCTCCAGTCGACTGCATAAACCTCAGCAAGCTCTGGGTTGTCAAAGTCAGACTTGTCAATCGTCCATTTCTTTTCGAGTGTATCAACATCAAAACACATTATCTCATCGATAGTTTGGATGACTATCTCACCATCGATGGACTGCATGTATGTCTTTTTGCTGCCTGTGAGAGCTGGGGAGAGTTCGACTAGCTCAGTTAGGTCATCTCGGTTGAGGAGCAACTGATAGGTGTCGAGTTCGTAGGAGGGGGTGAGAAGATTGACTCCACTGTTCCATTCGAACGAACTGCGCCCTGCCGGGTAGTCTTCATATATTGATATGGGTAGGTATTTTCCAATAGGATGTAATGTGCAATAGAATGGATATTCAATATCAGAAACAGATGGATTAACTTTATCAACGAGCTCCCAGAAGTCAGTAGCTGATGTGACTTCAAGGGTTTCTGAATCTATCTCAATTAACTTCTTGCCACAATACAAACCAATCAAACTGTCTTTTCTACATGAAAAAAAATCACTATCTAGACCAGTTAGAGAACAATTTTTAAATTGTCTTAACTTCTTCTCAAATCGATAGAACCCAAATGCTGTAGGTTGTGTTTCTTGAATCAACCAAATATAACTACTGTTGACAAGTAATAAGTGTATATACGGTTTATGTGTCCCCCCATCTTTTTTAAATTTGAAATCATACGAGTATCTTATCTCTCCAGTATTTACGTCAAACAGCGTCAATCCATTATTTACATAGAAGAACACACCGTCTGATTGTTGAATAGGCAGAAAAGGAACAAGAGATGCTTGCCCAATCCTGTTATCTCTGATATGCCATAAGATAGTATCATTGTCTATATCGTAACACCTAATTTCTTTTGGGTTTTCATCGTAATATCCACCATACGGGGAATCACATATCTTAAAATTAGTCCTGATGTGACTAAAAAGTGAGAACTTGGGAGGAAGCAGATTCACTTCACCTGATTCGGGATTTATCAATCGATTTTGGTAATATTCCCCATATATAACGTAATTTCCCTCCTCAGGTTTCTGTGTTGTTGTGATGAATAGCCACCCTTGTGGAGTGTTGTTGAAGTTGTGGAACTCTAATTCATATTCAAATGGAATCTCATTTGACCATTTTCTTGAAAGTTCTCCATTCCCATCAAACGAGTCTGATTCCCAAGGTTCAACCCTTATCTGGTTTGGTTTGCAGTTTATTACAACCTCTGGATACTCTGATTTTGGACTGGATTCCCAATGAAAGGTTTGAAAAATATAGAATCTGAATTCTTCTTCCGCAAAAACCCCACCAAAGCTCAAAAACAACATAACAAGCACAAAGGTTGTAATCGTTTTTCTAATATGCATACTCACCCCTTGAAAATAATCACGCTCCCACAATATCACAAAACAAACATCTCAATCAAGTTTTGATCCAAATACACGACAAAAAAACATCACAAATGGTGAAAATAGAAAATGACAAATTAAAAGCCCCCCTCAGCTTTCTTGCCGAGGGGGGCTTTACAACTCAAGAAATCAGGCTTTGAAAAAACCCTTTGTTTCCATGAATCCATCCAACATTGAGTGTGAAATCAATTCGTGTATGTAAGAACTATTTCTTTTGTCTCAGCTATCCACTCCACCTCACACCCCAGGCTCTCAGCTAGGAATCTCATTGGTACCATCGTTCTGCCGTCGATGATGGTGGGTACTACCTCTGGGTTGTTTGGGTCGATTTGGGTTTCTACTCCGTTTACCTTGGCGGTGGGTTTGTCTATCCAGAGTTCTACAACATGTTCATTGTATCCAGCTGGAATTCGATCATTTGGATTCTTAATCGAAACAAGCTTACATTCAACTTTGCGTTCATCTGAATTCCATTCAATGAATCCGCCTAAGGATTCTACTACATATTTTGCTGGCAGAAATGACCTGTTTTGATATATTACAGGTTTGGTATCCATTGAAATCATGAGGCAATCATCGACAATACCTTTATCGCTACCAATGTTAAATGAGATTTTGTTTGCTGCAGGTTGTATGCAAGAAGTGCTGACTAAATCGTCATAGTATATTTTGTTATCATTCATGAGCCACAGATTGTTATTCCAGTTGGTATTCTTTATATCTTTACACCATAGCACCTTTGCATTGCGGACATCTCTTGCTCGAAGACTCGTATAGGTATATTCTTCTGCAAAAATACTACACCTTGTATCCATATGACTTAGAAGAACATTTCCCACAATTATCGATTTATCATAATTTTTATACCAGTCACTCCATAGAAGTTTACCAGTAGTTGAATCAAAAACACCATATCCTTGCAGAAACAAATAGTCACCTTTTAAAAGCAGTGGATATGCCAAGGAGTACTTAAGAGAGTATGAAGTTGTCCAGATGGTTTTCCCTGTTGATAAATCAACTGCTGATATTTGGTTGAATCTCAAATCATCAACATACACTCTTTCATCATCCATTACCATCGAGTTTTTTGTTATAGAATCAAAACTCATCTCTCTTGACCAAAGCATTTTCCCATTGTTTGCATCAAAACAAAACAAGCCATTTGAATAAATTACAAGCTTATCACTTGAATAGGCCATAGATCTCCTAAAACCACTGGATCCAGCAAAATCTTGTGCCACTTCCCACACTTTTGAGCCATCTTCTAAATCAATTGCAACACAACTACTATCGCATGCGATAAAAAGCATCTCATCTGAACTGGCAATTGAAATATAATACTCCTCAGGTAAATAATCATTTTTTTTCCAGATTATTTGACCGTCTTTCAGATTTATAAGGTAAATTATTCTATCACATGCGAGAACTAACTTCTCACCAATAATCCTATAGTAGTGCAAATAACACCATTCCTCGACTTCCACACTCCACAAGCTCTGTCCGTCAGAATCAAAGTAATGGATATTGACCTTTAGGATTTCATCAGTCTCATTCGATTGCATGTCGAAATCTGCCATTAGATAACAACCATTGTGAACTTGAAGCAGCTTCATGTCTTTTGATAATTTGTCCAGAACGGGGTTTCGCACAAACATAAGTCTGCCAGGTTTATACATGTCTTGCGACAACTTTCTATCACAATCACCTATGGTTGCTATGGTCTCTTTACATTTCACAAAATCTAAATTGGATATATGCATAACAAAGTTCACAAGAATAAGGATTATCAATAGGAATCTTATCCATTTTTTCATGAAACACCTCCAATAATATCAAACGAACAAGAAATCAAAAAGTTTGATAAATTAAAAGCCCCCCTCAGCTTTCTTGCCAAGGGGGGCTTTACAACTCAAGGAGTGAGTTTCAGAGATTTTCTCTGCTTTACTTGTTTGGGTCTGATCTCGTTAGCTCTGAGTAAATCAAGCTGGGCAAATCAGACCAATCAGCGCGTCCGCGTGCGTGGACTTGGTGCTATCTAGAAGCCACCCTTGCCCTTTCCGCCGCCGTTGCCTGGATTCTTGTCTCCGGGTGGGTTTCCGCTCTCTGGTCTATTGGACTTGTAAACCTCAAGAGCAACTCCGTCCTTGTGGACAATACCAACCTGGTCGCCAACAGCCAAGTCTGACCATGTGATCTCAACAGGCTCCTGACCAACTTCCATCTTGATGAACTTTGTGTCTGCATTGATTGCGAGTGTAAGCTCTCTTACTTCCTCTTCATCTGGTCTGCCGCGAAGGGTGATTGTGATTGAGGTTGAGGAGATGGCTGTAATCTCACCGCCTGCTCTTGCTGGTGGGAACTCGTCAAGGAAAACAACAACAGCGGCTGTTGGCGATGGCTCACCTGAACCGTCTCTTGCTGGAATGACTGTGACTCTGACCTTCTGTCCTGGCTTGAGGTCTGCAAGGGTCTTCTCAACCTTTACTGGCTTCTCGCCCTCGGCAGCTGGTGGATCAAAAGCGACATAAACAGTCTTCTCTGAAAGAGCAATCTCTACGTTCTCTGCGTCATCAAAGTTTGGAAGCACAACAATGCTGGTCTGGTTTACGCTTACGATTGTTCCAAGAAGCGCTCTCTCTTTGCTCTGGTCACCACCGCGTCCTCTTCCATCATTTGCCGGGAACTCGTCCACAACAAGGATCACACTTGCATAGAATCCGGTGTTGCCGTCATCGTCCTGGTAGCGTTTTCCTGTCAAAACAAGCTTGTCGCCTTTCTGGATCTGATTGTACTTAATCTCTTCTCTTACTGGCGTTCCATCCTCACCCTGTGTGACTTTGAAAACCTTGGTGTTCTCATCGACTGTGACTTCATGCTCGTTCTCGCCTGCTGGATCTGTGACTGTGAGTGTATCACCCTGATGTTTTACAAGGATTGCGTTCATGGTTGGTGGTCTCTGATCTCCACCTTTTCCGCCCTGACCTGGTCTTGGGAACACAGTTACCTTGGTGACTGATGCAGCGAGATAGTAAGTTGTGGCATTTTCATCTTCGCCATCTCTTACGATCTTACCACGAATAACAACCTTATCGTCACGCTTGATGTCATTTCTGCTGACTTCTGGTGGCTCTTCGCCCTGTTCAAGTTCAACAGTTCCATCGTAGTACTTAGTCTCTTCGTCAAATGTGATTGTGGCCTTCATGAAGTCCATCATTGGTGGGGTTATGGTCATGTCGTTGGCGTTGATGTTGACAACGGTACCCATCATTGGCATCTGTGGCGCTTTGTCTCTTGGTCCAACTTGACCTGGGTCATTTGCGAAAACTGTTCCTGCGGTAACGAGTCCTAAAACCATTGTTGCGATAATCGCAAGTGTCGTAAATTTTTTCATCTTCATCCTCCTTATTTTCCCTTTCTTTTTTTTCAAGCAGTTGCCGTTATGAAATCATATACGAGGGGGGGTTCAGAAAAGTCAGTTTGTTTGTTTTCGATTTCATTTTACCTACGAAGTAAAACCTATATCAACTGGGTTCTTTGTAGGATACATTCTGGCAGTAAAGCTGGTTCTATATTAAAAAAGGCGCGATGAGAAACCTCGCGCCTTTTTCACTGCTATTTTTCTTGGTTATTTGTTAGTTATAACCCTGTGTTCTGTACCATTTGTGATAATCTTGAGAGTGTCAGTTCCAACAACTTCTATCGTCTCTGCATCAATCCCAACAGGCTCGGAATCAGACACACCCACAATCACAACCTTTGGGTTGAGAGCTTTAATAAAATCCTTGCTCATGCTACCCTCAATCGCGCCATTTGTCGCAATCAGGTAATCAACTTCAAGCAGTTTCCCTCTCTCTATGAGGGTTTTTTCGATTTGACTGTTTATTTCACCTGTTATCAGGAATGAAACATCATTCTTTCTGACTTCAAGCACGAGAGTCGGGGTATTTCCTGATTCTTCAGTATCATTGCCTGACGGGTAGAGAACTTCGAATCTTGTGCCGTTCTCATACCAAATCTTACCTGCTACTTGTCTCTCAAAGACAAACCTGTTCTGGTTGGCATTCTCTTTAAGCTCAGCCAGATACCCAGACGGATCACCAGCCCTGAGTTCGCCAATTAAAAACGGTTTGTGTTCAACAAGCACCGGTAAAGCTCCTGAGAATGTTGTTGGGTTGGTTGATGGGATAAGGAAATACTTCAAGCCCTTGATCTCCTGCTCTGTCAAATATGTGGACACCTTCGTGGCGTTCTGAACATCAGACGCCCCGTAGAGTATGGCGAAATACTGATCCTTGATGAGCACAGGTGTGCCGGGAAGATTCATCACATGCACCTCAAGGGTTGAAGGCAACACTGTCAGTCCCTTGCCAGGCAGATTTTCTGGCTCTTCACTTCTTCCCTTATCAACCGAATTGAGGATATTATCCTTCGTCATTGACTCGATTGTAGCCGAAGATTTGTGCGCTGGATCGGTATCAACCACGTTCTCATCTGTCGCTGTAGGTTTTCCACAACCGACAAACATGGACATGAGCACGAAAACGGCTAGTACCGCGACAACAAACCTCAGAGGAGTTTTTTTGTTTCCCATATTTCCAGTACACATAAGCATCTACAACAGTTTCTCAGCAAGCTTAACGGACAGCTTCGACGTGTCTTCCCAGGTAAACTCCGGCAACTCTCTACCAAAGTGACCGTAGTTGGTGGTAAGAGAATAGATTGGACGAAGAAGGTCAAGGTGTTCAATGATGCCAGCTGGTCTTAGGTCAACAAGCTCTTGCACCGCTCCTGCTATCTTTTCGCTCTCAACCTTGCCTGTGCCAAACGTCCTTACAGCAAAATGTGTTGGCTCAGCACGACCGATGACATACGAGATTTCAACTTGACACACATGGGCAAGACCGGCGGCAACAATGTTCTTTGCAATGTAGCGGGTGATGTATGATGCTGACCTGTCAACCTTAGTTGGGTCTTTTCCTGAGAACGCTCCACCACCATGAGGACAGGCACCACCATAGGTGTCAACAATTATCTTCCTGCCTGTTATGCCGGTATCAGACACAGGACCACCAACGACAAATTTGCCTGTCTGGTTGATATAGAAGTTTGGTTTCTCACTCAGAAGATGTTTTGGGATAACTGCATCGATAACATGTTCTTTGAGTTTATTCTTGGCATCCTCAGAGATATGCGATGGGTCAGTGGAATCGAGCACCTCTTCAGAGTGCTGCGCTCCAAGCACGACCGTCTTGATGTGTATCGGTTTGCCATTGTCATATTCAACAACAACCTGGCTCTTCCCATCTGGCCCAAGCCAGGGGAGAAGCCCAGATTTTCTGACCTCTGCAAGTCTCTTTGTCAGAAGGTGGGCATAATGGATTGGCATCGGCATAAGCTCTGGGGTCTCAGCAACTGCGTAACCGAACATCATTCCCTGGTCACCAGCACCACCTGTATTGACTCCCTGAGCTATATCTGGAGATTGCCTACCGATGGCATTGAGCACACCAACGGTGTCCGCTGTGAAACCCAACCATGACTCGGTGTAGCCAATCTCTCTGACTATTTTTCTAACTAGTGAATGCAAGTCCACGTATGTTGTTGTGGTTATCTCGCCACCCACTATCACAAGCCCCAGACTTGCAAATGTCTCGCAGGCGACCCTGCCTCTCTTATCGTCTGTTAGGATTGCGTCGAGTACTGCGTCCGAGATTGAGTCACAAACCTTGTCTGGGTGCCCCTCTGTTACCGACTCCGATGCCACAAAGCGTCTTTCCACTTTTGTCACCACCTTCTTTCCTTTTGTCCTTAAAAATGTTCACATCAATATATGTTTCTATCGGTTTTTTGTCAAATATCCGACGTTATTTGTATACCCTCAATAATCAGGTTTCTATCGTCTGGAGGTTCCCAGAAGTCGTTGGTAAAACTGAAAGTTATCTTGTTATCTCCAATCGATGGCTCGAACTCAAAAGTAAGGAGCCTCATCTCGGTGTTCTTTATTTCGAGTTCTTTCACCTGTCCATTTATCTCAATCCTGAGTTTTGCATCCTCATCACCTGCTTTAGTCTGCCTCGCAAAGAATGCGAGGGTGACTGTTTTGGTGTTTTGAGCCTCAAAAGTGCAGGTTGCTGTGCCAACTGTTGAGAACCTGATTGAATCCTTTTCGACTTGCACATACTGTCCTTCTGTTTTCTCAAGCTCCATAGAAATCTTTCTGCTGAGCCTGGGTGCCACACCAAGACTCAAAAGGAGTGTTGCAAGCGGGTGATTCCAGGCGTTATCCCAGTCAAGGAGGTTAACGACAATATTGGGCTCTTTTGATTTTCTGAAATCCACCAGATAGCCTTGAATCAATTCGTATGGAAAATGTGTTTCTGAGGTGATGGATTTGTATCTGTCTTTGCCAATTGGTGTAGAACTGCCTGTCTGCCAATCATAGGAAAACCTCGTCGACTCGACAATCATGCCCCTTGAAAACGGAGGTTTGTCAAAGAGTCCATAGGCAATCCCATCTTCCTTGATTCGTGCGCTTTCGTCCATTTCCAATTCAAAAATTTTATGCCCGTTAGCTTCAAGTTTTGTGAAATCGGGTCTATCAAAAATGACTGTTGAATCCTTGTGTAGATTTGTAACGTCAATCCCTTCGGAGAATTTACTTGTTGAATAGACAATAATAGGTTTTGAAAAGTCAGCCTCATCAGGGAGTTTTGGGTCAAAACCTAGAATCTTAAGACTATCAATATGCTCTGCAGTTGTAGTAAGCACTATGTTGGGGTTTGTCCTTTCCCTGCTCACCAATCCGTTGAGAATCAGAGCGCATCGGGGTTCAACACTCATTTTTTGCTCTAGCGCAACGCTCGTAAACGTGGCAACACCTGGAATATCAGCAATCAGGTAGTATTGCTTCCACCCGGTATCAGCAGCGAGTATGGGGATCATGGGTGTGCCAGACTTCATCTCCATGGCATCAAGAGCTATGATGTTGTCCCCAGCAAAAAACTCCATCATTTCATCGGCTTCAAAGGAGGAATAATCAGAAATCCACGACGACATCGTAAACCCATCCTGTCGTTGTACTCTTGTTGGGAGGTTGTCGTTTGCCATTGATAAGAACGGGATTGCCTCATCTGGCTGAGGGAGGAGCACGACAAAGTTTGATTCGTGTTTCCTTGCGATCTCAACCCATGAAATATCGGTGAGTGTGTTCGGTGCGACAACTACAGGGGTGTTCGGTATTTGATAGACCTCTGAAAGACTGACGCTGTCAAATCTGAAATCTCGTCTTTCCAAATCCTTTTTGAAAACATCTGAACCACCGACAAGAACAAAATTGGCTATTCCAAGCCTCTCTTTATAAACTGTGAGAATTGTTGTTGTTTCGTGAACAACCTCACCACCTGTGACCATTTTACAGACAAGAGGGTATGGGATGGCGCTGCCTCTGACATCTGGCATCTTGAGGTTTATCGATATGACCTTTGAGTTTCCAGGATTAAGCCTTACGAACTCTGATTCAAAGTCATCACTAAATGTCCAATTAAACTCAATCTCTTTTGGGGTTTCTGACCAGTTCTGGAGTGTCACTGTCCTTGTTACATTTGTGTTGGCATAGTGGTGGGTGTCATATTCCTTGATGAAGAATGTGACTGGTTTATACGATTCTCGAACTGTAGCGGGAACAACAAGCTCTTTATCAAGCTTGTCCTCAAGAGGGTTCCAGGGGTTGAAAGCTGGGATATCCTGTTCTCTAAAAGCTTGAAGCTGCATCCTGAAAAACTTAGCCTTCACCTTCATCCTACCCGCTCTTGGGTCTTCGTAAAACGCATCCCCAAAGGCAACAGCGCCAACGTGGGTGGGGTCAGGTATCCACATAAACTCACCCATATAGATTGGTTTCTGCCTATTCCACAAAACCGAGCCCCGCGGCGGAGTGGGACTTGTAAATTCCCAATCGAGGAAGTAGGCATCCTGAGGGTAGCTGTTGTGCATCAGAGGCTCATGTGAGTAGTGAAGATTGATTATATCAGTTGAGTTTCCTGGGTCAAAGTCGCCTTCAAACATAACAGGTCGCCCTGACATCTCTCTCACATACTTGCCCATCTCGACAAGTTTTTCTGTGACCCCCTCTTTCCTGTCAGCCCCGGTCAAAAGCAATTCATTCTCGATGCTTGCTATCACAAAGCTTGGGTGGTTGAAGTCTCTTTCGATATGGGCATTCCACTGCCTTTTAAGGTTGTTCCAAAAAAGGTCTGAGGATGTCGCGTATTCAACCCCAAACGTGAATGACGCTGACTCATTGATGATAAGAAGCCCTTGCCTGTCCGCTTCATCCAGAAATTCCTCAGGATACGGATTGGCATGAAGTCTCAGAGCGTTCGCATTCAATCCCTTCACCTCGGCAACAACAGACTGGGCATACTCTTTCATGGTGGAGGGCATCTGCCCTGGTCGCCAGAGGTGCTTTGAGCAAGCTCTGAGATTTATCTTTGTGCCGTTTAATATGAAGTCTTTTCCATTAATCCAGAACTCACGGAAACCAAACGTTTCAATCTTGGTGTTGACCGTAACTCCGTCTTTTTTTAGCATCACAAAGAGCTTGTAGAGGTTGGGGTTCTCTGGACTCCAGAGTTTTGGGTTCTCCCAACTCTCAACAAATGAGGCAAATCCGCCGTCTCTTGTTATCTCAACTGGTTTATCCCCAAACTCCTTTACGACAGCACCTTTGCCATCTTCTACATACGCAGAAACAGTGAATCCTTCTGGGTCTTCTTCTTGCGAGAGAACATCAGCTCTGAAGGAGATTGTGTGACCCCGAACTGATGTTTTGATCCAGATGTTGTCTATGTACGTCCGAGGTCTCCTCACTACCTCTGTTGGTTGCCAGAGCCCTGAGAGCATGGCAGCAGAGCCAATGGGGCAGATGATTGAGTCTGGCGCAAAAAGGTCATTCTTGTTTGTTGAGTCTGGATTGATAGGCTTTTCCAAGCAAGCCGTCGCATCTTGTACTCCAAGTACAACCTCGTTCTCACCGACATTTAAAAGACCTGTGATATCAAACTCAAAGGGAAGATAACCCCCAAGATTTACACCTGCTAACTCACCATTCACCCAGAGTTTTGAGAGGAAGTTAGACGCTCTGAATCTCAAGAAAAGCAGATCATCTCCAAAGTAGTTGATGCTCCCTTTGTAGTAGCAGATATTGGATTGAATTCTCTTGGTACGCTTTATTGTTTGCCAGTCATGCGGGAAAGAAAGTTTCTCCCAGCCAGAGTCTGGGATATTTTGATATTCAACAACGGTCTCTTTCGAGAATGCAAACTCGTGAAAGACAGCGTCATAATCGACATTTGACGGCACTGGAAGAGAAACACCAGAAATAATAAGAAGAATGGTAAGGACAAGTTTCATGAACCCTCCACATCAATTCCAGAAACAAACATTTTCAACTATCCTTCTTGTGCTTTCTCTCTGAGCTTGTCACTGACTGGTATATCAAGAGCCTCAAACAGAGCGACCACCACCAATGGGTCAAAAGCTCTGCCTGCCTGCCTTTCTACCCATGATTGTTCTTCTTTTATGTTGAGCATGTCAATCACGTCGGTGTAGTGGTTCTCAGTTCTGAAAGCGAGAGACTGGGCAAGCGATATGATTCGCGCAAGCTTTGGAATCTCTTTACCCTTTAGCCCATCTGGATAGCCTAGCCCGTCCCACCTCTCGTGGTGATTGCGAATCACAGGGATACAATCACCTAAGGAAGGCAGGTGCTTGAGAAGGTCAGCGGACTGCACAGGATGGTCTCTGATACGCTCGAGTACACCTGAGTTCAGGGTGCTTGTGCCATGAATAAGATACCGTTCCAGAGTCTCGGAGCCGAGATAGATGAGCGGTATGTCTATTAGAAGGGTTGAGAGTCTAAGCGTTTCATATTCCGAATCCGTGAGTCCCATCTTGTTTGCGACAGGCTTGATGATTCTCATGATGTTCTCGGAGCGGAGTGAGAAAGCAGGATGCATGCCATCAACGAGCTTGGACATCGAGAGAAGGTGAGAAGTATATATCCTTTTTAGAGATTTCCGCATCTGTTGAGAATTGTAATGGATTAAAACAGCCATTCGGGCAATTTTTGATATCTCTCTAATCTCATCGTTCTTGTTTGCAAAAATGACAACCGCAACTCCCTCAATGTTGTCATTTGAGGAGAAGCTTTCAATCTTCACATGTCTGCCGTCAGGCAATGTGATGCTGTCATTCTTCTTTGCCTTGACCATATCAACAATCCCATGGGGTAGGACATCATCGACCGATTTCGATTTTGCAGAGTCGATATTTGACTCAAAAACAACCCAATTGCCTGGGTCAATCATGTATACCTGGACATCTTCTGGGAAATAGCTTGTAGACATAAAACCACACTGTAGTTTGTCGCTTGTGTCCAGATGCTCAAACAGTCTGTCGAACTCTGTGATATCACGCATCAAAAGCGTGCCAAGTTCCTGATTATGTTCCTTGAGGTTGTCAGCAAGGTTTGACGAATCGATATGAATTCCAAGCTGGACAGAGGTATTACCAAGCAGGATTGACTCGTGATGGCTGTACGGTCTGTCCTCTCTGGCGTAGATAAAAGCTCCTTTGAGCATCTTGTCAGAGCGCCAGGGAACGACAAGAAGCTGCATGTTCTTGTTGTCCCACATCTCCTCAAACGAGAATGTGAATTTCTTATGCATCCCTGATTCAATATCCGCAATGTGTCTCTTGAAGACCGATATGACAAACTGCTCCGAGTCAACCTCCGAAGACCAAGATGTGACAATATTGAGTTTTTTACCCCTGCCCAGTGAGATTATAATTCCACATTGAGATTCGGTTGCGCGCATGATTTTGGCCAGGGTATCAGACACCTTCTGGCGGGAATCAACAGCCATGAACATTCTCTCATACCATCCATAGAAAACATTGAGTTGTTCGTAAGCGCTTGCCAGCTCCTCCAACAACAACTCTTCATTATTCATGAATGCCCCCGGAATGATTTATCAAAGACCTAAGAACCGCAACAAGCCCAGAGGGTGAGAAGGGCTTTGTCATAAACTCTGAAGCTCCAAGATTGAGCGCCCTCTCCTTGTCTTCCTCCTGCCCTCTGCAAGTCAATACAACAATAGGGAATGTGCCAATTCTGTCAGACTCATTGAGACTCTTCATTACATCAAATCCAGAAAAAGTTGGAAGCATGAGGTCAAGAATCATAATATCAGGAGTCTCTCTGTCTATCTCCTTCAGGGCTGAAGCTCCCTCAGTAACAAGGGTCACTTCAAAATCAGCGTTTTCGAGAACATATTTTATGAGCTTGGCAATCGCTAGCTCGTCCTCAACCACCAACACCCTTTTCTGTTCCTGATTCTCACTCATCAAGCCGTCACACCTTTCTTTTCAAATGGTTATCTGTCATTACTCACAGTGTATCTCAGCCACGGTCTTTTGGGGTGGTTTGAAAGGGCGTAGGAGTCAAGTGGAATGTGGTTCCCATTCATCTCATCGAAAAGGGGAGTGCCACCCGCGTAAACTGTCCCATGAGGATCACCAAACGTGTTCAAATCTTCATCCTCAACCCACATTTTGAAATACTCTGTCTCGGAGTCAGAAAACCTGACAAGCCACTCGCCTTGAATCTTCTGCCATGGTCTCGCTCTGTTGTTGCTTCTGATGTAGTCGTACCTCTCATCTTCAGAGTCGAATCGGGGTTCACCTTCAGGATACCTGAAATCCATGGGATCACCAAAATAGTTGAAACCTTCCCAGGCAATCCAAGCCTCAATCTGTGATTTCTCTTCTTCAAGCACAGGCCCCACCGACACAGAACCAAAAACAAGAACCGATGTTATGATAGCTGAAATAAGGAACAAGGCACTCAAAACTACAGAGCGCGGAACTGTCATTCTCGCCATTATCACTCTCCATATGCAACAGCCATGAGTATAACACTTTTTTCTGTTTTGGAAACAGGCACAAACTAGATTATATCAGAGAAATATAAAGAGGATTTTTACACTACAAGATTTATCCTACTGTTTGAGGCTTGCCATAAGAATAGTACTCAACTATACATATGAGAGTGAAAAAATATCCAATTCCAATAATCTTTGGCCCGACAGCATCGGGCAAGACGGGGCTTGCCATAGCACTCGCAAAAAACATTGGCGGTGAGGTCGTCTCTGCAGATTCACAGCAGATATATTCAGAGCTTTTCATAGGAACAGCGAGACCAACCGAGGAAGAAATGCAGGGAGTCAGACATCACTTGATTGGTCACGTATCTGTTCGAGAGAAATACAATGTCGCAAGATTTATCGAGGAACTTGAGCACACACTCAAAGAAATTACTGAAAGGGATGTAACTCCGATTATCTGCGGTGGGAGCTATATGTGGATTGGAAGCATTCTTGATGGACTCTCACCAACTCCTCCGTCTGATGTCGCCACAAGAAAAAGACTTGAGGAAGCCTCAAAAAATGAGGATCTTTATGATAAACTTGAGCAAATCGACCCCGAATCGGCAAGGCGCATTGACAAAAACGACACAAGACGCATCGTAAGAGCACTTGAAATCTTCGAGTTGTCCGGGAAGACAAGAACCGAGATTTACTCAATCAAAAACATTCTTCCATACAAGTTTTTCCCGATTGGCATCATGCGAGATAGGGAGAAGCTCTACAGCAGGATAAACACGAGGGTTGATGAGATGCTTGAAGAAGGCTTACTCGATGAGATCAGAAACCTTGTCTTGGCAGGATTGTCAGATGACATCAGACGCGTAAAGGCTCACGGCTACCCTCCTCTACTCGATTGGCATGAGGGCAAGGCAGGGCTTGAAGAAGCAATAGAGACAATGAAGAAAGTAACAAGAAATTATGCCAAACGACAAATAAGTTTTTTGAAAGGAAGGGCTGATTTTGTTATAATGGACAATCCAACAGCAGATTTGATTATAGAGATATACAAAAAAGAGGTTTCAAAATGGACAACGAAAGAACAAAGAGACATACGCTGATTACAGCAATCGAGAATGAAAGACAGTCAAAACTGATATCCTACATCCTATCTCCACACGGCGCGTCAGTTGCTGATGACGCCCTTCCACCACTCTATCACCAACTTCTCACGATTGGGTACCAGGAGAGACTCGATCTTTTGATCTCAGCTCGAGGCGGTTCTCCTGAGTCTGTTTGGCGGGTACTCTCGCTCCTTCGGGAGCATACCAATCATCTGGCTGTGCTCTTACCTGGGCAGCTCTTCTCAGCGTCAGCATTCATAGCGCTTGGCGCAGACGAGGTTGTAATGTCTCCTCTCTCCGAACTTGGCCCAATGCATATCCAGACAATCAAAGGGCCACCAAATGAAGAAACTATGGGGAAACCACAACTCATCAACCCTTTCGATATCCACGAGTTTTTTAATTTTGCCCATGAGAACGGAGTTGACCCAGACCAGGCTGCCGATATGCTAAACATTGAGGGCAGCACGATAGGCTCCGCGATGAGGGCGGTAGAGCTTGCCAGACACGTCTGCCGCAAAGCGCTTCTGCTTTCTAAATCCATCAAGTCAGACGAGCAAATCGAAAACATCATCGACCTCTTCACCTATAAATCTCACTCTTCCAATCTTCCTTTCACAAGACGGGACTGTATTGAGGAGCTTGAGCTGCCTGTCACAAAAGCATCGCAAACCCTTGAGCGAAATATGGGCACACTGTTAAACCACTACATCAGATTCACATCCGAGCGCACAGTACCTGAGCGTGACCCGGCAACCAATGTTGAAGCTCAGGTTGTAACCCCTGCAATTCTGGAGAGCACTAGACTCACTCTCGTCCACAGACGCAAAATTGAAATTGCGCCAAACGGTCAGGTCAAAGACATCCCAGGTTGGGGCGGGTGGATTGATGATACTGTGCAGGAGGTGATGTAGGAGCAGCGTAGCGAAGCTGGCTGAATTCAGATACTCTATAGATTTTAAGACTGGTCATTCTGTTACTGAATGTGTACAGTTGGGAGGTAGACATGGGTGATTGCAGATTCGATCCTGGTTGTGCCAGTGAGATAGACATCGCGAAGATGGACTTATCCAAGCAGAAGGAAGTATACGATCTTCTCTCTGACACCTTCTATGAGATGTACCCACACCTTACCTTCTCATCCTTTGAACAACACCAAAAAGACTGGAATTTCAAGAGTCCAACATCAGACCTATTCAGATTTATAGCAGAAGAAGATGAAAAGATTGTTGGCTATGGAATGCTTTTTGTCAGGTTCAATGATGAAAATAAGAAAGAAATCGAATTCTCCGGATTTAGGATCTTTGTCAACAGTAAATATCGCAACAAAGGGATTGGAACAAATATTTTGCAACGCATCATAGCAAAAGCTAAAACACTTAACATTACCTCTCTCAAATCACACACAAACACCGAATCAGGTAAGCATTTCTTAGAAAATCTCAACGGTGAAATATTGACCACAAATTTCAATAACTATCTCAAACTAGGGGATGCAAACTGGTATAAACTAGATGAGATAAAAAGGAAGTGCGAGAAAAAAACTCCAGAGATAGAAATAGAAATCACAAAAGAGCTTGGAAAAAATGATGAGCTTCAATTCCTTGATCTGATGGTAGAGCTAAACAAAGATATCAATGATTTCGAAAAAAACAGAAACTTCGATGAGACAAAATACCGCAGCAGCTTCTACAAGAAAAGAGTGAAGGATTTAGAGGAGGGTAACTTTTTTATCACAGCCCTTGCAAAAACAAAGACCGGGGAGATTGTCGCATTATCTGAACTACTCCATCTACATTACATTCCAAATGAACTCTACTGCGAGATTTCCGGAACAAAGGCAACTCATCGAGGTAAGGGGTTGTGTAAAAGGCTCAAGACTGAACTCCTCGAACACGTGAAGGAAAATTATCCACAGATAACAATGATTACAACAGCTAATCATGAAGAAAATCACGTCATGCGGAAAATAAACACTTTGCTTGGATACAAACAATCCCCGGTGAATATTACATACCAATTTGATATTTGCGCGATTGATTCAACGCCAAAAGAGACAAATACGCCTGAAAAACACTGACTTTCATAGATGATAATCAATTCTTGAAAGTAGGTAATTGCTGGCCAAATCAACATTTATTGGATTGCACTTTATACTCTCCTCTTAACTTGAGCCTTCTCTGTTAAACTTGCATTTAATCTTACGAAAAATTAATCTTAGATAAAGGAGGTAGAGTCAGACATATGCACATAGCAGTTCTTATCAAACAGGTGCCAGACACGCAAGAAGTGAAGATTGACCCCGAAAAAAACACGATTGTTCGCGCTGGCGTCGAGTCTATTGTAAACCCATTTGACATGAATGCCGTAGAGCTAGCCCTTCAGTTAGTCGAGAAACATGGTGGCGAGGTTTCTGTCATCACAATGGGACCTCCGCAGGCAGAAGCAGCACTCAAGGAGACGCTCGCTATGGGTGTAACTAGAGTGTTGCTCATCACAGACAGAAAGTTTGCAGCCGCCGATACCCTTGCCACATCCTACACTCTGGCAAAGGCTATCGAAAAACTTTCAGCAGAATCTGGAAATGTTGACCTGATAATTTGTGGGAAACAGGCTGTTGATGGTGACACAGCCCAAACAGGCCCAGGCGTTGCCACAAGACTTAATTTCGACCAGGCAACTTATGTAACAACCGTTGATAAAATCGACATCGAATCCAAAAAGATTGTTGTTAAACGCAGGCTGGCAAAGGGCGTTGAGATAGTTGAAGCCTCTCTTCCAGCTCTCATCACAGTAGAGAAGGACATCAACGAGCCGCGCTACGCCTCGCTCCCTGGACTTGTCAAAGCCGAGAGAGATAAGATTGCTTGGTGGGACGCAGCATACATCGGAGCCGATGATGACCATATCGGTTTCAAGGGAAGCCCCACCTGGGTCAAAAAAATCTTCACCCCGCCTCCACGCGAGGGTGGCCCAGAGCTCTCAGGAGAGAGTGCTGTAAAAGAGGCTCTTGACCTCGTGTTTGAGAACAAGCACTTCAAAGAGGCTGTTCTTGGCGAGGAAGGAGCGTGAGCGATATGGCAGAGAACACTGAATGGAAAGACGTCCTTGTGTTCATCGAAGTCTCAGACGGCAAACCCCAGGAGGTCGGCTGGGAGTTGCTTGGTCAAGCAACAAAACTTGCCGGTAAGCTAGGCCAAAAGGTCAAAGCCCTCATCATCGGCAAGGACGTTGAGAAATACGCACAGGAAGCCGTCTCTTATGGGGCTGACACTGTTTATGTGGTCGATGACCCATCATACGAAACATATGTCACCCGCACCTACTGCAAGGCTTTCTGTGATGTTGTGACAAAACACAAACCAACAATAGTGCTTATTGGCGCAACTCCACTTGGGCGTGACCTCTCAGGAGCAGTTGGCACAATCCTTCAAGCTGGACTCACAGCAGACTGCACGGGACTTGATATCGACGATAAGACCCTCAAACTCCTCTCAACCCGTCCCACCTTCGGCGGAAACATCATGGCAACGATCTTCTGCCAGAAGGGTCAACCCCAGATGTCAACCGTTCGCCCAAAGGTCATGAAAAAAGGCACACCCGACCCAGCCAGGAAGGGCGAGATAATAAAAGAGAACATTCCTGTTGACCCAAAAGACCTGACTGTGAAGGTGCTTGACTTTATCCCCGACAAGGCAGGAGCTGTCGAGATTGAGCACGCCAAAATAATTGTCGCTGGTGGAAAGGGAGTAAACAGCCCAGAAGGGTTTGAGCAGCTCAAGAAACTCGCTGACTTGCTTGGCGGTGAGGTCGCAGGCTCAAGGCCGATGGTTGAAGCAGGACTTCTAACCTCTGAGCGTCAGGTTGGGCAAACCGGCAAAACCGTTTGCCCAAGGGTTTTTATTGCTGTTGGCATAAGTGGAGCCATCCAGCACCTTGTGGGCATGCAGAACTCTGATGTCATCATCTCAATCAACAGTGACCCGAACGCTCCAATCTTCAAGGTCTCTACAGTATCGATTGTTGAAAAATGGCAAAGCGCCATCCCGAAACTGATTGAGCAACTGGAAGCGAGGATACACTAACATGGAAGAGAAATTTGATCTTATAATTGTTGGCGCTGGTCCCGCTGGAATCTCTGCTGCAATTGTTGCTGCAAAAGCTGGAGTTAAAACGATAGTTCTTGAGCGCGGAGAGTTTCCTGGCTCAAAGAGTGTTTTTGGTGGAGTGGTCTACGCACATGAGATAAACAAACTCATCCCAAACTTTTGGGAAGACAAGAAATGCCCAATCGAGAGAGTCATCACAGACTCCCGAATAGCGCTCATGAACGACACTGGAGCTTTGCAGATAGGGTACAAAACAGGTAATTTTAGCGACCCACCAAATGTGCTCACAGTTCACCGCGCGAAGTTTGACCGCTGGATGGCAAAAAAAGCCCAGGAAGAGGGGGCTCTTATCATCTGCAACACCTGCGTTGAAGAGGTGTTAAGGGACAACACTGGCAAGGTCATTGGTGTCCGCACAGGCAGACCAGACGGTGATGTGTTTGGCAAGGTTGTGATTTTTGCTGACGGTGTTCAGTCACCCCTCACAGTTCGCGCTGGCATCCGCCCCGAGGTCAAACCAGAGCATGTCGCGTTATCGGTGAAGGAAAACATCCAAATCGGCGAGGAAGAGGTCACAAAACGCTTTGGCGCAAAACCTGGCGAGGGCGTGACTTTTGAGATTCTTGGCACGATGGCTGACAAGATGGACGGAATCGCAATCATGTACACCAACAGTGACTCAGTCTCGCTTGGAATTGGCGCTAACCTTGCCCAGTGGATGAAGAGCAAGGTGACACCATATGAGATGATTGACAACCTCAAGAAACACCCATTTGTGGCTCCCTTTGTTGAGGGTGGCACACTCAAGGAATACACAGCCCACTGGCTGCCAGAGGGCGGCTGGGACACAATCCCTAAGCTCTATGGCAACGGCTACATGCTAGCTGGCGACACCGCGATGCTCTTTAACACCCTTCACCGCGAGGGCACAAACCTCGCCCAGGCAACAGGTCGCATGGCAGGTGAGGTGGCAGCAGAGGCTATCAAGGCTGGAATCACCGACGAGAAGGCTCTGAAGAAATATTCAGACATGGTAAAAGCTAGTTTTGTCGGGCAAGACATGAAAAAGTACAAGAAGTTTGGTCACACGCTCTACAGTAACCCAATGATTTTTGACCAGCTCCCAACAACCTTTGGTGAGGCATGCGAGGAAATGCTTCGAGTTGATGGCAAAACAAAGCGAGAAAAACAGAAGATCATTGTGAAAAACATCCGAAAGAAAGTCGGACTCATGAAACTTCTTTCGCTTGGACTCAGAGGATGGAGGGCAGTTCGATGAGCAAAGTTGAAGACAAACTCTACACGACACGCTTCAAGGTGGACGAACACCCCCACCTCAAGATTGCTGACCAGTCAATCTGCATGAAATGCCAGGAAACCCACGGACAGCCTTGCACGATATTTTGCCCAGCGAAGGTCTATATCTGGGAAGAAGACCACATCAATGTGGTTTATGAAGGGTGCCTCGAATGCGGCAGCTGCCGCATCGGCTGCCCCTACACCAACATCACCTGGAACTTCCCCCGCGGGGGGTATGGGGTGATGTTTAAGTTGGGATGATATAGTTTTTACGGAAGGTGCATGGGGATTGGTCATGCACCTTCTCTTTTAGAATTTCATTTATCAAAGAAACCCTCGTCTGATGGCAATCCCGTTGTATCACCTAGTTTGTAGAATTTGCAAGTTGATCCATTTCCACTATTGTTTATTACATAGTATGAATTTATATATTCATCTGTCAAATCACCGAAGTACGCAATAATCACATCAGTATTTCTAGCATTGTTGATTATATTTATTAGATGTTTATCTCTATCGCAAAAAGAGAAACCAACTATAAAAAGAAGATTTCTATCTTCATCTTGGCAAAATTGAGAAAATGTTTTATAACAGAATCTTAAGTACTCATTTGACTCAATACATTGTTTTTTTTGATTTGATGAACCCTCTGCTACACAGAATCCATTTTTTATTGCAAGAAAATTCTTTTCGAGATGTCCAATTTTTCTTTCTTCAGGATATAGGTTGAAATCGAAATTTTTTAATCTAAGCACTTCTCCGTGCTCAGAAATTCTATCATACAAATATCCATGCAAGCAATAAAACCTTCTTGCGGGAAATCTATGTTGTTTATTTGGTCTATTTTCGAAATATGCCCACTTATCCATAAAGTTTTTGGTATGGAAGAAATCATACACATTTGACCTACCGATAGCATAATTATAATTGGTTGTAAAAACATGTCTAAAATCCGCGAATAACTTTTCCATATCTAAATGTTTCACAACTCCAAAGGACTTATCCGTTGCTCTAGCAACTGATTGAAAAAAGAAATCTTTGATAGTCGAAAGTTTCTCCGGTTGAATAGTTCTGCTTCCAATCCCAAGATAAAAACCTAAATGAGTTAGACAATTCGATACGACATCAATATCAAAAAGTGCAGCTTCGAAATCATTCTTTTTAGATGAAATAAATCTTGACAAACCATCAACTGTCATATGAATGTCACTGTTGTTGTGACCAATTTTCCCGAGTGAAAGAATATCTCTACAATATGCGATTAGACAATCACTTTTAAAATGCCGTGAGTATCGTAGGTTCAATCCATTTCCATAGAGAAGTAGGTTATTTGAATACGTAGAACGCACAATATCTGAAAATTCATAAACGTGTGATTCCTTGTCATTTACTGAGTAATTCATACGCTTGTTTGAATTCTCCATTTTCACCAGCTGTACTATCCCAGAAAGCAAATGCCACAATTCTTCTATCAACATCTCTAATAAAGATAGTATCAAAGTCATTGTTTATTATATTCGTCTTTGACATCATATAATTTTTATTCCTCTCTTCTCCTAGAGATTGCCAATATTGCCTATCACCTTCTGGAAGTGGTTGTCCTGAGTATATAAGAATATTAGCATTTTTCTTACTTTCTAATTCAATTTCAGGAAAAAAGAAACGGTTTTGTGCTCTAGAGGATTCATCAATAATGGAACATCCTGATAAATCGACTACTTGATCGTCTTTAAAACGAATTTGTATTTTATCTCCCGAGTAATACTTCAATTTTTCGCATCCATTACAATTTGTTCCATATGGTAACAGATTTATGATAATATCATCATTTCTTGGTCCCCAGATCATCCATTTATATTTGTTATTATTTTTATTATCATTTGTTATGTCTTTCCATAGGCAGTCTAAAGCAATAAGATAACGATTAAACATAACATCACCATCATCAAGTCTTTTTAGATATCCAAAACATGGTAATGCAAATCCTTCATTCACAAGCTCATAACCAAGGTCAACTTTTTCACCCTCTTTGTTATAATAAAAAACAAATCCAACCAATCTTCCATATGTAACATCTCCAATATTTTCAAAATAAAATTGTGCCTTGTCCATTTCATCTTCTTCATTCTTGCACTTTTCCCAATCTACTGAATTTAGACAAGTTGTGTCAAAAAAGCTTTCAGCTTTCTTTAATGCTGGTAACCACCCCACCTGATCGAACCTCTCCGGACAGTTTACACCTGCCAGCCTGATACGTACTGTTTCGAGTTCCTGGGCTTGATTCCAGTCCAACACCACGTCAAAAGTGTCACCATCATGGATTGTCTCAACCTGTAGGATTTTGTAAACTTCCTTTTCATTCTGTGTTTCTTCCTCACCAAGTAGTGGAACATGTTGCCACCAATCCGGATCATCACTCCCAAACCCTGGCATCATGCCAGACACTGCCACTCTTGGGGTGGCGGGTGTGTCGCGGACAACAACGGTTGTCTGTCTGGGACTGATAAATGTGACAAGCATCAAAGTGGTCAAAGCTGACGCAAGCACTGCGATAATAGTATCCTTGTTAAACTTCATTCTAACCCCCTCTAAACTCCAGCGAAACAATAATAGTCTAATCTTTACAATATGTCAAAACTATAAGCTCATATGCAAATATATGGATTTCATCCTCGTTGACTAACCCCACATAAATGTTAAAATCTGTTGTGCATGGATTCGAAGCTACATGATTCATTACAGGTGGCCAGGCGGTCGCCGTATAGGTTGTCACTCAAGACAGTTGTTGCTGGAGCTGCTCTTTCGCAGGGCGAGACCGCGACCTCCTACAAGCTCCTGCTCGAGTGCCTCATGCTCTTCCCCTCCTACATCCCCGCCCAGGAGCTGCTGGCTGTCAACAGGCTTCTCTCCTCTGACTTTGAATCATCAGCTGACGAATTTGACCAGCTCCTCCGGATTGACCCTGACTCAAAGCTTGGGCTCTGGGGCAAGACCCTCCTTGCTGTAAAACGAGGCAACACTGGGTCTGCCATCGATGGACTCATCGAGATGAGCCAGGACACGCGAGTTGGCGAGGTCTCAAGAGAGATTCTTGGCGCAATCCTTGGGGTTGACCCCCACAACATCGAAGAGGCAGGTTTCGTGGCAAAGGCTCGAAAGATTCAGTCCGAGCGCAGCAAAACAGCCCATGATATGCTCAGTGAACTTGGCTCTGACACAGAGAATGCCAGACTCAAAATAATCCTTGCCCGTCATCTTGTTGACCGCGGGGAGCGCGTCAATGCGATGAAAATCCTCATCAGGATGACTGACGCATACCCCCACTACCCCAACTTGCTCTACACGATTTCGAAAATCCTTCGGTTTGAGGGAAGACTCGACGAGGCAAGACCATTTTTGCAAGCGGCGTTTGAGGCGTGTCCCACAACCCCAGACCCAGAGGGATTTTTCAAGGACTACACCTCGCCCTACACCCACACAGATGATTTTGAGGGAATCTTTGACCTGAAGGACTGGTGCGAGACTGTTTTGGTACAGTTTGCCACGTCCGAGGTGGCTGCCAAAATCGAGAGAAAACTCCCCCTGACCAAAATAGCTCCAGACAAGCAAAAAGAAGCACCGACCAAGCAGGAACAAAAGCTTGAAGAAGGGGAAGCAAAACCGCAAGAAATCTCTGAGGTTTCTGAGGTTTCAGACAAAGAACCAGCTACTCAACCAATCGAATCAAAACAGGCAACCGAGGCAACGAAACCAGAACCAACGCCCCCAAAAACAACAACTGCAAAGAGCTTGACTCCAGAGGATATTGAGACACACCAGCTTGAAAAAGCTCGACAAATCCTCGAAGAGGCAAGGCGAATTCTCGACCAGACAAAAAAGGCTGAGGAAGGCAAACCAAAAGAGGTTGATAGCCTGATTGACCAAAGGCTTGACACAAAGCCACATGTGGCCCAGCCCACACAAGAACCAGCAGATGAAGGGGTCAAACTAGCACAGCCAACCAAAGAGTCCGAGGAAGAACACGCTCTTGAAACAGAACAACCAGTATTTATGCCAGACAGCCACGATGAAGAGCCTGAATTTCCTGACATCATGCCTACCCGCGAGGACGGTCTTGTCGAGGAACTGACAGAGCGTAAAGAGATTGCAGAGGAGCCTGAGCAAACAGAATTTGAAGACACCTCAGATAAAGAGTTTATGGAAGAGCCACCCAAGCGCATTGTGCTTCCCACAACCGAGGAAGAAACCGAGTCGGATGAGTCTGTTGCCTGGGCGCTCCTCAAAGAGGGCAACGCTGAAGAGGCTCTCTATCTGTTCTCGAAACTTATAAGAGCTGAGAGGGGGATTTAAGTGTTGGAGGCTTACACTCAAGAAATTGAATCCCTCGCAGGTTTCCGCGACCTTCTGATTCTTGATGACTCAGGAAACATCGAGCTGAGGAAATCGAGAACGAAGGCAGACGTCACATCAGGTGTTCTCTCTGGTTACCTCGCATCAGCCTTTGCCATCGCCGAAAATACCACACTCTCGTTCTCTGGAAATTCATTCGAGGTATCATTTGACAGCGATGGTGGATCAGTGCTTATCATGAAGGGCGACCTGAAGTATTTCTTCTTGGTTCTCGACGGCACTCCCTCGATGGGCATTGCGAGGCTCAAACTCCGAAAGCTCGTTGACGAGTATATCTCATGAGAGGCAAACTGTTCGTCTGCGCAACCCCCATCGGCAACCTTGAAGACGCGTCTCCCCGCCTTATTGAAACCCTCTCAAACTCAACCTTGATTCTTGCCGAGGACACAAGACGTACCCAAAAACTCCTCGCTAAATTCAACCTCCGAGTTCCACTCCAGTCCTTCTTTCTTCACAACGAGAAAAAGAACTTGGAAAATGCCATCTACAACCTCGAAAACGTTGGCAATGTCTCGCTTGTCTCAGATGCCGGAGTCCCAACTGTGGCTGACCCAGGGCAGATTCTAATCGACGAGGCAAGAATTCGTGGGATACAAGTCGTGCCAATCCCTGGCCCATCAGCTGTCATGACCGCCCTTTGTGTGTCCGGGTTTTTCGCTCAAACGTTTGTTTTCAGAAACTTCCTTCCCAGGAAACCAGGAGCCTTGACAAAGGCCCTCGAGCAGATAAACGAGGAAAAAAGAACAACTGTAATCTTCGAGTCTCCAAACAGACTCATAAAACTCCTTGAGCAAATCGGCAAATCCATCCCAGACTGCCAGGTGCTTGTTGCCCGTGAGATGACAAAGGTGCATGAGGAATACCTTCGGGGTAGCCCGTGGGAGCTAATCAGACATTTTGAAGGCAAGACCATTAAGGGTGAGATAACTGTGGTTATCGGATTCACGCAACAAAAGGAAGACGAGTTTTGATAAAACTTCTCCACACAGGGGATTTGCACCTGGGGGTAGAGACATACGGGCGCACAGGCCCAGATGGCATCAACACAAGAATCACAGACTATCTACTCATGCTCGATGAGATGGTCGCTTGGTCAGTTGAAAACAAAATCGATGCCTTTGTCATAGCCGGCGATGTTTTTGATGTCGAGCGACCAGCCAACTATGTCGTGTCTGAGTTTTCAAAAAGAATCAGAAAACTCCTTGATAACCAAATCGCTGTCATCATAACACCCGGCAATCACGAGACCACGTCGTCAGCGCGTGTGCCGTCTGTGCTCGAGACAATCAAAGCTCTCAAGCCATCAAACACAAACGAAGGGCTTAATATTTCTTGTCATGTACTTGGCAGCCAGCCAAAATCTCCCGGAGATATGGAGTCATGCGGAGACCTGACCCAAGTTGAGACAAGGTCAGGGATACTTCAAGTGCTTGCAATGCCCTACCCGAGACGCTCTGAGCTCCTCACGGGCGATGAACTAAAGAACAAATCAACCCAGGAAAAGAAAGACTTTGCGGCAACTCGATTCCTAGAGCGAATATCAGCCCTTGCCAAAAGGTCAAAACAAGGATTGCCAAGTATTTTCATCGGACACTTCGGACTCAAGGAAGCGCACATGCAACCAGGCAGGAAGGGATACCTGGCTGATGATGTAGTGCTCTCACTTTATGACCTCTCATCGTCTCTTTCTGACTCACCCGCTCTTTACTCATACATTGCGCTTGGTCACTACCACAACCCCCAGATGCCAACAACCAACCTCTCCCCATCTATTGAGTCTGAGAATCTTGACGGTGAGGTTGACTCAAGATTAGATATCATCCCATGTGTCGCCTGGGGCAGGGATTATCTCGAGTTTGTAAACCAACCAGAAGACTCTGTTTTACCCCTAGGCAAAAAACCGGTCAAACTTATCAAAACGGTTTATTCGGGGTCACCGGGCAGGAAGGATTTCTCAGACGGTTCAAGGCAGAGGAATTTTATAAAAGTTGAGGTTGACGAAAACGCAAGCTGGGGTGAACCAGTGTCTGTCAAAAAGTCGCGTCAACTCCGCCAGCTCACGCTTGAGAACCAGTCAATCTGGAAAACAGAGCTTGAGGAAAAGTTTTTCAAATCCCACTACTGGCACGATATCTACTCTGCAGGCAAAGAGAGTGGAAGCGTAGAGGAAACAGAACAAAAAGTTGGGCTGCCTCTGCCAATTTTTCGCCTTAAGATAAGGGAGTCAGCTCGGAATCTCTGGACAGAGATAAGGGCGTGGCTTGAGAGCTTGAACATGTTCCACAGGATTCTCCTATATGTCACACCAGAGAAGAGAAACACTCCAGAGCAGGTGATAGCAGTTGCGGAGGCTCCGCTTGACGCCGTGAGTGGTTACATCGAGGCTCTTGATGACGAGTTCTCAAGAACTCACAAAAAAGAACTGATTGAACAAGCCCAGAAAATCTTGACCGAAGCTGAGGTAATTTAGCCACTATGATCCCTATTAGACTCGAGTTTTCAAATTTCCTCTCCTATAAGGGTCACCATGAGCTTGACCTCTCCAACATCCATATGGCGTCAATTATCGGCCCCAATGGCGCTGGCAAGTCAGCACTGCTTGATGCAATCAGCTGGGCTCTGTTCGGCAAATCCAGAGAAGGTAACATCGGCGGTAGAACCACAAACAAAGAGCGCGACTATGTCATAAACGACTCTGCAGACTCTTGTGAGGTGACGCTTGAGTTTGAGGTCGAGGGTAATAGATTCCTGATAAACCGCGCAATCGACAGAGGCAAGGGTGGCTTTAGAACTCAGTTCAAGAAACTCACAGCAGATGGCGAGATTGATATTCGAGACAAACGAGGGGTTGATGATTCGATTGTAAAAGAACTTGGTATCTCTCAAATGGTCTTTATGTCATCATCATTTATCACTCAAGGGGATAGCTCAAGGTTCATGGAATCCAAACTCACTGAGAGACTGGAGATTCTGTCAGAGATACTTGAGCTTGATGCATATGACAGATGTCTTGATGTCACAAAATCTAAACTTCGAAACCTCACTCGCGAGATGGATGTTGACAAATCAAGGATTGAAGAGCTGTCAGCCCAAGCCAATAGGCTCTCTGAGCTTGAAACGCAGGAAAAAGACTTGTCCGAGACTGTGAGGGAAAAGAAAACTGAGCTTGAGACTCTGCAAAAAGAGGGTGAGAAAAAAAATCAAGAGTTGACCGAGATCAACACAAAGATTGCTGCGCTTGGAGAGAGTCTTGTAGAGATCGAAAAACTCAACAAGAACCTGGAACAACAAGGCAAAAGACTTGCCGAGATTGATGTTGAATCAGAAAAACAAAGCTCTATTTTGAGCCAAAAGGATGAGATTGAGGAAGGATTCAAAAAGTACACTCAGGCTCGGAAAATCTTCGATGAACAAAACGAAAAGCGTGAGAGATTTCAAACACTAAACGATATAAAAAACAAGCTTGAGAGAACAATTGAGTTATCCAAAAAAATAATCACCACCCAACTCGAAGGACACAGAGCAGAGGAGACAAGAATCACGGAGTCTCTAGCAAATGAGAACAAGATAAAAAAAGCTCTCGATGAGTCAAAAGAAAAACTTGAAAAAATTCAAATTCTTGAAGAGAAGACAGATGAGCTTGAGCGAGAACTCACTCAAACAGCGAAAGACGCAGATATAACCACAAAAAAGAGGTCTGAACTCGACTTAGAAATTAAGGATTTACTTGAGCACGTCGGTATTTCAACTGCTGATTTGGCTACCTGCGAGCTTGAAAAGCTCAATATGATTGAATCATCAATCCTTGGGCTAAAAACTAACCTGAACAACACTCAAGAGCTTCTCATCGAGGAAACCAACAAAAAGACGAGGATTGAGTCAGAGATTGCACACATCAACTCTGAGCTTGATTTGCTTGAGCAGGGAGAGGGTGGGACATGCCCCCTCTGTGGGCAAGACCTTTCAAAGGATGATGCGGGAGAGCTGGCTAGCGCCAAGAAACAAAAAAAGGAAACGCTAGTTGGGGAACTGGCTCAAAACGAGCAGAAATTGAAAAAAACACTTGATGCTGTTGAGGAGATAAAAAAGGATATAAGCCAAAAAGAGGCTCAAATAAAGCAGATTCCAATAGTCCAGAAAATCATAGAAAAACTAGAGGAGCTTGGGTCAATATCGGCTGAACTAACAAAACTAACCGAGAAAAAAACCAGCCAGGAAAAAGAGATTGAGGAAACAAGGGAGCAAAACAGGGAGCTACTCGAATCGAAGTCCAACATCCAAAAAGAGCACGAGGAGACGAAATACAAAATAAACCAGATGGAAACCGACAAAGCGAGGCTTGAGGGACTAAGAGACACAATAAAGAAACTCGAAAACTCGATATCTTCAGAGGGATATGCAAAAGACGAGATAGAAAAACTGAAGAGAACACTCACAGAGATTGAAGATGTTGGCTATGATTCAGCGATATTTTTGAACGCCACAGATCAGGAGAAAAACCTCAGGATCTTCACAGACAAGCACAAGCAACTCGACACAGCAGAGAAACTCCTGACACAGTACAAATCCGAGTCGGAGAACATCAAGCTGCGGGTTGAGCAAGACAAAAAAAAGAAGGACTCATTAACCCAACAGACAAAGGAATTGCCAGAGCTTAAAAACAAACAAGAAACACTCTCCGGTGAGACTGGACAAACCAAACAGCAAGTGAAAAATCTACAAGAAGAGTACGATACACAAAACTCAGGCTATCAAAGGCTTTTGTTTGAGCTGGAGAAGACTCGTGAAGCCAAACAAACACTTGAGGGCATAAGCTCCAAACTCAAAGAGAGCGAGATCCAAACAGAAATACTAAACAGACTCAAGACAATGTTTGGCAGAGACGGCATCCCAAACCGAATCCTCGAAGGCGTTGTGCCACAGCTCGAGGAGGTTGCAAACAATATCCTGGAGCGAATCTCAAGGGGCAGGCACGGGAGCGAGTCGATGAGGCTCTTGTTCGAGCTCAAGCGAGAAACTGCCACAGGCAAGAGAAATGCGGCACTTGACATCATCCTCTCCGATGGCGAGAACAGAAGACCCTATGAACTCTTCAGCGGGGGTGAGAGGTTCAGAGCAGACTTTGCCATCCGCCTTGCTCTCTCGCACATCCTCTCCCAGCGAAGTGGCAGAAGGCTTCGGACACTCGTTGTGGACGAGGGTTTTGGCACCCAGGATGCAGAGGGTGTTGGAGCTCTTGTTGAGGCGATTCATGACGTCTCTTCGGACTTTGAGCGGGTGCTTGTGGTCTCGCACGTGGAAGAAATCAAAAACAGCTTCGAAGGACAAATTAGTGTGTGGAGGGATGGGGAGGGATCACACTTCTCAGTAAGATGATTCTCTTTTAAGCATATACTTTTGAAAAGTATCCATACACAATCAATGTGTTCTGTTGCATCGAGAAGTTGAATAACATGCAAATCTACACAAAAGCAGGTTAGTGTGTTGAAATATTTTTTAGAAGTGGCTATAGTGTACTCATGCAATTCTCACTACATCTAAAATAGATTAAATCTCAATAGGAGTCCACAGTTGATTGCATATAAAGAGTGCGATAACTAAGGTCTGGATTGCAAAAAAAGGAGAGAATAGGATGAAGAAATTGGGAGATGTTGTCTCAAAGATTATGTTGATTGCGTTGGTCGCATGTTTTGTATCTTCATGTGGGGGAAGCGACTATAGCAGCAGTAAGCAGATTTCTCAAAACAAATCTGGAGTGAAAGAGGCGGATAAGGTACAAAAAGAAAAAGAGTTGGTTTTTAGAACTAATTGTTTCGAGATAAGATTTCCACATTACTACACATCCTCGTACAATAGTCAACATAGTAAGTATCATTTCTCTGTTTACGATGAAAACAATCCTGGATATGAATGCCCATGGTTCGAAATATACTTCAAAGGATTAACCAAGTATCTTTCATCAGGAAATTTTGGTAAAGATACTGTTGGTGATTTTAAAGACAATGATGCTTTCGATGGAACAACCTACACCAATGTTAAACTCGGTAATGCAAATGCGATTAGGGCTAGTTGGCTGAGTTACGATGGAGATGAACAAAGCATATATCTTATTCCAATGAAAGATTGGTATATCAAAATACAGGTACCCAGTAAAAGACAGAACCTGAACTCACAAATCAACAATATACTACAAAGCATCAAATTGTATTCAACCGAATGTCAACCTTCTGATGATATCCACTCAGTTACTCGCGAGTGAAAGCAAATACTAAAACCAAAACTAATCTATGGCTGCAAAAAATTGTATCCAGACCAGGGGAGCTCCTTGCTTAACACGGATAAAGATATTAGCGTGTGAGGACATGCACTTTCCTCAAACCTAAACAAGCTAATTGAAATTTGAACAGCATCTTCAAAGTAAAAAATCACGCTCACGTATGAAAATTACCACTACCGAACCGAATGGGATTATAAAAATTCATCTAGATATGAAAAAAGCCCCTACCGGGGCTCAATCCTTCGAATGACAGAAAGAAAACTAGGTAGTAGGTCTCAAAAAG